>Ga0209793_1000001_pt1 | contig 1230015 bp, 1057 predicted proteins | sample EBPBio122009_DNA_FD_185863 | JGI IMG/M metagenome (GOLD analysis project Ga0209793, IMG submission 185863) | Wastewater treatment Type I Accumulibacter community from EBPR Bioreactor in Madison, WI, USA - Reactor 1_2/2/2009_ DNA (SPAdes) (version 2) | ecosystem: Engineered > Bioreactor >...
ACTCCATGAAGTCGGAATCGCTAGTAATCGCAGATCAGCATTGCTGCGGTGAATACGTTCCCGGGCCTTGTACACACCGCCCGTCACACCATGGGAGTTTGTTGCACCAGAAGCAGGTAGCTTAACCGCAAGGGGGGCGCTTGCCACGGTGTGGCCGATGACTGGGGTGAAGTCGTAACAAGGTAGCCGTATCGGAAGGTGCGGCTGGATCACCTCCTTTAGAGACTAAAGACAGCAAATTGCCTGTCGGACGTCCGCACAAGTGACCTGCATCCAAAGCGTCCCGCATACGGCACAGGCCGTTGCTTTGCAGTGAAATGCATACGGGGCCATAGCTCAGCTGGGAGAGCACCTGCTTTGCAAGCAGGGGGTCGTCGGTTCGATCCCGACTGGCTCCACCACTGGCTAAGACGCAATAACGGGTCTGTAGCTCAGGTGGTTAGAGCGCACCCCTGATAAGGGTGAGGTCGGTGGTTCGAGTCCTCCCAGACCCACCATTCCCGCTTTGGATGAAGTCGCGCACACTTATAGAGATGATGGCGCCGGTGTTGAAACCGGTGTCCTGTTCTTTGAAAACTCGGGACGTAACGAGCGTTTGAGACGAATGTCCAGACGTGTCGAAAGAGGCTAAGGCGAGCGTCGAGAGACGCTTTATTGAAGTGATAAGTCGTTGAGATTCGCGACGACATGACCTAGAGGCGACTCGAGGTTATATGGTCAAGCGAATAAGCGCACACGGTGGATGCCTTGGCGGTCAGAGGCGATGAAGGACGTGGTAGCCTGCGAAAAGCGTCGGGGAGCTGGCAACAAGCTTTGATCCGGCGATGTCCGAATGGGGAAACCCACCCGTAAGGGTATCCTGCAGTGAATACATAGCTGCTGGAAGCGAACGCGGTGAACTGAAATATCTAAGTAACCGTAGGAAAAGAAATCAACCGAGATTCCCTGAGTAGCGACGAGCGAACGGGGACTAGCCCAAAAGTCGATCGAGTTCTAGCAAAGCGGTCTGGAAAGGCCGGCCATAGAAGGTGATAGCCCTGTATGCGAAAGGGCTCGTTCGATGAAATTGAGTAGGGCGGGGCACGTGAAACCCTGTCTGAACATGGGGGGACCATCCTCCAAGGCTAAATACTACTGACCGACCGATAGTGAACCAGTACCGTGAGGGAAAGGCGAAAAGAACCCCGGCGAGGGGAGTGAAATAGACCCTGAAACCGTGTGCGTACAAGCAGTCGGAGCCCGCAAGGGTGACGGCGTACCTTTTGTATAATGGGTCAGCGACTTACTGTCTGTGGCGAGCTTAACCGTATAGGGGAGGCGAAGGGAAACCGAGTCTGAATAGGGCGCATAGTCGCAGGCAGTAGACCCGAAACCGGGTGATCTAGTCATGCCCAGGGTGAAGGTTGAGTAACATCAACTGGAGGCCCGAACCCACTCCCGTTGCAAAGGTAGGGGATGAGGTGTGATTAGGAGTGAAAAGCTAATCGAACCCGGAGATAGCTGGTTCTCCTCGAAAGCTATTTAGGTAGCGCCTCATGTGAATCTTCCTGGGGGTAGAGCACTGTTATGGCTAGGGGGTCATTGCGACTTACCAAACCATGGCAAACTCCGAATACCAGGACAGAATGCATGGGAGACACACGGCGGGTGCTAACGTCCGTCGTGAAAAGGGAAACAACCCAGACCCACAGCTAAGGTCCCAAATTACCGCTAAGTGGAAAACGATGTGGAAAGGCACAGACAGCCAGGAGGTTGGCTTAGAAGCAGCCACCCTTTAAAGAAAGCGTAATAGCTCACTGGTCGAGTCGGTCTGCGCGGAAGATTTAACGGGGCTAAGCGGTAAACCGAAGCTTGGGGTGCACAGCAATGTGCGCGGTAGAGGAGCGTTCCGTAAGCCTGCGAAGGTGGATCGAGAGGTCTGCTGGAGGTATCGGAAGTGCGAATGCTGACATGAGTAACGATAATGCGGGTGAAAAGCCCGCACGCCGAAAGCCCAAGGTTTCCTTGCGCAACGTTAATCGGCGCAGGGTGAGTCGGCCCCTAAGGCGAGGCAGAAATGCGTAGTCGATGGGAAGCTGGTTAATATTCCAGCACCTCGCGTAAGTGCGATGGAGGGACGGAGAAGGTTAAGCAGGCCGGGCGTTGGTTGTCCCGGTGAGAGGGTTGAGGCGGTGCTCTTAGGCAAATCCGGGAGCGCAACGTTGAGACCAAGGACGAGCCCTATCGGGCGAAGCTGCTGATATCACGCTTCCAGGAAAAGCTCCTAAGCTTCAGCTTACGCAGACCGTACCGTAATCCGACACAGGTGGGCAGGATGAGAATTCTCAGGCGCTTGAGAGAACTTGGGTGAAGGAACTAGGCAAAATAGTACCGTAACTTCGGGAGAAGGTACGCCCTCCATGGTGAATAGCTGAGGGGGGCCGCAGTGACCAGGCCGCTGCGACTGTTTATCAAAAACACAGCACTCTGCAAACACGAAAGTGGACGTATAGGGTGTGACGCCTGCCCGGTGCTGGAAGGTTAAGTGATGGGGTCAGCGCAAGCGAAGCTCTTGATCGAAGCCCCAGTAAACGGCGGCCGTAACTATAACGGTCCTAAGGTAGCGAAATTCCTTGTCGGGTAAGTTCCGACCTGCACGAATGGCGTAACGACAGCGGCGCTGTCTCCACCCAAGACTCAGTGAAATTGAAATCGCTGTGAAGATGCAGCGTTCCCGTGGCAAGACGGAAAGACCCCGTGAACCTTTACTATAGCTTTACATTGAACGTTGAGTTCGTCTGTGTAGGATAGGTGGGAGGCTATGAAACCGAGGCGCTAGCTTCGGTGGAGCCAACCTTGAAATACCACCCTGATGTGCTTGACGTTCTAACCTAGGTCCGTAATCCGGATCGGGGACCATGTATGGTGGGTAGTTTGACTGGGGCGGTCTCCTCCCAAAGAGTAACGGAGGAGCTCGAAGGTACGCTCAGCGCGGTCGGACATCGCGCACTGTGTGCAAAGGCATAAGCGTGCTTGACTGCGAGATCGACGGATCAAGCAGGTACGAAAGTAGGACTTAGTGATCCGGTGGTTCTGTATGGAAGGGCCATCGCTCAACGGATAAAAGGTACTCCGGGGATAACAGGCTGATACCGCCCAAGAGTTCATATCGACGGCGGTGTTTGGCACCTCGATGTCGGCTCATCACATCCTGGGGCTGTAGTCGGTCCCAAGGGTATGGCTGTTCGCCATTTAAAGTGGTACGCGAGCTGGGTTCAGAACGTCGTGAGACAGTTCGGTCCCTATCTGTCGTGGGCGTTGGAGATTTGAGAGGGGCTGCTCCTAGTACGAGAGGACCGGAGTGGACGAACCTCTGGTGTTCCGGTTGTCACGCCAGTGGCACTGCCGGGTAGCTATGTTCGGAAGCGATAACCGCTGAAAGCATCTAAGCGGGAAGCGCGCCTCAAGATGAGATCTCCCGGGGCACAAGCCCCCTGAAGGAACCATCAAGACTAGGTGGTTGATAGGCAGGGTGTGTAAGCGCAGCAATGCGTTGAGCTAACCTGTACTAATGATCCGTGTGGCTTGACCATATAACCTCAAGTCGCCTTACCTCGACCGACACGTCGACGTTCGGCACAACCTCGTTACGTCCCGAGACCCAATGAGAGCGTGAGCGCTGCTTCGCAAGAAGCCGGCGACCCTCCACCCTCTCCCTGGTGACAATAGCTGCGTGGAACCACCCGATCCCATCCCGAACTCGGAAGTGAAACGCGCACGCGCCGATGGTAGTGTGCACTCAGCATGCGAGAGTAGGTCATCGCCAGGGTCTTCTCCGGAACCCCCGCAGCTCAGGCTGCGGGGGTTCTTCTTTTGCTCGCGAAATTCCGTCCTCGGCGCGGTTTTGCTTGACTTCGCGACGCCCTTCGAGAAACCTTGACGGACGATCGACGCTCCCGATGGGGAGCCATGGAGATGGGCATGCCCGACCCGAAGAACGATCCCGCCACCGACACCTCCGCGTCGCCCGCGCCCCAGGCGCCCGCGTCGCAGGATCCGCCGTTCGGTTTCCAGACCCGGCTGTGGGGCGGAATGCTCACGGGCCGTGCGACCGAACCGTCGCCGGGCCTCTATCAGGGCAACGCCGATTACCAGTTCCGCAATGGCGATCTGCTCGGCGCGCAGTTGCGGCTGCAGACCGATCCCCGGTTCGCGCTCGACCAGTACGGCCTCAACGGACGCTTCGGCCTGGGCGATGGCGGAAACCTGCGCTTCGATGCATCGGCATCGCCGCCCACGGACACCTATCGGATCGGCAGCCAGCTCCAGTTGTCCAACGGCAATCTGTTCAATCTCGACTGGAATCGCACGCTGCAGGGGCAGAACTACGGTGGCGACGGCAGTTTCAAGCTGGGAGGCACGGGCACCGGCACGGCGACATTCCGCGTGGATGAGCCCGCCGGCACCGCGCAGGCCAACACCGCGCTGAATTTCGACGCCAACACCCGCCTCAACGCCGACTGGCTGCGCAATCGCGACGGCCAGATCTATGGCGCCGACGCCGCGTTCAAGCTTGGCCAGAGCGGCAACGGCACCGCGGCGTTCCGCGTGGACGAGCCAAACGGCACGGCCAAGGCCAACACCGCGCTGAACTTCGACGCCAACACGCACCTCAACGCCGACTGGCTGCGCAACCGCGACGGCCAGATCTATGGTGCCGACGCCGCGTTCAAACTTGGCCAGAGCGGCAACGGCACCGCGGCGTTCCGGGTCGACGAGCCCGCCGGCACCGCGCAGGCCAACACCGCGCTGAACTTCGATCCGAATACCCGCCTCAACGCCGACTGGCTGCGCAACCGCGACGGCCAGATCTACGGCGCCGACGCCGCGTTCAAACTTGGCCAGAGCGGCAACGGCACCGCGGCGTTCCGGGTCGACGAGCCTGCCGGCACCGCGCAGGCCAACACTGCGCTGAATTTCGACGCCAACACCCGCCTCAACGCCGATTGGCTGCGCAACCGCGACGGCCAGGTCTACGGCGCCGACGCGGCGTTCAGACTCGGGCAGACCGGCAACGGCACCGCGGCCTTCCGCGTCGACGAGCCGAACGGCACGGCCAAGGCCAATACCGCACTGAACTTTGACGCCAACACGCATCTCAACGCCGATTGGCTGCGCAATCGCGACGGCCAGATCTACGGCGCCGACGCCGCATTCAAGCTCGGGCAGACCGGCAACGGCACCGCGGCCTTCCGCGTGGACGAGCCGAACGGCACCGCGCAGGCCAACACCGCGCTGAACTTTGATGCGAATACCCGCCTCAACGCCGATTGGTTGCGTAACCGCGACGGCCAGGTCTATGGCGCCGACGCCGCGTTCAAGCTCGGCCAGAGCGGCAACGGTATCGCGGCGTTCCGCGTGGACGAGCCGAACGGCACGGCCAAGGCCAACACCGCGCTGAACTTCGACGCCAACACGCACCTCAACGCCGACTGGTTGCGCAACCGCGACGGCCAGGTCTACGGCGCCGACGCCGCATTCAGACTCGGCCAGACCGGCAACGGCACCGCGGCGTTCCGGGTCGATGAGCCGGCCGGCACCTCGATGTTCAACACGCGGCTCAAGTTGAACGACGATTTTTCGCTCAACGCCGACTACAACAACACCAAGGCCGGACGCATCTACGGTGCGGACACCGCGTTCAAGCTCGGCAAGGACGGCGACGGTACGGCCGCTTTCCGGATCGACGAGCCGGCCGGGACGTCGATGTTCAACACCAGGCTCAAGTGGAACGACGGTTTCGGCCTGGGCGCGGACTACACCAACACCAAGGCGGGCGCGATCTACGGCGCCGACGCGACCTTCCGGCTCGGCCAGAACGGCTCCGGCACGGGCGGGTTCCGCATCGACGAGCCGGCGCAGACGTCGTCGCTGAACTCCAAACTGCTGTTCGGCAACGGCGATCGCCTGGATTTCGACCTGTCGAAGTCGCCGGCGGGCCACGTCTACGGCGCCGAGGCGGCGTTCGGCGTTGGCCGCGACGGCAAGGGGCTGGCGGGCTTCCGGATCGACGAGCCCAACGGCACCTCCAACTACAAGCTCGGCGCGAGCTTCCCCAACGGCAACGAACTCAACGCGACCTTGATGAAGGACCGCGTCGGCACCTCGTTCGGCGTCGGCGCCAAGGTCGGCTTCAACGACGGCGCAGGCTCCCTGGGCGTCGACGGCAAGTTCGGGCCGTTCACCGACGTCGGCGGTTCGATCAATTTCCGCAACAAGGATCTCGAATACAGCGGCGTCGTCCGCGCCGACAATCGCGACGGCCCGTTCCGCGTCTCCGAGTTCGGCGCGAAGCTCACGACCAAGGGCAGCGACCGCTACCAGTTCACGGCGGAAGCCGGCTATCGGCCCGAGACCCACGAAACCTACGGCCGCGTCGGGCTCACCATCCACTTCGGTGGCGGCTCCAGCAGGCCGTCGCGGCCGATCACGCACGCGCCGGATCCGGTCCCGCTGCCGGAGCCGGTGCGGCCGATCGCGGCCCGCGAACCGCGGGCGATGGTGTCGCCGGAACATCAGGGCCTGTACGAGCAGGCGGTCTCCGGGGTTCAGCGCCTCAACGGCAGCGGTGCGCGGCTGCCGGTCGAGGAAACCGCGGCGAGCCTGACGGTGCTGGCGAAGCAGAACGGCATCCGCCACATCGAATATGTGTCGCTGGGCAATCCGACCTCGGACGGCAAGCAGAACCTGTTCATCGGCGACGGCGCCCCCGGCTCGCCGACCGCGCGCCAGGCGCACATCGATCGCACCCAGGCCGCCGGCACCCCGCTCGCCGAGAGCCTGCAGAAGCTGGACGCCGCACCCGTCGCGCAGACCGGCGCGCCGCAGCAGCAGACGATGTCGCCGGGCCACGAGCCGGGCACGACGGCGCGTCGCGCCGCGATGTGACGCCGGCGGCGGCGCATCGCCGATCGACGGAAAGCGAAAACGCCCGGGAATCCGGGCGTTTTCGCGTGTCCGCGCGACCGGCGCCGGCGCGTCAGAGGTTCTGGTAGTTCGGCCCGGAGCCGCCTTCGGGCGTGACCCAGTCGATGATCTGGTACGGGTCCTTGATGTCGCAGGTCTTGCAGTGGACGCAGTTGGCGGCGTTGATCTGCAGCCGCTTGCCCGCCTCGTCGGACACGATCTCGTAGACGCCCGCGGGACAGAACCGCGTGCACGGGTTGTCGTATTCCTCGGCGCACCGGGTCACGCAGACCGAGGTGTCGTGGACGCGCAGGTGCACCGGCTGGTCCTCGTCGTGCTCGGTCGCCGCGAAGTAGACCGCGGCGAGCCGATCGCGCGGCGCCAGCGTGCGTTCCACGTAGTGCGCTTCGACCGCCGCGCGCTTCGGTTGTTCGTGCGCGTCGACCTTGTCCAGCGACGACCAGTCGGCCTTGTTCTTCAGCGTCCACGGCGAAGCGCCGCCGGTCAGCGTTTCCCAGGCCGCATTGAGCATGCCGAACCACAGCCCGCGCTTGAAGCCGGGCTTCACGTTGCGGACCTTCTTCAGCTCGGCCATCGCATCGGAGGCGCGCAGCTTCGCATCGAAGCCTTCCGGCGCCAGTTGCGAGGCGACCAGGTGTTCGGCCGCGAGCATGCCCGAGCGGATCGCCTGGTGGGTGCCCTTGATCTTCGGCACGTTGAGCAGGCCGGCGGTGTCGCCGATCAGCAGCGCGCCGGGCATCTCGACCTTCGGCAGCGACTGCCAGCCGCCGGTGACGATCGCGCGGGCGCCGGCCGAGACGATGCTGCCGCCTTCCAGCAGCGGCTTCACCATCGGGTGGTTCTTCCACTGCTGGAAGGCTTCCCACGGCTTGTATTCGGGATCGCGGTAGTCCAGCCCACTGACGTAGCCCAACGCGATCCGGCCCTTGTCCAGGTGGTACAGGAAGCTGCCACCGTAGGTGTGGCTGTCGGCCGGCCAGCCGAAGCTGTGCACGATCTTGCCGGGCGTGACCCGATCCTCCGGCACCTGCCAGAGCTCCTTGATGCCGATCGAATACCCCTGCGGGTCGCTGTCGGCATCGAGCCTGAAGCGCTTGACCAGGCGCTTGGTGAGATGGCCGCGCGCGCCCTCGGCCAGCACCGTGACCTTGGCGCGGATGTCGATGCCGGCGGTGAAGCCGGGCTTGTGCGAACCGTCCCTGGCCACGCCCATGTCGCCGATGCGCACGCCGACGACGGCGCCGTCCTCGGCGTGCAGGGTCTCGGCGGCGGCGAAGCCGGGGTAGATCTCCACGCCCAGCGCCTCGGCCTGCGGCGCCAGCCAGGCGCACATCGCGCCGAGGCTGACGATCACGTTGCCGTGGTTGTTCATGCCCGGCGGCACCGGCAGCTTGCGGCCGCCGGTCCTGGTGAGCAGCCAGAATTCGTCCTCGGTGGCGGGCACGCAGATCGGCGGCGGATGGTCGCGCCAGCCCGGCAGCAGCGCGTCGAGCGGGCCGGTCTCGATCACCGCGCCGGACAGGATCTGCGCGCCGACGGTCGAGGCCTTCTCGATCACGCAGACGCTGAGTTCGGGGTTGAGCTGCTTCAGCCGGATCGCGAACGACAGTCCGGCCGGGCCGGCGCCGACGGTGACCACGTCGTACTCCATCACGTCGCGTTCGATCTCGGGCTGTGGCGCGGTCTCGCTCATGTCGGACTCCGGAAGATTCCCGCGATTTTCGCGGTTTGCGCCGGGCGGGGCAAATCGGCAGCATGCCGCGATGCGCGATCCGAGCCTGCTGTCGCCGATCCCCCTGCCCGGCGCCGACCTGCGCTTCGCGCCGGCGTGGCTGCCGGCGGGGGAGGCCGACGCCCTGTTCGCCGCCCTCCGGGACGGCATCGCCTGGGAGACGCACCGCATCCGCCTGTTCGGTCGCGAGGTCGATTCGCCGCGGCTGAGCTGCTGGATCGGCGATCCCGGCGCGGCCTACACCTATTCGCGCACCCGGTTCGAGCCGCGGCCGTGGCCGGCGGCGCTGGCGCCGGTGCGGGCGCGCCTGCACGAGGCGGTGGGAGTCGCGTTCGACAGCGTCCTGGCGAACCGCTACCGCGACGGCCGCGACCGCATGGGCTGGCACAGCGACGACGAGCCCGAACTCGGCCCGCGGCCGGTGATCGCCTCGCTGAGCCTGGGCGCGACCCGGCGGTTCGCGCTCAAGCCGCGCGACGGCGGCCCAGCCCGGCGCCTGGACCTGCCGCACGGCAGCCTGCTGGTGATGGCCGGGGAGACCCAGGCGCGCTGGCGCCACGCCCTGCCGGGCACGACGCGGCCGATCGGGGAGCGGATCAACCTGACGTTCCGCCGGATTCTCACCCGAGAGTGAGACTTCACCCCCCCGCGGCGGGCCGGGCCCGGACTTGTCCACAACCCCCTGAAAACGCTAGAATCGCCGGTTCCCACACATTGACGGACGGCCTCGTGCCGCCGGGAGCCCCATGGCCCGCATCACCGTTGAAGATTGCCTGCAAGTCGTCGACAACCGTTTCGAACTGGTCATGATGGCCGCCAAGCGCGCCCGCCAGCTCGCCAACGGCGTCGATCCCCAGATCGACAACAGCGAAGCCAACGACAAGCCGACCGTGCTGGCGCTGCGCGAAATCGCCGCCCGCCGCATCGACAACGGCTACATCGACGCGGTCGAGAAGGCCGAGCGCGAGCGCAAGGAGCGCGAGGCGCTGGAGTGGGCCGCCGCCGAAGTCGTGGCCGACGACGACCTGTCGAAGGGCGACGATCTGTAAGCGGGGCGCCTGCGCGCTTCCGTCGGTCCGCGGCAGACATCGGACCGCTTGCGAAACCCCGCTCCGGCGGGGTTTCGTCGTTTCCGGGGCCGCGCCCGCGCGTCGCGCCGCGGCGCGGGGACGCGACCCATTCCCAATCTCGGGGCTTTGCGCTTAGGCTTCGGCCATGAGCCAACTCGAGCCGATCCAGTCCGGCCCCACGCCCGCGCCCGACGCGGAGCTGCCGGACTACGTCCGCACGCTGGAGACGGCGGCGGCGTACCTGCCGGCGGACCAGCGCGAGACGCTGATCCGCGCCTGGCGGGTGGGCGCGGCGGCGCATGCGGGCCAGACCCGCAAGTCGGGCGAGCCCTACATCACCCATCCGGTCGCGGCGGCCACGGTGCTGGCCGAGCAGGGCGTGGACGTCGAGACGCTGGTCGCGGCGATCCTCCACGACACCATCGAGGACACGCCGCTGACGCGCGAGGAGATCGCGGCTGAGTTCGGCGCGACCGTGGCGGAACTGGTCGAAGGCGTCACCAAGCTCGACAAGCTGCAGTTCCGCGACCGCCAGGAGGCGGCGGCGGAGAGCTTCCGCAAGATGATGCTGGCGATGGCGCGCGACCTGCGCGTGATCCTGATCAAGCTGGCCGATCGCCTGCACAACATGCGCACCCTCGGCGCGCAGAGTTCCGAGGCGCGCGCGCGGATCGCGCGCGAGACCCTGGAGATCTACGCGCCGATCGCCCAGCGCCTGGGCATGAACCGGATCAAGGCCGAACTGCAGGACCTCGGCTTCCGCGCGCTGCATCCGTGGCGCCACGCGGTGCTGGCGCGGCGCATCCGCACCCAGCCGCTGGTGCGGCGCGAGGCGATGGCGAAGATCGAGGCCCAGTTCGCGCAGCGCCTGGGCAAGGAAGGCTTCCAGTTCCGGCTGGTCGGCCGGGTGAAATCGCCGTGGAGCATCTACACCAAGATGCGCGCCGAGGGCAAAACCTTCGACCAGGTGATGGACGTGTTCGGCTTCCGGCTGGTCGTGCGCACGGTGCCGGAGTGCTACCACGCGCTGGGCGTGGTGCATTCGGTGTTCAAGCCGCTGGACGGCCGCTTCCGCGATTTCGTCGCCATTCCCAAGGCCAACGGCTACCAGTCGCTGCACACGGTGCTGTTCGGGCCCTACGGCTCGCCGATCGAAGTGCAGATCCGCACCGAGGAAATGGACCTGATCGCCGAACGCGGGATCGCCGCGCACTGGTCGTACAAGCACGGCGGCGGCATGCCCAGCAGTGCGCAGAACCGCGCCCAGTTGTGGGTGGAGAACCTGATCGAGTCCCAGCGCGGCACCGGCTCGTCGCTGGAATTCCTCGAGAACGTGAAGATCGACCTGTTCCCGGACGAGGTCTACCTGTTCACGCCCAAGGGCGACATCATGGCCCTGCCGCGCAACTCGACCACGCTGGACTTCGCCTACGGGGTGCATACCGACGTCGGCAACCACGCGGTGGCCGCGCGCGTCGATCGCAAGCTGGTGCCGCTGCGCACCAAGCTCGCTAGCGGCCAGAGCGTGGAGATCATCACCGCGAAGTCGGCCTCGCCTAAGCCGCAGTGGCTGGAGTTCGTGGTCACCGGCAAGGCCCGCACCGCGATCCGCCACCAGCTCAAGCAGCTCGAGCACGAGGACGCTGTGCAGCTCGGCCATCGCATGCTCGACCGCGCGCTGGAGGAGATGGACACCTCGCTCGATCGGGTGCCGGCGACGCGGCTGGAGGCGTTCCTGTCCGACCACCGCTATCCGCGGCTGGAGGCGCTGCTGGCCGACATCGCGCTGGGCAACCGCATGCCGACCCAGGTCGCGCAGGTGCTGGCGCACCGCCTGCCGGACAAGCGCGACGCGTTCGACCTCGCCCCCGCGCCGGGACACGGCGAGAAGATCCTGATCACCGGCGCCGAGCGCGGCGTGGTCACGTTCGCGCAGTGCTGCATGCCGATCCCCGGCGACGACGTGATGGGCTACCACACCGCCGGTCGCGGCATCGTCGTCCACCGCATGGACTGCGCGAACGTCGCCGAATACCGCAAGTCGCCCGAACGCTGGGTGGCGATCGGCTGGGATCGCGAGGTCAGCGGCGACTACCAGGTGGCGCTGCGCATCGAGGTCGAGAACCGCCCCGGCGTGCTCGCCCAGGTCGCCGCCGCGATCGCCCAGGCCGACTCCAACATCGACGCGGTCGAATACCTCGATCGCGACCGCAACATCGCGGTGATCCGCTTCGGCATCGAGGTGGGCGACCGCACCCACCTCGCCGAGGTCATCCGCCGCGTGCGCCGGCTGGGCGTGGTCCACGGCGTGCAGCGGATGTAGGTCGGGCTTCAGCCCGACATCGCGACGCGTCCGATCGTTTCGCACGTCCCCTATACCGTTTCGACGATCGCCGCAGGCGCTGGACGAATGACTTCGATGGTTGTCCGGTGCAACCTGCGACCTCGCGATGTCGGGCTGAAGCCCGACCTACCACGTAAACTAGGGACGCCCCTTCCACAGTCGAGCCGCCCATGCCCCGCGAACCCATCCACACGCCGCACGCCCCCGCCGCCATCGGTCCGTATTCGCAGGCCACCCGTGCCGGCGACCTGGTCTTCCTCTCCGGCCAGATCCCGCTGGATCCGGCGTCCGGCCTGATCGTCGAGGGCGACATCGCCGCGCAGGCGCAGCAGGCGTTCGCGAACCTGCGCGCGGTGTGCGAGGCCGCCGGCGGTTCGTTCGCCGACATCGTGCGGGTCGGCCTGTACCTGACCGACCTGTCGGAGTTCGCCGCGGTCAACGAGGTGATGGCGCAGGTGTTCGATGCGCCGTTCCCGGCGCGTTCGACGATCGAGGTGTCGGCGCTGCCGCGCGGCGCGAAGTTCGAGGTCGACGCGATCCTCGTCCTGCGCTGAGCGCATGCCCCGCGCGCCGTCCCGTCCCGCCCCGCAGCTCGATTCCGCCGCACAGCCGCTGACGGCGCTCGGCGGGGTGGGCGACAAGGTCGCGGAGAAACTGGCCGCGCGCGGGTTGATGACGCTGCAGGACCTGTGGTTCCACCTGCCGCGGCAGTACGAGGACCGCACCGAGCTCACGCCGATCCGGATGCTGCAACCGGGGCGGCCGGCGCAGGTCGAGGGCCGGGTCGAGGCGGTCGAACGCGGCTTCCGCTGGCGGCCGATGCTGCGGGTCGCGATCGGCGACGATTCCGGCGCGACCCTGGTGCTGCGCTTCTTCCATTTCCGCGCGCAGCAGGTGTCGCAGTTCGGCGTCGGCGCGCGGGTCCGGGCCTACGGCACGCCGCGGCCGGGGCAGCACGGGTTGGAGATCGTGCATCCGAGCTATCGGGTGCTCGGCGACGACGACGCGCCCGGGCTGAGCGACCGGCTCGACCCGGTGTATCCGCTGGTCGAAGGCATCGGCCCGGCGGCGCTGCGCAAGCTCATCGGCCAGGCGCTGCAGCGGCTGCCGGACGAGGCCGCGCTGGAACTGCTGCCGGCGGCGATGCTCGCCCGCGAGCCGCTGTGCGCGGGCCTGCCGTCGCTGCGCGAGGCGCTGCTGACCCTGCACCGGCCGCCGCAGGGCAGCGACGTGCAGGCGCTGCTCGCCGGGACCCACCCGGCGCAGCGCCGGCTGGCGCTGGAGGAACTGCTCGCCCACCACCTGACCCTGCGCCGCCAGCGCATCGCCGTGCAGGCGCACCGGGCGACGCCGCTGGCCGACGCCGCGCTGGCCGAACGCCTGCGCAAGGCGCTGCCGTTCGCGCTGACCGCGGCGCAGCGGCGGGTGTTCGACGAGATCCGCGCCGACCTGGCGCGGCCGCTGCCGATGCTGCGCCTGGTGCAGGGCGACGTCGGCAGCGGCAAGACCGTGGTCGCCGCGCTGGCGGCGATGATGGCGGTGCGCGAGGGCCGGCAGGCGGCGCTGATGGCGCCGACCGAACTGCTGGCCGAGCAGCACCTGGCCAACCTGCGGACCTGGCTCGAACCGCTGGGCGTGCGCGTGGCGTGGCTGGCGGGCAAGGTCGGCGGCAAGGCGCGCGCCGCGGTGCTGGCCGAGATCGCCGGCGGCGCCGCGCAGATGGTGGTCGGGACCCATGCGCTGATGCAGGAGGGCGTCGCCTTCCACGACCTGGCGCTGGCCATCGTCGACGAGCAGCACCGGTTCGGCGTCCACCAGCGCCTCGCGCTGCGCGAGAAGGGCAATCGCGGCGAGCGCGTGCCGCACCAGTTGGTGATGACCGCAACCCCCATCCCGCGCACGCTGGCGATGGCGGCCTACGCCGACCTCGACGTGTCCGCGATCGACGAACTGCCGCCCGGGCGCACCCCGGTGCAGACCGTGGTGCTGAGCGCGGAGCGGCGGCCGGCGCTGATCGAACGCATCCGCGACGCCTGCCGCGAGGGCCGACAGGCGTACTGGGTCTGCACCCTGATCGACGACAGCGACGAGGTCGTCGCGCAGGCCGCGCAGAGCACGTTCGAGACGCTGACGCAGCAGTTGGCCGGGCTGCGCGTGGGCCTGGTGCATGGCCGGATGAAGCCGGCCGAGAAACAGAAGACGATGGCCGCGTTCAAGGCCGGCGAACTGCAGTTGCTGGTCGCGACGACGGTGATCGAGGTCGGCGTCGACGTGCCCAACGCCTCGCTGATGATCGTCGAGAACGCCGAGCGGCTCGGCCTGGCGCAGTTGCACCAGTTGCGCGGCCGGGTCGGGCGCGGCAGCGCGGCGTCGAGCTGCGTGCTGCTGTACCAGTCGCCGCTGTCGCGGATGGCGAAGCAGCGGCTGGAGACGATGCGCGAGACCAACGACGGCTTCGTGATCGCCGAGAAGGATCTGGAACTGCGCGGGCCGGGCGAACTGCTGGGCACGCGCCAGACCGGGCTGGCCGCGTTCCGCATCGCCGACCTCGGCCGCGACGCCGCGCTGCTGCCCACGGTGCAGCGCATCGGCGAAGCGCTGCTCGGCGCGGATCCGGAGGCGGCCGACCGGATCGCCCGGCGCTGGGTCGGCGGCGCCGCGCGCTACGCCGGCGCCTGAGGCACCGGCGGCCGAGGGTCAGCAGAGGCCTGCGCCGTCGTCCTCGGGCGTCGGGCAGTAGATGTCGTGCAGGGTGCGGATCAACTGCTGCACGGGGCCGGTCGCGACCGAGTAGTACACGCTTTGCGATTCGCGCCGCGTCTGCACCAGCCCGCCTTCGCGCAGCACCGCGAGGTGCTGCGACAGCGCCGACTGGCTGAGATCGACCTCGGCGTTGATCTCGCCGACGGTCTTCTCGCCGTCGATCAGCAGGCACATCACCCGCAGCCGCTGCGGGTTGGACAGCGCCTTGAGCAGTTCAGCGGCCTGTTCGGCCTGGGCCTGCATCTGCGCGCCGATCGACGCCGCATCGGCGCCGCGGCGACGGGCGGCGTTCATCGCGCCGCGCCCTCGACCTCGCCGCCGCTTTCCAGCCAGCGCAGCCAGCCGCCGGCGAGCGAGAGCGGCCGATCGAAGCCCAGCCGCTTGAGCGCTTCAGCCGCCAGCGCCGAGCGGCCGCCGCTGCGGCAGTAGAGGATCACCGGCGCGCGCCGGTGGGCCAGATGCGGATCGGCCTGGCCGGCCACGGCCGGATGGCCGTCGACCTGGAATTCGAGGACACCGCGCGGAATGTTGAACGCGCCGGGGAGATGGCCCTCGGCGAATTCGGCCGGCTCGCGCACGTCGATGACGGCCACGCCGTCGGCCTGCAGGGCGCGCAGCCGATCCGGGTCGATTTCCTCGATCACGGCGCGGGCCTGGGCGACGAGATCCTGGGCGGTGTAGGGCATGGGGGGCTCCGGAAGGGTGGTTGACAGTCTAGCAAACACTAATTAAGGTATATCTAAATTAGAAATTTATCAATTCACCCGACGGGAGGGGCCATGAGCAGCATCATCGTGATCGGAGCGGGGCTGAGCGGCATGAGCGCGGCCTACGAACTGCGGGACATCCTCGGCAAGGGCCACCGGATCACCGTCGTCGGCGACGGCGAGCGGTTCAGCTTCACGCCCTCCAATCCCTGGGTGGCGGTGGGCTGGCGCAAGCCCGAAGACATCACCCTCAAGGCCGGCGACTACCTCACCAGGAAGGGCGTCGAGTTCCGCGCCGACGGCGTGGCGAAGATCGAGGCCGAGCACGACCGCATCGTCACCGGCGACGGCAGCGTGCTCGAGTACGACTACCTGCTGGTCTGCACCGGCCCGAAGCTGGCCTTCGAGGAAGTGCCGGGCAGCGGCCCCGACGGCGGCTTCACCCAGTCGATCTGCACCACGCCGCACGCGCAGCGCGCCTGGGCGGCCTACGAGGCCTTCCTCGAGCGTCCGGGCCCGATCGTCGTCGGCGCGATGGCCGGCGCCAGTTGCTTCGGCCCCGCCTACGAATTCGCGATGATCCTCGACGCCGACCTGCGCAAGCGCAAGCTGCGCGACAGGGTGCCGATGACCTTCGTCTCCAGCGAGCCGTACATCGGCCACATGGGCCTGGGCGGCGTCGGCGATTCCAAGGGGCTGATGGAATCGGAGATGCGCCAGCGCCACATCAAGTGGGTCGTCAACGCCCGCGTGCAGGAAGTCCGCGACGGCGAGATGACCGTGGCCGAGTGCGACGACAAGGGCCAGCCGGCGAAGGAGCACGTGCTGCCGTTCGCGTATTCGATGATGCTGCCGGCGTTCCGCGGCGTGGACGCGGTGGCGGCGGTCGAGGGCCTGTGCAACCCGCGCGGGTTCGTGATCGTCGACAAGCATCAGCGCAGCCCGAAATACCCGCGCATCTTCGCCGCCGGCGTGTGCGTCGCGATCCCGCCGGTCGAGGCCACCCCGGTGCCCACCGGCGCGCCGAAGACCGGCTTCATGATCGAGTCGATGGTGACCACGATCGTGCGCAACATCTGCGCCGAACTGGCGAACGAGCCGGCCGAGTTCGAGGGCACGTGGAACGCGGTCTGCCTGGCCGACATGGGCGACACCGGCGCGGCGTTCGTGGCGCTGCCGCAGATCCCGCCGCGCAACGTGACCTGGACCAAGATCGGCAAATGGGTGCATCTGGCCAAGATCGCGTTCGAGAAGTACTTCCTCTACAAGATGCGCAACGGCACCAGCGAGCCGATCTACGAAAAGTACGTGCTCAGCGCGCTGGGCATCGAACGTCTCAAGTGACCGTCCCGCCGCCGTTGCCCCTCCCCCCGTCCTGCCACTGGTTTCCCGGAGCTCCGATATGAATCTCGATCGTGCCGTCCTCGCGTTCGCCGGCGTGATGATCCTGCTCAGCCTCGCGCTGACCCACTTCGTCTCGCCGTGGTTCTGGCTGTTCACCGCCTTCATCGGCCTGAACCTGCTGCAGTCCAGCCTCACCGGGTTCTGCCCGGCGGCCATCGTCTTCAGGAAACTCGGGATCTCCAGCGGATGCGCCTTCAAGTGACCCCTCTTCCAGCCTACCTTCCAGTGACCCGCCCCCAAGTGCGTCCGCTCCTGCGCACGCTCGCCGCGCCCGCCGCGCTGGCGGTGCTTTCGGCGGTCCTGCTGAGCGCCTGCGGCGGCGGCGACACCGCGGCCGACGCAGCGCCGCTGCCGAAGCTCGACGGCTTCGTCGTGGCCGCCGACGCCGGTGGCGGCGGGCAGTCATGGGACGGCACCGTCGAGGCCGTGCGCGAGGCCGTGCTGTCGGCGCAGACCGGCGGCCGCGTCGCCGCGGTGGACGTCGACGTCAACGACCGCGTCGCCGCCGGCCAGACGCTGCTGCGCCTGACCGTGGTCGAGCAGCAGGCGGGCGTCGATGCCGCGCGCGCCCAGCTCCGCGCCGCCGAGGCGTCCGCGGCCGAAGCCGAGCGCCAGTACCAGCGCTACGCCGCGCTGTCGAAGGGCGATTACGTCTCGCGCGCGCAGCTCGACCAGGCCCGCGCCGCGCGCGACGCCGCGAACGCCGCGCGCGACGCCGCGCGCGCGCAGCTCTCCTCGGCCGGGCAGAACGCCGACTACACCACGGTGCGCGCGCCGTACGCGGGGATCGTGTCCTCGCGCGACGTCGAACCGGGCGAGACCGTCGCGCCCGGACAGCGCCTGCTGACCGTGTACGCGCCGGACGCACTGCGCATCGAGGTCGCGGTGGCGCAATCCGCCGCCGAGGCCATCCGCGCCAATCCCGGCGCGAAGGTGGTGTTCGACGGCGGCAGGACCGTCGATGCGCGCGAGGTCGTGGTGTTCCCGGCCGCCGACCCCGCCAGTCACAGCGTGCGGGTGCGCGTGCTGCTGCCGCATCTGGGCGCACCGCCGGCGCCGGGCGCGGCCGCCAAGGTGGTGTTCCCGATCCGCGCCGAGGCGCGCGCGCTGCGCGTGCCGGCCTCCGCCGTGTACCGTCGCGGCGAGCTGACCGCGGTCTACGTGCTCGCGGACGGGCGCGCGCTGCTGCGCCAGGTGCGCCTGGGCGCGCAGCAGGGCGACAGCCTCGAGGTGCTCGCCGGGCTGCGTCCGGGCGAGACCGTCGCCCGCGATCCCGAAGCCGCGCTGCGGGCGGTGACCGCGCAGCGCGCATCGGCGGGAGCGGCACAGCATGAGTGACCCCGTGTCCCGCGCCCAGGGCGCCGCCGCCGCGCCGCCGCGGCTCGGCGTGTCAGGCCGCATCGCGCGTGCGTTCCAGGCCAATCCGCTGACGCCGATCCTCGCCCTGATGGGGCTGATGCTGGGCCTCGTCGCGGTGCTGATCACGCCGCGCGAGGAAGAGCCGCAGATCGACGTGACCATGGCCAACGTGTTCGTGCCGTTCCCCGGCGCGACCGCGCGCGACGTCGAACAACTGGTGAGCTACCCGCTCGAACAGAAACTCTCCGAGATCGAGGGCGTGAAGCACGTCTATTCGATCAGCCGCCCGGGCATGGCGGTGCTGACCGTCGAGTACACCGTCGGGGTGGAACGCCAGCCGGCGATCGTGCGCCTGTACAACCAGGTGTTCTCCAACGCCGACTGGCTGCCGCCGGGCACCGGCGTCGGCCAGCCGCTGATCAAGCCCAAGGGCATCGACGACGTGCCGGTGATGGCGCTGACCCTGTGGTCGGACGATCCCGGCACCGGCGTCGAGCAGTTGTCGGCGGTCGCGCGCACGCTGGAAACCGAACTCAAGCGCGTGCCCGGCACCCGCGACGTCTACACCATCGGCGCGCCGGATCGCGTGGTGGCGGTGACCCTCGACCCGACCCGCCTCGCCGCGTTCGGGCTGAGCGTCGGCGAGGTCGCGCAGGCGCTGCAGGCGGCGAACGTGGTCCGCCAGGTCGGCGAACGCGTCGGCGGCGACCGCGCGGTGCCGGTGACCGCCGGCCGCTTCCTCGCCGACCGCGACGACGTCGCCACGCTGGTGCTCGGCGTTCAGGGCGGCAAGCCGGTGACCCTGGCCGACGTCGCCGACGTGCGCGCCGGCATCGACGTCCCGGCCAGCTACGTCTGGCACGGCACGCCGGCGGGCAAGGGCGGGCCGCAGGCCGGCGCCGCGCCGGCGCTGACCATCGCGATCGCCAAGAAGCCGGGCAGCAACGCGTCCGACATCACTTCGGCGATCGCGACCCGCCTCGACGCGCTGCGCGGCGAACTGATTCCCGAGGGCGTCCACGTCGAGATCGTGCGCGACTACGGGCAGACCGCGACCGACAAGGCGAAGAAGCTGATCCAGAAACTGCTGTTCGCGACGCTGTCGGTGGTGCTGCTGGTGCTGTTCGCGCTGGGCCGCCGCGAGGCGGTCGTGGTCGGTGCGGCGGTGGTGCTGACGCTGGCGCTGACCCTGTTCGCGTCGTGGGCGATGGGCTTCACGCTCAACCGGGTGTCGCTGTTCGCGCTGATCTTCTCGATCGGCATCCTGGTCGACGACGCGATCGTGGTGGTCGAGAACATCCATCGGCACATGGCGCGCGGCGGCAAGTCGCTGATGGAGGCGATCCCGCCGGCGGTGGACGAGGTCGGCGGCCCGACCATCCTCGCCACCTTCACGGTGATCGCGGCGCTGCTGCCGATGGCGTTCGTCAGCGGGCTGATGGGGCCGTACATGCGGCCGATCCCGATCAACGCCTCGGCCGGCATGGTGCTGTCGCTGGCGGTGGCGCTGGTGGTGACGCCGTGGCTGTCGCTGAAGCTGCTGCGGCCGCACGCCGCGCACGGCGACGGACACGCGGGCGCGCACGGCGAGGCGCACGGCGAGGCGGCGCAGGGCCGCCTGCACCGGCTGTTCGCGAAGGTGATGCATCCGTTCCTCTCCGGCGACCGCGCGCCGCGCCGGCGCCGGCTGCTGTTCGGCGGCATGGTCGCGCTGGTGCTGCTGGCGGCGAGTCTCGCGGTAGTGCAGCTGGTCGTGCTGAAGATGCTGCCGTTCGACAACAAGTCCGAGCTGCAGGTGGTCGTGGACATGCCCGAGGGCAGCACCCTGGAAACCACCAACGCGCTGCTGACCGAACTCGCCGCCAGGGTCGCGACCGTGCCCGAGGTGCAGAGCTTCGAGGGCTACGCCGGGACTTCCGCGCCGATCAACTTCAACGGCCTGGTGCGCCAGTACTTCCTGCGCAGCGGCGCGAACGTCGCCGACCTGCAGGTCAACCTGGTCGACAAGCACCGGCGCAAGCGCAAGAGCCACGACATCGCGCTCGCGGTGCGCCCGGCGCTGGCCGCCATCGGCCGCCGCTACGGCGCCTCGGTCAAGGTGGTGGAAGTGCCGCCGGGACCGCCGGTGCTGGCGCCGCTGGTGGCGGAGGTCTACGGCCCCGACTACGCCGGCAGCCGCCGGGTCGCGCTGGCGCTGGAGAAACGCCTGCACGCCACCGAGGGCCTGGTCGACATCGACACCACGGTCGAAACCGCCGCGCCGCGCGAAGTGCTGGTGGTCGATCGCGAGCGCGCGACGAAGCTGGGCGTGGACCAGGCCACGATCGCGAACACGCTCGCGGCGGCGGTCGGCGGCTACGACGCGACGTTCGTCCAGGACGGCGCGTCGCGCCATCCCAAGCCGGTGCGCCTGCGCGTGCCGATCGCCGACCAGGCCGCGCTCGACCGCCTGCTCGCGCTCACCGTGAAGGGCGGGCAGGGCCAGTCGGTGCCGCTGTCGGAAGTGACGAAGACCCTGCGCACGACCTGGGACGGCGCGATCCACCACAAGGACCTGCTGCCGGTGGTCTACGTGACCGGCGACGAGGCCGGCGCGCTCGACAGCCCGCTGTACGGCATGTTCGACGTGGTCGGGCAGGTCTCGGACCACGCCGTCGACGGCCGCAAGCTGGGCCAGTTCTTCATCCGCCAGCCCGCGGACACCGCGACCTACGCGATCAAGTGGGACGGCGAGTGGCAGATCACCTACGAGACCTTCCGCGACATGGGCATCGCCTACGCCGCCGGCCTGGTGCTGATCTACCTGCTGATCGTCGCCCAGTTCCGCAGCTACCTGGTGCCGCTGGTGATCATGGCGCCGATCCCGATGACCGTGATCGGGGTGATGCCCGGCCACGCGCTGCTCGGCGCCCAGTTCACCGCGACCTCGATGATCGGCATGATCGCGCTCGCCGGCATCATCGTCCGCAACTCCATCCTGCTGGTGGACTTCATCAACCAGTCGGTGGCCGAGGGCAGGGCGCCCGCCGATGCGGTGATCGAGGCCTGCGCGGTGCGCGCGCAGCCGATCGTGCTGACCGCGGTGGCGGCGATGCTGGGCGCGTTCTTCATCCTCGACGACCCGATCTTCAACGGCCTTGCGGTCTCGCTGATCTTCGGCATCCTGGTCAGCACCGCGCTGACCCTGGTGGTCATCCCGCTGCTGTATTACGTATTGTTGTCGGCGAAGCAGGCCCGCAACGCACCCACCGGAGGACGGACGACATGAGCGAAGACGACGGCATCCGCATCGTGCTGGAACAGGAAGGCCCCTACGCCTTCAAGGTGAACTTCGAGGGCACGGCGCTCGAAGCGCTGCACACCGACGAGCCCGCGCCGCTGGGCGGCGGCGGCGGCCCGAATCCGTCGGCGATGCTGCTGACCGCCATCGCCAACTGCCTGAGCGCCAGCCTGCTGTTCGCGCTGCGCAAGTACAAGAACGCGCCGGCGCCGATCCGCGCCGAGATCGTCGGCCGCAAGGCGCGCAACGCCGAGGGCCGCCTGCGCATCCCGCACGCCGACGTGACCATCCGCCTCGCCGACAAGGCCGCGGACCTCGAGCATTTCGACCGGGTGCTGGCGCAGTTCGAGCAGTTCTGCGTCGTCACCCAGAGCGTGCGCGAGGGCGTGTCGGTGGACGTGAAGATCGTCGATGCCGACGGCGCCGTGCACGTGCCGGGCGCGGCGGCCGCCTGAACGTCCGCCCGCCTGAACGTCTGCCCCGGACCCGGCCGGCCGCGCGGCATCCGGGGTTGATGGGCGCAGCGGCGGCCACCATCGTCTCCGGCATGCCGGCCACGGCCATCGCCGCACGGAGTCCTCCATGACCGACACGCCCCTGCACATCGCCTGTCCCGCCTGCCACGGCCTCAATCGCGTGCCGGCCGCGCGGCTGGGCGAGGCGCCGAACTGCGGGCGCTGCCACCGGCCGCTGTTCGATGCGCATCCGCTGGCGCTCGACGCGGCGGGATTCGAGCGCCACGTGGTCCAGTCCGACCTGCCGGTGCTGGTCGATTTCTGGGCGCCGTGGTGCGGCCCGTGCCGTTCGATGGCGCCGCAGTTCGAGGCCGCCGCGCGCACGCTGGAGCCGCACTTCCGCCTCGCCAAGATCGACACCGAGGCGCAGCCCGACCTCGGCGCGCGCTTCGGCATCCGCAGCATCCCCACGCTCATCCTGTTCCGCCACGGCCGCGAACTCGCCCGCCAGTCCGGCGCGATCGGCACGGCCGAGATCGTGCGCTGGGCCCGCGGCCACGCGGGCTGAGCGCCGCCGGCCGGCGCACGGCGTCATCGCGCGACCTGCGCCCATCGGCCCCTTCCGTATTCCGTCTCTACCGCGCCACCGGAGTCCGTCCATGATCGCCCGTCTCCCGCGTTCCCTCGTCGCCATCGCCATCCTGGTGTTCGCCGCGACGCTGCCGGTCGCCTGCACCAGCCTGCGCGCGCATCGCGCGGACGCGCCCGCGCCCGCGGCGATGCCCACCGCGACGCCGTCCGGCGTGGCCCTGCGCCACCCGCAGCCGCGGCTCTACACCGCCGGCCAGCCTGCGGCCGGCGACTGGGCCGCGATCGCCGGCGGCGGCGTGGGCACCGTGATCGATCTGCGCGCGCCGGGCGAGCGCAAGGACCGCGACGAGCGCGCCGAAGTCGAGGCCGCGGGCCTGCGCTACGTCGCGCTGCCGGTCGCCGGCCACGAGGGCGTGACCGAAGACAACGCGAAGGCGCTGGCCGATCTGATCGCCGCCGCGCAGGGACCGGTGCTGGTCCACTGCGCCAGCGGCAACCGCGCCGGCGGCCTGCTCGCGCTGGCGCTGGCCGCGCAGGGCGTGCCCGTTGCGCAGGCGCTGGAGACCGGCCGCGCCGCCGGCATGACGTCCACCGAGACGCAGGTGCGCCAGGTGCTCGATGCGCAGGCGAAGGCCGCGTGCGCCGCCGAAGGCCGCGACGCGGCGGCGTGCGGCGCGGGCGGCTGAGCGCCCGGCACGTCGCCGGAACCGACGCTCGGAACCGACGCTCAGAAGCGGTCGAGCGGCAGCTTCAGGTAGCGCACGCCGTTGTCTTCCGGCTCGGGCAACTGTCCGGCACGGATGTTGACCTGCACCGACGGCAGCAGCAGCGCCGGCATCGCCAGCGTGGCGTCGCGGGCGGTGCGGACGGCGACGAACGCCGCTTCGTCCACGCCGTCGCGGACGTGGATGTTGCCCGCCTTCTGCGCGGCGATCGTGGTCTCGCACGCGTAGGCGCGCCCGCCCGGGCCGTAGTCGTGGCAGACGAACACGCGGGTCTCGCCGGGCAGCGCGAACAGGCGCTGGATCGAGCGGAACAGCATGCCCGCGTCGCCGCCCGGGAAATCGCAGCGCGCGGTGCCGCCGTCGGGCATGAAGATCGAATCGCCCACGAACAGCGCGTCGCCGATGCGATACGCCACGCTGTCGTTGGTGTGGCCCGGCACCGCGATGACTTCCGCATCGATGGCGCCGACCGCGAAGCGTTCGCCGTCGGCGAACAGATGGTCGAACTGCGAGCCGTCCACCGGGAAGTGCTCGCCGAGGTTGAAGATCGGCCGGAACGTCTTCTGCACCGTGCGGATGCCTTCGCCGATGGCGAGCCGCGCCTGCGGGCACTGCGACTTCAGCCAGTGGCCGGCGCTCAGGTGGTCGGCGTGGGCGTGGGTCTCGAGGATCCAGCGCACGTCCAGCGCGTGGGCGCGGACGTGATCGACGACCTGCTGCGCGGAGGCGGTCGCGGTGCGCCCCGACTTCGCGTCGAAGTCCAGCACCGGATCCACGATCGCGGCCTGCTTGGTGGCGTCGTCGGCGACCACGTAGGTCCAGGTGCAGCTTTCGGCGTGGAAGAACGGGGCGACGACGGGGGGCATGACGGACTCCGGAACGGCGGACCACGGCATCTTATGACGCCCGGTTCCGGTGCGGGGCTGGGCATGCCGGCGCGGTCGACCGCCGTTGCCGGTTCCGCTAGAGTCCGTCGATGAACGACAAACTTCCCCTGCTGATCGACACCGACCCGGGCGTGGACGACGCGCTCGCCCTGCTGATGGCCTTCGACGCGCCGCGTCACGAGGTCGTCGCGCTGACCATCGCCGCCGGCAACGTCGGCCTCGGACATACCGTCGCCAACGCGCTGAAGCTGTGCGAAGTCGCCGGGGTCGAGGTGCCGGTGTTCGCCGGCTGCGACGCGCCGCTGCTGCATCCCGCGCCCGACGCCTCGTACGTCCACGGCCGCGACGGTTTCGGCGACATCGGCTACCCGCCGGCCGCCAGGCAGGCCGAGGCCGAACACGCCGCGCTCGCGATCATCCGCCTGTCGCACGCGCATGCCGGCCGGCTGGTGGTCTGCATGCTCGGGCCGCTGACCAACCTCGCGGTGGCGCTCAAGCTCGATCCGACCCTGCCGCAGCGCGTCGGCCGGATCGTGGTCATGGGCGGCGCGGTGACCGGGCAGGGCAACACCACGCCGACCGCCGAGTTCAACATCGGTTTCGACCCCGAGGCGGCCTGGGTGGTGTTCGAGGCCTTCGCCGCGGCCGGCAAGGTCATCGAGGTGGCCGACTGGGAGGCGGTGATCCGCCACGGCTTCCTGCACACCGACGTCGAGGCCTGGCTGCGCGCCGACCATCCCCGCGCCCGGTTCTACGAGGCGATCTCGCGCAGGACCCGCGAGTGGTCGGCCGGCCTGCGCGGCGAGCGCTGGCACGCCGCGGACGCGCTGGCGATGGCGCTGGTGGTGGCCCCGGAGCACGCCCTGACCCTGGAGCGCCGGCCGCTGCGGGTGGAGCTGAACGGAACCGAGACCCGGGGCGCCACCGTGGTCGACTGGGGCCGCCGCAGCGGCCGGGCCGACAACGCCGAGCTGCTGATGGCCTACGACCAGGCCGCCTTCGAGGGCCTGATCCGGCACGCGCTGCGGGCCGGCTGAGCCGGGACTTCGCGGCAGGGCTTCGCGGCGGGGCTCGGGGCCAGGCGGGCCCCGGCCGATGGCCGGTTGCCGGCAGGGTTGAGCCGAGGGCGGGGCTGCCGGTATAATGCCCGGCTTTCCGCTCAACTCTGGTATCCGCCATGAAGGCCGACATCCATCCCGAATACCGTCAGGTCGTGTTTCAGGACGTGACCTCGGACTTCAAGATCCTCACCCGTTCGACCCTCTCCAGCAAGGAAACGGTCAAGTGGGACGACGGCAACGAGTACCCGCTGATCAAGGTCGAAATCTCGTCGGCCTCGCATCCGTTCTACACCGGCCAGCATCGCGTCGTCGACACCGCGGGCCGCGTCGACAAGTTCCGCAAGCGCTACGGCAAGTAATCCCGCGCACGCGCGGCGGGTCGGCGGCGCCGGCCCTGCGCCCGCGTCGCGACCCGTAGCTGCTGCAGCGCGCATGCGCCGCGACGGCCGCCCCCGGGCGGCCGTTTTCGCGTGCGCGCCCGCGCCCGGGACTCGCCTGTCTCCGACCAAAGTCCGGCGGCGGCTCCGGATCGATATGCGATAATCGGGCGCTGCCGTGATCGCGTATCGCGGCACCCTTCCCCAGAGTGCCGGGGCCGTTCCGCGGTCCCGCGATCCACGTTCATTCAAAGCTTCCGGGAGTGCGCCGTGTCACAACAGGATTCCAACATCCCCACCCAGGTCACCGTCGATGTCGGCGACAAGTCGGTCGTGCTGCCGGTGCATGCGCCGACGCTCGGCAACGGTTGCATCGACATCGCGAAACTGCCGAAGGAAACCGGCCTGTTCACGTACGACTCCGGCTTCACCGCGACCGCGGCGTGCCGTTCGGCGATCACCTACATCGACGGCGACGCCGGCGTGCTGCTGTACCGCGGCTACCCGATCGAGCAGCTCGCCGAGAAGTCGTCCTTCCTCGAAGTCGCCTATCTGCTGATGAACGGCGAACTGCCCAACGCGCAGGAATTCTCCGCGTTCGAGCACGAGGTCACGCATCACACGATGATGCACGAGGCCTTCCGCACCTTCCTGTTCGGCTTCCGCCACGACGCCCATCCGATGGCGATGCTGGTCGGCATGCTCGGCTCGATGGCGAGCTTCTACCACAACACCCTGGACCTGGACGACGCCGAGCAGCGCCGCCTCGCCGCGATCCGCCTGATCGCGAAGGTGCCGACCATCGCCGCCGCCTGCCATCGCTATTCGATCGGTTGGCCCAGCCGCTATCCGAAGAACAACCTCGAGTACGTCACCCGCTTCCTGCACATGATGAAGGAAGTGCCGAGCGAGCCGCTGGAACTCAATCCGGTCGCGGCGAAGGCGCTCGACCTGCTGTTCATCCTGCACGCCGACCACGAGCAGAACGCCTCGACCTCGACCGTGCGCCTGGTCGGTTCCACCGGCGCCAACCCGTACGCGTGCGTCGCCGCCGGCGTCGCCGCGCTGTGGGGCCCGGCGCACGGCGGCGCCAACGAGGCGGTGCTGAAGATGCTCGAAGAGATCGGCCGCCCGGACAACGTGCAGTCGGCGATCGACAAGGCGAAGGACAAGAACTCCGGCTTCCGCCTGATGGGCTTCGGCCATCGCGTCTACAAGAACTTCGACCCGCGCGCCAAGATCATCCGCGAGATGTGCTACAAGGTGCTGAACGAGCTGGGCGTGAACGACCCGCTGCTCGAAGTGGCGATGAAGCTCGAGGAAGCGGCGCTGAAGGACGAGTACTTCGTGCAGCGCAAGCTCTATCCGAACGTCGATTTCTACTCCGGCATCATCTACAAGGCGCTGGGCATCCCGACCGAGATGTTCACGGTGATGTTCGCCATCGCCCGCACCGCCGGCTGGGTCTCGCACTGGCTGGAACAGCAGAACGATCCGGAAGCGAAGATCGGCCGTCCGCGCCAGATCTACACCGGCCACGCCGGCCGCGACTACGTGCCCGCCGACAAGCGCTGATCGCCGCGGGTCGCGATCCCGCGCGACGCAACGACGAAGGCCCCGCACTGCGGGGCCTTCGCGTTCATGCCGCGGCGAGCGCGGCCGTGCCTGCGGATCAGGCCAGCAGCGAGCGCAGCATCCAGGCGTTCTTCTCGTGGATGTTCAGGCGCTGGGTCATCAGGTCCACGGTCGGGTCGTCGCCGGCGTGGTCGGCGGTCTTCAGCACCTTGCGCGCGGTGCGGCACACGGCCTCGTTGCCGACGACGAGCTGGCGTACCATTTCGCGCCAGTCGCCGGCATCGACTTCGCCTTCCTCCGCGATCGAGCCGAGCTTCACGAACGCGCCGTAGCTGCCCGGGGCGCGGTAGCCGAGGGCGCGGATGCGCTCGGCGACGGCGTCCAGCGCGGTCCATTCCTCGGTGTACTGGCCCTCGAACATCAGGTGCAGGGTGTTGAACATCGGGCCGGTGACGTTCCAGTGGAAGTTGTGCGTCTTCAGGTACAGGGTGTAGCTGTCGGCCAGGAAGTGCGACAGGCCGTCGGCGATCTTCCTGCGGTCGCCGGCGGTGAGGCCGATGTCGATCTGCGGCGCGCCGTCGGCGGCGGGCTTCTTGGCCGGCGCCGGTTTGCGGGGCTTGGTCTTGGCCATGCGGAACTCCAGGTGCGGGTGGAAGGGTGGGGCCAGCGTACTCCTCGCCGCCCGACGGATGGCCCAGACTATCCCCGGTGCGGCGCGATAGAAAGTCGATTGATTGGATACATTTGATTGATGAAAGCGATTGAAAAGGCGCAGGACGCGGCGCTTCGCCGGGCCCGCGCCGCCATCGACGGTGCGCTGAGCCGCGACCGGGGCCGCCTCCACGGCCTCTGGTCGCGCTGGCGCGGGCGGCCCGCGGACGCGGCCGCCGAAGCCGCGTTCGCCGAGGCGCTGGCGACGTCGGTCGCGGCGCGCGAAGCCCGCGCGGCGGCGCTGCCGACGACCGTCGCGGTCGATCCCGCGCTGCCGATCGCCGCCGAGGCCGAGCGCCTGGTCGCGCTGATCCGCGACCACCAGGTCGTGGTCATCGCCGGCGAGACCGGTTCGGGCAAGACCACCCAGTTGCCGAAGCTCTGCCTGGCCGCCGGCCGCGGCGCCGCCGGGATGATCGGCTGCACCCAGCCGCGCCGGATCGCCGCGCGCGCGGTCGCCCGCCGCGTCGCCGAGGAACTGGGCACCGGCCTGGGCGATCTCGTCGGCTACCAGGTGCGCTTCAACGACCACGTCGGCGAGCGCACCGCGGTCAAGTTCATGACCGACGGCATCCTGCTGGCCGAGATCCAGTCCGACCGCTGGCTGTCGGCCTACGACACGCTCATCGTCGACGAGGCGCACGAGCGCAGCCTCAACATCGACTTCCTGCTCGGTTATCTCAAGCAGTTGTTGCACAAGCGCCGCGACCTGAAGGTCATCGTCACCTCGGCGACGATCGACACCGAGCGCTTCTCGAAGCACTTCGATGATGCGCCGGTGGTCAGCGTCGAAGGCCGCGGCTATCCGGTCGAGGTGCGCTGGCGGCCGCTCGAGGGCGAGGGGCGCGAGGAGGACGGCGACGAGGCGTCGTCCGACGGCAGCCGCAGCGTGCTCGACGGCATCGTCGCCGCCTGCGACGAGATCGCGCGCGGCGGCGGCCTGGGCGACACCCTGATCTTCCTGCCCGGCGAACGCGAGATCCGCGACGCGCACCAGGCGCTGGAGAAGCGCAAGTACCGCCACACCGAAGTGCTGCCGCTGTACGCGCGGCTGTCGGCGCGCGACCAGGACCGCGTGTTCAACCCGGGCCCGCAGCGGCGCATCGTGCTGGCGACCAACGTCGCCGAAACCTCGCTGACGGTGCCGCGCATCCACTACGTGGTCGATCCGGGGCTGGCGCGGGTCAAGCGCTACAGCCCGCGGCAGAAGCTCGACCGCCTGCACATCGAGCCGATCTCGCAGGCCAGCGCCGACCAGCGCAAGGGCCGCTGCGGGCGCATCGCGCCGGGCACCTGCTTCCGGCTGTATTCGGAAGCCGATTTCCTCGCCCGCGATCCGTTCACCGACCCGGAGATCCGTCGCGCCGCGCTGGCCGGGGTGATCCTGCGCATGCTGTCGCTGGGGCTGGGCAGCATCGAAGACTTCCCGTTCCTCGAACCGCCGGACCCGCGCGCGATCGCCGACGGCTGGCAGCAGCTCGCCGAACTCGGCGCGATCGACGCCGAGCGCAAACTCACCGCGATCGGCCGCACGATGGCGCGGCTGCCGGTGGACGTGAAGCTCGCGCGCATGCTCATCGCCGCGCGCGCGCACGGCTGCCTGCGCGAGATGCTGGTGATCGCCAGCTTCCTCGGCATCCAGGACCCGCGCGAGCGGCCGGCCGACCAGCGCGGCGCCGCCGACGCCGCGCACGCGCAGTTCGCCGACCCGAAGTCGGAGTTCGTCGGCATCCTCAAGCTGTGGGAGGCGTTCCGCAGCGCCCACGAGGAGATGACCCAGTCGCAACTGCGCAAATGGGCCGACAGGCACTTCCTCGGCTTCCTGCGCCTGCGCGAGTGGCGCGAACTGCACCGGCAACTGAAGCTGCTGTGCGACGAGCTCGACTGGGGCGATGCGCCGGTCGGCCGCGCGGATCGCAACGTTCGTGCCCCCGGTAGAGCGGGCTTCGGGCCGGTGCAACGTGATGCGGAAAAGCAGCGGCCTGAAGGCCGCTCTACCGAAGCAACGGGGATGGAGGTGCCGTCAGCCGACGACGCCGTCGCCGTCGATTACGCGAAGCTGCACCGCGCGCTGATCGCCGGGCTGCCGACGCAGCTGGGCAACCGCGGCGATCGCGGGCTGTACGACGGTCCGCGCGGGCGCAAGTTCATGCTGTTCCCGGGCTCGACGCTGGCGAAGAAGCCCCCGCCGTGGGTGCTGTCGGCGACCCTGCTCGACACCGAGAAGGTGTGGTCGATCACCAACGCCGCGATCGAGCCGGACTGGGCGATCGACGAACTGCCGCACCTGCTCGCGCGCCGCCACCACGACCCGCACTGGGCGCGGTCGCAGGGGCGGGTGGTCGGCAGCGAGCAGATCAGCCTGTTCGGGCTGGTGCTCGCGCCGAAGAAACCCGTTCACTACGGCGCGCTGTTCCCGGAGGAATCGCGGCAGATCTTCGCCCGCGACGCGCTGGTCACCGGCGAGATCAACACCCGCGCCGCGTTCCTGGCGCGCAATCTCGCCACCCTGGCGAAGGCGAAGGAAGAGGAAGCCAAGCAGCGGCGCGCGGGCCTCGTCGTCGACGAGGACTGGCAGGCGCAGTGGTACCTCGACCGGCTGCCGCCGCACGTCCACAACGCCCAGGCGCTGGACGCGTGGTACGCGAAGCTGCCGCCGGCGGAGAAGGCGAAACTGGAATGGACGTTCGACGACCTGATGGTCGGCGGCGCCAGCGACGCCGAGCGCTTCCCGAAGGTGCTGCCGCTGGGCGACGCGCGCCTCGCGGTGTCGTACCGCTTCGAGCCCGGCGCGCCGGACGACGGCATGACCGTGGCGGTGCCGCTGCACCTGCTCAACGCGCTCGATCCGGCGCGGCTGTCGTGGCTGGCGCCGGGCTTCGTGCAGGACAAGGCGGCGGCGCTGATCAAGTCGCTGCCGAAGGCGCTGCGTCGCAACTTCGTGCCGGCGCCGGATTTCGCGCGCGCCTTCGCCGAGGCGTTCCCGCAGCCCGACGCCGACAGCCTGGAAGGCGCGCTCGCGCGGTTCCTGAAGAAACTGGGCGGCGTCGAGCTGTCCGCGCTCGATTTCGACGCCGCGTCGATCGATCCGCACCTGCGCGCCAACCTGCGCCTGCTCGACGCGCCCGGGACCCGCGGCGGGGCCCGCGGCGACGCCCGCCACGTGCTGGCCGAGTCGCGCGATCTCGACGACCTGCGCGCGCGCTTCGGCAAGCGCGCGGCGGACGCGTTCTCCGCGCGCGCCGCGGAAGGCCTCGCGCAGGCGGGCCTGACCGCGTTCCCGGCGACGCCGATTCCCGGATCGGTGCCCGGCGCCGGCGGCGTGCCGGCGTACCCCGCGCTGCACGACGACGGCGACAGCGTGTCGGTGGCGGTCCATGCCGATCGTCGCGAAGCCGAGCGCCATCACCCGCAGGGCGTGCGCCGGCTGCTGCGGATCGCGCTGGCGGAGCGGATGAAGCAGGCGCGCAAGCAGTTGCCGGTGCAGCCGAAGATCGCGCTGCTGTACGCGGCGATCGAATCGCAGTCGCCGCGTCGCGACGGCCTCAAGGACGGCGACCGCCTGCGCGAGGACCTGGTCGAAGGCGCGTTCGCCGCGCTCGCCGCCGACGGGCTCGACGCGATCCGCGACGAGGGCGCGTTCGCGCGCCGGGTCGAGGGCGCGGGCAAGGCGCTGTTCGGCGAGGCGATGGACCGGCTGCGGCAGGCCGAGGTCATCCTCGCCCGCGTCGCCGAGGTCCGCGCGGCGCTGGACTCGAAGCTCATGGGCTGGGCGCGGGCCAACCTCGACGACCTGCAGGCGCAGCTCGCCGCGCTGGCGGCGCCGGGCTTCCTGCGCGACACCCCGGCCGACGCACTGGCCGAGTATCCGCGCTGGCTGAAGGCGATGGCCCTGCGCGCGGAGCGCGCGCTGCGCGACCCGGTGCGCGACCAGGCGCGCATGCTCGAACTCAAGCCGTTCGCGGACGCGCTGGCGGACGCCCGCGCGCGCGGCGTGGACGCGCAGCCGGGCTGGCGGACGCTGCGCTGGGAACTGGAGGAGTTCCGGGTGTCGCTGTTCGCGCAGGAACTGGGCGCCAAGGGCGGGGTGTCGGCGAAGAAGCTCGCGACCCGGCTGGCGACCCTCCCGCGCGCGTGACTTCCGGCTCTTTCCCGGGGGCGCGTTCCCGCCGAACGTGGCGCGGTTCGGCGGGGGATGTCGCACGCGTCACATCTGCGGTCCCGGGCCGTCGTGTTCGCAACAGGGCGCCGTCCGCGCTCTTTCCTGGAGCCGCCATGCAACCGCTCGTCGACATCTTCCTGCAGCCCGGCAAGGCCTTCGCCGAGCTCAGGGAACGCCCCTCCTTCCTGCTGCCGCTGGCGCTGTCGCTGGTCCTGAGCGGGGCGATGACGTTCCTGTATTTCAAGCACGTCGACTACGACTGGTACCTGGGCCACCTGTTCTCGGCGAAGCCCGACATGACGGCCAAGGAAATCGCCGCGGCGAAGACCACCATGCCGCCCGCCGCGTTCATGTCGTGGCTGTCGCTGGCGGGGGTGCTGATCGGCGGCGTGCTGATGACCCTGCTGATGGGCGTCTACTACCTGCTCGCGGGCAAGGTCGCGGGCAAGGCGGTGTCGTTCCGCCATGCTCTGGCGCTGTCCACCTGGCCGCAGATGCCCGCGCTGCTGGGCGTGATCGTCGCGCTGGTCGGGGTGCTGACCATGACCCCGCGGACGCCGCTGGAATCGCTGGCCCTGCTCAACCTCGATCCGATGCTGTTCCAGTTGCCGATGGACGACCGCTGGAGCAGCCTCGCCAAGGGCTTCAGCCTGCTCACGCCGTGGACCTGGTTCCTGACCGCGCTGGGCTGGAAGACCTGGGGCCGGACCGGCTGGGGCCAGGCGGCGACGGTGGCGCTGCTGCCGTGGGTCGTGGTCTACGCCGGCATGACCGCCTGGGCGCTGGCGCAGTGATCACGGGACAGGACTCCATTCGATGAAATTCGATCGCAAGTGGCTCATCGGCGCGCTCATCGTCGCCGTGGTCGTCGTGCCCCTCGTCGTCAAGAAGAACCGCGCCGCCTCGGCGACCGGCGTGGACCTGGTCGAGGTCGCGCTGCAGGACGTGCAGCCGTCGATCCTGGCCTCGGGGACGCTGGCGTTCCGCAACGAGGTCAACCTCACCTCCGAGGTCACCGGCAAGGTCAGCAGCCTGCTGGTGAAGGAGGGCGACACGGTCGAGGCCGGGCAGGTGCTGCTGCGCCTCGACCCGGAGCTGTACGACAACGCGATCGAGCGCGAGTCCGCCGGCCTGCGCCAGGCGCGGATCGCGATCGACCGGCAGCGCGCGCAGGTGGCGCTCAAGCGCACCCAGTTCGAGCGCAGCCGCGCGCTGGTCGCCGACAAGCTGATCGACCGCAACCGCTTCGACGAGGATCGCAACCAGCTGCAGTTGGCGGAGGCGGACCTGCGGTCCAACGAGGAGGCGCTGCGCCGGGCCGAATCGGTGGTCAGCGACGCCCGCGAGCAGCGCGCGCGCACCGAGGTCCGCGCGCCGATCTCCGGGCGCATCGTGTCGCTGCCGATCAAGGTCGGCGAGACCGCGGTGCCGTCGACCTCGGCGTTCGCCGGCGCGCAGTTGATGAAGATCGCCGACATCTCCGAGATCATCGCCGAGCTGAAGGTCGACGAGGCCGACATCGCGCAGGTCGCGGTCGGCCAGCGGGTCGAGGTGTTCGCGGCGTCGTATCCGGACACGGCGCTGAAGGGCCGGGTCGAGCAGATCGCGCTCGCGCCGACGATCGAGGGCCAGGGCCGCGCCTACAAGGTGACCGTGCGCATCGCGCCGGACCCGAAGCTCGCGCTGCGCTCGGGGATGAGCGTGCGCGCCAACGTGTTCCTCGGCGACGGCCGGCGCCGGCTCGCGGTGCCGGTCGAGGCGGTGGTCACCGACACCGAGGAGAAGGGCGCGGCGAAGCATGCCGTGTGGGTGGCGAAGGACGGCAAGGCGCACCGGGTCGCGGTCGCGATCGGCGAATCCGACGATCGCTGGCAGGTCGTCGAGAAGGGCCTCGCCGCGGGCGACCAGGCGATCGCCGGGCCCTCGCGCGAACTGCGCGCCCTGGTCGAGGGCCAGGCCGTCGAGCGCCGCGATCCGGCCGAGGCGCGGGCCGACGAGGCCGCCGGCGAAGACGGCGACGGCGACGCGAAGGACCCCGGATGATCGCCCTGCGCGGCATCGTCAAGCGCTACGCGATGGGCGAGGAGATCGTCCTCGCGCTCGACGGCGTGGACCTGGACATCGGCCGCAACGAATACGTGGCGCTGACCGGGCCCTCGGGGTCGGGCAAGTCGACGCTGATGAACCTGATCGGCTGCCTCGACAGTCCCAGCGAGGGCAGCTACACCCTCAACGGCCGCGACGTGTCGGGCATGGACGACGTCGAACTGGCGCACGTGCGCAACCGCGAGATCGGCTTCGTGTTCCAGAGCTTCCACCTGCTGCCGCGGATGACCGTGCTGCAGAACGTGATGCAGCCGTTGGTCTACCGCGGGCTTCCGGTCGAGGAACGTCGCGCCCGCGCGGCGGCCGCGCTGGCCAAGGTCGGCCTGGCCGATCGCCTGGGGCACCGTCCGAACCAGTTGTCCGGCGGCCAGCGCCAGCGCGTGGCGATCGCGCGCGCGCTGGTGGGCGAGCCGTCGATCCTGCTGGCCGACGAGCCCACCGGCAACCTCGACACCCGCACTTCGGCGGACATCATGGCCCTGTTCGACACCCTGCACGCGCAGGGGCAGACGGTGGTGATGGTGACCCACGAGCCGGACATCGCCGCGCACAGCCATCGCGTGCTGCGGGTGAGCGACGGCCGCATCGTCGAGGACACGCGTCGTCCTCCGTCGGCGACGCCGGAGCGGCCGCAGGCCGCGGGAGCCGCGTGATGCAGGCCCTGCTCGAAGCTTTCCGCGCGGCGCTGGCCAGCCTGGCCGCGCACCGCATGCGCAGCTTCCTGACCACGCTGGGCATTCTCATCGGCACCGGCTCGGTGATCGCGGTGGTCGCGTTGGTGCAGGGCTTCTCGGACTCGATCAAGGGCCAGTTGTCGGATCTCGGCGGCAGCACGCTGACCCTGCGCGCGGTCAACGACAACGAGAACTTCCGCACCGGCAAGCTCAACACGATCAGCTTCAACGACATCCGCGTGCTGCGCTATCGCGTCGCCGGGGTGAAGGACGTCGCGCCGCTGATGGTGGTCCAGGCCGCCGGCGCCAGCTACAAGGGGCGCACCAGCAGCCCGCAGGTGCAGGCGACGACCGCCGACTACGCGCTGGTCAACGGCCGCTTCCCGGCGTTCGGGCGCTTCATCGTGGACAGCGACGACCGCGGCCACCGCCGGGTCGCGATCATCGGCGCCGACCTGCGCGACGAACTGAAGATGCCGAAGAACCCGGTCGGCGAGTATTTCCAGATCGGCAGCGAGTGGTTCAAGGTCGTCGGGGTGATGGAGAAGGAAGGCGAGCTGTTCGGCTTCAGCCGCGACAACTACGCGATCATCCCGTTCGACGTCGGCCGCGCGATGATGGGCAACAGCAACGACCCGATGATCATGGCCTCGTTCACCGTCGCCAACCTGGCGGAGGTCGAAACCGTGCGCGAACGGGTCAAGCGCGCCGTCCGCGCCTCGCGCCGGCTCGCCAGCGAGGACGACGACGACTTCAAGGTCGAGGCGGCGGATTCGGTGCTCAAGCAGTTCGAGAAGATCACCGGCACCGCGACCCTGGTCGTCGCCGGCGTGGTCGGCATCTCGCTGCTGGTCGGCGGCATCGGGATCATGAACATCATGCTGGTGTCGGTGACCGAGCGCACCCGCGAGATCGGCATCCTCAAGGCGCTGGGCGCGACCCGTCGCGACATCCTCGTGCAGTTCCTGCTCGAGGCGGGGCTGCTGGCGCTGCTGGGCGGCGTGATCGGCATCGCCCTGGGCTACGGGCTGGCGCTGCTGATCGCCACCCTGGTGCCGGGGTTCCCGCCGGCGCACGTGCCGGTGTGGGTGGTGGTCGCCGCCGCCGGTTTCTCGGCGCTGGTCGGCGTGCTGTTCGGGATCATGCCGGCCTCGAAGGCCGCGGGGCTCGATCCGATCGAGGCGCTGCGCTACGAATGATGCGACGAACCCCGGCCGGGGCCGGGGTCCGTCGTGTCGTGCGGTCTCCGCGCGACGGTCTTACGGCGTCGCGTTGATCGCGGCCTGGGCGTTGATGATGCCCGTGCCCAGCGGGCCCGGCGACGGCGTGGCGCCGAACGGCTTCACGTTCGCCTTGATGATGCTTTCGCAGTTCGCCGGCGTGCAGTCGGTGCTCGGCTTGGAGCGCATCATCGCGACCAGCGCGGCCACGTGCGGCGACGCCATCGAGGTGCCGCTGTAGTACACGTAGTTGTCCGCGCCCGGCGTGGTGGTGCCGGCGTTGAGGGTGGAGGCGATGCTCACGCCCGGCGCCGAGACGTCCACGCCCGAACCGTAGTTCGAGAAGCTCGCCTTCTTCGCGGCCGAGTCGGTCGCGCCGACCACGATCAGGCCCGCGCCGGTGCAGCCGGCCGGGGTGAAGCCCGAGACGTTGGCGTTGCTGTTGCCGGCGGCGACCACCACCGGCACGCCGCGGCTCAGCGCGCCGTTGATCGCGACCTGCATGGCCGAGGTCGAGGTGCAGGTGCCGCCGCCGCCGAGGCTCATGTTGATGACGCTGGCCTTGTTGGCGCCGACCGCCGGCACGCCGGAGACCGTGCCGCCCGAGGCCCAGGTGATCGCGTCGGCGATGTCGGCGAGCGTGCCGCCGCAACGGCCGAGCGCGCGCACCGCCAGCACCTTGGACTGGTAGGCCATGCCGGCCACGCCGGCGGCGTTGTTGGTCACCGCGGCCACGGTGCCGGCGACGTGGGTGCCGTGCCAGCTCGAGTTGGTGGCCGGGGAGCCGGCGTAGCACTGGCCGGCGGTGGTCCAGTCGCCCGGATCCAGCGCGCTGCTGTCGCGGCCGTTGCCGTCGTTGGCGGTGCTGGTGTTCGAGATGAAGTCGTAGCCGTTGATGATGTTCGCGTTCAGGTCGACGTGCGGCCGGTAGCCGGTGTCGATGACCGCGACGATCTTGCCCGAACCGCGGTAGCCGGTATCCCAGGCGAGGTTGGCGTTGCTGCCGCCGACGCCGTTCTGCAGGCCGTACTGCAGGGAGTAGTAGGTGTCGTTCGGGGTCAGCGTGGGCTGCAGCATGATGTTCGGTTCGACGAACACGACGTCGGGATCGGCGGCGATGTTGCGCATCAGCGTCTCGGCCTCGATCCGGTCGAGCGGGCGATCGGTGCGGACCAGGTCGGCGCCGATGCCGAGGGTGCGCTCGTGGCGGACGCTCGTCGCCTTGGCGCGGCCGAAGGCGCGGCCGGCGGCGGCGCCGATGCGGTTCACCAGCTGGGTCTTGTCGCGCTGCGCCGCGCTGCCGTCGCGATAGGTGACGATGAAGCCGTCGACCGGACCGTTGGCGGCCAGGCCGGAGGCGTCGAAGCGTTCCGCTGCGAGCGCCGAGCCGGTGAGCAGAGCGCCGGACACGGCGACGGACAGCGCCAGCAGGCGCAGATCATTGCGGTGGTGGGACATGATCGTGACTCTCCATGTGTTTTGGCGTGATGGGCCGCGGTGCGGCCCGGGTCCATGGCGTCCAAGGCGGCCCTCCGGTTTCGTGATCCGTGAAACCGGGCGGCCGAGACGCGAAGGGGGTGCATGCCGCACCCCCGCATCAAGGTTATCGAATCGCCGCGCCGGGCTGTCAAAGCCGTTCGTCGGGAATGCAGGCGCATTTCGTGACGCTGGTGGCCGGGATCACGGATTTTTCACGCCGCCGCCGACGGGCGGCGGCGCGCGCAACGGTCGCGATCGATGTGTTCGCGATCGATGTGCTAGGGTCGGTCCGGGATGCCGGCAGGACGCCGTCGACGGCCGGAGGCGTTTCCCGCGCCGGCGGCGCTCGATCCGACAACGGCTCGATCCAACAACGGTTCGACCCGACAACGGCTCGACCCGACAACGGCTCGACCCGACAACGGCTCGACCCGACAACGGCTCGACCCGACAACGGCTCGACCCGACAACGGCTCGACCCGACAACGGCTCGAACCGACAACGGCTCGAACCGACAACGGCTCGAACCGACATTCGATCCGACAACAGGGAGGGACCCTCGATGAAACTCGCGACCACGATGGGACTGGCGCTCTCGATGCTGGCCGGCGCCATGTGCGCCGGCGACGCCCAGGCGCTCGGCTTCTGGCCCACACCGACGACCGCCTGCACCTCGGCCAACGCCTGGCAGACCGAGGACGTGTACTACGCCACCGGCTACCAGAACCTGCGCATCACCTACATGTGCGATCCGGATGCCGGCTGGACGCTGTGGGAGGTCTGCGACCTGAACCCGGGCGGGATCTGCGTCGCCTACTGAGGCGGGGGCCTCCCGGCGCCGGGCGTCGGGAGGCCTGCGCGGCGCGCGGCGCGCGCCCGCGGGCGATCACTTCACCCGTTCGACCTTGGCGCGGGTGTTGAAGCCCTTGACCGCCAGGTACCAGCTGTTGCCCATCACGCTCGGGGTGATCCGCACCTCGAGGTTCTCGCCGCGCGCGCCGACCAGTTCGGCGCTGTCGGTCTGGCGCCAGACCTGGCCGTTGTCGAGGGTGTACTCGCGGTTCCTGGCGAACCCGCGGAACGCGCCGACGACGTGCGCGACGATCGGTTCGTCGGAGCCGAAGTGCAGGAAGCCGCGGTTCTCGTCCTCGACCTTGTCCTTGGCCTGCGCCGCCGCCTCGGTGGCGACGGTGTCGATCTTGCGCCCGAGCCAGGTGTTGAGCTTCGCCAGCTCCTCCGGCGTCAGCTTGTCCAGGCCGGCGGCGCTGAATTCCTGCGGCGTCATGTCCTGTTCGATGGGTTTCTTCTCGGCATGGGCGGCGAGCGGCGCGAGCGCGAGCGCGGCGACGAGCGCGAGGGACGGCAGGGAGCGATGCAGCGGCATGACGGGACCTCTGGGGATTTCGCCGGCGGCGGGACGGGGCTAGTGTAGGGACTCCCCCCGTCGTTGGAACCATCGGGTCTCCGCGCGTGTCCGCCGTCGCCGCCGATCTGCCGTCCGCCCTCGCAGCGCTGCCGTCCGTGGCGACGCTGGCCGCGCCGTGGCGGCAGGCGCTGGCCGAAGCCGCCGGCGCGCGGCCGGGCGAGGCGGGGCCGGGCAAGCCGGGGCCGGGCGGAGCGGGGCCGGGCGAGCCGGCGCGCAGCCCGCCGTCGCCGATCGATCCGGCCGTGCTCGCGCGCCTGCAGGACACGCTCGATGCGCTGACCCGGCTGAACGCCGACGGCGAGGCGGTGCTGGCGACGATCCTGCACGACCTGCCCGAGTGGGAGGCGCGGCTGGGGTCGCGGCTGGCGAAGGACTGGCCGGGCGTGGCGACCCTGCTCGAAGGCCAGCGCGCCGCGGCCCAGGTGTGGACGCTGCACGCCGCCGACGCCGGCGGGCGCAACGCCGAGGGCCTGCGCCGGCTGCTGCTGGTGATGGTGAAGGACCTGCGGGTGGTGCCGATCCTGCTGGCCCGGCAACTGGCGCTGATGCGCGCGGCGGCCGCGCTGCCGGAGGACGAGCGCCGCGCGCTGGCCCGGCTCACCCGCGACATCCACGCGCCGCTGGCCAACCGGCTGGGCATCTGGCAACTGAAATGGGAGCTGGAAGACCTCGCCCTGCGCCACCTCGAGCCGCAGACCTACAAGCGCATCGCGCGGGCGCTGGACGAGAAGCGCGGCGACCGCGAGCGCTACATCGAGACGGTCAAGCGCCTGCTCGGCGACGCGCTGGCCGCGCAGGGCGTGGACGCCGAGGTCGCCGGCCGGCCCAAGCACATCACCAGCATCTGGAAGAAGATGCAGAAGAAGGGCCTGTCGATCGACGGCCTGTACGACCTGCGCGCGGTGCGGGTGATGGTCCAGGACCTGCCCGCCTGCTACGCCGCGCTGGGCGTGGTCCACGCGCTGTGGACGCCGATCCCGAGCGAGTTCGACGACTACATCGCGCGGCCCAAGGCCAACGACTACCGCTCGCTGCACACCGCCGTGGTCGGGCCCGAGGGCAAGACCCTGGAGGTGCAGATCCGCACCCACGAGATGCATGCGCAGGCCGAACTGGGCGTCGCCGCGCACTGGCGCTACAAGGAAGGCCGCAGCGCGCCGGCGGACGCCGGGCTGGACCGCAAGATCGAGTGGATGCGGCGACTGCTCGACGCCGGTCGCGACGGCGGCGAGGCGGAGGGCCTGGCCGGCGCGTTCGACAGCGAACTGATCGAGGACCGCATCTACACCCTCACCCCGCAGGGCGACGTGATCGACCTGCCCGCCGGCGCGACCCCGCTGGACTTCGCGTACCACGTGCACACGATGGTCGGCCACCGCTGCCGCGGCGCCAAGGTCGACGGCCGGATCGTGCCGCTGGATTACCGGTTGCGCAGCGGCGAGCGCGTGGAGATCCTGACCGCGAAGACCGCCGCGCCGCGCCGCGACTGGCTGGTGGCGGCGAACGGCTTCCTCGCCAGCGGGCGCTCGCGCGACAAGGTGCGGGCGTGGTTCCACAAGCTCGACCGCGCGCGCAACGTGCAGGCCGGCAAGGAGCTGCTGGAGAAGGAACTGCGCCGGCTGTCGCTGCTGCAGAGCGACCTCGCGCCGATCCTGGCGAAGTTCAACGCGCCCACGCTGGACGACCTGTACGTGCTGGTGGCGCTGGGCGACGTCGGCCCGCACCAGGTCGGCCGCGCGCTGCTCGACCAGGAGCGCGCCGCGCAGGCGCCGGCCGCCGATCCGGTCGAACTGGCGCCCAAGCCCCCGTCGAGGCCGCGCGCGGGCGCCGGCAGCTCGGCGTTCACCGTGGTCGGCGTCGACAACCTGCTGGTGCAGATCGCGCGCTGCTGCCAGCCGCTGCCGGGCGAGCCGATCGCCGGCTACCTCACCCGCGGCCGCGGGGTCAGCGTGCATCGCGCCGACTGCGCGGCGTTCCTGCGGCTGACCGCCAGCCAGCCGCAGCGGGTGCTGGCGGTGGAGTGGGGCCGCAGCGGCGGCGGCCACGCCGCCGCGATCGCGGTGGAGGCGGTCGACCGGCGCTGGCTGCTGAAGGACCTGACCAACCTCATCGCCCAGGACGACGCCCACGTCCAGTCGATCCACAGCGACCGGCTCGAAGGCAACCGCGTGCGCCTGCGGCTGCACCTGCGGGTGCGCGACCACGATCATTTCACCCGCCTGCTCGGCCGCATCGACAGCCTGCCCGGGGTGGAGACGGTGCGACGGGTGTGAGCGGGTCCCGCCGCAGTGGCCGCGCTATGCTCGGCCGGTGAAGCCCGGCCGCATCGCAACGACCCGCGCCTGGCGCGCCGCCTGGCGCGCGCGCTGGCCCGTGGTCGCCGGTGCGGTGCTGGCGGCGGGCGTGTTGCTGGCATTCCTGCTGAGCGGCGCGCTGGGCAACCGGCTGTGGCCCAGGGCCGAGGCCGAGGCCGAACGATTGCGCCGCGAGGCCGATGCCGCGCTGCGGGCCGGACGCCTCACCGCCGCCGACGGCAGCGGCGCCCGCGAACGCTACGAAGCCGCGATCGCGATCGACCCCGATCGCGCCGAACTGCGCGCCGGCCTCGGCCGGGTGGCGCAGGCCGCGCTCGCGCGCGCCGCGGATGCGGCGGCGGACGGCCGCTTCGCCGACGCCCATCGCGACCTCGCGCTCGCGCGGTCGCTGTCGGCGCCGCGGGCGCGGATCGACGCGATCGCCGAGGACCTGCGTCGGCGCGAGGCCGCGGGCGCCGGTCTCGACGCGCTGCTGGCCGAGGCCGACGCCGCGCGCGCGGCCGGCCGCCTGCACGGCGGTGACGACGCGGCGCTGCCGCGCTACGCGCGCATCCTCGCGCTGCAGCCGCGCCACCGGCAGGCGCTGGAGGGCCGCGACGATGCGCTGTCGACGCTGCTGCAGCAGGCGCAGGCGAAGCTCGCGCGCGGCGACCTCGTCGACGGCGCGGCGCTGGTGAACGCCGCCGCGGGCTACGACGCCGGCCATTCGGACCTGCCGGATGCGCGCGCTGCGCTGTCGCGGGCGGTCGAGGTCGTGCGCCGCCGCGCCGACGCCGATCTGCGCGGCGGTCGCCTGGCGCGCGCCGCCGACGGCTACCGCGCGCTGCGCGACAGCGGCGCGGCGAACGCCGCCGCCGAGGCCGGCCTGCGCGCGGTGGCCGCCGCGCACGCGCAGCGCGCGGCGCGGGCCGCCCACGACTTCGCGTTCGATCGCGCCCGCGCCGAACTCGCGTCGGCGAAGGCGCTCGCCGCGGATGCGCCCGAGGTACGCCAGGCCGAAGCCGACCTGGCGCGCGCGCAGCGCACCCGCGCCGACCTCGGCCCGAAACCGCCGTCCGCCGAGGCGCTGCGCCGAGTGCGCCGGCTGCTGCTGGAATACGAGGTCGCCGGCGCCCGCGGCGACTGGCTCACGCCGCCGGGCGACAGCGCGTTCGACAAGCTGCGCGCGGCCCGCGCCCTCGCCCCGGACGACGCCGGCGTGCGCCATGCCAGCGAACGCATGCGGCCGCGGGTGGACGCCTGCTTCGAGACCGCGCTGCGCGACAACGCGCTGCAGCGCGCCCGGGTCTGCCTCGACGCGCGCATCGTGCTGGAGGGCGAGCATCGCGGCATCGCCGCCGCGCGCACGCGCCTGGCCGAGCGCTGGGTGGCGATGGGCGAACAGCGCCTGCGCGACGGCGACATCGACGGCGCCGCCGCCGCCCGCGACGCCGCCCGCGCGCTCGACGCGAAGGCCGACGGCCTCGCCGACCTCTCCGAACGCCTCCGCGCCGCGGCGTCGGTGGAGCGCTGACGCCCGCATGCCCGGTAGAGCGGCCTTCAGGCCGCTGCCCCTGTCGTGTTCTTCGGCCGTGTGCTTCTGCCGTGTGCTTCGCCGCCCCGAGCGCCGCTCCGCCGCTGGCCTGTCCCGAATCGACCGGATTCTGCCTGCGGCAGCGACATCCGACGACCTTCCGCCACGGCAGCGGCCTGAAGGCCGCTCTACCGGAGCGACGCGGGGCGGCGGCGCTGCGTTCCGCGCTACGGGGTAGGGCGCGCCGGCGCGAGGAATACGTCGCGCACGGTGGCGCGGGCGGCATCGAGCGAGAAATGCGCGGCGACGTTCTCCAGCCCGTTGCCGGCCAGCGCGGTCCACAGCGCCGCGTCCTCGTGCAGGCGGACGACGGCGTCGGCGAAGGCCTGCGGGTCGTCGGCGACCAGCACGTCCTCGCCGTCGCGCAGGTGCATGCCTTCGACCGCGCAGGCGGTGGCGACCACCGGCTGGCCGTGGGCCATGCTCAGGTTGATCTTGCCCTTCACCCCGGCGCCGAAGCGCAGCGGCGCCACCGCGACGCGGGCGCCGGCCATGTACGGGTCGAGGTCGGCGACGTGGCCATGGACGACCACGCCGGGCGTCGAGGCCAGCGCTTCGATCTCCGGCGTGACGTGGCTGCCGATGCAGTGGAAGCGCAGGTCGGGCAGCCGTGCGCGCACGCGCGGCCAGACCTCGGCGACGAACCAGCGCACCGCATCGACGTTCGGCGGATGGCGGAAGCCGCCGACGAACACCACGTCGCGGCGCTCCGCGAACGGCCGTCCCGCGCCGGCGACGCGGTGCAGGTTGGAAACGATCTCGACCCGCGCGCCGGGCGCGTCCTCGCGCAGCAGCGTGCGTTCGACCTCGCTGACCACCAGGGTGACGTCGCTGTCGGCGATGATCGCCAGCTCCTGCGCGCGGGTGCGCGCGGCGGCGCGCGCCAGCGCGGGATCGCCGGTGACCTCGGCGCCGCGGCGCTCGCGCAGGTAGTGCAGATCGACCGTGTCGAACACGATCCGCGCCTGCGGCGCGTGCGCGCGCAGCAGCGGCAGGAACTCGGCGGCGACGTAGTGGCGGCTGACCAGGATGGTGGTGAAGCGCGGACCGTGTTCGCGCAGCCAGCCGGCGAAACCGTCGAAGTACGGTCGGTACCAGGCTTCCACCCCCAGCCGCTGCAATTGCGCGGTGTACGGGGCCACGGCGTGGCCGTCGGCCGGCAGGAACACGACGTGCGCGCCTTCCTCGCGCAGCAGGCGCATCAGGTTGACCAGCCGCAGCGAACCGGAATCGTGGTCCGGGCGCGGCGTCATCGCGTCGATCAGCAGCACCTGCGGCCGGTCGCGATGCAGCAGCGCCGGGGTCGGCACGGTGTCCGCCGGCAGCATCGCCGCCAGCGCGGCGGCGCGATGCGCGGCGAAAGTGCCGCGGTTGCGCACCTGGTGCGCCTTCATGCCGCTGCCGGTGTCGGTGCCGGCGGTCGCGCCCTCGGCGTGGATCACCCGCGCCGCCGGCTGGTAGACCACGCGCCGCCCGGCCGCGCGCACCGCGAACGCGAGGTCGGTGTCCTCGTAGTAGGCCGGGGCGTAGCGGGTGTCGAAGCCGCCGACGGCGGCGAACAGCGCGCGCGGGATCGCGATCGCCGCGCCGCTGGCGTAGTCGCAGTCGCGCAAGTAGGCGAAGCGCGGGTCGTCGGGCGACTCGAAGCGCCCGTAGTTCCAGGCGCCGCCGTCGTCGAAGACCACGCCGCCGGCCTCCTGCAGGCGGCCGTCGGGATACAGCAGCTGCGCGCCGACCAGCCCGGCGCCCGGTTCCTCGTCGAAGGTCGCCAGCAGCGCCTCCAGCCAGCCGGGCTGCGGGATCGTGTCGTTGTTCAGGAACACCAGCACGTCGCCGCGCGCCAGCGACGCGCCGTCGTTGCAGGCGGCGATGAAGCCGCCGTTCGCCGCGCGCCGGTGGTAGCGCACGCCGGCGACCTGCGGCAGTGCGTCGGGCGTCTCGTCGGCGCTGCCGTCGTCGACCACGATCGCCTCGAACGCGGTCGCGGGCGGATGCGCGGCCAGCGCGCGCAGGCAGGCGAGGGTGTGCGCGAACTGGCCGTAGACCGGGATCACCAGGCTCGCCACCGGCGCGTCGGAGGTGGGCAGCGCGAACGGGGCGAACGGCGCCGGCGCCGGCAGGTACAGCGCCCCGGGCGGCAGCGGCCGGGCGCGGCGGAACTGCGCGCGGGTGCGCTCCCAGGTCGCGCGCCAGCCGCGGGTGCGCAGACTGGCCCAGCCGCGGCGCAGCAGGCCCAGCCCGCGGCGCCACAGGAAGCCCAGGTCGGCGGGGGACAGCGGCATCTGAACGGACTCCTGTGGGCGGGGACGGGCGTGGCGGTCGTGCGCGGCGTGCCCTTCCGGGCACCCTGTTAGACTCGCGACGGCCGATTTTCGCATCCCCCGCACCGAACCGAGGCGCCAACGAGCCCGCATGGCCCGACAGCACGATATCGACGACGATCCGGACGACGACGACCTGGACGATGGCATCGACGACACGGACGACGACGACACCGACGGTGGCGGGGACGGCCCGGGCTGGCGCCGGCGGCTGCTGGGCTGGGGCCTGACCGCCACCGCGATCGGCCTGGGCTTCCTGATTCCCTACGTCCTGTACCTGAACCACCAGGTCAGCGTCCGCTTCGGGCAACTGCGCTGGCAGGTCCCGACCCGCGTCTACGCCCGCCCGCTGGTGCTCGCGCCGGGGCTGGCGATGGACGCCAACACCCTCAAGACCGAGCTCGACGCCGCCTCGTACCACGAGGACGCGACGGGCGCGCATCCCGGCCGCTACGTCCGCGACGGCGGCCGCTGGCGGATCTCCAGCCGCGGCTACCAGGACGTGGACGGCGCGGTCGGCCCGAGCCGGATCGAGGTCACGCTGTCCGGCGGCCGGGTGGCGGCGGTGCGCGACCTGGTCGGCAAGCGCGCGGTGAAATCGGTGCGCCTGGACCCCGCGCGGATCGCCACGCTGTACGGCCAGAAGCAGGAAGAACGCCGGCTGGTGCGCATCGACGAGGTGCCGCAGCAGCTCACCGACACCCTGCAGGCGGTCGAGGACCGCGATTTCGCCCACCACATCGGCATCGATTTCACCGGCATCGCCCGCGCCGTGTGGGTCTGGGTCAAGACCGGCGGCAAGGTGATGCAGGGCGCCAGCACCCTGACCCAGCAGCTCGCGCGCTCGGGCCTGCTCGGCATCGGCAAGGAGCAGACCCCGACCCGCAAGTTCAACGAGGTGCTGTTCGCGCTGATCATCGACGCCCGCTACGACAAGGGCGTGATCCTCGAGGCCTACCTCAACCAGGTCGACATCGGCCAGAACGGTTCGCAGGCGATCCACGGCTTCGCCGCCGGCGCCGAGTACTACTTCGGCCGCCAGCTCGACGAACTGAGCACCGAGCAGATCGCGCTGCTGGTCGGGCTGGTCAAGGGCCCGTCCTGGTACAACCCGCGGCGCAATCCCGAGCGCGCGCTGGCCCGGCGCAACCTGGTCATCGACAAGATGCTGGAGACCGGGATCATCGACCGGGCCGAGCACGATCGCGCGGTCAAGACCCCGCTGGGCGTGCCCGCGGTCCCCGGCAGCATGGTCGCGAACCGCTTCCCGGCCTACGTCGACCTGGTCCGCCGCCAGCTCGCCCGCGACTACGCCGGCGAGGAGCTGCAGGGCGCGGGCCTGACCGTGCTCACCGCGATGTCGCCGTCGGCGCAGGCCTACGCCGAAGGCGCGGTGACGAAGACGATGAAGGCGATCTCCAACCCGCGCCGCCCACCGCTGCAGGCCGGCGCGGTGGTCACCGACACCCACACCGGCGAAGTGGTGGCGGTGATCGGCAGCCGCAGCTTCGAGGAGCACGGCTTCAACCGCGCGGTGCAGGCGCAGCGGCCGGTGGGCTCGCTGCTCAAACCGTTCGTCTACCTGCTGGCGCTGGCCCAGCCGGACAGGTTCTCGCTGGCGACCTGGGTCGACGACGGCCCGGTGACGGTGACCCTGGACAACGGCAAGCGCTGGACGCCGGGCAACTCCGACGGCCGCAGCCACGGCACGGTGCGGCTGAACGACGCGCTGGCGCGCTCCTACAACCAGTCGACGGTCCGCGTCGGCATGGACGTCGGCCCCAAGCGGCTGACCGACCTGCTGCGCACGCTGGGCGGGATCGAGGCGCCGCCGAACCCCTCGCTGATCCTGGGCGCGATGGACCAGAGCCCGTACGCGATGGCCCAGCTCTACCAGTTCCTGGCCTCCGGCGGCGAGATCCAGCCGCTGCACGCGGTGCGCGGCGTGCTCGACGCCAACGGCCGTGCGCTGAAGCGCTACGACGTGAAGCCGCAGCCGGCGCAGTCCGGCGACGCGGTCGCCGCGCGGCTGGTCACCACCGCGCTGCAGGACGCGGTCAGCGAAGGCACCGGCCGCCAGTTGATCGCCGACGGCCTCGGCCGGCTGCAGCCGGCCGGCAAGACCGGCACCAGCAACGACAGCCGCGACAGCTGGTTCGCCGGCTGGACCGGCGACCACCTCGCGGTGATCTGGGTCGGCAACGACCAGAACGCGCCGACCGGGCTGTACGGCGCCACCGGCGCGATGCGGGTCTGGTCGGGCCTGTTCTCGCGCCTGCCCAGCGCGCCGCTGCAGGTCGGCGGCAAGGGCCTGGACTGGCAGTGGGTGGCGGGCAGCGAGAGCACCGACGCCGGCTGTCCGGGCGCACGCCGGTTCGCCTTCGTCGCCGGGTTCGCGCCGCCCTACCGGGCCTGCGCGCTGGCCGAACCCGAGATCGTGGACGGCAGCGGCGACGGCGCCGGCGACGGCGACCAGCCGGGCTTCTGGCGCCGCCTGTTCGGGATCGGCGACCGCGGCGGCGACGCCGAGCAGCAGCGTCGCGACGAGCAGCAGCGCGAGGAGCGCGAACGCCAGGAGCGCGAGCGCCAGCAGCAGGAAGACCAGCGACAGGACCAGCGCCGTCGCGACGAACAGACCCGCGAGGACGCGCGCCACCGCGACGAGGCCGAGCGCCGGTTCGCCGAACTGCGCGCCCGCGACGACGCCTGGCGCCAGGCGCGCGAGGACGAGGCCCGCGAACGTCGCGAACGCGAGGAAGCCTGGCGGCGCGAACAGGAGCGCCGCGACCAGGAATACCGCGATCGCCAGCCGCGCGGCATGCTCTCCATCGCCATCCCCACCGAGGTACCCACCGCATGATCCCCCAGCGAGCCGCCGCATGATCCGCCCGCCGTCGCCGCGCGCGTCGATCCCGGGCGCCGCCGCCGCCGTGCTGGCCGCGCTGCTCGCCGCCTGCGGCAGCACCCCGGTGGCCTCGACCTGGATCGGAGCGTCGCCGGAGCAACTGGTGTCGGAGATCCGCGCCGCCGGCGCCGCGATGCCGGGCGAACTCGACGTGCAGCCGCTGCGCGACCCGATGGTCGAGGACCTGCGGGTCCGCGCGGCGCGCGCCGAACGCACCCGGCGCTACGCCGAGGCCGCGGCCGACCTGGACAAGGCGCTGGCGCTGTCGCCGGACGATCCCGGCCTGCTGCAGGAGCGCGCCGAGGCCGCGGTGCTGGAGAAGGACCTGGCGAAGGCCGAGGCGCTGGCGCGCCGCGCCTTCGGCCTCGGCGGGAAGGTCGGCCCGCTGTGCCGCCGCCACTGGATGACCATCCGCCAGTCGCTGGCGCAGCACCAGAGCCGGCTGATGCAGCAGCAGGCCGCCGGCCACATGAAGGGCGAGGTCCTCGACCGCTGGGAACAGGACATGGCGAAGGTCGCGACCGATCTGGAACTCGCGCGCCGCGACCAGGACGCCTGCACCGTCAGCCCGCCGCCGCGCTACTGATGGCGATGTCCGGAGAGACCGTCCGCGACGCCGCCGCCGCGGACCGGGAGCCCCGCGCGTCCGCGCTCGCCCGCGCCAGCCGCGAGGCCCTGAGCGACGGCGGCGCGCTGGCCGTGGCGATCCCGGGCTTCGCGCCGCGCGAGGCGCAGCAGCGGCTGGCCGGCGAGATCGCGCTGGCGGTCGAGGATCGCGCGGTGCTGCTGGCCGAGGCCGGCACCGGCACCGGCAAGACCTTCGCCTACCTCGTGCCGGCGCTGCTGTCGGGGCTGAAGACGATCGTCTCCACCGGCACCCGCGCGCTGCAGGACCAGCTCTACCACCGCGACCTGCCGCGGGTGCGCGACGCGCTCGGCCGCGGCGTGAAGACCGCGCTGCTCAAGGGCCGCGCCAACTATCTTTGCCGCTACCGGCTGGAGAAGAGCAAGGGCGAGTCGCTGCCGTCCAGGGGCACGTTCTCCGCGAAGGAACAGATCACCCAGTTCCAGCGCATCGTCGCCTGGAGCGGGCGCACCCGGCTGGGCGATCTCGCCGAACTCGACGCGCTGCCCGAGGATTCGCCGCTGATCGCGATGGTCACCTCGACCGCGGACAACTGCCTCGGCAGCGAGTGCCCGTTCTGGGACGAGTGCTTCGTCGTGCAGGCGCGGCAGCGCGCGCAGGCCGCCGACGTGGTCGTGGTCAACCACCACCTGCTGCTGGCCGACCTCGCGCTGAAGCAGGAAGGCTTCGGCGAGATCCTGCCCGGCGCGCAGGTGTTCGTGGTCGACGAGGCGCACCAGTTGCCCGAACTCGCCGCGCAGTTCTTCGGCGAGGGCCTGAGCGCGCGGCCGCTGGTCGAACTGGCGCGCGACGCGCTGGCCGAGTGCAAGACCGTGACCGGCGCGCTGGCGACGGTGCAGGGCCCGGCGCGGGCGCTGGAGGACGCGACCCGCGCGTTCCGGGCGGCGATGGAGCCGCTGCCGCCGCGCGGCACCCGCCAGCGCGCGCTGGAGGAGCCGGGCGTGGCCGAAGCGCTCGAAGCGCTCGACGACGCCCTGGTCGCGATCGCCGACGCGCTGGCGCCGCTGCGCGAGGCCTCGCCCGGGTTCGACGGCTGCCACGCCCGCGCGATCGAACAGCGTTCGCGGCTGCTGCGCTGGGCGCCGCCCGGGTTCGCGCAGCGGCGCCGGGCGGGCGAGGGCGATGGCTTCGATCTGCCGGTGGAGGATGCGGAGGACGGTTTCGGCGAGGTCGCGACCGGCCCGGTCCGCTCATCCGGCCCGTCTCCCGCGGCGACAGGGGAGGAAGACGAAGGCCCGGACGACCCGAAGAAACGCTGGGACGTGCGCTGGTACGAACTCTCGCCGCGCGGCTTCCGGCTGCAGCGCACGCCGCTGGACGTGTCCGGGCCGCTGCGCGCGCACCGCGAGGCCTCGCGCGCGGCGTGGGTGTTCACCTCGGCGACGCTGGCGGTGGACGGACACTTCACGCATGTGTCGAAGCGGCTGGGCCTGGACGCGCCGCGCGAACTGATCGCGCCCAGTCCGTTCGACTGGCCGCGGCAGGCGCTGTGCTGGCTGCCGCCGCGCATGCCCGAACCCAATTCGCGCGACTACACCGCCGCCGTGGTCGACGCCGTGCTGCCGGTGCTGGAGGCGTCCAGCGGCCGCGCCTTCGTGCTGTTCGCCTCGCTGCGCGCGCTGCGCGAGGCCGCGGCGCTGCTGCGCGACGCCGACCTGCCGTGGCCGCTGTTCGTGCAGGGCGAAGCGCCGCGTTCGGTGCTGCTGCAGCAGTTCCGCGCCTCCGGCCACGGCGTGCTGCTGGGCGCGGCCAGCTTCCGCGAAGGCGTGGACGTGGCCGGCGATGCGCTCAGCGTGGTGGTGATCGACAAGCTGCCGTTCGCCGCACCGGACGACCCGGTGTTCGAGGCGCGGCTGGACGCGATCCGCAGCGAGGGCGGCAACCCCTTTCGCGACGAGCAGTTGCCACAGGCGGTGATCGCGCTCAAGCAGGGCGTCGGCCGGCTGATCCGCACCGAGACCGACCGCGGCGTGCTGGTGCTGTGCGACCCGCGCCTGATCGGCAAGTCCTACGGCCGCACCTTCCTCGACTCGCTGCCGCCGTTCGCGCGGACGCGCTCGCTGGACGACGTGCGCGGGTTCTTCGCCGCCCCGGCGACGGACGCCGATCCGGAGCCCGCGTCGTAGGTCGGGCCCTGGCCCGACATTGCGAGGCCTCCGGTCGTTGCGCACGATGATCGAGACCGTTTCGATCATTCGACGGTGCGAACGGGGACGCCGCAATGTCGGGCCAGGGCCCGACCTACGACGCTGCGCCGTCCCGGGCCGCGTCGGGATGGGATCGGGATCGCTTCGATGATTCGGCGGTGCGAACGGCGACGCCGCAATGTCGGGCCAGGGCCCGACCTACGACGCTGCGCCGTCCCGGATCGCGTCGGGACGGGATCGGGATCGCTTCGATGATTCGGCGGTGCGAACGGGGACGTCGCAATGTCGGGCCAGGGCCCGACCTACGACGCTGCGCCGTCCCGGATCGCGTCGGGATGGGATCGGGATCGCTTCGATGATTCGGCGGTGCGAACGGGGACGCCGCAATGTCGGGCCAGGGCCCGACCTACGACGCTGCGCCGTCCTAGGTCGCGTCGGGACGGGATCGGGATCGCTTCGATGATTCGGCGGTGCGAACGGGCACGCCGCCATGTCGGGCTGAAGCCCGACCTACAATGGCCGCCATGAACCTGCTCGCCTTCGAACTGTCCACCGAAGCCTGCTCGGTCGCCGTCCTCGCCGGCGGCGAGGTGCGCGAGCGCCACGAGATCGCGCCGCGCAAGCATGCCGAGTACGCGCTGCCGTGGGCCGACGCGCTGCTGGCGGAGGCGGGCCTCGCCAAGTCGCAGCTCGACGCCGTCGCCGTCGGCCGCGGCCCGGGCGCGTTCACCGGCGTGCGGCTGGGCATCTCGGTCGCGCAGGGCATCGCGCTGGCGCTCGACCTGCCGACGGTGCCGGTGTCGACGCTGCGGGCGCTGGCGCTGCGGGCGCTGCCGCTGGGCGCGGGCGACGGCGCCCAGGTGCTGGCCGCGATCGATGCGCGGATGCGCGAGGTCTACGTCGCCCGCTTCCGTCTCGCGGTCGAAGGCGACGGCGGCGCGGTCGATGCCGTTCTCGACGGCGACGAGGCGGTGATGCCGCCCGATGCGGTGCCGGCGCCCGACGGCGACGACCCGTGGCATGGCGTCGGCACCGGCTTCGGCGCGCTCGACGGCGCGCTGCGCCAGCGGTTCGCCGACCGGCTGGTCGCGGTCGACGCCGAGGCCCTGCCGCACGCGGCCGATGTCGCCCGGCTCGCGGCGGCGGCGCTGCGCCGCGGCGAGGGCGTCGCGCCCGAACGGCTGGAACCGGCCTACCTGCGCAACGACGTCGCCCTGACCCTCGCCCAGCAGCAGGCGCTGCGCGCCGCGCGCGGCTGAGCCGCCCCTGCCATCGGTCACGGGTCCGCGGCGGGAACCGGCCGCCCTCGCCGACGGTCCATCCCGGACCGATCATCCGAGGGGAACGCCATGACCGACACCGCCGCCACGCCCGCCCGGCGCCGCTTCCTGCGCAACGACTGGGTCCAGTTCGCCGGCGTCCTGCTGCTGCTCGCGGTCACCCGCACCTCGCTGGCCAACCACTACCAGGTGCCCAGCGGCTCGATGCAGCCGACCCTGGAGCCCGGCGACCGGGTGGTCGTCGACATGCGCGCCTACGGCCTGCGCATCCCGTACACCGACATCGAACTGTTCGACAACGGCGACCCGCGCCCGGGCGACGTGGTGGTGTTCAAGTCGCCGGCCGACGGCGAGCGCCTGATCAAGCGCGTGGTCGCGGTCGGCGGCCAGACCGTGTCGCTGTCGGCCGGGCATCTGCGGATCGACGGCCGGCCGCTGTCGGCCGACATCGCCGGCGACATCGAGCGCTTCGGCGCCCGCGAGGTGCATCTGGACCTCGCCGACGGCGGCGGTCCGGACATCGACCGCCTCACCATTCCCGCCGGCATGGCGCTGGTGCTGGGCGACCACCGCGGCAACAGCGCCGACGGCCGCTATTTCGGCCTGGTGCCGATGCAGGCGCTGTACGGCCGCGCGGTCGCGGTCTACTGGCGCAGCGGCGAAGGCTTCGCCTGGAAGCGCCTGTGATCGCGCAGGTCGGCCCCCTGGCCCGACATCGTGACGTACCCGTTTGCACGGTCGAATCATCGAAACGCCACCGAACCCGGTAGAGCGGCCTTCAGGCCGCTGCGCCGATGTCGTCGCCGGAAACAAGACAGCGGCCTGAAGGCCGCTCTACCAGGCATCGGCCACCGCAGGTCGGGCTTCAGCCCGACATTGCGACCCATCGGATCGCGCCGTCGAACGATCGGAACCGTTCCAATCGTCGTGCGGGGCGGCCGGAAGCGCCGCGACGCCGGGCCAGGGGCCCGACCTACTCGTCGACCAGTTCGCCGCCGGGCAGGAAGCGCCAGGTGCGGACGACGTTGAGGATGTCCGGGTTCTCCTGGGTCTTCGGCAGCGGCGGGTAGGGCTCGGCCAGCCGGGCGATGCGCAGCGCGGATTCGTCGAGCAGCGGGATGCCGCTGGACTGGACGATGTCGACGCGTTCGACCGAGCCGTTGCGGCGGATGCCGATGTTCAGCACGACCACGCCCGCGAGCCGGCGGCGGCGGGCTTCGTCGGGGTAGTTCAGGTTGCCGACCCGCTCGGCGCGGTCGACCCAGGCGCGCAGGTAGGTGGCCCAGGCGTATTCCTGGGTGCTGGCCGAGACGAACTTGCGCGACGGGCGCTTGGCGTAACGCGCCGAGCGCAGGTGGATCTCGGCCGCCAGCCGGGCCATGGCCATGTCGTGCTCGATCTTGCGCTCGCCGATGCGGGTGGGGTCCGGCAGCGGCTGCGGCTTGCGGTTGGGCAGCGGCAGCCGGTCCTCGCCGTTGCTGGCGGTCACCACCCGCGCCTCCGGCGGTGGCGACGGCGCCGGCGACTGCGCCCGCACCGTCTGCGGCGCGGTCCCGGTCTCGGTCTGCGGCACCGTGCCCGGTTGCGGGTCGCGCGGCCGGCGCGCCTTGTCGTCCTCGCCGCCGCCCTGGTTGTTGGCCTGGGCCAGGAAATCGGCCTGCTTGGGGGTCAGCGGGGTGCGGGTCTGGGTCAGGATGACGTCCAGCATCGGCACCACCGGCGCCGCCCGCTCCAGCGCGAAGCCGACCCCGAGGATCAGCAGCGCGTGCAGCAGCAGCGACAGCACCAGGGTCGCGGTCAGGCGCTGCTCCTCGCCGATCGCCGGCGGTGGGGGCAGGGCGGCCGCCTGCGCGTCGTCCATCCCGTTCAGGCGGACGCCTCCAGCGCGTCGAACAGCAGCCCGGCGATATTCAGCCCGAACTGCTTGTCCAGCTCGCGGATGCAGGTCGGGCTGGTGACGTTGACCTCGGTCAGGTAGTCGCCGATCACGTCCAGGCCGACGAAGCGCATGCCGCGGCGCTTCATCTCCGGGCCCACCCGCGAGGCGATCCAGCGGTCGCGCTCACTCAGCGGGCGGCCCTCGCCGCGGCCGCCGGCGGCGAGGTTGCCGCGGAATTCGTCGCCCTGGGGGATCCGCGCCAGGCAGTAGTCCACCGGCACGCCGTCGATCAGCAGGATGCGCTTGTCGCCGTCGACGATCTCCGGCAGGTAGCGCTGCGCCATCGCCAGGTGGCGGCCGCCGTCGGTCAGCGTCTCCAGGATCACGTTGAGGTTGGGCTCGCCGGCCCGCGCCCGGAAGATCGAGCGCCCGCCCATGCCGTCCAGCGGCTTGAGCACCGCATCGCCGTGTTCGGCGACGAACGCCTTGATTTCGCTCGCATTCCTGCTGACCACCGTCGGCGGGCAGCAGTCCGGGAATTCCAGCGCCGCCAGCTTCTCGTTGTGGTCGCGCAGCCCGGCCGGATCGTTCGCCACCAGCGCGCCCGCCCGTTTCGCGGCGGACAGGATCTGGGTGTCGTGGATGAACTCCGGGTCGACCGGCGGGTCCTTGCGCATCAGGATCAGGTCCGCCGGCCCCAGCGCGCGTTGTGACGTCGGTCCGGTTTCGAACCAGCCGGCCGGATCGTCGCGCACGGTCAGCGGGGCGACCTCCGCGGTGGCGACGCCGCCGCGCATGCCGAGGCCGCCCGGGGTGACGTAGAACAGCCGATAGTGACGCTGCTGGGCCTCCAGCAGCATCGCGAATGTGGAGTCCTTCGCAATTTTGATCGACCCGATCGGGTCCATCACCACCAGAACGTCGCGCGCCGGTTTTGGCATGCCTTGTGCACCTGCTGGATACGAGCGGACGGGATGGTAACAAGCCGGCGTGCGCCGGGCCCGCAATTCGTGTTCGCGGCCCGGAAATCGCGTGCCGAACCTTGACAGTCCAGCTTCAGACTGGGATATAGATAGCTGATAATGATGGCAAACCTGCTGTACGGCCATCGGACGCCGGCGCTTGGGGAGAGACGATGACGCAAGACGAGAATGCAGCCGGCGGCCTCCAGGGGTTGCGGGTGATGGTGATCGACGATTCGAAGACGATCCGGCGCACCGCCGAAACCCTGCTCAAGCGCGAGGGGGCGGAGGTCGTGACCGCGACGGACGGCTTCGAGGCGCTCGCCAAGATCGCCGACCAGCGGCCGCAGATCATCTTCGTCGACATCATGATGCCGCGCCTGGACGGCTACCAGACCTGCGCGCTGATCAAGAACAACCAGGTGTTCAAGCACACACCGGTGATCATGCTGTCCTCCAAGGACGGCCTGTTCGACAAGGCCCGGGGCCGGATCGTCGGTTCCGAACAGTACCTGACCAAACCGTTCACGCGCGAAGAGTTGCTCGACGCCATCCGCAAGCACGTGAACGCCTGACCGGGGGGCAGGCAACCATGGCCCGTATTCTGCTGATCGAAGATTCGCCGACCGACACCGCGGTCCTGACCCGGCTTCTGGAGAAGCACGGCCACCGCGTGCTCGCCTCCGCCAGCGCCGAGGAGGGCATCGAGGTCTGCAAGCGCGAACTGCCCGACATGGTGCTCATGGACGTGGTGCTGCCCGGCATGAACGGCTTCCAGGCGACCCGCGCGATCACGCGCGAACCGACCACCCGGCACATCCCGGTGCTGATCGTCAGCACCAAGGGGATGGAGACCGACCGCGCCTGGGGCATGCGCCAGGGCGCGCGCGACTACATCGTCAAACCGCCGAGCGAGGATGCGCTGCTCGCCCGCATCGACCAGTTGCTGGGAGGCAGCGCATGAGCCACGACGATCCGGACCGGATCGCCCCCGACGCCTTCGAGCTGCTCGCCGACTACGAGCGGCGCAGCCTCGCGCACGTCGCCGGCCTGCCCGAGCAGTTGCAGGCCGCCGGCCTGTGGCGCGGCATCGGCTTCCGGATCGGCCAGCGCCGGCTGGTGTCGTCGTACGAATCGGTGGCGGAAATCCTCACCGTGCCGCAGATCACCCCGGTCCCGGGCGCCCACGGCTGGATGCTGGGCGTGGCCAACGTGCGCAGCAGCCTGCTGCCGGTGGTCGACCTCAAGCTGTTCCTCGAAGGCGCGCGCAGCGTGCTCCACGAGGGCCACCAGAAGGTGATGGTGCTGCGCCAGCCCGGCGGCGACGTCGCGGTCACCATCGACGAACTCTACGGACAGCGTTCCTTCATGGACGAACAGGAGACCGACGCGGGCGCGCTCGCCGCGGGTCGTTACGCCGGTTTCATCGACCGCGCCTACCGCACGGACGACGACGTCTGGGGCGTCTTCAGTCTGGATCGCCTGGTCCGCACCCCCGAATTCAGGCAAGCCGCCGTCTGACGGCGCGCCTGTTCCCTTCACGGTCACCGTTGCCGCAACACATCTGATATCGAGGCGAGACATGAGCACTCCTTTGGACAACATCGCAGGCAAGGGCCGCGGCCAGAACACCACCCTCTGGCTGTGGGTGCTGGCGCTGTCGCTGTTGGTCTTCGTGGGCAACACCGGCTACGCGCTGGTGAAGACCGCGCGCTTCGGCGGCGCCAACACCGCCGCGTCGAACCTGCAGGTGAACTCGCAGAAGCTCGCCAACCTCGGCCGCGAGGCGGTCAACGGCGACGCGCCCGCGTTCAAGGCCTTCAAGGCCACCAAGGACCAGGTCGAGAGCGACGTCAAGCTGCTGAACGCCAACTTCGGCACGGCGCCCGACGTCTCCGGCGCGATCGCCACGGTCACGTCGACCTGGACGCCGATGGGCAAGAACGCCGACCAGATCATCGCCTCCGAGGCCGCGGTGCTCGCGCTGTCCGACGACGCCAAGCGCTTCACCGACCGCGTGCCGCAGCTGCAGGCGCAGCTCGACGAACTGGGCCGCGCGATGTCCGCGACCGGTTCGGCGCCGCCGCAGGTGTACCTCGCGGTGCGCCAGTCGGTGCTCGCCGCGTCGATGGCCCGCCGGGTCGCCGAAATCCGCGCCGGCGGTCCCGGCGCCGCGCTCGCCGGCGACTCCATGCGCCGCGAGGTCGGCGTGTTCACCCAGGTGCTCAACGGCCTGCGCAACGGCGACGAGCCGATGAAGGTGCAGAAGCTCGCCAACGCCAGCGCGCTGGCGTCGCTGAACCAGGCGACGACCCAGTGGAACGAGATGAAGAAGGACGTCGACGCCATCCTCGGCTCGGCCGACGCCCTGCTGCGCGCGCAGACCGCCGCCACCGAACTCACCGGCAAGTCCAACCAGTTGCTGTCCGACAGCGAGAGCCTGTTCCGCGCGTTCACCGCCTTCGGCTCGCTGCGCGACACCAGCATCCTCGGCAACATCTGGGTCAGCATCCTCTCCGGCCTGCTGGCGCTGGCCTCGATCATCTTCCTGGTGGTCTCGCTGAACCGCGCCCAGCGCGTCCGCTACGAAAGCTCGATGGAGCTGAACAACCGCAACCAGGAGGCGATCATGCGCCTGCTGGACGAAATGGGTTCGCTCGCGGAAGGCGACCTCACCGTGAAGGCGACCGTGACCGAGGACATGACCGGCGCGATCGCGGACTCGATCAACTTCGCGGTCGAACAGCTGCGCAGCCTGGTGCAGACGATCAACGACACCTCGGTGCAGGTCGCCTCCAGCGCCCAGGAAACCCAGGCGACCGCGATGCACCTGGCCGAAGCGGCCGAACACCAGGCGCAGCAGATCAACACCGCCACCGACCGCATCAACGAAATCGCGAACAGCATCAACCAGGTGTCGCGCAACTCCTCCGAGTCCGCCGAGGTGGCGCAGCGCTCGGTGCGGATCGCGACCAAGGGCGCCGGCGTGGTGCGGCAGACGATCCAGGGCATGGACTCGATCCGCGGCCAGATCCAGGAAACCTCGAAGCGAATCAAGCGCCTCGGCGAAAGCTCGCAGGAAATCGGCTCGATCGTGGAACTCATCAACGACATTTCCGAGCAGACCAACATCCTCGCGCTGAACGCGGCCATCCAGGCGGCGTCGGCGGGCGAGGCGGGCCGCGGCTTCGCGGTGGTGGCGGACGAAGTGCAGCGACTCGCCGAACGCACCTCGAACGCGACCAAGCGAATCGAAGCGCTGGTCCAGACCATTCAGTCCGACACCAACGAAGCGGTCAGCTCGATGGAGCAGACGACCTCCGAAGTGGTCGCCGGCGCCCGGTTGGCCGAGGACGCGGGTACCGCGCTGGGCGAGATCGAAACGGTGTCGAACACCCTCGCGGGCCTCATCCAGGGCATCTCCACCGCCGCGCAGCAGCAGTCCGCGGCGGCGACCGACATCACCCAGACGATGACCACGATTCAGTCGATCACCGCGCAGACCTCGCAGGGCGCGAACCAGACCGCCGAGTCGATCGGCAACCTCGCGCAACTGGCGGCGGACCTCCGTCGTTCGGTCGCCGACTTCAAGCTGCCGGCCTGACCGCGCGCGTTGCCAGCCTCGGCGGAGCGATTTGCAGATGATCCCAACCACTACCCATCGTGAATGCGGGTGCGGTCGCGCCCGGAAGGGCGTGCGATGACCGCGCTTCGCGATGCGATCGAATACAGCGCGCTGGGTTGGATCAAACCCGAGCTCGACGAGACCCTGCGCCTGGTCCGCGTCGAGGTCGAGGGGTTCGCCGACGAGCCCGCCGACACCAGCCGCATGCGGGTCAGCGCCGACCTGCTGCACCAGGTGCAGGGCACCCTGCGCATGGTCGAGCTGTACGCCCCGGCGATGGTCGCCGAGGAAATGGAGCAACTGTCCGTCGCCCTGCGCGACGGCAAGGTCGAGGACCGCGACGCCGCCTGCTCGGCGCTGATGCGCGGCGTGGTGCTGCTGCCGGACTATCTCGAACGCCTGCAGAGCGGCCACAAGGAAATCTCGATCGTCCTGCTGCCGATGCTCAACGAGCTGCGCGCCGCGCGCGGCGAGGTCGGCCTCAGCGAGAGCGTGCTGTTCAACCCGGACCTCGACCGTCCGCTGCCGCCGACGCTGCCGCGGGCGACCCCGCTGTCGCCGGCGGCCCGCGCCCACGAGGTCGCGCCCTATCTGGCGCGGCTGCGCGATGCGCTGGACGCCTGGCCGGAGAACGGCGCGCCCGGCGACGCCGACGGCCTGCAGTTCGCCGCCGAGGCGCTGCTGGCGCGGACCACCGACGAAAGCCAGCGGCGGATGCTGTGGGTGGCGTCGCTGGTCGCCGGCGCGCTGCGCGACCGCGCGCTGCCGGGCAACGCCGGCCTGCGCCAGGCGTTCGCCAGCGTCGATCGCGAGAGCCGCGGCCTGTTCCAGCAGGGCGGTTTCGGCAGCCCGCGCGCGGACGCCGCGCTGGAGCCGACCCGCCAGTTGCTGTTCCACGTCGCCCAGTCCGAATCCGACCATCCGTCGCTGCTCAAGCTGCGCCAGGTGTTCGAGCTGGACGCGCTCAAGCCGACCGAATCCGAACTCGACCACGCCCGCGGCAGCGTCGCCGGGCGCAACCGTTCGCTGCTGGACACCGTGTCCGCGGCGATCAAGGAAGACCTGCTGCGGGTCAAGGACGAACTCGACCTCTACCTGCGCACCGGCAAGCGCGATCCCGCTGAGCTGCGCCCGCAGGCCGACCGCCTGCAGAGCGTGTCCGACACCCTCGGCATGCTCGGCCTCGGCCTCGCGCGCAGTCTCGTCGAGCAGCAGCGCGACGCGATGCAGGACATCGTCGACGGCAAACGCCAGGCCGACGAGACCGCGCTGCTGGAAGTCGCCGGCGCACTGCTCTACGTCGATGCGTCGCTGGACGACCAGGTCGCGCGACTGGCCTCGGGCGACGGCACAGATACCGAGGAAGACCTCGCCAACGCCGAGGCCCGCAAGGTGCTCGACGTGCTGGTGCGCGAGGCGATCGGCAACTTCGCCGCCGCCCGTCAGGCCTTCGTCGCCTTCGTCGAGACCGCGTGGAACCACGCCGAACTCGAACCCGTGCCGCAACTGCTGCGCGAGGTCAGCGGCGCGCTGAACATCCTCGAACTGCCGCTGCCGGCGCAATACCTCGACGGCGTGCGCCTGTACACCGAATACGAACTGCTCGGCCGCCGCCGCATCCCCAACGGCCGTCAGCTCGACACCTTCGCCGACGCCCTGGCCAGCGTCGAGTACTACCTGGAAGCGCTGCGCGAGCAGCGCGCCAACCGCGACGACATCCTCGACATCACCCGCAACAGCCTGGAAGCGCTGGGCTACTGGCCGCTGCCGGCCGAGCGCCCGGTCGCGCCCGCCGCCGTCGCGACGCCGGAAGCGGCGCAGCCGCCGGCCGCCGCGCCGCTGTCGATCGAGACGCTGGCCGAAACGCCGGTCCAAGCGACGCCGGTCGAACCCGCCGCCGCCTCGATCCCGGCCGAGCCCGCTGCGGCCGACCTCCCGACCGAGCCCGCCGCCGCCGAACGCGCGCCGTTGGCGTTCGAGCCGATCGAGATCGAAGCGGTCGATCTGACCCCGGTCGATCCCGCCCCGGTCGCCCCGGAGCCGCCGGCCGTCGATCACGCGCCGGTCGCTCCCGCGCCGGCCGAGTCCGCGGAAGCCGCGCCGCCCCCGGCCGCGCCGGCGCCCGCGCCGTACGTCACCCTGTTCGTGCCGCCGCGCGAGGCAGTCGCGCCGCCGCCCGCGCAGACAGTGGCACCGCCCGTGGCCGCACCCGCGCCGCCGCCCGCGCCTGCGCCTGCCGTCGCCGCCGCTCCGGTGGATGCCGGCTTCGACGCCGCCAGCGACGACATCGACGACGAAATCCGCGAAATCTTCCTCGAGGAATTCGAGGAGGAGATCGGCAACCTCGCCCAGCTGCTGCCGGCGTGGAAGGCCGATCCGAACAACATCGAACTGCTGCAGCCGGTGCGCCGCGTCTTCCACACGCTGAAGGGCAGCGGCCGCCTGGTCGGCGCCAGGACCCTCGGCGAGTTCAGCTGGAAGATCGAGAACATGCTGAACAAGGTGCGCGACGGCCTGCGGCCGGCGACGCCCCCGGTCGTGGCGATGGTCGACCAGGCCTACGGCGCGCTGCCGCAGCTCCACGCCGCGCTGCGCGGCGACGGTCCGGTCACGGTCGATCTGCGCGCGATGGAAGCCTTCGCCGAGCGCATCGCCGGCGGCGAGGACGTGATGCCCGTGCTCGCGGCCGCCGCGCCCGTGGCCGCCGCCGCGGCCGTGTCGGCCGATGCGGCGCCGGTCGGCGTCGCCCCGGTCGAACCCGCGGCGGTCGATGCCGCGCTGGCCGAAGCCGGGGTCGCCATCCCGGCGGCCGAAGCATCCGGCATCGCGGTCAGCGTCGACCCGGTGCTGTTCGAGATCCTGCAGACCGAAGTCGGCGGCCATCTCGCCCGGATCGACGCCTGGCTCGCGCGCGCCCGCAGTGCGCCGACCGAGGCCGACGATCCGCTGCTGCGCGCGATCCACACCATGAACGGCGCGTTCGCGATGACCGAAGTGCCGGCCATCACCGATGCGCTGACCCCGGCCGAAGCCTACGTCCGCCGCCAGCTCTCGCTCGGCGGCCCGGTGCCGGGCGAAGGCGTCGCCGCCATCGGCGAACTCGCTGATCGCGTGCGCGACACCGTCGCCGCGATCGCCGTGTCCGGCGGCCGCGTGGCGCCCTGCGACGCCCTGGCCGAACGCCTCGCCGCGCTCCGCGACAGCCTGCCCGAAGCCGGGCCGGTGCAGGTCGTCGACCTGCATCCCGAAGCGCCGGTCGCGATGCCCGACGCACCGGTGGAGCTCACCGAACTCGACCTCAGCGCCTACGGCCGGTTCGACGCCGTGCCGCCGGCCGCGCCGCCCGTCGACGCGCCGGATCCCGCGCCGTCCGACCACGACTTCGAGGCCGAGCTGCTGAGCCTGCTCGGCGCCGCGGCCGAAACGCCTGCCGCGCCGACGCCCGCCGAAGCGCCCGCCGCGCCGGCCCCGGCCGACGCCCTCCCGTCCAGCCAGGAAGACGCCGCGCGCCTGCTGGCGCTGATGGAGTCCTACGAAGCGGAGCGTCTCGACGCCGAGCGCGCCGAAGCCGAGCGTGCGGAGGCCGAACGCCTCGAAGCCGAGCGCGCCGAAGCCGAGCGTGCAGAGGCCGAGCGTGCAGAGGCCGAGCGGCTCGCCGCACTGCGCCGCGTCGAGCACGAGGATTTCCTGCGGTTCGAGAACCAGCGCCTCGAAGCCGAGCGTCTCGAAGCCGAACGCCTCGAAGCCGAACGTCTCGAAGCCGAACGTCTCGAAGCCGAACGTCTCGAAGCCGAACGCCTCGAAGCCGAACGCCTCGAAGCCGAACGCCTCGAAGCCGAACGCCTCGAAGCCGAGCGTCTCGAAGCCGAGCGTCTCGAAGCCGAGCGTCTCGAAGCCGAGCGTGCGGAGGCCCAGCGCCTCGAAGCCGAACGCGCGGAAGCCGCGTTCCGCGAGCAGGAGCTGCAGGACCTCATCCGGATCGAGGACGAGCGCCTGGAAGCGGAACGCCAGGAAGCGGTGCGACGCGAGGCCGAACTGCTCGAAGCCGAGCGTCTGCTCGCGGAGGGCGGCGAAACCGCGCCGGAGGTGCACGTCGAACTTCCGGCCTTCGCCGACTTCGATCTCCCGGCCGAATCCGAGCCCGAACCCGAACCGATGTTCGCCGACGCTGCGCCTGTCGCGGCCGCGGCGGGCGCGGGCTCGGTGGTGTCGCTGCTGCTGGCGAACTCCGCGGTCTCCGATCCGGACGAAGCGCTGGACATGAGCGACCTGGACGCCGACCTGATCGACATCTTCGTCGAGGAAGGCCGCGACCTGCTGGATCACTCCGACCAGTTGCTGGTGCGCCTGCGCGAAACCCCGGAGGACCGCGAGGTCATCGCCGGCCTCCAGCGCGACCTGCACACGCTCAAGGGCGGCGCGCGCATGGCCGGCGTGATGCCGATCGGCGAGCTCGGCCACGCCATGGAGTCGCTGCTCGAAGCCGCGGCCGAACACCGGCTGTCGCTGGGCCGCCAGGACATCCCGCTGCTGGAAACCGGCTTCGATCGCCTGCACACGATGGTCACCCGCGTCGGCGATCGCCGCGCGGTCGCGATCCCCGAGGCCCTGGTCGCCGCGTTCGACACGCGCGCCCTCGGCCAGGCGCTGGAGCTGCCGGCCGCCGCGTCGCCGCCGTCGATCCCGCCGGTCGAAGCGCCCGCGTTCGCGGACTTCGCTGCGGCCGACGCCGCGACGCCCGCCGAGGCCGCCGAAGAACCCGCCGCGTTCGCCGACTTCGAGATCGAGGAGATCGCGCTGGATGCGGCGTCGCTCGACGCGACGCCGGTCGAGGCCGAGGCCGCCGTCGAGGCGCCGTCTGCCGAGACGCCCGCCTTCGCGCCGGTGCTCGACACGGCGTTCGTGGATGCGTCCGCGCTCGCGCCCGCCGACGATGTCGCCGCGGCTGCGGCGACCCCGGCCGGGCAGGCCCCGGTCGATGACGCCGCGTTCGATGCGACTGCGCTCGATCAGGCCACGCTCGATCAAGTCGTGGAAGCGCCCGCCGCCGCCGAATTCGCGCCGCTGCCGGGGATGCGCCCGCTGTCCGCGCCGATGGCCTTCGGCGTCGCCGAGGACGAGGACGCCAGCCTGCGCGGCAACCAGGAGCAGGTGCGCGTCCGCGCCGAACTGCTCGACCGGCTCGTCAACTACGCCGGCGAGGTCGCGATCTACCGGTCGCGCCTCGAACAGCAGCTCGGCGCGTTCCGCGGCGCGACCTCGGAAATGGAGCAGACCACCGCGCGCCTGCGCGACCAGCTCCGCCGCCTCGAGATCGAGACCGAAGCGCAGATCATCGCGCGCTACCAGCGCGAGGGCGAGCAGGTGGACGCCGGGTTCGATCCGCTCGAACTCGACCGCTTCTCGACCGTGCAGCAGCTCTCGCGCGCGCTGTCCGAAACCGCGGCCGACCTCGGCAGCCTCCACACCACGCTCGACGACCTGACCCAGCAGTACGAAACCCTGCTGCTGCAGCAGTCGCGCGTGAGCTCGGAGCTGCAGGAAGGCCTGATGCGCACCCGCATGGTGCCGTTCGACACCGTCGTGCCGCGCCTGCGCCGCGTGCTGCGCCAGGCCGCGGCCGACACCGGCCGCCAGGTGCAGCTCAAGGTCGAAGGCGCGCAGGGCGAACTCGACCGCAACGTGCTGGAGCGCATGACCGCGCCGCTGGAGCACATGCTCCGCAACTCGGTCGCGCACGGCATGGAGTCCGCCGAACAGCGCCGCGCCGCCGGCAAGGCCCCCGAGGGCACGGTCACCATCGCCGTGCGCAAGGAAGGTTCGGAAGTCGTGCTGCAGGTGTCCGACGACGGTCGCGGCCTCGACCGCGCCGCCATCCGCGAACGCGGCGAGGCCCGCGGCCTGGTCCGTCCGGGCATGGCGCTGTCGAACGCCCAGCTCGACGCGCTGATCTTCGAGCCCGGCTTCTCCACCGCCGAAGCCGTCACCCGGCTCGCCGGCCGCGGCGTCGGCATGGACGTCGTGTCCAGCGAAGTGCGCCAGCTCGGCGGCACCATCGACATCCAGTCCGATCCGGGCAAGGGCACCGCGTTCCTGCTGCGCCTGCCGCAGACGCTGGCGGTCACCCAGGCCGCGTTCGTGCGCATCGGCGAGACCACCTTCGCGGTGCCGATCGCCTCGGTGCGCGGCGTCGGCCGCATCCCGCGCGAGGAACTGGCCAAGGGCGCCGCGACCTACCGCTACGGCAACGAGGAATACGTGCTGCACGACCTCGGCAAGCTGATCGGCCACGCGCCGGCCAGGGCCGAAGGCCAGCTGCAGATGCCGCTGCTGCTCACCCGCTCGGGCGACCTGCACGTGGCGGTGACCGTGGACCAGATCGTCGGCAACCGCGAAATCGTGGTGAAGCCGATCGGCCCGCAGGTCGCGTCGATCCCCGGCATCTTCGGCGCGACGATCATGGGCGACGGCAGCGTCGTGGTGATCCTCGACGTCGCGCCGCTGGTGCGCCGCCTCGCCGTGCAGCCGGAGATCGTCGAGGACGTGCCGGCCGCCGAACAGCGCGCGGTGCCGCTGGTCATGGTGGTCGACGACTCGATCACCATGCGCAAGGTCACCGGCCGCGTGCTGGAGCGCCACAACTTCGAGGTGCTGACCGCGAAGGACGGCCTCGACGCGCTCGAACGCATGATCGACGTCGTGCCGGACCTGATGCTGCTCGACATCGAGATGCCGCGCATGGACGGCTACGAGCTGGCCACGGCGATGAAGGCCGACCCACGCCTGGCGAAGGTGCCGATCATCATGATCACATCGCGCACCGGCGACAAACACCGCCAGCGCGCGATGGACATCGGCGTCAACCGCTACCTCGGCAAGCCGTACCAGGAGAACGAACTCATGCGCAACGTCTTCTCGCTGCTGGAGCCGGTGCGGTCCGATGCCTGAGTTCGCCGCCGCCGCTCCCCGCGTGGCCCTGCTGGCGCGCGCCGGCAAGGCCGCCGACAGCCTCGCCGACGCGCTGCGCCAGTCCGGCGCCGAACTGCTCGTCGTGGTCGACCCGGCCGACACCGACGAAGCCGCACTGCGCGCGCTGGGCCCGCAGGCGGTGCTGGTCGCGCTGGAGCCGAGCATCGAACCGGCGCTGGACCGGCTCGACGCGCTGCTCACCGATCCCGACCTGACCGTGATCTTCGACGAGGCCGAACTCGCCGCGCACCGCGCCGGCTGGGACGCGGCCCGCTGGGTGCGCCACCTGTCGGCCAAGCTGCGCCGCGACGACAACGTGCTGCCGCCGGGCGGCGAGCCCGAACAGGAAGACCTGCACCCCTCGCCCGGCGCCGTGCCGAAGCCCGCGACCGCCTTCACCGAACTCGATTTCGATGCGTTCGCCCGCGAGGCGGCGCAACTGGCCGGAAACGTGCCCGTCGACGGCCTGCCCGCCGATGCGACGCCCGCCGGACCGACCTTCGCACCCGTCGCGCCGCCCGTGCCGCCGGAACCGGCCTCGTTCGCCGGCCTGTCGCTCGAACCGATCGAAGCGGCGCCGAAGGCGCAACCCGCGCCGCCGCCGCTGCCGTCGTTCGATCAGGACGCCACCGAGCTGTCGCTGGACAGCATCGACCTGGAAGCGGTCGCCTTCGATGGCGACGCGTTCGATGGCCGCGCCGTGGAGAGCGTCGGGCTGGAAAGCGTCGAGCTGGACAGCGCCGACCTCGACGCCAACGCCTTTGACGCCGGCACCTTTGACAGCCTGCGGATCGAAGCGGGCGCACTCGATGCGGGCACGTTCGAGCAGAGCACGCTCGAGGAAGCCTCGATCGAGCGCGGCCCGGACGCATCGTCCAGCGGCGTCGCGCCGATCAGTTTCGACGACGATGCGTTCTTCCTCGAAGAACTCTCGATGTCCTCGACCGCCGCCGATGCGCCGCCGCGCGCCGAACTCGACGACCCGGGGTTCGACCTGACGTTCGACGCGCCGGCACCCGCGCCCGCGCCCGTCGCGTCGCCGGCCGAGGACGTGATGTCGCTGGAAGCGCTGTTCGCCAGCAGCATCGAAGCCGCGCGCGACGTGCCCGAGGCGACCCAGCGCACCACGCTGCCCGCGGCGGACGCGCTGGCCGCGCCGCCGGCCGCGCCGTCGTTCTCGTTCGAAGGTCTGTCGCTGGCCTCCGACGACGCGCCGGCCGCGCCGATCGAGGCGCCGCGCGCCGCCCCGCGCAGCCACGACCTGTCCGCGCTGGAGGCCCGGATCTCCGGCCTCTCGCTGGTGGATCTCGATGCCGGCCCCGCGTCCGGCGGCGGCCTCGACGCCGACGTCGGCGGTCACGGCGCGGTGGTGATCGAGGCCGGCCTCGGCGGGCCCGATCCGACCCGCCAGTTGCTCGCCGCGCTGCCGCCCGAGTTCCCCGCCGTCGTGCTGGTGCGGCTGCACCTGCAGGGCGGCCGCTACGACCGCCTGGTCGCGCAGATGCAGCGCGCGGCCGCGATGCCGGTCGCGCTCGCCGAAGCCGGCGCGATCGCATCGCCCGGCACCATCTACTTCCTGCCCGAAGGCATCGACGTGCATCCCGGCAGCGACGACCTCGCGTTCATCGCCGATCCCGCGCCGGGCGCGCAGTTGTTCGCCACCCTGGCGCCGGGGCGCACCGCGCTGATCTTCCTCAGCGGCGGCGACGCGCAACTGGTCGACGCCGCGATGGCGGCGTCCGCGGCCGGCGCGCTGGTCCTCGCGCAGGCGCCCGAGGACTGCTACGACGGCGAAACCTGCGCCGAGCTGCGCCGTCGCGGCGCCGGCGCGGGCCTGCCGGCCGAACTCGCCGCCAAACTCGCCGCGCGCTGGCCCAGCCGCTCGCAGGCGTGACCGCCCCCATTCCGGATCGAGCCCACCCGTGAACACCGCCCACGTCAACGACATCCGAGGCGTCCTCATCCAGATCGCCGGCGCGCAGTTGCTGCTGCCGAACGCGGCGACGGTGGAAGTGCTGTCCTACGCCGATCCCGATCCGGTCGAACACGCCCCGGAATGGCTGCTCGGCCAGATCCGCTGGCGCGGCTGGCGCCTGCCGCTGGTGTCCTACGCCCGCATCGCCGGCACCCACACCCCGGGCTCGCCGGTCGGCACCAAGGTCATCGTGCTCAAGGCCCTCGGCGGCGACCCGCGCATGCCGTACTTCGCGCTGGTGGCGCAAGGCTTCCCGCGCCTGGTCACCATCACCCGCGAGAACATGATCGTCGCCACCGCCCACGACGAGACCCTGCCCGACGGCATCCGCCTGCGCGTCATGTTCAACGACGACGTGGCCCTGGTGCCCGACCTCGACGGCACCGAGCGGATGCTCGCCGACGTCCTGCGTCCGGCAGCCGCGTAGCGCGTCCCCCCGCTCACGCTCCTGCGCCGCGATCGCCGCCCTGCATTTCGTAGGAGCGACGTCAGTCGCGACAAAGTCCGGCAAGCCCTTCCGCCGCCCGTCGCGACTCACGTCGCTCCTACAGAAAAGCCGTCGCCCGGTTCCGCGCCCGCCGCATCCGCGCAACGCCCGCACCGCACGATCCTGCACACGCCCCCCCGCCCGAGCGTTTGTAGGAGCGACGTCAGTCGCGACAAATCCCGGCAAGCCCTTCCGCCTCCCGTCGCGACTCACGTCGCTCCTACAGAAAAGCCGTCGCCCGGTTTCGCGCCCGCCGCATCCGCGCAACGCCTCCACCGCACGATCCTGCACACGCCCCCCGCCCAAGCGTTTGTAGGAGCGACGTCAGTCGCGACAAATCCCGGCAAGCCCTTCCGCCTCCCGTCGCGACTCACGTCGCTCCTACAGAAAAGCCGTCGCCCGGTTTCGCGCCCGCCGCCCCCCGCGCAACGCCTCCACCGCACGATCCTGCACACGCCCCCCGCCCAAGCGTTTGTAGGAGCGACGTGAGTCGCGACAAATCCCGGCAAGCCCTTCAGCACCCCGTCGCGACTCACGTCGCTCCTACAGAAAAGCCGTCGCCCGGTTCCGCGCCCGCCGCATCCGCGCAACGCCCGCACCGCACGATCCTGCACACGCCCCCCGCCCAAGCGTTTGTAGGAGCGACGTGAGTCGCGACAAATCCCGGCAAGCCCTTCCGCCTCCCGTCGCGACTCACGTCGCTCCTACAGAAAAGCCGTCGCCCGGTTTCGCGCCCGCCGCATCCGCGCAACGCCTCCACCGCACGATCCTGCACACGCCCCCCGCCCAAGCGTTTGTAGGAGCGACGTCAGTCGCGACAAATTCCGGCAAGCCCTTCCGCACCCCCGTCGCGACTCACGTCGCTCCTACAGGAAAAGCCGTCGCCCGGTTCCGCGCCCCCCGCACGCCCGCGCAACGCCCCCATCGTCGCTCCCACAGGAAAGACGGGCGCGCGATTCGACGCAATCCGTAGCCCGTGGAAGCGCCGCACACCCCGAATGGACGCCACGCACCGGGGCTATCGCGACGACCGAACGCAGCGCCAGCAAGCGCTCATGCACCCTCGCGTGGCGTGACCACCAGCAGGTTCGCATCCCGCGCCAGCCGCCATTCGCCGTCGACGCGCCGGAAGATCGTGAGCGTGTGGCCCGCGCGCTCGATCGGCTGATCCGCACCGGGCGGGGTCACGCGCACCGAAAGCCTGCTCCACAGGTAGGCCAGGTCGCCCGACACCTGCACTTCCATGATCTCGGGCGCGCTCTCGAACGTCGGACGCGGTGCGCCGGGCGGCACGCGGGACAGCTCGGCGAACGCGGCCTTGTCCGTCGGCGGACGGCCGGGCACGAGGAAGACCGCGTCGTCGGTCATCAGGCTCAGCACGGCGTCGACATCGCCGGCCTGCGTCGCGGCGTGCCAGGTATCGACGAGGGGGCGGACCTGGGCTTCGTCGCTGGTCATGTCATGTGCTCGAAAGAGAATTCCATCTCGCCTTGTCTTGCCGGCTACCACCGTGCTGGATTCAGGGCGTTGCCAGAAACTTGAGTCAGTTCCCACGCGATGGATTGGAAGTCCACCGTCCCGCCGTCGGTTTGTCTCGGATGCAGGCCATGCGCTCGGCACACGAACGATTCCGGGATGGTGAATCCGGCCGCGGCCCAGTCTTTGATGGTCTTTCCGAACGCGTGGCGATGCTCGACCATGGAGGGGTCGAGCGTAAGCCTCTTCTCGGCGCCTGAGGCTGCGATTCCCGTATTGCGTTTGCCGGAACTCTTGAAGGGCATGTCTCGCAGGCGGCTTGAGAGTTCTCGGTGGGGGCCCGCAAGGATGAAAATGCAGATCGTGTCCGGGTCTGCGCGCTTGATTTCCGCAAGGCGAAGCAAATCCTGGAAGATGGACTCGCATGTGCAGTGCGAGGAGTCGGCCCATTTTGCCTCCACCACGATCCGGGCGTTGCGCTTGGGGATGCCTTTGCCTGCCAGTGCCAGGGCGAAGTCCACTTCGCGCTTTCTGCCGCGCCTCGCCATCGGATTCAGGGCTTCATGCGCGAAGTCCGCGTACACGCGAGCGCCCTTGGTCGAGGTCGGAAAGGTGCTGAGGACGCTTCCCACCGCGGCCTTCATCGAGCTTTCGGAAAAAAGGCCGGCGCGATGGCAGCAGAATTCAAAGTGGAGCCAGCTTCCGATCGCCTCGGAGAGGCGTCTGGCGACATGCATCTGCATATGTGCTCCATCTGATGGCTGGCGCTTGGGTCAGGAAGGATATTTGCAGGAAAAGGAGCACTTGCTCGCAGTGCTGTCGAAATCTCGGCAAGGGGGGCAGGCGTGGTTGAGTCTTGACCGACATGGAATATCGATCTCCCGGTCGGCCCAGACCCACTCTACAAATCCCCGAACCGTGCCTGCAACGCCGCGATCGCCGCCAGCCCTGCGGTCTCCGTGCGCAGGACACGGGGGCCGAGGCGGAGGCCGGTGAAGCCGTGGTCGCGGAGGATGGTGCGGTCCTTTTCCGACCAGCCGCCTTCGGGGCCGATGCCGATCACGATCGTCATCGATTCCGGGGCCGTCATCGATTCGGAGCGGTGTTCGCCCTGCGGGTCGAGGGTGAGTTTCAGCGCGTCCGCCGGCAGCGACGCGGCGGCTTCGGCGAGGCTGCGTGCGGCGAGCAGGTCGGGGATGCGCGCGCGGCCGCTCTGTTCGCAGGCGGAGACGACGACGCTGCGCCAGTGCGCGGTGCGCTTGTCGAGGCGGTCGCCGTCGAGGCGCACTTCGGTGCGGTCGGCGAAGACCGGGGCGATCGCGGCGACGCCCAGTTCGGTCGCCTTCTGCAGGATCAGGTCCATCTTCTCGCCGCGGGCGATGCCCTGCAGCAGCACGATCCGCAGCGGGGATTCGTTGTCGATCGCACGCACGCCGGTCACGTCGGCGTCGACGCCGCGCTTGTTCGCCGCCAGCAGCCGGGCGTCGTAGTCGTGGCCGTCGCCGTTGAACAGCACGCAGGCCTCGCCCTCGCGCAGGCGCAGCACGCGCACGAGGTGCGCGGCGGCGTCCTCGGGCAGGCTCACGCGCGCACCGGGCGCGAGCGGCAGGTCGACGTGGACGCGGGTCAGGCGCATCGGGCGGCTTCCTCGAGGGCGGCGGCGGTGGCGTCGGCGAGCAGCGACAACTGCGCGTCGTCAACGCAGTAGGGCGGAATCCAGTACAGCACGTCGCCGAGCGGGCGCAGCAGCACGCCGCGCTCCAGCGCGGCGCGGTACATGCGCAGGCCGCGGCGGCCGGCGATCTCGACCGCGTGGCCGTCCTCGGCGTTGTCCGGTTCGGGATGCAGTTCGATCGCGAGGATCATCCCGGTCTGCCGCACTTCGGCGACCGCCGGATGCGCGGCGAACGGCGCCGCCAGCGCGGCCATCCGCGCGGCGGTGCCGCGGTTGCGCGCCAGCACGTCGTCGGTTTCGAGGATGTCCAGCGACGCCAGCGCGGCGGCGCAGGCCAGCGGGTTGCCGCTGTAGCTGTGCGAATGCAGGAAGGCGCGCTCGCGCGAGTCGTCGAGGAAGCCGTCGTAGATGGCCTGGGTCGCCAGCACTGCGCACAGCGGCAGGAAGCCGCCGGTGAGGCCTTTCGACAGGCACATCAGGTCGGGTTGCACGCCGGCCTGGTCGAAGGCGAACAAGGTCCCCGTGCGCCCGAAGCCGACCGCGATCTCGTCGGCGATCAGGAACACGCCGTGCGCGTCGCACAGCTCGCGCACCCGGCGCAGGTAGGCGGGGTGGTGCATGCGCATGCCGCCGGCGCACTGCACCAGCGGTTCGAGGATCAGCGCGCAGACCTCGTCCGGGTGCGCATCGAGCAGTGCCGAGAGGGCGTCGGCGGCGGCCTCGGCGCGGCGTTCGGCGTCCGCGGCGTCGGTCGCGCCGAAGGCGTCGGGCGAGGGTGCGAACAGCGCCTCCAGCAGCAGCGGGGCGTAGACCCGGCGGTACAGCGGGATGTCGCCCACCGACAGCGCGCCGACGGTCTCGCCGTGGTAGCTGTTGGTCAGCGCGACGAACTTCGTCCGCCGGGGCGCGTCGCCGCGGTTGCGGAACCAGTGGAACGCCATCTTCAGCGCCACTTCGACCCCGGACGAACCGTTGTCGGCGTAGAACACCTTGGCCAGCGGGGCGCGCCCGGGTTCGCGCGGGGCGCGGGTGAGCAGGCGTTCGGCCAGTTCCACTGCCGGGGCGTGGGAGAAGCCGGCCAGGATCACCTGCTCCAGGGTCCGTGCCTGGCGGGCGATGGCCTCGGCGATGCGCGGCTCGGCGTGCCCGTGCAGGTTGGTCCACCAGCTGCTGACCCCGTCCAGCACCCGGCGGCCGTCGTGCCCGACCAGCCAGGCGCCGTCGCCGCGGGCGACCGGGAACAGCGGCAGCGCGTGCGGGTGCTCGCGCATCTGCGTGCAGGGGTGCCAGAGCACGGCCAGGTCGCGCGACCGCCAGGCGTCGGCGTCGTTTATCATCGGCGGATGCGTCGTCATCCCCACATTATCGCCCGCGGCGCGGGTGCGCCGTGAGCCGCCGGCTGCCGGTCGTCCACGACGTGCGTCGCCGTCACGGCGACCCCGAGCGGGTGGTCGAGGACCTGGACCTGGAGTTCAGCAACGGCGAGCGCCGGCGCTACCACCGCGTCCCGGCCATCGGCCATGGCGCGGTGATCGTGGTGCCGATGCGCGACCCCGACACCGCGCTGCTGATCCGCGAATACGCCGCCGGCACCCATCGCTACGAGCTGGGCCTGGTCAAGGGCAAGATCGACCCGGGCGAGACGCCCGAGGAAGCGGCGAACCGCGAGCTGAAGGAGGAGATCGGCTACGGTGCGCGCGAGGTGCGCGTGGTGCGGCGGATCAGCCTCGCGCCGACCTACATGGGCCACGAGACCGTGCTGGTGCTGGCCCGCGATCTGTACGAGGAGCGCCTGCCGGGCGACGAGCCGGAGCCGCTGGAAGTGGTGCCGTGGCGGCTGGACGCGCTGCACGAGCTCGCCCTCGAACCCGATTTTTCCGAGGGCCGGTCGATCGCCGCCCTGTTCCTGGTGAGGGAGTTGCTGCGGCATGGCCGAATTGATTGACGAAACCGTGCGCGAAAGCGTGATCGCGCTGGCGCAGGCGGCCGCGGCCGACATCCTCGACGTCTACGACCGCGGCTTCGAGGTCGAGACCAAGGCCGACGACAGTCCGCTGACCGCCGCCGATCTCGCGTCGCACCGGCGGATCGTCGCCGGCCTGCAGCGGCTGACGCCGGACATCCCGGTGCTGTCGGAGGAATCGGCCGAGCTGCCGGTCGCGACGCGACGCGCGTGGACCCGCCTGTGGCTGGTCGATCCGCTCGACGGCACCCGCGAATTCATCAAGCGCAACGGCGAATTCACGGTCAACATCGCGCTGATCGAGGACGGCGTGGCGACCTTCGGCGTGATCCAGGCGCCGGTGCAGGACACCCTGTGGTGGGGCGACCGCGCGCACGGCGCCTACGTGCGCCGCGACGGCGGCGAGACCGCGCTGGAAACCCGCGTCCCGGCGACCGCGCCGCTGCGCGTCGCCGCCAGCCGCTCGCATCGCGACGCGCGCACCGAGGCGTTCATGGCGCGGATGACCGCCGACACCGGCGAGATCGAGACGATCGGCGTCGGTTCGTCGCTGAAGTTCTGCCGCGTCGCCGAGGGCGCGATCGACCTCTATCCCCGCTTCGGCCCGACCAGCGAGTGGGACACCGCGGCCGGGCAGGCCATCGTCGAGGCCGCCGGCGGCCGCGTGCTCGACCCGCAGGGTCGCCCGTTCCGCTACAACCAGCGCGACACCCTGCTCAACGGCGACTTCATCGCCCTTGGCGACGCCAGGCTGCCGTGGGCGAGCTGGTGCGGGTGAACGACATGATGGCCCACGGTAGAGCGGCCTTCAGGTCGCTGCTCTTCCGCGGCGATCGAGCAGCGGCCTGAAGGCCGCTCTACCAACAGCATGCGCTGCCGATGACCGATTCCATCCACCGCCTTCTCGCCATCATGGCCCGCCTGCGCGATCCGCAGACGGGTTGTCCGTGGGACGTGAAGCAGACCTTCGCGACGATCGCGCCGTACACGGTCGAGGAAGCCTACGAAGTCGCCGACGCGATCGACCGCGGCGATCTCGACGACCTCAAGGACGAACTCGGCGACCTGCTGTTCCAGGTCGTGTTCCACGCGCGCATGGCCGAGGAGCAGGGCGCGTTCGCGTTCGCCGACGTGGCCGCGGCGATCTGCGACAAGATGGAGCGCCGGCATCCGCACGTGTTCGCCGGGATGAGCATCGCCGACAGCGATGCGCTCAACGCGATGTGGGACGCCGAGAAGAAGCGCGAGCGGCTGGCGAAGCATGGCGACGCGCACGACGCTTCGGCGCTGGCCGGCGTCGCCCGCGGCCTGCCCGAGTGGCAGCGCGCGGTGAAGCTGCAGAAGAAGGCGGCGACGGTCGGCTTCGACTGGCCCGGGCCGGCGCCGGTCATCGACAAGCTGCGCGAGGAACTGGAGGAAGTGCGGGTCGAGTTCGACGCGCTGGCCGCGTCGCCCGGCGACGCAGCGGTGCGCGACCGACTGGAGGACGAACTGGGCGACCTGCTGTTCGTCGCGGCCAACCTGGCGCGGCATGCGAAGGTCGATCCCGGCGCCGCGCTGCGCCGCGCCAACCACAAGTTCGAGCGCCGTTTCCGCGCCATGGAGGCGATGGCCGCCGCGGACGGCGTGTCGCTCGCCGACCTGCCGCTGGAGGCCCAGGACGGCTACTGGCATCGCGCCAAGGCCGCCGAGCGCGACGCGGGATGAATTGCTACCGCCACCGCGATCGCGTCGCCGTCGGGGTCTGCGCCGCCTGCGGCAAGGCGCTGTGCGGCGACGAATGCGCGCACGATGGGGCGCACGGGCTGCATTGCGACGCAGCGTGCGCGCGACGCCTGCGCCGGCGCGAGGCCCGCGGCGACGCGCCGGTGTCGCCGGTGTGGTCGCTGCTGCTGGTGGCGCTGGGCGTCGCGCTGCTGGTCTACGGTTATCGTTATTCCGAGTGGACGATGAGCGTGCCCAACCTGCTCGGCATGCTGTTCGTCTGGTACGGTGCGGTGCTGCTGCAGCGCATGGCCCGCCGTGGCGCCGACGACGCGCCGCCGCCCTGATCCACGGAGAGCGTCCGATGGCCGGTTATTCGAGTTTCCGCGAGTTCTATCCGTTCTATCTCGGCGAGCACGCCAACCGCGTCTGTCGCCGGCTGCATTTCTTCGGCAGCCTCGGCGCGCTCGGCTGCCTCGCCACCGCCCTCGTCCAGCGCAACCCGTGGTGGCTGCTCGCTGCGCTGGTCTGCGGCTACGCCTTCGCCTGGATCGGGCACTTCTTCTTCGAGAAGAACCGCCCGGCGACGTTCAAGTACCCGTTCTACTCGTTCGCGGGGGATTGGGTGATGTTCAAGGACATCCTCACCGGAAAGATCCGGTTCTGAGCGCCACGCCGGCGTTTCACCGGCGCAGGCCGTGGGCACGGCCCGCACATCGTCGCGCTTCGCCGACGGCCATGGCCGGTGATGTTCAAGGACATCCTGACCGGGCGAATCCCGTTCTGATCGCCTTTCCCGGTAGAGCGGGCTTCAGCCCGCTTTCATGCCGAGGAAATGGGGGCAGCGGCCTGAAGGCCGCTCTACCGGGTGGGTCATTCCTTGAAGATCAGCAGCGCCGCGACGAAGATCAGCGCGAACCCGGCCCAGTGGTTCCACTTCAGCGGCTGCCCCAGGAACCACGCCGAGAACGCCGCGAACACCACCAGCGTGATCGCCTCCTGCATGCCCTTGAGCTGCGGCGCGGAGTAGACCGCGCTGCCCATCCGGTTGGCCGGCACCATCAGCAGGTATTCGAAGAAGGCGATGCCCCAGCTGGTCAGGATCACCAGCGGCAGCGAGACGGATTTGTACTTCAGGTGGCCGTACCAGGCGAAGGTCATGAAGACGTTGGAGCAAAGCAGCAGGATGATCGGGGCGAAACGTTCTGTGACCAATGGCATGGGGGCGGCGTCCGGGGAGGTCGTGCGATGATGCGGTTCCGCTTCGCGGACGCCAAGCCGCGCGTGAACCCCGTGGATCCCGCGGGGAACCGTCGTGCATTTCGCCTGTCAACGGCGGGTGTCCGGATGCGTTCACCCCTTTCGACCCCGCGATCGACGCCCCCATGCCCGCACCCCGTCCCTCCGGTTTCCGCCTTGCCCGCCTGATCCCCGTCGCCGTCGTCATCGCCCTGCTGGCCGCCGCGGCCTGGTGGTGGCAGGGGCGTGACCAGGCCGGCGAGCAGCGCTACCGCACCGCCGCCGTGGAAAGCGGCGACATCCGCGTCGCGATCTCGGCCACCGGCACGCTCAGCGCCCTGTCCACGGTGGACGTGGGCAGCGAGGTGTCCGGCAAGGTCACCGAGGTGCTGGTCGACTACAACGACCACGTCCGCAAGGGCCAGGTGATCGCGCGGATCGATCCGGACACCTTCACCACCCAGATCGCCCAGGGCGACGCCGCCATCGCCAGCGCCCGCGCCGCGCTCGCCAACGCCCAGGCCACCCTGCGCAACGCCGAGGCGGACTACGCCCGCAAGCGCGACCTGGCCCAGCGCAAGCTGGTGGCGAAGAGCGACCTCGACCTCGCCCAGGCGCAGCGCGACCAGGCGCGGGCCCAGGTCGCCCAGAACGAGGCGCAGATCCGCCAGCAGCAGGCGTCCACCGAGAACGGCCACCTCAACCTCGCCCGCAGCGTGATCCGCTCGCCGGTCGACGGGGTGGTGCTGACCCGCGCGGTCGAACCGGGCCAGACCGTCGCCGCCAGCCTGCAGGCGCCGGTGCTGTTCAAGATCGCCGAGGACCTGTCGCGGATGGAAATCCTGCTGGCGGTCGACGAATCCGACATCGGCCAGGTCCGCCAGGGGCTGCCGGTGAGCTTCACCGTCGACGCCTTCCCGGACCGCCGGTTCCGCGGCGAGGTCCGCCAGGTGCGGCTGTCGGCGACCAACACCAACAACGTCGTCACCTACCCGGTGGTGGTCTCGGTGGACAACGCCGACCAGTCGCTGCTGCCGGGGCTGACCGCGAACGCGGAGATCGAGGTCAGCCGCCGCGACGACGTGCTGAAAGTGCCGAACGCGGCGCTGCGCTACAAGCCGACCGGCGAGGCCGCCGCCGCCGCCGCGACGCCCGACGCCGCGGCCGGCCAGCGCAGCGGCGGCATGAACGACGAACTGCCGAAGATCGCGGCGTCGCTCAAGCTCGATCCGGCCCAGCAGGCGGCGTTCGACGACGCGCTGGCGAAGATGCGCGAGCGCATGGCCGCGCGGATGGCGGCCGCGGCCCAGCAGCAGGGCCAGAACGGCGGCGGCAGCGCGCTGTTCGGACGTTCGCCCGGCGGTGGCCCGAGCGGCGGCGCGTCGCAGGCCAACGGCAACGACCCGGCCGCGCGCCAGCGCCGGCTGGAGCGCATCAACCAGCAGTTCGGCGCCTTCCGCGACGGTCTGCGCGACGACCAGCGCAAGGCCTGGGACGACGGCCTGAACGCGCTGGTCAGCGCGCGCCGCGCCCCGCTCTACGTGCTGGCCGACGGCAAGCCCAGGCAGGTGATGGTGCGGATCGGCGCGTCCGACGACACCAGCACCGAGATCGACGGCGGCCTCAAGGTCGGCGACCAGGTCATCGTCGGCGTGCAGACCGGGGAGGCGCCCAAGTGAGCGCCGCCGCCGACGCCGCATCGCGGCCGGCGCAGCCCGTCGTCGAGACCCGCGGCCTGGGCAAGGTCTACTCGGCGGGCACCCAGGCCGAGGTGGTCGCGCTGCGCAACGTCGATCTGCGCATCGCGCGCGGCGAGTTCATCGCGATCATGGGCCCGTCCGGCTCCGGCAAGTCGACGCTGATGAACCTCATCGGCTGCCTCGACACGCCCACCAGCGGCACCTACCTGTGCGACGGCGTCGACGTGGCCACGCTCGATGCGGAGGAACGCGCGGTGCTGCGTCGGGACAAGATCGGTTTCGTGTTCCAGGGCTTCAACCTGCTGGCGCGGATGAGCGCGCTGGACAACGTGGCGATGCCGCTGAGCTACACCCGGGTGTCGCCGGCCGAGCGCAGGCGCCGCGCGGCCGATGTGCTGGCGGCGGTCGGCCTGGGCGAGCGCATGCACCATCGCCCGAACGAACTCTCCGGCGGCCAGCAGCAGCGCGTGGCGATCGCCCGCGCGCTGATCCAGGACCCGCCGATCCTGATGGCCGACGAACCGACCGGCGCGCTCGACTCGCGCACCGGGCAGGAGATCCTGGCGCTGTTCGAGCGCCTGCGCGACGCCGGCCGCACCGTGATCCTGATCACCCACGACGCGGAGGTCGCCGCGCACGCGGGCCGCATGTGCGTGATGCGCGACGGCGAGCTGCACGAAGAGCCTGCGCATCCGGACGCCGCAGCGGGAGTCCGCGCATGAGCGCGGCGGCCGGGATGGGCTTCGTCGAGGTGCTGCGCACCGCGACCTATGCGCTGCGCGGCAACTGGCTGCGCAGCGCGCTGACCTCGCTGGGCGTGATCATCGGCATCGCCGCGGTCATCGTGATGGTGTCGGTCGGGCAGGGCACCCAGGCGGAGATCGAGAAGCTGGTCTCCGGCCTTGGTTCGCAGCGGCTGGACATCAACCCGGGCAACAACCGCGGCTTCGGCGGCGTGCGCATGAGCGCCAGCAGCTTCTTCACCCTCAACGAGGGCGACACCGAGGCGATCCGCCGCGAGGTCGACGGCGTGCAGTACGTCAGCGGCGTGCTGCGCGGCAGCACCCAGGCGGTGTACGCGGACAACAACGTGCCCACGAGCTGGTACGGCGTCGAGCCGGACTGGTTCGGGGTCAACGGCTGGGAGATGGCCTCGGGCGATTTCACCGGCGCCGACAAGACCGTGATCCTCGGCGAGACCGTGCGCCGCGAACTGTTCGGCGACGAGGAGGCGATCGGCCAGTCGATCCGCCTCGGCCGGGTGCCGTTCACCGTGGTCGGCGTGCTCAAGTCGAAGGGCCAGGGCGGCTTCGGCCAGGACCAGGACGACCTGGTCGTGGTGCCGCTGGACACCGCGCGTCGGCGCCTGTCCAACAACGCCTCGCTGCCGCCGGGCGCGGTGATGCAGATCAGCGTCGGCGTCGCCGACCCGCAGGCGCTGTCGAACGCGCAGAGCGAGATCGAGGGCCTGCTGCGCCAGCGCCACAAGATCCAGCCGGGCGACGACGACGATTTCAACGTGCGCAACCTCGCCGAGATCGTCGCGGCGCGCACCCAGACCACGCGGCTGATGTCGTGGCTGCTCGGCGCGGTCGCCGGCATCTCGCTGATCGTCGGCGGCATCGGCATCATGAACATCATGCTGGTGTCGGTGACCGAGCGCATCCGCGAGATCGGCCTGCGCATGGCGGTCGGCGCCGGCCCGCGCGACATCCGCCTGCAGTTCCTCGCCGAGGCGATGCTGATCTCGGTGATCGGCGGCGTCATCGGCATCGCGCTGGGTGTGGTCGGCGCGCTGATCGTCGGCAAGACCGGCAGCCTGCCGGTGGCGCTCAACGCGAAGGTGATCGGCCTCGCCGCCGGTTTCTCGATCGCGACCGGCCTGTTCTTCGGTTACTACCCGGCGCGCAAGGCGTCGCTGCTGGATCCGATCGAGGCGCTGCGTTCGCAGTGAACCGCCGGCGGGTCGATCCGCCGGCGTCGCTTGCCGCAGTGTTGCCTGCCGTCGTGTCGCGGGGCGTCAGCGCTGCATGGCGCCCATCGGCCGCACCTCGAAGCGGACCGTGCGTTCGCCGCCGCGCTCGAAGCGCAGGGTCGCGCTGACGGTTTCGCCGGCCACGAACGGATGCTTCGGGCCGATGAACATCAGGTGGAAGCCGCCGGGCGCGAGTGCGAGCGTGCCGCCCGGCGCGATCGCCAGCCCGCCGTCGATGCGGCGCATGCGCATCACGCCGGCGTCCATCCGCATCTCGTGGAGTTCCACCTTGTCCGCGTCCGGGCTGGTCGCCGACAGCAGGCGGTCTTCGGTCGCGCCGGCGTTGCGCACGCTGAGGAAACCGCCGGCGACCGGCGCGCCGGGCGGCGTGGCGCGCGCCCACGGCCGTTCGATGACGAGCGGGTCGGGCTTCGGGGCGGGCTTTGGTTTCGCGGCGAGCGCGGCGCCGGCGAGCAGGACGCCGCAGGCGGCGAGGAGCGAACAGCGGGCGATGGCGTTCATGGGGCGATCTCGATGTCGTCGAACAGGGTGTGGGTGCGGATGCGGCGACCGTCGCGCTCGGCCAGCGCCGAGAGCAGGAACACGGTCCAGGCCAGCAGCCACAGCAGGCTGATCAGGAAAAAGGCGTGCATGGGCGATCCTTGGGGAAGGTCGTGGCCGGTGCGCGCGGCGACGGAGCGTCGCGACGCGCAGGCGGCCGACCGCAGGAGACGGGAGCGATGGCCCGGCGGCGAAAGCGCCGCGGAGCCGGATCGGAAGGTTCAGGCCGGGTCGGGCCGGGGTCGGGCCCGGATCAGCCGCGAAGCGGCGGTCCGCGTGCGCTGGGCGCGCCCGGCGGGCGTTCGCGGAAGGATGCGGCGACCGGCAGCGCGGGCGGCGCGATCGCGGGCAGGATCGGCGTGGCGACGGCGAGCGCCGGGACCGCCGGCGCGAGTCCGCCGAGCAGCGGACAGTAGGCGCAGTCGTCGTCGTGCGGCGACGGCGCGGGAGGCGCGGGACGATCGGGCGGCAGCATGGCGCGGCGCTGCGCGATCCGCTTCGCCGCCGGCGAGTCCGCGCCCAGTCCGCTCGGCGAACACAGCGCGGCGAGGCCGAGCGGCTCGATCGCATCGCCGCCGCGCAGCGCGCCGGCGATGCGCCCCGCGGACGGCAGCAGCGCCAGCGCCAGCATCGCCAGCAGGGCGAGGTGGGCGAACGGATGCTGGGCGCGTGGGCGGGCCATCGCCGTGGAGTATAGCGGCGGCGCCGAAGCCGCCTTTGCGGCAGATCAAGTGTGCGGACGTGTGTGCTGACGCATGCCCTGATCGGCTTGCGCCGATCCATGGCGGCGCGAGCGGACGCGGCGAACGACGACCCGATCGCGTCGGCGCGATCGGGCGTTGGCGACGGACGCGCCGACGGCGGACGCGATGCCGCGCCCGCCGTCGGAGTGGAGCGGTGCGATGCCGTCAGGGACGGCAGTCGACGACGTTGCCGCTGGCGTCGTGGCAGGTCGCGGTGCGGCTGTAGCCGTCGTCCTTGTTGCCGGTGACGGTGGCGTCGTAGCTGTTGCCGTTGCGGCCGGTGGCGTCGACGCTGCGGTCGAGCTGGCCGTCGACCAGCTTCGTGTCGGCGTCGTACTGGCCGCCCTGCGCGCCGGTGACGTGGGTGCTGCGGTTGGCGTCGATGCTGCCGTCCGCGCTGCGGGTGGCGCTGCCCTGGGTGCTGCCGCTGCTGCGCGTGCCGCTCCACTGCGCGCCGGACTGGTGCTGCGCGCTGCCGTCGGCGTTCCAGGTGGTGCTGCCGGCGCGAGCGGCGGTGCCGCCGTTGGGGCCGCGCACCGCCGCGCCGCTGGCGGCCTGGCCGTTGCCCTGGCCGTCGGTCTTCACGCCGCGGGCGCGGGCGATGCCGCCGCCGTTGGGGCCGCGCGCGCCGGAGGCGCGGCCGGCGGTGACGCCGCCTTCGGCGTTGTGGACCGCGCCGCGGGCCTTGACGCGGCCGGCGGCGTCGGCGTCGTGGGGCGCCAGCGCGAACGCGGTGGCGAGGGTGAACAGGGCGAGGAGGGTCTTGTTCGGGGTCATGGCGAGGGTTCCGGAAGAAAGGGGCTGGGATACGCGGGACGGGGAGGTGGGACAGGGAGGTGGGACGGGGGGAGGCGGAGCGTGGTGCGGGGGGAAAAGGATCAGGATCGGGTCGCGAACATCGACACCAGGCGTTCGCGCAGCTGCGCGACGCGGTCGAGGCGCGCGGCCATCGCCTTGCGCACCCGGGCCTGCTCGTCCGGGGTCAGCGATTCGTAGAGATCGAGCTGGCGTTCGCGCAGCGCGCGGGCTTCGGCCAGGTGCGCGTCGAACCGGCGCTGGGCGTCGTCGGAGAACGCGCGCAGGTCGGGCGCGGGCTGGTCGAGCAGCGTGCGGAATTCGGTGACGCCGCTGCGCAGGTCCTCGCGACCGACCGCGCGCATCGCCAGCGCTTCGCTGCGCAGGGCGTCCCACTGTTTCGCGTGCGCCGGGGCGAGCTTCAGTTCGGCCGCCGACGGCGGCAGGAAGCCATCGCCGCGGCCGGCGAGGCGCGGGGCGGAGAGGGCGGAGGTCGCGGCCAGCGAGGCGGTCAGCGCGGCGGCCAGGTAGAGCATGTGGCGGGTCTTCATCGGGCGGCTCCGGGAGGTGCGGGGGGTGTGGCGACAGCGTGCCGTCCGCGACGCCCACAGGCGTGTCGCGATTGCCGCGGGATGCGACCGAAGGTGTCCGCGGCGCGATCCGGACACATTCGTTTACATGTCGGCGGCGCCGCGCCGCCGCTGCGCCGCCGCCGCGGCTTGTCCGGCGCCCGCCGGCGGCGACAATGGCCGCATGAACGCCTCCACCGATTCCCGCCACGCGCCCCACGCCGGACAGGGTCCCGATCACGCCGTCGATCGCGCCGCCGATCGCGCTCCCGACCCGGAGGCGTCGCCGGCCGCCGCGCCCGCGCCGCGGGTGCTGGTGGTCGACGACGACCTGCGCCTGCGCGACCTGCTGCTGCGCTACCTCGCCCAGCAGGGCTTCGAGACCCTGTCCGCCGGCGACGGTCGCGAACTCGATCGCCAGCTCTCGCGCCACCACGTCGACCTGATCGTGCTCGACGTGATGCTGCCGGGCGAGGACGGGCTGTCGATCTGTCGCCGCCTGCGCGGCCAGGGCGTCGAAACGCCGATCGTCATGCTCACCGCGAAGGGCGACGACATCGACCGCATCGTCGGCCTGGAGATCGGCGCCGACGACTACATGCCCAAGCCCGGCAATCCGCGCGAACTGGTCGCGCGGATCCGCGCCGTGCTGCGCCGCGGCCGCGGCGTGCCCGGCGCGCCGCGGGCGGCCGGCGGCAAGGTCGCGTTCGGCCCCTGCGAGCTGGACCTCGGCGCGCGCACGCTGCATCGCGACGGCCGCGAAGTGCGCATGACCACCGGCGAATTCGCGGTGCTCGCGGCGCTGGTGCAGCGCCCGCGGCAGGCGCTGACCCGCGACCAGCTGATGAGCGCCGCGCGCGGGCGCGAGCACGACGCCTTCGACCGCAGCATGGACGTGATGGTCAGCCGCCTGCGCAAGCTGGTCGAGGACGATCCGAAGCATCCGCGCTGGCTGCAGACGGTGTGGGGCACCGGCTACGTGTTCGTGCCCGAAGACGCGCCGTGACCCCGCGGACGCTGCAGGCGCGGCTGGTGCTGCTGTTGGCCGGCGTGGTGGTGGCCGCGCTGGCCGCCGCCACCGCGGCGTTCGGGCTGTCCACCCGCCAGCCCGGCGGCGAACGGCTGGTGCGCACGCTGCACGCGCAGGCGCTGGCGGCCGATGCGCTGCTCGCGCAGGGCGATGTCGCGGCGACCCGCGACGGCCTGCGCGTGCTGGCGATCGACTGGCGCGCGACGCCGCCGGCCGACGAAGGCGCGCGCATGCCGTTCCTCGAACGCACCGGCGAACGGGTCGCCGCGCGCCTGCCCGGGCGCACGCTGCGCTGGTCGGGCTCGCCGGCGCGGCTGTGGGTGCAGGCGCGGTCGCCGGCGCAGGGGTGGTTCGGGATTCCGGTGGCCGGCGCGCGCGAACCGCTGCGCCGCGGGCTGCTGCTGTCGCTGCTGGCGATCGGCGCGCTGGTGCTGGCCGCGTCGGCGTGGTTCGCGCGCGGACTGGCGCGGCCGCTGCAGCGGCTCGCCGCGGCCGCGCCGGGGATCGTCGCCGGCGACCCGCCGCCGCCGCTGCCGGCCGGCGCCAGCGCCGAGATCGGCGAACTGCGCGACGCGCTCGCCGACGCGGCCGAGCGCACCCGCGCCGCCGCGCGCGACCGCGAGCTGATGCTGGCCGGCATTTCCCACGACATGCGCACCCCGCTGGCGCGGCTGCGCTACGCGCTGGCCCTGGCGCCGGAGGTCGGCGACGACGACCGCGCCGGCATGGAGCGCGACATCGACGAACTGGACGCCATCGTCGGCCAGTTCATCGACTTCGTCCGCGACGGCCGCGACGAGCCGCTGGCGCCGGTCGATCTGGTCGCCCTGCTGCATGCGGTCGCCGACGACCAGGGCCGCCACGGTCGTGCGTGGACGCTCCGCCTGCCGCCGGAGGCGACGGCGCCGGCCCGGCCGCTGGCGCTGCGCCGGGCGCTGGCCAACCTGCTGGACAACGCCGCGCGCCACGGCGCCGCGCCGTTCGAGATCGAACTGGACACGGTCGACGCCGGCTGGCGGGTCCGCGTGATGGATCGCGGTCCCGGCGTGCCGGAGGCGGCGATGGCCGGGCTGGGGCGGCCGTTCCACCGGGTCGACGCCGCCCGCGGGACGCCGGGCAGCGGCCTGGGGTTGGCGAGCGTGGCGCGGGTTGCGGCGGTCCACGGCGGCGGGCTGGCCCTCCACAATCGCATCGGGGGCGGTCTGATCGTCGAGCTGACCCTGGCGGCGGACCCGCGATCGGGCGCCGCCTGAGCGCCCCGCGGCCGGTCCGCCGGACCCTTTGTGGCAGAATGCCGGGCCGCCTCCGCCGAATCGCGTCCCGATGCCGGTTTCCGTCCCGACCCGTCCCGCTGTCCCGCACCGTCGGCGAGCCCGCTGACATGGCCGACCAGACCGGACACCTGCCGCGCACGCCGGCACGCATCTTCAAGGCCGCGAAATGGTCCTGGCAGGGGCTGCGCGCCGCCTGGCTGCACGAGTCGTCGTTCCGGCTGGAGGTCTACCTGCTGGTCGCGCTGGCGCCGCTGGCCTGGTGGCTGGGCGGCAACGCGATCGAACGCGCGCTGCTGATCGGCAGTTGCCTGCTGGTGCTCAGCGCCGAGCTGCTGAACTCCGCGGTCGAGGCGGTGATCGAGCGCTACGGCCCCGAGTTCCACGAACTGGCCGGGCGCGCCAAGGACATGGGCTCGGCCGCCGTGTTCGTGCTGATGATGAACGTCCTGCTGGTCTGGGGCCTGATCCTCGGCGAGCGCTACCTCTGAGCGGTCGCCGCCCTCGACGGCGGCCACCTCCGACCTTCCGGCCGCGCCGATGCGCGGTCCCCACGGAACCGAACCCAAGACGATGCTGGCATTGCTTTCCGATCCGCAGGCGTGGATCACCCTCTTCACCCTCAGCGCGATCGAGATCGTGCTGGGCATCGACAACCTGGTGTTCATCTCGATCGCGGTGTCCAAGCTGCCGTACGAGCGGCGCGAGAAGGCGCGCAAGTTCGGCATCGCGGTGGCCTGCATCACCCGCATCTGCCTGCTGCTCACGCTGGCGTGGCTGGCCGGGCTGACCCAGGACCTGTTCTCGGTCTTCGGGCAGGGAATCTCCATCCGCGACCTGGTGCTGATCCTCGGCGGCGTGTTCCTGCTGGTGAAGGGCTACGGCGAGATCCGCGACATCATCGCCGGCGAGGGCGAAGCCGAGGACATCGACACCCGGCCCAAGAGCGCCTTCTGGGCGGTGATCGCGCAGATCGCGGTGATCGACATCGTGTTCTCGCTCGATTCGGTGATCGCGGCGGTCGGCATGGCCAACCAGAAGCCGGTGATGGTCGGCGCGATCCTGCTGGCGGTGGCGGTGATGCTGTGGGCGGCGACGCCGATCGGCCGCTTCATCGACAACAACCCGACGATCAAGATGCTGGCGCTGGCCTTCATCGTGCTGGTCGGCGGGTTCCTGGTCGCCGAAGGCCTCGGGGCGCACGTGCCCAAGGGCTACATCTACTTCGCGATGGGCTTCTCCGCGGCGGTCGAATCGCTGAACCTGTGGGCGAAGAAGCGCGCCCGCGAGCGCGGCCAGCCGGAGTGACCGCCATGACCGGGCTGCGCGCGACGCTGCTGCTGGGCCTGATCGCCTCGGCCGCCGCCTGCGCGCCCGAAGCGCCGTCCACGTCGGTCGCGCCCGCGCCCGCCCCTGCATCGGCGCCGCCGCCGGCATCGCCTGCGCCGGCGCCGCTCCCGCCGCCGGGCCTGCCGCAGCGGCCGTTCGCGCCCGCCGCGCAGCCCGGGGAACAGCCGGTGCCGCCGGTGGTCCCGCCGGGCGGCCTGCCCGTGCCGCTTCCGCCGGGCCCGGGCGCGCCGCTGCCGCCGCAGCCGGTCCCGGTGAGCGGCCCGGGCGTGGGGCCGCCGCATCCGCCGGGCGGCTGACGCCGGCCGATGCGCGATCGCGCGTTGCGTTGCGCGAAGGCGGGTGCTGGAATGAGGGCTCAGCCCACCGGAGACCGACCATGCGCGCCATGCGATTCCTGCTCGCCATGCTGCTCGCCGCCAGCCTGTCCGGCTGCGGCTACAACGAGATCCAGCGCCAGGACGAAGCGGTGAAGGCGTCGTGGTCGCAGGTGCTCAACGTCTACAAGCGCCGCGCCGACCTCATCCCCAACCTGGTGGCGACGGTGAAGGGCTACGCCCAGCAGGAGCAGACCGTGCTGCTCGGCGTCACCGAGGCCCGCGCTAAGGTCGGGCAGATCCAGGTGAACCCCGAGGACGCCGACTCGCTCAAGCAGTTCCAGCAGGCCCAGGGCGAACTGTCCGGCGCGCTGTCGCGGCTGCTGGTGGTCAGCGAGAACTATCCGCAGCTGAAGTCCGACCAGGTGTTCATCGGCCTGCAGACCCAGCTCGAAGGCACCGAGAACCGGATCACGGTCGAGCGCCAGCGCTACATCGAGGCGGTGCAGACGTACAACACGACGATCCGCGAGTTCCCGGTGAACCTCACCGCCAAGATGTTCGGCTACAAGCCCAAGCCGAACTTCACGGTCGAGGACGAGGCGAAGATCCAGGACGCGCCGACCGTCGATTTCGGCGCGCCCAGGCCCGCGGGCGGCTGACCGCGGCGCCGACGCCCCGGTGATCGCGATGCCGCAGCCCCTGCGCACGGCCGTCGCCGCGCTGCTCGCATGCGCGCTCGCGCTGTGCGCGTGGCAGGCGCGGGCGGTGGCGCTGGCGCCGATTCCGGCGCTCGACGCGCCGGTGGTCGACACCACCGGCACGCTGTCGGCGGCGGAGGTCTCGCGGCTGCAGGCGCAGGCGCTGGACCTGCAGCGGCGCAAGGGCAGCCAGCTGCAGGTGCTGATCGTGCCGACCACCGCGCCGGAGAGCATCGAACAGTACGCCCAGCGCGTGTACGACCAGTGGAAGCTCGGCCGCAGGGAAGTCGACGACGGCGTGCTGCTGCTGGTCGCCAAGGACGACCACCGCGCGCGGATCCAGACCGGCTACGGCCTGGAGGGCGCGATCCCCGACATCGCCGCCGGCCGCATCATCCAGGAATACCTGGTGCCGAAATTCCGCGCCGGCGACTTCGCCGGCGGCCTCGACGACGCCACCGCGCAACTGGTGCGGCTGATCGACGGCGAGTCGTTGCCTCCGCCGATGGCGCCGAGCGCATCGAACGGCGGCGGTGGCGACGACTTCGGCGCGCTGCTCCTGCCGATCTTCCTGCTGCTGGTCTTCCGCAGCGTGTTCGGCGGGCTGCCGCGCGTCGTGCGGATGCCGCTGTTCGCGGGCGGCGCGGGGCTGGTGGCCTGGCTGCTCACGTCCTCGCTGCCGATCACCGCGATCGCCGCGATCATCGGCCTGCTGATCGGCGCGATCGGCGTCAGCTCGCGACGCTACGCGCGGGATTCCGGCTGGGGCAGCTGGGGCGGCGGATCGTCGGGCGGCGGCTGGTCCGGCGGCGGTGGCGGCTGGTCGGGAGGCGGCGGTGGCGGCTGGTCCGGCGGCGGCGGCAGCAGCGGGGGCGGCGGCGCCTCCGGAAGCTGGTAGGCGGCCCGATGCGACTCCTCCGCCATCTCTTCGCCGGCTCCGCGCACCGCCTGTTCCCGCAGGACCGGCTCGAACGCATCGCCGCGGCCATCGCCGCCGACGAGGCGCGGCATCGCGGCGAAGTGTGCTTCGCGGTGGAAGCGGCGCTGCCGTGGCCCGCGCTGCGCCGGGGGCTGCCTGCGCGGGCGCGGGCGGAGCAGGCGTTCGCCGACCTGCGGGTGTGGGACACGCGCGAGAACAACGGCCTGCTGATCTTCCTGCTGCTGGCCGACCGCCGGATCGAGATCGTCGCCGATCGCGGCCTGGCCGCGGTCAGCGCCGAGCAGTGGCGCGGGGTCTGCCTGGCGATGGAGGAACGGATGGCCGCCGGCGATCCGGAAACCGCGGTGCTGCGCGGCGTGGCCGCCGCCGGCGACCTGCTGGCGGCGCACTTCCCGCGCATCGACGGCGCGGCCGACGTCAACGAACTGCCCGACCTGCCGCGGATCCTTGATTAGCGCGCCCTCGGCCGGCGCGCCTTCGACCGGCGCGACGCCGGCGGGCAGCCTCCGGCCGGGTCCGGCACAATAGGGACTTCCGCCGCTGCCCGTGCCCCGATGACGTTCCTGCACCAGCTCGACCCGATCATGGTCCAGTTCCCCGAGTTCTCGCTGTTCGGGAACACGTTCCAGCCCGCGGTCCACTGGTACGGCGTGATGTACCTGCTGGGCTTCACCGCGGCCTGGCTGCTCGGCCGCAGCCGGGTGCGCGCCGGGCGCCTGCCGGGCGTGGACGAACAGGCCTACGGCGACCTGCTGTTCTACAGCATGCTCGGGGTGATCTTCGGCGCCCGCATCGGCTACATCCTGGTTTACGACCTGCAGGCCTACGTCGCCGATCCGATGCAGGTCTTCCGCATCTGGGAAGGCGGCATGAGCTTCCACGGCGGCCTGGTCGGCGTGCTGCTCGCCTCGCTGTGGTGGGCGCGCAAGCACCGCATGCACTATTTCGACGTCGTCGATTTCGTCGCGCCGCTGGTGCCGCCGGGGCTGGGCTTCGGCCGGCTCGGCAACTTCATCAACGGCGAGCTGTGGGGCAAGTACACCCACGGCGGCTGGGGCGTGGTGTTCCCGCGCGCCGAGCCCGACCTGCAGGGCTACGACGCCGCCACGCTGCAGGCGATGCACGCCAGCGGCGCGCTGGACGCGGTGGCCCGGCACCCCTCGCAGCTTTACCAGTTCGGGCTGGAAGGCCTGACCCTGTTCTGCGTGCTGTGGTGGTTCTCGCGCAAGCCGCGCCCGCGCTACGCGGTCGCCGGATTGTTCGCGCTGCTGTACGGCTGTTTCCGCTTCCTGGTCGAATTCGTGCGCTTGCCCGACGCGCAGATCGGCTATCTCGCCTTCGGCTGGCTGACGATGGGCCAGGTGCTGAGCCTGCCGCTGGTCGCGCTCGGGCTGGTGCTGCTGTGGCTGTCGCGGCGCGCGCCGGTGCTGCAGCCGCAGCCGCCGGTCGCCGCCGCGCGGGAGGCCACGGCATGAAGGCCTATCTCGACCTGCTCCGCGACGTGATCGACCACGGCACGGACAAGGCCGACCGCACCGGCACCGGCACGCGCAGCGTGTTCGGGCGGCAGATGCGGTTCGACCTGGGCGACGGCTTCCCGCTGGTCACCACCAAGAAGCTGCACCTGCGCTCGATCGTCCACGAGCTGCTGTGGTTCCTGAAGGGCGAGACCAACATCGCCTACCTCAAGGCCAACAAGGTCGGCATCTGGGACGAATGGGCCGACGCCAACGGCGAACTCGGCCCGGTCTACGGCAAGCAGTGGCGGCGCTGGGCGACCGCCGACGGCCGCGAGATCGACCAGATCCGCTGGGTCGTCGACGAGATCCGGCGCAATCCGGATTCGCGCCGGCTGATCGTCAGCGCCTGGAACGTCGCCGACCTGCCGGACATGGCGCTGATGCCGTGCCACACGATGTTCCAGTTCTACGTCACCGACCGCAAGCTGAGCTGCCAGCTCTACCAGCGCAGCGGCGACCTGTTCCTCGGCGTGCCGTTCAACATCGCCAGCTACGCGCTGCTCACCCACATGGTCGCGCAGGTGTGCGACCTCGGCGTCGGCGATTTCGTGCACACGCTCGGCGACGCGCACATCTACGCCAACCACTTCGACCAGGTGCGCGAGCAACTGTCGCGCGACCCGCGCCCGCTGCCGACGCTGCGCCTGAACCCGGACGTGAAGGACCTGTTCGGCTTCGCCTACGGGGACATCGCCATCGACGGTTACGACCCGCACCCGGCGATCAAGGCGCCGGTGGCGGTTTGAACGTCGATCTCGTCCTCGTCGCCGCGCTCGACCGGCGCAACGCCATCGGCCGCGGCGACGCGCTGCCGTGGCGCCTGCCGGACGACCTGAAACGCTTCAAGGCGCTGACCCTCGGCAAGCCGGTGCTGATGGGCCGCAAGACCGCCGATTCGCTGGGACGCGCGCTGCCGAACCGGCGCAACCTGGTGCTGACGCGCAGCGGGCGCGTGCCGTTCGACGGCATGGAGGCGGTAGCGTCGTTCGACGAGGCCCTCGCGCTCGCCGCGCAGGACGGCGCATCGGAACTGTGCGTCATCGGCGGCGGCGAGGTCTACGCGCTGACGCTGCCGCTGGCGACGCGCCTGCATCTGACCCACGTCGAAACGGTCGTCGAGGACGCCGACGCGTTCTTCCCGGCGTTCGATCCGGCGCGATGGCGCACGGTCGCGCGGCAGGCGCATGCGGCGGACGCGCGCCATGCGTTCGTCTTCGAATTCGTCGACTACGAACGCGCCTGACGCGCGCCCCGGCAGAGCGGCCCCCGGTAGAGCGGCCCGGTAGAGCGGCCTTCAGGCCGCTGCCCCGTTTCCGAAGCGGGAGCAGCGGCCTGAAGGCCGCTCTACCGGATTACAGGTCGGGGTGAAGCTGCGGCCGGTAATGCCCGGTGATCGGATACGCGAACAGGATGTCGTCCTCGCGCGTGCCGTGGCCGATGTTGTGCAGGATCAGCGGCGTGCGCGTGAACGGCGAGCGGCGGTCGCCGACGATGCCGATGTGGTCGAGGTTGCCCGGCAGCGTCCAGGTGACGAGGTCGCCGACGCGGTAGTCCTGCGCGCGGTCGGTGACCGGCACCGACCAGCCCTGGCGGTCGAACCAGACCTGCAGGTTCGGCACGCGGCGGTGGTCGATGTTCGGGTCGGGCGCGGACAGCCCCCACTTTTTCGGATAGGCGTCGAAGTGCGCCAGCATGTCCTCGTGGACGCGCTGCTGCAGGTCGAGTTCCTTCGCGCGCAGTGCGCGGACCACGACGTCGGTGCACACGCCGCGATCCTGCGGCACGTCGCCGCCGGGGTAGGGCAGCACGACATAGGCCGGGTCGTAGCGCACGGTGACGCCGATCTGCCGGCGTGCCGCGGCGATGAGGACGGGCGAGGGCGGGGGAACTTCGGCCACCGCCGTGGCGGCGGCGACCGGAGCGGTCGCCATGGCGCCACCCGCGTCGTCGCAACCGGTGAGCAGGGCGCCGAGCAGCGCGACGCACGGCCACGCGCCGGCGCCGGGGCGCGCCATCAGTCCTGCTCCACGCCCGGCGTGGCGACCTCGCGGCCCGGCACCTGCACCAGGCACAGGTCCTCGCTGTCGAGCCGCAGCGCGGTGAGCCTGCCGCCCCAGACCGCGCCGGTGTCGATGGCGTGGACGCCGTGGCCGATGAACAGGCCCAGCGTCGACCAGTGGCCGCAGACGATCTTCAGCTCGCGCTCGGTGCGGCCGGGGACCTCGTACCAGGGGTACAGCCCGGCCGCCTGGGTGCCCGGCGCGCCCTTTTCGTTGAACGCGATACGGCCGCGCGGCGAGCAGTAGCGCAGGCGGGTGAAGATGTTGATGATCGCGCGCTCGCGCTCCACGCCGCGCAGCGCCGGCGACCATGGCGGGTAGTCGCCGTACATGTTGCGCAGCAGTTTGCGGCGGCTGTCGCTGCGCAGCCGACGCTCCACCTCGCGGGCGTGTTTCTCGGCGTGGGCCAGGCTCCACTTGGGCGCGAGGCCGGCGTGCAGCATCGCCCAGCCGAGTTCGCGGTCGATGTGCAGCAGCGGGCGTTCGCGAAGCCAGCCGATCAGCGCGTCGCGGTCCTCGGCGAACAGCACGCGCTGGAGGTCGGGGTTGACCTTGCGCTGGTCGTCGGGACTGCGCTCGGAGATCGCCAGCAGCGACAGGTCGTGGTTGCCCAGCACCACCGTGCACTGGTCGCGCAGGGCGTGGACCAGGCGCAGCGTCTCCAGCGATTCGCCGCCGCGGTTGACCAGGTCGCCGCAGAACCACAGCCGGTCCTGCGCCGGGTCGAAGCGGATCTTCTCCAGCAGGCGCTGGGTGGGGCCGTAGCAGCCCTGCAGGTCGCCGATCGCCCAGACCGCCATCAGTGCAGCGTCCGCGGGATGCAGAGCACGAACGGCGGGATCGGCGCCTCGAACTCGGTGCCGTCGTCGGCGCGCAGCACATAGGCGCCTTCCATCGTGCCGCAGGGGGTGCTGAAGGACGTGGTCGAGGTGTACTCGAAGCGTTCGCCCGGGCGCAGCCGCGGCTGTTCGCCGACCACGCCCTCGCCCTCGACCTCGCGCAGTCCGCCGGTCGCGTCCACCACGCGCCAGCGCCGCGAGATCAGCTGCGCCGCGCGCGCGCCGGTGTTGCGGATGCCGATGGTGTACGCGAAGTAGTAGAGGTCCTCGCCGGGGCGGGATTGCTCGTCGAGATAGCGGGTCGCGACGTCGATCGCGATGGCGAATTCCGGGGTGTCCTGCATGGCGACAGTGTAGGGCCTGTCGCCGGCCTTGCGGACGATTCTCGTCTGCCCGGGCTCAGCCGCCGGTGGCGGCGTCGGTGGGCATGAGGTTCGCGAGGCGCACGAAATCTGCCACCTCCAGGCGCTCCGCACGGGTCTGCGGATCGATGCCCGCGGCCTCGATGCATTCGGCCGGGCATACGCCGCCCAGCGAATTCCTGAGGGTTTTCCGGCGCTGGCCGAAGGCGGCGCGCACGACCGCGGCGAACCGCTTCGGGTCGTCGATGCCGATCCGGTCCGCCGGTTTCGGCACCAGCCGCACCACGGCGGAATCGACCTTCGGCGGCGGCCGGAAGGCGCCCGGCGACACCTTGAACAGCGAGGTCACCGTGCAATACGCCTGGAGCATCACGCTGAGCCGGCCGTAGACCTTGCCGCCCGGCGCGGCGGCCATGCGGTCGACCACTTCCTTCTGCAGCATGAAGTGCATGTCGCGGATCGCCGCGGCGTGGTCCAGCGCGTGGAACAGGATCGGCGAGGACAGGTTGTAGGGCAGGTTGCCGACCAGGCGGATGCGATCGTCGCCGGCGACCTCGCGGGCGAGCGCGGTCAGATCGACGTCCATCACGTCCGAATGGACCAGCGCCAGGTCGCCGTGCGCCCTGGCCTGCGCGGTCAGCGGCGCCAGCAGGTCGCGGTCGAACTCGATCGCGGTCAGCGCGCCGTGGCGCGCCAGCAGCGGGAAGGTCAGCGCGCCCTGGCCGGGGCCGATCTCGACGAAGCGGTCGCCCGGGCGCGGATCGATCGCCAGCAGCATCCTGTCGATGACCCCGCGTTCGTGCAGGAAGTGCTGGCCCAGCGCCTTCTTGGCGGGGCGGACGAAGCCGGCGTCGTCGTCGTGGCGGTCGTTCATGCGTCCCCCGCGCGCATCAGCCGCGCCTTGGCGAGCCGGGTGCAGGTGTCGATCGCCGCGAACAGGCTGGACGGGTCGGCTTCGCCGCGCCCGGCGAGGTCCAGCGCGGTGCCGTGGTCGACCGCGACCCGCGGGTAGGGCAGGCCGAGGGTGAGGTTCACCGCGTGCTCGAAGCCGCTGTACTTCAGCACCGGCAGCCCCTGGTCGTGGTACATCGCCAGCACCGCGTCGAAGCCGGCGAGCTTCGCCGGCAGGAACGCGGTGTCCGCGGGCAGCGGGCCGATCAGGGGCCAGCCCTCGTCGCGCAGGGCGTCGAGCAGCGGGATGACCACGTCCAGTTCCTCGCGGCCCAGGTGCCCGTCCTCGCCGGCGTGCGGGTTCAGCCCGAGCACCGCGATCCGCGGCGCGGCGATGCCGAAGTCCTCGCGCAGGGCCGCGTGCAGGATGCGCAGGGTGCGTTCGAGCCCCTCGCGCGTGATCGCGTCCGGGACCGCCCGCAGCGGCAGGTGGGTGGTCGCCAGCGCGACCCGGACGATGTCGTTGGCGAGCATCATCACCACCTCGCGCCGGGCCTGCGCGGCCAGCAGCCCGGTGGTGCCGGAGTAGGGGATGCCGCCGGCGTTGATCGCCGCCTTGTGGACCGGGCCGGTGACCACGCCGTCGCACAGATTCTGCAGGCAGGCGCCGGCGGCGGTCTCCAGCGCGGCGATCACCGCGCGGGCGTTGCGCGGTTCGGGCTGGCCGAAGGCGGCGGCGACGGCGTTGGGGATCTCGACGTGCGCCAGCCGGCCGGGGCCGGCGGCGGAGTCGTCGTTGGGGGAGATCAGTCGCAGCGGCAGGCCGATGGCGTCGGCGGCCCGCAGCAGGCAGTCGCGGTCGCCGTAGCACACGAGGCGGGCTTCCCAGTCGCGCTGGGCCGCACGGACGACCAGTTCGGGGCCGATGCCGGCGGGCTCGCCGGGCACCAGCGCGAGCCGCGGGCGTCGCGCCATGGCTCAGCCGCCGGCCGGCGTACCGCCGCTGCGGATGTCGATGAAGGCCTCGCCGCGCATCTCGCGCAGGAAGCGGTTCCACTCGTCCTCCAGCTTGCGCTGGCCGATGCTCTCGCGGAGCTGGGCGCGGCGGTTGTCGTCGCTGGCCTTGCCCTGGCGGGTTTCGAGGCGCTGGACGATGTGCCAGCCGGCCTGGGTCCTGAACGGCGCCGAGACCTGGCCGTCCGCCAGCGCGGCGACCTGGGCGCCGAATTCGGGGCCGAAATCGTCCTGCGCGAACCAGCCGAGGTCGCCGCCCTTGGCCTTGCTCGCGTTGTCCTGCGAGTTCTCCGAGGCCAGCTGGGCGAAATCGGCGCCGCCGGCGACGCGCGCGCGCAGGGTCTCGAGCTTGGCCTTGGCCGCGGTGTCTTCCTTGCCGTCCTCGCTGCGCAGCAGGATGTGGCGGGCGTGGTACTGGGTGACCGTGCCGGCGGCGCCGGCGTCGCTGCTGCGCACTTCTTCGAGCTTGATCAGCTGGAAGCCGCTGGGGCCGCGGATCGGGCCGATGATCTGGCCGGGCTGCATGCTGCGGATGGTGCTGGCGAAGCTGGTCGGGATCTGGTCGAGGCTGCGCCAGCCGAGATCGCCGCCTTCCAGCGCGTTCGGGCTGTCGGAGTAGCGCACCGCGGCGGCGCTGAACTCCATGTCGCCGCGATCGAGCAGGCCCTTGATGCCTTCGATCTTCTTCTGGCCGGTGGCGATCTGCTCGGCGGTCGCGCCTTCGGGCAGGCCGACCAGGATGTGGGCGAGGCGGTACTGGGTGTCGCCGCCGGCCTGCGCGGCCAGGGCGGCGTCCACCTCGCCGTCGCTGACGCTGATCTTGCTCTGGGCGAAGCGCTGGCGCAGGCGCTGGACCAGCAGTTCGTCGCGCAGCGAGTTGCGGAAATCGCCCATGGTCATGCCGTCGTGGGCCAGCTGCTGGCGCATCTGCTCGGGCGTGAGGTTGTTCTGGCGGGCGATCCCGGCGACCGCGTTGTCGACTTCCTCGTCGGCGACCCGGATGCCGGTGGCGGCGGCGCGCGCGGTCTGCAGGCGCATCAGGATCAGGCGCTCCAGCACCTGCCGCTGCAGCACGTCGGCCGGCGGCAGCTGGGCCTCGCGGCCGGCGTACTGGCCGCGGATGTTGGCGACGGCGCGATCCAGTTCGCTCTGCAGGATGATGTCCTCGTCGACCACCGCCGCGATGCGGTCCAGGGGCTGTTGCTGGGCGAGGGCGGTGACGCTGCCGGCCAGGAAGAGGACGGCGAGGAGAGCGCGAAGCGGTCGGATCATGGGATGGCGTCGGAAGAGGGGAGTTCGCCGCTGCGCGACTGGGGCGGCGGCACGAGGGACAGGTCCTCGCGGTAATAGCCGAGGATAGCACGGCGCAACCGGCCTTCCGTGTCCGGGCCCGCGGAGCCTAACCCCTTCAGTTCGATCTCGAGCTGAATGGCGTTGTTGAGCTCCTCGCCGCGGTAGCGCAGGTAGCGGCGGCCGACCAGGCGGACCGCGATGCAGCAGCTTTCCCACTGCACGCCGGCGATGCCTTCCAGCAGCTTGTGGTCGCGCAGCGAGTAGTAGTAGCGGCCGACCACGCTCCAGCTCGGATTGATCGGGTACAGGAACGACAGGTCGGCCTGTTCGAGCAGATCGCGGCGGTAGCGGTAGCTGAGGTTGACGATGCCGTCCTCGCCGATCAGGTAGCGGGTGCGGATGCTGGTGAGGTCGCGGCGGCCGGCCTTCGGGTCCCACTGGTAGGACGCGCCGATGGTCCAGCGGTCGTTCGGGGCGTAGCTGGCGTCGGCGATCCAGGCCGACTTGCCCTGCTCGACCGGGCTCTCGCCCGGCACCGTGACCCGGGAGTCCTCGAAGTAGCGGATCTGGCCGAGGCTGGCCGACAGTTTCTCGCGGCCGTCGCGCTCGCGGATGAACCGGGTCGAGACCGCGAGGGTCAACTGGTTGCCGTCGGCCTGGCGGTCGGCGCCGGAGTAGCGGTTGTCGCGGAACAGTTGGCCCCAGCCGAAGGTCAGCGGCCGGGTGTCGAACAGCGGGATGCCGCCCTGGTCGCGGTACGGGGCGTTGAAGTAGAAGATCCGCGGCTCCAGCGTGTGCAGGTAGTGCTCGCCGCCCCAGTTGGCCGAGCGGTCGAAGTACAGCCCGGCGTCGAGCGTGGTGACCGGCAGGTTGCGGGTGGGGCTGTCGTCGCGGCCCGGCAGCGCGGGGTCCTTCTCGAGGTTGTAGCCGGTGTAGCGCCAGGCGAAGGTCGGCTTGACGAACCAGCTCGCGCCTTCCAGCGGCAGGCTGAGGTAGGGCTGCAGGTCGATGCGGTTGCCGCCGGCGAACTCGGCGTGGTCGAAGCGCACGGCCTCGGCGGCGATGCCGGCCTCGAGCATCGGCAGGAAGCGCTTGCGCCAGTGGACCTGGGCGCGCGGGAGGCGGTTGAACGGCAGGTTGGCGTCGGTCAGCGTGTAGTCGGCCAGCTGCCAGTGGTCGGCCATGATCGCCGCGTCCCAGTCGCGGCCGCGGCCGTACAGGCCGATGTCGCTGAGCACGAACGAGTTGGCGCCGCTGTTCAGGTTGTTGCTGGCGTCGTCGAGGTAGCGCGGGTCGCTGATCCAGCCGAGGTTGGCGCGGGCCTGCCAGTGCGGGCCGAAATCCCGGCTGCCGGCGAAGTGGGCGAAACCGCGGTCCGACTTGCGCCGGTTGGCCGCCGGCACGCCGTCGGCGATCTCGAGGTCGCGCTCGCGGTCGGCCAGCTTGTCCGAGGGCAGGAACGCGCCTTCGAACACGCCGCGGCTGGTCGGGGTGAGGAAGCGGAACTCGCCGCCGAGCTGCAGGCCGCGCTTGCTCATGTAGCGCGGGTTGAGAGTGGCGTCGTAGTTCGGCGCCAGGTTCAGGTAGATCGGCTGGCGCCAGTCGAAGCCGTTGCGCCCGGACTGCGAGATCGCCGGGTAGAGCAGGCCGGTGCGGCGCTTGTCGTCGATCGGGAAGCGGAACCAGGGCAGGTACAGCACCGGCACCTTGCCCACGCGCAGGGTGGCGTTGCGGGCGGTGCCCATGCCGGCCGCGGTGTCGACGTCGATCCGCTGCGCGCGCAGCTCCCAGCGGCGCGCGTCGGGCGGGCAGGTCGAGTAGGTCGAGCCGTACAGCGAGCCGATGTCGCCGTGCATCTCGATGCGCTTGGCGCCGCCGTTGCCGCGGCGGGCGACCAGCTGGTAGCGGATGTCTTCGAGTTCGTGCGTGTCCTTGGCCTGGTCGCCGCGGGCGCGGGCCGCGACCAGGCGCATGCCGCCGTCCTGGTAGCGGACGCTGCCTTCGGCGGTGTAGGTTTCGGTGTCCTGGTCGAAGCTGAGGCGATCGGTCGCCAGGGTCTGGTCGCCACGGCGCAGCAGCACGTTGCCGCTGAAGTTCACCACCTCGCCTTCGGTGCCTTCCAGCGTGTCGCTGCCGATGTCGGTGTTCTGCTGCCTGCGGTCGGCGCCGGTCGCCGCGTCGGCGCGCGGCGCGGGCAGGTCGGTGAAGGCCGGGACGGCGTCCTCCACCGGGCACTGGCCCCAGTCCTCCGGCGGGTCGTCGGCCGCCTGCGCGGACAGCGACAGGGCGATGCAGAAGGGCAACGGCAGCAGGCGGAGGTGTTTGCGCACGCGGTGGACCCGGTCGGGAAACGAATCGGGTTAGCTTGACGCATCCGCCCCGGGGCGGCAACGCGGCCGGTGGCGCCGCGGACCGGCGCGCAGGCGCGCCGGAGCGTTCAGGGATTTCCCAGCAATGCGCCGACGTGCGCCGCGCTCGCCTCGCGCAGCGCGGTCAGGTCGTAGCCGCCTTCGAGGCTCGAGACCACGCGACCGTCGGCATGCCGATCCGCGATCGCGACCAGTTCGCGGGTGATCCACGCGAAATCGGCGGCCTCCAGTTCCACCTGCGCCAGCGGGTCGCGGCGATGCGCGTCGAAGCCGGCGGAAATCATCACCAGTTGCGGCCGGAACGCGTCGAGCTGCGGCAGCAGGCGGTCGCCCCAGGCGGCGCGGAACGCCTCGCCGCCGGCGCCCGGCGGCAGCGGCGCGTTGAAGATGTTGTTGACGCCGCGATCGCTGGCGTGGCCGCTGTCGGGATACAGCGGCATCTGGTGGCTGCTCGCGAACACCACCCGCGATTCGAGGTCGAAGATCGCCTGGGTGCCGTTGCCGTGGTGCACGTCGAAATCGGCGATCGCCACCCGCGACAGGCCGTACTTGTCGAGCGCGTGCGCGGCGCCGACCGCGATCGCGTTGAACAGGCAGAAGCCCATCGGCGCGCAGCTCGTGGCGTGGTGGCCCGGCGGACGCACCGCGCAGAAGGCGCGCTTCGCTTCCCCGTTCATCACGCACTCGACCGCGGCGACCGCGGCGCCGGCGGCGCGCAGCGCGGCCTCGGCCGAGCCCGGCGACAGCACCGTGTCCGGATCGAGCCACATCCGCTGGCCGGGACGGGTTTCGAGCACCGCGTGCAGCAGCGGGGCGGTATGCACGCGCAGCAGCTGGCCGCGGGTCGCGCGCGGCGCCTCGCACCAGGCCAGGTCGTCGGGGAAGGCGGCGCGCAGGGCGTCGGTGACGGCGGCCAGTCGTTCCGCGCATTCCGCGTGCCCCGGGCCGGTGTCGTGGTCGAGGCAGGCGGGATGCGTGAAGACCGGCAGCCGGCTCATCCCGGATTGCGCCGCGCGTGTTGCCAGAGGACTTCGCCCTGGCCGTCGTGGCGCGCCAGCACCCGGGCCAGCACGAACAGCAGGTCGGACAGGCGGTTGAGATAGCGGATCGCCTGCGGCCGCACCGCGTCGTGGTGCGAGAGGGTCACGCACTCGCGCTCGGCGCGGCGCACGATCGTGCGCGCCAGGTGGCAGCGCGCCGCGCCCTCGCCGCCGCCGGGCAGGATGAAGTCCTTCAGCGCCGGCAGCGGGTCGTTGTAGTGGTCGAGCCGCTGTTCGAGGCGTTCGACATCGGCGTCGTGGATGGCCGCGTGGCCGGGGATGCACAGTTCGCCGCCGAGATCGAACAACTGGTGCTGGATGGTGGTCAGCAGCTCGCGGACGTCGTCGGGCAGCGGGACCGCGAGCAGCACGCCGATCGCGGAATTGGCCTCGTCGACGGTGCCGTAGGCCGACACCCGCGCCGAATCCTTCGCCACCCGGCTGCCGTCGCCGAGCCCGGTCGTGCCGTCGTCGCCGGTCCTGGTGTAGATCTTGGAAAGGCGATTGCCCATCGATCAGTCCTCGCGATCGTCATTCGAGGCCGCGGTCATCCTCGCGAACGCGAGGACCCGTCGCCACGAGTGGCCGAGCCTGAATCCCCGCCTGCCGAGGGTGACCTGTGCAGGGGTCCGGTGGCGAAGCACTTCGGACAAGCGACGCCGCCCCCGGGGTCACACCGTCTGCGCGCGCAGCGCCGGCACCCGGGTGCGCAGCAGCGCGAAGCCGCCGAACAGCAGCGCCGAATAGAACAGCGTGCCGAGCAGGGTGTTCTGGAAGAACGGGATGCCGGCGACGTAGGCGGCGACCAGACCGGCGCCGGTCTGCGGATACATCGCGCTGCCGTACCAGGCGAAGAAGTTGGTCACGACGAAGAACAGCACCGAGCCGGCCAGCGAGGCGCCGAGCACGCGGGCGCCGCCGGCGCGGCCGCGCAGGGCGAAACCCAGCAGCGTGCACAGCGCGATCGCGGCGTAGACCGACCAGAACGACAGGCTGGCGACGTAGCTCCAGTAGATGCCGCCGCCGATCACGCCGAGCAGCAGGTCGGAGGCGAACATCGCCAGCAGCGGCACCGCCAGCGCCAGGCTGCGACGGGCGAAGAACGCGCCGCCGAACAGGCCGATGGCCTCGACCGGGGAGAAGTTCTGCGGATGCGGCAGCAGCCGGCTGAGCGCCGCCAGGACGATCATGCCGGCCAGCAGCAGCGGACCCGGCGCGAGCAGGCCGCGGGTGTCGGAGGCGGGGGCGGAGGTGTCGGCGGGCATGGTCATCGGCGGCAGCGGGCAGCGGGCGGTGGCGAGCGGAGAGCGCGGAGGCGGTAGCATAACGCAATGTCCTCCCACGCCCCCGCGCCGCCGTCCCCGTCGTCCGCCGACGGGCCCGTCCACGATGTGCTGATCGTCGGCGGCGGCCTGGTCGGCGCCAGTCTCGCGATCGCGCTGGACGGCCTCGGCCTCGATGTGGCGCTGCTCGAAGCCGCGCCGGCCGGGGCGCTGCCGGCGGTGTTCGACCAGCGCAATCTCAGTCTCGCCGAGGCCAGCGTCCGCGCCCTGCGCGCGCTGGACGTACTGCCCCGGCTGCGCGCCCCGGGCGGCGCCATCGCCCGCATCCACATCAGCCGCAGCGGAGACTTCGGCCGGGTCGTGCTGGACGCCGCCGAGTACGGCCGCGAGGCCTTCGGCCAGGTCGTGGTCGCGCGCGATTTCGGCGAGGCGCTGGAGGCGAAGCTGAGCGATCTGCCGCGGCTGCGGCGGCATCGCCCGGCGCGCTTCGTCGGCTTCGCGGACGAGGGAGCCGGCGACGGGACGGGCGAACTGCGCCGGATCCGCGTCGTCGACGCCGACGGCGAGCGCGTCCTCGCCGCGCGGCTGGTGGTCGCCGCCGACGGCGCCGCCAGCGCGGTGCGCGAGGCGCTGGGCATCGCGACCGCGCGCCACGATTACGGCCAGACCCTGTTCGTCGCCCGCGTGCGCGGCGACCGCGCGCCCGACGGCACCGCCTGGGAACGCCTGACCGACCACGGCCCGACCGCGGTGCTGCCGCGCGGCGACGGCCATTTCGGCACGATCCACGGGGTCGCCACCGACGCGGCCGATGCGGTCGCCGCGCTCGACGACGACGCCTACCTCGCCCGCCTGCAGCGCGCGTTCGGCTGGCGCGCGGGGCGGTTCCTGTCGGTCGGGCCGCGCAGCGCGTACCCGATCGTCCGGGTGCTCGCCGAGCGCCTGACCGCGCCGCGCGCGGTCGTCGTCGGCAACGCCGCGCAGACCCTGCACCCGATCGGCGCGCAGGGCTTCAACCTCGGCCTGCGCGATGCGCTGACCCTGGTCGAATGCATCGACGCGGGGCGTGCCCGCGGCGAGGACGCCGGCGCCGCCGCGGTGCTGGCCGACTACGCGACGCGCCGGCGCGAGGACCGCGCCCGCACCCTCGATTTCTCCGACGGCCTCGCCCGCCTCACCGCCAACCCGTCGTCGCTGCTGTCGCCGCTGCGCGGGCTCGGACTGCTGGCGCTCGATCACGACGCCGCGCTGCGCGCGCGACTGGTCGGCAGCGCGATGGGCTACCGCGGCGACGTGCCGCGGCTGTGCCGGGAGGCCGCCGCATGAGCCGCCGCATCGCCCCGGGCCGGCGCATCGACGCCGCCGTCGTCGGCGGCGGCATCGTCGGCGCCGCCTGCGCGCTCGCGCTGGCCCGCGAGGGCCTGCAGGTCACGCTGATCGAGCGCGCCGAACCCGCACCGTGGTCGGCCGCCGCGCCGGACCCGCGGGTCTACGCCGTCGCCCCCGACAGCGCGGCGCTGCTCGACGCCGTCGGGGTCTGGGACGCGGTCGCCGCCGCGCGCGCGCAGCCGTACCGGCGCATGTGCGTGTGGGACGCCGGCGGCGGCGAGGCGCTGCGCTTCGACGCGGATGCGCTCGCGGTGAAGCAGCTCGGCTGGATCGTCGAGAACGCGCTGCTGCAGGACCGCCTCTGGACGGCGCTGCGCGCCTCGACCGTGACCGTGCGCTGCCCGGCGGCGGTGGTCGCGCTGGAACGACGCGACGAAGGGCCGGGCGAGGCCGGCGCGACGCTGGAACTCGACGACGGACTGCGCATCGAGGCGCGCATCGCGATCGCCGCGGACGGCGGGCGCTCCACCCTGCGCGACCTCGCCGGCATCGCGACCACCACCGAGGATTACGCGCAGCGCGGCGTGGTCGCCTACGTCGCCACCGAGCGGCCGCACGAGGACACCGCGTGGCAGCGGTTCCTGCCCACCGGGCCGCTGGCGTTCCTGCCGTGCGCGCCGTGGGCGGACGCGCCGCACGTCAGTTCGATCGTGTGGACGCTGCCGGAGGCCGAGGCCGTGCGCGTGCTGGCGCTCGACGACGCGCGGTTCGCGGAGGAACTCGCCCGCGCCTTCGCGTCGCGGCTCGGCGGGTGCCGGCCGCTGACGCCGCGGATCGGCTTCCCGCTGCGCCGCCAACTCGCCGAGGCCTACGTCGCCGGGCCGGTGCTGGCGATGGGCGACGCCGCCCACGTCGTGCATCCGCTCGCAGGGCAGGGCGTGAACCTCGGGCTGCGCGACGTGTCGGCGCTGCGCGCGCTGGTCGCCGACGCCCGCGCCAGGCGCGCCGACTGGGCCGCGCCGCACCGCCTCGCGCGCTGGGCGCGCACCCGCCGCAGCGACGCCACCGCGTCCGCGCAGTCCTTCAGCCTGATCAACCGCGTGTTCTCCAACGACGCGGTCGCCGCGACCTTGCTGCGCGGCCACGCGCTGGGGCTCGCCGGCGCCCTCCCGCCGCTGAACCGCGCGCTGTGGCGGCATGCGGCGGGGGTCTAGGCCGCGGGCGTCGGCGGCTATCATGCCGGCCGATGCGCCGTCGTCGCGACGGCAGACCCACGACGGACCCACGACGCAATGGAGACGAAGATGATGTCCGACGCAATGCCGAAGGCGGTGGCCTCGCTCTGCCTGCTGCTCTCGATCGCCGCCGTCGGCGCCGTGCGCGCGGAGGGGCGTTGCCCGGACGGCATGTTTCCCGTCGGCGGCGGCGGCGCCGGCTGGGAAGGCTGCGCCCCGATGGGCCCCGGCGAAGGCGGCGAGGAATGGAACGCGGCCCCGCCCTGGCGGCGGATGACCCCGCAGGAGCAGGCCGAATACGACCAGTACATCAAGGAAGGCGGCGAAGCCTACGACCGGCTGCACAACGGCGCCTGGGAGTATCGGCGCTTCGCCGACCCCCAGGGCGGGACGCTGTGCGAGGCGCGGTTCTCGAAGATGGGCGAGTCGGTCGCGCTGCGCGCCACGCCCCGCAACGGCGGCGCCGCCATGCTCACGTTCCGGGGCAAGAAGGTGCCGAACCCGCGCAAGCCCAAACCGCTGAAGATCACGCTCGCGCAGGGCGCGGACGGCAGCCGGTCGGTCGAGGCCTACAGCTACCGGCAGCGCGACCTCGGCGGCTACTACGACGGCGCGCTGTCGCTGACCGTGCCGAGCGTCGAGGCGATGCTCGCGAGCATGCAGGACACCCAGCCGTTCAAGGTCGTGTCCCGCGGCAGGACGCTGATCGACCTGCAGTGGCACCACGGGCGAGAGGCGCGCGAAGCGCTGTCGCAGTGTCTGCGCGGCCGATGACCCGCTGCGGACGACCGGCCACGCGATGATCCTGCACTGGCGCTTCGACCCGATCCTGTTCCAGCTCGGCCCGCTCGCGGTGCGCTGGTACGGGCTGCTGTTCGTCGGCGGCTTCTACGCCGGGCTGATGATGATCCAGCGCATCTTCCGCGCCGAGGGGCGGGATCCGGCGCAGGCCGAACGATTGTTCATGTACGCGCTGCTGGGCACCGTCGTCGGCGCCCGCCTCGCGCACTGCCTGTTCTACGAGCCTGCGTACTACCTCGCCCATCCGCTGGCGATCCTGCGCATCTGGGAAGGCGGGCTCGCCAGCCACGGCGGCGTGGCCGGGCTGGTGCTCGGAGTGTGGTGGGGCTGGCGCCGGCTCGATCCGCGCCCGCCGTTCCTGTGGCTGCTCGACCGGGTCGCGATTCCCGGCGCGTTCGTCGCGATCTGCATCCGGGTGGCGAACTTCCTCAACTCCGAGATCGTCGGCCTGCCGACCGCCGGCGACTGGGGCGTGGTGTTCGAATCGGTCGACGCGGTGCCGCGGCATCCGGCGCAGCTGTACGAAGCCGCCGCCTACCTGCTGATCTTCGGCATCCTCGTCGCGCTCTACCGCCGGTTCGGCCGCGGCACCCCGCACGGGCTGCTCACCGGCGTGCTGCTCGCGCTGGTGTTCGCCGCGCGCATCGCGGTGGAATTCGTGAAGACCCCGCAGGCCGCCTACGAGGCCGGACAGGCCTTCACCGTCGGCCAGTGGCTGAGCGTGCCGTTCGTGCTGCTGGGCGCGGCGATCGCGGTGCGGGCCTTGCGCGCGCCGCGGCCGGCGGTGGAGACTGCAGCGGCCGCAGGACCGCCCTGAACCGCGCCCGTCGCGGCCACCCCAACCCTCGAAGAGCCGCCCCGCATGGACGATCGCAATCCCTACGCGCCGCCCCGGGCCGAGGTCGCCGATGCAGGCGCCGGCGAGCGCGCGCCGCCGCTGTGGAATCCGAACGCCGCCGCGCTGTGGGGGCTGCTGCTGACGCCGACGTTCAGCGCGATCCTGCAGGCGAAGAACTGGCGCGCGCTGGGCGACGCCGCGCGCGCCGCTTCGGCCCAGCGCTGGGCGATCGGCACCGCCGCGTTCACGCTCGTCGCTGCCGCACTGGCGATGGTGCTGCCCGAATCGCCCGCGCTGGACGCGCTGTTCCGGTTCTCCGGCCTCGGCATCCTGCTGGTCTGGTATTTCGGCAACGGCAAGGCCCAGGTCGAACACGTCAAGCAACGGTTCGGCAGCGCGTACCCGCGGCGCGGCTGGGCGGTGCCGTTGCTGGTCGGCTTCGCGGTGCTGATCGCGTTCCTGCTGGTGGTGTTCGTGCTGGCGTTCATTTCGGCGGTCGCCGACGCGCCGCTCTGACGCGCATCACGCGCTCCTGGCGAGGTCGCCCCAGTCCTCGTGCAGGCCGCATTCGCGCTTGAGGCCGAAAAAGCGCGTGTCCTCCGGGTTCATCCCGTCTTCCAGCCGGCGCGTGGTGTGCACGTCGCCGATCGACACGTAGCCTTCGTGCCACAGCGGGTGGTAGGGCAGGTCGTGCGCCTGCAGGTAGTTCCAGACGTCGCGGTCGGTCCAGTCGGCGATCGGATGGACCTTCCAGCGGCCGTCGCGCAGTTCCAGGAAGTCGATGCCGGCGCGGCTGCTGGACTGGCCGCGACGCAGCCCGGCGATCCACGTGCGCACGTCGAGTTCGCGCAGCGCGCGCTGCATCGGCTCGACCTTGCGCAACTGGTTGTAGCGGGTCAGGCCCTCGACGCCGCCTTCCCACAGCTTGCCGTGGCGGGCCTCCATCCACGCGATCCCGACCTGCGGCCGGTAGACCTTGAGGTTGAGCGAAAGCCGCTCGGAGAGTTCGTCGACGAAGCGGTAGGTCTCCGGGAACAGGTAGCCGGTGTCGATCAGGATCACCGGGATGTCCGGGCGCTGCCGGGTGGTCATGTGCAGCGCCACCGCGGCCTGCGCGCCGAAACTCGAGGACAGCGCGTGTTCGCCGGCGAGGTGTTCCAGCGCCCACGCGGTGCGCTGCTCCGCGCTGCGCGTGGCCAGCCAGGCGTTGAGTTCGGCCAGCGCCTGCGGCGATTCGGCGGCGGTGACGGGGTCGGGGAGGTTCATGCGACCAGCTCCAGTGGCAGCGTCCTGCGGCCGGTGTCGTCGACGGCGACGATGCGCGTGCGGACCAGGAAATCGCCGAAGCGCTCGCCCGCCGTCCGCTCGGCGGCGTAGCGGGCGAACAGCGGGTCCAGCGCGTCGAGGATCGCGGCTTCGTCGATGTTCTCGCGGTACAGCGTGTTCAGGCGGTCGCCGCGGTGGCCGGCGCCGAGCATCAGGTTGTAGCGGCCGGGCGCCTTGCCGACCAGCGCGATCTCGCCCAGGTACGGCCGCGAGCAGCCGTTGGGGCAGCCGCTGAGGCGGACGTGCAGGTCGGCGTCGGCCAGGCCGTGCGTCGCCAGCAGCGCGTCGATGCGGTCGATGAACACCGGCAGGTAGCGCTCGGCCTCGGCCATCGCCAGGCCGCAGGTCGGCAGCGCGACGCAGGCCAGCGCGGCGCGGCGCACCGGCGAGGCGGCGACGTGGGTGTCGAGGCCGTACTCGCGGACCAGCGCATCGACGCTGTCGCGCTGGGCGTCGTCGAGATTGGCGATCAGCAGGTTCTGGTTGGCGGTGAGCCGGAACTCGGCGCGACCGCCCTCGACGTCGAGCGCGGTCGCGATCGCGCGCAGGCCGCTGAGATGGCGCAGGCCGCCCCGGTCCCAGATGCGGCCCGCGATGATGCGCAGTGTGAGGTGCGACAGGCCGTCGTCGCCGCGGTGCCAGCCGAAGCGGTCGGCGTTGTGCTCGAAGGCGAACGCCGGCGCCGGCGCGAACGCGAGGCCGGCGCGCTTCTCGACTTCGGCGCGGAAGGCGTCCAGGCCGCGGTCGTCGATGGTGTACTTGAGGCGGGCGCGCTTGCGCACCGCGCGGTTGCCCCAGTCGCGCTGGGTGGTGACCACGGCCTCGGCGACGCGGATCACGTCGGTCGGCGCGATGAAGCCGAGCACGTCGGCGAGCCGCGGGTAGGTCTCCGGATCGCCGTGGGTCGCGCCCATGCCGCCGCCGGCGGTGACGACGTAGCCGGCCAGCGCGCCATCGGCCACGACCGCGATGAAGCCGAGGTCCTGCGCGAACACGTCGATGTCGTTGTCCGGCGGCACCGCGAAGCCGATCTTGAACTTGCGCGGCAGGTAGGTGGCGCCGTAGATCGGCTCCTGCTCCTCGCCGCTGCCGGCAACCTTCTCCTCGTCCAGCCAGATCTCGTAGTAGGCGCGGCTGTTCGGCAGCAGGTGGCGCGACAGCGCCTCGGCCTGCGCCTGCACGTCGGCATGCACCTGCGACAGGTACGGATTCGCGGCCACGGCGATGTTGCGGTTGACGTCGCCGCAGGCGGCGAGGGTGTCGATCATCGCGGCGTTGATCGCCTGCATCGTCCGCTTCAGGTCGCGCTTGATCACGCCGTGGAACTGGAACGCCTGGCGCGTGGTCACGCGCAGGCCGCGCTCGGCGAACGTGGTCGCGATCGCGTCCAGCTTCCGCCACTGCGCCGGCGACACCACGCCGCCGGGCGTGCGGGTGCGGATCATGAAGGAATGGTCGGGCTCGAGCTTCTGCCGGCGGCGCTCGTCGCGCACGTCGCGGTCGTCCTGCTGGTAGCTGCCGTGGTACTTGATCAGCGTCTGGTCGTCCTCGGCCAGCGCGCCGGTGACCTGGTTCGACAGCGATTCGACCAGCGTGCCGCGGAGGCGGCCGCTCTGGCGCTTGATGTCTTCGACCGAATGCGTGCTCATTTCAATCCTGCGCCCATCAGTACACGTCCCGCGCGTAGCGGCCCTGCGCCTGCAGCGCGTTGAGGTAATCAGCGGCGTCCTCGGCGGACTTGCCGCCGTGGGTCGCGATCGCGTCCAGCAGCGCCGCGTGGACGTCCTTCGCCATGCGCGTGGCGTCGCCGCAGACGTACAGGTGCGCGCCGTCCTCCAGCCACGCGAACAGGTCGCGGCCGTGCTCGCGCAGGCGATGCTGCACGTAGACCTTCTGCGCCTGGTCGCGCGAGAACGCCAGGTCGAGGCGGTGCAGGCGGCCGCGCCTGAGCGCGTCCTGCCATTCGAGCTGGTAGAGGAAATCGCTGCGCGCGTGCGGGTTGCCGAACAGCAGCCACTGGCGGCCGGTCGCGCCGGTCGCCTCGCGCTCCTGCACGAAGCCGCGGAACGGCGCCACGCCGGTGCCCGGGCCGATCATGATCACGTCGCGCGACGCGTCGGCGGGCAGCCGGAAGCGCTCGTTGCGCTCGACGAACACCGGCACCGTCGCGCCGTCCTCGCGGCCGGCGAGGAAATGCGAACCCGCGCCCCAGCGCAGGTCGCCGTCGTGGGCGTATTCGACGTGGGCGACGGTGAGGTGCGCCTCGTCGCCCACGGCCTTGCGGCTGGAGGCGATGGAATACAGCCGCGGCTGCAGCGGGCGCAGCGCGTCCACCAGCGCCTCGGCGGTCCACGCCGCCGGATGCGCGCGCAGCAGGTCGAGGGTCTGGTCGCGCGCCATCCGCGCGGCCAGCGCCTCGCGGCCCTCCGGCGCCAGCAGGCCTTCCAGCGCCGCGTCGCCGGCCAGCGCCGCATGCGCGGCCACGAACGGCCGGCTGAGCCGGGTGATCTCGCGCTTGCGCGACAGCCACGCGCGCAGCGGCAGCGCGTCGTCGCCGCGGACGATCGTGGTCTCGGGGTCGAGCCCAAGCGTGTCGACGATGGCGTCCACCAGCGCCGGCGGGTTCTCGATCCACACCCCCAGCGCGTCGCCGGGCTCGTAGCCCAGGCCGCCTTCGGGCAGGGCCAGTTCGAGGTGGCGGATGTCGCGATCCGAGCCGCGGCCGGTGATCCGCACGTTCGCCAGCACCTCGGCCGCGTGCGGACGCTCGCGGGTGCCCGCGACCGGCGCATGCGGGCGCAGCGGGGTGACGCTCGCGCGCGGGGTCGCGGGCGATTTCGCTTCCAGCGCGGTCTTCGCCTCGGCGAACAGGCGCTCGGACCACGGGCCGGCGACGGTGTCGATGTCGAGGTCGGCGTCGCCGCGGGCCAGCCAGCGCTGGGCGCCGAGCGCTTCGAGCCGGGCGTCGAGGCGCTGGCCGATCGCGCAGAACTGCGGGTAGCTGGAGTCGCCGAGGCCGAGCACCGCGAACCGCAGCTGCGGCAGTTGCGGGGCGCGCTTGCCGTCGATGAATTCGACCAGCGCGCGGGCGTCGTCCGGCGGATCGCCGTCGCCCTGGGTGCTGATGACCACGGCCAGGAAGCGCTCGTCCTTCAGTTCGCGCACCGGGTAGGCGTCGGCGCGCAGCAGGCGCACCGCCAGGCCGTCGGCCTCGCAGCGGGCGGCCAGGGCCTCGGCCACGCGGCGGGCGTTGCCGGTCTGGCTGCCGTAGACGACGGTCAGGCGCTCGCGGGCGACGGCGACGGGCGCCACCGTCGGCGCGGCCCCGCCGGCGCGGCCGCGCGCCAGCCCCGCGGCGTAGCCGGAGAGCCACCACAGGCCGCCGACGTCGAGTCCGTCGAGGAGCGGGGCCAGCACGGCCTGGGCCTCCGCCGGCAGCGGGGCGGGCGGCAGGTCGGCCAGGGCGACGGCGGAGGAAGCGGGGGACATGGGCGGCGATCCGCGCGGCAGCGAACGGGCGTCCAGCCTAGGCCCGGTCCCCTCGGCGGCGGAAAGGCGCGGTGGTTATGCGCTCATGCCTTTGCGGCCTTCCGGCGGCCGGGGCGGTCGCGGATACTGGAACGCCCCCCGCTCCCGGGCGCCGATGGACCTGCCGCCGGACCTCCTGCTCCACATCGCGATCGGTTTCGCCGCGCAGCTGGTCGACGGCGCGCTCGGCATGGCCTATGGCGTGACCGCCTCCAGCCTGCTGCTCGGCATGGGCGTGTCGCCGGTGGTGAGCAGCGCCACCGTACACGCCGCCGAGTGCTTCACCACCGGCGTGTCCGCGGTGTCGCACCACGCCTTCGGCAACATCGACCGCAAGCTGTTCCGGCGCCTGTTGTTGCCGGGCATGCTCGGCGCGGGCGTCGGCGCCTATCTGCTCAGCGCGGTCGACGGCGCCGTGCTCAAGCCGTGGATCGCCGGCTACCTGCTGCTGATGGGCGTGGTGATCCTGTTCAAGTCGTTCCGCGAACTGGTGCCGCGCGAAGTCTCCGCGCACGTGTCCACGCTCGGGTTCTTCGGCGCCCTGTTCGACGCCGTCGGCGGCGGCGGCTGGGGCCCGATCGTGACCAGCAACCTGCTCGCGCGCGGCCACGCGCTGCATCTGACCGTCGGCAGCGTGAACGCGGTCGAGTTCTTCGTGACCCTGACCGCGTCGGCGGTGTTCCTGGCGACGCTCGGCACCGCCCACTTCGGCATCGTGCTCGGGCTGGCGCTCGGCGGCGTGGTCGCCGCGCCGCTGGGGGCCTGGCTGGTGCGGTTCGTGAAGCCGCGCGTGCTGATGCCGATGGTCGGCCTGCTGGTGATCGTCGTCAGCGTCCGCACGCTCTACCTGAGTTTCGCCGGATGATGCGTCCGATGACGCGCGTCCATGCCGATCGTGCCGCTGCGTTAACCTTGTTCGCCGCGCGTGCGCGGCCGTCGTCGTCCTTTCGCTGATTCCCCATGCCTTTTCCCGTACTGAACCATCTCGATCGCCTCGAAGCCGAGAGCCTCCACATCCTCCGCGAGGTCGCGGCCGAGTTCCGCAATCCGGTCATGCTGTATTCGATCGGCAAGGACAGCTCGGTGCTGCTGCACCTGCTGCAGAAAGCGTTCGCCCCGGCGCGCTCGCCGATCCCGCTGCTGCACGTCGACACCGGCTGGAAGTTCCGCGAGATGATCGCCTTCCGCGACCGCCGCGCGCAGGAAACCGGCATCGCGCTGACCGTGCACACCAATCCCGACGGCGTGGCGCAGGGCATCGGTCCGATCAGCCACGGCGCGACCGTCCACACCGACGTGATGAAGACCCAGGCGCTGAAGCAGGCGCTGGACGCCGGCGGCTTCGACGCCGCGATCGGCGGCGCGCGCCGCGACGAGGAGAAGTCGCGCGCGAAGGAGCGGATCTTCTCGTTCCGCACCGCGCAGCACCGCTGGGACCCGAAGAACCAGCGTCCCGAGCTGTGGAACCTCTACAACACCCGCATCCACAAGGGCGAATCGGTGCGCGTGTTCCCGCTGTCGAACTGGACCGAGCTGGACGTGTGGCTGTACATCTTCCGCGAGAAGATCCCGGTGCCGGGCCTGTATTTCGCCGCGGAGCGCCCGGTGGTCGAGCGCGACGGCGCGCTGATCATGGTCGACGACGAGCGCCTGCCGCTGCGCGAGGGCGAGGTCCCGGCGCTGCGCAAGGTGCGGTTCCGCACGCTGGGCTGTTATCCGCTGACCGGAGCGATCGAATCCGGGGCCGATACGCTGGAGCAGATCATCGCCGAGATGCTGGTCGCGACCACCTCCGAACGCCAGGGCCGGGTGATCGACCACGATCCGTCCGCGTCGATGGAAAAGAAGAAGCAGGAGGGCTATTTCTGATGAGCGACACCCCTTCCTTGCCGGGTATGCCCGCGCAGGACGCCGCCGAGGCGGTCGCCGCCTACCTGCACCAGCACGAGCGCAAGCAGCTGCTGCGCTTCATCACCTGCGGCAGCGTCGACGACGGCAAGAGCACGCTGATCGGCCGCCTGCTGCACGACACCAAACTGCTGCTGGACGACCAGCTCGCTTCGCTGGAGGCCGACAGCCGCCGCCACGGCACCCAGGGCGAACGGATCGACTTCGCGCTGCTGGTCGACGGCCTGCAGGCCGAGCGCGAGCAGGGCATCACCATCGACGTCGCCTACCGCTTCTTCGACACCGAGCGGCGCAAGTTCATCGTCGCCGACTGCCCGGGCCACGAGCAGTACACCCGCAACATGGCGACCGGCGCGTCCACCGCGCAGCTCGCGGTCGTGCTGGTCGACGCGCGCAAGGGCCTGCTGACCCAGACCCGCCGCCACAGCTACATCGTCTCGCTGCTGGGCATCCGCCACGTCGTGCTGGCGGTGAACAAGATGGACCTGGTCGATTTCGACGAAGCCGTGTTCGCGGGCATCGCCGCGGAGTACCGCGCGCTGGCGACGAAGCTCGGCATCGCCGAGGTGACCTGCATCCCGCTGTCGGCGCTGGACGGCGACAACATGCTCGGGCCGTCGCCGCGCACGCCGTGGTACCGCGGGCCGTCGCTGCTCGAACACCTGGAGACCGTCGACGTCTCCGAGGCCGGCGCCGACGACGCGCTGCGCCTGCCGGTGCAGTGGGTCTGCCGGCCGGACCAGCATTTCCGCGGCTTCGCCGGCACGCTCGCCGCCGGCAGCGTCGCCCCCGGCGACGCGGTGGTCGCGCTGCCCTCGGGCCGGCGCTCGCGGGTGGCGCGGGTGCTCGGCGGCGACGGCGACCTCACGCGCGGCGTGCGCGGACAGGCGGTCACGCTGACCCTCGAGGACGAGATCGACATCAGCCGCGGCGACGTGATCGCCGCCGCCGACGCGCCGCCGCAGGTCGCCGACCAGTTCGCCGCGCACGTGCTGTGGATGGGCGACCGGGCGCTGCTGCCGGGGCGGCCGTACTGGCTGAAGATCGGCGCGCGCACGGTCGCCGCCACCGTCACCGAGATCAAGCACCGGATCGACGTGAACACCCAGGAGCACCTCGCCGCCAAGCATCTGGAGCTCAACGAGGTCGGCTGGTGCAACCTGCACCTCGACCAGCCGATCGCGTTCGAGCGCTACGCCGACAACCGCGAGCTCGGCGGCTTCATCCTGATCGATCGCCAGACCCACGCCACCGTCGCCGCCGGCGCGCTCGATTTCGCGCTGCGCCGCGCCGGGAACATCCACTGGCAGCACCTGGAAGTGGACAAGGCCGCGCGCGCGCGCAGCCTCGGCCAGGCGCCGCGCTGCCTGTGGTTCACCGGCCTGTCGGGCTCGGGCAAGTCGACGATCGCCAACCTCGTCGAGAAGCGGCTCACCGCGCTGGGCCTGCACACCTACGTGCTCGACGGCGACAACATCCGCCACGGTCTCAACAAGGACCTCGGCTTCAGCGACGAGGACCGGGTCGAGAACATCCGCCGGGTGGCCGAAGTGGCGAAGCTGATGGTCGACGCCGGCCTGATCGTGCTGGTCAGCTTCATCTCGCCGTTCCGCGCCGAGCGGCGCATGGCGCGCGAACTGTTCGAGGGCGACGAGTTCGTCGAGGTCTTCGTCGATACCCCGCTGGAAGAGGCCGAGCGTCGCGACGTGAAGGGCCTGTACGCGAAGGCCCGCGCCGGCAGGCTGCCGAACTTCACCGGGATTTCCTCGCCGTACGAAGCGCCGGAGGCGCCGGAGCTGCACCTGCGCACGCTCGACGAAGCGCCGGAGGCGCTGGCGGAGCGGGTGGTCGGGCGGCTGCTCGGCGACACCGGCGGATTGCCCTGAGACGCAGGCGGTCTCCCGTCCGCAAACGGTAGGGCGGTCGGCCATTCGGCCGTCGAACGCAGGGCCGCTGCGATTCAGGACGGTCGGTCCAGCGGCCTGAAGGCCGCTCTACCGGCCCGGGAGGGATCGGCGGGTCGCAAACGCGAACGCCCGGCCGGAGCCGGGCGTTCGCACGACAGGGCATCGGGCGTCAGCGCTTCCTGCGCAGCGCCTCGTAGACGAACAGCAGGACGATCGCGGCGAGGATCGCGACCGCCCAGGTCATCCAGCCGTGTCCGGGATAGAGGTAGCCGCCGATGGCCGCGCCGCCGATGCCGAGCAGGATCGTCATGATCCAGCCCAGCGGGTCCGCGCCGGGTTTGATCAGGCGGGCCAGCAGGCCGATGACCGCGCCGCCGATGATGTAGCCGAGAAAGCCGTCGAACATGGGAATGCCTCCGGAAACCGGGCGCCGGAATGGCGCCCGGGCATCCTCGCACCTGGGGGACATGCGCTCAACCGCGGGGCAGGCGGCCTGGGCCGGGCCGCCGGACGCGATGGCGGGCCGGGCGCGACAAGCAGCCGCGCCCGGCAGCAGCCGGCCTCAGCAGCAGCCGGCCTTAGCAGCAGCCGTGTTCGCCGTGGTGTTCGCCGCCGGCCACCGCGGCCACGCCGGCGGTTTCGCCGCGCAGGCTGGCTTCGCGGTGTTCGGCGATCACCCGCGCCACGCACGCGGTGACCCGCTTGCCCATCGGGATGTGCAGGAACTCGTTGGGGCCGTGCGCGTTGGAGTGCGGGCCGAGCACGCCGGTGATCATGAACTGCGCGCCCGGGAACTTCTCGCCGAGCATGCCCATGAACGGGATCGTCCCGCCTTCGCCCATGTACATCGCCGGCTGGCCGAAGGCCTCGCGGCTGGCGGCGTCGATCGCCTTGTCCAGCCACGGCGTCATCGTCGGCGCGTTCCAGCCGGTGGACGCCTTTTCCAGCTCCATCGTGACCTTGGCGCCGTACGGCGGATCCTTGAGCAGCGCTTCCTGCAGCAGTTCGCCGGCGCGCTTGCCGTCCAGCGTCGGCGGCAGGCGCAGGCTCAGCTTCACCGCGGTGAACGGGCGCAGCACGTTGCCGGCGGACGACAGCGGCGGCATGCCGTCCACGCCGGTGATCGACAGCGCCGGGCGCCAGGTGCGGTTGAGCACCAGCTCGGTCAGGTCGCCGCGCATCGGCGACATCCCGGGCAGGAACGGGAACTTGTCGTAGACCGCGTTGCCGAGCACCTGCGCGCACTTGCGCGCCTGCGCGTAGCGGTCGGCCGGCACTTCGACCTGCATGCCGTCGATCAGGATGCGGCCGCTGTTCTGGTCCTCGATCCGCGCCAGCAGCTGGCGCAGGATGCGGAAGCTCGACGGCACGATGCCGGAGGCGTCGCCCGAGTGCACGCCTTCCTCCAGCACCTTCACGACGAGGTTGCCGCCGGCGAGGCCGCGCAGCGAGGTGGTGCACCACAGCTGGTCGTAGTTGCCGCAGCCGGAGTCGAGGCAGACCACCAGCGACGGCTTGCCGATGCGCGCGGCGAGATGATCGACGTAGGCGGGCAGGTCGTAGCTGCCGGACTCCTCGCAGGCCTCGATCATCACCACGCAGCGCGCGTGCGGCACGCCCTGCGCCTGCAGCGCCTGGATCGCGGCGATCGAGCCGAACAGCGCGTAGCCGTCGTCGGCGCCGCCGCGGCCGTAGAGGCGGTCGCCCTTGATCACCGGGGTCCACGGGCCGAGGCCGTCGTCCCAGCCGGCCATCTCCGGCTGCTTGTCGAGGTGGCCGTAGAGCAGCACGCAGTCCTCGCCGGTGCCGGCGTCGGCGCTCGCGGGGATGTCGATGAAGATCAGCGGCGTGCGGCCTTCCAGGCGCACCACCTCGACCTGCATGCCGGGCACCGGCTGGGCGCGGGCCCAGCGCTCCATCAGCGCGACCGCATCGTCCATGTAGCCGTGCGCGACCCAGTCGGTGTCGAACATCGGCGATTTGTTGGGGATGCGGATGTAGTCGACGAGCTGGGGAACGATGTCGTCATCCCATTTGCCGCCGACGAAGGTCTGCAGCGCGGTCGGCTCGATGCGGGAATCGTTCATTGGAAACGGTACCGGTTCGGAAACAGGCCGACATTGTACGCCGCGCGTCCTGAAGGGTCGGCAAGGGTCGGCATTCTCCGACCCCCGCATGCGGCGTTTCCCGGTGCGTTGGCGGGCGGTCCGGCGATGGGGCCGGCCCCCGCGCTTGCGGAGACTGTCCCTGTCGACGCAGCGCGGCCCACCGGCCTCCGGCGGCGACGACGCGAGACCCGCGGCGCCGCCGCACCGACTCCGTATCCGACGTCCACTTTTTCTTCCACCTTCATCGAGGAACCAGACCATGTTCGCCAGCAAGATCCTGAACACCGCCATCGCCGCCACCGCCCTGTCGATCGCCCTGATGGGCAGCGCCTTCGCCGCCGAGCGGGTCAACATCAACATCGCCGACGCCGCCACGCTCGATCGCGTGCTGGTCAACGTCGGCCCGGCCAAGGCCGAGGCGATCGTCGCGTACCGCAAGGCCAACGGCCCGTTCCGCAGCGCCGAACAGCTCGCCCTGGTGCAGGGCATCGGCCTGAAGACGGTCGAGAAGAACCGCGAGACGATCCTCGTCGGCGGCGCGCCCGCCGCGACCGCGAAGCCGCCGGCGAAGGCCCCGGCCGCGGCGGCGCGGGCCCGCTGATTCCTCCGGGCCGCAGCCCCGGCGCGATCCGCCGATCCGCTGCACGGCAAGCCCTCCGTCCGCAGGCTCCCGCCGGCCGCGCCTCGTGCGCGGCCGGCGGGCGTGCGGCGGCCTCCGCTACACTGCGGCGATCCCCGCCGCCACCGGCCCGCCAGAGACCACGATGTCCCCTTGCCTGCGGCCCCTGCCCGCGCACGAGTACCGCCGCGAGCGCTGGCGCAACGGCCACGGCTGGACCCGCGAAGTGCTGCGCATGCCCGAAGCCGCCGAGGACTGGGACTGGCGCCTGTCGATCGCCGAGATCGAGCGCGACGCGCCGTTCTCGGCGTTCCCGGGCGTCGAGCGCGAACTGGTGCTGCTGCGCGGCGCCGGCGTGCGCCTGCGGTTCGACGACGGCGAGGTGCGTGAGGTGACGCCGCCGCACGGGCGCGTGCGCTTCGCCGGCGAACGCGCGCTTACCGGCGAGCTGATCGACGGCCCGACCCACGACCTCAACCTGATGTGGCGCCGCGACCGGATCGACGCCGAATGCTGGCATCGGCCGCTGGTGGGTTCGATGGTGCTGTTCGTCGAGCCCGGCGAGCAGTGGCTGCTGCACCTGCTGTCCGGCCACGCCCACTGCGTCGATGCCGAGGGCGAGGCCCGCATCGGCATGGGCGATAGCCTGCTGTTATCGACCGACGGCGCCCGCCGCCGATTCGCAATCGATGGCGGCGGCGAGGCGCTGATCGCAAGGCTGCGACCGCGCGCTGAAATGTGACTGCGGGCGTTTCACATTCGCGACGCCGCACGAGGATCGCACTGCCCGCCCGGGCCCGGAGGCGGGCGCGCCGCGGATGTTGAGCATGATCAAAATGGACGCCGGCCCGGATCACTACCCTGCGCGCACTTCATTCGTGCAGGGGCGATCCAGATGGCTTTCGTGCTTTTCGACGCGGACGGGCACCGGTGCGTCGCCTACAACGACCTCGTCCGCGGCGAAGACGGCGTACAGGCCAACCAGTTCCTGATCAGGCACGGCGAGCGTTCCGCGCTGATCGACCCGGGCGGGGCGCTGCTCTACAACCCGCTGGTGCTGGCGCTGGGCCGCGACGTGCGCCCGCACCAGATCGACCTGGTGCTGTGCTCGCACCAGGACCCGGACATCATCGGTTCGGTGGACAAGTGGCTGCTGTACACCCAGGCCACCGTCGTGTGCTCCAAGCTCTGGGGCCGGTTCGTGCCGCACCTGGTGCCGCACTACATGGAGAACGCCGGCCGCGAGCGCTACCTGCTGGTGGACGACGAGGGCGCCCGCGTGCCGCTGGGCGACACCGAAGTGATCGCGCTGCCGGCGCATTTCCTGCATTCGGTGGGCAACCTGTCGTTCTTCGACCCGGTCAGCCGGATCCTGTTCTCCGGCGACGTGTGCTCGGGCCTGGTGGCGAGCGGCGAGGCCTACGGCTTCGTCGAGGATTTCGACAGCTACCGGCCGTGCATGGAGGCGTTCCATCGCCGCTACATGGCCAGCAACCGCGTGCTGCGGCTGTGGGTGGACATGGTCCGCGAACTCGACCCGGAGATGATCGTGCCGCAGCACGGCATGCCGTTCCGCGGCGCCGCGCAGCGCGCGCTGCTGGACTGGCTGTCGGGCCTGCAGTGCGGCGTGGACCTGGTCGGGCCGATGAACTACCGGCCCAAGGTCACCCGGTTCGCCACCCCGGCGCAGTACTGAGCGCCGGCGGCCGCGATCACAGCAGATTCGGGATCAGCACCAGCAGGGTCGCGAACAGCGATGCCCCGAACACGCTCACCAGCATCTGTTTGGGCGTGCGACCGCGCGCCCACAGCAGCAGGCCCGACAGGCCCAGCAGGATCATGCCGATCGCGAAGCTGTCGCCGAGCAGGCGCCAGCCGTCGCCGCCAGCCACCGCCTTGTGCAGCCGGGTGAACGCGGCCAGCGGGCTGTGGCGGGTGCGCTTGAGCTCGGCGGTGTCCGCGCCGGGCGCGTAGTCGAGCGACCAGCTCGCGCTGGCGGTGCCGCCGCTCAGCGACCAGCCCGACGGGCCGCGGCCTTCGCTCCTGCGCGGGCCGCCTTCGCCGCCCGGCTTGGGCTTGCGGATCGTCTGCGCGTCCAGGCCATGGGCCTCGCGCAGCCACAGCGACAGCGCTTCGGCGCTGGTCCGCGCCGTGGCGGGCACGGCCAGCGTCGTGCGCCCGGTTTCGGCGCTGTCGCCCTGGGGCCAGGCGTTGTCGCCGAAGCGGTGGCTCATGATCAGGCCGGTGGCGCCGTAGAGCACGGCGGCGAGCGCGCCCCAGGCGCCGATCCACAGGTGGATGCGGCGGATCCAGCGATGCAGCGCTGCGCGTGGGCGGGGGGCGGGACGATTCGGGGCGATGGCGGACATGGTGGGCGGGTCGTGGAAGGCCGAAAGTGGAATGAACGCGGGCGGGGGCGGACGGTTGACGCTCAGGTCTCGGCCCACTGCCGCAACAGGTTGTGGTAGACGCCGGTGAGGCGCACCAGCGCGTCGTGGTCGTGCAGTTCGGCGGTGAGCTGGCGGATCGACAGGTCCAGTTCGAACAGCATCCGCCGCCGCGCGTCGTCGCGGACCATGCTCTGGATCCAGAAGAACGACGCCACCCGGGCGCCGCGCGCGACCGGCAGCACCCGGTGCAGGCTGGTCCCCGGATACAGCACCATGTGCCCGGCCGGCAGCTTCACCCGCTGCGTGCCGTAGGCGTCCTCGATCTCCAGTTCGCCGCCGTCGTAGTCGTCCGGGTCGGCCAGGAACAGGGTCGCCGACAGGTCGGTGCGCACGGGCTCGACGCCGCCGCGGCTGCGGTCGTAGCGCACGGCGTTGTCCACGTGCCAGCCGAAGGACTGGCCGCCGGCGTAGCGGTTGAACAGCGGCGGGTAGATCCGCTTCGGCAGCGCCGCGGCGAAGAACGTGCTGTTGCGCGACAGCGCTTCGACGATGCGTGCGCCCAGCGCGCGCGCCGCCGGGTCGCCCTCGGGCAACTGCGCGTTGTCCTTGGCGAGCGCCGACTGGTGGCCGGCGGTGATCCGGCCGTCGGCCCAGTCGGCGCCGTCCAGCGCCGTGCGGAACTCGGCGACCTGCGCGGCGTCGAGCACGTCGGGGATGGCGAGCAGCATGCGGCGTCTCCGGTCGGGTTCAGAAACGCCAGGTGGCGGTGAGCACGGCCGAACGGGCCTCGCCCGGCGTCGCCCAGCCGTTGCCGCCGGTCACGGTGGCGCCGGTGAACGCGATGTTGTTGCGGATGCGGGTGTAGTACTCGGCGTCGAGCAGGTTGTTGAGGTTGAGCTGGAGGTCGAGGCGGTCGTTGACGGCGTAGCCCACCATCGCCCGATGCACCCAGTAGGCGTCGGTCGGGAACAGCGGGCGGCCGTCGAGGGTGTTGTTCTGGACCACGAACCGCCCCTGGTAGGTCGCGCCGTAGCCGAAGGTCCAGTCGCCGGTCGTGTAGGTGGTCCAGAGGCTGCCGGAATGCTTCGGCGTGTTGGTCAGCGGATTGCCGGCGAACGGATCGCGATCGGTCGCGCTGTTGCCGCACGCGGCGCCGGGGTTGGCGAAGCAGAACGCGGAGACGCCGCGCAGCACCTCGCTGTCGAGCCAGGTGTAGTTCGCGAACACCTGCCAGCCCGGCAGCAGCGTGCCGGCGACGCCGAAGACCGCGCCGTCGACGCGGGCGCGGCCGTCGAGCTGCTGCTCGCCCGCGGGATTGTCCGGGTTGCCCGGGTCGGCGACCCGGTAGTTGCGCCGTTCGTTGCGGAACACCGCCGCGGTCAGGGTCAGGTTGCGGTCCGGGATCTCCCACTTCGCGCCGAGTTCGAGGTTGATCGCGGTCTCGGCGCCGACATCGCAGTTGGCGGTGCCGGTGGTGCTGGTGGCGATGCAACTGCCGTTGACCGAGGCCTTCGACGGCGTCTTGCTGTCGGACCACGCCAGGTAGACCGCGCCGTGCTCGCCCGGCTTGAACACCAGCCCGGCGCGGTAGGACAGCAGGTTCTCGTCGTTGCGGGCGATCGGGTTCACGCCCAGCAGGCGGCCGCGGGTGGCGTTGTCGGTGGAGACGATCCAGGTCTTCGTCGCGCCACGGTTGCGGTCGTAGCGCGCGCCGAGGTTGAGCATCCAGCGCTCGCCGAACTTCAGGGTGTCGAACAGGTAGGCCGAAACGGTGTCGAGGTCGCCCTCGGTCCTGCCGCTGCGGAAGTAATTGAGCGGGCCGCGCCACACGTTGGCCGGATTGCGGAAGGTCTGCAGCGGATAGCCCGCGCCGGTATTCGGCAGCGGACTGCCGTCGGCGTTGAAGAACATGCCGCCGGTGTCCAGCTCGAACGATTCGGTGGAGAAGGACAGGCCGCCGACCAGCGCATGCCGCACCGCGCCGGTCGAGAACCGCGCGGTCACGTCGGTCTGGCCGATCGCCAGCGTGTTGCGGGTGTCGCGCACGTAGCCGCGCGGCCCGCCGACCGGCGACCACGTGCCGGCCGGCTGCCCGCCCGCGCAGGCCTGGCCGGTGTAGGGATTGGTGCCGTCGAACAGGCACCAGTTGCCCTGCAGCGCGGTCACGTTCGACACCTGGTCCACGCGCTGCAGCCGGCCGAGGCTGCGCAGGGTCACCGCATCGCCGAAGTCGCGCTCGAACACCGCGGTCAGCATGTCCACGTCGATCGTCTGCTTCGACACGTTGCGGTAGCCGAAGTAGGTCCGCGGATCGATCCCCGGCAGCGGGCCGTCGTGGTAGCCGTTCAGCGCGTAGGGCACGCCGTACTGCGGCAGGTTGTCGTCGGACTGGTGCAGGTAGTTCACGGTCAGGCGCGTGTCCGACCCCAGCCCGATCGCCAGCGACGGCGCGAAGCCCCAGCGCCGGAAGCGCTCCTCGTCGCGGCCGGGCACGTCGTTGCGGTGCGCCATCGCGTTGAGCCGCAGGGCGACGCCGTTGTCGAAGTCGAGGTTGGCGTCGGCGGTGGCGCGGGCGTAGCCGTCGGTGCCGGCGCCGAGCGCGAACGCGCTGGCGTCGCCGGCGTGCGCGGACTTGCTCACCAGGTTGATGTTGCCGCCGACCGATCCCGCGCCGGACATCGCCGAATTCGCGCCGTTCACCAGCTCGATCGATTCGAGGTTGAAGGTGTCGCTGCGGGTGTACTGCGCGCTGTCGCGCACGCCGTCGGTGGTGATGTCGCTGCTGGCGGTGTAGCCGCGCAGGGTGATGCTGTCGCCGTAGCCGCCGCCGCCCTCGCCTGCGCCGAAGGTGATGCCCGGCAGGGTGCCGAGCACGTCGCGCAGGCCCAGCAGGTTCTGCTGCTCGATCACCGCGCGATCGACCACCGTGATCGTCTGCGGGGTGTCGAGGACCGGCTCGGTGTACTTCGGCGACTCGGCCTTGCGCAGCGTGCTGCCGACGACCTGGACGGTGTCGATCTCGCTCGCGCCCGCGGAGGCGTCGGCGACGGGGCCGGCCAGCGCAGGGCCGGTGACGAGGGCGATGAGGGCCATCAGCGGGGAAGGGGGGATCGTGGACATGGCGCTCCTTCGTGGGGAAAGACGGGGAGGGAGGTCCGACGGGCGGACGCAACTTGGGCGCGAAACGTGCGGGCGCATCACGGCGCGCCGACGTTTCGGCGGCGCCGGAGGCCTGCCGCGACCGCCCGGGTGGTCGCGGCCGCGGCGCTGCGCTTCGGATGGCTTCGCGCCGGGACGATGCAGGCGGGGAGGCGGTCGCGGGCCGCCGCGCCGGATCAGAACGTGAAGTTCACGCTCAGATAGGCGCCGCGCGGGGCGCCGGGGGTGATGTTGCTGTCGCTGTGCGCGGTCGGGAAATAGTCCGTGTCGAACAGGTTTTCGACGTTGAGCTGGGCGCGCAGGTTGTCGTTGATGCGGTAGAACACGGCGGCGTCGAACCGGGTGTAGCCCTCGAGCGTGACCGCGTTGCTGATGCTGGCGTACGAATCGCTGCGATGGATCGCGCCGAGGCCCGCGCCCCACTTCGGCGAGAAGTCGTAGCGGTTCCAGACGCTGATGCTGTGCTCGGGCGATTGCGCGAGCGTGCGACCCGCGGGCGTCGTGCCGACCGCGCGCACGGTGCGCGCGTCCTGATACGCGTAGCTGGCGATGATCTGCCACTGCCGGGTCAGGTTGCCCGCGAGCGAGAGCTCGGCGCCCTCGATGCGCTGGCTGTCGCCGTCGAGCAGGACCAGGCGCGTGGGGTCCGCGGGATCGACCACCGATGCGTTGCTGCGATCCAGCCGGTACACCGCCAGCGACGCGCTCAGGTCCGGGCGCAGGTCCCACTTGGCGCCGATCTCGTAGTTGCGGAATTCCTCCGGATCGAGCGACTGCGCGTTCGGCGTCAGCGAGGACAACTGCTCGCCGGAACGCGGCAGGTAGGTGATGCCGTAGCTCGCGTAGATCGAGGCGTTCTTCACCGGCTTCCAGATCAGGCCCGCGCGCGGCGACAGCAGGTCGTCCGACGAGGACAGGCGACGGTTGGCCGGCGCGGTCGCCGCGCGGCGGTCGGTGAAGTCCACGTCGAAACGGTCGTAGCGCAGGCCGATCACGGCCTGCCAATGCTCGGAGAACTCGATCTGGTCCTGCGCATACACCGCGGCGAACTTGTTGACCCCCGAGTTGAACGCGTCGCTGGTGCCGTTGTTGTCGAACGTCACCGGCACCGAGATCGTCGGTGCGGCCAGGTCGACGATGCACGAGGTCGCGCTGCTGCCGGCGAGGCAGGTCGGGTCCGGCAGCGCGAACCGGCCGGTCTTGCGCAGGTTGTCGGTGTCCTGGCGGCCGAACTCGGCGCCGACGAGGATCTTGTGGGCGATGTCGCCGGTGTCCGCCGAGAACACGAAATCGGTCTGGTTGAACAGGTTCCTGCGCTGGGTGGCGTTGTTGTAGGCGGCGATCGCCACGGTCGTGCCGGCCGCATTGACGCTGCCCGGGAAGACGTTCTGGTAGAACTTGTCGTAATCGGCGTAGCGGGTGCGGTTGCGCAGCACCTTGCCGTCGCCGAAATCGTGCTCCACCAGCGCGTTGAAGGCGTTGACCTCGGCCCAGGTCGGACTGCGGTCCGGGTCGCCGAAGAAGGTGGCGGCGTCGGTCGCCACCGGATGGCGGGTGCCGCCGGAGGCGACGCTGTCGCTCGGCACGCCGCGGTCGGCGGTGCGCGCGTCCTTGAAGTATTCGTAGCCGAGGGTGATGCGGGTGGCGTCGCCGATGCGGATCGCGAACGTCGGGTTGACGCCCTTGCGCTCCAGGGTCGCGCCGTCGCGGTAGCTGTCGGAATCCTCGTAGACGCCGGTGACGCGGAAGGCGGTGCCGTCGCCGATCGCCTGGCCCACGTCCGCGGTCAGGCGGCGCTTGTCCCACGAACCGGCCTGCAGCCCGAGTTCGCGCCGGGTCGTCCAGTCGGCCACCTTGGTCACGCGGTTGAGCAGGCCGCCGGGGCTGCCGCGCCCGAAGATCATCGCGTTCGGGCCCTTGAAGGCCTCGATGCGCTCGATGTTGTAGGTGTCGCGGTAGTACTGGACGTCGTCGCGCATGCCGTCGATGAACAGATCGGCGGTGGAGCTGTTGCCGCGGAACACCAGACCGTCGCGGTTGCCTTCGCCCTGGGTGGCGCCGATGCCGGGGACGTAGCGCACCGCGTCGGCCATGCTCTGGATCGCCTGGTCGCGGATCTGCCCCTGGCTGACCACCGACACCGCCTGCGGCACGTCCACGAGCGGGGTGTCCGTCCGGGTGCCGGTCGAACTGCGCTCGGCGCCGTACCCGCGCTCGCGCTTGCCGTCGACGCGGATGGTGTCGAGGTCGTGGTAGACGCGTTCGCGGTCCGCGCCGTCGGGCTGGACCGTCGCCGCGGCGGCGTCGGCCAGCGGTTCGGCGAGGGCGGGGCCGGCGATCGCGAGGCAGAGGGCGATGGCGAGCGGGGTCCGGGACAGCAGGTGGGAAGACATGGTCGTGGGCTCGGGTGAAGTTCGCAGAGGGAAAGGGCGGCAGCGCACTGCGCGATGACCATATCTTAATGATAATCATTCTCAAGTAAAGCCATTCCGGCAAAAAAGTGCCGGCCGGCGTGGCTTAGCATGTGGCGACGAATCCCCCGGACGCCCGACGCGATGCCCCGACACCCCCATTCCCCGCGTTGCACACTTCCGGCGTGCCGGCCGTGAGCCTGCTGCTGGTCCGCCACGGCCAGGCGAGCTTCGGTGCCGACGACTACGACCGCCTGTCCGAACGCGGCTGGGACCAGTGCCGCCGGCTGGGCGACTGGCTGGTCCGCGGCGGGCATCGCTTCCGCACCGTCGTGGTCGGCGGCATGCGCCGGCACCGCGAGACCGCCGAAGCCGTCGCGGAGGCGTTCGCCGCGCAGGGCGCGCCGCTGCCCGCGCCGGTCGTCGACGCGGGCTTCGCCGAGTTCGACCACCAGGCGGTGTTCCAGGCCTATCTCGATCGCGATCCCGACGATCCGATCGCCGTCGCCAGCCGCAGCGGCGACCCGCGCGACGTCGGCGCGATGCTGCGCGCCGCGCTGCTGGCGTGGGCGCGCGACGAACTGCCCGGCGTGCCCGAGTCGTGGGCCGCGTTCGGCCAGCGCGTGCAGGCCGCGGGCGAGCGCCTGGAAGCGCTGGCGGGCGACGACGAGGCGCTGGTGCTGACCTCCGGCGGCGTGATCTCGCGGCTGGCGCAGCATGCGCTGGAGGTGCCGATCGAGCGCGCGGTGGAACTCAACCTGTCGCTGCGCAACAGCGCGCTGTCGGAGTTCCATCCGCACGGCGGACGCCTGCGCATGGGCTCGTGGAACGCGCTGCCGCACCTGCACGGCGAACGTGCGCTGTGGACGTACTATTGAAGCCCCATGCCGATGAGGCCCGCGCCCCTGAAGCGCGCGCCGCGCTCCCGCCGATGACGCCCGACGCCCCCGCCACCCTGTTTCCCTGTTCCGATCGCTCGCGCCGGCTGCAGGCCGAGGTGCGGCGTTTCCTCGACGAGAAGATCCTGCCGGCCGAAGCCGCGCTGCAGGCGCACGCCGCCGATCCGGCGACGCGCTGGACGATCCCGCCGCTGCTCGAAGCGCTGAAGGACGACGCCAGGGCGCAGGGGCTGTGGAACCTGTTCCTGCCCGACGACCCGCACGGCGCCGGCCTGTCCAACCTCGACTACGCGCCGATCGCCGAGATCACCGGTCGCAGCCTGTTCGCACCGGAAGTGTTCAACTGCAGCGCGCCGGACACCGGCAACATGGAAGTGCTGCTGCAGTTCGCGACGCCCGCGCAGCAGGCGCCCTGGCTCCCGGGCCTGCTCGATGGCCGCATCCGCTCCGCGTTCGCGATGACCGAGCCGGCGGTCGCCAGTTCCGACGCCACCAACATCGCGCTGCCGATCGTGCGCGACGGCGACCAGCTCGTCATCGACGGCCGCAAGTGGTGGACCACCGGCGCCGCCGATCCGCGCTGCAAGCTGCTGATCGTGATGGGCGTGACCGACCCCGACGCGCCGGTGCATCGCCGCCAGTCGATGGTGCTGGTGCCGATGGACACGCCCGGCGTTCGCGTGTTGCGGCCGCTGACCGTGTTCGGCTACGACGACGCGCCGCACGGCCACGTCGAGATCGAGTTCACCGACGTTCGCGTGCCTGTCGCCAATCTGCTCGGCGCGTCCGGCAGCGGGTTCGAGATCGCCCAGGCGCGGCTCGGTCCCGGCCGCATCCACCACTGCATGCGCCTGATCGGCCTCGCCCAGCGCGCGCTGGAGGCGATGGCCGCGCGGGCGCGCACCCGCGAGGCGTTCGGCCGGCCGCTCGGCGGCCACGGCATGGCGCAGGCAGCGATCGCGCTGTCGCGCTGCGAGATCGAACAGGCGCGGCTGCTCACCCTGCAGGCCGCGGCCGCGCTCGACGCGCACGGCAACAAGGGCGCGAAGGACCTGATCGGCATGATCAAGATCGTCGCGCCGCGCATGGCCTGCGCGGTGATCGATCGCGCGATCCAGCTCCACGGCGCGGGCGGCCTGTCGCAGGACCACTTCCTCGCCCAGGCCTACGCCGGCGCGCGCTCGCTGCGCCTGGCCGACGGCCCGGACGAGGTGCACATTGCCGCGCTCGCGCGGTCGATGCTCAAGGGATGAGCCCATGACCCACCCGCTGGATCTGCCGGCAGACGCGCTGGCGACGTATCTCAAGGCGCACGTCGAAGGCTTCCGCGGGCCGCTGACGGCGACCAAGTTCAAGGGTGGGCAGTCGAACCCGACCTACCGGATCGACGCCGCCAGCGGCACGTACGTGCTGCGGCGCAAGCCGCCGGGCGCGCTGCTGCCGTCGGCGCATGCGGTCGATCGCGAATTCCGCGTGCTGCAGGCGCTGCACGGCGGCCCGGTGCCGGTGGCGCGGCCGCTGCACCTGTGCGAGGACACGTCGGTCATCGGCGCGATGTTCTACCTGATGGCGCACGTCGACGGCCGCATCTTCTGGGATCCCTCGTTGCCGGATTGCGATCCCGCCGCGCGCGCCGCGCACTACGACGCCATCGTCGATACGCTGGCCGCGCTGCACGCGATCGATCCCGAGGCGGTCGGGCTCGCCGACTTCGGCAAGCCGGGCAACTACTTCGCGCGGCAACTGCGGCGCTGGACCGAGCAGTACCGCGCCAGCGAGACCCGACCGATCGCGGCCATGGACGCCCTGATCGACGCGCTGCCGCCGCGCTGTCCCGCCGACGACGGCGCGGTCGCCCTGGTCCACGGCGACTTCCGCATCGACAACCTGATCTTCGCGCCGGCCGCAGCGGACGCACCGCGCGTCGCCGCGATCGTGGACTGGGAGCTGTCCACCCTCGGCCATCCGCTCGCCGACCTCGGCTATTTCTGCATGGCCCTGCGCCTGCCGCGCAACCCGGCGCTGCCGGGCCTGGCCGGGCTGGACCGCGCCGCGCTGGGCATCCCCGACGAACCGGCGCTGCTCGCCCGCTACGCCGCGCGCAGCGGCCGCGCGCCGCCGTCCGACTGGCCGTTCGTACTCGCCTTCAGCTTCTTCCGCCTCGCGGCCATTGCCCAGGGCGTCGCCAAGCGCGCCGAGCAGGGCAATGCGTCCAGCGAACAAGCCGCGCAGGCCGGGCGAATGGTGGATTTGCTGGCTGGGATGGGGCTCGACGCGTTGGAGTGATCGTTGCCGGCGTGCGCCGCGCTCCCACAGGAACGCGCGACGGCTCGGTAGAGCGGCCTTCAGGCCGCTGCTTTGATGGCCATGAAATGCAGCGGCCTGAAGGCCGCTCTACCGATGGCATCGTGCCGACCGTTCACTCGCGGTCGTCGCGGGTCCACACGCCGCCGTGTTCGATCTTCACCGGGAACTTCGCGACCGGCTCGTAGGCGGGGGCGCAGAGCGCGCGGCCGTCGCGGAGGTCGAAGCGGGCGCCGTGGAGGACGCAGGTGATGCTGCCCTCGGCCGGGTCGACGTCGCCGGAGGACAGCTCGAATTCGTCGTGGGTGCATTTGTCCTCGACCGCGTACAGCTCGCCGTCGAGGTTGACCACGAGGATCGGGGTGTCGTCGGCCCACACCGTGGCCTTCTCGCCGGGCAGGAGTTGTTCCGTCGGACACACGAACACCCAGTCGCTCATGCGGCGGTCTCCATCGGGGGGACGTCGAGCGCCTTGTCGAGCACCTCGAAGCGCAGGCCCGCGCGCGTGGGGATGCCGTAGCGCGGGTCGTCGTAGGGGAAGGGCTTGAACACGCCGGTGCGGACGTAGCCGCGGCGCTCGTACCAGGCGAGCAGTTCGTCGCGGCAGTCGATCACGGTCATGCGCATGCGCGCGCACCCGAGCGTGTCGCGGGCGACGCGCTCGGCCTCGGCCAGCAGCATCCGGCCGAGGCCGCCGCCCTGCAGGTCCGGGCGGATCGAGAACATGCCGAATTCAGCGGTCGCCACGCCGTCGTCGGCGGCCACGACGGCGATCCGCGCGCAGCCGATCGGGTGGCCGGTCGCGTCGTCTTCGCGCTCGGCGTCCCCTGCGATCAGGATCACGCTGCCGGGCGCGTCCAGGTCGGCGCGCAGCATGTCGGCGTCGATGCGCTGGCCGTCCAGCAGGTCGGCCTCGGTGGTCCAGCCCTGGCGGCTGGCGTCGCCGCGGTAGGCCGAGGTGACCAGCGCGATCAGCGCGGGGATGTCGCCGTGGGTGGCGAAACGGTAGATCGGCGTCATCGCGGTGGGCTCAGGCCAGCAGTCGACGGACCTTGCGGATCGCCTCGGCGAAGCGCTCGATCTCGTCGTGGGTGTTGTAGAACGCGAACGACGCGCGGCAGGTCGCCGGCACGCCGTAGAACTGGAGCAGCGGGTGGGCGCAGTGCTGGCCGCTGCGCACCGCCACGCCCTCGAGGTCGAGCAGCGTCGCGAGGTCGTGGGCGTGGGCGCCGTCGAGCAGGAAGCTGATCACGGCGGCCTTCTCGGGCGCGGTGCCGAGGATGCGCAGCCCGTCGATCGCGGTCAGCGCTTCGGTGGCGTGCGCCAGCAGTTCGGTCTCGCGCGCCTCGATCGCGTCCATGCCGATCGCCGAGAGGTAGTCCGTCGCGACGCCGAGGCCGACGTGGCCGGCGATGTTCGGGGTGCCGGCCTCGAAGCGGTGCGGCGGGTCGTTGAACACCGAGCCCTCGAAGCGCACTTCCTTGATCATCTCGCCGCCGCCGAGGAACGGCGGCATCTGCGCCAGCAGTTCGCGCCGCGCCCACAGCGCGCCGGTGCCGGTGGGGCCGCACATCTTGTGGCCGGTCAGCGCGTAGAAATCGCAGCCGAGCGCAGGCACGTCCACCGCCCGGTGCGGCACGGCCTGCGAGCCGTCGACGACGGTGACGATGCCGCGCCGCCGCGCTTCGCGGCAGATCTCGCGCACCGGGTTGACCGTGCCCAGCACGTTGCTGACGTGGGCGAGGCCGAGCAGCTTCACCTCGCCGGTCATCGCCGCGTACAGCGCGTCGAGGTCGAGCGATCCGTCGGGCAGGAGTTCGGCGACGCGGATCGTCGCGCCGGTGCGTTCGGCGACGAGCTGCCACGGCACGATGTTGGCGTGGTGCTCCATCCGCGTGAGCAGGACGACGTCGCCGGCCTTCAGTCGCGGCAGCGCCCACGAATACGCGACGAGATTGAGCGCAAAAGTAGTACCGCTGCACAGCACCAGCTCGTCGCGATGGACCTTGAGGAAACCGGCGAGCTTCGCCCGCGCGCCTTCGTAGGCCTCGGTGGCCTCGGTGCCCAGCGCGTGGACCGCGCGGCTGACGTTGGCGTTGTGGCGGCGGAAGAAGTCGTCGACGGCGTCGATCACCGCCGCCGGCTTCTGCCCGGTGTTGGCCGAATCGAGGTAGACCAGCGGCTTGCCGTGGACCTCTCGTTGCAGCAGCGGGAAGTCGGCGCGGATCGCGGTCCAGTCGGGTAGGGTCGAATCGGGGGTGGTCGTGGTCATGCGGGGTCGCTCCCGAGGCGGGCCAGCGCGGCGTCGAGCGTGCCTTCCAGCGTCGCGCGCAGCGCCGCGTCGTCGATCCGCGAGAGGGTCTCGCGGCAGAACGCGGCGGTCAGCAGCGCGCGCGCCTGCGTTTCGGGGATGCCGCGCGAGCGCAGGTAGAACAGGGCGGTCGGGTCGAGCTGGCCGACGGTCGCGCCGTGCGCGGCCTTGACCTCGTCGGCGTGGATGACCAGCACCGGCTGGGTGTCGATCTCGGCGTTCGCCGACAGCAGCAGGTTGCGGTTGGACAGGTCGGCGTCGCTGCCGTCCGCGCCCTCGCGGATGGTGATGCCGCCGTGGAACACCGCGCGGCCGCGTCCCGCGCCGAGTCCGCGCCAGCGCAGCGCGCAGGCGGTGTCGCGGGCGATGTGCTCGATGCCCAGGCGGGTGTCGAGATGGCGCTTGCCGTCGGCCAGCAGCACGCCGTCGGCGGCGAGTCGTGCGCCGACGCCTTCGAGGCGCACGTTCAGTTCGTGCCGCGACAGCGCCGCGCCGAGTTCGAGATCGAGCCGGGCGTAATCGGCCTCGCGCGCGAGCACCGCGTCGCAGCGCGCGAACGCGGTGGCGCCGGCGGCTTCGTGCTGCACCCGCGCGTGCGCGAGCCGCGCGCGCTGGCCGAGGTGGACGTGGGCGACGTGGTTGCGCAGGCCGCGGTGTTCGCCCAGCGCGAGGTGGTGCTCGACCAGCCGCAGCGCGGCGCCGTTGCGCAGGTCGACGAAGTGGCGCAGGTGCGCGGCGGTCTCGCCGCCGGCGGTCGAGACGAAGACCAGGTGCAGGGTCGCGCCTTCGCCGGCGCCTTGATCGACGCGCAGGACCACGCCTTCCTCGGCCAGCGCGGCGTTGGCGACCGCGAACACCGCGTCCGCGCCGGCGTAGCGGTACTGCAGGAAATTCGCGTCGCGCGGCTCCTGCTCGCGCAGCACGCGCGACAGCGGCATCGCGTCGACGCCGGCGGGCAGCGCCGCGGTGTCGCTGCGCGCGGCGTCGAAGCGGCCGTCGACGAAGACCATGCGCGGCGCGGGGATCGCGGCCAGCGCGGCATCGAGTGCGGCCGCATCGGCCGCCGTGTCGTCTGCCGGCGCGAAGGCGCGTCGCTCCAGCGCGCGCAGCGAGGTGTATTTCCAGGCCTCGCTGCGCGGCCCGGGCAGGCCCTCGCGCAGGACCGCGTCCAGCGCCGCGCGCCGGAACGGGCCGAGGTCGGCGGCGTCGGGCTGGGCGAGGCCCGCGAAGGCCGTCGCGAACGAATCGAGCAGGGCGCTCATCGGTTGGCCTGCTCCCGGGCGGCCTGCTGCTCGGCGGGACGATCCTGGGCGGAACGATCCGGCGCGATCCGGTCCTTCAGCCAGGCGTAGCCGTGCTGTTCGAGCTCCAGCGCCAGTTCCGGGCCGCCGGTCTGGGCGATGCGGCCGTCGGCGAGCACGTGGACCACGTCCGGTTTGATGTAGTCGAGCAGGCGCTGGTAGTGGGTGATCACGAGGAACGCGCGGCCAGCGCTGCGCAGCGCGTTGACGCCGTCGGCGACGGCCTTGAGCGCGTCGATGTCGAGTCCGGAGTCGGTCTCGTCGAGGATCGCGAGCCTGGGTTCGAGCACCGCGAGCTGGAAGATCTCGTTGCGCTTCTTCTCGCCGCCGCTGAAGCCTTCGTTGACGCCGCGGTGCAGCAGTTCGTCCTTCAGGTGCAGGATCGCCAGCTTCTCGCGGACGAGCTTGAGGAACTGCATCGAATCCAGCTCCGGCTCGCCGCGCGCCTTGCGCTGGGCGTTGAGCGCGGTGCGCAGGAAGTAGGTGTTGTTCACGCCCGGGATCTCGACCGGGTACTGGAACGCGAGGAACACCCCCGCCGCGGCGCGCTCCTCGGGTTCGAGCGCGAGCAGGTCGCGGCCTTCGAAGGCGACGGTCCCTTCGGTCACCTCGTAGCCGTCGCGGCCGGCGAGGATGTTGCCCAGGGTGGACTTGCCGGCGCCGTTGGGGCCCATGATCGCGTGGACCTCGCCGGCCTTCACGTCGAGCGTGAGGCCCTTGAGGATGTCCTTGCCGGCGACGCGGGCGTGGAGGTCGGTGATGGTCAGCATGGGGAGGTCTTCGGAAGTCGTAAGCGGCGTCGCGCCGGGCGCGGCGCCGGTCGGTGGAGGGAAGTCAGGTCCGGGGCTGCGGCCGCCAGCGCAGCAGGCCCCAGGCGGAGACCGCGGCCCAGACGCCCTCCAGCACCACGAACGGCATGAACCGCACCAGCCACGCGGACCAGCCGCAGAGCAGGGCGCCGGTCATGTTCATCGCCAGGAAGGTGCGGGAGCGCTCCGACAGCAGGCCGCGCTGGTTGAGCACGAAGGCGACCAGCAGGGTGCTCACGCCGAGGGTGCCGATGAGGTCGCTGGCGGTCATGCGCTGCTCCCGGCGGCGAGCGCGCGCAGGGCGGTCATCGCCGCTTCGCGTCGCGCCCACGGCACGAACAGGTGGTCGTGGTGGTAGGCGGACACGACGTTGCACGGGATCTCCGCCGCGGCGAGCGCGGTGGAGATCGCGGCCATCATGCCCACGGCTTCGAGGCTGGAATGGATGCGCAGGGTGATCTGCGCCCACAGCGGCGCGTCGTCGCCCTCGCCCGCGGCGACGACGACCGTGGCGCCCTCGTCCTCGCGGAACAGGAGGATCGCGTCCGCAGGCGCCTGCGCGTCGTGCGCCTGGGTGCGGATCGCGCGCGGGCGCGGCGCCAGCGCCGGCGCGAGGCCGGCGAGCAGGCGCGCGAGGTCGGTTTCCCCCGTGGCCGGATCGGCGTTCGCCGCGGTCGCGTTCATCCGACCGAGCCTTCGAGCGAGACTTCGAGCAGCTTCTTCGCTTCCACCGCGAACTCCATCGGCAGTTCGCGGAACACCGAGCGGCAGAAGCCGTCGACGATCATCGACACCGCGTCCTCCTCGGCGATCCCGCGGCTGCGGCAGTAGAACAACTGGTCGTCGCTGATCTTCGAGGTGGTGGCCTCGTGCTCGACGGTGGCGCTGGGGTTCTTCACTTCCACGTAGGGGAAGGTGTGCGCGCCGCACTTTTTGCCGATCAGCAGGCTGTCGCACTGGGTGTGGTTGCGCGCGCCGTCGGCGCCGCGCTCGACCTTCACCAGGCCGCGATAGCTGTTCTGGCCGCGGCCGGCGCTGATGCCCTTGCTGACGATCTTCGACTTGGTGCGCTTGCCGATGTGGATCATCTTGGTGCCGGTGTCGGCCTGCTGGCGATGGTGGGTCAGCGCGACCGAGTGGAATTCGCCGACCGAATCGTCGCCGATCAGCACGCAGCTCGGGTATTTCCAGGTGATCGCCGAGCCGGTCTCGACCTGGGTCCAGGTGACCTTGCTGCGCGCGCCGCGGCATTCGGCGCGCTTGGTGACGAAGTTGTAGATGCCGCCGATGCCGTTCTCGTCGCCGGGGTACCAGTTCTGGACCGTCGAATACTTGATCTCGGCGTCTTCCAGCGCGACCAGTTCGACCACCGCCGCGTGCAGCTGGTTCTCGTCGCGCTGCGGCGCGGTGCAGCCTTCGAGGTAGCTGACGTAGGCCTTGTCCTCGCACACGATCAGCGTGCGCTCGAACTGGCCGGTGTTCATCGCGTTGATCCGGAAGTAGGTGCTCAGCTCCATCGGGCAGCGCACGCCCTTCGGGATGAACACGAAACTCCCGTCGGAGAACACCGCCGAATTGAGCGCGGCGAAGTAGTTGTCGCCGACCGGGACCACGCTGCCGAGGTAGCGGCGCACGAGGTCGGGATGTTCCCGGATCGCCTCCGACATCGAGCAGAACACGATGCCCTTGTCGGCCAGTTCCTTGCGGAAGGTGGTGCCGACGCTGACCGAGTCGAACACCGCGTCCACCGCGACCCCGGCCAGCTTCGCGCGCTCGTGCAGCGGCACGCCGAGCTTGTCGTAGGTGTCGAGCAGTTCCTGCGGGACTTCATCCAGCGACTTGTACTTCGGGCCCTTGGGCGCGGCGTAGTAGCTGATCGCCTGGAAGTCGATCGCGTCGATTTCGAGCTTGGCCCAGTGCGGCGGGGTCATCGTCAGCCAGTGCCGGTAGGCGGCGAGCCGCCACTCGGTCATCCACTCGGGCTCTTCCTTCTTCGCCGAGAGGAAGCGGATCACGTCCTCGTCCAGCCCCGGCGGCAGGGTGTCGGTCTCGATGTCGGTGACGAAGCCGGCGGCATAGCGGCGGCCGAGCTGTTCGAGGATCTCGGCGTTCTGCGGCGCGGGGGTGTCGGAGGTGTCGATGGCGGTCGTGGCGGTCATGGCGATGCTCAGCCGGCGCTCAGGGCGAGGGGGATGGCGCGGCGCGGGGCGGCGCCGTCGGCGGCGGGCGGCAGCGCCATTTCGGCCAGGCTCACCCGGCGCAGCGCGTCGGCGACGACGTCGTTGACCCGGCGCCAGTTGGCGCGCGCGCCGCAGGAATGGGCGATGCCGCACTGGCCCTCGTGGTCGCTGCATTCGGTCATCGCCAGCGGGCCTTCCATCGCCTCGACGATCTCGACCAGGGTGATCTCGGTCGCCGGGCGCGCCAGCCGATAGCCGCCGGCCGCGCCGCGGAAGGCCTGGACCAGGCCGGCCGCCGCCAGCGGCTTGAGCACCTTGGCCACGGTCGGCGCTTCCAGCCCGGCGCGCTCGGCCAGGCCGGCGGCGCTGAGCACGGCCCCGGCCTCGGCGGCCAGGACGGTCAGCACCACGGTGGCGTAGTCGGTGAGTTTGGTGACGCGGAGCATCGGCGGCGGGCGGGACGGCGCGGGCGGGAAAGAGGACCGAAATTGTACGCTTTCGATCGGCGGCGCTCAAACGGAGGCGCGCGGCTCCGGGTGACGGCTGTCACCGGCGATGGCTGACGACCATGCCTGGTCCGCCCGGGCGCGCCGCGGAGAATGGGCCGCGTCCACTCCCGGACGCAGGAGCCCACCATGAACACCCGCACCGCCGCCCCGTCCCCGATCGAAACCGCGCTGCACGCCGCCGTCGGCCAGCTCGTGACGCGCGCGACCGCCGCGCCGGCCGAGGCCACCGGCGCCGCCGGTGCCCGCACGCCCTGGTTGCGCTGGCTGCTCGCGCTGGCGGCGCTGTTCGTGGCCTGGAAGGCCTGGCGCGGGTTCCGGTCGCTGTTCTGGACCGTCTTCGGCCTGGCCATGGCGGTGTTCTGGAGCGGCGCCTGGCACCGGATGTTCTGAGGCCCGGTCTTCCGGTGCGGCCCGGTGCGCGCCGCGCCGGGCGGATCGGCCATAATCGGCGCTTCGTCCCAAGCGTCCCGGATCCCCACCCCATGTCGAAGAAGAAGATCGTCGCCCGCCTGTCCAGCATCCACGGCAACGGCGTGTTCGCCGACGAACCGATCCGCAAGGGCGAGCGCATCGTCCGCTACAAGGGCAAGGTCCGCAGCCACGAGGACGTCGATCGCCTCTATGGCGAGCAGCAGGAGAACGGCCACACCTTCCTGTTCACGCTGAACGACGACTACGTCATCGACGCCAACGAGGACGGCAACATCGCGCGCTGGATCAACCACAGCTGCGAGCCGAACTGCGAGGCGGTGCAGGAAGAGAACGCCAAGGGCAAGACCCACAAGGACAAGGTGTTCATCGAGGCGATCCGCGACATCGCCCAGGGCGAGGAACTGACCTACAACTACGGCATCGTGCTCGACGAGCCGCACACCGCGAAGCTCAAGAAACTGTGGGCCTGCCGCTGCGGCTCGAAGCGTTGCACCGGCACGATGCTGCAGCCGAAATCGGGCAAGCGCGGCGGCTGAGGCCGGCCCGCAAACGCATGCGGCGGGCGATTGCGGACAGCGTCTGCGGCGCACGTCGCCGGCGCGGGGCCTGCGCGATCCCGGCACGCTTCCAGCCAAGCTCCGCACATCGGCGGTGACGGCGGATACGCCTGCGCGTGACTTGCGGCAGGCGTCCACCGCGTCCGGCGCATGCACCATGCGCGCTTCCGAAAGCGAGAGATTCCCGATGCGTGCCTGGCTGTTGTCCGCGGCGCTCTGCCTTCCCTTGCCGGCGCTGGCGGTCGACATCGACGGCCGGATCGATCCGGACGAATGGGCCGGCGCCCGCCACGTCGCCGATTTCCGCCAGACCCAGCCGCTGACCCGCGCGCCCGGCAGCGAACCGACCGAGGCCTGGGTGCTGTCCACGCCGCAGGGACTGGCGTTGGCGTTCCGCAACGTGCAGCGGGCCGATGTCCCGCGCACCCGCCAGCGCTTCCAGCGCGACGACAACGGCAGCGTCGACCGGGTCAACGTCTACGTCGATTTCGACGGCGACGGCCGCACCGGCTACAACTTCATGCTGGCGCTGTCCGACGGCATCGGCGACGGCACCATCGCCAACGAAAACCAGTTCAACGCCGACTGGGACGGCGCCTGGCGGCATGCGGTGTCCGAAGACGAGGCCGGCTGGAGCGCCGAACTGCTGATTCCCTGGCACATCGCGCCGATGCGCGAAGCCGCCGACGGCAAGCGCGTCATCGGGCTGTCGCTGGATCGGGTGATCGGCGACACCGGCGAGCGCATGTCGTGGCCGGCGGTGAGCTTCGCCGAGCAGCGCTTCCTCGGCGTGCTCGAGAAGGTCGAGGTGCCGAGCTACAGCCAGTCGCTGCTGGCGGTCACGCCCTACGTCGCCGCGCTGCAGGACAACGTCCGCCACGCCGGGGAGTACGACGCCGGCGTCGACGTGTTCTGGAAGCCGAACGGCCGCTTCCAGCTCAGCGGCACGCTCAATCCGGATTTCGGCCAGGTCGAGAGCGACAGCATCGTCGTCAATTTCAGTGCGATCGAGACCTTCTTCGGCGACAAGCGCCCGTTCTTCACCGAGAACCAGAGCTATTTCGAGGTCCCGTTCGGTTCGCTCGGCAACGCCCAGCAGCTGATCTACACCCGGCGCGTCGGCGCCCCGGCCGACGACGACGCCGGCGCGGGCGATGTCGCCGCGGCGGTCAAGATCAACGGCAGCGCCGGCGGCTTCGGCTACGGCGCGTTCGCCGCCAGCGAGCGCGGCGACGCCGGGCGCGATTTCTATGCGCTGCGCGCCACCCGCGACTTCGCGCGCCAGGGCTTCGGTGCCACCGTGACCCGGGTCGAACGGCCGTTCCTGGACCGCGAGGCCACGGTCGCCGCGATCGACCACCGCTGGTCGCCGGGCGACGCCTGGAACGTGCGCACGACGCTGGTGGGTTCGGCGGTCGACCAGTTGGGCGAACGCACGCGCGACACCGGCGGCCAGATCCGGATCGACCACCGGATCGACGCCGCGTGGCGGCAGCAACTGTTCGTGCTGCACACCGGCGGCGCGCTGCAGCTCAACGATTTCGGCTTCCTCGACCGCAACAATTTCAACTACGCCCGCTACGAGCTGGCGCGCAGGATCACCGACCTGCCGGCGGGATCGCCGATCGCCTCGCACCAGTGGCGCTACGCCGTCTCCCGCCGCACCAACGACGACGGCGTCCACATCGCCGACGCGTTCGCGATCAGCCGCGCCAGCGAGCGCCGCGACGGCGGCAACCAGTTCTTCGAGATCGCCGGCTGGACCCGGGGCCACGACGACCTGATCACCCGCGGCCACGGCGTGGTCGAGATGCCGGCCCGGCTCTACGCTTCCGCCGAGCGCTTCTTCCCGAAGAAGCAGCACTGGTCGTTCTACGGCAACGTCAATTTCGACTCGCAGGGGCTGGAGGGCGTGCGCGGCGGGCGGTGGTCGGTCGATCTCGAGTCCAGCTACGCGGTGAACGACGACCTCAGCGTGTTCGCCGGCCTGCAGTTGCAGCACGACGCCGACTGGCTGCTGTGGCGCGGCGACAATCTGCTCGGCACCTACGCTTCGCGGCAGATCTTCCTGAGCGCCGGCTCGGTCTGGCTGATCGGCGATCGCCAGGAACTGCGGCTGCGGCTGGAAGCGCTGGGGCTGGATGCGCAGGCCAAGCGCGCCTGGCGGGTCGCCGCCGACGGCAGGCCGGTGCGCAGCGACGAGGCGCTCGACGATTTCGCGCTGCGCAACCTGGGGTTCCAGGTGCGCTACCGTTACGAGTTCGCGCCGCTGTCGTACCTCTACGTCGCCTACGTGCGCGGGGGCGGGCGCTTCGGCGCCGGCGCGGGGCCGTACTCGGCGCGCGAGGAGTTCGCCGACGCCTTCAACCTGCGCGACAGCGAGCAGTTGCTGGTGAAACTGTCGTACCGCTTCGAGATCTGAGCGGACGCCGTCAGCGGTCGAGCTTGATCACCACGCGCCCGTCCTGGACCAGGGTGCCGGCGATCCGGCGTTCGCCGAGCTTGCCCTTCATTTCCGGATCGAGGCGATAGACCGGTTCGCTGCGGGCGTAGTCGCGCAGCCAGCCGTTGATGAACTCGCGCCCGGTGGCGTTCATCCGGTTGCCCAGCACCGGCAGTTCGGCCGATTCCAGTTCCGGCTCGTCGAGGTACAGCGCGCTGGCGCGCGCGTCGTAGCGCAGCCCGCTGGTGACCGCGAAATGGCCGGCGGGGCGGTCGCCCTTCAGGCCGAAGCCGTCGATGCCGACGTCGAAATCCAGGTGCAGCCGGGTGTCGTCCTGCGGGATCGCCACCCGCGGGTTCATCACGACCAGCGTCGCCAGCCCGCCGAGCTGCGGGTAGTCCCGCGGATACTGGCGATCGAGGTAGGCCTGGAGCTGCGGCGCGGCGAAGCTCACCTGGTTGCCCAGCAGCGCCTGGGCGGTCTGCAGCGCCGAGCACCCGGCGACGGACGCCAGCAGCGAGACCGCGGCGCAGCGCAGCAGGAAACGACGGGAAACACCTCTGGGACCAGGCATGGACGACCTCCGGAACTGGATGGGCAGCATCGTGTCGCCGGGGTGAACGCCGGATGATCGGCGGATGCGCCGGCGGCGAGGATTGAAAGCGACGATCGCGGCTCAGCCGCCCGCCAGCAGCGCCTTGCGTTCGCCGGTGTAGCGCCACCAGGGCCGGGCCGGTGCGCCGCGCATGAAGTCCACCGCCGACAGGAACACGTCGATCACGCACGGGTCGTGGCGCACGCCGTCGATGTCGCACAGGCGCCGGTACAGCGCCAGGCCGTCGCAGCGGGCCAGTTCGGCCGGCGCGCGCAGGCCCAGCCGCGCGAAATCGGAGGCGGTGGCCGGACCGACATTGGGAATGTCGGTGAAACGGCGGACGTCGTCGGCGCAGCGGGCCTTGGGCATGGGAACGGGGCGGCAGGCGAGGGGTAGGGAGCGTCGCGCAAACGAAAAGGCCGGAATCCGCGGGCGGATCCGGCCTTTCGTCGATGTCCGCCGCGGCGACCCGCGGCGGAGAACGCTGCGGCGATCAGGCCGTGGCGGCGTCCTTGAGCTTCTTCATCGGACGGACCTTGACCTTCACGGTGGCCGGCTTGGCGGCGAACGTGGTTTCCTGGCCGGTGAAGGGGTTGATGCCCTTGCGCTTCGGCTTGGCCGGGACGTTCACGGCAGTGACCTTGAGCACGCCCGGGAGCACGAACTGGCCGGCGCCCTTCTTGCCGATGGAGGCGTGGATGGCGCCTTCGAGCGCGGCCATGACGGCGCGGACGTCCTTCGCGGCGACTTCGGTCGCACCGGCGATGTGGGCGACCAGCGCGGACTTGCTCATCACGTCCTTGATCGGCTTCGGAGCAGCCGGCTTGGCCGGCGTTTTCTTGGCGGCAGCTTTTTTCTTGGTTGCCATGAGAATTCGTTTTCCTCGTCGGATGGTTGATCTGTATTCGGGCCGGTGGACCGGCATGCGCACTGTAGGCCAAGCCTTCGCCGTCGCCAAGCCCTTCCACGCATTTTTCTGCTGTTTTCAGGGGTGTTTCGCGGGGCGGGGCCGATTTTCTCCGGGACGCCGGCCATTTCTCCCGCCGGAACGCGGCGCACCCTCTGCAAAACGCGTTCCGAGCGGCGCGGGGGACAGGATCGGCGGCGGCTTACTGGCCGTTCTCCAGGGCCTGCGCGGCCGCGCCCACGATCAGCGGATCGGCGTGGCGGGCGACCCGGGCGTCCTTGCCGGGGTAGGGCAGGCTGCTGAGGAAATGGCGCATGCAGTCCAGCCGCGCGCGCTTCTTGTCGTCGGACTTGACCACCACCCATGGCGCGTCGGCGGTGTCGGTGTGGAAGAACATCGCGGTCTTGGCGTCGGTGTACTCCGGCCACTTGTCCAGCGACTGCAGGTCGATCGGCGAGAGTTTCCAGTGCTTCAGCGGATCGTTGCGCCGCGACTTGAACCGGCGCAACTGCTCTTCGCGGCTGACCGAGAACCAGAACTTGTAGAGGCGGATGCCGCTGCGCACCAGCATCCGCTCGAACTCCGGCGCCTCGCGCAGGAATTCGAGGTATTCCGCGGGCGTGCAGAAGCCCATCACCCGTTCGACCCCGGCGCGGTTGTACCAGCTGCGGTCGAAGAACACGATTTCGCCGGTGGTCGGCAGGTGCTCGATGTAGCGCTGGAAATACCACTGCCCGCGCTCCTGGTCGTTGGGCTTTTCCAGCGCGACGACCCGCGCGCCGCGCGGGTTGAGGTGTTCGGTGTAGCGCTTGATGGTGCCGCCCTTGCCGGCGGCGTCGCGGCCCTCGAACAGGATCACGATGCGCTGGCCGGTCTCCTTGACCCAGTTCTGCACCTTGAGCAGTTCGATCTGCAGCTTCTTCTTCTCCGCCTCGTAGTCGCGGCGGCGCATGCGGCTGCGGTACGGGTAGTCGGCCGGCAGCGGCGCGCTGGTGCTGTCCTCGTCGGTCAGCGGCACGGCGTCCATGCGCTCGGCGGATTCGGGCGACAGGCCCGGCTCCAGCGACGGGCCCGGTTCCCGCGCCGGCGGCGGCGCGGCGACGGCGGCGACCGGCGCATCCACCGGCGCCGACGTCGAAGGCGGCTGGCTGCCGTTGCCGTTGCCGGTGGCGGCGCCGGCGGCGGCAGTGGCGGCGTTGCGGCGCCCGCGGGCGGGGGCGGGCGGGGCGGTGGGGCGCTTGCGCGTGCGCGATGTGGTCATGGGGCTCTCCGGGCAGTCGATGGAACGGTCGTGCGCGGCGCGGGCCGCGGCCATCGTTCCATCCTCTGCCCGCCGCGTGCGGAGCGCTTGCGCTCGGTCAAGTTTTCGGAGGCGGCCGTCGCCGTCGCTCAGGCCGCTTCGTAGGCGCCGTAGCCGCGCAGGCGGCGATAGCGGCGATCCAGCAGTTCCTCGACCGGCAGCGCCTCGAGCGCGTCCAGTTCGTTGATCAACACCGCCTTGAGGCGACGCGCCATCTGCACCGGATTGCGGTGCGCGCCGCCGGTCGGTTCGCGCACGATCTTGTCGATCAGGCCCAGTTCCTTCAGGCGCGGCGCGGTGATCGCCATGGCCTCGGCCGCGTCCTGCTTGCGGTCGGCGGTCTTCCACAGGATCGAGGCGCAGCCTTCGGGCGAGATCACCGAGTAGGTGCTGTACTGCAACATCACGGTGCGGTCGCCGACGCCGATCGCCAGCGCGCCGCCGGAACCGCCTTCGCCGATCACGGTGCAGACGATCGGCACCTTCAGCTCGGCCATTTCCATCAGGTTCCGGGCGATCGCCTCGGACTGGCCGCGCTCCTCGGCGTCGATGCCGGGCCACGCGCCCGCGGTGTCGATGAAGGTCAGCACCGGCAGCCGGAAGCGCTCGGCCATCTTCATCAGCCGCAGCGCCTTGCGGTAGCCCTCGGGGCGCGGCATGCCGAAGTTGCGGCGGACCTTGGCCTTGGTGTCGCGGCCCTTCTCGTGGCCGATCACCATCAGGCTGCGGCCGTCGATGCGGGCGAGGCCGCCGACGATGGCGCAGTCGTTGGCGAAGGCGCGGTCGCCGGCCAGTTCCTGGAACTGGTCGCAGATCACCCGCAGGTAGTCGAGCGTGTACGGTCGCGCCGGGTGGCGCGCGAGCTGCGAGACCTGCCAGGCGCTGAGGTCGCGGAAGATCTGGGCGGTGCGCAGGCGCAGCTTGTCCTCCAGCGCGCGCACCTCGGCGTCGATGTTCACCGAATGGCCGGCGCTGGCCTGGCGCAGCTCGCGGATCCGGGTTTCCAGGTCGGCGATCGGCTGTTCGAAATCGAGGTAGTTCGGGTTCATGCGGGGGGAGCGTTCCGTGGCTCGGGAAGCGGAAGTCTAGCCGAGGAACCCCGGGAACCGCCGTACCGCCCGGTATGCGTCGCCGGGCATGCGCCGGGCCGGTTCACTGCGCCCAGGGCTTGCCCAGCGCGACCTTGACCGTGCGCACGCCGGGCAGGGCGCGCAGCGCGCCGGGCAGGTCGGCCTCGACCCGCACCGACTGGCCGCCGTTCAGGTCCAGCGTGCCGGCGGCGCCCTGCGGCAGCAGCAGGTCGAAGCGCAGCGGCGTGCGCCCGGGGCGGTGCCGGGCGAGCAGCTCCTCGACCGAGCGCATCAGGCCGGGGGTGCGCAGGTCCAGCCGCAGCGACAGCCGCTGCGCGTGCTGGGCGCAGATCGCGTGGTAGTCCCAGCAGCGGCGCGCGCGCAGTGAGAAGCCGCCGCTGAATTCGTCCTCGCGCAGGCCGCCCTCGATGACCAGGATGCGGTCGCGGGTGAGCATCGCCTGGTGCTCGAAGTAGGCCTCGGCGAAGAAGGCGCATTCGAGCCGGCCGCGCCCGTCCTCGATCTGCACGAACGCCTGCGAATCGCCGCGCTTGCGCATCGTCGTCACCTGGCCGGCGACGATCACCGTGGATTCCGCGCGCCAGCTGCGGCCGCCGCCGTCCTCGCCGCCGCCGCGCCCGCGCGAGGACTGCCCGGCCTCGTACAGCGCGTCGAGGCGGCCGAGGTCGGTGCCGACCAGCGCCGCCAGCTCGTCGCGATAGGGGTCCAGCGGATGCCCGCTGAGGTAGTGGCCGAGCGTCTCGCGCTCGCCCTGCAGCTTCTGCGACAGCGGCCAGTCGGCGCAGGTCGGCAGGTCGATGGCGATGTCCGGCGCGCCGGCGGCGTTGCCGAACATGTCGACCATGCCGGCGTCGCGGTTCTTCGCGATCTGGTCGGTCGCCTTCAGCACCTCGGGCAACTGCAGCATCAGCGACGCGCGATTGCCCGCGAGGCCGTCCAGTGCGCCGGCGTGGATCAGCGCCTCGAGGGTGCGCCGGTTGAGCTTGGTCGAATCCACCCGCTTGCAGAAATCGAGCAGGTCGGCGAACGGCCCGCTGGCGCGGCGCTCGTCGGCGATCGATTCGCAGGCGCCGCGGCCCACGCCCTTCACCGCGCCCAGGCCGTAGCGGATGGTCTTCGGGTCGGTGGCCTCGAACATGTACGCCGACGCGTTGACGTCCGGCGGCAGCACGTCGAGCCCGATCGCCCGGGCCTCGTCGAGGAAGCCGACCACCTTGTCGGTGTTGTCCATGTCCGAGGACATCACCGCGGCCATGAATTCGGCCGGGTAATGGACCTTCAGCCACGCGGTCTGGTAGGCGACCAGCGCGTACGCCGCGGAGTGCGATTTGTTGAAGCCGTACTCCGCGAACTTCTCCATCAGGTCGAAGATCGGCGTGGCCACCTTCGCCTCGATGCCGCGCTCGGCGCAGCCGGCCTCGAACTTGGCGCGCTCCTTCGCCATCTCCTCGGGCTTCTTCTTGCCCATCGCGCGGCGCAGCAGGTCGGCGCCGCCCAGCGAATAGCCGGCCAGGACCTGGGCGATCTGCATCACCTGTTCCTGGTAGACGATCACGCCGTAGGTCGGCTTGAGCACCGGCTCCAGCGCCGGGTGCGGATAGCTCACCTCGGTGCGGCCGTGCTTGCGGTCGACCCATTCGCGATCCATCCCCGAGCCCAGCGGGCCGGGGCGGAACAGCGCGGCGAGCGCGATGATGTCCTCGAACGTGTCCGGCTGCGCGCGCTTGAGCAGTTCGCGCATGCCGCGCGATTCGAACTGGAACACCGCGACCGTGTCGCCGCGCGCGAACAGCTGGTAGCTCGGCTTGTCGTCCAGCGGCAGCGCGCCGATGTCCAGCGGCGGCTGGCCCTCGCGCGCGCGGCGGACGTTGATCGCCTTCACCGCCCAGTCGATGATCGTCAGCGTGCGCAGGCCGAGGAAGTCGAACTTCACCAGGCCGACCGCCTCGACGTCGTCCTTGTCGAACTGGGTGACCGGGTTGCGGCCGCGGCCGTTGCCGTCGTGTTCGGCGAACAGCGGGCAGAACTCGGACAGTGGCTGCGGCGCGATCACCACGCCGCCGGCGTGCTTGCCGGCGTTGCGGGTGAGGTCCTCGAGCTGCAGCGCGAGGTCGATCAGGTCGCGGACCTCGTCCTCGCTGTTGTAGCGCTCGATGATCTCGCCGATGGCGCGGTCCGGGTCCTTCTGCGCGCGCGGGCTGCGGCCGAGCACGTCCTCCAGCGACAGCGGGTCGGCCGGCTGCAGCGGGATGAGCTTGGAGATGCTGTCGACGAAGCCGTACGGCAGGCCCAGCACGCGGCCGGCGTCGCGCACCACCGCCTTCGCCGACATCGTGCCGTAGGTGATGATCTGGCTGACCCGGTCGCGACCGTACTTGGCGGCGACGTAGTCGATCACCTCGTCGCGGCGGTCCATGCAGAAGTCGATGTCGAAGTCGGGCATCGACACGCGTTCGGGGTTCAGGAAGCGCTCGAACAGCAGGTCGTACGGCAGCGGGTCGAGGTCGGTGATGCCCAGCGCCCACGCCACCAGCGAACCCGCGCCCGAGCCGCGGCCGGGGCCGACCGGGATGCCGTTCTGCTTGCCCCAGTTGATGAAGTCCGCGACGATCAGGAAGTAGCCGGGGAAGCCCATCTTCACGATCACGTCGAGCTCGATGTCGAGCCGCGCCTCGTAGCTGGCCCGGTCGTGGCCCGGCGCCAGCGGATACTTCTCCAGCCGCGCCTTCAGGCCGTCGTGCGCTTCCCTGCGGATCCAGCTGTCGAGCGTGTGGTCCTCGGGCACCGGGAACGCCGGCAGGTAGTACGTGCCCAGCGACAGCTCCAGGTTGCAGCGCATCGCCAGGTCGAGCGTGTTCTCGAGCGCGTCCGGCGCGTCGGCGGCGAACAGCGCCGCCATCTCCTCGCTGGTCTTCAGGTATTGCTGCGCGGTGTACTCGCGCGGGCGCTTTGGGTCGTCCAGCACCCGGCCGGTGGCGATGCACACGCGCGCCTCGTGCGCCTCGAAGCCGTCGGCGTCGAGGAAGCGCACGTCGTTGCTGGCGACCACCGGGATCCCGCGCTCGCCGGCGGCGTGCAGCGCGAAGGCGTTGAACGCCTCCTCGCCGTCGAAGCCGCAGCGGGTGAGTTCGAGGTGGAAGCGGTCGTCGAAATGGCGCTGCCAGTCGTGCAGCCACTGCGAAGCGAGGTCGTGGCGGTTGCCCGCGGCCAGCAGCCCGGCCTGGCTGTGGCGGCCGGCGAGGGCGAACAGGCCCTCGTTGGCCTCGGCCAGCCACTGCGGGCGCACGACCACGCCGTCGTGGCGCTGGCCTTCCATCCACGCCCGCGTCAGCAGCCGCGACAGCGCGAGGTAGCCCGAGCGGTCGCGGCACAGCAGGGTCAGCTTCCAGGGCGCCTCGTCGCCGTCGGCGAGCTGGATGTCGGCGCCGGCGATCGGCTTGACCCCCTCCTTTTCGGCCGCCTTCCAGAACTTGACCAGCGCGAACAGGTTGTTGCGGTCGGTCATCGCGACCGCGGGCTGGCCCTGCGCTGCGCAGCGGGCGACGAGTTCCGGGATGCGGATCGTCGAATCGGCCAGCGAATACTCGCTGTGCAGGTGGAGATGGACGAAGCGGGAGGACATCGGCGGGCCGGCGGGGCAGACCGGCAGGGTAGGGCCCGGGGCGGGTGGGGACAAGGCTTGACGCCGGGATTTCCTCGCGCCAGCGCCGCTGGGGCGCGGCGCGGGCGGGCAGCGGCCGCCCACGGGGCGCTTTTTGCGCGGGGCCCCCGCTGAACAGGCAGCGCTCGGCAGGGAGCGCTGAACGTGGAAGGCGGCGCGGGAAAAGGGCGCCTCTTCCCTGCCCGGCGACGGACGCGCCCGCCGCCGGGACCTGTCGTGCCGATCAGAGGATGACCGGCCCGCCTTTGCACCTGAACGTCCGCGAGCGCGAGGTCGAGCCCGAGGCGTTGGTCACCGTCACGGTCACGGTGATGTCGCTGCCGATGCTGCAGTCGCCGTAGAAGTCGCTGTGGCCGCTGTCGTTGACGACCGTGCCGCCGCCGGACCAGCCGACCGTGGTCGTGCCGTCGGAGGTGTAGTCGATGAAGCAGTAGAAGCGGCCGCCGCCGTTGTCCAGCGGGCAGGCGAAGGTGGTGATGGCCGGGACCGCGGCGTGGGCGGTCGCCGGTGCCAGCAGGCCGCCGGACATGGCGACGGCGAGGGCGGCGGCGAGGCCGAGGCCGCGAAGCGGGTCGAAGCGCGCGATGGATGGATGCATGGTCTCCTCCTGAGGGTTCCGTTGCGTCGGTGCGGCGCCGCCGCGAACGCCGCGGGCCGGTCGCGTCCCCGCGACCCGGTGAGCATGGCCGGGGATGGCTTAGGGGGATGTGACTGGGGCCGCGTCGCGGCCCCCCGGGGGGCGCTCAGCCGCCGAGGCGGGCCAGCGCGTCCCGCACCGGGGCGTAGCTGCGCCGGTGTTCCGGGCAGGGGCCGTGCGCGGCGAGCGCGGCCAGGTGCGCGGGGCTGGGGTAGCCCTTGTGGCGATCGAAACCGTACTGCGGCCACTGCGCGTGCAGCGCGCGCATGCGCGCGTCGCGCGCGACCTTGGCGAGGATCGACGCGGCCATGATCGCCGGCTCGCGGGCGTCGCCGCCGACCAGCGCCTCGCCGGGGCAGGGCAGGTCCTTCGGCAGCCGGTTGCCGTCGATCCGCGCCAGGTCGGCGGCCAGCGCCAGCCCGCGCAGGGCGCGCGACATGCCGGCCAGGGTCGCCTGCAGGATGTTGAGGCGGTCGATCTCCTCGCGCTCCACGAACTCGATGCGCCAGGCCAGCGCGCGTTCGCGGATCAGCGGGTCCAGCGCCTCGCGCGCCGCCTCCGACAACTGCTTGGAGTCGTTCAGGCCGTCGATCGGCCGGTCGGGATCGAGGATCACCGCCGCCACCGACACCGGGCCGGCCAGCGGGCCGCGACCGGCCTCGTCCACGCCGGCGATGCGCAGCGGCCGGGTGCGGGCGATGGCGGCGAGCGGGTCCTCGAACAGCCCGCCGGCAGCGGCGGGCGGCGCGGCGCGGCGCCGGGTCATGGCGTCGCAGCCGTCATGGCGTCAGCGCGACCGGCGCCGGCGCGGCGGCCAGTTCGGCCACGACCTCCGCCGCGCGGGCCGAGGCGTCGCGGCGCAGGGTTTCGTGCAGTTCGACGAAGCGCGGCAGCAGCGCCTCCACCGCCTGCGGCTGGCCCAGCCAGCGCAGGCAGGCGGCGGCGAGCTTCTCGGGCACGCAGTCGTCCTGCAGCAGTTCCGGGACCAGCGGCGCGTCGGCCAGCACGTTCGGCAGGCTGACGTAGCGGGTCTTGAGCAGGCCGAGCCTGGTGACGATGCGGTAGGTGGTCGGCGAGATGCGGTGTCCGACCACCATCGGCCGCTTGCACAGCATCGCTTCCAGCGCCGCGGTGCCGGAGGCCAGCAGCACCAGGTCGGAGGCGATCATCGCGCGCTGGGCGTCGCCGTGCAGCACCCGCACCCGCGCGGCGACGCCCGGCTTCGCCGCCAGCAGCGTGCGGATGGCGTGCTCGCAGGCCTCGTTCGCGGCCGGCAGCGCGATCCGCAGCGCCGGCACGCGCTGGGCGACCAGTTCGGCGGCATCGAGGAACACCGGCAGCATCCGCGCGATCTCGCCCAGCCGGCTGCCCGGCAGCAGCGCCAGCACCGGCGAGGTCGGGTCCAGGCCCAGCGCGGCGCGCGCGGCGGCGCGGTCCGGCTGCAGCGGGATGGCGTCGGCCAGCGGATGGCCGACGAAGCGCGCGTCGACGGCGTGGCGGGCGTAGATCGGCGGTTCCATCGGGAACAGGCACAGCACCCGGTCGGCGCTGCGGCCGATCTTCTCCGCGCGACCCTCGCGCCAGGCCCAGACCGAGGGGCTGACGTAGTGGACGGTGCGGACGCCGCGGCGCTTGAGCCACTTCTCGACGCCGAGGTTGAAGTCCGGCGCGTCGATGCCGACGAACACGTCGGGCCGCCACGCCAGCACGCGCCGGCGCAGGTCCGCGCGCAGGCGCAGCAGCCGCGGCAGGTGCGACAGCACTTCGGCCAGGCCCATCACCGCCAGCGCCTGGCTGTCGTGCCATGCGTCGAGCCCGGCCGCGCGCATCGCCGGGCCGCCGATCCCGGCGAATTCGGCGTCCGGGTGGCGCGCCTTCAGCTCGGCGATCAGCCCGGCGCCGAGCTGGTCGCCGGAGGCTTCGCCGGCGACCAGCGCGATCCGCAGCGGGCGCGAGGCGGTCATGCCGGGCTCACGGCTTGCGCCCGTAGCGGGCGGTGTACTGCTGGGCGAGCATGTCGCAGGGCATCTGCGCCAGTTTCCGCGCCGGCGGATCGAACACCGGGTCGTTCGCCTCCGCGCGGCAGCGCCGGATCGCGTCCAGCGCCTTCGCCTCCTGCGGGTCGAGCCGTGGCCACAGCAACTGGGCGGCGGTGAGCGCGATGGCGATCGCGAGCGAGCCGACCACGAAGATCCGCTTCGCCAGGCGCCACGGCCCGCGGTCGGCGCCGGCGGCGCAGCGCGGGCAGCGGGCGTCGTCGCTCGCGAGCGACGCGCCGCAGGCCGGGCAGGGCGCGGTCATCGTGCGGGGGTTCCCTGGCGCAGCGCCATCGACGAGGCCCTCATCGCAGCAGCGGACGTTCGCCGCGTTCGATGAAGTCGAGGAAGGCGCGCACGTCGTCGCTGTCGGCCGCGATCGCCGCGATCTGCCGCTTCGCTTCCTCCAGCGGCACGCCGGACACGTACAGCGCGCGGTAGGCGCGCTTGATCGCCGCCACCCGCGCCGCGTCGAAGCCGCGGCGCTTGAGCCCTTCGCCGTTGATCCCGCGCGGCCGGCCGTAGTCCTCCTGCGCCACCATCAGGAACGGCGGCACGTCGCCGTTGACCAGCGCGCCCATGCCGATGAAGGCGTGGTCGCCGATCCGGCAGAACTGGTGGATGCCGGCGAATCCGCTGAGGATCACCTGGTTGCCGACCTCGACGTGGCCGGCGAGGGTGGCGTTGTTGGAGAACACGCAGTCGTTGCCGACCCGGCAGTCGTGGGCGACGTGGGTGTAGGCGAGGAACCAGTTGCGGTCGCCGATCCGGGTGATCCCGCCGCCGCCGCCGGTGCCGCGATGCACGGTGACGAATTCGCGGAACACGTTGCCGTCGCCGATCGCCAGCTCGGTGCGTTCGCCGGCGTACTTCTTGTCCTGCGGATCGCCGCCGATCGCGGCGTGGCCGTGGAAGCGGTTGTCGCGGCCGATGCGGGTCGGCCCGGCGATGCTGCAGTGCGGGCCGACGTGGGTGCCGTCGCCGATCTCGACCTCGGGGCCGATCGACGCGAACGGCGCGATCACCACGCCGTCGCCGAGCTTCGCGGACGGATCGACGTGCGCCAGCGGACTGATCGAGGCTGCGCTCATGCCGGCCGCCTCAGTCCCGCGCTTCCGCGCACAGGATGTCGGCGCTCGCCGCTTCCTCGCCGTCGACCCGGGCGACGCCGCAGTACAGCGCCATGTTGCGGATGCGGCGCTTGATGGTGACGTCCAGCTCCAGCCGGTCCCCGGGCACGATCATGCGGCTGAAGCGCGCGTTCTCGATCTTCACCAGGTAGAACAGCTTGTCCTCGACCTGCACGCCGCTCATGCGGCTGGTGAGCTGGTAGAGCACGCCGCCGGCCTGCGCCAGCGCCTCCACCACCAGCACCCCGGGCATCACCGGGTGGCCGGGGAAGTGGCCCTGGAAGAACGGCTCGTTGATGGTGAGGTTCTTGAACGCCAGGATCCGCGAGCCGGCCTCGAACTCGACCACGCGGTCGATCAGCAGGAACGGGTAGCGGTGCGGCAGCAGCGACTGGATTTCGTTCGCGCCGAGCGGCAGGGCGGGCGGCGAGGCAGGCATCTCGGACGAGGTCATCGGGGTTCCTGGTTGCGCCCGCCGACCTGTCTGGCCAGGGCGTCGAGCTGTTTGAAACGGGCGGCGCTCTTGCGCCAACTGCGGTTGTCCATCAGCGGCGTGCCGGAGGAATACTCGCCGGGTTCGCGGATGCTGGCGGTCACCAGGCTCATCGCGGTCACGACCACGCGGTCGCAGACTTCGAGGTGGCCGAGGACGCCGGCGCCGCCGCCGATCAGGCAGTAGCGGCCGATCGTGGCGCTGCCGGCCACCGCCGAGCAGCCGGCCATGGCCGAATGCGCGCCGATGCGGACGTTGTGGCCGATCTGGATCTGGTTGTCGAGGCGCACGTCCTCCTCGAGCACGGTGTCGTCCAGCGCCCCGCGGTCGATGGTGGTGTTGGCGCCGATCTCGCAGTCGTCGCCGATCGACACCCCGCCGAGCTGCGGGATCTTCAGCCAGCGGCCGTGCTCCATCGCCAGGCCGAAGCCGTCGGCGCCGAGCACCGCGCCGGGATGGATCAGCACGCGCCGGCCCAGGCGCACGCGGCGCACCAGGGTGACCCGCGCGACCAGCTCGCAGCCCTCGCCGACCACGCAGTCCTCGCCGACGACGCAGCCGGGGCCGACGATGGCGCCGGCGTCCACCCGCGTGCGCGGGCCGATGCTGACGAACGGACCGATGCAGGCCTCGGGCGAGACCGTCGCGGTCGGATCGATCGCCGCGGACGGGTGCGCGCCCGGGAGCGCGGCCGGGCGATGGTCGAACAGCGCCGCGATCTTCGCGAACGCGGCGTAGGGATCGGTCGCCACCAGCGCGGTGCCGGCGTGGTCCGCGGCGTCCTCCTCGCGCATGACCACGGCGCCCGCGCCGCTGGCGGCGAGCTGGCCGCGGTAGCGCGGGTTGGCGAGGAACGCCAGCTGCGAGGCGCCCGCCCGGGCCAGGGTGGCGACGCCGTCGATGCGGCGGCCGCCATCGCCGCGCACCGCCAGCCCGAAGCGTTCGGCCAGCGCCTGGACGGTGAAGGAGCCCGGATCGGGCACGGCGGGATCGGGCACGGCAGGATCGGGCAAGGGCGACCTCGACGGGACGGGAGTCGGGATTATAGGTGTGTCGCGCCGGGCTTCGGGGCGTTCACCGCCACCGGCGCCGCGCCGCGCGCACGCGGTCCCCGCTGCGCCCCCCGCAAACGAGAAGGCCCCGGCCGGTGGGCCGGGGCCTCGCGGTCGCGCGGGGCGATGCGGTCAGAACGCGCCGCCGAAGGTGAACTGCAGGCGCTCCAGTTCGTCGTCCGGCTGGTTGCGGAACGGGAAGGCGTAGCTGATCGAGATTGGGCCGACCGGGGCGCGCCACAGCAGCGCCACGCCCGCCGAGGCGCGCAGCTCCGAGGTGTTGTAGCTGTCGACGTCCTTGAACACGTTGCCCACGTCGACGAATGCCGACACGCGCGCCGACGGCGTATCCAGCAGGGTCGGGAAGAACATTTCCAGCGAACCCACCGTCTTGAACGAACCGCCGATCGGCTGGCGCAGGGTGCTGTACGCCGCGAAATCGACCGGGCCCAGGGTGTTGTCGCGGTAGCCGCGCACCGAACGCACGCCGCCGGCGTAGAAGTTCTCGAAGAACGGCAGGCCGGTGCCGACCAGGGTGCGCTCGTAGGTGCTGCCCGGGCCGCAGTCGGCGTCGCTGGCCTTCGGGATCGGCGGCTGCTGGCCCTGCAGGGTGCAGGTGATGCGGATCGCGTCCTTGCCGTAGCTGTCGCCGTAGCCGAGCTGGAAGCGGGTGTTGAGCACCAGCGCGCGGTTGAGCGGCCAGTACTTGGAGAACTCGTAGTTGAGCTTGTAGTACTCGGCGGTCGAGCCCGGCAGGGTGATTTCCGCCGACACCCGCTGGTAGGTGCCGTAGCTGGGCGCGTAGAAGTCGTTGCGGGTGTCGCGGGCCCAGCCCAGCTCGGTGCGCCAGGAGTGGAACGTGCTCTTGCCGAACGCGTCGATGTAGTCGACCACGGACCTCGGCGAGGCGGTCGGGCTGGTCAGGAGCTGGTTGCGGTCGATGCCGAACACCACCGAGACGCTGTCGTTCTCGGTCAGCGGCACCCCGAACACCACCTGGCCGGCGGCGCTGGTCGAGGAGTACTGCGCGGTGTTGAAGTCGGAGTTGTCGAACTCGCGCCACCACAGGTTGTAGCCCAGCGACATGCCCTCGTCGGTGAAGTACGGGTTCAGGAACGAGAACGAATAGCGCTGCAGGTAGGCGTTGCGCTGGATCTCGGTGCTGATCTGGTTGCCGGTGCCGAGGAAGTTGTTCTGCGACAGCTGCAGGGTGGTGGTCAGGCCCGAGAGCTGCGAATAGCCGAAGCCGAAGGTGAAGCTGCCCGAGGTGGTTTCCTTGACGTTGAAGACCACGTCGACCTGGTCGTTGCTGCCGGGCACCGGCACGGTCTCGGCCTCGATCGAACCGCTCTCGAAGAAGCCCAGGCGCTGCAGGCGCACCTTGGAACGGTCGATCGCCGCCTGCGAGTACCACGAGCCCTCGAACTGGCGCATCTCGCGGCGCAGCACTTCGTCGGTGGTGCGGGTGTTGCCCTTGAAGCGGATCTGGCGGACGGTCACGCGCGGGCCGGGGACCACCTGCATGTTGATGCCGACGGTGCGCTTCTCGCGGTCGATGGTCGGGATCGGGTTCACCGAGGCGAACGCGTAGCCGATGTTGCCCAGGGTGTTGGTGATCGCGTCGGAGGTCAGTTCCAGCAGCGCGCGCGAGAAGGTCTGGCCCTTGCGGATGAACACGTAGCGCTGGATCTGGTCCTGCGACAGCACGGTGTCGCCGGTGACCTGCACGTCCTCGACGGTGTACTGCTCGCCCTCGGTCATGCTGGCGGTGACGAACATGTCGCGCTTGTCGGGGCTGATCGCGACCTGGGTGTTGTCGACGCTGAAATCGACGTAGCCGCGGTCGAGGTAGTACTCGTTGAGCTTCTCGAGGTCGCCGCTGAGCTTCTCGCGCGAGTACTGGTCGTCGCGGCGGTACCAGCTCAGCCAGTTGCTCTCGTTGGACTCCCAGCTCTCGCGCAGGGTCTCCTCGTCGAACTTCTCGTTGCCGATCAGGTTGATGTGGCGGATCTTCGCCGCCTTGCCCTCGTTGACGTTGATGGTCACGTCGACGCGGTTGCGGTCGAGGCGGGTGATCGTCGGGGTGATCTGGACGTTGTACTTGCCGCGGTTGTTGTAGGCGCGGTTGAGCTCGAGGGTCACGCGATCCAGCGCCAGGCGGTCGTAGGTCTCGCCCTCGGCGATGCCGATCTCCTTGAGGTTGGAGGTCAGGTCTTCGGTCTTGATGTCCTTGTTGCCGGTGATCTTGAGGGTGTTGATCGCCGGGCGCTCGGTCACCGAGATCACCAGGATGCTGCCCTCGCGGTCGAAGCGGATGTCCTCGAAGAACCCGGTCTTGTACAGCGCGCGCATCGCCTCGCCGATGCGGGTCGAGTCGACCGTGTCGCCGCGCTCGATCGGCAGGTAGGTGAAGACGGTGCCGGCGCCGATCCGCTGCAGGCCGTCGACCCGGATGTCGGACACGGTGAAGGCGGAAGCGGAGGCCGGGGACGCGCTTTGCGCCTGGGTCGGCGCGGCGTGGAGCGAAGCCAGGCTCGTGGCGAGGGCGAGTGCGAGCAGGCGGCGATGGGGCGTGCGCGTCATCAGGACATCCGGTAGAGGTGCGGTGGTGCGGAAGTGGAGCGAAGGGGGCGGGTGCGGCGGGCGGCCGGGAACGTCAGCGGGACGGCCCGGCGCCGGCAGGCGGCGGGCGACGTTCCGGGTTGGCGGGTGTCATCGGATCAGCCCCTGCAGGTCGTTGAAGAACGCCAGGCCCATGAGCCCCAGCAACAGGGCGAGCCCGACATATTGCCCGGCGGCCATCGCACGGTCGCTTAACGGTCGGCCCTTGAGCAACTCGATAAGGTAATACAGCAGGTGCCCGCCATCCAAGACCGGGACCGGCAGCAGGTTGAGCACGCCCAGGCTCAGGCTGAGCAGGGCGAGCAGGCTGAGGTACCAGGCCAGGCCGTTCTTGGCGTAGGCATTGGCCACCCGGGCGATGCCGATCGGGCCGGACACGGTGTCCTTGACCGCCAGCCGGCCGTCGAAGGCGCGCTTGAACATGCCGCCCAGCTCGCCGAGCTGGTACCTGGTCTCGCGGAAGGCCGCCGGCACCGCCTCCAGCGGGCCGTAGCGCAGCAGGGCGTCCTTCGGGGCCTTGGCGATGTCGCGTGGCGCGGCGATGCCGAGCAGCCAGGCCTCGCCGCCGCCGGCCTCCTTCGGCCGCGCGCCGAGGCGCGGGACGAGGGTCACCGTCCGCTTGGCGCCGTCGCGCTCGATCTCGACCGGCCCGCCGCCCGCCTCGCCCAGCCGGGCCACCAGCGGCGGCAGTTCGTCCCAGTAGGCCAGCGGCGTGCCGCCCACGGCGAGGATCCGGTCGCCCGGCCGCAGCACGCCGTCGGCGGCCGAGCCCGGCGATACCGTTTCGACCAGCGGGACCTGCAACTCGTGGCGGGGCACGATCCCGATGTGTTCGATGGCGTTGCCGAGGTCGTTGCCCGCCGGCAGCCGCGAAAAGTCCAGGGTGCGCCGGGTCTCGAGGCCGCCGGCGGTGCGGACCTCCACCGGCACCCGGCCGCGGTCGATCGCCGAGGTGAGCAGGGCCATGCTGGCTTCGGTCCAGGTCGGCGTGGCGCGGTCGCCGATCGACAGCAGGGTGTCGCCGCGCTGCAGGCCGCCGGCCGCGGCGATGCCCTGGGCCTCGCCGACCACCGGCGCGTAGTCCGGGCGGCCGATCACGAACATCAGCCACAGCAGGGCCACGCACAGGACCAGGTTGGCGAACGGGCCGGCGAAGCTGATCAGCATGCGCTGGCCGACCGGTTTGTGGTCGTGCGACTGCGCGCGTTCGGCCTCGGACACCTCGGTCTTGCGGTCGGCCAGGTCGTGCTCGCCGAGCATCCGCACGTAGCCGCCCAGCGGCAGCATCGCGATCGCCCATTCGGTGCCGTGGCGGTCCTTGCGCATCCACAGCGGCCGGCCGAAGCCGACCGAGAACCGCAGCACCTTGACCCCGCACCAGCGCGCGGCGAGGTAGTGGCCGAGTTCGTGGATGGTGACCAGCACGCCGAGGGCGACGATCAGCCACCAGGCGGACTTCAGGCCTTCGGCGATCATCATGTGCGCGCCTCGCGATGGGGGACCCTGCCGGAGACCGCCGCGCGGGCGATCGCCGCGCGGGTCGAGGCGCGCGCGGCGGCGTCGGCGGCGAGCAGGGCGTCGAGCGATCCGGCAGTGGCGTCGGGCATGCGTTGCAGGGCGTCTTCGACCAGGTCGGGAATGGACAGGAAACCGATTTCGCCCTGAAGAAAGGCTGAAACCGCCTCTTCGTTGGCGGCGTTGAGCGTGGCCGGCGCGGCCCCGCCCGCGGCCAGCGCGGCGTAGGCCAGGCGCAGGCAGGGGAAGGCGTCGGTGTCGGGCGCTTCGAAGTCGAGCCGGCCCTGCGCCAGCAGGTCCAGCGACGCCACGCCCGAGTCGATCCGCTCCGGCCAGGCGAAGCCCACCGCCAGCGCGGTGCGCATGTCGGGCAGGCCGAGCTGGGCGAGGGTGGAACCGTCGATGAATTCGACCAGCGAGTGGACCAGGCTCTGCGGATGGACCAGCACCCCGATGCGCTCGCCGGGCAGGCCGAACAGGTGGTGGGCCTCGATCACTTCGAGGCCCTTGTTCATCAGCGTCGCCGAATCGACCGAGATCTTCGGGCCCATCGACCATTTCGGGTGGGCCACCGCCTGCGCCGGGGTCACCCCCGCCAGCTCGGCGCGCGTGCGCCCGCGGAACGGCCCGCCGGAGGCGGTGAGCCGGATCCGCGCCAGCCCGGCATGGGCCTCGGCGTTGGGCAGGCACTGGAAGATCGCGTTGTGCTCGCTGTCGATCGGCACGATGCGCGCGCCGTGTTCGCGGACCGCGGCCATCAACAGGTCACCGGCCAGCACCAGCGACTCCTTGTTCGCCAGCAGCAGGCGCTTGCCGGCGCGGGCGGCGGCGAGGGTCGAGGACAGCCCGGCGGCGCCGACGATCGCCGCCACCACGGTGTCGCTGGCGGCGTCGGCGGCGAGCGCGTCGATCGCCCCGGCGCCGGCGTGGGCCTCGGTGGCGAGGCCGGCGGCGCGCAGGCCGTCGCGCAGGGCCGGGTAGGCGGCCGGATCGGCCACCGCCGCGTGCGCCGGGCGATGCCGGCGGCACAGCTCGACCAGCGCGGCGGCATTGCCGCCGGCGACCAGCGCCTCCGTCTGGAGGCGGTCGGGGTGGCGGGCGATCACGTCCAGCGCGGACGTGCCGATCGAGCCGGTGGCGCCGAAGACCGCGACCCGCCTCACGGGCGTGTCCCCGAAGCTTGGCGGATTCGGCGGAGAAGGCGGGCGGGCGGTGCGATGGGACGCATGGGGCGGATGGACCGGGGCGCGGGCGGCGAAGTTCAGAAGCCGAACAGCAGCTTGCCGAGCGCGAACACCGGCAGTGCCGCGAGCTGGCTGTCGATGCGGTCGAGCACGCCGCCGTGGCCGGGGATGAGCTGGCTGGAGTCCTTGGCGCCGACGTGGCGCTTGAGCAGGCTCTCGAACAGGTCGCCGACGACGGAGAACAGGATGGTCCACAGCGCGACGATCGCCACGTACGGCAACTGGCCCAGGGTGGCGCCGGCGAACGGCGCGGCGGCGAGGGCCAGCGCCATGCCCGCGGCGAGGCCGCCGAACAGGCCCTCGATGGTCTTGTTGGGGCTGATCCGCGGGGCCAGCTTGTTGCGCCCGAACGCGCGGCCGGCGAAGTACGCGCCGGTGTCGGCCGCCCAGACGATCGCCAGCGCCAGCAGCAGCCAGCGGTGGCCGCCGGGGATGCCGGTCTTCACCGGCTCCGCGCCGAGCTGGCCGGCGTGGATCAGCACCAGCGCGCACCAGGCCGGGATGATGCTGAGCGTCGCCGCGGCCAGCTTGAACACCCGGGCGTGGGTGTTGTGGTCGGACGCGAAGCTGTAGTGGCGCAGCCACAGCAGCGCCAGCAGCCACCAGATCACGCCCAGCAGCACCGCGATCTTGAACAGCACCAGCGAGGCGCCGCCGTCGGAACGCGAGGCCCAGACCAGCGCGACCATCACCAGCAGGTTGACCACCAGCAGCACGCCGCGGGCGATCGGGTCCTCGATGTCGGTCAACCGCAGCCATTCCCACAGGCCGATCAGGAAGGCGGCGGCGCTGACCGCGGCCATCCACGGCGTGGGCAGCAGCAATACGGCGGCGATCGCCAGCGGGGCCATGACCAGAGCGGCCAGCAAACGCGTCCGGGTCATGCGTCGGTCCTGTCGAGGGTGGGGAGGGGCGGCGGGACCGCGCCGGCGGGCGCGACCTGGGCGCTGGTGAGGCCGAACCGGCGTTCGCGGCCGGCGAAATCGGCCAGCGCGCGCTCGAGGGTGGGTTCGTCGAGGTCGGGCCAGAGCAGTTCGGTGAACCACAGCTCGGTGTAGGCCAGTTGCCACAGCAGGAAGTTGCTGATGCGGTGGTCGCCGCCGGTGCGGATGAACAGGTCCGGCGGCGGCAGGTCGGCCAGCGCCATGCGCCGCCCGATCGCGGCTTCGTCGATGTCGGCCGGGGACAGCCGCCCGGCGGCGACGTCCTCGGCCACCGCGCGCGCGGCGCGGGCGATGTCCTGGCGGCCGCCGTAGCTGGCGGCGATGGTCAGGTGCAGGGCGGCGTTGCCGGCGGTGCGGGTTTCCGCCTCGGCCATCCGCGCCAGGATCTCGGCCGGGAAGCGCTCGCGCTCGCCGATGAAGCGCAGGCGCACGCCGCGCCGGTGCAGTTCGTCGACCTCGCGCTCCAGCGCGTTGAGGAACAGCTTCATCAGCGCGCCGACCTCGTCCTCGGGCCGGCCCCAGTTCTCGCTGGAGAAGGCGAACAGGGTCAGCGCCGCGATCCCGCGGCGCAGGCACCAGTCGATGCACAGGTTGACCGCGCGGGCGCCGGCGCGATGGCCCAGCGCGCGCGGGCGATGGCGGCGTTCGGCCCAGCGGCCGTTGCCGTCCATGATCACGGCGAGATGGCGCGGGACTCCGGGCTGCGGCGGCGCGGACATGCCGATGCGGCCTCAGACGGCCATCAGTTCCTGCTCTTTCGCCCTGGCCACCTCATCGACGTCCTTGATCGCCTTGTCGGTGAGCTTCTGGATCTCTTCCTCGGCGCGACGCTCCTCGTCCTCGGTGATCTTCTTTTCCTTCAGCAGTTCCTTGACGTGCTGGTTGGCGTCGCGGCGGACGTTGCGGATCGCGACCTTGGCGTCTTCGCCCTCGCCGTGGACGACCTTGGCCAGCTCGCGGCGGCGCTCCTCGGTCAGCGGCGGCAGGTTGATGCGGATCACGGTGCCGGCGGTGTTCGGGGTGAGGCCGAGGTCGGAGGCGTAGATCGCCTTCTCGATCGGGGCCACCATGGTCTTTTCCCAGGGCGTGATCGTCAGCGAGCGGGCGTCGACGACGGCGATCGCGGCGACCTGCGACAGCGGCATGTCGGAGCCGTAGTAGCTGACCTTCAGGTGGTCCACCAGCGAGGGCGTGGCGCGGCCGGTGCGCAGCTTGGTCAGGTTGTGGCGCAGGGACTCCACGCATTTCGCCATGCGGGTCTGCGCGTCTTTCTTGATGTCGTTGAGCATGCCGGTTCCTGTATCGGTCTGGAGGCGGCCGCGCGCGGGGAACGTGCGCGGCCGGAGCGCCATGACCGGCGATTATACGACGCCGCCCCGGTCGCGGCCCGTCCCGGGCGGGCCGGCTCAGTCCGCCGCGACGTGGCCGTGCGGCGCCCGGTCGTGGCGATCGTGGCCGCAGCGGGCGCCGTGCTCGATCTGCAGCGTCGCGTGGTTGATCCCGAAGCGTTCGTCCAGCGCGTGGTGCAGCGCGTCGAGGAAGCGGTCGTGGTCCTCGCCGCCGGGGCGCACCAGGTGCGCGGTCATCGCGACCTCGCCCGCGCCCAGCGACCAGATGTGCATGTGGTGCACCGCCTGCACGCCCGGCTGCCCGGCGAGGAAGGCCTCGACCTCGACCTGGTCCAGCCCGCGCGGCACGGCGTCCATCGCCGCGTCGAAGGCGTCGCGCAGCAGCCGGAACGAGCCCACCGCCACCACCACCGCGACCAGCGCCGCGGTCGCCGGGTCCAGCCAGCGCCAGCCCAGCCACTGCATGCCCGCGCCGGCCAGCACCGCCGCCAGCGACACCGCGGCGTCGGCCATGAGGTGGAGGAAGGCGCCGCGGCGGTTGAGGTCCTGGCCGTGGTCGTGGCCGCCGTGGACGAACCAGGCCGCGCCGAGGTTGACCACGATCCCGATCGCGGCCACCACCATCACCGGCACCGCCGGGATCTCCGGCGGCGCGGCGAAGCGGCGCAGCGCCTCCCAGCCCAGCGCGCCGCTGAACCCGACCAGCAGCAGCGCGTTGCCCAGCGGCGAGAGCAGGGTGGCGCGCCGCCAGCCGTAGGTGTGGCGCCCGGTCGGCGGCCGCCGGGCCATGATCGCCGCGCCCCAGGCCAGCGCCAGACCGAGCACGTCGCCGAAGTTGTGGACGGCGTCGGACAGCAGCGCCAGCGAGTCGGTGGCGAAGCCGTAGCCGGCCTCCAGCGCCGTGTACGCGAGGTTGATCAGGGTCGCGATCGCGAACGCGCGCGTGCCGCTCGCGAGGACGCGCGCGTGGTCGTGGCCGTGACCGTGACCGTGACCGTCGCCGTGACCGTCGCCATGACCGTGATCGTGGCCGTGATCGTTCGCGCGGCCCTGCGTGCGGTCGCGCGCGGGAGCGTCGCGGCTGTGGTCGTGGCTGTGGTCGTGGTCGTGGTCGTGCGGTGCGGTCATGGCGGGATCGTGTCACGGCCGCGGGGCCGGACACTATTGCAGGGCGCGGGATTGCAGGGCGCGGACGCCGTGGCGGTGGCCGGATCGACCGCGGCAGGCCGGGGGCCGTCTCAACGCACCCCGTGCATCATCCGGCGCAGGATCGGCGAGGCGATGAACGCGACCACCGCGCAGCCGATCCCCATCCACATCAGCAGCCAGAACAGGTGCGCGTACTTGGCGCCGGCCTCGGCCATGTTCACCGCCTCGCCTTCGGGGATCTCCAGCGCGGCGAGCTTGCCGAGCAGCGCGGCCAGGGTTTCCGAGAACGCGGTCGCCAGGAACCAGGTGCCCATCATCATGCTGACCACGCGCGGCACCGACAGTTGGGTGACCGCCGACAGCCCGACCGGCTGCAGGCACATCTCGCCGATCTCCAGGATCAGGTAGGCCAGCACCAGCCACCAGACGCTGGCCATCTCGCCGCTGGCCCCGGCCTGCTGCGCCGCCAGCGCCAGCGGGATGAAGCTCAGGCCGCCGAACAGCAGGCCGTAGGCGGACTTGGTCGGCTTCGACGGATCCAGCCCGCGCTTGTCCAGCCACGTCCAGACCACCGAGAACAGCGGCGCCAGCAGCACGATGAACAGCGCGCCGAGGTAGGTCAGCGAGCCGGCGGTCTGCGGCAGCACCAGCGCGTCGCGCAGCAGGAACACCAGCATCAGCAGCATCGACACCCCGAACAGCCACTTCGGCGCCTGCGAACGCGCGTCGCGGTCGGACAGCGACGCCGACGCCACGAACGCCAGCGGCGCCAGCAGCAGCGAGACGATCGACCACGGCGCGCTGCCGGCGAAGGTGGCGAAGTCGCTGCCGAAGCCGCCGCTCCAGTCGAGCGCGGGCGTGGTCCGGACCATCGACGGCACGATGTCCTTGGTCAGCATGCGCTCGGTGAAGGTCACCCACGAACCGTAGGTCTGTTCGTACAGGGTGTAGAACACCAGCGCGGCGAAGATCAGCGCCATGGTCACGCCCATGCGCTGCGCCTCGACGCGCGAGCACTGGCGGGTGACGAAGCCGACGTACCAGAACCCGACCAGCAGGAACACCACCGACATCAGGATCAGCGCCAGGGTCGACTCCTCGACGAAGAACTGCAGCACGCCGACGTTCGCCGACAGCCAGATCGTGGCCAGGCCGAGCAGCGCGAACACCGCCATCGACGGCGCGTAGGTCAGCACCGGCTTCGGCGCGGCGTCGTCGCGTCGCGCCGAATGCCACATCGACCAGACGATGCCGGCCAGCGCCATCACCACGATGCCGAAGGTCCAGCGCACCAGGTCGGGGCCGAGCTTGATCACGGTGACCGCCTGCATCAGCCAGGCGACCGCGAACACCGCCGCCAGCGCGACCGCGTAGATGCCGAACTCGCGGCCCTTCGCCAGCGGCGCCGGCGGTTCGCCGATCCCGCGCAGGTACTTGCGGCCCCACAGGAACTGGATCAGGCCCAGCACCATGCCGATGCCGGCGGCGCCGAAACCGTACTTCCAGCCGAAGGTCTGGCCGAGGTAGCCGCAGACGATCGACGCGAACAGCGCGCCGAGGTTGATGCCGGCGACGAACAGCGAGAAGCCCGAGTCGCGGCGCGGGTCGTCCTCGCGGTACAGGCGGCCGACGATCGTCGACACGTTCGGCTTGAGGAAGCCCACGCCCATGATGATCAGCGCCAGCGACAGGTACATCGCGCGCAGCGCGCCCTCGTCGCGGACGACCTGGCCGTTGACGGTGGTCGCGGCGGCGCCCTCGATGCTCATGCCGGCGTGGCCGAGCACCAGCAGCAGGCCGCCGAAGATCACCGCCTTGCGCATGCCCAGGAAGCGGTCGGCGAGCAGGCCGCCGAACACCGGCACGCAGTAGACCAGGCCGCCGTAGGCGCCGAGCAGGTCGAGCCCGGACTTGTCGCCGAATTTGTGGTGCTGCAGCAGGAACAGCAGCAGCAGCGCCTTCATGCCGTAGAACGAGAAGCGCTCCCACATCTCGGTGAAGAAGCAGACGTAGACGCCCTTGGGATGCCCGAACAGTTCGTCGGAGGACGGCGCGGCGGTGGCGACTGCGATGGACGACAAGGCGGACTCCGGGACGTGCGGACGACGGGGGAGTATAGCCCCGGGCCCTCGGCGGCCCGGCCGTGCGCCCTGCACGATTGCCGGCGTGGCTGCCGGCCGTGGCTGCCGTCCGTGGCGCGCCGCGCCCGGCCGTCCGTGCCTTTCGGGCTATGCCCGCCGGCGGCGTCGGGCCTACCATCGAGCGTTTCCCAACCACAGGACGCCCCGATGTCCCCGACCCGCCTTCCCCTGTGCCTGGCGCTCGCGCTGGCGCCCGTCGCCGCGCATGCCGCGGACGCGCCGCACGGCCTGCAGCCGCGCGAACTGGCCACGCTCGACCGCTATTCGTCGCCGGCGCTGTCGCCGGACGGCCGCCTGCTGGTGTTCGCCAAGCGCACGGTCGACTTCGACGCCAACAAGGGCAGCACCGGGCTGTGGATCGAGAACCTGGTCGCGCGCGACGCGGCGCCGCCGAAGCGGCTGACCCCGGAAGGCTGGAACGTGAACTCGCCGGCGTTCTCGCGCGACGGCAGGACCGTGTACTTCCTCAGCGCCAAGTCCGGCAGCCAGCAGTTGTACGCGATCCCCGCCGGCGGCGGCGCGCCGAAGCAACTGACCGAACTGCCGGTGGACGTCGGCGTCTACAGGTTTTCGCCCGACGGCGCGCAGGTCGCGCTGGGCGTGGAAACCTACCCGGACTGCGCCTCCGACCTCGACTGCGCGAAGCACAAGGCCGACGCCGCCGGCAAGCGCAAGACCACCGGCATGGTGTTCGACCGCATGTTCATCCGCCACTGGGACGCCTGGAACGAGGGCAAGCTCAACCGGATCTTCGTCGCCCCGGTCGGCGACGCCGCCACCGGCGCGCCGATCAAGGCCGCGACCCTGGTCGGCGCCGACGTCATCGGCGACGTGCCGTCGCGGCCGTTCGGCGGCGACGACGAATTCACCTGGTCGCCCGACGGCAGGTCGCTGGTGCTGTCGGCGCGCAAGGCCGACCGCACCGAGCCGTGGAGCACCAATTTCGACCTGTACCTGGTCTCGGCCGACGGCAAGGGCGCCGCGCGCAACCTGACCGCGGCGAACAAGGCCTGGGACACCGGCCCGGTGTTCTCCGCCGACGGCAAGACCCTGTACTACCGCGCGATGGCGCGCCCCGGCTTCGAGGCCGACCGCTTCGCCCTGATCGCGATGGACCTCGCCTCGGGCAAGACCCGCGAGATCGCCTCGAAGTGGGACGCTTCCGCCGACGGCATCGTCCTCTCGCCCGACGGCAAGTCGATCTACACCACCGCGCAGGAGCTCGGTCGCCATCCGCTGTTCTCGGTGTCGCTGCAGAACGGCGAAGTGACCTCGATCTGGAAGGACGGCTCGGTGTCGTCGTTCGTGCTGGCCGGCGACACCCTGGCGATCGCCGCGAATTCGCTCAAGAGCGGCGACGCGATCAGCGTCACCAGCGCCGACGGCCGCCGCAAGCCGCGCGCGATCACGCCGACCGCCGGCGAGATGCTGCCGGCGGTGCGCTTCGGCGAGTACGAGCAGTTCGCCTTCCCGGGCTGGAACGACGAAACCGTCCACGGCTACGTGGTCAAGCCGTGGAACTACCAGGCCGGCAAGCGCTACCCGGTCGCCTTCCTCATCCACGGCGGCCCGCAGGGCAGCTTCGGCGACGGCTGGAGCTACCGCTGGAACCCGCAGACCTACGCCGGCCAGGGCTACGCGGTGGTGATGATCGACTTCCACGGCTCGACCGGCTACGGCCAGAAGTTCACCGACGCGATCAGCCAGCACTGGGGCGATCGCCCGCTGGAAGACCTGCAGAAGGGCTGGGCGGCGGCGCTGAAGAAATACCCGTTCCTCGACGGCGACCGCGCCTGCGCGCTCGGCGCCAGCTACGGCGGCTTCATGGTCAACTGGATCGCCGGCAACTGGAATGAACCATGGAAGTGCCTGGTCAGCCACGACGGCGTGTTCGACCAGCGGATGATGGGCTACGCCACCGAGGAGCTGTGGTTCACCGAATGGGAGCAGGGCGGCACGCCGTACGAGGTCCCGCAGAACTACGAGAAGTTCAACCCGGTCGACCACGTCGCCAAGTGGAAGACGCCGATGCTGGTCATCCACGGCCAGCAGGATTTCCGGATCCCGGTCGAGCAGGGCATCGGCGTGTTCACCGCGCTGCAGCGCCAGGGCATCGAGTCGAAGTTCCTGTACTTCCCCGACGAGAACCACTGGGTGCTGAAGCCGCAGAACAGCGTGCAGTGGCACGAGACGGTCAACGGCTGGCTGAAGCAGCACATCGGCGACTGACGCGGTCCGCATCGCATCGACACGAAGCCCCGGCCGTGCCGGGGCTTCGTCGTTTCAGGCGTCGCGCATGCCGTTCACTCCGACGGTCGTCGGTATGCCGAGCGCCGCACCATCCACTCCGACAGCAGCAGCGCGCCGAACGCCAGCGCCAGCGACACCGCGGCCAGCCGCAGCATGCCGTCGCCGCCGTCGGGGCGTTCGATCAGCGTGTACATCGCCAGCGCGATCGTCCGGGTCTCGCCGGGGATGTTCGACACGAAGCTGATCGTCGCGCCGAACTCGCCCAGCGCCTTCGCGAACGCCAGGCTCATGCCGGCGACGATGCCGGGCAGGCTCAGCGGCAGCGTCACCTGGCGGAACGCCGCCCACGGCCGCGCGCCGAGCCCCGCCGCGGCTTCGTCCACTTCGCGCGGGATCGCCTCCATCGACAGCCGGATCGCGCGCACGAACAGTGGGAACGCCATCACCGCCGCGGCGACGACCGCGCCGGTCCAGCGGAACGCGAAGCTGAGGCCGAACCACGCGTCGAGCCAGCGCCCGATCGCGCCCTGCCGGCCCAGCAGCACCAGCAGCACGTAGCCGGTCAGCACCGGCGGCATCAACAGCGGCAGGTGGATCAGCGCGTCCAGCAGCGCCTTGCCGCGGAAGCGGCCGCGCGCCAGCACGTGCGCCGCGAGCAGCGCGAACGGCAGCGACACGACGACCGCCAGCGCCGCCACGCGCAGGCTGAGCAGGATCGCCGAGGTTTCCTCCGGCGCGAACACGTCAGGGCGCGGCGAAGCCGGCGCGCGCGAACGCGCGCTGCGCCTCGCGCCCGCGCAGCCAGGCGAGGAAGCCCGCGCTGCGGCCCGGGTCGGCGGCGCGCACCCGCGCGGCCGGGTAGACGATGCGCGGATGGGTGCGCGCCGGGAACGTCGCGACCACGCGCACGCGCGGTTCGGCCTGCGCATCGGTGGCGTAGACGATCCCCAGCGGCGCCTCGCCGCGGGCGACGAAGGCCAGCGCGCCGCGCACGTTGTCGCTTTCGGCCAGGTGCGCGGAGACCGTCGGCCACAGGCCGAGCGCGGTCAGCGCCGCGCGGCCGTAGCGGCCGGCCGGGACCGCGGTCGTTTCCGCCATCGCCAGGCGGCCGTCGCCGAGCGCCTGCGCCAGCCCGCGCCTGTCGAGCGCCACCGCGCGCGGGCCGCCGTCCGCCGGCGCGACCAGCACCAGCCGGTTGCCGACGAGGTCGAAGCGCGTCGCCGGATCGACCGCGCCCTGCACCTGCAGCGTGTCCATCCACTGCGCGTCGGCGGAAACGAACACCTCCGCCGGCGCGCCCTGCACGATCTGCCTCGCCAGCGCGGAACTGCCGGCGTAGCTGATCTTCACCGCCTGTCCGCTGCGCCGGGTCCACGCCGCGGCGACCTCGTCGAGGCTGCCCTGCAGGCTAGCGGCGGCGAACACGAGGATCGGTTGCCGTGCGGGTTTCGCCGGTGCGGCGACGGCGACGGCAACGACGACCAGCGCGAACAACGACAGCAGGACGGCGATCAGGCGATGCATGCGGACCGGCGGCGGGGCGGGCGCTCCAGCCTACACCACCGGCGCGACCGCCCGCGCGTCAGCAGCAGCGCGAGGACCCGCGGCCGTAGCGCGCCTGCAGCCGGTCGGCGAAGAACGCCTCGCGCGTCATCGGCGCGCGCTGCGGATGCCGGCGGCGCATGTGCGCGAGGTAGAGATCGTAGTCGGGCACGCCGACGATCAGCCGGCCGGTCTGCGCCAGCCAGCGCCAGGCCGCGCGCGCGCGCTCAGCGAACGAGGTCGAGCGCGACATGCGGCGTCTCCAGCGCGGTCGGCTGCGCCTGCCGGCGGGCGGCGAGCGCGGCGCGCAGGCCCAGCACCGCCATCAGCGTCACCACGCTCATGAACAGCAGGCACAGGCTGGCGTCGAGCTGGTTGTTGAACACGATCCGCTGCATGTCCTGCACGCTCTTCGCCGGCGCCACCAGTTCGCCGGCGGCGAGCGCATCGCCGTACTTGCGGGCGTTGGCGAGGAAGCCGATCTTCGGGTCGTCGCTGAACAGCTTCTGCCAGCCGGCGGTCATGGTGCAGACCAGCAGCCACGCGGTCGGCAGCAGCGCCACCCACAGGAATTTCTCGCGCTTCATCTTCACCAGCGCCACGCAGACGAAGATCATCGCCATGCCGGCGAGCATCTGGTTGGCGATGCCGAACAGCGGCCACAGGGTGTTGATCCCGCCCAGCGGATCGACCACGCCCTGGTACAGGAACCAGCCCCAGCCGGCGACCGCCAGCGCGGTGCAGACCAGGTTCGCGGTCCAGCTCTCGGTGCGGCGGAACGGCGGGTAGGCCACGCCGATCACTTCCTGGATCATGAACCGGGCGACCCGGGTGCCGGCGTCGATCGTGGTCAGGATGAACAGCGCCTCGAACAGGATCGCGTAGTGGTACCAGAACGCCATCATCCCGGCGCCGCCGAACAGGCCGTGCAGGATCTGGGCCATGCCCACCGCCAGCGTCGGCGCGCCGCCGGCGCGCGAGAGCACGGTGGTCTCGCCGATCTCCCGCGCGGTGGCGGTCAGCATGTCCGGGGTGATCGTGAAGCCCCAGCCGGAGATCGCCTGCGCCGCCGATTCGGGCGTGGTGCCGATCAGCGCCGCCGGCGCGTTCAGCGCGAAGTACAGGCCCGGGTCGAGCACGCAGGCCGCGATCAGCGCCATCACCGCCACGAACGCCTCCATCAGCATGCCGCCGTAGCCGATCAGGCGCGCGTCGCGCTCGTTCTCGAGCATCTTCGGCGTGGTGCCGCTGCTGATCAGCGCGTGGAAGCCGGAGATCGCGCCGCAGGCGATGGTGATGAACAGGAACGGGAACAGCTTGCCGGCGAACACCGGGCCGCTGCCGTCGGCGAAGCGGGTGATCGCCGGCATCTTCAGGTCGGGCAGGGCGACGCAGATCGCCAGCGCCAGCAGCACGACGGTGCCGATCTTCAGGAACGTGCTGAGATAGTCGCGCGGCGCCAGCAGCAGCCAGACCGGAAGGACGGCAGCGAAGAAACCGTAGCCGATCAGCATCCACGCCAGCGCCTTGCCGTCGAAGGTGAAGCGCGCGGCCCATTCCGGCGACGCCGCGACCTGGCCGCCCAGCCAGATCGACAGCAGCAACAGCACCAGGCCGAGCAGCGAGACTTCGAGGATCCGCCCCGGCCGCAGCCAGCGCAGCCACGCGCCCATCAGCAGCGCGATGGGAATCGTCGCCGCCACCGTGAACGTGCCCCACGGGCTGATCGCCAGCGCCTTGACCACCACCAGCGCCAGCACCGCCAGCAGGATCACCATGATCGCGAGGATGCCGACCATCGCCACCAGCCCGGCGGCATGGCCCAGCTCGCTGCGGATCATGTCGCCCAGCGAGCGGCCGTCGCGGCGCACCGACAGGAACAGCACCAGGAAGTCCTGCACCGCGCCGGCCAGCACCACCCCGAACAGGATCCACAGCATCCCCGGCAGATAGCCCATCTGCGCCGCCAGCACCGGCCCCACCAGCGGGCCCGCGCCGGCGATCGCGGCGAAATGGTGGCCGAACAGCACGCGCCGGTCGGTCGGCACGTAATCGAGGCCGTCGTTGCGCCGCCACGCCGGCGTCGCCCGGGTCGGATCCAGCCGCAGCACCTGGTCGGCGATGTATTTCGAGTAGAAGCGGTAGCCGATCGCGAAGATCGACAGCGATGCGGCCAGGATCCAGAACGCGCTGATCGTCTCGCCCCGCGACAGCGCCACCGTGCCCAGCGCGAACGCGCCCAGCAGCGACACCAGTCCCCAGCCCGCCGTCTTCATCGCCGTCATCGTCCCGGCCGTCATCGTCATGTCCCCGCCTGGTGCCGCGCCCGGTCGCCACGACCGTGCGCGCAGCGTGTCGCCGAACCGGCCCGCGGTCAATGCGCGCCGCGGCATGCCCCGGCGGCGCGACCTGCGGCCCCCATCGGGTCTTTGCCCTCACCGCATCCCCGCCCCTCACCATGTCCCCGCCCCTCATCCGGCCTTCGGCCACCTTCTCCCCGCAAGCGGGGAGAAGGAAACGGCGGGGCGCAGAGAAGGGAACGGCGGGACGTGGAGAAGGGAACGGCGGGACGTGGAGAAGGGAACGGCGGGGCGTGGAGCAGGAAACGCTGCGGTTTTCCCTCTCCCCGCGTGCGGGGAGAGGGTGCCCGAAGGGTGGGTGAGGGGCGAACGGAGCCGCGGACGCGGAAGTGGGGACGCGGTCGCCGAAGCGGACCATACGCGCTTGCCCAACGCAGGCGGCGCGCAAACTTCGTTGACAGCCTGTGGTTTTCTCATCGCTGCCGGCGAGCGGGAACTGCTGCGGTCGGTCATGCCGCACCCCGCCCCTCATCCGGCCTACGGCCACCTTCTCCCCGCAAGCGGGGAGAAGGAAACGGCGGGGCGCGGAGAAGGGAACGGCGGGGCGGGGAGAAGGGAACGGTGGGGCGGGGAGAAGGAAACGGCGGGGCGGGGAGAAGGGAACGGTGAGGCGCGGAGAGGGGAACGGCGGGACGCGGAGAGGGGAACGGCGGGACGCGGAGAGGGGAACGGCGGGACGCGGAGAGGGGAACGGCGGGACGCGGAGAGGGGAACGGCGGGACGTGGAGAAACAAGCGCCGCGGCTTTCCCTCTCCCCGCGTGCGGGGAGAGGGTGCCCGAAGGGCGGGTGAGGGGCGAGCGGAACGGCGGGGCGTGGAGACGGAAGTAGCGGGGGAAGCGAACCCCGGCGGTGCGCCGCGCATGCCGGGTCGGCGTGTTCTCGCTCAACCCGCTCCTTCACTTTCCCCGCGAGCGGGAAGCGAGGCTCCGGAAGGCGGGCGAGGGGCGGTCAGCGCCGTCGCAATGGCGGCCAGGACGTCGTCGATCCGGAGCAGGACGTCGTCGTTCCAGAAGCGGATCACGCGGTATCCCTGTGCCTTCAGCCAGCGCGTGCGGGCGGCATCTTGGATTTCGCGGTCGAGGTGCTGGCTGCCATCCAGTTCGATGATCAGCCCGGCCTCCAGGCAGGCGAAGTCCGCGACGAAGCGGCCGATGCGGTGCTGTCGGCGGAACTTGCGGTCGAGCAGGCGTCTGTCGCGCACGTGTTGCCACAGCGCGTGTTCCGCCTCGGTCCGGCGCCGGCGCAGGGTGCGTTCGCGATCACGGGGGCGGGGTCCGCGCATGGGCAGCGTCCGGGGGCGATCCGGGAAGGATGCCGTCGCCGGAGAGACGTGTCTGTCGGAAGTGTCCGAACGCGATGTCGGCGAATGCGGTCGCGTGCCGTGGTGTCGTTGCGATCGGGATGGGGCGGCGTGCGGGGCTCGTCGCGCTACAGCCACTTCACCTTCTTCAGGTAGCGATACAGCACGATGCAGACGACGGCGACGACGACGATCATCACCGCGTAGCCGTGGCGGGTGTGGATTTCGGGCATGAATTCGAAGTTCATGCCGTACCAGCTCGCGAGCAGGGTCGGGACCGCGAGCAGTCCGGCCCAGCCGGCGAGTTTCTTGACCACTTCGCCCTGGTGGATGGTCACCATCGACAGGTTGACGCCCATCGCGGCGCTGAGCATTTCACGCTGGGTGTCGATCACGTCGTTGACGCGGACGACGTGGTCGAGCACGTCGCGGAAGTAGAGCTTGGCCTCGTCCGTGACCTGGGTCATCTGGGTGCGGGTGAGCTGGGCGAGGATGTCCTGCAGCGGTGCCACCGCCAGGCGCAACTGGGTGAGTTCCTTCTTCAGTTCGTAGAGCTTGACGATCGTGTCCTTGCGCCAGGTCTCGGCGAAGATCTCGTGTTCCAGCGCGTTCAGTTCGTCGCGGAAGTCGTTGACGATCGGCTGGTAGTTGTCGACGATGAAATCGAGGATGCCGTACAGCGCGAACGCCGGCCCCTGCGCCAGGAGTTCGGGTTCGCGCTCGAAGCGGTCCCGCACCTGGCGATACGACAGCGACGCGCCGTGGCGGACGGTGATCAGGAACCGCGGGCCGATGAACACGTGGGTCTCGCCGAACCGCACGTGGCCCTCGATCAGTTGCGCGGTATGCACGGCGAGGAACAGCGACTTGCCGTAGGCCTCGATCTTCGGGCGCTGGTGGGCGTGGTGGGCGTCCTCGATCGCGAGGTCGTGCAGGCCGAATTCCTCCTGCAGCTTGTCCAGCAGCGCCTCTTCCGGCTCGTACAGGCCGACCCAGATGAAGCTGCCGTCTTCGACCGCGAGGACGTCGCTGATCGCATCCAGGCCGATGTCTTCGCGGGTGCCGTCGCGGTACACCGCGCAGTTGACGACGCAGGCCGGCAGCGGGCGCGCGGGCGAGGCGGGGGAAGCCGAAGCGGGAGAGGCGGGCGAGGGCGACGGCGTCTGCATGCGCGGCATCGTGCCGCGATCGGCCGGTGGCGGCAACCCGCGGCCGCTCAGGCCGGTGCGTCGCCGCGGCGGCCCGCAGCCAGCAGCGCGAGGTGCAGCGGCAGCAGCAGGGCGATCCAGTGCGCGTTCGCCTGCGGCAGCAGCGACAGCCAGTGGACGAACAGCGCGGCGACGGCCGCCGCCGCCTGCGCCCCGAGCACGACGCGGAACACCGTGCCCGGCGCGCGGCCGCGCAGGCCGCGCCAGGCGCCCGGCAGCAGCAGCCAGGCGGTCGGCGGCAGCAGCAGCAGGTTGCGGTTGGCCCAGGCGAAGCGGTGCTCGGTGCCCAGCCACAGGAACAGCATGGTCGCGCCGAGCGCGCCGGCGACCAGCCAGAACAGTCCGGCGACCGCCATCGCCGTGCGCGGCCGCCGGGCATGCAGCAGCAGCCAGGCGATCGCCAGGCCCGCCCCGCCCAGCGCCCACGGCCACAGCGGCAGCGCCTGCTCCCGCGGTTCCGGTGCGATCCGCTGCGGCGCGACCGTGTCCTCGGCGGCGACCAGCGGGCGGCCGTCGGGCAGCCGCGCCTCGCGCAGGCCCTCGGCGAGGCGCATCGGCACGTAGGCCTCTTCCCAGCGCGACATCGGCGCGTCGGCGGCGGGGCCGAGGCCGACGTCGAAGCCCCAGCGCATCCACCAGGCCGGCCGCGCCAGCCGCACGGCTTCGCTGCGGTAGGTGTTGCCGCGCGAGCGCGCAGACAACTGCGTGCGCAGCGCGCCGCCGAGGGCGCGATCGACCGCGTCGCGCACCCGCGTGGCGCAGTTGTCGGTGAAATAGTCGTAGCGGTAGCGCGCGTTCTGCGGCTGCGCGTTCTCGGCCAGCGCCCGCGCCATGTCCGCGGCCTGCGCGGGGGTGAGGTCCAGCCACTGGATGCGCACGCCGCGGCCGCTCTGCAGGTAGTAGCCGAGGTCCTCGCGCCACGGCAGCTCGGCCAACCGGTAGACCATGTCGCCGCGCACGAAGCGGCCGACGAAGTCCGGTTCGCCCGGGTCGAAGATGCCGAAGTTGTACGAGACCGGTTCGGCGCCCGGGTATTCGACGACGATGGCGTTGTGGCCGAAGCGCTCGAAGAAGATCTCGCCCGGCAGCATCGTCGCCACGCCGATCCGCGGCGCGACGGCCGCGGCCGGTTCCGCGGCGCGCACCGACAGGCTGCAGAGCAGGGCGAGCGCGGCCGCGAACAGCGCGACCGCGGCCGCGTGCAGGCGGCTATGCGGCATGCACGCTCACGTGCAGCGTGTGCAGGCGCCGGGCGTCGGCATGCGCGACCCGGAAGCCGAAGCGGTCGAGCGTCAGTTCCTCGCCGGCCTCGGGCAGGTGGCCGATCGCCGCGGTGATCAGGCCGCCGATGGTGTCGTACTCGTCGTCGGCGAAGTCGGCGCCGAAGCGCGCGTTGAAATCGGAGATCGGGGTCAGCGCATCGACCAGGTACTGGCCGTCGGCCTGGGCCGCGATCAGCGCGTCCGGGTCCTCGGCGTCGTCGTGCTCGTCGTCGATCTCGCCGACGATCTGTTCGAGCACGTCCTCGATCGTCACCAGCCCGGCGACGCCGCCGTACTCGTCGATCACGATCGCCATGTGGTTGCGCGACTGCCGGAATTCGCGCAGCAGGATGTCCAGGCGCTTGCTTTCCGGCACCAGCACCGCCGGGCGCAGCAGTTCGCGCACGGTGCCCGGGCCGTCGTCGGCGACCACGCCGCGCAGCAGGTCCTTGGCCAGCAGGATGCCGAGGATCTCGTCCTTGTCCTCGCCGTGGACCGGGAAGCGCGAATGGCCGGATTCGACCACCTGCTTCATCAGCGGCACGAACTTGCCGTCGACCGGCAGCGCGACCATCTGTGCGCGGGGAATCATGATGTCGCCGACGCTGAGGTCGGAGATCGCCACGGCGCCTTCCATGATCCGCAGGGTGTCGGCGTCGATCACGCCGTCGGCCTGCACGTCGCGCAGCAGCTCGACCAGATCGTCCTGATTGTCGGGCTCGCCGGAGATCGCGGCGGTCAGGCGGGAGAACCAGGAGCGCCGCTTCTCGGGGGGCTTCTCCTGCGGTTTCGCGGCGCCTTCCGGCGCGCGGGTACTGTCGTCCTCGGACATCGTCGTCTTGGGGGCGGCCGTGGAGGCCGGATGGATCAGTGTAGCGCGTCCCGCACCGGTCCGGCGGCGGCCGGCCTCAGTCGCGGACCCGGTAGGGGTCGTCGATGCCGAGCGCGGCCAGGATCTCGCGTTCCAGCCGCTCCATGCACTCGGCCTCGCGCTCGTCCTGGTGGTCCATGCCCAGCAGGTGCAGCATGCCGTGGACGGTCAGGTGGGCGTAGTGGTGCCGCGCCGGCTTGGCCTGCTCCGCGGCCTCGCGCGCCACCACCGGGGCGCACAGCACGACGTCGCCCATCAGCGGCAGTTTCACGCCCTTGGGCAGTTTCACGCCCTCGGGCAGTTCGCCCGGGAAGCTGAGCACGTTGGTCGCGTAGTCCTTGCCGCGGTAGTGGCGATTGAGCGCGCGGCCCTCGTCCTCGCCGACGATGCGGATCGCGATGTCCGCCTCGCGGATGCGGCCCTCCAGCGCCGCCGCGACCCAGCGCCGGAAACTCGCCGCCGCGGGCACGCCGGTTCGTGCGGTGGCGTAGCCGACGGCGACGTCCAGGCGCACGGGGCCCTGGGTCACGACGGGTCGCCTTCGCCGCGCGCTGCCTTCGCCGCCTGCGCGTCGTAAGCGCGCACGATCTTCGCCACCAGCGGGTGGCGCACGACGTCCCGTGCCTCGAAGAAGGTGAAACTGACGCCGTCGACGTCGCGCAGCACTTCGATCGCGTCGCGCAGGCCGGACTTCACGCTCTTCGGCAAATCGATCTGGCTGATGTCGCCGGTGACCACCGCGGTGCTGCCGAAGCCCAGCCGGGTGAGGAACATCTTCATCTGCTCGACGGTGGTGTTCTGCGCCTCGTCGAGGATCACGAACGCATCGTTGAGCGTGCGCCCGCGCATGTACGCCAGCGGCGCGATCTCGATGACGTTCTTCTCCAGCAGCCGCGCCACCTTCTCCACGCCGAGCATCTCGTACAGCGCGTCGTACAGCGGGCGCAGGTAGGGATCGACCTTCTGCGACAGGTCGCCGGGCAGGAAGCCGAGCTTCTCGCCGGCCTCCACCGCCGGGCGCACCAGCACGATCCGCTGGATGCGCGAGGTGTTCAGCGCCTCGACCGCCATCGCGACCGCGAGGAAGGTCTTGCCGGTGCCGGCCGGGCCGACGCCGAAGTTGATGTCGTGGGTGGCGATTGCGTGCAGGTACTTCTGCTGGTTCGCGCCGCGGCCGCGCACGGTGCCGCGCTTGACCTTCACCGCGACGTCCTGCGGCGCGTAGCCGGCATTGCCGTCGGTGGCATCGGCCTCGTCGGCGCCGAGGCGCAGGTGGATCGCCGGGGCGTCGAACACGGTGTCGGCGGCTTCGGCGTAGAGCGCACGCAGCAGCTTCTCGACGCCGGCCACGGCGGCCGCGTCGTCGCCGCTGACGCGGAACAGGTTGCCGCGGTTCGCGATTTCCACGCCGCGGCGCAGTTCGATCTGGCGCAGGTGGGCGTCGAAGGGGCCGGCGAGGTTGGCGAGACGTTCGGGGTCGGCCGGGTCCAGCGCGAAATCGCGGTGGTGACTGTGGAGCGCTTGGGTCTGCATAGGCCGCGCAGGGTAGCGCGGGCCGGGGGGTGAACGCCATGCGGGGACGCCGTTCGTCGGCCGGTCATCGACATTAATTAATCGGTCAATTAATTTTTTCCGCATGCCCGCCGTCCCGCCATCGCCCCAGCGCCCGCCCCGCCGCTCCCGGCGACGGTCCCCCGGCCGCCCCGCCGGCGACGCCGGCGACCTCCGCGCCCGGCTGCTCGACGCCGCGGTCGCCGGGTTCGCCCGCCGCGGCATCGCCGGCAGCACGCTGCGCGACATCGCCCGCGACGCCGGCACCACCCCGGCGCTGGTCCACTACTACTTCGGCAACCGCGATGCGCTGCTGGAGGCGGTGATCGAGGAGCGCCTGATGCCGGTGATGCAGGCGCTGCGCGCGCCGCTGCTGGCGGCCGGCGACGACCTGCGCGCGCTGGTCCGCGGGTTCGTGCGCGGGGTCCTCGATATCGCCATGGCGCATCCGTGGCTGCCGCAGCTGTGGGTGCGCGAAGTGCTGCACGAAGGCGGCGGCCTGCGCGGGCTCATGTTCGACCGCATCGGCCCGCTGCTGCCGCGGATGCTCGCCGCGCGCTTCGCGCAGGCGCAGGCGGACGGGCAGCTCAACCCGCGCCTCGATCCGCGCCTGCTGGTGCCCTCGCTGGTGGGCCAGACGATGTTCCTCGCCGCCAGCGCGCCGATCTGGCGCGGCGTCTTCGGCGCCGACGACATCGACGCCGACGCGCTGTGCCGCCACGTCCTCGCCCTGCTCGAATCCGGTCTGGAGCTGCCCGAATGAGCGTCCATCCTTCCTCCCGCATCCTGCGCATCGCCGGCCCGCGACCGTTCGTTGCGATCTCCCTCGCGGTGTTCGCCGCGGCGTTCGCCGCGCTGCTCGGCGGCTGCCGCGAGTCCGCCGACCAGGCGCTCGGCACCCTGGAGTACGACCGCATCACGCTGCCCGCGCCCGCCGCGGAGCGCATCGTGGCGATCGCCGTGCGCGAGGGCGACCGGGTGAAGGCCGGCGCCGAAGTGATGACCCTGGAGGCCACCCGCACCGCCGCGCAGACCGACGCCGCGCGCGCCCAGGCCGAGCAGCAGCGCGACGCGCTGGCGGAACTGGAGGCGGGCACCCGCAGCGAGCAAATCGCGCAGGCGCGGGCGCAGCTCGCGGGCGCGCAGGCGCAGGCGCGCGACGCGCAGGCCTACCTCGCGCGGGTGACCCCGCTCGGCAGCCGGCAACTGGTGGCGAAGGCCGACATCGATCGCGCCCGCGCCGCCGCGCAGAGCGCCGACGCCCAGGTCCGCGCCGCGCAGGCCGCGCTGTCCGAACTCGAACACGGCGCGCGCCGCGAGCGCATCGCCCAGGCCCAGGCGGCCGCGCGCGCGGCAGAGGCCCAGGTCGCGGCGCAGGCGGTCGCGCTCGACAAGCTGCGCATCGTCGCGCCGCGCGACGCCCGGATCGACAGCCTGCCGTACAAGCTCGGCGACCAGGCGCCGGTCGGGTCGGCGCTGGCGATCCTGCTGGTCGGCGACGCGCCGTATGCGCGGGTCTACGTGCCCGAGCCGATGCGCGCCTCGGTGAAGGTCGGCGACGCCGCCACGGTCCACGTCGATGGCGTCGCGACCGCGCTCCGCGGCCGGGTGCGCGCGATCCGCAGCGATCCGGCGTTCACCCCCTACTACGCGCTGAGCGGCAAGGACGCGGCGCGGCTGAGCTACCTCGCCGAGATCGCGCTCGACGGTGCCGCCGACCTGCCGGCCGGGCTGCCGGTGCAGGTCGAATTCGCGACCGGGGCGAAGTGAACGCATGGACGCCGACCTCGCCATCCGCGCCAACGGGCTGAGCAAGCGCTTCGGCGCGCTGCTCGCGGTCGACGACGTCGACCTGCGCGTGCCGCGGGCGCACGTCTACGGCTTCCTCGGGCCGAACGGCTCCGGCAAGTCGACGACCATCCGCATGCTCTGCGGTCTGCTCACGCCGACCGCGGGCGACATCGAGGTGCTTGGCCTGCGCATCCCGGAACAGGCCGAGGCGCTGCGCCGCCGGATCGGCTACATGACCCAGAAATTCTCGCTGTACGAGGACCTGTCGGTGCGCGAGAACCTGGAGTTCCTCGCCGACGTGCAGGGCGTGCCGCGCGGCGAACGTCGGCAGCGGATCGACGCGCTGATCGACACCTACGGTTTCGCCGACCGCCAGGCGCAGCTCGCCGGCACCCTCAGCGGCGGCCAGAAGCAGCGCCTCGCGCTCGCCGGCGCGACCGTGCATCGCCCCGAACTGCTGTTCCTCGACGAGCCGACCAGCGCGGTCGATCCGGAATCGCGCCGCGACTTCTGGGAAAAGCTCTTCGACCTCGCCGACGCCGGCACCACCATCCTGGTGTCCACGCACTACATGGACGAGGCCGAGCGCTGCCACCGCATCGCCATCCTCGACGTCGGCCGGCTGGTGGCCGACGGCACCCCCGCGGCGCTGACCGAGGCGCTGGCCGGCCGCACCTTCGGCGTGCGCACCGCGCAGACGCGCCGCGCGCAGGCCGCGCTGCACGGCGCGCCCGGCGTGCTCAGCGTCGCCCAGATCGGCGCGATGCTGCGCGTGCTGGGATCGTCGGGACTCGACGCCGCCGCGGTCGCCGGCCGCCTGCGCGACGCCGGCCTCGATGCCGAAGTCGAGTCGATCGAACCGAACCTCGAGGACGTATTCGTCTCCGCCACCCGGCATCGCGATCGCGCGGAGGCGGCATGAAGCTGCGCCGCATCCTCGCCGTGGTGCTGAAGGAAATCCGCCAGATGCGGCGCGACCGCATGACCCTGGCGATGATGATCGGCATCCCCACGCTGCAATTGGCGCTGTTCGGGTTCGCGATCAACCTCGACGTGCGCAACCTGCCGGCGGCGGTCGCGGACATGGCGGGCACCGCGGGTTCGCGCATCCTGGTGCAGGATCTCTACGCCGCCGGGGTGGTGCGCCGCGCCGGCGAGGCGCGGACGCCGCAGGAGATCCGGGCCCTGCTCGACCGCGGCGAGATCAAGATCGGCGTCGTGATCCCGCCGGACTTCGAGCGTCGCCGGCTCGACGGCCGCGAGGCGGTGCAAGTGATCGTCGACGGCAGCGACCTGACCGTGCAGTCGGCGGCGCGCCAGCTCGCGTCGCTGCCGCTGGACGGCCGTTCGGCGTCGTCCGCGTCGCAGATCGCGATGCTGCCGCTGTACAACCCCGAGCGCCGTTCGGCGGTGAACGTGGTGCCCGGGCTGATCGGCGTGATCCTGACCATGACGATGGTGATGTTCACCGCGATGGCGATCGTCCGCGAACGCGAGCGCGGCAATCTCGAACTGCTGATCACCACGCCGGTGTCCAGCGCGGAACTGATGATCGGCAAGGTGCTGCCGTACATCGCGGTCGGCCTGATCCAGACCACGGTGGTGCTGCTGCTGGGCATCGGCGTGTTCGCGGTGCCGGTGCGCGGGCACCTGCTCGACGTCTACGGCGCGGCGATGCTGCTGATCGTCGCCAACCTCGCCCTGGGCCTGCTGGTCTCGACCCGGGCGCAGACCCAGTTCCAGGCGATGCAGATGGCGTTCTTCCTGTTCCTGCCGTCGATCCTGCTGTCGGGCTTCATGTTCCCGTTCGACGGCATGCCGCGACCCGCGCAGTGGATCGCCGAGGCGCTGCCGCTGACCCATTTCGTGCGCCTGATCCGCGGGGTGATGCTGCGCGGCGCGTCGCTGGCGTCGCTGTGGCCGGACGCGCTGGCGCTGGTGGCGTTCGCCGCGATCACGATGACGGTGGCGATATCGCGGTTCCGCAAGCGTCTGGATTGACGGCGGGGCCGGGCCCGCCCTACAGCGATTCGAGGAATTCGCGTACCGCGGGGCCGAAGCGGGCGATGTCGACCAGGAAGGCGTCGTGGCCCTGCGGCGAGGGCAGGGCGAGGCAGCGGGCGTCGGCGCCGCCGGCGAGCAGGCCGTCGGCGATTTCCTGCTGCTGCTGGATCGGGAACAGGATGTCGGTGTGGACGCCGATGGCGAGCGCGCGGTCCACGCGCAGGTGCGACAGGCCCTGCGCGCAGGTGCCCGGGCCGCGCTCGGACGACCACGCCTCGCCGAGGTCGAACCAGTCCATCGAGCGGCTGAGGTAGAGGTAGCAGTTCGGGTCGAAGCGCCGGATGAAGCGGCGCGCGTGGCCCTCGAGGTAGCTTTCGACCTCGAACTCGAGGCCGAACGGATCGTCGTCGCGGCGCTCGGAATCCAGGCGCACGCGGCCGAAGCGGCCGTCCCACTCCAGCGCCGAGCGGTAGGTGATCACGCCGAGCTTGCGCGCCATGCGCATGCCCGATTCCGGATAGGCGGCTTCGCTGTAGTCGCCCTCGTTCCACATCGGGTCGAGCCGGATCGCTTCGCGCTGCAGCGAGCGGATCGCGATCGAGAACGGCAGCGCGCGCGCGGCGCCGGAGATGTTGATGTGGGCGTGGGCGATGCCCGGGTGCCGCTGCAGCAGGGCCAGCGCGACCATGCCGCCCATCGAATTGCCGATCACGCAGGCCAGGCGCGCGATGCCGAGGCTGCGGACGACGTGGGCGGCGGCGTCGGCGCCGTCCTCCACCGACAGTTCCGGGAACGACAGCCTGTACGGCGCGCCGGTGGCGGGGTCGATCGACGCCGGTCCGGTCGAGCCCTTGCAACTGCCCAGCGAGTTGACGCACACCACGAACCAGCGATCGGTGTCGATCGGCTTGCCCGGGCCGAGCATCGCTTCCCACCAGCCGGGCTCGGGGTTGTCGTCGTGGCGCGCGGCGTGCGCGTCGGGCGACAGGCCGGTGAGGATCAGCACGGCGTTGTCGGCCGCGGGCGACAGCCGCCCCCAGGTCTCGTAGGCCATGCGCGCGCCGAACAGCGCGCCGCCGCGCTTCATCGCGAACGGCGAAGGCAGGTCGAGGAAGCGGGTGCCGGCGGGTATGAATTCGGTCATCCGTGGTATCCGGAAACGGTACGGCGCCGGGCAGCTTACGCGATGGCGCCGTCGTTTACCGGCGCCGTCCGCGGGACGCTCAGTCGCCCGCGGCCCGATCCGGATCGGTTTCGAGCGCCAGCGTCGCCCGGATCGGCCGATGATCCGAGCCGATGTCGGGCCCGCGCGCGCAATCGAGGCGGCGCCAGCCGGCGCCGGCGAGGACATGATCGATCGGAATGCCGAAATGCCCGGACGGCCATGTCGGGGCCAGGCCGCACGCGCGGCGCAGGCCGGGGGCGATCCGCGCGAGCGCGTTCGACCACGGCGTGGCGTTGAGGTCGCCCGCGACGACCGTCGGCCGCGTGCCCGCCGCGTCGGCCAGCGTGCGCAGCAGCCGGTCGCGCGCCGCCTGCCAGTGCGGGCCCAGCGGCGGCATCGGATGCGCGGCGACGACGCGCACCGGGCCGCGCGCGGTATCGAGGGTCGCGGCGAGCGCGGGAATGCCGTCGGCGCTGTCGCGGCGCTCGCGCTGCGACAGCGGATGTCGCGAGAGCAGGCCGATGCCGAACGGCGAGTCCATCGGGGCGAAATTGCGGTACGGATAGACGTCGGCGAGCGCGTCCTGCAGGCGGTCCGCATAGTCCGGCGTGAGTTCGACCAGCACGACGACATCGGCCGGCTGCGCGCGCAGCCAGGCGGCGAGCGGGGCGGGGTCGGGATTGCCGGCGTACACGTTGACGCTGGCGATGGTCAGCGTCGGCGCGGCGGCGGGATCGGCTGCGGACGGCAGCGGCGCGCTCGCCGACCACAGCGGCAGCAGCGCCAGCGGCAGCGCGACCAGCCAGCGCCGGTCGCGTGCGCTCAGCAGCGCGACCGCGACCAGCCACAGCGCGGCGTGCGCCGGCTGCCAGTGCGCGACCAGGTCCAGCCCCCAGCCGAACAGGCCGGCCGACGCCGGCAGCGCCCGCATCAGCCACGGCAGCAGCAGCGCGAGCAGCACCGCGCCGGCGAACAGCCGCAGCGGCAGCGGCTGCCTGCGCCTGCGCGCCGGGGAGGCGCGGTCAGTCGCCACCGAGGGTGAGCGCGATCGGCCCCTTCGCCGGCAGTGCGGTGCGCACCGGCTTCGATTCGATGTCGCCGGGCTGGCGCATCGGCGTGCCGCTTTCGGAAATGCGGGCGACGACTTCGACCTCGCGCAGCGACGAGAGTTTCGCGGTCGGCATCGGGCCGTCGGCATCGTCGAGCACGATCTTGAGCGGCAGCTCGGCGATGGTGTGCTTCTCGACCGCGATCGGCATCGGCGGACCGTCCGGCTGGCGCGCGATCACGAACACGGTGGCGTCTGCGCGCAGGCGCACGCGCGCGGCGAACGCCGGATCGAGGGCGACGGTCACGGTCAGCGCATGCGCGCCCGGTTCCGGCGGCTTCGGCGCGGGCAGCGGCGGCAGGCCGGCGTCCTTGCGCGCGGCCTCGACTTCGGCGCGCAGGGTCGCGCCCTCGTCGGCGCCGAGCGCGGCGAGCAGCGGCTCCCAGGTCCGCGCGGCCTCGGCGGCCTTGCCCTGCTGGCGCAGCGCGATGCCGAGGTAGAAGCGGGCGCGCTGGTGGTCGGGCGCCTGTTTCAGCGCGCGCTGCAGGTACTCGACCGCGCGCGCATCGAAGCGGTGCTCGGCATCGGCCTGCGCGCGCGCCTCGGCGGCGGCGGCGAGGTAGTCGGCTTCGTCCGGCGCGCGCTGGAGCACGGCCTCCCACGCGTCGCGGGCCTCGGCGTGCCGGCCGGCGCGCGCGTAGGCGCTGGCGAGCATGACCCAGCCTTCCTGGTCGGGGAAACGGTCGCGGTTGGCTTCGAGCTGCGCGATCGCCTGGTCGAGCGAGGTCGGGCGCTCGATCATCGCGGTGTCCAGCGACACCGGGGTACCGACCAGCCGGTACAGGCCGCCGGCGAGCACGGTGAACGCGGCGATCAGCACCAGCGCCGAGCCGCGGCGGGCGCGCCACAGCGGATGCAGCACGACGCCGAACGCGCCGAGCGCGAGCGCGGCGGCGAGCAGGGCGAACACGGTGGCGGAGCTGGAAGCGGACATCACCATTCCTGGGCATCGTCGTCGGCGACGGGGGGCGCGGCCGCGCGGTCGCGGCGCAGCAGGCGCCGGATCACCAGGCCGCCGGCGAGCACGAACAGCAGCGGCCCGAACCACAGCAGCCAGGTAGTCGGGCTCACCCGCGGCCGGTACAGCACGAACTCGCCGTAGCGCGCGACCAGGAAGTCGCGGATCTGCTGGTCGCTGCGGCCCGCGCGCATCAGGTCGAGGACTTCGCGGCGCAGGTCGACCGCGATCTGGGCGTTGGAATCGGCCAGCGACTGGTTCTGGCACATCACGCAGCGCAGCTCGGCGACGAGGTCGTGGAAGCGGGCCGCCTCGGCGGCGTCGCGGAACTGCAGCGGCGCGGGGTCCGAGGCCTTCTGCGCCCCGGCGACGCCGGCGACCACGAGCAGCAGCGCGCACAGCAGCGCGCGCCACCCCGCCATGCGCGTCGCGGCCGGGCTCACCGGCGGCGCTCCGCGGCGGCCAGCGCCGGCAACAGCTCGTTGTGCACGATCTCGTCGCTGAGCGGGCCGACGTGCTTCCAGCGCACGATGCCGTCGGCGTCGACCAGGAAGGTCTCGGGCGCGCCGTACACGCCGAAGTCGATCGCGGTGCGCCCGACCTCGTCGGCCAGCACCAGCCAGTACGGGTTGTTGAACTGCTCCAGCCACGCCAGCGCGTCGGCGGGTTCGTCCTTCCAGTTGTAGCCGATCACGCGCACCCGCTTGGTCTCGGCGAAGCGGGTGATCACCGGATGCTCGACCCGGCATTCCACGCACCAGCTGCCCCAGACGTTGAGCACGTAGGGCTGGCCGCGCAGCTCGCGGCCGGTGACGACGCGGGTCGGTTCGTGCAGCACCGGCAGCGCGAAGTCGGGCGCGGGCTTGTCGATCAGCGCCGAGGGCAGCGCCTCGCGGTCGGGATCGCGGCTCAGCCACACGCCCGCGGCGAGCAGGGCGGCGACCAGCAGGAAGGCGAGGAAGGGAAGCCAGCGTTTCATGGAGGTATTCGATCAGATGCCGACGTTGTCGGAGAACTCGCCGGTGCGTTCCGGCGGCGGTGTGCGCATTGATTGCAGTGCGCGCTCGTGTGGCTCCTGGCGTGTCTTGCGGAAGCGCCGGTCGGCCGCGGTCACGAAGCCGCCCAGCGCCATCAGCACCGCGCCGATCCAGATCCAGCGCACGAACGGCTTGACGTGGACGCGCACCGCCCACGCGCCGCCGCCGAGCGGCTCGCCGAGGGCGACGAACAGGTCGCGGGTCACCCCGGGCAGGATCGCCGCCTCGGTCATCATCTGGCCGCCGAGGTACTGGCGCTTCTCCGGGTGCATGACCAGCACCGGGCGGTCGTCGCGCAGCAGCTGCACGGTGCCGATGCTGGCGCGGTAGTTCGGGCCCTGCGCCTCGCGTACGCCTTCGAAGCGGAACGCGTCGCGGCCGATCTCCAGGGTCTGGCCGGGGCGCAGCGCGACCTCGCGCTGCTGCGCCTGCGCCTCGACCAGCAGCGCGCCGACCAGGAACACGGCGACGCCGGTGTGGGCGAGGGTCATGCCGAGCATCTCCGGCGTGAACCGGCCGTTGGCATGGCGCCCGCGCTGCCACACGAAGCGCGCGGTGCCGAACGCGATCCAGACCGCGCCGGCGACGCCCGCGGCGGTCTTCAGCGGCCCCTGCGGCGCCTGGACGTAGGCGATCGCGCCGGCGACCAGCGCCAGCGCCAGCCACGGCAGCAGCAGCTTCAGCGGCCGCGAGACCTGGTCGCGCTGCCAGTGGATCAGCGGCCCCAGCGGCAGCAGGGCGACCACCGGGGTCATCAGCACGATAAACAGCAGCGCGAAGTACGGCGGGCCGACCGAGAGCTTGTGTTCGCTGCCGATCGCGTCCAGCAGCAGCGGGAACAGGGTGCCGAGGAACACCATCGCCGCCGCCGCGGTCAGCAGCAGGTTGTTGACCAGCAGCAGCGCCTCGCGCGAGGCGCCGGCGAACGGCTGGCCGGCGTCGGTCTGCGGCGCGCGCAGCGCGTACAGCAGCAGCGAGCCGCCGACGACGCAGCCCAGGAACACGAGGATGAACACGCCGCGCCCAGGGTCGGCCGCGAACGCGTGGACGCTGGTCAGTACGCCCGAGCGCACCAGGAAGGTGCCCAGCAGCGACAGCGAGAACGCCGCGATCGCCAGCAGCAGCGTCCAGCTCCGGAAGCTGCCGCGCTTCTCGGTCGTCGCCTGCGAGTGCAGCAGCGCGGCGCCGGCCAGCCACGGCATGAAGCTGGCGTTCTCGACCGGGTCCCAGAACCACCAGCCGCCCCAGCCCAGTTCGTAGTACGCCCACCAGCTGCCCAGCGCGATGCCGAGGGTCAGGAAGCCCCAGGCGACGTTGGTCCACGGCCGGGTCCAGCGCAGCCAGTCGCGGACCATCTCCGGCGACGACGCGTTGCGGTCGAGCATCGCCGCGATCGCGAACGCGAACGGCACCGCGAAGCCGACGTAGCCCATGTACAGCATCGGCGGATGGAAGATCAGGCCGGGGTCCTGCAGCAGCGGATTGAGGTCGCGGCCTTCCTCCGCCGCCGGCAGCAGCCGCGCGAACGGGTTGCTGGTGAACAGCAGGAAGGCGAGGAACCCGGTGGCGACCGCGCCCATCGTGCCCAGCACGCGGGCCACCACCGGCGCCGGCAGGCCGCGCGAGAACAGCGCGACCGCGCCGGTCCACACCGCCAGGATCAGCGCCCACAGCAGCAGCGAGCCCTCGTGCGCGCCCCACACCGCCGAGAAGCGGTACATCATCGGCAGCAGCGAATTGGAGTTCTCGGCGACGTAGCGCACCGAGAAATCCTGGACCACGAAGGCGTGGGTGAGGATCGCGAAGGCCAGCGCCACCAGCGACAACTGCACGAAGGCCGCCGGACGCGCCACCGCCATCCACGGCGCGAGGCCGCGCTGTGCGCCCAGCAGCGGCAGCACCGCCTGCAGGGCGGCGACCAGCATCGCGAGGACGAGGGTGATCTGGCCCAGCTCTGGAAGCAGATGCATGTGGATTCAGCGCTGCGGCGCGGGCATGTCGGCGGCCGCGTCGGCGGCGGGCGGCGCATCGGCGCGCACGTTGTGCTTCTGGTGCGCCAGACCCATCTTGTCGGCCACTTCCTTGGGCACGTAGGTTTCGTCGTGCTTGGCCAGCACCTGCTCGGCGACGAACACCTGGCCGTGCATGCGCCCGGTCGCGACCACCGCCTGCTTCTCGCGGAACAGGTCGGGCAGGATGCCGGTGTAGACCACCGGGAGTTCGGCGTCGCCGTCGGTGACCCGGAAATGCGCCTCCATCGAGCCCTGCGCGCGCTGGAACGAGTTCGCGGACACCATGCCGCCCAGCCGGAACACCGTGTCGCCCGCGACCACCTTGGCGCCGGCGTCGCCGTGCAGCACTTCGCTGGGGGTGTAGAGATAGGCCACGTTGCGCTTGAGCGCGAGGGTCACCAGCGACACCGCGGCGCCCGCGGCCACCAGCAGCGCCAGCACCAGCCACAGCCGGCGTTTGCGGGAGGGATTCATCGTTGCAGCTCCGTGGGAAGGGGGGCGGTGCGGGCCGGGGCGCGGCGCGCGAGCAGGCGCACGCGGCGCAGGGTGCGGCGGATGCGCACGAGCGGCGCGACCAGGTCCCACAGCAGGACCACCGCGAACAGCGCGTAGGCGGCGGCGACGTAGCCGGCGTAGCTCACGGGGTCGCCTCCTGCGCCGCGGCGCGTTCGCGCACCCACTCCTTGCCGGCCTCGCGGTCGAGGTTGTCGGCGCGGGCGCGCAGCAGCAGCGAACCGATGAACCAGAACTTGGTGCCGATCAGCATCGCGATCAGCGGCGGGAACATGCTCGGGTCCATGCTCGACTGGCCGAACATGCGGATGGTCTGGCCCTGGTGCAGCGAGTTCCACCAGACCACCGAGTAGCGGATCACCGGCAGCAGGGCGACGCCGACGATCGCCAGCAGGCCCGCCGCGCGGGCGGCGTTGCGGCGGTCGTCGATGGCCTGGTACAGGCCGATGACGCCGAGGTAGAGGAACAGCAGGATCAGCTCGGTGGTCAGGCGCGGGTCCCATTCCCACCAGGTGCCCCACATCGGCTTGCCCCAGATCGAGCCGGTGGCGAGCGTGATCACGGTGAACGCCGCGCCGATCGGCGCGCAGGCCATCGCCAGGATCTCGCACAGCTTGATCCGCCAGATCAGGGCGATCGCGGCGTAGACGGCCATCAGCGCGAAGATGAACATGCTCATCCACGCCGCGGGGACGTGGATGTAGAGGATCCGGAAACTGTCGCCCTGCTGGTAGTCGGACGGCACGAAGAACCACGCGCCGACGCCCGGCAGCGCCGCCAGCAGGTTCAGCGCCCAGGCCACGCCGATCGCCATGACCAGCGCGCCGGCGCCGAAGCTCCACGGCGCCCAGCGCGCGGCGAAGCGGTCGAAATAGGGCGGCGAGCCGAGTTGGTGGAACCAGCGGACGAGTGGGTTCATGCCGGGAGATGCTTGCAGTGGGCGGACGATGGCACCGGAAGGTTAGGGGAAGCTGAAGGCGGGCCGGGCGCATTGTCCGGTCCGGCGCGCCCCGCGGTCGTTGACCTGGCGCAAGCGCGGGCGTTCCGCTGCGCCGGGCCGGTCGCCGCCGGCACGGGTCGAGCGCCCGATCTCCGGGCCCTCGAATCGCCGAGCCCTCAACTCGTCGAAATCCTGATCGCCGCCGCCGCGGTCAGCGGCGCGACGATCAGCGCCGCCGCCAGCCCCGCGCCGAGCAGCAGCAGGGCGCCGACCGGGTCCAGGCCCTGCGCGCTGGCCGCGACGCTGCCGGCGCCGAACACCAGCACCGGCACGTACAGCGGCAGCGCGAGCAGGCCGACAAGGATACCGGACCGGCGCATGCCGACGGTGAGCGCGGCGATCACCGCGCCGATCAGGCTCAGCAGCGGCGTGCCCAGCGCCAGCCCCGCCAGCAGCACCGGCAACTGCGCATGCGGCAGGTGCAGCAATTCGGCCAGGAACGGGGTCGCCAGCAGCAGCGGCAGCGAGGTCGTCGCCCAGTGGATGCCGGTGCGCACCGCCACCAGCCAGGCCAGCGGCACCGGCGCCAGCATCCACTGCTCCAGCGAGCCGTCCTCGGCGTCGCCGCGGAACAGCGTGTCCAGCGCCAGCAGGCCGGCGAGCAGCGCCGCCACCCACAGCACGCCGGCGGCCACGCGGGCCTGCAGCTCGGGCTCGTTGCCCAGCGCCAGCGCGAACAGCACCACCACGATCAGCGCGAACAGCGCCGGCTGGAAGGCGTCGCCCCGGCGCCGCCAGAGCAGGCGCAGGTCGCGGACCAGCAGCGCCCGCGCCGCGCCGGGCATCGAGGGCGGCTGGCCGGCGACGGCCATGCGGACTGGACGTGCGGTGTCGTTCATGCGGCCCGCTCCAGCACCAGTTCGCGGGTGCGCACCGGCGGCGCGGCGTAGGCGCCGTGGGTGGTGACCAGCGCCGCGCCGCCCTCGCGCAGGTGCGCCTGGACCATCCGGTTGACCAGTTGGATGCCGTCGAGGTCGAGGTTGGCGTAGGGCTCGTCCAGCAGCCACACCGGCGCCGGCGACAGCCACATCCGCGCCAGCGACAGCCGCTTCTTCTGGCCGGCCGACAATTGCCGGGCCAGCGCGTCCTGGTAGCCGTCGAGGCCGACGATGCGCATCGCCGACTCTGCGGTCTGGCTGGCGCGGCGGCCGTGCAGGCCGCAGAGGAAGTCGAGGTTCTCCAGCGCGCCGAGGTCGGCCTTCAGCGCCGGCAGGTGGCCGAGGTAGGCCAGCGCGCGGGTGCGCTCGGGGGTGTCGGTGGGGTGGCCGTCGATCTCGATCCGGCCGGACTCGGGCCGCAGCAGGCCGGCCAGCACCCGCAGCAGGGTGGTCTTGCCGGCGCCGTTGTCGCCGCGGATCAGCAGCGCCTCGCCGGCGTCCACCGACAGGTCCACCGGCCCGAACACGGGCAGATCGTTGCGCGAGAAGCACAGATCGCGTGCAGCGAGCAGGGGCGGAGTGGGGTGTGCGGGGTCGGTCATCGCGATGGGCTGGCCGGAAGCGGCCATGCCCGCCCGGACCCGCGATTCTACGGGCTGGACGCCGCGATTGCCGCGATGGCGGCGTCGGCCGGCGGCGACGGGTCGATCCAGTCGATCGCGGCGTGCGGCGGCGCGTCGGCCGGACGGGGGCCGGAAATCCGCAGCCGCACCGCCTGGCCGCGCGCCCAGAGCAGGGCCCCGGCCTGGCCGAAGCCGCGGGTCAGGCGGTCGAAGGCGGTGGTCTCCGGGTCCAGCACCAGCCACCCGTAGAGCTTCCACGTGCGATTGTCCGAAATCGCGCAGGCCGGCCGGTACTGGATGCCGAGTCCGTCGAGCGTGCGCTGGAGCGCGCGGTCGCCGTCCGCCGCCGGCGCGTGTCCGCCCGCCTGCGCCCAGCCCGGCTTGGCGGCCGACAGCAGGCCGAAGCGGCGGGCGTCGGGGAAGGCGTCCTCGAGGTCCGGGGCCGGCGCGCCGATGCGCAGCACGCGCCAATGTCCCCCCAGCTCCCACCGGTAGTCGGCGTGGAGCAGGCGGTCGGGCAGGTGCGCGGCACAGCCGGGGGCGGGAGACGGGGTCAATTCGATTCACCGGGGCGATCGACGGGCGCGGCATGGTAGGGCGCGCCCGTTCGAGCCCCGGCTCGGTTTCGGGCCGGCGCCGCGGGTGCCGTTCAGGCTGCTGAGCGGTCGTTCAGCTTCGCAGCCAGTCGAGATCCGCGTGATCGGCGAACCCGGGCGGCTGCTGCGCGTCGATCCGCATCCGGATGGGGGCGTCGGTGCGCCAGTACAGCGTGCCCAACTGCCCGAAGCGCCGCGACAGGGCGTCGAACGCGCCCACCGCCATGTCGATCACCAGCCAGCTCGGTTCGCGCCAACTGCGGTTGGCGGCCGAGGAGAACGCAGGGCGGAAGGCGCAGCCGCTGGCGACGAGATCGGCCTGCAGCCGTTCGTCCTCGGCGCGGTTCTCGGCGTCCGGACGCTCGACCGAATGCGGATTCCACGCCGACAGCAGTCCGGCGGTGCGCGCCGCCGGATAGCGCGCCCGCACCGCGGGCGCGGGCGCGCCGATGCGCAGGTCGAGCCAGTCGCCGTCGCATTCCCAGCGGTATTCGGCGGCGAGATAGGCATGGACGAGGGCAGCGATGCGGCCGCCGCCGGGGGACACGTGAGGCACTTGCATGGCGCAAGGTGTAACCCGGGGGCGGCTGCCCGTAAACTCTGGCGCCCACCGGCGGGAAATGCTATGGCGCACGGCGCCGATGCCTCCCGCGCACGCTTCCGGAACCGAGCATGCCCCTGACCAAGCTGCCCCGCGTGGGCACCACCATCTTCACCGTGATGTCGCAGCTCGCCGCCGAGCACGGCGCGATCAACCTCGGCCAGGGGTTCCCGGACTTCCCGGCGCCGCAGCGGCTGGTCGACGAACTCGACAAGGCCATGCGCGCGGGCCACAACCAGTATTCGATGATGACCGGCATCCCGGCGCTGCGCCGCGCGATCGCCGACAAGACCGAGCGCGTCTACGGCGTGCGCCCCGACGAGAACAGCGAGATCACCGTCACCAGCGGCGCCACCGAAGCGATCTTCAACGCCATCCATGCCGTCGTGCGCGAGGGCGAGGAGGTCATCGTGCTCGACCCGTGCTACGACTGCTACGAGCCGGCGATCGACCTCGCCGGCGCGCGCGCGGTCCACGTGGCGCTGGACCCGCAGACCTTCGCGCCCGACTGGGCGCAGGTGCGCGCGGCGATCACGCCGAAGACGCGGATGCTGATGATCAACAGCCCGCACAACCCGTCCGGCGCGATGCTGGGCGAGGCCGACATGCGCGCGGTCGCCGACCTGCTGCGCGACACCGGCATCTGGCTGCTCTCGGACGAGGTCTACGAGCACATCGTGTTCGACGGCGCCCGCCACGAATCCGCGCTGCGCTACCCGGAGCTGCGCGAGCGCGCGTTCGTGATCTCCAGCTTCGGCAAGACCTACCACTGCACCGGCTGGAAGGTCGGCTACTGCATCGCGCCGCCGGCGCTGAGCGCCGAATTCCGCAAGGTGCACCAGTACAACGTGTTCTGCACCTTCCACCCGGCGCAGCACGCGTTCGCGGCGATGATCGACGCCGAACCCGGGCACTACGAGCAGCTCGGCGCGTTCTACCAGGCCAAGCGCGACCGCTTCCGCGCGCAACTGCTGGGCACCAAGCTGAAGCCGCTGCCGGTGCCGGGCGGCTATTTCCAACTGGTCGACTACTCGGCGGTCAGCGACCTGGGCGACCTCGACTTCTGCCGCTGGCTCACCGTCGAGATGGGCGTGACCGCGATCCCGCTGTCGCCGTTCTACGAGACGCCGCCGGCCGGGCAGCGCCTGGCGCGGCTGTGCTTCGCCAAGAACGAGGCCACGCTGGACGCGGCGATCGAACGCCTGGGGAGGCTGTGACATGGACGATCTGCGCGTCACCCTGGTGCAGGGCGACACCCGCTGGCACGACCCCGAGGGCAATCGCGACCATTACGGCGAACTGATCGCCGGCCTGCGCGGCAAGACCGACCTCGTGCTGCTGCCGGAGACCTTCACCAGCGGCTTCTCCAACGACGCCATCGACCGCGCCGAAACGATGGACGGCCCGACGGTCGCCTGGCTGCGCGCGCGCGCGGCCGCGCTCGACGCGGCGGTGTGCGGCAGCGTGCAACTGCGCGTCGACGATGCGGCCGGCGGTCCGCAGGTCTTCAATCGCCTGCTGTTCGCCACCCCCGACGGCGCGCTGCGCACCTACGACAAGCGCCATCTGTTCCGCTACGCCAACGAGCACAAGCGCTACGCCGCCGGTCGCGACCGGCTCACGGTCGAATGGAAGGGCTGGCGGATCTGCCCGCAGGTCTGCTACGACCTGCGCTTCCCGGTGTTCTCGCGCAACCGCTACGACGTCGAGCGCCCGGGCGCGCTCGACTACGACCTGCTGCTGTACGTCGCCAACTGGCCGGCGGCGCGGGCGTATCCGTGGAAGACCCTGCTGCGCGCCCGCGCGATCGAGAACCTGTGCTACGTCGCCGGCCTCAACCGCGTCGGCACCGACGGCAACGGCCTGCACTACAGCGGCGACAGCGCGGTGATCGACTTCCTCGGCCATCCGGTGAGCGAATGCGGCGAGGAGGTCGTGGTCGTCACCACCACGCTGCAGGCGGCGGAACTGGCGGCGCATCGCGAGCGGTTCCCGGCGATGCTCGACGGGGATGCGTTCGTCCTCGAACGCTGACCGCCCGTCGGCCGCGCCGCGTTCGCTGCGACGGTGTCGCCTTCCGGCGCATCCCGACAAGGACACCCTCCGGGAATCCTGTCGACATGCGCCGCGAAACCACGATGGGGGTTCCGTGCCTCCTCTCGCTCGTCCTCCTCCTCGCGCGGCTGGCTCCGGCGGTCGCGGCCGAGCCCTCGCGCGAGGTCGTGGACCGGGTCGCCGACCGCATCGAGCGCGAGTACTTCGATCCCGATCGCGGACGGCGGATCGCCGCCGATCTTCGCGCCGAGGCGCAGCGCGGCGAATTCGATGCGCTGCGGGGCGACGCACTGGCGCAGCGACTGACGCGCCGACTGCGCCCGCTGGACCGCCATTTCCGGGTCGAATGGACCCGCGACGGCGATACGGCCCCGCGCGTGCGCGACGACCGCCCGCCACCCGGCGCCGCGCCCGCGCCGAGACCGTTGCGTGACGGACCCGCGCCCGTTCCCGGCGCAACGCCTGCGCGACGCGCGCTTCCGGACATCGACGTCGCGATCGACGACGACGGCATCGGCTGGCTGACCCTGCGGCGCTTCGCCGACCTCGACCCCGGCGCCGGTGGAGCGGGCGCGGCGGAAGCGATCACGACCGCGCTCGATCGACTGGCGGAGGCGAAGGCCGTCGTCGTCGACGTGCGCGGCAACGGCGGCGGGTCGCCGGAGATGGTCGGCTATGTCGTCAGCGCCTTCGTCGCGCCCGGGTCGCGGGTCTACAACAGCTTCCACACCCGCGACGCGGTGTTCAGCGAGGCGCCCGCGCAGCCGTACGCCCATCCGCGTCCCGAGGTCCCGCTGTACGTGCTGATCGACGGACGCACCGCCTCCGCCGCGGAATCCTTCGCCTACACGCTGCAGCAGGCCGGCCGCGCCGTCGTCGTCGGCCAGGTCAGCGCCGGCGCCGCCAATCCCGGGCAGGGGTTCGATGTCGGCGATGGTTATCGGGTCTTCGTCTCCACCGGATCGCCGATCAATCCGGTCAGCGGCGGAAACTGGGAAGGCGTCGGCATCGTTCCTGACCATGCGGCGCCGTCGCCGGAAGCGAAGCGCGCGGCGGTCGAACTGGTGCGGGCGCGGCTCCGCTGACGGCGCAGCGACGACGCCCGTGGCGCTCATCCGTTGTAGAGGAAGTACGCCCGTCGTCGCTTCGGGCTGACGACGATCATGCCGATCCGGCCGTAGGCGTAGTAGTTTCCGGGCGTCTGCAGCGCCGCTTCGGCGTCTTTCACGATCGCGTCCTCGATATCGATGCAGAAGCCGTAGGCGCAGACGTAGTCGTAGACGAGGGAACGCTGCCCGCCCGCGCCGGCGGGCCAGTGCGCATCGGGCGCGACCGGGGTCGGCTTCCAGTCCTCGAAGCGGCCCTGCCACCGGCCGGAGCGCGGCGACCGGTCGTCGCCGAGCGCGTCCAGGAACCGCACGCCCTGCGCTTCGATCCGGTCGGCGACGCCGTGCGGGAGCGCATACACCACGATGCCCGCTTCGTTGCCGCCGGGACCGAAGCCCCAGGACGCTTCGTTCGCGTACTCGATGCCGCGGACCTGCAGTCCTTGCGGCACGAAGGCCAGGCGATGGCGGTGTTCCAGCAGCGTCCAGCCGGCGCGCAGGCCCACGCACAGCAGGACCGATGCCGCGATGAACCCGAGCGGCCAGCGCAACGCCGCGCGAACGAGGCCGTAGGCGATCCCGGCGCCGAGCGCGAACGCGAGCGCCAGCCACAGGATGAGGATCATGCGCGACCGCCGCCGCGCGTAGCGGGCCGCGTGACGCGGCATCGCCCCTGCGCCCGTCGCGGACGCGGGCCGTGCGCGCCCGGTGCGGAAACCACGGTCATCCCCGCGCCACCGCGTCGCGGGTGCGCAGACCCGTGCGACACGCCGCGACCGCCGCGTCCGCGCCCGACCACGCCGGCGCCGGCTCGAAGCGCAGCGTGCGATAGCTCCACAGCGACGTCGCGTCGCCGCGCACGCGCCAGCCGTGCGGATGGCGGCCGCCTTCGAGCTCGAACGCGTAACGCTGCCGCAGCGACGCCATCAGCGACCAGGTCTGGTGGCAGGCCGGGGCGTCGTCCATCAACTGCGTTTCCATCAGCGCCGCGCGCGCGCCTTCGCCGACGCCGACCACCGCCCACAGCGGCAGGCTGGACGCGAGCATCCAGCGCAGCGGCCGCGGCAGCCGCGCCCGCATCGGTTGCGAAGCCGCCCACAGCGCCCACGCCAGCATCGCGCCGCCGCCGTAGACCACCAGCGCGAACAGCGGCGCCCGCGTCGCGACCTCCCATGCGCCGTACACGCCCATCGGCGGGAAGAACAGATGCGCGACCGCGAGCAGCCCGACCACCGGCAGCGCCTGCACGGACAGCGCGACATGGGTCAGTCCCAGCGCGAACAGCACGGCGAGCCCGTTGCGCACGCGGGACGGCAGACGGGCGACGACGGCGGGCAGCTTCATGCGATCTCCCGGCGGCCGAAGTAGACGCGCTCGGCCGCCCAGCGCATCGGCGCGGCGCCGAGCATCAGGTCGAACGGCCAGTCCATCTGCAGGTGGTCGAACGCCCAGCGCAGCGCGCGCTTCACGCGGTAGCGCGGCGCGGCGCGCTCGGCCACGCCCTCGGGCGCGGGGCCGCCCTCGCGCAGGTGGCGCGCGATCGCCTCGCCGGTGGTCCAGCCGTGCTGCCAGGCGGCGTGGATGCCGCCGGCGGTGACCGGCGAAACGATGCCCGCCGCGTCGCCGGTGAGGATGACGCCCGGCCTGGACATCGCCGACACCGGGCCGCCGCAGGGGATCAGCCCGGCGCGGATCGCGTCGGCCGGCAGCCCGTCGGGGATGCCCAGCGCCGGGCCGACCCGCGCGCGCAGGGTGTCGATGTCCGGGGTGCCGGTGCGCGAGGCGCGATGCCGGAACGCCAGGCCGAGCTGCACGCCGGTCGGGTTCTGCGCCGCCCAGCCGATGTAGCCCGGCGCCAGCGTGCGGCTGACGTAGCAGTGCAGGGCGTCGGGCTCGGCCAGCGCGAGGCCGGCGAATTCGTACTCGACGCCGTACAGGAAGTCGCGCACGCCGCCGAGGCCGAAGCGCTGCGCGACCCGCGATTTCGCGCCGTCGGCGCCGACGATCCAGCGCGCATGGCCGACCCCGGGCACGTGCCAGCCGCCGCGACGCGGGTCGGCGGCGGCCGAGGCGTGGACGAACGACTGCGACAGGCGCACGTCCACGCCTTGCGCGCGCAGTTCGTCGACCAGCCAGCGCATCAGGTTCGGGGTGTCGGTGGTGAGGAAGTAGTAGTCCGGCACCTGCAGCGCGACGTTGCGCAGGTTCGGCGCGTACAGGCGCACCCGTTCGATCCGCCGCAGCAGGTCGGACGGCGCCCGGTTGAGCCAGGTGCGTTCGGCCGCTTCCTTCACGATGATGCCGGTGGTGTGCAGCTTGAGGCCGGGGTCGCGCTTGCGCTCCAGCACGCACACGCGCAGCCCGTACTGCGCGGCGGCGAGCGCGCACGCGGCGCCGGCGAAACTGGCGCCGACGACGATCAGGTCGACATCGCGTTCGGGGGTGGCGGCCATGCGGACTCCTGCGGCGGGGACCGCTGCAGTCTCGCCGCGACGCGCGGGCGATGCGTGGGGCTTGCGTGAAGTCGCGCTTCACACGGGCGCGGGCCCCGGCGTCGGCCGCGGCGCGGGACGGTGACACGCGGCTGACATGCGGCCCTGCTGCAATCGCGGTCCTTTCCGCGGACAGGGTGTCCCATGCGAAGCTCGTTCGAGTCTCTCCTCGCGCCGCTGGCCGCGGCCCTGCTCGCCATGGCCGCATGCGCGCCCGCCGCCTCGGCCGCGACCGCCCGCCCGGCGTGGGTCGTGTCCGAGATCCGCGCCTGGAACCAGCCCTACGTCGCCACCGCCGCCGGCGAGCTCGACACCAAGCTGGCGAAGATGGCGCTGGACCCGTACACGTTCTATCGCGGCACCGCGCACCTGTTCCAGCGCGACATGGCGACCTGGCCGGCGTCGGCGTACGCGACCGCGCAGACCGGGCAGACCTGGATCGGCGGCGACGCGCACCTGGGCAATTTCGACGCCGCCCGCGACAGCAGCGGCGCCGCGGTGTTCCGCGTGTCCGACTTCGACGAAGGCTATCTCGGCCAGTACGTCTGGGACCTGCGCCGGCTGGCGACCAGCCTGGTGCTGGCCGGCCGCGCGAACGGCCTCGCCGACGCCGACATCCGCGTCGCGATCGGCACCCTCGTCGGCGCCTACGCCGACAAGATGGCCGACTTCAAGGGCAGTGGCGCCGAGGCCTCGTTCCGGCTGACGAAAAGCACCACCACCGGCGTGGTCGACGACCTGATCGCCGCCGCCGACGCGAAGACGCGCGGGGCGCTGCTGGGCAAATACACGCAGGTGTCCGGCGGCATGCGCACGTTCCAGAACACGACCGAACTGGTCGCGGTGCCGGCGGCCACGCGCAGCGCGCTGGTCGCGGCGATGACCGGCTACGTGACGTCGATCGCGGCGTCCAAGCGCTACGCCGCCAGCTTCTACGCGGTCAAGGACGTGCGCCGGAAACTGGGCTCCGGCGTCGGCAGCCTCGGCCGGCTGCGCTACTACGTGCTGGTCGAAGGCGGGTCGTCGTCGACCTCGGACGACGTGATCCTCGAGTTCAAGCAGGAAGCCGCCAGCGCGGTCGCGCAGACCGTGCCCGGCCGCCTGCCGACGTCCGCCTACGGCGGGCACGAGGGCCAGCGCGTCGCGCGCACGGCCAAGGCGCAGGTGCTCGATGCCGAGGTGCTGATCGGCTGGACCACGGTCGCCGGCCTGCCGTACTGGGTCCACGAGAAATCGCCGTACCAGCAGGACGTGGACGCGGCCGCGTTCGACAGCGCGGGCAGGCTCGACACCGCGGCGTCCTATTTCGGCCAGGCGCTGGCCTCGGCGCACGCGCTCGCCGACCAGGACTACGACGCCGCGGTGGTTCCGTACAGCATCGACAAGCAGGTGAGCGACGCGATCACCAGCAAGAGCGGGCTGAAGGCCGAGATCGCCGACTTCGCCTTCGCCTACGCCGACCAGGTCGCGCTGGACTGGGCGGCGTTCGTGGATGCGTACGACAGCGGCGCGCCGCTGTACTGAGCGGGCGCGGCCGCGGCTAGAATGCGTCGGGTCGCGACGGCCGGGCCGGGCGATCGTCCCGGGTGACCGACCCGATCCAGCAGGAGTCCCGCTTCATGACCGCATCCTTCCGCCTGGCGGCGCTGCTCGCCGCCGCCACCGTGGCGTCGGCCGCCACCGCGGCCGGCGCCGCCGGCTACCGTCCGACCACCCCGCGCGGGGTCGCCGCCTACGCGCTGGTCCGGCGCTGGTCCGGCCACGTGCAGAAGACCTACGGCACGCCGCCGCAGCGCTGGGCCGCGTCGATGCGGACCACCTTCGCGCGCGCGCCGCTCGACGCGATGCAGGCCGCGGCGAAGGCCGAGACGTTCGACGCGGCGATGGCGACGCTGTCCGGCACCGCGCGCGGGCCGGCGGCCGGCGCGGCGAAAGCCGCGTCCGCGCATGGCGCGCCGGCGAATGGCGTGCCGGCCAAGGGCGCCCCCGCGAAGGCCGACGTGGCGGTGGTGCGCAACCTGCTCTACACCATGATCACGCCCTGTCGCATCCTCGATACCCGCACCATCGCCCGGCCGCTGGTCGCCGGCGAGGCCCGCGCGTTCGGCTTCACCAACGGTTTCACCAGCGACCAGGGCGGCTCGTACTGCAACATCCCGGCCGGCGCATCGGCGCTGACCCTCAACATCACCGTGGTCGATCCCGGCGCCGCCGGCTACCTCACCGTCTATCCCAACGACGGCCTCTCGCGCCCGCTGGCGTCGAGCCTGAACTACAAGGCCGGCGACATCGTCGGCAACGAGATCATCGCGCGGCAGGTGGTCGACGATGTCGCGCCCTACACCACGCCGTCGTTCCGCATCTACTCCTACGCCGCGACCCACGTGGTCGTCGATGTGTCGGGCTATTTCACCCCGCCCGCGGCCGAGCCGCTGCAGTGCGTGGAAGTCAACAGCGCGCAGGCGACCGTCGCCCCGAACGCCACCGCGCGGGCCACGGCGCCGGCCTGCCCGGCGGGCTACAGCGCCACCGGCGGCGGCTGCGTCTCCAATGTCTATCCGTCGGTGAACGGCCTCTACTTCTCGAATTTCGGCCCGACCGCGGACAGCCCCTATGTCTGCGACGGCAACAACCGCGGCGCCACGGCCGTTACCTTCATCGCGCGCGGCGCCTGCTGCCGCGTGCCGGGGGGCTGAGCATGCGCGCCGACCTGGATGACGGTGCGCGCCGGTCGCGGCGCGCGATCGCGGCCTGTGCGATCGCGGCGCTGGCCTCGGCCGCGGCCTTCGCCGGCTATCGCGGCTACGCGACGGCGGCGCACGCGGCGACCGCCGCGCCCGCGCCGCAGGCGCAGGACGCGGCGATGCCGCGCGGTGCCGACACGCAGCGCGCGCGCCGGGCCATGGCCGACCTGGTGCTCGATCGCTGGGCGCCCGAGGTCGCACGCCGCCACGGCACGTCCGCGGACGCGTGGAAGCGCGGCATGCGCGCCAGCGTCGCGCGGCTGGCGATGCCGCAGCTGCAGGCGGCGCTGGCGGCGGATCGCTTCGAGACGATGCTGGCGATCGTGGACGGGCAGGTGGTCGCCGGCCCGGCGCCGGCGCGCGATCCGCGCGGCCAGGCCGCGATCCCGGGCAAGGCGCTCGCCGCCCGCGCCGCCTACAACGCGCTGCCGCCGTGCCGACTCGTGGATACCCGCAACGTCGGCGCGCGCATCGCGGCGGGCGGGGTGCTCGAGATCAAGGTCAGCGGCCCCGACATGCTGGCCCAGGGCGGCGCGGCGACCGATTGCGGCGTGCCCGCGGATGCCGGCGGCGTGGTCGTCAACGTCACCGTGGTCGCGCCCGACGGGGCCGGCTATCTCACCGCGTACCCGTACGGCGCGACCCGCCCGCTGGCGTCCAGCCTCAACTACGTGGCCGGCGCGATCGCCGGCAACGAAGTGATCGCGCCGCGCACCGTCGGCCAGGCCGCCGACGTTTCGCTGTTCTCGTACGCCGCCACCGACGTGGTGGTCGACGTGGTCGGCTATTTCGCGACGCCGCCGCGTTCCACGCTGTCGTGTACGGACGTCGTCGAGGTGCGGTCGCTGCCGACCGACAATTACACCGACGTCAGCGCCGTCTGTCCGTTCAACCAGACCCTGTTCCGCTACAGCGCGCCCGTGAGCGGGCGCTGCCGCTGGCTGGGACTGCCGGCGGGCGCCACGCCGCCGGGCACGCTCAGCGGCGCGATCTACAGCGGCTACCGCTTCGCCTGCGAAGGCGGCAACCTGAGCGGCCAGACCCAGCAGATCGAGACCACGGCGGTCTGCTGCGACGTGGTGTATCGCTGACCCCGCGGCGGCGCGGCCGGCTCAGCCGGCCAGCCGCCCGCGCAGCGAGTTGCTCATCGCATCGGTGATCACGACGTCGACGAAGCGGCCGCGCAGGTCCGCGCCGGCCGGGGCCGGGAAGTTCACGAAGCGCATGTTCTCGGTGCGGCCGGTGAGCTCGCCCGGATCCTTCTTCGACGGGCCTTCGACCAGCACCGTCTGGGTGGTGCCGACCATCGCCTGGGCGATGCGCTTCGCGTTGTCGTTGATCGCGGCCTGCAGGCGCGAGAGGCGGGCATGCTTCTCGTCGTCGCCCACGGTGTCCTCCAGGTCCGCGGCGGGCGTGCCGGGGCGGCGCGAGTAGATGAAGGAGAAGCTCTGGTCGAAGCCGACGTCCTCGATCAGCTTCATCGTCTTCCCGAAGTCGGCGTCGGTCTCGCCGGGGAAGCCGACGATGAAGTCCGAGCTGATCGAGATGTCCGGGCGCACCGCGCGCAGCTTGCGCACCTTCTGCTTGAACTCCAGCGCGGTGTAGCCGCGCTTCATCGCCGAGAGGATGCGGTCGCTGCCGGACTGCACCGGCAGGTGCAGGAAGTTCGCCAGTTGCGGCACGTCGCGGTAGGCCTCGATCAGCGAGTCCGAGAACTCCAGCGGATGCGAGGTGGTGAAGCGGATGCGGCCGATGCCCTCGATCCCGGCCACGGCGCGGATCAGCAGGCCGAGGTCGGCGACCTCGCCGTCGTCACCGTAGGGGCCGCGGTAGGCGTTGACGTTCTGGCCGAGCAGGGTGACCTCGCGCACGCCCTGGGCGGCGAGCTGCGCGACCTCGACCAGCACGTCCTCGAACGGCCGGCTGACCTCCTCGCCGCGGGTGTAGGGCACCACGCAGAACGAGCAGTACTTCGAGCAGCCCTCCATGATCGAGACGAAGGCGGTCGGGCCCTCGGCGCGGGGTTCGGGCAGGCGGTCGAACTTCTCGACCTCCGGGAAGCTGATGTCGACCTGCGGCCGGCCGGTCTCGCGCTTGGCGCGGAGCAGGTCGGGCAGGCGGTGCAGGGTCTGCGGGCCGAACACCAGGTCCACGAACGGCGCGCGCTTGAGCAGCGCCTCGCCTTCCTGGCTGGCGACGCAGCCGCCGACGCCGATGACCACCGGCCGGCCGGCGTCCCGCTTCAGCCCGCGCCAGCGGCCGAGCTGGCTGAACACCTTTTCCTGCGCTTTTTCGCGGATCGAGCAGGTATTGAGCAGGATCACGTCGGCTTCTTCGGCGTTCTCCGTCAGCACCATGCCTTCTTCGGCGCCGAGCACCTCGGCCATCTTGGCCGAGTCGTACTCGTTCATCTGGCACCCGTGGGTCTGGATGTAGAGCTTCTTCGGCGCGGCGCCGGGCAGGGCGGTGGGCGCGGACGGGACGGCGTCGAGGACGCCGGGAGCGGCAGGGTCGGTCATGGGCGTGTCCGGGGGCGCGGCGGTGATTCCGGGCCGGCAGCGGGAGGAAGGGGCGGATCCAGCGGGCGCGTATTCTGACACGTGCGTTCCGCCATGCCCCGGATCAGGCGTTGCGACGGGCCTGGCATGTTCACAATCAAGGACTTGGCAAACCTTCCCCGGGCGGCCAGACTGTGCGCCATGCGTGCTGCCCGGACCGCCATTGCGATAGGCCTGCTGCTGGCCGCCGTGCCGTGCGCCCATGCGGGCACGGTGTACCGCTGCGATGCCCCCGACGGCACCCGCACCTACGGCAGCAAGCGGGTCAAGGGCGCACAGTGCAGCGTCGTCGCCAGCTACGTCCCGTCGCAGGGCCGGCGCGCCGCGCCCACGCCCGCGCCCGCCACGATCATCGTGTCCCCGCCCGCGTCGTCCGCGGTCACGGCCGCCCCGTCCGCGCCGCCGCCGGCCGCGGCCGCCGCGTCGCCTGGCGTTTCGTCGCCGGCCGCTTCGCCGCCGGCCGCGCCGCCGCCGGCGGGCGTGACCCGGCGGGTCCAGGGGCAGGTCTACTCGTACATCAAGGACGGCGTCCGCAACTACACCAGCAAGCCGCCGCGCGGTGTGGCCGGGGCGACCGCGATCCGCACGATCCGCTACAGCTTCCTCGAGACCTGTTACGCCTGCGCGCCGCTGCCGGGGGTCAACTTCGGCACCCTGCGCCTCAACACCGACGCCTACGCCGCCGAGATCCGCGCCGCCGCCGCCACCCACGGGGTCGAGGAGGCGGTGGTCCGGGCGATCATCCACGCCGAATCGGCCTACAACCCGAACGCCATGTCCCGGGTGGGCGCGCAGGGCCTGATGCAGCTGATGCCGGCCACCGCCCGCCGGTTCGGGGTCGCCAACGCCTTCGACGCCGGCCAGAACATCCGCGGCGGCGTGCAGTACCTGGCCTGGCTGCTCAAGCGCTACAACGGCGACCTGGCCCTCGCCGCCGCCGGCTACAACGCCGGCGAGGGCGCGGTGGACAAGTACCGCGGGGTGCCGCCGTACAGCGAGACCCGGCGCTACGTCGAGCGGGTGCGGGTCCTCGCCGAGCGCTACCGGGGCGCGCTGGCCGGTCGCGGCTGAGGCCCTCGCGGGGGCCTCAGCGGGGCCTTTGCGGGACCGCCGCGGCGGTCCCGGCGGCCCGGGGACCGGCCCGGGAGAGGCCAAACATTGTCGGCCGATTCAGCGTTCCGTTACACTTCGTCGTCTTTGCCGGCCGGCCTTCGGGGACGGGAGCGGGCCGGCGATCCAAGTTTGCCCATTGTTTTGCGGAGTGCCGGATGGCAACAAAAGTCGTAGGCGGGTCGGACCAGTCGCATGGTGACGGCGCGCAACCGGTCGACGCGGGTCGTCGCCGCTTCCTGACCGCATCCACCGCCGTGGTCGGCGCCATCGGCGTCGCCGGCGCCGCGGTCCCGTTCATCAAGTCCTGGAGCCCGAGCGCGCGCGCCAAGCTCGCCGGTGCGCCGGTCAGCGCGGACATCGCCGGCCTCAAGGAAGGCCAGCAGCTGACGATCGCCTGGCGCGGCCAGCCGGTCTTCATCTCGCACCGCTCCAAGGCGATGCTGGACGTGCTGTCGACGATGGATCCGCTGCTGGCCGATCCGAAGTCGGACAACGCCGACCAGCAGCCGGCGTACGCGAAGAACCCGACCCGTTCGATCCGCCCGGAGATCATGGTGCTGGTCGGCGTCTGCACCCACCTGGGCTGCGCGCCGGAGTTCAAGCCCGAGATCCGGCCGGAACCGTTCGATCCGGACTGGAAGGGCGGCTACTTCTGCCCCTGCCACAAGTCGCGCTACGACTCGGCCGGCCGCGTCTACAAGAACATGCCGGCCCCGGCCAACCTGCCGGTGCCGCCGTACCACTTCGAGAACGACGCGACCCTGGTGATCGGCGTCGATCCGAAAGGAGCCGCGTAAGTCATGGCGAACATCCTCACCCGAACCGCCGACAACGTGATGGACTGGGTCAACGAGCGGGCGCCCGGCTTGATGCCGTTCTACCGCAAGCACATGACCGAGTACTACGCGCCGAAGAACTTCAACCTCTGGTACATCTTCGGCATCCTGGCGACGGTGGTCCTGGCCAACCAGATCGTCACCGGCATCTTCCTGACCATGCAGTACAAGCCGAGCGCGGCCGAAGCGTTCTCCTCGGTCGAGTACTGCATGCGCGACGTCGACGGCTGCAACATCATCCGGTACATGCACAGCACCGGCGCGTCGCTGTTCTTCATCGTCGTCTACCTGCACATGTTCCGCGGCCTGATGTACGGCTCGTACCGCAAGCCGCGCGAGCTGGTGTGGATCCTGGGCATGCTGATCTACCTGGTGCTGATGGCCGAGGCCTTCATGGGCTACGTGCTGCCGTGGGGCCAGATGTCCTACTGGGGCGCGAAGGTGATCATCTCGCTGTTCGGCGCGATCCCGGTCGTCGGCCAGGGCCTGACCGAGTGGATCATGGGCGACTACAACCCGTCCGACGCCACCCTGAACCGCTTCTTCGCGCTGCACGTGATCGCGTTCCCGCTGGTGCTGCTGCTGCTGGTGGTGCTGCACCTGGGCGCACTGCACGAAGTCGGCTCGAACAACCCCGACGGCGTCGAGATCAAGAAGGGCCCGAAGGGCAACCGCTGGTCGCCGACCGCGCCGGCCGACGGCGTCCCCTTCCATCCGTACTACACGGTGAAGGACACGTTCTTCGTCGGCTTCTTCATGATCATCGCGGCGTTCATCATCTTCTACGCCCCGACCTTCGGCGGCCTGTTCCTCGAACACGACAACTTCACCGAGGCCAACCCGCTGGTGACGCCGTCGCACATCAAGCCGGTGTGGTACTTCACCCCGTACTACGCGATGCTGCGCGTGGTGCCCTCGTTCTTCGGCATCAAGCTGTGGGGCGTGCTGGTGATGTTCGGCGCGATCGTGATGCTGTTCCTGGTGCCGTGGCTGGACAAGAGCCCGGTCAAGTCCTACCGCTACCGCGGCAAGCTGTCGTGGGCGATGCTGCTGATGTTCGCGGTGTCCTTCGTGTGGCTGGCCAAGATCGGCGGCGGCCCGGGCACGGACCCGACCGAAGCGATCATCGGCCGCGTGCTGACGGTGCTGTACTTCCTGTTCTTCCTCACCATGCCGGTGTGGACGAAGCTCGACAAGACCAAGCCGGTCCCGGATCGGGTGACGATGCATGACTAAGTTCTCCACCATGAAGACCACGATGCTCAAGCGCGGCGCGATCGTCCTCTTCGGCCTGCTGGCCTCGTTCTCCGCGGTCGCCTCCGAGGACGCCGCCCTGCAGCACGCCGGCACCGACCTCGAGGACCAGGCCTCGCTGCAGCGCGGCGCGCAGTTGTTCGTGAACAACTGCGCCGGCTGCCACTCGCTGCAGTACCTGCGCTACTCGCGGATGGCCGAGGACCTCGGCCTGAGCGAGGACCAGGTGATGGCCAACCTCAACTTCACCGGCGCGAAGATCGGCGACCACATGATGTCGACGATGCCGGCGGCCAAGGCCGAGAAGTGGTTCGGCAAGGCGCCGCCGGACCTCAGCCTGACCGCGCGCGTCCGCGGCACCGACTGGATCTACACCTACCTCAAGTCGTTCTACCTCGACGAGAGCCGTCCGCTGGGCTGGAACAACACCCTGTTCCCGAACGCGTCGATGCCCAACCCGCTGTGGCACCTGCAGGGCAGCCAGCGCCCGGTGTTCACCGCGAAGGAAGACAGCGGCGAGAAGGACGAGAAGGGCAATCCGATCAAGGCCTGCCCGCACGGCACGACCGAGATCGACGACGCCTGCGTCAAGCAGCTCGTGCTGGCCCAGGCCGGCAGCCAGAACGCCGACGAGTTCGACCGCACGGCGCGCGACATCTCCGCGTTCCTCGAGTACGCGGGCGAGCCCGGTGCGCTCAAGCGCCAGCAGACCGGCGTCTGGGTGATCCTGTTCCTCGCGTTCTTCACGTTGATGGCCTGGCTGCTCAAGAAGGAATACTGGCGCGACGTGCATTGATGGCCGGGGATGCCCTCCGCTCGACGACTTACACCCGCGGGGCGGTCGGCATGGCCGGCCGCCCCGCGTCTTTCTGAAGGATGGCGAGTCCGCGTATGCGCAATGCACTGACCCTGTTTTCCTCCGTGGACGACGTCCTGTGCCATCGCGTCCGCCTCGTGCTGGCCGCGAAGGGCGTGACCTACGACCTGGTTGCGGTCGACCCGCAGAACCCGCCCGAAGATCTCATCGATCTCAACCCCTACCATTCGGTGCCGACCCTGGTCGAGCGCGACCTGGTGCTGTACGCCGCCTCGGTGGTCAGCGAATACCTCGACGAACGCTATCCGCATCCGCCGCTGATGCCGATCGACCCGCTGTCGCGCGCGCGCCTGCGCCTGGCGATGCTGCGGATCGAGCACGACTGGGTGCCGCAGGTGCAGGCGGTGCAGTTCGGCAACCGCCAGCAGGCCGAGGCCGGCCGCAAGCGCCTGAAGGAACTGCTGACCGCCGCGGTGCCGCTGTTCAAGGCCAGCAAGTTCTTCCTGAACAACGAGATGAGCCTGGCCGACTGCGCCATGGCGCCGATCGTCTGGCGCCTGAAGGCGCTCGACGTGCCGCTGCCCAGCGACGGCCGGGTGATCGAGGATTACGGCAACCGGATCTTCCGCAACCCGGGCTTCGTCCGCAGCCTCACCCCGCAGGAAAAGAGCCTGCGCGACCTGCCGTCCTGAACCGCCGTCCCCGGCCCGCCTGCGGAGGTACACTCCGGCCATGACCGCCGAATCCCCGCCCCGCATGACCAGCCAGCGCCCCTACCTGCTGCGCGCGATCCACGCGTGGATCGCCGACAACGGCATGACCCCGCACCTGCTGGTCGACGCCACCCGTCCCGGGGTGCTGGTGCCCAGGCATGCGGTGACCGACGGCAAGATCGTGCTCAACGTCGCCGATCGCGCGGTGGCCGGGCTCGACATGGGCAACGAATGGATCACCTTCACCGCCCGCTTCCAGGGCGTGAGCCACCACGTGCAGGTGCCGGTGGACGCCGTGCTGCTGATCTACGCCCGCGAGACCGGGCAGGGCATGGGCCTGCAGGAGCCGCCGGCCGACGACGAGGCCGACGCGCAGGCGCCGGTGACGGCCGAGGGCCAGGCGCAGGGCGGCGACGACGACGCCCCGCCGCCGAAGCGCGGCCATCATCTGCGCGTCGTGAAGTAGCGCGGACCGATCGCGGGGGGGCGATGAGGGAAGCGACCAGCGGGGCGACCAGGGAGATCGCGGCGGTCCGGCGACGGGCCTCACTCCATCGAGACGATGGCGTTGCTCGCGGCCGCCGGCCCGGTGAACGCCACCAGCCGCTCGCCGTGGAGCACGATCCGCGCGATGTGCCGGTCGGTGCCGTCCTGCGAGTATTCGAAGCGGAAACTGCGCTCCAGCCCCAGCCGGCCGTCCTCGTGGCGGCGCAGGCGCAGCCCGGTGGCGTGTACGGTGTGGTCGATCAACTGCACCCCGGCCGCGCGGCAGGCGTCGCCGCCGATGCGGATCGCGCGCTCGGCGGCGGCCCGCGAAGCGCTCCAGAATGCGAACGTGATCGCAACGGCGATCATGAGGATCAGTAAAGTTGGCATTTCGTTAATTTGCGGCCGCCGCGATGCGGATGCAATCCCGACCCCGGAGTCAGATCGCCCATGAAGCTCGTGTTCGCCGCCGGCGAATTTCCGCCCACCCTGCTGCAGCAGGGCGTCAAACGCATCGGTTCGGCGCGCGACGCCGACATCGGCCTGCGCGGGCCCGACATCCTGCCGAACCACTGCGAGCTCCAGGTCGGAGGCCAGGGCGTGATGCTGAAGATCGCCCCGGGCGCCGCCGTGTCGGTCAACGACCGCCCGGTGGACGGCCTGATCGCGCTGCGCGCCGGCGACCGCATCGCCTTCGGCGGCGTGCAGGCCCAGATCGTCGCGCTGGATGCGTCCCGCGCCGCCGCCAGCCCGGCGCCGGCGCCGGCGGCCGACGACGTCGGCACCACGACGGTCCGCGCGGCGCTGCCGAAGTACGCGCTGCGCGCCCAGACCGGCCGCCACCTGGGCCGGGTCTATCCGCTGACCGGCGCCACCATCGTCGGCCGCGCGCCCGACTGCCAGCTGCGGCTGGAGGACACCAGCCTGTCGCGCAAGCACGCCAAGCTGATCCCGACCAACGAAGGCGTCGTCATCGAGGACCTCGGGTCCACCAACGGCAGCTTCCACAACGGCAAGCGCGCGCAGCGCGCGGTGGCCCAGCCCGGCGACGAGATCGGCTTCGACACGGTGCGCTTCTCGCTGTTCGAGCTGGGCAAGGAGGGCGCGGCCCCGGCGGCCGCGGCCGGCAAGGGCGTGCCGGGCTGGGTCTGGGTCGCCGTGGCGGTCGCCGTGGCGGCGGTGGCCTTCCTGGCGCTGCGCTGAGCCGGCCGATGCCGCACCACGACCCGCAACTGCTGGCCGCGCACGCCAGATCCAGCGAGCATCGCGCGGAGATCGAGGCCAGCACGATCTGCGGCTGCTTCTACTGCCTCGCCACGTTCGAGCCGTCGGACATCGGCGAGTGGGTCGACGCGCCGAAGGATCCGGTCACCGGCGCGCCGACCGGCGAGGGCGAGACCGCGCTGTGCCCGCACTGCGGCATCGACGCGGTGCTCGGCTCGCAGTCGGGATTCCCGATCACGCCGGAATTCCTCACCGCGATGCACGGGCACTGGTTTGGCTGACGCCTGGTTGATGCTTGGCCGACGCCGGGCGCGCCTCAGCCGCCGGGCGGCGGCCCCAGCTTCAGCGACAGGTCGATCGCGCGCACGTGCTTGGTCAGCGCGCCGATCGAGATGCAGTCGACGCCGTCCTCGGCGATCCCGCGCAGGGTGGCCATGTCCACGCCGCCGGAGACCTCCAGCGGGATGCGGCCGTCGTACGGCGCCGCGCGCGCGATCCGCACCGCCTCGCGGCGGGTCGCGGCGTCGAAGTCGTCGATCAGGATGCGGGTGCAGCCCGCGTCCAGCGCCTCGCGCAGTTGCGCCAGGGTTTCCACCTCGACGATCAGCGGCAGCGCCGGCGATCGCGCGCGCGCGGCGGCGACCGCGCCGGCGAGCGAGCCGTAGGCGCGGATGTGGTTTTCCTTGAGCATCACCGCGTCGTAGAGGCCGATCCGGTGGTTCTCGCCGCCGCCGATCCGCACCGCGTATTTCTGGGCGATGCGCAGGCCGGGCAGGGTCTTGCGGGTGTCGAGGATCTTCGCGCCGGTGCCGCGCACCGCCTCGACGTACTGCGCGACCACGGTGGCGGTGCCGCTGAGGGTCTGCAGGAAATTCAGCGAGGCGCGCTCGGCGCTGACCAGCGCCCGGCTGCGGCCGGCGAGGGTCGCCAGCACCGTGCCCTTGGCGGCGCGATCGCCCTCGGCCACGCGCCAGTCGATGCGGACCCCGGGGTCGAGCGCGCGGTGGCAGGCGTCGAACCACGGCCGCCCGCAGACCACGGCGTCCTCCTTGCACAGCAGGTACGCGATGTCCGGGCCGTCCGGCAGCAGCGCGGCGGTGACGTCGCCGCCGCCGAGGTCCTCGGCCAGCGCCGCGGCGACGTTCGCCGCGACCGCGTCCGGCGACGGTGGCGCGAAGCGCTCGCTCACAGGCCCGGCGCCGAGGCGGCGACGATGCCTTCCTCGACCAGCAGCACCGGGATGCCGTCGTCGACGCGGTAGACGGTGCGGCGGTCGCGGGTGATCAGGGCCTCGCGCAGCGGCGCGGTCTGCGGCGCATCGTCGGCGCGCTTCACCCCGCCCGCGGCGATCGCCCCGTTCAGCGCCTCCAGGCTGGCGCGGTCGAGCAGGGCCAGCGGCTGGCGGGTGGCGGGGCAGACGAGCAGATCGAGCAGCTTGCGGTCCATTCGGTTCGATGAAGCCGGGAGTGGGATGCCGCTAGAATACCGCTTTGCAGCAGGCGCGACGCCGCGGAGTGGACCATGGCAGCAACGAATGCGAGCGCGGGGCCGCTGGCCGGTGGCGCGCCGGTGGGGGTCGCGCTCATCGGCATCGTGATGGGATCGCGCTCCGACTGGGAGACGATGCAGCACGCCGCGGCCAAGCTCGACGCACTGGGCGTGCCGCACGAGGTCCGCGTGGTGTCCGCGCACCGCACCCCCGACGTGCTGTTCGAGTACGCCGCGACCGCGCAGGCGCGCGGCCTGCACGCGATCATCGCCGGCGCCGGCGGCGCGGCGCACCTGCCGGGGATGCTGGCGGCGAAGACCGCGGTGCCGGTGCTCGGCGTGCCGGTGCAGAGCAAGGCGCTGAGCGGCCTCGATTCGCTGCTGTCGATCGTGCAGATGCCCGCGGGCGTCCCGGTCGCCACCTTCGCCATCGGCAACGCCGGCGCGGCCAACGCCGCGCTGTTCGCCGCGGCGATGCTGGCGCCCGCGTTCCCGGCGATCGGCGAGGCGCTGGCGGCGTTCCGCGCGCGGCAGACGCAGGACGTGATGGACCACGACGACCCGAGGACGTGACCCGCGCATGACCACTGTCGGCATCCTCGGCGGCGGCCAACTGGCCCGCATGCTCGCCCTTTCCGGCGCCCCGCTGGGGTTGCGCTTCCGCGTGCTCGACACCGTCGCCGACGCCTGCGCCGGCCAGTTCGCGCCGCTGATCGTCGGCGACTACCGCGACACCGCCGCGCTGGCCGCGTTCTCGGCGCAGGTCGACGTCGCCACCTTCGATTTCGAGAACGTGCCGGCCGAATCCGCGCAGTGGCTGAGCGAGCGGGCGCCGGTGTTCCCGAGCCCGCGCGCGCTCGCCGTCGCCCAGGACCGGCTGGCCGAGAAGACCCTGTTCCGCGAACTCGGCATCCCGGTGCCGCCGTTCGCCGACGTCCCCGACCGCGCCGCGCTCGACGCCGCGGTCGCCGCGATCGGCACGCCGTGCATCCTCAAGACCCGCCGCCTCGGCTACGACGGCAAGGGCCAGTTCCGGATCAAGTCGCTGGCGGATGTCGCCGCCGCCTGGGACGCGCTGGGCGCGCAGGCCGCGACCGTCGGCCTGATCCTGGAAGGCTTCGTCGCGTTCGAGCGCGAGCTGAGCGTGGTCGCCGTGCGCGGCCGCGACGGCGCGTTCCGCACCTGGCCGCTGACCGAGAACTGGCACGTCGACGGCGTGCTTTCCGCCAGCCTCGCGCCCGCGCGCACGGATGCGGGCCTGCAGGCGCGCGCGATCGCGCATGCACGGGCGCTGGCCGAGGCGCTGGACTACGTCGGCGTGTTCGCGCTGGAGCTGTTCTGCCGCGACGGCGCGCTGCTGGCCAACGAACTCGCGCCGCGGGTCCACAACTCCGGGCACTGGACGATCGAGGGCAGCGAGACCTCGCAGTTCGAGAACCACCTGCGCGCCGTGCTCGGCCTGCCGCTGGGCGACACCCGCATGGTCGGCCACGCCTGCATGCTCAACTGGATCGGCGCGATGCCCGCCGCGGACGCGGTGCTGCGCGAACCCGGCGGCCACTGGCACGATTACGGCAAGGAGCCGCGCGAGGGCCGCAAGGTCGGCCACGCCACGCTGCGCGCGGACGACACCGCGGCGCTGGCCGATGCGCTCGCCCGCGTCGGCGCCGCGCTCGGGCGCGAGGCGCAGGTGGCGCCGGTGATCGCGGCGCTGCGCTGAGGCTCAGGCCGCGGGGCCGGCGCCGGACGCCGGCGGCAGGCGCTTCATCTGCACGATCAGGCCGATCGCGTACACCAGCGAATAGGCGATCAGCGCCATCGCGATGCCGAAGGTGATGCCGCTGGGCGCGGTCTGCGCGCCGGCGAGACCGCCGCCGCTGGTCATCCGCCAGGCGAGCCGGCCCAGCAGCAGGGCGGAGAGCAGGCCGCCGATCCATGGGTTCGGCGTGTAGCTGCGCTTGCCGTCGGTCCAGTGCACGTGGGTGTGCCTGAGGCCGAAATACGCCAGCACCAGCCCGCCCGCGAGGCCGATGCCCAGCGCCGGCAGCGTCTGCGGCGCGAACGCGCCGGCCGCCAGCAGCATCAGCGCCACGACCGACAGCAGCGCCACCCGGATCCACACCCGGGCGGGACTCCAGAACTGCACGCCGAAATTGCGCCGGATGCGGCGATACATCACGAACGCGACGAACAGCGGAATGAGATAGGGCGTGAGGGTGGCGGGGGCGAGGGCGGCCATCGGTCGGGAACCTGTCGGGGGTGACCGGCCGGTCCTGGACCGTTCGGCGTCCGCGCAGTGTCCGACCTCCGGCGACGGGCCACCAGTGAGGAATGTCACCGCGTGCCGGGCGGAGGCCGGCACGCGGTGCGGGTCGCCGGACGGGCGTCAGCGGCAGCGGCCGTAGCGATCGGGCGAGGCGCCGGGGCCACCGCGCCAGCCCGGCGGGTTTTCCCAGTTGGTGCCGGGGCCGCCGACCGGGCCCGGCGGGTTGCGGTCGTTGTCGTACCAGCAGCGCTTGGCCTGGTTCCAGAACCCATAGCGCGGGTGCCAGTAGCCGAACCGCTGATTGAAGTAGTAACCGCCGCTGCGGATCGCGAAGGTGTAGCGGACGCCGCGATGGTGGTAGTAGCGCGTGTCCGGCGATGCGCCGGGACCGCCGCGCCAGCCGGGCGGGTTTTCCCAGTTGGTGCCGGGGCCGCCGGCGGGGCCGGGCGGATTGCCGTCGTGGTCGTGCGGACGATCGCGGGCGGAGACGCCGCCGGCGACGGCGAGGGCGAGGGCGGCGATGGACAGCAGGGAAGCGAGGCGACGCATGGTGGACTCCTGTTGCGGAAGGCCAGCGGGAAATGTCCGGAGGGGCACGATCGTTGACGCCGTCCCGGCCCGCGTTCACGACCCAGCCGGGTTGCCGTACGCGCGGTGAAGCGCGGCGCCGCGCAGGTGTCCGGCAACGAAAACGGCCGGGTTTCCCCGGCCGTTCCGCGTGCGCTGGTCGGTCCGCCGGATCACTTCATCCGCGAGGCCACGAAGTCCCAGTTGACGAGGTTCCAGAACGCCTCGACGTACTTCGGGCGGGCGTTGCGGTAGTCGACGTAGTAGGCGTGCTCCCACACGTCGCAGGTCAGCAGCGCGGTGTCCTCGCCGGTCAGCGGGGTGGCGGCGTTGGCGGTGCTCACCAGCGCCAGCGAACCGTCGGGGCGCTGCACCAGCCAGGCCCAGCCGGAGCCGAAGGTGCCGACGGCGGTCTTGGTGAACTCTTCCTTGAACTTGGCGAAGTCGCCGAAGGCCTTGGCGATCGCCTCGCCGACCTTGCCGGACGGCTCGCCGCCGCCGTTGGGGCTCAGGCAGTTCCAGTAGAAAGTGTGGTTCCAGACCTGCGCGGCGTTGTTGAACATGCCGCCCTGCGACTTGCGGACGATGTCCTCCAGCGGCATGTCCGCGAACTCGGTGCCCACGATCATGTTGTTGAGGTTGGTCACATAGGCCTGGTGGTGCTTGCCGTAGTGGAAGTCGATGGTCTCGGCCGAGATGTGCGGCTGCAGGGCGGTGCGGTCGTAGGGCAGGGGGGGCAGTTCGATGGCCATGGGCAAGTCCTTGGGTACGGGAGGGCGCCCGTTCCGGGCTGGGCGGGCGCCCTGGTGGAATGCGGGCGGCCCGGGGGCGGAACAAGCCCGGGGCCGCGCGAAGGATTACAATGACGGATTCTAACCCCACCTCGCCGCATCGGTTTTTTTGCACGGTGCCGCACCCCGCAGGAGACTCCCCATGCCGGTGTTGGAACGCATCCAGTCCGAGATCGAATCCCATCCGATCGTGCTCTTCATGAAGGGCACGCCGCAGTTCCCGATGTGCGGTTTCTCCAGTCGCACGTCCCAGGCGCTCAAGGCCGCCGGCGCCACCGGCTTCCACAGCATCAACGTGCTGGAGGACCCCGAGGTCCGCGCCAACCTGCCGCGCTACTCGAACTGGCCGACCTTCCCGCAGTTGTTCATCAACGGCGAACTGATCGGCGGCTGCGACATCACTCTCGAGCTGTACGAGTCCGGCGAACTGGCGCGGATGATCGCCGAGGCGCAGAAGGCCTGATGACGCCGTCGCAGACCGTCGCGACCGGCGCGCCGCTGGAGCGCGCACCGCAGGACGATGCGCTGCAGGGTCCGGCGCTTCAGGGGCGCGTCGTGCTGGTCGCCGGCGCGCACGGCGGCCTGGGGCAGGCCGCCTCGCTCGCCGCCGCGCGCGCGGGCGCGACCGTGGTCCTGCTCGGTCGCAAGGTGCCCAAGCTCAACCGCGTGCACGACGCCATCGTCCGCGACGGCGGCGAAGCGCTGCTGTATCCGCTGGACCTCGAAGGCGCGACGCCCGACGACTACCTGGAGCTTGCGCAGCGCATCGCCGAGGGGCCGGGCCGCCTGGACGGCCTGCTCCACTGCGCCGCCGACTTCCGCGGCCTGACTCCGCTGGAGCATGTCGATCCGGCGGATTTCGCGCGCACCCTGCACGTCGATGTCACCGCGCGCTGGTGGCTGACCCAGGCCTGCCTGCCGCTGCTGCGCGCCGCGCCGGACGCCGCGCTGGTGTTCGCGGTCGACGCCGAGGCCGCTGGCGGCGGTCCGTACTGGGGCGCCTACGGGCTGGCCCAGGCGGCGCTGACCGCGCTGGTCTCGACCCTGCACGAGGAACTGCGCAACTCCGCCGTCCGCGTCTGCGGGCTGGCGCCCGGGCCGCTGCGCACGCCGCTGCGCGCGAAGGCCTACGTCCGCGAAGAGGACGTCCTCGCCCGCGAGCCCGACGCGCTGGCGCCGGCCTGCGTCCACCTGCTGTCCGCCGCCGGCGCCGACCAGCGCGGCCGGGTGTGGTCGCCGCCGGCGTGAGCGTCGCCTCGGCCGCGCTGCTGCTGTTCCTGATCCTCGATCCGCTGGGGAACATCCCGGTCTTCCTGAGCCTGCTCCGCGGCCTGCCGCCGCGCCGGCAGCGGGTGGTCCTGGGCCGCGAACTGCTGATCGCGCTGGGCGTGCTGATGCTGTTCCTGTGGTGCGGCAAGTACGCCCTCGACCTGATGCACCTGCGCCAGGAATCGGTGTCGATCGCCGGCGGCATCGTCCTGTTCCTGATCGGCATCCGCATGATCTTCCCGCCGCCGGAAGGCCTGATGGGCGAGATCCCGGACGGCGAGCCCTTCATCGTGCCGATGGCCATCCCGCTGGTGGCCGGCCCCTCGGGCATGGCCGCGGTGATCCTGATGGGCAGCAACGACCCCTCGCGGCTGGCCGACTGGAGCATCGCCCTGCTGGTCGCCTGGGCGGGCACGGCGACGATCCTGTTCTCCGCGACCTACCTCTACCGCTGGCTCGGCCAGCGGGTGCTGACCGCGGTCGAGCGGCTGATGGGCATGCTGCTGGTCGCGATCTCGGTGCAGATGCTGATGGACGGCATCGCCGCCTATCTGAAAGTGCAGGGCGGGGGCGCGGGCGGCTGACTCGCCCGCGGTGGAAGCGGCGCTCTGTCGCTGAATCGCTTGGGGTGACACATTCAAGTGATTTGTGAAGAGTATTCATTCAATTCTTTCAATCACTTAGCGCGCCCGGGACGGTCATCGCACTGTCATGTCGGCGTTCTATCGTGTTAACCTATGGTTAACCCGGCCCGCCGCGCTGCACATGGCGGGCCCGTCATTTCCCCCATCCCGTGGATCGTGGTGCCTGCCGCCGCGGTCCTCTCGCACGCTAACGCATCGTTTCTCCACCGAGGCCTAAAGCAATGAACCACAGCAACCGTCTCCGACTTTCCAAACTGTCGATCGGACTCATCGTCGCGCTCGCCGCGGCACCCGCGTTCGCCCAGAGCACCTCCGCCGGCGTCGGCGGCCAGGTGATGGGCACCGACGGCAAGCCGCTGTCCGGCGCCGAAGTCACGATCGTCCACACCGAGTCGGGCACGGTCAGCCGCGTCACCACCGACGCCAACGGCCGCTACAACGCCCGCGGCCTGCGCGTCGGCGGCCCCTACACCATCACCGTCAACAAGGACGGCGAGACCACCTCGCAGAACGACGTCTACCTCGCCCTCGACGAAGTGTCGCAGGTCGACATGTCGGTCGGCGCGCAGGAACTGGAAGCCATCCAGGTCACCGGCAGCGGCGTGAGCCAGGTGTTCACCTCCGACAAGATGGGCTCGGGCAGCAACATCGACAGCCAGAAGCTGGAAGCCTTCGCGTCGGTCAACCGCAACCTGCAGGACTACGCCCGCCTCGACCCGCGCGTGTCGCAGACCGACAAGTCGCGCAACGAGATCTCGGTCGGCGGCCAGAACCCGCGCTACAACGCCATCCGCGTCGACGGCATCAGCACCAACGACGCCTTCGGCCTCGAGTCCAACAGCCTGCCGACCCCGCGCCAGCCGTTCTCGATGGACACCATCGACGAACTGTCGGTCGACGTCGCCAACTACGACGTCACCATCTCCGGCGGCACCGGCGGCGTGATCAACGCGGTCACCAAGTCGGGCACCAACGACTTCCACGGCTCGGTCTACGGCGTGTACCGCGACAACGACTGGTCGGGCAAGAACGTCAACAACCAGCGTCCGGTGCTGTTCGACAACGAGCAGACCTACGGCTTCACCCTCGGCGGCCCGATCGTCAAGGACAAGCTGTTCTTCTTCGCCAACTACGAGAAGTACACCGGCAAGGACCTGTACGTCGGCACCGGCGTCGACACCGGCCCGATCGGCTCGGGCGCGGCCAACATCGTCAACATCACCCAGGCCCAGATCGACGAAGTCATCCGCATCGCCAACCAGACCTGGGGCTTCGACCCGGGCGCGCTGGCGCTGCCGTCGCTCGACACCGAGTCCGAGGAATACGGCGTCAAGCTCGACTGGAACATCACCGACAAGCACCGCGCCAGCTTCCGCTACGGCAAGTCGACCCAGAGCCAGGCGAACATCAACGGCTTCGGTTCCAGCAGCCTCGCGCTCAGCTCCTACCAGTACGTCCGCGACTTCGACCTCGAGAGCTACACCGCCTCGCTGTTCAGCGACTGGACCGAGAACTTCTCGACCGAGGCCAAGGTCTCGTACCGCGACTACTCGGCGGTCCGCAACCCGCTGGCCGACCTGCCGTCGATCGCCGTGCGCATCGGCAGCGCGACCCTGAACCTGGGCACCGAAGAGAACACCCACGCCAACGTCCTCAAGACCGAGACCTGGAACGCGTTCTTCGCCGGCAACCTGTTCGTGGGCGACCACGCGCTGAAGTTCGGCTTCGACTACGAAGACAACGACATCTACAACCTGTTCGGCCGCCGCACCAACGGCGTCTACACCTTCAACTGCATCCGCACCGCCACCACGCCGCAGTTCGGCACCGGCTGCGCGCAGTCGTTCGAGTCGGGCAACTCCAGCCGTTACCAGCTCTTCTATCCGCAGGGCGGCAACCTCAACAACATGGCCGCCCAGTGGGGCCTGCGCAGCCTCGGCCTGTTCGTCCAGGACACCTGGACGGTCAACGACAACCTGACCCTGACCTTCGGCCTGCGCTACGACGAGCCGATGGTCAAGGACAAGCCGCTGTACAACGCGACCGCGTCGAACTTCTTCGGCTTCCGCAACGACGCCACGATCGACGGCAACGGCCTGTGGGAGCCGCGCTTTGGCTTCAACTACCGCTTCGACGGCGACCTGCAGACGCAGGTGCGCGGCGGCGTGGGCCTGTTCCAGGGCGCGGCGGCCTCGGTGTGGCTGTCGAACCCGTATTCGAACAACGGCCTGTCGTACATCGACTACTTCGATTCCAACGGCACCAACGTGTTCTCGCCCGATCCGCACAACCAGCTCCCGGTCGCGCTGACCGGCGGCGTCCCGGGCACCCAGTCGGTCGACTTCATCGATCCGGACCTCGGCCAGCCGTCGGTGTGGAAGGCCAACCTGGCGTTCGATCGCGAGCTGCCGTGGTGGGGCATGGTCGCCAGCGTCGAAGGCGTCGTCACCCGCGTCGAGGAAGGCATCTACTACCAGCAGCTCAACCTGGGCAGCGCGACCGCGGTCGGCCAGGACGGTCGTCTGATCTACTGGAACGCCAATGGCCGCAACCGCGCCAACTGGAACCAGCAGGGCGTCGGCACCAGCGTCACCGCGCGCGCCAACCGCAACACCGCCTACAACGACGCGATCATCGCCCGTTCGACCGGCCGCGGCGGCAGCGAGCAGCTGACGGTCTCGCTCGAGAAGCCCTTCAGCAAGGCGAGCGACTGGTCTTGGACCCTGGCCTACACCTACACCAACGCCGAGGAAGTCAGCACGCTGACCAGCTCGACCTCGAGCTCGCAGCTCGGCAACACGGCCATCTTCCAGGCGAACGAGGACGCGGTCGCGCGTTCCAGCTACGAGATCCGCAACCGCTTCACCGCCGCCCTGAACTGGAAGCACGATTTCTTCGGCGACAACACGACCTCCGTCGGCCTGTTCTACGAAGGCCGCAGCGGCCGTCCGTACAGCTACGTGTTCGACAACGACGCCAACGGCGACGGTCGCCTGAACGACCTGCTGTACATCCCGAAGGGCCCCGGCGACGTGCTGTTCGGTTCCGCCGCCGAAGAGTCCGCCTTCTGGCAGTACGTCTACGGCAACGAGTACCTCAACAGCCACCGCGGCCAGGTCGCCGCCCGCAACGACGCCCGCAATCCGTGGGTCAACCAGTTCGACCTGCGCGTCTCGCAGGAGCTGCCGGGCTTCATGGAAGGCCACAAGGCCGAGATCACGCTCGACATCTCCAACATCGGCAACCTCCTGAACAAGGACTGGGGCCGCGTCGAGGAAATGTCGTTCCCGGCCATGCGCGGCGTCGTCGAATACGGCGGCATCGATCCGTCGGGCAAGTACGTCTACCGCTTCAACACGCCGGACACCCTGAGCATCTACGACTCCCGCGGCATCTCGCGCTGGGCCGCCCAGCTCAGCTTCCGCTACAAGTTCTGATCGCACAGCGTCAAGGCAGCATCGAAACGGCCGGGGAAACCCGGCCGTTTCCTTTTCCGGGGGCCGGTCGGACGCTGTCATTGCGGCCGGCGCTGGGATAAAGTCCCGCCGACACGAACGATCAAGCAAAGAAAGCGACCCATGAGCGACCAGGCACAATCCGCCATCCTCCCCACCGTCGACGCGCACATCTACCCGCGCGGTGCGCTCGACGTCCTCTCCCGCGACGAGGTCGCGCGGCTGCGCGATGCGTCCGCGGGCGGCATGCACGAGCTGCTGCGCCGCTGCGCGCTGGCGGTGCTGACCAGCGGTAGCGCGTCCGACGACCCGCGGGCGGCACGCGAGCTGTACCCCGACTTCGACATCCAGGTGCTGCAGCAGGACCGCGGCGTGCGCATCGATCTGGTCAAGGCGCCGGCGATGGCCTTCGTCGACGGCGAGATCATCCGCGGCGTGGCCGAGCTGCTGTTCGCGGTGGTCCGCGACCTGGCCTACACCGCGATCGAGCTGCGCGAGGGCCACGGCAACCGCGACCTCGGCACGTCCGAGGGCATCACCGACGCGGTGTTCGGGCTGCTGCGCAACGCGCGCATCCTGCATCCGATCGACCCGAACCTCGTCGTCTGCTGGGGCGGCCATTCGATCAACCGCGACGAGTACCTCTACACCAAGCAGGTCGGCTACGAGCTGGGCCTGCGCGGGCTGGACATCTGCACCGGCTGCGGCCCGGGCGCGATGAAGGGCCCGATGAAGGGCGCGACGATCGCGCACGCCAAGCAGCGCCACCGGCGGATGCGCTACATCGGCATCACCGAGCCGGGCATCATCGCCGCGGAGTCGCCGAACCCGATCGTCAACCACCTGGTGATCATGCCGGACATCGAGAAGCGCCTCGAAGCGTTCGTGCGCATGGGCCACGGCATCATCGTGTTCCCGGGCGGCGTCGGCACGGCGGAGGAGATCCTCTACCTGCTCGGCATCCTGCTGCGCGAGGAGAACATGAAGCTGCCGTTCCCGCTGATCCTCACCGGACCGGCGGCGTCGGCGCCGTACTTCGAGCAGATCGACCGTTTCATCCGCCTGACCCTGGGCGAGGACGCGACCTCGCGCTACCGCATCATCGTCGGCGACCCGGCGCAGGTGGCGAAGAAGATGACCGCCGGCGTGCGCAAGGTGCGCGAGTACCGCATCGCCGAGAAGGACTCGTTCTTCTTCAACTGGTCGCTGGAGATCCCGCTGGCGTTCCAGCAGCCGTTCGTCCCGACCCACGAGGCGATGGCCGCGCTGGACCTCCACCACGGGCGCAAGCCGCACGAACTGGCGGCCGACCTGCGCCGCGCGTTCTCCGGCATCGTCGCCGGCAACGTGAAGGAGGACGGCATGCGCCGGATCGAGCAGCACGGTCCGTTCCGGATTTCCGGCGACGCCGACATCATGCAGGCGCTGGACGCGCTGCTGCGGGCGTTCGTCGAGCAGCGCCGGATGAAGATCTCGGGCGCCTACCGGCCCTGCTACGAGGTCGTCGCCTGACGATCGACGGGGTCGGGCCGGGGCTCAGGCCAGCGGCGGCGGCAGCCGCACGGTCGCGATGAAGCGGCCGTCCGCGGTGGCGACCTCCACGCTGCCGCGGCCTTCGGTGTAGGCCTCGATCTGCGCCAGCGACGCCGGCAGGCCGACGTTGTGCCCGCGCGAGGCGTCGGCCGGTCCCGGCGGCAGCGGATTCGAGATCGCGACGACCACCCCGCCGTCGTCGCCGGCCTCCACCGCGATGTCGATGTCGCCGCCGCCGGGCAGGCGTTCGATCCCGTGCTTGATCGCGTTCTCGACCAGCGGCTGCAGCGACAGCGACGGCACCCGCAGGTCGGGAACCGGGTCGGGCAGGCGCCACTGCACCCGCAGCCGCGGGCCGAAGCGCAGCGATTCGATCTCGAGGTAGCGGCGGATCAGCGCGAACTCCTCTTCCAGCGGGATCTCGCGCGTCCCGCCCAGCGCGGCGCGGAACAGGTCGGCCAGGTCCAGCAGCAGTTCCTCGGCTTCGTGCGGGCGGTGATGGACCAGCGCGGCGCCGGTGTTGAGGGTGTTGAACAGGAAGTGCGGCCGCACCCGCGCGCGCAGGGCGGCCAGTTCCGCCTGCTTGGCGCGCACCGCGAGCTGGCGCAGGCGCCAGTGGTTCTGGAACGCGGCCAGCCCCAGCCAGCCGACGATCAGCACGATGCCGGTCGCGCGCAGGAACACGTCCACCCGCGCCTCCTCGGGGATCCGCCAGAGGTCGCCGAGCAGCAGGTCGCTGATCGCCAGCACCGACCAGCAGCTCATCACCAGCAGGCCGAGCGCGAGCCAGGCGATCCGGGTCGGCCGCACGTCGCGCAGGCGTTCGCGCAGCAGGTAGAGGGCGGCGAGCGTGAGCAGCGCGACCCACTGGGCGGTCAGCGACAGCAGGCCGAAACGGACCCAGCGCCCCAGCGGCGGATCGCCGGCCAGGGTCAGCGCGGCGGCGACGCCTTCGGCGGCGACGACCACCCAGATCAGCACCCGGGCCTGCCAGAGGCTGTCCAGCGGGGCGCCGGCCGGCGGCGGGACGGTCGTGGGCGGGGGCGGTGGGGCGGCATGCATCGGGTCCATGATGCCCGCCCGGGCCGCGCAGGGGCAGGGGGACCGCTCATGCGGCCGTGCCGGCCGCCCATCGGCCATCGTCTGGCCCCCCGTTCCGGGCGCGCCTAAGCTCGGTCATCGATCCTGGAGGCGCAATGCAAGCCATGCCCCGACGCCGACCCCTTCCGTCCGCCGGCTCCGCGCCGCGGCGCCACCGCACCGCCGGTTTCTCGCTGGTGGAACTGGCGATCACCCTGTTCGTGTTCGGCATCCTGATCGGGGTGTCGATCCCGATGTTCACCGGGGTGATGAACGGCAACCGCCTGACCGCGAACGCCAACGAACTGGTCGCCGCCATCCAGTCCGCCCGGGCAGAGGCGATCCGCCAGAACGTCCGGACCGCGATCTGCAGCAGCAACGACGGCGCCACCTGCGCCGGCACCACGCCCTGGCGCGGCTGGATCGTGTTCGCCGACGCCGACGCCGACGGCATCGTCGATGCCGGCGAAGTGATCCGCACCGGCACGATCGAGGCGCCGATCCAGGTGGTCCCCAGCAGCAACATCACCGGCGCCAACAACCGCATCACCTTCCGCGCCGACGGCCTGGCCTACGGCAACGGCAACGCGCTGATGGAGGCCAACCTGCGGGTCTGCCACGCCACGACCAATCCGCAGCAGAACGCGCGCGACGTGAACCTCGCCATCGGCGGTCGCGCGGCGGTCCGCGCCCCCGTCAACGCCGCAGGCGCCTGCCCGGCGCCGGGGAACACCTGATGTCCGCCATCCTCGCCCCCCGTCCCCGACGCGCCGCCCGGCGTCGCGCCCCCGCGCGCGGCGTCGGCCTGATCGAAGTGCTGGTCGCGGTCCTCGTGCTCGCCATCGGCCTGCTCGGCGTGGCCGCGATGCAGGCGCTGGCGCTGCGCAACAGCCAGAGCTCGCTCGAGCGCAGCCAGGGCGTCGTCCACGCCTACACCATCCTCGATGCGATGCGCGCCAACCCCGTCGCCGCGCGCGGCGGCGCCTACAACATCGGCATGACCTGCACGGTCCCGGCCGGCGGCGCGCTGCCGGCCAACGACATCCGCAACTGGATGACCGAACTCCAGCAGAACCTCGGCACCACCGCCTGCGGCCAGGTCAACTGCGCGGGCCCGATGTGCACGGTCACCGTTCGCTGGGACGACTCCCGCGGCAGTGGCGGTTCCGTCACCCAGACCTTCAGCACCACTTCCCGGATATGACCCGCATGCGCCCCTCCCAGCGACGTCCGTCCATGCGCCGCGCGTTCCGCGCCCGCGTCCGTGGCCTCAGTCTGATCGAACTGATGATCTCGATGCTGCTGGGCCTGCTGGTCGTGGCCAGCGCCAGCGCCATCTTCCTGTCGAACCGGCAGACCTACCGCGCCACCGAAGGCCTGGGACGCGTGCAGGAAAGCGGTCGCATGGCGTTCGAGCTGATGGCCCGCGACCTCCGCGAGGCCGGCGGCGTCCCCTGCGGCAACGCCGACCGCACCCAGCCGCTGAAGCTCGTCAGCGTGCTCAATCCCAGCGCCAACTGGTGGGCAAGCTGGAACAACGGCGTGGTCGGCTACGACGCGGCGATCCCGGGCGGCAATCCGGCCAATCGCGTGCCCGGGACGGATGCGGTCGATCTGATGTCCAGCGACACCTCCAGCGCGGTGACCGTGGTCGACCACAACCCGACCGCGGCAGAATTCCACCTCAACACGATCCACCACAACCTCGACGACGGCGACATCGCCATCGTCTGCGACTGGCGCCAGGCCTCGCTGTTCCAGGTCACCAACTCACAGCCGGACATCAACACCAACGTGGTCCACAACACCAGCGGCGGCATCAGTCCGGGCAACTGCAGCAAGGGCCTGGGCTATGCCAACCCGCCGGTCTGCACGCCCAACGGCACCCCGTACCAGTACGGCGCGAACTCGCAGATCGTCCGCCTTTCCGCCTCGCGCTGGTATATCGGCACCAATGCGGCCGGCGGGCGTTCGCTCTACCGGTCCACGCTGATCAACACCGGCGGCGGCGTGGCCACGCGCAACCAGGAAGTGGCCGACGGCGTCAACAACATGCAGCTGCAGTACCTGCTCGCCGGCGCCGCCAACTACGTCGACGCCACCGCCGTGCCCGCCAACGGATGGCGCAACGTCACCGCCGTCCGCGTCAACCTCGACATGCTCAGTGCCGATCGCGCCGGCGCCAACGGCGCGCAACTGGCGCGCCGCATCGCCCATTCCGTCACGCTCCGGAACCGCATGCAATGAACCGCCCCGCACGCCGTCCCGCTCCTCCGCACGCCCGCCGCGGCGCCACGCTCGTCGTGGTGCTGATCCTGCTGCTGGTGATGACCCTGCTGGGCCTCGCCAGCCTTCGCAGCACCGTCCTCGAAGAGCGCATGACCTCGAACCTGCTCGACCGCAGCCTGGGGTTCCAGGTGGCCGAGGCCGGGCTGCGTGAGGCCGAGGCCTCGCTCGACCCCAATCCGACCTTCCCGAGCTCCGGCTGCATCGTGGCCACCGGCCTGTGCGCGATGCCGGTCGCGAGCGACCCGGAACGCTGGCTCGATACCAGTTTCAACCAGTGGCACACCGGCACGGTGGCCGACGCCAACACCGCCGCGCCCGAATACATCATCGAGGACATGGGCACCGGCCCGAACTGGCGCGATTGCGATCGCCTGTCCCCGATCCATCCGCTGTGCCTCACGCCGCGCTATCGCGTGACCTCGCGCAGCCAGCAGAACGGGCGTGCGTCCGTGATGCTGCAGACCATCTTCGCCGGCAAGTAACCACGAGGCTGCCGTGAACACCACTTCCCGTTCCCTCCGTTCCCGTCGCGCGCGCCTGTCCTGGGCGGCGCCCGTGCTGGCCTGCCTGGCGACGCTGCTGGGTCTTCCGGTCCATGCCGGCGTGTCCTTCCCCGACACGCCGATGCAGACCAACCAGGGCGTAGCGCCGAACATCTGGTTCATCCTCGACGATTCGGGGTCGATGAGCTGGAACTACATGCCGGACAGCGTGCCCGGCACCACGCCGATCAATATCGCCAGTCAGGCGTACACCCGCAATACCATCTACTACAACCCGAGCAATACCTATCGGCCCTGGCAGGGGGCAGACGGTGTCTATTTCGCGGATACGCCGTATACCGCGGTCTGGAGCGATTTCGCGCAGTTGAACAGCGCGATCGACCTGTCCGGCAGCACGCAGACGTTCTACATCCCCCTCCCCAGCATCACCAACTACGCCGATGCGAGGCAGTACACGCGCTATCGGCTCAAGACGGACGGCACGGCCGAGGCCTGCACCTGGAACATCCTGAGCAACAGCTTCGGCACCTGCATCAACAACGTCACGACCTTCACCTGGCCCGGCGGCATCGTCCGCAACCTTGCCCAGGAGAAGCAGAACTACGCCACCTGGTATTCCTTCCATCGTACCCGCACCAAGGTCGCCAAGGCCGGCGCAAGCTATGCGTTCAACGACACTTCGGTATTCAACGCCGACAACGATTACCGGGTCGGTTTCACCACGATCTGGCAGCGCAATGAGTTCCGTATTCCGGTTGGCAACAACAACGGCGTATTCCAGGGCAACAATCCTGGCGAGAACCGCAGAACCTGGTTCGATCGCCTGTTCGCCGCCACCGCCAGCAACGGTACGCCGCTGATCCCCGCGCTGAACCGCGCCGGCCAGTATTTCTCGGAAACCGGCTCGAACGGCCCCTGGGGCCCGCAGGCCAACGGCGCCCAGTACGAGTGCCGCCAGAACTTCACCATCCTGACCACCGACGGCTACTGGAACAGCGGCGGCACCGCTCTGGGCAACGTCGACAACAACAACGGCCCGACCATCACGCGGCCGGACGGCCCGTCCTACCAGTACACCGCGCAGGATCCGTACCGCGACGGCTGGAGCAACACGCTCGCCGACGTGGCGATGAACTATTGGAACACCGACCTGCGGCCCGAGACACAGATGACCAACATCGTGCCGTCCTCGGCCACCGACCCGGCCTTCTGGCAACACATGGTCACCTTCGGCATCTCGATCGGCCTGCAGGGCACCCTGGACGTCGCCGCGACCAACGCCCGCGTCGCCGCCGGCCAGTCGGTCGCCTGGCCGAATCCGATGGACGCCGAGGACCTGGACCGCATCGACGATCTGTTCCACGCCTCGGTCAACGGCCACGGCACGTTCGTCGCCGCCAGCAACCCCGGCGAATTCGCCGACGGTCTGGGCAAGGCGTTGCGCGCGATCGCTGCGCGCAAGGGGTCCGGCTCCAACGCCACGGTGACCGGCACCTCGACCTCGGCCGGCAACAAGGTCTTCCAGGCCAAGTACTACTCCTCGCGCTGGTACGGCGAACTGCAGGCCTTCAACGTGACCACGACCGGCGTCGATACCTCCACGCCGGTGTGGACGGCGAGCATCCCGGCCTACGGCAGCCGCAGCATCTTCACCCACAACGGCTCCGCCGGCACCACGTTCCCGACCGCCGCGCAGTCGCTGGCGCTGACCCCGGCCATCGCGAACTACCTCGCCGGCGACCGCACCCTCGAACTGCCCGCCGTCACCGGCATCTATCGCGAGCGTTCGTCGCTGCTCGGCACGATCGTCGACAGCTCGCCGACGTATCTGAAGACCTCCGACACCGTCGACACGGTATTCGTCGGCGCCAACGACGGCATGCTGCACGCCTTCGACGCCACCTCCGGCGTGGAGCGTTTCGCCTACGTGCCGCGCGGCATCGACCTGGTCAAGCTCAAGGAATTCAGCGATCCCGACTACGGCCACCGGTTCTTCGTCGACGGCCCGATCGTGATCTCGACCGACCGCGAACTGACCGGCCAGCGGGTGATGGTCTCGACCCTCGGTCGCGGCGGCAAGGGCCTGTTCGCGCTCGACGTGACCAACCCCACTTCGTTCAGCGCGTCCAAGGTGCTGTGGGACAAGGACGCCAGCTTCGACAGCGACATGGGGCAGGTCATCGGCAAGCCGCTGATGGCGAAGCTCAACAACGGCAGCGTCGGCCTGATCGTGCCCAACGGCCTCAACAGCGGCAACGAGCGCGCGGTGCTGTTCGTGCTCGACCTCCGCACCGGCGCCAAGATCGCCGAGATCGACACCGGCGTGGGCTCCGCGGTCGCCCCCAACGGCCTGTCCACGCCGCGCGGCTGGGACAACGACGGCAACGGCACGGTGGATTTCGTCTACGCCGGCGACTTCCGCGGCAACGTCTGGAAGTTCGACCTGCGCGCCTCCAACCCCAGCAGCTGGGGCCTGTACGGCGGTCGTGCGCTGTACGCCCCCACGGCCCCGGGCACCCAGCCGATCACCGGCGGCGTGACCGTCGCGGTCGATCCGGCCACCGACAAGCGCTGGGTGTTCTTCGGCACCGGCCGGCTGCTGACGACCAACGACATCACCGACACCAGCCGCCAGACCTGGTACGGCGTGATCGACGATGACGCCGCCAGCAGCTCGGTGACGCGGACCACCATGACCGCCCGCGACATCGTCCAGTTCGATTCGGGGACCAAGAACCGCGCCTTCCAGCCGTATGCGGCGCTGCCCGGCAGCAGCAAGGGCTGGTACATCGACCTCGACCTGCCGCCGAGCAACACCCTCGAGGGCGAGCGCATGGTCGGCGACCAGCAGGTGGTCAAGAACGCGCTGATCGCGGCCAGCATCATCCCCAGCACGAGCAATCCGTGCTATCCGGGCCGCGGCTACGTGAACGCCATCGACGCCTTCACCGGGACCAGCCTCCAGACCGGACTGTTCGACGCCAATCGCAACGGCGCGTTCGGCGATTCCGGCGACATGATCGGTTCGACCGCGGTCGGCTCGATCGACCTGGGCGTCGGCATGGTCACCGACCCGGCGCTGCTCGACCGGCTGCTGGTGGCGGGCGGCTCGCTGGCCACGCTCGCGTCGACACCGCTGGATCCGTCGCTGTATGGTGGCCGCATTTCCTGGCGCGAAATCATCCGGAGATGATCGACATGACCCGCAATCCCCGCTTCGCCCGAGTCGCCAACGGTTTCACCCTGGTCGAACTGCTGATCGTGGTGTTCATCGTCGGCCTGCTCGCCGCGATCGCCTATCCGACCTACATGGATTCGATGGTCAAGGTCCGGCGCGACGCGGCCAAGACCTGCCTGTCGGAAGACGCGCAGTTCATGGAGCGCTTCTACACCACGAACCTGCGCTACGACCAGACGCTCGCCGGCGTGGCGGTGGCGTTGCCGCCGTGTTCCAGCGGCGCCGACGTCAACAACTTCTACACGGTGACGCTCAGCGCGGTCGCCGCCCGCAGCTACACCCTGCAGGCGGCGCCGATCGGCGCCCAGTTGTCCCGCGACACCGAGTGCAGCACGCTGACCCTCAACAACGTCGGCACCAAGACCGAGTCGGGCTCGAAAACCGTCGACTATTGCTGGTGAGCCCGGCGCTTCCCGTACCGCGAAAAAGCCCGCCATCGGCGGGCTTTTTCCTTGGCCGGATCGCGTCTCGCGATCGTCCGGGCCCGGTGTCGATGGCGCAAAAGGAAAGCCCCGCGACTCGCATCGCGGGGCTTCCGGTGTCTGGCGCCCGAAGTTGGACTCGAACCAACGACCCCCTGATTAACAGTCAAGTGCTCTAACCGGCTGAGCTATTCGGGCGGGGGCGCTTATCGTAATGGCCTTGCCGGGCGCGATCAAGCACCGGGCCGCGACCGGGGTCACAGGCCGGCGGCGCAGGCCGCGGCGGCGGCCCGGGCGGGCGGGGCCGCGCGCAGGCGTCCGCCGTTGGACAGGATCAGCGCCAGCGCATCGTCCGGGCCGCGGCGATCGCACAGGGTGAAGGTGATGTTGGAGCCGGCGTTGCCGCCGTTGGGCTGGTAGACGATCCGTGGCCGGCCGGGGCTGCCGGTGAGCCGGACGCCGCGGGGCAGGGCGGGGGCCCGGTCGATCACGGTCTCGTCGGCGCCGTGCAGGCGGTCGCCGTCGGCATCGACGAAGGCGATCCAGCCGCGGCTCCAGTCGCTGCCGCCGATGCACTGGTCGCCGACGGCCGGGCAGACCACGATCTCGCGGCCGAGCACGGTGGCGTTGCGCAGGGCGTCGAACAGGGTCGTGGTGATCGCGGTCCGCGCCGCGGTGGCGCGCACGCGGGCGACCGCATTCGTCCATGCCGGAACGGCCACTCCGAACACCAGGCCGGCCACCAGCAGGCCGAGGAGCAGGTCGAGCAGGGTGACGCCGGCATCGGGTCGCCGGGCGGCGGCGGGTGGGCGGGACATGGCGGACTCCGGGTGTGAACGTGCATTCAGTCTCGGCGTCGCCCGGGCGGCGCGGGATCGGTCGCCGCCCCGCGCGGGGGTAGGAAAACGCCGCGGCCGCCACCACGACTGGCTAGACTGTCCCGTTCGCCTCCCCCATGCCGCCGATGAACGACCGTACGCCCGTCGATGCCGATTTCCAGCTGGTGGCGCCCTATGCGCCCGCCGGCGACCAGCCGCAGGCCATCGCCCGGCTGATCGACGGCTTCGAGAGCGGGCTGGCGCGGCAGACGCTGCTCGGCGTCACCGGTTCGGGCAAGACCTACACCATCGCCAACGTCATCCAGGCGGTGCGCAAGCCGACCCTGGTGATGGCGCACAACAAGACCCTCGCGGCGCAGCTGTACGGCGAGTTCAAGGCGTTCTTCCCGCACAACGCGGTCGAGTACTTCGTCAGCTACTACGACTACTACCAGCCCGAGGCCTACGTGCCGTCGAGCGACACGTTCATCGAGAAGGACAGCTCGGTCAACGAGCACATCGAGCAGATGCGGCTGTCGGCGACCAAGGCCCTGCTGGAGCGGCGCGACGCGATCATCGTCTGCACCGTGTCGGCGATCTACGGCCTGGGCGATCCCAATGAATACTTCCGGATGGTGCTGCACATGGTCCGCGGCGAGCGCATCGACCAGCGCGAGCTGATCCGCCGCCTGACCGAGATGCAGTACGTCCGCAACGACACCGAACTGCGGCGCGGCACGTATCGCGTCCGCGGCGAAGTGATCGACGTGCACCCGGCGGAATCCGACGGCGAGGCGCTGCGCATCGAGCTGTTCGACGGCGAGATCGAGCAGTTGACCCTGTTCGATCCGCTGACCGGCGAGGGCCTGCGCAAGCTGCAGCGCTACACCATCTACCCGAAGTCGCACTACGTCACCACGCGGCGCACGGTGCTGGACGCGATCGAGGCGATCAAGGTCGAGCTGCGCGAGCGGCTCGAACACCTGTACGCGGCCAACAAGTTGGTCGAGGCGCAGCGGCTGGCGCAGCGCACCCAGTTCGACCTGGAGATGATGGCCGAGGTCGGCTTCTGCACCGGCATCGAGAACTACTCGCGGCACCTCACCGGGCGCATGCCGGGCGAGGCCCCGCCGTGCCTGTTCGACTACCTGCCGCCGGACGCGTTGCTGGTGGTGGACGAATCGCACGTCACCGTCCCGCAGATCGGCGCGATGTTCAAGGGCGACCGTTCGCGCAAGGAGACCCTGGTCGAATTCGGTTTCCGGCTGCCGTCGGCGCTCGACAACCGGCCGCTGCGGTTCGAGGAATGGGAAGGCCGCGCGCCGCGCACGATCTTCGTCTCGGCCACGCCCGGCAAGTACGAGCTGGAGAAGTCCGGGGACCAGGTGGTCGAACTGGTGGTGCGCCCGACCGGCCTGGTCGATCCGGAGGTCGAGATCCGCCCGGTCGGCACCCAGGTCGACGACCTGCTCGGCGAGATTCACGCGCGGGTGGCGATGGGCGATCGGGTGCTGGTCACCACCCTGACCAAGCGCATGGCCGAGAACCTCACCGAATACCTCGGCGAGCACGGGGTGAAGGTGCGCTACCTGCATTCCGACATCGAGACCGTGGAGCGCGTCGAGATCATCCGCGACCTGCGCCTGGGCGTGTTCGACGTGCTGGTCGGCATCAACCTGCTGCGCGAAGGCCTGGACATGCCCGAGGTGTCGCTGGTGGCGATCCTCGACGCCGACAAGGAAGGGTTCCTGCGTTCGGCCGGTTCGCTGATCCAGACCATCGGCCGCGCGGCGCGCAACGTGCGCGGCAAGGCGATCCTGTACGCCGACAGCGTGACCCGCTCGATGCGGCTGGCGCTGGACGAAACCGCGAGGCGCCGCGAGAAGCAGATCGAATTCAACGCCGAGCACGGCATCGTGCCGACCTCGATCGTCCGCCAGGTCATGGACGTGATGGAGGGCGCGCGCAGCGAACCGGCGCCGGGCGAGAAGAAGGGCCGCGGCCGCGGCGCGCGCGTGGCCGAGCCGGCCGAGGACTATGCGGCGCTGCCGCCGGAGCGCGTCGCCGCGCGGATCGCCGCGCTGGAACAGCAGATGTACCAGCACGCGCGCGACCTCGAGTTCGAGGACGCCGCGCGCGTGCGCGACGAGATCCGCCGGCTCAAGGAAGCCGCGCTCGGATGAGCGCCGTCGCCGCCGGCGCGCGCTTTCCGCGGCTGCGCTGGTTCGGGATCGTCTGGCTGCTGGTCTACCTGCCGGTGTACGCCTCGGCCTACGGCCTGTACAACTTCCTGTTCCTGTGCAACATCGGGGTGATCCTCACCGCGGTCGCGCTGATCGTCCGCAGCCGGCTGCTGATCGCCAGCCAGGCGGTGGCCGCGCCGGTGATCGCGCTGGCCTGGGCGCTGGACGCCGGTTGGAAGCTGGCGACCGGCGATTTCCTCTACGGCGGCACGGCCTACATGTGGGATCCGGCCTTCCCGCTGGCTGCGCGGGTGCTGTCGCTGTACCACCTCGGCTGGCCGCTGCTGCTGTGGGCGGTGCTGCGCCGGATCGGCTACGACCCGCGAGGCTGGCCGCTGCAGTCGGCCATCGCGGCGGTCGCGCTGCTCGCTGGGCGGCTGCTGGCGCCCGCGGCGGACAACGTCAATTTCGCCTGGACCGACCCGTTCCTCGGCCGCCAGTTCGGGCCGTGGCCGGTGCACCTGCTGGTCTGCTGGGGACTGCTGTCGACCGTGGCCTACGGGGCGACCCACGCCCTGCTGCGGCGGCAGTTTCCCGACCGCGTCGCCTGATCGACGGCGACGCGCCGACGTGGTTCCGTCCGGCGAGGACTGGTGGTACCATGGCCGCCCTTCCGGGGGCCGGCATGGACTCGACGGGCGGTTAGCTCAGCGGTAGAGCACTACCTTGACATGGTAGGGGTCACAGGTTCGAACCCTGTACCGCCCACCACATACGTGGAGAAAGGCCACCCTCGCGGGTGGCCTTTCTGTTTTCCGGCCGCGCCTGCCGCGCGCTCAGGCGGTCGAGGGCATGTAGGGCTTGGCGCTGTCCGTCGGGCGCGCGTCCGGGCCCGCGGGGCGGCGCAGCACGATCCACAGGAGCAGGGCCAGCGAGGCGGCCTGGCTGATCCCGGAGACGATGTAGCGGCCGGCGCCCTGGTCCAGCGGCGTGCCGGTGAACGGCAGCACCGCCGCCAGCGCCAGCCACAGCAGTGCGAACAGGAAGGCGCGACGGCCGCTCATGGCGGTGCCGGCGGCGACCAGGCTCCAGGCCCACACCGGGGCGAACAGGCCGGTGTGGTCGGGCAGGAACGGGCTGCGCGTCGCGGCCAGGCCCAGCAGGGCGACCCAGGTCGCGGCCAGTTCGATCCGCGACATCCGCGGCGCACGCCGCGCGGCGAGCAGCGTCAGCACGACCACCACCACGGTCCATGCCCACGACACCTGCTGGACCAGCGCGCGGCTCATGCCCGGCACGCCCAGCGCGTTGAGCTTGTAGACCAGCCCGGGCACCGAATCGTTGATCGCGGCGATGAAGCCCAGTTCCTTCTGCTCCAGGAACGCCCAGGCCTCGCCGCTGCCCAGCCGGTGCAGGTGGAAGTCGAGCAGCGCGCGAAACGGCGCGTCGCCGAGCCACAGGTAGGTGAGGACCGTGTAGAGCAGCGAGAAGGCGAGGGTCCAGCCGAGCGCCTTCCAGCGTCGGGTGGCGATCAGGTAGATGCCGAGGATGCCCGGGAACAGCTTGAACACCGCGAACCCGAGCAGCGCGCCGCCGAGCACCGGCCGCTCGCGCCAGAACAGGGCCATGGCCGCCGCGGAAAGCGCCACCGCCAGCAGGTGGAAGTTGCCCAGTTGCAGGGTCAGCAGCACCGGCGTCGACAGCCAGACCGCCGGCAGCAGCAGGCCGGCATGCCGGCCCGCGCGCTGGCCGACCCAGCGCGACATCCACACCAGGCAGGCGAGCAGCGCCAGCCCCTCGATCGCATACCAGGCGGTGCGCATCTGGTCGAAATCGGCGCCGGTGGCCACGCCCAGCATCGGCAGCAGCAGGAACTGCGGCAGGTACAGGAATTCGTCGATGTAGAAGATGCCGTGAGTCTGCCCGTTGTAGAGCGCCGGATCGTAGAGGTTGGTCGCGTGCTCATGCGCCAGGTGCGCAGCCCGCCAGTAGCCCGAATAGCAGCTGTGGCCGATGTAGAAAGGATCGAAGCCGTACGCGGAGAATGCCTGCTCCGCGGTGTCGATCATGAACAGCGTCAGTCCCGCGGTGCGGGCGAGCGCGGTCAGGGCGAGGCCGAACCACAGCAGCGACAGGACCGGTCGGCGCTTGCGCAGGCCGTCCCATTCGGGGGGCAGGCGTCGCGCGATCGACGGCGTCGGCAGCGCGAACGCGACCAGCGCGATCCCGATCACGGCTGCAGCGGGCAGGTGCAACGCGGAAACGCCGGCCGCGACCAGCAGTGCGATCAGCAGCGAAAGCAGTGCGGCGATTGTCCAGCGTTCGAAGGACGGGGCGTCGATGTGCATGACGGGACTCCTGTCTGCGGCGGGTCGGGGTCAGGCGGCCTGCAGGCCTTCGACCTGGCCGGAAAAAAGGAAGCGCTCGAGGTCGCGGAAATCGTCGAAGACGATGTCGGCCTCGGGTTCGCCGCGATCGGCGCGGTCCAGCCGCAGCAGCGCGGTCATGCCGAACGCGCGGGCGCCCTCGACGTCGCAGCGCCGGCTGTCGCCGACCATCCAGATGTCCTGCGGCTCGACGCCGAGCTTGTCGATCGCCAGCCGGAACGGGGCGGGGTCGGGTTTGTCGGCGCCGGCTTCTTCCGACGTCACCACGTAGTCGAAGCAATCGTCGAGGCCGAAATACACGATCTTGCGGAACTGGATCTGCGAGGTGAGGTCGGTGATGATCGCGGTCGCGATGTCGCGGTTGCGCAGGTTCACCAGCAGGTCGCGGACGCCCGGGAACAGCTCGCAGTGCGAGAGGAACGTGCGCCAGTAGGTCTGTTCCAGGTCGAGCGTGATCAGCAACTGGGTCTTGCGCCCGAGCATCTCGATGCCGCGCTGGAAATACAGCAGCCGGCTGTGCGAACTGGCGGTGTTGCCGAGCTGGCGCTTGACGTCGTCGCGCGCGCGCGCGAAGGCCTCGCGCACGTCCGCGGGATCGGCGCCGAGCAGGCGGACCGCCTTGGCCTCGGTGGCGGCGGTCGCCATCGCGTGCGGGCCGTCGTAGGCGTACAGGGTGTTGTCGGTGTCGAAGATGATGGCGCGCGGCGCGCGCAGCGATTTCGACGGATGCTTGACCACCATCTCAGCGAGTCCTGTTCTTGAGCGATTCTTCGATCTGCAGCAATACCATCAGCTGCATGATCCCGGTCATGCCATCCTCCCAGCGCGGGCGGATGTCGAGCATTTCCTGCAGGTTCGGCGCCAGCGTGCCGGCGGCGAGGGCGATGTCCTCGGCCCAGACGTCGCCTTCGACCGTGATCTCGACTTCGTCGGAGTCGTCGGCCAGCTCCATGTCCAGGTGCAGCCCGCAGATGCCGATCAGCATCCGCGCCAGGTGCTCGTGCCAGGTGCCGCTGCGGATGGTCGCGGTGAGCTTCAGCGGCACGTCGTGCGGCGAGGCGGCGTTCTCCAGCTGCCGCGCATTGACCGGCCGCAGCTTCAGCACCAGGTCGGCGCCGGCGCGCTGCGGCTGCACGTAGCGCTGCGCGTCCGGCAGGCGGCGTTCGATCGAGCGCAGCACGTTGTCCAGCGGGTGGCCGCGCTCGGTCACATCGCGGTGGACCTTCCACGCGCGTCGCAGGTCCTCGTCGATGTCGAGGTAGACCGAGACGTCGTAGCGGCGGCTGAGCCGCTGCATGCGCAGCGCGTGCAGGCCGGAGACGATGATCACGTCGTTGCGGCGCAGCTTGACCGGGGCGAGGAAGCGCCCGGCCTTGTGGTCGTAATGGCGGTTGTCGACGGTCTTGCCGTCGATCAGCGCCAGCGCGTCGTCGTGGAAGCGCTGCAGGTCGTTGGCGCGCGGGTTGAGGTGGGTCAGGCCCTTCCACATCGGCGCGTAGCGGTCCCACACGTGGTAGTCGTCGCCGGAGAGGTGGACCACGGTGTGCGCGCCGAAGATGTCGGTCAGGGCGAGGCTGAGCGTGTCCTTGCCCGCGCCGGAATCGCCGGCGATGCCGATCGTCACCGGCTTCTGCGCGATCCGGAAGTAATCGTTGCGCGCCACCCGCTCGCGCAGCATCTGCGCGATCAGCACCAGCCCCGAGCAGACCACCATCGTCATCCACAGCGACACCGCGTGCGGCGTCAGCAGAGCGGCGGCGCCGGCGATCGCGGCCCGCGGCTGCCAGTCGAAGGCCGGCACTCCCGCGCCGGGCGAGACCAGGATGTGCAGCGCGATCACCAGCGCCGAGAACACCGCCGTCAGCAGCACCGCGCTGCGGTCGGCCTGCAACTGGTGCGCGACCAGGAACGGCACCAGCCACAGGTACCAGCCCGGCGGCGCGGGCGTCGCCAGCACCACCAGGAAGAACGACAGGCCGGTGACCGCGATCAGCAGCTCGAAACTGATCCGGCGCAGTCGCCACACGCCGTAGGCGGCGAGCAGGTACAGCATCGGCGTGAGGTACAGGTGCAGCGTGTCGCCCAGCGGCAGCGACAGGTCGAACACGCGCGCGGCCTCGTGGGTGCCGAGCACCATCGTGCGCACGCCGGGCGAGGCCAGGCACAGCAGCTGCGGCAGGAACCCGAGCAGCAGGCCGATCGCGAACGGCGCCTGCAGCGCGCGCAGGCGCTTGTTGCGCCACAGGTAGATCGCGACGAACGGCACCGCCAGCAGCATGCTGAACTTCGCCGCCAGCGACAGCCCCAGGGCGATGCCCGCGGCGCGCGCGCGATGCTCGCGCAGCAGCACCAGGCTGAGCAGCAGCAGCGCCACCGGGACGATGTCGGTCTGGCCGGTCCAGTAGGTCGCGAACAGCACCAGCGGCGACCACCAGTACAGCCACAGCAGCCGGCGCGGATGCTTCGGGAACAGCGCGTGCAGCAGCGCCAGCGCGGCGAGGTCGGCCATCAGCAGCCCGGCGCGGAAGCCGATGCCGGTGAAGACGTGCTGGCCGGTCGCCTGGTCCAGCAGCCAGCCGGGCACCGCGCCGGGCAGATGCGCGATCAGCATCACCGGACCGTAGGGATACGCGACCGGCGCGCCGCCCGCGGCGAGGAAGTGCGACCACGGATCGAGCGACGGATGCGCGATCGCGAACTCCACGAACGGCACGAACCAGTCGAGCTGGATCTGCGGCACCAGCAGCACCACCAGCGCCAGGCGCAGCAGCAGCCCCGCGCGGAACAGCGGATCGCGCAGCATCGGCCGCAGGGTCAGGACCACAGCGCGGGCTCCTTGGTGCATACCGCTTCCGGCGCGATGCCTTCGCGTGCGAGCAGTTCGCGCAGCGCGGGAATCCCGGTCGCGGCGTCGCAGCCCTGCAGTTCCGGCGAGACCAGGCACAGCGAGAACCCGGCCGCCTGCAGCGCCGCCGCCTGCGCGCCGTCGAGCGGGAAGCGGGTGAAGCAGTCGACCCAGATCCAGCGCACCTTGCCGGCCAGCGTCATCGCGGTGTCGATCGATTCGAATTCCGACACCCGCACCGCGCAGCGCGCCTCGCCGCGTCGCGCGGTCTTCACCAGGAACGGGAACGACTGGTCGAGGAAGAACCAGTCCTCGATGCCGCGTTCGCGCATCAGCGCGATCAGCCGGTCCTCCAGGCCCTCTTCCTTGACGTTGAGGATCAGCAGCCGGTGGCGGTAGCCGTCCAGCCAGCGCTCGAAATCCTCGCCGTCGACGAAGGCGTCGTGGTGGATGATCAGGCGCGAGCCGTGGCTGCGGATGTCGACCTCGATGCCCAGCGACGGATCGGTCGCGCGCAGTTCTTCGAGGGTGTTGCGGCGGTGGCGGACGAGGATCATGGCGAGCGCGAAAGCTCCCTGCGCAGGCGGAGGCTGTAGTCGACGGTGCGGCGGATGAAGCGCGCCTTGGCGCGCCAGTTGACGTTCCAGTGCGAACTGCCGTGGGCACGCTGGCCGAAGGCGACCGGGAAGCGCTGCACGGCGAGGCCGTGGTGCAGCGCCTGGTAATAGGCGTAGAGGTCCAGCGAGAAATCGTGCGGCGGATCGCGCCAGCCGTCGAAGAACGCGCGCGGGAACAGCGTCGGCTGCGCGTTGATGTCGACCAGCCGCCGCCGCATCAGCAGCGTCTCGAACACCGACATGCCGGCGGTGAACACGACGTCGGCGAACGGGCGACCGCTGCGGCGGCCCTTCACGAACAACCGCTGCGGCGTCGCCGACCGCTCGAACAGCGCCAGGCCGCGCAGCGCGTCGGCGGGGTCGGTCTGCATGTCGGCGTGGGTCCAGCCGATGACCTCGCCGCGCGCGGCGCGCAGGCCGGAGAGGATGCCGAAGCCGTAGCCCTGGTTGTTCTCGACGCGCACGCTGCGGATCCGCGTCGCGTCGCGCAGAAGCGTGCGCAGGACCTCGGGCGAATCGTCGGTCGAACCGTTGTCGACCAGGATCGCCTCGACGTCGTCGCGGACGAAGGTCTCGCGCAGGCGCGCGACCAGCAGCGGCAGGTTCTTCGCCTCGTTGTAGCAGGGGATGACCAGCGACAGGCGCGGCGCGGGCGGGGCGTGGACGGCGTCGGGGGCGGTGCTCATGGCGCGGGGCTCCCGGCGGGCAGGCGCGGGCGGAACACGAGGAATTTCATGCCGAGGAAATTGAGCGCGGTCGAGGTGGCGGTGGCGGCGAGGAAGGCGGCGGCGATCGCGGGCTCGGAGCGGCCTAGCAGCATCAGCGCCAGCGCGTTGACGCCGACGTTCGCCAGCAGCGAGCCCAGGTAGACGCCGATGAAGCGCACGGTCTCCGACCAGTGCCAGGCGGTCGCCACGCGGAAGGTGAAGAAGCGGTTGGCGAAGTAGCCGAACACCGCGCCGGCGATGTAGCCGGCGGCCTTGGCGTTGCCGATCGGCCAGCCCAGCGCCATGCACAGCCGGTAGCTCGCGTAGTCGATGCAGACCGCGGTGACGCCCACGATCAGGAAGCGCGCCAGTTCGCCGGTGATGCGACGGGCCATCGCTCAGGCCTCGACCGCCGCGGCGGCGGGCGGGGCCGCATGCGCGTCGCGGCGCACGCGGCTGTCGTCGGCGATGCGGTACGGATGCGTCGGCCAGCGGTCGAAGGCGCGCTGCCAGTATTCGAAGGCGCGCAGGTCGTCGGGAGTGCCCCAGCACAGGTAGTGCTCGATCTCGAAGATCCGGCAGCGCAGGCCCATCGCCACCGCGTCGTTGAGGCAGGTGTCGACGTAGAACTCGCCGTTGATGCGGCCGTCGCTGGCGATCATCGCGTCCGCGGCGGCGACGAAATCGCGCGCGCGCCGGAACGTGAAGGCGCCGACGACGATCGGATCGCGCGCGGGATCGGCCAGCGGCGTCTTCACCGACACGCCGCGCACCGTGCCGTCGACCTCGTCGACCCAGCCGTAGTGCGTCGGCCGGCGGCGCGCGCCGGGGTAGCCGCGCGCGACCCAGACCAGCACGTCGGTGTCTTCGTCCTCGAGCGCGGCGCGCAGCGCGTCGGCATCGAACACCGCGCCGTTGTCGCAGGCGCCGATGGTCAGCGGCGCGTCGGGATCGACGGCCGCGGCCGGATCGGCCAGCCCGAGCAGGCAGGTGCGGGCCTGGCCGTCGGTGGTTTCGGCCAGTTCGACCGTCGCGCAGCCGGGGAAGCGTTCGCGCAGCGTCGCTTCGATCGCATCGAGGCCGGGCAGGTCCTTGCGCAGCACGAACACGTGCCTGTCCGCCGCGGGCAGGTCGAGCGTGGCCTGGACCGCCATCGGTTCGCCGGACACGGGGATCAGCGGCTTCGGCAGCGCGTGGCCTTCCTGCGCGAAGCGCGAGCCGAGGCCGGCCATCGGCACCATGGTGGCGCCGCGCTGCGGCACCGGCCGGCGCGCGCGCGCGGGATCGCACAGGGCGCGGAACGCCGCCGACCATGCGCGGTAGTCGGCGAGGTCCTCGGGCGTGCCCCACTGCATGAAATGGTCGAGCTCGAACACCGCGACGCGGCGCCCGTCCTCCAGCAGCGGCCGATAGGCGAGGCTCACGTAGTATTCGTCGCCCAGCTTGAGGTCGGGCCGCGCCATGCAGCGCTCGAACGCGTCGCGCATCAGCGTGCCGCTGGCGAACCAGTAGGTGCCGCTGGAGGCGTACTCGCGCATCGGGGTGTCGGTGTACGGCTGCTTTTCCTGGATCGCCAGCACCCGCTCGCCCTCGGTGCGGACGTAGGCGTAGTTGGTCGAGCCCAGCATATGCGGATGGAAGCCGGTGTAGCAGGGGATCGCGCCGTCCCAGCCGCCTTCGGCGACCATGCGCCGGAAGCGCGGGTAGTCCCAGACGCAGGTGAAGTCGCAGTAGTTGACGATCGTCGGCTTCGCCGGATCGACGTGCCCGATCGCCTGCAGCACCGCGTTCACCGGGCCGAGCTTGTGCGGCGCGATGCCGACGATGCGGCCGGTCGGGCACCAGCGGCGGATCTGTTCCGCCATCGCGAATCCGGGCGTGTCCAGATGGTCCTGGTTGCAGACGAACAGGAAGTCGGTCTCGCCCGGGAACATGTCCACGACGTGCGCGATGATCGGCTTGCCTTCGACCTCGATCAGCGGTTTCGGCACGCGGTAGCCGGCGCGGCGGAAGCGCTCACCGAATCCGGACATGGGGACGACGATCTGCATGCGGGACTTCCTGTGCAACGTGAGGACTCAGTTGGCGGCGTTGTCGCGGGCGCGACGATAGGCTTCCGCTTCCCAGCCCATCAGCGCGGCGACGTCCTCGACGCCGAGGTAGCGCATGCGGTCGGCGGCATCGCAGCGCAGCGCCACGTCGGCCAGGCAGCCGAGCATCGCGCGCGCGCCGTCGCTCAGTCCCGGCGCGAACAGCAGTCCCGCGCCCGGGACCAGCGCCCAGTCCGGCGGCGTGCGGCCGGCGGCGGCGACTTCGGCGCGCATGCGCGAGAGCGGGCGCGCGGCATCGACGGCTTCGGCGCGCTCGCCGAGGAACACGACGTGGTCCGGGTAGAGCGCGCCGCGCATCGCGATCGCGGCGGCGACCGGATCGGTGGCGATCGCGTGCAGCGCCTGCGCATCGGCGGCGCTGGCGTCGGGCATGCTCCCGTCGGGCACGACCCAGTCGAGATCGTTCGCGGCGCGCAAGGCCTGCACGTCGGCAGGCGTCGTCGCGCGCGCGGGCAGCGCGAGCCGGTGCTCGACTTCGTGCAGGCGCGCTTCGACGGCATCGCAGTCGGCGCCGCCGACCACCAGCCCGTGGTTGCCGAGCAGCAGCACGTCCGGCGGCGAAGCGGCGGCGTCCAGCGACGTGCGGATCGCCGCGGTCAGCGGCAGGCCCGGGCGACGATACGGCACCCAGGCCCAGGCCATGCCGTCGAGCGCGTGCGCAAGCGTCGCTTCCGCGTCGCTGCGCGCGGCCCATGCGATCGCGTTCACCGAATGGACGTGCGCGACCACCGGATGCGGCAGCAGCGCATGCAGCGAGGTTTCGATCGAAGGCCGCAGTCCGCCCGGCGGCGCCAGCGCGGTCAGCGCGTCCTCCGCATCGGCACGCTGCATCGCAGCATGCACGCCCGACAGCGGCAGGCGCACGAATACGTCTCGTTCGCGCGCGTGCGCCAGCCAGGTGCCGGACGCCTTGACCCAGAACACGTCGCCCATCTTCATCGACGTGTTGCCGCCGCCGCCCTGGACCAGGCGCGGATCGTTGCCCAGTCGCGCCGAGAGCTCGACCAGCGCCGCCGGCGCACCGGAGGCCGGGACGGAGCGCGTGGTGGAAAGGGGCGTCATGGCATGGGCGTCCATTCTGGGTGTGTCATGCGGTCCGCATTCCTGTCCGCCGGTGTGGACGCGCCCGCGGCGCTTCCGGGACCGTAACGGAAATGGAGGGGGAAGACGGACAAGCTCGGGACCGGGTGTTCTCGGGATCTGCGACGACCGCGTGCGAAGCTGTGGACCATGATCGGGCACAACGCTCGAACGGGTCGTCCGGCTTGCAGAATAAGCGCAGTGTGATAGCTTGAAAAGAATTAATCGAGACTGCGCATGGATGGCCTGGGGAGGACATCGCGTGGTCCGACCCGCGCGATGGTCCGCTCGCGCACCGCATGGAAGTCCAGCAGAATGAACGAACTAGAACAACGTCTTGCCCGGCTCTCACCGGAACAACGAGAGCAATTGCGGCAGGTCTCCGCGCGTGAGCGCGCCGCGCGCGCGCGCATCCGGCCGCAGCCGCGGCCGGAACGCATTCCGCTCACTTCCGGGCAGCGTCGCCTGTGGGTGCAGGATCGCCTGGATCCCGGCCAGATCGCCTACAACTCGGGCTGGGGCACGTGGCTGCACGGCGCCGTCGACGCGCCGGACCTGCGGCGTGCGCTGCAGGTCCTGGTGGACCGTCACGAAGGCCTGCGCACGGTCTATCCCGCGATCGACGGCGAGCCGTGCCAGCGCATCCTGCCGCGGCTCGATCTGCCCTGGCGGGAGGCGTGCGCCGAAGGCGACGATCCCGCGTCGCGTCGCGCGGACGCCCTGCGCATCGCGCGCGCCAGTGCGGCGGAGCCGTTCGACCTGCAGGCCGGTCCGGTGCTGCGCGCGGTGCTGGTGGCGGTCGAGCCCGACCTGCACCTGCTGATGCTGACCTTCCACCACATCGCGATCGACGGCTGGTCGATCAGCACGCTCTCGCGCGAGTTCCGCCACGCCTACAATCGATTGCGAGACCGCGCCGACATCGATCTCCCGATGCCGGAACTGCAGATCGCCGACGTCGCGCTGTGGCAGCAGGGCCAGTTCGCCGGCGAGCGCATGCGCGGCCAGCTCGACTTCTGGAAGACCGCGCTCGCCGGCGCGCCGCCGGTGCTCGACCTGCCGACCGACCGTCCGCGCCCGGCGCTGCGCAGCCATCGCGGCGGCCTGTGGTCGTGCGACCTGCCCGAAGCGACGTACGCGCGTCTGCAATCGCTTGCGCGCGACAACGGCGCAACCCTGTCCAGCCTGCTGCTGGCGGCCTACCAGATCGTGCTCGCGCGCTACACCGGGCAGCAGGACATCGTGACCGCGATGGGCGTCGCCGGCCGCGCCCGGCTCGAACTGGAGCCGGTCGTCGGCTTCTTCATCAACCTGCTGCCGCTGCGCGCCGACCTGTCCGGCGATCCGACGTTCGCGGAGCATCTCCAGCGCACGCACGCCCGCGTGCTGCAGGCGATGGAGAACGCGGACGTGCCGTTCGACCGCATCCTCGAGGAGCAGCGGCTGCCGCGTTCCACCGGCTACACGCCGTTCGCGCAGGCGACCTACTTCTTCCAGAGCTATCCGCAGGTCGAGGATCCGCTGGCCGGCCTGCGCGTCGAGGACGCCACCCAGCACGAGGTCGCGCCGGGCGCGGCGCAGGCCGACCTGCAGTTGTTCGTGAACCAGCACCACCAGGGCGAGCTGATGTTCGAGTACAGCCGCGACCTGTACGACGAGGCGTCGATCCGGCGCATGGGCGGGCATCTGCTGACCCTGCTCGAGGCCGCGATCGAATCGCCGCAGGCGCCGGTGCGCACGCTGCCGCTGCTGACCGCGGCCGAGCGCGCGGAGATCGCCGGCTGGAACGACACCGCGCGCGCGCTGCCCGCGGAGCCGACCATCGCCGCGCTGTTCGCCGCGCAGGCCGCGGCCACGCCGGATGCGGTCGCGGTCCGTTTCGGCGATCGCGACATGACCTACGCCGAGCTTGACCGTCGCGCCGACGCGGTCGCGCGCGCGCTGCGCGAGGCCGGCGCGGCGCCGGGGATGCTGGTCGGGCTGTACGTCGAGCGCACGCTGGAGATGCTGATCGGCCTGGTCGGCATCGTGAAGGCCGGCGCGGCCTACGTGCCGCTGGATCCCGGATTTCCGCACGACCGCCTCGCGTACATGGTCGAGACCGCGCAGTCCACCGTCCTCGTCACCCAGGCGTCGCTGCGCGACCGGCTGCCGGCGCCGGTGCCGTCGGTGGTCGTGGTCGACGCCGACGCGCCGGTCGCCGCCGGCGAATCGATGCGCGGCTGCGGCGTCGGCGCGGACGATCCGGCCTACGTGATCTTCACCTCCGGCTCCACCGGCAAGCCCAAGGGCGTCGAGATCCGCCAGAAGGCGGCGGTCAACCTGATCCGTTCGATCGCGCGCGAGCCGGGCATGGGCGCGGACGACACGATCTGCGCGATCAGCACGCTGTCCTTCGACATCGCGCTGACCGAACTGGTGATCCCGCTCACCGTCGGCGCGCGCATCCTGCTGGTCGACCGCGACACCGTGCGCGACGGCCTGCGCCTGCGCCGGCTGGTGGAATCCGAGCCGCTGACCCTGATGCAGGCGACGCCCGCGACCTGGCGCATGCTGCTGGACGTGGGCTGGCCGGGCAAGCCGTCGATGCGGATCATCTCCACCGGCGAGGCGCTGCCGCGCGAGCTGGCGGACCGCCTGCTGCCGATGGGCCGCGAACTGTGGAACCTGTACGGGCCGACCGAGACCACCGTGTATTCGGCGCTGTGCCGGGTCGCGCCGGGCGAGGGCCCGATCCTCGTCGGCCGCCCGGTCGACAACACCCGCATCCACATCGTCGATCGCCATCTGCAGCCGCTGCCGGTGGGCGTGCCCGGCGAGCTGCTGATCGGCGGCGAAGGCCTGGCGTCGGGGTATCGCGGGCGTCCCGACCTCACCGCCGAGAAATTCATCGCCGATCCGTTCTCCGATGCGCCCGGCGCGCGCCTCTACCGCACCGGCGACCTCGCGTTCTGGCGCGCCGACGGCACGCTGCAGGTGATCGGCCGCATCGACCACCAGATCAAGCTGCGCGGGTTCCGCATCGAGCTGGGCGAGATCGAGGCGGTGCTGGGCGAGTACCCGGGCCTGGACCAGGTGGTGGTCCACTGCCGCGAGGACCGCCCCGGCGATCCGCGCCTGGTCGCGTACTACACCTGCGACGCCGCGCGGCCCGATCCCGCCGAGCTGCGCGCCCACCTCAAGCGCGCGCTGCCGGAGTACATGGTGCCGTCGGCGTTCGTGGCGCTGGACGCGTTCCCGCTGACGCCCAACGGCAAGGTGGACCGTCGCGCGCTGCCCGCGCCCGAGGCCGCCGCCGGCGACGCCGACGATTTCGTCGCGCCGCGCACCGAGGACGAACGGGCCGTGGCGGCGCTGTGGTCCGAACTGCTGCGGCTGCCGAAGATCGACGTGCGCGCCGATTTCTTCGACCTCGGCGGCCATTCGCTGCTGGCGACCCGGCTGCTGGCGCGGATCGAATACGACTACGGGATCGAACTGCCGCTGCGCGCGCTGTTCGAGGCCCCGACGGTGGAACAACTGGCGGCGCGCATCGCGCTCGCCTGCGAGGCGGCCGACCAGGCCGCACTGGCGGCATTGTTGGACGATGTCGAACACTTGAGCGAAGCCGAGCTGCAGGATCGCCTTTCGGCCGCGGGCGTGACCGGAACGGCGTAATGAGCGAACTCGAGCGACGGCTGGCGAATCTTTCGCCGGAGAAGCGTGCGCAGTTGATGCAGCAGTTGGCGAAGCGCGCGGCGGAGACCGCCGCGCCGCAGACGGAGATCGGGCGTCGCCCGCGTCCGCCGCGACTGCCGCTGTCCTCGGCCCAGCAGCGGCTGTGGATCCTCGACCAGTTCGATCCGGGCAACAGCGTCTACAACGTCACCTCGCTGGTGCGGCTGCAGGGCACGCTCGACGTCGACGTGCTGCAGCGCTGCCTCGACGCCATCCTCGTCCGCCACGAAAGCCTGCGCACGGTGTTCCCCAAGGACGCGGACGGTCCGTTCCAGCGCATCCTGCCGCCGTCGCCGGTGCCGATGGCGCGCTTCGACGTCTCCGATCGCGGCGACGCCGCCGCATGCGAGGCGGAAGCGTTCGCACTGACCCGCGCCGACGCCCGGGCTCCGTTCGACCTGGTCGCCGGGCCGATCCTGCGCGCCACCCTGGTGCGGATCGGCGCGCAGGACCACCTGCTCGCGCTCAGCGCGCACCACATCGCGGTCGACGGCTGGTCGTTCGGGGTGCTGTTCGGCGAACTGTCGAAGCTCTATCGCGCCTTCCTGGCCGGCGAACCCTCGCCGCTGCCGGAACTGCCGATCCAGTACGCCGACTACACCCTCTGGCAGCAGGACGAACTGGGCAGCGCCGAGCTGGCGCGCCAGCTCGAGTACTGGCGGACGCGCTTCCCGGACCGGCCGACGGTGCTCGAACTGCCCGGCGACCGGCCGCGGCCGCCGGTGCAGAGCTACCGCGGCGCGATGCTGTCGCGCACCCTGCCGCGCGAGCTGTACGACGCGGTGAAGCGCTTCAGCCGCCAGGAAGGCACGACCCCGTTCATGACCTTCCTGGCCGCCTACCAGGCGCTGCTGGCGCGCTATTCCGGGCAGGACGACATCGTCGTCGGCGTCGGCAACGCCAACCGCACCCGGCGCGAACTCGAACCGCTGGTCGGCTTCTTCATCAACACCCTGCCGCTGCGTGCGGACCTGTCCGCCGATCCGACCTTCCGCGAGCTGCTGGCGCAGGTGAAGGCGGCGACGCTGGACAGCTACGCCAACCAGGACCTGCCGATCGAGCGGCTGATCGAGAGCCTGGACATCGAGCGCGACCTCAGCCACGCGCCGCTGTTCCAGACGATGCTGTTCTACCAGAACTTCCCTGCCAGCGAGATCGACCTGCCGGGGCTGCGCATGCAGGCCGTGGACATGGCCGATGCGCATTCGGGCACCGCGCGCGTCGATTTCACGATCTTCGCCGCGGAGGACGACGAGGCCGGGCTGATCATGCTGATGGAGTACGCGACCGACCTGTTCGATCGCGACTACGTCGAGGCCTTCGCCGATCACCTCGGCCAACTGCTGCGGTCGGCGATCGCCGCGCCGGACACGCGGGTGCGCGCGCTGGAGATCCTGGCGCCGGCCGAGCGCCGACGGCTGCAGGTCGAGTGGAACGCCACCGCCGCGCCGATGCCGGCGGCGCAGACCGTGCACGCGCTGTTCGAGGCGCAGGCGGCGCGCGCGCCCGATGCGCTCGCGGTGGTCCAGGGCGAGACGACGCTCGACTACGCGACCCTCGACGCGCAGGCGACGCGGATCGCCGCGCACCTGCGCGCGCACGGCGTCGGCCCGGGGCGGATGGTCGGGCTGTACCTCGAGCGCACGCCGCGGATGCTCGCGGCGCTGCTGGGCGTGCTCAAGGCCGGCGCGGCGTACGTGCCGCTGGACCCGGGATTCCCGGCCGAGCGCATCGGCTACATGCTCGAGGACGCGGCCGCGCCGGTGGTGCTGACCGAGCGCGCGATCGCCGCGCAACTGCCCGCCGGCGCGCACGTCGCGCTCGACGTGGACGCGCTCGACGGCGACGCGCTCGACGGCGACGCGCTCGACGGCGACGTCCCGCCCGCCGCCGATGCGGTCCCGGGCGACGCCGGTGCGGAAGATCCGGCCTACGTGATCTTCACCTCCGGCTCCACCGGGCGGCCCAAGGGCGTGCGCATCCCGCACCGCGCGGCGGTGAATTTCCTGGCGTCGATGGCACGCGAGCCGGGCCTGGGCGCGGACGATCGGCTGTGCGCGATCACCACGCTGTCGTTCGACATCGCGCTGCTGGAACTGATGCTGCCGCTGACGGTGGGCGCGCGGGTGGTGCTGGCCGATCGCGCCACCGCCGCCGACGGCGCGGCGCTGGCCGCGCTGCTGGACGCCTCGGGCACGACCGTGCTGCAGGCCACCCCGGCGACCTGGCGCATGCTGCTGGACTCGGGCTGGCGCGGGCGCGACGGCCTGCGCATGCTCTGCGGCGGCGAAGCGCTGCCGCGCGAGCTGGCCGATCGCCTGCTGGCCTGCGGCGCGGCGCTGTGGAACGTCTACGGCCCGACCGAAACCACGGTGTGGTCGACCCTCGAACGGGTGACCGCCGGCGAGGGCCCGGTGGCGATCGGCCATCCGATCGCCAACACCGAGGTCTACGTCGTCGACAAGGCGATGCAGCCGGCGCCCGCGGGGCTGCCGGGCGAACTGCTGATCGGCGGCCTGGGCGTCGCGCTCGACTACCTCGACCGTCCCGAGCTCACCGCCGAGAAATTCGTCGACGATCCGTTCGGGCCGCGCCCGGGCGGACGGCTCTACCGCACCGGCGACCTCGCGCGCTGGCGCCGCGACGGTCGCCTCGAAGCGCTCGGCCGCATCGACCACCAGGTCAAGCTGCGCGGCTTCCGCATCGAACTGGGCGAGATCGAATCGGTGCTGCTGCAGGGCGAGGCGGTGGCGCAGGCGGTGGTGGTCTGCCGCGAGGATCGCCCCGGCGACAAGCGCCTGGTCGCGTACCTCGTGCCGGCCTCGGCCGCCGCCGACGTCGCCGCGCTGCGCAACCGGCTGCGCGAACGCCTGCCGGACTACATGCTGCCCGCGGCCTTCGTCGGCCTCGACCGGCTGCCGCTGACGCCGAACGGCAAGGTCGATCGGCGCGCGCTGCCGGCGCCGGAGGCCGATGCGTTCGGCGCGGCCGACGAGACCGCGCCGCGCAATCCCGAGGAGGAGACGCTGGTGGCGCTGTGGGCCGAGATCCTCGGTCGCCCGAAGATCGGCATCCACGACAACTTCTTCGACCTCGGCGGCCATTCGCTGCTCGCCACCCAACTGGTCGCCCGTATGCAGGCGGCGCTGGGGCCGGACATCACCCTGCGCATGGTGTTCGAGGCGCCCACGGTGGCCGGGTTCTCGGAACTGCTGCTGCGCCAGCGCCTGCAGAGCCTCGGCGCCGACGACCTGGCCGGGATGCTCGGCGAACTGGAGGGGCTGTCGGACGAAGACCTCCAGGCCCTGCTGGCCGGCTGAGCCTCCGCACGGAGCCGAGGACGCGCATGAACGCCCCGCAATATCCCACGCCCGCCGGTGCCGCCCCGCTCGCTGCGGGCGCGTCGTCCCGGCGCGGGGACCACGCATGAGCGCGACGGTGTCCGCCGCCGGCCGTGCCGCCGGCCTGCGCGATTTCCTGCTGATCTGGTTCGGCCAGCTGGTGTCGGGCGTGGGCTCGCGCCTGACCAGCTTCGCGCTCGGGGTCTGGGTGTACCAGACCACCGGTTCGACCACCCGGTTCGCGCTGGTGTTCGTGGCGATGGCGATCCCCGCGCTGGTGCTCTCGCCGTTCGCCGGGGCGCTGGTGGACCGCTGGGACCGGCGCCGGGTGATGATCGCCTGCGAGGTCGCGTCGGCGGTCGTGATCGGCGCGCTGGCGCTGCTGGCCGCCACCGACCGGCTGTCGATGCCGGTCATCTACGCCGGCGTGGGGCTGTCGGCGGTCACCAACACCTTCCTGCAGCCGGCCTACGCCGCGAGCGTGCCGCTGCTGGCCGATCGCGACCAACTGGTGCGGCTGAACGGCCTGATCCAGACCGGGCAGGGCGTGTCGCTGGTCGGCGGTCCGGCGCTGGCCGGCGTGCTGATGAAGTTCACCGGCCTCGTCGGCGTGCTGGCGGTGGACGCGGTCAGCTTCGTGGCCGGCGCGCTGTGCATCGCGCTGGCGCGCATCCCGCGGCCGCGACGCGACGCGACCGGCGAGCAGAACCTGCTGCGCGAGGCCCGCGAGGGCTGGCGCTACATCGCCGAGCGCAAGGGCCTGCTCGGCCTGCTCGCGGTGGGCACGGCCGGCAGCTTCCTCTTCGCCATCGCCAGCGTCGCGATCACCCCGCTGGTGCTGGCCGCGGTGAACCAGGACGAGGGGATGCTCGGCCTGCAGATGTCGCTGGCGTGCAGCGGGCTGCTGGTCGGCGGCGTGATGATCACCGTCTGGGGCGGCCCCAGGCGCAAGATCGACGGCGTGCTGGGCTTTTCGTTCCTCGGCGGGCTGGCGCTGTTCGCGCACGGCTTCGCGCCGTCGTTCCTGCTCTACGTCGTGGCCGGGTTCGTGATGTTCCTGACCATCCCGCCGGCGCAGTCGGCGGTGTTCGCGCTGTGGCAGACCAAGGTGCCGTCGCAGTTGCTGGGACGCTGCATGGCGATCGTGCGCATGAGCAGCGAGGCCGTGCTGCCGCTGGGCTACCTGCTGGCGGGGCCGCTCGCGGAATTCGTGTTCGAGCCGGCGCTGCGCCCCGGCGGTCCCCTGGCCGACAGCGTCGGCCGGGTGATCGGCGTCGGCGAGGGGCGCGGGCTCGGACTGATGTTCATCGTGCTGGGCCTGGCGATGGCGGCGGTGGCCGCCGCCGGCTACGCCTTGCGTCCGGTGAGACGGATCGAACGGGACTTGCCGGACGTGGAGTCGCCGATCGAAGCGTGACCCCTGTCGCGCAGGCGGCGGGGAAGGGGGATGGACCCGCGGCGCGCGCCCGAAGGCGCACGCGCGGAACCGGTTCGCGGCGGGGCCGCGGGCCGGGCGGAAGGAGTTGCGCCAGACAGGCAGGAAGGCAGGACAAGCGGTTGCGGGACGCATGCGGGCGCGGGATCGCGGAAGACGGCCGAGGTCGTCTTCGCGCGGGCGCCGGCATTCCAGGACAGACACAGGAACCTACCCATGAACGCAAGTGATCAATCCATGGCAGTCCGCGCGGGCGGGGCCGAAGGCGGGTGCCCGCATGCGGCCAAGTCCGCGGGCAGCGGCTTCGCGCTGCGTCGCGCTTCGGAGGTGGAGGCGGCGAACAAGCCCGATGCCCCGCTCGCCGCGTCCGTGGCCTGGGTGCGCAGCTTCCTCGCGCGTCCGCATCCCGATGTCGGCCGCGCCGGCCCGGTCTGCCCGTTCACGCCGATGGCGCTGGAGCTGGACACGATCTGGCTGATCGACATCCCGGACACCGAACCCGATCCGCAGCGCATCCACGACATCATCGAACAGTGTCGCCAGCAGTTCCTGGAGACCGAGCCGCGCGAAGGGCCGATGGCGATCAACAAGGTCTTCATGGCCGTGTTCAGCGGCCTGGACGAGACCGCGGCGCCGCTGATCGACGCGATGCAGGCGCGGCTCAAGCCGGCGTTCGTGGACGTCGGCCTGATGCTCGGCGAATTCCATGCCCGCAACGACACGCCCGGCCTGCGCAATCCCGATTTCCGGCCGCTGCGCAGCCCCACGCCGATGCTGGTGATGCGGCACATGGTCGAGTCGGACCTGCCGTTCCTCAAGCGCGATCTCGATACGCCGCAGGTGCGCAACGCCTACCTGCGCTCGTACCTGCGCCGGCTCGGCGGCACCATCCGCCGCAACTACTTCGACCAGGCGGTCGATGCGCTGGTCCAGGCGGAACTGGAAATGCGCGCGGAGGCCGGACGATGATGGCCGCGACGCCGTCGCAGGCGCCGGCCGCCCAGGGCGCCGACGACGACCGCGCCGGCGACCCGCGCCGGGTCGCGATCGTCGGCGGCGGGCTGGCCGGTTCGCTGCTGGCGCTGGCGCTGGCCGAGCGCGGCCATCGCGTGGACGTGTACGAACGCCGCGACGATCCGCGCGCCGACGGCGCCGAGGGCGGACGCTCGATCAACCTCGGCCTGTCCAAGCGCGGCATCCAGGCGCTGACCGAGGTCGGCCTGATCGACATGGTGATGCCGCTGACCGTGGTCATGCGCGGCCGCGTGATCCACGCGCCCGACGGCGGCACCCGCTTCCAGCCCTACGGCAAGAACCGCGGCGAGGTGCTGTATTCGATCGACCGCAGCGAGCTGATCCGGCTGCTGCTCGATCGCGCCGAGGCGCATCCGCACGTGCGCCTGCACTTCGAACACCGGCTGGCGAGCATCGACAAGGACGCGCGCACGCTGCACCTGGAGCACGCCGGCGGCAGCACGGTGGAGCGCCCGGACTGGGTGATCTGCGCCGACGGCGCGTTCTCGCGCTGTCGTCCGGAGATGCAGCGCGGCCTGCGCGCGGACTACCATCAGGAATACCTGGAGTGGGGCTACAAGGAGCTGACCCTGGAAGCGGGCCCGGACGGCAAGTCGGTGATCGACCAGACCGCGCTGCACGTGTGGCCGCGTTCGCACGGCCTGTTCGTCTCGCACCCCAATCGCGACGGCTCGCACACGCTGACCCTGTTCCTGCCGCACGAGGGGCCGGACAGCTTCGAGACGACGACGACGCCGGAGCAGATCCAGGCGCTGTTCCGCAAGTATTTCCCGGACCTGCTGCCGATGCTGCCCGGGCTGGTCGAGCAGTGGTCGCGGCGCCCGGTCGGCGCGCTGCTGACGACCAGGACCGCGCCCTGGCGCTTCCAGGACTGGATGGTGCTGGTCGGCGACGCCGTGCATGCGGTGTATCCGTTCTACGGTCAGGGCATGAACTCGGCGTTCGAGGATTGCTCGGCGCTGCTGTCGGCGCTCACGGCGCGCCCGGACGACCGCGCCGCCGCGTTCGCCGCGTACGAACAGGCGCGGCGGCCGCACACCGACGTGCTGATGGAGCTGTCGAAGGCCAATTTCGTCGAGTTGCGGCAGAAGGTCGGTTCGCCGTGGTTCGTGCTGCGCAAGCGGCTGGACGTGTTCCTCAACCGGCTGATGCCGCGGACCTGGCTGCCGATCTACACCATGGTCTCGCACACCACGATGCCCTACGGCGAAGCGCTGGCGCGCGCGCGCCGGCAGGACCGCATCCTCGGTGCGGCGCTGGGGGGGCTCGTGCTGGCGCTGGGCGCCGGCGCCTGGTGGGCGCTGCACGCTTGAGCGATCCGCGGCCGTCCCCGGAGTCCTCGCTGTTCCGGCCGCTGCTGCCGGCCGGCGTGACGCTGGCGGAAATGCCGCCGGCCGCGGCCGACCCCGCGACGCTGCCGCCGGAGGAGCAGGCGCTGATCGAGCGCGCGGTGGACAAGCGCCGGCGCGAATTCGCCGCCGGCCGGCTGCTGGCGCGCGCCGCGCTCGCCGAGGCCCGCGTCGCCGCCGGGCCGCTGCTGCCCGACCCCAACCGGGTGCCGTGCTGGCCGGCGGGCATGGTCGGTTCGATCACCCACTGCAACACCCTGTGCGCGGTCGCGGTCGCGCCCGCCGCGCGCTGGCTCGGGCTGGGGCTCGACGTGGAGCCGGCCGACCCGCTGGAGCCGCGGCTGCTGCCGATGATCCTGCGCGAGGCGGAATTCGCCCGCGTCGATGCGCTGCCGCCGGAGTTGCGGGCGATCGGTGGCCGGCTCGTGTTCTCGATCAAGGAAGCCGTCTACAAGGCGATCTATCCGTCGTGCCGGGTGTTTCTCGACTTCCAGCAGGTCGAGATCGCGTTCGCCGGCGACGACGGCTTCGTCGCCGACGTGCTGGTGCCCGGGGCCGCGCCGCGCGGATTCGAGCGCATCCACGGCCGCTTCCGCGTCGCCCACGGGCACATGGGCGCGGCGGTCGTGCTGCCGGCGGACTGAGCTTGCGTCGCGGGTGAAGGCTCAGGCCCGCATGCGCCGGGCGCGCAGCCTCTCGTAGACGTCGCGGCAGGCCTCGGCGACGGCGGCGGGCTCGCCTTCGAGCGCGGTCTCGCGGGCGCGCCACGGCTCGAACCCGGTGGATTTCCAGACCGCGTCGTACCAGTGCGGCGCCCAGATCCCGTCGCTGTCCCGCGGCCCGGGCGGCCACGCCAGCATGCGCGGGGTGAACGCGATCCCCAGCGTCCCGCACAGCGCGCGCAGGTGCGCCTCGGGCGCGCGCAGGAAGTCGCCGGCGTCGATCACCGGCGGAGTCTCGCCCGCGGCGCACAGCAGATCGAACAGGCGCCCCTGCTGCGGCAGGCCGATGTCCTCGGGCGTCACCGTCGCCCGCGACTTGATGTACGAGGCGACGACCTCCGCCGGGTCGCGGATCAGGAACACGTTGCGCAGGCGCAGCACCCAGCCGGTGTCCATGCCCGGCAGCAGGTGGTGGCTCATGTGCTTCTGGTACCAGACCGGCGCGCCGCCCGGCGCGGGGCCGAGCAGGGCGTCCACCACGCGCGCCGGGTCGGTGTCGCCGGCGGCGATGACCGCGTCGCGCCCGGGGTGGTCGAGCCCGGTCGCGGCCAGGTAGGCGGCGTACAGCGGCTCGTCGCTGACCGCGCAGTCGCCGCGGTTCTCCCAGGCCCGCATCATCGCGGTCGAGATGTTGCGCGGCCCGCTCCACATCGCGATGCGCAGCGGTTCCGGTGGCGTCGTCATGCCAGCCGCACCCCCGCGCGGAACGCCACGTCGCGCGCGACGAGGTCGCGGTACGCCGCCTGCAGGCGCGCCGTGACCGGCCCGGGCAGCGACGCCTCGCCGATGGTGCGGCCGTCGATCCGGCGCACCGGCACCAGCCCGGCGAAGGTGCCGGTGACGAAGGCCTCGTCCGCGGAGTAGACCTGGGTCAGGCTGAAGTTCTTCTCGAAGCAGGGAATCCCGGCCTCGCGGCAGGCACGCAGCACGTTGCCGCGGGTGATGCCGCCGAGGCAGTAGTCGCCGGTCGAGGTCCACACCTCGCCGCGGCGCACGATGAAGAAATGGGTGGAATTGCAGGTCGCCACGAACCCGTGCGGGTCCAGCATCAGCGCCTCGTCGGCGCCGGCCTCGGTGGCCTGGATGCAGGCGGTGATGCAGTTGAGCTTGCTGTGGCTGTTGAGCTTCGGGTCCTGCACGTCCGGACGGCCGCGGCGGACGTGGACGGTGAACAGGGTGAGGCCGGCGGCGACGGTCTCGGGCTTGGCGACCTTGTGCTCGGGGATGATCACCACGGTCGCCGGGCCGACGGTGACCCGCGGGTCCTGGTACGGCGTGCGCTTGACCCCGCGCGTGACCATCAGCCGCAGGTGTACGCCGTCGTGCATCCCGTTCGCGGCCAGGGTGTCGTAGATCGCGCGGGTCAGCGCGGCGCGGTCCAGGCCGATGTCCAGCGCGATCGCCTTCGCGCCCTCGAACAGCCGGCCCAGGTGCTCGTCGAGGAACACCGGATGGCCGCCGACCACCCGCAGCCCTTCCCAGACGCCGTCGCCCAGCACGAAACCGCTGTCGAACACCGACACCACCGCCTCGGCCCGGGGCCTCAGCGCGCCGTTGATCCAGATCCGGATGTCGGCGTTGCGCGGGTCGTCGTGGAAGTCGTGGATGCTCTGCGCCATGCCGGCTCCGGAAGCGTGCGATGGCCGAGTGTAGGCCGCCGCCGGCCCGGCGGGCAGGGGCGGGACGGCCGCTTCATTGACTTTCGGCCGGTGCGCCCCTACCGTTCCGGTGGTTCCCTGCAGACAAGGTGGCGCCCGGAAACGGCCGCCGAGCGTGCGACATGAGGACTACCGCCCTCTCCTGACGAACCCGCCGAGGCCCGCGACACCGCGCAGCGCCCTCGGGCGCTTTTTTGTTGCCCCGCCTTCGACGACCCCACGGTCTTTCCCTCGATCTTCAGGTCTCTCACCCGAGCTTTCCGCGCCTCCTCCCATGATCGCCATCACCCTTCCCGACGGCAGCCGCCGCGAATTCGAACACCCCGTCTCCGTCGCCGAGGTCGCCGCCTCGATCGGCGCCGGCCTGGCCAAGGCCGCGCTCGCCGGCAAGGTCGACGGCCGGCTGGTCGACACCAGCTACCGCATCGACCGCGACGCCGAACTGGCCATCGTCACCGACAAGTCGCCCGAGGCGCTGGAGATCCTGCGCCACTCCACCGCGCACCTGCTGGCCCAGGCCGTGCAGCGCCTGTTCCCCGGCGCGCAGGTCACGATCGGCCCGGTGATCGACAACGGCTTCTACTACGACTTCGCCTACGAGCGCCCGTTCACGCCCGAAGACCTGCCGGCGATCGAGGCGGAGATGCAGAAGATCGTGAAGGAAGCGCACCCGGTCAGCCGCAGCGTGAAATCGCGCGACGACGCGGTCGCCTACTTCAAGGGCCTCGGCGAGGCCTACAAGGCCGAGATCATCGAGAGCATCCCGGCGAACGAGGACCTGTCGCTGTACACCCAGGGCGAGTTCACCGACCTGTGCCGCGGCCCGCACGTGCCGGGCACGGACAAGCTGCGCGCGTTCAAGCTGATGAAGGTCGCCGGCGCCTACTGGCGCGGCGATTCGAACAACCAGATGCTCAGCCGCATCTACGGCACGGCCTGGCTCAACGACAAGGACCTCAAGGCCTACCTCACCCAGTTGGAAGAGGCCGAGAAGCGCGACCACCGCAAGATCGCCAAGGCCCAGGACCTGTTCCACCTGCAGGAGGAGGGCCCCGGCCTGGTCTTCTGGCATCCGAAGGGCTGGGCGATCTGGCAGGTGGTCGAGCAGTACATGCGCAAGGTCTACCGCGACAGCGGCTACCAGGAAGTGCGCTGCCCGCAGATCCTCGACGTGTCGCTGTGGCAGAAGTCCGGCCACTGGGACAACTACAAGGACAACATGTTCTTCACCGAGTCGGAGAAGCGCACCTACGCGCTGAAGCCGATGAACTGCCCGGGCCACGTGCAGGTGTTCAACCAGGGCCTGCACAGCTACCGCGACCTGCCGATCCGCTACGGCGAATTCGGCGCCTGCCATCGCAACGAGCCCTCCGGCGCGCTGCACGGGATCCTGCGCGTGCGCGGCTTCACCCAGGACGACGGCCACATCTTCTGCACCGAGGACCAGATCGAGGCCGAGGTCCGCGCCTTCCACGAGCAGGCGCTGCGGGTCTACGCCCACTTCGGCTTCTCCGACGTCCGGATCAAGATCGCGCTGCGCCCGGACTCGCGGCTGGGCGACGACGCCACCTGGGACAAGGCCGAGGACGCCCTGCGTTCGGCCCTGCGGGCGGCCGGCGTCGAGTGGGAGGAACTGCCGGGCGAGGGCGCCTTCTACGGCCCCAAGATCGAATACCACCTCCAGGACGCGATCGGCCGGACCTGGCAGCTGGGCACGATGCAGGTCGATTTCATGATGCCCGGCCGCCTCGGGGCGACCTACATCGACGAGCACAGCCAGCGCCGGCACCCGGTCATGCTGCACCGCGCCATCGTCGGCTCGATGGAGCGTTTCATCGGCATCCTGATCGAACACCACGCCGGCCAGATGCCCGCCTGGCTGGCCCCGATCCAGGCGGTGGTGATGAACATCACGGACGCCCAGGCCGAATATGTCGAGGAAACCCGGAAATCCCTTATGAATCAAGGTCTCCGGGTTGCGGCCGATTTGCGGAACGAGAAAATCGGCTTTAAGATTCGCGAGCACACGCTCCAGCGGGTGCCGTATCTGCTCGTGGTCGGGGATCGCGAGAAGGAAAACGGCCTCGTGGCGGTCCGTACGCGTTCGGGGGAAGATCTCGGCAGCATGACCCTCGCCGACTTCGTCGCACGTCTCGCGCACGACGCCGCTTCGGCGTGACCCGGGTTCCGGTCGGCGCGACTGCCGGCCGGTCCTTATCCCTTTCGGAGACAGCCCACATCAGCACCCCCCAGGACAAGCAGAACCGCAAGAACCACGAGATCCGTGTCCCGCGCGTGCGCGTGATCGGCAGCGACGGCGAGATGATCGGCGTCCTGTCGCGCGACGAAGCGCTGGCGAAGGCCGAGGAGGAAGGCCTCGATCTCGTCGAGATCCAGCCCAATGCCGACCCGCCGGTCTGCCGCATCATGGATTTCGGCAAGTTCAAGTTCGAGCTGCAGAAGAAGGCGTCCGCCGCCAAGAAGAAGCAGAAGATCGTCGAGATCAAGGAAGTGAAGTTCCGTCCGGTCACCGACGAGGGCGACTACCAGATCAAGCTGCGCAAGATGCGCGAGTTCCTGGAGGAGGGCGACAAGATCAAGGTCAACATCCGCTTCCGCGGCCGCGAGATGAGCCACATGGAGCTCGGTCGCGAGATGGCGCAGCGGATCGAGGCCGACCTGGGCGAGGACATCGTCATCGAATCGCGGCCGCGCCTCGAAGGCCGGCAGATGGTGATGATGATCGCGCCGAAGAAGAAATAGGCGCCGGGTTCGCGGCGACGCATGCGGGGGCGCCTTCGGGCGCCCTTCGCATGTCCGCGCGCCGGTCCTCGCGCCTGCCCGGGGGCGGGTCGGGTTGCCCCGGAGGCGCCCGCGCCGGTAGGATCGGACCCGGGAGCCGGGCGACGCCGCCCGGTGCGTCGAGGGTTTCAGGCAGGAGCGCCATGTCCGGTAATCGTCTGCATCGGTCGGCCGCCGTCCTCGCGCTCGTCATCGCCGTCTGTGCGGCCAGCGCCGCATGCGCCAGGGAGAAACACGCAATGCCAGCGACCGCAGAAATCCATCGGGTGGACATCCACCAGATCTTCCCGGACCCGCGTGCGGCCGATCTGGCCGACGCCGTGGCCGAGGGCGACGACGCCCGCATCCGCACCCTCGCCGCCGGCGCCGACCTCGCCTATCGCGGCGACAAGCAGGTGACCTTCCTGCAGTGGGCGCTGCTCAACAAGCGCCTGGACAGCCTCAAGGTCCTGCTCGACGCCGGCGCCGACCCGGCCCAGCCGGGCATGGACGGCGACACCGTGATCCACACCGCGGCGATGGCCAACGACCCGGCGTACCTCGCCGAACTGCTGGCCCGCAAGGTCGACCCGAACGTCGCCAACGCGGTCACCGGCGCCAGCCCGCTGCGCTCGGCGCTGATGGGCGAGCGCGCCGAACAGTTCCACGCGCTGCTCGCCGCCGGCGCCGATCCGGACCGCCCGGACCGCATGGGCAACACCCCCCTGCACGTGGCCGGCCAGATCAACGAGCCGGCGCGCGCGCTGGAGCTGCTGGAGGCCGGGGCCGACCCGATGGCCCGCAACGCCCAGGGCGTGACCTTCCAGCGCTACCTGTTCATGACCCGCGCCGCCCTGCTCAACGCCGAGACCCGCAGCCAGCGCGAAGCGGTCGAGGCGTGGCTGAAGGCGCACGGCATCGCGATCGAAGACGCGCGCTGACCGCGCGCCCGAGACCATCATTCCCGGATGGCCGCCGAGCGGCCGCGTCCGGCCAGCGGAGGAAGCACGGATGAATGCACAGTTCGACCCCGAACGTCAGCCCGGCGGCGGTGGCCGCCAGTCGGTCGATCCGCTGACCGGCCAGACCCACGTCCGGCCCTCGTTCGCCGACGAAGTCCGCGGTCCCGCGCCGCGCGATATCGACCTGACCCTGGCGCGCATGGCCCAGGACGTCTACGGGTCGGACAACCGCCAGCGCGGCGAGGTCCAGGGCTGGCGCCCGCTGACCGACGACCAGTTCCGCCAGGTCGGCATCGATCCGGCGCTGCGCCACAACGCTTCCAGCGGCTTCGACGCCGACATCTACACCGACGGCCAGGGCCGCTACGCGCTGGCCTTCCGCGGCACCGACGCCGGCAAGGACTGGGCGACCAATCTCGGCCAGGGCCTCGGCTTCGAGACCTCGCAGTACAACCAGGCCATCGCGCTGTCGCGCCAGGCCAAGGTCGCGTTCGGCGACGAGCTGGTCATCACCGGCCACTCGCTCGGCGGCGGCCTCGCCGCGGTCGGCGCGATCACCGCCGACACCCCGGCGGTCACCTTCAACGCCGCCGGCGTGAAGGACAAGACGCTGGAGCGGGTGGGTATCGATGCCGACGCCGCGCGTGCCCAGGCCGAGGCCGGCGGCATCCGCCGCTACGCCGTGGACCACGAGATCCTCACCGGGCTGCAGGAACGCAACCTGATGACCCGGTACCTGATGCCCGATGCGATCGGCAACAAGGTCGAGCTGCCCGATCCCGACCCGCTCACCGGCTTCTCGAAGATCAACCCGTTCAAGACGGTGCCGCACAGCATCCAGAACCACAGCATGGACACGGTGATCCGGGCCCAGGAACAGGCGTTCGGCCATGGCGCCGGCGCCGCCGGCCTGCTGTCGAATCCCGACCATCCGCAGCACGCCCAGTACCAGCGCCTGTACGACCAGATCCAGCCGCAGTTCGAGACCCGCGGACTGAGCCTGCGCGACGCCCAGAACGTCGCCGGCGCGCTGACCCTCGAAGCGCAGCGCACCGGCATCGCCCCCGACCACGTCGTCGCCAACGGCGATCGCCTGTTCGCGGTGCAGGGCAGCCAGCCCGAGACCCAGCGCTACGTGCAGGTCGACGTGCAGGCGGCCCGCGGCGTGCCGATGGAGCAGAGCAGCCGCGAGTCGCAGGCCCTGGCCGCGGCCCAGCCGCCGCAGCAGGCCGCGCCGCAGATCGCGCCCGACCAGGCCGCGCCCAACCCGGACCAATCGGCTCCCACGCGCGGCGCGCGCTGAGCCGATTCGCCGCAAAGCCGCCAGCAGACCCGCCAGGACACCAGCGAGGAGACCGTCGCGATGGCCCGATCCCCCGACCACGCCGCCGCCGGCAGCGGTTCGCCAATGCCCGGCAGTGCGGTCGCGGCGCCGTCGCCGTCCTTCGCCGACGGCGTGGAAGGCCGGGCGCCGCAGCCGATCGACCTGACCCTGTCGCGGCTGATGCGCGACGTGTACGACTACGACGGCAACGGCAAGGCCGACGGCGTCGGCCGCTGGCAGCCGCTGTCCGCGGACGAACTGCGCCGCGACGGCATCGACCCGGCCTCGCTGCGCAACGCCTCCAGCGGCTTCTACGCGGTGGTCTACGGCGACGGCCAGGGCCATCACGTCCTCGCCTACAGCGGCACCGACGAGACCAAGGACTGGGTCACCAATTTCGGCCAGGGCCTGGGCTTCGAGACCGCGCAGTACAACCAGGCGATCGCGCTGGCCCGGCAGGCCAAGGTCGCCTACGGCGAGGACGTGATCATCACCGGCCACTCGCTGGGCGGCGGGCTGGCGGCCACCGCGGCGATCGCCGCGGATATCCCGGCGGTCACCTTCAACGCCTCCGGCGTCCACGACCGCACCCTCGAGCGCATCGGCCTCGACGCCGATGCGGTCAAGGCCGAGGCGGAGAAGGGGCTGATCCGCCGCTACGCGGTCGACAACGACATCCTCACCGGGCTGCAGGAGCGCACGCCGGTGATGCGCCACCTGATGCCGGATGCGGTCGGCCACAAGATCGAACTGCCCGATCCCGAACCGCTGGGCTTCTGGCAGAAGCTCAATCCGGTGAAATCGGTCAAGCACGGCGTCGACATGCACATGATCGACGCGGTGATCGAGGCGCAGGAAAAAATGTTCGGCAAGGACTACGACCGCTCGACCACGCTCGCCGACTCCCAGCACCCCGGCAACGGCCTGTACCGCCAGGCGCTGGCGCGGCTGCCGGACGGCGACGGCGGCGAATCGCAGGCGCGGCTCGCCGGCGCGCTGGCGGTCGAGGGCCAGAAGGCCGGCCTGTCGCGGATCGACCAGGTGGTGTTCGGCGACGAAGGCCGGCGCGCGTTCGCGATCCAGGGCGACACCGATTCCCCCGCGCGGCTGCAGGCCCACGTGGACGTGGCCCAGGCCGCACGCACGCCGCTGGCCGACAGCAGCGCGCAGGCGCTGTCCGCCGCGCCCGCGCCCGACGACGCGCGCGGGCAGGCGCCCGAACAGGCCGCGGCCCGCGCCCGCTGAGCGCCGCCTGCCCTCCGGGGCGCCGGAACCGCTTGATTTGCATGACAATCCCCGGGCGGGCATAATGGCCGGCCCGGTTCGCCGGGCTGTTGCACCCGCGTCATCTTCAGGACCCGCCCGCGTTCCGGAAATCCCTTTCCGGTCAAGGGCCTACCACCGGCAGGGCAGGACGGAAAGCGTGGCCACGGCCACCGCCCACGCCAGTACTCGTTGAGACCCCAGGACTTTCCAATGCCCAAGATCAAGACCAATCGGGCGGCGGCCAAGCGCTTCCGGAAGACCGCTTCCGGCAAGTACAAGTGCGGCCACGCCAACAAGAGCCACATCCTCACCAAGAAGGCGACCAAGCGGAAGCGCAACCTCCGGCAGACGAACCACGTTCGTCCCGAGGACGCGGGCCGTCTGGACCGCATGCTGCCGTATCTCTGAGGAGGACTGAACCATGGCTCGAGTCAAACGCGGTGTCACGGCGCGTCGTCGCCACAAGAAGATCCTCAAGCAGGCGAAGGGCTACTACAACGCCCGCCGCAAGGTCTTCCGGGTCGCCAAGCAGGCGGTCACGAAGGCCCTGCAGTACGCCTACATCGGCCGCAAGCAGAAGAAGCGCAACTTCCGCACGCTGTGGATCGCCCGCATCAACGCGGCCGCCCGCAGCAACGGCATCACCTACAGCCGCTTCATCAACGGCCTGCTCAAGGCCGGTATCACCCTCGACCGCAAGGTGCTGGCCGACATCGCCGTGCACGACGCGAAGGGCTTTACCGCGCTGGCTGAAAAGGCGAAGAGCGCGCTCGCGGCATAAGGATTCCTCCCCGAGCCTCACTTCCCGGTGCAGGCTCGGTGCGAAGGACATCGAATCATGCATGGGGAAGGGCGCAAGTCCTTCCCCATGTTCGTTTTGGGCTGCTGGAAAGACGGAACACGTCGAGATGAGCGATCTGGAACACCTTTCGACACGCGCGCTGGCCGACATCGCCGCCGCCGACACGCCCGACGCGCTCGAGGCGCTGCGCGTCGCGCTGTTCGGCAAGCAGGGCAGCGTCACCGCGCAGATGAAGACGCTGGGCGCGCTGCCGCCGGACCAGCGCAAGGCCGCGGGCGAGGCGATCAACCGGGTGCGCGACACCCTCGGCGACGCGCTGTCGGCGCGCAAGGCCGCGATCGACGAGGCGGTGCTGACGGCGCGCCTGGCCACCGAAACCATCGACGTCACCCTGCCCGGCCGCGACGCCGGCCGCGGCGGCCTGCATCCGGTCTCGCGCACGCTGGAGCGCATCGCCGACATCTTCGGCCGGCTCGGCTACGAGATGGCCGACGGCCCGGAGATCGAGGACGACTGGCACAACTTCGAGGCGCTGAACTTCCCGCCGCACCACCCGGCGCGGGCGATGCACGACACCTTCTATTTTCCGCCCGACAGCCGCGGCGTCGCCCGCCTGCTGCGTACCCACACCTCGGGCTGCCAGGTGCGCTACATGCTCGGCAACAAGCCGCCGCTGCGGATGATCGCCGCCGGCAAGGTCTACCGCAGCGACAGCGACCAGACCCACACGCCGATGTTCCACCAGGTCGAAGGCCTGCTGGTCGACGAGCAGGCCAGCTTCGCCGACCTCAAGGGCACCCTGGCCGAGTTCGTGCGCGCGTTCTTCGAGCGCGACTTCGAGATGCGCTTCCGCCCGAGCTACTTCCCCTTCACCGAGCCCTCGGCCGAAGTCGACATCGCCTGGCAGCAGCCGGACGGCTCGACCCGCTGGCTGGAGGTGCTGGGCTGCGGCATGGTCCATCCGAACGTGCTGCGCAACGTCGGCATCGACCCGGAGCGCTACACCGGCTTCGCGTTCGGCCTCGGCGTCGAGCGCTTCGCGATGCTGCGCTACGGCGTGAACGACCTGCGCGACTTCTTCGAGAACGACGTGCGGTTCCTGAAGCAGTTCGCGTAGGGCGGGCCCTGGCCCGCCATTGCGGCGGCTCCGCTCGTACCGCACGCATGGCGAAGCGACTCCGATCGATGCCGGTGTGTCCGAAACATCATGATGGTGGGCTGAAGCCCACCCTACGGCGAAACAAGGGTTTCACAACATGAAATTCTCCGAAAACTGGCTGCGGCAACACGTGAAGACCGACGCCTCGCGCGAGACGCTCGCGGCGACGCTGACCGCGATCGGCCTGGAAGTCGAGGACCTGACGGTGCTCGGCGGCGCGCTCGACGGCGTGGTCGTCGCGCGCATCGTCGAATGCGCCAGGCACCCGGAAGCCGATCGCCTGCAGGTCTGCCAGGTCGATGCGGGGCAGGGTGCGCATGCTCCCGACGGATTGCTCCAGATCGTCTGCGGCGCGCCGAACGCGCGCCCGGGCCTGGTCGCGCCGCTCGCCACCCTCGGCGCCCGGGTCGGCGAACTGACGATCAAGGCCGCGAAGCTACGCGGCGTCGAGTCCAACGGCATGCTCTGCTCGGCGAAGGAGCTCGGCATCGACGCCGACGCCTCCGGCCTGCTGGAACTGCCCGACGACGCGCCGATCGGCACGCCGCTGGGCGCGTACCTCGGCCTGCCCGACGCCGCGATCCAACTCAAGCTCACCCCGAACCGCGCCGACTGCTTCGGCGTGCGCGGCATCGCCTTCGACGTCGCCGCCGCGCTCGGCAGCGCGGTCGAACCGCTGGCCGCCGAGCCGGTGCCCGCCGCCAGCGACGCCGTACTCGCGGTCGAACTCGACGCCGGCGCGAAGGTGCCGCGCTTCGCCGGCCGCGTGATCGACGGCGTCGACGCCACCGCGAAGACGCCGCTGTGGATGGCCGAGCGCCTGCGCCGCAGCGGCGTGCGCCCGATCAGCTTCCTCGTCGACGTGACGCAGTACGTGATGCTCGAACTCGGCCAGCCGATGCACGCGTTCGACAAGGACACGCTGCAGGCGCCGGTCGTGGTGCGCCCCGCGCGCGCCGGCGAGGAGACGACATTGCTCGACGGCCGCACCGTCGCGCTCGACGACGACTTCCTTGTCGTCTCCGACAGCACCGGCGGCCGCGCCGCGCGCGCGGTCGCGCTGGGCGGGATCATGGGCGGGCACGACACGCGCGTGACCGACGCCACCCGCAGCGTGTTCCTCGAAGCCGCGCACTGGATTCCGTCGGCGATCATCGGCCGCAGCCGCAGGCTCGGCCTGCATACCGACGCCGGCCATCGCTTCGAGCGCGGGGTCGATCCCGAACTGCCGCGGATCGCGGTGGAATACGCGACCCGGCTCATCCTCGACGTCGCCGGCGGCGTGCCCGGCCCGGTGATCGACGTGGTCCGCGCGGCCGACATGCCGCAGCCGCAGGTCGTCGGCCTGCGCCGCGCGCGGCTCGCCCGCGTGCTCGGCACGACCGTGGCCGACGCCGAGGTCGAACGCATCCTGCGCGCGCTGGGCCTGGGCGTCGCCGCGACCGCCGACGGCTGGACGGTGGACGTGCCGACCCGGCGCTTCGACCTCGCGATCGAGGAAGACCTGATCGAGGAGGTCGCCCGCATCCACGGCTACGACGCGATCCCGACCACGCTGCCCGGCGGCGCCACCCGCATCGCCGCCGGCAGCGAGACGATGCTGGACGAGGCCACCGTCCGCCGCCAGCTCGTCGCCCGCGACTATCTGGAAGCGATCAACTACGCCTTCGTCGATGCGGCGCTGCTGGCGAAATGGCAGGCCACGACCGACGCGGTGGCGCTCGCGAACCCGCTCAGCGCGGAACTGGGCGTCATGCGCACGCAGTTGCTGCCGGGGCTGGTGGCGGCGCTCGCCCGCAATGCCGCGCGCCAGCAGACGCGCGTCCGGCTGTTCGAGATCGGCAAGACGTTCGCCGCCGCCGCCGCGGGGGACGCCCCGGTCGAGACCCGGCGCGTGGCCCTGGCCGCGGTCGGCACGGCGGCGGCCGAACAGTGGGGCGTCGCCGACCGTCCGGTCGATTTCCACGACCTCAAGGGCGACCTGGACAGCCTGGCCGCCGCGGCCGGCGCGCAGCTCGAGTACCGCCCGTCGTCGGCGCCGTGGGGGCACCCCGGCCGGTCGGCGGACCTGTATCGCGACGGCGTGAGAATCGGCTGGATCGGGGAACTGCATCCCCGGCTGCTGAAGGCGCTGGAGATCGACCACCGGATCGTGGCCGCCGAGGTCGACCTGGCACCGCTGCAGCGCCGCAGCCTGCCCCGCGGGGCCAGCCTCAGCCGCTATCCGTCCGTCCGCCGGGATCTCGCGTTCGTCGTCCCGGAAGCGGTCTCCTGGGATGCCCTCCGGGCCACCGTCGAACGCGCGGCGGGCCCGTCCCTGCGCGCCCTCCGGCTGTTCGATCGCTACGTTGGCAAGGGGGTCGAAACCGGATGCAAGAGCCTCGCTATGGGCTTGATTCTGCAAGAAGAATCACGCACTCTCACCGATCGGGAGGTGGATGCGGCCGTCACGGCCGTGGTCGCCGCCCTGCAGGGGGAGCACGGGGCGGAAATCCGCGCGTGAACCGTGACGGCCGGCTTCGGTCGGCCGCTGCGTGCAACGATCGTGCAAGCGTCACGTGAATGAAACGGGCTCGTTTTGGGGGAAACGGATGGCATTGACGAAGGCTGAAATGGCGGAACGCCTGTTCGACGAAGTCGGACTGAACAAGCGTGAGGCCAAGGAGTTCGTGGACGCCTTCTTCGACGTCCTCCGCGAAGCCCTGGAGCAGGGCCGCCAGGTCAAGCTGTCGGGCTTCGGCAATTTCGACCTCCGCCGCAAGAACCAGCGCCCGGGCCGCAACCCCAAGACCGGCGAGGAGATCCCGATCTCCGCCCGCACCGTGGTCACGTTCCGTCCCGGCCAGAAGCTGAAGGAGCGGGTCGAGGCCTTCGGCGGAGGCGCGGCCGATGCTTGATCCCGGCAGCAACCGCGAACTCCCGCCGATCCCGGCGAAGCGGTACTTCACCATCGGCGAAGTCAGCGAGCTGTGCGACGTCAAGCCGCACGTGCTGCGCTACTGGGAGACCGAATTCCCCAGCCTCAAGCCGGTGAAGCGCCGCGGCAACCGCCGCTACTACCAGCGCCACGACGTGCTGATGGTCCGCCAGATCCGCAGCCTGCTGTACGAACAGGGCTACACCATCGGCGGCGCCCGCCTGCGCCTGGACGGCGAGGGCGCGAAGCAGGACTCGGCCATGACCTCCCAGGTCATCCGCCAGGTCCGGATGGAGCTGGAAGAAGTGCTGCAACTGCTCAAGCGCTGAGCAACGATTCCGGACGACACGCCCGGGCTGGCCGATCCGCCGGCCCAGCGGTTACAATGTCCGACCTACCCGGGGTATAGCGCAGCCTGGTAGCGCACCAGTCTGGGGGACTGGTGGTCGTCGGTTCGAATCCGGCTACCCCGACCAATACACGACGGCAAACCCTCTCTGCCGTATCAAGAAAACCTCGCATTTTTGCGGGGTTTTCGCGTTTTTGGTGTGGACTTCAGTCCCGCACCCTTTGGTCTGGTTTGGCGAAAAAAACGCCAATTTCTCTCTCTCTTTCTCCGTCCCTGTGGACTTATTGATTGTCAAGACCACAGGGCTATTTTCGGAATTCCTTCCAGGTCAACGAGTTACGTGTGGTCTCGGGAGAGCGGTTTTATGGCGTCAATGCCTATCCAGCGGGATGCCAGCGACTTCCGGCACAGCCTAGTGATATCGCATTCGCGCGTGATGCGAGGGGCCGATTGAGATACCGTTGAAGCCGCCGAACGCCATAGGCTGCTGCGAGGACGTGCAAATGCCCGATCCGGAAGCGCCCACGCTGATCTCAGTCCCTGCGGGCGCCACCATCGGATTTGCCACCATTGCATTTCCGCCCGGACCGAAGTCCTCGTGCCGGCGCGGTCGTGAATCGACCGCGCAATCTCCACCTCGGTGTCTTGGAGACGTTTAGCTGTGCAGCAGTTCCTCTCGTGTTTCCACATCCCGGTGCAGCCAGCGGTACAACGCCGGCAACACCAACAGGGTCAGCAGCGTCGAGGACACGATGCCGCCGATCACAACGGTGGCCAGCGGCCGCTGTACCTCCGAGCCAGCACCGACGTTCAACGCCATGGGCAGGAAGCCCAGTGAGGCCACGAGCGCAGTCATCAGCACAGGCCGAAGTCGGCCGAGCGCGCCGTCCTTCACGGCCTCATCCAGAGGGTCACCTTGTTCTCGCAGGCGTCGGATGAAGGCAATCATGACCAAGCCATTCAACACCGCCACGCCCGACAAGGCGATGAAGCCAATGCCGGCGGAGATCGACAGTGGGATGCCACGCAGCGCCAGCGCGGCCACACCGCCGGTTAGCGCCAATGGCACGCCGCTGAACACGATGGCGGCGTCCTTGGCGGACCCGAAGGCCATGAACAGCAGCGCGAAGATGAGCGCCAGAGTCACTGGCACCACCACCGCCAAGCGCTGACTGGCTGAAATCAACTGCTCGAACGTGCCGCTGTACTCCACCCAGTAGCCTTCTGGCAGCTTCACATCGCGCCCGATACGCGACCGCAGGTCAGTCACGAAGCCGCCGAGGTCGCGCTCGCGCACGTTGGCGGTGATCACCACCCGACGCTTGCCGTTCTCACGGTTGATCTGGTTCGGACCACGCTGCACTTCGATCCGAGCGACCTCGCGTAAGGGCACCGTGCGCGGTGCGCCGCCGCGCCAGGCTGCAGTGTGGCTGGACTCGTCGGCATCTTCAGTGACTGGCAACGGGATCGGCAAGTCGGCTAACACCGCTGGATCCTGTCGCAGCGCTTCGGGCAGGCGTACCACCAGATCGAAGCGGCGATCGCCCTCGAACAGTTGTCCGGCGATGGCGCCGCCGACTGCGATGGCGACGGTGTCCTGGACGTCGCCCGGGTTCAATCCATAGCGCGCCAGCGCGTCCGGATCGGGCGTGACGGTGAGCAGCGGCAGGCCGGTGACTTGTTCGGACTTCACGTCCTCGGCGCCGGGCACCTGCCGCATGACTCGTTCGATGCGGGTGGCCAGCCGCGCCAGACGCTCCAGATCATCGCCATATACCTTCACCGCCACGTCCGAGCGCACGCCGGAGATGAGTTCGTTGGTGCGCATCTGGATCGGCTGGGTGAACTCGTAGTTGCTGCCGGGAATCTCGCGGGCCGCGGCTTCCAATTCCTCGATCAGCTCTGTTTTGGGCTTGCGCGGATCAGGCCATTGCTCGCGTGGCTTGAGCATCAGGAAGGTGTCGGCCATCGACGGCGGCATCGGATCGGTGGCCACCTCGGCGGTGCCGATCTTGGAAAAGACGTTGGCCACTTCCGGAAACTGCCGCATCCGCAGTTCCAGCGTCTTCTGCATGGCCACCGACTGCTCCAAGCCGGTGCCGGGAATGCGTAGCGGCTGCAGGGTGATGTCGCCTTCGTCCAGGCTCGGCACGAACTCCGAACCCAGGCGCGTCGCCAGTAAGCCGCAGGCCACCACCAGCACCGCAGCGCCGGCCGGCACCGTCACGCGGTGGCGTAATGCCCAGTCCAGCAGTGGCGTGTAGCGGGCTCGCGACCAGCGCATCAGACGATTGTCATGCTCGGCCACGCGTCCGCGCAGGAAGGTCGCGATCGCCGCCGGCACGAAGGTCAGCGACAGCATCATCGCGCCCGTCAGCGCCAGCACCACCGTGATCGCCATCGGGTGGAACATTTTTCCCTCCACACCTGTCAGCGCGAAAATCGGCAGGTACACCGCGGCGATGATGCCCAACCCGAACAGGCTGGGCCGGATCACTTCGGCGGTGGCCGAGACGGTCAGGTCGAAGCGCTCTTCGTCGTTGAGCTCGCGGCCGAGCGCATGTTGCGCCTCACCAAAGCGGCGCAGGCAGTTCTCGATGATGATCACCGCACCATCGACGATCAGGCCGAAGTCGAGCGCGCCCAGGCTCATCAGGTTGCCCGAGACACCGCCGCGGACCATGCCGATGATGGTGAATAGCATCGCCAGCGGAATCACCGCCGCGGTGATCAGCGAAGCCCGCACGTTCCCTAGCAGCAGGAACAGCACCACGATCACCAGCAGCGCGCCTTCGATCAGGTTCTTGGCGACCGTGCCGATGGTGCGATCGACCAGCGCGGTGCGGTCGTACACCGGCTTGGCATGCACGCCTGCCGGCAGGCTGGCGTTGGCGGCCTCCAGTTTCGCAGCCGCAGCACGGGACACCTCACGGCTGTTGGCACCGAACAGCATGAAGGCGGTGCCGACCACGACCTCATGGCCGTTCTGGGTGGCCGCACCGGTACGCAACTCCTTACCTTCAGCCACGGTCGCGACGTCGCGTATCCGGATGGGCACGCCCTCGCGCCGGTCCAGCACGATGTTGCCCATCGCCTTCAGGTCCGCGAGCTGACCGGGCACCCGCACCAGGAACTGCTGGCCGTTGCGTTCGATGTAACCGGCTCCGATGTTCTGGTTGTTGCGGGCGACGGCCTCGACCACGTCGTCCAGGGTGAAGCCCAGTGCCACGAGTTGTGCCGGGTCCGGCGTGATGTGGATCTGCCGCTCGAACCCGCCGATGGTATTGACCTCGGTGACGCCGGGCGCGTTGCGCAGCTGCGGCCGGATCACCCAGTCCTGCAGGGTGCGCAGGTCGGTAGCCGTGTACGTCGAGCCGTCGGGCTTGCGGGCGCCGGGCTCGGCCTCCACGGTGTACATGAAGATCTCACCCAAGCCGGTGGCGATGGGGCCGAGTTCCGGATCCAGCCCCTCGGGCAGCTGTGAGGAAATCTGCTGCAGGCGTTCGGCGACTTGTTGGCGGGCGAAATACAGATCGGTGCCGTCCTCGAACACCACGGTGACCTGCGAGAGGCCGTAGCGCGACAGCGAGCGCGTGTAGTCCAGCTTCGGCAAGCCAGCCATCGCCGTTTCGATGACGTAGGTGACCCGCTGCTCGGCTTCCAGCGGCGAGTAGCCGGACGCCTGCGTGTTGATCTGCACCTGGACGTTGGTGATGTCGGGAGTGGCGTCGATCGACAGGTGCCGGTAGCTCCAGACACCCAGCGCGATCAGCGCGACGGTAAGCACAAGCATCAACCAACGATGATGGATGGCAAAGCGAATGAGGCGTTCCAGCATGGCGGCTCTCACTCCTCTTCGACCGTGGACTTCTCGATGTCCGCCTTGATCAGGAAGCTCTGCGCCACGACCACGCGCTCACCAACCTTGAGGCCATCCAGTACCTCCACGTGCTCGGCATCGCGCCGGCCCAGCTTCACCGGCCGGGTGCGGTAGGTGTCGCCTTGTTGCATGTAAACGACATCCTGGTCTTCAGCGGTCTGCAACGCAGTGATCGGCACCACCAGCTTCACCGGCTGACGGTCCACGGTCACGCGGGCCTTGACCGCCGAGCCTGGGCGCCACAGGCCATCGGTGTTGGCCACGGTGGCGCGGGCGACCGTGCTTTGGCTCGCCGTGGCCGTGCCCGGCAGTACGCGCTCCAGCGTGGTCTGCACGGACACACCATCGCTCAGGCGCGTCACGGTCACCGGCACGCCGGTGCCGATGTGCTGCGCATCCGCACCGAAGATGTGCAGGTCCACCCACAGCATGGACAAGTCGGCGATCTCGAATAGGAGCGCACCTTCGGCGGGTGACATACCCACGGTGGTCGTGCGTGCCATGACCACGCCATTGATCGGTGCAGTGATCGAGTACGTCGTCAGGCTCAGGTTGCTCTCGATCGTTGCCAACACCTGGCCGGCGCGCACGTGATCGCCGACACCGACACCCACCGAGCGCACCGGACCCGGAAACCGTGCCGTGACCTGCGCGATGCGGCCCTCTATGGGCGTCAGCAGGCCTTGAACTTGGTGCTCGTCTGCGATCACGCCGGGGCCGACTGGCGCCACGCGGATGCCGGCGGCCTGCGCCGTCTTGGCGGGGATGCTGGTTTGCTGCGGCGCTTCCTCATGCTCGCCGTGCTCTTCGCCTGCGTGGGCTTCGCCAGCTTCGGATGCGGGGTTTGGCGCGGACGCGCTGCACGCGGCCAGCAACATGGCGAGACCCAAAGCGGTCCAATGGAAGCGGGTCATGGAATGGAATCTCCTGAGGAAGCGGCGGCCGCCGGCGTCAGGAACGCCTGGCCGGTGAGCCGCTGGATTTCGATAAGGGCGCGTTGCGCGTCAAGCGCGACATCGAGCTGTTGCTGGTGTACAGCCGTCCGTTCGGATTGCAGCTGCGCCCATTCCAGATAGCTGATGGCGCCGGCACGGTAAGCGCGCTCGGCGGCCTGTTCTGCGCGGGCGAGCTTGGGCAGCACGTCGTCTCGCAAGCGCACCACTTCGGCCTGCGCCACGGTGTAGCGGCCGTGCGCCTCGACCAGCGTCGAGTACAGCGACAGGCCCTTGGCCTCACGCTCGATCGACAAGGCTTCCAGTTCGGCGTCGGCGGCGCGGATTTCCGGCTGTGCGCGGGCGCGGCTGCCCAGCGGCATCGACACCCCGGCCACGAGCGCAGTGTCGTCGCTCTCCTGTCTTCGCCGGATACCGACCTGCCATTGCAGATCCGGTGTCGCCGCCGAGCGCGCCAGTTGCAGGCGGGCTTCGGCAATGCGGCGATCATCGGCGAACTGGGCTAGCTCGGGCGTACGCTCCAGTTCGGCCTCCAACGCCTCCATCGAGCCGATGGTCGGCAAGGCCAGCGGGTCGCCGGCCACAGTGCCGAAGGCGGGAGTGCGCTCGCCCCACAGTGCGGCCAAGTGCTGGCGGGCGGCATTCCGCTGCTGTTTGGCGCGATCGCGGGTGAGTTCGGCCCGGGCGAGCGCCGCTTGCGCGGTGAGCACCACCGATTCCGGTGAGGCGCCGGCCTGCAGGCGCTGCCGCGCCGCGGCGACGGTGCGCTGGCGCTGCCCCACATCAGCCTCGGCCAGCAACTGCCTCCGGTCAGTGGCGACGACCGCGAGGTAGCGCCGGGCGGTCTCGGCGAGCAGGTCGAGCCGCCGGGTTTCCCGTTGCACAGCCAGCGCATCAATCCTGCTTTGCGCTAGGGTACGGCGGGCGTCCAGCTTGCCGCCACGCTCCAGGACTGAGGCCAGCGTCAGGGTCAGCTCAGCACTGTCCAGACCACGGGCCTGACCGGTGCCGAACACATTTTCGACCTCGGCGCCGACGGTCCAGGGCGGGCGTTGTTCGGCCTGCTCACGCTCGGCGGCCAGCACCGCTGTGCGGGCGTCTACCCAACGAATCTCCGGGTGCATCTGCGCTACGCGTGCGAACGCCTCGTCGAGGCTCAAGCGTGTCTGCGCGTGTGCACTCCATGCCCAACAACATAGAACAGTCACAGCCATCGCGCATCGCCGGTGCCATCTGCCGAGGTGCCTCACGCTTGGGTCTCGCGCTGGGCACGACGCGCATCGCCGAGAATCTCGAAGGCTTCCTTGATCACGTACAAGCCGATCAATGCGCCGATGACGAAATCCGGGTAAGGCGATCCCAGCCACAGCACCAAGATGCCGGCGAGGATCACGCCGAGGTTGGCTACCACGTCGGCGCGGGTGAACAGCCAGGTTGCGCGCAGATGCACCTCGCCAGACTTCAACGGCGCCAGCATGCGCAACACGGTGACATTGACGGCCAGCGACAACAGCGCGGTACCGATCATCCAGCCGCTCTGCGGTTCGGCGCCGTCCATGATGCGTCGGCCGACTTCGACCAGCACGCCGATGCCCAATACGAGCAGCACGCTGCCACTGAGCCAGGCCGCATTGGCCTTGAAGCGGGCCGTGCGTCCGATCGCCACCAAGCCGATCGCATACGCGGTCGCATCGGAGAGCATATCCAGTGCATCGGCAAGCAGCCCTGTCGATTGCGCGATCCAGCCTGCGATGCCGCCAATGACCGCCATCAAGGCGTTGAGTACCAAGGCGATCCGCAGTACGCGGCGCTCGTGGGCGTTCTTGGCTTCGTGATGGCAACCACAATCACTCATCGAGATGTCCTCCTGCTCAGGTGTTGGGGGCGGGTGTCGGTATGGGTGCTGACCGGGTGTTGACGAGGAATCCGATCACCGCGATGGTGGCCACGGCCACCTGCGCCAGCAACGACTGCCAAGACGGATACATGCCCAGCCATTCGATGCGCGGTGCCTGGACCAGGGCCTGGGATACCCAACCGGCCTCCTGCAGGGCGGCGACGCCCTTGCCGACCAGAATGACTGCCAGTACCGCGATCAGGATAGAACTGATCGAGAAGAACCGGCCGATCGGCAGACGCTTGCTCATGCGCAGCATCCAGTACGCCACTGCGGCCAGGACCACGCTGCCGGTCGCCAAGCCCGCGAGGATGGCGCCGGAAGCCTGTTCGCTCCACATCGCGATGTAGAACAGGATCGTCTCGAACACCTCGCGATACACCGCCACGAACGCCAGCACGAACAGGAAGATTGCCGAGCGCCGCGACAGCGCCGCCGACAGCTTCGCGTGCAGATATTGCTGCCAGCGGCCGGCCAAGCTCTTCTGGTGCATCCAGATGCCCACGCTCAGGAGTACCGCGGCGGCGAACAGCGCCGACACGCCTTCGGTCACTTCGCGGTTGGCGCCGCTGATGTCGACAAGATAGGTTGCCGCCGCCCACGTCGCCGCGCCGGCCAGCAAGGCACCGATCCAGCCAGCATGCACATAGGGCAGCACCTCGCGGCGCTCGGCCTTGCGCAGGAACGCGATCATGCCGATCACGATCAGCAACGCCTCCAAGCCCTCGCGCACCAGGATAGTGAAGCTGCCGAGGAAGGCCGTGGTCGTGTCCGTATGCGTGTTCTGCAGCACCGCTTCGGCGCGATCGAACAACATGTTGATCTGCGTCGCCTGTGCGGCGATATCCGCCGGGGCCGAGCGGCGGCCCAGTTGGCTGCGGTAGCGGGCCATGGCGGTTTCGATCTCGCGCATCAGCGCCGTGTCGCGCGCGGCCAGCGTCGGCTCCGCCGGCTCCACGCCGTCCAGGTAGGCCGACAACGCCAATGTCGTGGCTTGGGCGGTATCGCCGGTGGCGTAGGCTCGCTGGCTGTCCGCCAGCCGCTGCCGGGCCAATGCCAGCGGACCGGCGCCGGCCACGGGTTCGTTGACGGCCTGCGGACGGGAACGCAGGTAGGCGACGATGGCGTGGGCCTGTTCGGTGGACAGCATCGTCGCAAGATCGGCTTCGCGGGTTCGGGTCAGTGCTTCCAGCGTGGGGATGCGACCATGCGCCTCGGCGTTCTCTCGCCACAGCGTTTCACCCTCCTCACGGGCCTGCGGTGAGTTCGCCAGGCCGCCCACGTAGAACGCCAGCGCCCAGCGGTCCTCCTCCGAGAGTCCGGCAAAGCTGGCCATGCCGGTGCCCGGCACACCTTGGGAAATCACTTCGTACAGCGCCAGGGGCGTGCGCTGGGCGGCGCGCTCGGCGTCGGTGAAGGCGATCGGTGGCGGATCCAGCCCGGCAGCGGCTGGCCCGTCGCCGCGCCCGGAGGCACCGTGGCAGGCCGCGCATTGCTGGGCGTAGAGCGCCGCGGCTCGGCTCGGTTCCGGCGGCGCGGCCGGCACCGCCCCGATGGAGTAGCTGGCCAGCAGGTCGTCGGCCAGCCCACGGGCGAGTGTCGCCACGTGCGCGTGCTCGGCCTTTGCGGTCACCGCCACCACCAGTTGGTCGGCTTGGGCCAGCAGGGCCGTCTGCTTCGGGGTGACGGGCAGGCCCGTCAGCTGCATTCGCACCGTCGCGGCGAATTCCTGCATCTCGGCGTACTCGCCCGGCGACACGATACGGCCACCCTGGACGGCACCGGCGTAGTCGACCGCTATGTAATCGAGCATCTGCCAAGTCTGGCGGGGGTTGGTCGCATGTGATTCGGCACGGACGGGCAGTAGCACGGCCCACCCGATCAGAAAGACGAAGAGGCTGAACCGGATCAGGGTAATGGGTTGAGGCATGGGTGTGACCGCGGCAGGGCGCCGCCGGGTGGCAGCGGAAACGTCCCAAGCGTAAAGTCCGTAACTACTACAGGGTCAAGCGGAATGCGAATGAAAATCAGTGACGCTGCCGCGGCCAGTGGCTGCCACCTGGAAACCATCCGTTATTACGAACGCGTCGGACTGATGCCACCATCGATGCGAACCGGGAGCGGCTACCGCACCTACGCCCCGGCCGATGTCGAGCGGCTGCGATTCATCGCCCGCGGGCGCGAGCTGGGTTTCAGCTTGGAGGAGATCCGTAGCCTGCTGCGCCTGAATGATGATCCGAAGCTGTCGTGCTGCGATGTCGATGTGGTGGCTCGTGCGCACCTGGCCGACATTCATCAGCGGATTGAGGCGCTGAACCGCATGGTAGGTGAGCTGGAGCGGGTGATCGGTCAGTGTGCGGGGGGCGAACGTGGAGCCTGCACCATTCTGGGGGCGTTGCGGCATACAGGATGACAAGCCTTTGTTCGGCGCATGGCACGCGCCTTCATATGCCGAAGTCTAAATAGCTGACATTGTCTATCTCCGTCCGCCTGCCCGCTTGGAAGACGGCTGATCGAACAAGTTGACCATCTTCCGGAGCCGGTCCTTGTCGGCCCGATCCATGCTGGTGTACTTCCGGAAGAACTGCAGGTCTTCGGGGGAGGCTTGCACGGGAGGCGGTTCGCCCATCAAGTCCTGGGTAGTGACCCCCAGCGCCTTGGCCAGATCGACCAGGACCTTGACCGACAGGTGGGGAACTTCGCGGTTCTCCAGTTCCCAGACATAGCTCTTGCTGATGCCGGCCGCCTGCGCCAAACCCTCCATCGTCAGGCTTGAATTCTTGCGTAGTCGCCGCAATCGGAGGCTGAAAGAGGTCGCCATTCGCCTTCTCCCTTGGTCGGAGGCGCCGCCAATACGGCGCATGAACAGGAATGTGTAAATTTTATCACCGTATGACTCCAGGCGATTGACAACTGTGACGCGGGTTCTAGAATCCGAATCTTACGTATGACGAAAGTGAACAAGCGTGGATCTGCGGGGCGCTTTGTCGGCGAAGGGGATCGTCGACGTAAGAACTGGGGTTACGCTGGAGACGAATCGTGTCCAGCTCTATGTCTTATCTGGAATTGTTGTTGAAAATCCCGCCGGATGAAGTCCTCCTGGACTTTCTGGCGCAATGCGGCCTGACACTGTCATTCGAGATCGAGAGGTCGGAAGGCGATACCTACAAGCGGTTGCGCATCGCGACCGCGATCGAGCGCGCGCCCGAGTCCGTGCGTGGCTGCATTCTGGCGGGCATGCGTCATGTCGCGTTGTTGGCCGATGCTGCCGGTCTTGATGCATTGCGCGCCGCGAACGAGGCGCATGCCGGGCAAGTGAACCCGCTGCATCTGCCGGATGCGCCTGCGCAGTGCGCGCTGTGGATGTACCTGCGGCACCCGGCGATCTTCGATGACGCTGTCCGCATGCGCGGACTGTATCCCCTGCTTGCCGATCCGATGCCGCAGCCGCTGGACTACCTGCGCCGCCCCTTGATGCTCCCGGATGAGATGGCCGTGGACAACGTGCGTCTACTCGAAGCGACCATGCTCGATGAAATCACGGGTGGCGAGATCGCGATCATGGCGCCTGCCGGCGACACGCGGGTCGGCGTGCTGGAGGTGCTGGACATCTGGATGCCGATCGAGAACCCGATGCGTCGCCGTCGCTTCCGACTGGTCGAGGCGGTGCTGGGCGTCGACTTCTTCCCAGAACCGGGGCAGCCGATCGGCCGCTCGGTGACGCTCGCGCTCAAACGGCGCGGCGGCAGCAATCTGGGCGACTTCGATGTCGGCACACGCGCGCAGATTGAAACATGGCTGATCCGCTGGCGGCAGGCGCCGGGTCACGATACCCCGATGGGGTCAACCTTGCCGACGACGGTCTGATGTGCAATGGACTGCCTGGCATTGTTGGCCTCCTGCATCGAGGAGGAGGGTGGCGCGATCGCGCCTGCATTGGCCGACCTGGTCGAACGCAGGCAACTCGAACGATTGCAGCAGATCGGGGCGCTGGTCCCGTCGCGCGCGCGGACGATCATCTGCCCGCGCTGCGAGGCGCATAGCGTCCGCGTGATCACCGCGGGCTCCGCGCTTTGCGTGGGGTGCGGAAAGGTCGTGCTGGCGGCACAGGATTTGCAGCGGCTCGCGCCTGATAGCGAATGGCTGCGGCGACGTATCGCCCAGGCGTTGGGCTTGCCCGTGGGGCCGCCCTGGCCGTTGGTGCCGGGGCAACTCTGGCGGCTGGGCGATCTCGGCCGCGCGGGCGCGCGACGGCGCATCCTGTATGGCGAGCGGCTGAGGTCTTCAAGGACCGGGCGCGCACTCCATGCCGTGTGGCCGTCGCTGGTGGGGCAGGGGCCGGCGATCCTGCTGACGACCACTGCGCCGGATGATGTCTTTCTGCCGGGGCTGCCGGTGTCGGTCGTACCGCTCGCTTCGGCGTTCCAGGTCCGCGGGACGGGCCTGGTCGTGGCCGGCCCGGTGTGGGAGGGCATACTCGATGAGGCATCGCTAGGCAACGATGATGGTCGCCACGGGCCGTTCGGGCGGGAATTCAGAACGGTGCTGCTGCCGAGGGAGACCGAACCGGTGGCGCTCACGCCGACGCAGTCGGCGCTGCTGCGGGTGCTGTGGGAGTTGTCCGGCGAACGGATCGAGCGTGAAGCGTTGCTCCGCCGGGCGAAGGTCGATCTCGGCAAGCCGATCGTGGCCTTTCCGCAGAGCAAGTATCCGCAAGCGCATCGGGCGTATCGCATGCTGGTACGTTCAAACCGGCAGGGGCAATACTGGTGGGCGTTGGAGGTCGAGTGCAAGAATGGACCTTCGGACACAGGTGGCACATGAATATTGGGATGTAAGGGAGATCAGGGCGATGGCGAAACCAGGCAAAGATAAGCCGGCCCTATCGGCCAAGCGACGTGAGGCACTGGAGCGATTGCGCTCCGGTGGGCTGTTGGTCGCGGGTCAATATTTTCTCCACTACATCGACGGTTGGGAGGTAGTGCCGCAGAATTTCTACTGGCTGGTCAACCGTCGCCTGATCCGAGTACTCGATCCTTCGCGCAAGAGCAGCGTCAAAGGCAACGGGCACGTGATTTCCGAGCAGGGACTGGCGCTGTTGGCGGCAATTGAGGCGGCCGAGAAGGCTTGATCCTCGCTGCAAAAAAGCTTCGTGATCATTGAAGGTGTGTCACGCCATCCTTGGCCCACGGCCGGGGCCGTCCGGCGTCGGCTGTTCCTGTTGCTGCGCCAGCGCTTGCGCCTGTTGCTGGTTCACCGCATCGAGCTTCTGTTGCGACTGCTCCAGTGGGCGTTCAACGGCCTGTGCCACGTCGGTCATGGAGCGGCGTGCCGCCGGGTCGGAAGGATCCTGTCCCTGCACGACGAAGAGCAGTGTCCCGCCTGAAACCTGTGAACCATCCTGCTGCAGCTTGCCGGCAGTATTGAGGGCGATATGGTCGGCCGAGGTGATGCCCGCAGCTTTCGCGTCGGCGAGCGTGCTCATCGCCAATCTCTCGCTGGTCGCATCGAACGTGCGGCCGGTGGAGGCGTCGATGCGGGCGACGCCGGCTTCAATCTGTTTGTAGAGGCGGTGATCGGGGTGATCCGCGTCGCGCGGATCGGGAAGTCGTGGCGACAGCGCCAGTGTCGAAGCCGCAACCGGCTCGACGCGATCATTGGGCGATGGCGCCTTCTGTTTGTCGTCCTGCCGCGCATCCGGCTCCTGAGCGCCATCGTCGCGGCGTCCGGAACTGGCCATGCGCATGGTGGCCGCGACCGTCTGGGCGCCTCCGTCCTGCGCCAGCCCCTGCAGGTTCGCTTCGCGTTGCGCCTGCGCGCGGGTGTCGCGGTCCTGTTCCGATGGACGTTCGATCGCATGCGGTGAAAGAGTCGCTTCTGTCCGCGCCCGCTCGATCTCCTCGGCGGTGGTGACGCTCTTGGTTTCCATACGCCGATCGTCGTGGCCGACCAACGTCGCGATGGAACCATCGGGACGCACTTCCAGCGTGTAGGGCGACCGACCGAGGCCATCGCGTGCGTGATCCTGCGTGACCGCCCTCGTCGCAGCATCGATGTCACCATCACTGCGCACGACGCCAGCCCGAGCGTAGGCATCGGTCACCGCGTTGCGCAGGCCGTATTCCGTTGGCGTCGGATTCGCCCGCGCGATCGCGGCGTACTCGGACAACTCCTGCAATCCCACCTGCTGCGCCTGCCATGTGCGATTCAATTCTTCGCGGGTGTTGCCCGACGCCTGGTTCGTGCCGAGCATTCCGGGCCTGGTCCATTCCCCGTCGGCACCGCGGGTGTAGGTGTTCCCATCGGACGCCGGCAGCGTCTCGGTCTGTGCGGCAGAATTGCGGATCACCGGTGGAACCGGTTCTTTCGATGCGAATTCGCCCCAGGCGAATTGGTCGTGGGCAATCTGATACCGAGCAGCGATCACGGCAGGTGTGTTGGCGGCGTTGTTGGCGATGATCAGAGCCGACTGACGCTCCAACTCCATCGCACGTCCATCGCTGACTGGTTCGTTCCGGGTCAGCGGTATGCGGCCGTCGAGGTTCTCTCTGATCTCGATCTGCCATTTCCCGGACTGCGCGTCACGCACATAGTCTCGGCCGGTCTCAAACGGGGCTCGTGGTGAGTCGGTCCCAGGTTCCGCAGGCAGCCGAAACGGCGCTTTCGGCTCCGGAGGATTCGCGAGACCCAGCGAATAGGAGTCGTTGGCGGATCTGTAATTCAGTTCGTCGGCCAGACGACCAACAGCGACGAGGCGTGTTTCGTCGAAGCCGCCTGTCGCATTCGGGGCACGCGCCGTGCGCAACCATGCGCCTTGAGGATCTGCAGGGTCCCGCGTCCACGCATTTCCATTGACGTCGGTCTGGGTATAGATCTGCTCGAGTTGCTTCTGATCCGCCCATTTGTCGCCCAGATAAGCCCCAACACCGCCGCCGATTACCCCGGATACCAGCGCACCTGGGCCGGTCCAGGAACCGGTGGCGGCGCCGTAGGCGAAGCCCGCTCCGAAGCCGACCAGCAGGCCGCCCGCATTGCGACCGACGAAGCGTGTCCCAGCGGCTTCGGCCGCGGCGTCGTTGCCTTGCGCCCGCAGCTCAAGGACACGATGCCCGGTGCTAGCGAAGTCGTAGGCCATGAGGGCCACGCCCGCCGCACCGACGACACGCAGTGCCCGGCCCGAACCCGGCGCTCCGGTGCGGGGCGTGTCCACGTCCGGCACCCTGCCGCCTTCCACCAGCGGTCCACGCGTTTCCGGCAACGCAGGCGCGCGCACGAGCGTTGGTGGCATCTCCTGCGGGAAGGCGGCACGCAGCCTGACCTCCATCGGTTCCGATAGCGGCAAACGTCCCGCTTCGTTTGCCTGCGCAACGGCCGTACCGAGCGATTGTCGGCCCGCGGCAGGATCGCCAGCCACCGGCTTCATGGCCGGTTGTTCGATCGCATCGAGCGTCGCCGCGACGTTGCCTTCCGACCGGGTCACACCAGCCCAGCGTGCCTCCTGTCCAGGCATCCTGCCGATCTCCGCGATCTGCGTCGCGTGCGTTTGTCGATACCCATCGATGTCGCCGAAGAATTCGCGAATGCGTGCATTCGTCTGTTCGCGCGTCATGCCCTGTGGCGTGTTGGAATGCAGATCACCGTTGACCAGTCCGGCTTTCATCGTATCGGTCAGTTCGCCCACCCTGACAGCCATGCGTTCTGCAGCAGCGCGGTCGCCTCGAAGTGCGGCTTGGCCGTCGGGACTTTGTTGCAGCCGCTCAAGCCGCAACTGGACACCTTCGGAATATGCACCGAGCGGGCCACCTGGGTGCGGGGAAAGATCAAGTTGAGCTGCCAACGCACGATCGACAGGCAGATTGAGCAGGTTGCGGGGAGCATGCAGATCAAACAAATCTTGCTTCGACAATTCCCGAAGCAGTCGGCTTTGTTTATATGCATCCTGCTCGATGACGTGATGCCCCTGAAAAACAGGCGTGTCGCTCATGAGTGCAACTCCTTTGCGAACATGTGCCTGGCAATCAGCAGTCAGCGACGTCGATGAACTTCACGCCCGCGACGTCTGCGGCATTGACAGCGTCATAGAGCATGCGATCACAGAACACCGTAAGTGCGAAGGGAGTCCGAAACACATGCGCTGATCCGACGGCTTCCTCCTTGAAGATCAAACGCGCTCCCCCCGAACGGTCGTAGTACTTGCCATTGACGAAATCGCCAGTTTCGATCTTCACCCTCGACGCACTCTCATCGAGTGCGTCCAGTGTTCGCAATACACCGCAGAAGTAGAGCTGAGAGCCCGGTGAACCATCCGCGAGCGTGAAATCGCAAGCGACGAAGACGAACCCATCGGGGTCGACCGACTCGAACACGCATTTCAACGCCTCGGAGACGATCCAGATGCCGTACAGATTTTCAAAATCGCGCGGCAAGCCACCCTGCTCGGGCACATGAATCAGATGCGGACGCTCCGGGTACTGATTCGGATCGCCGTTGGGTGGCTCCACCGTGTGAGCCCCAGGAAGCGCCAAAGTGTCTTCATTGGCGATCTCCAAGCCCGGGATCCTACCGCCGCCCCAGAAGCTCGGCTCGATGATGAAGAACTTCCCTTTCTCGAATGCGTCCCCCGCCGTGACGGGGATCGGAGCTTCGCTGGCCATGACCGCTTCCTTCTTGAGTGCGACGGGACTTCATAGGCTGCCCCGAGATACCCCGATCCTACCGTCCGGCTAAAGAGTGGGGCAAGCGTTTGCGACATGCCGAACGGCAGAAAGTTCAATCAATTCAATGACTTTAAGGTTGGAAAAAAAATCCCGGTTTTCCAACCGTCTTTCCACCTGTATTCCAACCGTCCGATGCATAGTCTGTGTGTCGCCCGCTGCTACCGCAGCACGACGAGAAGCACGACATGCAAGACCGCACTTCCGCGCAAGGCGTCTCCGACGATGCCCGCGCCTTCGATGAGAACCAACTCGCCCGGCGCTGGGACATCTCCCACCGCACACTGCAGCAGTGGCGCCGGATGGGGATCGGCCCTGTCTACCTGAAGCTCGGCAATCGCGTCAGTTACCGTCGCGAGGACGTCGAGGCCTACGAACGCCAGGCGCTGCGCCGCGGCACCGGCGAACGCGCGTTCGCGTGAGGACGACGATCATGACCGACCTCACCCTCCTGCCGGCGGAACTCGCCGAACTGTCCGTCGCCCAACTGGCGGCGCTCTCCCCCCAACAGAAGATCGTTCTCGCCCGGCAACTGGAGCAGGCCGGCGACTGGCTCAAGCAGGTCAAGGCCCGCTTCGACGCCGCGCTGGAGCAGACCTACGGCGACCGCATCCGCGACGCGCGCAGCGACGGCGGCAAGGACTTCGGCGTCGTTCACGTCGCCGACGGCGATCTGCGCCTGACCGTGGATGTGTCCAAGCGCGTGACCTGGGACCAGACGCAACTGGCGACGATCGCCAAACGCATCGATGCTGCGGGCGAGTCCGTCGAGGAATTCATCGACGTGAGCTACAGCATTTCCGAATCGCGCTTCCAGAACTGGCCGTCGACGCTGCGCTCGCAGTTCGAGGCCGCGCGCACCGTCAAGCCCGGCAAGCCGACGTACCGGCTGACGCCGGCCGGGGAGGGCTGAGATGACGCTTCCCATCATCGGCGCCGACCAGCGCATGTCCGAGCGCCGCGGCGTGAAGGGCGTGCTGATCGGTAAATCCGGCATCGGCAAGACCTCGCAGTTGTGGACCCTCGACGCGGGCTCGACCCTGTTCCTCGATCTGGAGGCGGGCGATCTCGCGGTCGAGGACTGGGCCGGCGACAGCCTGCGCCCCCGCACCTGGGGCGAGTGCCGCGACCTCGCCGTGTACATCGGCGGCCCGAACCCGGCACTGCGCGACGACCAGGCCTACAGCCAGGCGCACTACGACGCCGCCTGCGCGCGCTACGGCGATTCGGCGCAGCTCGCGAAGTACCACACGCTGTTCGTCGACTCGATCACCGTCGCCGGCCGGCTGTGCCTGCAGTGGAGCAAGGGCCAGCCGCAGGCGTACTCGGACAAGACCGGCAAGCCGGACATGCGTGGCGCTTACGGCCTCATGGGCCAGGAGATGATCGCGTGGCTCACGCACCTGCAGCACACCCGCGGCAAGAGCGTGTGGTTCGTCGGCATCCTCGAGGAGAAGATCGACGACTTCGGTCGCCGCATCCTGCAACTGCAGATCGACGGCAGCAAGACGGGGCTGGAATTGCCGGGCATCGTCGATGAGGTCGTCACGATGACGGAGATCGCCGCGGACGACGGCACGGCGTACCGCGCCTTCGTCTGCCACACCCTCAATCCGTGGGGCTATCCGGCCAAGGACCGTTCCGGCCGCCTCGAGCTGATCGAGGAACCCCACCTCGGTCGCCTGATGCAGAAGATCGCCGGCAGCGCGCGCCCCGCGCTGGAACGGCTCGACTTCACGCGCCCCGCGACCACGACCACCCCTTCGCACGCGCCGGCCGTTGCCGCGCAGGAGACTCCATGACCGTCTGGAACGATTTCAACGACGCCGAACAGCAGCAGAGCTTCGACGTCATCCCCAAGGGCACCGTCGCCTGGGTGCGGATGACGATCAAGCCCGGCGGCTACAACGATCCGAGCCAGGGATGGACTGGCGGCTGGGCAACCCAGAGCGACGAGACCGGCGCGATCTATCTGGCCTGCGAGTTCGTCGTGCTCGAAGGCCCGTTCGCGAAACGCAAGCTGTGGTCGAACATCGGTCTACACAGTCCGAAGGGACCGACCTGGAGCGGCATGGGCCGCAGCTTTCTGCGCGCGCTGCTCAATTCCGCGCGCAACGTGCGACCGGAGGACAACTCGCCGCAGGCGGCTGCCGCGCGGCGCATCCAGGGCTTCCACGAACTGGAGGGCATCGCCTTCGTCGCGAAGATCGACATCGAGCGCGACGGGCGGGGCGATGCGAAGAACATCATCAAACAGGCGGTGGAACCCGGTCAGCCCGACTATCCGCCGGGCGCGCCGCCCGCGGCCGGTGCGGCGGCCCGTGTGGCCGCACCGGCCACGCCGCACACCGGGTCGGCGGCCCCGACCGGCCGCCCGACGTGGGCGCAGTAAGGCCCACCCGTGCGGTGCTGGGCCTGCGGCCAACCGGCGCGCGGGTTCGGTCACCTTGACCTGAGACACCCGCCCGCCGATCCACGGCGTTACCCGCACCGCTGGGCCTTCTGCTCGCGCCGCTGCCAGGACGCCTTCCACCAACTCTACGACACCCGCCGCCGGCACGAGCCGGCGGCGCTGGAGGAGCTTGTTCCCGTGACTCTGCCCCTGTCCCCCGATGCCCAGCGCGCTTGCCTGCTCGCGCTCGGCAACGCCGCCGACGCCGTCGGCTTCGCCGTGCCGCTGGCGCAGTACTCGCAGCAGCAGGCGCTGCACGTCATCGATGCGGTGATCCATGCCTACGAACGCCAGCAGCACCAGCACTCGCGCGCGCTGCGCGGGCTGCCGCCGCTGGACGATTTCGAGGACGACGACATCCCTTTTGACGATGGGCGTGATGCCACGACCGCCGATTCGCATCGGTGCGTCACGCCTGCCTCGAACCACTGACGACCGACTTTCACGATGCTCGATTTCAATTCCTCTTCCACCGAGTCCGGACGCCTCGAAGCGTTGATCGACATCGGCCTGCTGCAGGCGCGCGCGGCCGAGCCCAAACGCACCTACCTCGGTGCGTCGCGACTGGGCGTGGCCTGCTCGCGTGCGCTGCAGTACGAGTATGCCGACGCGCCGGTCGATCCCGGCCGCGACACCGACGGCCGGATGTTGCGCATCTTCGAGCGCGGTCACGTGCTCGAGGAGAGCATGGTCGCGTGGCTGCGCGGCGCGGGGTTCGATCTGCGCACGCGCCAGGACGACAGCACGCAGTTCGGCTTCTCCGCGCTTGATGGCCGATTGCGTGGCCATGTCGATGGCGTGTTCGTGGCAGGACCGGAGGGCTACGACTACCCGGCGCTCTGGGAGTGCAAATTCCTCGGGTCGAAGGCCTGGCGCGAACTGGAGAAGAACAGGCTCGCCGTCGCCAAGCCGGTGTACGCCGCGCAGGTCGCGATGTATCAGGCCTATCTCGACCTGCATGCGAATCCCGCGCTGTTCACCGCGATCAACGCCGACACGATGGAGGTCTACGCCGAGCGCGTGCCCTTCGACGGCCGGCTCGCGCAGCGCATGTCCGATCGCGCGGTGCAGATCGTGCTCGCCACCGATGCCGGCGAGCTGCTGCCGCGCGGCTTCTCCGACCCCACCCACTTCGAGTGTCGGTTCTGCGCCTGGCAGGACCGTTGCTGGAGATCCGCATGACCCCCGATGTCCTTCCCGATTGCAACGCGCCGATGGTCGCCGCGCGCACCGCGCACCAGGCGCTGCGCATTCCGATGCAGTGGCTCAACAACAAGGTCGAGCGCAGCGCGCGCGGCGTGCCGCACTATCGCATCGGCCATCTGGTCCGGTTCCGGCTCAGCGAACTGGAGCAGTGGCGCGATCGCCACGCGGCCGTGATCGCGCCGCGACTGGAACAGGCCGATACCGCAGCGGTCGTCGTCTCACCGCCGCCGGTGGCCACGGATTTCACCGGCGTGAACTGGCACAGTCGCGAAGGACTCGCCGAGATCTTCGTGCGCCGCCACCGCAACGACTGCCGCTACAGCGCGCGCCTGCGAAGCTGGTTCGTTCGCACCGATCAAGGCTGGCGCCGGGACGACACGCTTGTCGTGTTCGACCGGGTGCGCGGCATTTGCCGTGAAGCCGCTGATCGCGCCCGGACAGAACAGGCACGGCGCTGGTTCGCCAGTGCCACGACGGTCGCGGCCGTGGAGCGGATCGCGCGTCTGCGCGCGGATGAGATGCCGGCCGGCGAGGGGAGCGGGCAGTGACGCATCCGTCTCTGGACTTCAACGATGTTCCGCAGGTCGCCGCGCCACGCGACGGTCGGGATGAGATCCGCGCGCAACTGCTCGATCGTCTGGAATCGGTGCTGACCGCGCTGTTCCCCGCCGGCAGGAAGCGACAGGGCAAGTTCCTGATCGGCGACGTGCTCGGCAGTCCCGGCGACAGCCTGGAGGTGGTGCTCACGGGCGAGAAGGCGGGTCTGTGGACCGATCGCGCCAACAATACCGGCGGCGACATCTTCGATCTGATCGCAGCGCACTTCCGGATCGATGCACACGCCGAGTTCCCGCGCGTGCTGGACGAGGCGGGGCGGCTGCTGGGGCGCGCGTCGGCGATGCCGATCGCGAAACCGAAGAAATCGCCGCCGATCGACGATCTCGGCCCGGCGACCGCGAAGTGGGACTACCTCGACGCCGACGGCCAGCTGATTGCCGTCGTCTATCGCTACGACCCGCCGGGCGGCAAGAAGGAGTTCCGGCCGTGGGATGCGAAGCGTCGCAAGATGGCGCCGCCGGAGCCGCGCCCGCTGTACCACCAGTCCGGGATCGCGACCGCGGACACCGTCGTGCTGGTCGAAGGCGAGAAGTGCGCGCAGGCGCTGATCGATGCCGGCATCGTCGCGACCACCGCGATGCACGGGGCGAACGCGCCGGTCGACAAAACCGACTGGTCGCCGCTGGCCAGCAGGACGGTCGTACTCTGGCCCGACAAGGACAAGCCCGGTTGGGAGTACGCCGAGTGCGCCGCACAGGCGATCTTGGCCGCGGGCGCGCAAGGCTGCCGGATTCTCTATCCGCCGGAAGACAAACCCGAAGGCTGGGATGCGGCCGATGCGATCGCCGAGGGCTTCGATGTCGCCGGATTTCTGGTCGCCGGCCCATGCACGCCTGTTCGGTATGCGGGCGATCTTCTGGCGACGCAGACCGCGCAGGCGGGCGATCCTGCGGCTGGGCACGGCCTGTTCGAGGATCTGGACTGGACCTCGGAAGCCGGATTGGCGCGGGCGTTCACCCGGCGCAACGGCCAGGACTGGCGCTACTGCGCACCGTGGGGCAAGTGGCTGGCCTGGACAGGCACGCGGTGGAACGCCGACCAGCGCCTGTACGTCATGCACCTGGCGCGCGAAATGTGCTGCGCGGCGGCGCTGATGTCGAAGTCGCCGCCGTTGAGCCGCCGGCTGGCCAGTGCCGCCTCGATCGCCGCGGTCGAGCGGATCGCACGATCGGAGCCTGAACTCAGTTCGATCCCGGACGAGTGGGATGCGAACCTCTGGGCGCTCAACACGCCGGGCGGGGTCGTCGATCTGCGCAACGGCCGATTGGCGGCACATCGGCGCGAGGATGGGATGACCAGGATCGCCACAGCGACGCCGCGCGGCGACTGCACCCGCTGGCGCGCGTTCCTCGGCGATGTGACCGGCGGCGACGCGGATCTGCAGGCGTACCTGCAGCGAATGGCCGGCTACTGCCTCACCGGCGCGACCAGCGCGCACGCGCTGTTCTTCCTCTACGGCACCGGCGCGAACGGCAAGTCGGTGTTCGTGACCGCGCTGGCGACGATCCTCGGCGACTACGCGACCAACGCGCCGATGGACACGTTCATGGAGGCGCGCGGCGATCGCCACCCGACCGATCTGGCCGGCCTGCGCGGCGCGCGCTTCGTGGCCTCGGTCGAAACCGAACAGGGTCGACGCTGGAACGAGTCGAAGGTCAAGGCGATCACCGGCGGCGACAAGGTCTCGGCGCGGTTCATGCGCCAGGACTTTTTCGAGTACACCCCGCAGTTCAAGCTCGTCATCGCCGGCAATCACAAACCGGCCATCCGCAACGTCGACGAAGCGATGAAGCGGCGCATGCACCTGATCCCGTTCACGGTGACGATCCCGCCCGAACGCCGCGATCCGAAGCTCACCGAGAAGCTGCTCGCCGAGCGCGACGGCATCCTCGCCTGGGCGCTGGCCGGTTGCCTGCAATGGCAGCGCACGGGCCTGCAGCCGCCCGCGAGCGTGGTCTCAGCGACCGAGGAGTATTTCGAGGCCGAGGACGCGCTTGGACGCTGGATCGACGAACGCTGCGTGCGCATCGATCGCGCCCGATCGCTGACGGCCGAACTGTTCAACGACTGGAAGGCCTGGGCCGAGGCCGCGGGCGAGTTCGTTGGGTCGCAGCGCCGGTTTTCAGACCAGTTGGTCGCCCGAGGCGTCGAGAAGTGGCGCAACGGCCTGGGCGTGCGCGGCTTCCAGGGCATCGGCCTGAAGGCGGAGCTCCGACCCGAGCGAAGCCGATTCCCCGACGACAACGACGATTGATTCCCCGCCACGCCACCCACGTCTGACGCAGTCGACACAGTCCATGATTATCCTCTTTACGCGCGTGTACGCGCGCGTAAGAAGTTATCCATAAGCTGAGTCGACTGCGTCAGACCCGATCCCCCACAGGACTCCGGAATGACCAGAACCCTCCTCGCGCTCGACCTCGGCACCACCACGGGCTGGGCGCTGCGCACCCCCGATCGCCGCATCGTCAGCGGCACCCAATCCTTCAAACCGCAGCGGTTCGAGGGCGGCGGCATGCGCTTCCTGCGCTTCGTCCGCTGGCTCGACGAACTGCAGGCGCTTTCGGGCGGGCTGCAGCACCTCGCGTTCGAGGAAGTGCGCCGGCATGCCTCCACGGACGCCGCGCACGCCTACGGCGGCTTCCTCGGCCAACTCTCCGCCTGGTGCGAACAGCGCCAGATCCCGTACCAGGGCGTGCCTGTCGGCACGATCAAACGACACGCCACCGGCAAGGGCAATGCGAACAAGGACGCGATGCTCGCCGCGGTGCGGGGCTGGGGCTACGCGCCCGTCGACGACAACGAAGCGGATGCGCTCGCGCTGTTGCACTGGGCCATCGCGCAGGAGCGTTCGGCATGACCGTGTGGACGTTCGACGAAGTCGAGCACCGCTTCCACGAAGCCGCAGCGACGTCGTACCGCTTGCCCGCCGCGCGCGTGGCCGGCTACGTCAGCCTGTGGCCCGAGATCGCGCGCCAGTCGTGGGAGGGCTACGCGGACGAGCGGATCGTGCTGCGCTTCCCAGCCACACCCGCGGCCGTCGATCGCCTGGCCGAGACCACGCAGTGGCTGCAGTGGCTGAGCGTGGAGCAGCGCAAGCTGGTGTGGGCGCGCGCCCGCTACGTGCCGTGGCGAGCGATCTGTGAAGCGCACCAATGCTCCAAGCCCACCGCGTGGCGGCGTTGGCGGCACGCGCTCACGTTGATCGTGGTGCAGCTCAACGGCCAGCCGCCGCGCATCGTGGAGGCAATGCCGCAGCATGAAGCGACGTGACGCAATCGAACGCAAGCGCGCGCGTTGGATCGTAAAACCCCACGAAAATCGCTGAAACACTCACCCCGATTGCAGGGTATCTTTTGTGCCACGGTGGTCATGCGTCCTGAAGCACCGCGCTTCGGACGCGATGGCGACCCACGAGGTCAGTTGTAGACCCACAGGGTCTACGGGTCCTCCCTGTCGCACTGCAACAGCGGGCGGCAGAGCCGCAGAACCCCGCTACCGTCAGACTGCAAACCGAGGTTTGCGCCGGTTTGCGGGTTTGCAGGTTTGCGGTGCAACCCACGGTTTGCACCGCGACGATCTTCCACTGCTCTCCAACCCACCGGCCATTGCGTTCGCGTTCCCCCCTGTTCCCGGGCGCGATGGTCGGTGGGTTTCTTTTTTTCGAGTCCACGATGCCCCACGTCCTCACCGTCGAGACCCGCCGGGTCGAGGCGCTGATTCCCTACGCGAAAAATCCGCGCACGCACAGCGACGCGCAGATCGCAAAGATCGCCGCGAGCATCGTGGAATTTGGCTGGACCTCGCCGCTGCTCGTGGATGGCGAGAACGGCGTGATCGCCGGTCACGGCCGGCTGCTCGCTGCGCGCCGGCTCGGCATGACCGAGGTGCCGGTGATCGAACTGGCGCACCTGAGTGCGGCGCAGAAGCGTGCGTTGGTGATCGCCGACAACCGCATCGCCCTCGATGCCGGCTGGGATGAGGCGCTGCTGGTGCTGGAGTTGGCCGATCTCGCCGACGTCGGTTTCGACCTAGACATGACCGGCTTTACCGCCAGCGAGATCGAGCGGCTGCTCGACATGGTGGAAGACGACGACGCGGCGGGCGGCGATCCGGAACCTGTATCGCGTGCTGCGGACGCGGCAAACGACGATAACGCCGACGCCGATGCGATCGACAACGGCGAGGAAGACAGCGGTGAGGACCACGAGTCCGCATCGACGATCGCGCCGGTGTCCCGCGCGGGCGATGTCTGGATCATCGGCAGGCACCGGCTGATCTGCGGTGACGCTGGCGATCCCGCCGTCGTCGCGGCGCTGATGCGTGGCGAGACTGCGCACCTGTGCATCACCTCGCCGCCCTATGCGCGGCAGCGCGACTACGCCAGCGGCATCGGCGACTGGGATGGGCTGATGCGCGGGGTGTTCGCTGCCGCCGACGGCGCATTGCGCGACGACGCCCAACTGCTGGTCAACCTCGGCCTCGTCCACGACGACAACGAAGTGCAGCCGTATTGGGACGCCTGGGTCGCGTGGATGCGCGCGCAGGGATGGCGTCGCTTCGGTTGGTACGTCTGGGACCAGGGGCCGGGTCTGCCGGGCGACTGGCGCGGACGCCTCGCGCCCAGCTTCGAGTTCGTCTTCCACTTCAACCGCCACAACCGCAAGGCGAACAAGACCGTGCCGTGCAAGTTCGCGGGGCAGGACATCCACCTGCGCGCCGATGGCTCGTCCACTGCACTACGCGGTCGAGACGGCGGCGCACTGGCGTGGTCGCACGAGCACCAGCCCACGCAGGCCATGCGGATTCCGGACTCGGTGATACGCATCATGCGCCACAAGGGCAAGCTCGGCCGGGACATCGATCACCCGGCGGTGTTCCCGGTCGCGCTGCCAGTGTTCGTCATCGAGGCGTACACCGACGAGGCCGAGGTGGTGTACGAACCCTTCGGGGGCAGCGGCAGCACCCTGATCTCCTGCGAACGCACCGGGCGCGTCTGCCGCGCGGTGGAGATCGCCGCCGAGTACGTCGATGTCGCCATCGAACGCATCCGCCAGCAACTGCCGGGTCTCCCGATCACGCTCGAAGCGACCGGGGAACCGTTTGATGCGGTCGCGGCCGAACGGCGCGATGGCGCGCGGGCAGCAGCATGAGTTGGGTTGCGGACAAGATCGAGCACTGGCCACTCGCGCGGTTGCTGCCGTATGCGCGCAATGCGCGCACGCACTCGGACGACCAGGTCGCGCAGATCGCGGCCAGCATCGTCGAGTTCGGGTTCACGAATCCGATCCTCGTCGGTGGCGACGGCGTCATTGTCGCGGGCCACGGCCGCCTGGCCGCCGCGCGCAAGCTCGGACTGGAGGCGGTGCCGGTGGTCGTCCTCGATCACCTGACGCCGACGCAGCGTCGCGCGCTGGTGATCGCGGACAACCGCATCGCAGAGAACGCGGCGTGGGACGACGCCATGCTGCGCACCGAACTGGACGCGCTGCAGGCCGACGGGTTCGATCTGGATCTGACCGGCTTCGATCCAGACGCGCTCGCCGAACTGCTGGCCGGCCAGGAGACCGACCAAGCCGGTGACGTCGATGATGACGAGGTGCCCGAGGAAGCCGTCGCGGTGGTCTCGCGCCCCGGCGACCTGTGGGTGCTGGGCGAACACCGCGTGCTGTGCTGCGACGCCACCGATCCGGAGAGCTACGTGCATCTGCTGTCGGGCGAACGCGCGGACATGGTCTTCATCGATCCGCCGTACAACGTCGATTACGCCAACAGCGCGAAGGACAAACTCCGCGGCACCCAGCGTCCGATCCTCAACGACAATCTCGGCGCGGCCTTCCACGATTTCCTGCTCGCCGCGCTGACGCCGATCGTGGCGCAGTGCCGCGGTGCGATCTACATCGCCATGTCCTCGGGCGAACTCGACACGCTGCAGGCCGCGTTCCGCGCCGCAGGCGGACACTGGTCGACGTTCGTGATCTGGGCGAAGAACACCTTCACCCTCGGACGCGCGGACTACCAGCGCCAGTTCGAGCCGATTCTCTATGGCTGGCCGGAGGGCGCGCAGCGCCACTGGTGCGGCGATCGCGACCAGGGCGACGTGTGGCAGATCAAGAAGCCGCAGCGCAACGATCTGCATCCGACGATGAAGCCGGTCGAGTTGGTGGAGCGGTGCATCCGCAATTCCAGCCGACCGGGTGATGTGGTCCTCGACAGCTTCGGTGGATCGGGCACGACGCTGATCGCCGCGCACAAGTGCGGCCGGCGCGCGCGGTTGATGGAACTCGATCCGAAGTACGTCGATGTGATCGTGCGTCGCTGGCAGACCTGGAGCGGCGAATCCGCCCTGCGTGAAGCCGACGGCGTGCCGTTCGACGACGCGGCGGATGTGCTCGCATGAACCCGGCCCTGCACGCGCCGGCCTTCTACAACGAAATCGAACCCTATCTCTGCGCATGGCTCAACAACCAGATCGCCGCGGAATTGATTCCACCGGGCCGGGTCGATGGGCGGGACATCCGTGACCTCGACCCGAACGACCTCGCGGGCGCGAAGCAAGTCCACCTGTTCGCAGGCGTCGGCGGCTGGGCTTATGCCGCCCGACTCGCCGGCTGGCCGGACGACGCCGAACTGTGGAGCGCCTCGTGTCCGTGCCAGCCGTTCTCGCTCGCCGGCAAGCGCGGTGGGACCCACGATCCTCGGCACCTATGGCCCGACGTGTTTCGGCTCGTCCGTGCCCGACGGCCCGCTGTGCTGGTGGGAGAGCAGGTTGCGGCGGCGGCTGGCCAGCATTGGCTCGATCGAGTGTTCGCTGACCTGGCGAGTCTCGACTACGCCTGCCGGGCGGTCGTACTCCCGGCTTGTGCCGTCAACGCGCCCCATCGACGCGATCGACTGTGGTTTGTGGCTCACACCGACGACGCGCGATCACAAGGACTCGTGGGGCATGTCGCTGGCGCCGAGGAAGGATGGCGCATCGCGGACGGATCTGTTGCCGCGTCAGGTGTACGCGACGGTGCGTGTATTGTGGGCGACGCCGACGGCCTCGGCGGACAAGTCGATCCGCACGCCGGCCGGCGCGCGCCGGGAAGTCGAGCGCGACCGCTCGCCGGATCTGGCGGCGCAGACACTGGCGCTGTGGCCGACGCCGACGAGCCTCGCACCGCCGAAGGACGGGTACAACGGGGCGGGGAATTCGGCGGGACTGGTGGCGATTCGACAGATCGCGCTGGGACTGTATCCGACGCCGACCAGCGCGTGCGCGAACGGCGGCCAGACCTCGCGCAGCGGCACGCGCAGGCACGAGCCGCTGCTGCGCGGGATCGCGCTGGACCTGAGTGCGGCGCATGGGACGACGTCGAGTGGATCGTCGGACACGACGGCAAACTCCGCCGGGTCCCTCGCACCGGAGTTCGTCTTCTGGCTCATGGGATTCCCGCGCGCATTCCTCGATTGCGCGCCGCCGGCAATGCGATCGTCCCGATCCTCGCAGCGGAAGTCCTCCGTGCCCTGCGCGAAGGGTGACCCGGCATAAGCGAACGGGACCGGGCTATGCCCGATCCCGCTCAGGTGTCGTTCGGCTGGCGCTTCACATCTTCGCGACGCTGAACTCGTCGTCCTCGTAGATGCGCTTCGAGGTGCGCGCCTCGGCGCTGGCGCGCGGCCCGTCCTCGCCGTACCGGCTGAGCGCGGCGCAGCGCGCGAGGGTTTCGTTGCGTTCGTGGACGGTGCCGATACAGCCGACGCCGGTGACGTGGATCTGCCATTCGTGCATGGTCTGCTCCGTGGTGGCGTTCGAGGGCCGGGACCGGGCATGGCCCGGTCCCGCTGCGGTCAGGCGTCTTCGTTGAACATGAAGCTGCCGGGGCCATTGCCCTCGTCGTCGCTGAGCAGGATGAGCGTGCGTTCCTTGCCGTCGCGGCACTTGACGACGAAGCCGTAAAGCTCGTCGTCGAGCGGATCGTCGCTGGCGCCGCTGCGGGCGAGCGCGGTGATGGTGCCGCCGACCAGCGGCGCGAGTTGTTTGAGATAGAAATCGATCGAAGAGGACATCGGAAAACTCCAGCGTTGGGAGTGAGGGTTCGGCCGTCGAGGCGCGGTCAATCACGCTCGACGGTCTCGTCGTGGATCGCGGCGTGCATCACGAAGCCGGTGAGGTAGGGCACGCCGTGCGGGATGCCGTAGTCGATCGCGGTGCGCCGCTTGATGGTCATGCGCATCCATGCCGCGACGGTGTTCGCAATCGCGTCGGGCAGCGCCTGACCGTGGGACTGATGGCCGCAGACTTCATCGGCGAAGTGCCGTCCGGCCTTGCTGTCGAGAAAGGCCCGCACCGCGTCGAGCGATTCGTCGGTGGCCTCGGCGATGGCGGTCATGGCCAGCGGCCACGCGACGCTGGCGTAGCCGCGCATCGTGCCCCAGAAACCCCAGCTTTCGTTTTCGGTGGCGGGGATGGCGGTGTTCGTGTGCGTGTTCATGGTGGGATGTTTGTCTTGTGGTGTGCGTGCGGACATGAACGCGCTGTTCGCCATCGAAGCCAAGCGGTTCATCGCGATGTTTCGCTTCTTTTTCTCAAGATTTCGTGCGCGGTACGCGTGATCCGAACCGGCGCGCGGAAATGCGTCACGCAGGCGATTGTCGGTGCGCAATGCCGCGACTCGGTACGGCATTGCGTTGGGCTGCGTTGCGCTGCGGTGTCAGTCGGGCGTTCCCTCCTCGGACATGCGCTGCAGGAGCCGTACTGTCTCTTCGTCGTGCGGCAGTGCAGCGCGCAGGATGCACAGGGCCTGTTCGAGGCTGATGTCCGGACGTCGGTGGGCGACAAGCCAGCGCAGGGCCTGTTCGCGTTCGGTGATGGGTGTGTTGGTGTGCATCGTGAGGTTCCGTTGTTGGGCGACGTCGACATGAACACGCTGTTCGCGATGGAAGCCAAGCGGTTCAGGCGTTTTTTTTGCTCTTTCGCGAGCCACGTTGCACGTCGATTCTCGGTACACAATGCCGCGCCTCGGCACGGCATTGCGTTGGGCTGCGTTGCGCTGCGGCATCACGCCGTCGGCGCGACCTCGGCGATGCGGTACACGCGCACGCCGCCTTCGGCCTTGTCGGAGGTGACGTTCAGGCCGAGCTTCTTCTTGAAGGCCCCGGCGAAGGTGCCGCGCACCGTGTGCGCCTGCCAGCTGGTCGCTTCGCAGATCTGCGGGATCGTGGCGCCTTCGGGCCGCTTGAGCATCGCGATCACCTGCGCCTGCTTGCTGTTCTCGCGGGTGCGCGGTGCGGGCGTTTCGCCGTCGCCCGATGCGGTGGTGTCCTGCGCCGGCTTCGCGGCCTTGCGCGCGGTCTTCCGTGCGGGCTTGGCGGCGTTCTCGCCGGACGGCGTCGCTGCTTCGGCGGTGGCCTGCGCGGCGGGGCGCGCGCGGCCCAGCGCATCGTAGGCGGCGTCGGTGACGATCCAGTCGCCGTGGTGGCCGATGATCATCGCGCGCACGAACAAGGCCTCGATGACCTTCTTCTGCGCGCCGCCCTTGATGGTATCGGGGAACCATTCGATCTTGCCCTGCGTGTGATCGATGGCGTGGGTCAGCACGGCGGTCTGGTTGTCGTTCAGCGTGATCGGCTTGGCGGTCGTTGCGGTGTTCATGTGTGCTCCTGTGTCAGTGGTGTTGGATGTGGTTGGCGCGATGGGATGAACGCGCTGTTCTCCAACGAAGCCAAGCGCGATCTCGCGGATGTGCGTCGCGTTAAGCCAACGGACGGGAAGCCGTCGCCTGGCGCGCTGTGCGCGCATGAAGTCAAGTCATCGGTCAAACATTCGGATGGGAATTTCGATCCGCGCGTATGCGCGCCATCGCGGCGTCACCGACACCGCAGTACACAAGGCGATCCGTGCCGGGCGCGTCACACCGGAGGCCGATGGCACCATCGATGCGGCGAAGGCCGACGCGGAGTGGACGCGCAATTCCGCGCCCCCGCGCAGCGGCACGCAGGCGCGCGCACCGCGCGTGGTGGTTCCAGAGGCGGTGGAGATGGGGCGCGACACGGGCCGCGACGCGGGCGCGGCGGCGCTGCCGGCCGGCGGTGCGTCGCTGCTGCAGGCGCGCACGGTCAACGAGGTGGTGAAAGCGCAGACCAACAAGGTGCGGCTCGCGCGTCTGAAGGGCGAACTGGTCGAACGTTCGCAGGTGGTCGCGCACGTATTCAAGCTGGCGCGCGACGAGCGCGATGCGTGGCTCAACTGGCCGGCGCGGGTGTCGGCGCAGATGGCGGCGACGCTGGCGGTCGATCCGCACGCGATGCATCTGGCGCTGGAGGCGGCGGTCCGCACGCACCTCGCCGAACTGGGCGAGGTGCGGGTGAAGGTGGATTAGCCCACGAGGAGGGCGCAGGCCTGTTGGAGCAGGTGGTCGACCATCGCAAGACGCGCGTGCTGGGCCGGATCGTCGTTCTGTTCGTCGCTGCGCGTGTCGAGGCGGATGTGCAGCTCGGCGAGTGAACTGTCGATGCCGTCGAGGGAGTCGCCAACGGGCAGGGTGGCGTCGGGTTCGCCGCCGGCCGCACCGAGCGCCTGTTCGATGCCGCTGACCGCGAAGTTCAGGCCGTTCTGGAAGTCCTCGTCGTCCGGGTAGGCCGCGTACAGCGACTCGATGCGCTGCCGGATGAGCAACAGATCGGTGTGCAGCGGGTCGATGTGCAGGGGGGCGTGCATGGCGGTGTTCCTTGATGGTCGTCTGACCGGGGACGGCATGTACGCGCTGTTCGCCGCAGAAGCCAAGCGCGGCCGACGCCGCATCGCAACAGGATTCAGGCATGCTCGACTACGAAGGCGCGCACGAGATCGAGCGCGCCTGGCGGGAGGGCCTGACCCCCGATCCGCTGCTGTCGGTGTCGGACTGGTCCGACCAGCACCGGATGCTGTCCAGCAAGGCAGCGGCCGAACCGGGGCGCTGGCGCACGGCGCGCACGCCCTACCTGCGCGAGATCATGGATTGCCTTTCGCCGGCCTCACCGGTCGAGCGCGTGGTGTTCATGAAGGGCGCACAGGTCGGCGGGACCGAAGCGGGCAGTTGCTGGATCGGCTACGTGATCCACCACGCGCCCGGCCCGATGATGGCGGTCTGGCCGACGGTGGAGATGGCCAAGCGCAACTCCAAACAGCGGATCGACCCGCTGATCGAGGAGTCGCCGGTGCTGGCCGCGTTGATCGCACCCGCGCGTTCGCGCGATGCGGGCAACACGATTCTGGCGAAGGAGTTCCGCGGCGGCGTGCTGGTGATGACCGGCGCGAACAGCGCGGTCGGCCTGCGCTCGATGCCGGTGCGGTACCTGTTTCTCGACGAAGTGGATGGTTATCCGCTCGACGTCGAAGGGGAGGGCGATGCGATCTCGCTGGCGGAGGCGCGCACGCGCACCTTCACCCGGCGCAAGATCTTCATCGTCTCGACGCCGACGATCGCGGGCGCCAGCAGCATCGAGCGCGAGTACGAGGCGTCCGACCAGCGTCGGTACTTCGTGCCGTGCCCGCACTGCGCGCATGCGCAGTGGTTCAAGTTCGAGCGGCTGCGCTGGGAGCGCGGCCAGCCTGAAACCGCTGCCTACATCTGCGAAGGTTGCGAGCAGCCGATCGCCGAGCACCACAAGACGTGGATGCTTGAGCATGGGCAGTGGCGCGCGACGGCACCGGGGAACGGCCGGACGGCCGGATTTCACCTGTCATCGCTGTACAGCCCGGTGGGCTGGCGCAGCTGGCGCGAGATCGCCGCCGCCTGGGAGAGCGCGACCGACAAGACCACCGGCTCGGCCTCCGCGATCAAGACCTTCAAGAACACCGAACTCGGTGAGACCTGGGTGGAGGAGGGCGAAGCGCCGGACTGGCAGCAGTTGCTGGAGCGGCGCGAGGACTATCGCATCGGCACGGTGCCGCGCGGTGGCCTGCTGCTGGTGGGTGGTGCCGACGTGCAGAAGGATCGCATCGAGGTCTCGGTGTGGGCCTTCGGTCGCGGCAAGGAAGCGTGGCTCATCGAACACCGCGTGCTGATGGGCGACACCGCGCGCGAGGGCGTGTGGACGCAACTGCGCGCACTGCTCGGCGAGACCTGGACGCACGACGCCGGGGCGCAGCTGCCGCTGGCGCGCTTCGCCATCGACACCGGTTTCGCTACCCAGGAGGTCTACGCCTTCGTGCGCGCCTGCCGCGACAGTCGGGTGATGGCGGTGAAGGGCGCGGCGCGCGGCGCGGCACTGGTCGGTACGCCGACGGCGGTGGATGTCACCGTGGCTGGCAGGAAGCTGCGCCGGGGCATCAAGCTCTACACGGTCGTGGTCGGCATCGCCAAGCAGGCGCTGTACCAGCATCTGCGCCTGCACGCCGATGTGGCGGCCGACGGCCTGACGCCGGTGTATCCGGCCGGCTTCATTCACCTGCCGAAGATCGACGCCGAGTTCCTGCAGCAGTTGTGCGCGGAGCAGTTGATCACGCGGCGGGATCGCAATGGCTATGCGGTGCGCGAGTGGCAGAAGCTGCGCGAGCGCAACGAGGCGCTCGATTGCTACGTCTACGCGCGCGCGGCGGCGGCGGCGGCCGGACTGGATCGTTTCGAGCACAGGCACTGGCGCGAACTGGAGCGCTCGCTCGGGATCCAGGAGGCGCCCGATCCGCCACCGATGGCGATCACGACACCCCCAGACGAGGCCACCGGCGACGGTGGCCTTTCCACATCCGCGCGTCCGAGTCGTCGGCGCGTGGTCAAGAGCCGCTGGCTCCACCGTTGAGACCTGCCGCATGGCCTACACCCCCGAACAACTCGCGGCGCTCGAACGCGCGCTCGCGACCGGCGAGCAGCGCGTCACCTTCGGCGATCGCACCGTCGAGTACCGCTCGGTCGACGACCTGATCGCCGCCATTGGCGTCGTCCGACGCGGGCTTGAAGAGCAGGCGATCGCCGCAGGCACCGCCAGGCGTCGCCCTCGTCGTGTCGTCGTGAACACCGACAAGGCGACCTGAGCGCATGAGTTGGTGGTCGCGGCTGCGCGCACGGCTGTTTGGCGCGTCGCCCACCTACGACGGCGTCGGCGGCGGGCGACGTGCCCGGTTCTGGCAGGTCGGCAATCCCGGTGCGGTCGCGGCGCTCGCCTTCGCGCAGGACGAGTTGCGCGCCAAGAGCCGCGATCTGGTGCGCCGCAATGCCTGGGCGGCGACCGGCGTCGAGGCCTTCGTCGCCAACGCGATCGGCACCGGCATCAAACCGCAGTCGATGCTGCACGATCTCGCCCAACGCGAGGCGGTGCAGGCGCTGTGGCGCGACTGGTGCGAGGAGGCCGATGCCGCCGGGCTGACCGACTTCTACGGCCTGCAGGCGCTCGCCTGCCGGGCGATGCTCGAAGGTGGCGAGTGCCTGGTGCGGCTGCGCTACCGGCGTCCCGAAGATCGTCTCGCGGTCGGCCTGCAACTGCAGTTGCTCGAACCGGAGCACCTGCCGACGACGCTGAATCGAGAACTGCCCAACGGCAACGTGATCCGCGCCGGCATCGAGTTCAACGCCATCGGTGTGCGTGTCGCCTACCACCTCCACAAGAGCCATCCCGGCGACGGGATGCTCGCGCCGATGTCCGCGCACGGTGGCCTCGACACCGTGCGCGTGCCGGCCGACGAGATCCTGCACCTGTTCCGGCCGCTGCGGCCGGGCCAGATCCGCGGCGAGCCGTGGCTGGCGCGGGCACTGGTGAAGCTGCACGAACTCGACCAGTACGACGACGCGGAACTGGTGCGCAAGAAGACCGCGGCGATGTTCGCGGGCTTCATCACCCGCGCAGGGTTGGAGGACCCCTTGGTCGGAGAGGACGAGGCCGACGCGCAGGGCGTGGCGATGGCGAGCCTGGAGCCGGGGACGATGCAGTTCCTGGAACCGGGCGAGGACGTGAAGTTCTCGCAGCCGGCCGATGTGGGATCGAGCTACGCCGAGTTCATGCGCCAGCAGTTCCGCGCGGTCGCGGCGGCGATGGGCATCACCTACGAGATGTTGACCGGGGATCTGTCGCAACTGAACTACTCGTCGATCCGCGCCGGCCTGCTGGAGTTCCGGCGGCGCTGCGAGGCGATCCAGCACGGCGTGATCGTCCACCAGCTGTGCCGTCCGCTGTGGCGCGCGTGGATGACGCAGGCGGTGCTCGAAGGCGCGCTGGTGCTGCCCGGTTACGCGCGCGGCGGTGTCGCACGCCGACGCCAGTACCTCGCGGTGAAGTGGATCGCGCAGGGCTGGCAGTGGGTCGATCCGAAGAAGGAGTTCGACGCGATGATCGCGGCGATCCGCGGCGGCCTGCTCTCGCGCAGCGAGGCGATCTCCAGCTTCGGCTACGACGCCGAGGACATTGACCACGAGATCGCCGCCGACAACGCCCGCGCCGATGCGCTGGGCCTGCGCTTCGACTCCGATCCCCGTCACGAGGGTCGTTCGACCCCGTCCAACACCGCTCCACCTTCCCAGGCGAATTGATGACCTCCCTCGTCCACCTGGCGTCCCGTCTGTACGGGACGCCGCTGCTGATCGCGCGCGCCAAACTCGACACGATCCTCGCCGTGCTCGGTCCGCGCATCGGCCTGGCGCCGGTCGAGACGGCGTCCATCGGGCTCGTGCTGCCGACGGCCGCGCCGATGGCGTCGGACCCCGTGCCGACGATGCCCGGCATCGCAGTGATTCCGATCCACGGCACGCTGGTGCGCCGCGCGCTTGGGCTCGACGCGATGTCGGGGCTGACCTCCTACACGCGCATCGCGGCGGATCTCGATGCGGCGCTCGCCAGTCCGGACGTGGCCGGCATCCTGCTCGACATCGACTCGCCCGGTGGCGAGGCGGGTGGCGCGTTCGAGCTGGCCGACCAGATCCGCGCGGCGAGCGCGATCAAGCCGATTTGGGCGCATGCCGGCGACAGCGCGTTCTCGGCGGCCTACGCCCTCGCCTCCGCTGCGCAGCGCGTGACGCTCGCCCAGACCGGCGGTGTCGGCTCCATCGGCGTGATCGCACTGCACATCGACCAGTCGGTACGCAACGCGCAGAACGGCCTGAGCGTGACCGCGCTGTATGCCGGCACGCACAAGAACGACGCCACCCCGCACGCGCCGCTCACGCCGCAGGCGACCGAGGCCCTGCAAACCGAGATTGATCGGCTGTATGCCCTGTTCGTCGATCACGTCGCCGCGATGCGCGGGCTCGATGCCGCCGTCGTGCGCGCGACCGAAGCGGCGCTGTTCTTCGGTCAGGACGCGGTGACGGCGGGCCTGGCCGATGCGGTCGCGCCCTTCGACGCCGTGCTTGCCGACTTCGCCACCGCCCTTCGCGAGCGCGGGCGTTCGCCAGGTTCCCCGACACCGCTCGCTTCGCCGATGCGGCTTGCACTTCCAACGACTACGGAGATTTCGATGACTGTTCCCACCGAGGCGGCGCCCGCGCCGTCCACGCCTCCTGCTGCGCCCACCGCGCCCGCACCGGCCGCCGTCGTGCCCACGGTCGCGCCCGCCGCGCTGCCGGCGCCGACCGCGTCCGTCGCGCCGCCTTCCACCGATCCGCAAGGAGAGGCCGTCGCCATCGCCGAGCTGTGCCTGCTCGCCGGCTGTCCCGAACGCACCGGCGAGTTCCTCGCCGCACGCATGAGCGCGGCGCAGGTGCGCCATGTGCTGCTGCAGGCCCGCGCCGATCAGATCGAGATCGCTTCGCACCTCACGGTCACCGGCACCGCTGGCGCGACGAACGCCGCGAACGCCGCGAACGCCACCGCCGCCAACCCGGTACTCGATGCGGTGCGCAGGCGCATCGCCGTGACCCACCCGCAAGGAGTCTGAGCCATGCCCGTTCTCCATGAACCGATGACCCTCGGCGATCTGCTCAAGTACGAAGCGCCGAACCTGTACTCGCGCGACGAGGTGGTTGTCGCCTCGAACCAGACCCTCGCGCTTGGCGCCGTCGTCGGTCGCGTGACCGCCACCCGCGAGATCGTCGCCCTTGAGCCGACCGCCAGCGATGGCCGGGAGACCGTCGCGGGCGTCCTGATCGAAGCGGTGACCACGTCCGCGACCGAACGTCGTCGCAGCGTGATCGTCGGGCGCCACGCGATCGTTTTCGGCGGCGCGCTGGTGCTGCCCACCTCCCTCACGTCCGAACAGACCGCCGCCGCCCTCGCGCAGCTAGCGGCGCTCGGCGTCCTCGTCCGTCAGTTCCCGCAGAGCACGATCCATGCTGAATCCGTTCAATAACCCCGCGTTCTCGATGGCCGCGCTCACCGCCGCCATCAACCTGATCCCCAACCGCTACGGGCGCCTGCAGGAACTGGACCTGTTCCCGGAGAAGCCGGTGCGCCAGAACCAAATCCTGGTCGAGGAGCGGGCCGGTGTCCTGACCTTGCTGCCCACCAAGCCGCTCGGCGCACCGGGCACGCTGGCGGCGCGCAGCAAGCGCCGCATGCGCTCGTTCGTCGTGCCGCACATCCCGCACGACGATGTCGTGCTGCCCAACGAAGTGCAGGGGCTGCGCGCCTTCGGCTCGGAAACCGAGCTCGAATCCATCGCCTCCGTCGTCGCCGAAAAACTCGAGACCATGCGCAACAAGCATGCGATCACGCTCGAGCACCTGCGCATGGGCGCACTCAAGGGCTTGATCCTCGATTCGGACGGCAGCGTGCTCTACGACCTGTTCGAGGAGTTTCGGATCGCGCAGCAGTCCGTCGCATTCCAGATCGACAACCCGAACAACGGCACCGACGTCAAGCAGAAGTGCATCGAGACCCTCGCACTGATCGAGGAGGGGCTGCTCGGCGAGTTCATGACCAGTGCGCGCGTGCTGTGCTCGCAGGAGTTCTTCGCCGCGCTCACTTCGCACAAGGACGTGAAAACGGCATACGCGCAGTGGCAGCAGGGCGCGGTGCTGATCAACGACGTGCGCAAGGGCTTCAGCTTCGGCGGCCTGGTGTTCGAGGAATACCGCGGCAAGGCCTCCGACCTCGACGGCAACGTGCGTCGCTTCATCGCACCGGGCGAGGCGCACGCCTTCCCGATCGGCACCATCAACAGCTTCGCGACCTACAACGCCCCGGCGGACTTCAACGAGACCGTCAACACGCTCGGCCAGCCGGTCTACGCCAAGCAGGAGCCGCGCAAGTTCGAACGCGGCACCGACATGCACACCCAATCGAACCCGCTGCCGCTGTGTCTGCGTCCCAGCGTGCTGGTCAAGCTCTCGATCAACTGAGGCCCTCCGATGACGACGAACGAGAGGCTGGCGGCAGCGCCGCCGGCCGGGGACCGCTTTGTCCGCGCGATCGACCGCGTGCTGATCCACGAGGGTGGGGATGCCGACGACCCGCGCGATGCCGGCGGGCGCACGCGCTGGGGGATCAGCCAGCGCACCTATCCGACCCTCGACATCCGCCGGCTCACGCGGGCGGAGGCGATCGCGCTGTACCGGCGGGACTTCTGGACGCCGCTGCAGGGCGATGCGTTGCCGCCCGCGCTCGCGTTCCAGGCGCTGGATGCCGCCGTGAACCACGGCGTCGGACGCACGGTGCGCTGGCTGCAGCGGCTGGCGGGTGTACGGATCGACGGGCGACTCGGGCCGATGACGCTGGCGGCCCTGCGCTCGGCCGACGAGGCCTCGCTGATCGAGCGGTTGCTCGCGCTGCGGCTCGACCTGTACGCCGAACACGACCGCTTCGCCGTGTTCGGTCGCGGCTGGACGCGCCGGATTGCCGAGAACCTGCGCTACGCCGCGCGGGATCTGGCGTGAGCGCGCCGCTCGATCCGGCCTTCGAGGCCGCGCACGACGCGCTGTTCGCTGTGTTCGGCGAGCCGGCCATCGTGCGCCGGGGCCGCCGGCCACCGGTCGCCGTGCGTGTGGTGATCACCTACAACGTCGCCGAACTGGGCGACTACAGCCAGGGCTTCACCCGCGTCACCACCGTGAAGTTCCGCAAGACCGAGTGGACGCCGCGTGCGGGCGACGTTCTGCACGTGCCCGGCGGCCGGTTCCGGATCGAGCGCATCGTCGTCGACGACGGCTTCGTGACCGAAACGGTGCTGCATGGGTGAGATGCCGATCCCGTGGGCGATTCTGGAGCTGGTGCAGACGCGATTGCGCACGGTGCGTCGGGCGAACGAGTACCGGACCGACGCCGGCCGCGACGTGCGCCTGGAGCCGGGGGCATTCGACCCGAGTGATGCGCCACGCCTGACGCTGTATCCGTTGACGAGCGTGTTTCCCGAAGATGCGCGCAGTGCTGGCGAGCGCGGCTTCACCTTCGTCGTCGAGGCGCTGGTGCCGGTGAAACAGGGCGACGCGCAGTATCGCATCGTCGAGACCATCGCCGACATCGAGGATGCGCTGGACGGCTATGCGCAGGCACCGCTGGCATTGCCGCTGCAGTTCCAGGAGTCGGTACTGCTCGACCGACCGGACGGCATCGCCGCGATGGCGGCGCAGGTGCTGTTCGGGACGCGGTATCGGCGGGCGGGGCGGGTCGTCTGATCGCAGGCGTTCGCGTCGCCGGTCGCCTCGTGTCGGCGCTGGGCGGGGATCGCGACGATGAGAAACAGCAACCCGGCCAGTGACAGCGCGACGGTCAGCATGGGAACGACCCACTGTTGTCCACGAACGGCAGGCCAGTCGGCGCGCGGATCGAGGAGTGTCGGCACCAGATAGGTAATGACTACCAAGAGGACGAACACCACCAGCAGTGCGGCTAGCTCCAGTCCGTGACCACGACCGGTCTTGAAGAAATGCGTGATCGATGTGAGTGCGATGCCGATCGAAATGCAGATCATCGGGGAGGCGACTTGCAGCAGCCGCAGTCGGACATGGTCATAGAGGTCGAGAAGCGCCCGCCGCAACGGCGCAACGCTTCGCATCAATCCGACCAAGCCTCCCATGAGCATGCAACCGAGCATCTGAAATAAAAGCGCGGTGAACGAGAGGTAGTCGCCGAGGAGGTCGTCGGAGAGCCGGGCGCCGCCGCCGCTTCCGCCCAGAATCCTGAATTCCGACAGATGCACCAGGCCGATCAGGACCCCCGTGATCCCGAAAAAAATCGCGTCCTTGCCGAGTTCGGATCGCAGTTGCCGCGAGTATTCGACGAGCTTCGTGTCGATGATGCGATTGGTCGGGGGCATGCATCCGTTCCTGGCCTGGGGAAGAGATCCCTTGTAACGCACCCCGATCCTTCCCGAAAGCGGACACGTTCCGTTTCCCACTGAATTTCCATTCCTCCCCATGACCACGACCTCCACGCGGGGCGGTGGCGGCGCGTTCGCGTTGCACGCCGATCTCGACGGCCTGCTGTCCGCCTCCCGCAATCTGAGCGTGCTGGCCTCGCGGCTGCCGACCCTGCACACGCGCGCGACCGGCACCTTGTCCCGGCGTCTGCCGGTCCAGGCCCGCCGCGATATCCAGGCCGAGTACCAGATCGGCGCGCGCCGCCTCACGCAAGACCTGTCATCGCGCGTCACCGATGAGGGCGTGCGCCTGGTCGGCCGCTTCCGCGGCATCGGCCTACGGAATTTTTCGGCGCGTCCGACGGCGCGCGGCGTCACCGCCGCGATCTTCCGCGGCAAACGCAGCCTGCGCGAACACGCCTTCCTCGGCGTGGGTGTGAACCGCAATGCGCAGGTCTTCCGCCGTGAAGGCCCCAAGCGCCCGATGCAGCAAGGTCGCTACGCCGGCAAGCAGCGTCAACCGCTGGTCGCCGAGTACGGCGCCACCGCCGCGCAAATGCTCGGCAAGGGACGTCGCCCCGAACGCCTCGTCGACTACGCCCGCGGCGTGCTCGCCGCCGAATCCGAACGTCTCCTGCGGCTCGCCGCCGGGGCGTCCACCCCTGTTTCCCCCAACGCACCACGCACATGAAAACCATCCGCCTGTACCACCCGCACACCCACGAGGGCATCGCCTACGACCCGCCGCCGGAAGGCATCGAACTGAGCGTCAACGACGCCGACGCCGCCGTGCTCGAGGCATGGGGCCTGACCCGGCCGCCGCCCTCGCTCGCCGATGCGTCGACCACCGCACCCGTCGCCGACGTGTCCCTCGCCGACGCGGTGACCGACGCGGTGACCGACGCGGTCCCGCCGCGCCACGACCGCCGCGCCCGCGTCGCGGTCGATCGTTCCTCCACCGAACCCGCCGCCGATACGGCGGCCAGGAGCGTGTAATGCAGGACTTTTCGTTCCAGGGAAAACTCTATCTGGGCACCCGCCTGCCCGGCGGCCGGCCCGGCGCGCTGCGCTGGGTCGGCGATGCCCCCAAGTGCGACCTGACCCTCAAGACCGAGACCGAGACGCGCAAGGAATCGTACTCGGGCAATCGTCTGACCTCCGCCGTGTTGCAGAAGGGCAAGGAGGCCGAACTCACCGTCGCGATCAACTGGGCCGACATCGACAACCTGCTGCTCGGCCTGTACGCGAGCAAGGCGTCGATCGCCGCCGGCACGGTGACGGGTGAAGCGTTTCCGGCGGGGCTGGCCGCGAACGATGTGATCGCGCTCGATCACACCACGATCAGTCAGTTCGTGCTCACCGACGGCAACGCCGCACCCGCGACACTGGTGGCGAACACCCATTACCGGATCGAGAGCATCCGCGCGGGTCTGATCAAGCTGCTGAACCTCGCGACGTTCACTCAGCCGCTGCGCGCGGCCTACCGCTACGGCGCGCGCACCAGCGTGGCGATGTTGACCACGTCGGCACCGGAGCGCTTCCTGTACCTCGACGGCATCAACTCGATCGACAACGCGCCGGTGCAGGTGCGCCTGTACCGGGTGCAGTTCAATCCGGTGAGCAACCTCGGCCTGATCCATGAATCGTTCGGCCAGTTCGAGCTGAGCGCGTCGGTGCTGTTCGATGCCGAGGCCGCGGCCGACCCGTTGCTCGGCGGCTTCGGGCGACTCGATCTGCCGGAGGTGGCGTGATGGCCACGAAAATTCCCGCAGCGTCCACCTCCGATGCCACCGCCACAGCGGACGACCTCGCGATCCTGCATCCGGATCGCACGCTCACCCTCGGCGGTCGCGCGATCACGTTGCGCGAGTACGGCTTCTTCGAGGGCTTGGACGTGGCCGATCGCGCGGCCGGCTTCATCGCCGACCTCGTCGACGCCAGCGACGACGGTGCCCTGCGTTACGCGCACGTGCGCCGGCTGTTCGGTCGCCATCGCGCGGTGATTCCCGCGATCGCGGCGCAGGCGGGGGATGTCGAGGTCGCCTGGCTCGAAGCGTTGCTGCCGGACGACCTGGAGCTGTACCTCGCGACCTGGTTCGCGGTGAACGCCGCTTTTTTCGTGCGCGAGGTGCTGGCGGAACTGCGCGAGACCCAGCTGCGCGAGGCGCAGCGGCTCGCGGCCGGCGCCTCGGCTGGAGCGATCTCTTCGCCGGACTCGCCGCCGCCGGACACGGCATGCCCGACCAGCTCGGACGACGCACCGAGCGCCAGTTGATCGCCGCGTTCGAGGCGCTTGAACGCGCCGATCGCCACCGCCGTGCGGACTTCATCGAGGACGTGGCCACCGCCGTGTGGGGCGGGGAGGCCGCCGAGGCGCGGGTGAAGTCCCTGCGCGGGCGTCCATGAATCGATCCCGATGAATCAGGATTTCGTCCTCAACTTCAAGGTCCGCGGCGACTCCGCGCAGGCCGAGACCAGTCTCGGCCGGCTGCAGAACGCGCTCGTCCAAGTCGACCGCGCGCTGGGCCAGGTGCGCGCCGCCGGCCGGGCGGTCACCGTCGATGCGCAGGCGGCGCCCGCGCTCGCGGCGCAGCGCGCGATCACCGCCGAGGTCGAGCGACGCACGCGGCTCGAAGCCGACGCGGCGGCCCGCAATGCCGCCGCCTTGCGCCAGCAGGCGGTCGAGCAGGCGCGCATCGCCGAACGGCGTGCAGCGTCCACCGCGGTGTTTTCTGCAGCAACGCCGGAGCAGCTGCGCACGCCGGTCGAACGCACCGCGGTCCTGGGGCAGGCGCAGGCCCTGCAGCGCGACGCCGCGTTGCGGATGCTGGAGATCAACCGCCGCGCCGACGCGCTCGAAACGCGCCTGGCGACCACGCGCACCGGGCTCGCCGCCGCGACGGTCACCGCCGCACGCGCGACCGATGTCGGTCGCCGGGCCGTGGACCAATACGAGATCTCCGTCGGCCAGACCCGGCAGGCGATGCGCCAGCTGCCGGCGCAGATCACGGACATCGTCACCTCGCTGGCCGGCGGTCAGAAACCCTGGCTCGTGGCGATCCAGCAGGGCGGCCAGCTGAAGGATTCCTTCGGCGGCATCGTCCCTGCTGCGCGCGCCCTGCTGGGGGCGCTCTCGCCGATGGTGATCGGCCTGGGCCTGACCGCGGCCGCGATCGGCGCGGTCGCCGTCGCGGCGGTGTCCGGCTACCGCGAGACGCACGCCTACGAACGTGCGCTGATCGCCAGCGGCAACGCGGCCGCGACCACGGCCGGGCAACTGCGTGTGGTGAAGGACAGCGTCGGCGGCGCGACCGGCGAGTACGGCAATGCCGAAGCCGCGTTGACGGCGCTGGCCGCCGCAGGCTCTGTCGCGGGCGACACGCTCGAGGCGGCTGCGAGCGCCGCGGTCAATCTGTCGGAACTTACCGGCGCGTCGATCGAGGACACGACGCAGAAGGTGATTGCGCTGGCGCGCGCACCGTCCGCGCAACTGCTCGAACTCAATCAGCAGTACCGTTTCCTCTCGGTCGAGGTGTACCAGCATGTGCGCGCGCTGGAAGCGCAGGGCCGTGCGCAGGACGCCGCGCGCCTCGCGATCGAGACCTTCGCGCGCGTCCACGAGCAGCGCGTGCAGGACGCCTATGCGCGCGCGGGATCGCTGGAGCGGGCGTGGATCGCGCTCGGCAAGGTCATCGGCGGGGTCTGGCAGACGATCCGCAACATCGGTCGCGACGATCTCGCGTTCCGGCTGTCGAAGACCACCGACGAGCTGAACCGGATCGGCAACGAGTGGCGAGAACTCGGCGGCCTGAACTCGCTCGATGCGGTGCTGGCCAGCGCCGATGTCGATGCCGGCACGAAGCAACGCATCCGCGCGCTGCGGCAGGAGCAGGCGACCCTGCAGCGCGAGGCCAACGCAGAACAGGCTAAGGCCGATGCGCAGGCGGCGACGCAGGCCAGGCAGACCAATGCGATCAACGCCCTCGGTCGCGCGCAGGCGGCGCTCGGTCAGGACCGTGCGGTCGCCAAGGCGCAGCAACTGCGCGAACTTGAACGCGATGTCGCGGCGCTGCGTGCGGGCGGCGTGACGCAAGTCGAGGGTGCATCGCTCGCGACCTTCGAGAAGACGCGGCGCGCGCAGATCGACGAACAGTTCAAGGCGCCAAAGGCCCCGCGTGCCCCGAAGCCCAAGGCGACCGACGCCGATCGCGCCCGCGAGTCCGCCGAGCGCGAACTGGAGTCCCTGCGCCGCGAGGTCGCGCTGCTCGGCGAGGTCGAAACCGGCCAGACCAGTGCCGGCGAGGCCGCGCGCATCCGCTACGAGACGACACAAGGCGCGCTCAAGTCCCTTGCGCCCGCCCTCAAGGCGCAACTACTTCAGGAAGCCGAAGCCCTCGACAAGGCCCGCGCTGCCGCGGAGGCCGAACGTGAACGCAAGGCCGAACTCGAGAAGACCACACGTGCCTACGAGACGCTACGCGCCAGTCTGCGCACGCCGGCCGAGGTCGCGCTGGAAGATGCGCGGGCGCAGGTCACGCTGCTGAACGATGCGCTGCGCGATGGGATCGCGACCAAGGCCGCGTTCGACGTGGCGATGGCGCGCGTGGCGCAGACGACTTTCCGGAAGCCCGATGCGGCGCTCGATCGTGTACCCGGCGCGACACCGGATCTCGGGCAGACCGGCAGCGATCTCGCGCAGATCGAACAGTCGCGCACGCGGCTGGAAGCGTGGCACGCCGAACAGCTTGCGCTGCTCGCGCAGTTCCGTTCGCAGCGCGCCGATCTGAACGCGCAGTGGGATGCGCAGGAAGAGACGATCGAGCGCCAGCACCAGGCCGCGCTCGCGCAATTGCAATCTGCGCAGACGCAGGTGCTGCTCGCCGGTGCCTCCGCGACCTTCGGCCAGCTCGCCGACATCGCCAAATCCTTCGGCGGCGAGCAGAGCGCGACCTACCGCGCCCTGTTCGCGCTGTCGAAGGCCTTCGCCATCGCGCAGGCGGCGCTCGCGCTCGCCAACAACGTGGCCGAAGCGAGCAAGGTCGGTTTTCCGCAGAACATCCCCTTCATCGCGGGCGCCATCGCCCAGGGCGCGACCATCGCCGGGCTGATCGCGCAGGCGACCTTCAATGGCGGGGGCGGCTACGCCAGCGGCGGCCACGTGCGCGGGCCGGGCACGGCGACCTCCGACAGCATCCCGGCGTGGCTGTCGGATTTCGAGTTCGTCACCCGCGCCGCCATCGTGCGCCAGCCCGGCGCGTTGCCGTTTCTCGAAGACTTCAACCGACGCGGCATGCCGGCGCTGGAGGCCTGGCATGCGCGCCGCTTCGCCACGGCCGCGCCGCCGCAGGTCTCGCTGCCGCGCGCGCCGCGCGTCAACTTCGCCGAAGGCGGCCTCGCGCGCGCGGCAGCGGGTCTGAACCCGCAACTCAATCTGCGCCTGATCAATGCGATCAACACCGATGCGCTCGCCGAGTCGATGGCGCAGAGCCGGGGCCTGGAGCAGACCATTCTCAACGTGATCGACCGCAACGGCAGCTTTCTGCGCCAGCGGATTGGAGGCGCCTGATGGCCTACGCCATCGACACCGTGGTCAAGGGCGCAGGCCCGGACGCGCACCTGCAACTGCTCGATGTCCTGCGCGCGCTCGCGGAAAACGCCGGCTGGACGACGTTGCGCTTCGACACGTCGATCCCTGAGCGCGAACTGATCTTGCGTTCCACCGGCACCACCGGCGAGGAGGAGATCACGGTCGGCTTCAAGGCGTACCAGAACGTCGCCGCCGATTACTACAACCTGCTCGCCGCGACGATGGTGGGCTATGTGCCGGCTGCACCGTTCGAGGCGCAGCCGGGTATCAAGACCAGCGGCGTGCCTTGTCACAACCAGGCGGTGACGTACTTCCTGAACGCCAATCCGCGTCGCATCGTCGGCGCCCTCAAGGTCGGCTCGCCGATCTATGCGCACGTTTATGTCGGCAAGGCGCTCGCGTATGCGCGGCCGAAGGAATTTCCCTCGCCGCTCGTCGTCGCCGGGCACTTCGACGGCCGCGACGCACGGCGCTACAGCGACCTGCACTGGTTCCCCTACAAGGGCCGCAAGGGGAGCAGCGACAGCGGCTACACCGACGGGTTCCTGTTCCTGCGCGATGCCGGCGGCACCTGGAAGAAGGTGCAGATCTCGCCCTTCGGCAACGGCCAGGCGAGCGAGACCACCTATGCCGGGCTGGCCGGCGAGTACGTGGGTCGCAACGGCAGCGGGTATCGCTGTCTGGTGCCGGCCGGCACCTTGCACCAGCCGCAGCCGCTGGAACTGTACGAGATGAACTTCGGCGCCTACGACAACGACGTGCGCGGCTACAGCAGCAGCGGCAACCTCTACGGCGTCCTCGACGGTGTGAGCATGGTCTCCGGCTACAACAACGCCTCGGAGAACGTGCTGCAGCTCGAAGGCAGCGCGATCGTCGATCAAACCGGGATGAGCGTGCGCCAGGCGGTCGATGCGATCCGCGCCGTGAACGGTCGCGCGTTTGTGGTGTTGCAGGACGGCGCGCGCACGACCTGGCGCGACTACGTCGCGGTGGATATGACCTGATGGCGACGTTCACGGAACAGGTCGCCAGCTTCGTGGCGCTGAAGACCGCCATCGAGACGACCCTCACGGCACGCGGCTGGACGCTGGCGAACGGCATCCTGAGCAAGGGCGTCGCCTTCATGCAACTGACCGCGACGGCGATGGAACTGCGCCTGCAGGCCGGGACGGGGCAGGCGGGTGGGGCACTGACCGGCGCCTGCCCGCAGTCGGTGAAGCTGTTGTCCTTCGCCAATGCGCCGATCCAGTGGCCGGCCGTCTACACGCTGCACGCGTTCGATGCGCCCGACGAGATCTACTGCGTGCTGCGCTACAACGTCGATCGTCACCAGCACCTGAACTGGGGTGTGTCGACGATGCCGCAGATCGGCGGCACCGGCCTGTGGTGCTCCGGCACCTTCCGCGGCGATGTCGATGGCACGCGCGCGGGCGTGAAGGTGTACATCGACACCAACGCCGGCACCCAGCTCGGCGCCGCGCCCTACGACGGCCACGGGCTCGGATTCTTCTTCGCGAGCATGGCCGGCACGTATCACTCGTCGTTCATTCACTGCGGGCTCGAGGGTGCTCCAACCTGGCGCACGTCCTATGGCGGCGCGACCGGCGATCTGCTCGGCGTCTCGCACAAGGCCGGCCTGCTGCATGCGCTGCCCTCGCAGTTCAATCAGGCCACCGTGTTGCTGCCGATCGACGTGCTGCTCGCGCGCCAGGCGCAGGGCCAGACGATCGTCGCCACGTTTGCGCACGCGCGCTATTGCCGTCTGGACCACCTCGATCTGAGTCAACCGCTGCTCTACGGCCCCGAGCGCTGGACGCCGTACCCGCTGCACGCGGTCCACCCGATGCAGCGCAACGGCGCCGGCTGGCCGGTCGGCGCACAACACAGCGGCACCTTCGGCGTCGCGCTGCGGGATGCGCCCTGATGGCCGGATTGATCGGCCTCGCGCCGACGCCGCGGGCGTTCGGTGCGACCAACCCGATGCTCTCGATTGAGCTGAACGCGCTCGACGAGGGGGCGTTCGCCCCCGGCACTTACGCCCGCGAGCGGCTGACCGCGGGGGCGGGGGCTTTTCGTGCGCCCGAGGCGCTGCGCTGGCCCGCGACCGGGCGCCTCGCGCACCGGTTCGCGGAGGACCTGTTCGACCGTGTCCACGTCCTGCCGACCGCACTGTCGCTCGGCAGTGTCGTCTCCGAACTGACCCGCGAGATCGCGGTGTGGAACGCCTGGCGCACGGTTCCGCAGACGCTGGTCGCGCTGCGCCTGGACGGCGATGCCGGCAGCACGCTCGCCGCGCCGGGCGCGATGCCGCTGGCGCTGCGTCCGCTGCAGGAACGGGTGCTGACCCTCACCGTCGGCCTCGACGGCTCGCCGGTGATCGACGCGGTGGCGGTGCTGTCCTTCGCGGACGGCGCGAACTGGTCGATCCGGATCGACGGCCTACGCCTCAACGCCTGGTCGCTGCCGCCGGACTGGACCGAGCCGCTGACCGAGACGCTCGCCTGGCTCACCGACGTCCAGATCGCCATCGCCGGCACCGTCACCCGCACGCCGCTGCGCGAGGCGCCGCACCGGTCGTGGGAGTTCGCGATCCTCGCCGACCGGCGCGAGCGGCGCTGGGTCGAGCACGCGTTGTTCGACTGGACGGCGCGGGTGTGGGCGCTGCCGGTGTTCGTCGATACGTGGCGGCTCGGTGCGCCGCTGGCGGCGGGCGCGGTCGAGATCCCGGTCGACGCCACGGGGTTGGATTTTGCGGTCGGCAGCCTCGCCATGCTCTGGCGCGACGTGGCGAGCTACGAACTGGTCGAAGTCGCGCAGATCGCGAACGGTCGTGTGTCCTTGCGTGCGCCGACGCGCCGCGCGTGGCCGGTCGGCACGCGCCTGATCCCCTGCCGCACCGCGCGCCTGACCGATGCGCCGGAGTTGCGCCGGCTCAGCGACCGGCTGATGTCCGCACAGCTGCGCTTCGAGGCGGCCGAGCCGTGCGACTGGCCGGCGGCGTTGCCGTCGACGCGCTATTGCGGGTTCCCCGTGCTCGAACACCGCCCGGACGAAACCCGGGATCCGAGCGCGATCCTGGCCCGTCGCTTCGATCTGCTCGATGGCGACGTCGGCCGCACGCAGGTCGACGATGCGTCGGGCCTGGCGTGGACCACGCAGTCGCACGCCTGGCGGTTGTTCGGCCGCGCCGAACGCGCCGCACACCGCAGCCTGCTCTATGGGTTGCAGGGCCGGGCGGAGGCGCTGTGGCTGCCGACCTGGACCGACGATCTCGAGGTGATCGAGACGATCGGCGAGACCGCGCTCACGCTCACCGTCGCGGCCTGCGGCGTCAGTCGCAGCCTGCGCCAGCAGGCCGGCCGTCGCCACCTCCGCATCGAATTGATCGATGGCACGGTCTTGTACCGCGCCGTCGAAGCGTCGAGCGAATGGCAATCCCCCGCAGGAGACACACACGAACGTGTGCGGATCGACGTCGCGCTGGGTCTCGTTGTCAGACCCGAACGGGTCCGGCTGGTGAGCTGGATGGCGTTGGTCACGCTGGCGGGCGACACGGTCGAACTGCGCCACCACGCCGACAGCGACGGTCTGCTCGACTGCGCCGTGTCCTTCGCCGGCATTCCCGCGGAGGAGCCGTAAGCGTGGCCTTGCTCTCGCGCGAGATCGAGCTCTACGACTTCTCGATCGGCTTGCATCACTGGCGCTACACCGATGCCAAACGCGAAGCGATCGTCGAAGGCCAGCGTTACGCCCCGGTCACGCTCACGCGCGAGAAGATCGTGCAGTCGGCGGAAGAATCGAAGAACGCGCTGCAGATCACCGCGCCGCTGGATCTGCCGCTGCTGAACCTGTTCCGCCCGGTGCCGCCGGGGTTGCGCCTGCGCCTGGACCTCAAGCGCGTGCGGGTGCGCGACGGTCAGGTGCGCCTGGGCTGGACCGGGCACGTCGCCAATCTCGACGAAACCCACAGCGTCGCCAAGCTGCGCTGCGAGTCGCTCGCCGCCGCCGTCGAGACGCTCGGCCTGCGCCGCAGCTGGCAGTCGAACTGTCCACTGGTGCTCTACAGCCGGGGGCTCGGATTGTGCAATGCCGATCCGGACGCGCACGCGGTGCCGGCGGTCCTCAGCGACGCGACCGGCTACACCGTCGCGTCCGCCGCCTTCGATGCGTTCGACGACGGTCACTTCGACGGCGGCGTCCTGCAGTGGACGGCGACGCTCGGTGTCGAACGCCGCTTCATCGTCACCCACGTCGACGCCACCCTGCGCCTGCTCACGCCGGCCGCGCTCGCGCCCGACGCGCGCGTCGTCGCATTCCCCGGTTGCGATCGCACGCTGGGGCCGAACGGCTGCCCGAAATTCCGCAACGAACTGAACTACGGCGGCCAGCCGACCTTGAAGGGCATGCGCAATCCCTTCGGCAGCGACCCGGTCTTCTGATGCATTCCCCTCCCACGCACCGCCCGGCGCATGCGCGCCGGGCGACTGCTGCGCGCGTCCCGCACCCCAGGAACCTCTCCACGATGTGGATCTACGTCTTCGTGCTGATCCTCTCCATCGCCATCAGCATCGCGATGCGGCCCAAGCCGCAATCGACCAAGCCGCCGTCGCTTGCCGACTTCTCGGTGCCGACCGCCGAAGAAGGTCGCGAGGTGATGGTGATCTTCGGCGAGGTGTGGGTGGACGATCCGAACGTGCTCGCCTACGGCGATCTGCGCACCACGCCGATCAAGGCCAGCGGCGGGAAGTGATGGACGCTCTGCGCATTCACCTTCGGCATGTGCGCGCGATCGATCCGGCCGGCGGGCCGCTCTGCACGCCGGGCATTCGCGCGTGGTGCCGTCAGCACGGCATCGATCTGCGCGCGTTGCGCGAGGACGGCATCGCCGTCGACGACCACCCCCATCTGCACGACGATCCGTTCGTGGCGCGTGTTCTGGAGATTGCACGACGCGAACAGGGGGACTCCGATGCGTCGTGATCGCGTGTTTCGCGTCTGGACCACGGTCGTTGCCTTCGCCTCGCTCGGTTCCGGCGCCGTGCTCTGGTACGCGGGGGAGAGGCTCGCCGGCAGCTTCGGTATCGCGACGGCGCTCGTGCATCTGGTGTGGGCGGCGAATGGGTTCGGGCGCGACCGGAAGCTTGCCGCGAACGTTTTATGCACGGTGCATAAAATCTGGCGACGACGTCCGATCGTGATCCCCACGCTGCGCCCGATCGCGGTCTCGCCGCCGCGGCACACCCGGCTGCAGCGCCTGCGCGCCTGGGGCCGTCGCCGTGGGTAAGTCGAGCAAACCGACGATCGGCTACCGGCACTTCATGTACCTGTACATGGGCGAGTCGATTGGCCCGAACGACTACCTCGCAGGCGTGAAGGTCGGCGGGCAGACGGTGTTCGAGGGCGAACGCGCCGGCAGCGGCCTCTTGGCGATCAACCTGCCGCAGCTGTTCGGTGGGGACAAGAAGGAAGGCGGGCTCGTCGGCACGCTGCAGATCCGCATGGGCGAGCCGGACCAACTGCCGGTGCCCTACCTGCAACAGCAGGTGCCCGGTCCGTGGCCCGCCGCGCGCGGGCTGTGCACCACGCTGTACCGCGGAATGGTTGGGGCGATGAACCCGTACCTCAAACTCTGGGCCAAGCGTTGGGGACGCTTCGTGCAGGGCTGGTCGACGCCGGTGTGGCAGCCGCAGCTCGCGCGCATCGGTCGCGGCATGAACGCGGCGCACATCCACTACCAGTGCCTGACCGACACGGTCTGGGGCTGCGGTCTGGATCCCGCCCTGATCGATGGTGAGAGCTTCCTGCGCGCGGCCGAGCAGTTGCACGACGAGGCGTTCGGGTTGTGCCTCGGTTGGCGACGTGGGGACTCGATCGGGAATTTCCTGCAGACGGTGAACACCCACGTCGGCGGGCTGTGGGCGTTCGATCCGATGCGCGGCCAGTTCGTGTACCGGTTGTTCCGGCCGGACTACGACGTCGCCACGTTGCCGCTGCTCGACGAAACCAGCGTGCTGACGCTGGAGAGCTGGCAGACGCCGCTGCTGGATGGTTCCGTGAACGAGGTGACGGTGCTCGGCCGCGACTGCGTGACCAACCTCGAGATCGCCGCGACCTTCCAGAACATGGCGAACGTGCAGGCCCAGGCGCGGGTCGTCGCCGACCGGCGCGCGTTGCCTGGGCTGTGGAACCGCGACCTCTGCGAGCGCGTCGCCGCGCGCGAGACCGCCGCCGCCAGCAGCCTGCTGCAGCGGATCAAACTCACCGTCGATCGCCGCTTGTGGGGCGTGAAGCGCGGCGACGTGCTGGCCCTGTCCTGGCGGCGCAAGGGCGTACAGCGCATGCCCGTGCGGGTGCTGGAGGTGGACGAGGGCACGCGCACGGACGGTGCGCTCGCCCTGGTGCTGGTGCAGGACATCGACGGCATGGCCGCGACCACCTACCTGCGGCCGGTGATCGGGCCGTGGACGCCGCCGGACACGCGTCCGGTGCCGGTGCCGGCGCAGCGCCTCGTCGAGGCGACGTATCGTGATCTCGCCGGTCGGCTGCGCCCCGCGGATCTGGCGCAGGTCGAGGACGATGCCGGGTTCGTCGTCGCGCTCGGCGCGCGCCCGAACGGGCCGGCCTACGGCTACACGCTCACCACGCGCACTGGCGCGGGCGAGTTCGTCGAGGTCGCGGGCGGGGACTTCTCGGCCACGGCGACCCTCGCGGGTGCGCTGGGGCCGACCGACACGGTGGCGATGCTCGCGGACCTGCGCGACCTGGATCAGGTCGCCGTCGGCAGCGAGGCGCTGATCGACGAGGAACTGGTGCGCGTCGATGCCATCGATCCCGTCGCCGGCATCCTGACGATCGCACGGGGTTGCGTGGACACGGTGCCCGCGCCACACGCATCCGGCGCACGCTTGTGGTGTACCGAGACCTACGTCGGCGCCGATCCGACCGAATACCTCGCCGGGGATACCGTCCAGGCGAAACTGCTCACGCGCACGCAACAGGGCACGCTTGATCCCGCACTCGCGCCCGTTGCGCAGGTGCGCCTCGACGCGCGCCACGCCCGGCCCTATCCGCCGGGCCGGTTGCGGATCAACGGCGCCGCGTGGCCGCAGACGGCCTTCGCGCGACTCGACGTCGCCTGGGCGCACCGCGATCGCATGCTGCAGGGCGATCGCCTGATCGAACACGAGGCCGGCAGCATCGGCCCCGAACCGGGCACGACGACGACCGTGCGCGTGCTGCACGCGCTCAGCGGGGCGGTGCTGCACGAGACGACCGGCATCGCCGGGACGAGCCATACGGTCGAGTTGCTGCTGGCCGGCGATGCCGCTGTCCGCATCGAGGTTCGCAGCCAGCGTGGCGCGCTCGCCAGTCGCCAGACGCACGTGCGCACGCTCCAGTGCGAGTGTGGCGAGAAGTTGGCGAATGCCGACTTCGACACCCAGGCGGCGTGGACGCTCGGCGCCGGCTGGTCGATCGCCGGAAGTGCGGCGATCAAGGTCGCGGGTGTCGACTCCGATCTCGCGCAGCCCTTCGCGTTCGTCGACGGCGCGCAGTACCGCGTCGAGGTCGTCCTGTCGCAAGTTGCCGCCGGTAGCGCGCGCGTCGTCCTGGCCGGCACCACGCCTGCGCAGGGCGTGATGCGCGCCGGCAACGGCACCTACGTCGATCAGTTCACGGCGAATGCGCACACGGCGCTGCACATCGCTGCCGACGCCGCCTTCGCCGGTCGCATCGAGCGCATCAGCCTGCACCGATTGGCGTAGTTCACGAGAGACGTCAACGCCTGCATCGAAGCCTGTACGACAGGTATCCGGATGTCGCGGCGTGACATGCATCGGCGCTTGGCTTCCATCCCGCACAGCGCGTTTATGCCGTCGTCGAATCGCCGACGCCCACACCGAGAACACACATGCCCACGATGACGCTCGCCACACCGTACACCATGACCCTCCACATCCCCCGCACACCGCGCATCATTCAATTCCGGGGGAAATCGATGCACGTCGAACAACTCGGCGTGCGTCTGCCCTTCGCGTGCAAGCCCGACAACCTGCGCGAGATGTGTGCCACCGGCGAGCACCGCATCTACATCACCGAAACGGTCGAAATGACCATCGCGCAGTTCGATGACTTTACGAGGGACATGACCCGGCCGCAGCCGTGGCTCGCCGGCAAGGGCGGCAACGTCGCTGACGGTTGCCTGTGCGTCGAGGTCCACGCGCCCAGCCGCCCCTACCTCTACGTCGATCCCTCGGGGTACGACTACGCCCGCTACGTTGCGCGCCTTGGATAACCGAAATCCCCAAGAAAGAAGCCAATTCGACTTGGCTTCTTTCCCGAACAGCGCGTTCATGCAGCACCTTCACACCATCGACACGCGAGACATGAATCACCTCGACACACGACTGACCCGCATCGCACAGCAACACCTGCGGATCGAAACGCTGGAATCGCGTCATCGCGACAGTCTGGACTTCCACGAAGTCTCGGTGCTGGAACTGCGGGATGCGCTGGAGGCGGCCTACCGCGCCGGCATCGAGCAGGGCCGCAAGGACAAGAAGCGCAACGCTTCCGGCGGCTGAACAGGAATCTCATAACGCAGCAGGACGCGCTTGGCTTCCCTCGCGCACAGCGCGTTCATGCCCACCCCGACACGGACATCGACCCGCATGAAACTCAACCCCTCCCGCAAGCCCAAGCGCGTCAAGGAGTTCTTCCTCGCCTCCCTGCTGGTGCGCGTCCCCGGCAAGCGCGGCCGGCACGCATGGCGCCGCGAGATTCTGCGAGCGCGCAACCCGCACGCGCTGGTGCGCCACATCGGCGGACGCAAGCACATCGCCTACGCCAGCAACGGCATCGACGTCATCCGCATCGAACTGATCGACACCGGCACGACGATCCTCGCGCCCATCGCCGATGGCGCGCAGGTCGAACCGCTCGCGGAATTGCTCGCACGCATTGCCGCCAACCCCACCAGCATCGTGTGGTGACCGACATGACGCCGCATGCTTTCGAGCACAACGAGGATCCCTGCCGCTTTATCGCGCAGGCACGCCTCGGCATCGACATCGACGCCGTGGCGGTGTCCGGCGATATCGACCAGATCGCCCATGTCCAACGCCTGCTCGACGGGCTGGCGGAGGTCTACAGGATGGGCTTCGAGGACGGCGAGCGTCTCGCCACCATCACCGACTGGCCGGTGAAGGACCTCGTCGCCGAACTGCGCACCGATTTTCTGCTCGCCCTGCATCGCGGCGATGCGGATCTGCGCGACGTGATCATCGCTGAAATCGCCCGTCGCGCCGGCACCGGCAGCGACCCGCTCGTCGCCTTCGCGCCGCCGCTGGACCAGCAGGGCGACTGAGCATCTTTTCTATGTCGGCGCAGCCGCCTGTACATCACCTGTCGATGTTCCGATGTTGTCGATCACCCGCTTGGCTTCTCCCGCGAACAGCGCGTTCATCGACGCACACCCACACGCAAGGACCTTTCCAATGAACATGGAATTCGACGAACACGCCTTCAACACGCGCCGTGCCATCACGCAAGGCGAAGACGCGTTGATCAATATCCGGCAGGCGCTGGAACACGCCATGCGTGAGATCGAACGCTGCCAAGCGCGCTATCAGGCGGCTCCGCTGCACGAGAAGCCGCGTGTCATGAACCACGCCCTGTCCACGGTCTGTACATGGGCGATCGTCAACGCCCGGATCGGGTTGGCGGCGGACGCGCAGGCCGAGCTACACGCCATCGCCTTGAGGACGGACGCGCCATGAGGGAGATCCGCACCGCACCGGACAATGCGCGCGATCCCCTCGAAGCGATCCGCGCGCTCGACGCGCGGCTGCCGTTGGCGATGCAACGCGCCGACGACGACCTGCTCGCCGCTGTCGGCAGCGACCTCGCCCGGCGATGGCACGGCGACGGGGCGGGCGAGAGCGACGACGCCCGCTGACCCTCGCAAGGCCGCCTACGGTGCGCGCCGTCGCGCCGTAGGCGGTACCGGCACGTCGCCGACCGGCCCGCGTTGCATTTGGCTGTGTGCGCCACAGGCGCACACGCACCGCGCGCCGATGCCGTACTGAACCTGTCTGCCGTTGAATCTTCGCGCATTGCGCTTGGCTTCGTAGCGGAACAGCGCGTTCATGCGGTCACGCGATGCGCATCGCAGCGCGCAATCCACTCACAGGAATTTCCGATATGAAAGACACCCAGACACCCGCCGGCCCACGCGTCGACGAAATCGCATTCGCTCGCGCGCGCGGCAAAGACAGTTTCCGCATCATGCGCCTCGCGCTGACGCAGGCACTGCAACACATCGACGACCAAGAGCGTCGCTTCGATGCTATGAGCGACCTCGAAGACCAAGCCGCCCGCCTCAATCATGTGATGTTCCATCTCATCAGCGACTTGTTTCCGCGACTACGCCTCGACAGCGCTGCTGACGCCCAAGCCGCACTGCTGGTCGCTGCCGCGCGCGAGGTGAAGGCATGAGCCGCGCCGCCGTCTCGCAGGGGCTCGACAACGACCTTGCCGATGTCGTTCAAACCTTCGACACGCGCTTCCTGGTGGCGATCCATCACGGCGATGTCGACATCGTGAAGTTGGCCCGGGAAGAACTGATGAATCGTGGCCTCAACGGCGACGGCCGCTGGATTGGATTTGCGAAAGCGGGCGAAGCGCTGGGCATCTAGCGCCCCTGCCGGCCGGCTCGGAGGCCGGTGACAACTCGGACACAGCATACGCCCCGGCACAGTTCGCTGTGCCGGGGCTTTTCGTGCTTTCTATCCGGTCATTGCAATCGACACGATCCACAGGCCTAGCGTGGCGAGCATGAGCTTTTGCCGCAGGCCGTACCCGGCACCGGGCTTGCTCCGTAGCACTCGGGCCACAAGCACGGCGCCAAGAACGCCAAGGGTGGCAACGGGAGCATCCGCTTCTGTGATGGCCGCGCATGCAGACGCCACCATCGCCACGCCGACAGCCACGAATGCCGCTGCCGCTGCGTGGCGGTGGATGCGCCTGACCGCTTCGCTGCGCATGATCGCTGCGTCGCGCTGTGTGGTCGCCACGACAGGGGCCAGCAGCACGGCCCCGGCGCAGCAGGCCATAGCCGACACGAAGGGGGTAGCCTGCATGTCGATCGCGAGTACGAAGGCCGTGGACAAAAGCGCAGCCATGATCGCGGCATACGCCGACACCATGATCGCCCGCGTCGGCGCGGTGAAATAGACCGATAGGGCGATTTCGGATGCCCGAAGCTCGGGACGTCGGCGATGGGCGATGACGATGAGTACACCGGCGAGAATGACGCCGCTGATGGCAATGACCCTGGCGATTGTGGCTGGCATGATTTCATTCATAGCGATGATCACTGGCTCCGGTTTGCGAATGCAGGCGAGTCGCCCGGCGCTTGATCTCGTCTCCACCGGCACATAGGTGTCGGCGACAACTCAGATTTGCCATACGCCCCGGCACAGAGCTCCGTGTCGGGGCGTTTTTTGTTTGAGGCGGCGATCACATGCTGATGCTCGGATGGACAGGCACTGATTAGGGGTCGAACTGCGGTGATACCGTCGAAATGCCTACGTATTTCATCGAATACAGGCATCTGGTAGTGGCGCTGCCCGCGTGGCGCTGCCAATCGAATTCCATGTCCATTGTTCAAGGAGATTTTCCATGCAGAAGCGCATTTTCAATTCCCCGATTCTGACGGTTGCCCTGTTTGCCACGGCGCTGATGATGAGTTCGCAAGTTTTTGCTCAATGCTGTCCGGGTGGCGGTGGCGCACCAAAAGCCAAGAGTGGGCTCGGGGAATCTGTGCCCTCGGCAACCGATCTCGCAGTCGATCCCGAGTGGCAAGTCTATGAGTTCGAGCGCGGCGGGATTCGATACACGCAGATCAATGACAGCAATGGGAGGGTCCGTGCTGCCGTTGGGCGAGTTGATGGCGTGTTCTGGGTGATGCCGATCGGTGGAGACGCGGATCGTGTCTCTGTCGATGCGCTGCCAGCAATGTCGAGTCAACGGAAGGTGCTTTACCGGACGAGTGAAGTCGAGGTCGTCTTGCACCGTACCGCCGCTGGTGACTACTGGGAAGTGCGCCTGCCTGAAACGGCCTACTGATCGGCTGTTGGCAAATCGTTCGACTCAGCAAGCCACATGCTGATTTGATGCGCATGGCGGCGTTTAACGATGCCGCCATGCGCTTTGACCCTTGCTGACAACTCGATAGCCGCCTTTGCGCTTTTTGCCGTGCTCTGTGGCTGACTCGGATCTCGCGCCGTGATGATCAACACGATTCCCCGGCGACGGATCCCTTTGCGAACGCGCGTCTTGACGACATAGGCGCGGGGTTCGAGTTCGGACAATACATCGATGGCAAGACCCGCGCAGCGATACGCTACAAGCTGCAGGTCGACTGAAAGATATACGGGGTTGGAGCCAAGCAAGGGAAGAATGTGGGCGCCATTGCCGCGCGCGTCACTGAATTCCTCTGAATTGAGTACAGCATTCAGACCGTGCTCTTCAATTCTGAGTGGATAGATGTCAGTGATATAGGCGCCCAAACGTGCATTGTGCTCGACGGCCTCGTTGTTGAGTCTCAAAGCCCCTTCATAGTCACCGATGGATTTCAGGTAATCCGCGACCCGCTTGCGCTCCGTGTCTATCCGGATATGCATCTGCTTCATCTTGAGTGCTTTTTCGCGCAGCATCGGTTCTGACACAAGAAAACTTTTGCGCGACGCCTGTAGCGCCTCCTCTCCCGCGATGCCGAGTGCGCGCGCATTGGCGAAGTGATATGAAATCGCGTGTCCAAGTGCAAGCAGCCCGATCGACGCCATAACAAGCGAGTGCTGCACGACGAAAAGCGGAGCATCGTGGGCACCTTCCGTGTTGAGATAGTACAGTGTTCGCGCGAGCGCAAAGCAGGTTGTAGCCGTGCCGATGGCTGCACCCCGCCATCCATGCCGCAATGTCAAAATAGCAATCGGGAACAGCATGGTCTGCATGAGTCCGATTCGGAGATATTCGCTAATCTCTTTCGGAAAGACGATCAAGCAGAAAATCAGACCGAGGACGGCGCCGAAAATCAATGTGTCCCTTAGGAAATGCGGTGGTCTTTCAATTATTTCGCGTCGGCCAAGCCAGAGCATTCCTAGCGAAGTAATCGCAACGATGGCGAGGAAGTGGCCGACGAACCGGACATAGAAGAACTCTATGGTCAGGCCGTCGGGTGGTCCGCCAAATGTGTTGTTGACTGCGGAGGTGCAGGCCGCACCCCAAGCGGCGGATGACCCAGCGATGAGTGGTAGCCACTTCACCTGCTCGCGAAGTGATGGCAATTTTTCGCGTATGCCTGCGACCACAAGACAGGAGAGCAATGGCATCAGAAATGAGCTTGAGTAAACCCATACTGCGCTATTTGCAGGAATGCGAGGGATGCGCAGCATCAGCATTGCGCTGCAATCCCCAATTAGCAGATATGGCCAGTAGCGGTAAGGTAGGAGTAGGAAGAATGCGACCCTAACGCCCGCAGGTAGATACCATTGATCCAGTGAATTGAACCAGCCGGCAAGGTACGCCAGACAGAAGATGACACCAAGCATCGCGCCTCTTACTGGTCCCTCCCACTTACCAAGTTCCATTCCCATCCTCGTCCTTGTTGGTCATCGTCATCCGCGCCGACTTGTCCAGTGCAGCATCTGCCGTCTCTGTCGTCGCATTCTAGGGATCCTATGGGGGATTGATCCAGCCGACCACGGCACCGAGCAGGCACACCTGGTCCAGTTCCGCCTCGGAAATCACTGTGGCTTCAGCCTCCTTGCCGGCGCACGATAGAGCCCATGAATCGCGGCGCACCTGTATCCGCCGGATGTCTGGCCGCCCCCACAAGATGTAGGCATAGATGCCGCGATCAACGACTTGGTCGTGACGGTTGACGCTGGTGTCGATGAACACCAGGACGCCCTGGCGGATCTCCGGCTCCATCGCAATGGACGGCTGCAGCGTCCAGCGCAGCGCATTGAACGAAGTCATCCCGATGCGCGGGCGAGCGACCAGTTCCGGGATGACGATGCGCGGTGGCCCGCTAATGTGCCCGAATCCTTCGAGGCGATGAATCGTCAAATGGCCTGAAATCAGGCCATGTGTCTGCGAATCTGCCGCTGCGTGGACCGGGAGTCCGGCGAGCAACAGACGCTCGTAGGCCTCGCTGATGCGCTCGGGCGGAATGCCGAGGAGGTTCGCGACGACAGGTGCGTGTTCCGCCGGGATTGGTCGCCGGCCCATGCGCCAACTGGATACATCGCTCGACGACACCCGGTTATTGAGCGCGGCGACCAAGGTCCGGTTTCGGGTGCCGGTGGTGTCCATCGCGGCGACGAAGTTGGCGGTGTATGCGTTCATGCGGCTAATCATACCTCTCCGGCTGGCGTCGGCAACAGACTACAATCGAAGCGTTGCATTATGCGTGGCAATGCAATATAAATTCCCTAAACCGGCACGCGGCGCCACCTTTGGCCCCGTGCGGCGACTCAGGGAGACGCAGGATGCAGGTCGAGACATGCCAGGTCGGGCGCACGCTGCGCCTCGGCGACAACACCCGGATCGTGATCCGCCGCCGTGAGGGCGCGCGGGTCTGCGTGGACGTGACGGCACCAGCCGGCACGGACCTGATCTTGGGTGGCGCGTCTGTCCGCCCGATTTCGGGAACGATCGGCGTCTGGACCTACTTTTTCTCACTCCAAGCCCTCCGATGCTTCCGCCTGGGCCGGTTCGAGGTACGCGTGTGGCTCCCCGGTGAATTGGTCTCCCATGCGGCCGACTGCGACGACTGGCTGCACATCGGCGTCACCCCTGCCCGTAACCCCCTTCTTGCCCCCCGGTCGGCCCCCGTCACCCCTGCAGTCCCCCTGCTGCAGGTTGAGGACGACGGGGGCCGGCTTCTTCCTGGGGGTGCTTGAATGCCAGTTATCGATTGCTCCGTAGGCGAATCGTTCCGGATCGGCGGTGACATCCGTCTGCATCTGACCGGACGCGCAGACGAGATGCTCTACGTCTTCATCGACGCCGCAGCTCGCCACGAGTTGGGCGGGTTCGGCGGATTCCACGCCAGTGCGCCGTGCGGTATCCGGCGGCGTGCGCATGTTCTGGCGCTGCGCGATGACGAGTCGTTCTCCATCGGTCCTGCCGAGATCGCGGTCGAAGCTGTTTGCCTGCGGATACCGGGCGTGCGCACGCTTCGCGAAGTGCGCCTGCGCATCGTTCTGTTGTCGCCGCTGATCATCGTGCGCGAGGCACCATCGCGCCGCCGCACCCGTACCCATCGGCTTGCTGGTTGATCACGCCATGCTGGTTCTGACACGCCGAGTCGGCGAAAGCATCCGCATCGGCGACGCCGTGCGCCTGACGATCCTATCCAAACTGCGCGCGCACCTCACGGTCGCGCTTGCCGTGCCGCCCAACATCATCATCACCGACGAAACCGATATGCCCGTCAGTCCCGTGCGCAAGCGGCACCGCCGCGGCAAGCGCTATCTGATCGCCGTCATGGTGGGCGACTCCCTGCGAATCGGCGAGGAGGTCGTCGTGTCGTTCGGCGGCGGCGCCTTCGGTGGCTGGCTGGGTCTTGCGAGCGGGCGGCAAGTCCGAATCAACATCGATGCCCCTCGCGAGATCCCGGTGCATCGCGAAGAAATCTACCAACGCATTCAGCGCGGGGAACCTGACCCGCGCAGGGAGCGACATTGATTGCGCACTCGCCGGCAGGGACGCTTTCAGGACGACAGGACAAGGGTCGAGATCGTCGCCGATTTCGTGCTGCTTTGGGCGCGGGTGGCGTTTGGGATCGTGCTGTACTTCTTTATGTGAGTTCCAGATTTTATAGTTTGCTGCACGGACGCCTCAGGGCGTCGAACATGGAAGGGAAGGTAATGGAAGAATCCAATTTGATCGAGGTGCCGGCCAGAGTGAAGAAGCGGTTAGCGTGGATGGCCATCGTTTCCGTTCAGGCGGGTGTGCTTGTGGGAACAATCGTCCTATTTGCACGGCTGCTCATCAGTAAGCCGGCCGACGGATTCAGGGTTCTTGAGGCGCTGACCTGGGGGTGTGTGGTCGCCCTGATGATGTTCCTCGTCTTTGCTGTTTACCAGTTGGAGCCGTTTTCTATCGGATTGCGAACGAAGATGCGCCGTCTTGCATTCCGAATCTTCGCCGACGACAGAGCGACCGTTGCCGGTTACAAACGTCGCGTCGAAAGAATGATCAAGACACTCAATTTCAGATATTACTTCGATTACAGAGACGACTACGTAGATCGCCTCGCGCATCTGGTCTCCATTGGCTATATCGTGGTTCCGGGCGACGTTGAAGGACGGCGTCTGCATGCAGGTACACCATGTCGGCTCAACGTGCCACTGGATATCTTTGGCGTTCCAATCGATACCATCCAAATCAATGGAGGAATCTGCATCGGGCCTTCATTTTTGACGAATATGGAGTTTGATGAGGTCGTCCAGCGGCTCAAGCCGTACATTCCAGGTGCCGTCATGCAGGTCGACGAGCAGTTTGGTGGGAGAAGTTACGGAGTCCTCCGAGACGTGAAGCAACTCGACGGCTTGGACGCGCGGGGCAGCGCATGTGTGGTCGGGATTCAGGAACTCACACCGGTGGCGAGGCGACAGATTCCCGCGAAAGTTTCGATATTGTGCGCTCTCGTGCCGAAAGGACCAATGATTTGAAGTCGAATAGCTGTCGATCCAGTGCCGGCTCGATGGGCTCGACAAGCGTAGAGAGCCAACTGCAATCTCAAGAAAGACGATCTGGAGCGAATTTACATGTCAATTTTTGGAAACAAGGGGAATGACAGCGGTCATGGCGAATCATGGCCGTTGCGATTCGATTCGTTCGACTTCGACGTCAGGTGCTACAACACCCTGCGATGCTACGTCGTTTTCATGAATCAGCAGGTGTCGACGCACTTAGAGGAACCGTCGGGCGAGCCGCATTCGCCGGATTGGAAGGATCACTGGAAGGGTGGGTTTATCGTCACTCCCGACCAAGTGTTCCCTCCGCCCGTGGAAATTCATTGGACGGCACTCGATGGTGTCGAACGCTCAACTGAAATCGACTTGCAAGCGATTTTCCCCGAGCGACTGATTTTGCATGATGTCGATCAGGAGGATGTGGACCCCTTCTTTGGTCAGCATCCCGTGGAGCGAATGGTCGACATCTTGCTCGAAGTGAACAACTCGACCATCAATCTCTACATGCGTTCATGGGTGAGAACCAAGCACCCTGTCGACTCCGCTATCCCCGATGGAAAGCGCATCAGCCATCGAAAACTCATCCTGGCCTGGACAAAGACCTACTGACGGAGCCGGTGGGATGGGAAGCAATGATCGCAAGACGACTTTCCGCTTGGTCGAAGATGGCCTGCCCTTCGACGATGTGGCGCATGTCCCGGCAACGGAGGAACAACTCCGAAGCTTCGAGCGCGCAGCGGAGCAGATGCGTCAATTCAAGGCGCCGGCACTGTGGGATCCAAAGGATCCCCATTCCTATGTGCTCTTCGGGCTGCTGGATGGCACGGGGAACGACGTCGGCCAAGACCCTCTGCATCCGACAAATGTCGCGCGATTGCGCGAAGAGATCAGAAAGCTCAGGGCCTCTGGAATCGATAATGTCGCTGCTGAATACCTTCCTGGTCCTGGCACCCAGACAAACTTTGCCAAAAATGCTCTGGATGGTGGATTGGGCGCAACTGCGCTGGATCGCGAAGAAACGATGTACTGGATGTTGGTGCGACGCGCACAGGAAATCTATCGAAACGACCCCGACGCAAAGATCAGCATCCACCTCGAAGGCTTCAGTCGCGGCGCCAGCACAGTGCCGATGGTCGCGCGGTTGATCCACGACCGAGGCATTCCCGACATGGATCAGCCGGTCTATGTCCAGGATGCCAACGGTAGAGCGATCCCCACCTATCCGCACCTCCTCAAAGCTCCCGGGCAAACCCCCATGTCCGTCGGCCTGTACGACCCTGTGCCGACAGGGGTTCAGGAATTCGTTGATCGGCGTCTGCCGCCGTCCGTGGTGTCGGGCTTCCAGATCAACTCCGCGGACGAACTGCGCAAGCCGTTCCCGGTGGACCGCATCATTCCGCAGGGATTGTCGGCGGACGGGCGATTCCTGAGCGTGACCGTGTCCGGCGTGCATGCGGATGTCGGTGGCTGGTACCTGCGCAACGGTCTGTCGGATCGTAGCATGAATCTGATGACCGATTACCGCAATGCGCTCTCGAGCCAGCCGCTTTTTCAGCGGTTGCATGAGACGGACGATCCGCGAATGAATGTCGTCCATCAATCGCACACCAACTGGAAGTTCAGATACACAGGAATGGTGGATCGTGCTGATCCCGAGGGCGAGATCACGCGCCTGACGCCGGATATGACGCATGCGACGCGGCCGGGGCAGGTGGTGCATGTGTTCGAGCAGGCGCCGGAACCTGCGAACGACATGGCGCAGCGTTTCCATGCGCAAGCCCGGTCGGTGGAACGAACTGTGCATGTGGGCTCACCTGAGCAGACCGGCGCCGATGGGTTGATGGCGCGGTTGGCGCGCGACCCCAATGTGGAATTGCATCCCTACACGCCTCCGCGATCGCTGCCTGCGGGCACGAAGGCAGCGATCGGCGGTTTCGCGGTCAGCGCCGCCCTGACCGGAATCGAGTGGAGCGACACCCATCAGCGCGCCCAGGTGTTCAAGCACACGCTCGGCAATGAGACGGCCGCGGAAGATGCCTACGCGCGCCAAGCGGCGCAGACGACGGGCGCGATGGCCGGGACGGTTGCGGGCGCCACCACTGCGACCGCGCTGGGCACGGGCTCTGGCGGCACGCTCGTGCTGGTGGTGGCCGAGGGTTATCTGTTCGGCAAGGCGGCCGAGCGCGCCGTGACGATGTGGCAGAACGACAAGATCTACACCCAGACCGATACCGCAGGCGTCGAATGGGAATTCAACGGTCGCAAGTGGGTTCGCGATGATCTGCGCGCCGACCTGGTGGACGATGGCCAGTCGATCACGCACCGGCAATCGTTCTCGGCGCAACCCGACAAGGCGCGCGAGCTGAGTCAGATGGCCAGCATGGAAGCGGTGGAGCAGGCGCTTGGCAAGGTGCCGGAGCCACGCAGCCCGTTCGTGCAACCGCAGAGCGATGCCGATCCGGCGCATTTCAAAGTCACGGATTGGTCGTACAGCGCGGAGACCGGCCGTTGGTCGCGACAGATCGCGAACGGCGTCGATCGGCGCGACATGACGGCTTGGGAGCCGGAGCCCGAGTACGCCAGCGCGGAACGTGCGACCCAGCTCAGCGCGCAGGCGATGGCGGTGATCGACGACAACCTCAAGGCCGGCCCCGCTGCGATCGCTGCGCGGTACGAGGTCGGCCACAAGGCCTACGGCTATGCGGGGCAGGTGCCGGACGCCGTCGCAATGGCGTTGTCCCCGGATCTGCTGCAAGCCTCCGATGGGAAGCACTACCAGCGCGATGCGCAGGGCGTGTGGATGCATGACGGCGAGGCGGCGTCCGCCAACCGCGCGTTGGAACTGGAACTGACCCGCGAGCGCCTGGTGCCGGCGCTCGACCTCCACCAGCGGACTCTGGCGAATATGCCCGCGTGGCAGCCGCCGACGCCAGAGGAAGCCGACCGCGCGCTGTTGCGCGACTTGTACCTCGACAACCGCTGGAACCCCGATATCAAACCGGAGCAGTTCGAGGCGACTTACGCGGCCGTGCAGCGCACGCGCGCCGAGCACGGCATCGCCTTGGGGACGACGGCATTCGCCCTGGATCGCGACGTTAACGGCGGCTACAGCTTCGACAGCCCGATCCAACACACGAAACTCGACGCGCATGGGGTGGTGCAGGTCGTCGCCACCACGCGGCCGGGGGAGATCGCGCTCGCCGCGGACGTTCGGACCTCGCGTTCGGACGACCTCGACACGCCGGTCCAGACAGCGCCGGAGCGGAGCATCGCCCCACTGTCGCCGGAGGCGCGGGACGCCCGCGAACAGGCCGCGCGCGAGGCGAACCGCGAGGGTCTGTCCCGCGACGAAACGCAGCAGGTCGCCCACGTGGCGACCCTCGACGCCCCGGCCCGCGTGGTCTCGCTGGGGCCGGCGATGCCGCGTGAGGCGGCCACCGAGGCGACGGACGCGCCGCAGACGTCTCGGGAGCGTGTACAGGACGCCTCTGCGGCGCAGGACCACGCGCAGGCCGTCGCCGTCGCGGGGATGGCGCAGGCCGCACGCGACGACGAAGCCGCGCAGCATGCACGCGAGCGCGAGCAGGCAGATCGCGCACTGTCGACGAGCAGCGCCGAACCGACGCAGGCTTCAGCGGAGACCGAGCCGGTGCCCGTCGCCGCGCATCGGGAACCGACACTGGAATCGGCGCCTCGGGTCGCGCAGGACGCACCGTTGCCGAACACGCCCGGCGAGACGACGCCTGTGCTTCCGGTTGACCGCGAAACACCGCGAACCGCCTCCCTGGCGACCGGCGTTCCGGCCCCGGAAGATCCCGATACCCTGCGGCGCGGCGATCGCAACGATCAAGTCGAACTGCTGCAGTCCCGGTTGGACCGGCAGGGCTACCGCGGGCCGGACGGCGAGCCGATCCCGCAAACCGGTCACTACGGCCCCGAAACCGAACACGCCATCCGCCAATTCCAGACCCTGCACGGCCTGCCCGCGACCGGCGTCGCGGACCTGGACACGCGCCAGGCGGTGGATCACGCCTTGGCGGCGCAGCGCGAGCGCGAACGTAGCGAATCGGACAGCCTAGGCCGCTCGCCGTCGCCGGATGCGACATCTCCCGCCGTGGCGCGGGAGCCTGAGATCGAAGCGAGGGCCGTGCGTCTGTCCTCGTCCGCTGGACGCGACGATGATGCCCTCTCCGAGCCCGAACGCGCGCCCGTCACGCGCGCCGGGGCGGCACCTGCGACCCCATCCGCCGCCGACCCTGCGCTCGCGCATCGCGCGGTATCGAGGGACGACCGCGACGATGAGCGCCGGCCCGATCATGTCCCGACGCAGGCGGGCGCTGCCGATCCCGCACCAACGCCATCTACGCCGCTGGTGACGCAGCCCGCGCACCCCGCGCACGCCATGTACGCGCAGGCCCTGAATGCCTTGCGCACCTCCCCGAACATCCCCGCCGGCACCTTCACGCAGCACGAAGAAGAGAAGCTCGCTGCCGGACTGGTGGGGCAGGCGTTGACGCAGCCGGATCGATTTCCGAAACCGCAGGTCGACGCGGTGGTGATGAACAACGACGGCACGAAACTGATCGCCGTCCACGGTCCGCTCGACAGCCCCGCCAATCGGCTCGCCCCGGTCGACATCCAGCAGTCCCTGTCTGTCGCAACGATCGAACAATCCTCGGATGTGTCGCGCGTGGCGATGCAGTCTCTGCAGCAGCAACAGGCGCAGGCGCAAGCCCAGGCCGAAACGATGGATGTCGATATCGTCACCTCCACTGGCCCGGTGATGCGCATCGGTGCGCGCACGATGGCGCCCGCTTCGGGGCCGAACGGCGATGGGAGTGGCGGCGGAGATGGCGGCGGCGGTGGCGGTGGCGGTGGCTGAACGCGACCGCATCACAGATCAATCCCAAGGACCGAACGTCATGTTCCGAAAGACTCTCAACGTACTGATGGCGGTCGCGCTGCTGTTCGCGGCAAGCGTCCACGCCAAAGAACCGATTCGCATCGACGCCACGTCGGACGCCACGGCCACTGCGACCTTCGAGCGCATGACGTCGTCGCTGTCGCCGCGCAAGCAACAGACGCTGCAGATCGCCGTCCTGCTCTTGAACATGGAGGGCGTCTCGAGCGCCTACGAGGTCGTCGACGATCCAGCGTTGCAGCGCCCCTCGATCGCGCGCATCCGGGACAAGGTCTCGGGGATGTCGGCCGACGAGATCATTGCGCTGTCGAAGCGCGTGAAGACCGTGCATGCGATCGTGCCGTCCGATCAAGCGAAATGATCTCGAACGATCACAGGTGGCGTCGCGACCGCCACGCCATGACCATCGCATCGGTCGCAGGCGATGAGAGGCCGGCGGCGCACGATGTCGCGGCGGGCGCGTGAATCAACGAACAGGCAGGTCCGTCGAGCGAACACCGTAGGCGTTCGCGGGACAGGGTCGCATCGCAATCAACCAAGTAGGGGGCGGTATGGGACGTGAGCAAGGTGTCGTGCGCAAGTGGCTGGCCAAACGCGGGCCGATCCTGGTCGCTTGGGCGTTGGTGCTCGCCGGGTCGTATGTGCTGGCGCAGACCATTGCAGCACCGCCTCCTCCGGAGGAGACCGTCATCGCGCCGATGTCGGTGATCCAGGCCGATCTGTCGCTGCCGAACGGCACCAATTACGCCCCGCCCGCGACGATTGCGATGGAGGTCGCTGCCGACATCGGCGATGACGGCGAGCGCATCACCAAGGTCGAATTCTACGCCAACGGCAGCTTGATCGGCACCGACACCTCATTCCCCTACAGCTTCACCTGGACCAGTGTGCCGGCCGGTGCGTATGCGATTTACGCCGTGGTGTTCAGCAATCTCGGAAGCAGTTTGCAGTCGAATACCGTGAACGCCACGGTGACCGCGCCCACGAATCAGGTGCCGAGCGTGGCGCTCACATCGCCCGCCAATGGACAGGTCGTGCTTTATGGCCCAAGCGTCTCGATCACGGCGAATGCGAGCGACGCGGATGGCAGCATCGCGCGTGTCGAGTTCTTCGTCTCCGACCTCCTGATCGCAACTGACATGACGGCTCCCTACGCGACGACCTGGACACCCACCGGCACGGGCACGTTCCTGATCAAGGCGCGCGCCTACGACAACGCAGGTGCGGCGAGCGAAGCGACGCATACACTCAAGGTCAACACGCCGCCGACGGTGGGGCTGGGTACGCCGGTCGACGGCTCGACCTATCAGGGTCCGTTGAACCTCGGCCTTCAAGCCACCGCCAGCGACAACAGCGCGATCACGCAGGTCGAGTTCTACAGCGGAACGACCTTGCTCGCGACCGACACCACGGCCCCTTATGCCTACACCTGGACGAACATTCCGTCCGGCAACTACAGCTTCACGGCACGCGCCACCGACGACGATGGTGTGAGCGTGACCTCATCCGCCGTCGCGATTGCGGTGAACTACCCGCCGAGCGTGGCGGTGTCCTCGCCCATCTCGGGTGCGATTCTGGGCGCACCTGCGAGTCCGCTGGTGCAGGCCACCGCCAGCGATCCCGACGACGGCCTGTCCAAGGTCGAGTTCTATCGTGATGGCGTCCTGCAGGCGACCGACACGACCGCGCCCTACGCCTGGCAAGCGAGCAATCTCGCGGCCGGCACCTACAGCCTCACCGCCAAAGCCTTCGATACACGCGGTGGAGTCACGGTTTCGGCAGCGAATACGCTGATCGTCAACGCGCTACCGAGCGCGAGCCTGACCGCGCCGACGACCGGCACTCTCGTGCAGGCACCGGGTGTGCTAACGCTGTCGGCGAACGCGAGCGACACGGACGGCAGCATCGTGAAGGTCGAGTTCTACGCAGGAAGCACCCTGGTCGCCACCGATAGCGCCGCACCGTATACGCAGGTCTGGACAAACGCGCCGGCCGGCGTGTACACGATCACCGCGGTCGCCACCGATAACCGCGGCGGCACCGCCACGACGGCGACGAGCGTTGCGAGCGTCAATGCGCCGCCGGCCGTCGCGATCACCACGCCCGCGAACAATTCGCTCAAGCAGGCGCCCGCCGACGTGACGATCGAAGCCAGCGCCAGCGATGCGGACGACAGCGTCGCGAAGGTTGAGTTCTATCGCGACGGTACCCTCCTTGCGATCGACACCACGGCCCCGTTCGCGCATGCGCTCAGCGGCATCACCTCGGGCAGCTACGCGCTGACCGCGAAAGCCTTCGACAGCCGTGGCGGCGTCACGATCTCCACCGTGTCCACACTGATCGTCAACAGCGGCCCGCTGGTGCAACTCACCTCGCCAAGCGATCAGTCCGGCGCGGTGCTGCCCAATGCGGTATCGCTCTCGGCGACCGCGAGCGATACCGACGGCACGATCGCTCAAGTCGAGTTCTTCGCCGGCAGCACGTCGCTCGGGATCGATACCACCACGCCGTACACGCTGAACTGGACGCCGAGCGCGGGAGGCGATTACAACCTGACCGCGCGGGCAACCGACAATACCGGCACCGTCAGCACTTCGGCGGTCGCCGTGGTGCGCGTGCGCGCCAGTGCGTTCGAGTTGCTGGGCGACCAATCGCCCTTGAGCCTGCTGGGTGCGTTGCCGGTCCATGATCCAGGCGTCGGCAAGGTCTCTGGCCAAAGCGGCGTCTCCGGCGGCGGCGCTACCTACACCATTCCCATCCTGGTGCCACCGGGCCGGCGCGGGATGCAGCCGAGTCTCTCGCTCGACTACAGCAGCCGTGCCGGCAACGGTATCGCCGGCATGGGCTGGTCGCTGTCGGGCCTGTCGTCGATCCACCGCTGTCCGCAGACGTTGGAGCAGGACGGACAGATCCGCGCGGTCAAACTCGACGCAAGCGACCGCCTGTGCCTGGACGGGCAGCGACTCGTCCTCACCGGGGGCACCTACGGCGCGGTCAACGCCACCTACGGCACCGAACTGGAGTCGTTCGTGCGGGTGACGCAGTTGGGTGGCAACCTCACCGCGACCAACAGCTATTTCAAGGTCGAGCGCAAGTCCGGCGACATCGCGTGGTACGGCAACACGAGCACTGCGGCCTCGGCCGCGCGTGTCGTCCCCGGTGGCGTCACCGTGCCGTTGACCTGGATGCAGGTCCGCAACGAAGACCGCATCGGCAACAGTATCGACTACGTCTACAGCAGCTACGGCAACGGCGAGACGCTGGTGTCGTCGATTTTCTACACCGGCTTCGGCGCGACCGTCGGCAATCGCCGGGTCGCATTCAACTACGAAGCGCGGCCCAGCGGCGGCAACGCGAACGATCGTGTGTCGTCGTATCTGGCCGGCGGTCTGACCCGTCAAACACAGCGCCTGGCCTCGGTAGTCACGTTCGTTGGCAGCGAGGCCGTGCGCAGTTGGGTGTTGACCTACGGCAGCGCCGTCAGCACCACCACGGGCCGTAGTCTGCTGCAGTTGGTCAGCGACTGCGCGCACGACGGCAGCCAGTGGTTGTGTAAGGCCCCCACCTCGTTCGTCTGGCAGCAAGGGCCGATGACCTTCGAGTTGAAGTCGCCCAATCTCATCCCCGAATCGATCGGGGCCAAGAACGGCAACATTCGACCGCTCGGCGATATGGACGGCGACGGTGCGACGGAGGTGTTGGTCGATTACAGCACCATCGTCTCGCTCACGCCCGATCGCACGGTGCGTTGGTCGATGACGGTGCCTGGGACCTATGCGATCCATCACTTCGGGCAGTCGGCCGACTTTAACCAGGACGGTCGCGTGGATTTCGTCGGCCGAGAAACTGCAACCGGCCGGATCGTGGTCCGCACTTGGAGCGGGTCACCCACCGACACGAACTTCACCACCGCATTCGGCAATCTGATCGATACCGGGATCACGGTTCCGGGCACGACCAGCGCCGTCGATGGCCTCGTGCATGTCGGCGATATGGACGGCGATGGTCGTGCCGATCTCGTCCTGGTTCGCAGCGAATCGCCCAACGCGGGCAGCTGCGCCAACAAGCTCTACGTCTATCGCAACACGCCAAACGCCACCAACCCGGCGACGGGCGCACCGACATTTCCGCAAGCGGCGAGTCACTGCCTGTCCGTCCCGCATGTCGGCGACGCGATGTACGAGGGCGAGGAAGTACAGGGCGTGAAGGACTTCGACGGCGATGGCTTGCCCGATATCCTGATCGAGTCGGCGCTCGAAGCGTGGACCCCGTATGTCCCGCAGGGCCGCAAGCTGGATCGCATTCTGTTCGGCACGCGCACTGCGGCCGGATACAGCCTGACGAGTACACCGTTCGCTTCGGTATTTCCGGCGGCGCAGCCTCGCGATGCGCACGAAAACAAATCCGGCCTGTTCGCACTGTGGATGGACGTCAACGGCGACGGCTTGGACGACTGGCTCTACGTGGGCTACGACAAGCTATGGAAGCTGCGCTACAACCGCGGAGGCGTGTTCAGCACGATCTACAACCTCGGCATCAATGCGGGCCTTGCCGGGTGCGGCAGCAGCGACAGCACCTCGCAATCGCTGTGCGCGCACGTGTGGACGCCCTGGCAGGCGCAGCATTTGCGGCCTAGCGATATCGATGGCGACGGTCGTTCGGAACTGCTGTTCCCGACCGGCTTCGCCGCCAATATGTGTGTGCTCAAACCGGAGAACATGGAAACCTGCACGCAGATGGGCATGGGCCAGTTGTGTACGGCGGGTTCCGAGCGTTGGGTGTGCCCGGAAGACCCGGTGACGGGTGCGGCGCCCCCGGTCGTCACGCGCGTCGCCAGCGATTTGAACGACGACGGGCATCCTGAGGTGAATCTGTGGCACGGGGCCGTCACGGTGGGGTCGCACGAGAGCGGGTGGCCGGACTACAGCACCTACAAGATGAGCGCATTGCGCATCACCGAGGCGGCGGACGGCACGCCGGTGGTGACCACGGTCACGACGCCCTTGCTCTCGGGGGCGGCGAATCTGCCGGGCGACGATCTGTATGGCGACGGTCACGGTGACCACCTGATGCTGACCTCCCCGGAGTTCGGGCTGCGCGATGTGTTCGGCATCCCGGTCGAAAAAGGCGACGGCACGCCGATCTCGGAGACGCAGTCCCCGCGCACGCTGCCTGGCGGCCTGCCGATTCTCACCGGGCGCGTGCTCGTCAGCGAAGCTACCGGCCCCGGTGCGGCGAAGAATCTGGATGGCCTCACGCCGCAAACGCAGGACGTGCTCGGCATGGTCACCGATGGCCTTGGCCATCAAACGGTGTGGAGTTACGCGCCGCTGGCGGGCAAGGCCGGACGCTCGGCGGGGCAAACGCCGCTGTACAGCGTGCCGATGGTGGCATCGCAGCGTTACATCGATGAGCGCCACATCTATTTCACCTCGTCGATGAGCGTCGTCGCGCAAATGAGTCAGTCGGATGGGATCGGCGGGTTCCGCACCTGGCGCTACGGCTATGGCGAGGCCATCTACAACACGCAGGGCCGAGGCTTCCAGGGCTTCCGCACAGTGATCGAAGAGGACGAGATCGCCGGCCTGCGCACCACAACCACCTTCCACCAGAAGTTCCCGCTGACCAGCCAGCCAGAACGGATCGTCGTCAATCCGATCTCACGCACGGGCGAGGACGGCGCGATCAGCCGCGAGACGTATGCATGGCGCTGCAACCTCGCGAACCGTGCCGATACGGCCGCGTGTACGCCGACCTACGGCACGCCGAAGAAGATCTTCCCGTTCCTCGATACGAAGGAAGCGTGGACATATGATGCGACGACCGCGGCAACGGGCGGCACGCCGGCCATTCTCGGTTACACGCAGGAAGTTGCGGCGGCCGATACCACCTGCGTCGGCACCTTCGCCACGGCCTCCGGTTATGACGCCTACGGCAATCTCAGGGCGCGCACGACCCATCGTCGCGACCTCGGCACCGGCAGCGCCAGCGGTACCGTGAACCGGCTCGATCGCCAGTGCGTGAGCGAGGCGAACACGTACACAACGACTACGGCGGACTGGTGGCTCGACAAGCTGACCAGGACGGTCGTCAAGACCAAAGTGGTGTGGGACACGACGGAGCATCCTCTGCCGGCGGGCACCAGCACCCCGTTCATCACCGTCACGACCGACTACGGTTGGAACGCGAACCGCACGCCGTCGACCGAGACAGTGCAGCCGGGCATCGCCAATCAGCAGCGCGTCACCGCGTACACGTATCCCGCGAGCAACAACTACGGTCTGCCCTCGGGTGTGGGCGTGAGCGCGGCGGGCGATCCCAACGGCACGAGGAGCGTCGGCACCACCTTCAGCGCGGATGGATACTTCCCTGAGACGGTGGCGAACGCCTTGGGGCATGGCGCGAGCAACGTGGTGCGCGCGCGCGACGGTCAGCCGAGTCTGACCATCGACGCCAACGGCCTACGCACGCTGATCGACTACGACGCCTTCGGCTTCGCGGTCAAGAAGCGCCTGCGCGGCGCGACCGACAGCGTGATGGTCACGCCGGACCAGCACCTTGCGGTGAGTGCCTGTCTGCCGAGTACCTGCGCACCGGGCGAGGTGTACCGATTGACCACGGTGCAGGACGGAGCGCCGGTGAACGAGGTGCGGTTCGATGCGCTGGGACGCCTGCGGACGAAGGCCCAGACGCAGATGGACGGGCAGTGGACCCGTACCTTGACCGAGTACACGGCACGCGGCCAGGTCTGGCGACAATCCGAACCACGCAGGAGCGAGCCGGACTGGACTTGGACGACGTTCGAGCACAACGATGTGCTGGGCAGGATGACGAAGAAGACGGTGCCCAAGCAGGGCATCGACGGCCGCGGCGACATGGTCACGACCTATGGCTACGCCGGGCGCACGACGACCATCCAGGTCTGCGGCAGCAACGATGGTGGTACCGGAAACTGTCTGAACCTCTCGCGGACGACGGACAGCGCAGGCCGCTATGTCGAGACGCGCGACGCATTGAACGGCAGAACCCGGTTCTGGTACGAAGCCAGAGGCAACGTGGTGGCGATCGAGGACGCGAAGGCGGTCGTCACCCAGGCCGTCTACAACGCCATCGGCCAGCGCACGAGCATCGTCGATCCGAACCAGGGCACCTGGAGCTTCGCCTACAACGCCCTGGGTGAATTGTTGAGCCAGACCGACGCCAGAGGCATCGTCACGTCGATGAGCTACGACAAGCTGGGGCGGACGCTTACCCGCAGCGCGACAGCGGATGCGACCGGCGATGGCGTGACCGAGCCGGTGGTCGATATCTGGACCTATGACCCGGCGAATGCCAAGGGTGCCCCGGCGAGCGAGCAGCGCACGATCAATGGCGTCGTCGAGCGGTCGAAGGCCACGGTCTATGACAGCCTCGCGCGTCCGGTCCAGACCGACATCACCCAGGCCCTGACCACCGGGAGCCAGACCTATCGCTTCAGGACCCGCTACGACAGCTACTACGGGCGCCCGGTCGGGCAGGAATTCCCCAATGGCGAAACGTTGCAACTGGTGTACAGCGCCTACGGCGACCCGCTGGCCGAGCGAGATCCGGTCCTCGGCACCGAGTATCGCCGACTCGACAGCGTCAACGCGCGCGGTCAAACCCTGCAGGAGACCTTCGGCAATGGGGTCGTGTTGAACCCGCAGTACCAGGCGCAAACGGGCCAGCTCACCGAACTGCGTTACAGCCGAAACGGCAGCGACCTGCGCAAACTCGGCTACGGGTATGACGTGTTCGGCAATCTGACGCGGCAGACGCTCAACGCCGGCCAAAGCCAGGAGGACTACAGCTATGACCAGTTGCACCGCATCGTCAGCGCGATCCGCAGTGGTACGGCATCCGGTACGGTGAACTACGGCTTCGATTCGGTCGGCAATTTCACCAAGAAGACCGACTTCAGCAGCAATGCAGCGAACGCCTACGTGTACACCGGTGGCAGTTGCGGCGGCGGAGCGAACGCCGTGAAGTCGGTGACGCTGGTCAACAGCACCACGCGCGCCTACTGCTACGACGCGAACGGCAATCTGACCAGCGACAACGCCGGGTTGTCGATCAAGTACGACCACATGAATCTGCCGACGGTGGCGCAGCGCGGTGCGAACCGCGACGACTTCCGCTACGGTGCCGATGGCCAGCGCACGCGGAGTTGGGGCAGCGACGGATCGCGCGTGTATCTGCCCGGTTACGAACACCGCATCGACACTAACGAAATCAAGATCTACGTTGGCGATTACGTGGTGATCACCAGTGGAGGCGGCAATCCGAGAAAGGTCGAGTACCTGCTGAAGGATCGTCTGGGCAGCGTCGATGCGGTCGCGAGCAGCGCGGGCGCTATCACCGAAACGCGCGGCTACGATGCGTTCGGCAAACCGCGCTCGGGCACGTGGGCCGACCTGACGCCGCCCAAGCTCGGCAGCACCAGCGTCACGCCGAAGGGCTTCACGCAGCACGAGCATCTGAACCAGCTTGAACTGATCCACATGAACGGACGCGTGTTCGATTACAACCTCGGCCGCTTCACGGGCGTCGATCCGCTGATCCAGAATCCGCTGAACAGTCAGTCGCTGAACCCCTATTCCTACATCGCGAACAATCCGCTCTCGGGTACCGATCCGACAGGGTATGCGGCCTCCTGCGGCGATGTGAGCGCGAAGGAAAAGGGCAGCGGCAGTTGCACCTACACCACCTCCGATGGCAAGGAGCACAACGTCGACTACAAGGTGGGCAAGGATGGCAAGCTGTCGGTGAAGGCCTCAGGCGCGACGTTCAGCGCGATCGCCGCGGACAACAAGTCACGGGGGGAGAACGGCGGTGCTGCGCCGACGGGCGTCACCGGCGTGGGCAGGAAGGAGCAGGCGGCTGCACCGAGCAACAAGGGTGTCGCGTCGAACTCAAGCGACCGGGTCGGCCGGGGTGCCGGCGGTGGGCCGAACGATGCAGGCGACAACTGGACGGAAAACGATGGCATGCTGTCCGGCGACGATGGTGGTGCCGAGGAGGGCGAAGCGCTAGGCGCACCCGAGAATCGTGTGGATCTGGTGAAGCGCGACAAGAAGGGAAGGCCTGTGTTCTCCGGCGAGAAAAACACCATTGAGCTGAGAGCAAGCGGAAAGCTCTCTGAATCGGCGAGAATGCGCCGTGGGCAGTTGGTGATGATCGACGGAAGTCGATTGACGGCATACAAGAACGAAACGGGAAAGCTGGAGTGGGACTTTGACTGCTTCTCGGTCGCGATCGGAGGTGTGGAGTATTGGATTGAAGAGCAAGACTTCAATCCGTGGTTTGCCGAATTCACCAAAAAGAATCCTGATATTCTGCAGCGCGTGCAATCGCCGATGGTGGGCGACATGGTGATCTATCGCGTGAATGGCTTCATCAAGCATGCGGCGACATATACCGCGCCTGGAATCGTTACGATGGCATCGGGCACTAATCTTTACGACACGCCTGACGGCGGAGTGTCAAAAACCACTCAGAAGCGCGTGGAAAATGGGTGGGCTGGGGCAGATCCCGAATATTGGAGGCAAACGAGATGAAAGTGCTGCTGATCCCAATGTTGTTCGCGTCGCTGTCCGCTACCCCGCGGGAGTCTGTGACGATCGAGGTGGATGAGTCGAAAGATGAATTTCGGATCGTTGTAAAAACGGATCGAAAAATCAAATTCGACGCTTTCCAAACAGAGTCGCCAAGCCCGGGATTCCCCGCCGCTTTCGCGAGTGTGTTAGTGATGAATTCGCAAGGAGAGATCGTCGGTTGTCATAAGGAAAATCTGCCCCGACATCCAGCAGATTCGATCTCTGGCAGCAGATGGCCGAAAGATAGAAAAATGGTGCGGGTCACCGAGGGTCGTCCGTACATGAGCCCGTGGTTTCAATCTCAAAGCCTGTTTTTCGCTTTTGATGACTGCGTGTTTCCTGGTAGGCGAGGCGGATACGTGAAGTACCAAATACAGATTGAGATCGAAACAAGCAAGGGCGTGATCTCGACGAAGACCGATTGGCTTGATTTTGATGGGTTCAACACGAATTGAGCTAAGGTCAGTGAGTCCGAAGGCCACTTATAGTTGATGCTAGCGAAATAAACGGAACGAACGACAACCCCGCCTCGTGCGGGGTTGTTGCTTTTGGCTTTCATTACGTCACGCTGCGATACAGCAACTGCATTCGTTGGGGACACTGCCCGCTGGTTTGATAATCCAGCGGATGCCCCATGCTTCCTTCCAACTTGCACGACCCGACGCGCATGACGCCGCCACAGCGGCGCACCGAGGCCGCCGCACTGCTGGCCCAGGGCCTGCACCGCCTACGCGGCGGCGGCGCGCACGACGGCGCCGTCAGCGCCTCCTCTCCGGTTGACCTTGGCTTTCCCGGTCACCCACGCGTACATGCCAACCCCGCTCACCGGAGTCCACAGGCATGACGCAACAATCCCCTCCCGCGGCGACCGCCGCATCGATGGTCGCACGCATCGCGCACCTGGCCGATTGGTCATGGCCCGACATCAAGAAAGAATGGCATCGACTCTTCGGCGGTGATCCGCCCGTCGCCAATCGACGCTTCGTCGAGAAGCGGATCGCCCACCGCTGGCAGGAGATCGAATTCGCCAAGACCGATCATGGCCTGCTCGAACGCAACCAGCGTCGGATCGACCAACTAGTCGCGACCGGCACGCTGAAACGCCAGAAGACCGGCGCGACGCCGATTGCGGGTACGGAACTGATCCGCGTCTATGCCGGCGCCGAACATCGGGTCCGGGTCTTGCCCGATGACGAATTCGAGTACGCCGGCAAGCGGTATCCCAGCCTGTCGATGATCGCCCGCGAGATCACCGGCACACGCTGGTCCGGGCCGGCGTTCTTCGGATTGCGCAAGGGGACGCACCGATGAGCGCCGTTCCGACCAAGCGGCTGCGTTGTGCGGTCTACACCCGCAAGTCCACGGACGAAGGGCTCGATGCGGAATACACCTCGATCGACGCCCAGCGCGACGCAGGGTCGGCGTTCATCGCCAGCCGTCGCATGGAGGGCTGGATTCCGGTCGCGGGCGACTACGACGACGGTGGCTTCTCCGGTGGAACATTGTTGCGTCCTGCCTTGCAGCGCCTTATGGAGGATATCCGCGCGGGCCAGATCGACATCGTCGTGGTCTACAAGATCGACCGCCTGACGCGATCGCTATTCGACTTCGCCGAGTTGGTCAAGGTCTTCGAGGAATACGGCACGACCTTCGTGTCAGTCACGCAGCAGATCAACACCACGGACGCGATGGGAAGGATGATGCTGAACATCCTTCTCGCGTTCGCACAGTTCGAGCGAGAGCTGACCGCCGAGCGTATCCGCGACAAGTTTGCCGCCAGCAAGAAGAAGGGGTTGTGGATGCACGGGATCTGCCCGCTGGGGTACGACGTCGTGGATCGGCGGCTGGTGGTGAACGAGAAAGAGGCCGAACAGGTCCGGACGATATTCCGCCGCTTCGTCGAGTTGGGCTCGATCCTGAAGGTCGTGCAGGAGGTGAGGGTGCGCGGCTGGTGCAACAAGACGTGGACGACGAAGGCGGGCACGGTGCGGCCCGGCAAGCTGCACGACAAGAGTTCCATCCACGGCATGCTGCATTGCCGAACGTATCGGGGCGAACTCAAGCATCGTGGCGAGTACGTCGAAAGCACGCACCCCGCGATCATCGACAAGGCGCTCTGGGACGAGGCGCATGCGTTGCTGCAGGTGAACGGCCGAGTCCGCGCAGCCACTTCGCGCGGCAAGGTGGATTTCCTGCTGAAGGGTCTGCTGACTGGCCCCGACGGCCGCGCCCTGTCGCCGTGGCACACGAAAAAGGCTAACGGACGGGTCTACCGCTACTACCTGAGCACGCGCGACATCCACGAGGGGCGGGGCACGTCGGGCCTGCCGCGCCTGCCTGCGGCCGAACTGGAGGTGGCGGTGGTCGGACAACTGCGCCAGTTGCTGCGTGCGCCGGAGATGGTCGAGGCGATGATCCCGCAGGCGATTTCTCTCGATCCTACCTTGGACGCCGCGCAGGTCACGGTGGCGATGACGCAGGTCGACCGGGTGTGGGAGCAACTGTTCCCCGCCGAACAGCAGCGGCTGGTCCGGTTGCTGGTGGAGCGGGTCATCGTGACGCCGACCAACCTTGAACTCCGGCTGCGCCCCGGCGGCGTCGGCAGCCTCGCCGCCGATGCCCGGCAGGCTGCCGAGGCGGTGGCATGAACCGCCCGACGCTGACGGTAGCGGGGCAGGCCAGCGAAGTGGTGGCCAGCGACGGTGGCGTTGTCCTGAACGTCCCGATCACGCTGCGGCAGCGCAGCGGTCGGCGAGTGGTCGCCGTCAGCGGTTCCGGGTGCGAATCCGGCGAACGGACTCGAACCGGCGCCACGCCGCTGCAACTGGCGTTGGCCCGAGGCCACCGCTGGCTGCGGATGATCGAGGCGGGCGAGGTCTCTTCGCTTCGTGAGATCGCGCAGCGCGACGGAGCCGACCACAGCTACGTCGCCAAGCACCTCAACCTGACTCTGCTGGCACCGGACATCGTGGCGGCGATCCTGGAGGACGCCCTGCCGGACGGGGTCCGGCTAAGCGCACTCCTGATCAACCCGCCGGTGTCGTGGGAGGATCAGCGGGCGGCGCTCGGCACGACGCCTGCGCCGCCACGGGTGAAAAAGGGCTCGCGGGGACTTGCAGGGGGGAGGCTGGGCGATCGCGCCTGAAGGGCTGAGGTGGCGTACCGGGCCTTACGTTACGCTACGATCCCCCATGAGAGAGTGTTTGGATGACGGTTGGTCAGGCACGACCAATACATGACGGCAAACCCTCTCTGCCGTATTCCGAAAACCCCGCATTTTGCGGGGTTTTCGCGTTTTGGCTGTGGACTTCAGTCCCGCACCCTTCGCCCCTGTTTGGCGAAAAATTCGCCAAATTCTCTCTCTCTTTCTCCGGCCCTGTGGACTTCACGATTGTCAAGTCCACAGGATGATTTTCGGAATTCCTTGCAGGTCAACGAGTTACGCGTGGTCTCGGGAGAGCGATTTTATGGCGTCAATGCCTGCCCAACGGGATGCCAACGGCTTGCGATTTCCCCTGCGATATCGCAATCGCGCGCAATGCGCAGTAGCCGGAGAGTCGTCGTCGCACTGATCTGTCTCGATGCTATGAAATTGCACTCACTCGGGCTTGTTGTCGCGCCTGTCGCGCGTCCTTGAGAATTTCCGCGGATTCCTTGATGACGTACAAGCCGATCAATGCGCCGATGACGAAGTCGGGGTACGGCGAGCCCAGCCACAGCACCAGAAGGCCGGCGAGGATCACGCCGAGGTTGGCCACCACGTCGGCGCGGGTGAACAGCCAGGTTGCGCGCAGATGCACCTCGCCAGACTTCAACGGCGCCAGCATGCGCAACACCGTAACATTGACGACCAGCGACAACAACGCGGTGCCGATCATCCAGCCGCTCTGCGGTTCGGCGCCGCCCATGATGCGTCGACCGACTTCGACCAGCACGCCGATGCCCAATACCAGCAGCACGCTGCCGCTGAGCCAGGCGGCATTGGCCTTGAAGCGCGCCGTGCGCCCGATCGCAATCAGGCCGATCGTGTAGGCGGTGGCATCGGAGAGCATGTCCAGCGCGTCGGCCAGCAGGCCGGTCGATTGCGCGAACCAGCCGGCGACGCCGCCAATGACCGCCATCGCGGCGTTGAGTAGCAGGGCAATCGACAGCACGCGGCGCTCGCGGGCGTTCCTGGCTTCGTGATGGCAACCACAATCAGTCATCGGGATGTCCCTCCTGCTCAGGTCTTGGGGGCGGGTGCCGGTACGGGTGCCGGTACGGGGGCCGACCGGGTATTGACCATGAATCCGATCACCGCGATGGCGGCCACAGCCACCTGCGCCAGCAGCGACTGCCAGGACGGATACATGCCCAGCCATTCGATGCGCGGCGCCTGGACCAGGGCTTGGGGCACCCAGCCGGCTTCCTGCAGGGCGGCCACGCCCTTGCCGACGAGAATGACCGCCAGTACCGCGATCAGGATCGAGCTGATCGAGAAGAACCGGCCGATCGGCAAGCGCTTGCTCACGCGCAGCATCCAGTACGCCACCGCGGCCAGGACCACGCTCCCGGCCGCGAGGCCTGCGAGAATGGCGCCGGACGCCTGCTCGCTCCACATTGCGATGTAGAACAGGATCGTCTCGAACACCTCGCGGTAGACGGCAACGAAGGCCAGCACAAACAGGAAGATCGCCGAGCGCCGCGTCAGCGCTGCCGACAGCTTCGCGTGCAGGTACTGCTGCCAGCGACCGGCCAAGCTCTTCTGGTGCATCCAGATGCCCACGCTGAGCAGCACGGCGGCGGCGAACAACGCCGACACGCCTTCGGTCACTTCGCGATTGGCGCCGCTGATGTCGACCAGGTAGGTCGCCACCGCCCATGTCGCCGCACCGGCCAGCAAGGCGCCGACCCAACCGGCATGCACATAGGGCAGCACTTCGCGGCGCTCGGCCTTGCGCAGGAACGCGATCATGCCGATCACGATCAGCAACGCTTCCAGCCCCTCGCGCACCAGGATGGTGAAGCTGCCGAGGAACGCTGTGGTCGTGTCCGTATGCGAATCCTGCAGCACCACCTCGGCGCGATCGAACAAGGCGTTGATCTGTGTTGCCTGCGCGGCGACGTCCGCCCGCGCCGTGCCGCGGCCCAGCTGGGTGCGGTAACGGGCCATGGCGGTTTCGATCTCGCGCAGTAGCGCTGCGTTGCGCGTGGCCAGCGTCGGTTCGATCGGCTCCACGCCATCCAGATAGGCCGACAACGCCAACGTCGTGGCGTGCGTGGTATCGCCGACGGCGTAGGCACGCTGGCTGTCGGCCAGGCGCTGCCGCGCCAGCGCCAAGGGACCGGCACCCGCCACCGCTTCGTTGACGGCCTGCGGCCGGGAACGCAGGTAGGCGACGATGGCGTGGGCCTGGTTGGCGGACAGCGTCGCCGCGAGGTCGGCTTCACCGGTGCGGGTCAGCGCTTCCAGCGTGGGGATGCGGGCATGCGCGTCGGCGTTCTGGCGCCAGAGCGCCTCGCCTTCGGTGCGGGCTTGCGGCGAATACGCCAGGCTGCCCACGTAGAACGCCAGCGCCCAACGGTCGGCTTCGGACAATCCAGCAAAGCTGGCCATGCCGGTGCCCGGCACGCCCTGCGAGATCACTTCGTACAACGCCAAGGGCGTGCGCTGGGCGGCACGCGCGGCATCGGTGAAGGCGATGGGCGGCGGATCCAGACTGGCGGCCGCCGGACCGTCGCCGTGTCCGCTTGGGCCGTGGCAGGCCGCGCACTGTTGAGCGTAGAGCGCTACAGCCCGGCTCGGTTCCGGCGGTGAGGCCGGCACGGCCCCGATGGGATAGCTGGCCAGCAGGTCGTCGGCCAGCCTGCGCGCCAGCGTCGCCACTTCCGTGGGCTCGGCCTTGGCGGCCACCGCCGTAACCAACTGGTCGGCTTGGGCCAGCAGGGCCGGCTGCTTCGAGCTGGCGGGCAACCCTGACAGTTGCGTGCGCACCGTCCCGGCGAACTCCTGCATCTCGGCGTATTCACCCGGGGCGACGATGCGGCCACCGTGGACGGCACCGGCGTAGTCGACCGCGATGTAGTCGAGCATCTGCCAAGTCTGGCGTGGATTGGCCTCAGGTGGCTCGGCATGGGCGGTTGGCAGTGCGGCCCACCCGATCAGAAGGGCGATGAGGCTGGATCGGATCGGAGCAATCAGTAGGGACATAGGGTTCAACCACAGTCAGGTCACTGCCAGTTGGCAGCGGAAGCATCCCGAGCTTAAAGTCCGTAGCCACTACAGGGTCAAGTTGAATGAGAATGAAAATCAGTGAAGCTGCTGTCGCCAGCGGTTGCCACCTGGAAACCATCCGCTACTACGAGCGCGTGGGATTGATGCCACCCCCGGCCCGGACCAGTAGCGGTTACCGTGTCTATACATTGGCCGATGTCGAACGGCTGCACTTCATCGCCCGCGGACGCGAGTTGGGGTTCAATCTGGAGGAAATCCGCAGTTTGCTGAGCTTGAGCGACGATCCGAAGCTGTCATGCCATGACGTCGATGTGCTGGCCCGCGCACACTTGGCTGACATTCATCAACGGATAGAGGCGCTGACCCGGATGGCGGGCGAAATGGAACGGGTGATTGTCCAGTGTGTTGGCGGCGAGCGCGGAACCTGCACCATCCTGGGGGCACTGCGGCGTACAGCATAATGGCCCTCTGTCCGAGGTATTGCGCGCTGCTGTATACCAAGCCTATTCGATATTGACTATGCCGAAATACGGATTGCAGTCTAACTCCGTCCCCCTGCTCGCTTACCAGCAGGTCGCTCAAAGAGCTCGACCATCGTCCTGAGCCGGTCCTTGTCGGCCACGGTCAAGTTAGGGGAGTGCCGAGGGCATGATCCGTTGGTGTAGATCGCTGCACCAGCTCGGTGCGGCTCAGAAGTGTGATGGTGTAACGATTTAACGAAATGTTGACAATGGCGGTGGTCGTTCTAGAATCACCACCTGTTCAACAACAAGATGAAGCGTGGATCTGCGGTACGCCGCGTCGGCGAAGGGGATCGTCGATACGAAATCGAGGTTTGCGCTGGAGACGACTCGTGTCCAGCCCTGTGATGTATTTGGATTTGCTCCTGAAACTTCCGCCGGATGAGGTCTTTTTCGACTTCCTGGCCCAGTGTGGCCTGGCGCTGCACACCCTTGATGCCGACGACGACGCCTGCGAGCGGCTGCGGATTGCGGTCGAGATCGAGCGCGCGCCGGTGATGGTCCGCGAGAGCATCCTTGCGGCCTTCCACCACATCGCCCTGCTGGCCGACGAGACCGGCCTCGATGCCCTGCGTGAGGCCGCCGCCGCGGCGCCGGGGCGCGTCAGACCCTTGCACCTCGCGGACGCGCCGGCCCAGTGCGCGCTGTGGATGTACCTGCGTCACCGCGATCTTTTCGATGCGGCCTGCCGGGTGCGCGGGCGGCTTGTTCCGCCTGCCGAACCGATGGCGCTGGACTTCCTGCGCCATCCCTTGTCCCTGCCTGATGATCCGAGTGTCGGCAGCGTGCGCCTGCGCGAAATCACGCTGCTCGATGAAACGACCGGTGGCGAGATCACCGTGAAGGCGCCGACGGCACAGGCCCAGATCGACATCCTCGACCTGCTGACGGCATGGATGCCGACCGACAATCCCGTGCAGCAGGAGCGGTTCCGGATCATCGCCGCGAAGGTCGACCTCGCATTCCTGCCCGGCGCATCGGAAGGGCTGGATGGCGATATCGCACAACTGATCCTCAAGCGACGGGGTGGCCACAATCTGGCCGACTTCGCCGATGCCCTGCAGGGACGACTCGAAGTCTTGCTTTCGCACTGGCAATCCGCCATCGGCCTTGAGCCGAATGTCGGCCAACCGCAGCGGATGATCTGAGTGCGAACCTCATGGATTCCCTGTTGTGGTTGGCCTCCTGCCTGGAGCAGGGGCGGACCGCCATTGCGCCGGCCCTGGCGGATGCAGGGCAGCGCGGGCGGATAGAACGTCTGAAACACATCGGCGCCTTGGCCGAGACCCGGGCGCGCACGGTGATTTGTCCGTGGTGCGAGGCGCACGGCGTCGCAGTTATCGCCGTGGACAAGGCGGTCTGTGAGGACTGCGGCCCGATCCCACTGACGGTGGAGCATTTTCGGCGACTGACGCCCGACGGCGACTGGTTGCGTCGCCGCATGTCACAGGCGCTGGGGCTGGTCGACGAGTCCGCATGGTCATTGGTGCCTAGCCGCGTTTGGCGGCTGGGCGATGTAGGGCGAGCAGGGCGACGCCATCGGGTGTTGTTCGGGCAGCGACTGGGCGAGGTGGCCGTGCAGCGCGCGCTGCTGGCACTGTGGTCGACGCATATCGGCGACATTCCGACGATACTGGTCGCGACAACGGCGCCGGAACGGGTGTACCTGCCTGGCGTGGAGGTGCAACTGGTGCCGCTTCCGGCGGCATTCCGGGTGCGCGGAGACGGACTGGTGGCCGATGATGCGGTGTGGGCCGGCATGCAGTCCCACGTGCCATCGAACGCCGGTCTCTCGCGGCGCGGCCCTTTCTCGCAGGATTACAGCAATGTCATGCTTCCGGGGGAGGCCGAACCGATTCTACTGACCCGGTCTCAGGCGTCGCTTCTGCGGGTGCTGTGGGAGCAGAGTGGTGTGCCGATCCATCGTGAGGCACTGATTGCCCGGTCAAAACTCGACCTGGACAAGCCGGTACAGGCTTTCCCACGCCCAAAATATCCCGACGCGAATCGCGCATACCATATCCTGGTCCGCTCGAATCGTCAGGGTTACTACTGGTGGGCACATGAAGCCATCAGCGGCTCAGCTCATCCGGGCCGCTGAATTCTGCGTCGACTACGATCCCTGATTTGCTATTGAGCCAATCATGCTCTTCGCAACAGCGCGTAAGCGAACGATTGCGCGTCACCGCCTGGCGTGACATGCGCCTCCGCGGCGGCTGTGACCAGTTGGAACGCCGGGCCGAGCGCAGCTGCGATGTCTTCAGCAGATCGTCTGGCCACAGGCAGGCCCGAGCAACGTTCCGGACCGTCGGGCGCGAAACCACCGATCACGGCATGGCCGCCCGGGGCGACCGCACGGGTGGCTTGTGCTGCGTATGCGCGGACGTCCTGCTCATCCGTCAGGAAATGCATCACTGCGCGATCGTGCCAGTGGGTAAATCCCGCCTCCGGTAGCGCGTTCTGTGAGGCGTCGCCGGTCAGCCACGCAACCCGTTCGGCACGTGGACCAAGACGCGCCCGTGCTACTTGCAACGACGCGGCCGATAGATCCAGGACTGTGATGGTGCCGACGCCGAGATCGAGCAGATCATCCACCAGGGTCGATGCGCCGCCGCCGACATCGATCACGCGACTGGAAGCATCCAGCCCACCCTTTGTAAGCAAACGCAATGATGTCTCCAAATGGCTGCGATACCAGCTCACGGCGGTCGAAGACTTTTGCTGATAGACATTGTTCCAATGCGCGGAGCGGTCGTTCGGTTCGGACATGCTCATCTGGCAGCTTTCTCCATGCTCGACATATGGATGTTAGGGCGTCCGCGGAGCGAATGCGATCACACCCATGCCGGCAGGTGCCAGGGCGCCTCCAAGGACATACCAATGGTCGGGACGAATGCCCTCAATGGCCCACGGCCACAGCAAGGCGGTGCCACCACGATCAGTGCAGTGAGGGCGACCCTCACCATCATGGTCTACCTCCGAGATATCACGACGGCATGGCGCGCAACCGCCGCCGTATCGCCACACAAGGGTATGGGAGCTTCACTGGACGCTGGATTGCTCCTTGCCAAGATGCGCTTCATAAGCGAGTAACCGCAACGCATTCGCCACAACCAGCAGTGTCGAGCCTTCATGAAACAACACGGCGATCCCCATTTTCAATCCGAATATCGTTGCGGGGATCAGGATCACCACCATGCCCAGACTTGCCCAGAGGTTCTGACGAATGATGCGGCGGGTTTGACGGCTCAGACCGATCACGAACGGCAGTTTCGACAGATCGTCGCCCATCAGCGCGACATCGGCGGTTTCCAAGGCCACGTCGGAGCCCGCTGCTCCCATCGCGATGCCAACCGATGCCATCGCCAAGGCCGGAGCGTCGTTGACACCATCGCCGATCATCGCGACATCGCCGGCGGCCTGCAACTCGCGTATGGTCGTCACTTTATCTTCGGGCATGAGATTGCCGTGCGCACGGTCGATGCCGACGCCCTTGGCTACCGCATCGGCTACCTGCTGGTTGTCGCCCGACAACATCACCATCTGGCGCATGCCCAACGTCCGCAATTGCGCGATCACCAGCGCAGCCGTTGTCCGCGGTGTGTCCATCAATCCGATCGCGCCGAGGTAACGCTCACCGTGTTTGACTGCGAAGGTGGTGCGACCTTCGGATTCGAGCGTCTGCATGCGCGCATCGAGGTCCGGCGGCAGCCTGGCGGTGTCGATCTCGGCAAACAGCGTGCGTTTGCCGATGTACACGGTTTCGCCATCGACCTCCGCACGCAGCCCTTTGCCGGTCAGGCTTTGCAGATTGTTGGCGGTCGGCAGCAATACACTGCCAAGGCGCTCGCCTCCATCGCGGACGACCGCTGCCGCCAAGGGATGGTCGCTCAGGCGTTCGACGGCAACTGCCACACCCAGAAGGGTCTCTTCACGGACACCTTCATTGGGCAATACATCGGTCACGCGCGGCTGACCTTCGGTCAGAGTGCCGGTTTTGTCGAAAGCGAGGGCATGCAGCACGCCAAGTCGCTCAAGTGGGGCGCCGCCTTTGATCAGCACGCCTGCCCGCGCCGCCCGTGCAACGCCGCTGAGCACCGCGCTGGGCGTGGAGATTGCCAGTGCGCAAGGGCTGGCGGCCACCAGTACGGCCATCGCTCGATAGAACGACGCGCTGAACGGCTCATCGATCACAAGCCACGCGAACAGCAGCACAAAGGCCAGAGCCAGCACCGCCGGGACAAAAAAGCGCTGGAAGCGGTCGGTGAACAATTGCGTGGGCGACTTGTGGTTTTCGGCGGATCGCACCATCTCGACGACACGCGACAGTGTGCTCTGGTCGGCGCGGCGGCTGACTTCGATCTCGACGACATGCGCCCGGTTGAGGGTCCCGGCGAAGACGCGATGATCGGCACTCACGGCGTCCGGAGTCGCGCGAGCGGCGGCGAGGTCCACGACCGGTCGTTTGTCCACCGGAACGCTTTCGCCGGTAATCGCGGATTGATCGATGCTGGTTTCTCCGACGACCACAAAACCGTCCGCAGCGATCCGCTCGTCCGGTTTGATCACAACGATGTCGCCCACCTGCAGGGATTCGACGGCGGTCTCGACCAGTTCCTGGCCGCGTCGCACCAATGCGGTTTCAGGCCGTAGTTGCGCCAACGCCTCGATCGCGCGACGGGCCCGGCCCATTGCGTAGTTTTCCAGGGCATGCCCCAGGCTGAACAGGAAGAGCAGCAAGCCGGCCTCTCCCCAGTGGCCCAGTGCGATCGCGCCGGCGGCGGCGACGAGCATCAAGGTGTCGATTTGCAAGCGTCGGCTGCGAAGGTTCTCGATCGCCTCCCGCACGGTGAACCATGCGCCCGCCAGGCAGGCGGCGGCATACAACACGCGCACGATCGTTGCATCCTCGCCCATCGACCGGGCGCCGATCCAGCCGACCAGCAACAGCGCGCCGCTGAGCAGCGACAACCACAGCTCTAGGTTACCGGTGCTGTGTGCATGACTATCGTGTTCGGGTTTGTCCTGCCCGGGTTCCTGGTGAGGCCCGCCTCCGTGTGATGCGTGCGTGTGTGCTGACATGGTCGTATCCCCGTGGTCGAGTGTCTCTCGCAACACGGACAATGATCCTTGGGTCATTGCAGCAAAGCCCGCGTTGCCGTCTGTCGCCTCATTCCATTCCTCACCGCGCCGCTTTCCGACAGTGTGGGTCTCGGCGCGGTGAAGGAGTGGGCTCTGCTATTTAGCTGTGCAGCACCTGTTCCTTCGTTTCCGTCTCGTGGTGCAGCCAGCGATACAGTGCAGGCAGCACCACCAACGTCAGCAGCGTCGAGGACATGATGCCGCCGATCACCACAGTCGCCAGCGGCCGCTGCACTTCGGAGCCGGCACCGACGTTGAACGCCATCGGGATAAAGCCCAGCGACGCGACCAGCGCGGTCATCAGCACCGGACGTAAGCGGCCAAGCGCGCCATCGACGATGGCATCGTCGAGCCGGTCGCCCTGTTCGCGCAGTTTTCGGATGAAGGCAATCATCACCAGCCCATTGAGCACCGCCACGCCGGAGAGAGCAATGAAGCCGACACCGGCCGAGATCGATAGCGGAATACCGCGCAGCGCCAAGGCAAGCACGCCGCCGGTCAGCGCCAGCGGCACACCGCTGAACACGATCGCCGCATCTTTCGCCGAACCGAAAGCCCAGAACAGCAACGCGAAGATGATCGCCAGCGTCACCGGCACCACGACGGACAGGCGCTGCGTGGCCGAGATCAGTTGCTCGAACGTGCCGCCGTAGTCGATCCAATAGCCGGTCGGCACCTCGACCTCACTGTCCAGGCGGTTCTGCAACTCCGCCACGAAACCGCCGAGATCGCGGCCACGCACGTTCGCAGTGATCACCACTCGGCGCTTGCCGTTCTCGCGATTGATCTGATTTGGTCCCAGCGTAGTCTCGATCTTCGCCACTTCTCTAAGCGGCACGGTCTGTGGTGCGCCGGATCGCCAGGCTGCGGCGCGGCTTGACTCATCGATGTTGACACTGCCGCGCAGCGGGATGGGTAGATCGTGCAACGCAGCAGGATCCTGACGGATACGCTCGGGTAGACGGATGACGATGTCGAAACGCCTGTCTCCCTCGAACAGTTGCCCGGCGACTTCGCCTCCAACCGCTGTCGCCACCGTCTCCTGCACATCACCGGGATTCAATCCATAGCGCACGAGTGCTTCGCGATCTGTCGTGATCGTGAGCAGCGGCAGGCCGGTCGCCTGCTCCAACTTCACGTCAGCCGCGCCGGGCACCGCTTTGGCGACCGCTTCGATTTTCTCCCCGACTTCGACCAGTTGTTCCAGGTCGTCACCATAGAGTTTGATCGCGACATCGGCGCGCACACCCGAGATCAATTCGTTCGTGCGCATCTGGATAGGCTGGGTGAACTCGTAGTTGTTGCCGGGGAGTTCTTTGACGGCCTTTTCGATCTCGGCAACCAACTGTGCTTTGGACTTGCGGGGGTCCGGCCACTGCTCACGCGGTTTGAGCATCAGAAAGGTATCCGCTACCGATGGTGGCATAGGATCGGTCGCCACCTCGGCGGTGCCGAGCTTGCCGAAGACGCGCTCGACCTCCGGAAACTGCTTGATCCGCCCTTCCAGCGTCGACTGCATCTTGATGGCTTGATCCAGGCTGGTGCCGGGAATGCGCAGCGCATGCAGTGCGATATCGCCTTCGTCCAGGCTGGGAATGAACTCCGAGCCCAAGCGCGTGGCGAGCAGGCTGCACAGCGTCAGCAGCGCGAGTGCGCCGGCGATCACCCAACCGCGCCGACGCAGCGCCCAGTCCAGCACCGGGGTGTAGGCCTGCCGGGCCCAGCGCATGACGCGGGTCTCTTTTTCCTCGACTTTACCGCTGAGGAACATCGCGATCGCTGCAGGCACGAAGGTCAGCGACAGCACCATCGCGCCGGTGAGCGCCAGCACCACGGTGATCGCCATTGGGTGAAACATTTTTCCCTCGACGCCGGTCAGCGCGAAGATCGGCAGATACACCGCGGTGATAATCCCAAGGCCGAACAGGCTAGGGCGGATGACCTCGGCAGTCGCCGAGGCGGTGATCTCCAAACGTTCCTCATCCGTCATGGTTCGCCCGAGCGAATGCTGCGATTCGCCGAAGCGGCGCAGGCAGTTTTCGATGATGATGACCGCGCCATCGACGATTAGCCCGAAATCCAGCGCGCCCAGACTCATCAGATTGCCGGACACACCACCGCGCACCATGCCGGTGAGCGTAAACAGCATCGCCAGCGGAATGACGGCTGCAGTGATAAGTGCGGCGCGGAAGTTGCCCAGCAGAAGGAACAGCACCACGATCACCAGCAATGCACCTTCGACCAAATTCTTGGCGACTGTTTTGATGGTGCGATCGACTAAAGTCGTGCGGTCGTAGACGGCATTGGCCGAGACACCTGCCGGCAGACTCTTGTTGGCCTCGGCGAGTTTGGTGGCCGAGGCCTGCGCGACCTCGCGGCTGTTGGAGCCGATCAGCATGAACACGGTGCCCAGCACCACTTCGCGACCGTTTTGAGTTGCGGCGCCGTTACGCAGTTCCGGACCTTCGCTCACATCCGCCACATCGCGCACGCGGATTGGTACGCCGTCGCGGCGGTCCAGCACGATGTCGCGGATGGCGTCGAGATCCGCAACTTGTCCCGGTGCGCGTACCAGAAATTGCTGACCGTTGCGTTCGATATAACCGGCACCGACGTTCTGATTGTTCGCAGCGACGGCCGTGACGACATCGTGCAACGTGAACCCCAGCGCGACCAGCTTCGCCGGATCGGGCGTGATGTGGATCTGCCGCGCAAAGCCGCCGATGGTGTTGACTTCGGTGACCCCTGGCGTGTTGCGCAACTGCGGCCGCACCACCCAATCCTGCAAGGTGCGCAGATCGGTCGCGGTCCACGGCGTCCCGTCTGGCTTGCGCGCATCCGGTTTGGCATCGACGGTGTACATGAAAATCTCGCCCATGCCGGTGGCAATGGGACCCATTTCCGGTTCCAGGCCTGCGGGTAGCTGCGACTTGACCTGTTGGATGCGTTCGGCCACTTGCTGTCGCGCGAAGTACAGATCGGTGCCGTCTTTGAACACCACGGTCACCTGCGATAGCCCGTAGCGCGAAATCGATCGCGTGTAGTCCAGCCCCGGCAAACCCGCGAGAGCGGTTTCGATGGTGAATGTCACCCGCTGTTCGGATTCCAGCGGCGAATATCCTGACGCCTCGGTGTTGATTTGTACCTGGACGTTGGTGATGTCCGGCGTAGCATCGATCGGCAGTTTGGTGAAACTCCAGACGCCCACGGCCACAAGCACCAGTGTCAGCGCCAGCATCAGCCAGCGGTGCGCGATGGCGAAACGAATAATGCCGTACAGCGCGCCGCCGTTTTCGTTCGCACGGTCGTCAGTGGTCATGGGAGGCCCCGGACTTTTCGATGTCGGCCTTGACCAGATAGCTCTGCTCGACCACGACCTGATCGCCGGGCTTCAGTCCGGACATCACTTCGACCCGCGTTGCGTCGCGCTTGCCCAGTTCGAGCGGACGAACCTCGTAGGTGTCGCCGACGCGCACGAAAGCCACTGTCCAATCGCGGAAGCTCTGTAGTGCGGACAATGGAACCACCAGCGCAGCCGGCTGCTGTTCGACCGTGATCCGCGCTTTGACGGCAGAACCGGGGCGCCACAGGCCGTCCGCATTCGCGATCGTGGCGCGCGCAACGGTGCTCTGACTGGCGGTGGCGGTGCCGGGCAGCACGCGTTCGAGCGTGGTGTCGATGGCGACGCCATCGCTCATGCGTGTCACTGTGACCGGCACGCCCGGGCGGATGTGCTGCGCATCTGCACCGAAGATATGCAGGTCGACCCATAGCGACGAAAGGTCGGCAATCTCGAACAAGGGCGCCCCTTCGACCGCAACTGTGCCGACCGATGCGTTGCGGGCAAGCACGACACCGGAGATCGGCGAGGTCACCGAATAGTTCGTGAGGCTGAGGTTGCTTTCCACCGAAGCCAGCGTTTGGCCCGCACGGACCTGATCGCCGACGTTCACGTTCAACCGTTGGACCGGGCCGGGGAAGCGCGCTGCAACTTTGGCGATACGGCCCTCGACCGGTGTCAGCAGGCCCTGCACTTCGTGTTCGTCGGCGATGGTGCCGGCCGTTGCAGACGCGACACGTATCCCTGCTTCCTGCGCGATCTTCGCCGTGATCTCAGTGCGGCCTTCATAGCTTTCATACGCCCAGCGCACAGCCTTACCATCGACCTTCGCCACGACTTCGACATCGAAGGAATGCGGCTCGCCGACGATGGTCGTCGCCATCAGGCTGCCGTCGGCTTGCGCTTTGAGCGTATGGTTTTCGGCGATGTTACCCAAGCGCTTCAGGCGGACTTCGACCGTGCCGCTGGCGGGCGCCAGCGGTTTGCCGTCGCGATACAGCCACGCCTGATATTTCGGCGGCGTGCCGTCTTCGGCGATGGCCAGTTCGACGGTGATACCGTCCTGCTCCAACAGACGACCGTCGTGTTCGCCCTTGCGTGGTGCTTCGGCTTCGGTGTGGTCGTCGCCTTCTTCATGGCCGTGCTCGGCTTCGGCATCGGGTTTGCTGCCGCAGGCGACCAGCAGGAAGGACAGCGACACGGCGCCGATCAATATACGAAACGTCATGGTGTGATTCCCTGTTCAGTGGCGGCGACGAACGCCTGCCCGGTAAGTCGCTGGATTTCGATCAGCGCGCGCTGGGCGTCCAGCGCGGCATCGAGTTGTTGTTTGCGGCTGGCAGTGCGCTCGGATTGCAGTTGCGCCCATTCCAGATAACTGATCGCACCGGCTCGATAGGCACGCTCAGCAGCGGCCTCGGCCCGACCCAGCTTCGGCAGTATGTTGTTCTGCAGTTGCTGCACTTCAACTTGCGCCACGCGATAGCGCCCATGCGCTTCGGCCAGTGTCGAATACAGCGCAACGCCTTTCGCTTCACGTTCGATCTCAAGTGAGGTCAGTTCGGCTTCGGCCATGCGAATCTCGGGCTGCGCACGAGATCGAGTTCCCAGCGGCATCGAGACACTGCCGATCAGGCCGACATCGTCCGTCGCCTGCAGCCGGCGCACGCCGACCTGCCAGTCCAGATCCGCCGTTTCGCTACTGCGCGCCAACTGCAGACGTGCTTCGCGGATGCGTCGCTCATCGGCGAACTGGGCCAACTCCGGCGTCTTCCCGATCAACTCGGACATGGTGGCAAAGTCGTCGATGGCCGGGAGTTGCAGCGGATCGTGTGCGACGACATCGAAGTCCGGGTTGCGTTCGCCCCACAGCGCCGCCAAATGCTGACGTGCGGCGCCCAACCGCTGTTCGGCGCGTGCGCGATCCAGTTCGGCGCGTGCAAGCGCCGCCTGCGCGGTCAGCACCACGGATTCAGGCGACGCCCCGGCCTGCAGGCGTTGGCGCGCACCGGCGACCGTGCGCTGCCGCTGGGCGATATCCAACTGCGCGATCTCCCGCTGCTCATGCGCTGCCACGATGGCGAGATAGCGCCGCGCGACTTCGGCCAGTAGATCGAGGCGACGGGTTTCGCGTTCGACGGCCAGGGCATCGATCCGGCTTTGCGCCAGAGTTCGACGCGCGTCGAGCTTGCCGCCGCGCTCCAGTACCGACGCCAGGGTCAAACTGAGTTCCGCACCCTGCAGGCTGCTTGCCTCGCCAGTGCCAAGGGCGTTTTCGACTGCGGCGCTCGCCACCAGTGCGGGGTGTAATGCGGCGCGGTCGCGTTCGGCAGCCAACACATCGCTGCGCGCACCGAACAGGCGCAATTCAGGGTGGGCATTGGCGACACGCGCAAACGCATCGTCCAAGGTCAAGATTCGATCAGGAACAGCAGGATCTACGGCGGTCGCGGGCCAAGCCACGACAAACGCCACGATACACGCGGCGAACGCCGCGAGTCGCATACGCATGGGAACACTCCGATGGAAAGGTTTGGACGAACAGCCGCAATATGGCTGGCGGGTCTCAAGCCTGAATCGGAGGTCGGAAGGGAGTCGCGGCGTGCGCGTCGTCGGCGATGGCGTTGGTCGGCGCCCAGTGCGTCTTAGTGACGGGCTTGAACGCCGGCAGCTGCCATTGCGCGGGGACCGGGAGTTGGGGTTGCGCGCAACAGTGCGCGTGATGCATCAACTGGTGCGAGGCGTCGGTCTCGTCACCTGTCTCGGTCGAGTCCGCCTGCCAGTGCGTGGTATGCAGATCAGCGTGAGTTTCCGAAGACCCCGCATGGCCGATGGCCTCGTGGAGCGCTCCCCGGCCCGCGATCACCGGCTGTACGATCAGGCACAGCATCAAAAGCGCCCAAAAGAACTGGCGGCACAGGGTGCTGATCCGGCGGGGATTACTCTTCTTCACAGCGCTGAAGTGTAGCCCAATCGAAAATGGTTAGACAATTACAGGGTGGGTGACGAAAAGCCTCAGTTTTCATTGACTTAGCGCCGATGCGGCGAGATTGAGCCGCATTTTTTTCCTTGTGAGGGTCGGGTGCGGCACGCGCAGGATATGGCCCTGCATGCAGACGGGTGGAAATTAAACGGTCGGTTTTCCACCCGTCCTTCCACCTGTATTCCAACCGTCCGATGCATAGTCTGTGTGTCGCCCGCTGCTACCGCAGCACGACGAGAAGCACGACATGCAAGACCGCACTTCCGCGCAAGGCGTCTCCGACGACGCTCGCGCCTTCGATGAGAACCAGCTCGCCCGGCGCTGGGACATCTCCCACCGCACCCTGCAGCAGTGGCGCCGGATGGGGATCGGCCCCGTCTACCTGAAGCTCGGCAATCGCGTCAGTTACCGTCGCGAGGACGTCGAGGCCTATGAACGCCAGGCGCTGCGCCGCGGCACCGGCGAACGCGCGTTCGCGTGAGGACGACGATCATGACCGACCTCACCCTCCTGCCGGCGGAACTCGCCGAACTCACCGTCGCCCAACTGGCGGCGCTCTCTCCCCAGCAGAAACTCCTGCTCGCGAAGCAACTGGAGCAGGCCGGCGACTGGCTGAAGCAGGTCAAGGCCCGCTTCGACGCCGCGCTGGAGCAGACCTACGGCGACCGCATCCGCAGCGCGCGCAACGACGGCGGCAAGGACTTCGGCGTGGTCCACGTTGCCGACGGCGAGATGCGCCTGACCGTGGATGTCTCCAAGCGCGTGACCTGGGACCAGACGCAACTGGCGACGATCGCCAAGCGCATCGATGCCGCGGGCGAGTCCGTCGAGGAATTCATCGACGTGAGCTACAGCATTTCTGAATCGCGCTTCCAGAACTGGCCGTCGACGCTGCGCTCGCAGTTCGAGGCCGCGCGCACCGTCAAGCCCGGCAAGCCGACGTACCGGCTGACGCCGAACGAGGAGACCTGACATGACGATTCCCATCATCGGCGCCGACCAGCGCATGTCCGAACGCCGTGGCGTGAAGGGCGTGTTGATCGGCAAATCCGGCATCGGCAAGACCTCGCAGTTGTGGACCCTCGACGCGGGCTCGACCCTGTTCCTCGATCTGGAGGCGGGCGACCTCGCGGTCGAGGATTGGGCCGGCGACAGCCTGCGCCCGCGCACCTGGGGCGAGTGCCGCGACCTTGCCGTGTACATCGGCGGACCGAATCCAGCGCTGCGCGACGACCAGGCCTACAGCCAGGCGCATTACGACGCCGCCTGCGCACGCTACGGCGATCCGGCGCAGCTCGCGAAGTACCACACGCTATTCGTCGACTCGATCACCGTCGCCGGCCGGCTGTGCCTGCAGTGGAGCAAGGGCCAGCCGCAGGCGTACTCCGACAAGACCGGCAAGCCGGACATGCGCGGCGCCTATGGCCTCATGGGTCAGGAGATGATCGCCTGGCTCACGCACCTGCAGCACACCCGCGGCAAGAGCGTGTGGTTCGTCGGCATCCTCGAGGAGAAGATCGATGACTTCGGCCGCCGGATCCTGCAACTGCAGATCGACGGCAGCAAGACCGGCCTCGAACTGCCGGGGATCGTCGATGAAGTCGTCACGATGACCGAGATCGCCGCCGACGACGGCACCGCCTATCGCGCATTCGTGTGCCACACCCTCAATCCGTGGGGCTATCCGGCCAAGGACCGTTCCGGCCGCCTCGAGCTGATCGAGGAACCCCACCTCGGCCGCCTGATGCAGAAGATCGCCGGCAGCGCGCGTCCCGCGCTCGAACGGCTCGACTTCACGCGTCCCGCGACCACGACCACCCCTTCGCACGCGCCGGCCGTTGCCGCGCAGGAGACCCCATGACCGTCTGGAACGATTTCAACGACGCCGAACAGCAGCAGACCTTCGACGTCATCCCCAAGGGCACCGTCGCGTGGGTGCGGATGACCATCAAGCCCGGCGGCTACAACGACCCGTCGCAAGGCTGGACCGGCGGCTGGGCGACCCAGAGCGACGAGACCGGCGCGGTCTACCTCGCCTGCGAGTTCGTCGTGCTCGAAGGCCCGTTCGCGAAACGCAAGCTGTGGTCGAACATCGGTCTACACAGTCCGAAGGGACCGACCTGGAGCGGCATGGGCCGCAGCTTCCTGCGCGCGCTGCTCAACTCCGCGCGCAACGTCCGGCCGGAGGACAACTCGCCGCAGGCCGCTGCCGCGCGGCGCATCCAGGGCTTCCACGAACTGGAGGGCATCGCCTTCGTCGCGAAGATCGACATCGAGCGCGACGGGCGGGGCGATCCGAAGAACATCATCAAACAGGCGGTGGAACCCGGCCAGCCCGACTATCCGCCGGGCGCGCCGCCCGCGGCCGGTGCGGCGGCCCGTGTGGCCGCGTCGGCCACGCCGCACGCCGGGCCGGCGGCCCCGACTGGCCGCCCGACGTGGGCGCAGTAAGGCGCGCACGTGCGGTGCTGGGCCTGCGGCCAACCGGCGCGCGGGTTCGGTCACCTTGACCTGAGACACCCGCCCGCCGATCCACGGCGTTACCCGCACCGCTGGGCCTTCTGCTCGCGCCGCTGCCAGGACGCCTTCCACCAACTCTACGACACCCGCCGCCGGCACCAGCCGGCGGCGCTGGAGGAGCTTGTTCCCGTGACTCTGCCCTTGTCTCCCGATGCCCAGCGCGCCTGCCTGCTGGCGCTCGGCAACGCCGCCGACGCCGTCGGCTTCGCCGTGCCGCTGGCGCAGTACTCGCAGCGGCAGGCGCTGCACGTCATCGATGCGGTGATCCACGCCTACGAACGCCAGCAGCACCAGCACTCGCGCGCGCTGCGCGGGCTGCCGCCGCTGGACGATTTCGAAGACGGCGAAATTCCCTTCTGAGGCCGAACGATGCTGGATTTCAACTCATCGTCGACCGAGTCCGGACGCCTCGAAGCCCTGATCGACATCGGCCTGCAGCAGGCGCGCGCGGCCGAGCCCAAACGCACCTACCTCGGTGCGTCGCGGCTGGGCGTGGCCTGCTCGCGTGCGCTGCAGTACGAATACGCCGACGCGCCGGTCGATCCCGGTCGCGGCACCGACGGCCGGATGTTGCGGATCTTCGAGCGCGGTCACGTGCTCGAGGAGAGCATGGTCGCGTGGCTGCGTGGCGCGGGCTTCGATCTGCGCACGCGCCAGGACGACGGCACGCAGTTCGGCTTTTCCGCGCTCGAGGGTCGCCTGCGCGGTCACGTCGACGGCGTCTTCGTCGCCGGCCCCGAGGGCTACGCCTACCCGGCGCTCTGGGAGTGCAAATTCCTCGGGTCGAAGGCGTGGCGCGATCTGGAGAAGAACAGGCTCGCCGTCGCCAAGCCGGTGTACGCCGCGCAGGTCGCGATGTACCAGGCCTACCTCGACCTGCATGCGAATCCCGCGCTGTTCACCGCGATCAACGCCGACACGATGGAGGTGTACGCCGAGCGCGTGCCCTTCGACGGCCAACTCGCGCAGCGCATGTCCGATCGCGCGGTGCAGATCGTGCTTGCCACCGATGCCGGCGAGCTGCTGCCGCGCAGCTTCTCCGATCCCACCCACTTCGAGTGCCGGTTCTGCGCCTGGCAGGACCGCTGCTGGAGATCCGCATGACTCCCGATGTCCTTCCCGATTGCAACGCGCCGATGGTCGCCGCGCGCACCGCGCACCAGGCGCTGCGCATTCCGATGCAGTGGCTCAACAACAAGGTCGAGCGCAGCGCGCGCGGCGTGCCGCACTATCGCATCGGCCATCTGGTCCGGTTCCGTTTGAGCGAACTGGAGCAGTGGCGCGATCGCCACGCGGCCGTGATCGCACCGCGACTGGAACAGACCGATGCCGCAGTGGTCGTCGTCTCACCGCCGCCGGTCGCCACAGATTTCACCGGCGTGAACTGGCACCGTCGCGAAGGGCTTGCCGAGATCTTCGTGCGTCGTCACGGCGACGACTGCCGCTACAGCGCGCGCCTGCGAAGCTGGTTCGTTCGCGCCGATCAAGGCTGGCACCGGGACGACACGCTTGTCGTGTTCGACCGGGTGCGCGGCATTTGCCGTGAAGCCGCTGATCGCGCCCGAACAGAACAGGCACGGCGCTGGTTCGCCAGTGCCACGACGGTCGCGGCCGTGGAGCGGATCGCGCGTCTGCGCGCGGATGCGATGCCGGCCGGCGAGGGGAGCGCGCAGTGACGCATCCGTCTCTGGATTTCAACGACGTCTCGCAGGTCGCCGTGCCACGCGACGGTCGGGACGAGATCCGCGCGCAACTGCTCGACCGCCTGGAATCGGTGCTGACCGCGCTGTTCCCCGCCGGCAGGAAGCGACAGGGGAAGTTCCTGATCGGCGACGTGCTCGGCAGTCCCGGCGACAGCCTGGAGGTGGTGCTTACGGGCGAGAAGGCGGGTCTGTGGACCGACCGCGCCAACAACACCGGCGGCGACATCTTCGATCTGATCGCGGCGCACTTCCGGATCGATGCACACGCCGAGTTTCCGCGCGTGCTGGACGAGGCGGGGCGGCTGCTGGGGCGCGCGTCGGCGATGCCGATCGCGAAACCGAAGAAATCGCCGCCGATCGACGACCTCGGCCCGGCGACCGCGAAGTGGGACTATCTCGACGCCGATGGCCAACTGATCGCCGTGGTCTATCGCTACGACCCACCGGGCGGCAAGAAAGAGTTCCGGCCGTGGGATGCGAAGCGCCGCAAGATGGCGCCGCCGGAGCCGCGTCCGCTCTACCACCAGCCGGGCATCGCCGCCGCGGACACGGTCGTCCTGGTCGAGGGCGAGAAGTGCGCGCAGGCGCTGATCGATGCCGGCATCGTCGCGACCACCGCGATGCACGGGGCGAACGCGCCTGTCGACAAGACCGACTGGTCGCCGCTGGCCGGCAAGACGGTGGTGATCTGGCCCGACAAGGACAAGCCCGGCTGGGAGTACGCCGAGTGCGCCGCACAGGCGATTCTGGCCGCGGGCGCGCATGGCTGCCGGATTCTCTATCCGCCGGAAGACAAACCCGAAGGCTGGGATGCGGCCGATGCGATCGCCGAGGGCTTCGATGTCGCCGGATTCCTGGTCGCCGGCCCATGCACGCCGGTCCGGTATGCGGGCGATCTTCTGGCGACGCAGACCGCGCAGGCGGGCGATCCTGCGGCCGGGCACGGCCTGTTCGAGGATCTGGACTGGACCTCGGAAGCCGGATTGGCGCGGGCGTTCACCCGGCGCAACGGCCAGGACTGGCGCTACTGCGCGCCGTGGGGCAAGTGGCTGGCCTGGACAGGCACGCGGTGGAACGCCGACCAGCGCCTGTACGTCATGCACCTGGCGCGCGAGATGTGCTGCGCGGCGGCGCTGATGTCGAAGTCGCCGCCATTGAGCCGCCGGCTGGCCAGTGCCGCCTCGATCGCCGCGGTCGAGCGGATCGCACGATCGGAGCCCGAACTCAGTTCGATTCCGGACGAGTGGGATGCGAACCTCTGGGCGCTCAACACGCCGGGCGGGGTGGTCGATCTGCGCAACGGCCGATTGGCGACGCATCGACGCGAGGATGCGATGACCCGGATCGCCACGGCGACGCCGCGCGGCGACTGCACCCGCTGGCGCGCATTCCTCGGCGATGTGACCGGCGGCGACGCGGAGTTGCAGGCGTACCTGCAGCGGATGGCCGGCTACTGCCTCACCGGCGCGACCAGCGCGCACGCGCTGTTCTTCCTCTACGGCACCGGCGCGAACGGCAAGTCGGTGTTCGTGACCGCGCTGGCGACAATCCTCGGCGACTACGCGACCAACGCGCCGATGGACACGTTCATGGAGGCGCGCGGTGATCGCCATCCGACCGATCTGGCCGGCCTGCGCGGCGCGCGCTTCGTCGCCTCGGTCGAGACCGAGCAGGGCCGGCGCTGGAACGAATCGAAGATCAAGGCGATCACCGGCGGCGACAAGGTCTCGGCGCGGTTCATGCGTCAGGACTTCTTCGAGTACACGCCGCAGTTCAAGCTGGTCATCGCGGGCAACCATAAGCCCGCGATCCGCAACGTCGACGAAGCGATGAAGCGGCGCATGCACCTGATCCCGTTCACGGTGACGATCCCGCCCGAACGTCGCGATCCGAAGCTGACCGAGAAGCTGCTCGCCGAGCGCGACGGCATTCTCGCCTGGGCGCTGGCCGGTTGCCTGCAGTGGCAGCGCACGGGCCTGCAGCCGCCCGCGAGCGTGCTCTCGGCGACCGAGGAGTATTTCGAGGCCGAGGACGCGCTGGGGCGGTGGATCGACGAGCGGTGCGTCCGCATCGAACGTGCCCGATCGTTGACGGCCGAACTGTTCAACGACTGGAAGGCGTGGGCGGAGGCCGCAGGCGAGTTCGTCGGCTCGCAGCGCCGGTTCTCGGACCAGTTGGTCGCCCGAGGCGTCGAGAAGTGGCGCAACGGCCTGGGCGTGCGCGGCTTCCAGGGCATCGGCCTGAAGGCGGAGCCCCGACCCGAGCGCAGCAGATTCCCCGACGACAACGACGATTGATTCCCCGCCATGCCACCCACGTCTGACGCAGTCGACACAGTCCATGATTATCCTCTTTACGTGCGTGTACGCGCGCGTAAGGAGTTATCCATAAGCTGAGTCGACTGCGTCAGACCCGATCTCCACAGGACTCCGGAATGACCAGATCCCTCCTCGCGCTCGACCTCGGCACCACCACGGGCTGGGCGCTGCGCACCCCCGATCGCCGCATCGTCAGCGGCACGCAATCGTTCAAGCCGCAACGCTTCGAGGGCGGCGGCATGCGCTTCCTGCGCTTCGTTCGCTGGCTGGACGAACTGCAGACGCTCTCGGGCGGCCTGCAGCACCTCGCATTCGAGGAAGTGCGCCGACACGCCTCCACGGACGCCGCGCACGCCTATGGCGGTTTCCTCGGCCAACTCTCCGCCTGGTGCGAGCAACGCCAGATCCCGTACCAGGGCGTGCCCGTGGGCACGATCAAGAAGCACGCCACCGGCAAAGGCAATGCGAACAAGGACGCGATGCTCGCCGCGGTGCGGAGCTGGGGCTACGCGCCCGTCGACGACAACGAAGCGGATGCGCTCGCGCTGCTGCACTGGGCCATCGCGCAGGAGCGTTCGGCATGACCGTATGGACGTTCGACGAAGTCGAGCATCGCTTCCACGAAGCCGCAGCGACGTCGTATCGCTTGCCCGCCGCGCGCGTGGCCGGCTACGTCAGTCTGTGGCCCGAGATCGCGCGCCAGTCGTGGGAGGGCTACGCGGACGAGCGGATCGTGCTGCGCTTCCCGGCGACGCCCGCGGCGGTCGATCGCCTGGCCGAGACCACGCAGTGGCTGCAATGGCTGAGCGTGGAGCAGCGCAAGCTGGTGTGGGCGCGCGCCCGCTACGTACCGTGGCGAGCGATCTGTGAAGCGCACCAATGCTCCAAGCCCACCGCGTGGCGGCGCTGGCGGCACGCGCTCACGTTGATCGTGGTGCAGCTCAACGGCCAGCCACCACGCATCGTGGAGGCGATTACGCAGCATGACGCGACGTGACGCAATCGAACGCAAGCGCGCGCGTTGGATCGTAAAACCCCACGAAAATCGATGAAACACTCCCCCCGATTGCGGGGTATCTTGTGTGCCACGGTGGTCATGCGTCCTGAAGCAGCACGCTTCGGTCGCGATGGCGACCCACGAGGTCAGTTATAGACCCACAGGGTCTACGGGTCCTCCCTGTCGCACTGCAACAGCGGGCGGCAAAGCCGCAGAACCCCGCTACCGTCTGACTGCAAACCGAGGTTTGCGCCGGTTTGCGGGTTTGCAGGTTTGCGGTGCAACCCAGCGTTTGCACCGCGACGCTCTTCCACTTCTCTCCAGCCCATCGGCCAGCGCGTTCGTCCCCCCTGTTCCCGGACGCGCTGGTCGGTGGGTTTCTTTTTCCGAGCCCACGATGCCCCACGCCCTCACCGTCGAGACCCGCCGGGTCGAGGCGCTGATTCCTTATGCGAAGAACCCGCGCACGCACAGCGATGCGCAGATCGCGCAGATCGCCGCGAGCATCGTGGAGTTCGGCTGGACTTCGCCGATCCTGGTCGATGGCGACAACGGCGTGATCGCCGGCCACGGTCGGCTGCTCGCCGCACGTCGGCTCGGCATGACCGACGTGCCGGTGATCGAACTGGCGCACCTGGACGCGGCACAGAAGCGCGCGCTGATCATCAACGACAACCGCATCGCACTCAACGCGGGGTGGGACGACGCGCTGCTCGTGCTGGAACTGGCGGACCTCTCGGACGCGGGGTTCGACCTGGACCTGACCGGCTTCTCCGCCAGCGAGATCGAGCGCCTACTCGATCTGGTGGAAGACGGCGACGCCGCGGGCGGCGATACGGAACCTGTGTCGCCTGCTGCGGAAGCAGCGAACGACGAAGATGCCGATGCTGGCATGCCGGACGATGGCGATGGAGATAGCGACGAACACGATCCTGCGCCGGCAATGGCGTCAGTGTCGCGTGCGGGCGATGTCTGGATCATCGGACCGCACCGCCTGATCTGCGGCGACGCCGCCGATCCGGCCGTGGTCGCGGCGCTGATGCGCGGCGAGACCGCGCATCTGTGCGTCACCTCGCCGCCCTACGCCCGGCAGCGCGACTACGCCAGCGGCATCGGCGACTGGGACGCGCTGATGCGCGGCGTGTTTGCTGCGGCCGAGCGCGCACTGCGGGACGACGCACAGTTGCTGGTCAACCTGGGCCTCGTCCACGACGACAACGAAGTGCAGCCGTATTGGGATGACTGGACCGCGTGGATGCGCGCGCAGGGCTGGCGGCGGTTCGGCTGGTACGTCTGGGATCAGGGGCCGGGCCTGCCGGGCGATTGGCGTGGACGCCTCGCGCCCAGCTTCGAGTTCGTCTTCCACTTCAACCGCAGCAACCGCAAGGCGAACAAGACCGTGCCGTGCAAATTCGCCGGGCAGGACATCCACCTGCGCGCCGATGGCACGTCCACCGCGCTGCGCGGCCGGGATGGCGGCGCACTGGCCTGGTCGCACGAGCACCAGCCGACGCAGGCCATGCGGATTCCGGACTCGGTGATTCGCATCATGCGCCACAAGGGCAAGCTCGGCCGGGGCATCGACCATCCGGCGGTGTTCCCGGTCGCGCTGCCGACGTTCGTGATCGAGGCGTACTCGGATGCGGGCGAGGTGGTGTACGATCCCTTCGGCGGCAGCGGCACCACGCTGATCGCCTGCGAACGCACCGGGCGCGTCTGTCGTGCGGTGGAGATCGCCGCCGAGTACGTCGATGTCGCCATCGAACGCGCGCGCCAGCAACTGCCGGGCGTGCCGATCACGCTCGAAGCGACCGGGCAACCGTTTGATGCGGTCGCGGACGAACGTCGTGGCGCGACGTCGGAGGCGGCATGAGCTGGGTCGCGGAGAAGATCGAGCACTGGCCGCTCGCGCGGCTGTTGCCCTATGCGCGCAACGCGCGCACGCACTCGGACGACCAGGTCGCGCAGATCGCCGCCAGCATCGTCGAGTTCGGGTTCACGAACCCGTGTCTCGTCGGTGGCGATGGCGTGCTGGTGGCGGGTCACGGTCGCCTGTTGGCGGCGCGCAAGCTCGGACTGGAGACGGTGCCGGTAGTCGTGCTCGATCACCTCTCGCCGACCCAGCGTCGCGCGCTGGTCCTCGCGGACAACCGCATCGCCGAGAACGCAGGCTGGGACGACGCGATGCTGCGCACCGAGTTGGAGGCGCTGCAGGCCGACGGTTTCGATCTGGACCTGACCGGCTTCGATCCGGACGCGCTCGCCGAGTTGCTGGCGGGCGAGGAGACCGACCAGGCCGGCGAGGTCGATGACGACGACGTGCCCGAAGAGGCGGTCGCCGTGGTGTCGCGCCCCGGCGACCTGTGGGTGCTGGGCGAGCACCGAGTGCTATGCGGCGACGCGACCGATCCGGAGAGCTACGCGCGTCTGCTGCCCGGCGAGCGCGCGGACATGGTCTTCATCGACCCGCCTTACAATGTCGACTACGCCAACAGCGCGAAGGACAAGCTGCGCGGCACGCAGCGTCCGATCCTCAACGACAATCTCGGCGAGGGCTTCTACGATTTCCTGCTCGCCGCGCTCACGCCGATCGTGGCGCACTGCCGCGGCGCGATCTACATCGCCATGTCCTCGGGCGAACTCGACACGCTGCAAGCCGCGTTTCGCGCCGCGGGCGGTCACTGGTCGACGTTCGTGATCTGGGCGAAGAACACCTTCACGCTCGGACGCGCCGACTACCAGCGCCAGTTCGAGCCGATTCTCTACGGTTGGCCGGAAGGCGCGCAGCGTCACTGGTGCGGCGATCGCGACCAGGGCGACGTGTGGCAGATCAAGAAGCCGCAGCGCAACGATCTGCACCCGACGATGAAGCCCGTGGAGTTGGTGGAGCGGTGCATCCGCAACTCCAGCCGGCCGGGCGATGTGGTCCTCGACAGCTTCGGCGGATCGGGCACGACGCTGATCGCCGCGCACAAGAGCGGCCGGCGCGCGCGACTGATGGAACTCGACCCGAAGTACGTCGACACCATCATCCGCCGCTGGCAGACCTGGAGCGGTGAGTCCGCGGTGCGCGAGGCTGACGGCGTCGCGTTCGACGACGCGGCGGACGCGGTCGAGTGAACGCGCCGATCCAGGCGCCGGCCTTCTACAACGAAATCGAACCGTATCTCTGCACATGGCTCAACCACCAGATCGCCGCCGGCCTGATTCCGCCGGGGCGCGTCGACGGGCGCGACATCCGTGACCTCGACGCGGACGACCTCGCCCGCCACCGGCAGGTCCACCTGTTCGCGGGCGTCGGCGGCTGGGCCTACGCCGCCCGGCTCGCCGGCTGGCCCGACGACGCCGAACTGTGGAGCGCCTCGTGCCCGTGCCAGCCGTTCTCGGTCGCGGGCAAGCGCGGTGGGACCAACGATCCACGGCATCTATGGCCCGACGTGTTTCGGCTCGTCCGACAGCGTCGCCCCACCGCACTCGTGGGCGAACAGGTTGCAGCAGCGGCTGGCCAGGGTTGGCTCGACGGAGTGTTCGCTGATCTGGCGAGTCTCGGTTACACCTGCGAAGCGGCGGCTGTTCCGGCTTGTGCCGTCAATGCGCCCCATCGACGCGATCGACTGTGGTTTGTGGCTTACACCGACGACGCGCGACTACAAGGATTCGTGGGGGATGTCGCTGGCGCCGAGGAAGGATGGGGCGTCGCGGACGGATCTGCTGCCGCGCCAGGTGTATGCGACGGTGCGGGCGCTGTGGGCGACGCCGACGGCCTCGGCCGACAAATCGATCCGCACGCCGGAGGGCGCGCGCCGGGAAGTCGAGCGCGACCGCTCGCCGGATCTGGCGGCGCAGACGCTGGCGCTGTGGCCGACGCCGACGAGTCTGGCGCCGCCGAAGGACGGCTACAACGGGGCGGGGAATTCGGCGGGGCTGGTGGCGATCCGGCAGATCGCGCTGGGGCTGTATCCGACCCCGACGAGCGCCTGCGCGAGCGGCGGCCAGACCTCGCGCAGCGGCACGCGCAGGCACGAACCATTGCTGCGCGGGATCGCGATGGACGTGAGCGCGGCGCTTGGGACGACGTCGAGTGGATCGTCGGCTACGACGGCAAGGCGCGCCGGGTCCCTCGCACCGGAATTCGTCTTCTGGCTGATGGGATACCCGCGCGCATTCCTCGACTGCGCGCCGCCGGCAATGCGATCGTCCCGGTCCTCGGCGCGGAAGTCATCCGGGCGTTGATGGACACGTTGTCGGATCGCTGAGGTGGATCGCAATGCGGGACCGGGCGATGCCCGATCCCGCAGAGGGGTCGTTCGGTGGGTGCGTCAGATCTTCGCGACGCTGAACTCGTCGTCTTCGTAGATGTGTTTCGACATGCGCGCATCGGCGTTCGCGCGCAGTCCGTCCTCGCCGTACCGGCTGAGGGCGGCGCAGCGCGCGAGGGTGTCGTTGCGTTCGTGGACGGTGCCGATGCAGCCGACGCCGGTGACGTGAATCTGCCATTCGTGCATGGCCTGCTCCGTGGTGGCGTTCGAGGACAGGGACCGGGTGCGGCCCGGTCCCGGTGCGGTCAGGCGTCTTCGTTGAACATGAAGCTGCCGGGGCCGTTGCCCTCATCGTCGCTGAGCAGGATGAGCGTGCGTTCCTTGCCGTCGCGGCACTTGATGACGAAACCGTACAACTCTTCGTCGAGCGGATCGTCGCTGGCGCCGCTGCGGGCGAGTGCGGTGATGGTGCCGCCGACCAGCGGTGCGAGTTGCTTGAGGTAGAAATCGATCGAGGAGGACATCGGAAACTCCAGTGGTTTGAGGGGTGATGGGGGCAACCGTCGAGGCGCGGTCAATCGCGCTCGACGGTCTCGTCGTGGATCGCGGCGTGAATCACGAAACCGGTGAGGTAAGGCAATCCCTGCGGGATGCCGTAGTCGATGGCGGTGCGCCGCTTGATGGTCATGCGCATCCATGCCGCGACGGTGGTCGCGACCGCGTCGGGCAGCGCCTGACCGTGGTACTGGTGGCCGCAGACTTCATCGGCGAAGTGCCGTCCGGCCTTGCTGTCGAGAAAGGCGCGCACATCCTCCAGCGACTCGCCGGTGGCCTCGGCGATGGCGGTCATCGCGAGCGGCCACGCGACGCTGGCGTAGCCGCGCATCGTGCCCCAGAAGCCCCAGCTTTCGTTTTCGGTGGCGGGGATGGCGGTGTTCGTGTTCGTGCTCATGCTGTGCGGTCTGCCGTGTGGTGTGTGTGCGGACATGAACGCGCTGTTCGCGATGGAAGCCAAGCGAAAGATCGCGCTTATCGGCTTGTTTTTTTCGCTCTTTCGCGAGGTCCGTCGTGCATCGATTGTCGGTGCGCAATGCCGCGTATCGGCGCGGCATTACGTCAGGCTGCGTTGCGCTGCGACATCACGCCGTCGGCGCGGCCTCGACGATGCGGTAGACGCGCACGCCGCCTTCGGCCTTGTCGGAGGTGACGGTCAGGCCGAGCTTCTTCTTGAAGGCCCCGGCGAAGGTGCCGCGCACCGTGTGCGCCTGCCAGTTCGTCGCTTCGCAGATCTGCGCGATGGTGGCGCCTTCGGGTCGCTTGAGCATCGCGATCACCTGCGCCTGCTTGCTGTTCTCGCGGGTGCGCGGCGCGGCCTGTTCGCCTTCGCCGGAGGCTTCGGTCTTCGGTGCGGCCTTGGCTTTGCGTGCGGCCTTCTTGCCGGCCGGCGTCGCCGTTTCGGTGGCGGCGGTCTGCTCGGGGCGCGCGCGGCCCAGCGCCTCGTAGGCGGCATCGGTGACGATCCAGTCGCCGTTGTTGCCGATGATCATTGCGCGGGTGAAGAGGCCTTCGATGACCTTCTTGCGCGCGCCGCCCTTGATGGTGTCGGGGAACCATTCGACCTTGCCTTGCGTGCGGTCGATGGCGTGGGTCAGCACGGCGGTCTGGGTGTCGTTGAGCGTGATCGGCTTGGCGGTGGTGGCGGTGTTCATTGCGGTGCTCCTGTTTGCGTGTGGTGTTTGGGTTTGGTTGGCGCGATGGGATGAACGCGCTGTTCCCCACCGAAGCCAAGCGCTCATTCGCCGATCCGTGCGTCGTTAAGCCAACGGACGGGAAGCCGTCGCCTGGCGCGCTGTGCGCGCGCGAAGTCAAGTCATTGGTCAAGCATTCGGATGGGAATTTCGATCCGCGCGTATGCGCGCCATCGCGGCGTCACCGACACCGCGGTCCACAAGGCGATCCGTGCCGGGCGCATCGCGCCGGAGGCCGACGGCACCATCGATGCGGCGAAGGCCGATGCGGAGTGGGCGCGCAATTCCGCGCCGGCACGCAGCGGCACGCAGGCGCGCGCACCGCGCGTGACGGTGCCGGAGGCGGCCGACATCGGGCGCGAGACGGGCCGCGACGCGGGCACGGCGGCGCTGCCGGCGGGCGGTGCGTCGCTGTTGCAGGCGCGCACCGTCAACGAGGTCGTCAAAGCGCAAACGAACAAAGTGCGATTGGCCCGCCTTAAAGGCGAGCTGGTCGAGCGTTCGCAGGTCGTGGCGCATGTGTTCAAGCTGGCGCGCGACGAACGCGATGCGTGGCTGAACTGGCCCGCGCGCGTGTCGGCGCAGATGGCGGCGACGCTGGCGGTCGATCCGCATGCGATGCATCTGGCGCTGGAAGCGGCGGTGCGCGCGCACCTCGCCGAATTGGGCGAGGTGCGAGTGAAGGTGGATTAGGCGCTCACGAGCAGCGCGCAGGCCTGCTGGAGCAGGTGGTCGACCATCGCAAGGCGCGCGTGTCGGGCGGGATCGTCGTTGTCCTCGTCGCTGCGCGTTTCGAGGCGGATGTGCATCTCGGCGAGCGAACTTTCGATGCCGTTGAGGCTGTCGAGACTGTCGCCCGCTTGCAAGGCGTCGTCGGGTTCACCGCCGGCCGCGCCCAGCGCCTGCTCGATGCCGCTGACCGCGAAGTTCAGGCCGTTCTGAAACTCCTCGTCGTCGGGATAGGCGTCGTACAGCGACTCGATGCGCTGGCGAAGGAGCAACAGATCGGTGTGCAGTGCGTCGTGCATGGCGGTGTCCTCGATGGCCGGTGTGGCCGGGGACCGCATGAACGCGCTGTTCGCCACCAAAGCCAAGCGTCACCAACGTCGCACTGCAACAAGGTTCACGAATGCTCGACTACGAAGGCGCGCACGAGATCGAGCGTGCCTGGCATGAGGGCCTGACCCCCGATCCGCTGCTGTCGGTCTCCGCCTGGGCCGACCAGCACCGGATGCTCTCGAGCAAGGCCTCGGCCGAGCCCGGACGCTGGCGCACCGCGCGCACGCCCTACCTGCGCGAGATCATGGATTGCCTCTCGCCCGCCTCGCCGATCGAGCGCGTGGTGCTGATGAAGGGCGCGCAGGTCGGCGGTACGGAGTGCGGCAGTTGCTGGATCGGCTACGTGATCCACCACGCGCCCGGCCCGATGATGGCGGTCTGGCCCACGGTGGAGATGGCCAAGCGCAACTCCAAGCAGCGAATCGACCCGCTGATCGAAGAGTCGCCTGTACTGGCCGCGTTGATCGCACCGGCGCGTTCGCGCGATGCGGGCAACACCATCCTCGCCAAGGAGTTCCGCGGCGGCGTGCTGGTGATGACCGGCGCCAACAGTGCGGTCGGCCTGCGCTCGATGCCGGTGCGGTATCTGTTTCTCGACGAAGTGGATGGCTACCCGCTCGACGTCGAGGGCGAAGGCGATGCGATCTCGCTTGCGGAGGCGCGCACGCGCACCTTCACGCGACGCAAGATCTTCATCGTGTCGACGCCGACCATCGCGGGCGCCAGCAGCATCGAGCGCGAATACGAGGCGTCGGACCAGCGTCGATATTTCGTGCCGTGCACGCACTGCGCACATGCGCAGTGGTTGCGGTTCGAGCAGTTGCGCTGGGATCGCGGGCGACCGGAGACGGTGGCCTACATGTGCGAGTCGTGCGACATGCCCATCGTCGAGCACCACAAGACGTGGATGCTCGAACAGGGGCAGTGGCGCGCGACGGCACCGGGCAACGGCCGAACGGCCGGCTTCCACCTGTCGTCGCTGTACAGCCCGGTGGGCTGGCGCAGCTGGCGCGAGATCGCCGCGGCGTGGGAGAGCGCGATCGACAAGACGACGGGTTCGGCGTCGGCGATCAAGACCTTCAAGAACACCGAACTCGGCGAGACCTGGGTCGAGGAGGGCGAGGCGCCGGACTGGCAGCAGTTGCTGGAGCGGCGCGAGGACTACCGCATCGGCCACGTGCCGCGCGGCAGCCTGCTGCTGGTCGGCGGCGCCGACGTGCAGAAAGACCGCATCGAGGTCTCGGTCTGGGCGTTCGGTCGCAGCAAGGAAGCGTGGTTGGTCGAACATCGCGTGCTGATGGGCGATACCGCGCGCGACGCGGTGTGGACCCAACTGCGCGCATTGCTCGCCGAGACCTGGACCCACGCGGGCGGGGCGCAACTGCCGCTGGCGCGTTTCGCCATCGATACCGGTTTCGCGACGCAAGAGGTCTACGCCTTCGTGCGCGCCTGCCGCGACAGTCGGGTGATGGCGGTGAAGGGCGCGGCGCGCGGCGCGGCGCTGATCGGGACGCCGACGGCGGTGGACGTCACCGTCGCCGGCAAAAAGCTGCGGCGAGGCGTGAAGGTGTACACGGTGGTTGTCGGTATTGCGAAGCAGGAGCTGTACCAGCATCTGCGCCTGCACACCGATGTCGCGGAGGACGGCCTGACGCCGGTGTATCCGGCGGGCTTCATCCACCTGCCGAAGATCGATGCCGAGTTCCTGCAGCAGTTGTGCGCGGAGCAGTTGATCACGCGGCGGGACCGGAGCGGTTATGCGGTCCGCGAGTGGCAGAAGCTGCGCGAGCGCAACGAGGCGCTCGACTGCTACGTGTACGCGCGCGCCGCAGCGGCAGCGGCCGGGCTGGATCGTTTCGAGGATCGTCACTGGCGCGAATTGGAACGCTCGCTCGGCATTGCTAGGACGAACGATCCACCGCCCATCGCCACCACCACCGGACCCGAGGAGGCCACCGACAACGGTGGCCTTTCCACATCTGCGCGCCCGAATCGTCGGCGCGTGATCAAGAGCCGTTGGCTCCATCGCTGAGATTCGTTGCATGAGCTACACCCCCGAACAACTCGCCGCGCTCGAACGCGCGCTCGCGACCGGCGAACAGCGCGTGACCTTCGGCGATCGCACCGTCGAATACCGCTCGATCGACGACCTGATCGCCGCGATCGGCGTCGTGCGACGCGGTCTCGAAGAGCAGGCGATCGCCGCCGGCACCGTCAAGCGCCGCCCGCGCCGCGTCGTCGTGAACACCGACAAGGCGACGTGATCGCATGAGTTGGTGGTCGCGGCTGCGCGCCCGGATGTTCGGCGCGTCACCCACCTACGACGGCGTCGGCGGCGGGCGACGTGCCCGCTTCTGGCAGGTCGGCAATCCCGGCGCGGTCGCCGCGCTGGCGTATGCGCAGGATGAACTGCGCGCCAAGAGCCGCGATCTGGTCCGCCGCAACGCCTGGGCCGCGACCGGCGTCGAGGCGTTCGTCGCGAACGCTATCGGTACCGGGATCAAGCCGCAGTCGATGCTCGCCGATCTCGACCAGCGCGAGGCGGTGCAGGCGCTGTGGCGCGACTGGTGCGAGGAGGCGGACGCCGCAGGCCTGACCGATTTCTACGGCCTGCAGGCGCTGGCGTGCCGAGCGATGCTCGAAGGCGGCGAGTGCCTGGTGCGGTTGCGCTACCGGCGGCCGGAAGATCGCCTCAGCGTCGGCCTGCAGCTGCAACTACTCGAACCCGAGCACCTGCCGACGACGCTGAATCGGGAGCTTCCCAACGGCAACGTCATCCGCGCCGGCATCGAGTTCAACGGCATCGGCGTGCGCGTCGCCTATCACTTGTACAAGAGCCATCCCGGCGACGGGATGCTCGCGCCGATGTCGGCGCACGGCGGCCTGGACACGGTGCGTGTGCCGGCGAACGAGATCCTGCACCTGTTCCGCCCGTTGCGCCCCGGTCAGATTCGCGGCGAGCCGTGGCTGGCGCGGGCGCTGGTGAAGCTGCACGAACTCGACCAGTACGACGACGCCGAGCTGGTGCGCAAGAAGACCGCGGCGATGTTCGCGGGCTTCATCACCCGCGGTGCGCCCGAGGATGCGCTGCTGGGCGAGGGCGAGGCCGATGCGCAGGGTGTCGCGATGGCAAGCCTGGAGCCGGGGACGATGCAGTTCCTGGAGCCGGGCGAGGACGTGAAGTTCTCGCAGCCGGCGGATGTCGGTTCGAGCTACGCCGAGTTCATGCGCCAGCAGTTCCGCGCGGTCGCCGCCGCGATGGGCATCACCTACGAAATGCTCACCGGCGATCTGACGCAGGTGAACTACTCCTCCATCCGTGCCGGGCTGCTCGAGTTCCGGCGCCGCTGCGAGGCGATCCAGCACGGCGTGATCGTGCATCAACTGTGTCGCCCGCTGTGGCGCGCGTGGATGACGCAGGCGGTGCTCGAAGGCGCGCTGACGCTGCCCGGCTACGCGCGCGGCGGCGTCGCGCGTCGTCGCCAATACCTCGCGGTGAAGTGGATCGCGCAGGGCTGGCAGTGGGTCGATCCGAAGAAGGAGTTCGACGCGATGATCGCGGCGATCCGCGGCGGCCTGCTCTCACGCTCGGAAGCGATCTCCAGCTTCGGCTACGACGCCGAAGACATCGATCGCGAGATCGCCGCCGACAACGCTCGCGCCGATGCCCTTGGGCTGCGCTTCGATTCCGATCCCCGTTACGACCACCCCGCGCAAGCGGCGGCGACACCTGCTTCCCAGGCGAATTGATGACCTCCCTTGTCCACCTGGCGTCCCGTCTCTACGGGACGCCGCTGCTGATCGCGCGCGCCAAACTCGACACGATCCTCGCCGTGCTCGGTCCGCGCATCGGACTGGCGCCGACCGAACTGGCGTTGCCGGTCGTCGTGCCGGCCGCAGCGGAACCCGAACCCGGCCCGACCGCGCCCGGTATCGCCGTGATTCCGATCCACGGCACGCTCGTGCGCCGCGCGATCGGACTCGATGCCGCCTCGGGCCTCACGTCCTACACGCGCATCGCCGCCGATCTGGATGCCGCGCTCGCGGCCCCGGAGGTCGCGGGCATTCTGCTCGATATCGACTCGCCCGGCGGTGAAGCCGGCGGCGTGTTCGAGTTGGGCGCACGCATTCGTGAGGCGAGCGCACGAAAGCCGGTGTGGGCGCATGCCGGCGACAGCGCGTTCTCCGCCGGCTATGCGCTCGCTTGCGCTGCGCAGCGCGTGACGCTCGCGACCACCGGCGGCGTCGGCTCGATCGGCGTGATCGCGCTGCACATCGACCAGTCGGTGCGCAACGCGCAGAACGGTCTCAGCGTGACCGCGCTGTATGCCGGCGCACACAAGAACGACGCCACCCCACACGCGCCGCTGACGCCGCAGGCGACCGACGCGCTGCAATCCGAAATCGATCGCCTCTACGCCCTGTTCGTCGCGCACGTCGCCGCCATGCGCGGCCTCGACGCCAACGCCGTGCGCGCGACCGAAGCGGCGCTGTTCTTCGGCGAGGACGCGCTCGCTGCGGGCCTCGCCGATGGCGTCGCGTCGCTCGACGCCACCCTCGCCGACTTCGCCACCGCCCTCGGCAGGCGCGGGCGTCCGCCCGGTTCCAACCCACCGCTCGCATTACCCGCGCGCCTTGCGCTCCCACCCCCCACGGAGTTGTCCATGACCGAATCCACTGCGACGGCGCCCGCGCCGTCCACGCCCCCTGCCGCGCCCGCACCGGCCGCTGTGCCGGCGCCGACCGCGTCCGTCGCGCCGCCTTCCACCGATCCGCAGGCAGAGGCCGTCGCCATCGCCGAGCTGTGCCTGCTCGCCGGTTGCCCGGAACGCACCACCGAGTTCCTCGCCGCGCGCATGAGCGCCGCCCAGGTCCGCCAGGTGTTGCTGCAAGCCCGCGCCGACCAGGTCGAGATCGCCTCGCACCACCTCGCGAACGCGGCGCCTGCGGCGGCGACCACCACCAACCCGGTCCTCGATGCGGTGCGCAAGCGCATCGCGTCGACGACCCCGCAAGGAGCCTGAGCCATGCCTGTGCTGCACGAACCCGTCAACCTCGCCGACCTGCTCAAGTACGAAGCCCCGAATCTGTACTCCCGCGACGAAGTCGTCGTCGCCGCGGGCCAGACCCTCGCGCTCGGCGCCGTCGTCGGTCGCGTGACCGCGACCCGCGAGATCGTCGCCCTCGATCCCGCCGCGAACGACGGCCGCGAGATCGCCGCCGGTGTCCTGATCGAAGCGATCACCACGACCGCGACCGAACGCCGCCGCAGCGTGATCGTTTCGCGTCACGCCATCGTCTTCGGCGGCGCGCTGGTCTTCGCCCCCACCCTTACCGCCGAACAGACCGCTGCTGCCCTCGCGCAGCTGGCGGCGCTCGGCGTCCTCGTCCGTCAATTCCCCCAGGTCGCCGCCTCCCATGCTGAATCCCTTCGCTAACCCCGCGTTCTCGATGGCCGCGCTCACCGCTGCCATCAACCTGATTCCGAACCGCTACGGTCGGCTGCAGGAACTGGACCTGTTCCCCGAGAAGCCGGTGCGCTCGCGCCAGATCCTCGTCGAGGAAAAGGCCGGCGTGCTGACCCTGCTGCCGACCCGGCCGCCGGGCTCGCCCGGCACGCTCGCTGCGCACGACAAGCGCCGCGTGCGCTCGTTCGTCGCGCCGCACATTCCGCACGACGACGTGGTGCTGCCCGAGGAAGTCTCCGGCCTGCGCGCCTTCGGCTCGGAGACCGAACTCGAATCGGTCGCGGGCGTGATCGCCGAGCGCCTGGAGACCATGCGCAACAAGCATGCGATCACGCTTGAGCACCTGCGCATGGGCGCGCTCAAGGGCCAGATCCTCGACTCGGACGGCAGCGTGCTCTACGACCTGTTCGAGGAGTTCCGGATCGCGCAGCAGCACGTGCCCTTCCAGATCGACAACCCGAACAACGGCACCGATGTGAAGCAGAAGTGCATCGAGACGTTGGCGCTGATCGAGGAGGGTCTGCTCGGTGAGTTCATGACTGGCGCGCGCGTGCTGTGCTCGCAGGAATTCTTCGCCGCGCTCACCTCGCACAAGGACGTCAAGACCGCCTACGCGCAGTGGCAGCAGGGCGCGGTGCTGATCAACGACGTGCGCAAGGGCTTCAGCTTCGGCGGTCTGGTGTTCGAGGAGTATCGCGGCAAGGCGTCGGACCTGGAAGGCACAGTGCGCCGGTTCATCGCGCCGGGCGAGGCGCACGCCTTCCCGATCGGCACCCTCAACACCTTCGGCACCTACAACGCGCCGGCCGATTTCAACGAGACGGTCAACACGCTGGGCCGGCCGGTGTACGCCAAGCTCGATGCGCGCAAGTTCGAGCGCGGCACCGACCTGCACACGCAGTCCAATCCGCTGCCGATGTGCCTGCGGCCGAGCGTGCTGGTCAAGCTCTCGATCAACTGAGGAATCCCCCATGACCACACACGATCAGCTGGCGGCAGTGCCGTCGGCCGGGGATCGCTTTGTCCGCGCGATCGACCGGGTGCTGATCCACGAGGGCGGCGATGCCGACGATCCGCGCGATCCCGGCGGTCGCACGCGCTGGGGCATCAGCCAGCGCACGTATCCGACCCTGGACATCCGCCGGCTCACGCGGACGGAGGCGATCGCGCTGTACCGGCGCGACTTCTGGACGCCGCTGCAGGGCGATGCGTTGCCGCCCGCACTCGCATTCCAGGCGTTCGACGCCGCGGTGAATCACGGCGTCGGCCGCACGGTGCGCTGGCTGCAGCGGTTGGTCGGCGTGCGGATCGATGGGCAACTCGGGCCGGTGACGCTCGCGGCCCTGCGTTCGGCCGATGAAGCGTCGCTGATCGAGCGGCTGCTCGCGCTGCGTCTCGACCTGTATGCAGAGCACGACCGTTTCGCGGTGTTCGGTCGCGGCTGGACGCGGCGGACCGCCGAGAACCTGCGGTATGCCGCGCGGGATCTTGCGTGAGCAGTCCGCTCGATCCGGCCTTCGAGGCCGCGCACGACGCGCTGTTCGCGGTGTTCGGCGAGCCGGCCATCGTGCGCCGGGGTCGCCGGCCGCCGGTGCCGGTGCGCGTGGTGATCACCTACAACGTGGCCGAGTTGGGCGACTACAGCCAGGGCTTCGCCCGCGTCACCACCGTGAAGTTCCGCAATCCCGAGTGGCGACCGCGTGCGGGCGATGTCCTGCATGTCCCCGGCGGACGGTTCCGGATCGAGCGCATCGTCGTCGACGACGGCTTCGTGACCGAAACGGTCCTCAATGGTTAACGCACCGATCCCGTGGGCGATCCTGGAGTTGGTGCAGACGCGCCTGCGCACGGTGCGTCGGGCGAACGACTACCGCACCGACGCCGGTCGCGATGTGCGCCTGGAGCCGGCGCCGTTCGATCCGAACGATGCCCCGCGCCTGACGCTGTATCCGTTGACCTCCGTCTTTCCCGACGATGCGCGCAGTGCGGGCGAGCGTGGGTTCACCTTCGTCGTCGAGGCGCTGGTGCCGGTGCGGATCGACAACGCGCAGCAACGCATCGTCGAGACGATCGCCGACATCGAGGATGCGCTCGACGGCTACGCGCAGGCGCCGCTGGCGCTGCCGCTGCAGTTCCAGGAATCGGTGCTGCTCGACCGGCCGGATGGTATTGCGGCGATCGCGGGGCAGGTGCTGTTCGGAACGCGCTATAGACGGGTAGGGCGACAGTGATGCCAGTGGGCTCAGGGCTGTGCCGGCGGCCACAGCCGCGCAACGTGAACCAGGGCCAGCACCCAGATGATCTGCGCGGTCTCGTCGACCTCATACACGAGTCGGTAGTTTTCGTGCGGTATCAGCTCGCGTGTGCCCGGCACGAGGCCGACGCGGCCCATCATCGGAAATCGCGCCAACGCCGCTGCGGCCTCGCCGAAACGTTCATCCAGCGCCAGCGCCGCCATCGGCGCGTCTTCGCACACGGTCTCGAAGATGGCGAGGCGATCCTGACGGGCGGCGTCGCTCCAGCGGACCTTCACGCTCAAGCGCCGGCCTGGCGCCGCACGGCATCGCGGCGCGCCGCGAACTCAGCCTCGACGGTCTCGTCCGAGGCATGCCGACCTTCGGCAATCTGCGCGCGGGCGCGTTCGACCTTGTCCTGCACGAAGGCCTCGTATGCCTGGCGTTGCTGCCGGCTGCGGACGTACTCGCGCATGAGTTCGCGGACGACCTGGGAGGCCGGTCGGTGCTCGGCTTCGGTCGCCGCCATGAAGGCATCGCGCAGTTCCGCTTCGAGCTTCAACGTGAACACGGTGGCTTTGGTCATGGCCAAGGCTCCAGAAAGGTACTAACGTCGTATGCACAATAACATGACGGGGCGGCCGTGAGTACCGCTCGCCCCCCGTCCGGCGGCGCGTTCGCGTTGCACGCCGATCTCGACGGCCTGCTGTCCGCCTCCCGCAACCTGAGCGTGCTGGCCTCGCACCTGCCGACCCTGCACGCGCGCGCGATCGGCACGCTGCGGCGTCGCCTGCCCGTCCAGGCGCGACGCGACATCCAGTCCGAGTACCAGATCGGCGCGCGCCGCCTCACGCAAGACCTGTCATCGGGCACCACCGACGACGGTGTGCGCCTGGTGGGGCGCTTTCGTGGGATCGGTCTGCGGAATTTCGCCGCGCGTCCGACATCGCGTGGCGTCACCGCCGCGATCGTCCGCAGCAAACGCAGCCTGCGCGAACGCGCCTTCATCCGACGGGGCCTAGCGGGCAACGAACACGTCTTCCGCCGCGAAGGCCCCAAACGCCCGATGCAGCAAGGCCGTTATGCCGGCAAGCAGCGTCAACCGCTGGTCGTCGAGTACGGCGCCACCGCCGCGCAAATGCTCGCCAAGGGCCGCCGCCCCGAGCGGTTGGTCGACTACGCCCGCGGCGTGCTCGCCGCCGAATCCGAACGTCTCCTGCGGCTCGCCGCTGGGGCGTCCGCCCCGTCTTCCCCCAACGCACCACGCACATGAAAACCATCCGCCTGTACCACCCGCACACCCACGAAGGCATCGCCTACGACCCGCCGCCGGAAGGCATCGAACTCAGCGTCAACGACGCCGATGCCACCGTGCTCGAGGCGTGGGGTCTGACCACGCCGCCGCCCGCGCTCACGGACGCACCGACCGCGCCCGCTGCGGATGCGCCCGTCGCCGACGCGCCGCTCACCGACGCGCCGCTCCCCGACGCGGTGGCGGTCGAGGCGACCCCGCCGCGCCACGACCGCCGCGCCCGCGTCGCGGTCGATCTTTCCCCCACCGAACCGGCCGTCGACACGACGGCCAGGAGCGCGTAATGCAGGACTTTTCGTTCCAGGGAAAACTCTATCTGGGCAACCGCCTGCCCGGCGGTCGGCCCGGCGCGCTGCGCTGGGTGGGCGATGCCCCCAAGTGCGATCTCACCCTCAAAACCGAGACCGAAACGCGCAAGGAATCGTACTCGGGCAATCGCCTGACCTCGGCCGTGCTGCAGAAGGGCAAGGAGGCCGAACTCACCGTCGCGATCAACTGGGCCGACATCGACAACCTGCTACTCGGCCTGTACGCGAGCAAGGCGTCGATCGCGGCCGGCACGGTGACGGGTGAAGCGTTCCCGGCGGGGCTCGCGGCGAACGATGTGATCGCGCTCGACCACACCACGATCAGCCAGTTCGTGTTGACCGACGGCAACGCCGCACCCGCGACGCTGGTGGCGAACACCCACTACCGGATCGAGAGCATCCGCGCGGGCCTGATCAAGCTGCTGAACCTCGCGACGTTCACCCAGCCGCTGCGCGCGGCCTACCGCTACGGCGCACGCACCAGCGTGGCGATGCTCACGACCTCGGCGCCCGAACGCTTCCTGTATCTGGACGGCACCAACTCGCTCGACAACGCGCCGGTGCAGGTGCGTCTGTACCGGGTGCAGTTCAATCCGGTGAGCAACCTCGGCCTGATCCACGAATCGTTCGGCCAGTTCGAGCTGACCGCCTCGGTGCTGTTCGATGCCGAAGCGGCGGCCGACCCGTTGCTCGGCGGCTTCGGCCGACTCGATCTGCCGGAGGTCGCGTGATGGCCACGAAACTGCCCGCCGCGCCTGCGCCCGATACCGCCGCCGCGGACGATCTGGCGATCCTGCATCCGGATCGCACGCTCGTGCTCGGCGGTCGCACGATCGTCCTCCGCGAGTACGGCTTCTTCGAGGGGCTGGACGTCGCCGATCGCGCGTCCAGCTTCATCGCCGATCTGATCGCCGCCAGCGACGACGGCGCGCTGCGGTACGCGCAGGTGCGCCGGCTGTTCGGTCGCCACCGGGCGGTGATTCCCGCGATCGCGGCGCAGGCCGGCGATGTCGATGTGCTGTGGCTGGAAGCGCTGCCGCCGGACGAACTGGAGCTGTACCTCGCGACCTGGTTCGCGGTGAACGCGGCTTTTTTCGTGCGCGAGGTGCTGGCGGAACTGCGCGAGGCCCAGCTGCTCGCGGCCGGCGCCTCCGCTGGGGCGATCTCTTCGCCCGACTCGCCGCCGCCGGCTACGGCGACCTTGCCCGACTCGGCCGCATGACCGAGCGCCAGCTCCTCGCGACCTTCGAGGCCGTCGACCGTGGCGAACGCCACCGCCGCGCGGACTTCATCGAGGACGTGGCGACCGCCGTGTGGGGCGGGGAGGCGGCCGAGACGCGAGTGAAGGCCCTGCGCGACCGTTCGTGAACCAGGTTCCATGAATCAGGATTTCGTCCTCAACTTCAAGGTTCGCGGCGACTCGGCGCAGGCCGAGACCAGTCTCGGCCGGCTGCAGACGGCGCTGGTCCAGGTCGACCGTGCGCTCGGTCAGGTGCGCGCCGCCGGCCGGGCGGTGACCGTTGATGCGCAGGCGGCGCCCGTGCTCGCCGCGCAGCGCGCGATCACCGCCGAGGTCGAGCGACGCACGCGCCTGGAGGCCGACGCCGCGGCCCGCAACGCCGCCGCCCTGCGCCAGCAGGCGACCGAGCAGGCGCGCATCGCCGAGCGGCGCGCCGCGTCCACCGCCGTATTCAGCGCGGCGACGCCGGAGCAGTTGCGCACACCGGCCGAGCGTACCGCCGCCCTGGGTCAGGCCCAGGCGCTGCGCCGGGACGCTGAACTGCGGATGCTGGAGATCAATCGCCGCGCCGACGCGCTGGAAGCGCGGCTGGCGACGACGCGGACCGGGCTCGCCACTGCGACCGCCACCGCCGCGCGTGCGACCGACGTCGGTCGCCGGGCCGTGGACCAGTACGGAATCTCCGCCGGACAGACACGGCAGGCGATGCGCCAGCTGCCGGCGCAGATCACCGATATCTTCACCTCGCTCGCGGGCGGCCAGAAACCGTGGCTGGTCGCGATCCAACAGGGCGGCCAGTTGAAGGACTCCTTCGGCGGCATCGTGCCCGCCGCACGCGCGCTGCTCGGTGCGATCACGCCGATGGTCGCGGGCCTCGCCCTGGTCGCGGCGGTGATCGGCACTGTCGGCGCCGCGACGCTCTCCGGCTACCGCGAGACCCAGGCCTACGAGCGTGCGCTGATCGCCAGCGGCAACGCCGCCGCGACCACCGCCGGGCAGTTGCGCGTGGTGAAGGACAGCGTCGGAGGCGCGACCGGCGAGTACGGCAATGCCGAAGCCGCGCTGACCGCGCTGGCCGCCGCCGGCACCGTCGCGGGCGATACGCTCGCTCTCGCGGCGAGCGCCGCAGTCAATCTCTCGACTCTGACCGGCGCGTCGATCGAGGACACGACACAGAAGGTGATCGCCCTCGCGCGTGCGCCGTCCGCGCAACTGCTCGAACTCAACCAGCAGTACCGCTTCCTCTCGGTCGAGGTCTACCAGCACGTCCGCGCGCTCGAAGCGCAGGGTCGTGCGCACGATGCCGCGCGCCTGGCGGTCGAGACCTTCTCGCGCCTCGAAGCGCAGCGGATGCAGGAAGCGACTGCGCGCGCGGGATCGCTCGAACGGGCGTGGATCAACCTCGGCAAGATCATCGGCGGGGTCTGGCAGACGATCCGCAACATCGGCCGCGACGATCTGGCGTTCCGGCTGAAGAAGACCACCGACGAACTCGACCGCATCGGCAACGAGTGGCGCGAACTCGGTGGGATCAACTCGCTCGATGCGGCGCTGGCCAGCGCCGAGGTCGATGCGGACACGAAGCAACGCATCCGTGCGCTGCGGCAGGAGCAGGCGACCCTGCAGCGCGAGGCGAACGCCGAACAGGCGAAGGCCGATGCGCAGGCCGCGACGCAGGCCAAACAAACCAACGCGATCAACGCCCTCGGTCGCGCGCAGGCCGCGCTCGGCCAGGATCGCGCGGTCGCCAAGGCGCAGCAATTGCGCGAGCTGGAGCGCGATATCGCCGCGCTGCGCGCGGGGGGTGTGACGCAAGTCGAAGGCGTGTCGCTCGCGGCGTTCGAGAAGACGCGGCGCGCGCAGATCGACGACCAGTTCAAGGCGCCGAAGGCCCCGCGCGCACCGAAGCCGAAGGCGACCGACGCCGATCGCGCCCGCGAGGCCGCCGAGCGCGAACTGGAGTCCCTGCGTCGCGAAGTCGCGCTGCTGGGCGAGGTCGAAGCCGGCCAGACCCGTGCCGGCGAGGCCGCGCGCATTCGCTATGAGACCACGCAGGGCGGCCTCAAAGCGCTCACGCCCGCGCTGAAAGCGCAACTCGTCGCCGAAGCCGAAGCCCTCGACACCGCGCGCGCCGCTGCGGACGCCGAGCGCGAACGCAAGGCCGAACTCGAGAAGACCACGCGCGCCTACGAGACGCTGCGCACGAGTCTGCGCACGCCGACGGAAGTCGCGCTGGAAGAGGCGCGAACGCAGGTCGCACTGCTCAACGATGCGTTGCAAGAGGGGATCGCGACCAAGGCCGCGTTCGACGCGGCGATGGCGCGCGTGGTGCAGACGAGCTTCCGTAAACCGGATGCGGCGCTCGACCGCGTGCCCGGCGCGACACCGGATCTCGGGCAGACCGGCAGCGATCTCGCGCAGATCGAACAGTCGCGCACGCGGCTCGAAGCCTGGCATGCCGAACAGCTCGCGCTGCTGGCGCAGTTCCGTTCGCAGCGCGCCGATCTGAACGCGCAGTGGGATGCGCAGGAAGAGACGATCGAGCGCCAGCACCAGGCCGCGCTCGCACAACTGCAATCGGCGCAGACGCAGGTGCTGCTCGCGGGCGCATCCGCGACCTTCGGCCAGCTCGCCGACATCGCCAAATCCTTCGGCGGCGAGCAGAGCGCGACCTATCGCGCCTTGTTCGCGCTCAGCAAAGCGTTCGCGATCGCGCAGGCGGCGCTCGCGCTCGCCAACAACGTGGCTGAAGCGAGCAAGGTCGGTTTTCCACAGAACATTCCGTTCATCGCGGGCGCCATCGCGCAGGGCGCGACCATCGCCGGCCTGATCGCGCAGGCGACCTTCAACGGTGGAGGCGGGTACGCCACCGGCGGCCATGTGCGCGGTCCGGGCACGACGACCTCCGACAGCATCCCGGCGTGGTTGTCGGATTTCGAGTTCGTCACGCGGGCCGCCGTCGTGCGCCAGCCCGGCGCGCTGCCGTTTCTGGAGGACTTCAACCGCCGCGGCATGCCGGCGCTGGAGGCCTGGCATGCGCGCCGCTTCGCGGGTGCGACGCCGCCCGCCGTGTCGCTTCCGCGCGCACCGCGCGTCAACTTCGCCGAAGGCGGCCTGGCGCGCGCGGCAGCGGGTCTGAACCCGCAACTCAATCTGCGCCTGATCAATGCGATCAACACCGATGCGCTCGCCGAGTCGATGGCGCAGAGCCGGGGCCTGGAGCAGACCATTCTCAATGTGATCGACCGCAACGGCAGCTTCTTGCGCCAAAGGATCGGTGGCTGATGGCGTATGCGATCGACACCGTGGTCAAGGGCGCCGGCCCGGACGCCCACCTGCAACTGCTCGATGTGCTGCGTACGCTCGCCGAGAGCGCCGGCTGGACGACGCTGCGGTTCGACACCTCGATTCCCGAGCGCGAACTGATCCTGCGTTCGACCGGCACCACGGGCGAGGAGGAGATCACGGTCGGCTTCAAGGCCTACCAGAACATCGCGGCGGATTACTACAACCTGCTCGCCGCGACGATGACCGGCTACGTTCCCGCCGCGCCGTTCGAGGCGCAGCCCGGGATCAAGACGTCGGGCGTACCCGGCCATAACCAGGCGGTGAGCTACTTCCTGACCGCCAATCCGCGCCGGATCGTGGGCGCGCTCAAGGTCGGCTCGCCGATCTACGCGCACGTCTACGTCGGCAAGGCACTCGCGTATGCGCGGCCGAAGGAATTTCCCTCGCCGCTCGTGGTCGCCGGACACTTCGACGGTCGTGATGCGCGCCGCTACAGCGACCTGCACTGGTTCCCCTACAAGGGCCGTCGTGGCAGCAGCGAAGCCGGCTACAACGACGGGTTCCTGTTCCTGCGCGATGCCGGTGGGACCTGGAAGAAGGTGCAGATCTCGCCCTTCGGCAACGGCCAGGGGACCGAAACCACCTATGCCGGCCTGGCCGGCGAGTACGTCGGCCGCAACGGCAGCGGGTATCGCTGCCTCGTGCCGGCCGGCACCCTGCTCCAGCCGCAGCCGCTCGAACTGTATGAGATGCAATTCGGCGCTTACGACAACGATGCACGCGCCTATCCCAGCAGCGGCAATCTCTACGGTGTGCTCGATGGCGTGAGCATGGTCTCCGGTTACAACAACGCCTCCGAGAACGTACTGCAGCTCGAGGGCAGCGCGGTCATCGACCAGACCGGGATGAGCGTGCGCCAGGCGGTCGATGCGATCCGCGCGGTCAACGGCCGCGCGTTCGTGGTGCTGCAGGACGGCGCGCGCACGACCTGGCGCGACTACGTTGCGGTGGAGATGAGCTGATGGCGACGTTCACCGGACAGGTCGCGAGTTTCGCGGCCCTGAAGGCCGCCATCGAGACGACGCTGACCGCGCGCGGCTGGACGCTCGCCAGCGGCATCCTCAGCAAGGGCGTCGCCTTCGTGCAACTGACCGCGACGGCGACGGAACTGCGCCTGCAGGCCGGGACCGGTCAGGCGGGCGGGGCGCTGACCGGCGCCTGCCCGCAGTCGGTGAAGCTGTTGTCCTTCTCCAATGCGCCGATCCAGTGGCCGGCCGTCTACGTACTGCACGCGTTCGACGCGCCGGACGAGATCTACTGCGTCCTGCGCTACAACGTCGATCGCCACCAGCATCTCAACTGGGGCGTGTCGGCGATGCCACAGATCGGCGGCACCGGCCTGTGGTGCAGCGGGTCGTTCCGCGGCGATGTCGTCGGCACCTCGGCGACCTGTCGCGTGTTTATCGCCGCCAACAGCGGCACGGATCTCGGTGCGTTGCCCTACGACGGACTCGGGCTCGGGTTCTTCTTCGCCAGCGCGGCCGGCAGCTATCACAGCAGTTTCATTCACTGCGGTCTCGAAGGTGCGGCGGGCTGGCGCACCGCCAACGGCGGCGCGCCGGGCGAGTTGCTCGGCGTCTCGCACAAGGCCGGCCTGTTGCATGCGCTGCCGTCTCAGTTCAATCAGGCCACCGTGCTGCTGCCGATCGACGTGCTGCTCGCGCGCCAGGCGCAAGGGCAGACCATCGTCGCCACGTTCGCGCACGCGCGTTACTGCCGGCTCGATCACCTCGATCTGAGCCAACCGCTGCTCTACGGCCCCGAACGCTGGTGGGCGTATCCGTTGCACGCGGTCCACCCGGTGCAGCGCAACGGCGCCGGCTGGCCCATCGGCGCGCAGCATTCCGGCACCTTTGGCGTCGCGCTGCGGGACGTGCCCTGATGGCGGCCTTGACCGGCATCGCCCCGACGCCGCGGCTGTTCGGCGCGATCAATCCCGCGCTCTCGATCGAACTGAATGCGCTCGGCGAGGGGGCCTTCGCCCCGGCCGCGTACCGTCGCGAGAGCATCGTCGCGCGGGCAGGGGTGTTTCGGGCGCCGGCCGCGTTGCGCTGGCCCGCGACCGGACGCCTCGCGCACCGGTTCGCGGAGGACCTGTTCGACCGCGTCCACGTCCTGCCGACCGCGCTGTCGCTGGGGAACGTCGTCTCCGAGCTGACCCGCGAAGTCGCGGTGTGGAATGCCTGGCGCACGATCCCGCAGACGCTGACCTCGTTGCGCCTTGAGGGCGATGCCGGCAGCACGCTGGCGGCGCCGGGCGCGCTGCCGTTGGTGCTGCGGCCATTGCAGGAGCGGGTGCTGACCCTCACCGTCGGCCTCGACGGCCCGCCGGTGATCGACGCGGTGGCGGTGCTGTCGTTCGCGGACGGCGCGACGTGGTCGATCCGGATCGACGGCCTGCGCCTGCAGGCGTGGACGCTGCCGCCCAACTGGTCCGAGCCGCTGACCGAAACGCTCGCCTGGCTCACCGATGTCCAGGTCGCCATCGCCGGCACCGTCACCCGCACGCCGCTGCGCGAGGCGCCGCATCGGTCGTGGGAGTTCGCGGTGCTCGCCGATCGGCGCGAGCGGCGCTGGGTCGAGAACGCACTGTTCGACTGGACAGCGCGCGTGTGGGCGCTGCCGGTGTTCGTCGACACGCGGCGGCTCGGTGCGCCGCTGGCCGCGGGTGCGGTCGAGATCCCGGTCGACGCGACGGGTCTGGATTTTGCGGTCGGCAGTCTCGCCATGCTCTGGCGCGACGTGGCGACCTACGAACTGGTCGAAGTCGCACAGATCGCGAACGGTCGGATCGCGCTGCGCGCGCCGACGCGACGCGCGTGGCCGCTCGGTACGCGCCTGATGCCCTGTCGCACCGCGCGCCTGACCGACGCACCGGAGCTGCGGCGCCACACCGACCGGCTGGTGTCCACGCAACTGCGCTTCGAGGCGACCGAACCGTGCGACTGGCCGCCTGCGCTGCCGGCGACGCGCTATCGCGGGTTCCCCGTGCTCGAACATCGCCCCGACGAAACCCGTGACCCGAGCGCGATTCTGGCCCGTCGCTTCGATCTGCTCGATGGTGACGTCGGCCGCACGCAGGTCGACGATGCGTCGGGCCTGGTGTGGACCACGCAGTCGCATGCGTGGCGGCTGGTCGGCCGCGCCGAACGCGCCGCACACCGCGGCCTGCTCTATGGCCTGCAGGGCCGGGCGGAGGCGTTGTGGCTGCCGACCTGGACCGACGATCTCGACGTGATCGAGACGATCGGCGAGACCGCGCTCACGCTCACCGTCGCGGCCTGCGGCGTCAGTCGCAGTCTGCGCCAGCAGGCGGGCCGTCGCCATGTCCGCATCGAACTGGTCGATGGCGCCGTGTTCTACCGCGCCATCGAAGCGTCGAGCGAACACACACTCGCCAACGGCGATCTCGCCGAACGCCTGCGACTGGATGCGGCATTGGGTCGAATGATCACACCCGAACGGGTGCGCCTGGTGAGTTGGATGGCGCTGGTCACGCTGGCGGGCGACACGGTCGAGCTGCGCCACCACGCCGACAGCGACGGTCTGCTCGACTGCGCCGTGTCCTTCGCCGGGATTCCGGCGGAAGAACCCTGAGTCCGCACGCATGGGCCTGCTCTCGCGCGAGATCGAGCTGTATGACTTCTCGATCGGACTGCACCACTGGCGCTACACCGACGCCAAACGCGAAGCGATCGTCGAAGGCCAGCGTTACGCCCCGATCACGCTGACGCGCGAGAAGATCGTGCAGTCGGCGGAGGATGCGAAAAACGCGCTGCAGATCACCGCGCCGCTCGACCTGCCGTTGCTGAACCTGTTCCGCCCGGTGCCGCCGGGCCTGCGCCTGCGCCTGGACCTCAAACGGGTGCGGGTGCGCGACGGCCAGGTACGCCTGGGCTGGACCGGGCATGTCGCCAATCTGGACGAGACCCACAGCGTCGCCAAGCTGCGCTGCGAGTCGCTCGCCGCCGCCGTCGAGACCCTCGGCCTGCGCCGCAGCTGGCAGTCGAACTGTCCGCTGGTGCTCTACAGCCAGGGGTTGGGCTTGTGCAATGCCGATCCGGACGCGCATGCGGTGCCGGCCGTCCTCAGCGATGCGACCGGCTACACCGTCGCGTCCGCCGCCTTCGATGCCTTCGACGACGGTCACTTCGATGGCGGCGTGCTGCAGTGGACGGCGACGCTCGGCATCGAGCGTCGTTTCGTGGTCAGCCACGTCGGCGCCACCCTGCGTCTGCTCACGCCGGCCGCACTTGCGCCGGATGCGCGCGTCGTCGCGTTCCCCGGCTGCGATCGCACGCTCGGGCCGAACGGCTGCCCGAAATTCCGCAACGAACTGAACTACGGCGGCCAGCCGACCCTGAAGGGCATGCGCAATCCCTTCGGCAGCGATCCGGTCTTCTGAATTCCCCCTTCCCGAGCACCGCCCGGCGCCAACGCGCGCGGACGGCGGCTGCGCACGTCCCGCACCCCGTACCTCGCACCTCGCACCTCGCACCCCAGGAAACCGTCCACGATGTGGGTCTACGTCTTCGTGCTGATTCTCGCCATCGCGCTCAGCGTCGCGATGCGCCCCAAACCGCAATCGACGAAGCCGCCGTCGCTTGCCGACTTCTCGGTGCCGACCGCCGAAGAGGGCCGCGAGGTCATGGTGATCTTCGGCGAGGTGTGGGTGGACGATCCCAACGTCCTCGCCTACGGCGACCTGCGCACCACGCCGATCAAGGCGAAAGGCGGGAAGTGAGCATGCCCTCGAACGGCATGCCCTCGAATCGCGGCCTGCGCATTCACCTTCGGCACGTGCGCGCGATCGATCCGGCCGGTGGGCCGCTCTGCACGCCGGGCATTCGGGCGTGGTGCCGCCAGCACGCCATCGATCTGCGCGCGCTGTGCGAGGACGGCATCGTCGTCGACGCATACCCCCACCTGCATGACGATCCGTTCGTCGCGCGCGTGATCGACATCGCGCGCGCGGAACGGGCGCGCGACGAAACGGCGGCGTGCGATGCGCCGTGAATCGATCTATCGCGGCTGGATCGTGTGCGCCTGCGTCGCATCCATCGTCTCCGGGGTCTGGATGTGGGTCACGGGCGAACGCCCGTTCGGCGCCATCGGCATCGCGGCGGGCGTCTTCCACGCGCTGTGGGGCCTGGATCTGCGCGCGCTCGTGCGCGGGCGCTGGCGGCGGCGTCCGATCGTGATCCCGACGCTGCGCCCGATCGTCGTCTCGCCACCGCTTCGAAGCCTCGCGCAGCGCCTGCGCGCGTGGAGCCGCCGCCGTGGGTAAGTCGAGCAAGCCGACGATCGGCTATCGGCACTTCATGTACCTGTACATGGGCGAGTCGATCGGCCCGAACGATTACCTCGCCGGCGTGAAAGTCGGCGGCCAGACCGTGTTCGAGGGCGAACGCGCCGGCAGCGGCACCCTGGCGATCAACCTGCCGCAACTGTTCGGCGGCGACAAGAAGGAAGGCGGGCTCGTCGGCACGCTGCAGATCCGCATGGGCGAGCCGGACCAGATGCCGGTGCCCTACCTGCAGCAGCAGGTGCCGGGACCTTGGCCCGCCGCGCGCGGGCTCTGCACGACGCTGTACCGCGGAATGGTCGGGGCCATGAACCCCTACCTGAAGCTCTGGGCCAAGCGCTGGGGGCGCTTCGTACAGGGCTGGTCGACGCCGGTGTGGCAGCCGCAACTCGCGCGCATCGGTCGTGGCATGAACGCGGCGCACATCCACTACCAGTGCCTGACCGACACGGTGTGGGGCTGTGGGCTCGATCCCGCCCTGATCGATGGCGAGAGCTTTTTGCGCGCGGCCGAGCAGTTGCACGACGAGGCGTTCGGGTTGTGCCTCGGTTGGCGGCGCGGGGACTCGATCGGGAATTTCCTGCAGACGGTGAACACCCACGTCGGTGGGTTGTGGGCGTTCGATCCGATGCGCGGCCAGTTCGTCTATCGGTTGTTCCGGCCGGATTACGACGTCGCGACCTTACCGCTGCTCGACGAGACCAGCGTGCTCGCGCTGGAGAGCTGGCAGACGCCGCTGCTCGATGGTTCGGTGAACGAAGTGACGGTGATCGGGCGCGATTGCGTCACGAATCTCGAACTCGCCGCGACCTTCCAGAACATGGCGAACGTCCAGGCGCAGGGCCGCGTCGTCGCCGACCGGCGCACGCTGCCCGGTCTGTGGAACCGCACCCTGTGCGAGCGCGTCGCCGCGCGCGAGACTGCCGCCGCCAGCAGCCTGCTGCAGCGGATCAAACTCACCGTCGATCGCCGCTGGTGGGGCGTGAAACGCGGCGACGTGCTCGCGCTGTCCTGGCGGCGCAAGGGCGTGCAGCGCATGCCGGTGCGGGTGCTGGAAGTGGACGAGGGCACGCGCACCGATGGCGCGCTCGCACTCACGCTGGTGCAGGACATCGACGGCATGGCCGCGACCACCTATCTGCGGCCGGTGATCGGACCGTGGACACCGCCGGACACGCGCCCGCGGCCGGTGCCGGCACAGCGCCTGGTCGAGGCGACGTATCGCGATCTCGCCGGCCGCTTGCGTCCGGCTGATCTGGTGCAGGTCGAGGACGATGCCGGCTTTGTGGTCGCGCTCGGTGCGCGGCCGAACGGGCCGGCCTACGGCTACACTCTGACCACGCGCACCGGCGCGGGCGACTTCGTCGAGGTCGCGGGCGGGGACTTCTCGGCCACGGCGACCCTCGCGGGCGCGCTGGGGCCGACCGACACGGTCGCGACGCTGGCGGACACGCGCGATCTGGATCTGGTCGCCGTCGGCAGCGAGGCGTTGATCGACGAGGAACTGGTGCGGATCGATGCCCTCGATCCCATCGCCGGCACGCTCACGCTCGCACGCGGCTGCGTCGATACCGTGCCGACGCCGCACGCGGCGGGTGCGCGGGTGTGGTTCACGGACACCTATGTCGGCGCCGATCCGACCGAATACCTCGCCGGGGACACCGTCCAGGCGAAACTGCTCACGCGCACGCAACAGGGCACACTCGATCCCGCGCTCGCGCCCATCGCGCAGGTGCGACTCGACGCGCGCCACGCCCGGCCCTATCCGCCGGGCCGGTTGCGGATCAACGGCGCTGCGTGGCCGCAGGCGGCGTTCGCGCGATTCGACCTTGCCTGGGCGCACCGCGATCGCGTGCTGCAGGGCGATCGCCTGATCGAGCATGAGGCCGGCAGCATCGGCCCGGAGCCGGGCACGACGACGACCGTGCGCGTCCTTCACGCGCTGAGCGGGGCGGTGCTGAACGAGACGACGGGCATCGTCGGGACGAGTCATACGGTCGAGGTGCTGCTGGCCAACGACGCCACCGTCCGCGTCGAGGTCGACAGTCGCCGCGGCGTACTTGTGTCCCGCCAGCGGCACGTCCGGACGATCGCCTGCGAATGCGGCGAGAAGCTCGCGAATGCGGACTTCGACACCCAGGCCGCATGGACGCTCGGCGCCGGCTGGTCGATCGCCGGCAGCGCCGCGGTCAAGGTCGCCGGTACCGCCTCCGATCTCACGCAGCCGTTCGCGTTCGTCGATGGCGCGCTGTATCGCATCGAACTGGTGTTGTCCCAGGTCACGGCGGGTTCGGTGCGCGTCGGCCTCGCGGGCGTCGCACCCCTCGATGGCGCGACGCGCAACGCGAACGGCACCTTCGTCGACACGATCACCGCGAACGCGCACACCGCGCTGCGCATCGCCGCCGACGCCGCGTTCGCCGGTCGCATCGAGCGCGTCAGCCTGCGCCGGTTGGCGTAATCCAGGCGCGAAGTCAACGACTGTTTGAAGCCTGTACGGCAGGTGTCTCGATGTCGCAGCGCGACATCGAACTCTGCTTGGCTTCTGAAGCGCACAGCGCGTTCATGGTCGCGTCGAATGACCGACGCCTACCCACAGGACATCCCATGCCCACCATGACCCTGATCATCGAACGAACGCCCCGCACACTGAAGTTCGGCGACGAAACGCTGCACGTCGAAGAACTCGGCGTGCGTCTGCCCTTCGCTCGCAAGCCCGAGAGCCTCGAAGAAATGTGCGCCAGCGGCAACGCGCGCATCTACATCACCGAAACGGTCGAAATGACACCCACCGAGTTCGACACCTTCGCGCGACACCTCTACCTCGCTCGAGACTGGTTGCGGGGCAAGGGCGGCAACATCGCCGACGGCGTGCTCTGTGTCGAAGTCCACGCACCCGGTCGCCCCTACCTCTACGTCGATCCCTCGGGTGGCGACTACGCTCGCTACGTCGCGCGCCTCGGATAACCGAAATCCGAAAAAAAGGAAGCCAATTCGACTTGGCTTCTTTCCCGAACAGCGCGTTCATGCAGCACCTCCACACCATCGACGCAACGACATGAACCCTCTCGACACACTCCTGACCGACATCGCCCAGCGCCACCTGCGGATCGAAACGCTGGAATCCCGTCGTCGCGACAGCCTCGACATTCACGAAGTCTCGGTGTGGGAACTGCGGGATGCGCTGGAAGCGGCGTACCGCGCCGGCATGGAGCAGGGCCGCAGGGGCAAGAAGCGCAATGCTTCCGACGGCTGAACACGACTCTCATAACGCGGCAGAACGCGCTTGGCTTTCATCGCACACAGCGCGTTCATGCTCACCCCGACACGGACATCGACCCGCATGAAAACCACCCCCTCCCGCAAGTCCAAGCGCGTCAAGGAATTCTTCCTCGCCTCCCTGCTGGTGCGCGTCCCCGGCCAGCGCGGCCGGCACGCATGGCGACGCGAAGTCCTGCGCGCACGCACGCCGCACGCGCTCATGCGCCGCATCGACGGCCGCAAGCACATCGCCTACGCCAGCAACGGTATCGACGTCATCCGCATCGAACTGATCGATACCGGCAGCACGCTGCTCGCGCCCATCGCGGAGGGCGCGCAGGCCGAGCCGCTGGGCAACCTGCTCGCGCGCATCGCCGCCAACCCCACCAGTATCGTGTGGTGAACGGGATCGTGGTGACCTATTTTGGTATCGACACCGATGCCTTCGCCTTGAACGTTTGGCTGGCCGCTGCCTCGCGCAAGGTGAGGGCATAGGCCGCACGCTTTTGGCCGTGATTCGCCAAGGTTTCATTCATTTCGTACGGCATCTTTCCTAAAGCGTTTCGGCGAACGGACACCATTTCAGTTCATGCTCCTGCGTCGTCCAGCGAGGCTACGCGCGGAATGCGGGATAACGTTCGACCGCGCAGCAGACGATACGCTGCGGGAATCACGAGCATGGACAGCAACGGCGCAGTGACCATGCCGCCGAGCATCGGCGCGGCGATGCGCTGCATCACTTCCGAGCCGGCGCCCGTGCCGATGAACAGCGGGAACAAGCCGGCGAGGATGACGGCCACGGTCATCGCCTTCGGCCGCACGCGCTGCACTGCGCCTTCGCGGATCGCTGTTTCCAGTGTATCGAGCGTGGCGGGCTCACCTGCGGCCAGTCGTCGTTCCCAGGCGTGGCGCAGGTAGAGCAGCATGATGACGCCGAACTCCGCGGCGACGCCGCCCAGCGCGATGAAACCGATCATCGTCGCGATCGACACCGCGTGCCCCAGCCCCCAGATCAGCCAGAGCCCCCCCACCAACGCCAGTGGCAGACTGAGCAGAATGATCGCGACCTCGCCGAAGCGACGGAAGACCAACCAGATGACCAGGACGATGATCGCCAGCGCGCCGGGGATGACCCATTGCAACCTCGCCAGCGCGCGTTGCAGATACTCGTACTGCCCGGACCAGGCGATTCCGTAGCCGGTCGGCAGCGCGACCTGCGCGGCGACCGCACGCTGCAGATCGTCGACCACCGAGCCCAGATCGCGACCCATCACGTCGACATAGACATAGCCGACCAGACGGCCGTTGTCGCTTCTGAGCATCGGTGGCCCCGGGCTGAGCGAGATCTCCGCCACCTGCCCCAGGGTGAGCTGCGCCCCACCCTGCGCGACCACCGGCAACTGCGTCAGCGCGGCCAGCGAGTCGCGTTGTCCGCGCGGGTAGCGCAGCACGATGGGATAACGCTCGCGCCCCTCGATGGTTTCGCCGATGGCATCGCCGCCGACCACGGTCGCGATCAACGTCTGCAACTGGGCTTGATCGAGCCCGTAACGGGCCGCGATCTCCTGCCGAATCCGCACATCGACGTAGCGGCCGCCGGTCACGCGCTCGGCCAGCGCGGAATTCACGCCGGGCACAGTCCTGGCGATGCGTTCGACCTCGGCGCTCAATCGCGCGATCTCCTCGATCCGCGGCCCCGACACCTTGATGCCGATCGGGCTCTTGATGCCGGTGGCGAGCATGTCGATGCGATTGCGGATCGGCGGCACCCACAGATTCGTCAGACCGGGCACCTTCACCGCGGCATCCAGTTCGGCGTGCAGTTTCTCCGGCGTCATGCCCGGTCGCCACTGGTCGCGCGGCTTGAAGGTCACGGTCGTCTCGAACATCTCGATCGGCGCCGGATCGGTCGCGGTTTCGGCGCGACCCGCCTTGCCGAATACATGCGCGACTTCGGGCACGGTCTTGATCATCCGGTCGGTCAGCTGCAACAGTTGGCGCGCCTTGTCCGCCGACAGTCCCGGCAGCGCTGTGGGCATGTACAGCAGCGTGCCTTCCTCCATCGGCGGCATGAACTCGCTGCCGATGCGGGCATAGGGAATGGCGGTCAACGCGAGCAGCACGCCAGCCGATGCCAGCGTCAGACGCGGATGCCGCAGCACCGCATCGAGCACCGGCCGGTAAACGGCGATCAGTAGGCGGTTGATCGGGTTGTCGCGTTCGGGCCGGATGTGCCCGCGGATCAGATAGCCCATCAGCACCGGGATCAGCGTGACCGACAAGCCGGCCGCCGCCGCCATCGCGTAGGTCTTGGTGTAGGCCAGCGGCGAGAACAACCGTCCTTCCTGCGCCTGCAGCGCGAACACCGGCACGAACGACAGGGTGATGACCAACAGGCTGGCGAACAACGCCGGGCCGACTTCGGCGGCGGACTGCGCCATCAACTGCCAGCGCATCTCGCCCTGCGGCTCGCTGCCGTGTTCCTCGCGCCAGTGCTCCAGGTGCTTGTGCGCGTTCTCGATCATGACGATGGCCGCATCGACCATCGCGCCGATCGCGATCGCGATGCCGCCCAGCGACAGCAGGTTGGCGGTGATGCCCTGCGCATGCATCACGATGAAGGCGATCAGCACGCCGAGCGGCAAGGTGATCACCGCCACCAGCGCCGAGCGCAGATGCCACAGGAACACCACGCACACCAGCGCCACGACCAGGAATTCCTCGCCGAGCTTGTGGGTCAGGTTGCGCACCGCATCCAAGATCAGCTCGGAACGGTCGTAGACCGGCACGATCTCCACGCCTTTCGGCAGGCTGGCCTGCAGACCTTTCAGACGCGCCTTGACGTTCTCGATGGCGCCGAGCGCATCCTTACCCGTGCGCAGCACGATCACGCCGCCAGCCACCTCCCCTTCGCCGTCGAGTTCGGCGACACCACGCCGGAACGTGGGGCCGCGCACAATGGTCGCGACCTCGCCCAGCAACACCGGCACGCCATCGGCGGCCGTGATCGGCACCCGCTCGAAGTCCTCCGCACTGCGCAGATAGCCTTCGCTGCGCACCATCAGTTCTGCTTCGCCCTGTTCGATCACCGAGCCGCCCGTGGCGCCGTTGGCGGCATCGACGGCTTCGATCAATTGCGTCACGGTCAGGCCCCGCGCCGCGAGCGATTGGGGGTCCGGCACGATCTGCCACGCGCGCACCGCGCCACCGACGCTGGCGACTTCGGCGACATCGGGGATCGTCTTCAACTCATAGCGCAGGAACCAGTCCTGCAGTGCCCGCAGTTCGCCGATGTCGCGCTGCCCGGTGCGGTCGACCAGCGCGTACTGGTAGATCCAACCCAGCCCGGTCGCATCCGGCCCCAGCGCGGGATTCACGCCCTGCGGCAGCCGATCGCGGACCTGGCTGAGATATTCCAGCACCCGCGCACGCGCCCAGTACAGGTCGGTGTCGTCGTCGAACAGGATGTAGACGAAGGAATCGCCGAAGAACGAAAACCCGCGCACCGCCTTCACGCCCGGCACCGACAGCATGGTCGTCGCCAGCGGATAGGTGACCTGATCCTCGATGATGCGCGGCGTCTGCCCGGGCCATTGGGTGCGGATGATCACCTGCGTGTCGGACAGGTCCGGCAGCGCATCCAGCGGCGTCCGGCTGACGGACCACACGCCGGCAATGGCGAGCAACGCGGCAGCAATCAGGACCAGCACGCGGTTGGCGATGCAGGCATGAATGAGGCGGGCGATCATGGCCGCACCTCGCCGGTGTCCGCGGTCACGTCGCGGAGGGTGCAGTCCGCTGCCGATCCGGGCGCGAATTTCGGGACCAGTTGCATGTCCATGAACGGCGACTTGCCGGGCTTCTCGAAATGCCGGTCCGGCACCATCGGGTCGTACCAGTAGGCCACCGCGCAGGTGCGGGCGGGCGTTTCGCGCGCGGCACGCGATAGATCGTGGGGGCGGTGCGTCGTCGCGTGTGCTTCCGGTTCGGCGCGCATGTCGGGGCTGCCGTCGGATGCCGGATGCGGATGCGCGGGTGGCTGCACTGCAGCCTCGCGCATCGGCGTCGCGGCCGAAGCGGCCGATGCCGGCGTCTCGCCTAAGCGCGCCAGCGCGCCGGACAGGCTGGCTTCCGAGTCGATCAGGAACTGGCCGGAGACGACCACGTCCTCGCCGCCCTCAAGCCCGGCGAGAATCTCGGTGCGCCCACCACCGCTGCGTCCGGTACGCACGCGGACCGGGCGGAACTCGCCGGTCGCGGTCTTGACGATCACCCGGCTGTCGTCGCCGGTGGCGATCAACGCCTCGTTCGGGATCAACGGCACCGCGGCCCCGGCATCCTCCCGCAGCACGACATCGGCGAACATCCCCGGCACGAGCGCACCCTCGGGATTGCGCAGCACGATCCGCGCCCGCTGCGTGCGACTGACGGCATCGACCACCGGCAGCAGGCGTTCGACCTCGCCCTCGAACATCCGCCCCGGCAACGCGGCGACCGTCGCCTCCACCGGCGTGCCGGAGCGGAGACCGACCACGCTGGCTTGCGGGATCGCGGCCTCCAGCCACAATGTGGCCGTGCCGTTGATCCGGAACAGCGGCGTCCCCGACATGACGGTCTGGCCTTCGCGAGCCAGCACCTCGGTCACCACGCCATCGTCCGTCGCCCCCAGGATCACGCTGCCGTCGCCTGCGGCACCGCCGGCCGGAACGCCCAGCACACGCAACCGCTGCTGCGCGGCCGCGCGCAATTCCCGCGCGGAGGCCGACTGCGCATGCCCCAGCGCCTCGGTTTCGGCGATCGCGCTGCGCCAGCCCGGCGCCAGCAGCGACACCAGCGGCTGGCCGCGACGCACCGGCGTGTATGGCGCCTTGACCTGCACCCGGGTAACGACGCCTTCGACACGGGCGCTCACCACCGATTCCAGACGCAGATCCCAACCCAGCGTCCCCGGCACGCGGACGTCTGCCGCCAAACGCCCCACCTCGACCCGCGCGGTGCGGATGCCCACGCTTTGCTGCAGCCCAGGGTCGATGCGCACGCCGCCGCTGGACACCTCGTCGGCGTATTTCGGGACCAGTTGCATGTCCATGAACGGCGACTTGCCCGGCTTGTCGAAGTGCTGGTCCGGCACCATCGGGTCGTACCAGTACAGCGTCTTCCGTTCTTCTGCGGCGGGTGTCGATGTATTCGCGTGTCCGACACCATCGCTTGCGTCGCGTCGCGCCCACCACACGCCAACGGCCAAGCCGACGGCGAAGAGCGCGGTGCTCGCCGCCACGAGAGTCCATCGTGCAAGGTTGCGATTCATGGCCGGGTCTCCTCATCGGACAGCAGATAGGCCAGCGCCGCCCAGGCGCGGCCGAGTTCGCCCAGACGCTGGGCGTGTTCGAGTTGCGCTTCGAGTTCATCGCGCCGTGCCTCCAGCCACGGCGCCAACTCGCCGCCGCCGGCATAGGCCGCCAGCGCCGTCCGGCTGCGGTCGCGCGCCAGCGGCAAGAGGTCGGTTTCCAGGCGCGTCACTTGGCGTTGAAGTCCCTGCCATTCGGCCAAGGCGCGGCGGACCGCCTCGATCTGCATCCGGCGCGCGTCCTCGTGCTCGGCCGCAACCGCCTCCCGTTCGGCCCGGCGCGCAGCGATGCCACGGTCCTGCCGGTTGCGCGCGAACAGCGGAAGATCGACGGACACCTCGACCATCAGCATGTCGCTGCGCCGCCTACCGTCCGGCATCCGCTCACGGCGTCCATAGGTCGCGCCGACGCGCCAGTCGGGACGTGTTTCGGCGATGGCGGCATCGATGGCAGCGTCGGCCATCGCTTCCCGGGCCTGCCAGGCCAGCAGCGGCCCGTGATGGTCCACCGCCGCGAGCATCGCGTCGGCACCGATCGGCAAGGCACGAATATTCGGCGGATCGCCGCTGGCCTGGACATCCTCGGACGCGATGCCCAACCACCGCGCCAAACCGGCGCGCGAGGCCTGCAGGCGGGCGTCGGCGGCATCGAGCCGGCTCTCCAACGCCAGCACCGCCGCTTGCGCTGCCAGCGCATCGGTCGCGCTCCCCGTTCCGCCCGCGAGCCGCGCCTTCGCGGTCCGGGCGGCGAGCACGGCCGGTGCCCGAAGCGCCTGCAGCGCAGCGATCTCGCGCTGGGCCGCCCATTGATCGAGCCAGGCAAGCGCGACCGCTTGGCGAGTCGCCAGTCGGTCGGCGCTCGACTGCGCCTGCGCCAGTTCGATCACCCGATTCGCGACCGTTTGGCGCGCTTGCCGCTTCGCGCGTGCGGGAAACGTCTGCATCATGCCGATCTGCTGCATGGTCATGTCGTCCGCGCGCAGATCAAAGGCATCGGCACCGGTGATCGGCCAGTTGCTCAGGCCGAACGTCAAGGTGGGATCGGGCAACGCCGCCGCGCGCACGGACTCTTCGTGCGCAGCCACCTCCTGCGAGCGACGCGCACGCAGCAGCGGCGCACGTTCAACCGCCAGTCGCAGGGCATCTTCGAACGACACCTCGGCGGCGACGCACATGGGCGAAACGGTGAGAACACCGAGCAGCATCAGCCATGCGGACCAATGGAACGTGCTGCGCATCAAGCGCAGACGTGATAACAGGGACATATGACCTCCAGACAGGCAACGACAGATGCGCCGCCGGCAAGCGGCAGCACGGAACGGGCGCGGTCGAGGTCTAGATCTGCAGGCTACAGAAGCGCTGCGCGGGCGGCGGGTCCGACCGGCAGACGGGGATGTCTTCGTAGTGTTGCGCTTGCACTGGCGGCAGCAAGGCTTCCGTCAGGGCGAAATGCACCGGCGGCAGTGCCAACGGCGGCACCTGGGGGGACTTGAGGTCTGGACTGGTCACCTGATCGCGCTGGCAATGCTGCTGGCACAGCGCCGGCGCTTCCGGGTCGGGCATCTGCATGTCCTCGCAGCCGGCCATGACGCTCGTTGGCTCGACCGGAGCCTCGGTCGGGCAGAGGTAAGCCGCCAGGGCAACCTGCTGGAACAACAGCGCCAGCAGGCCCAGCCAAGCCATTCGCAGGCCGTATCGGCGACGTCGCAGTCGACGCAGACCGTTCATCGGCTCCTCCGGCGCGGTTGCCTCGCTCCGCCGCGTGGACGCGCCGGGAGTCGATACAGCGGTGAGGTTGTCGATGACAAGGGCATACGAGACCAGTCTAGCGCGACTAGGCAGCGACGGAAAAGTGTGCGATGTAACAGGATGCGGAGGCCCTTCGATCTGAATCGACCTGCGATTCATTCAATGCGGGAGAGAGATCGCTGGTGGCGGCTCGGCCTACGGCTGAGTCAAGTGGAATTGAGCAAAGGGACGCTTTCAGCGCCCATTCGTCATCGAGGCTCACATCGCTTTACCGGCTGCGAACTCGGTCGGACTCAGGACACCATTCTTGTCGGCGTCGAGCATGCCGAAATGAGGTCCGAGCTTGTGTTTAGCCAGTTCCGCCTTGGACAGCTTGCCATCCTTGTTGGCGTCCAGCGCTGCGAACTCGGCGGTCTTGCCCTCCATCTTGCCGTGGTCCGTATGGCTTTGCTGCGGGTGCCCGGTCGTGGATTTCGCAGCAGAAGGCGGATTGCTCGGACTGGCGGCCGAGGCCGTGGCCGCGAACAGGGCAAGCGCAAGTAGGGAAGCGGTTGCAATATATTTCATGAAGGGTCTCCTGAGAGGTAATGAGCCGTCAATGAGAGGACGCGCCGCGCACCGGCTCGGCATGGCGGGCGTGAGGAAGCTGAAGGTCGGGCACTGTCGATCGTGCAAGTCGTAGTGCGTTAGTAACCACAGAGACTGAACTCATGCTCATGGCGAGCGCCGCGATCATCGGACTGAGTAGTAAGCCGAAATTCGGATAGAGCACGCCGGCTGCGATCGGAACGCCGATGGCGTTGTAAACAAAGGCAAAGGCGAGATTCTGTTTCATATTGGCCACTGTCGAGCTGGAAATCGCTCGTGCCTGAACGATCCGACGCAGGTCGCCTTTCACAAGCGTTATCTGCGCGCTGGACATCGCCACATCGGTACCTGTACCCATCGCGATGCCGACATCGGCCGCCGCGAGCGCCGGAGCGTCGTTGATGCCGTCGCCCGCCATCGCCACGCGACGACCTTGGGCGCGCAGTTGCTGCACCAGTTCGGCCTTGTCCTGCGGGCGCACACCGCCGCGGACGTCCTCGATACCGAGTTCGCGCCCGACGGCCTCTGCCGTGGCCTGCGCATCGCCAGACGCCATCACCAGGCGCAGGCCGTCGGCGCGCAAGGCATTCAGTGCGGCGAGCGTCGTCGGCTTGATCGGGTCGGCCACGGCGATCGCGCCCGCCAATCGCCCGTCGACCGCGAGATACATCACGCTGGCGCCCTGTGCGCGCAGATGTTCGGCGCTGCTTCGCACGGCTGCGATGTCCGCACCGATCGACGCCATCAGCGCTTGATTGCCCAGCGCGACATCCCGCCCGTCGATGCGACCGCGCACGCCTTGGCCCGTGATCGAATCGAAGTCCGCAGCGGTCGAGAGCGGCAGTTCCCGACGCCTGGCCTCGGCGAGGATCGCCTCCGCCAAGGGATGTTCGCTGCCCTGTTCCAGACTCCCGGCGAGACGCAGCAGTTCGTCGGAATCGAAGCCCTCGGCCGAAATGGTGTCGCGGAAAGCGGGTTTGCCCTCGGTCAGCGTGCCGGTCTTGTCGACGATGAGCGTGTCGATGGTGCGCAGTTGTTCGATCGCCTGCGCATCGCGGAACAGCACACCCGCCTGGGCGGCGCGGCCGGTGGCCACCATGATCGACATGGGCGTCGCCAATCCAAGCGCGCAGGGGCAGGCGATGATCAGCACCGAGACCGCGTTGAGTACGGCGTATGTCCACGACGGCTCCGGACCGAACAGGCCCCAGCCGAAGAACGTCGCGAGGGCGATGCCGAACACGGCGAGAACGAACCAATAAGCCACCTGATCCGCCATCCGCTGCATCGGCGCACGCGAGCGTTGCGCCTGCGCGACGAGTTGCACGATCTGCGCCAGCACCGTGTCCGATCCGACCTTCTCGGCGCGTACGATCAGGCTGCCGGTCCCGTTGATGGTCGCACCGATGACGCGCTCACCCGGGACCTTTTCCACCGGAATCGGTTCTCCGGTCAGCATCGACTCGTCGATGCTCGTGCGCCCCTCCAGTACCGTGCCGTCGACCGGCACTTTTTCGCCCGGCCGCACCCGCAGGCGATCGCCGACGTGGACGAGTTCCAGTGGTATGTCCTCTTCGATACCGTCCTCGCGGACCCGGCGCGCGGTTTTCGGTGCCAGCCCCAGCAGGGCCTTGATCGCAGCCGAGGTTTTCGACCGCGCCCGCAGTTCGAGCAACTGGCCCAAGAGGGTCAACGACACGATGACTGCCGCGGCCTCGAAATACACGCCGATGCGGCCGTGCTCGCGGAACGAATCAGGAAAGAGACCAGGAGCGATGGTGGCTACGACGCTGTAGCCGAACGCCGCAGCCACGCCGACGCCGATCAAGGTCCACATGTTGGGGCTGCGGTTTCGGATCGACTGCACGCAGCGTGCGAAGAAAGGCCACCCCGCCCACAGCACCACCGGTGTGCTGAGAACGAGCTCCAGCCACGTGCGCGTCCCGGTCGACAGTGCCTCAATGCGGTGACCGAGCATGGCCAATGTCAGCACGATCACGGTCAGCGGCAGCGTCCACCAGAACCGGCGCGAGAAATCCCGCAGTTCCGGGTTCTCGTCCTCTTCCAGGCTCGGCATCTCGGGTTCCAGCGCCATGCCACAAATCGGGCAGATGCCAGGCCCGGGCTGGCGAATCTCCGGATGCATCGGACAGGTGTAGATCGCACCCTCGATCGCATGAGATTTCTCCGCGACCGCAACCGATGTCTGCGAACGATACTTTTCCGGAGCGGCCAGAAACTTCTCGCGGCAACCGGCCGAGCAGAAGTGATATGCCATGCCTTCCAGTTCGGCATGATGCGGCGTTGCAGCAGGGTCGACCCGCATGCCGCACACCGGGTCGATGACCAAGCCCGTCGCGGTGGGAGGGGGCTTCGCGCAGCATGCGTGCGCTGTGGCGGATGGATGTTCGGGATGGTCGGTGTGATCGTGCGGTTTCATGCGGGTTCCTCTGCGATGGCATTCAGGATTGGGCAGCGGGCCAAGGCGCCTTGACCGGGGCAGGCGTCGATCAAAGCGCCGAGCCCGTCGCGGATGCGGGTCAATTCGGCAATCTTGGCGTCGACATCGACCAGTTTTTGCCGAGCCGCCGCCTTCATCGCGGCCATGTCGTCGTCCTTGCGGCTCGATAATGCGAGCAGATCGCGAACTTCCGGCAGCGTGAACCCCAACGCTTTGGCGCGGCGAATGAAACGCAGACGCTGGATGTCGTCCTCGTCGTACATCCGGTAGCCGGACGACCGCCGCTGCGCCTGCGGCAGCAGCCCTTCGCGCTCGTAGTAACGCACCGTGTCGATGCCCACGCCCGTGCGTTTCGCCAGATCGCCGATTTTCATCATGATCGCATGCTCCTCGTGACCCGACTCCAGTCTCGATCCTTGACCATGGTCCAGAGTCAAGTCCCGATGCTTCTTCAGGAACCCGTTTTGCCGTGCCGGGAAAAAGGGGCCGTGCTCCCGTCAGGGTTCACCATCTCCACGGTGTAGGGGTCGATCCGGCCGTCCGGCATTTCCATACCTGGGGAACCCGCTGGCATGCCCGGAAGCGTCAAGCCTTTTGCCGCAGGCCGTTCCGTCAGCAGCCGCTTGATGTCCTCCGCCGGCACGTGCCCTTCGATGAAATAACCGCCGACCTCAGCGGTATGGCACGAGCCCTTACCGTAGGGGACACCAACGCGCGCCTTGACCGGGCCGATGTCGTCCTCGTTCCGGACTTCGACGGCAAAACCGGATCGGCGCAGATGTTCGACCCATGATCCGCAGCAGCCGCAAGACGCGCTTTTATGGACGAGGATGCGAGGCATCGCGGTCGCTGCGGGAGCGGCCACGGATTCGTGCGCGTGCGGAGCGGCGGATGGCACGGCCACCGTTTCCGGTGGCCGTGCGCAGGCATTGAGCGCGAGGCTGGCCGCCAACGTACTCAAGACGAAAGAGTTGCGGTGCGTGCGCATTGTGGTTTCCTCAGCGCTTCGTTCGTGAAGACCAGTGAATGTGGACGATCCGCCATCCCTGCGGAGTGCGGTTGAGCACCATCGTTTCCGTGCTCAGCGTCGTCGTCGCCTTACCGTCCTTGGTCGCATGCAGTTCGCTTTCGGTGCCCACCCACGTCGTTTCTCCGCTGATGCGCGCGATGCGACGTTTGATCTGCTGATGCGCGCCTTTGAGGAAGGCCGCATCGGCGATCGCATGATGGCCCAGGTATTCATCGCGCGAGCGTTCGGCGCCGCCGCTCTCCAGAATCAGCACCGCCGGATCGAGCAGGTCGCCGACGGTCTTCAGATCGCCGGACGCGAGCGCCTTGCCGAACTGATCGACGATCTCCACGGCAGGCAGCGCGTCTTGCGGGACATCCATGGCAGATGCGGCCACGCCAGGTTTAGCGTGCTGTGCGTGCGCGTCGGGTTTGGTCTGCGCGAAAGCCTGTAACGAGAACGGAGCGATGAGAGCAGCGAGCAGCAGGGAGCGGGTCATCGTTTTGGTGTTCATGGTCGGGTTCCTTGGTCAATGCTGGTGATCGTCATGGCCATCGTTGGATGCTGGCTTGGAAGCAGGCGCTGGATGGGATTCGACTGTGCCGTCGGCATGCCGGTGCTCGACGGTGGCCGCGGCGGGCTTTGTCGCTGTCTTGGCGGATGTCGCCTTGTCCGAAGGCTTCGGGGCGTGATGGTCGGCCGGCGTGTTCGGACCGTGCGCGTGCGGCTTGCTTTCGGCGGCTTGACCGCTTCCCATGTCCATCCCGGCGTGGCTGCCGCTCGCGGGACTGTCGTCGTGCGGGGGCGTACCGGGGGGATGCGGATGCGCTGCCGATCCGGACGGCATGGCACCGCCGTGATCGTCCATCTCGCCGTCGTCATGCCCATGCGGCTCCGTTTCGCCGCCGCCGTGCGAATGTCCGCCGCTGCTCGCGACCAAGGCGGCGTATTGCGCTTCGTCGAGCTTTGGCAGCTCTTGCAAAAACGCGGCCATGTTCCAGATGTAGTCGTCGCCCATGCTCTTGCCCCAGGCAGGCATGCCGCTGGCCTTGATGCCGTGCTTGATGACCCAGAAGGCCTCGGCAGCGGACACCCGTTCACGTGTGAGGTCAGGAGGCGCCGGATACAGCCCCTTGCTCAGCTCGGTCGGCGCCATGCCCGGCGCAAGATGGCAACCGGTACACATCGCGTTGTAGTTCCCGGCACCCTGGCGGATGCGGGCAGGATCGTCCAAGCCGTCCGGAACCTGCAGCTTGGCGGCGCGTGCGGCAATGGAGCGATCCCGAGCGGTTTCGAGCATCGCGTAAACCGGACGGGTGTGCGGGTCGTCTGCGGCCACGTTGTAAACGCCCGCATACATCGCGGCCGCACCGCCGAGGAAAGCCAGTCCGATCAGGACGCTGACGACAAGAAATTTCCTTTTGTTCGTTTTCATGCTCATGATCCTCAGAACCAGGTGCGAAGACCGATGACGATGCGCGTGTCGTCGACACGCTCGAAATCGTCCCGGCGCAGATCGGCGGTATTGCCGAAGGCGCGCTCGTACACCACCCCGACGTAGGGTGCAAATTTGCGCGTGAACTCGTAGCGGAGGCGGAGCCCGACTTCCGCAGTGCTCAGCCCGGAGCCGATTCCGCGCATCCGGTCGGTCTTGCCGTACAGATTGGCTTCGACCATCGGCTGCAGAATCAGACGGCCGGAAAACGGCAATTCGTATTCGACCTCGAAGCGCGCGGCCGTCTGCCCGCGTTCTCCGACATAACCCGTGGCCTCGACCTCGAACTTCTGCGGCGCCAGACCCTGCATGCCGAAAGCGGCGAAGCTCTGCGAGGCGCCCGGTTTGAAATCGTGGCGCACACCGGCAACGATGTCCCACCAGGGCGAGATGCTGCGACCGTAAAGCACTTCGAGGTCGGCGGATTCGGTATTGCCGTCGGTGCGCTCCCCTTCGCTTCGCAGCCAGAGACGGTTCGTGTCGCTACCGATCCAACCCAACCCCTCCCACGTCAAACCGGTCCCGGGGTCCGCGTCGAATGCTTCGAGTTTGTCGAGCAGGAAGAACGAATGGATGGTTTGCCCGTGGTCGTGTCCGGCGAGATCTGGAAAGGCAGCGGCGCGTTCGGCATCGGTCAAGGAGGGAATCGGCTGCCGTGGTTCGGTCGGCGATGGGTCGGAATCGCCCATGGCACTGTGGTCCATGCCTTGCATGGCGCCATGATCCATGCCCGACATCGGCTTGGTGTCGTTTTGCGGAACCTGCGATGTGTTCTCGGGTCGAGCCGTACCGTGATCCATGCCCTGCATGGCATCGTGTTGCATCGCGCCGTGGTCCATGCCCGGCATACCGTCGGCGTCCTGCTCAGCGTCCGGGGAAGCGGCTGGATCGTGTTGCATGTTCGCATGGTCATCGCTTGATACCGATGTTCCGGCGTTCGTCTGGCCGTTGCGATCCGACGCGGGTTTCGGCTTTGGCTTGGGTTTTGCCGGCTCTGTGCGCGTGGGCGGCATCTGATGCTGACTGTGATCCATCTGCTGGGCTGCGGCGGATGTCGCCGTCAGCACCAGTCCAATGGCGACGACCAGCACAGCGTTTCTATGGTTTCGATGGGCTGCGTTCATGGCGTCATTCCTCCACCCGCACTTCGCGCATCATTCCGGACTCCATGTGGTAGAGCAGGTGGCAGTGGAACGGCCAGCGGCCGAGCGCATCGGCGCGGACGCGGAAGCTGCGTTTGCTGCCCGGCGGCATGTCGACGACGTGCTTGCGCAGGTGGAACTCGCCGGCGTCGTCCTCGATGTCGCTCCACATGCCGTGGAGGTGGATCGGGTGGGTCATCATCGTGTCGTTGACCAGCACGATCCGCATCCGCTCGCCATAGTTCAGGCGCAGCGGCTCCGCGCTCGCGAACGAAATGCCGTTGAAGGACCAGGCGAACTTCTCCATGTGGCCGGTCAGATGCAGCTCCACCGTGCGCCCGGGTTCGCGACCGTCGGGATCCTCGAACAGCGTTCGCATTGCTGCGTAAGTCAGCACCTTGCGACCGTTGTCGCGAAGACCAATGCCCGGATCGTCGAGCTTGGACGTCGGCGACATGGTCTGCATGTCTACAAGCGGATTTCCCTGCTCGGATGCGGGGTGCGACTGCATGCCCCCGCCGTGGTCCATCCCGGGCATGCCAGCCATTCCCTGCGCGCCATGGTCCATGCCCGGCATCGAGGCTGCGCCATGCTGGCTATGGTCCATCCCGGCCATGGGAGCTGCGTCGCTCGGCTGCATCTTCGCCATGTCGTGTCCGCCGTGTCCGCCCATCCCCCCGTGTCCCATGTCGTCGAGCGTGAGGATGGGGCGAGGATCGACAGCAGGTACCGGAGCGCGCAGACCTTCGCGCACCGCCAGCGTGCCGCTGATATAGCCGGTTCGCCCCATGTCCTGGGCGAAAATGGTGAACGCGTCCTGGCCGCTGGGCTCGACGATGACGTCGAAGGTTTCGGCGACGGCGATGCGGAATTCATCCACCGTTACCGGATGCACGAACTGGCCATCGGCGGCGACCACCGTCATCTTCAAGCCCGGAATGCGCACGTCGAAATAGGTCATCGCCGAGCCGTTGATGAAGCGCAGACGCACCTTTTCGCCGCTGCGGAACAGTGCGGTCCAGTTGCCGAGCGACGTGGTGCCGTTCATCAGATACGTATAGGTGTTGGCGTTCACGTCCGACAGATCTGTCGGCGTCATCCGCATCTGGCCCCACATCCGGCGGTCGGCCAATGTCGCCTTCAGGCCGTCCTCACGCACATCACGGACGAAGTCGCCGACTGTGCGCATGTAGTAGTTGTCGTGCATCGACATCTTCTTCAGACGGTTCATCAACGCTTTCGGCGAAAGGTCGGTCCAGTCCGACAGCAGCACGACGTAGTCGCGGTCGTAGGCGAACGGCTCCGGCTCGGCGGCGTCGATGATGATCGCTCCGTAGAGCCCAGCCTGCTCCTGCATCGCAGAGTGGCTGTGATACCAGTAGGTACCGTTCTGACGAACATCGAACCGGTATTGATAGGCCTCGTCGCGCCGGATGCCGTCGAAGCTGAAACCCGGGGCGCCATCCATGTTGGACGGGAGCAGAATCCCGTGCCAATGGATCGAAGTGATGTCGCCGTAGATCGATCCGGTGGGCAAGGCGTTGCCCACCCGCAGATTGACAGTCGTGCCTTCCCGCCAGCGTAGAATCGGTGCAGGCAGGCTGCCGTTGACGGTGATCGCCGGCCGCGTCCGTCCAGTGAAGTTGACCGGCGTTTCGCCGATGCTGAGCCGGAAATCCGTGCCGGCCAGCACTTCGGTTTGGCCGGGCGATTTCAAGGCCCAGGAAGGTTTGGCCCAAAGGCCCAGGCCGGCGAGCGCGCCGCCGGCGGCCAGTCCCTGCACGAAGCGGCGCCGCGACACATGCCGCGGGCCGCCGGCAGAGCCAGCGTCTGAATCGAATGACATGAGAATCTCCGAACGTCCAAATAGGTCCGCAGGGCGCGGACTTGACGAGGTGCAACGCCCAGACCGCAGATCGCGGACGAGCGCGCACGCCAGCCGGCGCCGTAAGCGCCGAGAAGACGCTTAGCCGATCGGAGGTCGGATCAGATGAGGAAGCACCGGGGCAGGGTGCCCAAGGGAGAGGCGACGCACACCGACATCATTGCCCAGGGGAACGGGCATTCTGACCGCCAGGACAGGCAGGGCAGCACAGGCATGCATGCAGGGACACTTGCAATGCGATGGATCACAGCAGTCGGGGCTGCCGTGCTGGTCACCCGATGAAGGCGGGCTTGCAGGCTGTTCGCGCTCGGTCGTCTGAGGTTCCACTGCCATTGCGCCATGATGATCAGGACACGGAGGCGTAACGGCCTGCTGCTTGTTCGCACTCGTGAGCGAATGCGATTGTGTGGTCTCCAACTGCATTCCAGCGGACGCATAAGCACCTCCGACCCCATTCGATATCAGGATCAGAATCAGCATCACACGCAGGAGTGTGGAGAGCACGGGCATTGCTGAAGGGTAGCGGATCGGAGCAGCGCGATGTTAATAAAATGTTATTTGGCGTCTTCAAGGTTCATGTAACTGGGCTCCCTGGCTCAACATAACGTGCTGGGGCAAAAGAACATCTTCACGTCCGTAGAAAGAACAAGTGAAGGGACTGGGATTCGAGCCCGCAAGCATGGACACCATGCAGCACCATGCACGGTTGCCTTTGAATGGAAACAATGCCTGTATGGAGGCTCACCAACGCATAGGCGCCATGAGTATCAGATGGCCCCCTGCGCCACAGGTGCGCTGGCGAAAGCCGGTAAGAAGCGGACGGCCGAGGTGCGTCAACACCCCGGTCGCCCTGACCACCACCGTTCCCAAGGAGAACGACCATGGCTTTAAATACTGTATCAGAGCTTTATGAGGCTGCCCGACATCAGCCAAACCTCCCGACTGCCTGTCTCCGCGGGAGCTGAACATGACCGAGACCACTCGTGAAACCCCGTTCCGCGACGTCCCGGTCGAACAACGTTCTTTGTTGTCGGTTTGCATGGGCGTTTCAACCGCTACTGCGCTTCGTGAGGCCAGCGACTTGGAGCACGCCGTGCGGTGCGTACTTGCCAACAGCATCGAAACGGGCGCCAATGGCAGCGTTGCCTACCTTTGCGAGTTCGTGCTGGAGATCGCCGATGCGCTGCGGCGCGCAACAATGCCCGATTGAACCAGACGCACACCCTCTGGCGTCCGCGTCGCGCCGCATGATTATTTCGAAGTTTCGCCGGTCGCCAACAACGGAGTAAGCACCTCGTTTCTCGGATTCTAAAGCGAGAGAATTACGCTTCTCTGCGATACAACAAAACGACAACACTGGGACACTGCCCGCTGGTTCGACATTCCAGCGGGACACCCTTGACGACTTCCAACCTCCACGACCCGGCGCGCATGACGCCGGCACAGCGGCGCACAGAGGCCGCCGCACTCCTGGCCCTCGGCCTGGGCCGCCTGCGGGGTAGCGACGCGCACACCGCCGCCGTCGCCGCGCCCTCTCCGGTTTGTCTTGGCTTTGGCGACCACCCACGCGTACATGCCAACCCCGCTCACCGGAGTCCACAGGCATGACGCAACAATCCCCTCCCGCGGCTGCGCCCACATCGATGGCCGCGCGCATCGCGCACCTGGCCGATTGGTCGTGGCCTGATATCAAGAAGGAATGGCAGCGCCTCTTTGGTGGCGATCCGCCCATCGCGAATCGCCGTTTCGTCGAGAAGCGGATTGCGTACCGCTGGCAGGAGATCGAGTTCGCCAGGACCGACCGCGGCTTGCTCGAACGCAACCAGCGTCGGATTGACGAACTGGTCGCGACTGGCACATTGAAACGCCAGAAGGTCGGCGCGACGCCGATTGCCGGCACCGAACTGATCCGCGTCTATGCTGGCGTCGAACATCGGGTCCGGGTCCTGCCAGACGATGAATTCGAGTACGCCGGCAAGCGGTACCCGAGCCTGTCGATGATCGCCCGCGCGATTACGGGCACCCGCTGGAGCGGACCGGCATTTTTCGGACTGCGCAAGGCAGGTGGCCGATGAGCGCCGTTCCGACAAAGCGACTGCGCTGCGCGGTCTACACCCGCAAATCCACCGACGAAGGGCTCGACGCCGAATACACCTCGATCGACGCCCAGCGCGATGCTGGCGCGGCGTTCATCGCCAGCCGGCGGATGGAAGGCTGGATCCCGGTCGCAGGTGATTACGATGACGGCGGCTTCTCCGGTGGCACGCTGCTGCGTCCCGCCCTGCAGCGCCTCATGGACGACATCCGCGCAGGCCAGATCGACATCGTCGTGGTCTACAAGATCGACCGCCTGACGCGATCCCTGTTCGACTTCGCCGAGCTGATCAAGGTCTTCGAGGAATACGGCACGACCTTCGTGTCCGTCACGCAACAGATCAATACCACGGATGCGATGGGGCGGATGATGCTGAACATTCTCCTCGCGTTCGCGCAATTCGAGCGCGAGCTGACCGCCGAGCGCATCCGCGACAAGTTCGCCGCCAGCAAAAAGAAGGGCCTGTGGATGCACGGCATCTGTCCACTGGGGTACGACGTTGTGGATCGTCGGCTGGTGGTGAACACGGTGGAGGCCGAACAGGTGCGAACCATCTTCCGTCGCTTCGTCGAACTGGGCTCGATCCTGAAGATCGTGCAGGAGGCGAGGGCGCGCGGCTGGTGCAACAAGACGTGGACGACGAAGGCGGGCACGGTACGGCCCGGGAAGCTCCACGACAAAAGCTCCATTCACGGCATGCTCCATTGCCGGACCTATCTGGGCGAACTCAAGCATCGTGGCGAGTACATCGAGAGCACCCACCCGGCGATCATCGACAAGGCGCTCTGGGACGAGGCGCATGCGCTGCTTCAGATCAACGGCCGGGTCCGCTCCGCCGCCTCGCGCGGCAAGGTCGACTTCCTGCTGAAAGGCATGCTGACCGGCCCCGACGGCCGCGCCCTGTCGCCGTGGCACACGACCAAGGCCAACGGACGCACGTACCGCTACTACCTGAGCACGCGCGACATCCACGAAGGGCGGGGCACGTCGGGCCTGCCTCGCCTGCCGGCGGCCGAACTGGAGGTCGCGGTGGTCGGGCAACTGCGCCAGTTGCTGCGCGCGCCGGAGATGATCGAGGCGATGATCCCGCAGGCGATTGCGCTCGATCCGACTCTGGACGAAGCGCAGGTCACGGTCGCGATGACGCAGGTCGACCGGGTATGGGAGCAGTTGTTTCCCGCCGAGCAGCAGCGGCTGGTACGGCTGCTGGTGGAGCGGGTCATCGTGACGCCGACCAACTTGGAACTCCGCCTGCGCCCCGGCGGCATCGGCAGCCTCGCCGCCGATGCCCGGCAGGTCGCCGAGGCGGTCGCATGAACCGCCCGATCCTGACGGTGGCGGGACAGGCCAGCGAGGTAGTCGCCAGCGACGGCAGCGTCGTGCTGAACGTCCCGATCACCCTGCGGCAGCGCAGCGGTCGACGGGTGGTCGCCGTCGGTGGTCCCCGGTGCGAATCCGGCGAAAGGACTCGAACCGGCGCCACGCCGCTGCAACTGGCGTTGGCCCGTGGCCATCGCTGGTTGCGGATGATCGAAACAGGTGAAGTCTCGTCCCTTCGTGAGATCGCGCAGCGCGACGGCGCCGACCACAGCTACGTCGCCAAGCACCTCAACCTGACCCTGCTGGCGCCGGACATCGTGGCCGCGATCCTGGAAGACGCCCTGCCGGATGGGGTGCGGCTCAGCGCCCTAATGATCAGCCCCCCGGTACTGTGGGAGGACCAGCGGGAGGCGCTCGGGACGACGCCTGCGCCTCCTCGGGCGAAGAGGGTAAGGCTGTAGCGTGGGGGCAGGGTAGGCGTCGGCTGTTGTTGAAGGGGGTAACTCGCGACCCGATGCAGCCTTTCCATCAAGCCGAAGTTGGGTTCAGGTAGCGAATCTTCCAGCCTGCTAACTCTTGAAGCCCTTGAAAACGCGGACAGCGTCCCATATTTCGTGGTCATGGACCCACAGGGGGCGCATATATGGGGATTGAAGATCCGTTTCGAGTCCTGTGCCTGGACGGTGGTGGGATGCGTGGCGTCTACCAGGCGACCTACCTCGATGCATTCTCGCATCGGCTCCGGGTCTCAGGCTCTGGAGAGACTGATCCGGGCCGGGCATTCGATCTGCTGGTAGGGACCAGCACCGGCGGGATTGTCGCCTGTGCTTTGGCGGCGGGTATTCCTCTCGGCAAAGTGCTGGCTCTGTACCAGGTGCATGGCCGGGAGATTTTTCCGCGGCAGCGGCTGCGAGCAATGCCGAGGCTGGGCAAGTACGTCCGCGGCCTGTTCTCCGGTCTTTCCTCCGGGGATCAAGCATTACGCGCCGTGCTCAGCGATGCCTTCGGCACCGAAACCATGGGGCAGGTCTACGAGCGCCGCGGTATCGGCCTGGCGATCACCACGGTGGACTTGAATCGCCATGCCTCTGTGGTGTTCAAGACCCCCCACATGGATCGTCTCAACGGACGAGACAACGATCGACTATTGGTGGACGCCTGTATGGCGACCAGCGCTGCCCCCATCCTGCGATCAATCGCACGCCTGACCGAGCCCGGTGGCAGCGGAACCACTGTGGACTACGTGGACGGCGGCTTGTGGGCGAACAATCCGGGCGCGGTGGGCATGATTGAAGCACACGAGATCTTGCAGCGGCGAGGCGAGGTTAGTCGTCCGATCCACCTGTACATGCTTGGCACGCTTCCGGTGCAGGGCGGCGAAGAACTTAAGAGTGTCAAGAAACTGCACCGTGGGGCGCTGGGCTGGGACGGTGGTCTCAAAGCTATCGCCGCGAGCATCAACGCACAGGCGGTCGCATACGACTACCTCGCGCGGAAGATCGCAGAACTGCGGGGACATGGCAGCTTCGCCTACCGGCTGCCGGCGCAATGCCCGTCCGGCGAGCTTCACAAGTATCTGGAAAACATGGACGACGCGCGTCCCAAGGTGCTCAACGCGCTCGCCCGGCAAGCCATCTCCGACGTCGATTTTGCCTGGGCGACGACTGAATCAGACGATCGGATGAGCGCGTTCCGCACTGCACTGGCAGGCGCATCCGATCCCTGTCGCCAGCATCCCGAGGCAGACAAACATGACCAGCATTGACTGCAATAAAGAGATGAGGGGGTACCACACGGACGAGGTGACCCTCTCTAACGACGATCAGGCGGAGATGCGCGACCGCCGCGACAATGGTCGGACGAGGCTCAAGAACGGATTGACCAAAGCCGGTCACCCCCTGCCGGAAGAGTTCAGCTCGCAAGGTTCCTATGCGATGCGCACCATGGTTCAGGACGATGCGTGCGACTACGACATCGACGATGGCGTGTATTTCGACAAAGAGGACCTGAAGGACGCTAATGGCAACTATCTCGGCGCACGCGATGCTCGCGCGCGGGTGCGCAGCGCGTTGAAGGACGACCGGTTGGCCTACGACGCAGTAGTCAAGACCAATTGTGTGCGCCAGCAATACCCTGACGGGTACCATATCGACATTCCCGTTTACCGCACGATCCGCTCGAAAGACTTCTGGGGAAACGAGGTCGTTGAGTATGAGCTGGCTAGCGGCGACAACTGGGTCAAGTCGGATGCTCGTAAGGTGACGCGTTGGTACAAGGACGCCGTCGGCTCTGAACTGAAGGCAGGGCAGTCCGATACCAGTCAGCTTCGTCGGATCACCAAGCTGACCAAGAAAATGGCTCGCAGTCGCGCTGCCTGGAAGAAGAAGACCACCAGCGGCATCTGCATCTCGAAGCTGGTCGTGGATCACTTCGTGGCGCGTGCTGACCGGGACGATGACGCTCTGCGCGACACTTGGAAGGCGATCAAGGCGCAGTTGGCTTTCAGTCAACGCATTGGCCATCCGGTGTATGCAGACAAGAATCTCGCCGAGGAAGGCGACGAGTGCGTACTCTTCTTCCGCGATTGTCTGGGCGATGCATTGGAGTTGCTGAAGGTCCTTGACGAGCACGACTGCACGCGCAAGAAGGTGGGCGGCGCCTGGGACAAGGTATTCAATACGGACTATTTCAGCCTCCAGCTCGCAAAAGACGTCACTGCGGCCAAATCGTTGCTGCGGCCTGCTGCTGCGGCTGCCGCCAGCCTCAGCTTCCCCGGCCGTCCGGTGGTTCCGAACAAGTCCTCGGGTTTCGCGTGATGAAATGGGCCATCGACGATCCTGCTCGCTTCTTGCACGAGCGCGCGGAGCTTGATCGTTTCGAGGCAGAAAGCGATTGGCTGAGCACGGCGTGGCGCGTGTCTGAAAGCGGTTCGATCGCAGTCGACCTCGACATGACAATTCATGGTCGCGTATTTGCGGGGCGGATGACCTATCCGGAAACGTTTCCGGACTCGCCGCCCTACATCTGTCCGCGCGACTCTTCCGATCGATGGTCCGGCCACCAGTACGGTGCCGGTGGCCCGCTATGCCTGCAATGGCGGTCTGACAACTGGCACCCCGCCGTGACTGGTGCGGACATGGTGCGTAGTGCGCGCGAATTGCTGAGCACCGAACAACATCCCGATTTGCCGAACACCGTACCGTCGGCTCACCGTTTGACCCCAGGTCAGGGCATGCGCGGTGCGGGGCGGCGCTTCGTGGCGACCGCCGAGTTGCTGGCCACATGGATGGCGCTCCCGCGGTTGTCCAGAACCGGGCTGCAATCGTCGATCGTGTACAACTCGGACGCAATCGTCATGTTCGTGGCGAAAGTCGCCGACGCGCAGGATGTACTGCAGAATGTGATTGATCTTCCAAAAGGCATCGCCACATCGCTTCCGCTGTTCTCACTGTCCGGCGATGGATGGATCTTCCGGAGCGATGCCTTCGACCAGCGCCAATCTATCGAATCCGCAGGGATGCTGGTACGAGTACTGACAGAGGCCGGCTTCGCCACTGACGACGTCCTGGTTCAGGAATCGGGCAAGTACAAAGCCAAGACCATCGTGCTGCTAGGCACGGCGTTGTCGTCGCTGCGGGTGCTTCTGATCGACTCAGGCGAGCAGCTAGAATTGCTGGAGCACCGGATCGTATTTCCGTCGCTTTCCGACTTCAGACTGTCAGAGGAAGCACAGCAATTGGCCAGTGTCCGTGTCGGTATCGCCGGGCTCGGTTCTGTTGGCAGCAAGGCCGCGATTTCATTAGCGCGAGCCGGCGTCCGGAAATTTCTGTTGGTGGACGACGACTACCTCTCGCCCGGCAACATCGTGCGTCATGAGTTGTCTTGGGCCTATGTGGGTACGCACAAGGTGCGGGCCATGCGTGACGCCTTGTCGCTGATAGCCCCGGCAGTGCGGGTGGATGCAAGGACCACCCGCCTCGCCGGTCAGGAGTCGGCGGTGTCCGCAGCAGCCGCGCTCAAGGATTTGGCCAGCTGCGACCTGCTGATCGACGCGACGGCCAACCCGGAAGTATTCCTTTTGCTGGCGGCGCTCGCGAGAAAGAACGGGAAGCCGCTTTGCTGGGCTGAAGTATTTGCTGGTGGCTACGGCGGAATGATCGCACGGGCACGCCCAAAGCATGACCCGAATCCGTTAGCTGTTCGCGACGCCTACCACGCCTATCTGGCAACCCTTCCCGACGCGCCCTTCAAGAATGCGGCCGGTTATGATGGGACTGAAGAACAGCCGCTAATCGCATACGATAGTGATGTCGGTTTCGTCGCGACTGCCTTGACCCGGCTAGTGATCGATACTGCATTGTCCCGAGACCCAAGCGAGTATCCGTACTCGGTGTACTTGCTAGGCATGCGCCGCGAGTGGATATTCGAGGCACCATTCGACACCCGCCCGGTTGACGTGCAGGGCGAAGGCTGGGAGAGCGATGGAGATGTCGTGAGTGATAAGGACAGAATCGCTGTTGTGGAGGCGTTGTTGAGGATGTGCGAGGAACTGCGTGCTGACACTGATCCTCCCACCTGAGCATCATGAAATGCTGCTGACGGCACTTCACAAGGCGGGCCGGCGAGAAGTCGGCGGAGTCTTAATGGGTGAACATATCGGGCCGAATCTGTTTGTTGTCCGGGAGATGACCGTGCATCGCCGTGGTGCATTCGCGTCCTTCGTTCGGCGCATTGAGGATGCCATCGGGAAGATTCATGCTTTCTTTCGGGAGACAGGGCACGACTATGTTCGATTCAACTACATCGGCGAATGGCATTCGCACCCATCGTTTGCGCCTTACCCAAGTAGGACAGATGATCTGTCGATGCTGCAGATTGTCCAGGACGTAGCTGTTGGTGCGAACTTTGCAGTCTTGCTGATAGCCAAACTGGGCCCCGGCGGAGAACTGATTTCCACCGTTCATACCTACCTCCCTGACGGAGCGCGGTCCCTATCCGAACTTCGTATCGAAAGACTTGATAAAAACGACCGTTGAATCTGTGGCGGATGCCGGTCAAACCGCCCAATGCCGCTGTTTGGTTGAAACTCGTTGTGCCAAAAATGCAGCCTTCCCGGTTGTGCGGCTGGTTACGATGCGCTACTGTTTACATTGAGAGAGTGTTTGGATACCGGTTGGTCAGGCACGACCAAATTACAGTCCGGCAACGTCCGGTAGCATACGATAAGTCATTGAAACCCCGGAGAAATCCGGGGTTTTTTCTTGTCTGGCGTCCATGCTTGTCCTGTGAAAGCCCTTGCAATCCGGGGGCAGGTGGGGGCAGATTTTGGGGCAAGTAACCCCACCCGACTGCCTGTTGCCCCCAATGCCCTTGACCGATGTTGCGATCCGCAAAGCAAAGCCCGAAGCGAAGCCCTACAAGCTGAGCGATGGCGGCGGCCTTTACCTGGAGATATCTCCGGCAGGTGGCAAATGGTGGCGCTGGAAATATCGGCGCCCCGTCACCGGCAAGGAAAACCGATTGAGCTTCGGCACTTATCCCGATGTCAGTCTCGCCAATGCGCGCACTCGTCGGGATGACGCACGCAAGCTACTCGCGGCAGGCATCGACCCCGGCGAGCAACGCAAGGCGGCCAAGGTGGCCGGCGCGGAGCGCAGCGCGAACAGCTTTTCTGCGATCGCTGAGGAAATGTTGGTGCAGCGTGCGAAGAACCTCGCGCCGGGATCTGCAATCCGTGAACGTCGATTGATCGAGAAAGACTTGGCTCCGCACATCGGCAGCTTGCCCGTGGCCGATGTCACTGCCCCTGCGCTTCTAACGGCGCTGCGAAAGATCGAAGCGCGCGGCGCAGTGGAAACTGCGCATCGTGCTCGCACGCTGGCGGGGCAGGTCTTTCGCTACGCCATCGCCACCGGACGGGCGGAGCGCAACCCCGCCGCGGATTTGGTAGGCGCTCTGGCGCAGCCACAAGGGGATCACTTCGCCAGCGTGACCGATCCAGCCCAGGTTGCGCCGTTGTTGCGCGCATTGCATGGCTATGAAGGATCAATCGTTGCGATGGCCGCCCTGAAATTGGCGCCGCTGGTGTTCGTCCGCCCCGGAGAACTGCGGCGCGCGCGCTGGGTGGACATCGACCTGGACGCGGCGGAATGGCGATTTACCGCCAGCAAGACCGGCACCCCACATATCGTCCCTTTGGCGGTGCAGGCGGTCGAGATCTTGCGCGAACTGCACCCGTACACCGGACAAGGGGAGTACGTCTTTCCGAGCGCGCGGGGCAGGGATCGGCCCATGAGCGAAAACACAGTGAACGCCGCTCTGCGGCGCATGGGATTCGACAGCGATACGATGACCGGCCACGGGTTCCGCGCGATGGCACGCACGATTCTGGACGAAGTGCTGGGCTTCCGTCCCGACTACATCGAACACCAGTTGGCGCACGCCGTCCGCGACCCCAACGGTCGTGCCTACAACCGCACCGCCCACCTACCTGAGCGTCGGAAGATGATGCAGGCATGGGCGGACTACTTGGACCAGTTACGCGAAGGGGGGAATGTCGTCCCCATTCATCAAGTATCCGGCGCGAGCCGGTGACTAGCGGACGACCGGGGTGCGTCAACACCCCGGCCGCCCTCACCACAACCGTTCAGCGAGGAACGATCATGGCTATCCACACTGTAACAGGCCGCCCCGGCCAACCCTGCCCACCACCCGCCGCCGCGGCCCTGCCGGGAGTGCCGCAGGCATGACCACCACCATCGCAACAGACTTCCGCGAGATTCCCGCCGAAGGCCGGCACCTGCTGAGCGTGGCCGAAGGCATCGAAGCAGTCACCGCCCGCCGGGAGGCGGCAGACCTAGAGGATGCCGTGCGTCGTCTCCTCGGCGGGTCGATCGAAAACGGGACGGATGGCAGCACGGCCTATCTGTGTGAGTTCGCATTGGAGGCCGCACAGGCATTGCGCCTTGCGGCCGGGGGCGGCGGGTAGCCCGTCAAGTCTTCCGGCATCCCGTGGCGGCTTGCTACGCTCGGAGCGCGCCTAGTCTGAATGACAAAGACGCCGGAACCCCTGCCGGCGTTGGCGCGGGGCCTGCCGGGGTATGGAACGGCAATGACATTCACTATCCAACTCCCGCAAGCCGATCCGATCGGATATCTCTGCAAGCGCCGATATCCCTTGGCATATCGGGAGCATAGCTTCAGTGCGTCATATGCTGAGCTTGCCCCCTATCGCGAAGCCGACGAAAAAGCCGAAGCCTACAGAAAAGAACTGGAAGCACTGCCGCATGGCGAAATGATGGCGTTGTTCGATGCCGAGTACCAGAAAGAGCGAAAGGAGTATCAGGACAAGTTAGAGCGCGAAGAGCAAGCCCTTTTCTTCAACCAACCGGAAGCTCAAGCGGATTTGGCGCACTGGTGCAAAATGGCGATCTGGAGTTTCGACGAGGCTATCGCGCTATCGCTTGGCAAGAATCCAGCGGAAGTGAATTGGTCGAATGTGTCGATGCGCGGGGAAAGATTTGTGCCACAGGCATGGAGTGTTTCCGAATTTCCGAAAGAGTACGCACGGCGCATGCAGTTGGTGGCGCGAGCGAAAACTGCGGGACAGCTTTTCGAGCCGGTCAGCCCGGAGCGTTTTGTGCGCTGGGCAGCAGACGTATTCGACAACATGCCCGATGAACTGCTCGCCAAATTTGTGGTTCCGACCAAAGCAAAGGATGCGGAATCGTTTGCGAGCTATCCGCCTGAACTACGAATCGCAATTGAAGCATTCGAGGCTGTTTCGACCGATGCTTCGGCCAATTCATCCCCAAAAAAAGCCATACGGAAGTGGCTTGATGCAAACAAGCCTGACCTGACCAATGAGGCCAAGGAACGAATTGCGATCGTGGCGAATTGGAAACCAACGGGCGGAGCCCCGAAAACTCCAGAAGGTAAGGGTGGGTAGGTTCTGATCGAAGGGGTGGGTAAGTTCTCCAAATTCGATGGGTATGTTTTTTGAACCCACCCAGCTATTCAGCGCAATTTTCATGCGGATACTTGTCCATCGCTGCCCCGCAGCGGCCCCTGTCAACCGACAGCGGCCAGCACAGACGGAACCGCAACGATGGCCTCCCCCTCCATGCACTCGCCGCCGCCCGGCGGCCTCACGCTCGAACGCCTCCCCCAAGTCAAAGCCCGCACCGGGCTTTCCCGCTCCGAGATTTACCGCCGCATCGCGCTCGGCGATTTTCCCCGTCCGATCAAGCTGGGCGAGCGCGCGAGCGCTTGGAACTCGACTGAAATTGACGCCTGGATCGCCGACAGGATCGCTGCGCGCGATCGGGAGGGGGCGGCATGACTCGCCAGAAACGAAAGAACCCCGGCGCTGGCGGGCGCAGGGGTTCGGTGACTGTCGCCTACGTTCAAAGCTCCAGTAATCCCAAACCTACCGGCACGCGCTGCGGCTGGCAAGGGCATCGCATGCCGTCGAATTGGCGCGAGCGCATGCCCGATCCCGAAACCTACTACCGCGCTCACGTCGAAAGGCTCGGCTCGCGTCACGGCAACGGCTGGGCGCAGGGCCGTTGCCCGTTTCACGATGACGGCACCGCGTCGCTGTCTGTTCACCTGGACAGCTCGCGCGGTGGCTGGCGCTGTTTCGCCGGCTGCGGATCTGGCGATCTGCTGGCATTCCACATGCGACTGACCGGCTTGGGATTCGCCGATGCCGTGCGCGATCTGGTCGGGGGTGCGCAGTGAGCGCCGACGAAATCCCGAAAGATGCCGCGCGCCAATTTTCGGCGAACATGATCGCGAAGGGGTACAAGCCCGCGGCATTGCACGCCTACCGCGATGCTAATGGCGTGCCGGTCTTCTATCGCATCCGCCTGAAGCATCCCGAGACGGACGAGAAGTGGATTCGCCCGATGCACCATGACGGCCGCGCGTTCGTGATCGGCGAACCGCCGGCCCCGCCGACGGGAAAGCCCCTGTATCGGCTGCCGGAATTGCTCGCCGACGCCGGCCCGGTGTACGTGGTCGAAGGCGAAGCCTGCGCCGATGCGCTCGCCGCGCTCGGCATGATCGCCACTACCAGCGGCAGCGCGGCCAGTGCCGACGCCGCAGACTGGTTGCCCCTGCGCGGCCGGGACGTGGTGATCTGGCGCGACAACGACAAAGCCGGTGAGCGGTACGCGCGCGCCGCGACCGCCAAACTGCGCGAGATCGCCGCATCGGTCGGATGGATCGACCTTGCTCCGCTGGCATTATCCGAGCATGGCGATTGCGTCGATTGGCTGGCGCAGCATCCGGACGCGACAGCGGAGGCCGTGCGAGCACTGGCACGATTGCCTGCACCCGATCCATCGCCGCCGCGTGGCCCCAGCTCGAGCGCGGCCCCGGAGCCGTTGCGGCGGGCGTCCGTCGCTCCGTCGCCATATCCTTTGGACGCGCTCGGCGACTGCTTAGGCGCGGCAGCGGCGCGTCTGTACTCAGTCCTCCAATGCCCTGCAGCACTTTGCGGACAATCGATGCTTGCGGCTGCTAGCTTGGCAGCTCAAGCGCATGCGGATGTCTGGATCGATGGCCGCCGTGAGCCGTTGAGCCTCTGGCATGTGAGCGTCGCCGAGTCGGGCGAACGCAAGAGCGCTGCGGATCATTGGGCGTTGCGCGCGCACCGTGAACATGAACATTACGCGGCCGACGAACATCGGCAGGCGCAAGCGGCCTTCACTATCGCTGCGAGCGCACACAAAGCGGCCGTATCCAAGGCCGAGAAGAAAACTGATGCCGCGGCGATACGTGCGGCGATGGTCGATGCCGGGGATGCTCCTGAACCGCCGCTGTCGCCGCTGCTGCTGTTGTCCGAACCGACTTTGGAAGGGCTGCAAAAGTTGTACCAGCATGGCCGGCCGAGCCTAGGACTGTTCAACGACGATGCGGGCGACTTCCTCGGTGGTCATGCCATGAATCGCGACAACCGCACGAAGTCAGCGGCTGGGTTCTCGCGGCTTTGGGATTTGGGTGAGTTCTCGCGGGTGCGTTCTGGCGATGGCGCGGCCAAGTTCTACGGCCGCCGGCTGGCATTGCACGTCATGCTCCAACCGGTCATCGCCGAACGGGTGCTGTCGGACGATGTACTGACCGGGCAAGGCTTCCTCGCGCGCTGTCTGCTGTCTTGGCCGGCATCGACCATTGGCAGCCGGCGCTATGTCGAAGACGACCTGTCCGCCGATCCCGCGATGCTGGCCTATTGGGACCGCATGCGCTTCCTGTTGCGCCTGTCGCCACCCCTGCGGGCAGGCACGCGCAACGAACTGGCCCCGCGCACGTTGACCCTGTGCCCCAATGCGAAAGGGCGCTGGATCGCCGTTGCCGATGCGATCGAACGCGATATGGCCGGCGAGTACGCGGACGTGAAAGCCTGGGCGAGCAAAGCCGGCGCACAAGTCCTGCGCATTGCCGGCGTGTTGACCCTGGTCGATAACGACGAGGCCGAGACGATCGCCGTCGGCGCGATCGAACGGGCGGCGCGGCTGGTCGAATACCACTTGGCCGAAGCGGCTCGCATCGTCGGCACCGCGCGCGTGCCGGTCCATCTGCGCAATGCCGAACTGCTGCTGGAATGGTGCCGAGCGAAGGGGAAAACGCTTTTGTACTCAGCGGATACCCTGCGCAATGGTCCTGCACCGATCCGCGACGCCGACACCTTCCGGAAGGCCGCGGAGACGCTGGAGGGTCACGGCTGGGCGGATTGGATCGAAGGCGGGACGATCATCGACGGCAAACGCCGCGCCCATGTGTGGCGGCTGCGGACTGAGGAGACTGGCTGATGGGCACGCTCTCCGATCTACTGCGCCGTGCGAATCCTGCGAATGTTGCGAATCGGCCGACGACCGCCGGCCACGATTCGCAAGATTCGCAGTCCATACGCCCCGACAAGGCCGTGAGCGATTCGCACGATTCGCAGAATTCGCACGCACTCGGCCCACTGCGCAACGCTTTGCAGCAGACGGCTATCATCGATGGGCTACCGGTCGATCTGGTCGCCGGGCTGGAGGATGCCGACGTGCTCGCGTGCACCGGCCTGCCGTTGGACACGCTACGCGCTTATCTGCGCGCCCTAGGGCGGTTACAACAGATGGCCGCGGGCATCGCTCCGGACGGCTGGACCTGCGCCGCAGAGTGCGCTGGATGCGGTCCCGTGCTTTTGTGGCCGGATGCCCCGGCGTCGGTGATCGCCTGCCCCTGGTGCTGGCATCGCAAAGCGGGGCGAATGATTCCGCATTCGCGCGGAGACTGACCCCATGTCTGCTCGCCACCCGAACGCCAACGCGAACCAGCGCAGCCGCCGCGCACGCCGACGGCGGATCGACTACTACCCTAACCCCGCCGCGCTCGCGGCGATCGAAGCGCGCCGGACGCGCTACGCACCGGCAAACAACTACAGCGGGATTCTTGATTCCATCATTGCCGAATGGCTGACCTTGACGGGCCGAGAGCATGAACCTGCGGCACCGGCTAGCGAGGCGCCCGAGCCGGAATTTCGCGACAAAAACGCGCCCGCGCGAATGACTTCGGCCGATAGGCTCGTCGAAGCGCCGGAATTACTACCCCAATCGCGAGCGCGCGCTCGCGCGCGAATAACTTCGGCGCCTGAGAACAGGGCGAAACAGGCGCGTGCGATCTGCGGAGCGCGTCGCCGCAGCGACGGCCAACCTTGCGAAGCCCTGAGCGTTCAGGGGAAAAGACGGTGTCGCTGGCATGGCGGATGCAGTACCGGCCCGCGGACAGCAGACGGCCGGGCGCGATCGCTGGCGAACCTCCGCCAATTTGCAGGTGAAGCTCTTCTGGTCAACCCGACCAGCGAACCGGAGGCGATTCGGCTGGCTGAATTGCAAGACTGAAGACTCGCGCCCGCGCGCGCGAGCAACTTTTACAAGCTCTTGCATTGTGGAGGTGCTGAAACCGCTTCCAGCGCAGCTTTCGTACTGTTGGGGCACGCCCAAGGCGGGGTGAAAGTCGCCTGTGGGCCTGTTGCCGGATCTCCTACTAGCTTTCTGCCAGTGAGATGGGCGCCTTCTAGACGCTATCGATGGATACTTGGGGGCACTTTCAGGGGCAAGTTTTGCCTTGCATCTCGCAACCTATTGATCTGTCGGATTTTTTCTCCGCGATTCGGTTGAGGCATGAGCAACCGAATCGGCCTTCTTCCTGCGCAATGTCGAACGACTTGGGCGCAACAGCACGCACGCCTAGCACACGCTTACACGATAACGATCATGTGCCTGACCCGCGAGTAACTTCTACCGCGGGGTCTCGGATATTTTCACGCTGGGTGCAGTTACAGCGATGGGAGCATTAGGTCGGGGCCTCACCAAAGCCTCAAACAGTTAGCTAGTCGCCCGCCGCGTCTTGTCAGCGGGGAGCAGCGGGTAGCGTGCTCGCTTTGCTATAGATGGTTCCCGATCCACACTTTGGTGTAAGTCCGCGGGATACCACTCCGATTAGTTGGTACTGTGGCTCTGCAAATTTCAAGGCCTTATGCTTACCTGTGCCTATGCCTTGTTGAATGGCAAAAAGCGAAAAAGGAACCAGGGCGGGGCCACCACTGTCGCCATTACAAGCGTCCACTTGGCCCGCAGGGTCGACGGCCACGAACTCATTTTTGGCCAAACAGCCGAATGCGGATTGCTCGCGTGCAGTGGCGCAGTCACGGCTGGCCATGGTCACGATGGCCATGTCTCGACGGTTGCGGTCTCGATCCTCGCGGAACCCGAATCCCATCACAGCAATGGCTGGCAATTGAGGCGGGAAGTCGCGAAGAACCTTCGGGTAACGGATGGACGCGCTTGCGGAAGGTGGACGTGACAAGCGGAGCAAAGCGAGGTCCGGCTGAGTCTTGTCGCGGGGACAAGTCTTGGGGTTGACCGCATTGATTGGAATCGACTCAATTGGAACCAAGCCGAGCGGTCCGATCCGTGCTTCGTCAAGTGGAGCAAATACTGATGGTGCGCGAGGGCTACACAAGCAGTGCCAGGCTGTAACCACAATCGTCGGTTCTATAAGCGAGCCGGTGCAAACTAACTCTCTGTTTCGCCAAAGAGAAATCACAAAGTTCGTGGTGCCGGCGAACTTGCCGTGCAAGATAAGTTCCTGGGTCGTACCTTGGCTCTGCTTCGCCTCCGCTAGAGGATCTCCGAGCTGCGACTCTCGTCGCTCGCGTTCGGCCGCATTTCTGCGGAACTCACTCGACAGCGTTGCTTCCAAGTCGGGGTCAAGAGGCTTGAGGGTGTTGGTAGAGGGCGCGCGCTCTGGTGCGACAATAGGCGTCGGTTCACGCCGGCACCCAATGATGCAAAGCCCAAGCATGAAGGCAAGCAAGAACCTCACAGGATCACTTCGCAGGCAAGCTGCGGCTGGGACATTTTGATCTGCAGGTCACGCATAACTTGATCGCTGTATGGCTGCTGCTTTGGGCTTGTTTTGAGTCCGAGAGCCCGTGCATTATTCATTTGTTCCAGTAGTTTGCCGGTCTCTTCGATCACCTTGATGAGCGCCGCATCCGTTGCGGTTTGGTCATTCGCCGCTACAGCGGCTTCGTACTTCTTGCATTCCTGCTTGAAAGTGCTTGCCTGTAGATACGTCGTTGTCGCGGCGGCTAAGTAGGCTTTGAGGGCGTCGATCTCGGCGGTAGCGGCTGCTACTTCGGCGGCATCCTTCTCTGAAGGAAGGATGGCCGCACCTAAAGCGGCTGATACTTCTGCCTTGCGTGCAGCCAATGCTTCACCCAACATCTTCAACGCCTTATTGCCGTCACGGGCCTCTGTGACGTTCGCCCAAAATACGATAGGTTGGTTCTTGTCTACCGAAGGGAAAGGTGCCCACGCGCTTGCAGTTGGGGGCAGCGCGTATCGAATCTGCTCGGCGGTAGATTGGTTGTGAAGATTGTCGGGAGGAGTATTAGTGCCTTTCCCCTGCGAAGACCGAACAGGCTGCTTCGCCCTCCCGGCAAATACCGTATTGACCGACGGTTTGCCGGCCGACAGCGCATACCACGAAAGGCGGGCGACGGAGGCGGGATTGTTGCTGAACCCCGTCGTGGCTTCGTTGGCGGCAGAAACCGGGGCTGAAACGTTGACAAACACAAGGAGATCGCGGCGCGCAACGGGTTTCCCGTTCATTAGAGAACGGTTCCAACTTAATCTAGTGGGCACCAGAGCGTATGCCGTAGGCGATTGATAGACGCCATCTATATATCTCTCTTCGGGGAAGTAATGAATCTCTGCTTCCAGCCATAAATCTGGTGATTCCTCTGCCGTCGCGAAATACTTGCTAGATACATCGCTTAAAAGTTCCTTGTTGGCCACGTCGCTCGTCTCGGGCGAAGGAGAGCCACCCTCAAGAGTGAAAGTTCCGTAGACCAGTTGCAGGCAATTGGGCAGCGTATAGCCAGGTCCTGCGCCTACAGATGCCGCCGCATAGCGAGGTACCACTTTGCGTTCACCTGCTTCCTTCAGCATCTCGCCAATCCAGGCGATACCAGTGTCAATCAGCCCTGGAGCGAGTGCTTCAAAGACACCACCAAATATACCCTTCTCACTGGTCCTTTCGATCTCACCATGGTCTGACCATATACAACGCTGTGTAGGGTAGATCCGCAGCTCAGTCGCAGACCCGCCCGCATCCGAAGGAGGCTTCGCGTAAGCTGGACTGAGAAGCGCGCACACAAGGATCGAACCGATCACGACTTGATGCAGTGCGGCGGGGACAGGCATGGTCTTCCCTCCTTGGCTATATGTCGTTCTTCATCCGCTCAAACGCAGTGAGAATAACTTTTCGGCCAATCGGGCCGACAAAAGGTTGGGGTGTACAAGCGCTCAAGTGGCCTCGTCGCCACTACCGTTGTCTTAAATACGGAAAGTGGTCAGAGAGCGACTGCTAACGTGCGGATCCGGTAGAGGTCAGTGTCTGCCTATGGCCGAAAAGCTATCCTGTAACTTCTTTCAGGCTGGAGTGGAGGGGGCTGCGTGCGACTTCTCCTAATGGCTAACTCCAAACAAAAGCGGACGCTTGGGCGACGGTTTGCAGTCCACAATGAAAATCAAACGAGAGACAGCTTTTGGTGACACTTCGATAATCGATGGTTTTCATTTTTCGCCCCACCGCACGCGCCACAACAGAGCGCATTGTGTGCAGAAAGTAGAGAGGCAGCAGTATGGATCCAGCCAGTTCATACGCAAACGATAGCGAGCGTCACGCGGCCGGCGTCACGAAATCATCCCGCATCCTGAACGCGGCGGAAGAACCGCTCTCGACAAGAACATCGAGCACATACAGGATCGCTTCGCGCATAGCTGGATCGCGCTTTAGTTCTAGCGGGCGTGTGTAGACATGTCGTTGGAGAAGAGCTTCGAGCATGAAGACGGTGTTGGACTCGCGCAGCATCTCGGCAGGATTTCCGCGCCTAAGCGCGTTTGCTATGCGCACAAAGGCAGCGGGCATGGAACGCTCGCCGATGTGGTAGAGAAAGCGGACATAGCTGTCCAGCACGATCCAGACCGGTGGCATCGCGTCGAAGAGCGCGTCGACGTTGTGGGCGTAGCCTTCAAGGCTCCGCCAGTGACGGACGTTGTCTTTCCACCAGGAGGTCAGGAAGATTGTCGAGAGCACCTCGCCGCCGTGGGGATGCTCGCTGTCCAGATGCGCGAGCCACTTGGCGCGCTTGACCCGATCGGCAAACAGGTTCCATAGGAACCAGTAATGTGGCGTATTTGGGCTGCTGTCCTCGCTGCTTGTGAGCCCCTGGATGACGTTGTGGACTTCGCGCGGATGCAGGTCAACGGCCTCGAGGATCGGCTGGAGGACTTGTTCGGCATCGGCATCTGACGCGCGCATCGCAAATCGCTGAATGCGATCGGATATCGCCTGCTCCCCCTCATAATTCCTATCCCGCCGGTTGGGTGAACGATCGTGGTCACGGTTCCAGCATTCCATCAAGTATTCGCTTGCGCGTCGATGTGCGGCCACCGCCAGAGGCTCGTTCGGCACTTGGCCGAGGATCGTTAGAATTTTTGCGTTCGCCTCGGCTCCGAATATCTCGGTGATGTCGAATCGGACGTGCGCATCTTCGGCAATTTCCCCTTCGGTCCAGAACCGCCCGCGAACGTCTGCGGCCGCGGATGCCGAGATCGTGTCGGGCGGGCGTCGCTTGTCGTAACTCTTCTTCTTCTCGGCGTTCCAGCCGCGATCGGCAAGAGCGGCCTCTGTTGCGATGGCATTGACGGCGCGCATGGCAAGAGCGGGGTTCGCGGCCCATACCTTGTCGTTCATGCCCCAAGTAGCGTACCAACGGACCTCGTCGATCGGATGAGTTAGCGCAGCAATAAAGGCCTGGCGCACGCGCGGCGTTTGGGCTTCCGTCAGGGGTTTGGAAAGCAGCAGCGGTACGGTGAAGGAAGATGGGCGATCAGCCAGCATTGAAAACCTCTGCACGCGGTCGATGGTTCCCCACTGGTCCGAGTGTCTGGAGATTTCGGAGCAGATGACGTCGATGCACCACTCCTTCTCTTCCGGCGACATCTCGTCCCAGTGATCGCGGACACAGACAGCAGCCACAAATCCTGGAGCGTTACGGCTGTTGTCTGGATGTTCCACGGTGCGGTCCATCCCCTTGGCACTTGCCAGCTTCTCCCTCCACTGGGCGGGGTCGGCAGAGCCGGCCTCACGCTGGAAGACATGGAGGCCCCACAGGTAAACACCCAGACGGGCATTCATCTCGCCCATCTTCTGCGTGTTCTCGTCAATGAGTTGCTGAATTTCCGGAGCCGGAGGCTTGGGTTCGAGGCGGATGTAATTCATCGCAGAGCCCTCGCCGTCCGCTTCCGATGTTTCTCCCGCTGCGAGCTGTTCGTGGGACAGGTCGTACTGCCGGAAGTCAATCCGATGAAGAGCAAGCTGCCATGTGAGGTCCTGCTTGTTGCGCTTGTCCGGCCCGGGCAGTGCCGCGATGTAGCGGTCGATGATGGCGTGAACCCGTGGGGCTAGGGGACCGAGTTGCAGGTTTGCGATGGCCGCTTCAAGGTCGTGCTTGCGGTGCGGCAGCTCGTTCGATTTCTTCCGCTCACCTTCGTAGATCTTGTTTTCGGCGCGGAAGGTCGGGAACAGCGCCGTGAGGTTCGAAGTCTGGTGCTCGCCAGCCATGCGGCCGCGATCGATCTCGATGTAGTCCTTCACCGACAGCAGCACCAGAAGGGCCTCGCCTGACCGGTGAGGATGAGCGGTCGCCACGCTTGCGACGACGGCTGCAAGCGCGGCGGAGTCGCTGCGCTGAAGAATTTCGAGCAGTACCGCGTCGAGCCCCTCGGGGTGGGATTTGGCGTAGTCGAGCAACCACTTCTCGAAGGCCATCAGCAACGACTGGAGCGAATAAGGCCCGACCGTCATGCCGCGATACAGGCCCCAGAGACGTGGGTTCACCCATTGCTTCCGCGTAGTCCCGTTGGCAAACGTGAGCTCGACTTCCCAGGCAGGTTCGAGGGGGTCACGGAGACGCGGATGCGCGTACCACTCGGCACTGTGATTGAAGACCTGCATCAGGAAGTCGAGACCTTTTCTCGGATGGTGCGTAAGCAGGTTGATCCACGGCCCCCGGAAAGCACTGGCAGGGAAGAAACCATGGCGCAGGTTTTCCTTGATGCCGAAGTAAAGGTCAACGTCGATGGATGAGCGGCCATAGGGTTCAGCGCGTAGATATTCCTCCGTAGCAAGGAAGGTATCCAGTGCGACGGAGATCATGAGGTCCGGCAAGTCACGTGCAGCGGGCGCACCGTCGAGGCCCGCAAGGAGGATGTCGCGGAATTCCTCGGCGACGGGATCGCGGCGGCGCCCTTCCTTGATCTGCCCGCGAAGAACGCCTTCGAAGCGCGCGGGATCGGCCTTCGGGATCTTCGCAATCACCTTCAGAACGCGTTTGCGCGTGTCTCCGCCTCTGTAATGGTCAAATTGCGGCAGGATCCAATGGGCAATGCCGGCGACATGTTCGGCCCCCTCGATGTCCGCTGCCCACCAACTGACGCCGCGCACGGCATCCTCGATCAATGCGAGAAGCAGCGGCGCGTCTTCCGATCCGAAACTGCCGATATTGCGATGGGCCAGCCCCACGACGGTTGCCCAGACTGTGCCTTCCGGCACGCTCAGGATCGAGCTGTGGCCGCGCACGTCGGCAAGCCACGCGGGCGACGTCACACAGGCGACTCGCAGGAGATGGATGACCCGCTTGAGGATGGCGCGGTCATTGGCGAGCAGCTCGGCCTCGTGCCGCGTCAGGAATTCTGACGCCGACGGTGCCTTGAGCAGCGAGACCAACGTATCATCGCGGAACTGGGCGGACACGTCAGCCTGTGCGATGGCCGCGCTGAACAGCCGGTCCGCTGCGGGTGCGTCACGGTCGACCAGTTCGGCAACCCACTTCCGGTACGAGCGCCGCAGTGCCGGATGCGGCCCTATCGCAGCCGACAACGCCTTGAACGCCGTGTCATCCGTGAGGTGCTGTTCCTCGATCCATTGCAGGATGGCCCAGTCCTCGAGGACGTCGTGCGCCGTCGCCACGAGCAAAGCATTGGCGTCTGGCGAAGCAACTAGGGAGTCCTGTTTGAGAAGGGCGATGGCTGCGGCATTGAGTCCCGTAGCTGGTACGAAATCTGACAGGGCACGCGCCCGGCGCACCGCCAGCTCCTGCAAAGCCACTTCGCGCTGGCGCGGCATTCCGTCAGCCGGATTCTGATCCGCGCGCACGATCTGCCGCCAAAAGACGGCGCGGAAATCGCGCTCGTTCTCCGGAAGCGGACGTCCCGCATCCCACGGAATCTGCAGTGCCTTGTCGATGAAGTACGGGTTGCGCAGGATCTCGCGCAGGGCGGGGTTGGCGAGTGGCACTGCCAGCGACGGAAAGGCGGCCTGGATCTCCTGCAACTCGGTGTCGTCAAGCGGCGGAACTTCGATGACCGCGTAATCAATCCCCGCCGACTGGAGAAAGCTGGCCTGTACCTGCTCCACGGAATAGTCGCGGCAAGTCATGAGGATACCGAGGCCGTCATCGCCCTGGGCGAGCGTCATGAGGTCACTGAACGCGTCTCGCGTCGGTTTCTCAAGTAGGCGTTCGACGCTCTCGATCACGAGCACCTTGCGGCCCTGTGCGCCAAGGATGGCCTGAAGCTCTCTGGCGCGCGCCGGAATTTGGCTGTTGTGAAGGGTTTCGTCGATGTGGGCAACGGCGAATTCCTCGACCCGGAACCCGAAAGCGAAGAATTCGCGGGAGAGAAAGGCTGCTGCTTCCTTGCCGATGACGGATTTGCCGCTGCCGGCCGGCCCTGTTATCAGGACGACCTGTTTCGCCTCGATGGCAGCAAGCACCTTCTGCACGATGCTGGCGCGACGCAGGTGAAAGGCCGGCCCGATCGTCGTGCGGATCTTCCGCAGAACGAATTCCGTGTGGTTCTTCAGTGCCGTCAGTACGCGCTGCTCGTTCGCGCTCACCTCGCCGTGCGCCTGGACGAGAGCGGCTGGAAGGTCGGCGCGTTTCAGGCTCCGCGCGGCCGGTCCGACCTCGCTGGCAAAAGCCAGTAGAGCGTCCCACGCAGACGTTGCGCTGGCGACGGGATCTGAATCGGTAGACTTGAGGGCGAGCAGCGTCTTGATGTGCGCCTCGGTCTGGCGGGTGGAGGTATGCAGGTCGAGGCTCAGGACGTGCAGCACGCGCAGGAAGGGCCACAAGTCTTTGGCGATGACGGGCGTTCCTTCCAGTGCGCTGACGATGTGGCAGAGCTCGTTGCACTGGTGGACGGACTTCTTCGAGATGAAACCGTCGAGAGACAGCCGCCGTTGGAATTCTTCAGCGTCGGCCGCGCCTCGCGCGCAGTCGAGCAGCCCCACGAAATTCTCGAGAAGCGTATTCGTGCCGCGCAGCGTGACGAGCACGAAGCGGTCGTGCTGGGGATTGAAAGGGTCGGCCTGTTTGAAATCCTTCCAGAAATCACCAATGGCCTTCTTGCATTCGTCGTCGGCAGCACTGATGGTGAAGCTACGCTTCACCTGCCCGACGAGGCGCGCAGTCGCTGCGCCTGCGCGCGCGCAGACGACGAGGATGTCGTCCGTATTGAAGCCGAGATTTTCGGTCTGGAAATGGACTTCGGTTACGCCGGTATCTGTCAGGATCGGCGGAATGCTACGGACGAGCAATTGAGCTAGCCAGTACGCTGCGACATGCTGCTCGAAGAAAACGCCTTCGCCGCCCGTGGAGATCGGGCTTGAAACTCGATTCTGGCCTAGGCTGTCCATGCGATCCACCGATAGTTCTAATGTTTCCCAGGTCGCGGGAGAAGTAGTCCAGCCTAGCTGGAAAAAGACCGCACGCAAGTGGTTGAACCGGCGCCCCTGATTTTCAATAGTGCAGCGGCTTGAAGTCTCATTTGCTGGGTGGTGATCTTAAGGAGGATCCGCTCTTGCCCAGGAGCGAACTGGGTGTGTTTCCGTTCGCCGCCGGCTGATCTGGCGACGGGCGCCCTCCGCCTATCCCATGAAGTCCAAAAGCGTTCAGTACAAGCCGGCCCCTGCCGGGGGCAGTCCTGGGGGCAACCCATGCCGAGCTTTCGCGCAGTCATTTCAAAAATCAATGGTTTAGCCGGCCCGTGCGATGGGGGCTACCCCGACCAATACACCACGGCAGGCCCACCCTGCCGGATCACGAAAACCCCGCACCCTGCGGGGTTTTCGCGTTCAGGGCGTGGACTTCACCCGCGCACCTGTCGCCCTTGTGTGGCGAGGAATCCGCCAAATTCTCCCTCCCCCTTCTCTCTCCGGCCCTGCGGACTTCCCGATTGAAGTCCGCGGGACGATTGTCGCGCTTCATTGAAGATCAATGGCTTGCATGTGGTCGCGGGAGAGCGGTCCTATGGTGTCAGTGCCTGCGCAGCCGGATGGCGAGGCGATGGCGCGGATTTGCGAGCTCGAAGGCCAGTTCAATGAGACTGCGTGGTCATATCGTCTCCATTGTTTATGAGCTCACGTTTTGAAAGAAGAGGTGGCAGGTACGCAAGGCGACTGGTGACACGAATGCCTGTTCGGCAGCATGAACACCGCGCTAAACTGGTGCGCGAGCGGTGCTGCCATCATCGTCAAGGAAGTGCATGCAATCGCAGCCGATCGCATTCGATGCCGTATTGATTGTCGAAGACGAGGCCGTGGCGCGTGATCGTCTGCTGCGGCTGACGCGCGATCTGGCCGGAGCACAGGCGCGCATTGATGCCGTCGCCGATGTGAGCGCCGCGCACGAGTCACTGCAGTGCGGCGACTATGCTGTGGTCCTGGTCGATGTGAAATTGCCCGACGGCAATGGCGTCGAGCTGGTCGACTGGATCGCGCGTCGTTGGCCAGAGCGTCCATCGGTCATCGTCACTGCCTACGCCGAGGAAGAGATCATCCTGGCGGCGGTACGTGCCGGAGCGATCGGTTACCTGCTCAAAGACAGCGACGACGACGAGCTCAGGCTGTCCCTGAAAAACCTGCAACGCGGTGGCGCCCCGATCAACCCGCTGATCGCACGACGCATTCTGGCGCTCCTGTCGGCCGCGTCTCCGCCGCCGGTACGCGCGTCGGAGCCGGTCCCTCGATTGTCAGAACGCGAATGCGAGATCCTGCGTCTTGTCGCGCAGGGCTTCAGCAATCGCGAGATTGCGGATTTGGTGGCCCTGTCCAGACTTACCGTGGAATGCCACACCAAGAACATCTACCGCAAATTGGCTGTGGGTTCGCGCACGGAGGCGGTGTTCGAGGCACGCACACTGGGGCTGCTCCGCTGAAGTTGCGACGCACCAACGTGAATCGCGTGTTCGGGTGGCTGTTGTTGTTGGTTTGCCTGGCCGCATCTCCGATTGTGCGGTCCGCCGACAAACCAGAAGTGACAGTGCTGGAGCGTGGCGAAGCCGTGCGTGGCGGCTGGGGCGACATTGCGCCGCCGGCAAGGGGTTGGGTGCAGGTGCACCTGCTCGACCTGTGGCACGAACGTTGGCCCGAGCACGATGGCGTGGTCTGGTATCGACTGCACTGGCGGCAGGACGATCCGCGCCGACCGACCGCATTGCTGGTCGACTACATGAGCATGAGTGGTGCGATCTACGTCAACGGCGAGACGGTCGCGCGTGACGCCAATCTGGTTGAGCCGTTGTCGCGCACGTGGAACTCGCCGCACTACGTGCTTCTGCCTCCATCGCTGCTGCGTGCGGGCGAGAATGCCGTGTGGTTGCGCGTATCCGGACTCAGCGCCTATCAACCAGGCGCCGGACCGGTGCGGATCGGCGACCCGCACGCACTGCAGGAAAGCTATGGCCGTGAACGCTTCCTGCGTTACGACATCAAGCTGATCAACCTGGCCATGGCGGCGGTGCTGGGCAGCGTGTTTCTGCTGATGTGGCTGTTGCGGCGCAAGGACAGCGTATACGGCTGGTTCGCCCTGACCGAATTGGCCGGCTCACTGTATGGATACAACCACATTGCCACCGACATCTGGCCGCTGGCCAGTACCGATGCCTGGCAAGCGTTCAATGCCGCGTTCTACGTGGTCGCCGGCGCTTGCTACGCGCTGTTCCTCCTGCGCTATTGCGAGCGACGCGCTCCGCGCCTGGAGCGCGTGCTGATGGCTCTGTCCGCGTTGGCGCTGCTGTCGGCGGCGTTCGCACCCGAATGGATGGGCCCGCATCGCAATCCTTGGTTCGCGGTCGGGGGCTTGCTTTACTACGCCAGCATCAGTTGGTTTCTCGTCCAGGCCTGGCGAGATCGACGGCCCGATACGCTGGTGCTGGCGATTTGCCTCCTGCTGCCGGTGCTGGTGTCGTTTCGTGATTTCGCCCTGTTCTACGGTTGGATCGAAGGCACCACTTACTGGCTCAGCCTGACCTCGGTGTTGACATTGATCGGCATCGGCTTCGTGCTGTCTTATCGTTTTGTGACCGCGATGCGGCGGGTGGAGAGTTTCAATCTCGAACTGAAGCGAGAAGTGGACACGGCCACGTCCGAGTTGGCGGCCACGCTCTCGCACCAGCATGCGTTGGAGCTCGTGCACAGCCGTGCCGGCGAGCGCCTGAAATTGGTGCGCGACCTGCACGACGGCTTCGGCGGGACCCTCATCGGTACGATCGCGCAACTGGAAGCGGCGCCGGCCGACACGTCCAAGGCGCAACTGATCGCTACGTTGAAGGAACTGCGCGACGATCTGCGCCTGGTCATCGACAGCACCGCGTGCGAGCACGCGGACCTGGTGGCGCAGATCGCACCCTTGCGCCATCGCCTGGGGCGCTTGCTGGAGACGGTCGACATCGACAGTCGCTGGCGACTGGAAGGCCTGGATGGCGTCGAGCTCGACAGCGCGCGCAGCCTGGATCTCCTGCGGCTGCTGCAGGAAGCCTTGACCAACGTCTACAAGCACAGCCGCGCGAAGCGCGTGGACGTAGCGCTGCGCCGCGTGGGCGAACGTCTGCTGCTGAGCATCGACGACGACGGCCACGGCATCGATGCCGCCGCGCAGGCCGACGGCGGCGCCGGCCTGTCCAGCATGCGCCTGCGCGCGCAGCGATTGGGTGGAGAACTGCGGATCGAGTCCAGCGAGGCCGGGACCGCCTTGCGGTTGGAGTTCGCCTTGCCGGATTGAGCGGACGCGAGCGGCATCGATAGCCGCTACCTGTTTTCGGGGATGTGCCCGTCCCATGGACTTCCTACCATCGGCACTGACCGATATGGCTGCGTGCGATACCCGTACGCTCGTACCGCCGGCCTCGGCGTGGACGAGGCCGGACACCCTTGCAGGAGCTACTGGATGAGCACGCCCGCGACGGACCCGAACATGATGGTTCGTGCCAAGAAGTTGTCACTGGCCGCTTCGAACCTCCGTTCGATCACATCCGATACCATCCCGGAGGCCACCAGTTATGGTGGTCGCTTTCATGTCAAGCTTGACGTGGATCCTGCGCAGTTGCGTGCGCCGCCATGGGATACGGTTTCCGCGCTTCCTTCGGTCGTTTCAGACGGACAGCGTGGCGCGTTGCTTGGAATGCGACGTTTCGATGTCCGTCTGAATGCGCCGGCCAATTTGGATTCGCCTCTGGGATCGGTGACGCTCAGCGCTTGGTTCCTGATCGATGGTGGGACGCCTGGTCTGGATGATGATGTGCTGCTTTCAATCCTGACCAGTGAGGCGGGCGATAGTGAACCGCTTGACGATGTCGAATATTCCACTCTCAAGATCAATGCCGTCGTCGATGGCCGCAAGCGGTTCGAGCTGCCGGCCCGGAGTAATTCGATTGAATCGACCATAACCCAGAATCGACAGGTCGACCTGCTTCCTGGCCGATGGTACCAACTGGTGCTGACAATCTCCTGCCAGGGTGGCGTCTATATCATCGACGTCTATTTCGACGATGTCGTCACTGCGAATGCGGGAGGCTCGGATACGCCGGTCGCGACAGTTCGTTGCCCGGTCGGGATCGGCAAGCTGCAAAACGGTAGCGTCAGGTTTCGGCCGAACCTCTTTTGCTTCGGAACTCGGCTCAGCAACAACCTGAATACCCTTTACGCTGGCCAGCGGCGCAGCATTGGCCTTACTGACGTGCGCGTTTATTCGGGTATTCATTCGCCGAAGGCGCTGACATCGCTGCAACCGGATCGATGCTGGCTGACAACTGCGAAGTCTGGTGGGTTCCAGGGGCCGGACGAGGCTGGTTGCATTCCGCAACGTTGGCTGCAGGTGGAATCGCGTGTCACTCCTCAGCCGTCCCCGGAGGGGGCGACGACCATCGCGGCCAGTCACGCACAGCCATCGCTGCCAGCTTCTACCGGTACGCCGGAATTTGCGCGGATCGTTGGGTTTCCAGGTCTGAATGAAGCCGATCTGCCCGGACTGTTCTTGCCATTAAAGGCGATCGGCAGTGATGGGCCTGTGGTTGCGGTGGCAGGTGGAAATGTCGGAATTGACGCGTGTCTTGCCTTGGTGCTGGAAACACGGTTGAGCTTCTACCCCAGTCGTACCGGCGCCGGTCGGGTGGTGCATACCATGGGTCTGTTTCCGGGCGAGGAAACCTCGATCTCGATTACCACCTATCGCCATCGAACAACCGAGTTGGTTCGCAGTTCCTCTATCGTCGATTCCTACACTAGCTCGGCAGCACAGGATTTCCAGCAGCGCCTCGAAAGCGAACAGCAAAGCAGCCGCGATTACACCTTCAACCAGCGTTATGCCGCCAGCGTGCATGGCGAAGCCAGTTGGGGGTGGGGCGAAGCGTCGGTGGATGCCTCCGGTCAATGGGACATCAATGTCTCCACCCAGGCAATGGCGCACCAGATCAATAACGCCACTCGGGCGCACAGCAGTTCTGCTTCATTGTCGCGTAACATCGAGGTCGATTCGACTTCCAGAGACATCGATGAAACCAGTACCACGGAAGCCATTGTGCGTACGGTCAAGAACATCAATGTTTCCAGAACCCTCAATTTCTTCTTCTACCAGCTCAACCAGGAATTCCTGAGCTTCGTCCATGCGACAGACATTAAGCTCGGGTATTTCAGCGCGTCCAATGGATCCCGGATGGTCCCTCTGGTCCAGGCTGACCAGTTGTTGGATGAGGTGATATCCGATCTCGAGACGCGACGTCATGCACGAGAGTCCATTCGTCGACACCTGGGCAATCTCAAGGACGTGGATGGGAACTCATGTTGCTCAGAGGCAGGAAACGACGCCTCTGAAAGCGCTGGCTTCCTCCACATTGAAGGCGACCGCATGCGAGTGGATGGCAATTACGTCACCCATCATCGAGTCGGTGACAGTGATGAAATCCGGGTGCCCGGCCTGGTTCTTGCGCATGACGCCGTGGTAATGCGCACCGACAATCTCTATATCGATAGCATCATTGGCCAGCTAGATGCGCTGGACGCCTACTCCAGCGAATTGCAGAAGCAGGATCTGCGTAGCCGTCAAGTGGTCAACGATGCTGACGCCGCGCGTACAGAAGCACTGCGTGCAGGACTCGAGCTGGTGCGCGACGGCAAGCACGAAGCGGCTGCCGCGCTAGCCATGCTGCTTCACGGCGCGACGCAGAAAAATTGCGACACGGACGATTGAGCATGCCATTAACGAAGCACGCGGCAACCCCAAAAGTTGCGCTCAAGAACAATTCATTGGCCAATAAGCCGCAGGTGCTTTCAAGTGATGCCTTGCAGGGAGGTGAGGACGTCGGCGGTCCACCGTCGAGTCGACTGCGGTCAGGTAAGCGCAGAGGTGAAGATGCGATCGCGGACTACAATCCGCACGAAAAATATAGCGCACCACCGCAGAACACGAGTGGCAGGCCAAAGTTTCACTTGGTTTGGTGGAACGTTCAGTCAAAAAACAATCTTCTCGGCACGAATTCGTCTAAAAATGAAGTTGTGAGAAATGTGGGCGAATCAATTGCTGGTTTTTTTAAGAATGGCTGTGACGCAGTGTTCTTGATAGAGGTCACTCATTTGCACCAAGAATTGGTCGCTTATGTCAAAGATAAAGTTCCGAATGGCATCAATCACTACTTCAATCCTAACGCTGATAGGCGTCAAAATGTCAGTCGTTGTTCGTACTTATTGTTATATGGCATGGATTGTGAAATTTCCGAGATCGAAGCTGTGGGGCAGGCAGATGTCGTGAAACGTCCTGCGTTGCGCTTCCGTCATGGCGACCGTCACTACTACGGGGTGCATCTGGTAGCGTACAAGAAAAAGGCATGGCAAGAGATTCTGGACTTCACGAATGAATCGAACGAATCGAATGATACAAAGGCGTTTGTGTTTGGCGACGTCAATCACGACGTCAGAGAAAAAATTGGGGAGTTCGGCGAGCACAAGTTGCTAGGTCATTTCAAGCCAATCCGAATGGACGGTATTGAGTACACGCATTCAAAAGGTGGAATGCTCGATGGGGCTTACACCAATACGCCCGGCGAGGCCTTGGTCTATGATCCGTTGCCGGATTACAGTTTCAAGCCACCAAATAATTTAATCAAATACTGTCCTCCAGATCACAAGCCGATCGGCTTGAAAATCTACTGAGTCATTCCTGAACGGAGAAATTTGCCATGCGCTTGCAGATATCCAGCACCACTTTGCATTTGAAATCCAGAATGTATTTCGCTGATTTCACTGCGACTCCAAACCTGGCTATCCCCGAGGTGATGAATTTCGCTTGGAGCGTCGAGCGTCACGACGGCTATTTGTTGGTATCGGCGCACTATGGGGGAGGAGGCGCCCGCGACAACATCTGTTCGGTACGGATTCCACTGCATAGCGAGAGTCCGGTCTCGATGAATTCTTCTGTGCAGAATAGGGAAATCTATGTGAAAGGCAGCGTGCGCGCTGTTTGGAGTGCGGACCACGAATCGTATTGCGTCATGTTCAAGGGCGAGATGTTGCGACCCGGTCTCAATGCTGTCGAAAGCCATGCCGGTGAGGACGGCGGCGAAATTGTGGTTCATGTGGCTTTGCGCCAGCATGGCAGTTGAACCCCTGTGTATTCGAGGCTGCATCATTACGCTACATTGCGATCCCGCATGAGAGAGAGTTTTGACTCCGGTTGCTCAGGCACGACCAATACACCAAGGCAGGCCCGCCCTGCCGGATAACGAAAGCCCCGCACCTTGCGGGGCTTTCGCGTTCAAGGTGGCGATTGCGGTTCCGTGGCGCCGCTGCGCCCATTCGGCCGGCATCGCGCGGGGATTGCCCGGTCGCGCTTCCCCCGCCGCAGGCGATGATCGCGCTGGCTGCGCCTGGCGTGGCTGCCCGGTCCGGCTGGCCGGTCCGGCTGGCCGGTCCGGCGTTCCGACGTCCGGGCTCGGCCTGGATCGCTTCTCCGAGCGCCCTTGAATCGCGCCCCGCCAGCCCCCGCCAGCGCTCGAAAAAAGCGCCGTGTCATCCCCGGATGCCCCGGGATGTCGCCTGCTATCACCGCGAAACCGGCGGCCCCTCCTCACCGGACGGGATGCCCGCTTCCGTCCGCATGCTCCGTATGCCCGCCATCCAGAAGCCGCACGTTGCTGTTCGATTGCAAAAATTTGTGAGAACTTAAGCACAATTTCTCACCGGGCAGCGTGACATATTCGATGGATGCATCGTGCTTCCAGCCACGCGACCCGGCCGTTCAGCCGACGGCTCCGGCCGGAAGCGGCCCATCGCCGCGTCGCGTTCGCCGGGCCGGGGAGGGGATCTCCTCGACCGTTCGTCGGTTAAGCCGATGGCATCGCAAATTGCCCCTAAACTCCCGCGCCTACCGCTGGATCATTGTCCTTGTGGCGACCGCAGGCGCCATGTGCTGCCTGTTTCGTGCCGGTCGCGCGACGGTCCCGCTGCGTTCGCGGGCGCCGGTCATTCGCCGCCACCGTTCCCGGCGCCGTTGTCCCTCGCGCCGCCTTCCGCTCTCATTTCGACGCCTGCGCCACCGTCCGTCCGTTCCGGGATACCCGGTCGGCGCGGGCTGCGCGTCCGCGTGCAGCGTCGTGCCGCCCAGGACCGAACCATGACGCTTGACCATCTCGACAACGAAGAACTGCTCCGCCTGTCGCTCTCCGCGATCGAGTCGGATCGCGATGCCGACGCCATCTCCATGCTCAAGGAGATCGTGGCGAGGCAGCCCGATCACTTCCAGGCCGTCTATCTGCTCGCCGCGCAGCATGCCCAGATCGGCATGTTCGATCGTGCCGAATCCGAATTCAGGGCCGCGGTGGAGATGGCGCCCGATTTTCCGGTGGCCAGGTTCCAGCTCGGACAACTGCTGGCGATGAGCGGTCGCGTCGACGAAGCGCGCGGAATATTGCAGCCGATCCTCGAGGGTCGCGATGCGCTCGGCGCGTATTCTCGGGCGATGGTCGCGCTCGCGGAGGAACGGGCCGATGTCGGGCTGCGCGAAATCGAGGAAGGCCTCGCGTTGCCGCAGCCGATCCCCGCGCTCGCCAACGACATGCGCCGGCTGTCGCAGTCGCTTCGCGAGGCCGATCCCGAACCTACGCCCACTGCGCCGGTTTACCTGGCCGGTTACGGCTACGGGCGACCAGGTGGCGTCGAGTGAGCGTCGACCCGCTTTCATCGCTTTCCGCGCATCTTGCCCGCCTGCGTACGGAGCTCGCGGAAAAGAGCGGGAAATCGCGAAGAAAGCGAGCCGCGGAAGATCGTGGCGATGCTGCCGCGGATACGGTTTCCGACGCCTTCGGCAACACCGGTCGCGAAGCGGGAAGTCTGCGCGAGGTCGTCGTCGACATCGTGCGCAACGCGCACGACCAGGGCGGCGGCAACGACGAAATGCTGCGTTCCAGGATCGTCAGGGCGATCCTGCTCTGGGAGTTCGGCGCATCGATGCGCGAACATCCGGAATGGAAGCCGATGATCGATAAAATTGTGCACGCGATGGATAACGATGATCGATTTTCCAGCGCATTTTCAAGGATGATCGAAGAATTGAAATCGGATTCGAAGCCGTAAGAATATCGTTGACAAATTCAAATCCGCTTTAGTAGCTTGAAAAAAGCGAAGTGCAACGCTTCGAAGGAAAGAAGCACGCATTCCAGGGAATCGGATTCTTCGTCCGACCTGCCATTTGACCGGCCCGACTGACCCTCGCTTCACGCGAGGGGCATCGGTCGAGGCCGTGGAGACATCATCGACATGACTGCCGACAACGAGTCGGTCGCGCGTTTGCGCGGCCATTTCGAGCGCGATCCTCAAAATCCGGATCTCGCCTGCGCCGTCGCCGACGCGAGTTGGTCGATCGGCGACAACGCAGGCGCGCGCTCGGCGCTCGAATCGCTGTCGCCTCCGGCGACGGAGGTTCCCGGGGTGCGCTTCAGGCGGGCGCGCTGCGCACTGATCGACGGCGACTATGCCGCCGCCGCAAGCGCATGCGCCGCGATGCTGGAGGACGGCGTGGACTCGGCGGCGGTGCGCCACGATCACGCGTTCGCGCTGCTGTGCCTGCGTCGCACCGACGAAGCGGAATCTGCGGTCGGGACGGCCATCGACCTGTTCGGCCCGTCTCCGGAGGCGCTGGTGCTGCGCGCGCGGATCGAATCGATGCGCGGCGGATACGCCGAGGCTGCGGCCAGCGCCGCCGAAGCCGTGGCCCTGCGACCCGACGACGCGTCGGCGCACGGCGTGATGGCGCTCGCGCTGTTCGACGGCGACGACGCCGATGGCGCGATGCGTGCGGTGCAGGCGGCCCTGGGCCTGGACGCCTCGCAGCACGAGGCGCTGCTGGTCGCGTCCACCGTGAGCCTGTGGCGGATGGACGTGGACGCGGCGGGCGAACTGTTCCAGCGTGCGCTCGCCCGGCATCCGAATTCCGGCCGCGCGCTGTCCGGCTACGGCCAGGTGCTCATGCTCCGCAACGCACTTCCCGACGCGTCCACGACGCTGGAGCACGCGGTCGCCGCCATGCCCGACCACATCGGCACCTGGCATGCGCTGGCCTGGGCCTACCTGCTGCAGGGGCGCATCGACGATGCCGAACGCTGCTACCGCGGCGCCTACGACATCGATCGCAATTTCGGCGACACCCACGGCGGATTCGCGCTCGTCGAGGCGCTGCGCGGACGCTTCGAGGAGGCCGACCACATCGCCAGGCGCGCGCTGCGCCTCGACCCGCAGGCGGCGACGGCCCGCTACGCGCGCGCGCTGGTGATGGAGGCGCGCGGCGACGCCGCCGGCGCCGAAGCCGAACTGGCGGCGCTGCTGCCCGCGCGCGATTTCCCGGGGGTGCCGATCGGCACGTTCGCCAGCCGCCTGAAGGCGCGACTCGTCGGCGGTACGGACTGAGCGACGACGATGGATTCCGATCTCGCCCTGCGCCTGCTCACGGACATGCTGCTGTCCGCCGCGAAGCTTTCCGCGCCGCTGCTGCTGGCTACGCTCGCGGTCGGCCTGGCGATCTCGATCGTGCAGGTCGCGACCCAGATCCAGGAGATGACCCTGACGTTCGTGCCCAAGCTGATCGTCGTCATCGCCGTCTGCCTCGGGCTGGGCAACTGGATGCTGTCGGTGGCGGTCGACATGGCGCGCCGCATGTTCGAGATCGCGGGGGGACTGTGAACATGGCCGTGGCGGCGTCGACACTCGAATCGCAGGCCGGCTGGGTCGCACTGGCGATGGTGCGCTACGTGCCGGTGCTCGTACTCGCGGCCTATTCGCCGCTGCGATGGGCGCCGGCGATGATCCGGATCACGCTTGCGCTCGGCCTCGCCTGGCTGACCGTGCTGTCGATGCCGGAGACGGCGCTGCAGGCCGTTCCGGAAGGCGTCGGCGCATGGATCCGCGCCCTCGTCGGCGAATTCGCGATCGGCCTGATCTTCGGGCTGGCCCTGCTGGTGCCGCAGGCGGCGCTGCACGGCATGGGCTGGTTGCTCGACGTACAGGCCGGTTTCGGTGCGGCGACCCTGTTCAACCCGGGCGCCGACAACGATCCGCAATCGCTGCTCGGCACCGCGCTGTCGCTCGCGGCCGTGGTGCTGTTCTTCACCCTCGACCTGCACCAGGCGCTCTACCGCGGCCTGGTCGCCAGCGTCGACTGGCTGCCGCTGGGGGCGGCGGCCGCGCGACCGGATCCAGAAGCGTTCTTCGGCCTGCTCGGGCACGGCTTCCTGCTGGCGCTGGCGCTGGTCGCGCCGGTGGTGCTGGGCCTGTTCGCGGTCGATGTCGCGGTCGCCTACGCGACCCGCTCGATGCCGCAGGCCAACGTGTACTTCCTGGCGCTGCCGCTCAAGGTGCTGGTCGCGATGCTGCTGTTCGCCGTCGCGATCCACTATGCGCCGGAGCTGTTGTCGAGGCTCTACCGCGACGCGTTCTCGCGGGTCCCCGGCATGTTGGGAGGATAGGGGACATGTCGCAGGGAGACCAGGACAAGACCGAAGAGCCGACGCGTCACCGGCTCGACGAGGCGCGCAAGCGCGGCGAGGCGGCGAAGAGCATCGACGTCGCCGGCGCCGTGGTGATGATCGTGGCCGCGGCGACGCTGGGCCTGATCGGGGCCGGGCTCGCGTCGGGGTTCGCGGACGCCACGCGCAGGCTGATCGCGGTCTCCGGCGAGGCGACCGTCATCGACGGCCGGTTCCTCGGCTGGGTCGGCGACGTCTACGCGCCGGTCTTCCGCGCCGGCGCGCCGCTGGTGCTGGGACTGGTGGTCGCGGCGGTGGTCGGGCACCTGTTCCAGACCGGGCCGATGTTCACGCTGCAGCCGCTGACGCCGGACTTCAAGCGGATGAACCCGATGCAGACGCTGCGCCGCCTGTTTTCCTTCCGCACGGTGTGGGAACTCGGCAAGGTGGCGCTGAAGCTGTCGCTGCTCGCGGCGATCGCGGTGCCGCTGGTGTGGAAGGCGGGCGCAATCGCCGATTCGGTCGCCGCGACCTCGCCGTCGCGCTATGGCGGCTTGCTGGGCGACTTCTTCGTGTCGGCCTCGGTGCGCACGCTGATCGTGCTCGGCGCCGTCGCCGCGCTCGACCTGCTGTTCGCGCGCCGCGAGTTCATGAAGAAGATGCGGATGAGCCGGCGCGAGCTGAAGGACGAGATCAAGCGACGCGACGGCGACCCCGCGGTCAAGTCGCGGCAGAAGCAGCAGATCCGCGAACTGCTCAAGAAGACCCATGCGCTGTCGCGCGTGCGCGACGCGGACGTGGTGGTGACCAATCCGACCCATGTCGCGGTGGCGCTGCGCTATCGGCCCGGCGAAACGCTGGCGCCGGTCGTGCTCGCCAAGGGCGCGGGCGCGCTGGCCGGCCGCATCCGCCTGCTGGCGGGACGGCACGCGGTGCCGATCGTGTGCTCGCCCGCGCTGGCGCGCGCGCTGTACGCCGAATGCGAGATCGACGGCATGGTGCCGCCGGATCGCTATCTCCAGCTCGCGCCGGTCTACCGGTCGCTGTGGGCTGCGCGCGAAGGGAGCGCGACATGAGGGAACTGCTGACCCAACTGTGGGCCGGGAAGCGCGATCTGGCGCTGGTCGTGCTCGTCATCGGCGTGCTGGTCGTGCTGTTCGTGCCGGTGCCCGCGCCGCTGCTCGACCTGTTCCTGGTCGCCAACATCAGCATGGCGCTGCTGATCCTGCTGGTGACGTTCTTCACGGAGACGCCGCTGAGGTTCTCGACCTTCCCGACCATCCTGCTGCTCGCCACGCTGTTCCGGCTCGCCCTGAACGTCTCGGCCACGCGGCTGATCCTCGAAGGCGAGGACGCGGGCCGGGTGATCAACGCGATCGGCGAATTCGTGGTCGGCGGCAACTACGTGGTCGGCGCGGTGGTGTTCCTGATCCTGGTCGTCGTCCAGTACGTCGTGGTCACCAGCGGCGCGCAGCGCGTCGCGGAGGTCGCCGCGCGCTTCACCCTGGACAGCATGCCCGGCAAGCAGATGAGCATCGACGCCGACATGAACATGGGGCTCATCGACGAACGCGAGGCGCGCCGCCGCCGCGCGCTGATCGAGAAGGAAGCCAACTTCTACGGTGCGATGGACGGCGCGACCAAGTTCGTGAAGGGCGACGCGATCGCCGGCATCATCATCATCCTGATCAACATCGTCGGCGGGCTCGCCATCGGCATCGCCCAGCTCGACCTGCCCTGGGCCGAGGCGGTGCGTCGCTTCACCCTGCTGACCATCGGCGACGGCATCGTCACCCAGATCCCGTCGCTGGTGATCTCGGTGGCGACCGGCGTGATCATCACCCGCGCCGCCGCGGACGCCCAGCTCGGCACGGAAATCCCGCGCCAGATCCTCGCGAACCCGAAAGCGCTGCTGATCGTCGGCGCGGTCCTGCTGCTCGCCCTGCTCATGCCCGGCTTTCCGAAGCTGCCGGTCGCGGCGGCGCTGTGCGTGCTCGGCGGCCTGGTCTGGCTGAGCCTGCGCATGGCGCGCGAAAGCGCGGAAGCGGACGACGCGGCCGACGAAGCGGCCGCGCCGGAAGCCGGGAAGCCCGGCGACGAACTGCAGCAGATGATGCGCATCGAACCGCTGGAACTGCGGCACGGCGCGGGACTGGCGTCGCTGTTCTCGGGCGTCGACAGCGACTTCCAGGACCGGGTCGCCACCCTGCGCCGGCAGGTCGTGCAGGATCTGGGCTTCCTCATCCCGCGGCTGCAGACCACCGTCCGTCCGGAACTGCCCGAGAACGGCTACGAGGTGCTGTTCCACGGCAGCCGCGTCGGTGGCGGCGAGCTGATGGCCGATCGCCTGCTCGCGATCAATCCCGGCGGCGCGCGCGCGAAGCTCGACGGCCCGGAAACCCGCGATCCGGCCTACGGACTGCCGGCGCAGTGGATCGAGAATGCGCAGCGGCAGCAGGCGCGCCAGGTGGGCTACACCATCGTCGATCCCGATACGGTGCTGATGACCCATCTGGGCGAGCTGATGAAGCGCCAGTCCGCCGACCTGCTCACCCGCGCCAGCGTCGAGAAGATGCTGCTGCGCATGCGCGAAGCGCACGCGTCGCTCGTGGACGAACTCGTCCCGGGGGTGATGAGCTATTCCGACGTGCAGAAGGTGCTGCAACTGCTGCTTCGCGAGCAGGTGAGCATCCGCAACCTCGAGGCGATCCTCGAAACGCTGGTCGACGCCGGCAAGACCGTCAAGGGCAGCGAGGAGCTCGCCGAGCGCGTCCGCGAACGCCTCGGGGCGACGATCTGCCAGACCTACCGCGATCCGCAGGGCGACCTGCACGTATTGACGCTGGCGCCGGAGTTCGAGCGCGCGCTGCTGGCCGGGGCCCGCAGCGGCGAGACGCGCGGAGCGCTGTTCAGCGAGATGGGACAGCTCGACGGTTTCATGAAGAACCTCGTGCGCCAGGTCGAGGCGATGATGGCGCGCAATCTCGCGCCGGTCGTGCTGTGTCCGTCCCCGGTGCGCCGCGCGCTGCGCAACCTGCTGCAGCGATCGATGCCGTACGTCGCGGTCATCGGCCTCAACGAAGTGCCGGCGAGCCAGTCGGTGCGTTCCTTCGCCTCCCTCCAGTCCGCCGCCTGAGGTGCCCGTGTCCGATCCCGTGCAGACCATTTCCCGCAGCCTCAGCGCCGATGTCCGGACGCTGTCCTCGGTCAGCCAGAACGTGGCGAACATGCACACGCCAGGCTACCGCGCGATCCGCGCCATGCCCGCGTTCCTCCCGGACCCGGCCGCCGACGCCGGCGGCGCGGCGCCGGCTGCGATCGCGATCGACCAGCGCGACGGCGTGCTCGCGCAGACCGGCAATCCGCTCGATGTCGCGCTGCGCGGCCACGGCTTCTTCGTGATCGAGCGCGGCGGGCGCGCCCTGCTGGCGCGAGCGGGCGACTTCCGCACCGATCGCGACGGACGCCTGACCAACGCATCGGGCGACGCGGTCATGGGCTATTCCGGCGAACTGCGGCTGCCCCCGGGAGAGGTGCGCATCGCCCGCGACGGGCAGATCTTCGTCGGCGACGTCGCGGCCGGACAACTGCAGATCGTCGCCGTCGCCGATCCCGCCCGCCTGCAGCCCGCCGGTGACGGCGCCTACGTCTACGACGGCCCGCTGGCCGAGTGGAAGGGCGCCGTCGTCCAGGGCGCGATCGAGCGCGGCAACGTCGACGCCGCGGAAGAAACCGTGCGCCTGATGGAACTCACCCGTCATGCCGAATCCGTGCAGCGCGCGATGTCGGTCTACGACAAGGCGATGGACACCGGCATCAACCAGATCGGCGGCAACTGACCGCCGCACCCTTTCCAGGAGTCCCCGACCCATGATCGACGCCCTCTACATTTCCGCCAGCGGCCTGCGCAGCGACCAGAAGCAGATCGACGTGACGTCCAACAACGTCGCGAACATCCACACGCCCGGTTTCAAGCGCAGCCGGGTCAATTTCGTCGAAGTCGCCTCGGCCATGGTCGATGGCGGCGCCGCGCCGGTCGACGCCGTCGGCGACGGCACCCGGGTGCAGTCCACGTCGACAATGTTCGACCCGGGCGATCTGCGCGCCACCCGAAATCCGCTCGATCTCGCGATCGACGGCGCCGGCTTCTTCGAGTTCGAGTCCGAAAGTGGCGAGCCGGTCTACAGCCGCGACGGCCAGTTCCGGATCGACGCCGAAGGCTACCTGGTCAGCGTCCAGGGCCTGCGCACGACCCAGCCGATCCAGATTCCGGCCGGCGCCACGGACATATCGATCGCGCAGAACGGCGACGTGACCGCGAAGCTCGACGGCGGCAACGAGCGCAGCGTGCTGGGCACCCTCGAACTGGCGACGTTCGCCGCTGCGGACGCGCTGGTGCAGGTCGGCGACAACCGCTTCAAGGCCACCGACGCCGCGGGCGCCGTGGCCTACGGTCGCCCGGGCGACACCGGCTTCGGTCGCCTGCAGTCGGGCTACGTCGAAATGGCCAACGTCGATCTCGTCGACGAGATGACCACGCTGGTCCTCGCGCAGCGCAGCTACCAGCTCAATGCGCGCGTGTTGCAGGCCGCCGACCAGATCCTCGAAACCATCAATAACCTGCGTCGTTGAGCGGAGCGACCGGCATGCCGCACACCATTCTCTTCGCGCTTGCGCTCGCCGCGGCCCCGCCCGCGACGAACGCCGTGCCCGCCGAGCGCATGCGCCGCGACGTGTCCGCCGTCGTCGCCCAGCGCCTGCAGGCGATCGGGAGCGACGCCCGGATCGTCGCGATCGAGGGCCTGCGCGACCAGGCGCTGCCGGCGGGTCGCGTCGAACTGTCGGTCGGCGCGATCGCCGGACGCTGGCCTCGGGCGCGGGCGGGCGTGCCGGTCCGGGTCGAAGTGGATGGCCGGGTCGTGCGCACGCTGACCGCCTGGGTGACGCTGCGCGACCTGCGCACGGTGCTCGCGTACGAAAGCAGGGCCGCCGCGGGCACGCCGGGCGATGCGCTGCGATTGCAGTCGGCGGAGGTGGACATGACCTGCTGCGATGGCGCTGCGGTGGTCGATGCCGCCGACCTCGCGGGCATGCGCCTGCGCCGGGCCGCGCGCGCGGGCATGCCTGCGCTGGCTTCGGACTTCGAGCCGGTGCCCGCGGTCGAGGCGCGCGCGCGGGTCGAGATCGAAGTGGAGCGTGGCGGCGTCCGCCTCAGCACGCCGGGGATCGCGCTGGCCGACGGCCGCATCGGCGATCGCGTCCGGGTCCGGCCGGAGACGGCCGAACAGACGGTCCTCGCGCGGGTCGTCGCAACACGCAAGGTGAGGATCGATGAAGACACGTTCTGATGTTTCCGCGGCTGCGCGCGTTCGCAGTACGCGGGCCATGGCCGTCGGCGCCGCCGCCGGGCTCGTCGTCGGCGCGCTCGTCACGGGCGCGCTGCTCGACGCGACCGCGGTGGCCGCCGATACCGGCGTCACGGCGGTGACGCCGTCCCGCGACAGCCTGATCGACCCGGCGCACTACCGCGGCCTCGCCGCGGACCACCGTGCCGCCATGGTGGGCGACCTGATCACGATCTACGTGCAGGAGGCGACTCGCGCCAAGTCGCAGGCGGCGACCGCCGCCAACAGTGACGTCGGCCTGCAGGCCGGACTGCATTCGCCGTCGACGACGTTCAACGCCGGCGTCGGACTCTCCGGCAGCGACAGCGCCGGGGCGCAGACCACGCGCGTGGGCGAACTGCACACGCAGATGTCGGCCCGCGTCGTCGGCGTCGAGGCGGACGGCAGCCTGCGCATCTCCGGCGAACAGACGCTGATGGTGAACGGCGAGCGCCAGCGGATCCGGATCAACGGCGTCGTCCGGCCGGAGGACATCGACAGCGGCAACGCCGTCTGGTCGAACCGCATCGCCGATGCCGACATCGAGCTGGTCGGCTTCGGCGTGGTCAGCGAATCGCAGCGCCAGAGCGTGCTGTATCGGGTGATGAAATGGCTGAGGCTGCTGTGATGCGCAACTGGCTGATGATGTTCGCGCTGGCGACGCTGCTGTCGCCGTGGATTCAGGCGTCCGCCGCCGAGGCCCGGATCAAGGACGTCGCGCGCATCGCCGGGGTCCGCGAGAACGCGCTGACCGGCTACGGCCTGGTGTTCGGCCTGTCCGGCTCAGGCGACTCGATGCGCAATCGCGCGACCGTGCAGTCGATCGCGAACACCCTGCGCAACTTCGGCGTCAACGTCGCCGATACCGACATCGCCGGGCGCAACGTCGCCGCGGTGATCGTCACCGCGCGCCTGCCCGCGTTCGCCGAGCCCGGGCAGACCATCGACGTCCAGGTCGCGTCCTCGGGCGACGCCCGCAGCCTCAACGGCGGCACCCTGATGCAGACCCCGCTGGTCGGCCCGGACGGCCGCCTGTACGCACTGGCCCAGGGCGCGCTGCTGAGCGGCGGCTACCAGTTCGAGGGCGAAACCGCGTCGGTGCAGAAGAACCACCCGACGGTCGGCCGCATTCCCGCGGGGGCCACGGTGGAGCAGGCGTCGCCGCTGCGCGTCGCCGGTGGCGGCCAGTCGCTGAGCGTGCTGCTCAACGAACCGGACTTCACCAACGCCAGCCGGATCGCGGCGGCGATCCGCGCCGCCATCCCCGCCAGCGCGGTGCGCGCCGAGCACGCCGGCAAGGTGGTGGTCGAGTTCGCAGCGCCGCCCGACAACCTGGTCACGGAGATCGCCCGCATCGAGAACCTCGGCGTCGAGCAGCAGCGGCGCGCGCGGGTCGTCGTCAACGAGCGCACCGGCACGATCGTCGCCGGCGGCGACGTGCGCCTGGGTGCGGTGAGCATCTCCCACGGCAACCTCAAGGTCGAGATCCGCACCGACTACACCGTGTCGCAGCCGGGCGGCGTGCTCCTCCGTCCCGGTCCGGGGATCGGCACCGCGGTGGTGCCGCAGACCGCGATCCGCGTGGCCGAAGGCGAAGCGCCGCTGGTGCGCATTCCGGAAGGCGCGTCGGTCGGCGATCTCGTCGCGACGCTGCGCGCCATCCATCTCGGGACCCGCGACGTGATCGCGGTCCTCCAGTCGATCAAGGCCGCGGGCGCGCTCGACGGCGAACTCATCATCCAATAGGGGAACACGCATGGACAACACCATCGATGCGGTCAGGCTCGCGCTGAACCTGCAGGAACTGCGCGCGAGGACGGCGAGCGCCAACGTCGCCGGCGCCTCGCAGCCGGGCGCCGTGGCCCAGCGCTACGACTTCGCCGGGGTCGAGAACGCGCTGCGCGAAGCGGTGCATGCCGGCGATGGCGCCAGCGCCGCCAGATGGCTGCGCACCGCGGACGCGGCGCTGCGCGGTCTGCGTCCGGAAAGCGACGGCGCGATCCGCCTCGACGAGCAGATCGCCGAGCTCTCGGCGACCTCGGTCGATTTCCAGGCGCTGACCGAGGCGCTCGGTCGCCGCTTCGGGCTGATGCGCATCGCCATCTCGGGGAGGGTCTGATCATGCCCGTCGGTTCCCTGCTCGAAGCCGCCCGCGGCGGCATGGACTACGAACGCCTGCGCATGGAGGCGGCCAGCCGCAACATCGCGAACGCCAACGCGCCGATCGCGCCCGGCGCCGCCGCGACCGTCTGGCGCGTGGGCGGCGGGGCGGACTTCGCCACGGCCGCGCTCGACCAGGCCGACGCGCAGGCGCGCCAGGTCTACGACCCGAGCCATCCGCTGGCCGACACCTCCGGCATGGTGCGCTATCCGGCGGTCGACATGGTCGAGGAAATGACCACGCTGATGACCGCGAGCCGCGGCTACGAGGCGAACGTGCGCGCCTTCAACTTCCTGCGCGGCATGCTCCAGCGCGCGATCGAGATCGGAGGCAAGTGATGAGCATCGAATCGATCGCACCGCTCGGCGCGGGCCTGCCGGTCGCCGACGCCGGCGTTTCCACCCAGATCGCTTCCGAAGGCGCGGGCGCGCCCGGATTCCTCGACACGATCGGCCATGGACTGGCGCGGGTCGACGCCAGCCTGCGCGAGGCCGACACCGGGCTGCGCGCGCTCGCCGCCGGCGAGGACGTCCCGCTGCACGACGTGATGATGTCGATGGAACGCGCGCGCCTCGAACTGATGCTGGCGGTCGAAGTCCGCAACCGCCTGATCGAGGCCTATCAGGAGCTCAACCGGATGCAGATGTGACGCGTACGCCGCGCGACGCCGCGGCGCACATCGCCCACTGTCCCCGTTTCCAGGATGCCATGACATGAGTTTCCTCAATTTCTTCCGCTCCCTCGATCGCGCCGCGCGGATCGGTTTCGCCGCCGGCGCGGCCGCCATCCTCGTGTTCGCGGCGATCGCCGTGTGGTGGCTGGCGACGCCGCGCGAGCAACTGCTGTTCGGCGGGCTCAAGCAGGCCGACGCGGCCGAGATCGTGCAGGCGCTGGACGAGTGGAAGGTGCCGCACACCATCGTCGACGACGGCGCCGGGATCTCGGTGCCGGCCGACGTCCTCTACGAAACCCGCATGCGCCTGGTGTCCGCCGGAATCCCGCGCGGCGGCGCGGTCGGGTTCGAGCTGTTCGACGATTCGGATTTCGGCGTGACCGAGTTCGCGCAGCGGGTGAACTACCAGCGGGCGCTGCAGGGCGAGATCGAACGCACGATCGCCGCGCTGCCGGGCGTGGAGAACGTGCGGGTGCACCTGAGCATCCGCCGCCCGGGCCTGTTCGTCGGCGATCGCGAGCAGTCCAAGGCGTCGGTGGCGCTGGGGCTGCACGCGGGCGAGACGCTCACCGCCCGGCAGGTCCGCGGCATCCGCAGCCTCGTGGCCGGCGCGGTCGAAGGGTTGTCGATGGAGCAGGTGAGCATCGTCGATGCCGGCGGCAACCTGCTCGCCGGAGGTGGCGCGACCCTGCAGAGCTACGAGGCCCGCGACGACGTCGCCGGCGAAGTCGAGGATCGGCTGCGCACGCGCATCTCCGAGCTGCTGGGACAGGTGCTCGACAGCGACGACTACCGGGTGTCGGTGGACGTGCAGATGAACTTCGACAGCGTGCGCCGGATCGACGAACGGCCGATGCACGACGATGCGGTCGTGGTCCGCAAGCGGGTGAACGCGCCCGATCCGGCCGCCTTCGAGGGCCAGGAGGCGCAGGACGAGGACGTCGAGTACCGGCATGGCACGGTGCGCGAGGAAGTCGCGGCCGCGCCCGGGCGCATCGAACGGGTTTCGGTGGCGGTGATCCTGCCGGTCGGCGTCGGCGACAACGAACTCCAGCGCATCGAATCGCTGGTCTCGGCGGCCGCGGGCCTCGACGAGCGTCGTGGCGATCGCCTGGAGATTTCGCGGCTCGGCCGCGGCGCGACCGCCGATGCCGGCGCCGCCGGCGAACGCGCGCCCGCCGAGGGCGCCGCGGCGACGCCTGCGCGGGTCGGCTTCGAGGCCTCGGCCTGGCCGGCCTGGACCCGGATGGCGATGCTGCTGGCGCTCGGCCTGCTGCCGGGACTGATCCTCGGCTACGGCCTGCAGCGGCGTCCGCCCCGGCTCGCGCCCGCGGAACGCGAGGCCGTGCTCGGGAAGATGCGCGCCTGGCTCGCCGAAGGGACGCCGCCGCAATGACACCCGTTGCAGTGACCGCGGTCACCACGCCCGGGCAGCGCAAGGCGGCGCTGCTGCTGTCGACGATGCGCGGCGAAGACCGGCGTCGCCTGCTGTCGCGCCTGCCGCGCGCCGCGGCCGCGCCGCTGCGTCGCCTGCTCGACGAACTGGACGCCATGCCCTGGCCGGTGGCCGAGCTTGCCGACGCGCTCCTCGCCGACGAGGTGCTCGGGCTCACCGCGCGCAATTCGCCCGATCTCGAACGCCTGGTGGGGCTGTCGCAGCGGTTGTCGCCGGCCTGGTTCGCGCGGGCGCTGGCCGCCTGGCCCGGGCTCGATCGGAATTTCTGCCTGGCGCTGCTCGATCCGCCGTTCGCGGTCGGCGTCCGCCATGAGCTTGCGAATCTGCCGACGCTGCCGCCGAAGCTCGCCGACGCGCTCAAGGCGGAGGCGCTGGCGTTGATCGCCGACCGGGAGCCCGCGCGATGAAGGCCGTCTTCGAACGCGTCGGCGACGGCGCGCGGATCGTCGGCCTCGGCGAACTGCTGACGCCGCGTCCGCAGCGCGCGGCGACGGATCCTGCGTCCGCGCCGGACCCGGTGACGGCCGCGTCGTCGCAGCCGATGCCGGCGCCCGACCCTCGCGCCGCGCTGGAAGCCGAACGCCGCGCCGCGCTCGACGCGGCCCGCGAGGAAGGGCTCGCCGCCGGCTTGCGCGAGGCGGAAAAGCGCATCGAGACCCGCGCCCGCGCCGCCGAACGCAGCGCGCGCGAAGCGCTGGACAGCGAGACCAAACGCCTCGCGGACGTGTCCGCGCGGCTGGCGGCTTTGCTCGCGGCATGGCCGGCGGAAATCGCCGCGCTGGAGCAACGCTGCGAAGCGATCGTCGTGGAAGCGACGTTCGCCGCCACGACCCGGCTCGTGGGCGAGCTGGCGCGGGACGATGCGCGACTCGTCGACTATTGCCGCGCCGCGCTCGTCGCGCATTCCGCCCGTCCCGCGGTGCTGCGGGTGCATCCGGACGCGCTCGCCGCGGTGCGCGATGCGCTGCCGGACCACGCCAGGGAGACCCTGCGCGTGGAGGGCGATGCGACGCTGGGCGCGCTGCACTGCCGGATCGAAAGCGAGCGCGGCGTGTACGATCTCTCGCTCGAACACCGGCTCGACGCCCTGAAGCAGGCCCTGCTGGCCGCGCTGGCGACGGGCGACGCGGGCGGGCGCGCATGAACGGCCTCCGGGATCGCCTGCGCGCCGGCATCGATCGCATTCCCGCGGGGCGTGCGCTCGGTCGCATCGTGTCCTACAACGGACTCGTGATCGAGGCGATCGGCCCCGAAGCGAAGCTGGGCGAACTGTGCGAGATCGCGCCGGAACCGGATTCGGGCGTGCGCCTTCCCGCCGAAGTGGTCGGCTATCGTCGCGAACGCACCCTGCTGATGCCGTATGCGCACCTGTCCGGCGTGTCCACGCGCAGCCTGATCCACGCCACCGGACGGCCGATGACCGTGCCGGTCGGCGAGGCGCTGCTGGGGCGGGTGGTGGACGCGTTCGGGCGTCCGCTGGACGACGGCCCGGCGATCGTCTTCGACGACGCCTACCCGCTGCACCGCGCCCCGATCAATCCGCTCGACCGCGCGCCGATCGACACCGCCCTGCACACCGGCGTGCGCGCGATCGACGGCCTGCTGACGCTCGGCGTCGGACAGCGCGTGGGCGTCCTCGCCGGCAGCGGCGTCGGCAAGAGCACCCTGCTGGGCATGCTCGCGCGGCAGGTGGTCGCCGACGTCACCGTGCTGGCGCTGGTCGGCGAGCGCGGTCGCGAGGTCGGCGAATTCCTCGAACACGCGCTGGGGCCGGAAGGACGCAAGCGTTCGGTCGTGGTGGTCGCGACCTCGGACGAGCAGGCGCTGGTCCGCGTGCATGCCGCGAACGCCGCGCATGCCGTCGCCGAGTACTTCCGCGACCGCGGCAAGTCGGTGCTGCTGATCGTCGATTCGATGACCCGCTTCGCGATGGCCCAGCGCGAGATCGGCCTGGCCATCGGCGAGCCGCCGACGTTCCGCGGCTACACGCCGTCGGTGTTCAGTCGCCTGCCGACGCTGCTCGAGCGCTGCGGCCGCCTGCGCAAGGGCGGCGCGATCACCGGCGTGTACAGCGTGCTGGTCGAAGGCGACGACATGAACGAGCCGGTGACCGACCACATGCGCGCGATCCTCGACGGGCACATCGTCCTCGACCGCGATCTGGCGTCGCGCGGCCATCACCCGGCGATCGACGTGCTGCGCAGCGCCAGCCGCCTGATGCACCAGGTGGCGCCCGAAGCCGACCAGCAGCTCGCGCGCGAACTGCGCAAACGGATGGCGGTGTACGCCGCCTCCCGCGACCTGGTCGAACTCGGCGCGCACCAGCGCGGCGCAAATCCGGCGCTGGACGCGGCGATCGACCTCCAGGGGCCGCTGGAGGCGGTGCTGCAGCAGTCGCCGACCGAGGCCACGCCGCGTGCGGAGACCCTGCGCCGCCTTTCCGCGGCGCTGCAGGCCGGAGCGCCGGCATGAAGACCGACGGCGCCGCCGCGGTGTCCAGTCTCGTGCGCTGGCGCGCCTTCCGCGAAGCGCTGGCCGCGCGCGATCGCGACGGCGCCGCCGCGGCGGTGCGTGCGGCGGAAGCGCGCCGCGACGCCGCCGAGGACGCCGCCGCCGCGATCGCGCGCCGCCGCGAGGCCGTCCTGTCCGCGCCGCACCTCGATCTGTCGCTGCTGCAGGCCGTCGCAACTTTCGAGACGCGCGCGTTCGATGATCTCACCGCCTGCAGCGACGCGCTCGCGGAACGGGTGCGCACGCACGCGGAGGCCCGCGACGCGCAGTTGCGCGCGCGCGCCGACGTGCGCGTGGCCGAATCCCGCCGCGATCGTCTGCTCGCCGAGGCGGCCGATGGCGAAGAAAAGCGCCTGTTCGATCGCATGGCTTCGCTGATGTCCGCCGCCCATGGAGCGCCCTCCGATGATTGAGCCCCTGCCGCCCGGCAGTCTGCCGCTGCCCTCGACATCCGCGACGCAGGATGCCGTCGCCCGCGTGCCGGCGTTCCTGCCCTGGGCGATGCCGCAGCGGCAGGCGTCGCCGCCGGCGCCATCGCCATCGCCATGCCCGCCGACGCCGACATCGGTGGTGTCCACGCCGGCGCTGCCCGAGCCTTCGGCGCCGCCTGCCGCGCTTCCACCATTCCCACCGTCGTTGCCGACGGTCGAACGCCCAGGCGGCATGCCTGCGATGCCGCCCCGGCCCCCCGGCGCAATGACGTCGTCGCCGGAGGCGACGCCTTCGCCGCCCGTTTCGGGCGCATTCGCGCCGCCGCCGGCCCTGCCTGCGCATCGGGACGCGCCGATCGATGGATTTCCGTCGGCGGCGGCGAGCACGGAAGCGGTGGGGCCGACGCCGCTCGCCGCGACGGCGTCTCCCGTCGAATCGATCGGGACCGCGGTCGAGGTCGAAGCGCATCTGGTCGATCCCCGCGGCGTGCGCGAGATCGTGATCGTGCCCATGCGCCTGCGCGCCACCGGACACCTGGCGCAGTCCACCGACGCGCGGTCGCGGTCGCCGGTCGGCGACGGCGCGATGGCGTCCGCGCCCTCGATCCCGGCGCCGATGCCGATGCCGGTCGTTCCGCGTCCGTCCGTCGCCGGCGCGCCGGCGCTTCATCCCCGCGCCGTCGAGGGAGAGGAGGGTGCGCTGCCGCCGTGGATCTCCGCGTTCCGCGCCGACGACGCCGGTGTCGAAGAAGACACGTCCTCGCGCTCGCCGACGACCGCCGCCGAGACCGCGAACTGGCTCATGCGCCGGCTGGCGCTGGTCCAGCAGGCGGGCAGGGCGCCGACGCTGTGGCTGCGCGATTACCGGCTCGATCCCGACGAAGCGTTCCGCGTCGCCGCCGACCTGCACCGGCTCGCCCGCGACCGCGGAGTGGCGCTCGACCGGATCGTGGTCAACGGCCGGGAACATCGCCCCGATCCCGGCGCCCCCGTGCGCGCCGAACCCCAGGAGTGACCCATGCCCGTTGACGCGATCGGCAACGTCTTCAATGCGCAGAGCACCGGCGCTTCCAACAACACCAACATCAACCAGGAGGAATTCATCCGCCTGTTCCTGACCCAGCTCCAGTTCCAGGACCCGCTGGAGCCGGTCGACAACCGTGAATTCCTGGCCCAGTTGGCGCAATTCACGTCGCTCGAACAATCCCGGCAGACCAGCCAGAACACCACCGATCTGCTGGCGATGACGGCGACGACGCAGGCGGTCTCGCTGCTCAACCGCCAGGTCGACGTCGCCGGGCTCGCCATGCCCTTCACCGGGACGGTGATCGCCGTGGAATTCAACACCAGCGGCGCGCAGTTGAGCGTCCGCAACGCCACCGGCCAGGTGCAGACCGCCATCCGTCTGTCCCAGGTCACGCTCGTCAAACCCTGATCCATCGAGGACAACGCCATGTTCCAAGCACTCTACAACAGCCTGTCGGGCCTTTTCAGTTTCTCGAGGAGCCTCAACACCGTCAGCAACAACGTCTCCAACATGAACACCCCGGGCTTCCGCGGCAGCGACGCGTTCTTCTCGAACGTCAACGGCGGGCGCGGCACGCGGATCAGCGGCGAAGGCCTGCGCACGCAGTCAGGCGACATCCGCCAGACCGGCAACGTCACCGACGTGGCGATCGACGGCGAGGGATACTTCATGCTGCGCGACCCCGACGGCAACGTGCACTACACGCGTGCCGGCCAGTTCCGCTTCAACGAACAGGGGGTGCTGGTCGATTCGGTCAACGGCTACGAAGTGATGGCCTACGACCAGAGCGGCAGCCTCGTGTCGATCGACATGGACGACTACCGCGCGATCCCGGCGGTCGCGACGACTGGCGTCCACCTCACCGGCAACATCGCGTCCGGCTCGACGACGACGGCGGTCAACGCGATCACCGTGTTCGACGCCAACGGCGGATCGCATGCGTTGACCGCGACCTTCACCAACACCGGTTCCGGCGTGTTCCAGGTCGTCGTCACCGACGAGAACGGCGCCCAGATCGGCAACGGCGCGGTGCATTTCGACGCCAGCGGCCTGCCGGTCACCGGCTTCAACACGATCACCGCCAACCTGTCGGTCGCCGGCGCGACCCAGGCCATCGTCTTCAACTTCGGCACGCCGGGCACGCTCGATGGCATGTACTCGCTCAACGGCGCGTCCAGCAACGTGACCGCGCGCGTCGACGACGGCCATGGCGTGCTCGGCGCGACCTCGATGCGGTTCGACGAGAAGGGCGTGCTGCAGTTCGTCTACTCCGCCTCCGAACGCCGCAGCGGGCCGCAGCTCGCGCTGGCCCGGTTCCCGAACGAGAGTGCGCTGCAGCTCGATGGCGGCCGGTTGATCTCGGGCGCGTCCGTCACCGAGCGCGAACTCGGCCGGCCGACCCAGAGCGGCTTCGGCCGCATCGCCGGCGGCAGCCTCGAAATGTCGAACGTCGACCTGACCCAGGAGTTCGCCGACATGATCATCATCCAGCGCGGCTACCAGGCCAGCTCGCGGGTGATGAGCGTCAGCAACGAGATGCTCGACCAGCTCTACAACAGCACCCGGGGCGGCTGATGGAGGTGCTTCCGCTGCGCTGGCAGGGGACCACGCGCATCGAATCCCTGCGTCGCATCGTCGCCGAGCGCGCCGCCGAATGGGTCGTGCAGTGGTCGGCGGCGAACGCGCGCGCCGAAACGCCGGTCGAGACGCTGGGGGCGTGGCGCCCCGATGCGGTGGGCGCCGACGCCGGCTGGTACGGCCTGCGCGACGAGCATGCCGCGCTCGCGCTGCGCGTGGGCGAGCGCGGCCTGGAGCGGATCGGCGCCGCGTTCGCCGGGATCGCGGTCGCCGACGACTGCGGCCTCGCCTGCGGCCTCGGCCGCAGGGCGATCGAAGCCTTCGCCCGCACGCTGCTGCCGGCGGCCGCGGCCGTGTGGAGCCGGTCGGACGTGCCGCCGCAGGCGCAGGACACGGGGCCGCGCCACGGCGCGATCGGCTTCGGGCTGACGATCGCCGGGGTCGAGATCGAGCTGCGCCTCAACGCGGCGCTCTGCGCGCGGCTGCTGCCTCCTGCGGAAACGCCGGGGCCGACGCTGGCCGCCCGTCGCGATGCGATCGCCGCGGTGGACGCGACGTTCGATGCGGTACTCGACCTCGGCCGCGTCTCACTGGTGGAGTCGCTCGCGTTCGCGCCGGGCGATGTCATCCGCACGTCGGTGCCGGTCGGCGCCGGCCTGCGCCTGGTCACCGAACGCGGCGACCGCGTGCTGGGCGGGGTGCTGACCGCCGAAGCCGGACATCGCGCGCTGAAAGTCACCGATCTACGCAATCCAAGGGAAAAACAACGATGAAAACCTCTCTCGCGAAAGACCTCGCGCCCGCCGGGCAGGCCGCCGCGCCCGCCTGCGACATCGATCTCATCGGCCACGTGCAGGTGTCGATGACCGCGCAGGTGGGCACGGTCACGATGTCGGTCGAGCGCCTGTTCGCGCTGGCCTCCGGCGATGTCGTGAAGATGAACGAACTGCTGGAGGCGCCGCTCACGCTGATGCTCGATGGCCGCCCGGTGGCGCGCGGCGAGCTGCTCGCGGTGGACGACCACTTCGGCATCCGCATCCTCGACGTGGCCTGAGTCGCATGTCGAAGCACGATGCCGTGCCGTCTTCCGGCGACGCCGGGGCGCCGCACGCGGCGACGTCCTCGCCGGCGCACGTCGCCGGCGGTGCGCCGATTCCCTACCGCCACGAGTCGGGCGCGATCGCGATGCCGGCGCTGGGCGCGCTGGTCGCCACGGTGCTGGTGCTCGTCGTGTTCGCGGCGGCGCTGAAGTTTGCGCGCAGGCGAGGCCTGCTGGACCGCTGGATCGTCGCGCCGCGCGTCGCCGACGACGGGCGTCCCGCGCTGCGGGTCGAACAGTCGCTCCGGGTCGGGCCGCGCACGACCGTGCATCGCGTCCGCGACGGCGAGCGACGCTACCTGCTGGTGGAGTCGCTGGCGCCATCCGTCCGTCTCTTGCCCATCGACGAAGTCTCCGCAGGAATCTCCCACGATGAAACCGCACGCTGACGTTTCCGCCCGCGGCCGCCGATGGCGCATCGCCGCGGCGATCGTGCTGCTGCTGTCCGCCGGTGCGGCGCTGGCCGCGGGCCAGGCGCCCGACGCGACCGCGACATCGGGCGCGGTCGTGGACGATGCGTTGCGCCAGGACTACTCGCCGATCCTGCGCAACTTCATCGCGATCTCCCTGCTTTCGCTGATTCCGGTCATGATGATCGGCATGACCGCGTTCACCAGGATCGTGATCGTGCTGTCGCTGCTGCGGCACGCGCTGGGATTGCCGCAGACGCCGCCGAACAGCGTCATCGTCGCGCTGTCGATCTGCCTGACCTATTTCACGATGGCGCCGGTGTTCGACGAGATGAACCGGGTGGCGCTGCAGCCGTACATGGCCGAGCAGATCGACGCGCGGCAGGCGCTGGATCGCGGAAGCGTGCCGCTGCGGGATTTCATGATCCGGCAGACGCGCGAGTCCGACCTGCAGACGGTGCTGGAAATGGCGCGCGCGCCCGCGCCGGCGACCGTCGGCGACATCTCGATGCGGCATCTCGCGCCGGCCTTCCTGCTGAGCGAGCTGAAGACCGCGTTCCAGATCGGCTTCGTGATCTTCCTGCCGTTCCTGATGATCGACCTCGTCGTCGGCGCCGTGCTCATGTCGCTGGGCATGATCATGGTGCCGCCGGCGACGATCAGTCTCCCGCTCAAACTGCTGCTCTTCATCCTGATCGATGGCTGGGTGCTGGTGTCGCGAGCGCTGCTCAACAGCTACTGGACGTGACCCGATGGCCCTGGCCGCGAAGATTCCCTTCGAGGAAAGCGAACTATGGCGGCGGTACCGCCAGCATGGGGACCTGGTCGCGCGCGACCGGCTCGCGGTCATGCACCTGCCGTGGGCGGCGGCGGTGGGCAAGAGCGTCTATCGCCGGGTGGGCATCTACGGCCTGGACAGCGAAGACTTCATCCAGAACGCCAGGCTGGGCATGCTCGAGGCGATCGGCCGTTTCGAGCCCGACCGGGGCGTGGAATTCCGCGCCTACGCGCGACCGCGCGTGCGCGGCGCGGTGTTCAACGGCATCCGCTCGATGCTCCAGGAGCGGGGCACGGCCGCGGACGAGCGGCGTCACGCCGAGCGCCTCGACCATTTCCACGACGACGAACGGTCGCCGTTCGACAGCGTCGTGGATGCGGTCGTGGGCCTCGGCCTCGGTTTCCTGCTGGAACACGCGGGCGCCGAAACCGGCGCCGACGCGTACGCCTACGCGCGTCGTGACCAGACCCAGGCGCGCCTGAAGGCCGCGGTCGCGCGCCTGCCGGCCCGCCTGCGATCGCTGGTGACCGCCCACTATTTCGAGCATGTCCCGTTTTCCGAGATCGCCGACGCCGAAGGGGTCACCAAGGGTCGGATCTCCCAGCTGCACCGCGAGGCGCTGACCCGCCTGCGCGACGCCCTGCGCGACCAGCGCTGACCCGTTTCCGGGGTTGACGCCGCTCCCGGATCGCGCGCCACCGGCGTCGCGACCGGCGCCGGCGGCGTCCCCGCGCATTGGCCCTAAACAAATCCCCCGGCCTGCGGATGAGTAGTGATCCATCCGGGGCGGATTGCGCCCCCCTCTTGCGCATCGACAGGGTCAAAACAATGGTCGCAGTCTTTACCGGTAGTGGACTCGGGCTTTTCAACACGTCCATCACGCAGTTGGGCGGAAGCTCGGGAGGCGCCTCCGGGCTGGGTCAATTGCGGGGCGGCCAGTACGTCAACGCCGCGACCGGCAACCTGGTCCTGCAGGATCTCGACGAGAGCCTGCTGGTGCGCGGCCTGAACGCGACGTTCCTGCGGACCTACAACAGCCGGGGGACGGTGACAGGCGCGGGCCAGGACGGCTTCGTCACCGGATTCGAGCGCAGCGTGGCGCTGACCGGGACGCTGAACCAGGCCGGCAGCACGATGGTCCTGTCCACCGGCGACGGCCAGTCGGTGGTGTTCGCGTACTCGGGCACGGCGAACCTGTACGTGGCGACCGGCGGCGACGGGGCGCACGACACGCTGACGTGGGACAACACGGCGCGGACGTGGACGTACACCGAAGGCAGCACCCGTCGCGAAGAACTGTACGCGGACCATGCGAGCGCGACGCTGAAGGGCCGGCTGACCCGGATCCGCGACCTGAAGTCGGACGGGACGACGCCGGCGGAGTTCGACGTGCTGTACGACGCGAACAACCGGGTCAGCGAGGTGCGTTCGATCGACGGCAGCGGCGCGACGGCCGACGCGATCCTGTTCGGCTACAACGGCTCGACCACGCAGTTGACCAGCGTGACCACCCGCGAGGGCGGGCAGACCCGGTCGCAGATGACGTATGCGTACGACGGCTACGGGCGACTGGTCTCGGTGCTCACGGATCTGACGCCGGGCAACGCGTCGGACAACGGCTGGAACGCGACGGCGTCCGAGAACGACGGCAAGCTGTTCAAGACGACCTATGCCTACGTCACGGCCAGCGCGAGCGACCTGCGCATCGCCAGCGTGACCACGAGCGACGGTTGCACGGTGGCGTACACCTACGAATCGGATGGCGGCACCGGTTACCGGGTCAAGACGGTGACCCAGGGCAGTGCGACGGACGGGTCGTCGCAGACGATTTCGTTCGTGTATTCGGCGAATTCGACGGACGTGATCGAGGGTCCGGTGGGGGGCGGCGGCCGCACCTGGACGTATCAGTACGATGCCAACAAGCAACTGACGGCGGTGCTGGAGCCGGCGGTCAACGGACTCAGGCAGAAGACCAGCTACAGCTACGACACGGCGGGCAACCTGACCCGGATGAGCGTGGCCGGGGATTCGGCGAACACCGGCACGACCACGCAGCTCGATACGGTGTTCTTCTACGACGCCAACGGCAACCGGACGCTGCAGCGCGACCGGCTGGGCAACACGATCGCGTGGACGTACGACGCCTCGAACCAGGTAGTGACGGAGACGCGCTACACGGTGGCGGACGCCGACGGCCTGGACCCGGGCAACACCGGCGCGACCAATGTGCCGTCCGGGGCGCTGACCACGCACTACGTCTACGATGCGCGCAGCCGCCTGCGGTTCGTGGTGGATGCGGTCGGCGCGGTACGCGAGCTGACGTACGCCACCAGCGGCAACGGCATCGGCCAGGTCGCGACCGAGCGTCGCTACCTCGGCAATACGTACGCCGGCACGGTCTGGACGGAGAGCGCGCTCAACACCTGGGCGACGGATGCGACCGCGAAACCGAAGTCCAGCAGCGCGCTGACCGCCTACAGCTACGATGCCAAGGGCCGGCTGTCCCAGTCGGTCCAGTACGCCTCGGTGAGCACGGACGTCAACGGCGCCGGCGTGTTCGACGCGACGTCGTCGCTGACGGTCTTCGCCTACGATGCGCAGGGCCTGTTGTGCAAGCAGGTCACCGTCCACGGCGCCTCGCGGACGGTCGGTGGCACGCCGACGTCCGGGAGCGAGGTCGTCGACTACGTCTACGATGGCATGGGCCGCCTGCAGAGCGTGCTCAAGCGCGATCAGGCGACGGCCGGGTCCGACGACGCGGCGACGGTGTTCACCCAGTACGCCTACGTCGATTCGGCCAACCAGGTGCGGGTGACGCTGGATAGCGGCGTGATCCGCACCGAGGCGCGGAACAAGGCCGGGCAGTTCATTTCGATCAGCGAGTCGGCGACGGTGTCCGGGGCGACGGTCACGCGGACCACGCAGAACTATTACGACGCCAACGGACGGCTGCGCGCCAGCCAGGACGCGACCGGGGCGCGGACCTACTACTTCTACGACGGCGATGGCCGACTGACGGCGACGGTGGACGGCACCGGCGCGGTCGTGCAGACGGTGTACGACAGCGTCGGCCGGGTGGCGCAGACGGTGGCGTACGCCACGTCGATGGACACCAGCGCCTGGCTGTCGGGCGGGGCGGTGGTCAAGGACGCGCTGGTGTTCGCGGCGACGGCGCCGACGCTGGCGACGGGCCAGGCATGGGTGCCGACGGATGCGACCCTCGACCGGACCACCCAGCGCACCTACGATGCGTCCGGCCGCCTGGCGACCGAGACGGTGGTGGGCGCGGACAGCGGCCAGACCCTGAAGACGACCTACACCTACGATGGCGCGAACCGGCTGCTGCAGGTGGTGGTGAGCGACGGCGCCGGGACCGCGGCGACGGCGCGGACCACGCGCTATCTGTACGACGCGGCCGATCGCCAGGTGGCGATGGTCGATGCGAAGCAGTACGTCACCGAGATGGTGTACGACCTGGCCGGTCGCGTCGTGAAGACGGTGCGCTACGCCAACGCGGCGAGCAATCCGACCGCCTCCGACCTCACGACGCTGAAGGCGTCGATCGCGGCCAGCGCGACGAACGACCAGGTGACGCGGGCCTTCTACGACGGACGCGGCCAGCAGATCGGCATGCTCGACGCCGCGGGGTACCTCACCGAGTTCATCTACGACGAGGCCGCCAACCAGCGTGCGGTGAAGGCCTATGCCAAGGCCCTGACCGGGCTGGGCGGCACCGAGACGCTCTCGGCGCTGCGCACGCTGGCGACGACCGGCGCGCCGACGGAGGCGTATCGCCTGACCCAGCGCAGCTTCAACGGACTGGGCCAGGTGCTCAACGAGGTCGATGCCGAGGGCACGGTCACCGCCTATCTCTACGACGAGGCCGGGCGCCTGGTGACGACGAAGGTCGGCAACAGTGCGAGCGAGATCCGCGAAGGCAACCTGCGCTACGACGTCTTCGGCAACCTGATCGGCGAACTGGGCGGCGAGGGATCCACCCACCTGATCTCCGGCATGAGCGAGGCGCAACTGGATGCGGTGTACGCCCAGTACGGAGTGCGCCACGGCTATGACCTGGCCGGGCGGCGGATCGAGAGCATCGACGCGCAGGGCAACAAGACCTGGTACTTCTACGACGCGGACGGACGGCAGACCTTCGTGGTCCGCGGCCAGCGCGACAGCGGCAATGTCCAGAACGCGCTGGGCGAAGTGACCGAAACGCGCTACGACGCCTTCGGGCAGGTGAAGGACAGCATCGCCTACACCGGCCGGATCACGATCCCGACCCCGGGCGACCGCAGCAGCCTGCAGGGCGCGCTGTCGACCTTCGCCGTGGTCTCGTCGCTGGACAGCCGGGTGCAGAACAGCTACGACCGCCGCGGCCTGCTGATCCAGCAGATCGACGCCGACGGCTATCGCAGCCGCTACGCCTACGACGCGTTCGCCCAGCTCGTGTCGCGGCAGGACTACGAAGCCGACGGCACCACCGTGCGCCGCACGGCGTCCTGGACCTACGACGCCCGCGGCCAGGTCGCGACGACGGCGGAATCCGGCGGCGGCCTCAACCGCGGAACGAGCACGGCCTACGATGCGTTCGGTCGCGCGATCACCCTGACCGATGCCCGCGGCACCGCGACCAGCCTCGTGTACGACCGGCTCGGCCGGGTGCTGTCGACCTCGACTACGGTCGGCGGCCGCGCCGAAACGGTGTCGAGCACCTATGACGCCTTCGGCCGCGTGCTGACGCGGACCGATGCGCGCGGCAACGCCACCACCTACAGCTACAGCGACGCCAATCGCACGCTCACGATCACCTCCGCCGAAGGCGTGGCGGTGACCACCGCGCACAACCGCTTCGGCCAGACCGTCACCGTGAGCCAGACGCTGCCGGGCGGCGTCGTCGCGACCACGACGACGGCGTACGACAAGAACGGCAACGCCACCAGCGTGACCGACCCTCTGGGCAAGATCTCGACCAGCGAATACGACACGCGCGGCCTCCTGGCGGCGACGGTGGACGCCACCGGTCGGCGCATCGAGTACACCTACGACGCCCTGGGCCGGGTGCTGACACGGCGCGAGGATCCGACCGGCCTGAACCTGGTCACGACGACCGTCTACGACGGCCAGGGCCGCAAGATCAAGGTCACCGACGCCAGCGGCCGTTCGATGACGATGGCGTACGACCGCCGCGGCAACCTGACCGAAACGGTGCAGGATCCGACCGGCCTGGCGCTGCGCACCACCTACACCTGGGATCGCGACGGCCAGCAGCTCAGCGTCACGGAGGGCGCGGGTTCGACGGTGGCGACGACCACGGCCTACGTGTACGACGCGCTGGGCCGGCGGACCCAGACGATCGAGGGCTCGGGCAGCCTCAACCTGACCACGACCTACGCCTACGACGCCAACGACAACGTGGTGTCGAAGACCGACGGCAGCGGCCGGGTCACGCGCTACGCGTACGACGCGGCGGACCGCCTGCGGTTCACGGTGGATGCGCTCGGCGACGTGACCGAGGCGAGCTACGACGTCGACGGCCGGCTGGTGATGTCGCGGCGCTACGCCAAGGCGCTGAACCTGGCGACGCTGCCGTCCTATGCCGAGAGCGACCTGGCCGCGCAGATCGTCAGCCAGGGGCTGGCGAACAACGCGCTGGACGAGACCGAATACGCGATCCACGACCGCGACGGTCGCGTGGCGGCGACGATCGACGGCGCCGGCGGCGTGACGACGGTGACCTACGACAGCGCCGGCCGCAAGCGGTCGGAACGCCGCTACGTCGCGACGCTGGCCTTGACCCAGACCCAGCGCAACGCGCTGCGGGACGGCACGGCGACGACGGCCGATTTCACCGCGTTCCTGGCCGATGCGACCAACCTGGCGACGGCGGAGACGACCCGCTACGTGTACGACACGGCGGGGCGCCTGCGCTACACGGTGGACGCCACCGGCGGGGTGAAGGGGGTCTGGTACGACGCGGCCGGACGTGTCGCCGCAACGCGCCAGCTCGCCAAGCCGATCAGCCTCGCGCTGGTCAACGACAACATCACCCAGGGGCAGATCGAAGGCGCGCTGGGCCCCGGCGCCGAAACCGACGGCGTCGAATACTTCATCTACGACGGCGCCGGCCGCGTGCGCTACACCCTGCGGACGAAACGTGCGGCGGCCGACTATCCGAACATCGTCGACGTGACCGAAGTGCGCTACGACGGCGCCGGCCGCCTGCTGTTCAGCCGGGTCTTCGCGGCATCGATGAGCCTGGACCTGACGACGGCGGCGAAGATCTCCGGCGGCAACGGCGAAATTTCCGATCTGAGCGCCTTCGTGTCGGCGAACGGCGCGATCGCGACCAGCGAGCGCCGCGTGTACGACACCGCCGGCCGCCTCAAGCACGTGATCGACGCCAAGGGCGACGTGACCGAAACCTGGTACGACGCCGCCAGCCGCGTGGTGGTCACGCGGCGCGGGGCCGCGCCGATCAACACCGCATCGCTGACCGATGCGTCGACCTCGGCGCAGGTCGACGGCCTGGTGGTCTGGGGCGCGAACGACGACCTGCGGATGTACGTGTACGACGGCGCGGGGCGCCAGGCGTACGCGCTGCAGGCGGTCGGTTCGCCGCTGGCGGCCCCGTTCACGGCGTCGGTGACGCAGGCGCGCTACGACGGCGCGGGCCGTGTGCTTCTGAGCCAGACCTTCGTGCCGCTGATGTCGCTGGACGCGACCCTGATCGGCAAGCTCGGCGCCGGCACGGCGACGACGGCCGATTTCGCGAGCTTCGTCGCCGCGAACCAGGGTGCGGTCCAGGGCGAGCGCAGCGTCTACGATGCGGCCGGCCGGCTCAAGCACACGATCGACGCGCAGGGCAACGTCTCGGCCCGCTGGTACGACGGCGCGGGTCGGGTCGTGGTCACGCGGCGCACGGTGCAGCCGATCGCCACCGCCTCGCTGAGCGATGCGACGACTTCGGCGCAGGTCGACGGCCTGCTGACCTGGGGCGCGAGCGACGACCTGCGGATGTACGTGTTCGATGCGGCCGGGCGCACGCGCTTTGCGCTGCAGGCGGTGGGTTCGCCGCTGGTGTTCCCGTTCACGGCGCGGGTGAGCGAAACCCGCTACGACGGCGCCGGCCGCGCCGTGCTGTCGCAGATCTTCGTGCCGCTGATGACGCTGGACGCGGCCCTGATCGACAAGCTCGCGACGGGCACGGCTACCGGTACGGACTTCGCCGCCTTCGTGTCGACCAATGCCGGCAGCGCGCAAATCCAGCGCAGCGTCCATGACGCCGCCGGGCAGCTGCGCTACAGCATCGACGCCCTCGGCTACGTGACCCAGATCGACCGCGATGGCCTCGGCCGCACGGTGTCGCAGCAGACCTACCGGAACGCGATCACGGTGACGCCCGCATTGCAGGCCAAGCTGGACGCGGGCACCGCGGTCGATGCCGACATCGCCTCGGCGCTGGGGGTGTCGACGGCGGCGTCCTGGAACACCGGCTTCGACAGCAAGCAGCCGCTGGGCCTGGACGTGGGCCAGATCGATCCGCTGGGCAACGGCGCAGCGGTGATCCAGAACGGCCGCCTGGAGTTCCGCCGCGCGGCCGGGTCGAGCCTGGATTACCCGCAGGTGTTGAGCCAGAACACCTACAGCGTCTCGCAGGCCATGACTTACCGGGCCGAAGTCAGCACCGACGGCACGCTCACGAACGACATGCTCGTGCTGGCGCTGAACGGATACGGTGCGGGCGGGCTGCAGCGCGAGGGCATCCTGATCTGGGACGGACAGCTCTACCAGCATGAATATGCGTCGGGGGTCGATGTCGGCGCCAGCACCTGGCTGGGGTCGCTCGACGCCAACACGACGTACGTCGTCGAGATCGAAGTCGCCGCGGGCACGGCCACCACCTACGTCTATGCCAAGGGCAAGGGTCGCGACAGCGGTTACCGGTTCAGCCGGGCGCTGAACCAGGCGACCTTCGGCGACTACCGGCTGCTGATGCACGGCACCACGGAGCCGGGCGTCAGCGGCGGCAGCGTGTTCGTCGACAACCTGGCGATCCTCAACGGCAGCGCCGTGCAGTCGGCGGCCTACCGCTACGACGCGGCTGGCCAGATCGTCGCGAAGGTCGACGGTCTGGGCAACACCGAGACCTACACCTACGATGCCGCCGGACGCCGGCTCACGACGACCGACGCCAACGGCAACGTCTCGCGCAATGTGTACGATGCCGCGGGCCGCCTGATCTATGCCATCGACGCCACCGGCGCGTTCACCCACAACTGGTACGACGGCAACGATCGCCTGGTGGCGGTCCGCCGGTTCAGCGCCCGCTTCGACACCGCGCTGCTCAACGATGCGGTCACCGTCGCGGGACTGGACGGACAGCTCGACGCGATGGGCGCCTGGAGCGCGGACTACCAGGCCGAGTACCGCGTCTACGATGGCGCCGGCCGCCTGCGCTATGTCTACGACGGTGGCGCCTACCTGACCCGGATGGACTACGACGGGGCGGGCCGCATGACGCTGACCAGTCGCTACGTGGTCGCGTTCTCTCCCTCCGATTCCACCCTGATCGGCCGGCTCTTCGCCGGCAACGCCACCGAGACCGATTTCTCGGCCTTCGTCGCCGCGAACGAAGCCTCCGCGCGCACCGAGGCGACCATCTACGACGCCGCCGGACGTGCGCGCTATGCGCTGCGCCGCGACGGCAGCCAGTGGACGGTCTCCGAACGCCAGTACGACGGCGTCGACAGGGTGACGTCGGAGACGCAGTTCGGCGTGACCGTCGCCTACACCGCGGGACAGACCGAAGCGCAGGTGATCGGCGCGCTGCAGGCGCAGCTCAGCAGCGATCCCGCCATCCTGCTGACCCAGGCGCGCACCACGCGGTACCTGTACGATGCCGCGGGCCAGCAGCGCTTCGTGCTCGATGCGAGCTTCGCGGTGACCGAACAGCGCTTCGACGGCGCCGGACAGGTGATCGAGACCCGCGCCTACGGCGTGCGCCCGAACAGCATCGGCATGGATACCGGCTCGGTGGCGACCTGGGCGGCGACCCAGGCCGCGGCGGACATCCGCAAGGTCTCGATGACCTACGACGTCGGCGGCCGCCTCACGTCGCGCACCGATGCGCTCAACCACAGCGAGACCTTCACCTACGACGGCGCGGACCGGATGCTCACCCGCACCGATCGCAACGGCGCCGTCTGGACCTACCAGTACGACGCCGCCGGCCGCCGGGTGGCGGAGATCAGCCCGCAGGTCGCCGTGTCTTCGGTGGACGCCCTCGGGGCCCTGTCCACGACCACCCGCGCGATCGTCACCCGCTACGTCTACGATGCGCTCGGGCAGACGACGAAGAAGATCGAGGACGCGGACACGGCCGCGGCGCGGGTCACGCAGTATGCCTACGACGGCCGTGGCCTGCTGGTGAAGACGACCCTGCCGAACGCCGGCCGGATCGTCCAGACCACCGGCGAACTGGCGTTCGACACCCAGCCGGCGACGGTGGAGACCACCTACGACGCGCTGGGACAGGCGAGGGTGGTCAAGGACGAGAACGGCAAGTACCGCTACCTGGCCTACGACAGGCTGGGCAACCTCCAGGCCGAGGTCGATCAGAACGGGAACGTCTCGGCGTACTACTACAACGCCTACGGCGACCAGACCGCGATGGTCCGGGTCGCCGCGGCGCTCAATACCGGCGCCAACGCGTTCACGTCGGTCAACTGGCAGGCCGGCCAGGCGATGAGCTGGGCGCAGGTGAACGCGGGCGTCGACGTCAACGCCACCGGCAACCGCTGGATCGCCACCGCCTACGATGGGCTTGGTCGCAAGACCCAGGTCCTGTTGTCCTCGGTGACGTACTACAAGGTCGACGGGAGCACTTCCAGCGGCCAGCCGCAGACGACCTACACCTACAACGCCTACGGCGAGGTGGTGAAGCAGTCGGTCCTGCTGGAAGGCACGGCCGGCCAGCCGGGCGCGGTGTGGGCCGATACGTGGCACTACTACGATGTCACCGGGCGCGAAACGCTGACGGTCGACGCCGAAGGCTACGTCACGACGACCGAGTACAACGCCACCGGCGACGTGACCAAGGTCGTCGAGTACGCCCGCGCGGTGTCGGCGACCGGCCTCGGCGCGCAGACGCCGCCGGCGTTGCCGGCCGCGGGCGATGCGACGACCGGATACGATCGCGAGACGCGCTGGAGCTACGACCTCCTCGGGCGCAAGGCCAGCGAGACCGCGGTGCGCCATTACCGCAGCGTCGACGGCAGCAGCCTCGTGTCGAACATGGTCACGACCTACGGCTACGACAACGAGGACCGGCTGGCGACCGTGAGCGACGCCACCGGCACGGTCACGACCAGCTACGACGCCCGCGGCCAGGTGGTCGCGGTCCAGGAGCAGGCGCGCAGCGTGCTGGCGAGCAATGCGTCGACCCTACTGCAGCAGAGCACCGCGACGAATCTGTCGTCGGCCTCGCTGTACGTGCAGCGTTCGCCCTACACGACGATGGCCTACGACGCCTTCGGCAACGTGGTCGGTGTCCGCCGCTACGCCAACGGCAAGGACGGCGCCAACGCGGCGGTGGCGGACGATACCCGCGACCAGGTCGCGACGACGCGCTACCTCGGGACCGGGCTGGTCGCCATGACCCGCGACACCCTGGGCAACATCGCGTATTCCGCCTACGACGCCGCCGGTCGGTTGCTGCAGACCTGGTCGCGACTGGAAGGATCCGAGGATGCGCGCGATGCGACGGTGCATCGCACGTATACCTACGACAATACCGGGCGTCAGCTCAGCACGAAGGTCCTGCGGACGAATCTCGCCGGGACGACGACCCTCGGCGTGGACCAGTTCGAGACGGTCACCTACAACGCCTTCGGCGAAATCACCACCAAGGTCTTCGGCGACGCCACGACCCAGACCCAGCTCGCCGGCACGCTGCAGTACACCTACGACGCCGCGGGCCGGATGACCTCGGACAATGCGACCGGGGCGACGCGCAACTACGGCTACAACCTCGCTGGCCAGCAGGTCCGCGAGTCGCACATGACGTGGACCGATGCCGCGACCGGTGCGGTCGAGGCCGTGACCGTCAGCCAGACGGACCGCCTCGGGCGGGCCACGTCGGTCCTCCTGCCCTCGTACACGACCGCTGCGGCCGACACCGCCTACGTGCGCCAGAAGTTCGACCGCTGGGGCAACGTGACCCAGGTCATCGACGCCCGCGGCTACCAGACCGACTACCAGTACGACGACCGCAACCAGGTGGTCCACGAGACGCGGCCGCTGGTATGGGTGGTGGGCGAGGACGGCAGCGCCGGCTGGGACCGGCCGACCAACGACTGGTACTACGACGCCCTGGGTCGCCTGTCGGGCACCCGTGATGCGAACGGTCACCTGCGCGCCTACGCCTACGATGCCGCCGGCCGCATGGTCGCCGACACCGATGCCCTCGGCAACACGACCCGGCATGCCTACGATGCGCTCGGCAACGACGTGCTGACCCAGGATGCGCTGGACTACATCACGTCGAGGACTTACGACAAGGCCGGTCGCGTGGTCGCGACCGGCGACTACCTCGCCTCCGGCACGACACGCCAGGCCAATGTTCTGCAGACCTTCGTGCTCGACCAGAACGGCGACCGCATCCGCGTGGTCGATGCGCTGGGCCACATCGTCCGCTACGACTACGACAGCCAGCAGCGGCTGATCCGCAGCCAGACGGCGACGGGCGTGACGATGGACTACGCCTACGACGTCCAGGGCCGCAAGGTCACGGAGCGCAACGCGCATTTCACCTCGTCCAACAGCGTGACCTTCAACGATCGCGATGGCCAGAGCGTCATGACCAACGGTCTGACCTGGAAGTACGACGCGTACGGCCGTCTGACCGACCACAACGACCTCGCCGCCCGCGATTCGGATTACGTCTACGACGCCGCCTCGGGCATGCTCAAGTCCGAGAGCACCTCCACGGGCGGCGCCAAGACCTACGAGTACACCCGCAACGGCCGCGTGAGCAGGATCACCGAAGCCGGTGGCGGCGTCTACCTGTACGCCTACGACGCCGCCGGCAACCGCGTGGTCGAGGACGTGACCACCACCGACGGGCAGACCCAGACCTACCACCTCGTCACCCGCACCACCTACGACAGCAACAACCGCATCCAGCGCGTCGTCCAGGACGACGTGACCAACGCCAAGCGAGTCTTCGACCTGCGCTACGACTACGACGCCAACGGCAACCGCCGCCGCGTCATCAGCCAGTCGGGCTTCGGCGACAACGTGTCCGCGATCGCGGTGGAGGACGCTGCGCCGGCGGTGACCGCCGCGCCGCAGGATCGCGGCGCGAAGAAGGGCCAGACCTCGACCTTCCGGCTGCTGTTCAGCGACGTGTTCCGCGACGCCGAAGGCGACGCGCTGACGCTGTCGATCACCCAGAGCGACGGCAGCGCGCTGCCGTCGTGGCTGGTGGCGACGCGCGATGCGCAGACCGGCGAGATCGTGTTCACCGCGACGCCGGGCGCGGGCATGGCCGACACCGACCTGGTGGTCAAGCTGACCGCGTTCGAGACCGCCAACGCCGCCAAGACGGTGAGCACCACGTTCACGGTGAAGGTGCGCGCCAATAACGCGCCCACGACGCTGACGCCGGGTGGGGTCACCTACTACCCGCGCACCAACCAGGTGTACGGCCGCGACCTGCTGGCCGGCGACTTCTTCCGCGACATCGACGTCAACGACGCGCTGAGCCTGAGCGTGATCGGCACGCTGCCGCCGGGGCTCACCGCCACCGTCAGCGCCGGCCTGGTCCATCTGGGCGGGACGCCGACGACCGCCGGCACCTACACGTTCACCCTGCGCGCGACCGACCAGAACGGCGCCACCGCCGACCAGACGATCACGCTGGTCTGCGCGGCGAACAACGCACCGACGGTGGTCGCGACGCCCGCGCAGGTGGATGCGACGATCGGCCGGACGTTCGCCTGGCAGATGTCGCTGGGCGATGTGTTCAGCGATGTCGATGTCGACACGCTGCAGGTGGCGGCCAGCGGCCTGCCGAACTGGGTCACGTTCCAGTACGTGACGACGCAGTCGCCGCCGGTGATCCGGATCAGCGGCAACGTGCCGTTCGATGCCGTCGACGGCCAGAACTACAACGTCGTGCTGACCGCGACCGACCCCTCCGGCGCGAGCGTGAACACCACGCTGGTCGTCCGGGTGACGACCAACCACGTGCCGGTCGCGCCGACCGTCGGCGCCAAGACGGTGTACCAGAATTCGGCGTACAGCCTCGTGCTGCCGAGCTTCCTCGACGAAGACGCCGACCCCCTGACCTACAGCGTGTCCAACCTGCCGCCCGGGCTGAGCTTCAACGCCTCGACCCGGACGATCAGCGGCACGCCGACCACCGCCGGGACCTGGACGGTCGCCTACTCGGCCTACGACGGCCGGGTGACGACGACCACCAGCTTCACCATGACGGTGAACGCGAACCACGCGCCGGTGGCGCCGACGATCGCGACCCGCAACGGCACCCGCAACACGCAGGTGTACTGGGAGATGCCGGCGTTCACCGACAGCGACAGCGATGCGCTGATCTACACGGTCAGCGGCCTGCCGACCGGGCTGAGCTTCAACGCGGCGACCCGGGTGGTGAGCGGGACGCCGTCGGCGTCGGGAAGCTGGACGGTGACCTACACCGCCAACGACGGCCGCGGCGGCGTGGTGAGCACGACGTTCACCTACGCCATCGCCGAGCCGGTGGGCAACCAGGCGCCGGTGGTGACCAATCCGCTGCCGGATCGGACCTACGACATGAACACGGGCTTCAGCTTCCAGTTCGTGTCGAACACCTTCAGCGACCCGGAAGGGCAGACGCTGACTTATCTGGCGACGAAATCCGACGGCACGAGCCTGCCGTCGTGGCTGAGCTTCAACCCGACGACGCGGACGTTCTACGGGACGACGCCGGACATCGAGCTGACGAGCTGGACGATCCGGGTGACGGCGACGGATCCGTCGGGCGCGAGCGTGTCCGACGACTTCGTGATCTCGACGACGTGGCAGAACGGGGGCGGCGGCCAGCCCCAGGCGATGTCGACGACGTTCGAGATGGGGATGAGCGAGGAGACGCTGTCGCAGAGCGCGACGCAGTCGACGACGAACTCGGGCCCGGTGGCGGTGCAGGTGAAGGAGCAGTGGTTCACCTACGACGCGCTGAACCGGATCAAGATCAGCGGCGGCGTGCTGGTGGCGGGCGTACCCGGCCAGAGCAACGCCTCGATCCAGGTGGCGGCGGACAAGTACGACTCGTACGAACTGGGCTACGACGCGGTGGGCCGGCTGGTGGCGACGTACCGCAGCTACATCTACAACACCCAGTCGCAGATACACGTGGACTGGACCGGCTACGACGCGCGCGGCAACCGGAAGTACGAGTTCTACCGCCAGCTCGTGGGGGTGTCGGACCCGGGCGTGAAATCGCAGTACTTCTACGACGCCGACAACCAGTTGGTGGAAGTGCGCACGTACATGCCCAACGACACGGTCAAGGACGGCCCGCTGGATGCAGAGGGCTTCCCGGAGTACCGGGTGGACGTCAGCGGCATGCTGCTGTCGGGTCAGCGGATGCAGTACGACGCCGACGGCCGGCTGCTGCGCCAGGACACTCTGGAGCGCGCCGAGACGAACTGGTGGTACCACCCGACCTGGGCCGAGGGTGCGCCGGCGGCGCAGTACAACGACCTGTCGGTGCTGGCGCTGAAGGAGCGGGTCGACTACACCCTGGACGACGGCACGGCCTCCTGGAACGACACCGACCCGACCAACAACACGTCGGGCTACGACGGCGCGGGCCGTCTGGTGAGTTACCGGTACTCCGCGAAACAGAACAACAGCTTCTACACGCACACCTTCACCAGCCTGTTCACGGGCTGGGATGGCTGGCAGGAGGAATCGGTCACCGGCGCAAGCACCAACAACAACTACAAGCCGACGACGAACACGCTGAGCTACGACCTGTACGGACGCCTGACGCAGCAGCGCGAGCACACCGAGTACCAGAACAACGCGATCGACGACCGGATCCGGGCGTACGCGTACAACGCGGAAGGGCAGGTGCAGGCGCGCCGGGACGGGACCTGGCACGACAACGCCTTCGTGCAGGACACGACGATCACCAGCAGCGGCGCGCAGGAGAAGCAGAACTACCAGTTCGTGTTCTCGGCCGGGCAGAAGATGGCGGAACTGCAGGCAGGCGGGACGGTGCGGGTGGCGGAGTCGGTGGACGCCCTGGCGCAGTACCTGTCGGCACGGGGTGCGGAGCTGTCACCGACGCTGACGCGGCAGATGACGCCGACGCAGAACAACCGGCTGAGCGCGGTGACCGGCGTGGCCGGCAGCGGCGTCTACACCGCCGGCGGCGGGATGGTGACGGTGCTGCAGGGCGAGACGCTGCAGGGCCTGGCGCAGCGCGTGTACGGCACCAGCACGCTGTGGTACGTGCTGGCGGACGCCAACGGCCTGAGCGACCCGAACGCGACGCTGACCGCAGGCGTGCAATTGAAGGCGCCGAGCGCGAGCGTGAACGTGAACGACGCGAACACGTTCAAGCCGTACAACCCGAGTGAGGCAACGGGGCCAACCTCACCGAGCCTGCCGTATGTTCCGCCGCCGCCGTCGTCGGGATGCAGTGCGCTCGCTACGTTGATCCGAATCATTGCCGTCGTAGTCGTGATCGTCCTGCAGCAATATGAGCTTATACCAGCGGCCGTAGCAGTGGGGGCTGGTGGTGAAGCAGTTGCACAGACTGTCGAAATAAATCAAGGCTATCGGCAAGGATATAACTGGGGTGCAGTTGCTGTTGCAGGAATTTCAGCGGCATGGGGCGGAAGCAAATGGGTAACTACAGGAAATAATACATTCAACGTAATCGCTAATGCGGCAATTACCACGTCAATAAACTACACGACAAGTTATGCGGTGAATCGCATGACCGGGGTTGAGGACCATTTTAGTTTGCGCCAGATGCTGGCTGGTGCGGTGACCGCTGCCATCGCGTCAGGCGTCTTCAAGGGGCGTGGTCAGGCGAACGGGCAAGGCGCGGCGCCACCTGCTGCGCACAACTGGAGTGAAGTGGCGCGAGAAGCGCTGAAGGGAGTGGCTTACTCTGTTGTTCGCCAAGGCATTGGTAACCAGGTGGACAAGGCATTCCACCTCGAAACGAGCTGGAACTGGAGGCTGGTGGCGGCTGGCGCGCTTGTGGATGGGGCGCGTGCGGGAGCGAGTGCATGGGATTGGCGTAATTGGACAAACGAGAAATCTAATGATCGAAAGCTCGAAAAAAATGGCCCTGCACTGAACGTGAAACTGAAAGGGCTCGGCATCAATGGAAGGATCGTTGCTGGGATTGCGTCGGAAGTGGGCGAGGAACAGGCGGGTCGCAGTCTTGAGCGTGTGGCGCACGCGCGTGAAGTGATCGCCGGTCTGACGGGATCGCGCGGAACTGCGCCTGCGCCTTTCAGTCAGGAAGAAGCATCGGCAATGCTGTTGCTTGCAGGTCTTAACTCGAATGGAGATCCGCTGACAGGCGTCTCGCGCGATGCCTACCAGAACAACGTCTGGTCGCACGTAGGTCATGGCCTCGATCCAACGTATGGCGGTTACTATGCCCGCGGGCTCCCTGCGCCTGTCCGTGGCGAGAACTACATGGACTGGCGAGACGCTTTCTTCGGCTTCGACATGGCCGTGCAAGAAGCGACATTCATTCATGGACATACGCCGACTGTCGATCCGCCTGCCGCAGTCCTTGCGTCCAATGGCAGCGTGATTCCATTGGAGACGCCCTCGATTGCGCGACGATTCCTGCGATGGCTAGACGATTCGATCAGCTCCCCGGTTGGTCAGATACTGCTGCCGACGATCAACGCTTACAATAGTGCGGCCAGTCAAGCCAACCAGCGTCATGTTGCATTCTGGCAAAACACTATGATCCATCAACCGGAGTGGGTCCAGCGTTTGGCTGGAAACGCGCCAATGCACGTGCCTGAAATCAAGTTGGAAGGCATAGTGGATGGTTTTGCGCCAGGCGTGCTGACATGGATGGACCATGGATACCATCTGCCGGACAATCCGCTGAAGATCACCGCGGGTTCCTACATGGCCTTCGGGAATTTTTCTGGCCAGACCGCAGGCGGCCTCATAAACTCGTCTTTCGCAGGCAAGGCTTATAGCCTTTGGACTGGTAATCGCATCGAAATACCGACGATCCAGATCGGCCGAGACTACGAAGCTGGTGCGGCGATGTTTGGAGCTGGCATCGCCGTGCTCTCGGTCGCGACGCCAGAGGTTCGGGGGGCCGCCATGGAAGGCTTGGTTGCCACCCGCCAGGTGGCAACAGAGTTGACGCAATTGGCGCGCTCATATAAGTTGCAGATGCCTGTCGAGCTTCACCCGATGAGCTATAGTCCGTCTGGACTCGGAGGGATCAAGTCTCTCAGAAGTCCGTTTATGAGAAGGGTGTTAGACGAAAGTGGTGCCGCAAACAGCGGGATATCTCTTTCAGAGAATGCTCGCAAACTCTATTCGCAAGGGAAATACCGCGAAGCCCTCGATGTTCATTATGAAGATATGGTTCGGCAGAAGGTCGGCGGAACTTCCCAAACTATCAATGGTCGCGAAATCGACGCCGTCAATGATTCTTCACTGATTCAAGTTAAGAGAACTTATTCTGCAGTCGACAAGCCGGAAAATTTCTTAAATAAATCGACGCGAAATCAAATTAAGGCAACCATCAGTACGGCGGCGGAGCAGGGAAAAAGTGCCGAATTTTGGTTCAAGTATGGCGTACATCCAAAGGTCCGCTCGTACATAGAAACGAAAGGTGGCGTAGTCAAAACAGGATTTGGTGATTAAAAATGGCGAATTACACCTTGATTCGTGGCTGGATTGAATGTTCCTTCGAGGATGTTTCTCGGCTTAAGGAAATAGTATTTGCCTACTGGGAATCTGCAGGAAATTATTCAGTTGACAATGAATCCGCATCCCTGTATCGCCAGGGGTGGATTTTTCCGGAGAAGCCATTGAACTGGATTAGCGTTGTTTTCTATGGTGCAAGCATAAGAAGCGATGCCGTTCCATTTCTGAAGAGCTGCCTTTCAACGCTTGCGAAGTCCGGGCTTGAGATTAGCGGGATCTTCTATGTGGATGATGAAGAGGAAGCTGATCTGCAGCTATGGTCTCTTAGCGAGCAAGGGTTGAGCGAAGCAAAGAGGGAGGGGGGCTGACACCCACTTGTACAAGTTGGGTAATTACCCGACACCCGGGCTTCGGCAAGGGCGGTTACGCGGCGAGTGTGTCGTGTTCGGTTTCTGGTGTCACCTCCGGCTCAGGAACGATGGGCGGCAGGGTGTGCCGTCCGCGTTGTGCCGTCCGCGTCCGCGAAGCACCGATTCTGTGCCCGACAATGGGCCGGAATCGCTGTTTAGGTATTGCGTTTTGCGCGTTTCACGAGTTTCATGTGGTCCGAGGGAGATGCTGATTGGCGAAATTTTCGCCATTTCGCGCTGATTTCAAGCGCATCGGCGAGCGAGTTCACGGACAGGCGCTGTCCGGTTGTTGCAGATCGGCTTTTGATCGCCCGACGGCTATCGTCGTCGACGCAGTCGTTTCGATTTTCTTCGTGCAAGGATGGCCCATGCTTCATCCGGCGTATGTCCGCTCAATGACTGATGCGGCCGATGCTGGTTGTAGGTGTCGCGTAGCAGGTTCAACGTCGCCTGCAGTTCGGCCTCATTCTTCAAGTCGAACATCCGCAGCAGTTGCTTGAACGTCGACCAGGCGCGCTCGATCCGGCCGTCCATCCATGGGCAGTGTGGTTCGATGCGCTCATGGCGAATGCTTGGCCACTGCAAGGCAAATATCCAGGAAGCGGAGACCACCAGGCGCGCGGGCGCATGAAGGTGTGCAACAAGCGGGAAGGCGCGCGCAGGCAGTTCGTGAAGATCGACGCCGGTTAGACGCTGGAGAATGCCGTGGCGCTGAGCGAACGCTTCCTGATGCCGATGATCGCCAGCCTGCTCAACAAGGGCAGGCGAGACGACTGGCCGGTTGCCGAGCCTCGCAGACGCAAGGGTGCGGAGTGACGGGTTTCGCGCATCGTCGTGCGCGTTGCGCGTTCGTGCGTCAGATCCGCGCGACCAGGCCGAGCCGGGCCGCTTCCACCGCGGCTTCTGCGCGGCTGTTGACGTTGAGCTTGCGGTAGATGCTCTTGAGATGATCGGAGACGGTGTGGCGGCTGATCTCCAGCCGTTCGGCCAGCTCCGGCAGCCGGCAGCCCTTGCTGACCAGCACCAGCACTTCGCGTTCGCGCGCGGTGAGCTGTTCGGCACCGGCGTGCAGGGGTTCGGGCGGTGCGTTGAAGACGCGCAGCAGCCGTTGTGCGATCGACGGCGACAGCGGCGGTTCGCCGCGGAGGATGCCGTCCAGCGCCGCGCCGAGGCGTTCTTCCGGCTGGTCCTTCAGCAGGTAGCCGTGCGCGCCCGCGCGCAGCGCGGGAAAGACGTGGGCATCGTCGCCGAACAGGGTGGTGACCACGATGACGCAGCGCGGATGCTCCACCGCGAGCCGGCGGATCAGGTCGACGCCGCTGCCGTCGGGCAGGCCCAGGTCGACCAGCGCCACGTCGGGAGACGGGCCGGTTTCCAATTGCCGTCGCGCCTGTGCGAGGGTGCCGGCGCAGGCGACCTGCACGCCGGCGAAGCGCTGTTCCAGCAGCCGTGCGAGCCAGTCCGCGACGTCGGGCAGGTCTTCGAGGATCAGCGCATGGGCCGGGATCGCGGTCATCGCGGCATGCTCTCCGTGGTGGCGTCGGCCGGATATCCCGCGGATGCGGGAGCGACGTCCGGCAGGGGAAAGCGCAGCCGGACCTTGGTGCCGCCCAGCGTGCCCGCCTGCCAGTGGATGTCGCCGTGCAGTTCCCCGGCGCGCGTCTGCATGCTGCGCGTGCCGCGTCCGCTGCCGATGCGGGCGGGATCGAACTGGCCGTCGTCGGTGACCTCGAACACCAGGTCGTCGCCGACGCGATCGACCACCACGCGCAGCCGATGCGCCGCGGCGTGGCGCAATGCATTGGTGATCGCTTCGCGCCCGATCCGGAACAGGTGCATGGCCTGGGCCGGGTCGAGCGGCGGATCGGGCAGGTCGTCGGCCTGACGCCAGTCCAGCGCGATCTCGCGGGTGTCGAGCCGCTGTTCGGCTTCCTCGCGCAGTTGCGCCAGCGCTTCGAGCAGCGTGCCTTCGACGCCGCGCTCGCGGGCGAGGATCGCGCGCAGGTCCTGCAGCACTTCGCGCACGAGCTGCTGGTGCTCCGGTTCGCGCACGCGATGCAGCAGGGTCAGCAGGCGACTGCCGATGTCGTCGTGCAGATCGTCGTGGATGCGGCGGCGTTCGGCTTCCAGCGCCTGCGCAAGATCGACCTGGCGCTGCAGCGCGACCAGCCGCTCGCGGGTCTCGTCGGCCGGCGCAGACGGGGCAGGGCGCAGCCGTCGCCACCAGCGCCTCATGCCGTCGCTCCGGCGGCGCGCAGCCGTTCGCGGTTCTTTTGCGTGCGCGCATGATCGGCGCCGAAGCGCGCTTCGAGAACGGCCTCCGCGGCGCGCAGTTCGCGCAGCGCATCGGCCTTGCGGCCGGAACGGGTGAGGATCTCGCCGTAGTTGCTGCGGAAGATGCCGACGTAGGGATGATCCGCGCCCAGCGCGCCGGTGGCGTCGTCGATCACCGCACGCATCGTCGCGATCGCTTCACCGTGGCGGCCGCGCTTCGACAACAGCATGGCGAGGTTGCTGCGCGGCGCGAGGCGCTCGGGATGCACGTCGCCGCCCTGCGCTGCCTGGGTCGCGACGATGGTGCGCAATTGCGCTTCCGCCTCGTCGAGGCGTCCAAGATCCTCGAGGACGTAGGCACGCTGGTTCATCGCCATCAGCGTGTTCGGCGCGTCGGCGCCGAAGCGCTCGGTGGTCGCCTGCACCAGCGTGTCCAGCAGCGGGCGGGCCTCCTCCAGCGCGCCGCGCTGGATCAGCAGGGCGGTCAGGTTGTTGAGCGTGACCAGCGTGCTCGGATGCCGCGGCCCGAGCGTCTCGCGCCGCGCGGAATAGGTCTCGCGGTAGATGGCTTCGGCCTGCGCGCTCCTGCCGAGGCGGTCGAGGATGCCGCCGAGCTGGTTGTACGAGAACAGCGTGAGCGGATGGTGGGCGCCGAGCGCGGCCCGCCTGCGCTGGTAGACCTCGCGCGCCAGGGGCTCGGCGGCGGCGAATTCGCCGCGGTACTTCAGCAGCCCGGCGCGGTTGTGGCGTGCGGTCAGCGCGTCGGGATCGTCCGCGCCCAGCGTGCGCGAGGCGCGGGCATCGGTCTTCTCGGCGAGCGCGTGGGCGTCGTCGATGCGGCCCTGGGTTTCCAGCATCGTGGTCAGCGCGATGCCGGCGCGCACCGCGACGCGATCGTCGCCGCGCTGCTCGGCCGACTGCAGGAGGGCGCGCAGCCGCTTCTCACCCTCGCCCGGATGCGCCTGCGGATCGATCGCCGCGGCGGCGTCGATCCGGATCGCCTGGGTGTCGAACGCGTTCTCGCCGCGCAGGCGGGTGGAGAGCGCGTCGGCGGTTTCCAGCAGGTCCGAGGCCTGGTCGGGCTGGCCCAGGTGCAACAGCGAGGTGCCCAGCGTCGAGGCGAGGGTCATGCGCGCCGCCGGCGGCAGCCGGGCGGCGCCGTCGAGATAGCCCTGGCGGGTGATGCTCAGCCATTCGCGCATGCGCAGGTCGTCGCCGGCCCCCTGCTCGGGATCCGCCGAATGCAGCATGTCGGTGAGGAAACCGTTGACCGCGTCGCGCTCGGCGAGGCGCAGTTCGGCGATGCGCCGCGCCTCGGCTTCGGCCTGCGCCATGCGCACGGACACCACGGTCGCGACCACGAGCACCGCGGCGATCGCCGCGGCCGACGCCGTCAGCGCGCGGTGGCGGCGCACGAACAGGCGGGTCGTGCGCCACAGGCCCGGAGGCGCGGCTTCCACCGGGCGACCTTCCGACCACCGGCGCAGTTCGTCGGCGAGTTCCGCGGCCGAACCGTAGCGATCGCCGGGATCGTGGGCGATGGCCTTCATCACCACGGTCTCGAGTTCGCCGCGGGCCTGCGGCGCGATGCGGCCCAGCGGGGTCGGCGCGCGGGCCGAAACCAGCTTCATCGCGGCCACGACCGAGGTGGCGTCCGCCAACCCGGGATACGGCAGCGTCCCGCCGAGCAGTTCGTAGGCGATCACGCCCAGCGCGTAGACGTCCCAGCGCGGATCGGCGCGCGTGCCGCCATCGAGCTGTTCCGGGCTCATGTAGGGCAGCGTGCCCAGCACCGAGCCGGCGGTGGTCATGCGGGTGAGGTCGCCGCGCTCCAGTGCGGTGGCGATGCCGAAGTCGATGATGCGCGGCTGGTCCTGCGCGTCGACGAGGATGTTCGACGGCTTGAGGTCGCGATGGATCACGCCGCGGGTGTGCGCGAAATGCACCGCACGGCACAGCGCTTCGAGCAGGCGCACGCGTTCGCGCAGCGGGCGCGCGCCGCCGCGCCAGGCATCGAGGCGGTCGCCGTCGACGTATTCCATCGCCAGCCACGGCACCGGGCCGGAAGGCCCTTGGACCGCGCCGGATTCGTAGAGGCGGGCGATCCCGGGGTGTTCGAGCATCGCCAGCAGTTCGACCTCGTGGCGGAAGCGCGCGGCCAGTTCATGGCTGGCGAGGCTGCCGTTGAGGATCTTCAGGGCCACGTTGCGCTTCGGCGAGGCCTGGGCGGCGAGCCAGACGGCGCCGTGGTTGCCTTCTCCGAGCAGCGATATCCGCCGGAAAGGGCCGAATCCGGCGCCGTCGGTTTGCGTCTCCCCATCGACCGTCATGGCCCGCCCCCTTTGCGGGTCGATTGTAGAAGAAAACGTCGGGCCGGCGATGCGCGGTCGGATGCGCGCGCCGGGTCGGTCCGGCGCTGCGCGGGGGCGCGCCGCAGCGGGTGTCGCAGGCGCTGCCCGACCCGGTCCGGGACGGTCCGGCGGCCAAGCAATCGCGTCGCTGAACGCGGATGCCGGCGGCCGACCGGCGCCGCGGCTTTTGTCGGAGACTGCGCGTCCCTTTCCGCGAAGGTGTCCTGCATGTCGTCCTGCGTCCGATCGCTCGCGCCGCTGTTGCTCTCCCTCTGCATCCTCTTCGCCGGCGCCGTCGCCGCGCAGGACGCGCCGCCGCTCGATCCGCAGGCCGACGCGCCCGGAACCGATGCGCCCGAAGCCGAGACGCCCCTGCCGCCGGGCGCGCGGGAACTCGAGGCCATCGTCGTCACCGGCCGCCAGCCGGGACCGGGGCTGTGGAAGGTGCGCAAGGGCGATCACGTGCTGTGGATCCTCGGCGTGCAGAGCCCGCTGCCCAAGCGCATGGAGTGGGATTCGGCGAACGTCGAGCGCAGGATCGCCGGGTCGCAGGAAGTGCTGACCGCGCCGTCGGCCACCCTCGACGCGGACATCGGTTTCTTCCGTGGCCTGACCCTGCTGCCGTCGCTGCTCAAGGCGCGCAAGAATCCCGACGGCAAGACCCTGCGCGAACTCGTCACCCCCGAGCAGTACGCGCGCTGGACGGTGCTGAAGGCGCGCTACATCGGCGGCGATGACGGGGTCGAGGAATGGCGGCCGCTGTTCGCCGCGCTCGAGCTGTACCGCAAGGCGATCGCGCGCACCGGGCTGTCGGATTCGCAGGTGGTGATGGACCTGGTGCGCAAGACCGCGAAGCGCAGCGGCGTGCCGGTGACGGAACCGAAGGTGGTGGTGAAGGTGGCCGACCCGAAGTCGGCGCTCAAGGAATTCTCGCGGACCACCCTGGACGACACCCAGTGCTTCGCGAAAACGCTCGAACGCATCGAGGCCGACCTCGGCACGATGGTGGTGCGCGCCAACGCCTGGGCCGAGGGCGACATCGAGACCCTGCGCGCCAACACGCACCCGACCCAGTGGTCCGCCTGCGCGGCGGCGATGACCGGCAACGCCATCGCCCGCAAGGCCGGGTTCGCCGACATCGAGGCGCGGGTGCGGGTGAAGTGGATGGAGATGGCCGAAGCCGCGCTCGCGCGCAACGCGTCGACGTTCGCGATCCTGCCGGCGGGCGAGATGTTCGCCGCGGACGGTTACCTCGCGCGGCTCGCCGCCGAAGGCTACGCGGTCGAGGAACCCTGACCGGGGCTTCGCTCAGCCCGCCGCGCGCGCGGCGGGCGCGTCGGCGCCGGTCGCCGGCAGCGGCGTCTGCAGCGCGGGCCAGCGCGCGAGCAGCGCGGCGCGGATGCCGTCCACGTCGAGCCCGGCCTCGGCCAGCAACTGTTCGCGACTGGCGTGGTGCTGGAAGGCGTCCGGCAGGCCGAGATGCAGCATCGGCATCGCGATGCCCTCGGCCGCCAGCAGTTCGGCCACGCCGGAGCCCGCGCCGCCGGCGACGACGTTGTCTTCGAGCGTCGCGAAACCGTCGTGGGTCTTCGCCAGTTCCAGCAGCAGCGCGCGATCGAGCGGGCGCACGAAGCGCATGTTGACGACGGTGAGGCCGAGCTCGGCGCCGACCTGTTCCGCCGCGGGCACGATCGCGCCGAACGCCAGCAGTGCGACGCGCGCGCCCCTGCGGCGCAGCTCGGCCTTGCCGATCGGCAGCGTGTCCAGGGTCGGCTGCACCGCGACCCCGGGGCCGGTGCCGCGCGGGTAGCGCACCGCGGCCGGGCCCGGATGGCGATGGCCGGTGGTCAGCATCTGTCGGCATTCGTTCTCGTCGGCCGGCGCCATCACCACCATGTTCGGCACGCAGCGCAAGTAACTCAGATCGAGGTTGCCGGCGTGGGTCGCGCCGTCGGGACCGACCACGCCGCCGCGGTCGATCGCGAACAGCACGTCGAGGTCCTGGATCGCGACGTCGTGCACGAGCTGGTCGTAGCCGCGCTGCAGGAAGGTCGAGTAGATCGCGACCACCGGCTTCGCGCCTTCGCAGGCCATGCCCGCGGCCAGCGTCACCGCGTGCTGCTCGGCGATGGCGACGTCGAAATAGCGATCGGGGTATTCCTTGCTGAAGCGCACCAGGCCCGAGCCTTCGCGCATCGCCGGGGTGATCCCCAGCAGCTTCGGGTCGGCCGCGGCCATGTCGCACAGCCAGTCGCCGAACACGTCGGTGTAGGTCGGCTTCTTCGCGCCGGGCTTGGCGACGATGCCCTTCTCGGGGTCGAACGGCGACACCGCGTGGTAGCCGATCTGGTCGCCTTCGGCCAGTTCGTAGCCCTTGCCCTTGGTGGTGATGATGTGCAGCAGCTGCGGGCCCTTGAGGGTCTTCAGCGTCTTCAGCGCGGCGACGAGGTCGGCGACGTTGTGGCCGTCGATCGGGCCGGTGTAGTGGAAGCCCATCTCCTCGAACAGCGTGGACGGCACGAACATGCCCTTCCAGTGTTCCTCCCAGCGGCGCACGAACCGCGCCGGGGCGCTGGTGCGCTTGTCGCCGAGCAGTTTCTTGCCGCCCTCGCGCAGCGCGTTGAGGGTGCGGCTGCCGGTCAGGCGGCCGAGCATCTTGGTCAGGCCGCCGACGTTCTCGCTGATCGACATCTGGTTGTCGTTGAGGACCACCAGCAGGCTCGGTTCCTCGTCCATGCCGCCGGCGTGGTTCAGCGCCTCGTAGGCCATGCCCGCGGTCATGGCGCCGTCGCCGATCACCGCGACGAACCGGCGGCTGTCGTCGCCGGCGCGCGCGGCGGCGATCGCCATGCCCAGCGCGGCCGAGATCGAGGTCGAGGAATGGCCGACGCCGAAGGTGTCGTATTCGCTTTCCTCGCGCTTGGGGAACGGCGCCACGCCGTCCTTCTGCTTGACCGTGTGGATGCTGTCGCGGCGGCCGGTGAGGATCTTGTGCGGATAGGTCTGGTGGCCGACGTCCCACACCAGGCGGTCGTTCGGCGTGTCGTACAGGTAGTGCAGGGCGACCGTCAGCTCGATCACGCCCAGCCCGGCGCCGAAATGGCCGCCGCTCTTGCCCACCGATTCGATCAGGTAGGCGCGCAGCTCGTCGCTGATGGCCGGGAGCTCGTCCTCGGGGAACTGGCGCAAGTCGGCGGGCGTGGCGATGCGCGAGAGGCGCGGATAGCGCGCGGAGTCGATCACGATGGGGGCGGGTCCGGGAGGCAACGGCGTATTGTCCCCCCGGGCGACATGCAGCGGCAACAAACGCGGTGAACGGGGGCTGGCGGCCCGCCGCGGTCAGCGCCCGCGCAGGCGGTCCAGCAGCCCGCCGGCCCGGGCCTCGGCGGCGGCGGCGGTGTCCCCGGCCTGGCTGGCGAAGCCGGTCACCAGGCTGGCGTTGACGAAGTCGACCACGTCCGCCTCCGGCACGCCGCTGGCGGCGGCGATCTCGGCCAGCGTCTGCGGGCCCTTCATCATCGCGGTCGCGATCCGGAAGTGGCGCGGGTACTCGCGCTCGGTCTGCGGCCATTTCGCCAGCACGAAGCGGCCCTCGGGGTCGAACCCGGGCAGCATCCGGCCCTCGCCGGCGAGCAGGCCGCCGTACCACTGCAGGCGCTGCAGCGGCTGCGCGGCCCCGAGGCCGGCGACTCCGGCCTGCCAGCCGGCGTCGTCCAACTGCTCGAAATCGCGCAGGCCGACGGTCGCGACGAAGTATTCGGCGAGCGGCTTGAGCGTGGTCGGGCCGAAATACTCGCGGCGGACGAAATCGATGAACAGCGCCGGGCCCTGGCCGCCCTGGTAGCGGGCCCGCCCGGTCAGCGCGCCCGGGCGCAGCCACTGCGCGAACAGGGTGTTGCGGCCGGTGGCCGGCGCGGGTTCGTCCGCTTCCGGCGGCGGGGCAGGCGGTGTCTGCGGCTGCGGCGCGGGCGGCGCGGGCGGCGCGACGGCGACCGGCGGCGGAGCCGGAGTTGCGGGCGGAGCCGGAGCCCGGATCTGCGGCGCGGCCACGGCGGGCGGCGGCACGGGCGCGGGCGCCGGGGGCGGCGGTGTCGGTGTCGGTGCGGGAGGCGCAGGAGGTTCCACGGCGACCGCGGGCGGCGGCGGAGGCGGCGCGGGCGCCGGTGGAGCCGGCTCCTCGACCACGCCGCCGAGTTCGCTCAGCAGCACCGCCAGCGCATCGGCATCGAACGGCCGCGGCAGGCGGTAGTCGGCCTGGGTGCGCGGCGCGCTGGTCAGGCCGATCACGTGCTTGCCGGCGGCATGCAGCCGCAGCCAGCTCATCGGGCCGTACATGCTGTCCATGTCGACGACGACGTAATCGGCATCGTTCTCGCCCAGCAGCGACCAGCCGCGCACCCGCGTCGCCGCCTGGGCGAAGGCGCTCCGCAGTTCGGATTCGGTCGCCTGGTCCATGCCGGTCAGGCCCAACGTCAATGCCATGCTGTCTGCCCGCTCTTGCCTAGCCGCACAGTGTCGCGAAGCGCATTTTCCGCGTCAACGCGCGTGTTTCGGCCGTTTGCGGCGCTTTGCGTCACATTCCCGAGGGCCCGGGACGCGGATTGCGACGGACGCCTCGGAACCGGCATGGCGGCCGTCGCATCGGCGAGCGCGGCCGGCGCGGGGCGCTGGAAAGCGGTGGGACGGGACGGCGGGCGGGCGCTCGCGATCGACGATCGAGGTCGGCGGGTCCGATCGGCCGCCGGATCAACTGGCGATCGACGTGCCGCGCGGATTCCTCGGCAGGTGGGTCTTCAGGAACGCCATCTGGTCGGCCAGGATGTTCCGGTTCGACAGGATCAGGTGTTCGATCCAGCTCGGCCGGTACGGCACCGCCAGCAGCGGCATCGACGCCTGCTGTGGAGTGCGCCCGCCCTTGCGCGAATTGCACTGGAAACAGGCGGCGACCACGTTCTCCCACACGTCGCGGCCGCCGCGCGAGATCGGCATGACGTGGTCGCGGGTCAGCAACTGCCGGCTGAAATGCTTGCCGCAGTACAGGCACAGGTGCTGGTCGCGGGCGAACAGCGCGGTGTTGGTGAGCGCCGGGGTCGGGTCGAGCGCATGCGCGCGCGCGTGGCCGCGCGAGGCGACGATCGGGTGCAACTGCAGCACGCTGCGCTCGCCGGTCATGCGGCTGATGCCGCCGTGCAGGCTCAGGCAGGGGTCGCCGAGGGTCCAGGCGACGGCGTCGCGGGCGTAGAGGCAGGCGGCATCCTGCCAACTGATCCAGTCGAGCACGCGGCCGTGGGCGTCGAGCGACAGCAGGCGGACCGCGTCCAGCCGGACGATGTCCGCGGAAGCGGCGACGGGGCCGAGGGGCAGGTCGGAAGGCGGGGCGACGCCGATGTCGACGGGCGCATCAGGCTCCCGGCAAACGGGCGTCCCGTGACGTGGATCCACGGGGATCGGGCGCAACGCGGGTGTGTCGGCCTCCATATGGAAGCCGAGCATATACCCATTCCGTGACGATTTGCGAACCGCGCCGGTGGCCGCGGCCGGGCGCGGCCGCGATCAGTCGCCGAAGCCCGCGTCGGGCAGCGCCATCAGCGGCGCGGCGCCGGCGGCGATGGCCGCCGCGTGGGTGCGCGTGCGCGGCAGCAGGCGCGCGAAGTAGAACCGCGCCGTCTCGCGCTTGGCGTCCTTGAACGCCTGCGGGTGCGGCGAGGTGTCGGCCGCGGCCACGCTGCGCGCCCACCAGTAGGCGAGGGCGGCGTAGCCGGAGTAGAACAGGTAGTCCCACGCCGCGGCGCCGATCTCGTCGGCGTCGGCCATCCCGCGCTTGCCGATCTGCAGCGTGAGCGCCTGCCATTCCTGCGCCAGTTCGCGCAGCGGGCCGACGAACTCGGCCAGCGCCGCGTTGTCCGACTGCGCCGTGCAGAACTCCTCGATCATGCCGAGGAACACGCGCAGCCCGGCGCCCTGCAACTGCATGATCTTGCGGCCCATCAGGTCCAGCGCCTGGATGCCGGTGGTGCCTTCGTACAGCGTGGTGATGCGGGCGTCGCGCGCCAGTTGCTCCATGCCGTGCTCGTGGATGTAGCCGTGGCCGCCGAAGCACTGCTGGGCGTGGTAGGTGCACTCGATCGACCACTCGGTGAGGCAGGCCTTCACGATCGGGGTCAGGAAGCCCAGCAGCGCGTCGGCGCGCTGGCGGGTCTCCGCGTCGGGATCGTGCGCGACCACGTCGACCAGCGACGCGCCGTGGTAGCCGAGCAGGCGGCTGCCCTCGATCAGCGCCTTCTGGGTCAGCAGCATGCGCCGCACGTCCGGATGCACGATGATCGGATCGGCCGGCTTGTCCGGGAATTTCGCGCCGCTGAGCGAACGCATCTGCAGGCGCTCGCGGGCGTAGCGCAGCGCGTTCTGGTACGCGCGATCGGACAGGCCCAGGCCCTGCAGGCCGACCGCCAGGCGCGCGGTGTTCATCATGGTGAACATCGCCATCAGGCCCTTGTGCGGCTCGCCGATCAGCCAGCCTTCGGCGCCGTCGAAGTTCATCACGCAGGTCGCCGAGGCGTGGATGCCCATCTTGTGTTCCAGCGCGCCGCAGCGCACCGCGTTCGGTTCGCGGAGCGCGCCGTCGCGGCCGACCTTCACCTTGGTCACGATGAACATCGAGATGCCCTTGCTGCCGGCCGGCGCGTCCGGCAGGCGCGCCAGCACCAGGTGCACGATGTTGTCGGTGAAGTCGTGCTCGCCGGCGGTGATGAAGATCTTGGTGCCGGTGATCGCGTAGCTGCCGTCGGCGTTGGGCACCGCGCGGGTCTTGAGCAGGCCCAGGTCGCTGCCGCAGTGCGGCTCGGTCAGGCACATCGTGCCGGTCCAGCGGCCCTCGACGATCGGCTTGAGGAAGACCTCCTTCTGCCACTCCTCGCCGTGGTGCATCAGCGCCTCGGTCGCGCCGTGCGAGAGCAGCGGGAAGTTGCCCCACGCCAGGTTCGCGGCGTCGATCATCTCCTTCACCGGCACCCCGACCGCGTGCGGCAGGCCCTGGCCGCCGAACTCGGTCGGCGAGGTCAGCCCGCACCAGCCGTTCTCGGCGAACTGCGCGTAGGCCTCGCGGAAGCCCGGCGGCGTGGTCACCTTGCCGGTGGCCTTGTCGAGGGTGCAGCCCTGTTCGTCGCCGATGTGGTTGATCGGGGCGATCACGGTCTCGGTGAAGCGCGCGCCTTCCTCGAGGATGGCGTCGACCAGCTCGCGGTTGGCGTCGGCGAACCCGAGGCGGGCGAAGGCGGCTTCACTGTCGAGCACGTCGAACAGCGCGAAACGGATGTCGGCGAGGGGAGCTTTGTAGGCGTTCATGGCGGGCAGGCAGGAAAAATGGGGAAAGGGAGGGCGTGCAGGCGGCGCAACCGCCGCCGGCCGGTTCGATCGAGGTCAGCGCAGGGTGCCGGGCAACCCCGGGACGGGGCTGAGGGCGCTGCTGCGGCGCAGCTTGTAGTCGCGGGCCTTCTTGTCGTTGGCGCCGGCGCCGAGCGTGCCTTCGAGGACGTAGTCGAGACTGCGGCGATCGGCCAGCGCACCGGCCACGGCGATCCTCGCGCCGGGCGCCGGGGTCAGCGCGATCACGACGGTGTCGGCGGACTCCGGGCCGATGGCGAGCGCCGGCTCGGCGCGCAGCTCGCCGGCGTCCTGGTCGCCCGTGCGCAGGGTCAGCGCCACCCGGTCGAAACGCATGGGCACGCTGCTGTAGTTCTGCAGGCGCAACTGGACCGTCCAGCGGCCGTCGGCGCCCACGCTCAGCTCCTGGATGCTGGCGGAAGGCTCGGACACCCGGCGCACCGGGCCGGCGGCGCAGCCGGCCACCGCAAGGACCACCACGGCGACGACCGCGGTCGTCGCCCGAACCATCCAACGCTGCATCGCACGCTCCAAGACAGGACCCGCGGCCATACTAGCGCGACCGGGCCGCGGACCGTACGCCCCGGTAGGTTCTGGCGTCGTTCAGCGGACCGGGCCGCTGACCACCAGCGCTTCGAGGTCGTAGCCCATCGCCTCGGCCTGCGCCTTCAGCGCGTCGAAGCGCGCGCGCTCCATCTCCGGCGTGCGCGACAGGATCCACAGGTAGTCGCGCCCGGGCTCGCCGACCATCGCCCACTGGTAGTCCGGGTCCAGCGCGATCACCCAGTAGTCGGCCCAGGTCAGCGGCAGCCAGGACAGCCAGTCCGGCGCGAACCGCACCTCCAGCCGGCCGGGGTGGTCGGGGTCGCGGCGGGCCACGCCGTTCGCTTCCAGCGTTTCGCCGTCCCCGGTCGTGCAGCGGTTGGCGACCCCGACCAGGTCGTCGTCGCGCAGCGTGTACTGGGCGATGACGTCGCCGGTGCACTTGCGCTGGAAGAACATCGGCAGCCGGGCGATCTCGTGCCACTCGCCGGCGTAGCGGGTGATGTCCAGGGTCTCGACCGAAGTGACTTCGGCGGGTCCGGCCGCCTGCGCGGCGGCGGTGGTCAGGGACAGTCCGGCGCCGAGGAGCAGCAGGATCGTGCGACTGAAGCGTCCCATGGCGGCCTCCGGGCGGGCCGCGGCGGCGCGGCGGCCCGATCTTAGCGCAAGGGCGACGGCGGCCGTGTCCAGCCGGTCGTCGCGCAGGCCCGGCGTCGTCCCGATCGCGTCCGCCTGCGCCGGCGGCGGGCGCTGCCGGCGATCTCAGTCCGCCGCCGGACCGCCCTTCAGCGCCCGCACCACCACGCCCTTGATCGTCAGCCCCTGCACCAGGATCGAGAACACCACCACCGTGTAGGTCAGCGCCAGCAGCAGGTCGCGCTGCGGGCCGGCCGGCAGCGACAGCACCAGCGCCACCGAGATGCCGCCGCGCAGGCCGCCCCAGGTCAGCACCCGCCAGGCGCCGGCGGGCAGCCGGAACACCCGCGGCATCGCCGCCACCGGCAGGCCCACCGCCAGCAGCCGCGCCAGCAGCGCGATCACGATCGTCGCCAGCCCTGCGGTCAACGTCTGCATGTCGAACGCGATCAGCACGATCTCCAGCCCCAGCAGCACGAACAGCACCGCGTTGAGGATCTCGTCCAGCAGTTCCCAGAACAGATCGACGTGATGCCGGGTGGTGTCCGACATCGCGTAGGCGCGGCCCTGGTTGCCGACGATCAGCCCCGCCACCACCATCGCCAGCGGCCCGGAGACGTGCAGTTGGCTCGCCAGTTCGTAACCGCCCATCACTCCGGCCAGCGTCAGCAGCACCTCGACCTGGTAGCTGTCGATGCTGCGCAGCAGGTAGAACATCACCCCGCCCAGCAGCGCGCCCAGCAGCAGCCCGCCGCCGGCCTCGTGCAACAGCAGCATCGCGCCCTCGCCGACGCTCGGCACCTCGCCGCGGGTGGCCACCGCCAGCAGCAGCGAGAACAGCACCACGCCCACGCCGTCGTTGAACAGCGATTCGCCCGACACCACCAGGTTCACGCTGCGCGGCGCGCCGGCGGACTTGAGGATGCCGATCACCGCGATCGGGTCGGTCGGCGAGATCAGCGCGCCGAACACCAGGCAGTACGCCAGCGGCAGCGACAGCCCCACCGCCGGCAGCAGCCAGTACAGCCCGAAGCCGACGATCGCGGTCGACAGCGCCGTCCCCACCACCGCCAGCAGGCCCACCTGCCAGCGGTACGCCTTCAGCTCGCTCAGGTCGATGTGCAGCGCCCCCGCGAACAGCAGCAGCGACAGCATCCCCTCCATCAGCAGGTCGGAGAAATCGATCGAGCGCAGCATCGCCGTCTCGTACGCGCGCAGCGCCCCGAAGCCCAGCCGGTCCAGCACGATCAGCCCCAGCGACAGCAGCAGCGCCACCGCCATCACCCCGATCGTGGTCGGCAACCCGATGAAACGGTGGTTCACGTAGGCCAGCAGCGCGGTGAGCACCAGGCAGACGACGGCGATCTCGAACATCGGATTCCCCCGCGCCCGGGAGACAGGCGCAACCCGGGCAGTCTACTCGGCGCGCCGATGGCCCCGCCCGCGCGTGCAGGCAACCGTGCCCGCGCAGGGCCGCCTGGCCGCCTGCATGCGCGCCATGTACCCATTGGCGAACCCGGCTGCATTGGCGAACTCGGCTGTGCATGCCCCCACTGGCCTGTCATCCCGAGCCAACGCGACGGACCTGCCTTTTCGCCGTCATCCCGGCGCAGGCCGGGACCCAGCTTTCAGCCTCCATCCCGGCCTGGCCAGGCGGCCCGGCTATCCACTCGAAGCGCGCCGCTGCCCCTCCAAGGGCCAACGCTGCCTATTTCACCCGCAGCGATGCCGCTTTTCGCCATCGATGGTCCTCGAACCATTGGCACCGCCGCGCGCGGCCGCATGCGGACTCCCGCAAGCGCCACCGCCCGCCTGCGCGAAGGCCGGGCGTCGAAGCGCTTCCCTTCAAGGGGAGGGGGGTGGAGATGGGGTCAAGGCCGACCCGCCCCAGCATTGGTCAATCACTTTCGCACAAGCGCGGAGAGCGGAGACCTCCGATGCGGCAGCCACTCCTGTCAGATCGATGGCAGGAGTGGCCTGACCATCGGGCCCTCACCGCAGCCCGCGTAGCGTGGGGGATGTATCCGCTGTTCGCACCTGTCCGATCCGGCAGGGCGCGTCGGTCCGCATCGGCAACCGTCTCCGGTACCATGCCCGACAGACTCAGGGGAGCCCGCATGGACGACATCACGCGCGACGCCGTTGAAGCCTTCATCGACAAATGGAACGGCGTCGTCGCGTCCGAGCTTTCAACGTCGCAGAGTTTCCTGATCGATCTCTGCCGCCTGCTCGGCGTCGAGGCCCCGCATCCCACGCCCGAACAGGACTACATGTTCGAGCGGCCCATCACCTTCCTGCACGGCGACGGCAGCGCCAGTGCCGGCCGCATCGATCTCTACCGCCGCGGCGCCTTCGTCCTCGAATCCAAGAAGCTGAAGGCGGCCACCCACACCCGCGGCTTCGACGAGGCGCTGCTGCGCGCACGCACCCAGGCCGAGCAGTACGCCCGCGCGCTGCCGGCCGAAGAAGGCCGGCCGCCGTTCGTGGTGGTGGTCGACGTCGGCAACCGCATCGAGCTGTATGCCGAGTTCTCGCGCAGCGGCGGCACCTACACGCCGTTCCCCGATCCGCGCAGCCATCGCATTGCGCTGCACGACCTGCGCAACGATGCGCTCCGCGAACGCCTGCGCCTGGTCTGGACCGATCCGCTTTCGCTCGACCCCAGCCGCGAATCCGCGCGCGTCACCCGCGGCATCGCCGAGCAATTGGCCGAACTGGCGAAACGCCTCGAAGCCGCCGGTCACGGCGCCGAGGCCGTCGCCCAGTTCCTGATGCGCTGCCTGTTCACTATGTTCGCCGAGGACGTGCGCCTGCTGCCGCAGGACAGCTTCCGCGACCTGCTGCTGAAGTTCGCCGAGCAGCCCGACATCGCGATGCGCATGCTCGGCGAACTGTGGCGCGACATGGATCGCGGCGGCTTCTCGCCGGCCATCGCCAGCGAGGTGCTGCGCTTCAACGGCAAGCTGTTCAAGCAGCCCGATACCCTGCCGCTGGACAAGGCCCAGCTCGCGCTGCTGATCAAGGCCGCGAAGGCCGACTGGCGGCACGTCGAGCCGGCGATCTTCGGCACGCTGCTGGAGCGCGCGCTCAATCCGAAGGACCGCCACAAGCTGGGCGCGCACTACACGCCGCGCGCCTACGTCGAGCGGCTGGTGCTGCCCACGGTGATCGAGCCGCTGCGCGCGGAGTGGAACGACGCCTACGGCGCCGCGATGGTGCTGGACGCCGACGACCGCCACGACGAGGCGGTCGATACCCTGCGCCGTTTCCATCACCGGCTGTGTACGGTGCGCGTGCTCGACCCGGCCTGCGGCAGCGGCAACTTCCTCTACGTCACGCTGGAGCACCTCAAGCGCCTCGAAGGCGAAGTGCTGAACGCGCTGGACGAACTGGGCGACCGCCAGACCGGCCTCGCGCTCGCGGGCGAACGCGCCGACGCGGCCGCGGGCGAGACCGTGGACCCGCACAACCTGCTGGGCATCGAACTCAACCCGCGCGCTGCCGCCATCGCCGAGGTGGTGCTGTGGATCGGCTACCTGCAATGGCACTTCCGCACCCGCGGCGACGTGAACCCGCCGATCCCGGTGATCCGCGACTTCCGCAACATCGAATGCCGCGACGCGGTGCTGGCGTATGACGGTGATCCGCAACTGGTGCTTGACGAACGCGGCGTGCCGGTCACGCGCTGGGACGGCGAGACGATGAAGCCGTCGCCCGTCACCGGCGAGCCGATTCCCGACGAGACCGCGCGCAAGCCGGTGGAACGCTACGTCAACCCGCGCAAGGCCGCGTGGCCGGAGGCGGATTTCGTGGTGGGGAATCCGCCGTTCATCGGCAACAAGCGGATGCGCACCGCATTGGGCGACGGCTATGTCGAAGCGCTGCGCGACGCATGGCCCGATGTGCCCGAATCGGCCGATCTGGTGATGTACTGGTGGCACCACGCCGCGCTGCTCACGCGCCGCGGGGCGCTGGAACGTTTCGGCCTGATCACCACGAATTCGATCCGGCAGGCGTTCAACCGCCGCGTGATCGAAGCGGCGATGGCGCCGCCTGCGGCCAAGCCGGCATCGTCGGCAAAAGCGCTGCCGGTCGACCAACGCCCCACTTCGTCATCCCGGCGAAAGCCGGGACCCAGCTCCGAAGATCAACGTCTGGGTCCCGGCCTGCGCCGGGATGACGGCAAAGGCGAACAGGCGCTGTCGCTGGTGTTCGCGATTCCGGACCATCCGTGGGTGGATATTGCGGATGGTGCGGCGGTGCGGATCGCGATGACGGTAGCGCAGGCGGGTGACTTGCCCGGATTGCTTTTGATCCGAGATCAGGAGTCGAATGGTGCGGAAGGTGAAGTTGCTGTTTCTTTTACTCACAGAAAAGGCATCCTGAATTCTGACCTAAGTGCTGGTGCTGACGTTGCTGGCTGTGCAAGGTTATCGTCGAACAAAGCTTTGGCAAATGTGGGGGTGCAGTTAAGTGGGATGGGGTTCGTTGTTGATGAGACGGGCAAGAGATTTTTTGAGCGGACAGAAAGCGATGTAATTGTCTCTAGTTATGTAAATGGAAAAGACATAAACCAGAGGCCTAGAGGGGTTTATGTTGTAGATACGACGGGTCTCGAAATGGAAGATCTACGAAACAAATACCCGACTGCTTATCAGTATTTGCTGGATCGTGTGAAGCCAGAGCGTGATGTCAATGCTCGCGCTACATATCGAGAAAAATGGTGGCTCTTCGCGGAACAGAGAAAATCTCTGCGTAGTGCAATTAATGGGCTTGATAGATACTGCGCAACTTGTAGGACTTCTCGCCATCGGTTTTTTGTATTTCTTGATGGCGCAACGATTCCAGATGCGAAAGTTGTCGGCATTGGATTGAGAGACGCTTATTCGCTTGGAGTGCTTTCTTCTTGTGTCCATCAGTTGTGGGCAGAGCCGGCTGGAGCCAAGCATGGTGTCGGCAATGATTTGACATACAATCATTCGGACTGCTTTGAAAAATTTTCTTTTCCGGTTTCTGATCGGAATACTGAGTTGCAAATTTCTGCCTGCGGGGAGGCGCTCGACACCCACCGCAAACGCCAGCAGGCCGCGCATCCCGAGCTGACCCTCACCGGCATGTACAACGTGCTGGAGAAGCTGCGCAGCGGCGAGCCGCTGACGGCGAAGGAGCGCGTGATCCACGAGCAGGGGCTGGTGTCTGTGCTGCGCCAGATCCACGACGAACTGGATGCCGCCGTGCTCGACGCCTACGGCTGGTCTGACCTGTTGCCGCTGCTGCGCGTGGCCCACGGCAACGACGCGCCCGCCGAAGGCCAGACCCGCGAGGACGCGAAGCGCGCCTTCGACGAGGCCGTGCTGGAACGCCTCGTCGCGCTCAACGCCGAACGCGCCGCCGAAGAGGCGCGCGGGCTGGTGCGCTGGCTGCGGCCCGATTTCCAGAATCCGCAATCGACGCCGCAGCAGGCGGAAATCGAAGCCGTCGACGATGTGCCCGAGACCGACGACGTGCCCACCGTCGCCACGCCCGCCGCGAAACCGCAGCCGTGGCCGAAGGACGCCGTGGCCCAGGTGCGCGCCGTCGCCGACGTGCTGTCCGCCGCCGCCGCGCCGCTGTCGATCGACGACATCGCCGCCCGCTTCACCGCCCGCGGTCCGTGGAAGAAGCGCCTGCCGCAGTTGCTGGACATGCTGGTCGCGATGGGCCGCGCCCGCGAAGTCGACGGGCGCTTCCAGGGCTGACCGCTCAACGAGAGGAGACACGATGGCTGCCGCCAGAACCCATGTGCTGGTCCGCGAATACATCGAGAAGATGTCCGGCGAGATACTGGATCCCCGGTATCGCAAGCAACTGGCCGATCTGATCCAGGGGCATGCGGGCGTCTACGCGCTCTATCTCGACGACGAGCTGTACTACATTGGCCTCGCGAGCGACCTGATGCGTCGCGTCGATCGCCACCAGAAGGACCGGCACAAGGGCAAGTGGGATCGGTTCAGCGTCTACCTGACCTCGATCGAAGAACACATCAAGCCGCTTGAGTCGCTGCTGCTGCGGGTGTTCATGCCCGAAGGCAACCGTGTCGGCGGGAAATTGCCCGGTGCGCGCGACGGCAAGCGCGCGCTCGCGGACGCCATGCGCCGTCACGATGCGGCGAAGCGCGATGCCGCGCTTCACGGGGCATCGTCCATGTCGAAAGCGCCCGCCCGTCGTTCGACCCGAGGCCGCGCAGCTCCGGGCAAGGGTGAGAATCTTGCCGGCCTGCTGCCGTCCGCGATCGCCTTGCGCGCCGATCACAAGGGCACGCGCTACACGGCACGGGCACGCAGGAACGGGCAGATCGTGCTTGGTGGGCAGGTCTTCTCTTCCCCGAGCGCAGCCGCGAGCGCGATCACCGGCCATCCGACCAACGGCTGGCGGTTCTGGCATTGCCGCACGACGGATGGCGAATGGTTGCCGATCGACGCCTTGCGCTGAGCCGGCGCGGTGGCAGGACACGGGCGAGCGTCTCTGGCCCGACGGAATGGAGGTAGCGAGCGGACATGACGGAAGGCCAGGCATCACATTCGGATAGCACGCAGGACGTGACGGGTTCCAGGGAAAATCGGTCGGAGGTGGTTGCGACGCCATTGCGATCGTTGCTGACGTGGCTTGGCAGCGACTGGAAGTGGCTGGTGCCGGGTGGCGGCGGTTTGTTGCTGCTCTTGCACTTCTGGCGGATCGGCTTCCTGCCGTCGCTGTCGTTCGCCGACTTGAGTGCGGTGCTCGGGGCGTTCGTGTTGTTCTTCGTGTTCGGCGCGATCGCGTTTTCGGTGCTGCTGCTGTTGCCGGTGCTGGTGATCACCGCTTGGGTGAGCGCGTCGGTTTTCCTGCCGCCGCCGCGGAAGCGGGCGCCAAAAGATGGGGATAGCGCCGGGGAGGCCGTGCCGCGCAAGTCGCTTCGGTCGCCGGTGTCGGCCCAGTCGCGTCGTGGAACTTCGGCGGCGTTTGGCCGCGTATTCAGTTGGTCGTTGCGGCCAGGAACCTTCCTGTCGTTCGCCACCGCTTCCAGTGCAGCCGTCGCAATCTATGTCGCCCTGGTGCTGTCGGCCGCGCAATGGAAGCTGAACTGGATCGCCGGTAGTTACAGTCTCCTGTTCGCTGTGTCGTCGATGCTGGTGATCTTCTCGTCATTTTTCAGCGACGGGGACTGGATGCAGCAAAGACTGCGGAAGCTGCGTAGCCCGGCTGGACAATGGCTGCTGTTGTTCACGTTGTATCTGGCTGTTTGGCCATTCCTGCTGTTTCTGTTCACGAAAGTCGATGGCTTCGACAGCACGGGTCCGCGGTTTTGGATATCTGCGATCAGCGTTTTGCTGGGAATCCCGTTCGCGCACTGGCTGTGGTACGCAACCTTGCGCGCGCCGAAGCAGAAGATGATGGCGCCGCGCTTGGTCCTTGTTGGCGGCGTGATGCTCTACTCCGGCCTGCCGGTCCTGCTGGTCGATGCCACCGCCAACACGCTTGGCCTCGGCATGATGCGTCACGTCGATCTGGTGTTGACCACACGCGGCTGCGACATCGTGCATGCCGGTTGGCCGGAGCGGGTCTGCGCGCCGGATCATCGCGATGGCGTGGAGATGGGCGTGCTCGACGATGTCGAGGTGCTGACGCGGATCGGGTCGCAGTACTACATCGCGCCGCCGGGCGGGATCGCGGATCCCAGGTTGCCGCGGCTGGCGATTCCGGCGTCAGAGGTGCTGGGGGTCGTGAGGAAGTAGGTGGGGCGGCGGAAGCGGGTGTTGCTATCCGGTGTGGACGCTTTGCCGGGTGACGATCAGGGGTGCGGGTGACGAGAGAGGGTCGCGACTTACGTCGCTCCTGGGAGGTCGCTCCTGGGGGGGCGCTCTTGGAAGATGGGGTGCGGGGTGGGGGTCGCGACTTACGTCGCTCCTACGTGGTCGGTTCTACGAGATGGGCGCGGCGGGGCGCTGGACGGGGGACTTGGGCGCGTTGCGGACGTGCAGCGTCCACACGGTCTTGCCGCGGGCATCGACGCGGGCGGCGGCGACGCAGGGGCGTTCGGGGATGCCGCGCGGGCGGCGGCCCTGGGACAGGGCGGCGAGCAGGGCGGTGGGGTCGTGGCGGAAGCGGACGAGCTGCACGGGCGGTGGGCCGGTGCGGGCGCGTTCGAGTTCGAGGGTGGCGCGTTCGTAGGCGACGACGTCGTCGAGGTAGCGCAGGCGCAGGCGGCGCTGCACGAGCCAGTCGCAGAAATCGACGGCTTCGGGCAGGAAGTAGAAGCTCGCCGGCGGGTGGTCGCGCCAGAAGCGGGCGAGTTCGTCGCACAGGCGCCGGGTGCCGAGGACGCGGCAGGTGAAGGGCAGCAGGCCGCGCAGTTTGCCCAGGCGGAAGCCCTTGTGCAGGGTGCGGTTGATGCCGAGGCCGGGGTCGCGGGCGATCCGCTGCAACCGCGAGGTTTCGCGCGCGTCGAGCTCGCCGCCCGGCACGTCGTCGCCGGCGGCGACGCGATCGCGGAAGTCCGGGTCGAGGATCAGCCGGACCATCGCGTCCTGGAAGCGGGCGAGGCTCATGCGTGCGCCTCGCGGGCGTGCGCGACGTGCGCTTCGTGCGCATGCGCCCGCATGGGCGGATGCGCGGGCGCGGGCAGGTGGCGCGCCCACGCGGCGCGCAGGCGGCGCAGGTCCTCGCGGATGCGCGCGAGGCCGACGCTTTCCACCCACGAGCCGAACACCTCGAAGGTCACGCCGCCGAGGTTGGGGCAGCGCGGCAGGGTCCAGTCGAGCAGCGTCCAGACCTCGTCCGGGATCGCGCCGGAATGGGCGTCGAGCCAGAAACCGTCGAGCGGCATGCCGCCGGCGACATGGATCTCGCCGACGTTCGACAGGTCCAGCGCGCGCAGCACCGCCATCGGGTCGAAGCGGTGGTTGACGGCGTTGGTGTGGAGGTTGTGCAGGTCGAGCAGCAGGCCGCAGCCGCTTTCGCGACACAGCGTGTTGAGGAAGGTCGCTTCGTCCATCTCGCCGTCGTCGATGTCGAAGTAGTAGACGTTGTTCTCCAGCAGGAACGGGCGCGGCACCGTGCGCAGCACCTCGCGGATGCGCGGCGCCAGCAGGTCGAGGCTTTCGCGGTCGCGCGCCAGCGGCAGGGTGATGCCGGCGTTGACGCGCTGGCCGCCGTGGTCGGCGACATGGAAGGCGAGGTGGTCGCTGTGCCACGGGAAATCGAGGCGTCCGCGCCATCGCTCGATCTGCGCGATGTGGTCGCGGTCGAAATGCGCGGCGCTGCCGATCGACAGGCCGATGCTGTGCGGCACCACCGGCATGCGCGCGTGCAGTTCGCGCATGCGGGCGAGGCCGGCCTCGTCGTCGAGATGGCGGGGAACGGCGTCGGCGCCGCGGTCGGTCCAGAAGATGTCGGGCACGACTTCGACGTAGTCGACGTCGCACGGTGCGGCGTCGAAGATCGGGCTCAGCGGGGCCTGGTAGGCCAGGCCCACGCCGAGTCTTGGCAGCGGTGCGCGCATCGTGCGCTCAGCGCATGCCGCGGATCACGGGGTCTTCGATGATCAGGCGGTCCAGGCCCGAGAGGCAGGGCCGGCAGCCCTTGAAGCCCGGGATTTCCGGGATGGTGAGCACGCCCTTGAGCGTGGCGACGAGATCGTCGAAGGAGGTGTCCGGGGCGATGGCGAGCTGGAACTCCGCAACCGGGGTCTTGCGCTTGGTGATCGGACGGGTGGCCATGTGCGATTCCTTTTCGGGGTGTCGGAAACGCCGTTTGCGGCATTGTCCGCGCCGCGTCGGGCGGAGGGCGGTCTTGCCCTCGTCTGCGGTCAACGCAGTGCTTTCCGGCGACCGGCCACCGATCGCCGCTCCCGATCAGCGATAGGCCGCCTTCGGCTCGTTGACCCGGTCCGCCGCCGACAGCACGAGGCGCGGACGCAGCCACTCGGCGAAGGCGGTTTCTTCGAGTCTGCCTTCGGCGAGGGACAGCATGGCGATGTATTTCTCCTCCTCGGTGGCGATCAGTTCGGCATCGTTGAGTGCGATGAAAACGCGGTAGCAGACGTGGGCGGTGCGTTTGTTGCCGTCGACGAACGGGTGGTTGCGCGCCAGCCCGAACGCGAGGCTGGCGGCCAGCGCGGCGAGGTCCGGCGGCGGGTCGCCATAGGCGAACAACTGCTGTGGACGGGCGAGCGCCGAGTCGAGCAGCGCTTCGTCGCGCACGCCGGTGCCGCCGCCGTGTTCGGCGAGCTGGCGGTCGTGGATGGCCAGGGCCAGGCGCTTTTCGATCCAGACGATCATCGCGCCGCCCTCACTGCGCCAACTTGTGCAGTACGAGGCGGTCCTCGCGCATGACCTGCTCGGCCACTTCCATCTGCGCGGCGAGCTCCGGGTCGTACGTGGTCAGCACGATGCCGCCGGGCGTTTCCAGCGCGAACAGTTCGTCGCCCTTCTCCAGGCGCAGGCGGGCCAGCAGCTCTTTCGGCAGGATGACGCCGGCCGAATTGCCGACGGTCGTGATTTTCAGCTTCATGTGCGTCTCCGACAGCGTTATAACGTATGTTATACGGCATCGGCCCGACACCGGCAAGCCGGAAACGACGCACCCCCGCCGGAGCGGGGGTGCGAAGGGGTAGCGCGTGGCGGCGATCGGGTCGCGGATCGGAACTGTCGCGGATCAGAAATCCGGCGAATGCTCGGTGGCGGCGAACCCCACGCAGAGCGCCTGGGTGCCCATGTTGACCATGCCGCTGATGCTCATCGGGCACAGGTGCAGGGACACGCCTTCGTTCTCGCAGACCGTGGCCAGCTTGCGGTAGCCGCTGGTGTCGGCGACATCGCTTGTCGGGCCGCCGTAGGACACGACGACGTGCGGCACGACGAGGCCGCGCTGGACATGCTTGGCGGTGAACACCAGCAGGCGGTGCCAGGCCTCCTCGCGGCCGCGGAACTTGCCTACCGGCGTGGTGGTGCCCAGGCGTCCGCGCACGATCGGCTTGATGTCCATCGCATCGCCGAGCATCGCGGTCATCAGGCCCACGCTGCGGTCGCCGCGCAGGCGCGCGCGCTTGCGCATGTAACCCAGGTCGTCGACGACGAGGTAGCCGTAGGTCGCGTCGATCGTCTGGTAGAGGCGGTCGCGGACTTCCTTGGACGGGAGGCCGGCGTCGAGCAGATCGCGCAGCGCCAGCGCCGGGATGCCCTGCGCGGCGAACAGGTTGCGGGTGTCGATGACGCGGAACTGGAACGGCCGCTGGATGCCGGCGGCCGCGCGCGCCGCGCGGACGTGCGGCAGCGCCTGCAGGCTCGCCTGCATCGCGTTGTCGTGGATCTGGCTGCGGCTGGCGGTGATCGTGAGGCAGTACACCGAGTCGTAGTCCAGCGCGAAGCGCTCGATGAAGGACGACTGCATGTCGGCGACGCTCTGCGGCGTGGACACGGCGGTGACGCCGCGGCCGCCGTCCTGCTCGCGCAGGTAGCGCAGGGTGGAGTCGGGGCTGTGCTGGTCGATGTAGGTCGTGTCGCCGACCTGGATCGAGACCGGCAGGACGACGATGTCGGGCGAGCCGAAGAAGCTCTCCGGCAGGTCGCAGGCGGCGTCGACGACGATGCCGACCCGCGTTTCGGCGGCCGGCACGCGGCCGATGGCCGGACCTTCGGCGAGTTCGACCGACGGCCCCATGGCCAGGAGCTGGTGTTCCCTGAATTCGACAACCGACATGGCGATGCCTCTCTCCCCGCGTGATCGATGGATCAGCGGGGAGAGCAAGCAGCATGCCAATCGGTCACATGGCCGGCGTGCCGACAGTCACGGTGAAAACGTGCTGTAACACACAGAATATGACGGACTGCGTCACATACCGTCTCGTATGGAGGCGGCGCCGCGCGAACCCGGCCCGGTCGCGCGAACGGGAACCCGTCAGCCTGCCGCCAGCGCCGGGTTGTCCCAGCCCGGGCGCGGGGTGAAGCGGTCGCCGTGCTTGTCCTGCAGGGCCTTGAGCTTCGCCAGCAGCGGCGCGACGCCGGTGTCGCGGATGTACTGGATCGGGCCGCCGCGGAACGGAGCGAAGCCGGTGCCGAAGATCACGCCGGCGTCGAGCAGGTCGGCATCGGCCACGACGCCCTCGTGCAGCGCGGCGACGGCCTCGTTCAGGAACGGCAGGATCAGCCGGTCTTCCAGGTCCTCCGGCGCCTTGTAGTCGCCCGGGATCTCCGGCTTCTGGGCGCGGCCGTCGACCCACTTGTACAGGCCCTGGCCGTCCTTCTTGCCGCGCTTGCCGGCTTCCGGCGGCGAAGCGAGGGCGGCGGGGATCGGCAGGCCGAGGAACGGCGCCAGCTCGGCGCCGACGCCCGCGGCCACGTCCAGGCCGACGGTGTCGATCAGCTCGATCGGGCCCATCGGCATGCCGAACCTCACCGCGGCCTTGTCGATCACCGGGCCGGGGATGCCTTCGGCGTACGCGGTCGCGGCTTCCAGCATGTACGGGAACAGCAGGCGGTTGACGAGGAAGCCCGGGGTGCCCGCCACCGGCACCGGCAGCTTGTCGATGGCCTTGCAGAACGCGGCCAGGCGCTTCTCGGTCTCCGGCGCCATCGTGTCGTGGTGGATGATCTCCACCAGCGGCATCAGCGCGACCGGATTGAAGTAGTGCAGGCCGGCGAACTGCGCCGGGCGCGCGAGGTGTTCGCGCAGTTCGGTCAGCGGGATCGACGAGGTGTTGGTGGTCAGCAGCGCGTCGGCCTTCATCTTCGGCTCGACCGCGGTGTAGAGGTCGCGCTTGGCTTCGGGCTTCTCGATGATCGCCTCGATCAGCAGGTCGGCCTTCGCCACGCCGTCGCCGGCGAGGTCCGACACCAGCCGCGCGGCGACCTCGGGACGTTTGGCGTCGTCCTTCACGCGCTTGGCGAACAGTTCCTGCGCGCGCTTCATCGCGGTGTCGATGAAGCGCTGCTCGCGGTCCTGCAGGGTGACCTGGAAGCCCTTGTACGCGGCCCACGCGGCGATGTCGCCGCCCATCACGCCGGCGCCGACCACGTGGACGTGGGCGATGCCCGGCGACGGCATGCCGCCGCCATCCTTGCCGCCCAGGCCCTTCAGTCGTTCCTGCAGGAAGAACACGCGGGTCAGGTTGCGCGCGGTCGGGGTGCCGGCGAGCTTCACCACCGAGCGCCGTTCGGCGTCGAGCAGCTGCTGCGTGCTGCCGCTGCTGCGGCGCCAGGTCTCGATCAGCGCGTAGGGCGCGGGGTAGTGCGCCTTGTTGGCCTTGCGCGCGACCGACTTGACGATCTGCGGCGCGAGGATCTGGCGCGCCGGCCAGGTGTTGGTGATCCAGGCCAGGAAGGTCTGCTTGAACGGGCGCGCGATCTCGCCGGCGGCGCGGGCCTTGAGCGCCAGTTCGGCGGCCGCATCGACCAGCGCCTCGGGCGCGACCACCCGGTCGACGACGCCCAGCGCCTTCGCCGCGGCGGCCGACAGGTTGCGGCCGGTGAGCATGACGTCCATCGCCGCCGGCGCGCCGATCAGCCGCGGCAGGCGCACGCTGCCGCCCCAGCCGGGATAGATGCCGAGCTTCACCTCGGGCAGGCCGATGCGCGTCGACGGGTCGTTCGAGGCCACCCGGCCGGTGCAGGCGAGCGAGATCTCGGTGCCGCCGCCCATGCAGAAGCCGTGGATCGCGGCGACGGTGGGGAAGGGTAGGTCGGCGATCCGCTGGAACACGGTCTGGCCGCGGCGGATCGAATCGCCGATCGTGCCCTTGCGGTCGAACGCCTGGAACTCGCGGATGTCCGCGCCGGCGATGAAGCCCTTGGCCTTGGCCGAACGCAGGACCATCGCCTTGGGCGGTTCGAGCACGATGCGGTCGAGCAGGTCGCCCAGCTCGATCAGCACGTCCTGGCCGAAGGTGTTGACCGACTCGCCCTCGCGGTCGAAGGACAGCACGAGCACGCCGTCCGGGCGCAGGTCGGTCTTCCAGTGGCGGAGGCGCAGGCCGTCGAGGCCGGGCTGGGGCGTGGTCATGGGTCGATCCATACGCTGGAGGATGGGGCCTATGATCCCGACCCGGCCGGGACCGCGTCAAATGCCGGCCGCACGCCTTGTGAGGCGGGCGCCGACGCCCCAGATGAACCGATGTTGCACGCAGGCGGCCGCCCGAGGGCCGCCGGGGCCGGGAACTTCCCCCGGCGTGTATTGTCGGAACGACCGGCCGCCGCGCCGGACGATCCATTGCCAGGAGAGCCGGCCGGTGGCCGAGACGATGACCGAAAACGTGGACCTCGAACTGGTCCGGCGGGTGCAGCGCGGCGACAGCGCGGCCTTCGACCTGCTGGTGCGCAAGTACCAGCACCGGGTCGTGGCGCTGATCGGACGCTACGTCCACGACTGGAGCGAGGCCCAGGACGTCGCCCAGGAGACGTTCCTGCGCGCCTACCGCGCGCTGGGCAACTTCCGTGGCGACGCCCAGTTCTCGACCTGGCTGCACCGGATCGCGGTCAACACCGCGAAGAACCATCTGGTGGCGCACAAGCGCCGGCCGCCGGGCGAGGACATCGACATCGACGATGCCGAGAACTTCGAGTCCGCGCTGCGCCTGCGCGACAACGACACCCCGGAGCGCGAACTGATGCGACAGGAGATGGAACAAACGGTGATGCGCGCGGTCGAAGCCTTGCCGGAGGAGCTGCGGACGGCGATCACCCTGCGCGAGGTGGAAGGCATGAGTTACGAGGACATCGCGCAGCAGATGCAGTGCCCGATCGGCACCGTGCGTTCGCGGATCTTCCGCGCCCGCGAGGCCATCGACGCGCAGTTGCGCCCGCTGATGGACGCCGTCGACCCCCGCGCCCGCGCGACCCGCTGATCTTCCTGTCGCCTTCCTCCCGTCGTTCCCACTCGCCGCCCCCGTCCACCGTTCACATCGCGACAATGCCCATGACCGGTCTGCACTCCCCTTCCGTCCACGCCGCCGATGCCGGCGACCTGCTTCGCGAACAGCTCTCCGCGATGATGGACGGCGAACTGTCCGCCGACGAAACCCGCTTCCTGCTCCGGCGCATGCAGCACGACGACACGCTCGCCGACTGCTGGGCGCGCTGGCAGTATTTCGGCGACGCCATGCGCGGCGAATGCGAACGCGCGCTGCCCGCCGATTTCTCCAGGCGCGTCGGCCGCGCCATCGCCGACGATCTCGCGCAGACGCAGACCGTGGCCGCGGCGCCGGTCGCGTTCGCTCGCCAGCCGCTGGTGCGCTGGGGCGGCGGCGCCGCACTGGCCGCGACCGTGGCCCTGGCCGCGTTCCTCGTCGGCCGCAACCCGCAGACGCCCGCGCCGACGGCGACGGTGCCGCCGCCGGTCGCCGCCGCGCCGGGCACGACGCCGGTGCTGCCGGTGCCCGCCCCGGTGTCGCAGCCGCAGGGCAGTACGCCGGCCGGCACCCCCGACACACTCGGCAGCGCCGCCACGCTCGCCGCCGCCGCCGCGGTTGCCGCCGGGGATTCCCGCGCGCGCCGGCCGCGGATGATGGCCGCCGAGCAGGCGCTCCCCGGCCAGCGCGCGGTCGCCGTGCAGTCCCGCGAGCGGCACGTCGCGCGCACGCCGCTGCGCGCGGAAGGCGTCCAGGTCGCCGCCGCCGATCGACCGGCCATGTCCGCGCAGGCCGCCGATGCGATCGTGATCAAGCCCTGGCCGCGCGCGCTGGTGCCGGGCGCTTCGGGCACGGCCGCCTACACGGCCGGTTACGAAGGCCCCGCGGCGATCGATCGCCATCCGGTGTTCCTGCCGGCACGCCCGCAGTCGCCCCCCGCGTTCGAGCCGCCGCTGCTCAAGCGCGTGCCCGCCGCGACCGGCGACGCCACGCCCTGATCGACCGCCGCGCCCGGTCGTCCTCCGGGATGACGGGCGCCACGCCATCGCCTTCCACCCTTTCCTCGAGGACCGTTCCCCGATGAACCCCCGTACCCGTACGCTCGCCCTCGTCGCCGCGACCGCCGCGGCGACCGCCGGGCTCACCACCATCCTCCCGATCGGCGCGCACCAGCCCGTCGCGACGGCCGCCGCCGCCGTGCCGGTCGCCGCCGCCGAGGCGATCAACGCGACCTCCGCGCCGCTGGTCACCGGGCTGCCCGATTTCACCCAGCTGGTCGAACGCGTCGGCCCGGCCGTCGTCAACATCGAAGCGATCGGCCGCCAGCCCAATCCGATGATGCGCGGCATGCCCGACCAGGACGACATGCCCGAATTCTTCCGCCGCTTCTTCGGTCCCGGCGTGCCCATGCCGGGCGGTCCGGGCGGACCGCAGTCGCCCGGCGACGATGGCGACGGCGGCGACGGCCCGAAGAGCGCGTCGATCGGCACCGGCTTCCTGATCTCGGACGACGGCTACCTGCTGACCAACCACCACGTCGTCGACGGCGCGGACGAGGTGACGGTGCGCCTGTCCGACCGCCGCGAGTTCAAGGCCAAGGTCGTCGGCAGCGATCCGCAGTCGGACGTGGCGGTGCTGAAGATCCCGGCCACCGGGCTGCCGTACCTGCGCGGCGGCGACTCCAGGGGGCTCAAGCCCGGCCAGTGGGTGGTCGCGATCGGCTCGCCGTTCGGCCTCGACCATTCGGTCACCGCCGGCATCGTCAGCGCCGTCGGCCGCGCCGCCAACGCCGACCAGCGCTACGTGCCGTTCATCCAGACCGACGTCGCGATCAACCACGGCAACTCCGGCGGCCCGCTGCTGAACACCCGCGGCGAGGTGGTCGGCATCAACTCGCAGATCTTCAGCAACTCCGGCGGCTACATGGGCGTGAGCTTCGCCATCCCGATGGACGTGGCGATGAACGTGGCCCAGCAGATCCGCACCACCGGCAAGGTCAGCCGCGGCCAGATCGGCGTGGTGGTCGGGGCGATCAGCGCCGACGCCGCCAAGGGCTTCAAGCTGCCCGATACCCGCGGCGCGCTGGTCAGCGACGTCCGGCCCGACGGCCCCGCCGACAAGGCCGGCCTGCAGCCGGGCGACGTGATCCGCGCGGTCGACGGCCGTCCGGTCGAGGACTCCAGCGACCTGCCGCCGATGATCGGCAACATGGCCCCGGGCAGCACCGCGACCCTGTCGATCTACCGCGACGGCAAGCCGATCGAGCGCAAGGTCACGCTGACCCAGCTCGACGACGCGCAGGTCGCCGCCGGCCCGGGCCGCCCGTCGCCGAAGCCCGCGGCCGCCACCGGCAAGGGCAACGCGCTGGGCCTGATCGGCCAGGATCTCGCCGGCGACGACCGTCGCGACCTCGGCCTGCGCTCGGGCGAGGGCGTCCAGATCGCCCGCATCGAGGGCAAGGCCGCGCGCAGCGCCGGCCTGCGCCCGGGCGACATCATCCTGCGGGTCGGCACCACCCCGGTGGGCAGCGCCTCGGCGCTGGACCGCGCCCTCGCCGGCGTCGGCGACGACGACACGGTGATGCTGCTGGTCCGCCGTGGCGGCGCGACCCAGTACGTCCCGGTGACCCCCGACAAGCGGGGCTGACCAAACGCGGCCGACCCTGCGGGGCCGGCCCGGCGGCGAAAGCGCTTCCCTCCGACCGACGGCGGCCTCCGGGCCGCCGTCGGCGCGTCGCGGGCCCGGAAGGCGACCATCGGCTGGGGCGGGGCCGCCCTGTGCGATAATCCCGCGTTTACACCGAGCGGCCATGACGGCCGAGCCACGCCCCCATGTCCGACCCGATGCGGAACATCCGCAACTTCTCGATCATCGCCCACGTCGACCACGGCAAATCGACCCTGGCCGACCGCATCATCCAGCTGTGCGGCGGCCTCGAGGCGCGCGAGATGGAGGCGCAGGTGCTCGACTCGAATCCGATCGAGCGCGAACGCGGCATCACCATCAAGGCCCAGTCGGTGTCGCTGCCGTACAAGGCGAAGGACGGGCAGGTCTACCAGCTCAACTTCATCGACACCCCGGGGCACGTGGATTTCAGCTACGAAGTCAGCCGCTCGCTGGCCGCCTGCGAAGGCGCGCTGCTGGTGGTGGACGCCGCCCAGGGCGTCGAGGCGCAGTCGGTCGCCAACTGCTACACCGCGGTGGAGCAGGGCCTGGAAGTGGTGCCGGTGCTCAACAAGATCGACCTGCCGACCGCCGACATCGACCGCGCCAAGGGCGAGATCGAGGCGGTGATCGGCATCGACGCCACCGACGCCGTCGCGATCAGCGCCAAGACCGGCCTGAACGTCGGCGAGGTGCTGGAGGCCATCGTCCACCGCATCCCGCCGCCGAAGCCGCGCGACACCGACAAGCTGCAGGCGCTGATCATCGACTCGTGGTTCGACAACTACCTCGGCGTGGTCTCGCTGGTGCGGGTGATGCAGGGCGAGATCAAGCCCGGCGACAAGCTGCTGGTGATGTCCACCGGCCGCACCCACCAGGTCGACAACGTCGGCGTGTTCACGCCCAAGCGCAAGGTGCTGCCGAAACTGTCCGCCGGCGAGGTGGGCTGGGTCACCGCCAGCATCAAGGACGTCCACGGCGCGCCGGTCGGCGACACCCTGACCCGCGCCCAGGACCCCGCGCCGGCGCCGCTGCCGGGCTTCCAGGAGATGCAGCCGCGCGTGTTCGCCGGCCTGTTCCCGGTCGACGCCGAGGACTACCCGGACCTGCGCGAGGCGCTGGAGAAGCTCCAGCTCAACGACGCCGCGCTGCGGTTCGAGCCGGAAAGCTCCGAGGCGATGGGCTTCGGCTTCCGCTGCGGCTTCCTCGGCATGCTGCACATGGAGATCGTGCAGGAGCGGCTGGAGCGCGAGTACGACCTCGACCTCATCACCACCGCGCCGACGGTCGTGTACGAGGTGCTGAAGACCGACGGCAGCGTGATGCCGCTGGACAACCCGGCCAAGCTGCCGCCGGTGAACCACATCGAGGAGATCCGCGAGCCGATCATCCGCGCGAACATCCTCACCCCGCCGGACTACATCGGCAACATCATCAAGCTGTGCGAAGAGAAGCGCGGCGTGCAGGTCGGCATCACCTACATGGCCAGCCAGGTGCAGATCAGCTACGAGCTGCCGATGGCCGAGGTGGTGCTGGACTTCTTCGACAAGCTCAAGTCGGTCTCGCGCGGCTACGCCTCGCTGGACTACCACTTCCTGCGCTTCGACGCCGGCCCGTTCGTGCGCGTGGACACGCTGATCAACGGCGACCGCGTCGACGCGCTGTCGATCATCGTCCACCGCAGCCACGCCGACCGTCGCGGCCGCGAGCTGTGCGACAAGATGAAGGACCTGATCCCGCGGCAGATGTTCGACGTCGCGATCCAGTCGGCGATCGGCTCGCAGATCATCGCCCGCACCACGGTCAAGGCGCTGCGCAAGAACGTGCTCGCCAAGTGCTACGGCGGCGACGTCAGCCGCAAGCGCAAGCTGCTGGAGAAGCAGAAGGAAGGCAAGAAGCGGATGAAGCAGGTCGGACGGGTGGAGATCCCGCAGGAGGCCTTCCTCGCCGTGCTGCAGGTGGACAGCAAGTAGGCGGGAACCGGCGCCGGACGACGCGGGCGGCGCACCCTCCGCCCGCGCACGGCATCGCCTCCCGGCACCCCATTCACGATTCGAAGGAACACCCATGGTCTGGTTCGAAATCCTCCTGGTCGCGCTGACCCTGATCACTGGCGTCATCTGGCTGATGGACAAGCTCTTCCTCGCCAAGCGCCGGGCGCGCGCCGACGGCCTGCTGGACGGCGCCGAAGAGCCGGTCGTCGTCGATTACGCTCGGGCGTTCTTCCCGGTGCTGGCGCTGGTGCTGGGGCTGCGCAGCTTCGTCGCCGAACCGTTCCGGATCCCGTCCAGTTCGATGATGCCGACGCTGCTGATCGGCGATTTCATCCTGGTCAACAAGTTCGCCTACGGCCTGCGCCTGCCGGTGACCAACACCAAGATCGTCGATCTCGGCGAGCCGCAGCGCGGCGACGTCGTGGTGTTCCGCTACCCCGGCACCGGGCCGCAGGACCCCAACACCGGCGCCGACTACATCAAGCGCGTGATCGGCCTGCCGGGCGACACCATCGAATATTCCGGCCATACCCTGTCGATCAACGGCAAGGCCCTGGAGTACGTGCCGGACGGGGAGTTCACCGGCACTGGCCGCAACGCCGAGATGAACGGCGCCGCCCGGCTGACCGAGAAGTTCCCGGGCCACGAGCACCAGGTCCTGGAGCTGCCCGACCAGTTCCAGGACCCGCGCGGGGAGGGCACGTGGACGGTCCCGGCGGGCCATTACCTGGTGATGGGCGACAACCGCGACCGCAGCGATGATGGTAGATTCTGGGGGTTCCTGTCGGAAGACAGGCTGCGCGGCAAGGCCTTCCTGGTGTGGCTCAACTGCAGCGGCTGGTTCTGCTCCGACGGATTCGATGCCTCGCGCATCGGCAACGGCATTCCCTGAGTCCGGCCCGGCCGGCCGGGTCCATCCAGAGATCGTTCACGACCATATCGCCAGAGGGGACACGGATATGCGACGCAAGCAGAGCGGCATGACCTTCACCAGTTTCGTCATCGTGATGGCGGTCGTCGGTTTCTTCCTTTTCATCTTCATGAAGCTGTTCCCGATGTACCAGGAATACTTCTCGGTGAAGAGCGCGCTGAGCGGGCTCTCCGCCGAGCCGGACATCGCGACCCAGGCCCCCGAGCAGATCAAGGACAAGTTCTTCAAGCGGCTGTACGTCAGCTATTCGGAGAACGTGAAGCCGCAGAACGTGCGCTTCGAGAACCGCGGCGGCGCGCAGGTCATGCACGTCGATTACGAAGTCCGCAAGCCGCTGATCTACAACCTGGACGTGGTCGGCAAGTTCAGCGCCGAGCAGGTCTTCGGCGGCAAGCCCGCGGCGCAGTGATGCCGGTCCGGCGATGAGCGTCGCCGCTTCCTGCGGCGGCCACGTCTTCCGCGATCCGGCGCTGCTGGAACGCGCACTGACCCACCGCAGCGCCGCCGCCGTCCACAACGAGCGCCTCGAATTCCTCGGCGACGCCCTGGTCGGGGCGATCGTCGCCGAGGCGCTCTATGCGCGCTGGCCGAAGGCGGCCGAAGGCGAACTCACCCGCGCCCGCGCCGAACTGGTCCGCGAGTCCGCGCTGGCCGCGCTCGCGCGCGGGCTCGACCTGGGCCCGCGCATCCGGCTGGGTCCCGGCGAAATGAAATCCGGCGGCCATCGCCGCGAATCGATCCTCTCCGACGCCCTGGAAGCGGTGGTCGGCGCGATCTACCTCGACGCCGGTTTCGAGGCCTGTCGCGCGTCGGTGCTGCCGTGGTTCGCCGAGGCGATCGAGGCCCTGCCGCCGCCGCACAAGCTGGGCAAGGACGCCAAGACCCGTCTGCAGGAATGGTTGCAGGCCCGGCAACGGCCGCTGCCGACCTACTCGCTGCTGTCCGAGAGCGGCGAGGAACACGCCAAGACCTTCCGCGCCGAGTGCGCGCTCGGCGAGCCGCCGCTGCGCCGCGAAGGCGAGGGCACCTCGCGCCGCGCCGCCGAGCAGGCCGCGGCCGAGGCGGTGCTGTCGGCGCTCGGCGAATGAGTACGTGCCGGGCTGCCGCCCATGACGCCGGGATGCGGTCCGCGACCGTGAGCCCGTTCCGTCGCGTCGCCGGACGCCTCGCACGGATGCTTGGCGGCGTCGCGCTGTCCATGCTGTTCGCCGCCGGTGCGCAGGCGGCGCCGGCGGCGCGCAGGGCCGTCGTCTTCTCCGACTACCTCGGCGTCAATGCGCCGCTGCTGATGGCGCCGCCGGAGGTCCAGCGCCGGCTGGTCCGCCGCTGGCGCGATCTGGGCCTGAGGTGGGTGCGGCTCGACGTGCACTGGTACCACCTCGAACCGCAGGAAGGGCATTACGCCTTCGCGCCGCTCGACGCCGCGATGCAGGCGATGCGCGACAACGGCATCCGGCCGGTGGTCTACCTCGTCGGGTCCGCGCGATTCGCCTCGACGGCGCCGGCGGGCGTCGCCAACATCGACCAGTATCCGCCGCGCAGCAACGATGTCTTCGCGCAGCGCATGGTGATGCTCGCGCGGCGCTATCCCTTCGTCCGCGACTGGCAGGTGTGGAACGAACCCAACCTGCATCCCTTCTGGCAGCCGAAGGAAGACCCGGAGGCCTACGGCAAGCTGCTGCTCGCCACCGCGCGCCGCTTCCGCGCACAGGCGCCGGAACGCAGGCTGGTGATGGGCGGCATGGCGTATTTCAGCCAGATGGGCAAGCGCGGCGGACTGATGCTCGAAGCGCTGGGCAACCTCGGTGCGTTCCCGCTGGCGGACGTCATCGCCTACCACCCGTACACGGACCTGCCCGAAGGCGATCCGTCGCCCGACGGCATGGCGCTCTTCGCCGATCGCGTACGCCTGATCAACACGCGACTGCGCGCCGCGAAGGTCAAGCGGATCTGGGCCACCGAATTCGGCTGGTCGACCTACCGTGGCCAGAAGGTGTGGCAGAGCCTGATCGACGAACGCACGCAGGCCGACTACCTGCTGCGCCGCCTCGCCCTGAGCATGGAGCAGGATTTCGACCGCGTGTTCTGGTTCGCGCTGATGGACCTCGACGAACGCGCCGATCCGCGCGATCGCCATTACGGACTGCTCACGCGCGACGCCGCGCCGAAACCGGCGTACGTCGCGCTCGCGAATTTCCTGAAGGTCACCGGCGACCGGCTCGACCCCGTCGCCAGCCCGATGGCGAGCCGTCACGCGGAGAACCACGTGCTGGCGTGGAAGAAGCCCGACGGCCACCGGCTGGTCTTCTTCTGGGGGCCTGCCGCGGAATCGCTGGCGCTGCCGCGCGGTTTCACGGCGACGCTGCACGATCCGGCGACCGGGCGCCGCATCCCGTTGCCGGCGACGACCTCGCGCATCGCGATCGAACCGCGTTTCCGCATCCTCGAACTGGTCGCCGCGCCGCGCAAATGAGCGCGCGGCACGTGATGGAACAGGCGGCCGCGGCGCACGGCCCACCGCCATGCGGCCGTTGATCGGACGCATGCCGTTTCCGCGATCCGCGGACTGACCGGTCCACGCAGGGAATCCCGTGTCATTCGATGCCGTCCGCAACGCGGAAGGCGCATCGTCATTCCAGGGAACATCCGCCATGTCACGTGCCTCGGCGATCGCGATCGTCGTGCTGGGTTCGCTCGTCCTCGTCGAGGGCGCCATGCTCCTGCATCGTCCCGCCGCGCAGGCGGACGTCGCCGCGCCCACCGGCGCCGCGCCCGGCGCGGAGAACGCCGTCGCGACTGCTTCGTCCGACCTCGCCTCCGATCCCGCGCTGCAGGTCGTGCTCGGTCGCCTGACTGCGATCGACGCCCGTCTCGCCGCGCTCGAACGTGCCGGCGGCGGGGCATCCGTCGCGCCGTCGTCGCCGACGCACGCCGACGCCCCCGATCCCGCGGCATTCGCGGACGCCGATCGTCGTCTGGCGACGCTGGTCCCGGGGCGCGTGCTCGGTCACGAGGACGTGATGCGCTTCCAGGCGACGATCGCCGCGCTGCCTGCGGATCAACAGCTCGCTCTGTCCGCGGCCTTCGCGCGCGCGGTCAACGAGGACCGGGTCCGGCTGCGGTTCTGAACCAGGATCATCCGGGCCGGACCGAACCACCATCCATCACGGGAGATATCGCATGAAGCTTCAAGGAAAGATCGCCGCCAGCCTCGTCCTCGCGCTGTTCGCCGCCGGCTCCGCCGTCGCCGGCGCCCGCATCGGGCCGTACGCCGTCACCATCAACGATGCCGGTCGCAGCGCCTACGGCGCCTTCGCCGACGTCCGCGCGTCCGCCGACACCCAGCAGTGGATCGGCTGCAACTACAACACGACCAGCGGCTACTGCATGGCGACCAACGCCGCCGGCACCAGCCGCACGTGCTCCACCACCAATGCGGCGCTGCTCGAGATCATCCGCAGCCTCACCCCGGAGTCCTACGTCTACTTCCAGTGGAACACCGACGGCACCTGCGGCTACATCCTGGTCGAGAACAGTTCGCGCTTCAAACCCGCGGCCACCTCGGGCACCTGAGGCCCGCCCCCCCGGTCGCCGCCCCCGCGGCGGCGACCGCCCGGGCTTACAATGTCCGGATGAGCGAATCCCCTTTCCGCGCCGGCCATGTCGCCGTGCTGGGCCGACCCAACGTCGGCAAATCGACCCTGATCAACGCCCTGGTCGGCGCCAAGGTCAGCATCGTCTCGCCGCGGCCGCAGACCACCCGGCACCGCATGCTGGGCATCGCGACCTTCCCCGAGGGGCAACTGGTGCTGGTCGACACCCCCGGCCTCCACGCCGACAAGGGCAAGGCCACCGCCTCGGCCATGCACCGGATGATGAACCGCGCCGCCCGCGGTGCGCTGGAAGGCGTGGACGCCGCGCTGCTGGTGATCCGCGCCGGGCAGTGGGACGAGGAGGACACGCTGGCCTACGACGCGCTCAAGGGCGCGGGCATCCCGACGGTGCTGGTCGTGAACCAGGTCGACCGCTATCCCGACAAGACCGCGCTGCTGCCGTTCCTGGCGCAGGCCAGCGAAGGCCGCGACTTCGCCGCGGTGGTGCCGCTGTCGGCGCTCAAGCGCAGCGGCCTGCCGTCGCTGCTCAAGGCGGTGCTGCCGCTGCTGCCCGAGCAGGACGCGCTGTATCCCGAGGACGAGATCACCGACAGGAGCCAGCGCTTCCTCGCCGGCGAACTGGTGCGCGAACAGCTGATGCGCCAGCTCGGCGCCGAACTGCCGTACGCGACCACGGTCGAGATCGAGCGTTTCGAGGAGGAGGCGGTCAAGCGCAAGGGCGCGCCGCCGGAAATGATGTACCGGATCGGCGCGGTGATCTGGGTCGAACGCGACGGCCAGAAGGCGATCGTGATCGGCAAGGGCGGCGCCCGCCTGCGCGAGATCGGCACCAAGGCGCGCCAGCAGATGGAGCGCATGTTCGGCTGCAAGGTCTTCCTCGAGACCTGGGTCCGCGTCCGCGACGGCTGGTCCGACGACGAGGCGGCGCTGAAGGCGTTCGGGTATTCGGACTGACGGAATGAACCGCCTCCTGCTGCTGTCGGTCGCGCTGTCGGCGCCGACCGTGTCGGTCCCCGCCCATGGCGCGGAGTCCGGCAAGCGCTACGAAATCCGATTCCCGGCGGACCTGGTGCGGCCTTCGGAAGGCCTCGCCATCGATCGTCTGCGGATCGTGGTCGCTTGCGGCGAGTTCGTCGCCATCGAACGCGTGCCGCCCGACTGGAACGTCGGGATTTCGCGTCCGATTTCGGCGCAGGCCGGTTTCGACGCGAGCGCCGGGCATGGCATCAGCGCACTGCGCGACCTTTCGGCGTTCGACGGCAGGATCGTGATCGGTCGAGCCGATCCCGAATGTCTGGGCGTGAGCTCGGCGACCGCAGCGAGCGCGCAGGGCGAATGGGAGCGCGAGATCGTCGGCCTGCGGATCGTCGAACGGGCAGCGTCGCGATGAGCCCCCCACCGGGCGACCGCGAGCGAGCCGTCCGTATCGCGTGAACCGATGCGCTACACCGCCGAACCCGCCTTCGTCCTCCACGCCCGCGCCTGGCGCGAAACCAGTCTGCTGGTCGAGGTGCTGAGCCGCGAGCACGGGCGCGTGGGGCTGGTGGCGCGCGGCGTGCAGGGACCGAAGAAGCACCCGCTGCGCGCAGCGCTGCAGCCGCTGCAGCACATCCGCTTCGACGGCGTGCAGCGCGGCGAACTCGCGCAGTTGCACGGCGCCGAGGCGATCGACGAGGCGCCGCGCCTGCACGGCGAGGCGATGCTGGCCGGCTTCTACCTCAACGAACTGATGCTGCGCCTGGCCCCGCGCCACGACGGCGTCGGCGCGCTGTACGCGATCTACGGCGAGACCCGCGCGCGACTGGCGCTGGTCGACCTGTCGCTGGCGTGGACGCTGCGCCGGTTCGAGCGCGACCTGATCGAGGCGCTGGGCGTGGGCTTCGCCTGGGAGGCCGACGGCGACGGCCGCGACATCGACCCGGCCGCGCGCTACGTGCTCGACGCCGAGCACGGCCCGCGACGCCTGCTCGGCGATGTCGCCCGGCGCGAAACCGCGACCGGCCGCGCGCTGCTCGATCTCGCCGCCGACCGCGAACCCTGCGCCGAGGACATGCCGGGCCTGCGCCGGGCGATGCGCGCGCTGCTGCTGCATTACCTCGGGGGACGCGGGCTGAAGTCGTGGGAACTGATCGCGGCGCTGCCGCGGGGCGCGCCCGTGGCCGCTCAGACCGGCGACGCGGTGTCGTCCGACAGCGCGGGCGACGACGCCAGCGTGTCCTGAACCGCGCCGTCGAATCGCGCCAGCGCATCGGCGTCGCCGGGACGCGCGCGCAGCGCAGCGACCGCCGCCGCCATCCGCGCCGCCCCCACGAAGCCGCAGCTCGCCTGCAGCCGGTGCAGCCCGGCGCGGATCGCCGCGGCATCGCCAAGGCGTGCGCCGGCGATCACGCAGCCGGCGGCGGCCGGCAATTCCTGCAGGAACAGGCCGCGCATCGCGCCGACGTGCGCGCGGCTGCCGTTGAGCGCCCGCAGCGCGACGGCGTCGTCCCAGACCGGGAACTTCGCGTCGACGCCGGCGATGCCACGGACCGGTGGTTCGAGCGATGCTTCGATCGGCGCTTCGAGCGGCATTCCGACCGGCGTCGATCCGTCTGGATCGCCGAGCGCCCGCCGCGCGCCGGCCTGCAGCGCGGCCACCGACAGCGGCTTGAGCAGCACTTCGTCGAACCCGGCGGCGATCAACGCGTCCAGCGGTTCGCGGCGCGTCTCCGCGGTGTGCGCCAGCGCGGGCGTGCGCAGCCCGCATGCGCGCAGTTCCGCGAGCAGCGATGCGCCGTCGCCGTCCGGCAGGTGGGCGTCGAACAGCCACAGGTCGCAGCCGTCGGCCCGCCGGCGGGCTTCCGCCAGCGAGGCGGCGACATCGACCCGGGCGGGCAGCGCTTCCAGCGCCGACGCCAGGAACGCCGCGCTCACCGGATCGTCCTCCAGCAGCAGGAGGCGGGGCAGGGGCGGGGCGGCGGATGCATTCATCGCGGCTCGTATACGCTGACGGCCATGTCGCCCCGCATCTTACGCACCCCGTTCGCGCTCGTGTTCGCCGCGCTCGTGCTGGCGGCGTGCGCGTGGCCGCACGCGGCGCTGGCGCGGACCGCGACCGCGACGATCGCGCGGGTGACGACCGGGCTCGCCACCCTCGACCGGGTCGAGGTGCGGCTGGACTGGCCCGCGGAAGCGGAGGCGGGCACGCTGCAACTGCACGTCGGCGCGCTGTCCGCGCCGTCGCTGGGCTACGCCTTCCGCGATCTGCGCTGGCGATGCCCGCTGCGTCGCGACGGCGCCGGCGGCTGGCGCTGCGCCGGCGAGGTCGTCTCCGGCCGTGCGCGACCGATGCGGCTCGACGTCGCGCTCGGCGCGGCCTTCACCGATGCCGTGCTGGCGCAGGGCGAGGCTCGGGTCGAGGTGCATCGGCAGGCCGCCGCGCCGGACGCGACGCGGGTCGATCTGGTCCGCGTGCCGCTGCTGTGGACCCAGGCCCTGCTCGACCGCGCCTGGTCGGCGGGCCGGCTCAAGCAGGGACGCGCCGATGCGCGATTGACGGTCGATGCGCCGGCCAACGCGCCGCTGCGGGTCTCCGGCCCGCTCGCCATCGCCGGCGCCGGGCTGGAAACCGCCGACGGCGCCATCGCCGCGGAAAACCTCGGCGGCCGCTTCGCGCTCGACATGCGCTTCGACGGCCCGCGCACGAGCGTCGGCCTCGACGGCGCGCTGCAGGGCGGCGAATTCCTCTACGGCGGCGCCTACGTCGCGCTGCCGGCGACGCCGGTGGGACTGACGATCGCCGCGGCCGGCGACGCGCGCGGCTGGCGGCTGCCGACGATCGCCTGGCGCGATGGCAAGGCGCTGTCGGCGCAGGGGCAGGCCGCGTTCGATCCCGGCGGCGACCTGCAGGCGCTCGACGTCGCGCTCCGCAGCGACGACCTCGCGCCGCTGCCGGCGCGCTATCTCTCCGGCTGGCTCGGCAGCGCCGGCCTCGGCGATCTGGCGCTGGACGGCGCGCTCGACGCCCGCCTGCGCCTGGACGGCGAAGGCCTGCGCGACGCCGAGGCCAGGCTGTCGCAGGTGACCGTGCGCGACGGCAAGGACCGCTTCCGCTTCGACGGCCTCGACGGGGACGTGCGCTACGTCGGCGGTGCGACCCCGGCGACGAGCGATCTCGCGTGGCGGGGCGGGCAGCTCTACGGCCTCGCGTTCGGGGCGACGACGCTGGCGCTGCGCAGCGCCGACGGCCGCATCGGCCTGCGCAGCCCGGCGACGCTGTCCGCGGTCGGCGGCACGCTGCGGTTCGACCGCTTCGAGCTGCGCCCTCCCGCCGGCGAACGACGGCTGGAAGCCGGCTTCGGCCTGACCCTCGACGGCATCGACATCGGCCGGCTCGCGCAGGGCTTCGGCTGGCCGGCCTTCCGCGGCACCCTCGGCGGGCGCATTCCGGACGCCCGCTACGCCAACGACCGGCTCAGCTTCGAGGGCGGGCTGGACATGGCGATCTTCGACGGCCAGGTCCACGTCTCGTCGCTGGCGATGGAGCGGCCGTTCGGCGTGGCCCCGACGCTGTCGGCGGACGTCGCGCTGCACGGGCTCGACCTGCTCGCGGTGACCGAGGTGTTCGACTTCGGCAGCATCAGCGGCCGCCTCGACGGCAGCATCCGCGACCTGCGCCTGGTCGACTGGACCGCCACCGCCTTCGACGCCGAATTCCACACCGTCCCGCGCAAGGGCGAGCGCCAGCGCATCAGCCAGCGCGCGGTGCAGAACATCTCCAGCGTCGGCGACGCGTCGTTCGTGAGCACCCTGCAGGGCAAGCTGATCGGGCTGTTCGACGACTTCGGCTACCGCCGCATCGGCATCGCCTGCCGGCTGCAGAACACGGTCTGCACGATGTCCGGGCTGGAGGGCGTCGCGGGCGGCGCCGCGGGCGATGCCCCGGAAACGTCCGGTTCAGCCGGCGGATTTACCATCGTCGAGGGCGCGGGCCTTCCGCGCCTGCGGGTGGTCGGGTTCAACCGGCACGTCGATTGGCCGACGCTGGTGGAACGCCTCCAGGCGGTCGGCAGCGGCGACGTCGCCCCGGTCATCCACTGACGCCGCTCGATCGGCGACCGGAGACATTCGATACACTCGGCCACAGTCATCCACGGGAGAAAACGCATGCGTCGTCTGTTCGGGCTCACGATGGCGTCCGCGCTGGTGCTCAGCGCCTGCGTCACCATCAACGTGTACTTCCCGGCCGCCGAGGCCAAGGAAGCCGCCAAGGTCTTCGTCGAGAAGGTGCTGGACCAGGCCGACGCCCCGGCGCCGCAGCCCGCGCCCTCGGGCGGCATGGCGCTGCAGGCGCCGCGCCCGCGCCCGGAGCCGGCCCGCTTCGTCGTGGATCTGCCGGCCGCGGGTGGTTTCGACCCGCTGATGCTGCTCGGCATCTCGCCGGCGATGGCGCAGAGCCAGCCCGACTTCAACATCCAGACGCCCGCGATCCAGGCGATCCAGGCGCGGATGGAACAGCGTTTCGACAGCCAGTTGCGGCCGCATTTCGACTCCGGCGCGCTGGGCTTCGGCGACGACGGCCTGGTCGTGGTCCGCGACCCTGCCGCGCTCGCGCTGAAGGATCGGGTGCCGGTCAACAACGCCGTCGCCGACGAGAACCGCGACCGCAAGGCGGTCTACCGCGAGATCGCGGTCGCCAACGGCCATCCGGAATGGGAAGGCCAGATCCGCAGCGTGTTCGCCCGCCAGTGGATCAGCAGCGCGAAGTCCGGCTGGTGGTACCAGCAGGGCGGGGCGTGGAAGCAGAAGTGAGTCCAGGAAGGACTCACCCCGTGCAGGCCATGGAAGGCCGATGACACGGGGTCCATGCCTGGTGCGCCCCCGGCACGACGCCCGCCCTCCGGCGGGCGTCGTCGTTTCCGGGTCCGCGCCATCCGCCATGCGACAATCGCGGCCCGCTTTTCGCCCGACGACCCGCCCGTGGCCCGCAACCGCATCGACCAGACCCCGTTCGCCCTCGACATCCTCGACCTGAGCCACGATGGTCGCGGCGTCGCCCGCCGCCCGGACAAGGACGGACAGGCCGGCAAGGCGGTGTTCGTGTCCGGCGCGCTGCCGGGCGAGCGGGTAATGGCGAAGCAGACAGCGAAGTCGCGGCACTTCGACGAAGCCGCGACCGTCGAGGTGCTGGTCGCCTCGCCGGACCGGGTCGAGCCGCGCTGCCCGCACTTCGGCACCTGCGGCGGCTGCGTGCTCCAGCATCTCGCCGAGGATCGCCAGATCCTCTACAAGCAGCAGGTGCTGCTCGACAACCTGCAACGCATCGGCCACGTCGAAGCGAAGACGCTGCTGCCGCCGCTGGTCGACGCCGCGTGGGGGTATCGCCGCAAGGGCCGGCTGTCGGTGCGCCGGGTCGAGAAGAAGGACAAGACGCTGGTGGGCTTCCGCGAAGCCGACCCGCGCTTCGTCGCCGACCTGCGCGAATGCCACACCGTGATCCCGGCGATCGGCCTGAAGCTCGAGGCGATCTCGACCCTGGTCGACGGCCTCGACGCGCGCCGCGACATCCCGCAGATCGAATTCATCGCCGGCGACGCCACCGTCGCGCTGATCTTCCGCCACCTGCAGCCGTTGGGCGATCGCGACCGCGAGGCGCTGACCGGGTTCGCGCAGGCGCACGGATTCGCGATCTTCCTGCAGCCCGGCGGCATCGATTCGGTGCAGCCGCTGTGGCCGCAGGACCCGCCGCTGTCGTTTGCGCTGGCGCCGTGGAACGTGGAACTGCGGTTCCGGCCGCTGGATTTCATCCAGGTCAACGCCGGCCTCAACGAGAAGATGATCGCGCGCGCGCTGGAGCTGCTCGACGTGCAGCCCGACGACCGCGTGCTCGACCTGTTCTGCGGGCTCGGCAACTTCACCCTGCCGCTGGCGCGCATCGCGCGCGAGGTCGTGGGCGTGGAAGGCGAAGCCGGGCTGGTGGCGCGCGCACGCGAAAACGCGGCGCACAACGCGCTGGCGAACGCCCAGTTCCATGCCGCCGACCTCGCGCAGGATCTGTCGGGGCACGCATGGATGCGCGCGGGCTTCGATCGCCTGCTGCTGGACCCGCCGCGTTCGGGCGCCGACGGCGTACTCAAACAGTTGCCGCTGAAGGGCCTGAAGCGGATCGTCTACGTGAGCTGCCATCCCGGCTCGCTGGCGCGCGACGCCGGCTATCTCGTCAACGAGCGCGGCTGGACGCTGGAGTCCGCCGGCGTGATGGACATGTTCCCGCACACCGCGCACGTCGAATCGATCGCGCTGTTCTCGCCGCCGCGCTGACGGCGGCGCTTTTCCCCCGCTCGCCGGACGACGTCGCGCCGGGCGGACGCGAAAACGCCCGCGTCGCAACGGACGCGGGCGTCTTGGCCCTCGTGGTTCTTTGGCGGATCAGCCCAGCGAGCGCGGCGCGATGTTCGGCGCGTCCTGCTGCGGCTGTTCCTGCGCCTGCGCCTGCGGCGCGGGCTTGGGCGGTTCGATCATCGCCTGGGCGCTGCTGACCTCCAGCGGCTGCTGCTTCGCCTGGTCGACGGCGACGGCCGCGTAGACCGCATCCGGCGCGCCCGGCGTGCGGCCCTGGATCGCGAACAGGCGGTCGTTGCCTTCGCTCAGCGCGACCGACAGGTTGGCCGGATCGAATTTCGTCCGATCGAACCCCGGGGTCTGCGACAGATGCGCGGTGAGCGCGCCGGCGGTGTTCGCATGCTCCGACGGATTCAGCGACAGGCGGCTGGCGTCCTGTGCGCCGATGCCCTTGTGCACGGCGTCGTAGACGGCGTTGAGCGGGTGGTAGATCTGGTTGAGCCACACCAGGCCGCCGAGGCCATGCGCCGCGTGCGAGGCGTGCGACGCGGAATGGGATTTCGAGGCGTGGTGATGTCCGCCCGGATGCTCCAGCCGCCATTCCTGGATGCGCAGCGCGCGCTCGGCTTCCATCTGCAGCTGCATCTTGATTTCGCTGTTGTCGATCCCGTCGTCCGAATGACGGCGCATCGCGAGGACGCTCTGCTGTTCGGCGGCGGACAGCTTGCGCTCGTGCGGCATGAGCGTCGCGCCGGGATCGAGCCCGTCCGAACTCATGGCCGGGATCGCGTCCCGTGAGGCGGTGTTGGTGTGTTCGGTCAGTTCTCGCCCCAGGGAGCCCGGGGTGTCCGGACGGTCGTGTCCGGACGCATGGTCCGCATCGGCGGCGTGGCGATCTCGCGGCGTTTCGCTGTGCATGGCGATGTTCCTTGTGCGGTTGGACGATCGGCATTCGTCAGTTTCGCCCGGCCGGCCGAGAATTGTTAAAAATTCGCTAATCGCCAGGCAACCGCATTCATCCTAGCACGCGTCCCGGGCCGCTGCGCAAGCGGGCGGACGAGCGGGCAAGGCCTGCGCGCAGGGCATGCGGCGGGGGACGGCGTGCGGCGCTGCGCCTACAATGTCGGCCCCCGGCGCGCCCGGACCGCAGACGGCTTCCCGTGCCCCTCGAGATCGAACGCAAATTCCTGGTGACCGACGACCGCTGGCGCACGCTGGCCGAGCGCACGGTGCCGATGGCCCAGGGCTACCTCAACGATCAGGACGCGCTGGAAAGCGGGCGCCAGCAGGTGTCGGTGCGCGTGCGCCTGGAGGGCGACGAGGCGCGGCTCAACCTCAAGAGCCGCGAGCTGGGCCATACCCGCGAGGAATACGACTACCGCATTCCGGTCGAGGACGCCCGGGCGCTGCTGGCGCGCTGCGTCGGCGGCCTCATCGACAAGCGCCGGCATTTCGTCGTCCATGCCGGGCGGCTGTGGGAAGTGGACGAATTCCTCGGCGACAATGCCGGCCTGGTGGTCGCCGAGATCGAACTGGAATCCGCCGACGCGCCTTTCGAGCGTCCGCCCTGGCTCGGCGTCGAGGTCACCGACGCGCTGCGCTACTACAATCTCGCGTTGGCCGCGCGCCCGTACTCGCAATGGTGCGAGGACGAACGCCGGGGCCGCGATCTGGAGGCATCCCCATGCTCGTAATCGGCGTCGCCGGTCCTGAACTCACCGCGCAGGAGCGCGACTGGCTGCAGCACGAGGCCTGCGCCGGCGTCATCCTGTTCAAGCGCAATTTCGTCTCGCGCGCCCAGGTCGCGGAGCTGTCCGCGGCGATCCGCGACGCCGCGCCGCGCCCGCAGTTGGTCTGCGTCGACCAGGAGGGCGGCCGCGTGCAGCGTTTCCAGGACGGCTACAGCGCGCTGCCGCCGCTGGAGGGATTCGGCCGGCGCTACGCCGCCGATCCCCACGCGGCGCTGGCGCTGGCCGAGGAGCATGCGTGGCTGATGGCCAGCGAGGTGCGCGCCAGCGGCGTCGACCTGAGCTTCGCGCCGGTGGTCGATCTGGGTCGCGGCAACCTCGCGATCGGCGATCGCGCGTTCTCCGACGATCCGCAGGTGGTCGCCGCGTTCACCCGCGCCTACGTGCGCGGCATGCACGCCGCGGGCATGGCCGCGACCCTCAAGCACTTCCCGGGCCACGGCTCGGTGCGCGAGGACACCCATTTCGACGTCGCGGTGGACGATCGTCCGCTCGACGCCATCCGTGCCCAGGACCTCGTGCCGTTCGTCGCCGGCATCGACGCCGGCGCCGATGCGGTGATGCTGGCGCACGTGACCTATCCGCAGGTCGCGCCGGAGCCGGCGGGCTATTCGCCGTACTGGATCGAGACGATCCTGCGCCGCGAGATGGGCTTCCGCGGCGTCGTGTTCTCCGACGACATCGGCATGGCCGCGGCGTTCTCCGCCGGCGGCGTGAAGCAGCGGATCGACGCCCACTTCGACGCCGGCTGCGACGTGGTGCTGGTCTGCCATCCGGAACTCGTCGAGGAATCGCTGGCGGCGGTCGAGGGCCGTGCGCTGAACACGATGGCGCTGGCCGGCCTGCTCGGCCGCGGCGCGCCGGGCTGGGACGGCCTGCTCGCCGACGATCGCTACGGGCAGGCGCAGGACAGGCTGCAGGTGCGGCCGGGAGCGGCGGCATGAGCGCGCCGCGCCTGGCCGAAGTGCTGCCCGCCGCCGACGTGCTGTTCGATCGCGCGGCGCTGGAGGCGGCGATCGCCGCGATGGCCGATGCGATCGTCCCCGAGTACGCCGGCGACGCGCTGCCGCCGCTGTTCGTGACGATCATGCACGGCGGCATGCCGTTCGCCGCGCAGCTCGCGTTCGCGCTGGGCGAGCGCGGGCTCGATCTCGAATTCGATTACCTCCACGCCACCCGCTATCGCGGGCAGACCTCGGGGTCCGGGCTGGCGTGGCTGCACCGCCCGGCGACGCCGATGCGCGGCCGCCGGGTGCTGCTCGCCGACGACATCCTCGACGAGGGCCACACCCTGCTTGCGGTCAAGCGCTGGTGCGAGGACCAGGGCGCGCAGGACGTGCGCGTCGCGGTGCTCGCGGTGAAGCGCCACGACCGTCGCGTCGAAGGCATCGACGCCGATTACGTCGGCCTCGAGGTGCCGGACCGCTACGTGTTCGGCTACGGCATGGACTATCGCGAACAGGGCCGCAACCTGCCCGCGATCTACGCGCTGGCGGACTGACCATGACCGCGCCCATCGCGCTCGCGGTCGTCGGCGGCACCGGCTTGTACCGGCTGGCCGAGCTGCAGGACGTCGAGACCCACCAGCCGCCGACGCGCTACGGCGCGCCGTCGGGACCGGTGCGCGTCGGCACCCTGGCCGGGCGCCGCGTCGCCTTCCTCGCCCGCCACGGCGAGGGCCATTCGGTGCCGCCGCACCGCATCAACTACCGCGCCAACCTCGCCGCGCTGCAGGCCGTCGGCGCGACCCGGGTGCTCGCCCTCAACACCGTGGGCGGCATCGGCGAACGCTTCGGGCCGCGCGTGCTGGCCTGTCCGGACCAGTTGATCGACTACACCTGGGGCCGCGTGTCCACGCTGTGCGAGGAGCCGGGCACCGAGGTGCTGCACGTCGACTTCGGCGATCCGTACACGCCATCGCTGCGCGCCGGGATCCTGGCCGCGGCCGCGCGCGCCGGCGTCGCCGTCGTCGACGGCGGCTGCTACGGCGCCACCCAGGGGCCGCGCCTGGAAACGAAGGCGGAAATCGCGCGCATGCGTCGCGACGGCTGCGACCTGGTCGGCATGACCGGCATGCCGGAAGCGGGGCTCGCCCGCGAATTCGGCCTCGATTACGCCTGTCTCGCGATCGTCGCGAACTGGGCGGCCGGCGCGGGCGCCGTGGCCGACGAAGTGATCACCCTCGAAGACGTGCTGGCGAACGTCGAAGCGGCGAGCGCCGGTCTGGGCCCGCTGCTGGCGGCGATGCTCGAAGCGCCGGGCGTCGGCTGAGGCGCGCGGAACTCTTGCGCGCGGGTCCGGGACATGCATACTCGCGCCTGTGCGCCCGTTCCCGGGCCGCACGTTACCGTATCCCAATCGAGGTCATCAGGAATATGCCGTACGGAACAGTGAAGTGGTTCAACGACGCCAAGGGATTTGGCTTCATCGCTCCCGAAGATGGGAGTGCCGACGTGTTCGTGCATTTCTCCGCAATCAATTCGAAGGGCTTCCGCAGTCTGCAGGAAGGCCAGCGCGTCAGCTACGAAGTGACCACGGGGCCGAAAGGCGCCCAGGCCGCGGGTGTCACCCCCGTGACCGCCTGAGTCGCGTCGCGTGTCGTATCCCGATTCCAGGCCCCGCTCCGGCGGGGCCTTTTTCATGCGCGGACGGCGGGCGTGAAGGCGACGCTGCGCATCGCGATCGTCGGCTACGGCACCGCCGGCCAGGCCCTGGCGGTGGCGCTGGGTCGCGACGGTCATGCGGTCGAGGTGTTCGAGCGCGTGCCGGAACCCGGCCCGGTCGGCGCCGGCTTCCTGCTCCAGCCGACCGGCCTGGGCGCGCTGTGGGCGCTCGGTCTGCTGCCGCAGGCGCTGGCGCACGGCGCGCCGGTGGGGCGCCTGTACGGCGAGACCGTCGACGGCCGTCCGGTGATGGACATGCGCTATCGCGAACTGCATCCGGCGATCTTCGGCCTGGGCATGCAGCGCGGTGCGATCTTCCGCCTGCTCGACGCGGCGTGGACCGAGTCGCGCCGCCTGCACTGCGGTCGCGCCATCGTCGCGATCGATCACGCGCGCGGCACGCTGCGCGACGACCGCGGCGACGAACACGGCGGCTTCGACCTGATCGCGATCGCCGACGGCGCGGCGTCCGCGCTGCGCGCCGGGATCGGCGGGATCGCGCTCGATCGTCCCTACCCGTGGGGCGCGCAGTGGTGCCTGGTGCCCGCCGATGGCTGGGCCTGGCCGGACGAATTGCGGCAGCGCTACCGACTGGCGCGGCGCATGGTCGGGCTGTTGCCGGTGGGCACGCGGCCGGACGATCCGACGCCGCGCCTGAGTTTCTTCTGGAGCCTGCCGGTCGCCGAACTCGCCGGGGCCGGACGCGATCCCGATCGCTGGCGCGCCGACGTGGCCGAGATCTGGCCCGAGGCGCTGCCGACGCTCTCCGCCATCGATGTCCCGGATGGCCTGGCGCAGGCGCGCTACCGCGACTGCGTGATGCGGCGCTGGCATCGCGGCCGCGCGGTGCTGGTCGGCGACGCCGCGCACGCGATGAGCCCGCAGCTGGGGCAGGGCGCGAACATGGCGCTGGTCGATGCGCTCGCGCTGCGCGACGCATTGCGTGCGGCGCCGACGCTGCCCGAAGCGCTCGCGCGCTACGAACGCCGGCGCCGCGTCCACCTGCACGCCTACCACTTCTGGAGCCGCTGGCTGACGCCGCTGTTCCAGTCCGATCGCGACCGCGTCGCCGCCGTGCGCGACCGCGTGTTCCATCCGCTCTCGCGCCTGCCGGGCGGGCGCGGGCAGTCGCTGCGCGTGCTGACCGGCACCCGCAACGGCTGGTTCGGGACGTGGCCGCTGCCGCCGGCGTTCGTCGATGCCCTGCGCGAGGCCGCGCCGTCGCGCTAAAGTCGGGGTTCCACCGCCGCGACGGGAGCGCGCGATGCCCGAGCCGAATGCCGGCCAGTCGATGTCCGGGACGCACGTCGTCCGCAACCAGCCGCCGGAGTTCGGCCCCTGCGACCTGTGGGCCGGCGACGCCGCCCTGCGCGAGGCGGTGGCGCGCGAGGGCGGCGCGGCGCTCGCGGCCCATCTCGGCGACTACGGCCGGCTGGCCGGCGACGCGCTGTACCGGCTGGGCTTCGACGCGCATCGCGACCGGCCGCGGCTGCGCACGCACGACCGCTTCGGCCATCGCATCGACACCGTCGAATTCCATCCGGCGTACCACGCACTCATGGGCGCGGCGATCGCCGGCGGCGTCGCCGGGCTGTCGTGGGCGCCGCAGGCGTGGGCGCTGCCGCAGGCCGGTGCGCACGTGGCGCGCGCGGCGCTGAGCTATCTGCACCACCAGGTCGAACCGGGCACGAGCTGCCCGCTGACCATGACCCACGCCGCGGTGCCGGCGCTGCGGCGCGAACCGGCGCTGCGCGACTGGGCCGACAAGGCCGCATCCGCGCGCTACGACCATCGCGACGCGCCGATCGCCGACAAGGCCGGCGTCACCGTCGGCATGGGCATGACCGAGAAGCAGGGCGGCAGCGACGTACGCAGCAACGAGACCGTCGCGACGCCGCTGGCCGGCGGCGACTACGCGCTGGTCGGGCACAAGTGGTTCTTCTCCGCGCCGATGAGCGACGGCTTCCTGGTGCTGGCGCAGGCGCCCGGCGGCCTGAGCTGCTTCCTGATGCCGCGCCGCCTGGCCGACGGCGCGCGCAACGGGTTCCGGGTGATGCGCCTCAAGGACAAGCTCGGCGACTGGTCGAACGCCTCGTCCGAAGTCGAATTCGACGGCGCCCGCGCGCACCGCATCGGCGAGGAAGGGCGCGGGGTGTCGGTGATCCTCGAGATGGTGATGCTGACCCGCCTCGACTGCATGCTCGGTTCGGCGGCGGAGATGCGCATGGCGCTGCTGCAGGCCTGGCACCACTGCCGGCACCGGGTCGCGTTCGGCCGGCGCCTGATCGAACAGCCGCTGATGCGCAACGTGCTGGCCGACCTCGCGATCGAATCCGAGGCGGCGACCGCGTTCGCGCTGCGCGTGGCCGGCGCGGTCGATCGCGCGCCTGAGGACGCGCACGAGGCGGCGTTCGCGCGGGTGGCGACCGCGATCGGCAAGTACTGGATCTGCAAGCGCGCGCCGGCCTTCGTCAACGAAGCGCAGGAATGCCTCGGCGGCGCCGGCTACGTCGAGGAATCGCTGCTGCCGCGGCTGTACCGGCAGGCGCCGCTCAATTCGATCTGGGAAGGCAGCGGCAACATCCAGTGCCTGGACGTGCTGCGCGCGCTGCAGCGCGAACCGGGCGCGGCGCAGGCGCTGCACGACGCGCTGGCGTCGGCGACCGGCCGCGACCCGGTCTTCGACGCCGCGGCCGCGGCACTCGCCGGCGACCTGGCCGGATGGCGGACGCTCGACCCCGACGCCGCGCAGGCGTCGGCGCGCAGGCAGGTCGAGCGCCTGGCGCTGGCGCTGCAGGCGGCGACCCTGGTCCGCGGCGGCAGTCCGCTCGCGGGCGCGTTCTGCCGCAGCCGGCTGGGCGGCAGGCGCGGGCTCGTGTTCGGCACGCTGGACGACGCCGACGCCGTCGATCGCGCGCTGGCGCGGCTGGACGCTGCCGCGGCCTCGTCGATCCCAGCGCAGGGAGCGGCGGCATGAGCCCGGCGTTCGCCCGCACCGCGCTGGCCGCGGCGCTCTCGTGCGTCATCGTTTCCGCATCGTCGGCGCCGGCGGTCTGGCCGCCGCCGCTGGCGCCCGTCGCCGAGCGCGCCGACGCGATCCGCGTCGACAAGTCCGAACGGCGCATGGAGCTGCTGCGCAAGGGCAAGGTGATCCGCAGCTACCGCATCCTGCTCGGCGACGCGCCGGTCGGGCACAAGCGCCAGCAGGGCGACGAGCGCACGCCGGAAGGTCGCTACACGATCACCTTCCGCAACGGCGCCAGCCGCTTCCACCTGTCGCTGCGGGTGTCGTATCCGAACGCCGCCGACACGGCGTGGGCGAAGGCGCACGGCGTCGATCCCGGCGGCGACATCATGATCCACGGCGGCACGCCGCCCGGTTACCGGCGCGACTGGACCGACGGCTGCATCGCGGTCACCAACGCCGAGATCGAGGAGATCTGGCGGCTGGTGCCGGTGGCGACGCCGATCACGATCGCGCCCTGAGAAGCCGCCGCCGGCGACGGCCCGGGGTCGCCCCGCGCCCCCGGGGCGGTCGGTTGCGCGCACGCCCCGGACCTGTGTTAAATGCCCGCTGGTTCAAGGGACGCCTGCGCCGCGGGGGAGCGGCAGGGCGAAGGACGCCGCGATCGCGGCGGTTGCGCGCTTCCGAAGGTACGGAAGGCGCTCAGGGTGTCAGGGAGAGCCGATGTACGGGGTGATTTTCGATTTTCTGCGCAGCTACGTCATCGAACGCCATGGCGGCCGCGCGACGTGGGACGCGCTGCTCAAGGAAGCCGGCATCGGCTACAAGGTCTACTTCCCGGTCGCCCAGTACCCGGACGAGGAGATCGTCAAGCTCGCGACCACCGCGGCGCGCATGCTCAATGCGCCGTTGCCCGCCGTGCTCGAGGATTTCGGCGATTTCGTCGGGCCGTCGCTGGTGACGTACTACGAGATGTTCGTCAAGCCGGAGTGGCGCACGTTCGACGTGCTCGAGAACGCCAGCTACAAGATCCACGACGCCATCCACAAGCACAATCCCAAGCGCAACCCGCCCGAACTGCGGACCTACCGCCAGGACGAGGACCGGATGCTGCTGACCTACTACTCCGAGCGCCGCCTGTGCTTCGTGGCCAAGGGCATCGTCCGCGGGCTGGCGAAGAAGTACGGCGAGAACATCGAGGTCCGGGAGACCCAGTGCATGCACCACGGGGCCGGACAGTGCCACCTGGAGATCACCCGCCGGCCGGCCCTCGGCAGCGGGGGGGGCTATGGAGTAAGGTAGCGGGCTTCCTCCGCCCCCATTCCGACCGTGTCCGTCGATGCCCAGCCGGGCGCCTCCGCTTCGTCCGAGGTCGCCGCCTACAGCCCCCGTTCCGTCGAATCCGCCGCCCAGTCGTTCTGGCGGGAGACCCGTGCCTTCGAGGTCGACGAGACGTCCGCCAAGCCCAAGTACTACTGCCTGTCGATGCTGCCGTACCCCTCGGGCGCGCTGCACATGGGCCACGTGCGCAACTACACCATCGGCGACGTGATCAGCCGCTTCCGGCGGATGACCGGGCACAACGTGCTGCAGCCGATGGGCTGGGACGCCTTCGGCCTGCCGGCCGAGAACGCCGCGCTCAAGCACAAGACCGCGCCGGCGAAGTGGACCTACGCCAACATCGAGCACATGCGCGGCCAGTTGCAGGCGCTGGGCTACGCGATCGACTGGTCGCGCGAGTTCGCCACCTGCCGCCCGGACTACTACGTCCACGAGCAGCGCATGTTCACCCGGCTGATGAAGAAGGGCCTGGTGTACCGCAAGAATTCGGTGGTGAACTGGGACCCGGTCGACCAGACCGTGCTGGCGAACGAGCAGGTGATCGACGGCCGCGGCTGGCGCTCGGGCGCGCTGGTCGAGAAGCGCGAGATCCCGCAGTGGTTCCTGAAGATCACCGCCTACGCCCAGGAACTGCTGGACGGGCTGGACACGCTGGACGGCTGGCCGGACTCGGTCAAGACGATGCAGCGCAACTGGATCGGCCGCAGCGAGGGCCTGGAGTTCGCGTTCGACGTCGCCGGCAGCGACGAGCGGCTGTCGGTGTTCACCACCCGCCCCGACACGCTGATGGGGGTCACCTTCGTCAGCATCGCCGCCGAGCACCCGCTGGCGCTGCGCGCGGCGGAGACGAATCCGGCGCTGGCCGCCTTCATCGCCGAGCTGCGCCAGGGCGGGGTGTCCGAAGCCGAACTGGAGACCCAGGAAAAACGCGGCATGCCCACCGGGCTGTTCGCGATCCATCCGATCAGCGGCGAACAGGTGCCGATCTGGGTCGCCAACTTCGTGCTGATGGGCTACGGCACCGGCGCGGTGATGGCGGTGCCGGGGCACGACGAGCGCGATTTCGAGTTCGCGACCAGGTATGGCCTGCCGATCAGGCAGGTCATCGGCCTGCGCGGCCCGATCCCGCCGCACCTGCTGCCGGAGGAAATGCAGTACGACGCGGCCCGCTGGAAGCCGTGGTACGGCGACAAGACCAATCCCGCCGCGATGTGCATCAATTCCGGCGAAGGCCTGGACGGCAAGGGCTACCGCGAGGCGTTCGACTACCTGGCCGCGAAGTTCGAGGCCGAGGGGCGCGGCGAGCGCAAGGTCAACTTCCGCCTGCGCGACTGGGGCGTGAGCCGCCAGCGCTACTGGGGCTGTCCGATCCCGGTGGTCTACTGCCCGACCTGCGACGCGGTGCCGGTGCCCGAGGACCAGTTGCCGGTGGTGCTGCCCGAGGACGTGCAGGACGCGTTCGCGTCCGGCGCGGTGATCTCGCCGATCAAGGCCGACCCGAACTGGCGCAAGACCACCTGTCCGCAGTGCGGCGGCCCGGCCGAGCGCGAGACCGACACCTTCGACACCTTCATGGAGTCGAGCTGGTACTACGCCCGCTACACCTCGCCCGGCGCCGCCGACATGGTCGACGGCCGCGCGAAGTACTGGACGCCGGTCGACCAGTACATCGGCGGCATCGAGCACGCGATCCTGCACCTGCTGTATTTCCGCTTCTACCACAAGCTGCTGCGCGACGAGGGCCTGGTCGACAGCGACGAGCCGGCGACCAACCTGCTGTGCCAGGGCATGGTGATCGCCGAGACCTTCTATCGCGACGGCGCCGACGGCGCGAAGGACTGGATCAACCCGGCCGACGTCGAGGTCGAACGCGACGACAAGGGCCGCATCGTCGGCGCGAAGTCGAAGACCGACGGCGCGCCGGTCACGATCGGCCACGTCGAGAAGATGTCGAAGTCGAAGAACAACGGCGTCGATCCGCAGGCGATGGTCGACAAGTACGGCGCCGACACCGTGCGCCTGTTCTCGATGTTCGCCGCGCCGCCGGAGCAGTCGCTGGAGTGGAACGAGGCCGGCGTCGAGGGCATGTCGCGCTTCCTGCGCCGGTTCTGGCGCGAAGTGACGACCCACGCCGCGCAGCCGGACCATCCCGAGGTCGACGTCGTCGCGCTGACCGCCGCGCAGAAGACCCTGCGCCGGCAGTTGCACGAGGCGATCCAGAAGGTCGGCGACGACTACGGACGCCGCTACAGCTTCAACACCGCGATCGCGGCGCTGATGGAACTGCTCAACCACGTCTCGAAGTTCGACGACATGAGCGACCAGGGCCGCGCGGTGCGCCACGAGGCGCTGCAGACGATGGTGCTGCTGCTGAACCCGGTCACCCCGCACATCAGCCACCACCTGTGGCAGGTGCTGGGCAACCCCGGGACGCTGCTGGAGGACGTGCCGTTCCCGCAGGCCGACCCGGCCGCGCTGGCGCGCGACGCGGTGACGCTGGCGGTGCAGGTCAACGGCAAGCTGCGCGGCACGATCGAGGTCGGCGTGCAGGCGGCGAAGGACGAGATCGAGGCCCTGGCCCTGGCCGAGCCGAACGTCGTGAAGTTCATGGAAGGCATGGCGGTGAAGAAGGTGATCGTCGTGCCCGGCAAGATCGTGAACATCGTGGCGGGCTGAACGGGCGACGTCCCGCTTGCCCGCCGCCGCCCCCTCCGCCAGACTGCGCCCATGAAGATTACCCGCCTGATGCTCGGCCTCGTCCTCGGCCTCGTCCTGCTGCTCCCGCTCGCCGGCTGCGGCTTCCACCTGCGCAACGCGCTGGTGCTGCCGGCCGACCTCGGCCCGCTCGCGGTGACCGCGCGCGACCCGTACAGCCCGCTGGCGGACGCCCTGGCGCGGGCGATGGAGCGCGCGGGCGCGACCCCGGCCGCGGCCGACGCGGAGGGCGCGACCCGGCTGGAAGTGATGTCGGAGAAGTGGAACGACCTGCCGATCGCGATCGACACCGCCGGCCGCGCCCAGGAATTCAGCCTCCGCTACGCCGTGGTGTTCCGCCTGCGGCGCGGCGACGGCAGCGAGATCCTGCCGCAGCAGGCGGTGGAACTGTCCCGCGACTACATCGCGCCGCCGGCCGACTCCATCGGCCGCAACAGCGAGCGCGAACTGCTGGTCGACGAAATGCGCAAGGACATGACGGCCGCGATCCTGCGCCGCATCGACGCCGCGCTGCGCGGCGCCCCGGCCGGGGCGCCCTGAGCGCGGCGCGCCCGCCGCCCCCGATGGAACTCACCCCCGAACGCCTGATCGCCCAGCTCGACAACGAGCCGCTGCGTCCGGTCTACCTGATCGCCGGCCCAGAGCCGCTGCGCGTGCTGGAAGCCGCCGACGCGGTCCGCGCCCGCGCCCGCGACGAGGGCGTCGCCGAGCGCGAGGTGCTCGACGCCGACGGCCGCGATTTCGACTGGAGCCGGCTGACCGGCAGCCTCGGCGCGATGAGCCTGTTCGCGAGCCGGCGCCTGATCGACCTGCGCCTGCCCTCGGCGAAGCCGGGCAAGGACGGCGCCGAGGCGATCCTCGACTTCTGCGCGCATCCGCCCGACGACGTGGTGCTGCTGATCACCGGCGAGGACTGGAGCCGCCAGCACGGCGGCAAGTGGAGCGAGGCCGTCGCGAAGACCGGCCACCACGCCATCGCCTGGACCCTGAAGCCGCATGAGCTGCCCGACTGGGTCGAGCGCCGGCTGCGCGCGCGCGGCCTGCGCGCCGACCGCGACGCGGTCGAGCGGCTGGTCGAGCGGGTCGAAGGCAACCTGCTCGCCGCGGCGCAGGAAATCGACAAGCTGGCGCTGCTCGGCGACGGCACCGCGATCGACCTGGCGCGGATGGAGGCCTACGTCGCCGACGCCGCGCGCTTCGACGTGTTCCGCCTGGTCGACGCCGCGCTCAACGGCCAGCCGGCGCTGGTGGTGCGGATGCTGCATGGCCTGCGCGCCGAGGGCGAGGCGGTGCCGGCGCTGATGGGCATGCTGGTGATGGAACTGCAGCGCGCCGCGGCGCTGGCGCGGGCGCAGGCCCGCGGCGGCAACCTCGCCGCCGAGTTCAAGGCGCAGCGGGTCTGGGACGCCAAGCAGGCGGTCTACCGCCGGGCGCTGCAGCGGCACGACGCCGCGCGCTGGGAGCGGTTCGTGATCGAGGCCGGCCGGGTCGACCGCATCGCCAAGGGCCGCGCACGCCCGGGCGAGGAGCCCGCCGACGCCTGGCTGGCGCTGGAACGCCTGCTGGTGGCGGTCGCCGAGTCCCGCGGCGCGCGCCTGCTGGCCGGCCGCGCGACGGGCTGATCCGTGCTGCGCGTCTTCTACGGCGGCACCTTCGACCCGGTGCATAACGGCCATCTGGCGATCGCCCGCGCCGCGCGCGACGCGCTGGCGACGATGGTCCGGCTGCTGCCCGCCGCCGACCCGCCGCACCGCGCCGCCCCCGGCGCCACCGCCGAGCAGCGCGCGGCGATGCTCGATCTCGCGGTCGAAGGGCAGGGCGGCCTGCGCGTCGACCGCCGCGAACTGGCCCGCACCACCCCGAGCTGGACCATCGACACCCTGCGCGAGCTGCGCGCCGAATTCGGCGAGGCCGCGCCGCTGGCCTTCGTCGTCGGCGCCGACAGCCTGCACGGCCTGCCGACCTGGCGCGAGCCGCAGGCGCTGGTCGCCGGCGCGCACTGGATCGTCGCCGAGCGCCCGGGCAGCACCCTCGACGAGCACCTCCCGCCGGAGGCCACGCGGCTGGTCGCCGGGCGCTGGACCCGCGATCCCGAGGACCTGCGCCGCAGCCCGGGCGGGCGGGTGCTGCGCCTGCGCCACCCGCTGCAGCCGGAGTCGGCGACCGACATCCGCCGCCGGATCGCCGAGGGCGAAACCTGGCACCACCTCGTGCCGCCGGCGGTGGGCCGCTACATCGTCGAACATCGCCTGTACGGCGCGACCCCGGTGACGGTCCGGCCGTCGTCGACGCCGCGGGTATAATCCGGCCATTCCACCCGAGGACCGCTCTTGTCCAGTTCCAGCAACGCGCACGTGATCAAGACCGTGCTGCCCACGCCGCCCCCGGCCGCCGACGTCCTGCTGCGCCAGGTCCGGGCCGCGGTCGAGGACCTCAAGGCCAAGGACATCGTCGAGATCGACGTCCGCGGCAAGACCAGCGTCTGCGACTTCCTGCTGATCGCCTCGGGCACCTCGACCCGCCACGTCAAGTCGATCGCCGACGAGGCGGTGAAGAAGGTCAAGGAGCTCGACGTCCTGCCGCTGGGCGTGGAAGGCGAGCGCGAGGCCGAATGGGTGCTGGTCGATCTGGGCGACGTCGTGCTCCACGTCATGCTGCCGCGGGTGCGCGAGTTCTACGCGCTGGAGCGGCTGTGGACCGTCGGCGACCAGCCGCCGGAGCACGCCGACGCGGACTGAGGTCCGCCGCCGGTCGTCGATCCCGCCGTTCCGCCGTTCCGCCGCACGTCCCGGAGACGTCCGATGAGCGACCCCTACAACTCCGGCGCCGGCGGCCCGCCGCCGCGGCTGCCTGCATCCAGGCCCGCTTCCGCGCCCGCGGCCGCGCCGGCGCACCGCCCGCGGATGGCGCCGGCCACGCTCGGCGATACGATGGTCACCACCGCCTTCGAGCTGCCCGGCTACCGGGTCGTCGAGAACCTCGGCATCGTCCGCGGCATCGTCGTGCGCTCGCGTTCGGTGGTCGGCAATTTCATCGGCGGCCTGCAGACGCTGTTCGGCGGCAACATCACCATCTACACCGAGCTGTGCGAGCAGGCCCGCGCGGACACCTACCGCGACATGGTCGCCCACGCCCGGCAACTGCGCGCGAACGCGATCATCGGCATGCGCTACGACGCCACCGAGGTCATGGCCGGGCTCACCGAAGTGCTGTGCTACGGGACCGCCGTGGTCGTCGAGGCCGTCGTCGAGCCGGCCGAAGGCTGATCGGGCGACGATGAAGGCCCGCCTCGTCGCCGTCGGCGAACGCGCCCCGTCCTGGGTCGCGGAAGGCTTCGCCGAGTACCGCAAGCGACTGTCGCACTGGCTGCCGCTGGAACTGGTCGAAATCGAGCCGGGCCTGCGCGGCAAGGGCCGCGATCCGGCGCGCGCGACCGCCGACGAAGGCGCGCGCGTGCTCGCGGCGTTGCCGAAGTCGGCGCAGATCGTGGCGCTGGACGGCCGCGGCCGGCAGCATTCCTCCGAACAGCTTGCGCAGCGGCTGGAGCACTGGCGCGCCGGCGGCCGCGACCTGGCGTTCCTGATCGGCGGCCCGGAAGGCCATGCGCCCGACGTGCTGGCGCGCGCCGACGAACAGTGGTCGCTGGGCCCGCTGACGCTGCCGCACATGCTCGTCCGGCTGGTGCTGGCCGAACAGCTCTATCGCGCCGCGGCGCTGCTGGCGAACCATCCGTACCACCGGGCCTGAGCGGTTTCCCCGCCCTGCGCCGCGCGCCGCGGCGCGCGCGAACGGCCCCGCGACGTGCGCATGCGCACAGCGCGTGCGTGTGCGCGAGCGCGAAAGCGGGCGTCCGGCCGTTCATTGATGAACTGCGTCACGGTTCCCGTGGCCGCGGCCGTCTACCGTGCCGATCGTGCCGCCGCGGCGGCGCATCCGCGCGCCGCCCGCCGACGGCCGCGGCTCCTTCCCCCGTTCGGCGCGAGCGCCGGCGGCACGCCCTCCACGGCACGTGCCCCCGCGCTGTCCGCAGGTGAACCCATGCGTCCCTTCCCGATTCCGTCCGTCGCCGCGTCCCTCCTGCTGCTGCTCGCCGGCTGCGATATCGATCGCCTCCAGATCCGCATCGGCGAAGGCGCGGCGGTCCGCCGCCCGGCGGCCGCGGCCGCGCCGCGCAGTGTCCTCGCGATGCGCTCGCAGACCCCGCCGGCCGCGCCCGCCGCCGAACTGCTCGCGGCCGCCGCCGCTGCGAGCGCCACCGCGATCCGCCCGCTGCTGCCGCCCGCGGAGCGCTACGGCAACCTCGACGTCCGCCTGCATCCGGTCGAGGGCGTGGCCGCGGGCGCCCCGCAGCTGGTGACCTTCGGCGTGCCGTTCCCGCGCGGTTCGATCGACGCCGCCGGGCTGTCGACGGTGCGCGTGCTCGACGCGAAGGGCGTCGAGATCCCCGCGCATGTCGAACAGCTCACGCCGTGGCGGCACGTCGCCGACGCCGCCATCGACGGCAAGTCGGTCCGCGTCGCCCGCATCCAGTTGCGCTACAGCTTCGCCGCGCCGTATCCGGCGTCGGAGGCGATCCGGGTCGAATGGGGTTACCGCGCCCGCGCCGCGGACGTGGCGGCGCTGGAGAATCCGCGCAACGGCTGGCAGCCGGTGACCAGCGGCAGCTTCGTCGCCGGCGACGGCGTGTCCGAGCCGAAGGTGTACGCGGTGTTGCCGGCGGCGACGCTTGCCCGCGGCGTGCTGCGGATCGGGCCGATGCAGCCGTTCGCGCCGGAGATCGCCGCGACCCGCGACGACCCCGCGACCATGGACGCCACCGAGCACTATCCGCAGTACACCGAGCAGATGTACGCGGCCAAGAATTTCTTTTACTCGCACATCGGCGAGGACGACCCGCGGGTCACCGCCGCCAACCAGATCCCGTACAAGGGCGCCGAGGGCGAGCCCTGGCTGTACGACCGCGTGTCCGCGTTCTACGGCCTGTACTTCCGCAGCGGCTTCTTCAAGGCGCTGCGCGAGTCGGTGCGCGCGGCCGAGTTCTACCGCGTCAACCTCTATCCGCAGGGGACCACCCCCGACAGCGCGGTCGGCGCGTTCAAGCTGAAGAATCCGAATCCCGCCGCCTACATCGGCGGCAACGGCGCGATGTACAGCTACGGCGAAGGCCTGGCCTACACCCACTGGCTCACCGGCGACGACCTGGCGAAGGATGGCGCGAAGCTCGCGGCGAAGGCGCAGCAGGACGCCAACGACGAACCCGACCGCTGGTCGCCGACCAGCAGCTACACCGAGCGCCACATGGCGTTCAAGCTGATGGCGATGATCGTCGGCTATGAGCTCTACGGCGACGTGCCGTACAAGACCGGCGCGTCGAAAACCTACCGCGAGCGCGTGCAGACCCTGCTCGACAACTTGGTCTGGCACCAGAACGGCGCCGGCGGCGCGCTGCCGGCGAACCGCATCGACGGCGGACTGTGGAAATACGGCAGCCAGGAGGGCAACGGTCCGCAGGACCAGCTCGTGGTGAGCTTCTGGCAGACCCCGTTCATGGTCGATGCGATGATTCGCGCCTACGTGCTGACCGACCGCGCCGACGTCGCGAACTTCATCCGCCGCACCGGCACCGCGCTGAAGTACGGGGGCAAGTCGTATCCGCCGGCGCAGCGCCAGTACTACACCGACAAGCCGGAGAACCTCGGGCTTGTCGATTACGTGACCCTGGTCGACGGTTCGACCTACGCCGCCGACGGCGTCGGTCCGGAGCACGCGCTCGAGGTCGCTGGCGCGCTCGGCTGGGCGTACTACTTCAGCCGGCTGACCAACCAGCGCGACGACACGCTGAAACAGGCCGCGAACGACCTCTACCGCACCTACGACTACGAAGTGAACGACTGGACCCGGCCCACCGCGCCGGAGCTCGGCCTCACCGCGTACCGCACCAATCCGCCGCGCCGCTACAACTGGACCTACAAGACCAGCGGCAGCCTGTCGTGGTGCCTGTCGGACGTGCGCCGGGTCAGCAATTGAGTCGATGCGCGGCAGGCGTCGCGCGCGACACGTCCGTCGCGCGCCATATGCATTGCCGCACGACGCATGGCGCGGGCCGCGTGGTGCGGCCCGCGCTGCGCCCGGGCGCGGGCCTCAGCCCGCGTAGCGCGGATAGTCGGTGTAGCCCTTCGGGCCCGGCGTGTAGAACGTCGCGCTGTCCGGCGCCGCCAGCGGCGCGCCGTCGCGGATGCGTTCCGGCAGGTCGGGGTTGGCGATGAACGCCGCGCCGAACGCGACCGCGTCCACCTTGCCGGCGGCGATCGCCGCGTCGGCCTCCCCGGGGGTGTAGCCCATGTTGCCGATCAGCACGCCGTCGTAGACCTCGCGCGCCGGGGTCAGCACGTCGCCCTGCTGCTGGCCGAGGAAATCGCCGCGCATGACGTGCCAGTAGGCGAGATCGTAGTCGTTGAGGCGCTTGCCGAGCCAGCGGACCAGGCCGACCGGATCGCTGTCGCGCATGTCGTTGTAGCCGTTGAGCGGCGACACCCGCAGGCCGACGCGACGGCTGCCCCAGACGCCGCAGACCGCCTCCAGCACTTCCAGCAGCAGGCGCGCGCGATGTTCCAGCGGCCCGCCGTAGGGACCGCTGCGGCGGTTGCTGCCGTCGCGCAGGAATTCGTCGAGCAGGTAGCCGTTCGCGCCGTGGACCTCGACGCCGTCGAACCCCGCGGCCAGCGCGTTGCGCGCGGCCGCGGCGAAGCCGGCGACGATGCCGGGCAGTTCGGCGTCCTCGAGCGCGCGCGGCACCACGTAATCGACCTTGCCCTTCGGCGTGTGGACCTGATCGTTCTCGATCCGCAGCGCGCTCGGCGCGACCGGCTGCGCGTCGTCGTTGAGGTCGGGATGGCAGGCGCGGCCGCCGTGCCAGAGCTGCAGCACGATCCGTCCGCCGGCGGCATGCACGGCGTCGGTCACGCCCTTCCAGCCGGCGATCTGCGGCGCGCCGTAGATGCCCGGCTCGTGCCAGAACGCGGAGTTCCCGGCCATCGCCATCGTCGCCTCGGCGATGATCAGGCCCGCGCTCGCGCGCTGCGCGTAGTACTCGGCGATCAGCGGCCCGGCCACGTGGTCGCCTTCGGCGCGGCAGCGGGTCAGCGGCGCCATCAGGATGCGGTTGGGCAGCGACAGGTCGCCGGCCTGCAACGGGTCGAACAGGGACGTCATCGGGAGGTCCTGGGTGAGGGGCGATCAGTGTCGCAGCCCGACCCCGGCGCGATTGCAGACGATTGCGGAACGCAGCGGCGCATCGGCCGCGAAAAAGCCGCCGGTCGCGCGTCGGCGACCGGCGGCGGTCCGGGACCGTCCGCGAGGGAACGTCGGGACCCGGGGAACGGGCGGCGGCCTCGGCCGCGCTCTTCTCAGCCGCGCCCCTGTCAGCCGCGCTCCAGCGAGAAGTTCACCGGCACCAGGCCGTAGACCTGGATCGCGCGGCCCTCGCGGATCGCGGGCCGGAACTTCCACTTGCGCAGCACCTGGCGCTTCGCCGCGTCGTCCAGCCGGCGATTGCCGCTGCTGCGCTGGATCTCCACCTCCAGCGGCGTGCCGTCCACGTCGACCAGGACCTTCAGCACCACCGTCCCCTCGACGCCGGCCATCAGCGCTTCGCGCGGGTAGCTCGGCGGCGGCGCGAGCGCGTACTGCAGGCTTTCGGTGGTCAGCGGACCGGTCGGCGGCGGCGGATCGATCTTCGCGACTTCGGTGCCGGTGTTCGCCGGCGGCGGGATCGCCATCTCCGAGGTGGCCTCGGACAGCACCGGCGGTGGGGGCTCGACGACCGGCTGCTGGCGCACCACCGGCGGTGCGGTCTGGGTGTGCGGCTTCGGTGGCGTGACCTCCTGAATCGGCGGGGGCGGCGGGGGCGGCTTCGGCCGGTCGAGCGAAACGACCGTGGTGTTCTCCGGCGGTGCGATCGCCACCGGTGCCGACACCGGCACCAGCAGCAGCATCAGCGCGGCGATGTTCAGCGCGATCGCGCCGGCGAGGCCGGCGATGCGGGCGGGCTGGACCGCGGCGAGCGCCTGGGCGAAGCCGGCGGGGCGGGCGTGGGCGTGCCGGGTGTGGGCGTGCGAAGCGGCGAGGATCATGACGCACCTCCGTCGTGGGATTCGACGATAGGAACGGCGCAGCGACGGCCGCGGGGTTGGACCGGCGAAACTTTTTTTCCCGGGGCCGTAAACGCGACGTTTCCATAGCCCGAAGCGCGACTTTTCCAGAACCAGAAGCGCGACACCCGCCGGAGGGCGGGTGTCGGGGAAAAACGCCTGGAGGCGGGCGCGGCTGGGCGGGTGCGGCTCAGTCGCCCAGTTCGAACACCACGTCCAGGTTCGCCGACAGCGAGGTCTCGCCGGGCGACACCGGCGGCGAACCGGCGTCCATCGCCGCCATCTTCATCATCGGCATCGGGCCAGGGGCGTCCATGCCGCCGCCTTCGCCGATGCTGACGATGCGCTTGATCCGCATGCCCAGCGTCGAGGCGTACATCGCGGCGCGGGCCTGGGCCTGCTTCAGCGCGTTGCGGCGGGCTTCGTCGTAGACCGCGTCCGGCTGGTCGATCTCGAAGCTGGGGCCGTTGATCTGGTTGGCGCCGTTGGCGACCAGCGCGTCGAGCACCTTGCCCAGCTTGTCGAGGTCGCGGACCTTGACGTTCACGGTGTTGTTGGCCTGGTAGCCGGTGATCGCCGGCGGCTGGTTCTCGGCGTAGCGGTACTGCGGGAACAGGCCGATGCCGGCGGTCTGCACGTCGCGCTCGGCGATGCCGGCGGCGCGGATCGCGGCCATCACCTTCTCCATCTGCGCCGAATTGGCGCGCATCGCGGCGTTGGCGTCGGCCGCCTGGGTGACCACGCCTGCGGACAGGGTGGCGACGTCCGGCTTGCGGCTGGCGTGGCCCTCGGCGGAGACAGAGAGCAGGGTGCCGCGCTCGGCGGACGGGGAGGACTGGGCGGAAGCGGTCATGGCGAGACCCGGAAGCAGGAGGATGGCGAGGGCGGCGGCGAAGCGGGGCAGCGGGGAAGCGGGGCGGGGCGACATGCGGGGCTCCTTGTCGAGGCGATGCGTCGGAATGGTCCGGGGGACCGGGTGAACGCTCTGTGAGCCCGGTCGGGGTTCGCCGAGGGGGCGGTCGGGCGGATGCGATCCGCAAGGTATCCTAGCCGGATGTTGCATCTTGCCTCGAAATCCCCCCGCCGCCGCGAACTGCTGGCGAAACTCGGCCTCGACTTCGGGGTGCTCGACCTTGACCTGCCGGAGACCCCCGCGCCGGGCGAACCGCCGGACGACTACGTCCGCCGGGTCGCGCGCGAGAAGGCCGGCGCCGGCCTGCTGCTGGTGGTCGGCCAGCCCGGCGCGGTGGTGCTGGGCGCCGACACCGAGGTCATCCTCGACGGCCGCGTCTACGGCAAGCCCGCCGACGCCGCGGACGCCGCGCAGATGCTGCGCAGCCTGTCCGGACGCACCCACCGGGTGGTCTCGGCGGTGTCGGTGGTCGATGCCGGGCGCGAGCTGCAGGCGATGAGCGTCTCCGAGGTGCGTTTCGCCGCGCTGTCGGAAGACGACATCGCCGATTACCTCGACACCGGCGAGTGGGCCGGCAAGGCCGGCGCCTACGCCATCCAGGGCCGCGCCCAGGCGTTCATCGCGCACCTCTCGGGCAGCTACTCCGGGGTGATGGGGCTGCCGCTGCACGAGACCGCCGGGCTGCTGCGCGAGATCGGCGCGATGCCCGCCCGCGCCGTCGCGGGGGCCGCGGCATGAGCGAGGAGATCCTGATCAACGTCACTCCGCGCGAGACCCGCGTCGCGGTGGTCGAGAACGGCATGCTCCAGGAGCTGCACATCGAGCGCGGCTGGCGCCGCGGCGTGGTCGGCAACATCTACAAGGGCCGGGTGCAGCGGGTGATGCCCGGCATGCAGGCGGCGTTCGTCGAGATCGGGCTGGACCGCGCGGCCTTCCTGCACGCCAACGACATCGTCCGCACCAGCAGCCAGGCGCCGGTCGACGCGGTGCTGGAAACGGCGCTGGAGAGCGCGGTGGACGGCGACGGCGACGCGGTCGCGGTGGCCGCGCCGAGCGTCGCCCAGGCGCCGGCCACGACGGTCCAGGCGGTGCCGCCGATCACCGAACTGCTGCGCGAGGGCCAGGAGATCGTGGTCCAGGTGGTCAAGGACCCGATCGGCAGCAAGGGCGCGCGCCTGACCACCCAGATCAGCATCCCGTCGCGCTATCTGGTGCTGTTGCCGCATTCCAAGGTGATCGGCGTGTCCTCGCGCATCGAGGACGAGGCCGAGCGCCAGCGCCTGAAGACGCTCGTGGCGGCGCAGAACGCGCAGGCCGCCTGCGGCTACATCGTGCGCACCAACGCCGAGGGCCAGCCCGAGGAGGCGCTGGCCGAGGACATCGCCTACCTCGCCCGCGCCTGGGCGCTGATCGAGCGCAACGTCGGCGCCGTCGGCATCGGCCGCTGCGTGTACGAGGACCTCAGCCTGCCGATGCGCGCGGTGCGCGACCTGATGCGCCGCGACGTGGAGAAGGTGAAGGTCGATTCGCGCGAGACCTGCGAGAAGCTGCGCACGTTCGCCGCCCAGTTCATGCCCGGCCTCGCCGAGAAGATCGAGCACTACGCCGGCCAGCGCCCGGTGTTCGACCTCTACGGCGTGGAGGACGAGATCCAGCGCGCGCTGGACAAGGAAGTGCCGCTGAAGTCGGGCGGCTACCTGGTCATCGACCAGACCGAGGCGATGACCACGATCGACGTCAACACCGGCTCGTTCCTGGGCCAGCGCAACCTCGAGGAAACCGTCTACCGCACCAACCTCGAAGCGGCGCAGGCGGTGGCGCGGCAGCTGCGGCTGCGCAACCTCGGCGGGATCATCATCATCGACTTCATCGACATGATCGACCCCGAGCATCGCCGGCAGGTGCTGCGCACGCTGGAGAAATCGCTGGCCCGCGACCACGCCAAGACCACGGTCTACGACTTCTCGCCGCTGGGCCTGGTCGAGATGACCCGCAAGCGCACGGTCGAGAGCCTGCAGCGCCAGCTCAGCGAGCCCTGCCACGAATGCGGCGGGCGCGGCACCCTGAAGACCGCCGAGACCGTGACCTACGAGGTGTTCCGCGAGATCACCCGCGCGGTGCGCCAGTTCGACGCGGCGCGGCTGCTGGTGATCGCCTCGCCGAAGGTGGTGGCGCGGATCACCGAGGAGGAATCGCCCGCGGTCGCCGAACTGGAGGAGTTCCTCGGCAAGACCATCCGCTTCCAGGCGGACGAGCAGTACACCCAGGAGCAGTTCGATGTCGTGCTGCTCTGAGGCGCGACCGGCCGGGCGGGCGGTCGCCTGATGCCGGTGTCGATGCGTCGCCGGCTGCGCCTGGCGCGTCGAGGGCTGTGGTACCTCACCGCGGTTTCGCTGGTGCTGATGGCGCTGGGCGCGGCCATCCTCAGCCAGTTGCTGCCGCTGGCCGAACGCCATCCCGACCGCATCGCCGAATGGCTGAGCGCGCGCGCGGGGCGGCCGGTGCGGTTCGATCGCCTCGATACCGAATGGACCCGGCGCGGCCCGCTGCTGCGGCTCGACGGCCTGCGCGTCGGCGAGGGCGCGGGCGCGGTGTCGATCGGCGCCGCGGAAATCCTGGTCTCGCAGTACGCCGGCCTGCTGCCGGGACGCTCGTTCACCGAACTGCGCGTGCGCCACCTCGCGCTCACCCTCGAGCGCGCCGACGACGGCAGTTGGCGGGTGCGCGGCCTGCCCGGACAGGCCCAGGGCGGCGATCCGCTGGGCTCGCTGGAGGGCCTGGGCGAGCTGCAGGTGATCGACGCCAGGCTCGGCATCTCCGCGCCGTCGCTGGGCATCGACACCACCGTGCCGCACGTCGACGTGCGCCTGCAGGTGAACGGGCCGCGGGTGCGCAGCGGGCTGCGCGCGCGGATGCGCGCCGACGCCGCGCCGGTCGATTTCGTGCTGGACTTCGACCGCGTGCGCGGCGACGGCCGGCTCTACGCCACCGGCCGCGAGCTGCGCCTGGCGGACTGGTCGTCGCTGCTGAAGGTCGGCGGCGTCGATGTCGTGGGCGGCGCCGGTCGCGCCGAACTCTGGGCGACGCTGCGCCATCGGCAGGTGTCCGCGATCGCCGTCGACGGCGATCTGCGCCGGCTGCGGCTGCGCGGCGCGGCCCTCGCCGACGCCGCCGCCGGCGCGCGGCCGGTGGCCGAGTTCGCGCAGTTGACGACGGTCGCGCGCTGGCGCGTCCGCGACGGCGACTGGCGCCTGGACGCGTCGCGCCTGCAGATCCACGCCGACGCCGGCAGCCGGCCGCAGGTGCTGGATGGGCTGGCGATCGCCGGCGGCCGCCACTACGGCCTGCGCGCCGAGCGCATCGACGCCGGGCCGCTGTTCGCGGTGGCCGCGCTCAGCGACCGGCTGTCGCCGAAACTGCGGCGCTGGCTGCAGGCGGCGCATCCCGGCGCGGTGCTCGAAGCGGTGCAGGTCGCCGGCGAACGCGGCGGTGCGATGCGCGCGACCGCGCGGGTGCGCGGGCTCGGGTTCGCGCCGGTCGCCAACACCCCGGGCCTGTCCGACCTCGCCGGCACCCTGCGCGGCGACGGCGACGGTTTCGCGTTCGCGTTCGATCCGGCCGCGAAGCTGCGGTTCGACTGGCCGACCGGGTTCGGCCCGACCCACGTCGTCGGCCTGCGCGGCGAGGCGGTGGCCTGGCGCGACGAAGCCGGCGGCTGGCGGGTGGAAACGCCGGCGCTGCGCATCGACGGCGACGGCTACGGCGCCGACCTGCGCGGCGGCCTGTGGTTCCAGGGCGACGGCAGCCGGCCCTGGCTCGGCATCGCCGCCGATCTCGACGATGCGCAGGCGCCGGTCGCCAAGCGGTTCTGGCCGAAGTTCACGATGTCGCCGGCGCTGGTGCGCTGGCTCGACACCGCGCTGATCGCCGGGCGCGTGCGCGACGGCCGCGCGGTGGTCGCGGGCGAGCTGGAGGACTGGCCGTTCAAGTCGATCGCCGGCGCGCCGCCGAAGGGCGTGTTCGACGCCCGCGCCACGCTGCAGGACATGCGCGTGAAGTTCCACGACGAGTGGCCGGCCACCGCCGACATGGACGCCGACATCGCGTTCGTCGACAACGGTTTCTCGGTCAACGGCAAGGCGGTGCTGGGCGAGGTCGGGATCCGCGCCTTCGACGCCGGCATCCCCGACTACGGCGCCGGCGCGCTGGGCATCCACGCCCGCGCCGACGCCGACGCCGCGAAGCTGCTGGCGCTGCTGCGCCAGAGTCCGCTCAGGCGCGAACACGGCAAGGTGCTGTCGACGCTGTCCGCCGACGGCCCGGTCGCCGCCGACTTCGGGCTGGAACTGCCGCTGCACGGCCCGCTGCCGCACCGGCCGAAGATCGCCGGCAGCGTCGAGCTGCACGGCGCGAAGCTGGCCGAGTCGGAGTGGAAGCTCGCGTTCTCCGGCGTGACCGGGAAGGCGCGCTACGACGAGAACGGGTTCAGCGCCGACGGCCTGCGCGCGCAGTACGACCGCCAGGACGGCAAGCTCTCGCTGCGCGCCGGCGCCGGCCACGTCCGCGACCGCCGGCAGGGCTTCGAGGCCGAGCTGGAAGCGTCGATGACCAGCGACGACCTGCTCGCGCGCGTGCCCGACCTGGCGTGGCTGCGCCCGCACGTGCGCGGGCGCTCGCGCTGGACCGCGGGGATCGCGATTCCCGCCGGCGCGGGCCCCGCCGCCGGCGCGAACGCGATCACCCGCCTGCAACTGCGCTCGGACCTGGTCGGCACCGCGTTCGACCTGCCGGCGCCGATGGACAAGCCGGCCGGCGCCGCGCTGCCGACGACGCTGGACCTGCCGCTGCCGGTCGGCAAGGGCGAGCTCGCGCTCGCCTTCGGCCAGCGGCTCGCGCTGCGGGTGCGGCAGACCCGGGACCAGCTCGGCATCCGCGCGGCGTTCGGCAGCGATCGCGTCGCCGAAGCGCCGCCGGCCTCCGGGCTGGTGCTCGGCGGCCGCGCGCCGACCCTCGACGCGATCGGCTGGATCGCGCTCACCGGCAGCGGTTCCGGCGGCAGCCGCCTGCCGCTGCGCCGGGCCGACGTGAGCGCCGACCACCTGCTGCTGCTCGGCGGCGATTTCCCCGACACCCGGCTGCAGATCGCGCCGGCGAACAACGCCCTCGCCGTGCAGATCGACGGCGCCGCGCTGGCCGGCAGCGTGCTGGTGCCCGACGGCAGCGGCGGCACGCTCGCCGGCCACCTGCAGCGCGCCCACTGGCGCGCCCAGGCCGGGACCGCGGCGCCGGCGGCGGGCGCGGGCGCGGCCGGCGACGACGGCGGTTTCGACCCGGCGAGCGTGCCGGCGATCGCGCTGCGCGTGGACGACCTGCGGATCGGCGACGCCGCGCTGGGCGAGGCGCAGTTCCGCTCGCGCCCGTCCGCCACCGGCATGACCGTGGAGCAACTGCAGACCCGCGGCCCCAAGCGCAGGATCGACGCCACCGGCGAATGGGCCGGTCGCGGCGCGGCGGCCCGCACCCGGTTCGACGCGCACATCGCCAGCGAGGACTTCGGCGATCTGCTCGGCGACCTCGGCATGGGCAACCGGGTCGGCGCGGGCAAGGGCGAGGTGCGGTTCGCCGCGCAGTGGCCCGGCAGCCCGATGGGCTTCCGGCTCGGCGCGCTCGACGGCGAGCTGAAGATCGACGTGCGCGACGGCCGCCTGGTGCAGGTCGAGCCCGGCGGCACCGGGCGCGTGCTCGGCCTGCTCAGCCTGGCCCAGTTGCCGCGGCGCCTGACCCTGGATTTCCGCGATTTCTTCAACAAGGGATTCGCGTTCAACACCCTCGCCGGCACCGTGCGCTTCGGCGACGGTAGCGCGCGCAGCGACGACCTCGCGATCGACGGCCCGGCCGCGCGGATCAACATCCGCGGCGCGGCCAACCTGCGCGCGCAGACCTTCGACCAGACCATCGAGGTGCTGCCCAAGGCCGGCAACCTGCTGACCGCGGTCGGCGCGATCGCCGGCGGCCCGGTGGGCGCGGCGGTGGGCGCGGTGGCGAACGCGGTGCTGCAGAAGCCGCTGGGCCAGGCCGCGGCGAAGAACTACCGGGTCACCGGGCCGTGGAAGGACCCGAAGGTCGAGGTGCTCGAACGCGCCGACGTTTCGTCGCGCGCCCCGCCCGGGACGGGTTGAGTCCGTCGCCGTCCGCCACCATTCCCCTTTCATGCCCTCCACGGAATCCGCGATGTCATCGATGCCCGCGCCCGCCGACAACTCCCTGCCCGAAGCGCGCCTGCTGGCGCCCGCCGGGCTCGATGCCGGCGGCCTCGATCGCGCGTTCGCGCAACTGCTCGGCCCGGGCATCGACTTCGGCGACCTGTATTTCCAGCACAGCCGCCGCGAGGCCTGGACGATGGAGGACGGCATCGTCCGCGACGGTTCGCACGCGATCGACCAGGGTGTCGGGGTGCGCGCGATCTCGGGCGAGAAGACCGGCTTCGCGTATTCGGACGAGATCCACGCCGACGCGCTGCTCGCGGCCGCGCGCAGCGCGCGGGCGATCGCCCGCGACGGCCATGCGCAGGCGCCGCGGCCGGTCGCGCGGATGGACGGCCCGGCGCCGCTGTACCCGGCGATCGATCCGATCGACGCCTTCGCCAACGCCGCCAAGCTCGACGCGATGCGCCGGGTCGACCGGCTGCTGCGCGCCGCCGATCCGCGCGTGCGCCAGGTGACGGTGTCGCTCAGCGCGTCGCTGGACACGATCTTCGTCGCCCGCAGCGATGGCGTGACCGCCGGCGACGTGCGCCCGCTGGTGCGCCTCAATGTGCAGGTGATCGTCGAGCAGAACGGCCGCCGCGAATCGGCGACCTCCGGCTACGGCGGGCGCTACGGCTACGACGAGCTGCTGGCCGGCGACCGTCCCGAGCAGTGCGCGCGCGAGGCGCTGCGGCTGGCGCTGGTGAACCTGGAGGCCGTCGACGCCCCCGCCGGCACGATGCCGGTGGTGCTGGGCCACGGCTGGCCGGGCGTGCTGCTGCACGAGGCGGTCGGCCACGGCCTGGAAGGCGACTTCAACCGCAAGGGCACCTCGACCTACGCCGGCCGCGTCGGCCAGCGCGTGGCCGCGCCGGGGGTCACCATCGTCGACGACGGCACCCTGCCGGGGCGGCGCGGGTCGCTCACGGTCGACGACGAGGGCACGCCCACCAGCAGCACCACGCTGATCGAGGACGGGGTGCTGGTCGGCTACATGCAGGACACCCACAACGCGCGCCTGATGGGCGTCGCGCCGACCGGCAACGGGCGCCGCGAATCGTTCGCGCACCGGGTGATGCCGCGGATGACCAACACCTACATGCTCGCCGGCGAGCACGACCCCGAGGACATGATCCGCTCGGTGAAGAAGGGCCTGTACGCGGTCAATTTCGGCGGCGGCCAGGTCGACATCACCAGCGGCAAGTACGTGTTCTCGGCGACCGAGGCCTACCTCATCGAGGACGGCCGGATCACCGCGCCGGTGAAGGGCGCGACCCTGATCGGCAACGGCCCGGAGACGATGCAGCGGGTGACGATGATCGGCCACGACCTCGAACTCGACCAGGGCGTCGGCACCTGCGGCAAGGACGGCCAGAGCGTGCCCGTCGGCGTCGGCCAGCCGTCGCTGCTGATCGACCGGCTGACGGTGGGCGGGACCCGGGCGTGATCCCGGCAACCGGGACGTCAGCCTTCGCTGTCGTCGCGCCCGTCCGCCGCGTCCGCGACCGCATCGTCCGCCGCCTCGTCGGGCGTGGCCGTGCCGAACAGTTCGCGCAGTTCGCGGAACAGTTCGCGGTAGGCGTGCGGCGGCTTGTTCTTGAGCTTTTCCTCGTGCGCGTTGCGCGCGAGCTGGCGCAGGCGCTGGCGGTCCGCGTTCGGGTATTCGACCAGGAATTCGGCCAGCGCCGCGTCGCCGTCGGCGATCAGGCGTTCGCGCCACGCCTCGGCGCGGTGCAGCAGCGCCGCCTCGATGCGTCCGGCCTGGCCGTTGGCGTCGAGCGCGTCGCGGATCGCCTCCAGCGTCTCGTCGTCTTCCCGGCGCATCTGTTTCGCCAGATACTGCAGCTGGCGCTTGTGCGCGACGTGCGAGGTGATGCGCCGGGTCTCGTCGATGTGCGGGACCAGGTGCGCGGGCACGGGCAGCCGCCCCACCTGCTGCGGGGTCAGCGCCGACAACTGGCGCGCGAGTTCGAGCACCTCCAGCGCCTCCCGACGCTGCTGGCTGCGACTGGGCGAGAAGAACTCGCCGCTTTCGGGGTCTTTGCCTCTCATCGCGACAGGATAATCCATTGAACGTCACCGCTTCCGTTTCCGCGCCCGCCGTCGACGACAGCCAGGCCCGCCTGGACCGCCTGTCGGAACTGGCGCGCGACGTCCTCGCCCGGGCCAGGGCCCAGGGCGCCGACCAGGCCGAGGTCGCCTGCGACGAGGATCGCGGGCTGGAAGTGTCGGTGCGCATGGGCGCGGTGGAGAGCGTGGAATCGACCCGCGACCGCTCGGTCGCGCTCACCGTCTACTTCGGCAAGCGCAAGGGCAGCGCCAGCACCGCCGACCTGCGGCCGGAGAGCCTCGAGGCCACCGTCGCCCAGGCCTGCGCGATCGCCCGCCACACCGAGGAGGACCCGGCGTCCGGGCTGGCCGACCCCGAGCGCATGGCCACCGACCTGCGCGAGTTCGACGCCTGGCACCCGTGGGCGCTGGACGCCGACACCGCGGTCGATCTGGCGCTGGCCTGCGAGGCGGCCGGCCGCGACGCCGATCCGCGCATCGCCAATTCCGACGGCGCCACGGTCGCGACCAGTTCGGCGATCGGCGTCTACGCCAATTCGCACGGGTTCCTGGGGCGGATGCGCGACACCCAGCATTCGCTGGTCTGCGGCCTGATCGCCGGGCAGGGCGACGCCATGCAGCGCGACCAGTGGTACAGCGTGGCGCTCGCCCGCGAAGACCTGGAAACGCCCGAGGCGGTCGGCCGCCGCGCCGCCCAGCGGGTGCTCGCCCGGCTCGACCCGCGGACCCTGCCGACCGGCACGATGCCGGTGCTGTTCCACGCCGAGGTCGCGCGCACCCTGATCGGCAACCTGGTCAACGCGGTCACCGGCCCCGCGCAGTACCGCGGCGCCAGCTTCCTGCTCGGCGCGGCGGGACAGCGGGTGCTGCCGGAGTGGTGCGCGATCCGCGAGCGCCCGTTCCTGGTGCGCGGGCTGCGCTCGGCGGCGTTCGACGCCGAGGGCGTCGCCACCCGCGAGTCCGACCTCGTCCGCGACGGCGTGCTGCAGCGCTACGTGCTCGGCAGCTATTCGGCGCGCCGCCTCGGACTGGAGACCACCGGCAACGCCGGCGGCGTATTCAACCTGGAGGTCGCCGCGAATGCCGGCGGCCTCGACGACCTGCTGCGGGGCATGGGCTCGGGCCTGCTGGTGACCGAGCTGATGGGGCAGGGGGTGAACCTCACCACCGGCGACTACTCGCGCGGCGCGGCCGGTTTCCTGGTCGAGAACGGCCGCATCGTCCACCCGGTCGACGGCATCACCATCGCCGGCAACCTGCGCGACATGCTGCTGTCGATCGAGGCCATCGGCGACGATCCAGACCCGCGGAGCCCTACCCGCACCGGTTCGATCCTGGTCGGCAGGATGACCGTCGCCGGGTCCGTTTGACGTTTATATCGGCAGCGGCCATGCTCGCGTCCGACCCGGACGTCGAGCCGGGCTCGGCCTACGAACGTCACATCGAATCCCTGGGGAAACACCGAATGAGCACCGAAAACGAATACATCGCTCCGCCGCCGGCCCCGACCGGCACGCCGCCCGAGGACCAGCGCACGCTGGCGCTGATCACCCACCTGTCCGGCATCGTCCTGGGCTTCATCGTGCCGCTGATCATCTGGCTGGTGAACAAGGACCAGGCGGGCAAGGACTTCATCAACGACCAGTCGAAGGAAGCGCTGAACTTCCAGATCACGCTGCTCATCGTCTACGTCATCGGCATCGTGCTGAGCATCATCCTGATCGGCGCGCTCATCAACTTCGCCGCGTGGATCGCCTGCATCGTGTTCAGCATCATCGGCGGCCTCAAGGCCAACAGCGGCGTCGCCTATCGCTACCCGTTCGCGCTGCGCCTGATCAAGTAATCGCGTCACCCTGCGGTCCCGCCGCGAACGAACGCCCCCGGCCCGCGCCGGGGGCGTTTTTTTGCGCCCGCGGTCAACCCGGCGCGCGCCGCCGCGTTTCCGTCGTGGTCTTTCGCGACGGAGCAGGCGATGAACGAGACGAGCGCGACCGCGGCGGTCAACCGTTTCGGACTGGGCGCGAAGCCCGGCGAGCTCGCGCAGGCGCGCGATCCGCGCGGCTGGCTGCGGGCGCAACTGCGGGCGGGCCCGGACCTCGCCGCGTTCGCCGGCCTGCCCGACAGCGGCGAGCTGCTGCGTCGCCAGAACGCGTACCGGCAGGCGCGGCGACAGGATCGCCGTAAGGACCCCGAGCAGGAAGCCCCGCCGTCCGCATCGGACCGGCCCGCGCCCCGGGCCGGGACGCCGCAGGCGGCGGCCGCGCGCGAACGCTCGCCGCTGCAGCAGGCGCTGCGGCGCGACGCCTTCGACGACCTCGGCCTGCGCTACCGCGTCGCCGCGGCCACCGATGCGCCGTTCGTCGAGCGGCTGGTGCATTTCTGGTCCAACCACTTCGCGATCTCGATCGACAAGAACCAGGCGCGGCTGATGGCCGCGCCGATGGAGCGCGAGGCGATCCGGCCGCACGTCACCGGCCGCTTCGCCGATCTGCTGCTGGCGGTCGAGACCCATCCGGGCATGCTGCTGTACCTCGACAACGCCGCGTCGATCGGCGACGACTCGATGCTGGCCCGCCGCGCCGTGCGCCGGCAGCCCAAGCGCAAGCTCGGCCTCAACGAGAACCTCGCGCGCGAGATCCTCGAACTGCACACGCTCGGCGTGAACGGCGGCTACGCCCAGCAGGACGTGATCGAACTGGCGAAGGCGATCACCGGCTGGGGCACGCCGCTGCCGCGCGACGCGGGACGTGCCGGCGACGGCGGCGGCTACGCCTACCGTCCGGTCGCGCACGAACCCGGCGCGCGCAGCGTGCTCGGCAGACGCTACGCCGACGACGGCGAGGCCCAGGGCCGCGCGATCCTGCGCGATCTCGCGGTGCATCCGGCGACCGCCAGGCACCTCGCCTTCAAGCTCGCGCGGCATTTCGTCGCCGATGCGCCGCCGCCGGCGCTGGTCGAGCGCATGGCCGCGGCCTACCTGCGCAGCGGCGGCGAACTGACCGCGCTGTACACGGCGATGATCGACGACGACGCGGCGTGGTCGGACGCGGCCCGCAAGTTCAAGTCGCCGCAGGATTTCGTGGTCTCGGCGATGCGCGCCGGCGGGATCGCGCTGGATCGCAATCCGCCGGTGCTGCTGCGCCTGCTGCAGGCGCTGGGCCAGCCGAGTTTCACCCCGCGTTCGCCGGCAGGCTTCCCGGACACCGCCGCCGACTGGGCCAGCGGCGATGCGCTGCGCAAGCGGCTGCAGGCCGCCGCCGCGCTCGCCGGCCAGGTGTCGGCGGAGCGGCGGCCGCTCGACCTGGCCGCGGCGGTGCTGGGCCCGGCGGCGGCGCAGGGCCCGCTGGCCGACGCGCTGCGCCGCGCCGGTTCGCCGCAGGAAGGCTTCGCCCTGCTGTTCTCCAGTCCCGCGTTCCAGTGGAGGGTGTGATGACCGATCCGCGCATGACCCGTCGCCGCTTCCTCGCCGCGCTCGGCGGCACCGCGGCGCTGACCCTGTGGCCGGGCCTGTCGCCCGCGGCAAGCGGCGGCGCGCAGACGCGCCTGCTGGTGGTGCTGCTGCGCGGCGCGATGGACGGCCTGCACCTGCTGCCGCCGTCCGACGACGCCGACTACCGCCGCCTGCGCGGCGCGCTGGCGGTGGCCGACGCGCAGCCGCTGGACGGCCATTTCGGCCTGCATCCGAAGCTGTCCTTCGCGCACGGCCTGTACGCGCAGCGCGAGCTGCTGCCGATCGTCGCGGTGGCGCCGCCGTACCGCCAGCGTTCGCACTTCGATGCGCAGGACTGCCTCGAGAACGGCACCGCCGCGCCCGGCGGCGCGCGCGACGGCTGGATCGGCCGCTGCATCGGCGCGATGGCCGCCGACGAGGGCGTGGCGATCGCCCAGGTGATGCCGCTGGCGATGCGCGGTTCGACCCGCGCCGAGCTGTGGTCGCCGCCGCTGCCGCGGCCGGTGCCGGACGCGCTGATGCAGCAGTTGCAGCCGCTGTACGCCGCCGACCCGGCGCTCGCGCCGATGTTCGCCGACGCCATGGCCGAAGCCGACATGGATCGCAGCGATGGCGCGCGCGGCGCGTTCCGGCTGCCCGAGGCGATGGCCGCCGCGGCGAAGCGGATGCAGGGCGCGCAGGCGGCGCGGATCGGTTTCGTCGAGGACACCGGCTGGGACACCCATCGCGGCCAGCAGGCGGCGCTGGAGCGCAAGTTCGGCGAACTCGACGCCGGCCTGCGCGCGTACCGCGAGGGCATGGGCGGCGACTGGGCGCGCAGCGTGGTCGTCGTCGTCACCGAATTCGGCCGCACCGCGGCGGCCAACGGCAGCGCCGGCACCGACCACGGCGTCGGCGGCATGGCGCTGCTGGCCGGCGGCGCGGTCCGCGGCGGCCGCGTCGGCGGCGACTGGCCGGGGCTGTCGCCGACGGCGCTGCACGAAGGCCGCGACCTGCGCCCGACCACCGACCTGCGCGCGCTGTTCAAGGGCGTGCTCGCGACCCACCTGCGGGTGCCGGAGGCGGCGCTGGAGACGCGGATCTTCCCGGACAGCCGCGCGATCCGGCCGCTCGACGGGCTGCTGCGCGGCTGACTTCCGGCAGGGTGTCTTCGGTTGGCTTGCCTGCGCCGGCGCAGGCCCCATCCTGTGCCTGCGGCGGAGCATTCCGGCGCGCCCGGCGGGGGCCTGCCCCGCGAGGAGATCCGCATGAACGACACCCTCCCTCCGCTCGAAACCGCCGTCGCCGAACCGCCCGCGGTCGAGGCCCCGTCCAGCGACCGCACCTGGGCCGCCGCCGCGCACCTGTCGGCGCTGGTCGCCGCGCTGATGACGTCCTGGTTCGCCGGTGTCGCCGGCGCCGTGGCCGCGTTCGTGGTCTGGCTGCTGGTGCGCGACAAGTCGGCGTTCGCGGCGGCCCACGCCAAGGAGGCGCTGAACTTCAACTTCAGCATGTTCCTGTACGCGGTCGCGAGCATCGTGCTGGTGGTGTTCACCCTCGGCCTCGGGCTGATCATCGCGGTGCCGCTGTGGATCGCGATGGCGATCGCCTGGCTGGTGTTCACCATCGTCGCGACGGTCAAGGCCTACGACGGCGAGGTCTACCGCTATCCGGTGACGATCCGGATGTTCTGAGCGGTACCTGGCGTTTCCGGCGACGCGGCGATCCGCCGCGTCGCCGTCCTCCTCGCGGCGCGGTCAGCCGACGCTTGAATCGCGAAGGCCGAATCGCAGCGATCGAAGCGCAGCAATCGAATCGCGGCCGGCCGCTCGGGATCGCCGCGACACGCCCCGGCGATGCAGCGTTTCGCGCGCCGGCGCACCGTTCGCCGCTTCCGCCTCCTCTGTGTCCGGGTACGCGCCCGATGCGCGTGCGATCCGTCCCGCCCGAGGAGAGAGACCATGCGCCTGCAACCGCCCCAGGCCGCGCCGCGACTGCCGCTGACCGACATCGACGGGCGTCCCGTCGTCGTCGGCGAGGGCCGGCGCATGCTGCTGTCGGTGTTCCGCGAAGCCAGTTGCCCGTTCTGCAACGTCCGCGTCTACGCCCTGACCCACGACCACGACGACCTGCGCGCGCTCGGCCTCGACGTGGTGGTGATCTTCCATTCCGACGAACAGGACGTGCGCCGCTTCATCGCGCGCCAGCCGCGGCCGTTCCGGATGGTCGCCGACCCGCTGGGATGCGCCCACGAGGCCTTCGGCGCCGAGCGCTCGTCGCTGCGCAAGCTGCGCGCGATGTTCACCCGCTTCCCGGCGATGCTGCGCGGCCTGCGCCTGATCGGCGCGACCGCCGGCGGGCGGCGTCCGGGCGATCTGATCCCGGCCGACTTCCTGATCGACGGCGACGGCCGGGTGGCGGAGACCTGGTACGGCCGCGACGCCGGCGACCACATCCCGCTGGCGCGGGTGCGTGCGTTCGCGGCGGCGGGGCGGCCGGTCGCGCCGGGCCGCTTGCGCGCGGCCGGCTGAGCGTGCCCGGCTGCGCTGACTCAGCGGTCGCGTTCGACGACCTGCCGGGCCAGCGCGGCGAGCACGTCGGCGTCCGCGCCGAACGGCGCCAGCGCGGCGCGCATCGCTTCGGCCTGTTCGGCCAGCGCGGCGCGGGCGCCGTCGACGCCGAGCAGGGCGGGGAAGGTGGCCTTGTTCTGCGCGAGGTCCTTGCCGGCGGTCTTGCCCAGCGTCGCGCTGTCGCTTTCGATGTCGAGCAGGTCGTCGCGGATCTGGAACGCGAGTCCGAGCGCGTCGGCGTAGCGGTCGAGCGCGGCCGCGGCGTCCGCGTCGGCGGCTCCGGCGATCGCGCCCAGCCGCACCGCGCAGCGCAGCAGCGCCCCGGTCTTCAGCGCGTGCAGCCGGCGCAGTTCGCCCAGCGCGATGTCGCCGCCGCGCCCGGTGGCGTCGATGTCGAACGCCTGGCCGCCGCACATGCCGGCGGCGCCGGCGGCGGTCGCCAGCTCGCGGACCATCGCGATCCGCGCTTCGGCCGCGATCGGGCCATCGGCGAGGACGCGGAAGGCCAGCGATTGCAGCGCGTCGCCGGCGAGCACGGCGGTCGCCTCGTCGAACGCCACGTGCACCGTCGGCTGGCCGCGACGCAGCGCGTCGTCGTCCATCGCCGGCAGGTCGTCGTGGACCAGCGAGTAGGCGTGGATCAGCTCCACCGCCGCGGCCGGGGCGTCCAGCGCCGCGGCGTCGGCGCCGAGCAGCGCGCCGGTGGCGTGGACCAGCAGCGGGCGCATGCGCTTGCCGCCGAGCAGGGTCGCGTGGCGCATCGCCGCGTGCAGGCGGGTGTCCGGCTGCGCGTGGGCGTCGAGCGCGCGATCGAGCGCCGCGTCCACGCGCGTGCGCCAGGCGGCGAGCGCGGGCGCGGCCGGCGCCGGGTCAGACATCGCCGGCGTCAGGCATCGCCGAAGGGTTCCGCGGCGTCGGGCTGCTCCGGGTCGCTGAGCAGGCGCACGCGCAGTTCGGCCTGTTCCAGCGCCTGCTGGCAGCGGCGGTAGAGGCCGACGCCGCGCTCGTAGGCGGCGAGCGAATCCTCGAGGCTCATCTGCCCCTGTTCCATCTTTTCCACCAGGCGTTCCAGCGCGTCCAGCGAATGCTCGAAATCCGCGACCGGGGACGCCGCGTCGGCGGCGCTGTCGGGCGTGTCCGTGGAGAGTTTGCGGGCCATCCGCGAAGTGTAGAGCCTGCGTCGCGCTTTTTCATGCGCGGCGTGCGCGTCAGTCGTGGCCCTGGCCGCGCGTCCACGCCAGGTCGGCGCCGACCGCGCCCAGCCACTGGTCGAACGCCTCCGCGCGGAGGGTGTCGCCGACCGCCAGCAGGACGTCGCCGCGGGTCACCAGCAGCGGCAGCCGCGCGCGCTCCCACGGCGGGACGCCATGCGCCTGCAGCACGTGCTTGAGCGTGTGGTGATGTTCGCGATCGGGCAGCAGGAGGCGCTCGCCGCCGACGCGGGCGCGGACCCGCAGCGGACTCGGGAAGCCGTCGATGCCGGTCAGCGCGAGGCGATCGCCGTTGGGCAGCGCCAGCGGCGCGCGGCCGTCCCAGTCGCAGGACCAGCCCGCGGGCAGCGCGTGGCGCGGATCGACCGCGTGCAGGGCCCCGCGCCAGCGCCGGATTTCCACGCCGTGCCAGGCGTGGACCGGGCTGCGGTCGGCGGCGACCGGCGCCGCCAGCAGTTGCGTTTCGATCGTCGCGATGGCGTCCGCCGGTAGCGGCGGCCAGCCCAGCGTCGCCACCCAGTGGCGGAGGACGCGGGCGCGCTTGGGCGGCGCCAGCGCGCACAGGCGCCGCACCGACAGGCCGTGGCCGACTTCCTCGCGGACGCTCGCGAGCAGGCCGGGGTCGTGCGCCGCCAGCAGGTCGGCGGCCTCCGCCGCCAGCGCCGCGGATCGCGCGAACGCGGCGGCGGCGTGCGGCCAGCGCTCGCGCAGCAGCGGCAGCACCCGGTGGCGCACGAAGTTGCGGTCGAGCGCGAGGTCGGCGTTGGTCGGGTCCTCGATCCAGCGCAGGCCGTGGGCCTCGGCGTAGGCGCGCAGCCGCGCCCGCGGGGTGTCGAGCAGCGGCCGCCACATCCAGCCGTTGGCGAACCGCCGCCACGACCGGATCGCCGCCAGCCCCTCGGGCCCGGAGGCGCGCAGCGCGCGCAGCAGGAAGGTCTCGGCCTGGTCGTCGCGATGCTGCGCCAGCGCCAGGGTCTCGTCGTCGCCGAGGCCGTCGGCGAACGCCGCGCGCCGGGCCGCGCGCGCCGCGGCCTCCGGGCCCAGCCCGGCGTCGCGGTCGACGACGACGCGGCGCACCGTCAGCGGCACGCCCAGCGCCGCGCAGGCCTCCGCGCAGCGGGTCGCCCAGGCGTCGGCGTCGGCGTGCAGCCCGTGGTGGACGTGTACGGCGCGCAGGCCGCGTTCGCGCTGCAGCGGGTCGGACGCCAGCCGGTGCAGCAGCGCGGTCGAATCGAGGCCGCCGCTGAAGGCCACGCAGACCGGGCCGGCGGCGTCGGCGCCGGTCGGGTCGGCGCCGGCGGGGTCGGCACCGGCGGGGATCAGCGGGAGGTCGGGGGCCGCGGGCATGGGACGATGCTAGCGGTTGCCGCGGGGGCCGTTCCGCGATGGACGGCCGGATTCCGGCGTCGCCGCCGGGTCGAACGCCTCAGCCCGGCAGCTCGGCCAGCGTGCGCTTGGCCAGGTCCAGCCATTCGCGCTGCTGGCGCTGGTAGTACTTCGGGGCCAGCCCGGTGCGCTTGATCGAGGCGCGCAGCACCTCGGCTGCCTCCGCGTCGCGGCCGGCCCGGCGCAGCAGCAGGCCGTGGCGGACCCGGGCTTCTTCGCCGGGATAGCCGTCGACCAGCGCGGCGTACTCGTGCAGCGCGCCGTCGATGTCGCCGCTCGCCTCCAGGCTGCGGGCGTAGAGCAGGTGGCCCTCGGGCGAACGGAAGTCGGGGTTGGCCGCGATCAGGTCGTCGAGGATCTGCCGGGCTTCGGCATGCCGGCCCTGCGCGAATTCGGCGCGGGCGAGGCCCAGCATCAGGTCGGGATCGGTCCGGTACAGGCCGCGCAGGCCGGAGCGGTACATCTCGGCGGCCTGGGCGTAGTCGCCGCTGTCGAAACATTCCGCGGCGAGCCGCTTGCGGTTGTCGAGGGTGTCGGCGACCTCCAACTGGCGCGACGCCTCGCGCCGGCGGCGGTCGGGGTCGACGCGGTCCCGGGCCTGGCGCAGCGCCTGGCGCGCGGCGCGGTTGTGGCGCATGTCCGGCAGCAGTTCGGCGATCACGTAGGCGGCCACGCCGACGAACGAACCCGCCATCAGGATGAAGATCCACCAGTAGGCGCGCCCGGTGCGGATGGCGTGCACGATGCAGCCGATCTGGAACAGCGCGGACAGCGACAACAGCGGATACATCGGGACTCCTGACGACGGTCGCGCGGCCCCCGCCGCGGTCGCTGGAGTGTAGCAGCGGCCCAATGCGGTACCGGATGCGCCACCGGATCCGTTCGACGCCGCACCGGGCCTGCTATCGTTTGCATGCGCCGTGTCGCGGGCAGTCTCCGCGGCGCGACCGGAGAACCTGCATGAAGCCGTACCCCACCATCGCCCTGCCGCCGATGCCGGCCCGCACCGACGCCGAGCGCATCGCCGCCGCACGCGATTTCGCCGACCACCTGTCCCGGCGGCGCACCGTCCGCGATTTCGCGGCCACCCCGGTGCCGCGCGAGCTGATCGAACACTGCCTGCGCGCCGCGGGCACCGCGCCCAGCGGCGCCAACCAGCAGCCCTGGCGCTTCGTCGCGGTGCAGGAGCCGGCGCTGAAGCGCCGCATCCGCGACGCCGCCGAGGCCGAGGAGCGCGCGTTCTACGCCCATCGCGCCCCGGGCGAATGGCTGGAGGCGCTGGCCCCGCTCGGAACCGACGCCGACAAACCCTTCCTGGAGACGGCGCCGTGGCTGATCGGCATCTTCTACGAGCGCTTCGCCTTCGACGACGCCGGCAACAAGGTCAAGCGCTATTACCCGCACGAGTCCGTCGGCATCGCCACCGGGCTGCTGATCGCCGCGCTGCACGAGGCCGGCCTGGCCACGCTGACCCACACCCCCAGCCCGATGGGCTTCCTCAACGCGCTGCTCGGCCGCCCGAAGCACGAGATGGCCTACCTGCTGCTGGTCGTCGGCCACCCGGCGGCGGACTGCCGGGTGCCGGACCTCCGGCGCCTGGCGCTGGACGAGTACGCGGGGTTCCTGTGAGCGGGGCCGCGGACTGGGACTACGCGGCGCGCCGCGTCGGCGCGCGGCTGGTCGACGCTCGCGACCGCGCGCTGTACCGGGCGCTGTATTCCGACGCCGGGGTGATGGCCCACGTCGGCGCGGCGCTGGCCCCGGCGGCGGTCGATGCGCTGTTCGCGAAGGTGTGCGCGGCGAACGCGAGGACGCCCGCGATGGCCCGCTACTGGCGCGTGGACGATGCCCGCGGCGGCGGCCCGATCGGGCAGGTGTCGATGCTCCGCGACGCCGCCGATCCGCGCTGCGCGGACCTGGGCGTGATGCTGCTGCCGCAGTGGCAGAACCGCGGCGTCGGCCTGTCCGCGCTGGCCGGGCTGGTCGACGCGCTGCTGTCGGATCGCTGGCCGCTGGCGCTCGAGACGCTGACCGCCCGCCACGCCGCGGCCAATCCGAACGCGGGCCGGCTCACCGGCGCGCTCGGCTTCGTGGTCGCGTCGGCGGACGCGGCGCAGGTGCTCTGGCGGCTCGACCGCCGCGACTGGCCGCAGGCCAGGGCGCGCTGGCCCGCGGCCGCGCTGGGCAGGCAGCGCGCGGCCGTCGCCGTCGCGTCCGATCGGTCGGGGGAATCCGCATGAGTACGCAGGGCCGTTTCGTCGCAGTCGGGCTCGGGATGATGCTGGGCGCGCACCTCAGCCCGCGCGCGCGCAGCGAGATCGAGCACGCCGACGTCGTGTTCGGGCTCGTTTCCAACGCGCTGGTCGAACTGTGGCTGCAGGAGATGCGCCCCGACCTGCGCAGCCTCCAGCCGTTCTACGCCGAGGGCAAGCGGCGCACCGAGAGCTACCGCGAAATGATCGAGGCGATGATCGGCGAGGTGCGGGCCGGGCGCCGGGTGTGCGGCGTGTTCTACGGGCATCCCGGCGTGTTCGCGCAGGTGCCGCACCACGCCATCCGCGAGGCGCGCCGCGCCGGCTTCGAGGCCGAGATGCACCCGGGGATTTCCGCCGAGGATTGCCTGTACGCCGACCTCGGCATCGATCCGGGCACCTTCGGCTGCCAGCACTACGAAGCCAGCCAGTTGATGTTCCACCGGCGGCGGATCGATCTGGCCGCCTACCTCGTGGTCTGGCAGGTGGGGCTGGCCGGAGATCGCAGCCTGTCCCGGTACAGCACCTCCGTCGCCCACCGCCGGCTGCTGGTCGATCTGCTCGTCGAACACGGCTATCCGCCGGCGCACGAGGTGATCGTCTACGAGGCGGCGACGCTGCCGATCGACGCCCCGCGGATGGACCGGATGGCGCTGGCGGCGCTCGCCGAGGCCGACCTCGGCCTCGCCTCGACCCTGGTGGTGCCGCCGGCGCAGGCGATGGAAAGGAACGCCGCCATGCTCGCGCGCCTCGAAGCCCTGGACGCGGCGCCGGGCGGCGCAGCGGAGCCTCCCGCCACCCTCGCCGGACCGGCATGACCGCTCCGCGCGGGGTCGAAAAATCGCCTGAAGTGATTGATACAGATGGATTTTTCGCATAGCCTGCAGGCGCGATCGGGCGTCGCGGACCCAGGGGCAAGGCCAAAAAAGCCTTTTTCATCAACGGGTTGCGTCGGCCTCCGGGTCGCTGCCGTTGACGCCGATGACCGGTGGGAGCCGGTCATCCCGTTGGAAAATCAAGCTGAATAGGGGGATTCGATGTCGAATGTGATCCAGTTCCTTGCGTCCATGGGAGCAAATGCCCCAATGGCGAGGATGTCTATGGAAGAATACGAAGCCGCCATCGCCGCGCTGGATGCGGGCGACCGAACCCTGCAGGCGCTGAAGCGCAAGGACGTCAAGTCGCTCGTCGACGAACTCAGCGATCGCGACACGATGATGTGCATGGTCTTCGCTCCCGACGAGAAACAGCCGGAAGATGCCCCGGGCGAGGAAGAGGAAGAACAGGTCCCCGACGACAAGTCCCTCGAATAAACGTTCCACCGGTGCGCCGGCCTGCCGTTCAAGATTCAAGCTCCCGCTGAGGTCTCTCCATGCAAAGGAAGCATTTCGCCGCAGTCCTCCTCCTCCTGTCGTCCCTGCTGGGCGCGCGCGTCGAGGCGGCTGCACCGCTGGATCTGGACAAGACCCTGGCGGAAGCCGACGGCATCCGGAGCGCCCGACCCAAGGAATTCCTGGGGCTGCTGCAGCAGCTCCAGGAACGCCGCGCCACGGCCACGGCCGTGCAGGCCCAGCACATCGACTACCTGCAGGCGTACGCCCTGGGCGTCTACAAGGACAAGCCCGAGGAGAGCGTGCGCCTCGCCAGGAAGATCTTCGACGAAACCCGCGACGAAACCCTGAAATACCGCGCCGGCAGCCTGGTGGCGAACATGTCGGGGCTGATCCGCGACTTCAGCACCGGCCTGCGCTACATGCAGCGGACGCTGCCGCTGCGCAACCGGGTCGGCAACCGCGATTTCCGCCATGACGGCATCGGCGCCGCGGCGGTGCTCTACAACGAGATCGGCCAGTACCAGATCGGCCTGCGCTACGCGAAGGAAATGCTCGCCGACAAGCCGAGCCCGCGGATCAAGTGCGCCGCCGGGTACGTCCAGATCGAATCCATGCTCGAGCTCGGCACCCTGCCGAAGGACGACGGCCTGGTCAACGGCGTGATCGGCGACTGTTCCGCCATCCACGAGCTGATCCCGCTGAACATCTCGCGGATGGTGCTCGCCCGGAAGTGGGCCGCCGAACAGAAATTCGAGGACTCGATCAAGCTGCTCGAGGATTCGCTGCCCGAGATCGAGCTCACCCGCTACCCGCGGCTGATCGCGCGCGCCCACGCCCTGATCGCCGATTTCAAGCTCAAGACCGGCGACGTGAAGTCCTCCGAGGCGCACGCGAACATCGCGATTTCGCTCGGCGAGCAGATCAAGTCCTCCACGACGCTGGTCAGCGCCTACAACACGCTGTACCAGATCGCCGCGCGCCGCGAGAAGCCGACCCTCGCGCTGGAACTCTACAAGCGCTACGCCGAGTCCGAGATCGCGCACCAGAACGACGTCAAGGCGAAGGAACTCGCGTTCGAGATCGTCCGCCACGAAACCATGCGCCAGACCCAGCAGATCGCGCTGCTGGAACGCAACAACCAGGTCCTGCGCCTGCAGCAGTCGCTCGACCGCGAGAACGCGCAGAAGGCGCGGCTGGCGACGGTGTTCCTGATGCTGCTGCTGGCCGGCATCGTGTTCTGGGCGATCCAGGTCAAGCGCCACCAGGCGCAGCTGCAGCGGCTGGCGCAGACCGACGGCCTGACCGGCATGCGCAACCGCCACTTCTTCACCCAGAAGTCGGAGCGCGCCCTGGTCGACGCCGCGCGCGCGGGCGAGCCGGCGGCGCTGGTCATGTTCGACCTCGACCACTTCAAGGCGATCAACGACACCTACGGCCACGGCGCCGGCGACTGGGTGCTCAAGCAGGTCGGCAAGACCTGTTCGGCGCACTGCCGGCGGATCGACTACCTCAGCCGCATCGGCGGCGAGGAGTTCGCGGTGCTGCTGCGCGGGTTCGACCTCGCGGCCGCGGCGCGGCTGGCCGAGGACTGCCGCGCGCAGCTCGCCCAGATCGACACCCGCGAGAGCGGCTATTCGTTCGTCGTGACCGCCAGCTTCGGCGTCAGCTCGACCGCGCAGTCCGGCTACGACCTCTCGCGCCTGATGTCGCACGCCGACCAGATGCTGTACCGCGCGAAGAACGAGGGCCGCAACCGCGTCTGCGCCTACACCGCCGAGGCCGCGACCGAGCGCCGCAACGCGCCCAAGCGTTCGCCGTCGCTGACGGTCGTCGGCTCCTGACCGGGCGCGGCGCCGCGGCGTCCGCGCAGGTTTCGCCATGACGACTTCGACGTCCCCCGGCGATCCCGCGCCGGAGGACGGCGCGCCGGTCGCGCTGCCCGAGGCGCAGTGGCAGGCGCTGCGCGAGGCCTACGCCACGCCGGTACGGGCCTACCACCACTTCGGACACGTGCGCGAGACGCTGGCGCACCATCGCGCGGTCGCGCGCGAGGCCGGCTGGGCGTCGCCGGCCGAGACCTGGCTGGCGCTGCTCTACCACGACGCGATCTACGTCCCCGGCCGCAAGGACAACGAGGCGCGTTCGGCCGACCTCGCGCAGGCGCACCTGCGGCGCTGGCCGCCGCCCGCCGGCGTCGATCCGTCGCGGGTCGCCGCGCTGATCGCGCTGACCGCGCGCCACGGCGCCCTCGACGCCGGCGATTTCCCGCGCACGCCGGAGGGCGAGGACACACGACGCTTCCTCGACTGCGACATGGCGATCCTCGGCGCGGACTCCGACGCGTTCGCGGCCTACGATCGCGCCATCGCCGAGGAATACCGCGCGGTGCCGCGCTGGCTCTATCGCCGCAAGCGCCGCGCGTTCTTCCGCGGCCTGCTCGAGCGCGAGCGGATTTTTTTGAGCGACTTCTTCCGCGACCGCCTCGAAGCCGCGGCCCGGCGCAATCTGCAGGCGATGCTGGCGGACGGCGACGCCGCCGGCGCGCGCTAGAATCGCCGGATGGATCGCAACGCCGCCGAGCTGCCCGTCGAGAACATCGCCGCCTACCGGTTCGTGCCGATCGCGGACCCCGCCGTCGTCGCCGACCGGCTGCGCGCGCAGGCGGAAAGCCTCGGCCTGCGCGGCTCGGTGCTGGTGGCGCCGGAGGGACTCAACCTGTTCCTCGCCGGCGGCGACGAGGCGATCGCCGCCTTCCTCGACGCGCTGCGCGCGGACGCCCGCTTCGCCGGCCTCCAGGCCAGGCACAGCCGCAGCGCGACGACGCCGTTCGCGCGGCTGAAGGTCAAGGTCAAGCCCGAGATCATCGCGTTCCGCCGCGACGACGCCTCGCCGCTCGCCGCGCGCGCCCCCGCGGTCGCGCCCGCGACGCTGGCGCGCTGGATCGCGCAGGGCGCCGACGACGACGGCCGCCGCCTCGTGCTGCTCGATACGCGCAACCGCGAGGAGGTGGCGCACGGCACCTTCGCCGGTGCGCGGGCGCTGCCGATCGACAATTTCGTCGACCTGCCGGCGGCGGTGCTGGCCGAACGCGAGGCCCTGGCCGATGCGACCGTGGTCAGCTTCTGCACCGGCGGCATCCGCTGCGAGAAGGCCGCGCTGTGGATGCGCGCGCAGGGCCTGGACAACGTGCTGCAGCTGGACGGCGGCATCCTCGGCTATTTCGAGGCGGTCGGCGGCTTCGGCTACGATGGCGCGTGCTTCGTGTTCGACGCGCGGGTGGCGCTGGATCCCGCGCTTGCCCCGGCGCCGGATCCGGTGCCGGCGCCCCAGGTCGCGTCGGCGCCGGCTCCCGCTGGCGCCGGCGAACGGGCAGAATCCGTATCCGGCACCCACTGATCGAGGAGCGGCGGAACGATGGCGGACATGAGCTGGATCGGGCTGGTACTGGCCATCGTCGCGGCGTTTTTCGCGATCAAGGTGGTCAAGTTCCTGTTCAAGCTGGTGTGGTGGGGCATCGTGCTGGCCGGCGCGTACTGGTTCCTGGCGCCGATGCTCGACCTGCCGCGGCCGTTCGGCTGAGCCTCGCCGCCATGGGCGAACGCGATCCGCGCATCGACGCCTACATCGCGAAGGCCGAGCCGTTCGCGCGGCCGATCCTCGAACAGCTGCGCGCGCGCGTCCACGAGGCCTGCCCCGACGCCGACGAGACGATCAAGTGGGGCATGCCGTTCTTCGTCTCCGCCGGCGCGCCGCTGTGCCACATGGCCGCGTTCAAGCGCCACGCCGCCTTCGGCTTCTGGCGGCACGTGGAGGTGATGGGCGGCGAGCGCCCGGCCGAAGGCATGGGCAGCTTCGGCAAGCTGGCCTCGCTCGACGACCTGCCGGCGAAGCGCACGCTGGCGACACTGCTCAAGCGCGCCGCGACGCTGAACGCCTCGGGCGCGAAACCGGTCCGCGCCGCCGCGAAGAAGACGCCCGCGCCGCTGCCGGAACTGCCGGCCGACTTCGCTGCGGCGCTGGCGGGTGCGCCGGCCGCGCGCCGCACCTGGGACGGCTTCTCGCCCAGTCACCGGCGCGAATACCTCGAGTGGATCCTCGAAGCCAAGCGCGACCAGACCCGTGCGAAACGCATCGCCCAGGCCGTCGAATGGCTGGCCGAGGGCAAGGCGCGGAACTGGAAGTACGCGCGCGGCTGAGCGCTGTCGTGCACCCGCCAGCCGCGCGTGCGGCCCCACCGGTCGAGCGGCCGGGTAGAGCGGGCTTCAGCCCGCTGACGCACTTGCGGCTTCACCAAACGGCCGCAGCGGGCTGAAGCCCGCTCTACCGTCGGGCCGTTCGACGCGTCACGGCGCGCTGTCGACCCGCAGCACCGGATACAGGCCGAAGCGTTCGTCCCAGGCGCTGTGGCGGCGGTAGAAGAACGCCAGCCGCGCGGCCGGGTCGGCGGCGAACTTCGGGTCGTCCTTCAGCTTCTGCTCGAACGCGGCCTTGAGTGCCGGATCGCGGGCGAGCATGTCGCGGGCCACGTCCTCGGCGACGTAGTCCTCCATGTATTCCTTCTGCTCGAAGGCGTTGTTGAACGTACCCCACGCGAGCAGCGAATCCGGCGCCTGCGGCTCCAGCAGCGACATCGCCAGCCGCGCCCTGGGCTGGGCGATCGGCACGAACAGCGCGCCGGGGCCGACGTCGCGGGTCTCCGGCGTCCAGGCGCCGTCGACGGCGAGCCGCTGGTGGCTTTCCATCGAGGCCGCGGCGAACGTCGGCGTCTCGTCGCGGAACGCCTGCACCGCCAGCCGGGGATGCGCCGTCTCCAGCCGCACGAACGCGACGCCGTGCTGGCGCAGTTTCGGTTCGACCAGGGTCGCCCACGCCGCGGGCACGACGTAGCCCGCGCCCGGCGCGGTCACCACCAGCGACGGCACGATCTCGTCGCGCAGCGGGACCTTCCACACCTGCGGCGTGCGGTCGTCGTAGCGCGTCATCAGCGCGCCGGACACGTCCGACGGCGTGCGTGTGTAGGCGTAGCCGAGGAAATCGATGGTGCGGACCTTGTCGGTCGCCTTCCAGGTCAGCGCCACCGGCGTGCCGGCGAACGCGGCGGCGCGGGCGTCGGCCGCATCGGCGAGGCGCCGCCATTCGGCGCCGTGCCGCGCGACGAGATCGAGCACCGCCACCACCGCGTCGTGGGTGATCTTCACCCGCGTGGCGTAGTCCTTCCACGAGTGGGTCTCGACCAGCATCGCCAGCCGGTTGCGCATCAGGAAATAGCCGGTGGAAAAGCGCGGCGCCGACACGCCGTCGGTGAAGCCGGAGGTCGGGTCGTCGCTTTCGACGAACGACGGGTAGAACGGCACCGGCAGCGAACCGCGCTTGCGCAGGCGTTCCAGCGTGCCGTCGCGCAGTCGCAGGCCGGCGGCGCGCAGGCCCTCGTCGCCGGCGTGCAGCGGTTCGACCTGGATCGACACGTCGTGGCGGAACTTGGCGCCGTCGGTGACGTGCAGGTCGATGGTGGCGATCGGGTCCCACGCGTTCTCCAGCGCCAGCATCGCCTGCATTTCCGGCGCGTCGGCCTTGACGTAGTCGCGGTTGAGATTGAAGTTCTGCGCGGTGACGCGCCAGCCCATCGCCTCGGGGCCGACCTGGTTCGGGCGGTTCCAGCGGCCGAAGCGCTCGTGGCCGTCGACGTTGAACACCGGCACGAACACCAGCACCAGTTCGTCCAGCGCGCCCTTCGCGAGCTGGCCGTCGAGCACCTCGCGCAGGGCGAGGAAGCCCGCGTCCTTGCCGTCGATCTCGCCGGCGTGGATGCCGCCCTGCACCAGCAGCACCGGCAGGCCCGCGGCCTTGGCCTGTTCCGGGGTGAACGCGCCGCGGCGACTGGCGACCAGCGCCTTCATCGGCCGGCCTTCCGGGGTGACGCCGAAGTCGATGCAGCGCACCGCGTCCGGATGGCGCTGCGCGAACGCTTCGCACAGCGCGATCACCTCGGCGTAGCGGCCGGTGCGCACGAAGCCGCTGCGCTCGGCCTCGGTGGCCAGTGCGTCGGCGGCGCGGGCAGGCGTCGCCAGCGGCAGCGCGAGCGCGAGGAGGGCGAAGGCGGGCAGTGCGGTCGTGCGCATGGCGATCACGGAAGGCGACGGGCGATCGCGCATTGTGCCCCGGCATGCGCGGGGCCGGGCCTGTCGATGGTCATGCGCAGCCGGCGGGAAGGCTGTGCGACACTTGGCGTTTCCGCGCCGGAGCCGCCATGGGCACGCCGAACTACATCCTCCACTATTCGCCGGGCGCCGCGAGTCTCGTCGTCCACTGGCTGCTGCTGGAGGTGGACGCGCCGCATGCGCTGGCGCTGGTCGACACCCAGGCCGGCGCGCAGAAGCGCCCGGAATACCTCGCGCTCAACCCCAACGGCGTGGTGCCGACGCTGGAGATCGACGGTGCGCCGCACTACGAGGCCGCCGCGCTGATCATGCACCTGGCCGACGCCCATCCCGCCGCCGGCCTCGCGCCCGCGCCCGGCGACGCGGCCCGCATCGACTACGTGCAGTGGATGTTCAATCTGGCGAACATGGTCCAGCCGCTGTTCCGGCAGTGGTGGTATCCGCACGAACCGGCCGGCGAGGCCAACGCCGAGGCGGTGCTGGCGCACGCGCGGCCGCGGATCGAGGCGCAGTGGGACCGGATCGACGCGCATCTCGCCGCGCACGGCCCGCACCTGCTGGGCGAGCGGCTGACCGCCGCCGATTTCCACCTGACGATGCTGATGCGCTGGTCGCGCAACATGCCCAGGCCGGCGACCGAATGGCCGCATCTGGCGGCGCTGGCCGCGCGGCTGAAGGCGCGGCCGTCCTTCACCGAACTGTATCGTCGCGAGGGGCTGACCGAATGGGCGTGACCGCGACGGAAAACACCGCGGCGCGGCTGCCGCGCCAGATCCCCTACATCATCGGCAACGAGGCCTGCGAGCGCTTCAGCTTCTACGGGATGCGCAACATCCTGGTGAGCTTCCTCACCGGCAGCGTGCTGCTCGCCTACCTGCCGCTCGCCGAGCGCGAGGGCATGGCGAAGGAGGTCTTCCACAGCTTCGTGATCGGCGTGTACTTCTTCCCGCTGCTGGGCGGCTGGCTGTCCGACCGCTTCTTCGGCAAGTACAACACCATCTTCTGGCTGTCGCTGCTGTACTGCGCCGGCCATGCCTGCCTCGCGATCTTCGAGCACCATCGCGCCGGCTTCTACACCGGCCTGTTCCTCATCGCGCTGGGCTCAGGGGGCATCAAGCCGCTGGTGTCGGCGTTCGTCGGCGACCAGTTCACGCAGGCCAACAAGCACCTGGCGAAGGTGGTCTACGACGCGTTCTACTGGACCATCAACTTCGGTTCGTTCTTCGCCTCGCTGCTGATGCCGCTGCTGCTCAACGGCTTCGGGCCGGCGGTCGCGTTCGGCGTGCCGGGCGTGCTGATGTTCATCGCGACCATCATCTTCCGGCTGGGCCGCGACAGGTACGTCAACCTGCCGCCGTCGCCGGCGGACCCGGACGGGTTCACGAACGTGGTGCGCACCGCGCTGCGCGGCGGCGCGCAGGGCAGCGGCCCGGGCACCTACGTGGCGATCGCCGGCGTCGCGCTGGCGACGTCGCTGCTCGCGGGCTGGGCGCTGGGCGGCGAGGCCTGGCCGGAGAAACTCGGCTTCGTGCCGACGTTCTGCCTGGCGCTGGGCGCGGTGCTCGCGCTTGGCGGCATCGGCACTGCGCTGCAGTTGGAGCGCGCGCGCGGCTTCCACTCCGACGCGGCGGTGGACGGCGTGCGCGCGCTGCTGCGCGTGCTGATCGTGTTCGCGATCGTCAGCCCGTTCTGGTCGCTGTTCGACCAGAAGGCGTCGACCTGGGTGCTGCAGGGCAAGGCCATGGAGATCCCGCACGCGTCGTGGTGGTGGCCGAGCTGGCTGGTGAAGGACGCCACCCAGATGCAGGCGCTGAACCCGCTGCTGGTGATGCTGCTGATCCCGTTCAACAACCTGGTGCTGTATCCGGCGCTGGCGAAGCTGGGCTTCAAGGTCACGGCGCTGCGCCGGATGGGCTTCGGCATCGCGTTCTCGGGGCTGGCCTGGGTGTTCGCGGGCGTGCTGCAACTGTCGCTCGACGGCGGCGACCCGGTGTCGCTCGCGTGGCAGATCGCGCCCTACGCGCTGCTGACCTTCGGCGAGGTGCTGGTCTCGGCCACCGGCCTGGAGTTCGCCTACAGCCAGAGCCCGTCGAACATGAAGGGCGTGATCATGAGTTTCTGGATGCTGTCGGTGACCTTCGGCAACGTCTGGGTGCTGCTGACGAACGCGGGCGTGAAGAGCGCCGGCATGCAGGCGATGGTCGCCTCCTCGGGGGTCAGCGAGACCGCGTTCCTGATGTTCTTCTTCGCGGGATTCGCGTTCGCGGCGGCGCTGCTGTTCGCGCTGTACGCGCGGCGTTATCCGATGCAGGACCACTACCGGGCGGGCTGATGCGCCGCCTCGTTCCGTCACTTTCCTTCTTCCGGAGCCACCGCGGATGACCGGTTACGTCACTCTCGCCCTGATCGCGGTCACCGTGATCGTGTCCTGGCAGGCCTGGCAGCAGCCGCGCCTGCTGGAGCGCCTGATCCTGTGGCCGCCGGCGATCGACCGCCAGCGCCAGTACGACCGGCTGCTCACCCACGGCTTCATCCATGCCGACTGGGGGCACCTGCTGTTCAACATGATCACGCTGTATTCGTTCGGCTCGGCGATGGAGCGCTATTTCACCGACCGGATCACCGCGATCGGCTACCTGCTGTTCTACCTGTCGGCGTTGGTCATGGCGATCCTGCCGACCTACATGCGCCACAAGCACGACGTCCACTACCGCAGCCTGGGCGCTTCCGGCGCGGTGTCGGCGGTGCTGTTCGCCTTCATCCTGCTCGCGCCGTGGTCGAGCATCTACGTGTTCCTGATCCCGGTCGGGATCCCGGCGATCGTGTACGCGGTCCTGTACGTGGCCTACAGCATCTGGATGGACCGCCGCGGCGGCGACAACATCAACCACAGCGCCCATCTGTGGGGCGGACTGTACGGGGTGATGTTCACCCTGCTGCAGGACCCGGGACAGGCCGGCCGCTTCCTGCAGCGGCTGGCCGGCCCGGGGTTCTCCTGAGCGCGATCGGGCCCGGATCGGGCGTCGATCAGGCCGCGTAGCCCTGGGTCACGTCGCAGCCGTAGGTCTGCAGCAATCGCTTGACGATGACGTGGTCGAGCAACTGGTACTCGCGGGTGCCGGTGTCGCCCTGGCGGGCGAGGTCGTAGAGGCGGGCGACGACCAGGTCGTCGCTGACGCCGGGGGCCGGGGTTTCGGTCTGCATGGGGACTCCTCGAAGACGGAGCGGTTCTGGACGGGACAGCTGCACGGGTGATTCGCTCTGGCATCAAGCAGGAAGCGTGCCAGCGAACGGCCGCCGTCGTCCGCGCAGGAAGTTGTCGCGGTGCGTCACATTGCGGCTCGCCGGGCCCGGGAAGACGCGGGGCGTCGGCGCCGGCCGGGGCCGCGGGACGGCGGCCCCGGAACCGCCGAGTCCCCGAAAATTCCCGGGATTTCCGGGCCGGGGCGTCCCGGGGGCGCGGTCCGCGGGCGCGCGGAGACCGCCGGAGCGCACGAAAAGTTCCGTCGACCCCTTCACAAAAGGCAGGTCTTGTGGTGTATGTTGCGCGGACTGTTCCAAGCGGGCACGGTACATCGTGGCCCGATGCGGTAGATCCAAGGTAGCCACCGTTCCACGGTCAGCCCCAGCCGATCCGCTCATCGTTCGCGTTACCCCTGGCTAGACAGTCGCGGCGCCCCCGGGCGTCGTGTGACCACCCAACTGTTGAATGTGAGGAGTAACACCCATGTCCGATCGTCAGAGCGGCACCGTCAAGTGGTTCAACGATGCCAAGGGCTACGGCTTCATCACCCCGGAAAGCGGCCAGGACCTGTTCGTCCACTTCCGCTCGATCCAGGGCACCGGCTTCAAGTCGCTGAAGGAAGGCCAGAAGGTCACCTTCAAGGTCGTGCAGGGCCAGAAGGGCCTGCAGGCCGACGAAGTCCAGCCGCTGTAATCCGACGTTCATCGCGTCAGGAGCCCCGGGCGTCCGCGCCCGGGGCTTTTCTTTTTCGCGCCCGGCGGTCCCGTCGCGCGCGCCGCATCCGTTATCCTGATCCACGGCTCCCCACAAGGATCGGGAATCGCCGTCCCGACATGCGCATGACCCTCTCTCCCCGTTTTGCTTCCGCGAACCGCGCCGTACTGGCGGCGTGCGTCGTCCTGGCCCTCGGTCTCACCGCCTGCCGCGACAAGGACGAGGCCGTCGCGCCCGCTCCGGCGGCGCAGACCGCGCCGCCGCCCGCGCCGCCGGCGCCGGAGCTCAAGGACGTGATCGAGCACGACCCGCGCTACGTGGTCGGGATCAGCTTCCCGCCCGAGGCCCGGCAGTACCCCGGTCTGGCCGTCGCGCTGCAGCGCTACGCCGATGGCGCCCGGGCCGACCTGATCAAGGCCGTCCAGGCCGCCGATCCTGCGAAACAGACCTCGCCGTACGACCTGACCCTGAATTTCTCGATGCTGGTCCAGACCCCGGAGCTGGTGGCGGTGGCCGCCGACGGTTCCAGCTACACCGGCGGCGCCCACGGCGATCCGCTGGTGGCGCGGTTCGTCTGGCTGCCGAAGCAGGACCGGATGCTGACCGCCAACGACCTGTTCGCCAACGCCACCGCCTGGAACACCATTTCCGACTACGCGCGCGAGCAGTTGCACGCCACGCTGTCGCAGCGGATCGACGCCGACGAACTGCCGCCGGCCGAGCGCGCCGAGACCATCCGCACGGTCGGACGCATGATCGACGAGGGGACCCAGCCGAAAGCGGCCACCTTCGCCGCGTTCGAGCCGATCCCGGCGCCCGCGCCGGACGGCGAGCGCCTGATGGGCCTGCGCTTCGTGTTCCCGCCGTACCAGGTCGGGCCCTATGTGGACGGCGTGCGCACGGTCGAGGTGCCGACCGCGCTGCTGACGCCGCTGCTGGTCCCGCAGCTCAAGCCGCTGTTCGTCGACGTGAAGCCGCCGCAGACCGACGCATCGGACGAGGGCGATGCGGCGGGCCTGCCGCAGATCGCGAAATAGGCTTCAGCGCGGGAGCGCGGCGGCGAGCATCGCGCCGGAAAGCATCGCGCCGCAGTCGCCGTCCAGGCGCAGGGTCGCCAGGTCGTCGGCGCGGGTGCGCCCGCGGTTGAGGATCGCCAGCGGCAGCCCGCGCTCGCGGGCGATCCGCGCGAAGCGGAACCCGGAGTACACCATCAGCGAGGTGCCGACCGCGAGCATGGCGTCGGCGGCCTCCAGCGCGGCGACCGCGCGCGCGTAGCGCTCGCGCGGTACGTTCTCGCCGAAGAACACGACGTCGGGCTTCAGCGGGCCGCCGCAGGTCGCGCACCAGGGCGGCAGGAAGCGGGCGACCGCCGCCGCATCGATGTCGGCATCGCCGTCGGGCGCGGCCGCCGAAGCCTGCGCCCGCCAGCCGGGATTCGCGTCCGTCATCCGCGCCTGCAGCGCTTCGCGCGGCGTCGCTTCGCCGCAGGCCAGGCAGACCACGCGATCGAGCCGGCCGTGCAGGTCGATCACCTCGCGGCTGCCCGCGCGCTGGTGCAGGCCGTCCACGTTCTGGGTGACCAGCGTCGTCAGCGCGCCGCGGCGTTCGAGCCCGGCCAGCGCCGCGTGCGCGGCGTTCGGGCGCGAGGCCGAGAACCCGGGCCAGCCGACGTGGCTGCGCGCCCAGTAGCGGCGATAGGTGGCCGGGTCGCCGGTGAAGGCCTGCCAGGTCACCGGCGGGGTGCGCTTCCAGGCGCCGTCGGCGTCGCGGTAATCGGGTATGCCCGAATCGGTGCTGACCCCGGCGCCGGTGAGCACGAACACGCGCCGATGCCGCCGCAGCCAATCGCGCAGCGCCGTCGCCGGATCGTCGGCGGTGGAGGAGAGTTCGGAAGGCGGGCGTGGATCGAGTGGCATGCGGGGGCGGGGCGCGGGGGCCGGAAACGACGCCGCCCGGGCGAGCCGGGCGGTGTCGGGTGCAGCGGGGAGGGCGCTTACTTGCCGGTCAGGCCGCGACGCTCCAGCAGCGGCTGGATGTACGGATCGCGACCGGAGAAGTCGTGGAACAGCAGCATCGCGTCCTTGGAACCGCCGCGGCTGAGCAGCGTGTCGCGGAAGTGGTCGCCGTTCTTGCGGGTGAGGCCGCCGTTCTGCTTGAACCACTCCACGCTGTCGGCGTCCAGCACTTCCGACCAGATGTAGGCGTAGTAGCCGGCCGCGTAGCCGCCCATGATGTGGCTGAAGTACGGCGTGCGGTAGCGCGGCGGCACCGGCGTGTAGTCGACGCCGGCGTCGTGCAGCGACTTCGCCTCGTAGGCCATCACGCCGGCGGCGTCGGGCAGCTTGTCGGCCGGGGCCTGGTGCCAGCGCTGGTCGAGGATCGCGGCGCCCAGGTACTCGGTGGTGTCGTAGCCCTGGTTGAACTTGTCGGCGGCGAGGACCTTGTCCAGCAGCGCCTTCGGCATCGGTTCGCCGGTCTGGTAGTGCTTGGCGTAGTTGGCCAGCACTTCCGGCCAGGTCGACCACATCTCGTTGACCTGCGACGGGTATTCCACGAAGTCGCGCGGCACGTTGGTGCCGCTGAAGTACGGGTACTTCACGTCCGAGAGCATCCCGTGCAGGACGTGGCCGAACTCGTGGAACGCGGTGTTGACGTCGTCCCAGGTCATCAGCGCGGGCTTGCCGGCGCCGGGCTTGGTGACGTTGAGGTGCAGGGCGACGACCGGTTTCTGGCCGAACAGTTCGGACTGGTCGACGTAGGAGCTCATCCACGCGCCGCCGCGCTTGGACGGACGCGCGTACGGGTCGACGATGACGATCGCCAGCTGCGAGCCGTCCTCGTTGGAGATGTCGTACACGCGCACGTCCTCCTGGTAGGTCGGCAGGTCGGTGCGGCGCTTGAACTTCAGGCCGTACAGTTTCTCGGCGGCGAAGAACACGCCGTTGTTGAGGACGTTGTCCATCTCCAGGTACGGCTTGAGCTGGGCCTCGTCGTAGTCGTACTCGGCCTTGCGCACCTTCTCGCTGTAGTACTGCCAGTCCCAGGGCTGGACCTCGAAGGTCGGTTCGCCCTTGGCCTTCTGCTCGGCGTCGATCACGGCCTGCAGCTTGGCGGCTTCCTTCTTCGCGTTGGCGACCGCGGGACCGGCGAGCTGGCCGAGCATGCGGTTGATCGCTTCGGGGTTCTTGGCGGTTTCCTCGGCCACCGCGAACGCGGCGTAGTTCGGATAGCCCATGATCGCGGCGCGCTCGGCGCGCAGCTTGGCGACCTTCGACACGATGGCCGTGTTGTCCCACTGGTTGCCGCGGCTGCCGCGGGCCATCGAAGCCTTGTAGATGCGCTCGCGCAGGGCGCGGTTGTCCATCTGCCCGGTGATCGGCTGGATCGTGGTGTTGAGCAGCGCGATCAGGTACTTGCCCTTCAGGCCCTTCTTCTCGGCGGCTTCGGCCAGCGGCGCGATCTGGTCGTCGGACAGGCCCTTCAGCTCGTCGCGCGAATCGACCACGATGGCCGAATCGTTGACCTCGGCGAGGACGTTCTGGCCGTACTGGGTGGACAGCGAGGCCAGTTCGGCGTTGATCGCCTTGACCCGGGCCTTCTGCTGGTCGTCGAGCTTGGCGCCGGCGCGGACGAAATCGGTGTAGTAGCGCTCGACCAGGCGCACGCCTTCGGCGTCGAGGCCGAGGTCGTTGCGCTTGTCGTACAGGGCCTGCACGCGCTGGAACAGCTTGGGATTGAGGTAGATGCTGTCGAAGTGGGCAGCGAACTTCGGCGAATACTCCGCGTCCAGCTTGTCCAGCGCGTCGTTGGTGTTGGCGCTGGTGAGATTGCCGAAGACCTTGGTGGCGCGGCTCAGCAGCTGGCCGGAGCGCTCCATCGCCAGGATCGTGTTGTCGAAGGTCGGCGCCTCGGCGCTGTCGGCGATCGCCTGGATCTCCTTGGTCTGGTCGGCCATGCCGCGATCGAAGGCCGGCGCGAAGTCGGTGTCCTTGATCTTGTCGAACTGCGGGTAGTGCAGCGGCAGCGGGCTTTCGGCGAAGAAGGGATTTTCGTGCGCGGCTTCGGCGGGCATGGCGGCCTTGTCGGTGGCGGTCGTCCGCTCGGCGGGCTTGTCGCAGGCGGACAGCATGGCGGTGGAGAGTGCCAGCGCCAGGGCGCAGGCGATCGGGCGATTCATCGGGTGGTCCTCGGTGGTGCGAAGGAAGGTGTGCGCCGGTCAGGGTATCCCACCCTCCCGCCCGGGGCCCATGACGAAAGGCATGGGCAGGGCCCCCGGCGTTGTGCCGACGTTGCCGGTATCACGATTTGTTTACAATTCGCCACTCGATCCGGTGCGGTATGGCGCAGGTCCGGCCTTCGTGCGGGTCGAATCCCCCAATCGACACAGGACCTGCCCATGCCTCCCGTCACGCCCTCCCGCCATCGCCGCCTCCGCTTCGGCGTCCTTGCCGCCGCCGTCGGCCTGGCCCTCCCCGCCCTGGCCCAGGACGCCGCCCCCGACGCCCCCGAGCTCGACGCGATCACCGTCACCGCCCAGCGCCGCGCCGAGAACATCCAGGACGTGCCGGTCGCGATCACCACGATCGACCGCGAGAAGCTGGAGGTCCTGACCGCCAGCGGCGACGACATCCGCCTGCTGTCCGGACGCCTGCCGAGCCTGAACATCGAGTCCTCGTTCGGCCGCGCCTTCCCGCGCTTCTACATCCGCGGCCTGGGCAACACCGACTTCGACCTCAACGCCTCGCAGCCGGTGTCGCTGGTGTACGACGGCGTGGTCCAGGAGAACCCGATCCTCAAGGGCTATCCGATGTTCGACCTCGACCAGATCGAGATGGACCGCGGCCCGCAGGGCACGCTGTTCGGCCGCAACACCCCGGCCGGCGTGATCAAGTTCGAATCGGCGCGCCCGGAAAGCACCTTCGGCGGCTACGGCCGCATCGGCTACGGCAGCTACGACACGCTGAACCTGGAAGGCGTGGTCACCGGCCCGATCGGCGAGACCGTCTCCGGTCGCCTGTCGGTGCTGCACCAGCAGCGCGACGACTACGTCGACAACACCTTCAACGGTTCCGGCGACGACCTCGAGGGCTACCGCGAGACCGCCGCGCGCGGGCAGCTGCTGTTCAAGCCCAGCGACGCCTTCGAGGCGCTGCTCAACGTCCACACCCGCAAGCTCGACGGCACCGCGCGGCTGTTCCGCGCCGGCATCATCCGGCCGGGCAGCAACGACCTGATCTCCGGCTTCGACCGCGACCGCGTCTCGATCGATGGCCACAACGAGCAGACGCTCGACCAGTTCGGCGGCAACCTGCGGATGCGCTGGGACCTCGACCGGGTCAGCCTGCATTCGATCACCGGCTACGAAAGCGTCGACACCTACAGCCGCGGCGACATCGACGGCGGCTCGGTCTACGCCTTCCCGACCGGCGCCCTCGGCGTGGCCCTGTTCCCCGCCGAATCCGCCGACGGGCTGCCGCACCACAGGCAGTACAGCCAGGAATTCCGCGTCGAGTCGAAGGAGTGGGGCCGCTTCGACTGGCAGGTGGGCCTGTTCTGGTTCAACGAGAAGATCGACGTCGACAGCTTCAGCTACGACACCCTGAGCCCGGGCCGCCCACAGAACGGCTATGCCCGCCAGACCCAGGACAACACCGCGTGGGCGGTCTTCGCCTCGGGCGACTTCGACGCCACCGACCGCCTGAAGCTGCGCGCCGGCGTGCGTTACACCGACGACCGCAAGGACTTCAGCGCCGAGCGCGTGGTCGGCCCGTTCGGCCCGCCGATCGCGCCGATCACCGTGCATCCCAGCGACAGCGACGTCAGTTGGGACCTCAGCGCGGTCTACAAGGTGAGCGATGCGGTGAACGTCTACGGCCGCGTCGCCAAGGGCTTCCGCGCACCGAGCGTGCAGGGCCGGCTGATGTTCGCCGACGCCACGCTGCCCGCCGACGAGCTGGTGACGGTGGCCGACACCGAGACCGTGATCTCCTGGGAAGGCGGCGTGAAGGCCCAGCTCTGGGACAACCGCCTGCGCCTGGGCTTCGCGCTGTACCGCTATGCCGTCGACAACCAGCAGCTGAGCGCGGTCGGCGGCAACGCCAACGTCGCCCGTCTGGTCAACGCCGACAAGACCGTCGGCCAGGGCGCCGAGCTCGACCTGCAGGCCTGGCTCACCGACCATCTGTTCGTCACCCTCGGCGCCAGCTACAACGACACCGAGATCCAGGACCGCAACCTGGTCGTCTTCGGCTGCGGCGGCGGCTGCACCATGCGCGATCCGGCCGGCGCCGTGCCCGGCACCTACCGCATCGACGGCAATGCGCTGCCGCAGGCGCCGCGCAACGTCTACAACCTCACCGCGCGCTACGGCCTGCCGGTCGGCAACGGCGGCGAGTTCTACGCCTACACCGACTGGGCCTACCGCAGCCAGGTCAACTTCTTCCTGTACGAGTCGACCGAGTTCACCGGCGCCTCGCTGCTGGAAGGCGGCCTGCGCCTGGGCTATTCGTGGCGCAACGGCGACTACGACGTGGCGGTGTACGGCCGCAACATCACCGACGAGACCGCGATCGTCGGCGGCATCGACTTCAACAACCTCACCGGCTTCCTCAACGAGCCGCGCACGATGGGCGTGGAGTTCAAGGCCCGGTTCTGACGGGGCCGGTTCTGACGGAGCCGGTTCTGACGAGGCCCGGCGCCTGACGTCGGACGCGACGTCGATCGAGCGGCTGCAAAACGGAACGCCGGACGGGAGACCGTCCGGCGTTCTTCGTTTGCGGCCTGCTGCCGAAGGCGACGCCGCGCGCGATCGCGGCACCATGCGAGGCGACAGGTGCTCGCTGTCAGCCGTGCGCGGCGGCGTTGGCGTTCACCGCGGTCTGCACGTAGGCGGCGAGGCCGTCCGCGCGATCGTCGTAGTGCGCGCGGAAACGGTCGTCGCCGGTGTACAGGGCCGCGACCTGCGCGTGCATCGCGTGGCTGCACGGATAGAACCAGCGCTCGATGTGTTGCGGTGCAGCTCGGCCAGCGCCGTCGCGCGCGCGCCGTCGGCCGCGTCGCCCTGCTGCATCGCGGCGAGCCACTGGTCGGTGATCGCGTCGCTCTCGGCGCGGAGCTTCGCCCAGTCCTCGTTCGTGTAGCGGGCGGTGCGCTTGCGGGAGATCTTCCAGACGTCGGTGTCGCCCCAGCGGCGTCCGGCTTCCTGCGCGTATTCGCCGTTGCGGAACCGGTCGTGGCCTTCGAACAGGGTGTCGATGTTCATGGGTGTGCTCGCGTCGAGGGAATGGAGGGTCGCATCGATCGCGCCCAGGACCGCGTCCGCGTGCGCGCGCTGGCGTTCGAGCGTCGCGCGCTGGGCCAGGAGGGCCTCGCGCCGGCGTGCGACCGGCGCGTCCAGCAGCTCGCGCACCGCCTCCAGCCCGAAGCCCAGTTCGCGCAGCACCAGCACCTGCTGCAGGCGGCGCAGGTCGTCTTCGCCGTAGAGGCGGTAGCCGGCGGCGCTGCGGCAGGTCGGCGACACCAGCCCGATCGCGTCGTAGTGGTGCAGGGCGCGGACGGTGAGGCCGGTGATGGCCGCGATCCGGCCGACGGTGCGTTCACGGGAGGACATGGCGGACGCGTTCCTGTCGTTTCGATGCGGGAGGCATCCTGCTGCCTGACGCTGCGTCGGGGTCAAGCCCCGCGTCCGTCGACGACCCCGGCACGGGCGACAGGGGGTTGAAACGGCTAGACTCGGACGCCTCCCCGCGCAAGCCAACCCCTTCCCGAAAGGAGAACGACATGGTGCGTCCCGCTCTCATCGGCCTGCTCCTGGCGTCGGCATTGTCGCCCCTGGCGGCGCGCGCCGCCGAAACGCTGCGATACACGGTGCTGGTCGACGGCGGCAAGCAGGCCGGCCACCAGGTGGTCCAGCGCGCCGACGACGGCAGCGTCCACGTCGACTTCGTGTTCAAGGACAACGGCCGCGGCCCGGAGCTGAAGGAAGACTACACCCTCGCCGCCGACGGCACCTTCGCGACCTATGCGGTCAAGGGCACGTCCACGTTCGGCGCGCCGGTCGACGAGAGCTTCCGCGTCGAGAACGGCGTCGCGCACTGGAAATCGACCTCGGACGAAGGCGAACAGCCGCTGTCCGACGGCGCGGCCTACTGGTCGCTCGGCGGCACGCCGCAGAGCGGCGCGCAGGTGCTGTCCGCGCTGCTGGCGCGCGGCGACAACCGGCTGCCGCTGATCCCCGGCGGCGCGCTCAGCGCCCGCGCGGTCGCCGACGTCACCCTCGGCGGCGACCGCAAGGTCCGGCTGATGCGGGTGACCGGGGTCGGCTTCACCCCGCAGTTCGTGTGGATGACCGCCGATGCGCAGCCGCGCTTCTACGCGCTGATCGTGCCGGGCTACCTGCAACTGGTGGAAGAAGGCCGCGAAGCCGACGGCGCCGTGCTGGAGGCGCGCCAGAAGCAGGCCGAGACCGACGCGCTGACCGAACTGCGCGACACGCTCGCGCATCCGCTGCGCGGCGCCACGCTGATCCGCAACGCCCGCGTCTTCGACAGCGAGACGGCGACGGTCGGGCCGGCATCCGACCTGCTGATCGCGAACGGCCGGATCGTGTCGATCTCCGGCGCTGGCCAGGAAAAGGCCACCGTCGAGCAGACCATCGACGCCGGCGGCCGGGTGCTGACGCCGGGCCTGTTCGACATGCACGGCCACACCGGCGCGTGGCAGGGCGGGCTGCACCTCGCCGCCGGCGTGACCACCGTCCGCGACATGGGCAACGACAACGCGACGCTGCAGCAGCTGATCGACGACGAGCGCGAGGGACGGGTGCTGTCGCCGTCGATCGTGCCGGCCGGCTTCATCGAGGGCGAGAGCCCGATGTCGGCGCGCAACGGTTTCGTGATCTCCGACCTCGACGGCGCGAAGCGGGCCATCGACTGGTACGCCAGCCACGGCTATCCGCAGATCAAGATCTACAACTCGTTCCCGAAGGACATCCTGCGCGACACCGTCGCCTACGCGCACAGCCGCGACCTGCGCGTGAGCGGGCACATCCCGGTGTACCTGCGCGCGCAGGACGCGCTCGACGCCGGCTACGACGAGATCCAGCACATCAACCAGGTGCTGCTGAACTTCCTGGTGAAGGACGACACCGACACCCGGACCCTCGAGCGCTTCTACCTGCCGGCGCGCGAGGTCGCGGGCATGGACTTCGACGCCAGGCCGGTCCAGGACTTCATCGCCCGGCTGGCGCGCGACCAGATCGCGATCGACCCGACCCTGGCGACCTTCGACTTCATCCGCCAGCGTCCGGGCGAACTGTCGGAGGCCTACGCCGCGGTCGCCGACCACCTGCCGCCGGACGTGCGCCGCGGGCTGAAGACCGCGGAATTCGACATTCCCGACGACGCCACCGCCGCGCGCTACCGCAAGTCCTACGACAAGATGGTGGACTTCGTCGGCCGCATGTACCGCGCGGGCGTGCCGATCCTCGCCGGCACCGACGCGACCCCCGGCTTCACCCTCCAGCGCGAACTGGCGCTGTACGTGCAGGCCGGCATGACCCCGTCGCAGGCGCTGCAGGTCGCCACCTTCAACGCCGCGAAGTATTCGCGCACGCTCAACGACCGCGGCACCGTCGCGGTCGGCAAGCGCGCCGACCTGGTGCTGTTCGACGGCGATCCGACCGTCGACATCGGCGATCTGCGACGGGTCGCGCTCGTCATCAAGAACGGCGAGGCCTACTATCCGGCGGAGATCGATCGCGCGCTCGGCGTCGAGCCGTTCGCCGAGCCGGTCCGGGCCGTCCCCGCCGGCGACGCCGGGCCCTGATCCGGACCATCCGGACCATCCGGACGATCCCCACCCCTGCCCCGGAGCGTTCACGATGAAGACCGCCTACGACTTTTCCGCCGTCGACATCGACGGCCACGACCAGGCCCTGTCCGACTACCGCGGCAAGGTGCTGCTGGTGGTCAACGTCGCCTCGAAGTGCGGCTTCACGCCGCAGTACGCGGGCCTGCAGAAGCTCTGGGAGACCTACCGCGACCGCGGCCTGGTGATCCTCGGCTTCCCGTGCGACCAGTTCGGCCACCAGGAGCCGGGCGACGAGGCCGAGATCCGCAATTTCTGCTCGCTGACCTACGACGTCGATTTCCCGATGTTCGCCAAGATCGACGTCAACGGCGGCAAGGCGCATCCGCTGTGGGCCTGGCTCAAGGAGCAGAAGAGCGGCCTGCTCGGGATCGGCGCGATCAAGTGGAACTTCAGCAAGTTCCTGGTCGGCCGCGACGGCAAGGTCATCAAGCGCTACGCGCCGACCGATGCCCCCGAATCGCTGGCCCGGGACATCGAGGCCGCCCTGGGGTGACCGGCAGGACGCCATGAGCGACGATTCCGCTGCCGGCACGCCTGTCCCGGACGCGCCCGGCTACGCGCTGACGATCGCGACCGACAGCAGCGCGCTGGTGGCGACGGTCACCGGGCGGATCGAGGCGGTCGAACCCCTGATCGAGATCTTCCTGCGCATCGGCGACGAGGCGAAGCGCACCGGCCTGCGCCGGATCCTGGTGCTCGACCACACCCACGGCGTGGTGCCGGCGGAGACCCAACTGCGGCAGTTGTTCGATGCGGTCGAGGGCAGCGGACTGGCGCAGGTGCGGCTGGCCTATGTCGATGCCCGCGGCACCGCGGTCAGCCGGATGGAACTGGGCGAGATCCTCGGCCGCGAGCGCGGGTACGACTGCCGGGTGTTCGACAACGCGTCGCGCGCCCGGATCTGGCTGCACTACGGCGAGGCCTGAGTCGCGTCGCCGGCATCGATGCGACCAGCGTCGATGCGCCGCAGTAGCGTTTCGATCGCCGGGGTCCACACCTGCCACCGATGGCCGCCGTCGCGCAGCAGCACGTGGTCGGGCGGCAGCGCCGGCGCGAACAGTTCGATCGCCGGGCGCAGCCGGTCCTCGCGGCCGTAGGCCATCCAGACGCGTCCGGCCGCGGCCGGGTCGGCGGAGATCGCACGCAGGCGCCGCCACAGGTCGTACTGCCAGGCGTCGCGTTCGGGCAGGCCGGCGGTGTCGGGCGGGGTCCACCGCGACAGCCCGCCGGCCGCGGCGACCGAATCCGGGGCCGCGCCTTCGCCGAGGAAGGGTGCGAGCAGGATCAGCCCGGCGGTGCTGCCCGGATGCAGGCGGTCGTACATCAGCGCACCCATTCCACCGAGCGAGGCGCCCGCCAGCCAGATCTCGCGATAGCCCGCGGCCTGCGCCGGCAGCATCACGTCGCGGTGCAGGCGTTCCGGGGCGTCGCCGCGCCTGTAGTCGCCGAGCCGCAGTTCGGCGAAGGTCACGTCGGCATCGGGCCAGGCGCGGCGGATCGCATCGGCGACGCCGCTGCGCCGCAGCGCGGCGAGATCGTCGGCGCGCCCGGGCAGCACCACGACCAGCCGCTTCGAGGCCGCCCGCGACGCGGCCGGCAGATGCAGTGTCGGGATCGGCTGGTCCGCGCGCGTGCCCGGCAGGCAGCCGGCCAGCGGCAGGCACAGAGCGGCGATCAGGAAGAGGGCATGGCGCATCGTCGGGCTTCCGCGGCAGGTGGCGTGCCGACGATACGCCCGACGCCGGCCGGCGGATGCAGTGGGCCTGCCGGTCGCGCGTGCGCCGGCCCGCGCCGGCGGGGCGCCCTCACTTCTCGACGAAGGCGCGCTCGAACACGTATTCGCCGGCGGTGCCGATCCGCGGCGAGGCGTTGAAGCCGCGTCGGTCGAGGATCTCGCGGAAATCGGCCAGCATCTGCGGGCTGCCGCAGATCATCGCGCGATCGTGCGCCGGGTCCAGCGGCGGCAGGCCGAGGTCGGCGGCGATGCGCCCGCTGTCGAGCAGGTCGGTGATGCGACCGCGCTGCGCGCGACCGTGCCAGAAGAAGTCCTCGCGGCTGACCGCCGGGTAGTACAGCAGCTTGGCCCGGATTTCCTCGCCGAGGTATTCGTGGCACTGCAGGCCGCGGCTGATGTAGTCGCGGTAGGCGAGGTCCGGTTCGCCACGCACGCCGTGGCAGACGATCACCTTCTCGAAGCGCTCGTAGGTGGCCGGGTCCTTGATCACCGCCAGCCAGGGCGCGAGCCCGGTCCCGGTCGCCAGCAGGTAGAGGTTGCGGCCGGGGTGGACATCGGAAATCAGCAGCGTGCCGGTCGGCTTGCGGCCGATGAGCAGGGTGTCGCCGGGCTTGATGTGCTGCAGGCGCGAGGTCAACGGCCCGTCCTGCACCTTGATGCTGAAGAATTCGAGTTCTTCTTCCCAGTTCGCGCTGGCGATCGAATAGGCGCGCATCAGCGGCCGGGTCGAGCCGTCCGCCTGCGGCACTTCCAGTCCGATCATCACGAACTGGCCGTTGTCGAACCGGAAACCGTCTTCTCGGGTGGTGGTGAAGCTGAAATAGGCGTCGGTCCAGTGGCGGACGTCCAGCACGGTTTCGGTGCCGTAGGGGGAGGCCATGCGTGGGGGTCTGAAGTATTAGCTGGCGCTAATTGTAGACGAGCGCGTGGGCGCGGGGATTTGATTCGGCTCAGAAAGCCCGGCCCGGACATGTCCGTTCGGAGCATGCCCCGACTGGAGCATGCCCCGACTGGAGCATGTCCGGACTGGAGCATGTCCGGACTGGAGCATGTCCGGAGCTGGCCTGCGGCCGGCTTACAGCGTCAACGTGTGGACGACCTGGGTGCGGTCGTCGGGATCGCCCGACGTCACGAAGCCGAGGTGGTGCGCCAGGTGCGCCATTTCCTGGTTCTCGGCGAAGTCCAGCGAGACCATCGTGCGGATGCCGCGTTCGCGCGCGGCCTCGATCAGCCGGCGCATCAGCGTGGTGCCCAGGCCGTGGCCCTGCCAGTCGTCGAGCACCGTCACCGCGATCTCGCACTGGCGCGGGTCGTTGCCGACCGCGTAGCGCGACACGCCCACGATGCGCGCGTCGCCGGCTTCGCTGTCGAGGGCGACGAAGGCCTCGTCGTTGACGTGGTCGACATCGACCAGCCGCCGCACCAGCGCTTCGTCGGGCTCGCTGAACTGCTCCTGGAAACGGTAGCGGCGGGCGCGCGGCGACAGGGCGGCGATGAAGGTCCGCTCCGCGTCCGCGTCGCCGGGGTTCATCGGGCGGATCAGGACCTGGCGGCCGTCGGACAGGGTCTCCAGCGCGTAGGGCAGGAAGCCTTCGGCCGCGGGAAGGGGCGAGACGTCGTTCATGGCGAATCTCCGGGGAGGTGTGGCGATCATGCTGCGCTGCAGCACGGCCGGTTTTCCTGATCCGGATCAGATTGGCGCGGGTCTGCCGCGGCGCGCGACGAACGGTCCGGATGGACGCTCCGGGCGCGCCGGCGGTTCGCCCGCCCCGCGGTCGGTGGCCCTGCCTTCGCTCAGCGCTCGGCGGCGGCCTTCATGTTGGCCAGACCGGCCTCGAAATCCTTGCCGATCAGCCTGTCCATGCCGACGACGGTGTCCATCACCTTGGTGAGGTAGGGACTGGGGCCGCGCATGGTCCAGGTCACCTCGGTGCCGCCGTCCTTCGGCGCCAGCACGAATTCGGTGACGTTGTTCGATTCCATCGGTTCGATGAAGTCGAGCTTGATCGCGATCCGGCCCGGCGGGCTCGATTCGGCGATTTCCATCCGTCCCTGGCCCACGTCCTTGTTGCCCTTCCACGCGTAGACCGCGCCGGTCCCGCTGGCGGGCCCCTCGAAGGTGCGGGTCATGGCCGGGTCGAGCTTCTCCCACGGCGACCATTCGCCCCAGCGGTGGAAATCGTCGATCAGGGCGAACACCCGTTCCGGCGGCGCGGCGATGGTCGCCCGGCGCTGGACCTGGAAGGTGTCGGGTTTGGTCGCGGCGTAGAGCAGCACGCCGGCGACCGCAAGGACCAGGACGATGAGGATCTTCTTCAGCATGACGTGCTCCCCCGCGGCGGATGCCGGAGCATACTCCGCCGATGGTCGGGGGACGCAAGTGGGGCCCCGGCCGGCCACGCGCGGTAAAATCGCGGTCCCACACGTCCCGAAGACCCGTCCGTGTCCGCAGCCCACGCTCCCGCCATGCCCGCCGAACGCCGCCCGGTCTCGATCCGGCAGGCCGACCTGATCCAGTCGATCGCCGACGCCCTGCAGTACATCAGCTACTACCACCCGGTCGACTACATCCGGAACCTCGCCGCCGCCTACGAGCGCGAGGAATCCGCTGCGGCGAAGGACGCGATCGCGCAGATCCTGATCAACTCGCGGATGTGCGCCGAGGGCCATCGCCCGATCTGCCAGGACACCGGCATCGTCACCGTGTTCCTCGAGATCGGCATGGACGTGCGCTGGGACGACGCGACCATGAGCGTCGAGGACATGGTCCACGAGGGCGTGCGCCGCGCTTACAACGACCCGGACAACAAGCTGCGCGCCAGCGTGCTGGCCGATCCCGCCGGCAAGCGGATCAACACGAAGGACAACACGCCCGGCGTGGTCAACGTGAAGATCGTGCCCGGCAACACCGTCGAGGTGATCGTCGCCGCGAAGGGCGGCGGCTCCGAGGCGAAGTCGAAGTTCGCGATGCTCAATCCGTCCGATTCCATCGTCGACTGGGTGCTCAGGACCGTGCCGACGATGGGCGCCGGCTGGTGCCCGCCGGGCATGCTCGGCATCGGCATCGGCGGCACCGCCGAGAAGGCGATGCTGCTGGCGAAGGAAGCGCTGATGGAGCCGATCGACATCACCGAGCTGCAGGCGCGCGGCGCGTCGAACCGCGCCGAGGAACTGCGCCTGGAACTGTACGAGAAGGTCAATGCGCTCGGCATCGGCGCGCAGGGCCTCGGTGGCCTCACCACCGTGCTCGACATCAAGATCAGGGACTACCCGACCCACGCCGCGAATCTGCCGGTGGCGATGATCCCGAACTGCGCGGCCACGCGCCACGCGCACTTCACCCTCGACGGCAGCGGCCCGGTGATGCTGGATCCGCCGTCGCTGGAGGACTGGCCGCAACTCACCTATGACGCCTCCAAGGGGCGTCGCGTCGACCTCGATACGGTGACGAAGGAGGAAGTCGCGTCGTGGAAGCCCGGCGAAGTGCTGCTGCTCAACGGCACGCTGCTCACCGGTCGCGACGCCGCGCACAAGCGCATGGTCGACATGCTCGACAAGGGCGAGCCGCTGCCGGTCGACCTGCGCGGGAAATTCATCTACTACGTCGGCCCGGTCGATCCGGTGCGCGACGAGGTCGTCGGTCCCGCCGGCCCGACCACCGCCACGCGCATGGACAAGTTCACCGAACAGGTGCTCGCCCAGACCGGCCTGATGGGCATGGTCGGCAAGGCCGAGCGCGGCCCGGCCGCGATCGACGCCATCCGCAAGCACCAGTCGGTCTACCTGATGGCCGTCGGCGGTGCGGCGTACCTGGTGTCGAAGGCGATCAAGGCGGCGAAGGTCGTCGGGTTCGCCGACCTCGGCATGGAGGCGATCTACGCGTTCGAGGTGCAGGACATGCCGGTGACGGTCGCGGTGGATTCGCAGGGTACTTCGGTCCACCAGACCGGCCCGCGCGAATGGCAGGCCAGGATCGGCAAGATTCCGGTGGTCGTCGCCTGAGCCGCCGGCGCCGCGCCGCGCATGTGATGATGCACCGGAAGGGAGCCGCGACGATCGCGGCTCCCTTCCTCGTTCCGGCGCTGGCGCCAGCCGTTGCGGGACGCCGGTCGCTGCGGATCGGCAGCGTCAGATCCGGAACGCGCGGCCGTTGCGCAGCTGCACGCGCGATCCCACGGTGATGCCGTTGAGATCGTCCTGCGACACGATGACCTCGCGGCCGTCGCGCATCCGCACGGTGACGTCGTAACCCTTGCCGTACCGGTTCTGCACGGCGTTGCCGACCGCGGCGCCTGCGGCGGCGCCGGCGACGGTGGCGTTGTTCTGGCGGCCCTTGCTGTCGGTGTTGTCCTTGGCGATCTCGCGCGCGGCGAGGCCGCCGATCACCGCGCCGACGACGGCGCCGGTGGCGTTCGGCGTGCGGCTGCCGGCGCCCTCGTCGATGCGGGTGACGGTGCCGCAGTCGGGGCAGGGATCGCCGTAGGCGGGCGACGGCGCGGACCCGTACCCCGAGGACGGCGTGCTCGCGCAGGCCGAGAGCATCAGCGACGAGGCGATGGCGATGGAAGCGAACAGCGTCGGGCGAAGGTTCATGCGGGCATTCATGTCTTGTCTCCGGACGAGGTGAGCATCGCGATCCGGGATCGCGACGTGGACACCCTCGCGCCTGCGGCGTGAATCGCACGAAAACGCCGCGTGAAACCGCTTCGATCATGCGCGATGCCCGGCGATCGCGCGCAGAATGCCGTGAACGGGCCTGCCGCCGCAGGCAGCCCGTTCAGCGCACGCTGTTCAAACGGCCCTGTCGTTCAAACGGCCCTGCCGTTCAAATGGCCGCGCTGCTCAGATGCTCAGGCTGTTCAAACGGCCGCGTTGCCCAAATACCCGGGCCGCTCAAATGCCCAGGAAGTAGAGATCGACGTAGTCGGCCGCGGTGTCGCAGGGGTTGTCGATTTCCTGCATGCGCCAGTATTTGCGGCCGGTCCTGGTCTGGAAATGATAGGTGCCGTCGCGCTTGCACGCGCGTCCGCCGGCGATGTGCGAGACCCGGGTGAGGATCGTGCCCTCGAAGGTGAAGCCGTCCCGGGTGGCGGCCACGATGCGGCCGGAGACGCGCACGTAGTCGCCTTCGTTGTCGCCGCGCCCACGCTGCTCGCCTTCCACCGACAGCGCATCGCCGCGATCGGTCACGGTCGCGTGGCCGGCGCCGTCGAGATTGCCCCAGCCGATCCACTGCAGGGTGAGCAGGTGGTCGCCGACCAGTCGGGCGCGGGCCGCGGCGTCCAGTCCGTTCTTCGGCGGCGTCGCATCGGCGGCGCCGATGCCGGCAGTACCGGCGAGGGCGGCGAACAGGGAGACGGACAGCGCGATCGGGGCCAGGCGGACGTACGGGCGCATGCAGCGATCCGGCAGCGGGGCGGGCGAGGCATGATCCCGCCTGCCGCGGCCTGGATCAATGCCCGGCCCCATGCTCGCCAGGGCGTCCTGATCAGGCCCGCGCCGAGGCACGGATCGGCCCGGGAATCACCGCCGGCGGCCGGTCGCGGCCTGTCGGGCGGCCCGCGCGTTCGCGCGACGGCGGGCGACCCGGGCGGCCAGCGCCGCCAGCAGCGCGGACAGCCCGACCCAGCTCGCGAGGTAGCACCACGTCGCCGGGCCGGAATGCCCGACCGACTCGATGCCCGTCGACGCCTCGATCCGCGACCACAGCGGCATCAGCACGACGGTCGCCGCGACCGCGGGCGGCAGCGCCAGCAGGACGATCGCCAGCAGGCCGACGACCCCGGGCAGGACGCGACGCAGTCGGGACATGGTGCGCTCCCCGTGGCGGCCGCGGCCTACGGCGCGTGCGCGCCGGGCTGCAGCAGGTTCTGCCCGGTGGCGTCGGCGCGGGCGGCGGCGAGCTGGTCGTCGATGTCGCGGTTGACCGACGTGTCGGTGCCGCCGTTGTGGTCGGGCTCGACCGGGGCGGCAGCGCGCTCGTCGGGCAGCCGGGCGATGTACTGGATCGTGCGCGGCGCTTCGATGCCGGCCTTCGCGAACGCGGCCTTGGTCTGCCGGATCGCCTCGCTGCGGGTCTTGCCGAGGTCGCTCTCGCGCTGGTCGATCCAGGCGAGGAAGCGCAGCACGATGCCCGCGCTGCCGTGTTCGACCACCAGCCAGGACGGCGCCGGATCCTCGAGCACGCCTTCGACCCCGGCGATCGCCGCCATCGCCAGCGTCTCGGACTTGCGGATCGACTGGGTGGCGTCGATCGCCACGGTGAAATCGAACCGCCGCTTCGGATTGCGCGAATAGTTCAGGATCACCGACTTGAACACCAGGCTGTTCGGCATCTGCAGGTGGTTGCCGTCGAAGGTGATCAGCACCGTCGCGCGCGAGGTCACCGAGATCACCTTGCCTTCGCGGCCATCGATGTTGACGCTGTCGCCGGGCTCGAAGGGACGGCGCACGCTGAGCAGGATGCCCGCGATGTAGTTCTCGGCGATGTCGCGGAACGCGAAGCCCAGCACCAGCCCGACCACGCCGGCGGAGCCGAGGACCGCGCCGACCACGGCGGTGAGGCCGAGCAGGTCCAGCGCGATCAGCACGCCGACGAGGATGATCGCGGTGCGCACGATCGTGCGCACCAGCCCGTCCATGTACGGATTGCGCGAGCGCAGGTGCAGCAGGTGCAGGCGCCGGCCCGCGAACCGCGCGCACCACAGCGCGAACAGCAGCACCAGCACCGCGAGGACGAGTTGCGGGATGCGTTCGACCAGGCGCAGCAGCGCGTGGTTGGCGTAATCGGCCATCGCATGCGCGCACTGGTGCAGATCGTCGAAGGTGCAGGAGACCGCCGGTTTCGGCGCGGCTTCGCCGGACGCGGGGGCGGCCGCGGTCGGGAGCAGGATGGACAGCGGTGACGGTGCGGGCGTCGGCGTGGGCATCGGAAGAACGGGGCGCGGGCGTGGCGGGAGAGGCGCGGGACTGGAAAGCGCCGGACTGGAAGGGCCTGACTAGAAAAACCAGGCGATCAGGAACAGGCCGATCATCGCGCAGGCGAGCGCGAGCTTGAACACCACGCCGAGCAGGATGCCCAGCCAGGTGCCGAGGCCGACCTTGGTGGCCTGGCCGAGGTGGTGCGCTTCGAGACGGCGGCGATGCAGCAGCTCGCCGGCGACGGCGCCGACGAAGGGCGCCACGAACACGCCGACCAGCCCGAAGAACAGGCCCGCGACGGTGCCGATGGCCGCCCCGAGCAGCGCCAGCCGGCTGGCGCCGACGCGCTTGGCGCCCATCGCCGTCGCCGCCAGGTCCACGAGCACCGAGAGCGCGGTCAACAGCCCCAGCACCACCAGCGTCAGCACGCCGATCCGCTCGAAGCCGTCGGCCCAGGCGGCCAGCAGCATGCCGGCGTACACCAGCGGCAGGCCGGGGAGGGCGGGCAGCACCACGCCGGCCAGGCCCAGCAGCACCAGCAGCGCGGCGAGCACGTAGAACAGGACCTGCACGTCCATCGGGCATCCGGTCCGCGGGTCGGGAGGTCGCGGCGGCGGCATCATGGCACGGCGCCGGAACGGTCGCACGACCGGGCGGTGAACGTGCAGTCTGCGGTGGCCGTCGCACGATCCGCAGGCCGGCCCGGGGGTCGGGACCCGGCGACCGCCGCTCGTGCGTTCGCGACTGCGGGCGCGCGATCATCGTCCAGCGGGCATCCGGCCATCAAAGCAAACGGCCCGAGATGCGGGCCCCCGGCCGGAAAAGGAAACGGCCCGCGATGCGGGCCCCGGCCGGAAAAGGAAACGGCCCGCGATGCGGGCCCCCGGCCGGAAAAGGAAACGGCCCGCGATGCGGGCCGTTTCCGGGGGCGAACAGCGCGAGCCGTCAGTTCAGCGCCGGATTGTTCTCGGCGAAGTACTCGTGGTTGTCGGCGTTGTCCAGGGCCTTGGTCGGATTGCTGGTCGCCAGGCTCTTGGCGGCCGACTGCCCGTAGGCCCAGTCGTCGGTGGCGGCGACGACGTTGAAGTGGCTCATCTCGTGGACCAGCGTGCCCGCCTTCGAATCCGTGCCGGTGTTCGGCGCGCTCCAGAACGCCCGGCAGACGTAGATCTGGTACGGCTGGGTCGGATAGACGTAGGCGTAGTAACTCTGGTTGCAGCCGCAGTTGATCGTGATCTGGCCGGCGCTCTGGTCCATGGCCGAATCGATCGCCGCGTAGTGCTGCTTGGCGGTGTTGTAGCGGCTGGAGGTGTAGGCGCCGAACCAGGTGGTGTAGCGCGACCCGGTCGTGCCCGCGTTGAGATAGCCCTTCGCGTTCTCGGTGTAGGTCCGGGCCGAATTCACCGCGGTGCCGGCCGAGTTCTGCTGCGTGCTGGTGCAGCCGGTGTAGTTGACGCCGTTCACCACCACGCCCTGCGACGGCTTGGCCTTGGCCGAGAAGCCCATGCGCTCGGCCGGCGTCTGCTGGCCGTTGTCGACCCGGATGCGCAGCGGCGCGCTCTGGGTCAGCAGCGGCAGCCCGTTGGCCTGCTTGAGCATCGTCCCGCCCGACAGCGAGGCGTACTGCAGCGGCGCGGCGAAGGTGACCGTGTAGTCGCCGCCCTGCGAGAGGTCGTAGGCGGCGCCGAGGTCGACCGTCGCCTTGTAGGCGCGACCCGGGCGCAGCACGACGAAATCGGAAGCCTCGGGCAGGCCGCGCTTGATCATGGCGCCCTCGTAACGGACCTCGACGCCGTCGCGGGCGACCGCGAACACGTTGGACTGCGCCAGCGTGGACGGCAGCTGCCACTTCGGCACGCGGACGGTCTTGCGGCTGCTGTTGGTCACCGTCACTTCGACGATGCCGTCGCCCAGCGACAGCATGCCGACGCGCAGCGGATTGGCGGTCTGGACCGCCGGCACGGCGGCGACCGAACCGAAGGCGGCGGCGATACCCGCGACGAGCGCGGTGGTGGCACCGATGGTGCCGATCGTTTTCAGCTTCATTCCCTTGTGTCCCCGGATTTGAAAACGCCCGCGGAGTGCGGGCGTCGGGATCATAAGGGGGCGGGGTGCCCGGCGCATGCTGCTTAGCAGCAGCGCCGGGGGAGCCGCCGCCGCGCCGGTCGCGGGGCGGCGGCCCGGCCCGGTGGACGTGCCGTCGGCGGAAGCGACCTCAGCGGAAGTCCTGGTGGCAGCCCTTGCAGCTCTCGCCGATCTTGGCGGTCACGGCGTTCACGCCTTCGCAGTTGATCGGCGGCGCGGCGAGGGCGGCGTCGAGGGTGGCGCGCATGCCGCTGGCCTGCCTGGTGAAACGCTCGTCGTCGGCATCGCCCGGGAAGGCGCGTTCCAGATCGTCGGCCATCGTGCGCAGGCCCTTGAGGTGCGGGATGATGTCGGTCGCGTTGCAGTGGTTGGTCGCCGCCTTCTCGCCGAGCTGCTTCATGTGCCACTCCTGCACGTACATCACGCTCTCGGGGAAGTGGTCCTGACGCTGCTGCCAGGCGCGCATTCCCATGATGGCGGCGATCAGGCCGATCGCGAAGCCGAGAATGAAGATGAAGAAATAGCGGCTGAAGGCGGAGGACTTGGGCTTGGTCGGGTCGGGCGATGTCGACATGGAACGGCTCCGTGACGGTTGTCGAAAACATACCACGACCGGCGTCGCCGTGTTCCGCCCGGCTACAATGCTCCGATGCACGAAGCCCCCCGCAACGCCCCGCCGGCAGCGATGCCCGGCGACGACCCAGGCGACGGCCGCGAAGACGGCCTGGACGCGACCTGGCGCGACCGCTTCGCCGGCATCGACCGTCTCTACGGGCGCGGCGCGCTGGCGACGTTCGCGCGCAGCCATGTCGCCGTGGTCGGCCTGGGCGGGGTCGGCTCCTGGGTGGTCGAGGCGCTGGCCCGCAGCGGCGTCGGTCGCCTGACCCTGATCGACGCCGACGACCTGTGCGTGTCCAACACCAACCGCCAGTTGCCCGCGCTCGAAGGCCAGTACGGCCGCGGCAAGGCCGAGGCGATGGCCGAACGCTGCCGTGCGATCAACCCGGGCATCGCGGTCGAGGCCGTCGCCAGCTTCCTCGTGCCGTCGAACCTCGACGACCTGCTCGGTCGCGACCACGACCTGGTGATCGACGCCTGCGACAGCTTCCGCACCAAGGTCGAGGCCATCGCCTGGTGCCGCCGCCGCAAGCGGCCGATCCTCACCGTCGGCGCGGCCGGCGGCCGGCTCGATCCGACCCTCGTGCGCGTGCGCGACCTCTCGCGCACCGAGCACGACGCGATGCTCGCGCTGATCCGCAAGAAGCTGCGGAGCGAGTTCAATTTCCCGAAGAACCCGCAGCGCTACTTCGGCGTGCCGGCGATCTATTCGCTGGAGAACGTGCGCTATCCGCAGGCCGACGGCAGCGTCTGCGGCCTGCGCCCGCAGCTCGGCGCCGACGCGGCGCTGAAGCTCGACTGCGGCGCGGGGCTGGGCGCGGCCACCCACATCACCGGCGCGTTCGCGTTCGCCGCGGCCGGCAAGGCGCTGGAGATGCTGCTGAAGCCCAAGGCCGTCGCGCCGTCTTCGTGACCCGGAGCAGGTCACCCGAATAGGGTCACCCAGATGGGGCATCCCATTTCGGTAGAGCGGCCTTCAGGCCGCTGCCCCCTCTCCGGAGATGCGGCAGCGGCCTGAAGGTCGCTCTAACGATCGGACGGCAGGCGGAACAACCGCTCCGCATTCGCCGTCGTGGCCGCGGCGAGTGCGGCGGGCGGCATGCCCCGCAGCCCGGCGACGGTTTCGAGCACGCGCACCAGCCGCGCCGGCTCGTTGCGCTGGCCGCGATGGTCGCTGTCGGGCTGGTCGGGGGCGTCGGTTTCCAGCAGCAGGCATTCGATCGGCAGCGTCGCCGCCAGCGTGCGCAGCCGGTTCGCGCGGTCGTAGGTGACGGGCCCGCCGATCCCGACCAGGAAGCCCAGGTCGAACAGCCGCTTCGCCTGGTCGACGCTGCCCGGATAACTGTGGATCACGCCGCGCAGCGGGCCGAAGCGGCGGATCGCGGCCATGACCTGGTCGACCGCGCGCCGCGCATGCACCACCACCGGCAGGTCGAAGTCGCGCGCCAGCCGCAGTTGGCCGTCGAAGAACAGCGCCTGACGCGCCGGATCGAGCCCTTCGACGAAGAAGTCGAGGCCGCACTCGCCGACCGCGACCGGGCGCTCGCGGCCGATCCACGCACGCAGCTCGACGAGATCCGTTTCGCGATGGTCGTCGAGGTACATCGGATGCAGGCCGTAGGCCGGCAGCAGCCCGGCTTCGCCGCGGCACAGATCGCGCAGCTTCGGCCAGCCGGCGGCGTTCACCGCCGGCACGATCTGCCGGGCCACGCCCGCGGCGCGCGCGCGGGCGAGCACCGCGTCGCGGTCGTCGTCGAACTCGGGCGCGTCGAGGTGGGCGTGGCTGTCGACCAGCATCGGCGCGATCAACCGCTGCGCTGGCCCTCGATCGGCGGTTTCGCGGCCGGCGTTTCCGTCACCGCGGGCGCCTTGCGCCTGCGGAAGCTGGCGAGCAGCAGCGTGGCGATGCCCAGCAGCAGTTCGTCGATGAACGGGATGAAGTCCGGCACGACCATGTCGACCGCCCACAGCGCGGCGGCGATCAGGAACAGGCGCGGGAAACTCAATCGGCCGAGGAAGCCCAGGATCGGGGCGACGAGCGGATTGGCCATGACGGCGAAACTCCGGACAGGGGACGAATGCGCGAACGCTATCACGCTGTCCGGGGCTTTCGGGGCGGAATTCAGGGTTTCGTCATGCAGGCGGGGCCGGAATCGGGGGACGTTCAGCCAGCCGGTGCTGGAATCCGACCTGACGGGGGATTCCATCCGATGCAGCCCTGAGGAGGACCGCATGAACCAGAAGAACACCATCGCCATCGCCATCGGGGCGCTGCTGCTGGGCGGCGTCGCAACCGCAGCCTACCTGGGCAACCGTGCGCCGTCGTCGTCCGAGGCGTCCGCCGACCTCGCCCGGCCGGCGACCCTCGCCGCCGACGACCGCGCCGAGGACGACAGCCGCATCCCGACCGCGGGCGGCCTGGAATACGCCGATGTCGTCGACGTGAAGCCGATCACCGAGAAGTCGGCGCAGTACGCGACCGTGCTGGGCACCGAGCCGGTCCGCGAGACCACGACCGCCTCGACCCCGCGCGAGGTCTGCGAGGACGTCGCCGTGCAGGAGCGCCTGCCCGAGCGCGACGGCAACGTCGGCGGCACGGTCGCCGGCGCCGTGATCGGCGGCCTGGTCGGCAACCAGATCGGCAAGGGCGACGGCCGCAAGCTGGCCACGGTCGCCGGCGCGGTCGGCGGCGGCTTCGCCGGGCGCGAGATCGACAAGCGCCACGTCGGCGGCCAGGTCGTGACCAAGACCGAGCGCCAGTGCCACACCGTCACCGACACCTCCAGCCGCAGCCGCACCGTGGCCTGGAACGTGACCTACCGCAATCCCGACGGCACCACCGGCACGATGCGCACAGACCGCAAGCCCGGCAGCCGCATCCCGCTGGGCAGCGAAAGCCACGTGGTCGGCTACGACGTGACCTACCGTTATCGCGGCGCCGAGCAGACGCTGCGGATGGACGAGAAGCCCGGCGATCGCCTGCCCGTCGTCGACGGCCAGGTGGTGACCGCGGTCGCCACGGCCGGGGCGCCGGGTCGCGGCTGACGCCGGCGACGAGGCCAAGCGGTCCGCGGCCGACCCCTCGGACGGCCGCACGACAGGCGGGACCGGAGCGATCCGGTCCCGCCTTCTTTTTGGGCGGCCGACCGGCTGGCGAAATCGCGGCCTTTGCGGCGGAAGTCGTCGCTTCGCCGTCGTGTTTTGGTCGGTCCGCAGGTATCGGCTGCGCAGGTTGCCCCCTTACAATGACGTTTTGCCCGAATCGACCTCGCGCCATGGCCCTGCATCCCTACGATCTGTACGACGTCCGTTCCCTGCTCAGCGAAGAAGAGCGCGCCGTGCAGGACACGGTCGCCCGCTTCACCGATGAGCGCGTGCTGCCGATCATCGGCAAGGCCTTCGACGAAGGCCGCTTCCCGAAGGAACTGATCCCCGAGATCGCCGAACTCGGCCTGCTCGGCTCCTCGCTGCCGGAACAATACGGCTGCGCCGGCCTCAACGGCGTCAGCTACGGCCTGATCTGCCAGGAACTCGAGCGTGGCGACTCCGGCATCCGCAGCTTCGTCAGCGTGCAGTCCTCGCTGTGCATGTATCCGATCTACGCCTACGGCTCGGAAGATCAGCGCATGCGCTGGCTGCCGGACATGGCCGCGGGCAAGGTCATCGGCTGCTTCGGCCTGACCGAGCCGCACGGCGGCTCCGACCCGGCGAACATGAAGACCCGCGCCGTGCGCGACGGCGGCGACTGGGTGATCAACGGCTCGAAGATGTGGATCACCAACGGCAACCTGGCCGACATCGCGATCGTCTGGGCGCAGACCGACGACGGCATCCAGGGCTTCGTGCTGGAGAAGGGCATGCCGGGCTTCACCGCCCAGGAGATCAAGCACAAGATGAGCCTGCGCGCGTCGGTCACCAGCGCGCTGTTCTTCGACAACGTGCGCGTGCCGGACGCCAACCGGCTGCCGAACGTGAAGGGCCTGAAGGGCCCGCTCGGCTGCCTCACCCAGGCCCGCTACGGCATCACCTGGGGCCCGATCGGCGCCGCCATCGCCTGCCTCGACGAGGCCCTGCGCTACAGCAAGGAGCGCATCCTGTTCGATCGCCCGGTCGCGGCGACGCAGAGCGCGCAGATCAAGATGGCCGACTGGGCCCGCCGCATCACCGCCGCGCAGTTGATCTCGCTGCAGCTCGGCCGCCTCAAGGACGCCGGCAACATGCAGCCGACCCAGGTGTCGCTGGCGAAGTGGAACAACGTGCGCATGGCGATCGACATCGCACGCGAGGCGCGCGACCTGCTCGGCGGCGCCGGCATCACCACCGAGCACTGCCCGATCCGCCACGCGCTGAACCTCGAATCGGTGATCACCTACGAAGGCACGGAAACCGTGCACCAGCTGGTGGTCGGCCGCGAACTCACCGGCATCAACGCGTTCTGACCGGAAGCCGACGCATGGCGGGGACAGGCCTTCGCGCAATCGTTGCGATCTTGCTCGTCGCGTTCGGGGCGGGGCGCGCATGGGCCGACGATCCGGCCGCGCCGCGGCGCGTCCCGGAGGGGGCGAAATTGCTGGTCGTGGATGCGATGGAGCCCAGGCTGTTCCATCGTCATACGGGCGCAACGGGGTTTTCCAGCTTCGGCAGACAGCTCGACGGGAATTCCGATGCGCTCGTACGGGTGCGAGAGCGCCTGTCTTCGACGATCCGCGGCGCGGGATACGACGTCGCATGGGAAATCGTCCCCGAGTCGATGGCACAGCCCGGAAAGCGATACATGTTCCCTCGTCGAGGGCCGTTCCTGATGGGGCTGAACAAGCGCAATGCCGAATGGGTGCGCGAGAAAATGCGGCAGCACGACGCTGTCGCGGTCGTGGTGATCTTCCCTGAGATGTATCCGGGCTTCGTGAATCCGACGGCCTATGGCCTCGGGCTGGCGACCGTCTTCGGGAATCCGCCCCGGGATACGTGGATCACTGCTGTCGTCGGCGCTTACGTCTTGCTGGGATCCGAACTCGAGATGCTGCCCCATCCCCTGGAACCGGAGGGGTGCAGCAAGGTCGTCGAATTCCCGACGCTGCAGGCGGCATCCATCAAATCGCTCAGCGGCGATCATCTGAAGCCCTACAACGACACGATCGCCGATCTGGCGGAGCGCAATGTGCGACAGCAGCTTTCGGTGAGCGGCGCTCTCGGATTGACGACCGCGCCGTGCCCCAGCAGCCGTCTTCCGGTCCCTTGAGTGGGTTGCCATGGATCCGATGCCCAACCTGGCCCATGCTCCTGGCGACCCTCGTGTCGCGATCGTCCTCGAGACCGAACGCCTGGTCCTGCGCGTCCCGCGGGTCGAGGACTTCGAGCGCTACGCCGAGCTGCTTGCCGACGAGGAGGCCTGTCGTTTCATCGGCGGGCACATGCCGAGGTCCGCTGCGTGGCGCCGCTTCCTGCAGATGCCGGGCGCCTGGGCGGTGCAGGGGTTCGCGATGTTCTCGGTGATCGAGAAGTCGTCGGGGCTGTGGGTCGGCCAGCTCGGTCCGTGGCAGCCCGACGGTTGGCCGGGCACTGAGGTCGGCTGGGCCCTGCATCGCGATGCCTGGGGAAAGGGCTATGCGTACGAGGGTGCGGTCGCCGCGATCGATTGGGCGTTCGACACCCTCGGCTGGACCGAGGTCATCCACTGCATCGACGCCGACAACGCCGCGTCGCAGGCGCTCGCGCGCCGGCTCGGCTCGCGCGTGCTGCGCCAGAGCGCCATGCCGGCGCCGTACGAGCACGTCGTGGTGGACGTCTGGGGCCAGGCCCGCGACGAATGGCGCGTCAACCGGGAGCGCTTCGCATGATCACGCTGTACGGCATGTCCTCGTCGGGCAACTGCTACAAGCTGCAGCTGCTGATGGCGCAGCTCGGCCGCGAATACGACCGGGAAGAGATCGACGTCACCCGCGGCGAGAACCTGTCGCCAGAATTCCTGGCGATGAACGATCGCGGCAAGGTCCCGGTGATGCGGCTCGGCGACGGCCGCACGATGTCCGAATCGAACGCGATCCTGAACTACCTCGCGCAGGGCACGCCGCTGCTGCCGGACGATCCATGGGATCGGGCGAAGACGCTGCAGTGGATGTTCTTCGAGCAGTACAGCCACGAGCCCTACATCGCGGTGTCGCGCTTCATCCGCAAGTACCTGGCGGCGGACCATCCGCGCCGCGCCCACCTCGATGCGCTGAAGGCGTCGGGCGACGAGGCGCTGGCGGCGATGGAGCGGCACCTGTGCCGGCTGCCGTGGTTCGGCGGCGAGCGCTACACGATCGCCGACATCGCGCTGTTCGCGTACACCCACGTCGCCGAGGACGGCGGCTTCGACCTCGGCGGCTATCCGCACGTCGAGCGCTGGATCAAGCGGGTGACGCAGCAGCCCGGCTTCGTGCCGATGCGCGACGCCGACCGCGTCGAGGACTGACGCGCCCGAGACCCGCAAACGCCGTGCCGCAGGGCGCAACGCAGTTCCGCTGCCCCGTTGCCGGAACAGGTCCGGTCTTCCTGCGGCCGCAATCCACGACCCGTTCCGCAGCGGATCCCCGATCCGCGCCACCGAGACCAGAGCCCGCCATGTTCGCCACCGTCCCGAATCCCATCCCGGCCCGCATGAAGGGCCTCAACCGCGCCGAGATCTGCGACGTCAATTTCCAGGCGTTCGTGAAGGACTGGGACGGCCCGGTGCAGCCGAAGCCGGCCCCGGGCGAGGCGATCCTGGACGGCAGCGCGCTCGACGCCCGCGGCTTCCGCGAACTGTTCGAGTCGCAGCTCGTCTCCCGCCACCTCGACCTGATGGCGCGCGTGCTGCGCGTGCAGAACAAGGTCTTCTACACCATCGGTTCGTCGGGCCACGAGGGCAACGCGATGGTCGCGCGGCTCACCCGCCACACCGACCCGGCGTTCCTGCACTACCGCTCCGGCGGCTTCATGGCCGAGCGCTTCCGCAAGCTGCCCGGCATGGACCCGATCATGGACTCCGCGCTGTCGTTCGCGGCCAGCGCCGAGGACCCGGCCAGCGGCGGCCGCCACAAGGTGTGGGGCAGCAAGCCGCTGTGGGTGCTGCCGCAGACCTCGACGATCGCCTCGCACCTGCCGAAGGCGCTGGGCACCGCGATCGCGATCGAGCACGCGCGCCGCATCGGCCACGCGCTGCCGATCCCCGGCGACAGCATCGCGATCTGCTCGTTCGGCGACGCCTCCAGCAACCACGCCACCGCGCAGACCGCGTTCAACGCCGCCGCGTGGACCGCGTACCAGAAGCTGCCGGCGCCGGTGCTGTACGTGTGCGAGGACAACGGCATCGGCATCTCGGTGAAGACGCCGGACGGCTGGGTCGCGCGCAACTACCGCGATCGCGCCGACCTCGACTATTTCTACGCCGACGGCCTGGATCTCGCGAACGGCTACGGCCAGGTGCAGGCGGCGGTGGAGCACTGCCGCCGCACCCGCCGCCCGACCTTCCTGCACCTGCGCACCACCCGGATCATGGGCCACGCCGGCACCGATTTCGAGATCGAATGGCGCAGCATCGAGGAACTGTGCGCGGTGGAGGCCAGCGATCCGCTGCTGCGCAGCGCGCAGATCGCGCTGGAATCCGGGCTGATGTCGAAGGACGAGGTCCTCGCCCTGTACGAGGCGACGCGCGCGAAGTGCTTCGCCGCCGCCGAGGACGCCGACCGCCGTCCGCGGCTGACCACGCTGGAAGACGTGATGAAGCCGCTGGCGCCGTACACGCCCGCCGCGGTGCAGGCCGAGGCCGAGCGCTTCGACTACGCCGAGAAGCGACTGCAAGTCTTCGGCGGCGAGGCGAAGCTGCCCGAGCACCAGCCGGCGAAGCACCTCGCGATCCAGATCAACCAGGCGCTGCACGACCTGTTCTGCAAGTATCCCGAGACGATGCTGTTCGGCGAGGACGTCGCGCAGAAGGGCGGCGTCTACACGGTGACCAAGGGCCTGCACAAGGCGTTCGGGCCGAAGCGCATCTTCAACACGCTGCTCGACGAGACGGTGATCCTCGGCCTCGCCCAGGGCTACGCGAACATGGGCATGCTGCCGATGCCCGAGATCCAGTACCTGGCGTACTTCCACAACGCCTGCGACCAGATCCGCGGCGAAGCGGCGAGCCTGCAGTTCTTCAGCAACGGCCAGTACCGCAACCCGATGGTGATGCGGATCGCCTCGCTGGGCTACCAGCGCGGTTTCGGCGGCCATTTCCACAACGACAATTCGATCACCGCGCTGCGCGACATCCCGGGGCTGGTGGTCGGCTGCCCGTCGCGCGGCGACGACGCGGCGACCATGCTGCGCACCCTCATGGCCCTCGCGAAGGTCGACGGCCGGGTCTGCGCCTTCCTCGAACCGATCGCGCTGTACATGGCCAAGGACCTGTACGAGCCCGGCGACGGGCTGTGGCAGACCGGGTATCCGTCGCCGGAGCAGGCGATGCCGCTGGGCGAGGGCCGCGTCTACCCGCCGGAGGACGGCGGCCGCGGCGACGACCTGGTGATCTTCACCTTCGGCAACGGCGTGCCGATGAGCCTGCGCGCCGCGCGCCGGATCGACGCCAAGCACGGCTGGAAGACGCGGGTGGTCGACCTGCGCTGGCTGGTGCCGCTCAACGAGGCGTTCATCCGCGAACAGGCCGCCGGCGCGAAGCGCATCCTCGTCGTCGACGAGGGTCGCCGCAGCGCCGGGGTCGGCGAGGGGGTGATCACCGCGCTGGTCGAGGGCGGGTTCGGGGCGGTGCCGGTGCGCCGGGTGGTCGGCGCCGACACCTTCACCCCGCTCGCGGGGGCCGCGTTCCTGGTGATCCCGGCGGACGACGACATCGTCGCCGCGGCGGACGCGCTGGCCGGCTGAACGCCCCTGCGGCGGCGGGCCGGGACGCGGTTGGCGGCGTCCCCGGCCCGGTGTAGGATCGAACCGTTTCGTCGAAGGTCCAGGAGTCCGTGATGCAGTACGCACCCCAAAACCCGTCCGATCCGGGGCACCCGGATTACGACCGCTACATGACCCTCCGCGGCATGGTCGACAAGATGCACGGCGAGAACGGCATCGACATCAGTTCCAGCGACATCAGCCACCGCGCCACCGCGGCGATGCTTCGCGCCTACAAGGCCGAAGCGGTCCGCGAGAACGCCTCGCTCGACCCGAAGGCGGACGTCGACGGCGTGGTCCTGAGCCGCGGCAGCGTGGCCGGGCAGTACGCGATCCTGTACCAGGGCGACCCGAACAATCCGACGGTCCGCACCCTGGCGGTGCCGACCCAGGAGCTGACCCAGCCCGCGGACCGGAATTTCCAGGAAATCAACCGCATGAACGCGGACCAGATGACCCAGATGCAGGCGCAGAACCGGCAGCTCGGCCAGCAGCAGGACCAGCAGCAAGACCAGTTGCAGGCGCAGCAGCAGAGCCAGGCGCGCGATCAGAACGCCCCGAACCAGGGCGCCCGTTCGCTGTTCTGACCCCCGCGTCGGCGGAGGGCGGCGCGATCAGCGCGCCAGTCCGCCGAGCAGCGTCCCGTATCGCCAGGAAGCCCCGCCCGCAGCGGGGCTTCCGTCGTTTCCGGCCGCCGCGGCGGCCGGAGCGCCGGAGACGACCGCGAGGGCGAGTTCGCCGGCCACCGAGACCACGGTGCCGGCATCGCCGCCGTCCGCGCCGACCAGCGGGCCGCCGGCCACGAGGGACGCGTCGGCGTGGACCAGGGCCAGCGCGCGCTTGGCCTGGCCGAGGAAATGCGTCCGCGCCACGATCTCCTGGCCGGGATAGCAGCCTTTCTTCACGCTGAAGGCCTGCAGCCGCTCCAGCGACAGTTGCTGCGGGGTCCACTGTTCCGACTGCGCGGCGTCCAGCCGCGGCCAGCCGTGCGCGAGGTCCTCGCGCCGCCAGGCGGCGAGGGCGGCCGGGTCGTCCGCGGCGGCCGCGGCCGGGCCGATGCGCAGGCTGCGGCCGGCGCGGCCGCCGGCGGGATCGCCTGACAGGTCCAGTTCGATGGCGGTGGCCGGATCGCCGGCCCAGTGGTTGCCGGAGGCCAGGTCCGACGCCCGCAGCCGCCCTGAGATCGCCAGGTCGTCGCGCACCGCCAGCGCGACCTTGCTCCGGAACACGAACCGGCGCAGGCGTTCGGCCAGCGCGACGGCATCTGCATCCGGAACCGCCAGCCACACCGTATCCTCGGCGATGCGCACCAGCCCGAACAGCGCGATCACCCGGCCCTTGGCCGTCAGCCAGCCGTTCCACTGCCAGCGGCCGTCCTCCAGCGCGGCGACGTCGTTCATCGTCTGCGCCTGCGCAAACGCGACCGCATCGCGTCCTTCCAGGGACAGTAGACGATGGTCGGAGAGGCGGAACCAGGGGGCGATCGAGGTTTGCGGGTTGTCCGGCATGGGGGCGGGACTTAAACTTCACGGTTCAGGAATCCCGACATGATAGGCGAAACCGTTCTCATCTCCGCGACCGAACCGGAACTCCCGGCGACCGAACCGGCGCCCGCGCAGCGGCCGCCCGTCCCGGCGAAGGAGATCGGCGGTCGCGAGGGCCCGGACCCCACGCGCTACGGGGACTGGGAAAAGAACGGACGCTGCATCGACTTCTGAACATCCCCGGCCCGCCGGGTCGTTGTTCTTCACCTTGACCGATCAGGGCGCCACTCGAATGACCCAACGCGCACGTCCCCTGTCGCCGCATCTGCAGATCTACCGCAAGCAGATCACCAGCGTGATGTCGATCCTGCATCGCATCAGCGGCATCGTCCTTTCCATCGGCGCGTTCGGCCTGGCCTGGTGGCTGCTGGCCGCGGCGCGCGGCGGCGAGACCTACGCCGACGCGGCGGCGCTGCTGGCCTCGCCGTTCGGCAAGCTGGTGCTGTTCGGCTTCTCGCTGGCGCTGATGTACCACCTGCTCAACGGCATCCGCCACCTGCTGTGGGACCTCGGCTGGGGCTTCCGCATCCCGCAGGTCTATCGTTCCGGCTACACCGTGATCGCACTGACCTTCGTGCTGACCGCGGTGATCTGGGTGGTCGCACTGGGAGCGAAGGCATGAGCACGCGGACGACCCCCGACTTCCGTTCCCCGGTGGGCCGCGCCCGCGGCCTCGGCTCGGCCAAGTCCGGCACCGGGCATTTCTGGTGGCAGCGCGTCACCGCGGTGTTCCTCGCCCTGCTGACCCCCTGGGTGATCGGCATGCTGGTCGCGCTGGCCGGCGCCGACCAGGGCCAGGTGCTGGCGGCGCTGGCGAAACCCGCCAACGCGATCGCGCTGGCGCTGTTCGCGCTCAGCCTGTTCGCGCACGCCCGCCTCGGCCTGCAGGTGGTGATCGAGGACTACGTCCACCACCGCGCCGTCGAACTCGCGCTGCAGGTGCTGGTGCTCTTCGCCTGCGCGCTCGGCGCGCTCGCTTCCCTTTACGCGATCGGCCGGATCGCACTGCTGGCCTGATCGACATGACTGCCTACAAGATCACTGAACACAAGTACGACATGGTCGTGGTCGGCGCCGGCGGCGCCGGCCTGCGCGCCACCTTCGGCCTCGCGCAGAAGGGCCTGCAGACCGCGTGCATCACCAAGGTCTTCCCGACCCGCTCGCACACCGTCGCGGCGCAGGGCGGCATTTCCGCCGCGCTGGGCAACATGGGCGAGGACGACTGGCGCTTCCACTTCTACGACACCATCAAGGGCTCGGACTGGCTGGGCGACCAGGACGCGATCGAGTACATGTGCCGCGAGGCGATCCCGGCCGTCATCGAGCTGGAGCACCAGGGCGTGCCGTTCTCGCGCACCGACGAGGGCAAGATCTACCAGCGTCCGTTCGGCGGCATGACCACGCACTACGGCAAGGGCACCGCGCAGCGCACCTGCGCCGCCGCCGACCGCACCGGCCACGCGATCCTGCACACGCTGTACCAGCAGTCGCTGGCGCACGACGCGCGCTTCTTCATCGAATACTTCGCGCTCGACCTGATCATGGACGAGGAGGGCGCCTGCCGCGGCGTGCTCGCGCTCGACATGGCCGAGGGCACGCTGCACCTGTTCCGCGCCCAGGGCGTGGTGCTGGCGACCGGCGGCTACGGCCGCGCCTACTTCTCCGCGACCTCGGCGCACACCTGCACCGGCGACGGCGGCGGCATGGCGCTGCGCGCCGGCCTCGGCCTGCAGGACATGGAATTCGTGCAGTTCCACCCGACCGGCATCTACGGCGCGGGCTGCCTGATCACCGAGGGCGTGCGCGGCGAAGGCGGCATCCTCCGCAACAACAAGGGCGAGCGCTTCATGGAGCGCTACGCGCCGAACGCCAAGGACCTCGCCTCGCGCGACGTGGTCTCGCGCTCGATGACCCTGGAGATCCGCGAAGGCCGCGGCGTCGGCGAGCACGGCGACCACATCCACCTCGACCTGACCCACCTCGACCCGAAGGACATCCACGAGAAGCTGCCCGGCATCGCCGAGAGCGCGCGGATCTTCGCCGGCGTCGACGTCGAGAAGCAGCCGATCCCGGTGATCCCGACCGTCCACTACAACATGGGCGGCATCCCGACCAACTACCACGGCGAAGTGGTGCAACTGCGCGACGGCAATCCCGACGCGGTGGTGCCCGGCCTGTACGCGATCGGCGAAGCCGCCTGCGTCTCGGTCCACGGCGCCAACCGCCTGGGCTCGAACTCGCTGCTCGACCTGGTGGTGTTCGGCCGCGCCGTCGCCAACCGCTGCGCCGAGACGATCAGGCCCGGCGCGCCGCACAGGACGCTCCCGGGCGACGCCTGCGACAAGGCGCTGGCGAACCTCGACCGCGCGCGCAACGCCAACGGCGGCACCCCGACCGCCGAGCTGCGCCTGCGCATGCAGCGCATCATGCAGAAGGACGCCGCGGTGTTCCGCACGCCGGAAGGCCTGAAGGACGGCGTCCAGCGCATCCGCGAGTGCGTCAAGGGCTTCGACGACGTGCGGGTCAGCGACCGCTCGCTGGTCTGGAACTCCGACCTCATCGAGACGCTCGAGCTGCAGAACCTGCTCGGCCAGGCGCTGGTCACCATCGTGTCCGCCGACAACCGGATGGAGTCGCGCGGCGCCCACGCGCGCGAGGACTTCTGGGAGAAGGACGCGCAGGGCAACCTCGCCGACGAGGGCATCCGCGACGACGAGCACTGGATGAAGCACACGCTGTGCTGGACCGACGGCGCGGGCGGAACGCACATCGACTACCGGCCGGTCCACATGTACACGCTGACCGACGATGTCGCAGTCGTCCCGCCGAAGAAGCGCACCTACTGACGCCCCCGGCGCCGCACCGCATTCCGGATCGAGACAATGGCCGAGTTCACCCTTCCCAAGAATTCCAAGGTCCACAAGGGCAAGCGCTTCTCCGCGCCCGCCGGCGCCAAGCGCACGCGGGCGTTCAAGATCTATCGCTGGAGCCCCGACGACGACGAGAATCCGCGCACCGACACCTACGAGATCGACCTCGACGCCTGCGGGCCGATGGTTCTCGACGCGCTGATCAAGATCAAGAACGAAGTCGACCCGACGCTGACCTTCCGGCGCTCGTGCCGCGAGGGCATCTGCGGGTCGTGCGCGATGAACATCGACGGCACCAACACCCTGGCCTGCACCAAGGCGATCGACGACTGCGACGGCGGCGAAGTGCCGATCTATCCGCTGCCGCACATGCCGGTGATCAAGGACCTGGTGCCGGACCTCACCCACTTCTACGCGCAGTACGCCTCGATCCGCCCGTGGCTGCGCACGCAGACCCCGGCGCCGCCGGATCGCGAGCGCCTGCAGTCGAAGGAAGACCGCGCCAAACTCGACGGTCTGTACGAGTGCATCCTCTGCGCCTGCTGCAGCACGAGCTGTCCGAGCTACTGGTGGAACGGCGACCGCTACCTCGGCCCGGCGATCCTGCTCCAGGCCTACCGCTGGATCGCCGACAGCCGCGACGAGGACGCCGGCGCGCGCCTGGACGACCTCGAGGACCCGTTCAAGCTGTATCGCTGCCACACGATCATGAACTGCGCGCGGACCTGCCCCAAGGGCCTGAACCCGGCGCAGGCGATCGGCGAGATCAAGCGGCTGATGCTGGCGAGACAGGTGTGACCGGCTCCGGCGGGTCGCCCGTGCGCGCCGCGTGGCTCGGCGCGCTCGTCCTCGCCGCGGTCTTCCCTTCCGCGCGGGCGACGCCGGCGAACGATGCGGCGCCGCCGGCATCCGTCGACCCGCAGCGCCTGCACCGGATCGAGGCGCTGGTCGAGGTCTCGCAGTTCCCGAAGATCTACGACGCCACGATGCTCGGCATCGCCGACCCCGCGTCCGCCGACCCGGGCGCCCGGCTGGTCGCCGAAACCATGCGCCTGGTGGTGTGGTCCCGCTCCCGCGACGGCTGGCTGCCGCTGATGGCGCGCACGCTTCCCGACGACGCTCTGGACCGGGCCGAGGCGTTCTACGCCGGCGAGGCCGGTCGCGCGCTGGCCGCCTGCATCCGCACCGCGGAAGGACTGGCGTCGATCCGCGCCTGCGCCTCGATCCCGGAGGTCGGCGGCGCCGACGTCGCCGACTACGTCAGCGGCGAATTCCTGCGCCCCCGCGCCAGCGACGACACGATGTCGGCGGTCTTCAATGGCGCGTTCTGCGGCGCGCTGGCGCAGGACCGCCCGCTGCTGGAGCGCATCGCGGCGCTGTGCGAGCGGGACGCCACGGCGAAGGCCTGCGCGGCCTTCACCCGGCGCGAGGGCAGGGTCGAGCTGGACCCCGACCGCTGCGTTCACAGCTTCTGATCCCGGGATCGCCCGAACGATGATCGCCCCAGGCGCCAGCACCGCCGTCTTCCTGCCCGGCCTCGCGATGGTCGCGCTGACCTTCGTCGTCCTCGGCGTGATGTTCCGCCGTCGCGTCGCGCAGATGCGGCGCGACCGGATCCGCCCGCAGCAGGTCGCCACCTCGCAGCAGGCCGCGGCGCTGTACGCCGACGTCGCGCCCGCGGACAACTTCCGCAACCTGTTCGAGATGCCGGTGCTGTTCTACTTCGCGCTGGCGGTGGCGGCGATCAGCGGCCAGACCGGCCCGCTGGTGGTCGGCCTGGCCTGGGCCTACGTCGCCGCGCGCATCGCCCACAGCGTCATCCAGTGCACCTACAACCGGGTGATGCACCGGTTCCGCGCGTTCGCGGCGAGCGTGTTCGTGCTGCTCGCGCTGTGGAGCGTGCTCGGCTACGGCCTGGTCGCCGGATGAGCGCGCCCGCCGACGACGCCGAGGTCCAGCGCCTGCGCTGGCGCTGCCGTCGCGGGATGCGCGAACTGGACCAGTTGTGCCTGCGCTATCTCGACCGCGCCTGGCGCGACGCGTCCGCGGACGAGCGCGCGACCTTCGAACGCCTGCTCGGCAGCGAGGACGACCGCCTCTGGCGCTGGTTCCTCGGCCACGAGGCCCCGGACGATCCCGAACTGCATGCGCTCGTCGAACGCATCCGCGCCCTGCCGGTTTGAGCTGCGGCCGTCGCGCTGGCTGGTCGGCGCGCTGCTCGCGCTGGCCGTGCTCGCGCCGTTCTCGACCCTGCAGTCGGAGATGCCGCGGCGCTACGCCTGGCCGCTCGCGCTGCTGGCGTTCGCGGCGGGGCTGTGGCTGGCGCGCCGCGAATGGCGCGCCCCGCGGCGGTCGGTGACCATCGACGGCGAGGGCAGGGCGACCGTCGACGGCGTCGCGGTGGAGGCCTTCCGGGTCGACTGGCGCGGACCGCTGGCGTTCCTGTCCTGGCGCGACCCCGCGGGCCGTCCGCATCGACGCAGCCTGTGGCCCGACACGCTGCCGTCCCCGCTGCGCCGTGAACTGCGACTGGCCGCCGACCGCCGCGATGCTGGGCGCGGCGACGGCCCGATGGCACCATAGCCCGATCCACGCCGCCGGTTCCCATGTTCAAACCCCTGCCTGTCGCCATCGGCCTGCGCTATCTCCGCGCCAAGCGCCGCAACGGCTTCATCTCCTTCATCTCGCTGGCGTCGATGCTGGGCATCGCCCTGGGCGTGGCCGCGCTGATCACCACGCTCGCGGTGATGAGCGGTTTCCAGCGCGAGATCCGCGATCGCATGCTGCAGATGGCCGCGCACGCCACCATCAGCGCCGACGGCGAGCCGTTGCAGGGCTGGGCGGCCGCGGTCGACGAGGCCCGCCGCGACCCGCGCGTCGCCGGCGCGGCGCCCTACATCGAGCGCCCGGTGATGCTGCAGGGGCCGCGCGAGGAAGGCGCGCTGCTGCGCGGGGTCGATCCCGCCCGCGAGGGCGACGTGTCGGTGCTGGCCAGGAAGATGGTCGACGGCACCTCGCTGGACTCCCTGCAGCCGGGCGAATTCAACATCGTCCTCGGCCGCGAGCTGGCGCTGTGGCTCGGCGTCGGCGTCGGCGATTCGGTGATCGTCTACACCCCGGCGTTCCAGAGCACGCCGCTGGGCACGATGGTGCAGACCAAGCGCTTCAAGGTCACCGGCCTCTTCGAGGCCGGCTACCAGGAATTCGACCGCAACCTCGCCGTGGTCCACATCGCCGACGCCCAGCGCCTGCTGCGCATGGGCGAAGGGGTCACCGGCGTGCGCCTGCGCCTGCACGACATGAACCAGGCCACCGACGTCTCGCGCGAACTCGCGCGCCGGCTCGCGGTGCGGATGGACGAGGTCTTCCGGGTCAGCGACTGGTCGCACGAGAACGCCAACATGTTCCGCGCGCTGAAGCTGGAGAAGACGATGATGGCGATCCTGCTGTCGCTGATCATCCTGATGGGCGCGTTCACCCTGGTGAATTCGCAGGTGATGCTGGTCACCGACAAGCAGGCCGACATCGCGATCCTGCGCACGCTGGGCTTCACTCCGCGCGGGGTGATGCAGGTGTTCATGGTGCAGGGCTCGATGATCGGGATCATCGGCACCGTGACCGGCGTGGTCGGCGGCATCCTGCTGACCCTGAACCTCGAATCGATCCTCGGCGCGATCGAACGCGTGTTCGGGGTGACCCTGCTGCCCGAGGACGTCTACTACATCACCGGCCTGCCGACCGACCTGCGCGCGTTCGACGTGAGCGCGATCGCGGCGGTGGCGCTGGTGATGGCCTTCCTCGCGACCCTGTATCCCGCCTGGCGCGCCGCGCGCACCGCCCCCGCGGAGGCCCTGCGCTATGAATGAGCCGACGCTGCCGGCGGGCGAGCCGGTCCTCCGCTGCGAGGACCTGTCGATGACCTATGCCGAGGGCCGCATGCGCACCCCGGTCTTCGACGGCCTGGCGCTCGCCGTCGCCGCGGGCGAAACCGTGGCCATCGTCGGCGCCTCCGGCGCGGGCAAGAGCACCCTGCTGCACCTGCTCGGCGGGCTGGATCGCCCGAGCCGCGGCGAGGTCTACGTCGCCGGGCAGAAGATGAGCGACCTTTCCGACGCCGAGCGCGGTCGGTTGCGCAACCGCGCGCTGGGGTTCGTCTACCAGTTCCACCATTTGCTGCCCGAGTTCACGGCGCTGGAGAACGTGATGCTCCCGGTCCTCCTGAACGGGGCGCCGGTGGCGGACGCCAGCGCGCGCGCGCGCGGCCTGCTCGAAGCCGTGGGGCTGGGCCATCGGCTCGCGCACAAACCCGGCGAACTGTCCGGCGGCGAGCGCCAGCGCGCCGCGGTGGCGCGCGCGCTCGCCAATCGCCCGGCCTGCGTGCTCGGCGACGAGCCCACCGGCAACCTCGACGAAAAGACCGCCGCGATCGTGTTCGACCTGATGCTCGGGCTCAATCGGGAGCAGGGCACGAGCCTGGTGCTGGTCACCCACGACCGCCGCCTGGCGGCCCGGCTCGACCGGGTCCTCGAACTCCACGAGGGCCGGCTGCGGCCGGTGTCCTGACCCGGCCGAACGGAGCGGCGACGGCCGTCGAAAGGCGATCCATGACAGTCCTGTTTCCGCCCGCGGGGATCGATGTCCGGATGGGCGTCGGAGTTTCTTGACCAATCGCGGGGGATCGGGCTATGTTGCCCCCTACGCAGCCAAGGATGCGTTCCAGCCTGCCGCCCCGTGGATCGACCAATCCGCAGGTCGCGGGGTGTCGGGGAGCACACTGGGATGAGCAGAAGGACGCCGCAAGCAGTTCGCGATTCGAGGACGACCGGCGGCGATGATCGTGGCGAGGAGGGGGCCTGATCTGTCGTGACAACAGGGAACATGCCTGCCCGTGCCCGGTCGCACCGTGTGCGGTTCCATTTGCCCATCGAAGTACCGTTCCCGGCGCCGTGTATCGGAACCGGCGTGCGGTCCGGTGCCGTGTCTGCGTTTCCTCCGCGCGCGCGACGCGCGGGGGCGGCCTGCGTTACAACCTGTGTTTCACTCAATTTCTCCGATCTTTCTCCGGGTGGCGCGTGAAATCTCGAATCTCGATCCTGACCAAGTTCCTGCTCGCCATGGCCTTCGCCGTGGTCCTGTCCAGTTGCGCCACGCGTCCGGCTCCCGATTTCGGCGGCCGCTGGAAGACCGTCAACCGCTTCTCGGAAGAGACCCAGGCGATCCCGCTGCAGGACACCTATCTCTACTACGCTTCGCCGATGGACCGTACGCTCAAGAACATGCTCGAGCGCTGGGCGGACGATTCGCGCATGGTCCTGACCTACCGGCATCCGATGGATTACACCCTGTACTCCGCCGTCGCCGACATCCGCACCCCGAGCCTGCAGGAAGCCGTTTCGCAGCTGAACGCGGCCTACTCCGCGCAGCAGGTCTCGATCGCGGTCAGCGGCAACGAGATCGTCGTGCGGATCGCCTCCGGCGACGGTTCCGGCCGCTGATGCCCCGCGGCGTCCGCGCGGACGCCGCAAGCGGTTCCGGTCTCCATCCAATTCACGGACTACAGGCTCCAGAATGCTCGGCAAGAAGAAAGAATCGCCGCAGATCGACAACACTGCCGCGAAAGGCGTCAACTTCGAGGTCAGCATCGCCGACCTCGCCCGGCGCAGCGAAAAACGCGCGTGGATGATCGCGTGGACCTGCCTCTTCATCGTGATCGCGATGGTGGGCGGCTTCATCTACATCCTTCCGCTGAAGCGGGAAGTGCCCTACCTGATCATGGCCGACGCCTTCACCGGCCAGGCGACGGTGGCCACCCTGCGCGGCGACTTCAACAGCCCCAACAGCATCACCGCCAGCGAAGCGCTGGCGCGCAGCAACGTCGCCCAGTACATCATCGCCCGCGAATCGTTCGACGTCGCGATGATGAACCTGCGCGACTGGGACCTGGTGAACGTCATGTCCGCGCCGAACGTGCGCAACGGCTACGCCGCCATCCACGCCGGCAACAACCCCGACAGCCCGTTCAAGAAGTACGGCAAGGAGCGGGCGGTCCGGGTGAAGATCCTCAGCATCCAGCTCGAGCGCAAGGGCTCGGGCGACAACGCCCGCAACAGCGCCACCGTGCGCTTCCAGCGCGTCGAATACGACAAGAAGACCGGCGACACCAAGCCGCTCGACAGCAAGATCGCGCGCCTGGAGTACACCTACAAGCCGAACCTGGCGATGGACGAGAAGCAGCGGTACAACAATCCGCTCGGCTTCCAGGTCACCGAGTACACCGTCGACAACGACTACGCCGCGTCGCCGCCGGTCGAGAACCCGGTCTCCGCGCAGCCGCAGGTCCCGGCCGGCTATCCGGCGCAGCAGGGCTACGGTTATCCGGGCCAGGCCTATCCGGGCCAGCAGGTCCCGGGCCAGCCGCCGGTGCCGGGCCAGCAGGTCCCGGGCCAGCCGCCGGTGCCCGGCCAGCAGGTCCCGGGCCAGATGCCGGCGGGTCAGGGGCAGGTCTATCCGTCCGCCCCCGATTTCGGCAGCCCGGCCGCGGCGCCCGCCGCGCAACCGCAGTACCCCGCAGGCGCCGCTCCGGCCGCCCCGCAACAGGTTCCGGCCGCGCAGGCCCCCAATCAAGTCAATGGAGTAGGCAACAGATGAGTCGCTTGCATCGCTCTTGCTATGCGGTCCTGCTGTGCGTGCTGGCGTCGTTCGCGCCTGCGCGCCTGGCGTTCGCGCAAGCCATCGTCCAGTACGAATACGAGCCGGACCGCATCTACGAAGTCCGCACGGGCCTGGGCATCACCACCCAGATCGAGTTGAGTCCGAGCGAGGAGATCCTCGACTACAGCACCGGCTTCAATTCCGGCTGGGAGCTCAACCGCCGCGACAACGTCTTCTACCTGAAGCCGAAGAACGTCGACGTCGACACCAACATGATGGTGCGCACCGCCACCCACTCCTACCTGTTCGAGCTGAAGGTGGTGGCGACCGACTGGACCGCGCTGGAGCAGGCGAAGCGGGCCGGCGTCAACTACAAGATCACGTTCCTGTACGGCAACAGCACCGTGTTCTCGGCGGCCGCGGCCGCGGAGGCCAAGGGTGCGCCGAAGCCGCGCCAGAGCGAGATCGACACCGAACTGGACAAGACGCGCAGCTACTATTTCGACTACTCGTTCTCGACCCGCACGAAGAACAAGTGGCTGGTCCCGGTGAACGTCTACGACGACGGTCAGTTCACCTACATCAAGTTTAACAACATCAATCGCTTCCCCACGGGCGACTTCCCGGCGGTGTTCGGCCGCGAGCGCGAGGGCAGCGAGGACTTCCTGGTCAATACCACGGTCGAGGACAACACGCTCGTGGTCCATGGCACTTATCCCTTCCTGGTCATCCGCCACGGGAAGAACGTCGTCGGTCTGCGTAGGAACAAGCAAAAGTGAACCAGAATTTCCCGCCGAATCCGCCGGGACAGTCCGGCGACTACCCCTCTGGCGACCCGCAGGGCCAGGGCTACGATCCCAACGCCCAGGGGAGCAACCCCTACTACTCGGCGCAGCAGTCGCAGCCGCCGCCGGACCTCGACGCTTCCGCGCCGCAGTTGAAGTCGGTCGAATCGCAGCGCATCAACCGCAAGATGCTGCTGATGCTCGGCGGCATCGTCGCGCTGCTGATCCTGATGACCCTCGTGGTGCTCAAGAACGCGACCTCGAAGAAGGAGGACGACGTCAAGAAGCCGCGTGAGGAAAAGGTCGTCATTCCCGACCTGCCCAAGGGCGCGGGCTCGCCGACCGGCCCCGACTTCGCCGACGTCCAGCCGCAGCCGCAGCCGGTGCCGGTCCAGGAACTGCCGCCGCTGCCGCCGGAAGACCCGGTCCGCGCCACCGCCGATCGCGCCATGCGCGAGCGCGATGGCCGCGACGCCGGTCCCGCCCAGCCGATGGGGCCGCAGGGCCCGACGCTGGCCGAACGCCGCATGGGCATCACCGATGGCGGCGGCCGTCCCGGCGCGCCCGGTTCGAGCACCGACAACACGCTGCAGTCCTACCTCAACAACATCGAACGGCTGAACCCGCAACAGCAGGCTGCCGCGGGCAACGCCGGGCAGGCGCGCGACGCCGGCAACAAGATCAGCATCGCCCAGTACCAGCGCAATCCCGACACGCTGCTGGTGCGCGGCACCTACATCCGCTGCGTCCTGGAAACCCGGATCGTCACCGACGTCGACGGCTTCACCTCCTGCATCGTCACCGAGCCGGTGTACTCGATCAACGGCCACAAGCTGCTGCTGCCGAAGGGCTCCAAGGCGCTCGGCCGCTACCAGGGCGAACCGAAGGGCCCGCGCGTCGCCGTGCTGTGGGATCGCATCACCACGCCGAACGGCCTCGACATCACCCTCGAAGGCCCCGGTGTCGACAACCTCGGCGGCGCGGGCCATCCGGGCGACTACAACGCGCACTGGTTCAGCAAGATGAGCTCGGCGCTGATGATCAGCCTCATCAGCGATACCTTCAAGTACTACGCGGCCGAAAACGGCCCGGCGACCGACTCGGTGACCACCGGCGGCAACATCGTCACCCAGCCGTTCGAGAGCAACACGGCGAAGACGATGGAGCGCCTCGCGAACCAGGCGCTCAGCAAGTCGCTGGCGCGCCCGGCGACGGTGACCATCAACCAGGGCACCGTGCTGAACATCTACGTCGCCCAGGACGTGGACTTCTCGGGCGTCATCCGCCGCTGATGCCGGCCAGACGCGGCGCCGGGCGTGCCTTCGGGCACGTCCAGGCGCCGCGTTTTCGTTTCCGGCGTCTCCGGCGATGCCAGCGCCGGTCGTCCCCGTCGCTTCCGCGCCCCTGCCCGCGGCGGTACCCAGGCCGGTCCCGCGCGTCTATGCTAGGCCTCTTCCGAACGCCGATCGTCCCGGCGCCCACCGTTCCGACAGTCGAGCTGCGCTGCCATGGATATCGACAATTCACCGATCGCCAACGTTTCGAACGACTTCCTGGAGTACCAGTACAGCGTGCTCGGCATCCTCGAGTACATGTCGTCGCCGGAAGTCACCGAAATCTGCATCAACCGTCCCGGTGAGCTGTACCTGGAAACCGTGCGCGGCTGGCAGCACATCGAAGTGCCCTCGCTGACCTTCGAGCGCGCGCGCCAGTTCTGCACCGCGGTCGTCAACGAGAGCAACACCGGCCAGCGCATCACCGACGTCGACCCGGTGGTCTCGCTGACCTTCCCGACCGGGCAGCGCGCCCAGTTCGTGATCCCGCCGGCCTGCGATTCGGGCAAGGTGTCGATCACCATCCGCCTTCCCGCCAAGCGCAACTTCACCCTGCAGAACTACGAAGAAAGCGGTTTCTTCAAGCAGATCCTCGAAGGCGCGCCGGAAGTCAGCGACCTCGACAAGGAGCTGCTGGAGCTGCGCGCCGAGCGCAACTACGCCGACTTCTTCAAGAAGGCGGTGCTGTACAAGAAGAACATCGTCGTCGCCGGCGCCACCGGCAGCGGCAAGACGACCTTCATGAAATCGCTGGTGGGCCACATCCCGCACGAGGAGCGCCTGGTCACCATCGAGGACGCCCGCGAACTGTTCATCGACCAGCCGAACATCGTCCACCTGCTGTATTCCAAGGGCGGCCAGAGCGCGAGCAACGTCACCGCCAAGAGCTGCATGGAGGCCTGCCTGCGCATGAAGCCGGACCGCATCATCCTGGCCGAGTTGCGCGGCGACGAAGCGTTCTACTTCATCCGAAACTGCGCGTCGGGCCACCCCGGTTCGATCACCAGTTGCCACGCCGGCAGCACCGCGCAGACCTGGGACCAGTTGGCGCTGATGGTGAAGGCCTCGAACGAAGGCTCCGGCCTGGAGTTCTCGGTGATCAAGCGCCTGCTGATGCTGACCATCGACATCGTCGTCCACATCAAGGCGCATGCCGGCAAGCGCTACATCACCGGCATCGACTTCGATCCCAGTCGTTCGCTGGGCCTCGCCGGCGCGGGCTGATCCTCGGCAGGCAGATTCTCGGCGGGCTGGCCCCCGGCGGCCTGGCCCGCGACAGTCTGACCCGCGACTATTCCGCGACCGGCACTCCGTCGCGGGTCTGTTCGAGGGTCGCGGCGCCGTCCGCCGCGATCCGGACCTCGATCCTGCGGTCGTACTCGTCTTCGCGCATCGGCGCCACGACGCAGCCGCACAGCGCGGCCGCGATCGCGGGCACGGTGTTGCTGTGGCCGATGACCAGGACCGTGCCGCGGCGCTGCGCCGCGCGCAGTTCGGCCGCGAAGGCGCCTGCCGGCCGCCGCGCGTCGTACGTGGTGACCGCGAGCGCGTGCGCCGCGGCCGTGGGCAGCGCCGTGAGCTGCGTCCGCCGGTAGCCGGTGGCGTAGACCGCGACCACCGGCGCGTCCTCCAGCGACCGGGCGAGCCGCTGCGCGCGTGCGCGTCCGGCGTCGCTCAGCGACGGGTCGTCGGGACTGTCCGCGGCCTTTTCCGCATGCCGGACCAGGACGAAGACCTGCGGCGCGGCGGCGGCCGAGGCTGGCGCGCGCACGCGCTGCGCGCAGCCGGCGACGAGCGCCGCGCACGCGACGGCCGCGACAAGGGCGCGCCGGCGCGTCATGCCGACGGCGCCAGGGTCGCGAGCAGCCCGCGCGCGGTGCGCACGCGATCGGCCGGTTCGGGCAGGTCCAGGGTGATCCGCAGCTTGTCCGGGCCATCCATGCGGTAGTGCTTGGGCTGGCCCTGGATCAGGCGGATCACCGACATCGGATCGACCGACGGCTTCTCGACGAACTGGATGCGTCCGCCCGCGGGGCCGAGGTCGAGCTTGCGGATGCCCAGCGCCGTCGCCTCCAGCTTGAGTTCGGCGATCGCGAACAACTGTTTCGCCGGCTCGGGCAGCAGTCCGAAGCGGTCGATCATCTCCACCTGCAGCTCGCGCAGGTCCTCGGCGTCGCGCGCGCTGCTCACGCGCTTGTAGAGGGTGAGGCGCGTGTGCACGTCGGGCAGGTAGTCCTCGGGGATCAGCGCCGGCGCGTTGAGTTCGACCTCGGCGCCGCGCTGTTCGTCCAGGTCCAGTCCCAGCGCATCGACGCCCGGCAGCTTGCCCTGGCGGATGCTGCGCACCGCGCGCTCCAGCAGCTCGGTGTAGAGCGAGAAGCCGATCTCGGCCATCTGGCCGCTCTGGTCCTCGCCCAGCAGTTCGCCCGCGCCGCGGATCTCCAGGTCGTGGGTCGACAGCGTGAAGCCGGCGCCGAGCTCGTCCATCGACGCGATCGCCTCCAGCCGCTTCTTCGCGTCGGCGGTGATGCTGCGCCCGTCCGGGATGACCAGGTAGGCGTAGGCGCGATGGTGCGAACGGCCGACGCGGCCGCGCAACTGGTGCAACTGCGCCAGGCCGAACTTGTCGGCGCGGTTGATGATGATGGTGTTGGCGTTGGGGATGTCGATGCCCGACTCGATGATCGTCGAGCACAGCAGCACGTTGAAGCGCTGCTTGTGGAAGTCGAGCATCACCTTCTCCAGCTCGCGCTCGGGCATCTGGCCGTGGGCGATGCCGATCCGCGCCTCGGGCACCAGCGCCTCGAGGTCGCGCTGCATGCGGCCGATGCTCTCGACGTCGTTGTGCAGGAAATAGGCCTGGCCGCCGCGCGAGAGTTCGCGCTGGAAGGCCTCGCGCAGTTGCGCGTCGTCCCAGGGCACCACGAAGGTCTGCACCGCGAGCCGGTTCGGCGGCGGGGTGGCGATGATCGACAGGTCGCGCAGCCCGGTCATCGCCATGTTCAGCGTGCGCGGGATCGGTGTGGCGGTCAGCGTGAGCAGGTGCACGTCGGCGCGCAGCGCCTTCAATGCCTCCTTCTGGCGCACGCCGAAGCGCTGCTCCTCGTCGACGATGACCAGGCCGAGGTCCTTGAACTTCACGTCCGGCTGCAGCAGGCGATGGGTGCCGACGATCACGTCGATCCGGCCGTCGGCGACCTTCTCCAGTTCGGCCTTGATTTCCTTGGTGCTCTTGAAGCGCGACAGCACTTCGACCTTGAGCGGCCAGTCGGCGAAGCGGTCGCGGAAATTGCGGTAGTGCTGCTCGGCCAGCAGCGTGGTCGGCACCAGCACCGCGACCTGCTTGCCGGCCATCGCCGCGGCGAACGCGGCGCGCACCGCGACCTCGGTCTTGCCGAAGCCGACGTCGCCGCAGACCACGCGGTCCATCGGCCGCGACGACGACAGGTCGCGCAGCACCGCTTCGATCGCCGCGAGCTGGTCGGGCGTCTCCTCGAACGGGAAGGTCGCGGCGAACGGTTCGTAGACGCTGCGGTCGATGTCCAGCGCCAGTCCGGCGCGGGCGTGGCGCTTGGCCTGGATTTCCAGCAGCTCCGCGGCGACGTCGCGGACCTTCTCCGCGGCCTTGCGCTTGGCCTTGCTCCAGGCCTCGCCGCCCAGCGAATGCAGCGGCGCGGTCTCCGGCGAGGCGCCGCTGTAACGGCTGACCAGGTGCAACTGCGTCACCGGCACGTACAGCCGGTCGCCCTTGGCGTATTCGATCTCGAGGTATTCGCCGCGCTGGCCGCCGGCTTCCAGCGTCACCAGGCCGCGGTAGCGGCCGACGCCGTGGTCCTCGTGGACGACCGGCGCGCCTTCGCTCAGCTCGCCCAGGTCGCGGATGATCGCCTCGGGCTCGCGCCCGGTGCGGCGCCGGCGGCGCGGCTGCGACGCGCGCTCGGGGAAGAACTGGCGCTCGGTGACCACCAGCCACGGCGCGGCCGGGTCGGCCCCGGCGTCCACGCCGAAGCCGTCGTCCAGCGGCGCGACCGCGATGCACAGCCGGGCGTCGGCGTTCGCCGCGGCGAGGAAGTCGCGGAAGCCGGCGAGCGTCCGCGGCTGCAGGCCGGCGCCGTGCAGGGTCTCGATCAGCGCCTCGCGGCGGCCGGCCGAATCCGATGCGATCAGCACCCGTCCCGGGTAGCTGCCCAGCAGCGACTGCAGCGCCGCCGCCGGCGCCGCGTCCTTGACCATCAGCGGCAGCTCGGGGGCCGGCTGCACGCCCAGCGGCAGCGCCTCCTCGCGGCGCGGATGCGTCTGCCCGCAGACCTCGACCCGCTGCGCCTGGTTGAGCCGCTCGCGCAGCGCGTCCGGCGGCAGGTACAGCGCGTCCGGCGGCAGCAGCGGGTGCTCGATGTCGTGCCGGCGCTGCTCGTAGCGCTCGCCGGTGGTCCGCCAGAAGTGGTCGGCCGCCTCGGCGACGCCCTCGCCGAGCAGCGGCAGCGCGCTGTCGCCGAGGTAGTCGAACAGGGTCGCAGTCTTCTCGAAGAACAGCGGCAGGTAGTACTCGATGCCGGCCGGCGCGAGCCCCGCCTTCAGGTCCTGGAACAGGGCGCTGCGGCGGGTGTCGATGTCGAAGCGGTCGCGCAGCGCGTCGAGCGCGCGCTGCAGCGCGGGGCCTTCTAGCGGCACTTCGCGGCCGGGCAGCATCCGCACCGAGTCGTACTTGTCCAGCGAGCGCTGCGATTCCGGGTCGAACGCGCGGATCGACTCGATCTCGTCGTCGAGCAGCTCGATGCGGTAGGGCTCGTCCGCGCCCATCGGGTACACGTCGAGCAGGCCGCCGCGTACCGCGAAGTCGCCGGGATCGAACACCTGCGGGACGTTGCGGTAGCCGGCGCCCTCGAGCCGGCGCTTTTCCGCCTCCAGGTCCAGGCGCTGGCCGACCGCGACGTCGAAACTGCCGCCGACCAGGTGCGACAGCGGGGCCAGCCGCTGCATCAGCGTCTGCACCGGCACCACGATCACGCCGCGGCGCAGCGACGGCATCCGGTGCAGCGCGGCGAGGCGCTGCGAGACGATGTCCGGATGCGGGCTGAACCGGTCGTAGGGCAGGGTTTCCCAGTCCGGGAACAGCAGCACCGGCAGCGCCGCGTCGTCGCCGACGAAGGTGCGCAGGTCCTGTTCGAGCTGGTGCGCGGCGTGGTTGTCGCGCATCACCGCCAGCAGCGGCCCCGCGTGGGCGCGCGCGACGCGCGCGATCGTCCACGCCAGCGCGCTGGCGCTGGCGGGCGCGCGCCACCAGGCGCGGGACTGGCCGGAACGGGGCAGCAGGGAGGCGGGAAAAGCGTCGGAGGACACGATCGGAGGCGGCCGCGGCGGGCCGCTAGGGTAGCCCCGCGGGGAGGGCGCGTCATCCCGCGCGCCGTGCCACGACGGATCGGGCGAAACCCGGGCCCGGGCGTGGCGCATGCCCGGCGCGGGCTTCGTGCGGGGCCTGCGCGCGGCCGCGGGCCGGACGGCCTAAGCGGTCGGAGCGTGCGGCTTCCGGGCGTGCGGCGCCGTGGCCTCGAGGTCCAGCGCCACCCGCACCAGCCCGGGCGTGTCGGCGGTTTCGCGGCGGAAGCCCAGCGAATGCGCCAATCCCAGCATCGCGGTGTTGTGTTCCAGCACGTCGCCGTAGAGCCGCCTGAGCTGCTTGCGCCGGGCCCAGCGCACCAGGCGCAGCATCAGCAGCCGGCCCAGCCCCATGCCGCCGATGAAATGGCTGACCAGGATCGCGAACTCGGCGTCGCGGGTGCCCGGCGCGATCGCCACCCGGGCCACCGCGCCGATCAGCGCCTCGCCGGGGGGCAGCGGCTCGGCGGCGACCAGCGCGAACTCGCGCTCCGGGTCGGGGCGGGTCAGGCGGGCGGCGGTGTCGGGCGTCAGCTCCTTGATCGCGTACAGGAAGCGCTGGCGGACCTCGTCCGGGCGCAGCAGCGAGAACCCGGCGCGCAGCGGCGCGGCGTCCTCGGGACGGATCGGCCGGATGAGCAGCTCGCGGCCGTTGAGCAGCCGCTTGTACTCGTGCCAGGGCGGGAGGCGATCGCGCTTCACGGCGGCATCTTCGCACAGCGGAAGTGAAGGAACGCTCCAATCGTCGGCGCGCGGACGACGCCCTGCCGGCAGCGGGCGGATCGCCGGCGATCGGCACAAGTGCCTGTTAAACTTGCCGTTTCGCATTCAGCAAAGGAAACACCGATGTCCGCCGGCGGCGACTCCACCCGTGCGATCCTGTTCGCCCTAGGCGCCAATTTCGCCATCGCCTGTTCCAAGGGCGTGGCCGCGTTCTTCACCGGCTCCGGCGCCATGCTCGCCGAGACCGTGCATTCGCTGGCCGACTGCGGCAACCAGCTCCTGCTGATGCTGGGCATGAAGCAGTCGCGGCGCGCGCCCTCCGCCGACTATCCGCTGGGCTACGGCAAGGCCATCTATTTCTGGTCGTTCCTGGTCGCGCTGATGCTGTTCAGCGTCGGCGGCATGTATTCCATCTACGAGGGCGTCCACAAGCTGCAGCACCCGGAGCCGCTGCGCCAGTGGTGGTGGGCGGTCGGGGTGCTGGTGTTCGGCATCGTCGCCGAAAGCATGTCGATGCGCGCCTGCCTGCAGGAAGTGAAGAAGGCCCGCGGCGACCGTTCGCTCTGGCAGTGGTTCCGCGAGAGTCGCCAGGCCGAGCTGGTGGTGATCTTCGGCGAGGACCTCGCCGCGCTGGCGGGCCTGGTCCTCGCGCTGCTGGCGGTCGTGCTCAGCGTGCTCACCGGCGACCCGATCTGGGACGCCATCGGCACCCTCGCCATCGGCCTGCTGCTGGTGGTGGTCGCGGTGTTCGTCGCGGTCGAGGTCAAGGCGCTGCTGATCGGCCAGAGCATGGACCCGGACCGCGAGCAGGAAGTCCGCGCCTTCATCGCCGCGCGTCCGGAAGTGGCGAGCGTGATCAGCCTGATCACGCTGCAGCTCGGCAACGATGTGATGCTGTCGGTACAGGCCGAGATGACGCCGGCGGACAGCGCCGATGCGCTGATCGAGGCGATCAACCGGGTCGAACGCGCGGTGAAGCAGCGCTTCCCGGAAGTGCGCTGGAGCTTCTTCGAGCCGGACAGCCGTTCCGGCGATTGAGGCGGGCGCCGATCGCGGCGGATGCGATCGGATGGTTCGATCGAGCGGTTCGATCGGGTGCGCGAGCGAGGCGGCCCGGCTCAGGCCGGCGCGCGCAGCCATTCGGTGCGCGCCGACGCGCCGGCCTCGCCCAGCGCGTCGCGCAGGGCAGTCGCGATCCAGGCGGCGGCCGCGTCGAACTTCCACGGCGCATTGAGCACGAGCAGGCCGCTGCCGTTCATGCGCAGCGGCGAGTCGTCGGGCCGCACCAGCAGTTCGCAGACCAGCGCCGACTTCGCCTCCAGCGCCGCGGCGGCGCGCAGGAACGGCATCAGCGCGCTGCGCCGCTTGATCGGGTACCACAGCGCGACCACCGCCTGCGGCCAGCGGGCGAGACCGCCGCGGATCGCCGCGAGCGCGGTGTCGAATTCGGCGAGCTGGGCCTCGTAGGGCGGGTCGATCAGCACCAGGCCGCGGCCGAACTTCACCCCGTCCACCTTCGGCGGCAGCAGCGCGCGCATCGCCGCGTAGCCGTCGCGCAGGTGGACGCCGATGCGCGGGTCGCCGGCGAGGGCCTGCTTCAGCAGGCCGGCGTCGTCCTCGCGCAGTTCGCAGCAGGCGATCCGGTCCTGCGCGCGCAGCGCGTGCGCGAGCAGCCAGGGCGAGCCGGGATAGGCGTCGTCGCCGCAGGCGGCGCGGCAGGCGCGCACGGCGTCGAGATAGCGCGCCACCCCGGGTTCCGCCGGCGTCGCGGCGAACAGCCGGCCGATGCCGTCCGCGGCCTCGCCGGTGCGCGCGGCCGCCTCGCCGGCCAGCGCATAGACGCCGGCGCCGGCATGGGTGTCGAGCGCGAACAGCGGCGCCGGCTTGGCGACCAGCGCATCGCACAGCGCCAGCAGCAGGGCGTGCTTGAGCGCGTCGGCATGGTTGCCGGCATGGAAGGCGTGGCGGTAGTTCATGCGCGGGCGGGACGGGCGGGGCCGCCATGGTATGCCAATCCCGCGGCGCGGACGGCCTACAATGCCGGCATCCCCCGGCCTTCCCGTCCATGAGCGCGACCTCCACCATCCTCGTCGTCGAAGACGAGACCGCGATCGCCGACACCGTGCTGTACGCGCTGCGCGCCGAGGGCTTCGCGGCGGAGCACGTCGCCGTGGGCGGCGCGGCGGCGCCGCGGCTGCGCGCGGGCGGCATCGACCTGGTCGTGCTCGACGTCGGGCTGCCGGACACCACCGGGTTCGAGGTCTGCCGCGCGATCCGCGCCTTCAGCGAGGTGCCGGTGATCTTCCTCACCGCCCGCGACGGCGAGATCGACCGCGTGGTCGGCCTGGAGCTCGGCGCCGACGACTACGTGGTCAAGCCCTTCTCGCCGCGCGAACTGGTCGCCCGCGTGCGCGCGCGGCTGCGCCGGCGGGTGCAGGCGGACGCCTCCGCGTGGCGCGCGCACGGCGCCTTCGCGATCGACCGCGAAGGCCGGCGCATCCGTTACCGCGAGCGCGCGCTCGACCTCACCCGCTACGAATACGGCCTGCTCGAAGCGCTGCTGCAGCGACCCGGCGCGGTGCTGTCGCGGGCGCAGTTGATGGACCGGGTCTGGGCCGACGCGCTGGACAGCGGCGACCGCACCGTCGACACCCACGTCAAGACCGTGCGCGGCAAGCTGCGCGCGGTGGACGATGCCGCCGGGCACGCCGACGCCGACCCGATCCGCACCCATCGCGGCCTCGGCTACTCGGTCGAGACCGGGGAAGGCTGAGCCGGCGCATGCGCATCGGCCTCCGCATCCTGCTCGGCTACTTCCTGATCGTCGCGATCGCCGCGCTGCTGCTGGGCCGCGTGTTCCTGCAGGAAGTGAAGCCCGGCGTGCGCCAGGCGATGGAGGACACCCTGGTCGACACCGCCAACCTGCTCGCCGAGCAGGCCGCGGACGACATGCTCGCCGGCCGCATCGACGACGGCCGCTTCGCCGCCCACGTGCGCGCGCTGACCGACCGCGACCTCGGCGCCGACATCTGGGGCTTCAGGAAACGGCGCGTCAGCACCCGCATCTACGTCACCGACACCCGCGGCATCGTCGTGTTCGATTCCGACGGTCGCGACGTGGGCAAGGACTATTCGCGCTGGAACGACGTCTACCTCACCCTGCGCGGCAGGTACGGCGCGCGTTCGACCCAGGTCGACCCGGCCGACAAAGCCTCGTCGGTGATGCACGTCGCCGCGCCGATCAAGCATCGCGACGACGACGGCGAGCGCATCATCGGCGTGCTCACCGTCGCCAAGCCGAACCAGACGATCGCGCCGTTCATCGCGCGCAGCCAGACGGTGATCCTGCGCTGGGGCTTCGTGCTGCTGGGCGTGGCGCTGGCGATCGGCCTGCTCGCGGCCTGGTGGCTGTCGCGCCAGCTCGGCGCGCTGCGCCGCTACGCCGACGCCGTGACCGCGGGCGAGCGCGCCAGCCTGCCGGACAGCGCCGGCGAGTTCGGCGACCTCGGACGCGCGCTGGAGACGATGCGCGCGAAACTCGAAGGCAAGCAATACGTCGAGCAATACGTGCATGCGCTGACCCACGAGCTGAAGAGCCCGCTGGCCGCGATCCGCGGCAGCGCCGAGCTGCTCGAATCCGCCGGCGGCGCGATGCCCGAGGCCGACCGCGCCCGCTTCGTCGCCACCATCCATGCCCAGAGCGAGCGCATGGCCGAGATGATCGACAAGCTGCTGGCGCTGGCGGCGGTGGAGCACCGGCAGCGGATCGAGCAGCCGCAGCGGCTGGCGCTGCGCACGCTCGCGGACGAGGCGGCGGAGCGGATCGCGCCGAAATGCGCGCAGAAGTCGCTGCGCCTTGAGATCGCCGAGGACGAGGCGGCGCGCGGCGCCCGGGTGTCCGGCGACGCCTTCCTGCTGCGCCAGTCGCTGCTGAACCTGCTGGAGAACGCCGCGGACTTCGCGCCGGCCGGCAGCGTCGTCGAGCTGCGACTGCGGCGCGAGGGCGACGCCGTCGTGGTCGAGGTGCTGGATCGCGGTCCGGGCGTGCCCGACTACGCGCTGGAGCGTGCGTTCGAGCGGTTCTATTCGCTGGCCCGTCCCGCGGGCGGCAGCCGCAGCAGCGGCCTGGGATTGTGCTTCGTCGCCGAGGCCGCCGGGCTGCACGGCGGCAGCGCCGCGCTCGACAATCGCGAAGGCGGCGGCGCCGTCGCCTCGCTGCGCCTGCCGCTGGCCTGAGCGGCTCCGGGCCGGCCTGCCACGACCCGGTAGAGCGGCCTGACCAGCCATTCGGCCGTTGAACGCCGGGCCGCAGCTTTTCAACATCTTCGAGCGGCCTCGCCGCCCCGGGCCGGCCTGCCACGACCCGGTAGAGCGGCCTGACCAGCCATTCGGCCGTTGAACGCCGGGCCGCAGCTTTTCAACATCTTCGAGCGGCCTCGCCGCCCCGGTAGCGGCCGTGTCGCCCCGGTAGAGCGGCCTTCAGGCCGCTGCTTTTCAACGTCGAACCAAGCGCAGCGGCCTGAAGGCCGCTCTACCGAGCCAGGCATCGTTGCGGTTGGGCAGGCGTCGTCGCCGATGGGCCGCATCGGCGCGGGCAGGTGGGCGCTGAGGCCGGGGACGCAGGGGCGGTCGGCTTCACCGTCGCTTCACGCGAGCGCCATCGCGAGCCCGCGCGGGCCTCCGAGACTGGACGCGTTCCCAACCCCGGAGGCCGCGATGCGCCTGCTTTTCAAGACCCTGATGGTGATCGGCATGACCATCCTGCTCCTCGTCCCGCTGATGATGATCCGCGGCACCATCCAGGAGCGGCAGTATTACCGCGACGAAGCCGTGCGCAAGGTCACCAGCACCAGCGCCGGCGCGCAGTCGCTGGTCGGGCCGGTGCTGGTGGTGCCCTACGTCGACACGATCGAAGTGGAGGAAAAGAACAAGGACGGCGTCGTGGTCCGCAAGGTGAAGAAGGACGGCGAGTCCGGCCAGTGGGTGTTCTTCCCGACGACGATGGACGTGCAGGGCACGATCGTGCCGCGCAGCCGGTTCCTCGGCCTGCACGAAGTGCGCGGCTACGAGCTGCAGGACGTCACCACCGCGACGTTCGCGGCGAAGATTCCCGCCGACGAGAATCCAGAGCTTCCGCGCCGGATCGGCCAGCCCTGGCTGATGTACGGCATCGGCGACGTGCGCGGACTGGCGGGCCTGCAGAAACTGCGCATCGGCGGCGCCGAGACGCCGCTGGTCCGCGGCCTGGGCGGGCGCGAGGGCAGCGGTCTGCACGCGCGGCTGGCGACGCCGAAGGCCGGCGATACGATGGCCTTCGACACCCGGCTCGAATTCTCGCTGGAAGGCACCGAGACGCTGGCGATCGCGCCGCTGGGCGAGCGCAACCGGATCGTGCTGGATTCGGAGTGGCCGCACCCGCAGTTCAACGGTTCGTTCACGGCACGCAAGCAGTCGATCACCGCCGACGGTTTCCACGGCGAATGGGAGGTGTCGGCACTGGCGACCAACGCGCAGGCGCAATACCTCGGCGGCAAGATCCAGCCGAACATGGGCGCGGTCGGCTACCGCGAGAGCGAGGGCGACACCGGCCTGGACGTGGTCTCGGTGTCGCTGGTCGATCCGGTCAACATCTACTCGCAGGCCGATCGCGCCACCAAGTACGGTGTCCTGTTCGTGCTGCTGACCTTCGTCGGCTTCTTCATGTTCGAGCTGCTCAAGCAACTGCGCATCCACCCGGTGCAGTACGGACTGGTCGGGCTGGCGCTGGCGATCTTCTTCCTGCTGCTGGTTGCGCTGTCGGAGCACTTCCCGTTCGGCCAGGCCTACCTCGCCGCCAGCGCCGCCTGCATCGGTCTGCTCGGTTACTACGTCAGCCACGTCCTGCACTCGTGGACGCGCGGGTTCGGCTTCGCGGCGATGCTGGCCCTGCTGTACGGCGTGCTCTACGGCCTGCTGATCTCCGAGGACAACGCGATGGCGCTCGGCGCCGGCCTGCTGTTCCTGATCCTGGCCGCGATCATGATCGTCACCCGCAAGGTCGACTGGTACGCCCTGGGCAGCGCGTTGCCGACCCGCAGCGCGCCGCCGATGCCGAAGTCGCCTACGACGCCGACGGCCTGAACGGAGCCGCCACGATGACACCGGGCCACCGCTTCGCCGCCACGCTGTTCGCGCTGTTCCTCGCCACCGCGGCGCTGACCAGCGCGCGGCTCTACGGCGAACTGCTCCGCGGGGACTGCGGCCTGCAGGACACGCAGGCCCGGTCCATCGTCACCGAGGACCTGCTGGCGCGCGGCATGACCCGCGGCCGCCTCGAACCGGCCGGCGGCGGCCGCTGCCGGCTGGACTACCGCTACATCGACGGCGAGGCGACCGTGGACTACGCGGTCCGCGGCGACTGGCGGGGCGAGGTCCGCCTCGCGCGGGAGGACCACCGGCACTGAGGCGTATCGCCCCGCCAGTGCACGACGCCGCGGCCGCGCCCGCGGCGTCGCTTTGTCCGCGGCCAGCCTCTAGAATCCGCGGATGCCCGCCACCGACCTCGCGATCCGTCGCTGTTCCGGCGCCGACGTGCGCCGTCACCTCGATGCGGTCGCCGCGCTGCGCATCGCGGTGTTCCGCGACTGGCCGTACCTGTACGACGGCGATCCGGCCTACGAGCGCGAATACCTCGACGCCTACGCCGCCTCGCCCGACAGCGTGTTCGTGCTCGCCTTCGACGGCGATGCGGTGATCGGCGCCGCCACCGGGCTGCCGCTGGCCGACGACACCGCCGAATTCCGCGCGCCGTTCGACGCCGCCGGCCTCGACGCCGGTCGCGTGTTCTATTTCGGCGAATCGGTGCTGCTGCCGGCGTACCGCGGTCGCGGCGTCGGCCATGCGTTCTTCGACCATCGCGAGGCGCACGCCGCCGCGCTGGGCCGGTTCGCCCTGACCGCCTTCTGCGCGGTCGATCGCGTCGGCGACGACCCGCGGCGGCCGCCCGGCCATCGCGACAACGACCGCTTCTGGACCGGGCGCGGCTACGTGCGCCAGCCGGGCATGACCATGCGTTTGCACTGGAACGAGCTCGGCCGCGGCGACGTCGAGCACGCGCTGACCTTCTGGACCCGCCCGCTGGCGGCGGAGCGCGCCGCGTGAAGGTCGCCGTCGCCAAGTATCCGATCGACGCGCCGGCGCGGTTCGACGACTTCGCCGACAAGCAGGCGCGCTGGCTGCGCGAGGCCGCGGCGCTCGGCGCGCGTATCGCGGTGCTGCCCGAGTACCTGTCGCTGGAGCTGGGTGCGACCTTCGCGCCCGCGGTGCGCGGCGACCTGCACGCCTCGCTGGCGGCGATCCAGCGCCATCGCGCGGCCTGGTGCGACCTGTACGCCGGGCTGGCGCGCGCCCTCGATCTGCACGTCGTCGCCGGGACCTTCCTGCTCGATGCCGGCGACGGCCGCCATCGCAATCGCGCCGACCTGTTCACGGCGGACGGCGGCCACGCCTGGCAGGACAAGCTGCAGCTCACCGGGTTCGAGAAGCGGACCGGCGCGATCGACGGCGGCGATGCGCTTAAGGTGTTCGATCTCGACGGCGTCCGCGTCGGGATCGCGATCTGCTACGACATCGAATTTCCGCTGCCGGTGCGCGCGCAGTGCGAGGCCGGCGCGCGGCTGCTGCTGGTCCCGAGCTGCACCGACACCGCCGCCGGGGCGACCCGTGTGCGCGTGGGCGCACTGGCGCGCGCGCTGGAGAACCGCGCCTTCGTCGCGCAGGCGGTCACCGCCGGCGAGGCGCCGTGGAGCCCGGCGCTGGACGTCAACACCGGCGAGGCGGCCGTCTACGCGCCGATGGACGCCGGCCTGCCCGCCGACGGCCTGCTGTCGGTCACCGACCGGGCCAGCGGCTGGGCCTGTGCCGACTGCGACCCGCAGGCGCTCGCCGACAGCCGCGCGCAGGCGCAGGTCGCGAACGATCGCGACTGGCCCGGGCAACTGGCGCCCGGGCTGCGGCAGGCGCGGGTGGAGGCCGCGGACTGAATTCGTGGGCGAGGAAGTCGTCCCGATGCGCTTTCCGGGTCGACGCGCCATCCGGAATCGGAGACCCGGAGGGCGGCGGACAGGAGGTCCGTGGTTTTTCGACGAGGCAGGACGCCTCGTCGAAAAATCCCGGCCGCGGTCCGCGGACGGCAGATTTGCCGTGGAACTGAATGTTTTCTTTGGTGACTTTCTTTGCGCCAAAGAAAGTCACCCGCGCGTGAGCGCGGAAACGATTCCGGGTTGTGCCGTATGCGCGTGAGGATTGGATGATCGAATCCCGGATCAGCGCGTCGTGCCCACGCCCGCCTGCCGCGATGACGCGCTCGTGATGCCGGCTCAGACCAGCAACCCCACCACGTCCTCCCGCACCCACAGCGACCCCGCCGCCAGCGCGCTGCCGATTCCCGTCGCGGCGAGCACGTCGCTGGGGTAGTGCAGGCCGAGCACCACGCGCGAGGCGGCGACGCTGGCGGCGAACGGGATCAGCAGCCAGGCCAGCGCCGGCACGTACCACAGTGCGACGATGGTGAAGGCGACCGCGTGCAGCGTGTGGCCCGACGGAAAGCTGAATTCGTCCAGCGGCGCGACCCGCGCGCGGATGCGCAGGTCCGCGGCGCACGGGCGCGGGCGACGGGTCCAGCGCTTCAGCGCCTTGTACAGCACCAGCGACACGCCGCCGACCGCCGCCAGGTGCAAGGCCGCGCCGCGCCCGGCGTCGCCGCCGAACAGGGCGAGTGCGGCCATCAGCGCGTACCAGAACACGCCGTCGCCGAGCCGGCTGACGGCGGCGAAGAAGCGCAGGGTGGTGCGGCGATCGCACAGCGCGTTGGCGCGCAGGCACCAGGCCGATTCATTCGCCCGCAGGCGACGGCGCAGCGAGACGGGGCTCATGGCGGACCTCCGTTTGGGCGAGACGTTGCAGGATGGCGTCGAAATCGGCGGCGACCCGTTCGGGACGCAGCGCCGACACCGCGTCGCGCGCGGCCAGGCGCATCCGCGTGCGTGCGGCGGGATCGGTCGCGATGCGCACGGCCGCGTCGACGAAGGCGTCGTCCGCGCCGTCGCCGTCGTCGCCGACCGCCGCGCCGTGGACGCCGTCGCGCAGGCATTCGCGCGCGGCGCCGTAGTCGAAGGCCACGGTCGGCACGCCGCTGGCCATCGCTTCGAGGGTGACGTTGCCGTAGGTCTCGCTGCGGCTGGGGAAGAGGAACAGGTCGGCGCTGGCGAAATGCCGCGCCAGCGCGTCGTCGCGCTGGATCCCGCAGAACACGAAGTCGGGATGCTCGCGTTCGAGCTGCGCCCGCGCCGGGCCGTCGCCGACCCAGACGAAGCGCGCGGACGGTACCGCCCGCTGCAGCGTGCGGAATGCGCGCACCGCCAGCGGCAGGTTCTTCTCCGGCGCGATCCGGCCGACGTGGACCACCGCGAGGTCCTCCGCGCGCAGTCCCCAGGCGGCGCGCAGGCCGTCGTCGCGGCGGGTCGGGTGGAACAGCGCGGTGTCGACCGCCCGCGGCAGCCGCACCGGATGCGTGAAGCCGAGGCCTCCCAGCTCCGTGCGCAGCGCTTCGGTCGGCACCAGCGTGGCCTGCGCGCGGTTGTGGAAGCGGCGCATCCAGGCCAGTGCGAGCGGTTCGAGGAACGCGGCGCCGTAGTCGCGCATGTAGCGGTCGAAGCGGGTGTGGAACCCGGTCGCGACCGGGATGCGCAGCGTGCGCGCCGCGCGCAGCGCCGCCCACCCCAACGGGCCTTCCGTGGCCACGTAGATCGCGTCCGGGCGCTGGAGACGCCAGTCGGCGGCCAGCCGGCCAGTAGCCGGCAGGCCGAAGCGCAGGCCCGGATAGCGCGGCAGGGGCAGGCCGGGCACCAGGCGCTCGTACGGCGCCGATGCCTGCGCGCGTGTCTGCCGCGGGCGGACCAGGCTGACCTTGTGTCCGCGCGCGCGAAGTCCCTGCTCGAGGCCCTGCACGGTCAGTGCGACGCCGTTGATCTCCGGCGGCCAGGTTTCGGTGACGATCGCGTAATGCATCTGCGGACTCCGGTTTCGCAGAGTCTGCGCGACGACGATGAAGCGCGGGTGGCGTGGCGATGGCGCGTCGATGGCGCCACGATGACCGCGGGATGACGCTGCGCGCGGACGACCCACGCCGACGATGCCGGCGGGGCGGCGCCCGCGTCCCGGCTAGACCGGCACCTGCAGCGCGATGCCCAGGCCGGCCATGCCCTCGGGCTCGTGCGCGAGGTCGGAGTGCAGCAGCGGGCGTTCGTCCAGCCACGACGGCGACAGCGCGATCGCCAGCGTGCCGCCGGCGACGCGCAGTTCGAGCCGCGGGATCGACTCGGCCTCGTGCGAGCGGTGCAGCAGCACCGCCAGCCGCAGCAGCGCGGTGCAGCGCCTGGCGGGCAGCAGCAGGCGATCGGGCAGGGCGTCCAGCAGCTTGTTCGAGATGTTGCGGCGATGGTTGCGCACCAGCGCGGCGAGGAACAGCTGCTCCTGCCGGGTGAAGCCGGAAATGTCGGAATGCTCCAGCACGTAGGCGCCGTGCACGTGGTACTGGCTGTGCGCGATCGCCAGTCCGAGCTCGTGTACGCGCGCGGCCCACAGCAGCATGCGCCGCTCGTCCTCGCCGAGGTTCCAGCGTTCGGCGACCTGGTCGAACAGCCGTATCGCGGTGTCCTCGACGCGGGCGGCCTGCGCGCGGTCGATGCCGTAGCGCTGCATCAGCGCGTCGATCGAACCGTCGCGCGGGTCGTCGGCGCCGCCGCGGCCGAGCATGTCGTACAGCACGCCCTCGCGCATCGCCGCCTTGCTCACCAGCATGCGCTTGAGCCCCAGCGTCTCGAACGCCGCCTCCAGCACCAGCACGCCGCCGGCGATGATCGGCCGGCGGTCCTCGGACAGCCCGGGCAGGTCGATGGCCTCGATGCGGTCGGCGGACAGCAGGCGTTCGCGAACCACCGGAAGCGCTTCGGCGGTCACCGCGCCCTTGGTCAGCTTCATCGCCGCGCAGATCTCGCCGATCGCCTTGTTGGTGCCGGACGAACCGATCGCTTCCTGCCAGCCCAGCGTGCGGTAGAGGCCCGCGAACTGCTGGAACTCGGCCTCGATCTCGGTCAGCGCCTCCTTCCAGCGCTTCTTCGTCAGCTTGCCGTTGGGGAAGAAGCGGCGGGTGCTGGCGACGCAGCCGATCTGCAGGCTCTCGCGCTCGATCGTGTCGAAGCCCGAGCCGATGATGCACTCGGTCGAGCCGCCGCCGATGTCGATCACCAGTCGCCGCTGCGCCGGCTTCGGCGGCTGGGCGTGGGCCACGCCGAGGTAGATCAGGCGCGCCTCCTCGCGGCCCGACACCACTTCGATGGCGTGGCCGAGCGCGACTTCGCCCTCGCCGAGGAACACCTGCGGCTGGCGCAGTGCGCGCACCGTGTTGGTGGCGATCGCGCGCACCGCGTGCGGCGGGAAGTCGCGGATGCGCTCGCCGAAACGGGAGAGACAGTCGAGGGCGCGCTGGCGGGCCTCGGGCGAGAGCCCGCCGCGCTCGTCGAGGCCGTCGGCCAGGCGCACGGTCTCGCGCAGGCGGTCGATGGTCCGCAACTGGCCCAGCACGTTGCGGGCGACGACCATGTGGAAGCTGTTCGAGCCGAGGTCGATGGCGGCGAGCAGGGCGCCTTCCTGCAACGGAAGGACGGGCGCGCGGCCGGAGGCGACGGATCGGTTCAAGCGGAGGCCTTCTGGGGCAGGCCGGCGCGTACGCCGGCGAATGCCGCGCAGACTACCAACACGACGGCCCGAACGGAACCGGTTTCACGCGTTCGACGATGGTCGGATCGACGAAGCGATCATCACTCGCATCGCTGCGACCATCGATGCGGCCTTCGACGCGGCTGCCGAGGCGACGTGTCCATCGACGCCGTCACAGGCCGAGCACGCCCAGCAGCGCGGCCTGCGCCGAGTGCGGCGGATGCGCGTCGTCGGGTTCGATCCGGCGGTAGCTGCCGTCCGCGAGCAGCTCCCAGGCGTTGAGGGTGTCGCGCAGGTAATTGTCCAGCGATTCGGTCTTGACCCGCTTCGCCAGCTCCGGATCGAGGATCGGGAACCCGGTCTCCACCCGGCGCAGCAGGTTGCGCTCCAGCCAGTCGGCGCTGGAGCAGAACAGTTCGGGCGCGCCGTCGTTGGCGAACCACCAGACCCGGCTGTGCTCGAGGAAGCGGCCGACGATCGAGCGCACGCGGATGCGGTCGGACACGCCGGGCATGCCCGGGCGCAGGGTGCAGGCGCTGCGCACGATCAGGTCGACCTCCACCCCCGCCTGCGAGGCCGCGTACAGCGCGCGGATCACCTGCGGCTCGTTCAGCGCGTTCATCTTGGCGATGATCCGCGCCGGGCGGCCGGCGAGCGCGTGCGCGGTCTCGCGCTCGATGCGCTCGAGCACGCCCGCGTGCAGCGTGAACGGCGACTGCAGCAGCCGGCGCAGACGGATCGCCGGGGCGAGGCCGGAGATCTGCTGGAAGATCTGCTGCACGTCGCTGCCGATGGCGGGGTCGGCGGTGATCAGGCCGAAGTCGGTATACGCGCGCGAGGTGCCGGCGTGGTAGTTGCCGGTGCTCAGGTGAGTGTAGCGGCGCAGCGCGCGGCCTTCGCGGCGCACGATCAGCAGCATCTTGGCGTGGGTCTTGTAGCCGACCACGCCGTAGACCACCTGCACGCCGGCGTCCTGCAGGCGGTCGGCGAGGCGCAGGTTGGCCTCCTCGTCGAAGCGCGCGCGCAGTTCGACCACCACGGTCACGTCCTTGCCGTTGCGCGCGGCCTGGACCAGGTGCTCTACGATCGGCGAATCGCGGCCGGCGCGGTACAGCGTCTGCTTGATCGCGAGGACGTTCGGGTCCTCGGCCGCCTGGCGGATCAGGTCGAGCACCGGCGAGAAGGCGTCGAACGGATGGTGCAGCAGCAGGTCGCCGGCGGCGACCCGCGCGAACACCGATTCGCCCTCCAGCGGATTGCGCGGCTGGAACGTCGGGAACTTCAGGTCGGGGCGGTCCTCCAGGTCGTAGACCTGGACGACGCGGTTGAGGTTGACCGGGCCGTTGATGCGGTAGACCGCGTTCTCGGGCAGGTCGAAATTCTGCAGCAGGAAATGGACGATGTCCTGCGGGCACTGTTCGGCGATCTCCAGCCGCACCGCGCGCAGGTAGCCGCGGCCGAGCAGCTCGTCGCGCAGCGCCAGCGCGAGGTTCTCGACCTCCTCCTCGTCGACGATCAGCTCGGAGTTGCGGGTGACGCGGAACTGGTAGGCGCCCTTGACCCGCATGCCCGGGAACAGCTCGCCGACGAATTCGGACAGGATCGACGACAGGAACACGTAGTCGTGGCTGTCGTCCTCGCCGCGGTCGGCGTCGGGCACCCGGATGATCCGCGGCAGCGAGCGCGGGGCGCGCACGATCGCCAGGTGCGCCTCGCGGCCGAAGGCGTCGCGGCCCTCCAGCACCACCACCACGTTCAGCGACTTGTTGAGGATCTTCGGAAACGGGTGCGAGGGGTCCAGGCCCAGCGGCGACAGCACCGGCATGATCTCGTCGAGGAAGTACTGCCGCAGCCAGGCGTTCTGCGCTTCGGTCCACTGCTCGCGCTGGAGCAGGCGGATGCCGGCGTCGAACAGCGCCGGGCGCACGTCCTCGTAGAAGCAGCGGTACTGCTCGCGGACCAGTTCGGCGGCGCGCTCGTGGATGCGCTTGAGCAGGCTGGCGTGGGGGATGCCGTCGGCGGCCAGCGGCATCCCGAAATCGAGCGCGTGGCGCACGGTGGCGGCGCGGATCTCGAAGAACTCGTCGAGGTTGGTGCAGGAGATGCACAGGTAGCGCAGCCGTTCGAGCAGCGGCACCGACGGGTCCTGCGCCTGCGCCAGCACCCGGAAGTTGAAGTCGAGCTGCGACAGCTCGCGGTTGAGGTACAGCGCGCTGTCGCGCAGCGGATCGGCGTCCTGCGCGATCTCGGCGGCGGGCTGCGGGCGTGGGCGGGGGCGTTGCGCTCGACGGGGGCTCATGCGGGGTCCGCGGATGTGGCGTTGCTGGAATGCGATTCTCGCGCACGGACGCGCTCGCGTCCGAAGCGGCAGGCGAAACGGCTGCCGCGGCCGACCTCGCTCTCGATCTCCAGCCGCGCCTGGTGCAGGTTCAGCACGTGCTTGACGATCGACAGGCCGAGGCCGGTGCCGCCGCTCTCGCGCGAGCGGCTGGTGGAGACGCGGTAGAAGCGCTCGGTGATCCGCGGCAGGTGCGAGGCCGGGATGCCGTAGCCGGTGTCCTCGACCGCCAGCGACACGCCGCCGTCGGCCTCCGGCACGAAGCGGACGCGGATCGCGCCGCCCGCGGGGGTGTAGCGGATCGCGTTGCTGACGAGGTTGGAGAACGCGCTGTGCAGTTCCTTGGACGAGCCCTCGAGGTCGACGCCGGCCTCGTCCTGCACCGAGATCGTGTGCCGGCGCTGGCTCAGCGCCTCGGCCTCGCGGCGCAGGGTCGCCAGCATCGACGCCATCGACACGGTTTCCTCGGGCAGGGCGTCCTGGGCCTCGAGCCGCGACAGGGTCAGCAGGTCCTCGACCAGCTGGGTCATCCGCTGCGACTGCCGTTGCATCTCGGTGAGCATCGGCGCCCAGTCGGGCTTTTCGTCGGGATCGAGCATGTCGAGGTAGCCGTGGACCACGGTCAGCGGCGTGCGCAGTTCGTGCGAGACGTTGGCGACGAAGTCGCGGCGCATCTGCTCCAGGCGCATCACCTTGCTGACGTCGCGCGCGACCAGCAGCCACAGTTCGTCGGAATACGGGATCAGCCGCAGGCTCAGGCGCAGGTCGGGGCCGACCGGCGAGGCCACGTCGAGCAGCGGTTCGGCGTTGCGCCCGGTCGCCAGCCAGTGCGCCACCGGCAGCGGCTGCAGGCGCTCGCCGAGCGAGGCGCCGATGTCGCGCGGGTAGCGCAGGCCGAGCAGCCGGGTCGAGGCTTCGTTGAACCACTGGATGCGCTGGCTGTTGCGCTCGACCACGACGATCGCGTCGGGCAGGGCGGCGGCGGCGGCGCGGTACGCGCGCAGCATCGCCACCAGCCGGCGCTTGCGGCCGCGGACCTCGGCCTGGCTGCGGTGCAGCAGCCGGTCGAGCTGGTTCCACACGCCGTCGCCCGCCGGCGGCGCCTCGCGCTTGCGCGCGGTCAGGCGCAGCAGCAGCTTGCGCAGTTTCCAGTAGTGCCAGGCGACGACGCCCAGCGCGGCGAAGGTGAGCACCGGCCACGGCTGGCCGACGGCCAGGCCCAGCGCGAGCGCGAGCGCCAGCACCAGGGCGAGCTGCCCCAGCGTCCTGAACCACGCGTTGCGGGCGTCGATCGGCATCCGTGCAGTCTACCGGCGTTCGCCCGCGGCGACCCGGACGGTCAAAGCGTCGCCGAGAAGCGGTAGCCGGCGCCGCGCACGGTCTGCACCATCCCCTCAAGCTGCACAGGCTCCAGCGCGCGCCGCAGCCGGCGGATGTGCACGTCGACCGTGCGCTCCTCGACGTAGGTGTTGCCGCCCCAGACGTGGTCGAGCAGCTGGTTGCGGGTGTAGACCCGCTCGGCGTGGGTCATGAAGAAATGGAGCAGGCGGTATTCGGTCGGGCCCATCTGGACCTGGGACTCGCCGGCGTACACGCGATGCGAGGCGCCGTCGATGCGCAGGCCGCCGACCACCACGCTGCCGTCCTCGTCGTCGTCGCGCGACCGGCGCAGCACCGCGCGGATGCGGGCGAGCAGTTCGCGCGCCGAGAACGGCTTGACCACGTAGTCGTCGACCCCGGCCTCGAGCCCGCCGACGCGGTCGTTCTCCTCGCCGCGGGCGGTGAGCATGATGATCGGGATCTCGCGGGTCAGGGTGTCGCGACGCCAGCGCCGCGCCAGCTCCAGGCCGCTGGTGCCGGGCAGCATCCAGTCGAGCAGGATCAGGTCGGGCACGCGCTCGGCGATGACGGTCTGGGCCTCGCGGGCGTCGCCGGCATGGACCGGCTCGTATTCGCCCTTGCGCAGGGCGAAGGCGACCATGTCGCGGATCGCGGGTTCGTCGTCGACGATGAGGATGCGCTTCTGCATGGGGATGACGGGTCTGCTGCGGGGGAAGTCCGGGCCGACGGTGCCGACCGGGCGCAGATCACAGTAGACGACACTTTTGTGACCGGACGGTGACGGCGGACATGCGCCGTCGATGCGGGTTCCGCCGTGCCGACGGGCGCCGCGCAGGCGCAGCCGCCGGGGCGTGGTGACCACCCCGATCGGGCGCCCGGACCGGGCCTGCGGATCGGGCCTTCAGATCAGGCCTTCAGATCCGGCGCTCGAGTTCTTCGTCGCGGACGCCCTGGCGGCGCAGTTCCAGCACCGAGGGGGTGATCTCGGCGATCCGCGCCTCGATCCGGGCGCGGGCGTAGTAGTCGACTTCCGGCCGCTTGAGCAGGGTGTTGAGCTGGACCAGCGCCCGTTCCGGGCGACCGTTCAGGACCTCGGCCTCGGCGTAGGCCTCGCCGGCGCGGACCGGGTCGCCCGCGGCCTCGCTGGCGCGGGCGAAGGTCTGCTGGAAGATCGGATCGTCCTTCGCCGTCAGCAGCAGCGGCCGCAGCACGTTCTGGGCCCGGCGCCCGGCTTCGGCGTCGTTGCGCTCGACCAGCAGGCGGGCGTAGCTGAGGCTGGCGGCGCGGTGCCGCGGCATCCGCGCCAGCAGCGCCTCCAGGCGCCGGTCGGCGCCGGCGAGATCGCCGCCGTGGGCCTCGGACTCGGCCATCGCGATCACGATCCACGGATCGGCCGGATGGTCGGCGAGCAGCGGCGCGAGTTCCTTCTTCGCGGCGGCATGGTCGCCGTTGCGTTCGTGCGCGAGCGCCAGGCCGTAGCGCTGCGGGTCGGTGAGCGGCTTCGCCTTGCGCATGCGCTCGTATTCGCGGACGGCCTCGGCGGCGGTGTTGGCGCTGAGCACCCGGATGCGCTCGCGCGCCCAGCCGAACTGCACGTCGTCGCTGCCGGCCGCATCGCCGGACACGCGCAGCCCCGGCGGCAGCAGCGGATTGCCGCCCGGCACGCCGCCGGCATCGATCGCCGGCGGCTTCGCCGCGAGGGTCTCGGCGCGGGCGCGGGCCTCGCTGATGCGGGTGGTCGTGACCGGGTGGGTCTGCAGGTAGCTCGGCGTGCGCTCGCGCTCGCCGCCCTGGTTCACCCGCGAGATCGACTGCATCTCCTCGAACATGCGGACCATCGCCTGCGGGTCGTAGCCGGCGCGGACCAGGGTCTGGATGCCGATCCGGTCGGCCTCCGCCTCGTTCGAGCGGGTGTAGTCGATCTGGCGCTGCACCATCAGCCCCTGCGCGGTGACCAGCGCGGCCATGGAGGCGTCGTCCGACGACGAACCGCCGGCCGATTCCGCCACCGCGATCGCGCCGAGCATCGCCAGCAGGATCGGCACGCTGTCCTTCTGCGCCCGTTCGGCGGCGCGCAGGACGTGGGTCTGGGTGACGTGGGCGACCTCGTGGGCGAGCACGCCGGCGACTTCGTCCTCGTTGTCCGCCGCCAGGATCATGCCGGCGTTGGCGCCGATGTAGCCGCCGAGCGTCGCGAACGCGTTGAACTGGCGGTCCTTGAGCATGAAGAAGGTGAACGACTGCTGCGGCTTGTCGCTCGAGGCCGCCAGCCGGTGCCCCACCGACTGCAGCCAGCCGTCGACCAGCGGGTCGTCGAGCACGTAGTCGTAGTGGCGCAGCTGGGCCAGCATCATGCCGCCGTATTCGGCCTGCTTGGCCGGGTTCAGCAGTTCGTTCGCGGACGAGCCGATGTCGGGCAGCTTCGTCTCCTGCGCCGGCGCGACGGCCGCGGCGAGCGCGAAGGTGAAGGCGGCGAGGGTGGCCGACAGGCGCATGGGCGGGATCCGCAGCGGAATATTCGGCCGACAGGATGACGCCTGCGGTCGCCGGCGGCGTGAATGTGCTGTTAATCGGGACCGGGACGGCGGCACGGGCGTCCGCTGGATCGCAGCGTTTCCCGGTCGGCGCCGCCGCGCGGGTGGAAATGGCCCGCAGGCCCCCCCATGATGACCCCGTTCCGCGCCGACCGCCGGCGCCGCGAGGAGATTCCCTTGAGCCAGCCCTCCCAGCCGCCGATCACGCTGTACACCACCGCGATCTGCCCCTACTGCATTTCCGCCAAGAACTTCCTGAAGAGCAAGGGCCTGTCGTGGACCGAGGTCCGGGTCGACACCGATCCGGCCGAGCGCGAGCGCATGGTCGAACGCGCCGGCCGCACCAGCGTGCCGCAGATCTTCGTCGGCGACGTCCACGTCGGCGGCTTCGACGACATGATGGCGCTGCACCGCGCCGGCAAATTCGAGCCGCTGCTGTCGGGGGCCGGCGCATGAGCGCCGCGGACCGCGACGAGAAGGACCGCGTCGCCGAGTTCACCGCGTTCCGCCAGCGCATGAACGCGCGCATCCTGGCCGAGCCCAACCAGGTCGTCCGCCGGTTCTTCGCGCTGGACACCCAGACCTACCAGGCCGGCGCGCTCGACGTGAAGACCAAGGAGCTGCTGGGCCTGGTCGCCTCGCTGGTGCTGCGCTGCGACGACTGCATCAGCTACCACGTCGCCCAGTGCCGCGAGGCCGGGGTGAACCGCGACGAGATGTTCGAAGCGTTCTCGGTCGGGCTGGTGGTCGGCGGTTCGATCGTGATCCCGCACCTGCGCCGCGCGGTCGACTTCCTCGACCGGCTGGAGCAGGGCGAAGCCGCCGACGCGCCGGCGCACGACCACGCCTGACGGGCCCGGTCCGCGCCCGGCTCCCGCGGGGCCCCCCGCCGGCCTGCGACCATCGTCTGAACGCGCCGTTCGAGCAGGGGCGGCGCGGTTCCGGCATAATTCGTCGGTTGTTACGCCGCCTTCCGTCCTCCGGACGCGCCCGCGGCGGTCCCCGACGCTTCCCGACGACTCCGGGCGCCCGCGCATGCGCACCGGGCCGCCGGAACCGTGTCGGAGCCGTGTCGGAATTCGCGCCGGAACCCACGCTGGAACACACCCCATGACCCAAACGATCACCGTCATCCGCGGCGATGGCATCGGCCCCGAAATCATGGAGGCCGCCCTGTTCGTCCTCGATGCGATGGACACCGGCCTGGCCTATGAAGAAGCCGACGCCGGCATGGTCGCGCTCGAGAAGCACGGCGAACTGCTGCCGCAGGCGACCCTCGACTCGATCCGCCGCAACCGCATCGCGCTCAAGAGCCCGCTGACCACCCCGGTCGGCGAAGGCTTCAGCTCGATCAACGTCGAGCTGCGCAAGCGCTTCGACCTCTACGCCAACGTGCGCCCGGCGAAGTCGTTCCCGAACACCAAGTCGCGCTTCCCCGCGGGCGTGGACCTGATCACCGTCCGCGAGAACACCGAGGGCGCGTACATCGGCGAGGGCCAGGCGCTGTCGGAAGACGGCGAGACTGCGGTGCTGACCCAGAAGATCACCCGCCGCGGCTCCGAGCGCATCGTCCGCTACGCCTTCGAGCTGGCCCGCAAGACCGGCCGCAGGAAGGTCACCGTGGTCCACAAGGCCAACATCCTGAAGTCGACCTCGGGCCTGTTCCTGAAGACCGCGCGCGCGGTCGCCGCGGAATACCCGGACATCCAGTGCAACGAGATGATCGTCGACAACACCTGCATGCAGTTGGTGATGCGGCCGGAGCAGTTCGACATCATCGTCACCACCAACCTGTTCGGCGACATCATCTCCGACCTGTGCGCCGGCCTCGTCGGCGGCCTGGGCCTGGCGCCGGGCGCCAACATCGGCACCGAGGCGGCGATCTTCGAGGCCGTCCACGGTTCGGCGCCGGACATCGCCGGCAAGGGCGTCGCCAACCCCTGCGCGCTGCTGCTCGCGGTCGGCCAGATGCTCGACCACGTCGGCCAGCCGGAGAACGCCGCCCGCCTGCGCGCCGCTATCATCGCCACCCTCGAGGCGAAGGATTCGCTGACCCCGGACCTCGGCGGCGCCGGCAACACGATGTCGTTCGCGAAGGCGATCGCCAGCCGGCTCTGAGCTTCGCCGCCCGCGATGCCCGAAACGGAACGGGGCGCCAGTGGCGCCCCGTTTTTCATGCCCGGACCGGCGGTCGCGATCAGCGGCGCTGCAGCTTCGACAGCAGCCGCAGGAACTCGATGTACAGCCACACCAGCGTGACCATCAGCCCGAAGGCGCCGTACCACTCCATGTACTTCGGCGCGCCGGCCTCGACGCCGGTCTCGATGAAGTCGAAGTCCAGCACCAGGTTCAGCGCCGCCACGACCACCACGAACAGGCTGAAGCCGATGCCGATCAGCCCGGATTCGTGGATGTAGGGGATGTTGATGCCGAAGAAGCCCAGCGCGATCGTCGCCAGGTAGATCAGCGCGATGCCGCCGGTGGCGGCGACCACGCCGAGCTTGAAGTTCTCGGTGGCGCGGATCAGGCCGGAACGGTAGGCGAACAGCAGCGCGAACAGGGTGCCGAAGGTCAGCAGCACCGCCTGCAGCACGATGCCCTGGAACTGGGCGTTGTAGATGGCCGAGATCGAGCCGAGGAAGAACCCCTCGACCAGCGCGTACAGCGGCGCGGTGACCGGCGACCATTCCTTCTTGAAGGTCGTCACCAGCGCCAGCACGAAGCCGCCGAGCGCGCCGCCCCACATGAAGATCGTCGCGCCCGGGGCCAGTTCGCCCGCGTCGGTGAAGGTCCTGGACCAGGCGAACGCGGCGGTCAGCACCGACAGCAGCAGCAGGAAGCCGGTCTTGTTGACCGTGCCGTTGAGGGTCATCGCGTTGCCGCCGCCGCTGACGACGCGGCCGCTGCTCAGGTCGAGGAAGGTGGAGTCCGAAAGGACCGGATTGCCGCTGCGCATGGTGGCTCCCTTGGAAATGTGCGGTCGGAGGCCTTCAGGATACCCGGTCGATGCCGTCGTGTGCGTTGACAGCGGCGGCGACGCTCCCGACAATAGCCGGCCGAATGCACCGGCGGGGTATAGCGCAGTCTGGTAGCGCGCCTGCTTTGGGAGCAGGATGTCGGGGGTTCGAATCCCTCTACCCCGACCATCTCCGCGGCGCCTGCCACCGCGTTCATGTTCTGTCCGCCGGCTATCATGCGCACGTGCGCCCGTAGCTCAACCGGATAGAGCACCGGCCTTCTAAGCCGGCGGTTGCAGGTTCGAGTCCTGCCGGGCGCGCCATCCGCACGCCGGGCCGGGGCAGGGGATCACGAGGGGTTCGCCCGGCGGGGCGCCAGGGATGGAAACCGCGCGATGTTTCAAGAATGTTCCAAGCGTTCCAATGGTGGCTGTAGCTCAGTTGGTTAGAGTACTGGATTGTGATTCCAGTGGTCGGGGGTTCGAATCCCCTCAGCCACCCCAGATTCGAGGTACCGCGGCGTTCTCGCCGCAACGCGCACGATCGTCCGGGAATGTCGGCGGTCCGCGTCAGGTGGATTGCGACCGGGCGGAGAAGTGCGTTATCCTTTGCAGCATCGGGCCGTTAGCTCAGTTGGTAGAGCAGTTGACTCTTAATCAATAGGTCCAAGGTTCGAATCCTTGACGGCCCACCAGTTCCAGCGACGCCCGGCTCCGGCCGGGCGTTTCGTTTTTCGTCTCCGGGACGCCGGCGACGGCCGCGCGAGAGTGGCGAAATTGGTAGACGCAACAGATTTAGGTTCTGTCGCCGCAAGGTGTGGGGGTTCGAGTCCCCCCTCTCGCACCATCCCAGGCAGGCAGTAAGTCGCGACGACGATGAACGGGCGATCGCGAGTGAACGCCCCAAAGCCGCGGGTGTTTCCGCGACGAGCCCGGCCGTCGCGACGGTCAGCCTCAATACGCCGAAGTGCCAGCCGTGAACGAGCGATCGCGAGTGAACGCCCCAAAGCCGCGGGTGTTTCCGCGACCAGCCCGGCCGTCGCGACTGTCAGCCTCAACACGCCGAAGTCCCAGCCGTGAACGAGCGATCGCGAGGGGACGCCTCGAAGCCGCGGGTGCTTCCCCCGGCCGGCCCGGCCGTCGCGAGGGGCAGCCTCAAAGCAGCGGGTGTTTTTGCCTCCAGCCACAGCAGTCCGGAACAGTCCGGCCGTTGCCAGGGGGCGCATCGAAACGCCGACGCACGCGCCACTTGCCCCCGGCGCCTCCCCCGTTCAGCGCATCGCCCGGGCGCCGTCCCGAGGCCTTCCGGTCCCCCGCGCATCGCCGCAAACTGGCGGGACGCGCCGTAATCGGCCAAACTAGTCCGTTCCGCCGGGGGCTTGCCTCCCAGAGGCCGTCCGGCCGGGCGGTCGAGAACCAACACCCCCTTTCATCGCCGGTCGCGAGGGCGCGGCCGCAGGAGTCGCCAGCAATGCAAGTTTCAGTCGAATCCGTGGGCAACCTCGAACGCCGCATGACCCTGCGCGTGCCGGCCGAGAGCATCGACAGCCGGATCGGCGGCCGTCTGCGCGAGATCGCGCGCAGCGCCCAGATCAAGGGCTTCCGCCCGGGCAAGGTGCCGGCCAAGGTCATTGAGCAGCGCTACGGCGCGCAGGTCCGCGGCGAGATCCTCGACGACCTGCTGCAGCAGGGCTTCGACCAAGGCATCCGCGAGAACGCGCTGCGCCTGGCCGGCAGCCCGCGGATCGAGCCGTCCACGGATGCCGGCGAGGGCGAACTGGCCTACGTCGCGACCTTCGAGGTGGTGCCGGACTTCGGCGAGATCGACGTGACCAAGCTCGAGGTCGAGCGCGCGACCGCCGAGGTCACCGAGGACGACATCGACCGGATGATCGAGAACCTGCGCATGCAGCGCCGGAGCTGGACGATCGTTGATCGCCCGGCCCAGGTCGGCGACGCGGTGGACCTGGAGACCTGGTCGATGGTCGACGGCGAGCGCCTGCCGGCCGAGGGCGCCGAGCGCGGCGTGACCATGATCGGTTCCGGCGGCATGTACCCGGAGATCGAGAACGCCCTGGTCGGCCTGTCGGCCGGCGGCGACAAGACCCTGACCGTCGACTTCCCGGCCGACTGGCGCGTGCCGCAGCTGGCGGGCAAGCAGGCGGTCGTGAACGTGAAGCTCGAGGCGGTGTCCGAGCCGGTGCTGCCGGAGGTCGACGCCGCGTTCATCCGCAGCTTCGGCGTGAAGTCGGGCGAGATGGCCCAGTTCCGCACCGAGATCCGCAGCAACCTTGAGCGCGAGCTCAAGGGCGCGCTGATGAACCGCCTGCGCCGCGAAGTCGGCGAGCAGCTCATCCTGACCTACGCCCACGTCGAGATGCCGCCGCGCCTGGTCGAGACCGAGGCCCGCGCCATGCTGGCCCAGCGGATCGAGCAGGCCCAGCGCCAGGGCCGCCAGGTCGAAGCGCCGGAAGACGCCTGGCGCGACTTCCTGGAGCCGGCGCGCAAGCGGATCACGGTCGCGCTGCTGGTCGGCGAGATCGCCACCCGCAACCAGCTCGTCCTCGATCCCAAGCGCCTGAACGAAACGCTGCGTCTCATCGCCTCGACCTACGAAGAGCCCCAGCAGGTCATTGATTTGTACCGCAGCGACCGCCAGCTCATGGCCGGCCTGCAGAATCGCGTCATGGAGGAGCAGGTCATCGACTGGATCGCCGAGCGCGCCGTCCACACCGACCGCGCCCTCAGCTTCCAGGAAGCGATCGCCCCGCAGTAACCTGCGGGCCCAGCCAGCCAGGACCGCGGCGACGCGGTCCCCGCCCACGACCGGTGCGACCACGCATGAACAGTCTCCAGACCCAAGCCCTCAACCTCGTGCCGATGGTGGTCGAACAGACCAGCCGCGGCGAGCGCGCCTACGACATCTACTCCCGGCTGCTGAAGGAGCGGGTGATCTTCCTGGTCGGCGGCATCGACGACTACATGGCCAACGTGGTCGTCGCCCAGCTCCTGTTCCTCGAGGCCGAGAACCCCGAGAAGGACATCAGCCTGTACATCAACTCCCCGGGCGGCGTGGTCACCGCCGGCATGGCGATCTACGACACCATGCAGTTCATCAAGCCGGACGTGAGCACGATCTGCGTCGGCCAGGCCGCGAGCATGGGCGCGCTGCTGCTGGCCTCCGGCGCCAAGGGCAAGCGCTACGCCCTGCCGAACTCGCGGGTGATGATCCACCAGCCGCTGGGCGGCTTCCAGGGCCAGGCGACGGACATCGACATCCACGCCCGCGAGATCCTGACCCTGCGCCAGCGCCTGAACGAGATCCTGTCCCACCACACCGGCCAGGCGCTGGAGACCATCGCCCGCGACACCGAGCGCGACAATTTCAAGAGCGCCGAGGCCTCCCGCGACTACGGTCTGGTCGACCACGTGCTCGAACGGCGCCCGGAAGAGTCGATCCAGCCCGCCTGATCGCCCGGCTGGAAAGGCGCAAGTCGCTGATTCCAGTGCAATTCATCGATCCCGCCCCGGCCGACTTGCGGCCGGGAGTGCGGATGCTATCCTCCCCTTACCTGCGTCAGAGAACCCCAGCAGCATGAGCGAAGACCGGCAAGGCCGCAGCGGCGACGGCAACAAGATCCTGTACTGCTCGTTCTGCGGAAAAAGCCAGCACGAGGTCCGCAAGCTGATCGCGGGCCCGAGCGTGTTCATCTGCGACGAATGCGTCGAGCTGTGCAACGACATCATCCGCGAGGAGCTGGAGGAGAAGGCCCAGTCCACGCGCAGCCACCTGCCGAAGCCGCGCGAGATCCTCGACGTCCTCGACCAGTACGTGATCGGCCAGCAGCGCGCGAAGAAGACCCTCGCCGTCGCCGTCTACAACCACTACAAGCGCATCGAGAGCCGCCAGAAGAACGACGACATCGAGCTGGCGAAGTCGAACATCCTGCTGATCGGCCCGACCGGCTCGGGCAAGACCCTGCTGGCCGAGACCCTGGCCCGGCTGCTCAACGTGCCGTTCACGATCGCCGACGCGACCACGCTGACCGAGGCCGGTTACGTGGGCGAGGATGTCGAGAACATCATCCAGAAGCTGCTGCAGAAGTGCGACTACGACGTCGAGAAGGCGCAGCAGGGCATCGTCTACATCGACGAGATCGACAAGATCTCGCGCAAGAGCGAGAACCCGTCGATCACCCGCGACGTGTCCGGCGAAGGCGTGCAGCAGGCGCTGCTGAAGCTGATCGAGGGCACCGTCGCCAGCGTGCCGCCGCAGGGCGGGCGCAAGCATCCGCAGCAGGAATTCCTGCAGGTCGATACGCGCAACATCCTGTTCATCGTCGGCGGCGCGTTCGCCGGCCTGGACAAGATCATCCAGCAGCGCAGCACCGAGGCCGGCGGCATCGGTTTCGGGGCCAAGCTCAAGAGCGCCGAGCGCAAGACCGACGTCAGCAAGATCCTGTTCGACGTCGAGCCCGAGGACCTGATCAAGTTCGGCCTGATCCCCGAGTTCGTCGGCCGCCTGCCGGTGGTCGCGACCCTGGAGGAGCTGGACGAGGCCGCGCTGGTCAAGATCCTCAGCGAGCCCAAGAACGCGATCAGCAAGCAGTTCCGCAAGCTGTTCGAGATGGAGGGCGTGGAGCTGGAGTTCCGCCCGGACGCGCTGGCGGCGATCGCGCGCAAGGCGCTCAAGCGCAAGACCGGCGCCCGCGGCCTGCGCACCATCGTCGAATCGGTGCTGCTGGACACCATGTACGAGCTGCCGTCGCTGGAGAACGTCAGCAAGGTGGTGGTCGACGAGTCGGTGATCGAGCACAAGTCCGAGCCCTACCTGATCTACCAGGCGCAGCCGAACAAGGTCGCCTCGGCCGAGTAACGGCGACGCCACGGCGATCCCCCGCGCGGGCATCCGGCGTCCTTCCGGGTGCCCGTCGCGTTTCCGGGGCCCGCCATGCCCGCGATCGCGACGCCCCCGGCCCGCCTTCCATGACCGCGGCCTCCCGTTCGGCGGGCCGCGCTTGCATCCCTTCCGCAGCGGCCCCATAACGGGCCGAAGGTCGGCGTCCACCGGACGCCGGCGTCCCGATCGGAGCCCCCCATGAGCGATCCCGCCGCCCGTCCCCTCGTCGACATCCCGGTGCTGCCGCTGCGCGATGTCGTCGTGTTCCCCAGCATGGTCATCCCGCTGTTCGTCGGGCGCGAGAAATCGATCCGCGCGCTCGACCAGGCGATGGACCGCGACAAGCGCATCCTGCTGGTCGCGCAGAAGTCGCCCGAGACCGACGATCCCGTCGCCGCCGACCTGTACGAGGTCGGCACCCTGGCCCAGGTGCTGCAGTTGCTGAAGCTGCCCGACGGCACGATCAAGGTGCTGGTCGAGGGCGTCGCCCGCGCGCGCCTGTCGCGCGTGCGCGAGGCCGACGACGCGCTCGCCGCCGACGCCGAACTGCTCGATCCGGTCGAACCGAGCGACCCGCGCGAGGTCGAGGCGATCGTGCGCTCGCTGATGAGCCTGTTCGAGCAGTACGTCAAGACCAACCGCAAGCTGCCGCCCGAGCTGATGCAGACGCTCGCGGGCATCGACGAACCGCAGCGCCTGGCCGACACGATCTCCGCGCACCTGAGCGTGCGCCTCGCCGAAAAGCAGCGGCTGCTGGAATCGGTCGACATCGGCCACCGTCTGGAACTGCTGGTCGGCCTGGTCGACGGCGAGATCGACGTGCAGCAGCTGGAGAAGCGCATCCGCGGCCGGGTCAAGTCGCAGATGGAGAAGAGCCAGCGCGAGTACTACCTCAACGAGCAGATGAAGGCGATCCAGAAGGAGCTGGGCGACCTCGACGACGCGCCGAACGACATCGAGGACCTCACCCGCAAGATCGCCGAGGCCGGCATGCCCAAGCCGGTCGAGGCCAAGGCCAAGTCCGAGCTCAACAAGCTCAAGCAGATGTCGCCGATGTCGGCCGAGGCCGCGGTCGTGCGCAACTACCTCGACTGGCTGCTCGGTGTGCCGTGGAACAAGCGCAGCAAGATCCGCAAGGACCTGAAGGTCGCGCAGGAAACCCTCGACGCCGACCACTACGGCCTGGAGAAGGTGAAGGAACGCATCCTCGAATACCTCGCGGTGCAGACCCGGGTGAAGCGCATGAAGGGCGCGATCCTGTGCCTGGTCGGCCCGCCGGGCGTGGGCAAGACCTCCCTGGGGCAGAGCATCGCCAAGGCCACGAACCGCAAGTTCGTGCGCATGTCGCTGGGCGGCGTGCGCGACGAGGCGGAGATCCGCGGCCATCGCCGCACCTACGTCGGTTCGATGCCGGGCCGGATCGTGCAGAACCTCAACAAGGCCGGTTCGCGCAATCCGCTGTTCGTGCTCGACGAGATCGACAAGATGTCGATGGACTTCCGCGGCGATCCGTCGGCGGCGCTGCTGGAAGTGCTCGACCCCGAGCAGAACAACGCCTTCAACGACCACTACCTCGAAGTCGACCTCGACCTGTCGGAAGTGATGTTCGTGGCGACGTCCAACTCGCTGAACATCCCCGGTCCGCTGCTCGACCGCATGGAGGTGATCCGCATCCCCGGTTACACCGAGGAGGAGAAGCTCAACATCGCCGAGCGCTACCTGCTGCCCAAGCAGTTGAAGGCGAACGGCCTGAAGCCGGCGGAACTGAAGGTGTCCGAGGACGCGGTGCGCGACATCGTGCGCTACTACACCCGCGAATCCGGCGTGCGCAACCTCGAACGCGAGATCTCCAAGATCTGCCGCAAGGTGGTCAAGGAGATCGCGCTGGCCGGTCCCGCGCCGGTCGCGAAGTCGAAGGCGGGCGGCAAGCCGAAGGCGGTCAAGAGCGTGTCGGTCACCGCGAAGAACCTCGACAAGTACCTGGGCGTGCGCCGCTTCGACTACGGCCGCGCCGAGCGCGACAACGAGATCGGCATGGTCACCGGCCTGGCCTGGACCGAGGTCGGCGGCGACCTGCTGCAGATCGAATCGACGCTGATGCCGGGCAAGGGCCAGTTGATCCTGACCGGCCAGCTCGGCGACGTGATGAAGGAATCGGCGTCGGCGGCGCTGTCGGTCGTGCGCGCGCGCACCGAGCGCCTCGGCATCGACGTCGATTTCCTGCAGAAGCTCGACGTCCACCTGCACGTGCCCGACGGCGCCACGCCGAAGGACGGCCCGAGCGCGGGCATCGCGATGACGACGGCGCTGGTGTCGGCGCTGACCAAGGTGCCGGTGCGCGCCGACGTGGCGATGACCGGCGAGATCACGCTGCGCGGCAAGGTCACCGCGATCGGTGGCCTGAAGGAAAAGCTGCTCGCCGCGCTGCGCGGCGGCATCCGCACCGTGCTGATCCCGGAAGAGAACCGCAAGGATCTCGCCGACATTCCGAAGACGGTGACCGACCGCATGAAGATCGTGCCGGTGCGCTGGATCGACGAAGTGCTCGACCTCGCGCTGGAGCATCCGATCGCGGCGCCGGCGCAGGCGAAGAAGGATGCGCGCGCCGTCGCCCGCAAGGCGGCGCGTCCGGCGTCCGGCGCACGGCGCGACGTGCGCAGGCATTGACCGCGCCGATCCTTACGCGATCGCTCGCTGAACCGCGGGCGATCGCGCTTTTCCGACGATCGGCCGAATGCGCGTTTTCCCCGCAAATTCAAGCGATTTCTGTTGCGCGGGGGACCCCCGGCCTGTATAACGAACGCCCGCGGACGCCCTGTCCGTTCGCTCGGCGCCGAGGCGTTTCCCAGTCCGCGCACGCTGCACCGCGATGGCGAATCCCGCTGTCGTCGCCCCTCTTTCGACCCGGAGTCCATTCATGAACAAAGCCGACCTCATCGACGCGATCGCTGCTTCCGCCGAACTGTCCAAGGCCGATGCCGGACGTGCGCTCGACGCCACCGTCGCCGCCGTCACCAAGGCGCTGAAGCAGGGCGACACCGTCGCGATCCTCGGCTTCGGTTCGTTCGTCGTGCGCGAACGCGCGGCGCGCACGGGCCGCAACCCCAAGACCAAGGAAGAGATCCAGATCCCGGCCTCCAAGAACCCGGTGTTCAAGGCTGGCAAGGCGCTCAAGGATGCCGTAAACTGAACGACAGTTCCCGTTTGGGTGCTTAGCTCAGCGGTAGAGCGTCTCCTTTACACGGAGAGGGTCGGGGGTTCGAAACCCTCAGCACCCACCAGGGCAGGCGGTTCGGAGAGGGCTTCCGTTTCGTCCGCGTCCTGCGCTAGAATGTTCGGCCCGGGCGGTCCGCAGGATCGTTCGGGCGAGAAGGTCAAAACAGCGGAGTGGTAGTTCAGTCGGTTAGAATGCTGGCCTGTCACGCCGGAGGTCGCGGGTTCGAGTCCCGTCCACTCCGCCAATCCTTCCAAAACATCGCTGTACACGTCGAAGGCATCGGAAACGGTGCCTTTCGCGTTTCCGGCCGCGGCGACGGACGCCGCCGCGCGCCCGGGCGGCCCCCCGGAGGCCGGGCATGCCGACGCCGGCCGCAGCCGGTACACTAGGCGGCTCCTCTTCCGTCGACGTTCGCCAATGCTTCAGGCCCTCCGCGACAAATCCTCTGGCTGGATCGCCACCGTCATCCTCGGACTGCTGATCGTCCCGTTCGCGTTCTTCGGCGTCGAGCAGTACCTCGTCCAGCGCAACGACACCTACGTCGCGCGGATCCAGATGCCGCCGAAGTGGTGGCCGAACGCGCCGGACTGGGCGATCGTGCGCAAGCTCGCGTGGCAGACCGAGGACATCGGCACGGACGAGTTCCGCAACCGCTTCGAGCAGGTGCGCCAGCAGCAGCGCGCGCAGGCCGGCGACGCCTTCGATCCGCGCGCCTTCGAGAGCGCGGACACCAAGCGCCGGATCCTCGATGCCCTGATCGACCAGCGCGTGATGCGCATGGCCGCCGAACGCGACGGCCTGGTGGTGGGCGATGCCCAGCTCCGCGCCGAGATCGAGGCGATCCCGGACTTCCAGGTCGACGGCAAGTTCGATCCGCAGCGCTACCGCACGCTGCTGGCCACGATGCCGACGCCGCAGACCCCGCTGCAGTTCCAGCAGACCATCCGCGATTCGCTGCGCGACCGGCTGCTCGCGCAGCGCCTGTCGGCATCCGCGTTCGTGACGCCTTCGGAAGGCCAGCGCCTGATCAAGCTGCTGAGCGAGAAGCGCGACGTGACCTTCGCGATCCTGCCGCCGGCGCCGGTCGACGAGACGCCGCCGGGCGCGGCCGACATCGCCGCCTGGTACAAGGCGCATCCGTCCGATTTCCGCATGCCGGAAATGGTCACGATCGAGTACGTGGACGTCGACGGCGCCGCCCTGCCGTCCCCGCCGCCGGCGGACGAGAAGATGCTGAAGGAGCGCTACGAGCAGGAAAAGGCGCGCTTCGTCGAACCCGAGCAGCGCCTGACCTCGCACATCCTGGTCAAGGTCGATGCGAAGGCCGACGCCGCGGCGCAGAAGGCCGCCGAGGCCAAGATCCGCGACCTGCTCACGCAGGTGCGCGCCGGCGCCGACTTCGCGACGCTGGCCCGCCAGGTCTCCGACGACGCCACCCGGAGCGCCGGCGGCGACCTCGGCTGGATCCAGAAGAACGGGCAGATGGTCAAGCCGTTCGAGGACGCGGTGTTCGCGACCGCGGCCGGCAGCGTGTCCGAGCCGGTGAAGACCGAGTACGGCTGGCACCTGGTCCAGGTCCGCGAGATCAGGCCCAGCCACGGCAAGAGCTTCGAGGAAGCGCGGCCGGAGCTGGAGCGGCTGGTCGCCGACAGCGAGCGCGAGCGCGCCTACAACGATCTCGCCGGTCGCCTGGCCGACGAAGTGCTCAAGAATCCCAACTCGCTCGTGTCGGTGGCGAAGGTCGCCAACCTGCAGGTCCAGCGCCTTGGGCCGTTCGCGCGCGGGCAGGGCGCCGGCATCGCCGCCGACCCGGCGGTGCAGCGCTTCATCTTCTCCGACGAGGCCAAGGAGCGCCGCCAGAGCAGCGATCCGATCGAGATCGCGCCGAACCACAGCGTGCTGGTGCGGGTGGTCGAGCACACCGCCGAGCAGGTGCAGCCGCTGGACAAGGTCGGCGCCCAGGTCGTCGCCGCGATCCGCGCGGACCGTGCGCAGAAGGCGGTCGAAGCCGAGGCCGACGCCGCGCTGGCCCGCCTGAAGAAGGGCGAGGCGCTGGCCGCGATCGCGACCGAGAAGCGCTGGCAGCTCAATCCCGTCCCCGGCGTGCCGCGCGGCGCCCCGGTGCCGGACGCGCTGGCGAACGAAGCCTACTTCCAGGTGGCGCCGCCGGCCGAGGGCAAGTCCTCGCCGGGCAAGGCGCGCACCGCGGACGGGCGCTGGATCGTGTTCGAGGTGACCAAGGTCGGCCATGCCGACGAGAGCGAGATCAAGCCCGAGCAGCGGGTGGAATTCCTGCGCGGGCAGGCCGAGCGTCTGGGCGACGAGGACGCGCTCGCGACCAGCCGCCAGGAGCGCAAGCGGATGCGGGTCGACATCGCCGAAGACCGGCTCTGAGAAGACATGCCATCGCAGGACCGGCGCTGACCGGTCCGCGGACGCAACGAAAAGCCCGGCGCAGGCCGGGCTTTTTCGTGGGCGGGGACCGCGTCGCGCGGCCGTCCGTCACTCCTTGTCGATGCCGGTCATGCCGAGGATGTTGTAGCCGGCGTCGACGTAGGTGACTTCGCCGGTGACGCCGGCGGCCAGGTCCGAGCACAGGAACGCGGCGACGTTGCCGACGTCCTCGATGGTGACCGTGCGGCGCAGCGGCGCGTTGTGCTCGACGTGGCCGAGGATCTTGCGGAACCCGGCGATGCCGGCGGCGGCGAGGGTCTTGATCGGCCCGGCCGAGATCGCGTTGACGCGGGTGCCTTCCGGCCCGAGGTTGCAGGCCAGGTAGCGGACGTTGGCCTCGAGGCTGGCCTTGGCCAGGCCCATGACGTTGTAGCCGACCAGCGCGCGTTCGGCGCCGAGGTAGGTGAGGGTGAGGATCGAGCCGTTGCGGCCGGCCATCAGCGGTCGCGCGGCCTTGGCCATCGCGGCCAGCGAGTAGGACGACACGTCGTGGGCGATCGCGAAGTTCTCGCGGGTGAGGCCGTCGAGGAACTGGCCGGCGATGGCCTCGCGCGGGGCGAAGGCGATCGCGTGGACCAGGATGTCGAAGCCGTCCCAGTGCTGGCCGAGCGTGTCGAAACAGGCGGCGATCTGGGCGTCGTCGGCGACGTCCAGCGGGATCACGATGCTGGAACCGTGTTCGGCCGCGGCGCTCTCGACCCGCGATTTCAGCTTTTCGTTCTGGTAGGTGAAGGCCAGTTCGGCGCCTTCGCGGCGCATGGCTTCGGCGATGCCGGTGGCGATCGAACGCTCGCTGGCGATGCCGGTGATGAGCGCGCGCTTGCCTTGCAGGAAACCCATGGGCGGTCTCGTCTTTCGTCGGGGCGGCTAGTGTGCCACGCGGGTCCCACCGTGGGCGTCCGTATGGTGGGGCGCGCCGCCGCCGGCGCGGTCAGGCGCGGAAGCCGTCCTTCCAGCCGCGCAGCGCGGCGAAGGTCTCGACGCGGTCGGCGGGCGCGCGTCCGAGGCGCGCCGCGGCGGCCTCGCGCACGGCCGGGTCGTCGCAGCGCAGGAACGGGTTGGTCGCGCGCTCCAGCGCGATGGTGGACGGTAGCGTGGACGCGCCGGCGGCGCGCAGCGCGCGCACCGCGTCGGCGCGCGCCTGCAGCGCGGGATTGCCGGGATCGACCGTGCGCGCGAAGGCCGCGTTGGCGGCGGTGTATTCGTGGGCGCAGCACACCCGGGTCTCGCCGGGCAGCGCGGCGAGCCGGTCGAGCGAGGCCAGCATCTGCGCCGGCGTGCCCTCGAACAGTCGCCCGCAGCCGAGGCTGAACAGGGTGTCGCCGCAGAACGCGAGGCCGGCCCCGGCGTCGCCCGGCGCCGCGCGGACGTAGGCGACGTGGCTGCGGGTATGCCCGGGCACCGCGAGCGTCTCGAACGCCAGGCCCGCCGCCTCGACCTCGACCCGGTCGCCGTCGACGACCCGTCCGGTGGCGTGGGCGATGCGCTCGTCGTGCGGGGCGTGGACCGCGATCCCGGGCCAGCGCGCGCGCAGCGCCGGCAGGCCGGCGATGTGGTCGCCGTGATGGTGGGTGACCAGCACCGCGACCGGTCGCAGGCCTTCGTCCGCAGCCGCGAGCACCGGCGCGGCGTCGCCCGGATCGACGACCACCGCGGCGCCGTCCTCGGCCACGAGGGCCCAGATGTAGTTGTCGTCGAAGGCGGGCAGGGCGATCAGGCGCATGGGCGACGGACGGGGCGGATGGACGGGGCGGGTGGTGCGGGTGGCATGGCGTCGTCGCGGGGACGGCGGCGCGGGGACGGCGGCGCGGGGCGACGGCATACAATGGCGCGATGCCCGCATTGTCCCACCAACCTCCGACCGATGCCGCGATGCAGTGGTTCGCGCTGCCGGCCGGCCGTGCGGTGCTCGACAGCGAGACCACGGTGGTGGCCGATGCGCTCGCCGCGCATCCGGTGATCGGCCTGCCCTGGCTGTGGCTGTCGCCGTCGCTGGCGGGCGAGTCGCCGGAAGGCCGCGGGCTGCGCCTGGCGGCCAGCGGCCCGGGCTGGTCCGGGGCGATCCGCTGCGGCCTGCCGCTGCCGCTGGCCAGCGAATCGCTGGGCGCGATCGTGCTCCAGCACGTCCCCGGCGAGGGCCCCGGCGAGGCTGCGGCGCTGCTCGAGGAATGCGTCCGGCTGCTGGTGCCCGGCGGCCGCCTCGCGCTGCTGGCGCTCAACCCGCTGTCGCCGTACCGCCTGCGCTGGCGCGGCCGGCGGCTGATCGCGCGCGACCCGACGGTCTGGCGCCGGCGCATGGCCGACGTCGGGCTCACCCCGGAACCGGCGGCCCAGGGCATCGGCCCGCAATGGTCGCCGACCGCGTCCCCGACCCTGCAGTCCGCCGCCGGGCTGCGCGCCGCCTTCCTCCAGCGCGCCGAGAAGCGCGCCGTGCCCATGACCCCGATCCGCCCGCGGCTGCCGCTGGCGATCGCCGAAGGAGTTCCTGCCGCTTGAACGCTTCCGCCACGCCCGCCCCGGCCCTGAAACAGGTCGAGATCCATACCGACGGCGCCTGCCTGGGCAATCCCGGCCCCGGCGGCTGGGCCGCGCTGCTGCGCTACAACGCCACCGAGCGCGAGATCGCCGGCGGCGAGCCGCAGACCACCAACAACCGGATGGAGCTGATGGCCGCGATCATGGGCCTGGAGTCGCTCAGCCGGCCCTGCACGGTGGTCCTGTTCACCGACTCGCAGTACGTGCGGCAGGGCATCACCGAATGGATGCCCAACTGGGTGCGCCGCCACTGGAAGACCGCCGGCGGCGATCCGGTGAAGAACCGCGATCTGTGGGAACGCCTGCATGCGGCCGCGCAGCGCCACCGGATCGACTGGCGCTGGGTGAAGGGCCACTCCGGCGATCCCGACAACGAACGCGTCGACACGCTCGCCCGCGACCAGGCGGTCGCGTTCCGCGCGGGGGGCGTCCGCGCATGAGGCAGATCGTCCTCGATACCGAAACCACCGGCCTGGAGTGGAAGAAGGGCAACCGCGTGGTCGAGATCGGCTGCGTCGAACTGGTCGAGCGCCGACCGACCGGCCGCACCTGGCAGCAGTACATCCACCCCGAGCGCGAATTCGAGCCCGGCGCGCAGGAAGTCACCGGCCTGACCCTCGAATTCCTCGCCGACAAGCCGAAATTCGCCGAGATCGCCGACGCCTTCCTCGACTTCATCGACGGCGCCGAGCTGGTGATCCACAACGCCGCGTTCGACGTCGGCTTCCTCGACCACGAACTGTCGCTGCTCGGACCCGGCTACGGCCGCCTGCGCGACCGCGTGGCCGGGGTCGAGGATTCGCTGGACCTGGCGCGCCAGCGCTATCCCGGCCAGCGCAACTCGCTCGACGCCCTGTGCCGCCGGCTCGGCGTGGACAACGCCCACCGCCAGTTGCACGGCGCGCTGCTCGACGCCCAGCTGCTGGCCGAGGTCTACCTCGCGCTGACCTCGGGCCAGAGCGAGATCGGCTTCGGCCAGCCCGTCGCCGGCGACGGCGCCGCGCCGGCCGCCGAGGCCGCGTTCGCCCACGCCGTCGCCGATGCCGCCCTGCGCCCGCGGGTGCGCGCCAGCGAGGCGGAACTGGCCGCCCACGCGGCGCGGCTGGAGACCCTGCGCAAGAAGTCCGGACGCTGCGTCTGGGACGCGGCCTGACCCGGGCGTTCAGTTTCGCGGCCGGCGAACCGCTGGCCGCACGGGTCGGCCGGGTACAATCCGGGGTTCGTCCACAGCGACCAGGGAGTCTTCGCGTGCCGACATGGTTCGTGACCGGCGGTGCCGGTTTCATCGGTGGGAATTTCGTGCTGGAGGCGGTCGCGAAGGGCGTCCGCGTCGTCAACCTCGACGCGCTGACCTATGCCGGCAACCTCGATACCCTGGCGACGCTGGCGGATCGTCCGGACCACGTCTTCGTGCGCGGCGACATCGGCGATCGCGAGCTGGTCGCATCGCTGCTGGCGACCCACCGCCCCGACGCGATCGTCAATTTCGCGGCCGAGAGCCACGTCGATCGCTCGATCGACGGCCCGGCGGCGTTCGTCCAGACCAACGTCGTCGGCACGCTGAACCTGCTCGAATGCGCCCGCGACCACTGGAAGTCGCTCGAGGGCGAAGCGCGCGACGGCTTCCGCTTCCTGCACGTCTCGACCGACGAGGTCTACGGCTCGCTCGGCGACACCGGGCAGTTCACCGAGACCACGCCGTACGCGCCGAATTCGCCGTATTCGGCCTCGAAGGCGGCGTCCGACCACCTGGTCCGCGCCTTCCACCACACCTACGGCCTGCCGACGCTGACCACCAACTGCTCGAACAACTACGGGCCGTTCCAGTTCCCCGAGAAGCTCATCCCGCTGATCGTCGCGAAGGCGCTGGCCGGCGAGACGCTGCCGGTCTACGGCGACGGCCGCAACGTCCGCGACTGGCTGTACGTCGGCGACCACTGCAGCGCGATCCGCACCGTGCTCGAGCGCGGCCGGGTCGGCGAGGTCTACAACGTCGGCGGCGACGCCGAGCGCGAGAACATCGTGGTGGTGAAGACGATCTGCGCGCTGCTCGACGCGCGCCGGCCGCTGGCCGACGGCCGCGCCCGCGAATCGCTGATCGCGTTCGTCAGGGATCGCCCCGGCCACGATCGGCGCTACGCCATCGACGCGACCAAGCTCAAGTCCGAACTGGGCTGGGCGCCGTCGGTCAGCTTCGAACAGGGCATCGCGCGCACCGTCGACTGGTACCTCGACCACCAGGACTGGGTGTCCCGCGTGCTCGACGGCCGCTATCGCCTGGAGCGCATCGGAGCGGCGGCATGACCGCGCGCCGCGGCATCATCCTCGCCGGCGGTTCCGGCACCCGGCTGTATCCGATCACCCAGGCGATCAGCAAGCAGCTGCTGCCGGTGTACGACAAGCCGATGATCTACTACCCGCTGAGCGTGCTGATGCTCGCCGGCATCCGCGAGGTGCTGGTGATCAACACCCCGCACGAGCAGGCGCTGTTCAAGGCGCTGCTCGGCGACGGCTCGCAGTGGGGCATGCGCATCGAATACGCGGTCCAGCCGAGCCCGGACGGGCTGGCGCAGGCGTACCTGATCGGCCGCGAGTTCGTCGACGGCGGCCCGAGCTGCCTGGTCCTCGGCGACAACATCTTCCACGGCCCCGGTCTGACCGCGATGCTGCGCGAGGCCGATGCGCGCGCCACCGGCGCGACCGTGTTCGGCTACTGGGTGCGCGATCCCGAGCGCTACGGCGTCGCCGAGTTCGACGCCGACGGGCGCGTGGTCGGTCTCGAGGAGAAGCCGCCGAAGCCGCGCTCGAACTACGCCGTCACCGGCCTGTACTTCTACGACGGCCGCGCCAGCGATTTCGCCGCGGCGCTGAAGCCCTCGCCGCGCGGGGAACTGGAGATCACCGACCTCAACCGCATGTACCTCGACGAGGGCGACCTGCACCTGCAGCGCCTCGGCCGCGGCTACGCGTGGCTGGACACCGGCACCCACCAGTCGCTGCTGGAGGCCTCGAACTACATCGAGACCATCGAGGCGCGGCAGGGCCTGCGCGTGTGCTGCCCCGAGGAGATCGCCTGGAACAACCGCTGGATCGACGACGCCCAGCTCGAAGCGCTGGCGAAACCGCTGTCGAAGAACGGCTACGGCGAATACCTGCTCGGCCTGGCCGAGCGCGGCTTCGTGCCCTGATCGGAAGCTTCGCATGCGCATCATCGAGACCGATCTCCCCGGCTGCGTGATCGTCGAACCGCAGGTGTTCGGCGACAGCCGCGGGTTCTTCTTCGAATCGTTCAACACGCCGCGGCTCGCCGCCGCAGGGCTGGCGCTGCCGGCGTTCGTGCAGGGCAACGTGTCCTCGTCCGCGCGCGGCGTGCTGCGCGGCCTGCATTACCAGTGGCCGCGGCCGCAGGGCAAGTACGTCTCGGTGATCGAAGGCGAGGTGTGGGACGTGGCGGTCGACATCCGTCGCGGCTCGCCCACGTTCGGGCGCTGGACCGCGGTCGTGCTGAGCGCGGAGAACCGCCGCCATTTCTGGATCCCCCCGGGCTTCGCGCACGGCTTCGTCGCGCTCAGCGAACGCGCGGTGTTCACCTACCTGTGCACCGAGCCCTACGACCGCGAGGCCGACGCCGCGCTGCGCTGGAACGACGCGGCCTTCGCGATCGACTGGCCGGTCGGCGCGCCGACGCTGTCGGACAAGGACGCGAAGGCGCCGTTCCTGGCGGATGTCGCGCCCGAACGCCTGCCGGTCCACGCGGGCTGAGGCGACGATGCGGATCCTGCTGTTCGGCGCCAACGGCCAGGTCGGGACCGAGCTTCGGCGCAGCCTCGCGCCGCTGGGCGAGGTGGTCGCGACCACGCGCAGCGGCACGTTCGAGGACGGCGCCAGGTGCGAGGTCGCCGATTTCGACGCGCCGGAATCGCTGCCGGGGCTGATCGAACGCGTCGCGCCCGACGTCGTCGTCAACGCCGCCGCCTACACCGCGGTCGATCGCGCCGAGTCCGATCGTGACGCCGCGTTCCGCGCGAATGCGGACGCGCCCGCGCGCATCGCCGCCGCCTGCGCGGCGCGCGGCGCGCGGCTGGTCCACTATTCGACCGACTACGTCTTCGACGGCCACGGCACGCGTCCGTACCGCGAGGACGACTCGACCCGGCCCGCGGGCGTGTACGGCGCCAGCAAGCGCGCCGGCGAGGAGGCGATCGCCGCGGCGGGCGCCGACCACCTGATCCTGCGCACCGCCTGGGTGTACGCCGCGCACGGCAGGAACTTCCTGCGCACGATGCTGCGGCTCGCGGCGGAACGCGACGCGCTGCGCGTCGTCGCCGACCAGACCGGCACGCCGACCTCCGCCGCGCTGATCGCCGACGTCACCGCGCTGGCGCTGGCGCAGCCCGGCGTCTCCGGCATCCGCCATCTCACTGCGTCGGGCCACACCACCTGGCACGGATTCGCCGAGGCCATCGTCGCCGGCGCGCATGCGCGCGGCCTGCTGTCGCGCGCCGTGCCGGTCGTGTCGATCGCGACCGCGGAGTATCCGACTCCGGCGGCCCGGCCGGTGTATTCTGTGCTCGACATCTCCCGATTGCAGGACGAAATGCACGCATCCTTCCCTGCATGGGGCGATGCGCTGTCCGCAACGCTCGATGCGCTCGCATCGGCCGCGCCTGGGAATCCGGCCTGAATACGGGCCTCGTGGGGGAAATCATGAAGTCATCTGCAGTCCTGATCGCCGCTGTTCTGTCCGTCGCTTCCGTGCTCGCGCCCGCGCAGGCGCAGACGCCCGCGCAGGCGCCCGCCGCCGCGCCCGCGCCGCACGACATCGAGGACTTCATCCGCAAGGACAAGTTCCAGACCCTGAAGATTTCGCCGACCGGCGAATACTTCGCGGCCACGGTCCCGGTCGAACGCAAGACGATGCTCGTCATCCTGCGCCGGTCCGACAACAAGTTGATGGCCAGTACGGCGATCCCCGGGGACTACACGCAGATCCTGGATTTCTGGTGGGTCAGCGACGAGCGCGTCGTGTTCAGCGGCGCGGAAAAGATCGGATCGCTCGAAAGGCCGCAGCCCACCGGCGAACTGTATGCGATCAACTTCGACGGCAGCCGCGGCGATCTGCTGGTGGGCCAGCGCGTGCGCGGCGAAGGCCTGGGGACGCGCGTCCAGAAGAAGAAGGTCGAGGCGGTGGCGGCGTACCTGGTGGACAGTCTGTCCGGCGACGACAAGAACGTCATCATCGCGGTCCGCCCCTTCAGCCACGATCCCTACACCCGCGTCGAACGGATGAACGTCTACACCGGCCAGCGCATCGGCATCAGCGTGGCGCCGGTCCGCAACGCCGACTTCCTCACCGACCATGCCGGCAACGTCCGCCTGGCGATGGGCGGGGACGTCGACCTCAGCACCCGCACGTACCATCGCAAGGCCAGCGGCGGCGATTGGGCGCTGATCAACGACACCAACGTGTCGGGGGTGAGCAAGACGCCGCTGGGATTCTCCGCCGACGACAAGCTCGTCTACCTGCTCGTCGAACACGACAAGGGCCCGGACTCGATCGACGCGTGGGACCCGCAGACCGGGGAAAGCCACGAAGTCTTCCGCGACGACGACACCGATCCGGATCCGCTGTACCTGGGCAGAGAACTGGTCGGCGTCGAAGTGATGGACGGCCTGCCGCGCAAGGAATTCTTCGACCCGGACTCGAAGTACGCGCTCCTCTACCGCAAGCTCGAGCGCGCGTTCCCGCAGCAGAACGTGACCGTCACGTCGATCACGAGCGACGGCGGCCAGGCCCTGGTCTACGCCGAATCGGACCGCGCTCCGGGCGATTTCTACGTGTTCGACGCGAAGACCAACCGCGCCGCGTACGTGCTCAGCCGGCAGGACTGGGTGGACCCCAAGCGGACGGTGAAGGTCGCCCCGGTCGATTTCGCCTCGCGCGACGGCAAGCGCATCCACGGCTACCTGGCGTCGCCTGCGGTCAAGACCGCGGGCAAGCCGCCGCTGATCGTGTTCGTCCACGGCGGGCCTTTCGGCATCCGCGACGTCTGGGGCTTCGATCGCGACGTGCAGATGCTGGCGGCGTACGGCTACGCGGTGCTGCAGGTGAATTTCCGCGGCTCCGGCGGCTACGGGCGCGACTTCCAGGAAGCCGGCCGTCGCCAGTGGGGCGGCACGATGCAGGACGACCTCACCGATGCGACCCGCTGGGCGATCGCGCAGGGGATCGCCGACCCGGACCGCATCTGCATCTACGGCGCGAGCTACGGTGCGTACGCGGCGCTGATGGGCGCCGTCAAGGAACCGGCGCTGTACCGGTGCGCCGTGGGCTACGTCGGCGTCTACGACCTGCCGACGATGCACACGGATGGCGACATCCGCGAATCGAGTTCGGGCAAGAACTTCGTCGATGAGTGGATCGGCCCGCGCGACACCGTCGCCAAGGCGTCGCCGACGCGCCTGGCCGATCGCATCAAGGTCCCGGTGCTGCTCGTCGCCGGCGGCGAGGACGAGCGCGCGCCGATCCAGCACACGCAGATGATGGAGAAGGCGCTGCGCGCCGCCGGCGTGCCGGTGGAGGCCCACTACTATCCGACCGAGGGCCACGGCTTCTACAAGGTCGAGAACGCGCGCGACTACTACACCAGTCTGCTGGCCTTCTTCCACAAGCACCTCGGCGGCCGCGAACCGGCGGCGGTCGCGAAGAAGCAGGACTGAAGACGACCGGCATCCTGCTTCACCCCGCGCAACGCGAAACGGCGCCCTTCGGGGCGCCGTTTTCCTTTCGCGCCGCGACTGCCGCGCCTGTCGTGCCGTCCCGCCTCGCGGCGCGCGGCAGGATCAGGGTCAGGGCGCGGCGGTGACCAACGTGCCGATGTCGGCGCCGCGCAGGATCTTCAGCAGCACGCCGGGCTGGCTCATGTCGAAGATGCGCAGCGGCAGCCGGCTGTCGCGGCACAGCGCGAACGCGGCGGTGTCCATCACCTGCAGGTCGCGGGCGATCACTTCGTCGTAGGTCAGGGTGTCGTAGCGACGGGCGTCGGCGTGCTTCTTCGGGTCGCGGTCGTAGACGCCATCGACCTTGGTCGCCTTCAGCAGCAGGTCGGCGCCGATCTCGATCGCGCGCAGCGCCGCGCCCGAGTCGGTGGTGAAGAACGGGTTGCCGGTGCCGGCGGCGAAGATGGTGATGCGGCCCTTCTCGAGGTGGCGCACCGCGCGGCGGCGGATGTAGTCCTCGCACACGTCGTTGATCTTGATCGCGCTCATCACCCGGCACTTGGCGCCGAGCTTCTCCAGCGCGTCCTGCATCGCCAGCGCGTTGATGACGGTGGCGAGCATGCCCATCTGGTCGCCGGTCACCCGGTCCATGCCGCCGGCGGCCAGGCCGGCGCCGCGGAAGATGTTGCCGCCGCCGATGACCAGGGCGACCTCGGCGCCGGCGTCGCGGGCCTCGATGACCTCGCGGGCGAGCCGGCCGATGACCTTGGGGTCGATGCCGTAGTCCTCGTCGCCCATCAGGGCCTCGCCGGAAAGTTTGAGCAGGACGCGGCGGTAGGCGAGGGTCGACATGGGAAACTCCGGGGCTGGCAAACCGCGGAATTCTAACCCGCGCCGGGGCGAGCCGGTGCTCGAATGCGCCCGCAGGCGCCGCCGCCGCTGCGGACGCCGTCCGCTGTGCGCGGTCGCAACCGGCGTCCTCCGATGCCGGACGCGCCATGGCGATCGAACCCGTCGATGCATTCCCCGCCGCCGCCGGGCGCGATCCGGTCGACGCCGCGTTCGCGCCGGCGAGCGGGCGCATGCCCGAGGCGGGCGTGGGCGACAGGGCCCGGGCCAGCGCGGGGCGATGATCGCCCGCAGCGCCGGATCCGCTTCGGATGGCGGGGCCCGGTCGAACGGGACCTCCGCACGCGGTTCGCGAAGGCGATCAGGCGGGGCGCCGGATCGGCAGCAGCCCGTGGCGATGCGCCATCGTGATCACGTGGCAGCGGTTGCGCGCGTGCAGCTTGTGGAACAGGTTCTGCAGGTGGAAGCGCACCGTGGCCAGGGCGATGCCCAGCGCGCCGGCGATCTCCGCGTCGCTGTGGCCTTCGGCCAGCAGCTCCAGCAGGTGGATCTCGCGCAGGCTCAGACGGACGTCGGACGAAGCGCCGTCACCGAGCCGGGACAGCGCCTGCATCAGCGACGGGAACAGCGCGGCGAGGATCGGCCCGCTGCCGGCATGCCACGGCCGCGCGCGCATCGGCGCCGACATCAGCATGAAGCGGCCGTCCTGCACGCGGCCGCCGGAGAAGCCCTCCAGCGGCCGCCGGAAATCGCGCGCGGCCTCGCACAGCCGGCGGAACAGCGTGCCGTTGGGGAAGGCCCGGTGCTGCTGCACCGCCTCCAGCCGGACCAGCGGCGGCCGCGGGAAGAATTCGTTGCCTTCGAAGATCTCGTTGACGATCGGATCGGCGTAGGCGAAGCCCTCGCGCAGGTACAGCGACATCCACGCCGGATCGTGGCCGAGTCCGAGGGTGCGGTGGTCGTCGTACGACAGCGTGGAGGAGAACAGCATGAACTCCTGCAGGTCCAGCCACTCGCGGATGTCGGCCATGCAGGCCATGACCTCGTCGTTGCTGGAGGCGGTCTCCAGCCGGACCCGACAATCCGCCAGGCGGGAGCGCTCGCGCGCGTCCAGCAGGTGAGGCGAAAGTTCGGCCGCCACGGCCGTCGCGTGCATGGATCGGATGCTCCCCGGTGTCGGCCCCCCCACGCCGTGGATCTTGCGGCCAGCCTTTCGCCGGGCCGCCGGCATCCTAGCAGCCGGGCGGGGCATGGACCGTGACCTCGGTCGGGTCTCGGGGCGGGGCCGCCGCCGCGAACGCGGCGCGGGTCAGGCGATAGCGGCCGACTGCCAGCAGCGCGACGGGCGTGCCGGCGAGGATCAGCAGCGCCGGCGTCACCGCCAGCCAGTAGCGCGTGGCCTCGCTCTGCACGGCGAGGGCAGGGTCGTAGCCGACGCGTTGCAGCAGCCAGCCGCTGGCGGCGATGCTGGCGCTGCTGCCGACCTTGTACGCGAACACGTACAGGCCGGTGTAGCTGCCGGCGACCGATTCGCCGGTGCGGCGTTCATGCACGTCGGCGCAGTCGGCGACCATCGCGTAGGGCAGCGACCAGAACGCGCCGGCCCCCGCGCCGGCCAGCACCTGGAACGGCAGCAGCGTCATCACCACGCTTTCGGCGGGGGCCAGCGGGAACCAGCCCCAGGCCACGTGCGCCAGCGGCCCGATCGCGAAGCCGACGATCGCCACCAGCGCGGCGGCGATCAGCGTCGGCTTCTTGTCGAAGCGGCGCCCGAGGCGGATCCACAGCGGCTGCGACAGCGCGGCCGCGCCCAGCAGCGCCAGCCCCAGCACGCCCATCTGCGGCCCGGACAGCCGGTAGGTGTAGGTGTGGATGTGGTTGGCGAGCGAGATGCCGATCTGCAGCGTGAGTTCGATGCACAGGATCATCAGCGCGAGTGCGCGCAGGTTGCGGTCGCGCAGCAGGTCGCGCATCGCCCGCACGCCGATCCGGTGCGCCGCCGCCGGCAGCCGCAGCCGCGGGATGAACGCCCACGTCCCCGCGAGCGTGAGCGCGGTGGCCAGCAGCGCCAGCACGGCGCAGGCCACGCCCATCGGCGCGTAGACCGCCGGATTGAGCTGGCCCTGCGGGAATTCCGCGGTGGGACGGAAGAAGACCAGGTGGGTGCCGACCAGCGCGAACAGCATGCCCAGCACCTGGAACGCCGCGCGGTAGCCCTGTGCGACGGTGCGGGCGTCGTAGCCGTCCACGATTTCGCCGCCGAGCGCGGTGTGCGAAATCATGAAGGCCGCGATCGCGGTCTTCAGGCCGATCATCGCCACGGCCAGCCACAGCGCGGTCGCGACCGGGCCGAGCCCGTGCGGGGTCGCCCACAGCGCGACGGTGAGCGCAGCGGTGGCGACGCCGCCGACCGCCATGAAACCGTGGCGCCGCCCGAAGCGATGCGAACGCGTGCGGTCCGACCACCAGCCCAGCGGCAGGTCGATCAGCGCGTCCCACAGCGTGGACAGCGCCATGATCAGCCCGGCGATGTCCGCGGGCACGCCGAGGATGGCGGTGGCGAACAGCAGGTAGGCGCCGCTGACGAGGTAGTACGCCGACAGCACCATGCTGCCGCTGCCGTAGCCCAGCAGCCGCCACGTCCCGGCCCGCGCCGGCGTCATGCGCGCGCTCCGGCCTGCGTGTCGGTCTGCGTGGCGGCGTGGGTGTCGCCGCCGCCGCCCAGCGCGCCGCGCTCGATGCCGTCGCGCACCTCGCGATGCAGCAGCTTCGCCAGGAAGCTGCGCGGCAGTTCGTCCAGGACCAGCAGGCGATCGGGCCGCTGCCAGTCGGGGAGGGCGGCAGCGAGGCGGTCGCGCAGGTCGCGTTCCACCTGCGCGGGGTCCAGGCCGCGGCTGGCGCGGCGCAGCGACACGCACAGCCAGACCTGGCCGCGCGCCTGCACCAGCGCGGCTTCCTTCACGTGCCGGCATTCGTGCGCGCGATCCTCGACGAGCCGCGGATACAGCCGGCCCTGCGGCCGTTCGATCAGGTTCTGCTGGCGATCGAGCACGTGGATGCGGCCGGCCGCGTCGAAGTAACCGTGGTCACCGGTGCAGTACCAGCCGTCGCGCAGCACGTCGCGGTTGAGGTCCGCGCGGCCGACGTAGCCCTCGAACACGGTCGGCGTACGCACCCAGATCCTGCCGATGGCGCCCGCGGCGGCGACGCGGTCGTCGTCGTGCCGTACCTCCAGGCCGACGCCGCGGGCGATGGCGCCCGACGACGACAGCACGCTGGCCTGCGGTTCCAGGCCGTCGTCGACGTGCGCGTCCGGCGGCAGCATCGCGATCGGCGGCAGGGCTTCGGACATGCCGTAGCCCTGCTGGAAGATCGCGCCGAAGCGGGCCAGCGCCTCGCGCAGCTTCGCCACCGGCATCGTCGCCGTGCCGTAGATCACCTGGCGCAGGCAGGCCATGTCGGCGACCGTCAGGTCGGGGTGGTCGAGCAGGTCGATCAGCAGGCTCGGAGTGACGAACAGGTGCGACGGCCGCTCGGCGCGCAGCGCATCGATCAGCGCGTCCGCGGTGTAGGCGCGCGGCAGGATCAGCTCGCCGCCGCCCAGCAGCGTCGGCAGCACCACGCCGCTGCCGGCGCCCGAGAGCGGGATGCCGACCAGCATGCGCGACCGCCCGCGCGGCGGGTCGTCGAGGTTGAGCAGCAGCAGGCGCACGCTGTGCAGGTACGGCGCGTGCTTCAGCGCCAGCATCTTCGGCGTGCCCGAGGTGCCGGAGGTGAAGCCCAGCGCCAGTGCATCGTCGGGGCCGATCGCCTCGTCGCTCGCGGTCGGCGTCGCCGCCGCGAGCCGCGCCTCGAGGTCGCCATCGGGCCCGCAGTCCCAGATCGGCGCGCCGCCGGCGGCGACGTGCGCCTCGACGAAGCCGGCCGGCGCCAGCGACACGTCGACCATCAGCAGCGTCGGCGCCAGGTCGCGCACGGCCTGCGCCATCAGCGCCGCCGAATGCGCGGGCGTGAAGCCGACCAGCACCACGCCGGTCTCGGTGGCGGCGAAGCGCACGACCAGTTGCGGCCATTCGTCCGGCAGCAGCACGACTACCCGTGCGCCCTTGCGCGCGCCGGCGGCGCGCCAGGCCCCCGCCAGGCGCAGCACGCGGTCCTCGACCTCGCGATAGGTCCAGCGCACCGTCGGCGTCGCCAGCGCCGCCGCGCCCGCGTGCCTGCGCAGCGCGAGGCGCTGGAGGTCGCGCAGGCTGTCGGCGCGTTCGACTCCGCGCACCATCGCCGCGATGCGCAGGCGGGTCAGCCATGTCCGCAGCAGGCTCATGGTGCGGCCTCCGTGCCGGGCAGCGCCTGGAAGCCGGTGCGGTTCATGGCCGCCGCCAGGTGACCGAACTTCTTTCCCGCCACATGCAGCTTGAGCCGCTGCAGCGGCCCGCGATTGCCCCAGCGCAGGCGGCCGCGGCGGAACTCGCCGAGATACGCGTCGAACTGGCAGAACGCCGGCGCCGCGCGCAGCGGCCGCCGCTTCAGCAGCGCGACCAGCGTCTCGGTGCAGACCATGCCCGCGATCAGACTGATCGCCGCGGCCGAGGAGGGGCCGGCCTGTTCCTCCGGCGCGACGTGCGCGGCGTCCATGTACGTCCAGTGCCGGCCCTTCGGCGCCAGGCCGACCAGGAACCGCATCATGATGTCGAACGGCGCCATGTCGTCGCGCAGGTCGAAGTACTCCTCGTAGGTCATGCCGTCGGCGGTGAACGCGCCCATCGTGCCGGACAGCCCCAGCGGCGCGCCGAACAGCACCGGGATCCCCATCGCCCGCGCGGTTCGGTACATCAGCAGCCGCGCGGGCTGCGCGAACACGTCGATCGCGTCCAGCACCGCGTCGGCGCCGTCGAGGAACGCCGCCATGTTGTGCGGGCCCACGCCGCGGTCGAAGACGCGCAGGTCCACGCCGGGCTGGATGTCGCGCGCGATCGCCGCCATCACCTGCGCCTTCGGCCGGCCGACGGTGCTGGACATCGCGCCCGCCTGGCGGTTGGTGTTGACCACGCCGAAGGTGTCGAAATCGGCGATGCTGAAGCGGCCCACGCCCATCCGCGCGAGCGTGGTCAGGTAGATGCCGCCGGCGCCGCCCATGCCGACGATCGCCACGCGCGAGCGGCGCAGGCGGTCCTGCTCCTCGCGCGACACGATGCCGAGATTGCGCTTCGTCGCGAGCGCGTAGTAATCGTCCGGGGTCATCGTCGCGGCGTCCATGGCGCTCTCGCTCAGAACGAGTAGCGCAGGCCGACGCCGAACGTGCGCGGCGCCGGCGCGGTCACCAGCGGCTGGAACAACTGCCGGCCGGGACGCTGGCGCGTCGCGAACTCGAACACCGTCGCCGGGTCGGTGAGGAACAGCGCCGCGCTCGCCGCGTCGTCGTCGAACAGGTTGTCGACCCAGGCGCTGAATTCGACCGGGCCGCGGCGCACGCCGACGTGCAGGTTGACGCGCGTCGACGCCGGCACGGTCGCGGTCGCGGTCTGCACCGCGGCCATGCGGTCGCGGTACTGCGCGTCGCCGCGCACGTAGCCGGTCCAGTCGCCGAACGCGAACGTGCGCATGGCGCCGAGGTTCGCGGTCCATTTCGGGCTGTACTGCAGCGGCTTGCCCGAGAGGTCCGGGTCGCCGCCGATCGCGCCGATCAGCGGGAAGACGTATTCGTCGTACACCGAACGGTTCCAGCTCGCGCCGCCGCGCAGCGTCCACGCGGCGGTCGGCCGGAACTCGAAGCTGCCTTCCACGCCGCGCGAGGACGTGCGGCCGGCGTTGACGTTCAGCACCGCGCCGAGCTGGCCGATGCTGCGCACGATCTGGTCGTCCCAGCGGATCGCGTAGGCGTCGGTTTCCAGCAGCAGGCGGCCGTCGAGCAGGCTGAACTTGCCGCCGACCTCGTAGTTCATGCTGCTTTCGGCGTCGTAGCTGCGCTCGGCGGGCGCGATCGCGCCGTTGGTGATCAGGCTGTTGAAGCCGCCGACCTTGATCGCCTTGACCGCGCTCGCGTACCAGGTGGTGCGGTCGCTCGGCTTCCAGGTGAGGTACAGCCCCGGGGTGAACGGCTCGAACCGGCTCGACAGGTGCGTGGTCAGCACCGAGCCCGCCGGGGCGGTGGCGCTGGGCAGGTTGGTCTGCACCACGTCGATCGACTTGGTCTCGATGGTGTAGCGCATCGCCAGCCCCAGCGACCAGTGGGCGGTCATGTGCCACGTCGCCTGCCCGAACAGCGCGCGGCTGCGGGTCTTCTCGACGTTGGCGGCGAGCACGCCGCCCAGCGGCGCGGCGCTGCCGATGTAGCGATTGATGTCGTCGTGGTCGTCCTCGAAGTCGTAGACGTACGCGCCGGCCAGCCAGTCCACGCGGCGCTCGCCCTGCGTGGCGAAGGTGAATTCCTGGCTCCACTGCTTCTGCGTGCCGCGGGTGCCGGCCTCGGCGATGTCCACCGGCGTGTAGTCGGCGTCGTAGCGCTGGTCGACGTGCAGCCGGTTGTACGCGGTGATCGCGGTGAACCTGCCGGCGTCGGCGTTGTAGTGCAGGGTCAGCGCGCCGAGCGTGTTGTCGCGGTCGAAATGCCCCGGCGTCACCGCGTAGCCATCGTCCAGCGTCGGCAGGTCGCCGAAGTACTGCTGCAGGTCGTTGTAGCGGGCGATGAAGCTGCCGTTGTTGGACACGAAGCGCTGCGCCACGTCGCCGTCGCGCAGGCCGTCGTACATCAGGTTCAGGCGCGCGTCGAAGCGTTCGCCCGGATAGGCGTCCAGCGTGAAATAGGCGCCGCGCCGGCGGCTCGCATCCAGTGCGCCGCCGGTCTTTTCGTTCTCGTAGTGACCGTCGCTGTCGCGAGCGAGCACGCCGACGCGGTAGTACATGCGGTCCGCGACCAGCGGCCCGGCGACCCACGCGCTGCCCTCGCGCAGGCCGTCGCTGCCCGCGCCGATGCGCACCGAGCCGCCGAAGTCGTCGCCCGGCGGCCGCGTGACCACGTTGATCGCGCCGGCGAAGGTGTTGCGGCCGTACAGCGCGTACTGCGGTCCGCGCGCGACCTCGATGCGCTGGATGTTGTCGTCGAGCATGAAGTCCAGCCCGGCGCGCGAAGGCATGTAGACGCCGTCGACGAAGAAGCCGACGTTGGGCTCGCCGATCGTGGTCGACAGGCCGCGGATCACCGGGTTGTAGCCCGAGGAGCCGAACAGCGGCACCATCACGAAGCCCGGCACCAGCGGCGCGATGTCGGCGGCGGTCGCGAGGCCGGCGGTGTCGATGTCCTTCGCGCCGATCACGCTGATCGCGGCCGGCACGTCCTGCATGCGCTCCTCGCGCTTGGTCGAGGTGACCACGACCGTGTCCAGCTCGGACGCCTGTGCATCGGTGGCGGCGGGCCGGGTGGCGGCGGCAGCGGGGGCGGCGTCCTGGGCCATGACGGGCAAGGCCAGAACCGCGCCGATCGCGAGGGGAAGGGCGTGGAGCCGGAGGCGCATGCGGGTGATTCCTGAGCGGGGGAGTCGGCAGCGTAGCCAAGGGACTCCCCGGCCCGACACTCACAGAACTGTTAGGTCCATGTTGAACTCCGTCACAGTTCGACGCGAATCCGACCGCTGGCGCCGCGCCGCGAGGGGCGTGCGGGCCGCCTGCGGCCGTGCCACCATCGCCGCGATCGGCAGGGGAACACGGCGATGACAGGCATGCGTGCGCGGGGAACGTCCGGCATCGGGCGGCGAGGGTGGTGGTCCGCCGGGCTGGCGATGCTCTGGCTGTTCGCCGGGCTGGCGTCGGCGACGCGGCCGCCCGCGGTCGCCGTCTACCCGCCGAACTGGTGGGTCGGCATGCGCGAGCCGCACGTGCAGCTGATGCTGGCCGCGCCGGGCATCGCCGCCGCCGAGGCGACGCTGGCGCCGACGCCGGGCGTGCGCCTGCTCGGCGTCGTCCGCGGCGACAGCCCGAACTACCTGTTCGTCGATCTCGCCATCGACGCCGACGCGGCGCCCGGCGAGGTGACCCTGCGGCTCGCCCGCGACGGCCGCGTGAACACGCTGCGCTATCCGCTGCGGGCGCGCGCGCCGGGCTCGGCCGAGCGCCGCGGCTTCGACGGCCGCGACGTCATCCTCAACCTCATGCCGGACCGGTTCGCCAACGGCGATCCGGACAACGATCGCATCGTCGCCGGCGGCGACGTCACCGATCGCGCCAACCCGGTCGCGCGCCACGGCGGCGACCTGCAGGGGATGGCCGACCACCTCGACTACATCGCCGGCATGGGCTTCACCCAGGTGTGGTCGACGCCGCTGCTGGAGAACGCGCAGCCGGCGTACTCCTACCACGGCTATGCCGCGACCGACCTCTACCGGATCGATCCGCGCTTCGGCGGCAACGAGGACTATCGCCGGTTCGTGGCGAAGGCGCGCGCGCGCGGCGTCGGCGTGATCCAGGACGTGGTGCCCAACCACATCGGCAGCGGCCATCCGTGGATGCGCGACCCGCCGACGCGCGACTGGATCACCCACGGCGGACGCTTCGTCCCGACCCGGCACGGCCGCACCGCGCTGGCCGACCCGTACTCGGCGCAGGTCGATCGCGACGATTTCACCCGGGGCTGGTTCGTCGAATCGATGCCCGACCTCGACCAGCGCCAGCCGCTGCTGGCGACCTACCTGGTGCAGAACGCGATCTGGTGGATCGAATACGCCGGCCTGTCCGGGCTGCGCGTCGATACCTACGGCTACTCAGACAACGCCTTCCTCGCCGAGTGGACCCGGCGCATCCTGCTCGAATACCCGCGGTTCTCGATGGTCGGCGAGGAGTGGAGCGGCAATCCGGCGATCGTCGCGCGCTGGCAGAACGGCTGGGTCGACGGCAAGCCCGGCATGCCGGGCATGATGGACTTCCCGCTGGAGGAGGCGCTGCGCAAGGCGCTGGTCGAGCCCGAGGGCGAATACGGCGGCAACGGCCTGCGCCGGCTGTACGAAGCCATGGCCAACGATCGGCTGTACGCGAAGCCGGCCGCGCTGGTCGCGTTCGAGGGCAACCACGACGTGCCGCGGCTGTGGAGCGTGCTGGGCGAGGACGACGCGGCCTACCGGCTCGCGCTGCTGTACCTGGCGACGATCCCGCGCGTGCCGCAGTTCTACTACGGCAGCGAGGTCCTGATGACCAGCCCGGTCGAACGCGACGACGCCGCGACCCGGCGCGATTTCCCCGGCGGCTGGCCGGGCGACGCGGTCAACGCCTTCACCGGCGCCGGGCTGTCGCCGCGGCAGGCCGGTGCGCAGGCGTGGATGCGCGCGCTGCTCACCTGGCGGAAGACCGCCACGGCGGTGCATGGCGGGCGCTTCCTGCACTACCTGCCGGCGCAGGGCGTGTACGTGTATTTCCGCGACGACGGCGCGCAGCGGCTGATGGTCGTGCTCGGCCGCAACGCGGCGCCGGTGTCGCTGTCGCTGGACCGCTTCGCCGAGGGCCTGCGCGGGGCGACGACGGCGCGCGACGTGTTCGCCGGCACTCCGGCGTCGGCGCTGGGCGGGACGCTGGACGTGCCCGCGCATGCGGCCCAGGTGTACGAACTGTGTCCGGTCGCGGGCGCGTCGCCGCGGCCGCCCGGCTGCGAACTGCGCTGACCGGAGGCCGGGCCGGCGGGGACGCCGGACGAAGAACGTCGGGCGGAGAACGCCAGACGAAGAATGCCCGACGAAGAATGCCTGACGAAGAATGCCTGACGAAGGCCGCCGGGCAACAAAAAACCCGCGGTTTCCCGCGGGCTTTTCGTGACGCCTCGAAGGGGCGATCGATCAGACCTGCATGGCCTTCGCCACTTCCGCGGCGTAGTCGTCCGGCGGCGGCTTGTCGATGCCTTCGCCGACCGCCAGGCGCTGGAAGCCGACGACGTCGGCGCCGGCGGCCTTGACCGCCTGTTCGACGGTCTGGTCGGTGTTCAGCACGTAGGCCTGGCCGTACAGCGTGTTCTCGTTGATGATCTTGGCGATCTTGCCGCCGATGATCTTCTCGAGGATGTCGGCCGGCTTGGCCTTGTCCTTCTCGGACATCTTCGCCAGCTCGATCTCCTTCTCCTTGGCGATGAATTCCGCCGGGACGTCGGAGGCCTTGTTGTGCGGCGGGTTCATCGCGGCGACGTGCATCGCGATGCCGCGGGCGAGATCCATGTCGCCGCCGGCCAGTTCGACCAGCACGCCGATCTTGCCGCCGTGGACGTACGCGGCGACGTTGTTCGACGAATCGATGCGGGCCAGGCGACGGACCTGGATGTTCTCGCCGAGCTTGGCGACGGCGGCGGCGCGGGCTTCCTCGACGGTTTCGCCCGAAGCGGTCTTCGCCGACTTCAGGGCTTCGGCGTCGGCGGCGCCGGAGGCCAGGGCGGCCTGGGCGACGGCGTTGGCGAAGGCCATGAAGTTCTCGTCCTTGGCGACGAAGTCGGTCTCGGAGTTGATCTCGACCAGCACGGCCTTGCCGCCGTCCTGGGCGACCGCGATGCGGCCTTCGGCGGCCACGCGGCCGGCCTTCTTGTCGGCCTTGGCCAGGCCCTGCTTGCGCAGCCACTCGGCCGCGACGTCGATGTCGCCGTTGTTCTCGGTGAGCGCCTTCTTGCACTCCATCATGCCGGCGCCGGTGCGCTCGCGCAGTTCCTTGACCAGGGTGGCGGTGATTTCAGCCATGACAAAAACCTCGATGTTGAATGTGATCTCGAACCCCCCGGCCATCGGCCGAGGGGGTGGGGCGCGTCGCGCGGCGATGGCGGGCGTCCGGTCCGACGGCCCTCATCCGGCGCGTTGCGCCACCTTGCTCCCGCGGGGAGAAGGGAAAAGCGAGGCGGCCGCGCATCGTCGCGCGACCGCATGACGCGGGCGTGAAACCGGCCGGTTACTCGGCGGCGGCTTCGGCCGGGGCGTCGTCGGCCTTCTTGCCGGCGCCGGCGCCGGCGCCCTTGCGGGCCGGGGCGCGGCCGCGCTTGTCGCCCTTGCCTTCGCCGGCGTCGGCGAAGTCTTCCTCGCGGACGGCGGCGGCCGACGGCGCGGCGGCCTTGCCTTCCAGCACGGCGTCGGCGGCGGCGCGGGCGTACAACTGCACGGCGCGGATGGCGTCGTCGTTGCCCGGGATGGCGTAGTCGACCAGGGCCGGATCGTAGTTGGTGTCGACGACGGCGATGACCGGGATGCCGAGCTTCTTGGCTTCCTTGATCGCGATGTCCTCGTGGCCGATGTCGATCACGAACAGCGCGTCGGGCAGGCGGTTCATTTCCTTGATGCCGCCCAGCGATGCTTCCAGCTTGTCGCGCTCGCGGCGCAGGTTCAGCACTTCGTGCTTGACCAGCTTCTGGAACGTGCCGTCGGTCTCGCCGGCTTCCAGCTCCTTCAGGCGGGCGACCGACTGCTTCACGGTGCGGAAGTTGGTCAGCGTGCCGCCCAGCCAGCGCTGGGTCATGTACGGCATGCCGCAGCGCTCGGCCTCTTCCTTCACCGCGTCGCGCGCGCTGCGCTTGGTGCCGACGAAGAGGATGACGCCGCGCTTCTGGGCGACGCCCGAGAGGAAGTTCATCGCGTCGTTGAACAGCGGAACGGTCTTCTCGAGGTTGATGATGTGGATCTTGCCGCGGGCGCCGAAGATGTACGGGCCCATCTTCGGGTTCCAGTAGCGGGTCTGGTGGCCGAAGTGGACGCCGGCTTCGAGCATCTGGCGCATGGTGATCTGGGGCATTGCGAAAACTCCGATCGGGGAACCCGCCGCCCGGCAGGAAAGGGAAGGGCGGTGCGCCGCCAGGGGCGGTCGCGGGGTTCCGGGGTTGGGCCTCCCCGTCGCGCCGTTTCCAGATCCTTCGCTTGATCCGTCCGAAGCCTTGGCCTGGACTGCGAAGAACACCCCGGAACGGGACTGTGCGGCGGGTGTGGATTCGACGGTGACGCCCGTCGTGGGCGGTTTCGCGGGTCCGGAGCAGGCAAGCGGCCCGGCGAAGCCGCGGGATTCTAGCCCGGAAGGCCGGTCCGGGCAACTCCGGGGGGCGCCGGGGGAGGCGTCCCGCGGCCGGATCGGCCATAATCCGCGGATGGCAATGACTCTCAAGACGCCCGAAGACATCGAACGCATGCGCATCGCCGGCCGCCTGGCCGCAGAGGTGCTGCAGGTGGTCGCCCCCCACGTGAAGGCCGGGGTGAGCACCGCCGAACTGGACCGCATCTGCCACGACCACATCGTGAACGTGCAGCAGGCGATCCCCGCCAACGTCGGCTACAAGGGCTTCCCGGCCACGGTCTGCACGTCGGTCAACAACGTGATCTGCCACGGCATCCCGGGGCCGACCAAGATCCTCAAGGACGGCGACATCGTGAACATCGACGTCACCGTCATCAAGGATGGCTGGCACGGCGACACCAGCCGCATGTACTGCGTCGGCACGCCGTCGGTGATGGCGAAGCGGCTGGTCGACGTCACCCGCGAGGCGATGTTCCGCGGCATCCGCGCGGTGAAGCCGGGCGCGACCCTGGGCGACATCGGCCGCGCGATCCAGACCTACGCCGAGGCCGAGCGCTTCTCGGTGGTGCGCGAGTACTGCGGCCACGGCATCGGCCGGGTCTACCACGAGGACCCGCAGGTGCTGCACTACTACACGCCGCACGGCGACAGCGTGGTGCTCAGGCCCGGCATGACCTTCACCATCGAGCCGATGATCAACGAGGGCACGCGCCACACCCGGCTGCTGCCGGACGGCTGGACCGTGGTCACCAAGGACCGCAAGCTCTCGGCGCAGTGGGAACACACCATCGCGGTCACCGAGACCGGGGCCGAGATCCTCACCCGCCTGCCCGGCGACGACAACGACCTCTGAGCGATGGACGCCGCTGCGCCCACGACCGCGGACGGCCCTGCCTTTCCTGCCACGCCCGACGGCGACGCCGCCTGGGCGGCGGCCGCGCGGGCGCGCCTGGCCGATGCCGACGCCGCGCTCGCGGCGCGCTTCGACCGCGACGATCCGGTCGATGCGCTGGTGTCGGCGCGCGCGGCGACCGCCGATGCGCTGATCCGCGCAGCCTGGACCCGCTGCCTGCCCGGCGATACCGGCGCGGCGCTGTTCGCGGTCGGCGGCTACGGCCGCGGCGAACTGTTCCCGCAGTCGGACATCGACCTGCTGGTGCTGGCCGACGAGCCGGTGCAGGCCGCGCAGCGCGAGGCGCTGGCGCGGTTCCTCGCGCTGCTGTGGGACGCCGGCCTGCAGGCCAGCCAGGCGGTGCGCTCGGCGGCGCAGTGCACCGAGGCCGCGGCCGACCAGACCGTGCTCACCGCGCTGATGGAAGGCCGGGCGCTGGTCGCCACGCCCGCGGACTGCGATGCGCTGCGCGCGGCGATCGCGCCGGAGCGGGTCTGGCCGGCGGCCGAGTTCTTCCGCGCCAAGGTCGAGGAGCAGCGGCAGCGCCACGCGCGCTTCGGCGACACCGCCGACAACCTCGAACCCAACCTCAAGGACGGGCCCGGCGGGCTGCGCGACATCCAGTCCCTGCGCTGGATGGCGCAGCGCGTGCTGGGCAGCGGCAACCTCGAATCGATGCTCGCGTTCGGGCAGCTCGGCGCGGTCGAGTTCGACACGCTCGAGCACGTGCGCAAGATCCTGTCGCGGCTGCGGTTCGGCCTGCACCTCGTCGCCGGCCGGCGCGAGGAGCGCCTGCGCTTCGACTACCAGAAGCGCCTGGCGGCGCGGCTGGGCCACACCGACGACGCCGATGCGCTCGCGGTCGAGCGGATGATGCAGGGCTTCTACCGCAGCGCCGGGCGCGTGCTGCGCATCGGCGACCGCCTGCTGCAGCGCTTCGAGGAGCAGCTCGAGGGCGCGGGCGAACCGATCGCGATCGACGACCGTTTCGAGCTGCGACGCGGCTACCTGGCGGTGCGCGATCGCGCCTGGCTGCGCGGCCCCGCCGAGGTCTTCGAGCTGTTCGCCGCCTGGGCCGCGCGACCCGACTGCCGCGGCCTGCATTCGATGACCGCCTGGGCGCTGGCGGAGACGCTGCCGGCGATCCCCGGCTACGACGAGGCCGACCACCTGCTGCGCCAGCAGTTCCTCAGCCTGCTGCGCGGCCCGCAACCGGTGAAGACGCTGGAGCGCATGGCCCGGCTCGGCGTGCTCGGGCGCTGGATCCCCGCGTTCGCGCAGGTGTCCGGGCGCATGCAGTTCGACCTGTTCCACGTCTACACCGTTGACCAGCACACCCTCGCGGTGCTGCGCAATCTGGCCAACTTCGCCTCCGGCACGGTCGATCCGCGGTTCTCCAGCGCGCACCTGGTGTGGCCGTCGCTGCGCAAGCCCGAGCTGCTGCTGCTCGCCGGCCTGTTCCACGACATCGGCAAGGGCCGCGGCGGCGACCATTCCGAACTGGGCGCGGTCGACGCCCGCGAATTCTGCATCGCCCACGGCCTGTCCGAGGCCGACGCGTCGCTGGTCGAATGGCTGGTCCGCCGCCACCTGCTGATGTCGGTGACCGCGCAGAAGCAGGACGTCACCGACCCGGGCGTGATCCACCGCTTCGCCGCGGAAGTGGCCGACCGGCAGCGCCTCGACCATCTCTACCTGCTTACCTGCGCCGACATCGCCGGCACCTCGCCCAAGCTGTGGAACGCGTGGAAGGACCGGCTGCTGGCCGACCTGCACACCGCGACCCGCCTGGCGCTGCGCCGCGGCCTCGAGCATCCGGTCGCCGCCGAGGAGCGCATCGTCGAGAACCGCGGCGCCGCGCGCGAGCTGCTGCAGGACGCCGGCTTCGCCGACGCCGAGATCGATGCGGTGTTCGCGCGCATGCCGCGCGAGAATTTCCTGCGCAGCCGGCCCGACCAGATCGCCTGGCAGGCAAAGGCCCTGCTCGCGGGCGAGGACGGCGCGACGGTGGTGCGGGCCCGCCGGCTGCGGCCGGAAGCCGGCGATCGCGAGATCTTCGTCCACGCGCCCGACCGCGACGGCCTGTTCGCGGCGATCGTCATCACCCTCGACCGCCTCGGGCTCGCGATCCAGCAGGCGCGCGCGCTGGACGGGCCGAATCGCCGCATCTTCGACACCTTCCACGTGCTGCCGACCGATCCGGCCAACACGCTCGCGTCGAACGACATCGAGGCGGCGCTGCAGCGCGCCCTGGCCGGCGATCTCGGCCGGCTGCTGCCGTCGAGGCGGACCCAGCCGCGGCACCTCAAGCACTTCCGGATCGCGCCGCGGATCGAGCTGGAGCCGATCGATGGCGGGCGCTGCACGCGCCTGAGCCTAGTCTGCACCGACCGTCCCGGCCTGCTCGCCGACGTCGCGCACGTCCTGCGCACCGAGCACGTCCGCGTGCACGACGCGCGCATCGCGACCTTCGGCGAACGCGCCGAGGACATGTTCCTGATCGCCGGCGCCGACGACCGCGCGCTCGACGCGGCGCAGGCCGATGCGCTGCGCGACGCGCTGCGCGCGACCCTCGACGCCGCCGTTCCTGCATGATGTCCCCCTCGATCCGCACGCCCAAGACCCCGACCCCACGCACCGCATGAACATCGCCGCCCCCGCACTGCAAGCCCTGATCGACGACGCCTGGGAGCGTCGCGCCGACCTCACCGCCGAGGAGATCGGCGACCGCGTCCGTCCCGCCGTCGACCGCGCCATCGCCGGCCTCGAATCCGGCGAATTCCGGGTCGCCTCGCCCGACGCCGACGGCGGCTGGACCGTCAACCAGTGGCTGAAGAAAGCCGTGCTGCTGTTCTTCCGCACCCAGGACATGGCCGTGGTCGAAGCGCAGCCGGCGCCGTTCTGGGACAAGGTGCCGGCCCGCTTCGCCGGCTACGGCGAGGCCGACTTCCGCGCGCTCGGCGTGCGCGTGGTCCCGGGCGCGATCGCGCGCCGCGGCGCCCACATCGCGAAGGACGTGGTGCTGATGCCGAGCTTCGTGAACATCGGCGCCTACGTGGGCGAGGGCACGATGGTCGACACCTGGGCCACGGTCGGCAGTTGCGCGCAGATCGGCAGGCACTGCCACCTGTCCGGCGGCGCCGGCATCGGCGGCGTGCTCGAACCGCTGCAGGCCGGGCCGACGATCATCGAGGACCACTGCTTCATCGGCGCGCGTTCGGAAGTGGTCGAGGGCGTGGTCGTCGGCCACCACAGCGTGATCGGCATGGGCGTGTTCCTCGGCCAGAGCACCCGCATCTACAACCGCGCGACGAAGGAAATCAGCTACGGCTACGTGCCGCCGGGCAGCGTCGTGGTGTCCGGGCAACTCCCCGCCGCCGACGGTTCGCACTCGCTGTACTGCGCGGTGATCGTCAAGCAGGTCGACGAGAAGACCCGCGGCAAGACCTCGATCAACGACCTGCTGCGCGGGTTGGCGGATTGATGCGCGGATCGAACGATCTCCCGGTAGAGCGGCCTTCAGGCCGCTTTCCGGTGTCGGCGGACCATCAGCGGGTTGAAGCCCGCTCTACCACGAAGAAGCCATGACCACGCTCTACGGTTTGAACAACTGCGACACCTGCAAGAAGGCCCGCAACTGGCTCAAGCGGTTCGGGATCGAGCACGATTTCGTCGACTACCGCGACAACAGGCAGTCGCCGGAGACGCTGGTGGCGTGGAAGGACGCGCTCGGCGGCTGGGAGGCGATGATCAACAAGTCCTCGACCACGTGGCGCCAGTTGCCCGACCTGCGCAAGTCGCCGGGCTCCGACGCCGAGTGGAAGCTGCTGCTGAAGGAATACCCGCAGTTGATCCGGCGCCCGGTCGTCGTCACCGACGACGGCGTCGTCAGCCAGGGCTTCAGCGACAACGGTTTCAAGAAACGTTTCGGAGTCGGCTGATGTCCGACGTGCTCGACCTCACCCGCGACCTGATCGCGCGCCGCTCGATCACCCCCGAAGACGCCGGCTGCCAGGCGCTGATCGCCGAGCGGCTGCAGCGCGCCGGCTTCCGCTGCGAGCACCTGCGCTTCGGGCAGACCGACAACCTCTGGGCGACGCACGGCGGACCTTCGGACGAAACGCCGGGCCCCGTGCTCATCCTGCTCGGCCACACCGACGTGGTGCCGCCGGGACCGGTCGAAGCCTGGACCAGCGATCCGTTCGCGCCGACGATCCGCGACGGCCTGCTCTACGGGCGCGGCGCGGCCGACATGAAGGGCAGCGTCGCCGCGTTCGTGGTCGCGCTGGAGCGCTTCGTCGCCGCGCATCCCGACCATCCCGGCACCGTCGGCCTGCTGCTGACCTCCGACGAGGAAGGCGACGCCATCGACGGCGTGCCGAAGGTCGCGGCCTTGTTCCGCGAACGCGGCCAGCGCATCGACTGGTGCATCACCGGCGAGCCGTCGTCGAAGGCGGTGCTCGGCGACCTGCTGCGCGTCGGCCGGCGCGGCACGCTGTCGGCGACGCTGACGGTGCAGGGCATCCAGGGCCACGTCGCGTATCCGGAGAAGGCGCGCAATCCGATCCACCAGGCGCTGCCGGCGCTGGCCGAACTCGCCGCGCGCCGCTGGGACGACGGCTACGAGAATTTCCCGCCGACCAGCTTCCAGATCAGCAACGTCCACGCCGGCACCGGCGCGAACAACGTCATCCCGGGCGCGCTGGAGGTGCCGTTCAACCTGCGCTACAACCCGACGTGGACCGCGGCGAGGCTCGAGGCCGAATGCGAAACGGTGCTGCGCGCGCACGGCCTCGACTACGCGATCCGCTGGCATCGCGGCGGCGAGCCGTTCTACACGCCGGAAGGCCCGCTGCGCCGCGCCGCGCGCGCGGTGCTGACCGCGTTCGCCGGCGCGCCGCCGGAGGAGAACACCGCCGGCGGCACCTCCGACGCCCGCTTCATCGCGCCGCTGGGCGCGCAGTGCGTCGAACTCGGCCCGGTCAACGCGAGCATCCACAAGGTCGACGAGCACGTATCGGTGGCCGACCTGGAACGCCTGCCGGACCTGTACCAGGCGCTCATCGGCAGGCTGCTGGTCGGCGCCTGACCGCGCTGCGCGCCTTCCTCCGCCTGCGGGGGAAGGCCGGGATGGGGGGCGGTCGACGCGACTGCCCGCGCCGACGGACGGACTTGCCACCGCCCCCGGGGCCCGGTTAGGGTGGCTCCATGAGCCGCTGCCCCGCCAACCGCAATCGCGCCAACAACCGCAATTCGAATAATTGCGGATTCACCGTGCGCGCGAGGCGAACCGGCGACCAGGCATAAGTTCCAGCAACACCGCCCAGTCCCAGAAACCCGCGCCGGAAGCGCGGGTTTCGCGCTTCCGGGGTACCGAAAACCCCCAGGAGCCCTCCCCATGTGTTCGATTCTCGGTGTCTTCGACCTGCGCGCCGGCGCCGATCTCGGCCCGCTGCGTCCCCTCGCGCTGTCGCTGTCCGCGCGACAGCGCCATCGCGGTCCCGACTGGTCCGGCGTGCACGCCGAGCCGCGCGCGCTGCTGGTGCACGAGCGCCTGGCGATCGTCGATCCCGCCGGCGGCGCGCAGCCGCTGCTGTCGGAAGACGGCGCGCTGGTGCTGGCGGTCAACGGCGAGATCTACAACCACCGCCTGCTCGAAGGCGCACTGAAGCAGCCCTACGCCTTCCAGAGCGGCTCCGACTGCGAGGTGATCAACGCGCTGTACGCCGAGTCGAAGGCGCGCGGCGGCGACATCGGCGCGTGGATCGACCGCCTCAACGGCATCTTCGCCTTCGTGCTGTGGGACGGCGCGGCCGGGCGCTTCGTCGTCGCCCGCGACCCCATCGGCGTCTGCCCGCTGTACTGGGGCCACGACGCCGACGGCCGGGTCTGGGTGGCGTCGGAAATGAAGGCGCTGGTGCGCGTGTGCGACGACGTCGCCCAGTTCCCGCCGGGCCACTGGTACGACAGCGCCACCGGCACGCTGCGCCGCTACCACGAGCGCGCCTGGCGCGACCATGCCGCCACCGACGGCGTGCAGGTGTCCGCGCGCGAACTGCGCGAAGCGTTCGAGGCCGCCGTGCATCGCCAGTTGATGAGCGACGTGCCCTACGGCGTGCTGCTGTCGGGCGGGCTGGATTCGTCGCTGGTCGCGGCCTGCGCCGCGCGCTTCGCCCGCAAGCGCGTCGAGGACGGCGACCAGACCGAGGCGTGGTGGCCGCGGCTGCACTCGTTCGCGATCGGCCTGAAGGGCTCGCCCGACCTCGCCGCCGCCGAAGTCGCGGCGAAGGCGCTGGGCACCGTGCACCACGGCTTCACCTACACCTTCGAGGAAGGTCTGGACGCGCTGCCGGAGGTGATCCGCCACATCGAAACCTACGACGTGACCACGATCCGCGCATCCACGCCGATGTTCCTGCTGGCCCGGCGGATCAAGGCGATGGGCGTGAAGATGGTGCTGTCGGGCGAAGGCAGCGACGAGGTGTTCGGCGGCTATCTCTACTTCCACAAGGCGCCGGACGCGCGCGAGTTCCACGCCGAGACCATCCGCAAGCTTGACGCGCTCTACAACTACGACTGCCTGCGCGCCAACAAGTCGATGATGGCCTGGGGCGTCGAGGCGCGCGTCCCGTTCCTCGACACCGAATTCCTCGACGTGGCGATGCGCATGGACGCGGCGGCGAAGATGGTGCGCCCCGGGCCCGACGGCGGCCGCGCGATCGAGAAGGCGGTGCTGCGCGAGGCGTTCGAGGGCTACCTGCCGAAGGAGATCCTGTGGCGGCAGAAGGAGCAGTTCAGCGACGGCGTCGGCTACGGCTGGATCGACGGCCTCAAGGCGCATGCCGAGGCCCAGGTGAGCGACGCCGACTTCGCCGCCGCCGCGCAGCGCTTCCCGATCAACCCGCCGCAGACCAAGGAAGCGTATTTCTACCGCCGCCTGTTCGAGGAGCAGTTCCCGGGCGACGCCTGTGCGGAGACGGTGCCGGGCGGCAAGTCGATCGCGTGCTCGTCGCCGGCGGCGATCGCCTGGGACGCGGCGTTCGCCAATGCCGCCGACCCGTCGGGGCGGGCGGTGGCGGGGGTGCACCAGGCGGCGCTGGCCTGATCCACCCGAGCGGGACTTCGCTCAGCCGCAGGTGATGCGGACGATGCGGTTGTCGGCGTCGATCTCGACGTCGACACGGTCGTTGCGACGCTCGCGGGTCACCGCCTGGTCAGGGCCGATCGGGCGGATCAGGCCGGCGCCGCTTTCCCGCCAGATGCGAGCCATGGTCTGCTGGGTTGCCGCCTGGCCGATCGCCCATTGCACCGCATCGGCGTGGCAGGTGCCCGAGGCGGCGGCCCGCGCGTAGGGGGCGCCGCCGTCCGGCTGCCATTGCGCGCAGCCAGGGAGCAGGCAGAGCGTAACCGGCGCAAGGATGGCGCGTGCGGTGGCGGAGAGCAGGGACATGGCGGGCTCCGGTGGGAAAGGGCTCATCGCGTGGCGGACAGCGTCAGCGTATGCTCGGTCGCGCCCGGCAGGAACGGCGTCGGTTTGCCTTGCACCCAGTCGTCGTGGCCCGCGCCCCAGAACGGCGACAGCGGATGGCCGCTCTGGCCGCCGGGCATGTGGGTCAGGCCGTCGGCCTCGTGGCCGGGCGCGACGACCATGCGTTCGGAGGCGCCGAAATCCGGGCCGACCACGCGCGGCATGCCGCCGTCGCCGGGGATGCGGTCGGCCGGCATGCACAGGAAGCGCTGGCCGAGCACCGGGATCGCCTTCGCCAGCGGGTGGCAGATCGTCGCGGTGTTGCGCTCGCCCCACGTGCGTTCGGCCAGCGGGCCCTGCGCCTGCAGGTCGTCGCGCACCTGTTGCGCGGCGTCTTCCAGCAGCGCGTCCCAGCTCGCGTACTTGCGCGAGAGCAGGTGCGCGGGACGCTGCGTGACCAGCGGCCAGACCACGCCTTCGAGCTGCTGGAACGACGGCATCTCGAACGCATCGCCCAGCGCCGCGTGCGCCGGCGCGACCAGGCCCTCGGCGACGCGTTCGTGGACCGCGAGGCGCCAGGCGCGGACGATGCGGTAGCTCGTCGATTCGACGCTCGCCCGGCCTTCCCAGCGCTTGGAGGCCCCGGCCAGCGCCTGCAGCGCGGGCGTCTTCGCCGAGGCGGCGCTGTCCAGCAGCACGCGATGCCAGCCGGTCAGCAGCAGCGCGCGGTCGTCGAGCTGGATCGCCATCAGGTCGCGCTCGGTGAAGCGCGTCTTCGCGAACAGCCCGTCGCGGATCTGCTTCGCGCGGGCGGCGAAGGCGTAGCCGCCGTCGCCGACCCGGGCGAGGGCCTCGCCGTCCTGGGTGCGGTTGTTCGCGCTCCACAGCCGGTGCATCGGCGGATCGACCAGCCGCGGCGCGCGATCGGTCGCGATCGACCACGGCGGGCAGACGCCGGCCTGTTCGGCATCGGTGGCGGGCAGCGCCGGGGCGCAGCCCGGCGCGCGTTGCGCCAGCGGGCCGATCAGGCGCCAGGCGAGCCGGCCGCCGCGGTCGCCGACGACGAAGTTCTGCGCCGGGACCGCGCTGCGATCGGCGATGGCGAGCGCCTGGTCGACGTCGCCGGCCAGCGGCATGTCGGTGAGCCCGAAGCCGAGCGCGCCGGGCAGGTGGGCGTTCCAGCGCAGCGCGAACAGGCGGTCGCCCTCGCGATGCAGCACCGGGCCCCAGTCGGTTTCCTGGACCTCGAATTCCACCGGCGCGGCGCCGGCGACGCGGATGAGCTCCGCATGCGAGGCCGGCTTCACGCAGGTGGACGCATCGACGCCGGGGCCGCCGCAGGCGGTGTGGATGCGCCAGTCCGCGCTGTCGATGTAGCCGTTGGTGAACGCCCAGGCGACGTGCGTGTTGCTGCCGACCACGACTGCGGGCAGGCCGGGCAGGGTGAAGCCGGTGACATCGACCTTGCCGCCGGGGGCGCGCGCGTCGGCGTAGCGCAGCCGCGCGCGGAACCAGATGTTGGGCGCGCGCAGGCCGAGGTGCATGTCGTCGGCGACGATCGCGCGGCCGTCCGCGGTGAGGGTGCCGTCGACCGCGAAGTTGTTGCTGCCGGGGACGATGTCGTCCGCGCCGATGGCGTGCCGCTCCGCCGGCGGCCCCGGCAGGGTGCGCAGATCGACCTCGTCGGCGGTCGGCAGCGTCGCGTCGCCGCGGGGCGCGCCGACCAGCGGCGCGTCCCAGCGCGTGCCGTCGCGCGTGAGCAGGGCGTACAGCGCGGGCGGCAGGTGCGGCTTGATCCGCCACAGCGCCAGTTCGTTGTGGTCGCTGGCGTCCTGCAGATCGAAATACATCGCGAACCCGACCAGCGCCGCGTCTTCCGGCGCCCAGCGCTTCGGCTGCTGGCCCAGCAGCAGATAGGGCCACGGCCGGGTGCGCAGCGCCGCCAGACCGGCGTTGGCGCCGTCGGTGTAGGCGTCGAGCGCGGCGCGTTGTTCCGCGGTCATGCGCGCGAGATCGGCGGCGACCCGCGCGCGGATGCGATGCACGCGCTGGGCCTTGTCCTTCTCGATCGCGATCGGGCCGAACAGCTCGGACAGCTCGCCGGCGGAGACCCGGCGCATCAGGTCCATCTCGAAATAGCGCTCCTGGGCGTGGACGTAGCCGAGCGCGCGCATGGCGTCGGCCTGGTTCGCGGCGTCGATGGTGACCGTGCCGTTGGCGTCGCGCGCCACCTGGACCGGGGCCGAGAGTCCGGTCAGCGCGACCTCGCCGTCGAGCGTCGCCAGGCTGCCGTGCAGCAGCCACCAGCCGGTCGCGGTCGCCGCCACGACCAGGAACAGCGCGAGGGAGATCAGGCGTTTGAGCCACTTGGTGATCATGTCGTGAGCGCCGTCCGGGTCGGGGGAGCAGGTCTGGGTGGGCAAATCAGGCGGAACGACGCGCGAGCCCGTACACGCAGGTCTCCAGCGCGGTCACGCCCTCGTCGATGAAGCTCTGCTGGGTGGCGAGGATGTCGCGGCGCTCGAGCAGGCGCACGTCCCACCGCGGCGAGAAGCGTTCGCGGACTTCCGCCTCGGGCACCGGGAACGGCGGGCCTTCCTTTTCGTGCGGCGGATAGTCCAGCGTGATCAGCAGGCCGCGGCAGCGCGCGGGCAGGCACGGGTAGAGCGCGCCGACGTAGCGCGTGCGCAGGTCGGGCGGGAGCGCGATCAGCGCCGCGCGGTCGTACACCGCGCCGCAGTCGGCGAGCGCTTCGGCGTCGAGCCCGAAGGCGTCGCCGAGGATCAGCTCGATGCCGCCGGCGCGATGGTGCAGGCCGTAGCGCGATTCGGTGATCTCGGGGGTCAGCGCGTGCTCGGCGAAGAACTGCTCGACCGCCAGCGGCGACAGCTCGACGCCCAGCACGCGATGCCCCTGCGCGGCGAGCCAGACCATGTCCAGCGACTTGCCCGCCAGCGGCACGAACACGGTGGCGCCGTCGGCGACGCCGACCGACGCCCAGTGCTTGCACAGCAGCGGCGTCGGCTGGTCCTGGTGGAAGCCGATCTTGTCGTCCTGCCAGCGTCGCAGCCAGAAGTCCCGGTCCATGCGCCGCGCTCCGTCACTCGACCGACAGGCCGTCGACCTTCTGCCAGCCGCGCGGCAGCAGGCCGCCGCGGCTGCCGCGGGCGCCGAGGTAGGGCTCGAGGTCGCGGTACGACAGCTTCATCGGCGTGCGCGAGCCGGACGCCACCGCCAGGGCGCCGGCGACCGGGACCACGGCGATCGCGACGACCTTCTCGGTCCCGCGCTTGGCTTTCGGTATCTCGATGATCTTGTTGCCCTTGCCCTTGTCGAGCTCCGGCAGCTCGGCCAGCGGGAAGGCGAGCAGGTGGCCGGCGCTGGTGACGGCGACGATCCGGTCGCTGTCGATGTGGGTCGCCTGCACCGGCTGCAGCACCGTCGAGCCCGGGGTCAGCGACAGCATCGCCTTGCCGGCCTTGTTGCGCCCGGTGAGGTTCTCGAACCGGGTGACGAAGCCGTAGCCGTGCGACGACGCCAGCACGAAGCGGTCGTCGTTGCCGCCGGTCGCCATCGCCTGGAAGCCGGCGCCGGCCGGCGGCGCGAAGCGCCCGGTCAGCGGCTCGCCGTTGCCGCGCGCCGAAGGCAGGGTGTGGGTCGCCGCCGAGTAGCTGCGCCCGGTCGCGTCGAGGAACGCCACCTGCTGGGTGCTGCGGCCGCGCACCGCGCACAGCAGGCCGTCGCCGTCGCGGTAGCTCAGCGACGCGGCGTCGATGTCGTGGCCCTTGGCCGCGCGGATCCAGCCCTTCTCGCTGAGCACGACGGTCATCGGCTCGCTCGCGACCAGTTCGGTCTCGTCGATCGCCTGCGCGGCCTCGCGCGCGACCAGCGGCGACATCCGCGCGTCGCCGAACTTCCTGGCGTCGGCGAGCAGTTCCTCCTTGATCAGCTTCTTCAGCTTGGCCTTGCTGTCGAGGATGCCGGCGATCTTCTCGCGCTCCTTCTCCAGTTCGGCCTGCTCGCCGCGGATCTTCATCTCCTCCAGCCGCGCGAGCTGCTTGAGCTTCGTCTCGAGGATGTATTCGGCCTGTTCCTCGCTCAGCCCGAACCGTGCGATCAGCGCCGGCTTCGGTTCGTCCTCGGTGCGGATGATCCGGATCACCTCGTCGAGGTTGAGGAAGGCCACCAGCAGGCCGGCCAGCAGGTGCAGCCGGCGCTCGACCTTCTCCAGCCGGTGCTTGAGCCGCCGGGTCACTGTGTCCGAACGGAACGCCAGCCATTCCGAGAGCAGCGCCTTGAGGTGCTTGACCTGCGGGCGGCCGTCGAGGCCGATCACGTTCATGTTGACCCGGTAGCTCTTCTCCAGGTCGGTGGTCGCGAACAGGTGGCCCATCAACTGGTCGACGTCGACCCGGTTGCTGCGCGGGATCAGCACGATCCGGGTCGGGTTGGCGTGGTCGGACTCGTCGCGCAGGTCCTCCAGCCACGGCAGCTTCTTGGCGCGCATCTGCTGCGCGATCTGCTCGATCACCTTGCTCGGGCTGACCTGATAGGGCAGCGCGGTGACGACGATGTTCGCCGCCTCCTTCATGTAGGTGGCGCGGGCGCGCACGCTGCCGTTGCCGGTCTCGTACAGCGACAGCAGGTCGGCGCGCGGAGTGATGATCTCGGCGGTGGTCGGGTAGTCCGGGCCCAGCACGTGCTCGCACAGGTCGCGGACGGTCGCGTCCGGGTCGTCGAGCAGGCGCACGCAGGCGCTGACGATCTCGTTGAGGTTGTGCGGCGGCACGTCGGTCGCCATGCCGACCGCGATCCCGGTGGTGCCGTTGAGCAGCAGGTGCGGCAGGCGCGCCGGCAGCCAGGTCGGTTCCTCCAGGGTGCCGTCGAAGTTCGGGTCCCAGTCGACCGTGCCCTGGCCGAGCTCGCCCAGCAGCACTTCGGCGATCGGGGTCAGTTTCGACTCGGTGTAGCGCATCGCCGCGAACGACTTGGGGTCGTCGCTCGAACCGAAGTTGCCCTGGCCGTCGATCAGCGGATAGCGATACGAGAACGGCTGCGCCATCAGCACCAGCGCTTCGTAGCAGGCGCTGTCGCCGTGCGGGTGGTACTTGCCGATCACGTCGCCGACGGTGCGCGCCGACTTCTTGGGCTTCGCGGCGGCGTTGAGGCCCAGCTCGCTCATCGAATACACGATCCGGCGCTGCACCGGCTTCAGCCCGTCGCCGAGGAACGGCAGGGCGCGGTCCAGGACCACGTACATCGAGTAGTCGAGATAGGCGCGTTCGGCGTATTCGCGCAGCGGGATCTGTTCGAACCCGTGGAAGGCGGGGCGGAGCGTGTCGGACATCGGGGAACCCGGGGGAACTTGGTCGCTGATTCTAGCCGGTGCAGGCCGGAATATCCCTCTCCGGGCAGCCCGCGGAACGGCTTCCCGGGGCGCTCGCGCCTGCCCGGAAGCGGGCGCCTGGCGGCGGGGCGGCATCCCTGTCCGGTCGCCCGCGCAAGGCGACGCCACGTCGCCGCCGGCGGACGCCTGCGTCCACCCGGCGCAGGGTCATCGGAACGTCAGCAGCTTGTGCCCGAAGTAGCTCGTGACCACGGGCGTCAGCACGCCGACGAGGTGCGCGAGCGCCTCGGCGTGCCCGGTGACGCCCATCGACGGCAGCCACCAGCGGGCCAGCACGAGACTGATGACGACGGTCTGCAGCAGGGCGAGGAGGTTGACGCCGATGAATTTCCCCGCCTGGGGCCCGATGGGTTTGCCGGTCCCGTCGAACACGAAGGCGCGCATCAGGATGAAGGCGGACAGCATGCCGACCAGATAGGCGAGCACGACGGCCACCTCGAAGCGGAAGAACAGGGAGAACAGGAAGCGCGACCCCCAGTTGAGCGCGGCGGCGATGCCGCCGCTCAGCAGGAAGTACGCGAATTGCCTCGATATCATCGCCGTGTTCCCGTCATCGACCGGATCTGCCCCCGAGGTGACCCGTGGGCGCGACGGTCGGGCAGGGGCTCGTCGCCAGCCGATGCGACGGCCCGGAAACGCGGCTCATGGCGCCTCGGCGCATTGTGCGGCTGCGTCCCTTGCCATGCGCCTGCCGAATTCGATGCTCTCCGAAATGCCGCGGTCTTCCGGATAGTAGTAGGACGTATCCGCGACCCATAGGCCCCGTACCGGAAGCGCGACCGGCGGCAGCTTGTCGAGATGCCCCGGTTCGCAGATCGGCTGCGCGAAACGGTAGCGGTTGGCGCGGATGTCGATGATGTCGTCGTCGGTCAGCTCGGGGTTGATCCTGCGCAGGTAGCGGCGCACCTTGTCCAGGAAGGCGGCGTCCGGCTCGGCGAATTTCGGATGGTCGCCCGGCATGTAGAAAGGGACGTACACCACGGTGTGGTCGAGCGGCCGCAGGTTCGTGTATTCGACCATCCCGGGAATATCCATCGACGGATCGTTGATGTTCACCCAGAAATTGCCGGAAACGGGTTTCCTCAGCTTGGCGATCACGCAGACGACCGCGATGTTCCTGAGCGAACGGAATTTCGCGAGCTGCGCCTCGGGGAGATCCGGGATCAGTTTCGGGACAAAGGGCAGGGGGACGGTGCTCACGACCTTGTCGAACGGCTCCAGGCCCGCTGCCGTGCGCACGCCGACGACCGTGCCGTCGTCGATCTCGACGCGGGTGGCGGGCGTGCCCAGGCGGATCGTGCCGCCGCAGGATTCGATCCTGGCGGCCAGTGCGTTCATCAGCGTGCTCGAGCCGCCATCGATGAAGCCGAGTTTCTCGCGGAACAGGCTGTAGCGGGAGCGCCCGACGCGGCGGATCCGGCTCCAGATCCACGCCGCGGACAAATGCGTGGCATGGTCGTAGAACTTCAGGTCGAACAGTTTGCGCCACAGCACGTCGTAGGCCTCGGCGCCGACCCAGCGCCTGATCCACGCGGTGGCCTCGAGGCGGTCCAGCGGGCGCCAGTCATCGCGCTTCGTGCAGGCGAAGGCATGCAGGCCGTAGCGCAATTTCGCGATCGGGCCGAGGCCGCGGAAACGGAGCAGCGCGATCGGGTTGCCCCATGGCTGCAGTCGGCCCTGGAACCAGTAGCCCATCCGGGTTTCGACCCAGTGCATCCTGTCGGACAGACCGAGCTCTTCGAGCGCCTGGAGTACGGCGTGGTCGGACGCGCAGTGGAAGTGGTAGTAGCGTTCGATGGTGAGGCCGTTGAAATCGAAGGACGCCGTCATCCCGCCCACCCGGTCGTCGGCTTCGAACACGACCGGCTGGTGTCCGTCGAGGGCGAGCTGGTAGGCGACCGCGAGGCCCATCGGGCCCGCGCCCAGCACGGCGATGCGCTGCGGAGGCATGGTCACCGTCAGAATTCCAGCGCCACGTGGCCGTAGCGCGGGTCGTTGAACGTCTCGTCGATGGCCTGCCTGAAGGGCGTCGCCTCGACATGGAAGATCCCCGGCCAGTCGATGACCTCGAACTCGTCCTTCGCGACCAGCGCCGCGAGCTGCTGCGTGGTGAACGGCGGGTTCCGGTCGAACACCGCCCATGTGCGCAGCAGCGCATGGAACAACGCGAACGGGATGCGCACGATGCGGGCGCGCGCCCCGGTCGCCGATTTGATCTCGCGGATGATGTCGATGTAGTCGACTTTTTCGTGCCCGGATATGTTGAAGACGCCGTCGGGGCCCTTCCGCTCGATGCAGCTGGCGATGATGTCGCAGAAGTCGCCGACGTACAGCGGCTGTCGCATGTAATGGCCGTCGCCCGGGATCGGGAATACCGGGGTCCTGCGCATGAAGCGCGAGAGCCAGCCCAGGTGCTTGCGGTCGAACCAGCCGAACATGAGCGTCGGCCGAAGGATGGGGCAGGGAATGCCGCTTTCGAGCACGACCGCTTCCTGCGCCTTCTTGCTCCGGGTGTAGAAATCGTCGGCGACCGATTCGACGACGGAGGAGCTGACGTGGATCAGGCGGCATTGGGCGTTCGCCCTCATCGTGTCGAGGACATGGCGGGTGGCGTCGACGTTGTTGCGCTCGAATTCCCGATAGTCGACGCCGCCGATCTGGGCCTGCAGCATCACGACGACGTCGGCGTCGGCGAAATGCCTGCGCCACTCGCCGGGTTCGGCCAGGTCGGCATGTTCCGCGACGATGCCGGGCTGGAGCTTCGCGAGGATGTCGAGGTTCGCACGGTGCTTGTCGAGCACCACGATGCGATCGAATCCCCGGCGGCGAAGCCGCGCGACGAGGTTCTGTCCGACGAGCCCGGCGCCGCCGGGAAGCACGATTTTCACCTGGTCGTCCATCGGATCAATTCGGCAGCTTCAGGGTCTTGCTGAACCGGCATGCGCTGTCGCCATCGCTGCCGCGCGAAACGATGCGGATCGTGTATTCGCCCGCTGGCAAGGCCGTCGTCACGACCCGGGACAGCCCGGCGTCGACCGTTTCGGCGGTCCGCTTGGTCGCGGTGACGTCTGGCCGCGGGACGCGCAGCGCCTCGAAATACTGCGGCTCGCCGCCGCCCGATGACAGCTCGAAGAACAGGGGAGCCGGCAGTTCGCCGTGACCGGATGCGTCGAGCACCCATCCATCCAGCGACAGCGCCGTGTAGCCGCTTCCATCCCGCGCCTTCGTGCCATTGATGTTGCCGACGCACTCGATGGTCCTGGTCGGACGGGACGGGGGCGCCACCTGCGGCGTGGCGATCAGGCATTCGTGCGTGCGACCGATCTTCCAGTTCCGGCCATCCTTCGCGGACCATGCGACGAGATCGGGCAGGCTGGGGACTCCGGTCGCGCATGCGACGACGGCGCCGAGTCGGTCCTTCTCGACGAAGTCCTGCGGGCGCGCAGCGACCTCGTGCAGGGCCGGCAGCCACACGGGAACGGTGAAGGACTTGCGCTCCGACAGATAGCCGAAGGTGGAGCTCCAGTCGTTCCCGAATGCCACGAACTGACCCTCTTCCGCCAGCTCGCGCTTGAGCACGGCACCGATGGCGACATCGCGGCTGGTCTTGTCGAAGCGCTTGCCGATTTTCAGTTGATCTTCGCTGCGCAGATGGATGAGGTTGGACGCCACGATGAGGGCCGTGGCGACGAGCGCCGGCCGGAGCCCGACCTCCGGGCCGCCTGCCGAGGTGGCGGCCACCGAGATCGCGAAGAACAGGTAGAGCATGTTGGCGGTCTGGTAGTAGTCGTGGACCAGGTGCAGATTCGTGAAGACCAGCAGTGGAAGCAGCGAGAGTGCGGTGGCGACCACCGTGATCGAGCGGACCTTCACGCTCGTCGCGAACACGAACGGCGCCAACAGCAGGGCGGCGCCCAGGATTCCGGAAGCGTTCTTGACGAACATCCTGTCCCACAGGACCCCCTGCCACAATTCGGGCGACACGCGCTGCGCCGCAGTCCCGAGGTTGAACGGACTGAGCATGTAGGAGGTCATGTGCTGGCCGAGGGGGTTCAACGCCTTCTGGGCGTCGCTGAAGCGCACCCAGGCATAGCCGACCAGGACCGCCGCCACCACGCAAGCGCCGGTTTTCCATGCCTTCGCGTCGAGCATGAAGGTCGGGACGCTGCGCAGCTGCAGGCAGCGCTGGATGCAGAAGACGACGGAAAGCGTCATCAGCGCCGGGAGCGCCGTGGTCGATTTCTGCAGGACGGCCAGCGACGCGAACAGGAAGAAGAGCAAGAGCCGCTTCGGCTCGACTTTGCCGACCATGATGTCGACGAAATACCGGATCGCCGACACCGTGAAGAACAGCGCCGTGGTTTCGATCATGAACGAACGTCCCCAGAACACGTATAGCGGGGACGAGAACGTGATCGCCACGAAGCACCAGAACGTCGCGCTTGGCAGGTCGAGGCGGCGGATCACCGCATGCACCGGCCAAAGGCACAGCGCGAGGAAGGCGAAGCTGGTGATGCGTCCGGTGCTGTCGAGGGAAGCCCCGGTGGCGTTCGAGATCAGGGCCACCAGCCATTCGTACAGCGGGAATTCGAACGGAATCGACCAGGGATAGCCGGCCACGGGCGTTTCATAGGCGAGCCGGAAGCCGTCCCGGGCCAGCCAGTACGCGTTGAGGGCGGTCTGCGCCTGGCGGAAGCTGTGCCATTCCAATGGCGGCTGGTCCGAGTACAGCAGCGCCAGCCGTGCGGCGTAGAGGAACGCCGCTGCCGCCAGTCCGATGAGCAGGACCTCGCCGACGCGCCGTCCCTGAAGTGCGGCAATGCCTGCGCGCAGCGATTGATTCATATGTCCATCCGATTGAAGACGAAATCCGGAAGATGCCGGATCACCTGCATCACGACCGCCCATCTGCCGGGGGCATACACGACGCGCTTCCGACGCGCGATGCCGCGCACGATGTCGTCGGCGACCTGTTCGACCGGCGCCAGGCGAGCGCCCTGTCGCTTCAGGTGCGACGTCATCGGGGTGTCGGTCGGGCCGGGTTTGACCAGCACCACCGACACCCCCGACCCTGCCAGTCTGTGCTGCAATCCCTGCGCGTGCCGTGCGACGAGCCCCTTGGCCGCGCCGTAGGTGTAGTTCGATTTGCGGCCTCGATCGCCGGCGACCGATCCGACGATCGCGAGCGTCCCCCGGCCGGCCTGCTGCATCCGGCCGGCGAACGCCTCCGCGAACAGCACCGGCGACAGGCCGTTCACCAGGATCGTCTCGCTGGTCGCGCGCAGGGAGCGCTGGCATTCCAACTGGTCGGGCAGCGCGCCGTGGGCGATCAGGGCGAGGTCCACCGGACCGTCGCGGTGGATCTCGTCGATCATCGCCTCTACGCGGTCGGGAGCGAGGAGGTCTCCCTGCACGATCCTGACCGCGGCGAACGGCGCGCGCACGCGCAGGTCCTGCGCGATGTGTTCGATGCGCCCCGCGTCGCGGCCCGCGAGGACGATTTCGGATGGCGATTGCGCCGCCCACCGCCGCGCGCAGTGCTCCGCGATGCTCGAGCCGGCGCCGACGATGACGATCTTCTTTCCGGTGAACGACATGTCAATGTCCCATCAATCGGCGGGACATCGCGGACGAGATGCCCGGGTCCCTGAAGGCGAGGAATTCGGGGAGCGCGGGATAGCCGGACTCGAACATGCTGCGCGGCATTCGGGAATCCTTTGCGAGATAGAGACGGCCCCCGGCCTCCGCGACGATCCGGTCCAGCCGCGACAGCAGCGCCAGCGTCGACGCTCCCCGGTGGGCGAAATCCAGGGCCAGGGTGACGCCTTTCATGGGAAAGCTGAGCATGCCGACGGACGGGCGGTCGCCGAAGGTCTTGAGAACGGCGAGGAACGAACCTGTCCGGGAACGCGCGATCTCGCCGAGCAGGGCGGTGGTCGCCGCCGCCCCGGTGTCGCGCGGGACCACGCACTGGTACTGGTGGAAGCCCGCCGGTCCATAGAGCCGGTTCCAGTCCTGCAGATGGTCGAGCGGATAGAAGAACGGCTCGTAGTGCGCGGTCTTGCGGCCGGCTCGCCAGGCGCCGATCCGGAAGTAGGCCGCGTTGAACGCGCGCAGGGTCGTGCCGTTCACCAGCGGGATCGGGGGCGTGAACGGGAGCCTGCGCGCCCGTGCGCGCGGCGGCGGGCCGCTTTCGAGGTCGCCGTGGTTGGCGCGCATGAAAAGACCGCGGAGGCCGTTCTGTCCCGACAGGCAGTCGATCCACGACACGGTGTACTCCCAGTCCGCGTCGGATGCGTCGGCGAGCCGGAAAAAGGCGTCGAGACCGGTGAACGGGACCGTTTCCGTGTCGAGCCACGGACCGTGCACCCGGCGAAGCTGCAGTTCCGCGGAAACGATCACGCCGGTCAGGCCGATCCCGCCGACGGTCGCGCGGAACCAGTCTTCGCGCAGGTCCGGGCCGCATTCGATCCTTTCGCCATCGGTGCGCAGCAGGGTGATCCGGCGCAGGTGGTGGCCCAGGGTGCCCATGGCGTGATGGTTCTTGCCGTGCACATCGTTCGCGATCGCGCCGCCGAGCGTGGCGAGCTGCGTCCCCGGCGTGACCGGAAGCATCCAGCCGCGCGGGATGGCGAGGCGCTGTATGTCGCGCAGCAGTATCCCGCTCTCGCAGCGCAGGCGGCCCGTGGCCTCGTCGAATTCGATGAAGCGATCCAGCCCGCGCATGTCCCACAGCCGGCCACCCGGATTCAGGCAGGCGTCGCCGTAGCTGCGCCCGTTGCCGAAAGCGAGGCCGGGGCGCCGGTCATCCTGCATGGAGTCGCCCTCCATGCCGGGACGCACGCGCACGACGTCGTGCTCGTCGTTCGACAAGCGTCCCCATGCGCCGACCCTCACCATCGCCACCCGGTCGTTCCGGCGATGAGGACCGCGAGGAACAGTCCCCCGGCGATCCAGCTCGTGCGATCCTTGACGGCGAACACCAGCGGGTCTTCGTGCATCTTCCCGCGATGCGCCTGCATCCACATCCAGCTGATCCAGAACAGCAGCACCGGCACGGTGCCCCAGATGATTTCCGGCGTCCGGTACAGCATCGAGACCGCTTCGCTGTTGATGTAGAGCGCGAGCACGAGCGCGGCGGAATAGCCCGCGACGAGTCCCATCGTCTGGACGAGCGGGGCATCGCTGGTGCGGTAGCCGCGGCCGTGCACCTTCTTCTTCCCCTTGAGCAGGAGCAATTCCAGTTCCGCGTACCTTTTCACGAAGGCCAGCGACAGGAACAGGAAGACCGAAAACGCGAGCAGCCAGAAGGAGAGGTCGTGGCCTACCGTCGCGGCGCCGGCGATGATGCGCAGGGTGTACAGCAGCGCCAGCGCAAGGCAGTCCACCAGCAGCATGCGCTTGAGGGTCCAGGAGTAGGCCCACGTGATCGCGAAGTAGGCCAGCAGCCAGACCAGGAAGCCCGGGCCGACGAGGCTTCCCAGCGCGATGCTCGCTGCAAGCAGGACCGGCATCAGGACCGCGCCGGCCCATGCAGGCATCTGCCCCGACGCGAAGGGCCGCAGCCGTTTGCGCGGATGCATCCGGTCGCTTTCGAGGTCCAGCAGGTCGTTCGTGATGTAGACCGACGATGCGCAAAGGCAAAAGGAAGCGAACGCCAGGAACAGCGCCAGCCATGCCGGGCCATTGGTGAACTCGTGCCCGGCCAGCAGCGGGACGAACAGCAGCACGCTCTTGAGCCACTGGTGCATGCGCAGCGTGCGACGCCAGGTGGAGAATCCCGGGAATTGCGCAGGGAAGACTTCCTCGACGGTCCATCGCGCCTGCGCTTCGCGCAGCACCGCCCGGGGCGCGTTCACGACGATGGCCCGGCGCGCCCGCGCCCAGACTTCGTGATCCCTCGCGGAGTCGCCGGCGTAGTCGAACCCGCCACGACCGTACTTCGCTTCGAGTGCATCGGCCTTGCGGCGACCCGCCAGGTTGCGCTTCCCATCGCTTCCGATGGCCTCGTCGAACAGGCCGAGGTGAGCCGCGACCGCATCGGCGACCGACTGGTCGCTGGCCGTGCACAGCACGATGGACCGGCCTTCGGCGCGGCGGTCGCGCAGCCATTCGAGCAGGGCTTCGTTGTAAGGCAGCGTCGCCGGGTTGAAGGACGTGCGCGCCGCGACCTCCCGTTTCAGCGTCGCGCGGCCGGCAAACAGCCAGAACGGTATCCTCAGCGCATCGAGAGGATGCTCGCGGACCATGCGCAATGTCGATTCATGCAGCATGTCCGTCTGGATCAGCGTGCCGTCGAGATCGACGACGATCGGATATCGGGTCAAGGAGGCATCTCTCCCGCTATGACGGCATCGCGGGCGGTGGGCACCCGGCCGCGGGGACCGGGGACGTCGCCCCGAATCGATCCAATGCCGCCGATATGGCACGGCTTCCCTGCCGTTGCGTTCCTAGCACCAGCGTTTCACGACAGACGATCCGGCGACGACGGGCGTCAACCCGGCGCCGGGGAAGGACGGGGCACGGCTCGCCACCACCATGGACATCGCGTCGTCGAGAGCGGCGTGTTCGGCGTGTTCGCGCGGCGGGATGCGTTCGGGCGCGCGCGAGACGGGGTGGAGCGTGCGTGACATCGTGCGGAGAATACTCCGGAAGAGCGATCCTGCATGTTAACAGGCATTCGCCGTGCGTGCCCGCGCATGCCCTCACATGCGCGCGCCGCTTCAGTCAACGTGCGTGTCATCGCGCACTGGCCGTTTCGAGGCATCGCATGATTCGATCGCTTTCCACTGCGCATCGCCGTGTCGCTTCCGGGGGGATGCGATCCTGCGTCGTCCGCCCGCTCACCGTTTCGCGCGCGCTGCGCGACAGACAGTCCGCTGGTGAATGCCGAGACCCGGGTGCGCATCCGCGACATCGCGCAGCGCCACGGCTACGCCTTCAACGTCAGCGTCCGCGACCTGCGGTTGCGTCGCAGCATGATCGTGGCGGTAGTGGTCGAGATGACGCCGAGCCTGTGCCGGCGGCCGGCGGACGAACGCGGTGGCCGGAGACTGCGATCGGCCGATCCGGCTGATGCCTTCCGGAGATTCCCGATGCGCCGCGCTCCCGTCCTCGCTTCCCTGTTCGCCGCCCTGGTCCTGTCCGCGGCGAGCGTACCCGCCGCCTTCGCCCAGAGCCCCGCCACAGCGACGGCTCTGGCCGCCAAGCCCGCCGCCGCTGCGCCTGTCGCCGCGCCCGCCGCGAAGCCGGCCGCCGCCCCGGCCACGAAGGCCGTGGCCCCTGCGCGCTGCCGCGACGCCAAGGGCCACTTCGCCAAGTGCCCGACCGCCGCCGCGAAGAAGACGTGTCGCGACGCCAAGGGCATGTTCGTCGCCTGCCCGAAGTGAACCGCATCGGCGCGCCGGCGCTTCGGCGCCGGCGTCGCCCGGACAGCGAAAGCCCCGCTTTCGCGGGGCTTTTCAATGTGTCCGGAGCCCAGGAGAGCGCTCGATATCTGCGTGTATCCATACGAAAAAGATGCACATCTCGACACTGATGATGCGCATCCGGATGGAACACCGTGCGGGAAGACAGTTCGACGCAATGCTTCATGGCGCGGGATTGGCCCATGACAAGGTTCGCCATCGAAGGTGGACGCGATCTTGTCGATGCCGTCGACCGTGACGGTCGAAGCCGTGATTTCCTGCAGATCGCGACGCTTGGCAGAGTCGCCGCCCGCCAACCGTAGTAGGCGCAATCCCGCTGTTATGAAGTCGACCGGCAGACGCGGGATTTCTTCTCGGGACAGCGAGGAGGGACGCCAGGCAGACCATGCTGAAGCGAAATTTCAGGCTTCGATGATGGAAAGTTGCAGGTGTGGCAAGGTCCGGCCGGGCGTATCCCGAAAAACAGACACGCAGTAGTGCTCCTTCAATTGCGGGGCGCCGCCGTTTTCGCAGGTGCCGGGCGGCGAAGGTCGCCACGGTCGCAAAAGCCATGCAGGTCGCAGGGAAACGACGCGACCCGGAATCCGCCGAGAGCGACAGGACGTACGCTCTGCGGTGAAACAAAGCGCACCGATGCGAGCCAGGCACATGGCGGATGGACATGGGCGGCCTGCTTGACCTGGCTCAGGGCGCGCCGCCTTGACGAGGGCGATACTGCGCGCTTGTCAGGAGGAGCCGTGGAACGCTTCGACTTCCGTCATCTGCCTTCTCCGGAGCCGCTCGACTGTGCCCTGGGCGTAGCCGAAAGGCTCGGCGCTGGCCAGCGCGCGTGCGTATTGACGCCATGCTGGCCCGCACCTTTGCTCGGTGCACTGAATGACATGGGGGTCACATATCGGGCGCGCATGCTCGATGAAGGCGGGTGCGAGGTGATTCTTGAGGTCGGGCGTGGTCCGGATTGACCCCGCTCGGCTCGATACGCGGCTGACGCTCCTGCCGTTGTACGCAGCGGTTGCATGGGTTGCCGGCGCGCTCGTCCTGGCCGGCAAGGGGGAGGTGCGTAGTGCTGCTGGACTCTGGCCCGTCGCGCATGCCGTGCTTCTGGGCGTGGCAGGCAACGCCGTGGCCGGGGCCGGTTTGCAACTGGGGGTTGCGGCCCTCGGGGCGCCGCCGCCGTATCGATCGATATCCTGGTGGGGCGCGGTCGTTGGCTACAACGTCAGTCTGGTCGTCATGCTGACGGCTGCCTTGGATGAGGTGCAGACCCTGCGTCGCATGGCGGCCATCGCCACTGCCGGTGCGCTTGCGGCATGGGCACTTCCCTTGTCCCTCAGGATCCTGCAGGGAGGCGGCGATCGCACTGCGCGTCTGGCTTTGGCGGCAGGCCTGGGAGGGCTGATCGCCGCGGCAGCGGTTGGTGCGGCACGTCTCAACGGACTTGCCCTTCCGGGCGGCAAGGCGGCGCACGCCGCTCTGGGACTGGCAGGCGGGCTGTTGCCGATCGTGCTCGGGGCATCCCGGGCCATTTTTCCCACATTGCTTGGCGTTCCCGCATCCCGCGGCTTCGCGTGGTTTGGCGCGGCGGGCATCGCTGCGGTGATCCTGTTGGCCTGGATGACACCGTGGATGTCGGATCGAGATCTGTGGTGGCGGATCTGGGGGAGTGCATTGCTGGTGGTCGCGATCCCGGCGCAGATTCCACTCTGGCGCCGCAGGACAGGCAGGCAACCCGCGTTGGCCCTGGCATGGATCTGCGCGTGGCTGTGCATGGTCGTCGCAGGCGGGATGATGCTCGTTCAAGGCGCCGAGGCGGTGCGACAGGCGACGTTCCTGCTGGTTGTCGTGGCGCTCATGACGGCTGTGCCGGCGACCTTGCTTCCCATCGTCGCGTTCGTGTCCTGGTGGCGATTGCGGACCCGGGTGCCTCGGGGAACGCAGGTTCCCGGCGTGGGCCTCTTGCAGCCGGAGAGACTGCGTGGGGTGTGGTTGATGTTCCGGCTCCCTGCCGCTGCGGCATGGCTTGCGCTTGTGTGGCCACCGACCGGGCCACCGGTGCTGCGCCTGGCAGTGGGCCTGGAAACGGCAGCCGTGCTTGCCCTGCTTGCCGCATTCCTCGCGCCGGCCTTCAACGCCAGTCGCTTTCGTCGTGCCCTTCATCTGGATCAATCGCAATGAAGCGTCGAGACATGCCCATCGTGTATTCCTGTTCAGGGTGTTCGAGCGCCGCCCAACTCGCGAATCGGCTCGCGTTGATGCTCGACCGCGACGGTCATGCCGAAATGTCCTGCATCGCAGGGGTCGGCGGCGGTGTGCCGGGCCTGGTGAAGACGGCGTGCAGCGGCAGGCCGATTCTGGCGCTGGATGGCTGCGCAATGGCCTGTGTTTCCGCCTGCCTGGCGCGGGTGGGTGTCGTTCCGGATCGTCATGTGCTGCTCTCCGATCACGGCATCCGCAAGCTCAAGCATTGCGATCCCGACCCGGACGACGTGGTACGTCTTTACGAAGCTGTTGCGCTGCAGGAGATTGCCGCGCTGTCCGCGAGCAAATCGCCGGGGGGCGTCGATGCGGAATGAACCGGTTGTCGTCACCATCGGTCGCATCATCCCATCGATGGGGCTGCATGCGGAGGCATGCCATGCGCAAGGCCTGGACGCCAGTTTCTGGGGTGCTCCATGACGGCGCCCTTTCCACTGCCGTCACGGTTGACCCTGGCGCGCGTCTGGATCGATCACGTCGATGCAGCCATCGTCAGGCTGGCCGCCACCCGTCGACGGGCTGCGGTCTGGGCGGCCGATGAAAAACCGCCCGGCAGTGGCCGGGATTTCCGCCGTGAGTCCGAGGTGGTGCGTCATGTCGGCAACGAGGCGCAAGCCTGGGGACTGCCCGAGAACACCGCGAGGAAAATCGCCTTGCTTCTCATCCGGGACGCCTGCCTCGCGCAGGGGCCGCCCATGGAGCCCACCGCCATGTTCGATGATTCCGAAACCGTTGTGGCGTCCGGATGGCAACGCCGCCTTGCCACCGTTCTGCCCCCGCCCGCGAGATGGAAGATCCTGTCTTCCCGCGTGCCGCCAGCGCTCGTGGGTCGAGTGCTCGCGAAAGCCGCCGCGCATGCGCTGGCGAGCAGCCTTGCCAAAGGGGAATTCGCATTTCTCGAAGGGCGGCGATTGGGTATCAACGTGCATGACCTGGGCATTGCATGGACGTTGGGTCTGCGCGACGGCCGGCTGCTCACCGTCCAGGGTGAGCCCGAGGCTTCCGTACGTGGGGACGCGGTCGACCTCGTCCCGCGGGTGGTGACCAGACCAAGCGTCACCAGCCGACCCGCATCCTCTGGCCAGCAGGTCTGAATAGGCAAGCGCGCGAGGTCGATCTCATCACCTTTCAGGATGACCTGGTTGAAAGCGGCCTCGTCGACCCGCTTCGGCGTCGCATGTGCGAGTTGACCAAGCTCCGGCCATTGCGTGAACGCCTCCTGCCAGGAGCCGGGCAAGCGCGGTTCGCGAAGCGAAGCCAACAGTTCGCCGAGTTCGCGCAACGAGGCGATTGGACGATCCTTCAAGGCGGCTTCGATGCGTCGTTGGTGACCGAACAGATTGCCGAGCATGGCATGGGACGCATCCCGGATATTCGAGAGCAGAAGCGCCGGTCCCTCCTCCTGCAAGGAACGACGACACAGCGAAGTGGTCTCCAGGACAGAGTCCAATCCGGCTTCGATGCGGAGCAGATCGCCGGAGCGTTCGAGGCGTCGCAGGAAGGTGCGCAGGTCATGCATGGCGGCGCCGGGCAGGCATGCTCCTGCGCTTGATGGCGTTGCAGTCGCGCTCGACCGGCGCAGGACGAGGCAATGTTCGGATTTGAGGAATCTGTTTTCCGTTGCGGTTCATGTTCCCCGGCCGTGGGTCGTTCTCGCCGCAGGGTCCGGGGGAGCAGGCATCGGGCCGCCTGTCGCGCGCCTCGGTGTGGCTGTGATGCGGTCGGCGTGCTGGCGCGTCGGTGGGCATCGTGGTCCCTTGCCGGATCGGCGAGGGCACCATGTCCGGGGCGCGGAGGAGGCTCAATCGCGGAGGATCAATCGCGAAGGATCGGGCGAGCCATCGCGGCGAGGTCTTCGCGCTTGCGCAGTTGCACGTCGCGCTGGCGGATCTCGATCAGGCCTTCACTGCTGAAGCGGCGGATGATGCGGCTCACCGTTTCCGGCGCGAGGCGAAGGTGGTTGGCGATGTCCGTGCGGCTCATCGTCAACATGAAGCGGATCGGGGAAAATCCCCGTGCGGCATATCGGCGGGACAGCAGCAGCAGGAATGCGGCGAGTCGCTGTTCGGACGTCGAATCGACGGCGAACAGGTTGGATTTGCCGATGCCCTGACTGAGCAGACGGAACAATTGCTGTTGCAGACCCGGCATGCGGGCGGCCAGTGTGGACAGCTTGGGAAAGGAGAGCCTGCAAAGCGTCACCGTGTCCAGCGCCACCGCGCTGCAGAGATAGCGCGAGGAATGGATGGCGTCGAGGCCGATCACTTCCCCGGGCAGATAGAACCCCAGCACCTGTTCATTGCCGGCTTCATCCAGGATGAAGGTTTTCACCGTGCCGGCGCGCACGGCCGCAATGGCATTGAAGGCATCCCCCTCCTTGAAGATCGCTCGCCCTGGCGCATAGGGCCCGACATGCTCGACCAGCACGTGCAGGGCGGCGAGATCCTGCTTCGCGTAGCCCTCCGACAGGCAGGCGTGGGAGAACGCGCAGGTCGTGCAGAACGTGTAGGCGTCGCCGTCGTCGGACGACGCGGCGTTCGGGCACGGGCCGCCAGGTCCGATGGGTCCGATCGGCTGCATCATTACCCTGCCGGTGACCGGAGGTGCCGTTGCGCGCAGTCGGAGTCGGCGGAATGGGGGTCGAACTGGACGGCGATCGATCGGGACGCCAGCCGCGCGGTGCGATCCAGCATGATCGTGTCCGCCTCCCAGCGCAGGGTGCCATCCTCGAACAGCGGCGCCAACCGCCTCAGATCGGTCGCGAAGTATTCGCGGAAATCGAGGAAGTGGTGGTGCTGCAGTCGCCTGATGTCGATGCGGCCATAGCACAGGATCCCCTGCAGCAAGTCGGCGCGCACATCGTCGTCCCGCTGCAGGTCGACTCCTCGCAGCACGGCACGCTTTCCGCTGTCGATGCGCGCTTCCCAGGTCGGCAGATCGAGCGGGTTCTGCGCATGGCTGCCGCCCAGTTGGCTGATGGCGCCGACCCCGAATCCGACCAGGTGGGTGGCGCCATGCACGCCGAAGCCGAGCGCGTCGCGATGCAGGAACTGCTGGCGCTGGGCGATGATCAGCGGGTCGTTCGGGCGCGCGAACAGGTCAACCCCGACATGCAGGTAGCCGGCGGCTTCCAGCGCATCGGCGCCCGCCAGCAACATCGATGCGTGCGTGCGCAACCGCGATGGCGATTCCGGCGTCGACTCATCGTGTTGCTGTGCGGGGCAATGGCGTAGCCCGACCCGCTCGGGCTCCGCCGCGACCACCGCCTCCACGAGCGACCCGAACTCCCGCGCGGATTGGCCGGGGAGTCCGTAGGGTAGTTCGATGCGCAGGTTCGCGAAGCCGGCGTTGCGTGCGCGTTCCACGTGCCGCGCCAGCTCGGTCGCCGGGGCGTCCGTGCCGGCGATTGCGGTCAGGCTGATGCTGACGCGGTTGAAGCCGAGAGCGGCCCATTCGCGCAACGGTGGTGCACCCGCATCGTCCAGGTCCAGGGTCATCGCCAAGTCGATCCCGTGGCGATGGATGTGGAAGTGCCGGCCCAGGCATTCCAGCAATTCGGCGACCTGTGGAGGCGACATCCAGCGGGTCATGCCCGGGGCCAGGCTGATGCCGACCACGTCGCGGTCGCGGTCGAACAGACCGCCGACCAGCCCGACTTCGCGTACCAGCCGGTCCCGGTAGGCATGTGCGTGTGCGCGGTCGCCCGGCCCCAGCGGCGCGTCGGCATGGCAGAAGCTGCTGCGATAGGCGGCGGGAATGTCGAAATGCAACGCCAGTTGCGGCGGGATCGGATCGCCGTTGCTGGCGCGGATCGCCGCAGTGAACTGGGCATCCGTGAAGCCGGTGAATGCCCGTGGCGGCGGGTACAGCGCGTAGCGCCCACCGCCGAACCCGAGATTGCGGGCCAGGCGGTCGACGGGGGTGGACGAGGCTGCATTCATGGCGTTGCCGTCGTGCGGGCAGACGTCATCCGCACCCGCAGCCGCCGCAACAGCCGCCTGCGCTGTCGGCGACGCGCATGCCCAGTCCCGACTGCCGGACGGCTGCGTCCAGTTGCACGGGGTCTATGTTGCCGCGCACCAGGATCTCGCCTGTGTCCTGGTCGACCAGCAGTTCGCTCTCGGGATCGAGGCGGGCAAGCAGTACGCGCAAGGCCTGAAGGGCTGCGTCGCCTGCAGTGTCGATGTGCGGCATGCTCATGGGGTGGGCCCGGTTGAATGGCGATGGTGGTGCAGTGTCCGCGCGCGCGCGTGCAGCCGCACTGATGCAGGTCAAGACTGCGCGGGGCGCGCGCCGTAGACTGACAGCCCCGACAGAGCACAGCGCATGGACCATTTCGACGACTTGCTTGCCGCCGCCCGCCGGCAGGAACAGCCGCAGCGCCTGCTGCTGGTGTTCGCCCGCGCCGAATGTCCGGTGGACGCCACCCCTGCGGAACGCGAGGCGTTCGCGCGCGGCGAGGGCGGCGCGCTGGCGCCTGCGGTATGCGTGGACAAGCTGCCGGAAGAGATCGCGTCGTTCGATGCCCTTCTGGAGGAGTCGCGGGTGGCGATGCCGGATTGGCGGATCCTGTTCGTCGCCGCGATGGACGGGCGTGGCGGCCATGCACCGAACGCCGACGAGGCGGTGCAACCGCTGCGGATGATGGTGGAGCAGATCCGGGGCGGACGCATCGCCAGTTTCCTGGCAGTCGATCGCGACGGCCGGCTGGTGTCACTGGCGCGCGCCTGAACCCATCGGCGGCGAACATCCGGGTCGCCCTGCCATGGCCGCCACGGTCAAGGCCTCGGTCGTGGGGTGCGGGCGGAAGCCGACGGGCTGCGCACCCGCGCACGCAGCGCGCTCGCCGTCGCGGGCCTGCTGGGACCGCGATGTCTGGCGAAACGGGCCCGGCCTACTTCATCCGCACGATTTCGATCTCGCGCAACTGGCGCACCTGGCGTGGGCCGGTCTTGATGTCCCGGCCGGAGATCAGCAGCAACTGGCCTTCGCGCGGGGTCAGTGGCGCACCGTCCTTCTCCCAGGCCACCAGCACCTCATCGCCGATCGGCGTGTTGTACAACTCGTTCCAGGAGAAGGTGACCAGATAGCCGTCGGTGGCGCGCGCCACGACCACCATCCGTCGCGCATCCTTGTGTCCTTCCAGCGCCAGGCCGGTGGCGTCGATGACCTCGCGCAGGCGCACCCCGCGGTAATTGTCCGCCTTGCCGACGGTGGCGCCGGAGGCGCAGACCACTTGCACCGGGCCGCTGTCGCGCGGCAGCAGGCGCTTGAGCGCGGCCAGGTCGAACTCGCGCGGAGCGGTCACCGCGCCGCTGACGCGGACGGCGTGGCGGGGCGTGCCGACGTCGGCAGCATTCGACGCGGTCCAGCCGACAGTCGGCAGCAGCAGGGCAAGCATGAGGGCGAGCAGGTGGGAGCGGGGAGTCACCAGGACACCTTCGATTCATGTCGACGCACAAGACGAGGCACAGCGTATGCAGGCGGACGCGCGGCGCTCATGACCTGGATCAGCCGGTTGTCCGGTGCCCGGGCGGCTTGCGCCAGGCCTGCAGCAGTTGCCGCAGCGCGCCGACGAACGCCGCCGTCCATGCCAGCAGCGCGACGTACAGGAACGACACGGGTAGCGGCGCCAGGAAATCCAGCCGCATCGCCAGCGACAGCTCGTGGGTGCTGGCGGCGTACATGCCCAGCGGGAACACGGCGCCCCAGTGCAGCGGGTCGTAGCGCAGCAGGAAGCGCTTGTAGGAATGCCGCCAGATTCCAAGCACCAGCAGCATCGGGATCCACCAGGTGCCGGTGGCCCAGTAGAACACCGTCAGCCAGCCGCCGTTGATGCCCTGTTCCAGCGGCGGCTTGTCCTCCTCGACCGTGAGGATGGCGAAGATGCCGTAGGTCAACACCACCCACAGCAGCAGCGTGAAGCCCCATAGCACCGCGGCGATCTGCAGTTGCCCGGTCAGAGCAGCAGGACCTGCGAGCCGAGCACGCCGGTGGCCGCCACCACGGTGAAGAACCCCGGCCCGCGCAGGTGGTCGCCGAGGTCGTGAAGGAAGGCCGTGCGATAGCGCCGGAACCGCAGGAGATACAGCGCCCACAGGGTGGCGTGGATGACGATGTTGAGCGCGAACAGCGCGTGTGCCAGTCAATGCAGGCCCAGCATCGAGGATGCGATCGAGATGATTCCTGTGGCCATCGCCATGGCGAAGTAGGCCGGCGAAAGATCGTGCAGTGCGGTGTGCGGTGGATCCGGCATTTCGACCTCCCGGGGGACACGGTACGGAGCGGCGGTGGACGCCGCCGGCCGCAGTCGACCTGGCTGGCCCAGTGTGCGCCCGCCGCGCGCGGCTTGGCCATGAGCCGCCGCGGCGCGTCACACCAGCAGGGCGACGGCCTTGATCTGCGCCCACAGCACCTGACCCGGATGCAGGCCCAGGCGTTCGACCGAACGGTGCGAGATCCGCGCCAGCAGCGGCGTGCCGCCGGCTTCCAGCCGCACCTGTACCTGTCCGCCGGGCAGGTCGGCGAGTTCGAGCAGCGTGGCCGGCAGCAGATTGAGCAGGCTGGAGTCGTCGTGGCGCTGCAGGGCCAGGCTGACGTCGCGCGCCTGGATGCGCACGCGCAGGCGGGTGCGGGCAGGGTACGCCGGTCCGTGCGCGTAAAGCGGGCCCGCCGGCGTGTGCAGGGCCAGCAGGCCGTGGGCATCGCGACCATCCACCTGCGCTTCCAGCACCACGCCGGCATCCTCGCGCAGGGCCAGCGGCACGTCACCGCGGTTGAGCACCTCCAGTGCGGGTCCCGATGCCGCCACCTTGCCGGCATCCAGCAGCACCAGGTGATCGGCCAGCCGCGCCATTTCCTCCACCGCGTGGGTGACGTACAGGATCGGGATGCCGGCATCGCGCCGCACGGCTTCCAGGAACGGCAGGATTTCCGCGCGGCGGTCGGCGTCGAGCGCGCTCAATGGCTCGTCCAGCAGCAGCCAGCGCGGCCGGCAGACCAGCGCGCGCGCCAGCGCCACGCGCTGGCGCTCGCCGCCGGAAAGTCCGTCCGGGCGGCGCGCGAGCAGCGGCCCCAGTTCCAGTCGTTCGATCCAAGCCTCCAGCACCCCGGTCGCGGCGCCGGTGCGGCGCCAGCCATAGTGCAGGTTGTCCCGCACCGACAGGTGCGGCAGCAGCGCGTCATGCTGGAACACCACGCCCACTTCGCGGCGGTGGACCGGCAGGCGGCGCGTGTCGTCCTGCCAGGCGATGTCGCCCACCTGCACGCGACCCGTGGCCTGCGGTTCCAGCCCGGCGATGGCGCGCAGCAGCGTGCTCTTGCCGCTGCCGGAGGGGCCGAACACGGCGGTGGTGCCGAGGCCGGGCAGCACCTGGTCCACGTCCAGCCGGAATCCGCCTCGCGGCAACTGCAGGCGCACCAGCAGGTCGCCCGGCGCCTCAGGCATCGCCCACGCCGCTGCGTCGGCCCAGCCGCTGCATCGGCAACAGCAGGGCGAACGAGAACGCCAGCAGGCCCGCCGCCAGCGTGTGGGCATCGGCATACGCGAGGGCTTCGACCTGGTCGTACAGCAACACCGAGAGCACGCGCGTTTCGCCTTCGATATTGCCGCCGACCATCAGCACTACGCCGAATTCGCCTACGGTATGGGCGAAGCCGAGCAGGGCGGCGGTGACCAGCGCCGGCCGCGACAGCGGCAGCGCCACGCTGAAGAAGCGGTCGAACGGCGCCGCGCGCAGGGTGGCGGCCGCTTCCAGCGCGGCGGGCGGGATGGCGGCGAATCCTGCCTGCAGCGGATGCACGACGAACGGCAGCGAGTACAGCACCGACGCCAGCAGCACGCCCTCGAACGTGAAGGCCAGCGTGCCCAGCCCGAGCGCATCGGTGAGCCGGCCGACGGGGCCGTCCGGTGCCAGGCCGATCAGCAGGTAGAAGCCCAGCACGGTGGGCGGCAGCACCATCGGCAGCGCCACCACGGCGCCGATCGGCATCCGCCAGCGCGAGCGCGTGCGGGCAAGCCACCAGGCCAGCGGCATGCCGAGCACCAGCAGGATCGAGGTGGTCAGTGTCGCCAGCTTCAGCGTCACCCAGGCGGCGGCGATCCAGGCGGGGGCGGCGGTATCGGGCGGCATCGCGCTCAGTCGTAGCCGAAGGCGTGGATCTTCCGCCGCGCGGCGGGGCTGCGCAGATAGCGGAGGAAACCGCGCGCAGCGGTGTTGTCGTGGCCGTGCCGGAGCAGCACCGCGCCCTGCACGATCGGCGCATGCCACGATGCCGGTATCTCCCAGCCGGATCCCGGCGTGGTCCTGCGCGCCACCAGCACCAGCGAACGCGGCAGCAGTCCGAGCGGTGCGGCGCCGCTGGTGACGAATTGCGCGGCCTGGCCCACGTTTTCGCCCAGCACCAGTTTCGGTTGCAGTTCCTCCCAGCGCCGCACGTGGCGCAGTGTTTCGCGCGCGGCGGCGCCGTAGGGCGCAAGCGCGGGATTGGCGATCGCCAGGCGCGGGATTTCTCCCTTGCGCAGCAGCGCTTCGCCATCGGTCACCCGCGTGGGGTCGCGGCTCCACAGCACCAGCCGCCCGGTGGCGTAGCCGTACAGGCTGCCGGCGTCGGCCAGGCCTTCGGCGGCCAGCGCGCGCGGGGTGGCGGTATCGGCGGAAAGCAGGACGTCGAACGGCGCGCCGTTGCGGATCTGCGCGTACAGCTTGCCGGTGGAGGCTGTGCTGATCCGGATGCGGTTGCCGCTTTGCCGTGCGTAATCGTCGGCGAGCACGCGCGCGGCGTCGGCGAAATTGGAGGCCACCGCCACGCGCGCCTCGGCCGTCGCCTGCGCCGCGGCGATGCCCGGCAGCAGGGCGGCCAGCAGGACGATGCCGACCAGGAGTCGCTTGCGGACCATGCGAATCACGTGCGTGGTTCGATGCATTCGAGTCTGCCCGATGCCTTGCGCCGGCACGCGCTGCGCGCGCCGGCGGCGCCGCGTCTCAGCCACGCCCCGGTTGGGCGGCCATGATCTCCGGCAGGTCGGTTTCCTCCGCCATCTGCGGGTGCCGCGCCAGCTCCATGCGGCGGATGGTGAAATGCATCCAGGCCAGTGCGGTGGCGACCAGCACGAACAACAGCATGAAGCAACTGGTCCACACGCCGATCCAGTCGTTCATCGCGCCGAATGCGATCGGCATGATGAAGCCGCCCAGGCCGCCGATCATGCCCACCACGCCGCCGACCGCGCCGACGTTGTCCGGGTAGTAGACCGGGATGTGCTTGTACACCGCCGCCTTGCCCAGCGACATGAAGAAGCCCAGCACGAACACCAGCGCGGTGAACGGCGCCACGCTCAGCGCCATGTGGAATTCGATCGGTCCCTTGATGCCCTCGACGATGTAGGTGGTGGGCGGATACGACAGCAGGAACGTGCACACGGTGGAGACGCCGAAGGTCCAGTACATCACCCGGCGCGCACCGATCCGGTCCGACAGCCAGCCGCCGACGATGCGGAACAGGCTGGCCGGGATCGAATAGCAGGCGGCGATCAGGCCGGCGGTGCGCACGTCCAGCCCGTAGGCGCCGGTCAGATAGCGCGGCAGCCACAGCGCCAGCGCGACGAACGCGCCGAACACGAAGAAGTAGTACAGCGAGAAGCGCCAGACCTGCAGGTTGCGCAGCGGCCGCATCTGCTCGACGAACGGCACCGGCTTGATGCCCTCGGCCTTGCGCCGCGCAAGACCGGGATCGTCCTGCGTGAACAGGAAGAACACGACGGCGGTGAGCGCCAGGCCGATCGACCAGCAGCGCGCCACCATGTCCCAGCCGTAGGCCACCATCACCATCGGCGCCAGCAGCTTGGTCACCGCCGAGCCGATGTTGCCGGCGCCGAAGATCCCGAGCGCGGTGCCCTGCTTCGCCGGCGGGAACCACTTGGAGACGTAGGCCACGCCCACCGCGAACGAACCGCCCGCGATACCGACCGTCAGCGCCGCCAGCAGGAACTGCGGGTAAGTGTGCGCATAGGTCAGCATCCACGTGGCCGCGGCGGCGGCCAGCATCACCAGGCTGAACACGATGCGGCCGCCGTACTGCTCGGTCCACACGCCCAGGAACAACCGGATCAGCGAGCCGGTGAGGATCGGGGTGGCCGCGAGGAGGCCGAACTTGGTATCGCTGAGGCCCAGATCCTTCTTGATCTGGATGCCGATGATCGAGAAGATCGTCCACACCGCGAAGCACACGGTGAAGGCGAAGGTGCTGGCCCCGAGCGCGGTGTTCTGCTGGCGCGGGGTGGTGATGGCGGGAATCGCGTTCATGGGCAGACAGGTCCGGTTGGATCAGCAGGGATGGGCGGCGCCGCGGCGCGCGTACATCCGCCAGTTCAGCATCACGTTGAAGGCGAAATAGACGGCCAGTCCGTAGAACACCGGCATGGCGGACCCGAACGCGCCGAACGACCATGCGAACAGCATGCCGAACAGGAACGGACCGTACGCCGCTATCGCCGCGGTGAAGCCGATCACGCCGGCGGCCTGGCGCGGGGCGAACAGCATCGGCATCTGCTTGAAGGTGGAGGCGTTGCCGATGCCGGCGAAGAAGAACAGCGCCAGCATCGAAGCCACGAACATCGGGAACTCGTCCAGAGAAGCCGGCGAAACGTTCATCGCCACCAGCACTGTGCACGCCGCCATGCCGATGCCGGCCCAGTGGGTGACACGTGCGCCGCCCAGTCTGTCGGACAGGGGGCCCGCCGCCACGCGCGCGAGAGAGCCGACCAGCGGCCCCCAGAACGCCCACTTCAGTGGGTCGGGGGCGCCCTCGAAACCGCCGAATCCTTCCTTGATCAGCAGCGGGAACGTGGCCGCAAGGCCGGAGAACCCGCCGAAGGTCATGATGTACAGCGAGGTCATCGACCACGTGTGGCGCGACTTGAAGATGTCGAACTGTTCGGCGAAGTTGGCCTTCACCGGGACCGACTTGAGAATCAGCCAGGCGGTGATGCCGAAGACCAGCACGAACGGGATGAACACCGCCGGCGCGTTTTGCAGGTACACCTGACTTTCGACGCCATTCCTGACCAGGGTCTGGCTGCCGCCCATGAACGTGGCGCCGCCGAGCAGGGCGAAGCCGATCACCCACGGCGTCACGAACTGCACGATCGACACGCCCAGGTTGCCGACGCCGGCCTGGATCGCCAGGGCCGTGCCCAGCAGCCGCTTCGGGAAGAACAGGCTGGTGGACGGCATGAACGAGGAAAAATTGCCGCCACCCAGGCCCGCCAGGAATGAAAGGAACAGCAGCACCCAATACGGCGTGTCCGGGTCCTGCACGGCGAAGAACCAGCCCAGCAGGGGCAGCAGCAGCGACAGCGTGGACAAGGCGACCACGTGGCGGGTGCCGAACATCGGGGTCAGGAACATGTGGATCAGCCGCAGCGTGCCGCCGGCAAGGCCAGGCATCGCAGTCAGCCAGAACAGTTGGCTCGGCGAGAACCTGTAGCCCACCTGCGGCAGGCGCACCACCAGCGCCGACACCAGGAACCATGCCGCGAACGCCAGGGTGAGATTGGCCGTGGTGATCGCGAGCGTGCGCCAGGCGACGGCGGAACCGCCGTGCGACCAGAATGTCGGATTCTCGGGGTCCCAGTGGGCGAGCCAGGTGCCCGTGGGCTTTGCGGAGGAGGGGGCGGTCGAAGGCATACGGGCTCCGGGATGGATGCGGCGGGAAGCAGGTGCTTCCGGCGCATCTTTGCAGCGCCCCGCGCATACGGCGTTGATGGCCATCAATCGCGGCTCCGGTCGAGCTTGACCCACATCAAGCCGGCAGCGTAATGCCCTCGACGCGGTAGCGTTCGGCCAGCATATGCAGGTATTGGTGCACCGCGTTCTGCCGGGCCTGGGTCTCGAGATAGGCGGTGATGCGCGCCTGCGCATCGGCGTAATCCAGCGGTGCGCCGTCGATGCGCTCCAGCACCTCCACCACGTGGTGGCCGTAGCGGGTTTCCACGGTCAGGCCGGCCATGCCGGGCTTGAGCATGAACAACTGGCGGTCGAACTCGGGGACGGTATCGCCGCGTTCGATCCAGCCCAGTTCGCCGCCGGTCTCGCGCGAGGGGCAGGCGGAATGGCGCATCGCGAATTCGACGAAGCGATCCGGCTCCTGCCGCAACGCGGCGATCAACGCTTCGCCCGATTGTTGCGCGCGGTGGCGTGCGGCCAGATCGGCCGGCGCCGCCGCCAGCAGGATGTGGCGCACGCGGATGCAGTCGGGATGGTGCAGTCGCGCGCGGTTGGCCTCGTAATAGCGGCGGATCGCGGCTTCGTCTGCATCCGGCACGTTCACCGCCTCGGCGAACAGCACGCGCACGCGTGCCTCGTCCTCGGTTTCGCCATCGACTGCGACGGCGGCCAGCTCGAGGCGTTCGCACTCACGCCGCACCAGTTCGCGGATCACCAGGGTGGTGGCGGCGGCCTGCCGCGACGCATGCGGATCGTCGGCGCGATGGAACTGCATCTCGCGGGCGATCTCGGCCTCGTCCACCGGCGCTCCGTCCACCAGCACGTAGACCGGCGCCGGCCCGGGCAGCGACTGGCTCGGGTCGCTGTCGTGCGCATGCGCGTCGGACGCGGCCTTCGCCGCATCCGACAGGGCGCCTTCGTCCATGACCAGCGGGATGATGCGCTTGCCCATGCTCAGTGGTCGCCCGGATAGCGCAGCGGCGGCTGGCGGCGACGCACGATCTGGTAGGGACGCACCACGTAGCTCATCGGGATCGACCACACGTGCACCAGGCGCGTGAACGGCGTCAGCAGGATCAGGGTCAGCCCCAGGGTGATGTGCGCCTTGAACCGCCAGTCCGCATCGACGACGTATTCCCAGGCGCCGCCGCGGAAGGTGACGATGTGCTGCGCCCATTCGGCCAGCTTTTCCATCTGGTGACCGTCCAGGTGGTGGGCGGAGACGAAGATCGTGGACAGTCCCAGCAGCAACTGGATGTACAGCAGCACCAGGATCAGGATGTCGCGGCCGGCCGAGGTGGCGCGCACGCGGGGATTGAACAGCCGGCGCAGCAGCAGGATGGTCATCCCGGCCAGGCACAACAGGCCGCCCAGGCCACCCACCGTCATCGCCAGGAGCTGCTTCTGGTGCGGGCTGATGACGATCTCGTACAGCCAGGAGGGGGTGAGCAGGCCCACCAGGTGGCCGCCGAGGACGACCAGGATGCCGATGTGGAACCAGTTGCTGCCGATGCGCATCCACTTGCCGGACAGCAGTTGGCTGGAACCGGAGCGCCATGTGTAGGAAGCGTAGTCGAAGCGCGCCCAGCAACCGATCGCGAAGATGCCCAGCGCGAGGTACGGATAGACCTGGAACAGCGAGAAGTCGAGGTAATTCATGGCGTCACCGTGGGTTCGACCCGCTTGGCGCCCGACGGGAGCCGGGTGGGGGGATTGCAGTCGTCGGCGGGGGCTTCCGCCCCGAAACGCACCGCCTCTTCTTCCCAGACGCGATCCATCGCTTCGGGGGTGTCGTCGCGCGCCTCGGTGGCGACGCGCCGCAACAGCAGGTCCAGCTCGACCTTGCCGACGGCGATCTCGACCAGCGCTTCCAGCACCGCCGCGTACTCGCTCCCGCGCTGCTGCGCGCGCGCGGCCAGCAGTTCCAGGATATGCGCGATGTGCGTCAGCCAGTCCCGGACTTCCTCGGTGGGGCGCAGCGAGAGGTACTCGAGCACGACCGGCAGGTAATCGGGCAACTGCTTGGCGCCCAGTTCAAAGCCGTTGCCGCGATAGGTCGAAAGCAGGTCCACCATCGCCTGGCCGCGGTCGCGGGATTCGCTGTGGATATGCTCGAACAGCAGCAGGCTCATCGCCCGGCCGCGGTCGAACAGGTCGAGCCAGCGTTCCTGCGCGTCCAGCGGATCGCGTGCGAGCAGGCCGTCGACGAAGCCGCGAAGCGCGGCCCGCCGCTTCGCCGGCAGCGCCGGGTCGTCCAGCGCCTCACGCAGTTCGTCGCCGTGCCGCCACAACTCGTCGCTCGGGTAGTCCAGCAGCACGGACGTCAGCTTGAGCAGCTTCATGCCTGCTCCCTGGCGATCGCCTGGCGCGCCGGCGGGATCTCGTAGGTCTGGGTCGAGCGGCCGCCGAACAGCGCATCGGCCGGGGTCGAGGGCGAACAGCCATTGCCGAAGGTGAAGCCGCAGCCGCCGCGCTCGCCGAAGGCATCGTTGGCGTACTCGCGATGACCGCTGGGGATCACGAAGCGATCCTCGTAGTTGGCGATGGCCAGGTAGCGGTACATCTGTTCGGCCTGTTCCAGGCTCAGCCCGGCCTGGTGCAGGACGTCCAGGTCCTCCACGCCATCGACGTGCATCGCGCGGCGCCAGGCGCGCATCGCCAGCATGCGCTCCATCGCGCGGACCACCGGGGCCTCGTCGCCCGCGGTCAGCAGGTTGGCGAGGTAGCGCACCGGGATGCGCAGCGACTTCACATCCGGGATCTCGCCGTTCTTGCCGATGCGGCCGGCGTCCGCGGCGGACTGGATCGGCGACAGCGGCGGCACGTACCAGACCATCGGCAGGGTGCGGTATTCCGGATGCAGCGGCAGCGCGAGCTTCCAGTCGATCGCCAGCTTGTAGACCGGAGAAGCCTTGGCCGCCTGCAGCCAGTTGTCGGGAATGCCTTCGGCCCTGGCGGCCTGGATCACCGCAGGATCATCGGGGTCCAGGAAGATGTCCAGATGCGCTTCGTACAGGTCCTTGTCGGACGGCGCCGACGCGGCCTCCTGGATGCGATCGGCGTCGTACAGCATCACGCCCAGGTAGCGGATGCGGCCCACGCAGGTTTCCGAGCACACCGTGGGCTCGCCCATCTCGATGCGTGGATAGCAGAAGATGCATTTCTCCGACTTGCCGCTCTTCCAGTTGTAGTAGATCTTCTTGTAGGGGCAGGCGGACACGCACATGCGCCAGCCGCGGCACTTATCCTGGTCGATCAGGACGATGCCGTCCTCCTCGCGCTTGTAGATCGCGCCGGACGGGCAGGACGCCACGCAGGCCGGATTGAGGCAGTGTTCGCACAGTCGCGGCAGGTACATCATGAAGGTCTTTTCGAACGCGCCGTAGATCTCGCGCTGCACGCCGTCGAAGTTGTAGTCCTTGCTGCGCTTGGCGAACTCGGTGCCCAGGATTTCCTCCCAGTTCGGCCCCCACTGGATCTTCTGCATGCGCTGTCCGGTGAGCAGCGAGCGCGGGCGCGCGGTGGGCTGGTGCTTGCCCTCGGGCGCCTGGTGAAGATGCTGGTACTCGAAGTCGAACGGTTCGTAGTAGTCGTCGATCTGCGGCAGGTCGGGGTTGGCGAAGATCTTGGCCAGCAGGCGCAGGCGGCCGCCGGCCTTGAGGGTGACCTTGCCGTCGCGGCCGCGCACCCAGCCGCCGTTCCAGCGCCGCTGGTTTTCCCACTCCTTGGGATAGCCGATGCCGGGCTTGGTCTCGACGTTGTTGAACCAGGCGTACTCGACGCCTTCGCGGCTGGTCCACACGTTCTTGCAGGTGATCGAGCAAGTGTGGCAGCCGATGCACTTGTCCAGGTTCAGGACCATCGCGATCTGGGCACGGACCTTCATCACACCACCTCCTTGGCGGCCGCCGGCACCGGCTCGCCATCCAGCCAGTCGACCTTGTCCATCTTGCGCACGACCACCAGCTCGTCGCGGTTCGTGCCGACGGTGCCGTAGTAGTTGAAGCCGTAGGCAAGCTGCGCGTAGCCGCCGATCATGTGGGTCGGTTTGACCACCACCCGGGTCACCGAGTTGTGGATGCCGCCGCGGGTGCCGGTGATCTCCGAGCCCGGCGTGTTGATGATGCGTTCCTGGGCGTGGTACATCATCGCGATGCCGTTCATCACGCGCTGGCTCACTACCGCGCGCGCGGCGATGGCGCCGTTGACGTTGAACAGCTCGATCCAGTCGTTGTCCTCGATGCCGGCGCTGCGGGCGTCGTCCTCGCTCAGCCAGACGATCGGCCCGCCGCGCGACAGGGTCTGCATGATCAGGTTGTCGCTGTAGGTGCTGTGGATGCCCCACTTCTGGTGCGGGGTGATCCAGTTCAGCACGATCTCCCGGTGGCCGTTCGGCTTCTTGCCGTGGATGGGCTTGATGGTCTTGGTGTCGACCGGCGGGCGGTAGCCCATGAATCCCTCGCCGAAGTCGCGCATCCACTCGTGGTCCTGGTAGAACTGCTGGCGGCCGGTGAGGGTGCGCCACGGGATCAGCTCGTGGACGTTGGTGTAGCCGGCGTTGTAGCTGACGTTCTCGTCCTCCAGGCCGGACCAGATCGGCGAGCTGATGATCTTGCGCGGCTGCGCCTGGATGTCGCGGAAGCGGATCGCCTCGTGCTCCTTGCCTACGGCCAGGTGAGTGTGGCTGCGGCCGGTGAAACCTTCCAGCGACTTCCATGCCTTCACCGCGACATGTCCGTTGGTCTCCGGAGCCAGGTGCATGATCGCCTCGGCGCAGTCGATCGCCGTCGCCAGTTGCGGGCGGCCGTGGCTGATGCCGGCCTCGGTGACTTCGTGGTTGAGCCTGCCGAGGAACTCGACCTCGCGCGTGGTCTCCCAGCTCATGCCCTTGCCGCCATTGCCCTGCCTGTCCAGCAGCGGACCCAGTGAGGTGAACTTCCTGTACAGGTTCGGATAGTCGCGCTCGACCACCACCATGCTCGGAGCGGTCTTGCCGGGGATCAGTTCGCACTCGCCCTTCTTCCAATCGGTCACGCCGTAGGGCATGGCGATCTCGTTGGGGGTGTCGTGCAGCGTCGGCACCAGCACCAGGTCCTTCTCGACGCCGAGCACGCCGGGGGCCAACTGGCTCACGGTGCGGGCGATGCCCTTGAAGATGTCCCAGTCGCTGCGCGCCTCCCATGCCGGGTCCACCGCCTTCGACAACGGGTGGATGAACGGATGCATGTCCGAGGTATTGAGGTCGTCCTTCTCGTACCAGGTCGCAGTGGGCAACACGATGTCGCTGTACAGGGCGGTGGTGCACATGCGGAAGTCGAGGGTGACCAGCAGGTCGAGCTTGCCTTCCGGCGCCACGTCGCGCCATTTCACTTCTTCCGGCTTGGTCGCGCCGCGCTCGCCCAGATCCTTGCCCTGCAGGCCATGGCGGGTGCCGAGCAGATGACGCAGCATGTACTCGTGGCCCTTGCCGGAACTGCCCAGCAGGTTGGAGCGCCAGATGAAGAGGTTGCGCGGAAAGTTTTCCGGTGCTTCCGGGTCGGCGAAGGCGAAGTCCAGGCTGCCGTCCTTGAGCTTGCCCGCCGCGTAGTCCGCTGGCGCCATGCCGGCCTGTTCGGCGTCGCGCACCACCTGCATCGGGTTGGTGTTGAGCTGCGGTATGGACGGCAGCCAACCCATCCGCACTGCGCGCAGGTTGAAGTCGGCCAGCGAGCCGCTGTACTTGGCCTTGTCGGCAAGCGGCGACAGGATCTCCTCGACGCCCAGCTTCTCGTAGCGGTACTGGCTGGAGTTGAAGTAGAAGAACGAGGTGCCGTTCATCTGCCGCGGCGGCTTGCTCCAGTCCGTGGCGAAGGCGAGCGGCGCCCAGCCCGATTGCGGGCGCAGCTTCTCCTGGCCGACGTAGTGCGCCCAGCCGCCGCCGGTCTGGCCGACGCAGCCGCACATCACGAGCATGTTGATCAGCCCGCGGTAGTTCATGTCGTTGTGATACCAGTGGTTCATTGCCGCGCCGACGATGATCATGCTGCGGCCACGGGTCTTGTCCGCGGTGCGCGCGAATTCGCGGGCGATGGCGATCACCTCGGCGCGTGGCACGCCGGTGATGCGCTCCTGCCATGCCGGAGTGCCGGGCACGTTGTCGTCGAAGCTGGCGGCCACGTTGCCGCCGCCGAAACCGCGGTCGATGCCGTATTGCGCCAGCAGCAGGTCGTAGACGCTCGCGACCGCCCATTCCTTGCCATCGGCCAGTTGCAGGCGCTTGACCGGGATATTGCGCTCCAGCACTTCATCGAACTTGGACTCGGTCCAATAGTCGTTCTCGATGCCGCCGAAGTAGGGGAAACTGACCGCCTCGACGCCGTCGGCATGGTCCTTCAGGCTCAGGCGCAGGCGCGTTTCGCGGCCGGCGCTGTCCTTCTCCTCGATGTTCCACTTGCCTTTCTCGCCCCAGCGGAATCCGACCGAACCGTTCGGGACCGTGATCCCGCCGGTGGCGTCGTCGTAGGCCAGGGTCTTCCACTCGGGGTTGTTGGTCTCGCCCAGTCCGCCGAGGTCGGCGGCGCGCAGGAACCGTTCCGGCGCCAGGCGGCCGTCCGCGCGCTTCTCCAGCCGCACCAGCAGCGGCATGTCGCTGTACTGCCGGCAGTAGTCGGTGAAGTACTGCGACGGGCTGTCGACGTGGAATTCCTTGAGGATCACGTGGCCGAAGGCGAACGCCAGCGCGGCGTCGGTGCCTTGCTTGGGATGCAGCCAGTGGTCGGTGAGCTTGGCGACTTCCGAGTAGTCGGGGGTGATCGCCACCGTCTTCGTGCCGTTGTAGCGGGCCTCGGTGAAGAAGTGCGCGTCCGGCGTGCGCGTCTGCGGGACATTGGAGCCCCAGGCGATGATGTAGCGGCTGTTGTACCAGTCGGCCGACTCGGGCACGTCGGTCTGCTCGCCCCATACCTGCGGACTGGACGGTGGCAGGTCGCAATACCAGTCGTAGAAACTCAGGCAGGCGCCACCGAGCAGGGAGAGGTAGCGCGCGCCGGCGGCGTAGCTGACCATCGACATCGCCGGGATCGGCGAGAATCCGACCACGCGGTCCGGACCCCAGCGCTTGACCGTGTGCAGGTTGGCGGCGGCGATGATCTCGTTGACCTCGTCCCAACTCGAGCGCACGAAGCCGCCCATGCCTCGCTTGGACTTGTAGCCATTCGCCCTGGTCTCGTCGCCAACGATGCTGGCCCAGGCATCGACGGGCGCCTTGTCCCTGCGCGCCTCGCGCCAGAGCTTGAGCAGGGCGCTGCGGATCAGCGGGTACTTCACCCGGTTGGCGCTGTACAGGTACCAGGAGTAGCTGGCGCCGCGGGGACAGCCGCGCGGTTCGTGGTTGGGCAGGTCCGGGCGGGTGCGTGGATAGTCGGTCTGTTGGGTTTCCCAGGTGACCAGACCGTTCTTGACATAGACCTTCCAACTGCAGGAGCCGGTGCAGTTCACGCCATGCGTCGAACGCACGATCTTGTCGTACTGCCAGCGCTGGCGATAGCCATCTTCCCAACTGCGGTCTTCGCTACGGGTCGCGCCGTGCCCGCCGGAGAACGTCTCCGGCGCGGGCTTGAGGAAATTCAGCCGATCGAGGAAATAACTCATGTTGGGGATCCGGTCCGGTAGCCGCGGCAGTGTGGTTGCATCACGCGAGGGAGTCCTTGATGTGTGTCAACCAGGTTCGGATTGACGCACGGTCGAGGGCGTGACCCGGCGGACGCGGTGGCTGTCGCGCACGTCGACCTCCACGAGAACCTTGAGTTGGCCGCAGTCGAATGCGAAGCCATCGCGGCGAGGACGTTCGGCAGCGAAGGCCAGGAATGCCTCCCGCGGCAACATGATCCGCATATCCATCAGGTTGCCTTCGCAGTGACCTTCACCGGCATCGTCGTGCAGCGACAGCCGGCAATGCGCGCTGTCGCCATCAGGACAGCGCCAGCGCTGCCGCAACGCGCCTTCCCGGCTCAGTTGGGTCAGTTCCGCCTCGGAGAGGCGCAGGCGCATGCGGTCGCCGTCGAGTTGCAGTTTCATGTGCGCACATCTCCGCGATCATGATGGGCGTGGCCGTCATGGGCGTGATCGTGATGAGCGTGGCCGTGATGGGCGTGGCCGTGGTGCGTATCCGCACCGATGGTCGATGCGGGTCCATGATCGCACAACGAACAGCCCTCGCTCCATTCGCTTTGGCCGTCGGCGAAATGTTCCTGCTTCCAGATCGGCGCCTGGTGCTTGACCGCCTCGATCACCTCGCGGCATCCGCGGAAGGACTCGTCGCGATGCGGGCTGCCGAACGCGACCACCACCGCCAGCTCCGCGACGATCAGCCTGCCTTTGGCGTGGGCGACGTAGCACTTCGCCTTCGGCCCGAAACGTTCGACCGCCGCCGCTGCGGCGGCGCGGAACACGTTCAAGGCCAGCGGGTCGAACATGTCGTAGTGGATGGCGATGCATTGTCGACCATGACTCGCAGCGCGTACGCGTCCGATGAAGACGTCGATGCCGCCGTGGGCATCGTCGCTCACGAAATCGATGGCGGCCCGCACATCCAGCGGGCCGTCGGCGATGTCGACCACGTGGCAGGCGATGCGCGGGTCGTGGACCAGGTCGATTTCCATGCTCAGCCCCCGCTCACCGGCGGCAGCAGCGCCAACCGGCCATCGGTGGGCAGCAGGCTGTCGGCATGCAACAGGGTCGAATCGGTGGCGATCGCAGCGGCCCTCAGCAGACCTGGCGAATAGGCCGGCCAATGCGCAGTGGCCCAGGCATCGAAGGCGAGGCGGAAGTCGGCCACGGTGACGATGCCGGGAAGCTCCAGCGCGATCTCGGGGGTCGCATTGAATTCGCGCAGGTGGCCGAACAGTTGCACGGTGAGTTTCATCGGATGCCTCCATCCAGCGGAGCTCCGCCTGGGCGGAGCGGAAAGACCGGCACGAGCGTCCCGGCGGGAAGCTCGGCGGCGTCTTCGGGCAGCACGGCCCAGAGGCGTGCATTCACCAGCGGCGCAGTCTTGAAGCTCTCCTGGCCCTGCAGCAGGCGCACCTGCAGGCGGCCTTCGGCATCCAGCGTCCAAGTCGCCTTCTGCAGCATGGAATAGCCCGGTTTCTTGCGCGCATCGGCTGCGAGCGGCAGCGCCAGCGCCGGCTCGGGTGTACGGCCGGCCATTGCGCGCAGCGCGGCATCGACGAAGAAGCGCGCGCCCACGGTGCTGGACACGGGATTGCCCGGCAGGCCGAACACCAGGGTGCCGCGGCCGGCGGTGGCGAACAGCAGCGGCTTGCCTGGGCGCATCTTCAGCCTGTGGAACCGCAGGTCCGCGCCGGCAGCGCGCAATACATCGGGCACGAAGTCGTAGCGACCCATCGACACCGCGCCGGTGGTGACCACCAGTTCGATGCCGGCATCAAGCCAGCGTTGCAGCCAGGCCGCGAAGACGGCGGGGTCGTCGGGCAGGGTGACGCGCTCGACCACCTCCGCTCCTGCCTCGGCGAACATGCGCTCGAGGTACGGGCCGTTGGTGTTGGCGATCTGTCCCGCCGCAAGCTCGGCGCCGTCGGCGTCCACCAGTTCGCGGCCGGTGCAGGCCAGCGCCAGCCGCTGCCTGCGGCGCACCGCAACCGTGCCGATCCCGATGCCGCGCAGCACCAGCAGGGATTCCTCGTCCAGTCGCGCGCCGGCTTCGAGCACGCGCTGGCCAGCCGCCACGTCCTCGCCGGCACGCCGCACGTGCTGCCCCGGTCGCGGAGCATGCGACAGCACGATGGAGGTCGGGCGGCCCGCACCGTCGCGCGCGACCACCGTGCAGTCCTCGATCGGAACCACCGTGTCCAGGCCGTTCGGGATGCGTGCGCCGGTCATGATGCTGCAGGCGCCGTCGGACTGGTCTGCGATGCCGTCGCCCGCGGCCTGTTCGGCCAGCACCGGCAGCGGCGTCGCGGCGGCGAGATCTTCGCGCCAGCGCAGGGCGAAGCCATCCATCGCCGAATTGGGGAACGGCGGCAGGTCGCGCGGCGCGTCCACCGGCGCCGCGAGCACGCGGCCGAAGGCATCCGCCAGCGCCACCGATTCGGCATCCAGCGGCGTACAGCAACTGCGGATCAGCGCCAGCGCCTCGTCCACGGAGAGCATCGTGTTCATGCGTGCGGCAACCCGCGCATCATCGCCAGCGCGTGCGGCAGCAGCGGGCCGAGGATATCCATGCCCTGCGTCACCGCCTTCGGGCTGCCGGGCAGCAGCAACACCAGGGTGCCGTCGCCGACCAGCGCACACGCGTTGCGACTCAGCCAGGCCAGCGGGGTGTGCGCGCTGCTGGCGCTGCGGAACAGTTCGGCCAAGCCGGGCACGGGACGGGCGGGGATTGTCGCCAGCGCTTCCGGCGCCAGGTCGCGCGGACCGAAGCCGGTGCCGCCCGTGCACAGCACCAGCGGTGTACCCGATGCGGCTTCTTCGCGCAGCGCCGCGGCCAGCGGTTCAATGCCGTCGAGCAGCAGTCGCCGGTGCACGTGCGCGCCCATGGCGCGCAGTCCTTGCTCGAGCAGCGCGCCACTGCCGTCTTCGTAAACGCCTGCGGACGCGCGGTCGCTGAGCGTGATCACCGCGACGGTTTCGCCGTCAAGGCGCGGATCGGACCGGGGGTGATAATGCGTGCGCTCTTCGTCGCTCAATCCCGCCGGATGCATCCACAGTCCGCGCTTGCCGCCTTCCTTGAACAGCAGGCGTACCGCTTCGATCGACAGCGCCGGCTCGACCGGCTTCGTCAGATCGTACAGCGTGAGCAGGGCTGCGCTGGCGCCGGCCAACGCTTCCATCTCGACCCCGGTTTTCGCGGTCAGTGCGGTTTCGCAATACACGCGAATCGCATGCCGCTCCGGCACTGGCACGCAGCGCACCTCGACATATTCCAGCGACAGCGGGTGGCACAGTGGCATCAGTTGCGCGGCGCTCTTGGCGCCCTGCATGCCGGCCACTTCGGCCATCGCCAGCGCGTCGCCCTTGGGCAGGGTCTTGCCGGCCAGCGCGGCGAAGCCGACCGGCCCCGCGCGCAGTTCGCCGACCGCCACCGCGCGGCGCGGGGTAGGGCGCTTGCGACGCACATCGGCCATGTGGAAACGGGAAGCCAGGGGGAAGGCGTCCATTCAGCCGCCGATGGTGGAGAGGTTGGAGGTCATGCCGGTTTCGCCCTCGTAGAGACGGTGGCCGATCGTCTTGAGGCCCAATTGCGCCCGCAATGCGGCGACCAGGCGGTCGCGATCGGCGTCGTCCTGCAGCCATGGCCGCAACGGGATGCCGACGTTGCCGAACAGGCACAGCCGCAGGTCGCCGGTGTGGGTCACCCGCAGGCGATTGCAGCCTGCGCAGAAGTCCTTCGAGTAGGGGGCGATGATGCCGATGCGGCCGACGTAGCCGGGGTGCGCATATTCGCGCGCCGGGCCGGCGTCGGGCGCGCGCGGCAGCAGGTTCCAGCCGGCATCCTGCAACTGCGCCTCTAGCGACTCCGCGCGCAGGTGGTGGCGTTCGAAGTAGGCCTGGTTGTCGCCGGTGCGCATCAGTTCGATGAAGCGCACGCTGACGTCGCGCTCGCGCAGGTAATCCAGCCACGCGGGCAGCAGGTTGTCGTTGAGCCCCTTCAGCAGCACCGCGTTGAGCTTGACCGCCTTGAAGCCGAGCCCGCGCGCGATCTCGATCCCGCGCAGGATCTCGTCGAGGCGATCGTGGCCGGTGATGGCGCGAAAGCGCTCGCGGTCCAGCGCGTCCACGCTGACGTTGAGGTTGGTCAGACCGGCTTGTCGCCAGCGCACGACGCGGCGATCGAGCAGGGTGCCGTTGGTGGTGAGGGCGATGCTGTCGATGCCGCCCACCGCGGCCGCCGAGGCGATGATCTCGGGCAGGTCGCGGCGCAGGCTGGGCTCGCCACCGGTCAGCCGCAGCTTGCACAGGCCGACCTCCGCGAAGCCTCGCAGCAGGCGCGCGATCTCTTCGTGGGCAAGCGATTGCGGCCGCCCGGGACGCGCATGGAAACCATCCGGCAGGCAGTAGCTGCAGCGGAAATTGCAGGCATCCGTCACTGAAAGTCGCAAATAGGGGAAATTCCGGCCGAACCGGTCCTTCAGGACTGCCATCGTGTGCTCCTTTCCAGACACGGGCGGCGACACCGTTTCCAGTGGCGCCGGGTGGCGGGAACCGCCACGGTCGGCGGCCATGCCCGGGGGCGAAGGCCGCGCGACTCGGAGTGCAGTGGGGACTGCCGCGGCAGTCTAGATGCGCCAAGGCGCGCGCTGATTGACGAAGGTCAAGCGGAATGTGTGTGGCGGCGCTCATCCCGGTCGGGATCCGCCGCTACGCGAGTTTTTCGATGGGCAGGTCCGACCCGCTGCCCGCCATCGCATGTGTGCCGAGCGGGAGCGTCGCGCGATCTGTCGACTTGCCTCAGGTCGACAGGCTGCGCATCGCCCGCCGTGATCAGCTCACTGCAGGAATTGCAGGGGCTGCCCGCCCAGCTTGGCCAGGACCAGGAACGTGCACACCGTCACCGCATTGATGGCCCAGCCGATCGTCAGTACGCGCGCCATCGTGCCCAGTTCCGGGCGCTGCACATTGGGCGCGTTCAACCAGATCCGGCGCATGATCCAGGCGGTGTAGGCCACGAAGGCCACCACGCCAGTCACGAAGAGGGCTGCATTGCCGTACTGGTAGATCGCCAGCAGCGCCAGGAACAACACGTGGCTCACCAGAACGCCCTCCAGCCAGAACACGCGCGAGAGTCGATGGTGCCCGGGGACGCGATCGTCGAAGTATGCCTGCAACATGGAGACCTTCCTCGGTTGTGGCGTGGGAAGTGTTCTTTTGTACGTTAGTCCTGCGCCAAGCGGAATGCAACTGCAAGCGGCCGTGACCTGTGCGCGGAGGATGTGGTCGATCGGCCGGTGTTTTTCCCGCTTTCGACAGACCAGGCAGAACGCATCGAGACACACTTCAACGACCGACTGGCCATCGCGATCCTGCGGGAAGCGCAACGCCAGCGAGCGGACGTCGTCGCTGGTGCAATCGTTATCGACGAGGCGAAGGTGGCGGATGTGCAACGGCTGAAGCGCTGGAATCGGAGCACGCAAGGCGCGAGCCGCTGGTGGCCGAGCGGATGCTGGTGATCGACGGGATGAAGCGGATCGTCCGGAAAACGACGACCTCGCCGGACGGCCGCATTGCGGTGGCGGTGACGACCCGTCGGGGACTGTCGCAGCGCAAGGCGTGCGTCCGGTGGGGCTCGCGCCGCCGCATTGCCGGCCATGCGCCTCGCCACCAGGCCGCTGACCGGCGGCGGGCGTCGCCATCGCAGCGGGTCGCCTGCCTGGCGCGGTGCGTGCCAACGCGGTGCGGCGCTGCGACTCATGCACGAACAGACGGTCGATGGCTGCAGCCGGAAACGGCCGTTCCTGATCGGCGACTACGCCCGCGCGTGCCTGGCGATCAAGGACGACGCCAGTCCGGTGAGGAAGGGCGATAAATGGATGGGCAACAAAAAACCCCGCTTTCGCGGGGTCTTGTGCGTTGCCGGCGGACAGGATGGGCTGTCTGCGGACTTTCGTATGGTGCCCAGGAGAGGACTCGAACCTCCACGGTTTTACCCGCTAGTACCTGAAACTAGTGCGTCTACCAATTCCGCCACCTGGGCAGGTGGGCGCGTATGGTGCGTTGCGGCGCGCGCGATGTCAACGGTTGCGCGCTACCGCGTGAGGCCGGCCTTGCGGGGGGCCGGAGACCGGGCCCGCGGCCGATCGGACGATTCGGCGGTTTCCACCGGTATACTGCCGGCTCATGTCCAAAAAAACCAAGAAGACGGCCGCGAGCCGTCCCCCGCGCGCCGCCGGTGGCGCTTCCTCCCACCCCGGCGGGCCTCGTGCCGCGAAGACGGCCAGCGAACGCTCCGCCGCTGGCACCCCCGCCAAGGCGACGAAATCCCCCAGGCCCCCGGGCCCTCCGGGCGCGTCCAGACCGGACGCCTCGCCGCGCAAGCCTGCGGGCGGCGCGTCGAAGAAGGCCGCCCCGTGGCTGCCCGATGTCGCCGTCGCCGCCCCGCGCGGTCGCGCGCAGGCCCCTGCGACAGCGCCCTCGCGTCCGCGCCCGCCCGCGGGTGCCGGCCTGCACGACCCCTTCGCCGCCCGCGAAGCCGCGCGCTACGCCGATCCGATCCCCAGCCGCGAGGCGATCCTCAAGCTGCTCGGCCAGAGCGACGGGCCGATGTCCGCCGAAATCGTGGCCGGGCAGCTCGGCCTCGACACCCCCGAGCGCCGCGAGGCGCTGGGCAAGCGCCTGGCGGCGATGCTGCGCGACGGCCAGGTGCTGCAGAACCGGCGCGGCGGCTACCTGCCGGCGGCGCGGGTCGATCTGATCGCCGGCACCGTGATCGCCAATCCCGACGGCTTCGGCTTCCTGCGCCCGGACATCGTCGCCGGGCAGGAGAAGGGCGACGACCTGTTCCTGCCGCCGCTGGAGATGCGCAAGGTGCTGCACGGCGACCGGGTGATGGCCAGCGTCACCGGCGTCGATCGCCGCGGCCGTCGCGAAGCCGGCATCGTCGAAGTGCTGGAGCGCCGCCTCAACCGGCTGATCGGCCGGTTCACGCTGGAAGCCGGCATCAGCTACGTCGTCCCCGACGATGCCCGCATCCAGCGCAACGTGCAGATCCCGGCCGATGCGCGGATGGACGCCCGCAACGGCCAGCTCGTGGTCTGCGAGATCGTCCACGCCCCCGACGCCTCGCGTCCGCCGATCGGCAAGGTCATCGCGGTGCTCGGCGACCGGCTGACGCCGTCGCTGGTGGTCGAGGCCGCGATCCACGGCCACGACCTGCCGCACGAATTCCCGCCCGCGGTGTTGGCCGAAGCGACCGCGGTGCCGCTGGCGGTGACCGCGGCCGACATCGCCGGACGCGTCGACATCCGCCATCTGCCGCTGGTCACCATCGACGGCGAGGACGCCAAGGATTTCGACGATGCGGTGTGGTGCGAGCCGAACCGCCAGGGCTTCCGGCTGATCGTCGCCATCGCCGACGTCTCGCACTACGTCCGTCCCGGCACGCCGCTGGACGACGAGGCGCAACTGCGCGCGACCTCGGTGTATTTCCCCGGCTTCGTCGTGCCGATGCTGCCGGAGACGCTGTCCAACGGCATCTGCTCGCTCAATCCGAAGGTCGATCGCCTGTGCTTCGTCTGCGACATGCAGGTCGATTTCGACGGCGAGGTGACGAAGTCGAAGTTCTACGAAGCGGTGATGCACTCGCACGCGCGCCTGACCTACACCCAGGTGTGGCAGGCGGTGGGCGCGGGCGAGCCCGAGGCGGTGGCGCGTATCGGCAGCCTGCTGCCGCAGGTGCAGCGCCTGCACGATCTCTACCGGCTGCTGGCGAAGGCGCGCAAGGCGCGCGGCGCGATCGAGTTCGAGAGCGGCGAAGTGCGCTTCGTGCTCGGTCCGCAGGGCGAGGTGGTGCAGGCCGGCATGCTCCAGCGCAACGACGCGCACAAGCTCATCGAGGAATGCATGATCGCGGCCAACGTCGAGGCCGCGCGGTTCCTGCTGAAGAAGAAGGTGCCGGCGCCGTACCGCATCCACGAGAAGCCGCCGGAAGCCAAGTACGCGGACCTGCTGGAGTTCCTCAAGGAGTTCAAGCTGCGGATGCCGGCCTGGGCCCGGGTGGAACCGCGCGACTTCACCGCGCTGCTGGCGAAGATCCGCGATCGCGCCGACGCCGCGCTGCTGGAGTCGGTGCTGCTGCGCACCCAGTCGCTGGCGGTGTATTCGCCCGACAACGCCGGCCACTTCGGCCTCGCTCTGGAGGCGTACGCGCACTTCACCTCGCCGATCCGGCGCTATCCCGACCTGCTGGTGCATCGCGCGATCAAACATGCGCTGACCGGCGAGAAGCCGGCGTCGTTCCGGTATTCGCCGAACGACATGGCCGGCCTGGCGCTGCAGTGTTCCGAACGCGAACGCCGCGCCGACGAGGCCGAGCGCGAGGTCGACGAACGCTACCGCGCCGCCTGGATGGAGAAGCACGTCGGCGGCGAGTTCGACGGCACCATCAGCGGCGTCACCAGCTTCGGCCTGTTCGTCGAGCTCGACGACTCCAAGGTCAACGGCCTGGTCCACGTGACCCAGTTGCCCTACGACTTCTATCGCTTCGACCCGATCCGCAAGACCCTGACCGGCGAACGCACCGGCCGCAGCTTCCGCCTCGGCGACCGCGTCCGCATCGTCGTGCTCAAGGCCAGCCTGGAAGAGCGCAAGATCGATTTCCGCCTGGTCGAGGAACGCGGCGTCAAACCGCCGCCCCCGCGCGGCCAGCCGGCGAAGCGCAGGAAGCAGCCGTATTGACGTAGGGCGGGCCCTGGCCCGCCATTGCGACCCGCCGGTGAAGGCCGCAACGATCGAAGCGTCGTAGGGCGGGCCCTGGCCCGCCATTGCAACCTGTCCGGTGATGGTGGCAACGATCGAAACCGTTTCGATGATCCTGCGGTGCAACCGGAAAAGTCGCAGCGGCGGGCCAAGGCCCGCCCTACGATGTCGTTTCGAGTGATGCCACCGCACCGCGCCCTGCAATCAGGCCGCTGGCGAAGCAGGCGGTCAGCAGGTAACCGCCGGTCGGCGCTTCCCAGTCGAGCATTTCGCCGGCGCAGAAGACGCCGGGCATCGCCTTCAGCTGCAGGGTGTCGTCCAGCGCCTCCAGGCGCACGCCGCCGGCGGTGCTGATGGCCTCGGCGACCGGGCGTGCGGCGGCGAGGCGCAGCGGCAGGCGCTTGAGGGTGCGGGCGAGAGCGTCGGCATCGTCGAAGGCGGTGCGCGGCAGGGTCTCGAACACCAGCGCGGCCTTCGCCGCGTCGAGCCCGGTCTGCCGGCGCAGGTGCTCGCCGACGCTGCGCTTGCCGCGCGGCTTCGCCAGGTCGGCGCGGAGGCGCTCGAGGTCGCGGCCCGGGGCGAGGTCCAGCCACAGCGTCGCCTCGCCGTCGCGGGCGATGGCCTCGCGCAGGTCGGCGGAGATCGCGTAGATCGCGCTGCCTTCGACGCCGGTCGCGGTGAGCACGCATTCGCCCTGCAGCGCGCGTTCGACCCCGTCGAGGTCGCGCCAGTGCAGCACCACCGGTTTCAGCGGCGCGCCGGCGTGTTTCTCGGCCAGCAGGGCGCTCCAGCCGACGTCGAAGCCGCAGTTGGACGGCCGCAGCGGCGCGAGGTCGACGCCGCGGTCGGCGAGGCCGCCGAACCAGGCGCCGTCCGAGCCCAGTTCCGGCCAGCTCGCGCCGCCGAGTGCGAGCACGGTGGCGTCCGCGCGCACCCGGCGCTCGCCCGCGGGCGTGGCGAATCGCAGCGCGCCGTCGGCGTCCCACCCGGTCCAGCGGTGCTGCACGTGGAAACGCACGCCGGCCTCGCGCAGGCGCCGCACCCAGCCGCGCAGCAGCGGCGCCGCCTTGCGGTCGTTCGGGAACACCCGCCCGGAGCTGCCGACGTAGGTCTCCACGCCCAGCCCGCGCGCCCAGGCGCGCAGCGCCTCGCCGTCGAAGGCGTCGAGCCAGCGGCCGACCTGCGGCGCGCGTTCGCGGTAGCGGGCGTCGAACCCCGGGCGCGGTTCGCCGTGGGTGAGGTTGAGCCCGCCCTTGCCGGCGATCAGGAACTTGCGGCCGACCGAGCCCTTGGCCTCGAACAGGTCGACCTGCATGCCGGCCGCGTTCGCGACCTCGGCCGCCATCAGCCCGGCGGGGCCGCCGCCGACGATGGCGATCCGGGTGGTCTCGGGCGTGTCGGACGACATGGCGGGCCGGGCGGTGCGGGGCCGGGATGATAGCGCGCCGGGCAAACGCGCCGCGGTCCGGGCACAATGGCGGGATGAGCAAAACCTCCCAGTGGATCGCCGGCATCAACGCCGTGGCCGCCGCGGTCGAGCACGACGCCGACCACGTGCGCGAAGTGATGATCGAAGCCGGCGCGAAGAACCCGCGGCTGACCGAGATCGAAGAGAACGCACGCCGCAAGGACATCGACGTGCGCCGGGTCGCGACCAACGCGCTCGACGGCGTCGCCGGCGGCCTGCGCCACCAGGGCGTGGTCGCGCGCTACGCCGCGTCGAAGACCTACACCGACGACGACCTGCCGGCGCTGGTCGAGGCCGCCGAAGGCAAGGCGCTGCTGCTGGTGCTCGACGGCGTGCAGGACCCGCACAACCTCGGCGCCTGCCTGCGCAGCGCGGCGGCGGCGGGCGTGACCGCGGTGGTCATCCCCAAGGACAAGGCGGTGCAGGTCAACGCGACCGTGCGCAAGACCTCCGCCGGCGCCGCCGACAGCATCCCGGTGGTGCGGGTGACCAACCTCGCGCGCACCCTGCGCGACCTGCAGCAGCTCGGCGTGTGGATCTACGGTCTTGCCGGCGAGGCGACCGCGTCGCTGTACGCGACCGACCTGCGCGGCAACGTCGCGCTGGTGCTGGGCGGCGAGGCCGACGGCATGCGCCGGCTGACCCGCGAGCACTGCGACGGCCTGGTCACCATCCCGATGCCGGGTCTGGCGACCTCGCCGGGGGTGGAGAGCCTGAACGTGTCGGTCGCGACCGGCGTGGCGCTGTTCGAGGCGGTGCGCCAGCGGGGCGCGGCTTGACCCTCGCCTGGTACGACGGCGTCGGCCTGCTCGGCAGCGCGCTGGTGGTCGGCAGCTACTTCCTGCTCCAGAGCGGGCGGCTGTCGGGCACCGGCCTGCCGTACCAGTCGATCAACATCGCCGGCTCGGCCTGCATCCTGGTCTCGCTGGTCGGCGGCTTCAACCTGTCGGTCGCGCTGCTGCAGTGCACCTGGATCGCGATCAGCGTGTTCGGGATCGTGCGCGGGCGGCATGCCCGCCGCAGCGGCGGCGCATCGCCGCCGTCGGCCTGAGACGCCGCCGCATCGGCATCGCTATCCGGCCGGGGAGGCTGCGGTCGGGAAGGCCGCCGGTCCGGCGAGGCGGTCGAGCACCGAGCGGATGAACGGCCCTTTCGCGTCCGTGTACGCCGCCTTGTCGTGGGCGAAGGTGCGGGCGAGCCGCAGCTTGAGCGCCTGGTAGTCGTCGCGCAGGGCGGGATCGCCGCGCAGCGCGTCGCGGAACGCCAGTTGCGTCCGCCAGAAGTCCGAGCCGGTTTCGACCGCATGCAGGTGGACGCGGAGCGGGATCACCGTGTCGCTGGTGAAGTAGCGCCGCATCGGCAACTCGCGTTCGTACTTCGGGACGTACGTGTAGCCGATCTCGCGCAGGGGCTGGATCCGCGATTCGATCTCCGCCAGCGTCGCCGCGCCGAGCATCGCGTCGATCACCGGTTTCGCCGCCAGTCCCGGCACCGAGGTGCTGCCGATGTGCTCGACCACGACCTCACCGGGCGGGAACAGGGCGAGCACGGACGCGCGCACCGCTGCGAAATGCGTCGGCCAGTCGGCGGACCACGGCTGGAGGATGACGGCGGACATGTCGGTCGGGCCTGCGCTCAGCCCAGCCGCGGCCAGGCGTTGACGATCGTGCAGAACAGTTCGGCGGTGCGCTCGGTGTCGTAGACCGCGGAATGCGCTTCCTCGCCGTTCCACGACAGCCCGGCGGCCATCACCGCGCGGGCGAGCACGGTCTGGCCGTAGGCGACGCCGGCCAGCGTGACCGTGTCGAACACGCTGAACGGGTGGAACGGGTTGCGCTTGTGCTGGGTGCGCGCGACCGCGGCGTTGAGGAAGTTCAGGTCGAAATGCGCGTTGTGGCCGACCAGGATCGCGCGCTGGCATGCGTGCTTGCGCACCGCCGCGCGCACCGCAGCGAACACGTGGTCCAGCGCGTCCTTCTCGGGCTTGGCGAGCCGGAACGGATGGTCGAGGTCGATGCCGGTGATCTGCAGCGACTTCGGGTCGATCTCGGTGCCCGGCGCGGGGACCAGGTGGGCGCTGGCGATCTCGCCCGGCACCAGCCGCCCGTCCTCGTCGAGATCGACCGGCTGGACCGCGATCTCCAGCAGGGCGTGGCGGTTCCAGTCGAAGCCGCCGGTTTCCACGTCCACGACCACCGGCAGGTAGCCGCGGAAGCGTTCGGACATCCTGGTGAAGGCCGGGGCGGGGGCGGTTTCGCTCATCCCGGAAGCCTAGCAGACGGCCCGCGCGGGCCGCCGTGTCGATGGTCAGCCTTGCCCCGGCGGGTCGCTTCGGGTACCGGGGATCGTGCCCTCGGCGCGCATGCTCGCCAGCAGCGCGGCGCCGTCGGCGACGAAGGCCTCGACGTCGGGCGCGCCGGCCTCCGCGGCCAGCGCGACCAGTTGTTCGCGGCCGCTGAGGTCCGGGGCTTCCTCCAGCCGCTGCAGCAGCCGGAACGCCAGCGGCGTCAGCGCGTGGAAGCTCACCGTGCCGTCGGTCTCGCGGCGCAGCATCAGCAGGGTCGGCGTGTCGGGCGGCGCGTCCGGCCGGAAGCCCGGCCCGATCCGGTGGACCGGCCAGGCGTAGGCCAGCGGCCAGGCCAGCGGCGACACCAGCGGCCGCCCGGCCAGCAGGTCGCCGTCCGGGTCGAAGCCGATGTCGTCCGGGCGCGCCTCGCTGATCTGCAGCGCCAGCTCGACCCATTCGTAGTGCGCCAGTTCGCGCAGCCACGGCGGGTCGTCGCGTCCGGCCTCGCCGGCGGCGCGCTCGTCGAGGTAGCGCAGGAATTCGCGCGCCAGTTCGGTGAACAGCGGCGTGTGGCAGTCGTGGTCGCGGTAGAAGGCGCGGACCAGCGCGCGCCAGCCGTCGTCGCCGTAGACCCTGCGCAGCACCGGGAAATTGCCGGCGAGCAGGCTCTCGACGTTGTTGAAGAACAGCTCGCGGTAGATTTTCAGCCGGCGTTCCTCGACGCCCGGCGGCGGCGCGACGCGGTCGGGGTCGCGGATGTGCGCGGCCAGCGCGTCGTGCTGCGCGCGCAGCGTCGCCTCAGGCGGCGTGGCGGCGGTCATGCGCGGGCGCTCCGGCGAGGTGGCGGCGGACCTGGCCGAGTTCGTCGAGCAGGTCCTCGAACGGCGGCAGGTTGAAATCGCGTTCCAGCAGCGTCGGGCGCGGGCCGAACAGGCGGTAGGTCTCGTCCAGCAGGTCCCAGACCGCCGCACCGACCGCGGCGCCGTGGGTGTCGATCTTCAGGTCCTCGGCCTCGTCGTAGTGGCCGGCGACGTGCAGGTAGGCGATGCGCTCGCCAGGGAGCGCGCGCAGGAAGGCGTGGGGGTCGTAGCGGTGGTTGGTCGCGTTGACGACGATGTTGTTGACGTCCAGCAGCAGCAGGCAGTCGGCCTCGGCCAGCACGGCGTTGACGAAGTCGATCTCCGGCATGTCCTGGAACGGCGCCGCGTAGTACGAGATGTTCTCGATCGCGATCCGCTGCCCGAGGATGTCCTGCACCCGGCGGATGCGCGCCGCGACGTGCTTCACCGAGGCCTCGCTGAAGGGCAGCGGCAGCAGGTCGTAGAGATGGCCGCGGCTGTCGCCGCAGGCGCTGAGGTGCTCGCTGTACAGCGGACAGCGGTGCGCGTCCATGAACCGGCGCAGCTTGTGCAGGAAGGTTTCGTCCAGCGGCGCCGGGCCGCCGACCGACAGCGACAGGCCGTGGCAGACGACCGGCCAGCGCGCGGCGAGGTCGGCGAAACCGTCGCCGAGCGCGCCGCCGACGCCGATCCAGTTCTCGGGCGCGACTTCGAGGAAATCGAAATCGCCGGCGGCCGCGGCGCGCATCGCCGCCATCAGCGGGCGGCGCAGGCCCAGGCCGGCGGTGCGATCGGGGAGGGGAGAGGCGGTCATCGTAAGGGCGCGGAACGGGAACGGGATTCCCGGCGCGGCCGCGCGCGATCGCACGGCCGCCCGGAGGCGCCGACGCCCGCGGGGGCGCCGGCGCGGGGAGGCATCAGGCCATGCCGCCGCACTTGCCCTCGCCGCACTTGCCTTCGGACTGGGCCTTCGGCTTGTCGCCGCCGCACTTGCCTTCGCCGCACTTGCCTTCGCCGCACTTGCCCTCGCCGCACTTGCCTTCGTGCGCGGCCTTGAACTCGTCGGCGCTGATGAAGCCGTCCTTGTTGGTGTCGTGGCCGGCGAACTTGTCGTCCTTGCCGCCATGCGCCGCGGCGAACTCGGCCTTCGAGATCTTGCCGTCCTTGTCGGTGTCCATCATCGCGAAGCCGCACTTGCCTTCGCCGCCGCACTTGCCTTCGGCGGCCGGCTTGTCGGCGCCGCACTTGGCTTCGCCGGTGGCCTTGTTCGCGCCGCACGAGGCCTGCTGCGCCTTGTCGCCGCCGCAGTTGCCTTCGGCGGCCTTGGCGTCGATCACGGTGTCGGCGCCGAGCTGGTAGCCCTGGGCGAGCGGGGTGGACGCGAAGGCCGAGCCCGACAGCAGCAGGGCGGTGGTGACGGCGAGGGCGACGGGCTTCTTGTTGCTGTTCATGGAGTCTCTCCTGGGGTCGAAGTGTTGCGGGGAAAAAAGCGTAGCGTGGATCGGCGATGGCGGAGCCGGAGCGTTCACTCCGTCGCCAGCACCGCCAGTGGAAGCGGTCCGGCGTCGGCCAGGTACTGCCTGGCCAGACTCCTCGCGCGGTGGATACGGGCCTTGGCGGCCTCGGGATGCAAGGCCAGGCGCTCGGACATCTCGGCGATGCTGAGGCCTTCGAGATCGCGCATCAGGATCGCCTCGCGATAGTGGTCGGGCAGCCGCGCCAGCGCCCGGGCGACGTCGCGCACCAGCCCGTTGGGCGCGGGGTAGTGCGGGCCCTCGATCTCCTCGAGGTCGGAGGGCTGCATGAGCAGCAGGCGGGTGGCGCGCTTGAGCCGGTTGCATTCGCGCTTGACGATGCGGAACAGCCAGGACGTGAAGGCGGCCGGTTCGCGCAGCGACGAGAGCTTGCGCGAGACCAGCAGCAGGCTCTCCTGCACGGCGTCCTCGACGTCGTTGACCGCGCAGTGGTACTCGGCGTAGCGGCGCAGGTCCTGGCGCGAACGGACGAGCACGCGCTCGAGCGCGCGGCGGTCGCCCCGGCGGGCAAGGTCGAGAGATTGCTCGAAGTGGGAATCCTGCACGGCTCGCTCCTGTGGCCTCGCACTCTACGCGGGATTGCGTTCGCGGTCGCGTCAAAGGAGCGGGGGCGACGCCCGGCCGTTGCGCGCCCGGCGTGCGTCGGGCGCGCGGATTCAGGTCGGGTTTAGGTCCGCGGCGACCCGGGTAGGCCGGAAGTCATGCCTGCGGTCGCGCTCAGGTCGTGGTGTTCGAATCGTCGCGCTTGTCGCGGGGCGGCATCGCCAGCTCGCCGTGCTCCTGGAACCAGATGTTCTCGGCGATGTTGGTGGCGTGGTCGCCCACGCGCTCCAGGTTCTTGGCCATGAACAGCAGGTGGGTGCAGGGCGTGATCACCCGCGGGTCTTCCATCATGTAGGTCAGCAGTTCGCGGAACAGCCCGGTGTACTGGGTGTCGATCTCCGCGTCCTCGGCGCGCACCTGCTGCGCGGCCTCGACGTCGCCGTCGCGGTAGGCCGCCAGCACCTTGCGCACCTGGCGCACCACCAGCCGGCCGAGGCTGCCCAGGCCGCGGGTGTGCGGCAGCGGCGGCGACAGGTTCAGCGCCATCGAGCGCTTGGCCACGTTGGAGGCGTAGTCGCCGATGCGCTCGATGTCCGAGGCGATGCGCAGCGCGGCGAGGATCTCGCGCAGGTCGCGCGCCAGCGGGCCGCGCAGCGCGAGCTTCATGGCGTCGTGGCTGACCTGCAGCTCCAGCGCGTCGATCGCCTCGTCGTTGGCGATGATCCGCTCCGCGGCCTTGCCGTCGCGGCGGTCGACCACGTCCAGCGCCGCCTCCAGCTGCGCGGCCGCCATTTCGCCCATGCGCAGGATCTCCTCGAGCAGGGCGCGGCGCTCGTCGTCGTGGCTCTTGACGATGTGGTGGTGCGGATTGGTGCTCATGGTCGGCATCTCGTGAAGGTGGATCGCATCGGGATCAGGGCGCAGGGCGGCCATCCGTGGCGGCGCGTCGTCGGGGTGCATGCCCCGGCCCCGCCGTCCGTGGCCTGCCTTACCCGAACCGCCCGGTGATGTAGTCCTCGGTCTGCTGCTTCGAGGGGTGCGAGAAGATCTTCTCGGTCGAATCGTGCTCGATCAGGTCGCCCAGGTACATGAACGCGGTGTAGTCGGAGACGCGCGCGGCCTGCTGCATGTTGTGGGTCACGATCGCGATCGTGTAGTCGCGCTTCAATTCCTCGATCAACTGCTCGATGCGGCTGGTCGAGATCGGGTCCAGCGCCGAGGTCGGCTCGTCCAGCAGCAGCACTTCCGGCCGCAGCGCGACCGCGCGGGCGATGCACAGCCGCTGCTGCTGGCCGCCGGACAGGCCCAGCGCGCTCTGGTTGAGCTTGTCCTTGACCTCGTCCCACAGCGCGCCCTGGCGCAGCGCTTCCTCGACCCGGTCGGCCATCGCCGACTTCGACAGGCGCTCGTGGTGGCGGATGCCGTAGGCGACGTTCTCGAAGATCGTCATCGGGAACGGCACCGGCTTCTGGAACACCATGCCGACCTTGCTGCGCAGCCGGTTCATCGGGTACTTCGGGTCGAGGATGTCCTCGCCGTCCAGCAGCACCTCGCCGGTGGCGGTCATCTTCGGGTACAGCGCGTAGATGCGGTTGAAGATGCGCAGCAGCGTCGACTTGCCGCAGCCCGACGGCCCGATCAGCGCTGTCACGCGCTTCTCCGGGATGTCCAGGTCGATGTGCTTGAGCGCATGGAACCTGTCGTAGAAGAAGTCCAGCCCCTGCGCGCGCAGCTTGATCGGCGCCGCCGCGACCGCGTCGCGATGGGCGGCGACGATGCCGAGGTGGGAGGGAGCGTTGGACGCGGTCGCGAAATCGTTCATGTCGTGGCCATTCGGGTCGTGTGCGGTCGCCGGATCGGTCAGGCGTCGATCGGTCATGGGTCGATCGGTCATGCGTCGATCAATCACGGACCGGTCAGTCATGGGTGATCTTGTTGCGCAGCAGGAGGGTGCGGGCGACCAGGCTGACCGCGAGCACGAACAGGGTCAGCACCAGCGCGCCGGCCCAGGCGATCCGTTCCCAGTTCTCGAAGCCGGCGCCGGCGAAGCGGAACATCACCAGCGGCACCGCCGACATCTCGGCGGTCACGTCGAAGCTCAGGTAGCCGTTGCCGAACGCGGTGAACAGCAGCGGCGCGGTCTCGCCCGAGATGCGCGCCAGCGCCAGCAGGACGCCGGTGACGATGCCCGGCAGCGCCGAGCGGTACAGCACCTGCACGATGACCTTCCACTGCGGCACGCCCAGCGAGAGCGCGGCCTCGCGCATCTGGGTCGGCACCAGGCGCAGCATCTCGTCGGTGGTGCGCACCACCACCGGCAGCACGATGAACGCCAGCGCGATCGCGCCGGCGATCGCCGAGAACTCGCCGCGTCCGAGCTGCATCACGAACACCGCGTAGACGAACAGGCCGAGCACGATCGACGGCGCCGACAGCAGGATGTCGTTGACGAAGCGGACCACGGTGCCGAGCTTGCGGCCGTTGCCGTATTCGGCCAGCCAGGTGCCGGCGGCGATGCCCAGCGGGGTGCCGATCAGCACCGCCATGCCGCACATCAGGATGCTGCCGACGAAGGCGTTGCGCAGGCCGCCGACTTCCAGCGGCGGCGGCTGGTCCTGGGTGAACAGCGCGAGGTCGAGGCCGGCGAAGCCCTTGGCGACCAGCGTCCACAGGATCCAGCCGAGGAACGCCAGGCCGAACGCGGCGGCGGCGCAGGCCAGCACCAGCGCCAGCGCGTTGGTGGCGCGGCGGCGACGGTAGAGCGCCTGCGATTCGGTCCGCGGGGCGGGCGTGGTCATGGGCGGGCGGATCGCGTTCACCGGTTGCCCTCCTTGCGCGACAGCTGCAGCAGCATCACCCGGGCGACCGCGAGCACCGCGAAGGTCACGATGAACAGCACGAAGCCGAGCAGCAGCAGCGCGGATCGGTACTCGGCGGTGGCCTCGCCGAAGTCGTTGGCGATCAGCGCGGCGATGGTGGTGCTGGGCTCCAGCAGCGACTTGGTGAACTGCACGTTGTTGCCGATCACGAAGGCTACCGCCATGGTCTCGCCGAGCGCGCGGCCGAGCCCGAGGAAGATGCCGCCGATCACCGCGGAGCGGGTGTAGGGCAGCACGATGTCCCAGGCGACCTCCCAGCGGGTGGAGCCGAGCGCGTAGGCCGATTCCTTGAGCCTGCCGGGGACGGTCAGGAACACCTCGCGCATCACCGAGGAGATGAACGGGATGACCATGATCGCCAGCACCAGCCCGGAGGTGAGCATGCCGGCGCCGATCGGCGGGCCCTGGAACAGCGCGCCGACCACCGGCCAGGTGCCGACGTGGTCGTTGAGCAGCGGGATCACGGTCTCGCGCATCACCGGCATCAGCACGAAGAAGCCCCACATGCCGTAGATGATCGAGGGGATGCCGGCGAGCAGTTCGATCGCCATCCCGACCGGCGCGCGCAGCCAGCGCGGCGCGACCTCGGTCAGGAAGAAGGCGATGCCGAAGCTCACCGGGACCGCGATCAGCATGGCGATCAGCGCGGTGACGATCGTGCCGTAGATCGGCACCAGCGCGCCGTAGTGGTTCTCGACCGGGTTCCAGTCGGTGGAGTAGAAGAACGACAGGCCTTCCGAAGCCAGCACGCTGCGTCCGCCCCACAGCATCGACAGCGCCGCGCCGGCCAGGCTGAACAGCACGAACAGCGCCACCAGGGTGACCGCCGCCTTGAACACGCGGTCGTGGCGGGCATCGATCCGGTCGCGCAGGCTGCGCGGGGCGGTCGTCGGCAGGGCGTGGCTCATCGGGAAGCGGATCCGGACATGGGGCGGGACGCACGCAGGGTGCGTGACGGCTGCGTGTATCAAATGATTTTTTTGTTACCGGGGTGTGACATCGCACGAATTGCGGCGTCCGCGCCGCCGCCTGCGCGCAACGGGCGCGGGGGGCGACGCGAGGCCATGCGAGGCCTCGCGGCATGGCCGGACCGGCACCTGCGGCGGCACCCGCGAGCGACCTGCCCCGCGGCCAGGCCCGATGCCGCACGCAAAAAAAGAGCGGGCCCGGAGGCCCGCTTTCCAAGAAACGGAGAGAGAGGGAGGGGTGTTGCGCGGTCGGCTCAATAGGCCATGTTCTTGGCCCAGTAGGCCTCGATCTGCTTCACCAGCGAGTCCGGCAGCGGCACGTAGTCGAGCGACTTGGCCTGGGCGTCGCCGTTGGCGTAGATCCAGCCGAAGAACGTCTTGGCGGCCTTGGCGCCGGCGGCGTTCTTGGGCTGCTTGTACATCAGGATGAAGTTGGTCGCGGTGATCGGCCAGGACTTCTCGCCCGGGGCGTTGGTGATGACCAGGTAGAAGTCCTTGGCGCTGGCCCAGTCGGCGTTGGCGGCCGCGGCCGAGAAGCTGTCGTCGCTCGGGATCACGAAGTTGCCGGCGGCGTTCTTCATGCGCGAATAGGTCAGCTTGTTCTGCAGCGCGTAGGACAGCTCGACGTAGCCGATGGCGCCCTTGATCTGCTTGACGTAGGCGGTCACGCCCTCGTTGCCCTTGCCGCCGATGCCGATCGGCCACTTGACGGCGGTGCCTTCGCCCACGCCCGACTTCCACTCCGGGCTGACCTTCGAGAGGTAGTTGACGAAGTTGAAGGTGGTGCCCGAGGCGTCGGAGCGGTGGACGACGGTGATCTTGCTCGCCGGCAGCTGCACGCCGCCGTTGAGGGCGGCGATGCGCGGGTCGTTCCACATCGTGACCTTGCCCATGAAGATGTCGGCCAGCAGCGCGCCGTCCAGCTTCATCGCGCCGGACTGGATGCCGGGGACGTTGAGCACCGGCACCACGCCGCCGATCACCGACGGGAACTGGGCCAGGCCCGAGGCGGCGAGGTCTTCCGGCTTCAGCGGGGCGTCGGACGAACCGAAATCGACGGTGCCGGCCTTGATCTGGGCGATGCCGCCGCCCGAGCCGATCGACTGGTAGTTGACCTTGGTGCCGCTGCTCTTGGCGTAGTCGGCCGACCACTTGGACATGACCGGATAGATGAACGAGGCGCCGGCGCCGGTGACGTCGGCGGCGAACGCGCTGGCGCTGAACGCGGCGGCGAGCGCGACGGTGGCGAGGCGGGTCTTGAGGGAGGTGATCGAGTTGGACACGGAGGACTCCGGAAGGAATGCAGCGGGTGTTTCGCTGCGGCGTATTTCAATGCCGCGATGTGACAATTCCGGGACACTGTCGTGTCAGTGCAATGAACCCGGCGCGCGATGCGGCGTCGCCGCGACGAAAAAAAAGCGCGGCCGGAGCCGCGCTTCTTCATTGCGTCGTTGCGTCGCTGCGTCGTGGCCGCGTCACGCGGCCTGCGCGGGACGCCGTCCGCCGGGGATTACCAGTAGAACTGGGCGCGGGCCTCGAAGATGCTCGGATCGTCGCTGATGCCGTTGCGGTCGCTGGTCGCCTTCACGTAGTTCAGCATGAACTTGAAGTTCGAGTGCCAGTACCAGTTCACGCCGGCGGTGATGGTGTTCATCTTGCCGCCGTGGATGGCGCCGTCGTTGAGGTCGAGCGTGTCGTAGCGCAGGCCGAGCTGCCACATGCCGGTGGCGGGCTCGTCCGGCAGCGGGGTGGTCGGGGTGCCGGCCTTGTAGCCCCAGGTCTCGCCGGTGACGTTCCACACGCCGGAGATGTAGCCGCCGTCGGTAGTGTAGTCGCTGGTGCCGGCGCCGTAGCGGTCGACCTTGCTGCGCATGTACTCGCCCTGCAGCTTGAACGGGCCGTGGACCCAGAACGCCTCGGCGCCGAGGATGCTCTGGCGGTCGGCGTTGCGCAGGGTGCCGCTGTCGACGAGGCGGTTCGAGAGGTCCGCGTTCGGGCGCGAGCGCAGGCGGATGGTGTCGGCGTCGGTGTCCTGGTCGATGTAGCTCAGGCCCAGGTGCAGGATGTTGCCCTGCTCGTTGATCGGGGCCCAGTAGCCGCGCAGGCCGAAGCCCTGGCCGTAGGCGCGGTTGCGGGTCAGCTCGCGGCCGAACACGCTGGCGGCGACCGCCCAGTTGTCGTTGCCGTAGTTGTAGGTGGCGCCGACGCGGCGGGTGACGCCGAACAGGTTGGTGATGTTGGCCTTGGCGACGAAGTCGTTGTTCTTCGTGCTGGACAGCTCTTCCACCGAGTTCGGCTGCTTGAACTGGCCGATCTGGATGAAGTGGTTCTTGTTGCCGCCGATCTTGTACTTGGCGTTGACGTCGAGGAACTTGCCGGCCGAGGCGTCGTAGCCCAGCACCCACTCGATGTTGCCCGGGCCCTTGCCCTTGAGGACCAGTTCGGCGCGGCGCAGGCCGGCATCGTTCTCGCGACCGTCGACGGCGTCGGCGTCGAGGTTGATGACGTCGTTGCTGTACGAGTAGCCGTCGGCCTGGACCAGGCCCTCGAAGCTGACTTCGGAGTTGAAGACGTTGTCGATCGTGATTTCGGCGTGGGCGGCGGGCGCGACCACGGCGCCCAGCACGGCGAGGGCGAGCGCGTTGCGGTTCAGTTTCATCGGAGGAGGCCTTGACGGGCGAGGAAAGATGGCGCGCAGCCTAATCCGTGAATATTTCGTTCGGGTGACAGTCGAGCGGAAATGAAAGAATCCCCCGCCCGCAGAACCGATCCCGGGATGGGCGGCGGCTGGCGGGCGGATCGCGCAGGCGACACGTGATCCGGCGCGTAGTAGCCGTAGATCCGGGCCGGGCCCGGATCTACGGCTACTACGCGCGGACGTCGGGAGCGTGTCCGGATGGTCCGTGACCGTCGGTCGAAGACCGCCCGGGCGGGCAACCAGGCCGGCCCGCGCCGATGGCGCGGTCGCGCAAGCGAAGCCTTCGACCGCAACGCGTCCGGTGGTCGACCGGCCCCGGTGTCAGTAGGCGGCGCTCCGGCGGAGCGCGCTTACCGGCCCGTCAGGGGCACTGGGTGCTCTGGTCGTAGTACGCGTAACCGCTGCGCAGTCCCCACGAGGTCGAATGCTCCCCGCATGACCAGAACTGGCCGACCACCGTGCCCGTGGGATGGTCGTAGTAGGTGCGCAGGGTGCCGTACGGCGGGATGTGCCACGGGCCCGCGACGGCGGCGGAACACAAGGCGATGCAGCCGGAGATCAGGACGATCTTCAGGATGCGCTTCATACGGGGACTCCTTGTCGATGGCGGCCAGACTGGCCGGCCCCAATCTAACACTGCAGGCGCGCCACCGTATTCAGCGCTCCCCGCCGTCGGTCTTGTCGGGAAAGCGGCAGAGATCGCGGATCGGACAGCGCCAGCATTCCGGGCGGCGCGCCTTGCAGGTGTAGCGCCCGTGCAGGATCAGCCAGTGGTGGGCGTCGAGCAGGAACTCGGCCGGCACCCGCTTGAGCAATCCCCGCTCGACCGCGAGCACGGTCTTGCCCGGGGCGATGCCGGTGCGGTTGGCGACCCGGAAGATGTGGGTGTCCACCGCCATCGTCGGTTCGCCGAAGGCCGTGTTGAGCACCACGTTCGCGGTCTTGCGGCCGACCCCGGGCAGGGCTTCCAGCGCCGCGCGCTCGCGCGGCACTTCGCCGCCGTGCTCGGCCAGCAGCCGTTCGCACAGGGCGACGACGTTCGCCGCCTTGGTGTTGAACAGGCCGATGGTCGCGATGTAGGGCTTGAGGCCCTCCACGCCGAGCGCGGCGATCGCTTCCGGCGTGTTCGCGACCGGGTAGAGTCGCCGGGTCGCCTTGTTCACGCCGACATCGGTGGCCTGGGCCGACAGCACCACCGCGATCAGCAGCTCGAACGGCGTGGCGTATTCCAGTTCGGTGGTCGGATGCGGGTCCAGCTCGCGCCAGCGCTCGAACGCGGTGCGGACGTCGGCCAGCGGCATCGCGCCGCGCGACGCCGTCCTCTTCGGTGCGGCCGCCTGCTTCGCGACGGCCTGCTTCGCGACCGTCTTTTTCACGATCTTCTTCACGATGCGCCTGTCCACGGGCGTTTTCCCGGCGGCCATGGCGTCAGCCGCTCCGCTTCGCCGCGGCTTTCGCCATCGCCCGCGCGAGCGCCGCCGCGGCCGCGGGCGGCAGTGCGGGCGTCGCCGGCGCGCGCGGCGCGGCGAGGGCGTCGGCGCGCCGGCGTGCCCGCGCCTCCGCCCGCGCGGCCAGCCGCGCCTCGCGGGCGCGGAAGCGCTCGCGCGCGGCGAGCGCGCGCAGGCGACCGTCGCGGGCGGTCAGGATCGCGTCGATCGTCTTGCGGCAGTCGTCGCAGCGATGCGCACCGGGATCGAACGCCAGCAGGCCGAGCGCGATCGCGCGATCGAGGTCGTCGTCGCAGATCGCGTCGGCCAGGGCGCGGAAAGCGGACGCCTCATGGCGCGGGCAGCGCGCGACGCTCATCGGCCGACGAACGCCGCCTTGCGCCGCTCCAGGAACGCCGAGGTACCTTCGCGCATGTCGTCGGTCGAGAACACCAGGCCGAACTGCGCGGATTCGTATTCCAGGCCTTCCTCCAGCCCGCATTCGCCGCCGACGTTCACGCAGTCGAGCATCCCGCGCAGTGCCAGCGGGGCGGAGGCGGCGAGCTGTCCGGCGATCTTCATGGTCTCGGCTTCGAGCTCGGCCGCCGGCACCACGCGGTTGACGATGCCCAGTTGCGCGGCGCGGGCGGCGTCGATCGGCGCGCCGAGCAGGCACAGTTCGAGGGTCGCGGCGCGGCCGCACAGGCGCAGCAGGCGCTGGGTGCCGCCGAACCCCGGGACCAGGCCGAGGTTGATCTCCGGCTGGCCGACCTTCGCGGTGTCCGCGGCGATGCGCAGGTGGCAGGACATCGCCAGCTCCAGCCCGCCGCCGAGGGCGAACCCGTTGACCATGGCGATCACCGGCTTCGGCATCTTCTCGATCCGGCGCATCATCCGGGTGCCGCGCAGCGAGAAATCGCGGCCCTCGGCCGGGGTCAGGCCGCGCATCTCCGAGATGTCGGCGCCGGCGACGAAGGCCTTGGGGCCGCTGCCGGTGAGGACCACCACCCGCACCGCGGGGTCGGCCGCGGCGGCGTCGAAGGCCGCGTGCAGGGCGTCGAGGGTGTTCGAGTCCAGCGCGTTCAGCCGCTCCGGCCGGTGGACGGCGATCCGGCGGACGGCGCCGCCCGGCACGGGCAGGTCGTCGATGAGCAGCGGGGCGGCGGGGGCGGTGTCCTGGGTCATGGCATGGGTCGCATCGGCAGGTGGGAAGGGCGGTTCGCGCCGTCGCCGCGGGCGTCTGCGGCAGGCCCGGAGGTCGGCGAGGGCGGGGAACTTGTGGGCCGCGCTCCGGTCACAGGGGCGGCCTCAGTGGCGGTTAAGTGCGCCGGACAGTATCCTAGCCCGTCGTTTGTCGAGTCCATACCGGGCGGTCCAGGCCGCCGGTTCCATGCCGATCCCCGGCAAGATCCCCCCTCATCTGGAGAGTGACTGAATGAAGTTGCGTCTGCTCGCCGCCGGCACCCTGGCGGCCCTGGCCCTGACCGCCGGTGCGGCGTCCGCCCAGGACATCACGTCCGACAAGGGCAAGATGAGCTATGCGCTCGGCTACCGCGCCGGTGGCGAGATCGCCCAGGTCCTGTCCAGCGGCGAACAGCTCGACATGGCCACCGTGATGAAGGCCTTCCAGGACTCCGTCGGCAACAAGGAGCCGGCGATCTCGCCCGAGCAGGCCGCTCCCGTGATGCAGGCGCTGCAGAACCGGATCGTCGCCAAGGCCAAGGCCGAGCTCGAGAAGCGCGCGGCCGACAACAAGGCCAAGGGCGACGCCTTCCTGGCCCAGAACAAGGGCAAGTCGGGCGTGAAGGTCCTGCCCAGCGGCGTCCAGTACCGCGTGATCGAGTCCGGCAGCGGCGCCAAGCCGACCCAGGCCAACCAGATCACCGTCGAGTTCGTCACCACGCTGCCGGACGGCACCGAAGTGGAGAACACCAACAAGGCGATCAACGGCCAGGCCCCGGGTCCGGTCACCATCCGCCTGAGCGAGATCCCGATGCCGGGCCTGCGCGAGGCGCTGCAGATGATGCCGGCCGGTTCGCGCTGGGAAGTCGCCCTCCCGGGCAGCGCCGCCTACGGCACCACCGTCGAGCGCGCCGGCCGCATGGCCAACCAGGTGCTGATCTTCAACATCAAGCTGCTCAGCGTGGGTCCGGTGCTGCCGGCGCCGGCGCCGCAGGGCGCCGGCCAGGGTCGCTGAAACCGGCCGGCGACGCGTACCATGCTGCATCCGTCACGCCGGCCTCGCGCCGGCGTGACGTTTTTCGGGTTCCCCATTCCGCGGCCCCGTTTCGGACCCCGATTCCATCCGCCGCTCCCGCTTCGATCCCGCTCCGCCCACGCTCCGCCTCCAGTTCCGCCCCCGCGACCATGCCCGCCCTCCTCACTCCCTGCATCGGCGTCTGCACGCTGGCCCCCGACGGCCACTGCGACGGCTGTTTCCGCACCGGCGACGAGATCGCGGCGTGGACGTCGCTGTCCGACGCGGAGCGCCAGCGGTTCATGGACGTCGTCCTGCCCGCGCGCGAGGCGCGCCACGCCGCGGGGACGCGGGCGTGAGGCCGCGGCGATGAGACCGGCGCGATGAACATGTCGTCCTCGTTGCCGTCCGCGCTGTCGTCTTCGTTGCCCGGCCTCGCCCGGGCCCTGCACCCGCTGGCTTCGCCGCCGTCCGCGATGCCGTGGAACCGGGACGAGCTGGCCGACCTGCTCGGCGATGCGGCGCCGGTCGAGGCGGCCGTGCTGGTCGGCCTCGTGCCGCGCGACGACGGCCTGCAGGTGCTGCTGACCCGGCGTACCGACAGCCTGCGCCATCACGCCGGACAGGTCAGTTTTCCCGGCGGCCGGATCGAACCCGACGACGCCAGCGCCGTCGCCGCGGCGCTGCGCGAGGCGCAGGAGGAGATCGGCGTCGCGCCGTCGCTGGTCGCGCCGATCGGCTTCCTCGATCCGATGCTCACCATCACCGGGTTCCGCGTGCTGCCGGTGGTGGCGCGGGTCGATCCGGGCTATGTCGCCATCCCCGATCCGAACGAAGTGGACGACGTGTTCGAGGTCGATCTCGACTTCCTGCTCGCGCCCGAGAGCCTGCAGCGGATCGGCATGGACTATCGCGGCCGCGTGCGCCACGTGCTCGAATTCCACCGTGCCCCGCGCGCCCCGCAGTACCGCATCTGGGGCGTGACCGCGGCGATCCTGTTCAACCTGCGCGAGCGCCTGGCCGACGTCGGAGGGGCGATGCCATGACCGATGGCTCCACGCTGGTGTCCGTTGCCGACCTCGCCGCGTCGCTGGACGACCCGGCGCTGCGCCTGTTCGACTGCCGCGCCTCGCTCGCCGACACCGGCGCCGGCGAGGCCGCGTGGCGCGCCGGCCATCTGCCCGGCGCGCAGCATGCGCACCTGGAGCACGACCTCTCCGGCCCGCACGCGCCGGGCGCCGGACGGCATCCGTGGCCGCAGGCGGACGGGTTCGCCGCGTGGCTCGGCCGCGCCGGGGTGACGCCCGCGAGCCGGGTCGTGGCGTACGACGCCGGCGACGGCGCGTTCGCGGCGCGGCTGTGGTGGCTGCTGCGCAGCTTCGGCCACGCGCGGGTCGCGGTGCTCGACGGCGGGCTCGCCGCCTGGACCGCGGCCGGCCTGCCGCTGGACGCCGCCGTGCCGGCAATCGATCATGTGACCGATCCGGTCGCGCCGTATCCGGGCCGGTTCGCTGGCGAACGCCTGCTCGACGCCGCAGCGGTCGCCGCGCGCGTCGCCGCCGGCGACCTGTTGATCGACGCCCGCGGGGGCGAACGCTTCCGCGGCGAAGTCGAGCCGATCGACCGCGTCGCCGGCCACGTGCCCGGCGCACGCAGCCGCCCGTACCCGGCCAACCTGCGCGACGGCCGCTTCAGGCCCGCGGCCGAACTCGCCGCCGAATTCGACGCGCTGCTCGACGGCCGCGCGCCGTCCGCGGCGATCGCGATGTGCGGCTCGGGCGTGACCGCCTGCCATCACCTGCTGGCGATGGCGCATGCCGGTCGCGATGGCGCCGCGCTGTTCACCGGCTCCTGGAGCGGCTGGATCGAGGACCCGGCGCGCCCGGTCGCGACCGGCGACGCCTGAACCACGAGGAATCCCCGATGCAGAGCGACAAGATCCACAGCAGCATGATCCATAGCAGCATGACCCAGGGCGACATGACCCAGAACGACATGCCCCATGGCGACATGGCCCGGATCGACATCTGGCACAACCCCAGGTGCGGCACGTCGCGCAACACCCTGGCGCTGATCCGCCACGCCGGCATCGAGCCGACGGTGATCGACTATCTGGCGACGCCGCCGACGAAGGCGCGGCTCGCCGACGCCATCGCCGCGGCCGGGCTGTCGGTGCGCGAGGCGATCCGGGCGAAGGAAGCGATCCACGCCGAGCTCGGCCTCGACGACGCGGCGCTGTCCGACGACGCGCTGCTCGACGCGATGATCGCGCATCCGGTGCTGATCAACCGGCCGTTCGTGTTCGCGCCCGCCGGCGTGCGCCTGTGCCGGCCGTCGGAAGTCGTCCTCGACCTGCTGCCGCCCTGCGACAAGCCGTTTTCGAAGGAGGACGGCGAAGTCGTCATCGACGCGGACGGCAAGCGCGTCCGCTGATCCAGCCGCTCGCTCATCCAGTGGCCGGTAGAGCGGCCTTCAGGCCGCTGTTCTTCATTGCGATTCGGACGACAGCGGCCTGAAGGCCGCTCTACCGTGACTCCGCAGCTCCCGAGGCTTATTTCTTCAGCTTCGCCAGCAGCCCCTGCAGCGCGGCCTGGGTGTCCGCTTCCCACCACTGGTCGACGAAGGCTTCGAGCTGGATGTACGCCGGCGACAGCGCCTCGAACACCGCGCGGCGGGCGATCGCGCGGGTCTGCAGCATCGGCTGCTGCGGTAGCGCCAGCAGCGCCTGCAGCCAGGCGATCGCGCGCGGCACCACCGCGTCGATCCCGGTCAGTTCGTCGACCAGGCCGATCGCCAGGGCGCGGGCGTCGGGGACCATTTCGCCGGAAACCAGCAGGCGCTCGGCGCGATGCTCGCCGACCACGCGGCGCATCAGCATCTGGATGCCCTCTGGCACCACCAGGCCGACCTGGGTCTCGTTCAGGCCGATGGCGAACGGCCGCTCCGGATCTTCGCTGCAGGCCATGATCCGGTAGTCGCAGCACAGCGCCAGCACGCAGCCGCCCGCCGGGGCGTGGCCGGTGATCGCGGCCACCACCGGGATGCGCAGTTCGCCCAGCCGCCGGGCCGCGCCGAAGAACGCCTGCCAGGCTTCCAGCAGCGCGCCGCGCTGGTCGCCGAGCGACATCAGGTAGGGCACGTCGAGGCCGGCCGAAAAGATCTTCGGGCTGCCGGCGAGGACCACGCCGCGGACGTCGTCGGCCAGGGCCTGTTCGAGCGCCGCGATCAGCGCCCGGCACAGGTCCGGGTTGAGCGCGTTCACCGGCGGTCGCGCCAGGCGCAGGCAGCGGATCGCGCCGATGTCCTGGGTCTCGATCAACGGGGTCATCGCGGTCCTGTCGGCGGGGAAGGAACGGCTATCATAGGCGGCATGCGCAACCTCGCCTACCGCCCGCTCCTCGTCCTCCTGTGCGCCGTCGCCGCGGCGCTCGCGACCGGCTGTTCCTCCGCGCGCGACTGCGCGCCGCAGGTGCGCGACGGCTGGGTGCGGATGCCGCCCGCCGGAGCGGCGTCGGCGATGCCGATGCTCGCCGGCTTCGGCCGGATCGTGAACACCTGCCCGATGCCGGTGACGATCGTCGGCGCGAAGAGTCCGTCGTTCGCCGGCGTCGAACTGCACGAGACCCGCACGGTCGGCGGCGTGAACCGCATGCGCCCGGTGCCGCAACTGCGCATCGCGCCCGACGCCAGCGCCGTGCTCAAGCCCGGCGGCCTGCACCTGATGCTGATGCGGCCCGGGGCGAAGCTCAACCCGGGCAGCCGGGTGGTGGTGCAGTTCGAACTCGCCGGCGGCGGTACCGTGCTGGGCGAATTCGAAGTGCGCAAGGCCGAGCCCTAGGCGATCCCGCCGCGCTTCGGTCGAGCCGATGTGCACCTTCATCACGGCCGTCCTGCCGGCTTCCGCCGATGCGGACGCCGTGGCGGCGATCTTCCGGGCGCATGGCCGCGCCTTCATCCCCGGGGCGATGTACGCCACGCATGCGGTCTTCCTTGCGGCCGGGGAGCGCGCATTCCATACGACGCTTGGCCACTGCGATTGCGGTACCCCGTTGGGTCGGGCGACGCTGTCTTCCGACCGGGACCCGTCCGCCGACATGGCCGCGCGCCTGCGTCGCAAGGGCTGGAGCGAGGCGAAGATCGCTCGCGCGGTCGCACGGCGCGCGGAAGCCGATGCGCGACCGCCGCGGCCCGGTGGCGAGCCTGGGCAGACGTCGCTCGCCGGATGGGTCGCGCTGATCGAGGCGGTCATGGCCTCGGGCGCGACGCCGTCGGTGGGGCTTTACTGGGAAAACACTCCCGGCGCAGGCGACGAACCGGTCTCATCGGCGCAGCGCGTGCGCATTGCCCGCGCGTCGCTGGACGAAACCATCCTTGCCGGCATGGCCAAGGGCGTCATCCACGATGTCGTGCGCTGATCGCGCTCAGCTCAGCTCCGCCGCCGCGCGGATCGCGTCCGGCAGCGGCACCGGGCGGCCGCTGCCGCGGTCGATCCAGACCAGCACGCAGTGGCCGTCGGCGTGGACCCGGTCGGCGTCGTCGACGATGCGGTGGCCGAGGGTGAGGCTGGTGCTGCCGATGCGCTCGGCGAACAGTTCGATGAACACGCTGGACGGGTAGGGGATCGGCAGCCGGTAGTTCATCTGCACCGCGGCGAGCAGCGGGATGTACGCCGGCGTGATCCACTCGCGGCCGGTGCTCTCGAACCAGCGGATCCGCGCCTCTTCCAGGAAGGTCATGAAATTGGCGTTGTTGACGTGGTTGAACGCGTCCAGGTCGCGCCAGCGCAGGTCCATCGGCATGCGGAACAGGGTCCGCGGCGCGTCGTCGTCGTCGAGGGGGGCGTCGGAGGTGGAGGTCATGCCGAGGTCGTCTTCCTGCGGGGGGATTTCTTCTTCGTGGCGGCGGGTTCGGCCTCGGGCGGCGACAGCAGCCGCGCCAGGAACCGGCCGGTATGCGACTGCGGCATCGCGGCGACGTCCTCGGGCGTGCCCTCGGCGATGATCTGGCCGCCGCGATGGCCGCCCTCGGGGCCGAGATCGACCACCCAGTCGGCGGTCTTGATCACGTCGAGGTTGTGCTCGATCACGACGATGGTATTGCCCTCGTCGCGCAGCTTGTGCAGCACCGCGAGCAGGTGCTCGATGTCGTGGAAGTGCAGGCCGGTGGTGGGCTCGTCGAGGATGTAGAGCGTGCGCCCGGTGTCGCGCCGCGACAGTTCCTTCGACAGCTTGACGCGCTGGGCCTCGCCGCCGGACAGCGTGGTCGCCGGCTGGCCGAGGCGGATGTAGCTCAGGCCCACGTCCACCAGCGTCTCCAGCTTGCGCGCGATCGCCGGCACCGGCTCGAACAGCCGCAGCGCGTCCTCGACGGTCATCTCCAGTACGTCGTGGATGCTGTGGCCCTTGTAGAGGATCTCCAGCGTCTCGCGGTTGTAGCGCTTGCCGTGGCAGACGTCGCAGGGCACGTACACGTCGGGCAGGAAGTGCATCTCGACCTTGATCAGGCCGTCGCCCTGGCAGGCCTCGCAGCGGCCGCCGCGCACGTTGAAGCTGAAGCGGCCCGGCGAGTAGCCGCGGGCGCGCGCCTCCGGCACCTGCGCGAACAGCTCGCGCAGCGGCGTGAACAGGCCGGTGTAGGTCGCCGGATTGGAGCGCGGCGTGCGTCCGATCGGCGACTGGTCGATGTCCACGACCTTGTCGAACAGGTCGAGGCCCTTCACCTCGCGGTGCGGCGCCGGCTTGTGCGAGGCGCCGTTGATCTCGTTCGCGGCCAGCGCGTACAGGGTGTCGTTGATCAGCGTCGACTTGCCCGAACCCGACACGCCGGTGATCGCGGTGAACAGCCCCGCGTGCAGGGTCAGGTCGACGTTCTTCAGGTTGTTGCCCGAGGCGCCGCGCAACTGCAGCTTCATCTTCGGGTTCGGCCTGTGCCGGTGCGCCGGGATCTCGATCCGCTTGGCGCCGCTCAGGTACTGGCCGGTGAGCGAGCGCGGCGCCTTCAGCACGTCGTCGAGGGTGCCTTCGGCGATGACCTCGCCGCCGTGGACGCCGGCGCCCGGGCCGATGTCGACGACGTGGTCGGCGAGCCGGATCGCGTCCTCGTCGTGCTCGACCACGATCACCGTGTTGCCGAGATCGCGCAGCCGGGTCAGGGTGCCGAGCAGGCGCTCGTTGTCGCGCTGGTGCAGGCCGATCGACGGCTCGTCCAGCACGTACATCACGCCGACCAGGCCGGCGCCGATCTGCGACGCCAGGCGGATGCGCTGGGCCTCGCCGCCGGACAGCGTGTCGGCCTTGCGCTCCAGGGTCAGGTAGTCGAGGCCGACATCGACCAGGAAGTTCAGGCGCTCGCGGATTTCCTTGACGATCTTGGCCGCGATCTCGCCGCGCCAGCCGCTGAGCGCGAGCTTGCCGAAGAAGTCCAGCGCCTCGTCGATCGGCAGCACCACGATCGACGACAGCGCGCGGTCGGCCACGAACACGTTGCGCGCGGCCCGGTTCAGGCGCGCGCCGCCGCAGTCGGGGCAGGGCCGCTCGCTGATGTACTTCGCCAGTTCCTCGCGCACCGCGGCCGATTCGGTCTCGCGGTAGCGACGCTCGAGGTTGGGGATGATGCCCTCGAAGCGATGCTTGCGCTGGCTGCGGCCGCCGGCGTCGGTGAGGTAGGTGAAGGCGATCACCTCGTCGCCGCTGCCGTGCAGGATCGCGGCCTGGGTGCCGGCGTCGAGGTCCTGCCACGGCGTGTCGACGGCGAAGCGGTAGTGCTTCGCCAGCGACTGGATGAGCTGGAAGTAGTAGACGTTGCGACGGTCCCAGCCGCGGATCGCGCCGGCCGCCAGCGACAGCTCCGGATGCACGACCACCCGCGCCGGGTCGAAGAACTGGGTCACGCCCAGGCCGTCGCAGCTCGGGCAGGCGCCGATCGGCGAGTTGAACGAGAACAGTCGCGGTTCCAGCTCCGGCAGCGCGTAGTCGCAGACCGGGCAACTGTATTTCGAGGAGAACAGCAGCGGTTCGGCGCCGGGGTCGTCGATCGACAGCACCATGGCCATGCCGTCGCCGATCTTCAGCGCGGTCTCGAACGATTCGGCGAGGCGCTGGCGCAGGTCGTCGCGCGGCTTGAAGCGGTCGACCACCGCCTCGATCGTGTGCTTCTGGCGCAGCGCCAGCGGCGGCACCGCGTCGATCTCGTGCAGCGCGCCGTCCACGCGCACGCGCACGTAGCCCTGCGCGCGCAGTTGCTCGAACACCTGCGCGTGCTCGCCCTTGCGCTCGCGCACCACCGGCGCGAGCAGCATCCAGCGCTGCTCGGCGGTCTTCGGGTCGTCGGCCAGCGCGATCACCTGGTCGACCATCTGGCTGACCGTCTGCGCCTCCAGCGGGAAGTGGTGGTCGGGGCAGCGCGGGGTGCCGACGCGGGCGTAGAGCAGGCGCAGGTAGTCGTAGATCTCGGTGATCGTGCCGACCGTCGAGCGCGGATTGTGCGAGGTCGACTTCTGCTCGATCGAGATCGCCGGGCTCAGGCCCTCGATGTGGTCGACGTCGGGCTTTTCCATCACGCTCAGGAACTGCCGCGCGTACGCCGACAGCGATTCGACGTAGCGGCGCTGGCCCTCGGCGTAGATGGTGTCGAACGCCAGCGAGGACTTGCCCGAGCCGGACAGCCCGGTGATCACGATCAGCTTGTCGCGCGGCAGGTCGAGATCGATGTTCTTGAGGTTGTGGGTACGCGCTCCGCGGATGCGGATGGTGTCCATGGCCATGGGGCGGGGGAGGTCCGGGCGTGGGGGGAGTCGCCCTTTGCGCACCCGAGATGGTGCCGCGGTGCGCGAAAGGCAATCCGGAAGCGTACCGAGCCCCCGCAGGCGGAGCAAATCCGCCGGACGGCGTCCGGCGGACGGGCGTCGCCGCGGATCAGCGCACCAGTTCGAACCGCATCGGCGCGCCGCCCGGCGGCGGCACGGGCGCGGCCGCCGGCTCTGCTCCGGGGGCGTCCCCGGCCCCGGCGTCGCCCTCGCCCCAGCCGCGGGTCTCGATCGCGGCCGGGTTCACTCCGTTCAGGATCAATTGCACCTTCAGCGCCTCGGCGCGCTGTTTCGACAGGAACACGTCGTTGCCGGCGTCGGCGGTGGCGACCACCGGGCCGACGATCCGCAGTTTCGTGCCCACCGGCGCGCGGCGGATGGCGTCCGCGGCCTGCGCGACCAGCGCCAGGCTGTCGTCGCTGACGTTGCCGCGGCCGGCCTCGAAGGCGACCGGCAGGGTGTTGAGCGCCTTCTCCAGCTGCTGCGGCGCGATCGGTCTGGCGTCGGCCCCGCCCACGGTCGCCTCCGGCAGCACGAACAGGCCTTCGAGCCGGGCCCCGGGGAAGGCCTGCTCGGCGGCGGCGCGCAGCGCGCGGCGACGTTCGAGGTCGAGCGTGCCGTTGAGGACGATGGCGTCGCCCTCGAAACGCAGGCTGGCGCCGGTGGTGTCGGCGAACGCGGGCAGGAAGGCCGCCAGTCCCCCGACCCATCGCGCGGGGCGGGCGGCGGCGTCGACGCCGATCGCGCCGGAAGCGCGGCCGGGGCCGTAGGCGGCGAGCAGGGCCTGCTCCAGCCGTGTCTTCGTATCGGCGCTGTCGACGGTGGCGTCGAAGCGCACGGTGCCGCTGTTGTCGGCGACGGTGAGGGTGGCGTCGAAGGCGGCGCGCGCCGCGGTCGGCGCCGCGGACTTCGGCGAGGGAGTGTCTTCGGTACGCTGGCAGGCGGTCGCGGCAAGCGCGAGCGACGCGGCGAGCGTCAGGGTGAAACGGTACATGCGGGGCATCGGTCGGTCTTGGCGCGGGCCGTGGCGGGCCCGGAGGGAAGAACCGCCGCGCCGCCCGGCGGGAACCGGGCGACGCGGCGGGCGTGGCGCTTACTTGCGCTTGGCGGACAGGTAATCGACCGAGACCTCGTTCGAGCACTCGCTGGTGCCCTGGTTGCAGATCTTGTAGGTCATGGTGCCGCTGCCGACGATGCGGAACGTGTCGGTGAAGGTGTGGTTGTTGCGGCGGCTGTTGTAGATCAGGCCGTTGCGGTAGATGTCCACCTGCTTCTTGCCGTGCTCCCAGGTCAGGGTGACGCGGGTGCGGTGGTTGGCGAGCTGCTCGACCGTGGCCGCCTGCTTGTACGGGTAGTTGGCGTCGACGAAGCTCGGATACAGCGAGACGCCGGTGGCGGCGCTGTAGCCCTTGAGCGTGACGTACCACGTGCCGGCCCGCGGGGCCGGGAAGAAGCACGTTTCGTCGTTGCCGAAGCGGAACGGACGGCAGTCGAACGACGTGTTGGTCGGCGGCGCGCCGTACTTCACGTACATGTCGGCGTCGCCGGTGCCGCCGTACAGCGCGAACAGCAGGTTGCTGGCGCCGTTCGGGACTTCGAGCTGGTACTTGACCTCGCCGTTGGCGCCGACGCTGATGCTGGTCACGGTGACGCCGTTGAACAACTCGGTGGCCGGCGGCGGCGGCGGCGGGCCCGGCGGGTCGGACGGCAGCGGATCGGTGCCGTTGGCGACGCGGACCGCGGCGGTGGCGTCGATGATGCCGGTGCCGCAGGGCAGGTCGTAGGAGCAGCCGACCGGGAAGCCGCCGTTGGCGTAGGCGGTGTTGCGCAGGATCTTCTCGACCTGGGCCGGGGTCTTGGGCGTGCCCGCGGCGGACTGGATCAGCGCGACGACGCCGGCCACGTGCGGGGCCGCCATCGAGGTGCCGGCGTACCAGGCGTAGCCTTCGGCGCCCTGGACGGTGGTGCCGAGGTTCAGCGTCGACAGCACGTTGTCCGCGGCGGGCGATGCGCCGCTGCCGCCCGGCGCGGCGACGTCGACCTTCTCGCCGTAGTTCGAGTAGTCGGCCAGGGCGCCGGTCGGGCCGACCGCGGACACGGTGATGACGTTGTTGCAGCTCGCCGGCTGCTCGCTGGCGGCATCGCCGCCGGAGTTGCCCGCCGCCACCACGACCGTGGTGCCGCGACCCACCGCGGCGTCGATCGCGCTCTGCAGCGCGACGCCGCAGGTGCCGCCGCCGCCGAGGCTCATGTTCAGCACTTCGGCCGGGTTCGCGTTCGCCGGGATGCCGGCGACGGTGCCGCCCGAACCCCAGGTGATCGCGTCGATGATGTCGGACAGGTAGCCGCCGCACTTGCCGAGCACGCGCAGCGGCTGGACCTTGGCGTTCGGGGCCACGCCGGCGACGCCGCTGCCGTTGTCGGTGAGGGCGGCGATGGTGCCGGCGACATGGGTGCCGTGCCAGCTGCTGTCCTCGGGGATGCCGAAGATGTTGCATTCGCCGTCGTGCCAGTCGCCCGGGTCGTTCGGATCGGCGTCGCGGCCGTCGCCGTCGATCGCGGTGTCGATGTCGGCGATGAAGTCGTAGCCCGGCACCAGCTGGCCGGCGAACTCCGAGTGCGGGGTGATGCCGGTGTCGATCACGCCGACCACGATGCCGCTGCCCTTGGTGATGTCCCAGGCCGGTTCGGCGTTGATGCCGCCGGGGCCGTTCTTGTAGTGCCACTGCTGCGCGTACAGCGGGTCGTTCGGGACGAACAGCGGTTTCATGCGGACGTCGGGTTCGACCGACAGCACGTTCGGATCCTTGAGGATCTCGGCCATCAACTGCTTGCTCTGGGCCTTGTCCAGGGCGCGGTCGACGCGGATCACGTCGGAGCCGGTCGATAGCGTGCGCAGGCCGCGGATGTTCATGCCCAGCGTGGTCGAGGCGGTCGCGAACCGGCTCTGCGCGCTGGCCGCGGCGGCCTTCGCGCCGGCACGATAGGTCACGATGAAGCGGTCGTTCAGTTGTTCCTGCGCGGCGGCGGTCTTGAGCATCGGGGCCCGGTTGGCCACCGGCGCACGACCGCCGGACCAGGCCACCGGCGCGACGATCGCGGCGGCGGCGACGGCCAGTGCGGACAGCCTGAGGACGTGTTGCTTGTTCGGACGGATCATCTTGCTTTCGCTCCTTGATGGGGGGCCGGGCGCGGAACAGTGACGCGCCCGGCCCCGGGATGGCACCGGCGTCTGCCGGCGCGGGGGAATCCGCCCACCGGCCTTTTCCGGAGAGCGGGAAACGCCCGGCGCCGGACGCTGCCGGCGACGGGCGTCGATCGGGGGTCAGGGGACGTGTGCGCGGCTGGCGCGGACGCAGCGCGTGCCGATGGGTCCGGGCGCGGACCAGGGGGCATGTCCGGGCACGGCGCGCCGCGCGGGGCGACGGGAGGCGGAGAAGCGACCGAGGCGTTGGATCATCGAAGCGGGTTCCCTGTGCTGCCGGCACTGACGGCCGGTCCCCGGGCGCCGCTTCGCGGACTCGCCCGGGCACCGGAAATGCGGCCACGCCCCCTGTGCCGCCGATCACGAAATTGCACGTTCGGCCCGAGGCTAAGCCGCCGCCGAGAGCGCTGACAAGTGCCTTCGAGGGGCGGGGCGGCAGGGAGGGATCGCGCCTGCTCGTTCGTTCGCCGGCGCCGCCGGGACCGGGGCCGTCCCGCCAGCGGCGGCCCCGGCGGCTTGCGAGGGCGGCCGCAAGTCATTAGAATTCCGCTTCTTTCCGCCCGCCTGGGCGGTTTTTGCGTCACCCGCGACACCCAATAACGACAGAGGAATCCGTTCATGTACGCAATTCTGGTCACCGGCGGTAAGCAGTACCGCGTGATGCAGGGCGAGACGCTGCGCGTCGAGCTGCTCGAAGCCGACGCCGGCAGCGAGATCACCTTCGACAACGTGCTGATGCTCGGCGACGGCGAGGGCGTGACCCTCGGCGACGCGCTCAAGGGCGCCAGCGTCACCGCGAAGGTGCTCGGCCACGGCCGCGCCGACAAGGTCCGCATCGTCAAGTTCCGCCGCCGCAAGCACCATCGCAAGCAGATGGGCCACCGGCAGCACTACACCGAAATCCAGATCACCGGCATCGCCGGTGGCAACAAGTAAGGAGAAGCCGCCATGGCACATAAAAAGGGCGTAGGTTCCTCGCGCAACGGCCGCGACTCCAACCCGAAATACCTCGGCGTGAAGCTGTTCGGCGGCCAGGCCGTCGAAGCCGGCAACATCATCGTCCGTCAGCGCGGCACCCAGTTCCACCCGGGTCCGGGCGTCGGCCTCGGCCGCGACCACACGCTGTTCGCGCTGGTCGACGGCAAGGTCGCCTTCTCGGTCAAGGGCCCGAACAAGCGCCGCACCGTCAGCATCGTCTGACCCGCCGCGCGCAGTCCGCGAAAGGCCCCGCTCCGGCGGGGTTTTTCGTTTCTGCGGACGCCGGCTTCGCCTTCGCCTCACTTTTCCCTGCCAGACTCGTGCGCTCCGGGAGCCCGCCATGAAACTCGTCGACGAAGCAGAAATCCACGTCGCTGCCGGCAACGGCGGCAACGGCTGCGTCGGTTTCCGGCGCGAGAAGTTCATCCCGCTGGGCGGCCCCGACGGCGGCGACGGCGGCGACGGCGGCAGCGTCTGGCTGCAGGCCGACGAGAACCTCAACACGCTGGTCGATTTCCGCCACGAGAAGCGCTTCCGCGCCCAGCGCGGCGAGAACGGCATGGGCCGCCAGATGTACGGCAAGGGCGGCGAGGACCTGACCGTCACCGTGCCGGTGGGCACGGTGGTCACCAACGTCGAGACCGACGAGGTGATCGGCGACCTGACCCGCCACGGCGAGCGCCTGCTGGTCGCGAAGGGCGGTAAGGGCGGCCTGGGCAACATGCATTTCAAGAGCTCGGTCAACCGCGCCCCGCGCAAGGCGCTGCCGGGCCTGCCGGGCGAAGAGCGCACGCTCAGGCTGGAGCTGAAGCTGCTGGCCGACGTCGGCCTGCTGGGCTTTCCCAACGCCGGCAAGAGCACCTTCATCCGCGCGGTGTCGGCGGCGACGCCGAAGGTGGCGGACTATCCGTTCACCACGCTGTACCCGAACCTCGGCGTGGTCAGCGTCGAGCCGCACCGCAGCTTCGTGATCGCCGACATCCCCGGCCTGATCGAAGGCGCGGCAGAGGGCGCCGGGCTGGGCAGCCTGTTCCTGCGCCACGTCCAGCGCACCCGGCTGCTGCTGCACCTGGTCGACATGGCGCCGATGGGCGAGGACGGCCTGCACGAGGGCGGCAGCGGCGGCGTGACCGTCTCGCCGGCCGAGCAGGTGCGCGCGATCGAGCACGAACTGCGCAAGTACGACCCGGGCATGCTGGAGAAGCCGCGCTGGCTGATCCTCAACAAGGCCGACCTGATGTTCGAGGACGAGGCCCGCGAACGCGCCGAGGCGATCGTCGCCGAGCTGGGCTGGGAAGCCCCGTGGTTCATGGTGTCGGCGCTGTCGCGCGAAGGCACCTGGCCGATCATGCTGGAGGTCCAGCACTTCTTCGATCGCCTGCGCGAGACGGAACGCGAAGCGGAGGCCGAGGCGAAAGCCGCGGGCCGCACGCCCGATGCCTGATGCGTTTTCGGGTTTCCCGGTAGCGCGGCCTTCAGGTCGTTTCGCTTGCTCCCGGGCATTGCAGCGGGCTGAAGCCCGCTCTACCGAGATCGTCGTGCGTCGGTGCCTGCGGGCAACGAAAAACCCGGCCGGAGCCGGGTTTTTCGGTGTGCCGATCGACGCGGGTGGATCAGCCGGCCTTGAGCGCCTTGATGCGCGCGGTGAGGCGGCTCTTGTGGCGGGCGGCCTTGTTCTTGTGGATCAGGCCGCGCGAGCTGAAGCGGTCGAGGATCGGCTGGGCGACGGCGAAGGCGGCTTCGGCGCCGGCGGCGTCGTTCGAGTCGAGGGCCTTGAGGACCTTCTTGACGGCGGTGCGCAGCTGCGAGCGCTGGGCGGTGTTGCGGGCGTTGCGCACGACGGTCTGCTTGGCGCGCTTCTTGGCGGACTTGATGTTGGCCACGATGGAATCCTGGGGTTGACGGTGGGAACCGGCGGCGCCGGCCGCTCGATCCCGTGGGAACGATGGAAACTGGGTCTGGAAATCGGGGAGCAGACTGCCGCCATGCGGACAGCTAGACAGAAAATTATGGGCGATTCAGTGGGTTGCGTCAACCGGGCCGGGGGCCGCCGATGAGCGGGCCGGCGATGGGGGGAGCGCCCCGGGGCGGGATGCTCCGCGGGCTGCTCTCGTTCAGCAGCATGACCCTGGTCTCGCGGGTCCTGGGGCTGGTCCGGGACATCACGATCGGCACCACCTTCGGCGCCAACGCCGGCACCGACGCCTTCTGGGTGGCGTTCCGGATCCCCAACTTCATGCGCCGGCTGTTCGCCGAGGGCTCGTTCTCGACCGCCTTCGTCCCGGTGTTCACCGAGATCAAGGAAACCCGGCCGCACGCCGACCTCAAGGAGCTGATGGCCCGGGTCTCCGGCACCCTCGGCGGGGTGCTGCTGGTGGTCACCGCGCTGGGGATGGTGTTCACCCCGCAGATCGCGATGCTGTTCAACCTCGGCGACGCCGCCCCGGAGCGCTTCGGGCTGACCGTCGACCTGCTGCGCCTGACCTTCCCGTTCATCCTGTTCGTGTCGCTGACCGCGCTGGCGGGCGGGGCGCTCAACAGCTTCCACCGCTTCGGCATCCCGGCCTTCACCCCGGTGATCCTCAACCTGTGCATGATCGCCGGCGCGCTGTGGCTGGCGCCGCGTCTGGCGGTGCCGATCACCGCGCTGGGCTGGGCGGTGCTGGCGGCGGGCGTGCTGCAGTTGCTGTTCCAGTTGCCGTCGCTGCGCCGGCTGGACCTGCTGACGCTGCCGAAGTGGGGCTGGCGCCACCCCGACGTGCGCAAGGTGATGCGGCTGATGGTGCCGACCCTGTTCGGCTCGTCGGTGGCGCAGATCAACCTGCTGCTGGACACGGTGATCGCGGCGCTGCTGTTCGTCGGCTCGCAGACCTGGCTGTCGCAGGCCGACCGCTTCCTGGAGCTGCCGCTGGGGGTGTTCGGCATCGCCCTGGGCACGGTGATCCTGCCCACGCTGTCCCGCCACCACGTCAACACCGACCACGCCGGCTTCTCGCGCGCGCTGGACTGGGGCCTGCGCACGACGCTGATGATCGCGGTGCCGGCGATGCTCGGGCTGATGCTGCTGTCGGTGCCGCTGGTCGCGACCCTGTTCCAGCACCGCGCGTTCACCGCGATCGACACCCACATGACCGCGATGTCGGTGTTCGGCCTGAGCTTCGGCCTGCCGTCGTTCGCGCTGGTGAAGGTGCTGCTGCCGGCGTTCTACGCCCGCCAGGACACCCGCACCCCGGTCAAGGCGGGGCTGGCGTCGATGGTCGCGAACATGGTCTTCAACGTCGCCATCCTCGCGGTGCTGTACGTGCTGTGGGTCGAGCCGGCGCTCAAGGACGGGCCGATCCTGGAGGCGCTGGCGAAGACCCGCGGCCTGCACCTGGCGCTCGGCCTGGCCAGCGCCCTGGCCAGCTACCTGAACCTGTGGCTGCTGTGGCGCTGGCTGCGTCGCGACGGGGTCTACCGGCCGCTGCCGGGCTGGGGTCGCTACACGGTGCGGCTGCTGGTCAGCTGCACGGCGATGACCGCCGCGGTGCTGCTCGGCCTGCACTGGGCGCCGGACTTCACCGTCGTCGGCCTGTGGCAGCGGATCGGCTGGCTGCTGGGGCTGGTCGCCGGCGGCGTGCTGGTCTACGCCGTGGCGATGGTGGCGATGGGCTTCCGGCCGCGGGAGCTGCGCGAGCATTGAGCCCGACCCGAGCCCGCGCGCGCCCGGCTATACTCGGGCCTTTCCGGTTTCCCTGCGGTCGTCCCGGTCCCCCGGCGCGGCCGCTTCCGATGTCCCGATGACCGATCTGTTCCGCGATCTCGACGGCGGGCCGCTGTGCCCGGACGGCAGCGTGGTGTGCATCGGCGCCTTCGACGGCCTGCACCTGGGCCATCGCGCGCTGGTGACCCGCGCGGTCGAGCGCGCGCGCGCGCTGGGCCTGCCGGCGGTGGCGCTGAGCTTCGAGCCGCTGCCGCGCGAATTCTTCTCCCCGGCCGCGCCGCCGCCGCGGCTGCAGTTGCCGCGGAGCAAGCTCGACGGCTTCCGCGAACTCGGGGTGGACCGGGTCGGGCTGCTGCGCTTCAACGCGGCGGTCGCGGCGCTGTCGCCGGAGGACTTCGTGCGCCGGCTGCTGGCCGCCCGCCTGCATGCCCGCGAGGTCTGGGTCGGGCCGGACTTCCGCTTCGGCCGCGCCCGCGCCGGCAATCTCGAACTGCTGTCCGCGCTGGGGCCGGAGAACGGCTTCACCGCTGGCACCATCGCGCCGGTGACGCTCGGCGACCAGCCGGTGTCGAGCACCCGCATCCGCGCCGCGCTGCAGGCCGGCGACTTCACCGCCGCCTCGCGCCTGCTCGGCAAGCCCTACGCGATCTCCGGCCGGGTGGTCCGCGGCCAGCAGCTCGGGCGCACCCTGGGCTATCCGACCGCGAACCTGCGCTTCCCGTACGGCACGCCGGCGCTGCGCGGCATCTACGCCACCCGCGTGCACGGCGTCGCCGACCGGCCCTGGCCGTCGGTGTCGAGCTTCGGCACCCGGCCGACGGTCGGCGGCCGCGAGCCGCTGCTGGAGGCCCACCTGTTCGATTTCGACGGCGACCTGTACGGCGCGCACATCGAGGTCGAGTTCGTCGCCCGCCTGCGCGACGAAGAGAAATTCCCCGATCTGCCGGCCCTGGTCGCGCAGATGGACCGCGACGCCGCCCAGGCCCGGCGCCTGCTGGCGCTCGCGGACACCACACAGACGACAGAACGAGTCAGCGCGTGAGCGAACAGGACAACAACCGCTACAAGGCCACCCTCCATCTGCCGGCCACGGACTTCCCGATGCGCGGCGACCTGCCCAGGCGCGAGCCGGCCACGCTGGCGCGCTGGCAGGACGCCGGCCTGTACGCGCAGGTGCGTGCGCACACGAAGGCGCGCGACAAGCGCTTCGTGCTGCACGACGGCCCGCCGTACGCCAACGGTGCGATCCACATCGGCCACGCGGTCAACAAGATCCTCAAGGACATCGTGGTCAAGTCGAAGCTGATGGCCGGCTTCGACGCGCCCTACGTCCCCGGCTGGGACTGCCACGGCCTGCCGATCGAGCTGCAGGTCGAGAAGAAGTTCGGCAAGGTCGGCGAGAAGATCGACGCCGCCGAGTTCCGCAAGCGCTGCCGCGAATACGCGGCCGAGCAGATCGACCTGCAGCGCAGGGACTTCAAGCGCCTCGGCGTGCTCGGCGACTGGGACAATCCCTATCGCACGATGGACTTCCGCTACGAGGCGGACATGCTGCGCGCGCTGGCGAAGATCGTCGATCGCGGCCACCTCGCGCGCGGGGTGAAGCCGGTCCACTGGTGCTTCGACTGCGGCTCGGCGCTGGCCGAGGCCGAGATCGAGTACGCCGACAAGGAATCGCCCGCGGTCGACGTCGCCTATGCGGCGCGCGACCCGCACGCGCTCGCCGCGAAGTTCGGCGTCGGCCTCGACGACGACACCGAAGTCGCGGTGCCGATCTGGACCACCACGCCGTGGACGCTGCCGGCCTCGCTGGCGGTGTCGCTGGGCCCGGACCTCGAATACGCGCTGGTCGAAGGCCCGGCGCACGACGGCAAGCGCCGCCTGCTGGTGCTGGCCGAGGCCCTCGCCGCGAAGGCGCTGAAGCGCTACGGCGTGGACGAGGCGGTGGTGCTGGGCCGCGCCCACGGCGCCGCGCTCGAGAACCTGGTCCTCGCGCATCCGTTCTACGCCGAACGCGACATCCCGCTGATCCTCGGCGACCACGTCAGCGCCGAGGACGGCACCGGCGCCGTCCACACCGCGCCCGGCCACGGCCAGGAAGACTTCGTGGTCGGCAAGGCCTACGGCCTGATCGACAAGTACACCGCCGCGCAGCTCAACCCGGTGGACGGCAAGGGCGTGTACCTGCCGTCGACGCCGCCGTTGCACACGGCCGACGGCGACATCGCGCTCGCCGGCATGCACATCTGGAAGGCGAACAAGGTCATCGTCGACGCGCTGCGCGGCACCGGCGCGCTGCTGGCGTATGTCCCGCTGGTCCACAGCTACCCGCACTGCTGGCGGCACAAGTCGCCGGTGGCGTTCCGCGCCACGCCGCAGTGGTTCATCTCGATGGACCAGGCGAACCTCCGCGCCGACGCGCTGGACGCGATCAAGCAGGTCGAGTGGTTCCCCGACTGGGGCCAGGCGCGCATCACCGGCATGATCGACAACCGCCCGGACTGGACGATCTCGCGCCAGCGCACCTGGGGCGTGCCGATCGCGCTGTTCGTGCATCGCGAGACCGGCGAGCCGCATCCGAATTCGCCGGCGCTGATGCGCCAGGTCGCCGACCACGTCGAACGCGGCGGCGCCGACGCGTGGTACGCGCTGGACGCGACCGAACTGCTCGGCCCGCAGGCGCAGGACTACGACAAGGTCACCGACATCCTCGACGTGTGGTTCGACTCCGGCGTCAGCCACGAATGCGTGCTCGCCGCGCGCCCGGAGGACGGGCTGCGCAAGCCGGCGGACATGTACCTCGAAGGCTCGGACCAGCATCGCGGCTGGTTCCACAGCGCGCTGCTCACCGGCGTCGCGATGGACGGCCATGCGCCGTACCGGCAGGTGCTGACGCACGGCTTCACGGTGGACGAGCACGGCAAGAAGATGTCGAAGTCGCTCGGCAACGTGGTCGAGCCGCAGAAGGTCATCGACGAGCTCGGCGCCGACGTGCTGCGCCTGTGGGTGGCCTCGGCCGACTACCGCAACGAGATGTCGGTGTCGAAGGAAATCCTCAAGCGCAGCGCCGACGTCTACCGCCGCCTGCGCAACACCGCGCGGTTCCTGCTCGCCAACCTCAACGGCTTCGACCCGGCGCGCGACCTGCTGCCGCTGGACGACATGCTGGCGCTGGACCGCTGGGCGGTGCATCGCGCCGACGCGCTGCAGCACCAGATCGCCAACGCGTACGGCCGCTACGACTTCCCGGAAGTGGTGCAGGCGCTGGTGAACTTCTGCAGCGTCGATCTCGGCTCGCTGTACCTGGACGTCACCAAGGACCGGCTGTACACGATGCGCGAGGATTCGCGCGGCCGGCGCAGCGCGCAGAGCGCGATGTACCGCATCGCCGAAGCGTTCGTGCGCTGGATCGCGCCGATCCTGACCTTCACCGCCGACGAGATGTGGGCGCACCTGCCGGGCACGCGCGACGGCCACGTGCTGTTCGCGACGTGGTACGACGGACTGGCGCCGATGGCGGCCGAAGGCCCGCTCGACAGCGCGAAGTTCGATCGCCTGCTGGCGCTGCGCGAGCAGGTGGCGAAGACCCTGGAGCCGATGCGCGCCAGCGGCGAGATCGGCGCGGCGCTGGACGCGGAGATCGCGATCCGCTGCGACCCCGCGACCTTCGCCTGGCTGGCGCCGCTGGCGGACGAACTGCGGTTCCTGTTCATCAGCGGCGACGTGACGGTGACGCAGGGGCCGGCGGGTGTGGAGGCCACGGTCAGCGCCAAGCCCAAGTGCGTCCGCTGCTGGCACCGTCGCGCCGACGTCGGCACGCATGCCGCGCATCCGGACCTCTGCGGCCGTTGCGTGAGCAACGTCGATGGGCCGGGCGAGGACCGCCGCTGGTTCTGATCGGTAGAGCGGCCTTCAGGCCGCTTTGCCGTCGAGATCGATCATCAGCGGCCTGAAGGCCGCTCTACCGAGCACCGAAGCCACGATGTCGCCACTGCCCAAACCCAACGCCCTGATCTGGCTGCTGCTGTCGGCGGTCGTGATCGGCCTCGACCAGTGGAGCAAGGCCTGGGTGCTGTCCTCGCTGCCGGAATACCAGCCGGTGGTGGTGATCGAAGGCGTCTGGAACTGGTACCGCAGCTACAACACCGGCGCCGCGTTCAGCTTCCTTGCCGACACCACCTGGGGGCGTCATGTCTTCGCGGCGCTGGCGGTGGTCATCAGCCTCGCGATGATCGCCATGCTCGCGCGCACCCCGCGCGGGCGCTGGCGCGACGCGCTGCCGTTCTCGCTGGTGGTCGGGGGCGCGATCGGCAACCTGATCGACCGCCTGGTACACGGCCACGTCGTCGATTTCATCCAGTGGCACTGGAAGGACGCCTACTACTACCCCTCGTTCAACATCGCCGATTCGGCGCTGGTGTGCGGGGCGATCGCGCTGGCGCTGTTCGGCCTGTTCGGCCATCGCGACGCCGCGGCCGGAAAGGGGGGATAATCCCGCCATGGAAGTCGTCCTCGCCAACCCCCGCGGTTTCTGCGCCGGCGTCGACCGCGCGATCGAGATCGTCAAGCGTGCGATCGAGCTGCTGGGCGCGCCGATCTACGTGCGCCACGAAGTGGTCCACAACCGGTTCGTGGTCGACGACCTGCGCCAGCGCGGCGCGATCTTCGTCGAGGAACTCGACGAGGTGCCCGACGGCGCCACCGTCATCTTCAGCGCCCACGGCGTCTCGCAGGCCGTCCGTCGCGAGGCCGAGCAGCGCGGCCTCAAGATCTTCGACGCGACCTGCCCGCTGGTGACCAAGGTGCACCTGGAAGTGGCCCGGCACTGCCGCGCCGGTCGCGACGTCGTGCTGATCGGCCACGCCGGGCATCCCGAAGTCGAGGGCACGATGGGCCAGTGGCTGGCCCAGGCGGGCACCGGCACCATCCACCTGGTCGAGGACATCGACGACGTCGCGAAGCTGGCCGTCGCCCAGCCCGGACACCTGGCCTACACCACCCAGACCACGCTGTCGGTGGACGATACCCGCGACATCATCGCCGCCCTGCGCGAGAAGTACCCGGCGATGCAGGGGCCGCGCAACGACGACATCTGCTACGCCACCCAGAACCGCCAGGACGCCGTGCGCGAACTGGCCGCCCAGTGCGACCTGGTGCTGGTGGTCGGTTCGCCCAACAGCTCCAACTCCAACCGCCTGCGCGAACTGGCCGAGCGGGAAGGGGTGGAGGCCTACCTGATCGACGGCGCGGAGGAGATCGACCCGCGCTGGGTCGAGGGCCGCCGCCACATCGGCGTCACCGCGGGGGCCTCGGCCCCGGACGTGCTGGTCCAGGGGGTGATCGCACGCCTGCGCGACCTCGGCGCCGGTGGCCTGCGCGAACTGGACGGCGAGCCCGAGAGCATGGTCTTCGCCCTGCCCAAGGAACTGCGGGTGCAGTTGGTCGATTGACCGCAAGCGCCCCGGAAACCTAGAATTCCCCTCCCGCCGCCGGTCCGCCCGCGGCCGCAGCTCCAAACGCCGGAATAGCTCAGTTGGTAGAGCGGCGCATTCGTAATGCGTAGGTCGCAGGTTCGACTCCTGTTTCCGGCACCACGCCATGCAGAGTCCAGGCAACGACGACGACAAACGAGTCGTCACGAGGGGAAGCCCGGACGCGCGGGGTTCTCGTGTCAGCCTGAACTATCGAAAACCCCGCCCCCGCGGGGTTTTTCGTTTCCGCGTCCCGCCATCCCGCGCCGGAGCCCGCATGTTCAAGAACATACGCATCTTCCTCCTGCTGATGGCGCTGCTGATCGTCGGGATCGGCGCCTGGCGCGACAAGGCCCAGGCCACGGCCTGGAAGTATTCGCTGAACCTCGTCGTCTACCCGATCAACGGCGACGGCAGCGAGGCCAGCGCGCGCTACATCGCCGGGCTGACCCCGGAGCGTTTCGACGCGCTGCCGGCGTTCTTCTCGGCGCAGGCCGACCGCTACGACGTGCACCTGGCCTACGACCAGTCGCCCGTCCGCGTCCAGGTCGCGCCGGAAGTGCGCGAACGCCCCCCCCCGCCGCCGGAGAACGGCAATCCGCTGTCGGTGGCCTTCTGGAGCCTCAAGCTGCGCTACTGGGCCTGGAAGCACGGCGACTACAAGACCGGTCCGGGCCAGATCCGGATGTTCGTGCTGTACCACGATCCCGCGCTGAATCCGCGGCTGGCGCACTCGCTGGGGCTGGAGAAGGGCCTGATCGGCGTGGTCAACGCGTTCGCCGCGCCGGAGATGGACGGCCAGAACGCCTTCGTGATCGCGCACGAGTTCCTGCACACCGTCGGCGCGCAGGACCGCTACGACCTCGCGACCACGCTGCCGCTGTTCCCGGACGGCTACGCCGACCCGGATCGCCGTCCGCGCTACCCGCAGACGCTGGCCGAAATCATGGGCGGCCGTATTCCACGGTCCGAGACCGATGCGGTCATGCCCGACAGCCTGCGCCAGACCGTGATCGGGGCGAGGACGGCGGCGGAGATCGGCTGGTCGAAATGAGGATTCGCGACCGTTGCACGCCCGCTACCGGGCCGTGCGCGACCCCGTGCGCCGACGGCATACGCTAAGGTATGGGCCCCGTCCCGAGCCCGCCGATGTCGTCCCGGACCCTCTCCATCGCGATCCTCCTCTCCGCCGTCGCCGCCATCGCCGGCGCCATGCTCGGCGGCGGCGCGACGTGGCTGCTCTACGTCGGCAAGCCGCTGACGACGCTGCTGGTCCTGCTGCTGGCGGCCTCGGCCGCGCCGGCGATCGGCAGGCGCTACCGCTTTGCGGTGCTGGCGGGCATGGCGCTGTCGCTGGTCGGCGACGTGCTGCTGATGCTGCCCGTCGATCTGTTCGTGCCGGGGCTGATCGCCTTCCTGCTCGCGCACCTGGGCTACATCGTCGCGTTCGCGCCGGGGTCGTCGGCGAAGGCGCGCATCGCGGCCGGCGGCGCGCTCGCGGTGGTGGCGGGCGCGAACCTCGTCGGCCTGCTGCCGCACATCGGCGCCGACCTGAAGGGGCCCGTGCTCGCCTATGTCGCGGTGCTGGCGACGATGGCCGCGTTCGCGCTGGCGCGCGCGTGGACGCCGGCGATCGTGCAGGCCATGCCGCGCAGCGCGCGCTTCGCGGCCGCGGGCGGGCTGGCGTTCGTGCTCAGCGACAGCCTGCTGGCCTGGGACAAGTTCGGCGGCGGCCTGCCGCTGGCGCAGCCGATGATCCTCGCGACCTACTGGGGCGCGCAGTGGTGCATCGCGCGTTCGGTGGCCGCGCGATGACGCTGCCGACCGCCGAGGCGATCATGCTGGTCGCGATCCCGGGCTTCTTCGCGCTGATGGCGATCGAGCTGGCGGTTTCGGCCTGGCTCGGACGCCGTGTCTACCGGATCAACGACGCGATCGCGAGCGTCGGCCTGGGCGTGCTGTCGCAGGTGGTGGGCGTGTTCGCGAAGGTGCTGACGATCGGCCTCTACGCCTGGATCGTGCCGCGCGTCGCGCTGTTCGATCTGCCCGCCGACAGCCCGGCGGTGTGGCTGGGCGCGCTGGCGCTCTACGACTTCTGCTACTACTGGCTGCACCGGGCCGGGCACGAGGTCGGGATCCTGTGGGCGGCGCACGTCGTCCACCACCAGAGCGAGCGCTACAACCTGAGCACGGCGCTGCGCCAGACCGGCTCCGGCGTGCTGCTGGGCTGGATGTTCTACCTCCCGCTCGCGGTGCTCGGCGTGCCGGTGGAAGTGTTCGCGGTGGTGGCGGTGATCGACCTGATCTACCAGTACTGGATCCACACCGAGCTGGTGCCGAAGCTGGGCTGGTTCGACCGGGTATTCGCCTCGCCGTCGAACCATCGCGTGCACCACGCGGTCAACGATCGCTACCTCGACAGGAACTACGGCGGCATCTTCATCCTGTGGGACCGGTTGTTCGGCACCTTCATTGAGGAGGACGACGCGGAGCCGCCGGTATTCGGCACCCGCGCGCCGCTGCGGAGCTGGAACCCGCTGTGGGCGAACGTCGAGGTCTATTCGGCGCTGACGAAGGACGCCTGGCATGCGCGGCGGTGGGGCGACAAGTTCCGGGTCTGGCTCAAGCCGCCGGGCTGGCGTCCGGCCGACGTGGCCGAACGCTTCCCGAAGCCGGCGTTCGATATCGGGCGCAGCGAGTACGACCCGCCGCTGTCTTGGCCGATGCGGGCCTACGCGCTGTTCCACTTCGCGCTGTTGCTGGGGCTGGGCACGCAGTTCCTGGCGCACGCGTCGGCGCTGCATGGGTTGCAGGCGCTGGCGTTCGCGGCCTTCCTGACGGTTGGCCTGTGTGCGCTGGGCGCGTTGCTGGAAAGCCGCGCGTGGGGGCTGGCGCTCGAAGCGGTGCGCCTGGTCGCGCTGGGGCTGTGGCCGATGCTGACGGCCGATTGGCCGGGGATGGCGTCTCCCTCTCTCGTTGCGATCGCGTTTCCGGTGATCGCGGGGCTCAGTGCGCCGGTGCTGCTGCTGGCGTGGCGGGGCAATACGCGGGTGCCGCTGCCGAAGGCGGGCTGAGAGCCGGCAGGCGCGTGGCTGATCGCGGTTCGACTTTCGTGTCGGGACGTGCTGTGCGCCGAGGTGGTCTTCGGATTCGCGACGCTGGGTTGTCGTGCGCTTCGGGGGAAGGCCTGGAATCCCTTTTCGCGCGGGCGCGCGAGTGACTTTTTTTGCCGTCATCCCCGTGCAGTCGGGGACCCAAGCGTGGTCGGCGGTGATGGTTGGGTCCTCGCGTTCGCGAGGATGACGGGGTGTTTGGGGGATGACGGGCGGGGGACGGGATGAAGGATGAGATGAAAAGCGAGTGCGGTGCCGCCCGCTTTTTTTTGCCGTCATCCCCGCGTAGGCGGGGACCCAAGGTGATGGGCGGTGATGGTTGGGTCCTCGCGTTCGCGAGGATGACGGGGTGTTGGGGGGATGACGGGCGGGGGGCGGGATGAAGGATGAGATGAAAAGCGAGTGCGGTGCCGCCCGCTTTTTTTTGCCGTCATCCCCGCGTAGGCGGGGACCCAAGGTGATGGGCGGTGATGGTTGGGTCCTCGCGTTCGCGAGGATGACGGGGTGTTGGGGCATGACGGGGCGAGGGACGGGATGAAGGATGGGTACCGAGCCGTCCCGTTTTTTTGCCGTCATCCCCGCGCACGCGGGGACCCAAGCGTGGTCGGCGGTGATGGTTGGGTCCTTGCGTTCGCGAGGATGACGGGGTGTTGGGGATGACGGGGTGTGGGGGATGACGGGCGAGGGGTGTGATGAGGGATGTGAAGAAAGGAGAGTGCGGTGGCGCCTGCTCTTTTTTGCCGTCATCCCCGCGCAGGCGGGGACCCAAGGTGATGGGTGGTGATGGTTGGGTCCTCGCGTTCGCGAGGATGACGGGGTGTTGGGGGGTGACGGGCGAGGGATGGGATGAAGGATGAGATGAAAAGCGAGTGCGGTGCCGCCCGTTTTTTGCCGTCATCCCCGCGCAGGCGGGGACCCAAGGTGATGGGTGGTGATGGTGGGGTCCTCGCGTTCGCGAGGACGACGGGGTGTTGGGGGATGACGGGCGAGGGGTGGGATGAAGGATGAGATGAAAAGCGAGTGCGGTGCCGCCCGTTTTTTTTTTGCCGTCATCCCCGCGTAGGCGGGGACCCAAGGTGATGGGTGGTGATGGTTGGGTCCTCGCGTTCGCGAGGATGACGGGGTGTTGGGGATGACGGGACGAGGGACAGGACGAGGGACGGGACGAAGGAACGGGACGAAGGAACAGGACGAAGGAACAGGACGAAGGAACAGGACGAAGGAACAGGACGAAGGAACAGGACGAAGGAACAGGACGAAGGAACAGGACGAAGGAACAGGACGAAGGAACAGGACGAAGGAACAGGACGAAGGAACAGGACGAAGGAACAGGACGAAGGAACAGGACGAAGGAACAGGACGAAGGAACGGGACGAAGGAACGGGACGAAGGGACGGGTGCGGTGGTGCCACGTTTTTTGCCGAAGAAGGCATTCAGGTCCACGGCACATCTGCCGCCGGAGACGTGGCCCGGGTTTTTTTCGGCGAGGCGTCCTGCCTCGTCGAATAACGACGGACCTCCTGTCCGTCGCCCTCCGGGTCTCCGACTTCGGGAGAGTGTCGTTGCTTCTGCAACTTCGTCGGGACGATTCGGGTGGTAGGAGCTGGTAAGCGGGCCGATTCCCGGCGCGTGTCTCGCCGCGTGCGACCGTCGCCGGCTAAAGTAGCGTGTCGCCTTCCCCGGAATCGCCCGTGAGCAAAGCCCCCGGCAAGCCTGCCGCCAAGTCGCGCACCGTCTATGTCTGCGCCGAATGCGGTGCCGAGCACGGCAAGTGGCAGGGGCAGTGCGGCGAATGCGGCGCCTGGAACACGCTCAGCCAGATCGTGCTGGAAACCGCGGCGAGCGCGCCGACGGCCGCGCGCCGCGGTAGTTGGGCGGGGCAGGTCGAGCCGCCGAAGATCACCGCGCTGCGGGACGTGCTGCAGCACGAGGACCAGCGCACCACGACCGGCATCGGCGAGTTCGACCGGGTGCTCGGCGGCGGCCTCGTCGAGGGCGCGGTGGTGCTGATCGGCGGCGATCCGGGCATCGGCAAGTCGACGCTGCTGCTGCAGGCGCTGGCGAGCATGGCCGGGCGGCTGCCGGCGCTGTACGTCACCGGCGAGGAGTCGCTGGCGCAGGTCGCCGGCCGCGCGGCTCGGCTCGGGCTGCCGCTCGATGGCCTCAGCGCGCTGGCCGAGACCGGCGTCGAGCGCATCCTCGAACAGGCCGCGACGATGCGGCCGAAGCTGCTGGTCGCCGACTCGGTGCAGACGCTGTGGACCGAAACGCTGACCGCCGCGCCCGGTTCGGTCAGCCAGGTCCGCGAGAGCGCCGCGCGCCTGGTGCGCTACGCGAAGGAGACCGGCACCGCGATCTTCCTCGTCGGCCACGTCACCAAGGAGGGCGGCATCGCCGGCCCGCGCGTGCTCGAGCACATGGTCGATGCGGTGCTGTATTTCGAGGGCGACGGCGGCAGCCGCTTCCGGGTGCTGCGCGCGTTCAAGAACCGCTTCGGGGCGGTCAACGAGCTGGGCGTGTTCGCGATGGGCGACAAGGGTCTGCGCGAGGTGCCGAACCCGTCGGCGATCTTCCTCTCCGGCAGCGGCCACCAGCCGGGCAGTTGCGTGATGGTCACGCGCGAAGGCACGCGCCCGCTGCTGGTCGAGGTGCAGGCGCTGGTCGACGCCTCGCCGCTGTCGAATCCGCGCCGGGTCGCGGTCGGACTCGAACAGAACCGGCTCGCGATGCTGCTGGCGGTGCTGCATCGCCATGGCGGGATCATGGTCGGCGACCAGGACGTGTTCGTGAACGTGGTCGGCGGCATCCGCGTGCAGGAAACCGCGGCCGACCTGCCGGTGCTGCTGACGGTGCTGTCGTCGCTGCGCGATCGGCCGCTGCCGGAGAAGACGATCGCGTTCGGCGAGGTCGGGCTGTCGGGCGAGATCCGCCCGGTGCCCAACGGCGAGGAGCGGCTGAGGGAAGCCGCGACCCACGGCTTCAAGCGTGCGATCGTGCCCAGGGCAAATGCACCGAAATCCGGCACGATCAAGGGGATGGACGTGATCGCGGTGTCCCGCCTGTCTGAGGCGCTGGAGCAGGCCTGATCGGTGGAGCGCCGGGTGGGAAACGGCCTGCGGCGTCGTGTCCGCCGGCAGAACGTTTTGCCGCGGCCTTCAGTGCTGCGGTAAACGGCCTGCGGCGGTGGCGCGCCCGGTCGCCCGCGCGAAGGCGCCTGGGGCCGCAAGCGGCGGATCCGGCGGGGGCGCCTGCGAGGCGGGAGTCGTCGGATATCCGGGAATACCCTCGAGGGCGCCTGGGGACGCCGGCTTAACGACCCAGGCCGGACAGATAGTGCGAAAGCGCCGCAATGCTTTCGGCATCCAGCCGGTGCGCGACGTTGTTCATGACCAGATCAGACGTGGAATCCGCAGCCTCCCCGGTCTGGTACTGGGCAAGTCGCGTCTGCAGGTAATCGGGTTGCTGGCCACGCAGTTTCGGGAACAGGGCGTAGGGCGTATGTCCATTGCGGTTCGGGTGCAGGGCATTCGGGAAGCCCCTGGCATCGTTGCCGTGACACCCTTGGCAGGGCGGGATGCCCCTGGCCGGATCACCATCCAGGTACAGGGTCCGGCCGACGACGGTGGGGGCGGATGCCGTGGTCGCGGGCTCCTCGGCCGCGGGTTCTCCGGCCGGTGCGTCGGTGGCCGGGGTCGGGTCGGCGGGGAGGCTCGCGTAGTAGACCGCGATGTCGCGCATGTCGGCTTCGGTCAGGCCGGTGACCAGCGAAGTCATCGGCGAAACCGGCACGTTGCCGCGCTGGTACTCGACCAGTTGCCAATACAGGTATTCCGCCCGCTGTCCCGCCAGGTTCGGGAAGAGCGGGGCGATGGCGATGCCCTGCGCCCCGTGGCACGTCGAACACAGTTCCACCTTGGCCTGGCCGGCGGTCGCATCGCCCTGCACGGGCGCGATCCGTCGCAGGTCCAGCATCGGCGCCTTTTCCGTCGTCTTTTCCGCGCTTTCATCCTCGTGCGCGGGGGGCGTGCCGGAAGTCTCCGGTGCGGTCTCCCGGGTGCTGGAAGCCGGTGGCGCATCCCGGGCCATGCCCTGGGCGATGACGAACATGCCGGCCACAGTGCCGATGGCGAGCAGGGCGGAGGTGCGTGGCTGTTTCACAGCTTCATCTCCATCATCAGGCCGATCATGTTGACCGAGTAGCTTTCGGGGCCGCCGTCGGAATAGACCATCGTGCCGATGACCTGGCGGTCGTCGAAGCCGCTGTAGTGCCAGTCGAACAGGCTGCCCTTCTGCCAGGTGTCGAACAGGCGGAGGTTGATCCGTTGGCCGACCGGGACATTGACGCCCAGGGTCAGGGTGTTGATGCGCCAGCGCATCGCGGGGAAGGCGCCGCTCATGGCTGGCGTGAAATCGGCGGGGACGCTGAGCGCGCCGGCCGAGTTGTAGCGATAGCGGGTGTCGCCGCGGGAAGAGATGTAGTTCCAGTCGGCGGTGAGGGTCGCGCGGCCGATGCGCTGGCTCAGGTTCGCGCCGGCGTAGTGGTTGCGTTGCCGGTCGCGCATCCACCAGCGGTTGGCCTCCGGGTAATTGGCGCCGCCGAGGTTCGGGTCCGGGGTCATGGCGCCGGAATCGTTGACGTTGGCGAAGTCCAGGTCGGCGCGATCGTAGCCGTACCAGGCGCTGGCGATGGTGGCGTCGCTGGGCTGCCAGTCCCACTGCAGGCTGGTTCCGTAAGTGTCCCAGCCCGTGCGGCCCAGTTCGGCCGCGTAGTCGTTGCGTTCGCCGCGCAGTTGCGCGCTGATGGTCATGTCGTGCGGCAGGGTGAGCATCGCCTGCAGGGACAGCTTGTTGCGGGTCAGCCCGCCAACGTCGTACTTGCGCAGTTGCGCCACCGTGTGCGCGGGCGTGCCGTTGGCCGGCGGCACGTAGCCAGGCAGCGAACTGGAGAAGGTGAACTCGTAGGGGTCTTCGTCGTACTCGCTGCCGCTGCGGCGGGTCCAGGCGTAGTTGGCGCGGAAGGTCAGCCAGTCCAGAGCACGGTTGCTCCAGGTCAGCTTGATGCTGTTGTCGCGGCTGGTCGCCACTTCGCGATGGGTGCGTTCGACGCGGTCGTACACGTAGCTGGCGCCGAGGGTGTTCTTCCGTCCCAGTTGCCAGTCGCCGCCGACCGCGAACTGCTGCGTCTGCTTGTCCAGCGGCAGGTTGCGGATGCGGGTCAGCACGTGGCTGTTGGGTCCGTTATCCCAGATGCCCATTTCGCCCGGAATGGCGCTGCCTTGCGCGCCGTTTTCCGAGATGTAGCCCCATTGCCCGGTCAGCGGGTTGTAGCTGTTGTAGGTGCCGGAGTAATCGTCGCGCTGGTGGCGGGCGGTGACGCGCCAGGTAAAGCGGTTGCTGGGCTGCATGACCAGCCGCGCGTCGATCAGGTGCGAGTTGATGGCCAGGTCGGCGTTGCGTCGGGAGAGCCCGGCGGATGTGTTCCAGTCGGCGCAGTCGATCAGGTACGACGGCGTGAAGGGCGTGGGCGGGATGCCCAACTGGCCCTGGCATTCGGTATGCGGGATCAGCGCGTCGTTCTGGCGCGAGCGGCTGCCCGACAGCGCAAGGCTGAACTCCCCGTTTCGCGCGGCCAGCTTGCGGGTGAAGCTCGCCCGCAGGTTGTGGTAGTCGTTCTCCGGTTCGTAGGCGAACACGCCGCTGGTGATCGGAGGCGGCGTCGCGCCGGGAACCACGGTCGTGACGCCGAACGGCACCTGATAGTCGTAGCTGGAGAAGGCGTTGCGGAAGAAGGAGCCGGTGTAACTGAAGCTCATCCGCCATTTCCTGCCGGTGAAACGGGCGCCGCCGTTGAAATTGATGGTGCTGTCGTCGATCGGGCGCGGGATCTCGTAGATGCCGCCGAAGGAGGAGAAGAAGAAGGGGCCGCCGAACGGACGCGCGCCCTCGCGACTCTCGTGGCTGGCGTTGCCGAAGAACGTCCAGCGCGGATTGAGGAAGTACTGGATGCCGGCGCCCTGCTTGTCGCGCACGACGCGCAGGATCCGTTCCGGGCTGGCGGCGGAGACGGCGGCGACCTGCGCGGAGGCGCTGGTGGCGGGCGTCAGGCCGGGCTTCAGCGCAAGGTGACGGCCGCCGATGCCGTCCCAGATCGAACGCGCATTGCCGCTGGTCACATTGCTCTGCGCGCGCGCGAAGGCCTGCACCCGGTACTTGCCGGCCTGGCCGAATACGGTGCGCAGGTAATAACTGTCCTCGTTGATGGCGCTGGCGCGCACCTCGGCGTAGTGGCCGTCGTCGGGCTTTTCAAAACGCAGGTTGGCGCCGAGGATCAAGCCGTCCTCGTAGTTGGAGAACCGGCGCCAGGCGGCATTGTTCTCGTCGCCGCCCACCGACAGCCAGCCGACACCGAAGGTGCCGCGATGGCGCCAGGTCTCGCCCGTGCCGAATTCGGGATAGTCCGGAGTACAGGCGAACATCGCGCCGGTCGGGGTGTGCTTGCGCTCGTCGTTCAACCAGCTGCCGCCGCCGGGACGGCAGCCGTAGACGTTCTGTCCGCCGGGATCGAGTGGATTGCCGAACTGCAGGTCGACCCCCATCCCGCTGTCCTGCGCCCCCGCCACTCCCGGGAGGGTGGCCAGCGCCAGGACGAACAGATGGCGCCGGAGCTTCTTCCTGTGCGGGTATCTGGACACGATGCCATCCCCCATCAACGATGCAGGCGCGGCCCCGAAGGACTGTTTGAACCGTGGATCTGGGCGTGGCAGGTGATGCACCCACGTCCCATCAGCCGCTCGTTCGGTCCGGTGCCGGTGGCCAGTTGCTGCGGTGTGAACAGGTCGTTCGGATGGCGCATGTGCGAATGGCACTGCTGGCACAGCATCGGCACTGGCGCGACCAGCAGGGCGTGCTGGTTGGAGCCATGCGGCGTGTGGCAGTTCAGGCAACTGTCGCGCACCGGCGCGTGCTCGAACAGGAATGGCCCGCGTTTCTCGGCATGGCACTGGTAGCAGGTTTCGTTGACCGTGTCGGTCTTGACCAGCGAGGCGTTCAGGGTGCCATGGGGGTTGTGACAATCCACGCAGGCCATCTGGCCCTCGGGCAGGGGCATGTGCGAGCGACGGTTGAATTGCTGGCGGATGTCGTTGTGGCAGGTCGCGCAGGTCTGGTTGATCGAGTCCTTCGCGGTCAGGCCTTCGGCGGCGACCCGGGTCATCGGATTGTGGCAATCGCTGCAGGACAGGCCGTTGCGCTGATGCACCGAGCCCAGCCAGTGATCGCGCGGGCCGCCGCTGTGGCAGGCCAGGCAGGTGTTGGCCTGGGTTTCGATCGGCGTGCCGCGGCCCTTGGTGAAGGCGATGATCAGGGCCTTGTCGGCCGGGTTCGCGGCATGCGCCGAACCGGGGCCATGGCAGGCCTCGCAGGTGGTCGCTGCGGGATCGCGTGCGAGCGCGGCCTCCATGCCGAGCGAATGCGTGCTGTGCGCGAAATTCTGCCCTTCCTTGGCGTGGCAGGCAGTGCAGACCTGCTGTCTGACCACCTTCGCACCGGGCGCCAGCGGATTGGTCGCGGCCCGGGCGCTGGTGAAGCCGGTGACCATGACGTCGAGGAACGGCTGTTCCGTGTCCGGTGCGCCGAAATGGGTCGAAGGGAGTTGTTGTTGCGCCGACCCACGATCGGTGGCCAGGGACTGGTCGCTACCCACGGCGAATACCAGCACGATCGCGATCAGCAACAACCACAGCAACAGGGCGGTCCGCATCATGGATCCTCGCGCGATTCAGACGGTAACGCCCTAAGGGACGTTCCCCCCCCCTTGGTCGAGAAGTCAAGCCGCGCTGCGTCAATCGCTCTCGGGACGCATGCCATCGACCAGGATGCAGCGCGTAGAGCGCATCCCGGTTTCCGCGATCGGGATCCGCGGTCTCGCGGGGGGTCGCAGGTCCTGCGATCAGCAAGTTTCCGGACAGCGCCATCGAAGGACATCCGTGCGGCCTGGCCGGGATCGGGAACGTGCGGACATCGGCTCGTGCCGGTGCCGGAAGCCGTTGCACAGGACCACCGTGCAGGCCAGGTGTCGCGGTTGAAGAACGGGCCGCGTATTTCCGGCGCATCGCGCTGCCCGGCGATGACGCGCACTCGTGCGTTGCGGCATGCCTGCTTCGATGAGTCCGGCGATGGCGGCGTTCCGCATCCACTTTTCGCAGCCATTCGGCGCGTCGTTCGCCTTCGGGTCGAGCGATGCGGGCAGGCGCAGGCGGTCGGTTCGGACAGTGTGTGCGGGAAGCCGGATAACGCTTCCGGCCATGCTGTCCGAGCCCGGCCGATGCCGTGTTCAGTGTCCGCCGGCGGCCGGGCCCGCCTTCGCCGCGAACGGCGGCTTCGACAGCCACACGAACAGGATCACCGACAGGAAGATGATGCCGAGCATGTGGAAGATCTCGTTGAAGCCGATCTGCGCCGCCTGATTGCCGATCATCCGCTCCAGCATCGCCGCGCCGCGCTGGAGATCGCCGCCGCCCATCGCCGCGACCTGCGCCATCGTCGCCGGGTCGGTGGTGGATACCGCGTCGGCCAATTGCGCGTGGTGGACCGCGCTGCGGCTGGTCCACGCGTAGGTGGTCAGCGACGCCGCGAAGCTGCCGCCGAGGGTGCGCATGAACGTCGCCAGGCCCGAGCCCGCGGCGATCTCGTGCGGTTCGAGGTCGGACAGCAGGATCGTCAGCACCGGCATGAAGAACAGCGCCACGCCCAGGCCCTGGAACAACTGCACCATCGCCACCGTGCGGAAATCGACGTCGAGGTTGAAGTCCGAGCGCGCGAAGCTGGTCAGCGACATCGCCACGAACGCGATGCTGGCGAGGATGCGCAGGTCGAAGCGATTGGCGTACTTGCCCACGAACGGCGTCAGCAGCACCGGCAGGATGCCGATCGGCGCGCTGGCGAAGCCGGCCCAGATCGCGGTGTAGCCGAGGTTGCGCTGCAGCCACAGCGGCACCAGGATGCCGACGCTGAAGAACGCCGCGTAGGCCACCACCATCGCCGCGGTGCCGGCGCTGAAGTTGCGGTGGCGGAACAGCCGCAGGTCGACGATCGGATCGCGGTCGGTCAGCTCCCAGATCACGAACACCGCCAGCGAGATCGCGGACACGATCGCCAGGATGACGATGGTGCTCGAGCGGAACCAGTCCTCGTCGTTGCCCAGGTCGAGCAGGATCTGCAGCGCGCCCACGCCCAGCACCAGCGTGGCGAGGCCGATGTAGTCCATCTTCGGCTTCTCCAGCCGCTCCGGCCGGCCCTTGAGCTGGGCGCCGACGGTGAAGCTGGCGAAGATGCCGATCGGGATATTGATGAAGAAGATCCATTCCCAGCTGTAGTTGTCGGTGATCCAGCCGCCGAGGATCGGCCCGGCGATCGGCGCGACCACCGTCACCATCGCCAGCAGCGCGATCGCCTGCCCGCGCTTGTGCGGCGGATAGATCGACAGCAGCAGCGCCTGGGTCACCGGGTACATCGGCCCGGCGACGAAGCCCTGCAGCGCGCGCGCCGCGACCAGCATGCCCATGCTCTCGGCGATGCCGCACAGGAACGACGCGATCACGAACGCCAGCGTCGACCACATGAACAGCTTGCGCTCGCCGAACTTGCGGGTGAGCCAGCCGGTCAGCGGCAGCGCGATGGCGTTGCTCACCGCGAACGAGGTGATCACCCACGTCGCCTGGTTGGCGCTGCCGCCGAGGTTGCCGGAGATGGTCGGCAGCGAGACGTTGGCGATCGTGGTGTCCAGCACCTGCATGAACGACGCCAGCGCCAGGCCGACGGTGGTCAGCGGCACGTTCGCGGGGCGGAAGGGGCCGGCGGCGGCCGGCGCCGGTGCGGCGGGGGCGGCGCCGGCGTCGGCGGTGGTGGCGCTCATGGCGACGGCCTCATCGGGTGGTTGCGGCGGCGCTCAGCGGCCGCCGGCGAGGTTCTGGCGCACGATCTTCGCGATCAGCGCGTCGGCGTCGGCCAGCTGTTTCGCGTAAGCCTCGGTGCGCAGGCCCGGCGCCTGGCTCGGCGCCGTCGGCAGCACGCCGTTGCCGGCCTCGCGCAGCGACACGTCCGCGGACATGCTCATGCCGATCCGCAGCGGGTGCTCGGCGAGCTGCTTCGGATCCAGCGCGATCCGCACCGGCACGCGCTGCACGATCTTGATCCAGTTGCCGCTGGCGTTCTGCGCCGGCAGCAGCGCGAACGCGCTGCCGGTGCCCAGGCCGATGCTCGACAGCTTGCCGGTGTAGGTCACGTCGCCGCCGTACAGGTCGGACGACAGTTCCACCGGCTGGCCGAGGCGCATCTTCGCCAACTGGGTCTCCTTGAAGTTCGCCTCCACCCACACCTGCTCCAGCGGCACCACCGTCATCAGCGTGGTGCCCGGCTGCACGCGCTGGCCGAGCTGCACGCTGCGGCGGGCGACGTAGCCGGCGATCGGCGAGACGATCTCGCCGCGCTGCAGGTTGAGATAGGCTTGGCGCAACTGCGCGGCCGCGGCCAGCACCTGCGGCTGCTTCGCCAGCGTGGTGTCGTCGACCAGCGCGCGGTTGCGCGACAACTGGCCGCGGCTGGACGACAGCGCGGCTTCGGCCGCTTCGAGCTGCGCCTTCGCGTGCGCCAGTTCCTCGGCGGACACCGCGCCTTCGCCGACCAGGCCGGTGCGCCGCGCGACGTCGGCGCGGGCCTGCTTGACCGCGACTTCGCGCGCCTGCAGATCGGCTTCGCCGGCCTGCACCGCGTTGAACAGGCCGCGGACCTGGCGCACGGTGCCGGCGAGGTTCGCGACCGCCTGTTCGTAGGCGACTTCGGCGTCGTTGGGATCGAGCTTCACCAGCACCTGGCCGGCGAGCACGCGGTCGCCGTCGTCGGCGCCGATGGCGACGACCGTGCCGACGGTCTGCGGCGCGATCGCGACGATGTTGCCCTGCACGTAGGCGTCGTCGGTGGCTTCGTGCCAGCGGCCGACCAGCAGGTGCCAGGCGAGGAAGCCGATGCCGCCGGCGACGACGAGGGCGGCGAGGATCGTCAGGGCCCGGCGCCGCTTGCCGTTCTTCGGCGCGGCCGGTGCGGGAGCGGGCGTGGTTTCGGTGGTCATGGGGCGGTCCGGGAAGACGAATCGGGAGAGGAAGGGGTGGCGCCGCCGCCGAGGGCGACGGCGAGGTCGGCGGCGGCGTTGCGGCGCTCGGCGCGCAGCGCGGCGATCTGCGCATCCAGTTGCAGCACCGGCTTCTGCGCGGCGAGGACGTCGAGGCGCGTGCCGAGCCCGGCGCGATGCCGGGTCTCGGCCAGCGCGCGGGCCCTGCGCGCGGCCTCGCGGGCGTCGGCGAGCGCGGCGAGCTGGGTATCCAGCGCGCGCGCGCCCTGCAGCGCATCGGCGACTTCGCGTAGCGCGCCGACCAGGCTCTGGTCGTACTGCGCGACGGCGAGGTCGTAGTCGGCGTCGCTGGTCGCGAGCTGGCCGCGCAGGCGGCGGCCGTTGAAGATCGGCAGGCTGATCGCCGGGCCGCCGGTGCCGAAGGCGGCATCGCGGGTGAACAGGTCCGACAGCTTGCCCGCGGCCAGGCCGACCATCGCGGAGAGGTTCACGCTGGGATAGAACTCGGCTTTGCTCGCGTCGATGCCGCGCGACGCCGCCTCGACGCGCCAGCGCGCGGCGACCACGTCGGGACGATGACCCAGCAGTTCGCTCGGCAGCGCCGAAGGCAGGGCCGGCGCGTCGGTCTCCAGCAGCGCCGGCGCCGCGATCGACAGGCCGCGGTCCGGCCCCTGGCCGAGCAGCGCGGCCAGCGCGTTGCGCAGCGCGTCGATCCGCTGCTGCGCGGCCTGCGCCTGCTGGGCGGCGGCGGCGACGGCGCCTTCGGACTGGCGGGTCTGCAGGGCGTTGTCGAGCCCGGCGCGGGCGCGGCTGCGGGCGAGTTCGAGCTGGCGCGAGGCGCGGGCGGCTTCGCTTTCGGCCACCGCCTTCGCGTCGAACGCCTGGGCCAGGCCGACGTAGGCGCGGGCGATGTTCGCCGACAGCAGCAGCCGCGCCTGCTGCGCGTCGATTTCGGCGGCGCGGGCCAGGTCGACCGCGGCTTCCCAGCGCGCGCGCTGGCCGCCCCACAGGTCGGGCGCGTAGGAGAACTGGACCATGCCCAGTTCGACGCCGCTGTATTCGCCGCCGAACGGCGCCGGCACCAGCGATTCGGGCAGATAGGCGCCGGAGTAGCGCACCGAGCCGGTCGCGCTGGGCTGGCGCGCGGCGTCGACCAGGTCGGCCTGCGCGGCGGCCTTGCGCACGCGGGCGTCCGCGGCCGCGAGCGACGGCGTGCCGGCGAGGGCCTCGGTCATCAGCGCGTCGAGCTGCGGGTCGTTCCAGGCGCGCCACCACTGCGGCGACGGCCAGGCCGCCGGCGAGAGCGTCCCCGAGAACGTCCCGCTGGCGGCCAGCGCATCGGGATCGCGCGGCGACGAGGCCGGCGCCAGGCCGTGCGTGCTGGCGCAGCCGGCGAGCAGGGCCAGGGCGAACGCGGCGGACAGCGGCCGCACGCAGCGGGAAGGGGGGAGAGGGCGCATGTCAGTCTTCACGGGTGAGGTTGTCGCGGACCTGCTGCAACAGGCGGACGAGGGCGTCCTGTTCGGCGTCCGACAGGCCTTTGAAGGCGCGGGCGCGGACCCGCGCCCCGCACTGGTCGATGTCCGCCCACATCGCCCAGCCGGCCTCGGTCAGGCTGACCAGCAGCGCGCGGCGGTCGGCCGGATCGGCGACGCGGACGGTGAGGCCGCGCTCCTCCAGCCGGTCGAGCAGCCGGGTCATCGCGCCCGGGTTGAGTTCGGCCTTGCGCGCCAGTTCCGAGGCGCTGGCCTCGCCGTGGGCGAGGCGCTTGAGGGTCACGAACTGGCTGAAGGTCAGCTCGTGGCCGGCGCTGGCGAGCTCGCGTTCCATCCGCGCCCACATCGCATCGCGGACCTGCCGGAACAGCAGGCCGAGCTGGGTGCCGGCTTCGGACGAGGAGGGGCGGGGGGCGCTGAGTGGAGTGTTCATGGGGCGCAGATTTTGTCGTCCGGACAATATTTGTCAATGCAAATGTTGATCATGCAAATAGAACGATGCGTCCGGCGATTCGCAATCGTCCCGGGCGTGGCCGGGGATCGCGGCGGGCGGCGCTGCGTGCCGTATCCTGAACGGGTCTGCATCGCCTGGAGCCGGCGTCATGGGTCTGCTTTCCGCCATTCGCGGGCTGTTCGGGGGTGGACGCGGCGAGGACACCGGCCTCGCGCCGGCCGCCTTCGGCGAGGAGATGGCCCGTCGGGTCCGCGCCGCCGCTCCCGACGTCCAGGTCCACGTCGCCGGCGAACTGGAACTGGAAATCGCGTCCGGTCCCGACGGCGGCGGCAGGGTCTACCTCGAGAACGCCTACCGGATGTACCGCGGACTGGCGCCGGCCGAGCGCGAGGAGATGATCGAGCGCTTCGTCCGCTCCTTCGCCGACGCGACCCGGGGCTTCGAGCCGACCCGCGAGGCGATCATCCCGATCGTCAAGGACCGGGCCTGGCTCGACGAGATCGAGGCCTCGGTCCGCGCCCAGCGCGGCGAATCGCAGGCCAAGGTCTTCGAGCCGCTCAACGACGATCTCGCCGTGGTCTACGCCATCGACACGCCCCACAACATCGCCTACCTCTCGCCCGGCATGCTCGAGCAACTGGGCGTCGAGCGCGCCGAACTGCGCGCCCTCGCCGTGCGCAACCTGCGCGGACTGCTGCCGGAAATCGAGGTGCAGCGCGGCGAGAAGCTCGGCATGGTCGTCGCCGACGGCAACTACGAGGCCTCGCTGCTGCTGTTCGACGACCTGTGGGCGCGCGAGGGCGAGCGCCTGCGCGGCGCGATGGTGGCGGCCGTGCCGGCGCGCGACCTGCTGCTGTTCGCCGACGGCGACGACGCCGACGCCGTCGCGCAGTTGCAGGACCTCGCGACCCGGATGCGGGCCGAAGCCACCTACGCGCTGACCGACCGGCTGTTCGTGCGCGAGGGCGAGGGCTGGCGGTCGCGCTGAGCGGTCCGCCTTACACTCCCGGGATGAGCGACGAGATCGAACCGCCCGACGGCGACAGCCCCGCGCCGCGCAAGCGCCGCCGCCCCGAACCCACCCCGCAGCAGCGCGCGCTGGGGCTGCTGGTCCGGCGCGAGCATTCGCGCAAGGAGCTGGCGCGCAAGCTGGCCGCCCGCGGCGTCGAGGAGGACGCGGCGCAGGCGGCGGTCGAGCGGATGACCGCCGAAGGCTGGCAAAGCGACGACCGCTTCGCCGGACAACTGGTCCGCAGCCGCGCGAACAACGGCTACGGCCCGGTGCGGATCCGCGCCGAACTGGGCACCCACGGCCTCGACCGCGATGCGGTCGCCGCCGCGATGGACGCCTACGACGGCGACTGGACCGAGAACGCCCGCGATCTCGTCCGCCGCCGGTTCCCGCGTGGCGCGGACGACCTCGCCCAGCGACGCAAGGCCGCCGATTTCCTGGCCCGGCGCGGCTTCGACGGCGACCAGATCCGCGCCGCCGTCCGCTTCGATCCGGACGAGGACTGAGCCGGCGTGATCGGACGACGCGATCGGCCGACGCGATCGGGTGGGGCCATCGAAGGACCCATCGATGGGCATGATCGAAGGACGCGATCGGACGGTCCGGTTGAACCGCGGGACAGCGGCCCCGACATGACGGCCACGGGACGGCCGCCGGAACCCGTTGCCGCCTGTTAATCTAGCGAATCCTGGGTGGTTCGCTCGATTCCGCGCCGGCATCCTGCCGGTCCGCGGGGGCGGTCCGCACCCGTCATCCGAATCGCCATGAACACCACAGCCGACCACACCACCGCGAACATCCGCCGCGACTTCCTCGAATTCTTCCGCTCGAAGGGCCACACCATCGTGCCGTCGAGCCCGCTCGTGCCCGGCAACGACCCGACCCTGCTGTTCACCAACGCCGGCATGGTCCAGTTCAAGGACGTGTTCCTGGGCGCCGAGAAGCGCAGTTACACCCGCGCGGCGTCCAGCCAGCGCTGCGTGCGCGCCGGCGGCAAGCACAACGACCTCGATCAGGTCGGCTACACCGCGCGCCACCACACCTTCTTCGAGATGCTGGGCAACTTCAGCTTCGGCGACTACTTCAAGCAGGACGCCATCGCCTACGCGTGGGAACTGCTGACCGGCGTGTGGAAGCTGCCGAAGGACAAGCTGCTGGTCACGGTCTACCACACCGACGACGAAGCCTTCGACATCTGGCACCGGCAGATCGGCCTGCCCGCGGACCGCATCATCCGCATCGGCGACAACAAGGGCGCGCCGTACGCCTCCGACAACTTCTGGCAGATGGCCGACACCGGCCCCTGCGGCCCCTGCACCGAGATCTTCTACGACCACGGCGAGCATATCGCCGGCGGCCCGCCCGGCTCGGCCGACGAGGACGGCGACCGCTTCATCGAGATCTGGAACAACGTGTTCATGCAGTTTGACCGCCAGCCCGACGGCACCCTGCTGCCGCTGCCGGCGCCGTGCGTCGACACCGGCATGGGCCTGGAGCGCATCGCGGCCGTGCTGCAGCACGTGCACAGCAACTACGAGATCGACCTGTTCCAGCACCTGATCAAGGCCGCGGCCGCGATCACGAACACGACCGACCTCGAACACAAGTCGCTGCGCGTGATCGCCGACCACACCCGCGCATGCAGCTTCCTGATCGTCGACGGCGTGCTGCCCAGCAACCAGGAGCGCGGCTACGTGCTGCGCCGGATCATCCGCCGCGCCGTTCGCCATTTCTGGAAGCTCGGTGCGCTCAGCGCGGAAGGCAACTTCTGGCGCATGCTGCAGCCCTTGATCGAGGTGATGGGCGAGGCCTATCCCGAGCTGATCGAGAAGCGTGCGCTGATCGAGCGTGCGCTGAAGTCGGAGGAAGCGGCGTTCTCGCAGACGCTCGATGCCGGCATGGTGCGTCTGGAGGGCTATCTGGCGCAGGGCGACGGCCGTATCGACGGTCACCAGTTGTTCCTCCTGCACGACACCTACGGCTGTCCGCCCGATCTGATCGCCGACATCCTGCGCGAGCGCGAACTGGGCGAGATTCCCGAATCGGTGATGGCGGACTATCGCCGCTTCATGAAGGAACAGAAGGAGCGCAGCAAGGAGAAGGGCGGTTTCGACGTCAAGACCGCGCTCCCCGCCGAACTCATCGCCCAGCTCGCGCCCACCGCGTTCCTCGGCTACGACGCCCTCGACGCCGACGGCCTGGAAGTCGTCGCGCTGCTGAAGGACGGCAAGCCGGTCGAGGCGATCGCCGCCGGCGACGACGCGATCGTGCTGCTCGATCGCACGCCGTTCTACGCCGAATCCGGCGGCCAGGTCGGCGACACCGGCACGCTGGCGGGCGAGAGCGCCGAGTTCGCCGTCGCCGATACCCAGAAGCTGGCCGGCCAGTTCTTCGGCCACGTCGGCACGCTGACCGCCGGCAGCCTCAAGCGCGGCGACCGCCTGGTCGGCCGCGTCGACGCCGCCCGCCGCGGCGCGATCGTCCTCAACCACAGCGCCACCCACCTGCTGCACGCGGCGCTGCGCGACGTGCTCGGCACCCACGTGACCCAGAAGGGCTCGCTGGTGGCGCCGGACCGCCTGCGCTTCGACTTCGCGCATTTCCAGCCGGTGACGCCGGCGGAGCTGGCCGAGATCGAACGCCGGGTGAACGCCGAGATCCGCGCCAACAGCGCGGCCGAAGTCCACCAGATGGGCATGCAGGAAGCGCTGGACTTCGGCGCGATGGCGCTGTTCGGCGAGAAGTACGGCGAGCGCGTGCGGGTGCTGCGCATGGGCGACACCTCGACCGAACTGTGCGGCGGCACCCACGTGCGCCGCACCGGCGACATCGGCGTGTTCAAGATCGTCTCCGAGGGCGGCACCCAGGCCGGCGTGCGCCGGATCGAGGCGGTCACCGGGCAGGGGGCGCTCGACCATATCGCCACCGAGGAGCATCGCCTGGCCGAGGCGGCGGGCCTGCTCGGCGGCAACCCGGCCGACGTCGGCGACAAGCTGCGCGCCCTGCTGGAGCGCCAGAAGCGGCTCGAACGCGAGCTGGAGGCCCTGAAGGCGAAGGCCGCCGGCGCGGCCGTGGCCGACCTCGGCGCCTCGGCGGTCGACGTCGGCGGCGTCAAGGTCCTGGCCGCGCGCCTGGAAGGGCTCGACGCCAAGGCCCTGCGCGACGCCGTGGACCGCCTCAAGGCCGAACTCCGTGACGCAGTCGTCCTGTTGGCCGGCGCGGCCGATGGTAAAGTCGCGCTGATCGCGGGCGTCAGCGGCGCGGCGCTGGGCCAGGTCAAGGCCGGCGAGCTGCTGGCGCACGTGGCCGGACAGGTGGGGGGCAAGGGCGGTGGCCGCCCGGACATGGCCCAGGGCGGCGGTGAGGACAGCCCCGCGCTGCCCGCGGCGCTGGCCGGGGTCCGCGACTGGGTCGGCCAGCGGGTCCGCGCCGGGGCATGACTTCAGGCACCACCCGGTGTTGGACGAATCCGGGTATGCTAATTTATTGCGTTCGTGGCCTGAGCTCCATCCCCGTTGGTGAGGCCGCGAAAGACATGACAAAGGGCACGGCGAGGGGGACGCCGGCCTACGGAGACAAGCAATGCTTATCCTGACTCGCCGGGTTGGCGAAACGCTGATGATCGGCGACACCGTGACGGTGACGGTGCTCGGAGTGAAGGGCAACCAGGTCCGAATCGGCATCACCGCGCCGAAGGACGTGGCCGTGCACCGTGAGGAGATCTACCACCGCATCCAGCGCGGCGAAGGCCACGGTCCGAATTCCGGTTTGCCGCAGGGCGACTGAGCCGTTATCCTTCCCGCCGCAGTTTTGCCGACGGAGAGTTGCCCGAGAGGCCGAAGGGGCTCCCCTGCTAAGGGAGTATGGGGTCAAAAGCTCCATCGAGGGTTCGAATCCCTCACTCTCCGCCACCGTCATGCCAGATGTCCCGATGCGACCGGCGCCGCCCGGGCCGCCTCGCGTCCACGCTGCTTCGAAAGCGCAGCGCTTCGTGAACGCGACAGGGACCCGGCGCGACGGAGCGATGAAAATGGGGATTGACCAGTCAGATCGCGATTGGCACAATTCCGCTTCTGCACAACGCGCCCGTAGCTCAGTTGGATAGAGCACCAGGCTACGAACTTGGGGGTCGGAGGTTCGAATCCTTCCGGGCGCGCCAGATACGAAAGAAAAAGCCGGCGAGCGATCGCCGGCTTTTTTCTTGTCTTGCCGGAATCACGATCTCAGGGGCGCCCGGCGTCGTCCTGCATGCGCCGGCGCAGCGACAGGGGCGCATGTCGGTCCAGACCTCTTCGATGTAACCGAGGCACGCCGCCTTGGTGCCGCTGAATCCCGCGGCCTGCCAGCCGAGCGGCAGTTCTCGGTCGGCGGGCCAGAGCGAATACTGTTCCTCGTGGTTCATCACGACCTGGTAGCGGGTCCCGTCTTCGTCCTGCGTCATGGTCCGGTTCCTTCGGGGGGTGTCATGCGCGGCCTGCGCGCGATGCGGCGATCATACGCACATGTCCGCCGCGGCGCGCTTCAGTCGAGGAACTGCAGCTTCGCCAGTTCCGCGTACAGCCCGCCCTGGGCGAGCAGGCTTTCGTGGGTGCCTTCGGCGACGATCCGGCCCTTGTCCATGACCACGATGCGGTCGGCCTTGAGCACGGTCGCCAGACGGTGCGCGATCACCAGCGTGGTGCGGCCGCGCATCAGGTTCTCGAGCGCGTGCTGCACCGCGCGCTCGCTCTGCGCGTCGAGCGCGGAGGTCGCTTCGTCCAGCAGCAGGATCGGCGCGTCCTTGAGCAGCGCGCGGGCGATCGCGATCCGCTGCTGCTGGCCGCCGGAGAGGCTGGCGCCGCGTTCGCCGAGCTGTTCGTCGTAGCCGTTCGGCAGCGCGGTGACGAACTCGTGCGCCTCGGCCGAACGCGCCGCGGCCTCGACTTCGGCGTCGCTGGCGTCGAGGCGGCCGTAGCGGATGTTGTCGCGCGCGCTGGCCGCGAACAGGGTCGGCTGCTGCGGCACCAGCGCGATGCGTTCGCGCAGTTCCAGCGGGTCGCAGTCGCGCACGTCGACGCCGTCGATCAGCACCCGTCCGGACTGCGGGTCGTGGAAGCGCAGCAGCAGCGACAGCACCGTGCTCTTGCCGGCGCCGGACGGGCCGACCAGCGCGACCGTCTCGCCGGGCCGCACGTGCAGGGTGAAGTCCTGCAGCGCGGGCGCGTCGGGCCGCGTCGGGTAGCGGAAGTCGACGGCCTCCAGCGCGACCTCGCCGCGCAGCGGATCGGGCAGCCGCTGCGGATGCTTCGGGGCGACGATGCCCGGCGATTCCTGCAGCAGTTCGTCGATCCGGCTCATGCCGCCGGCGGCGCGCTGCAGTTCGTTGAACACTTCGGCCAGCGCCGCCACCGAGCCGCCGCCGAACAGCGCGTACAGCACGAACTGGATCAGGGTGCCGGCGGTCATGCGGTGGGCGATCACGTCGTGCGCGCCGGACCACAGCACCAGGGTGATCGCGCCGAAGAACAGCACGATCGTCGAACCGGTCATCAGCGCCTGCGCGCTGATCCGCTTGCGCGCGGTGCCCACCGCGTTCGCGACCGCATCGACGAAGCGCCCGCGCTCGTAGTCCTCGCGCGCGTGCGCCTGCACCGTACGCACCGCGCCGAGGGTCTCGGCGGCGAGCGCGTTGGCGTCGGCGACCCGGTCCTGGCTGCTGCGCGCGACCTTGCGGATGCGGCGTGCGCCGACGATCACCGGCAGCACCGCCAGCGGGATCCCGACCAGCGCCCAGGCGGCGAGCCGCGGGCTGGTCACGAACAGCATCACCACTGCGCCGATCACGGTGATCCCGCTGCGCAGGGCGATCGACATCACGCTGCCGACCACGTTGCGCACAAGTTCGACGTCGGCGGTCAGCCGCGAGACCAGTTCACCGCTGCGGTTGCGCTCGTGGAAGCCGGCGTCGAGGCCGATCAGGTGCGCGTACAGCCGCTCGCGCAGGTCGGCGACCACGCGCTCGCCCAGCAGCGAGACGAAGAAGAACCGGGCGGCCGTGCCCAGCGCCAGCACCAGCGCCACCGCGAACAGCAGCAGGAAGGCACGGTCGATGTCGCCGGCGCTGCCGCGCTTGAAGCCCTCGTCGATCATGGTGCGGAAGGCCACCGGCAGGCTCAGCGACGCCGCCGAGGACACCGCCAGCGCGACCAGCCAGCCGACGAACAGCCCCATGTGACGGCGGACGAAGGGCCACAGCGCGCGCAGGCTGCCGAGGGGGGCTTTGGTTTGAGCGGGTTGTGGATTGGACATTGTGATGTTGGTTGGACGCGACGAACGGTCAGGGGACGCGTATGAATCGGTGTTTCCGGTAACTTTTTCTCGTTGTTGGAGCGAACCCGGGACAAGCCCGGGTTCGCCTTGACAACGAGGTATCGATTTTTCTGTTCAGGAACTAATCGAGAATCCGGCCTTCTTCGTCAAGGTCGTATCCACTGCCGCAATCTGGGCAGACATCTGCTTCTGCAAGTCCGCTTTCCAACAATTCGTACAAGCGGTTGATCGGTATTTTTCGCGCCGATGAAACCTCTTCTTGGTCGAGAGCCGCGTCAGTGACCGTGATTTCAACAAGATTTTCTGGTTTGTTTCGTTTGCATTCTGGGCATGGAATGGTTCGGGAGCTGGCCACGTTGGCCTCCAAAAAAAGAAAAAATCTCCGGATGTGCGGCTTACGGATCGGAAAGTCGCACCTGCCCCCGAGTGGTGTCGCGCAGGCGGGTTTTCAAGGCGTCGGCGCGATCGGCGGGCAGTCGCACCCGCAGGACCGCGCCGTCGGCGTCGAACGCCTCGTCGAGCTTTTCCGCGCCCAACGCCTGCAGCGCGGCGTGGGCGTCGCCGAGATGGGCGAACGGGCAGGCGAATTCGAGTTCGACCTGTTCGATCAGCGCGCGTTTCTCCGCCAGGCGCAGGCACTCGGCGGCGGCGGCGCCGTAGGCGCGGACCAGGCCGCCGGCGCCGAGCTTGATTCCGCCGAACCAGCGGGTGACCACCACCACCACCCGATCGCAGCCCTGGCCGTCGATGGCGGCGAGGATCGGGCGGCCGGCGGTGCCGGCGGGTTCGCCGTCGTCGCTGGAGCGGTAGCCGTCCCCGACACGCCAGGCCCAGCAGTTGTGGGTGGCGTCGGGGTCGGACAGCCCGGGCAGGGCGGCCATCGCGGCTTCGGCCGAGTCGACCGGCAGCGCCCGGGCGAGGAAGCGACTGTGCTTGACCTCGAGCAGATGCGAGGCGGGACCGGCGAGGGTCTGCGACGACATGCGCGGAGCGGCGGCCCGACAGGGGCCGGGTCAGGGCGCGGGCGGCGGCAGGGTGGCCGCGAACTTGCGCAGGTCTTCCGGCAGTTCGACCGACCGGTAGCGGCGACGGAATTCCTGCAGGCTCTCGGCCGCGGCGGATGTCTCGCCCGCGGCGAGCAGGGCGCGGATGCGCTGCAGCCAGGCCTGGCGGAACTCCGGCGAATCCGCGGACACCGGCGGACGGTCGTCGTAGCGTTCGGCGGACGCCGCTGCGTCCGCGGCGGCGGCTCCGGCCCCGCTGGTGCTGCCGGTGGCGACGCCATTGGCCTTGCGGGCGCGATCGCGCGCCGGCGAGGCTTCCTGCACGACCGCCGGCGGCGGCGGTGGCGGTGCCGCAGCCGGTGCCGGCACCGTGACCGCGGGTTGTTCGGCCAGCCGGTTGGCGCGCGATTCCTGGCGACGCTGGTCCAGCGGCGTGCGGGTGTACTCGGCGGCGCCGACATCGCGCCCGTCGGTCTGGCCGACGCTGGCCCGCGGCACCCGGCTGCCGGTGACCTCGACCTTGTCCAAGGCCCGGCCTTCGAGGTCGGCCGCCGCCGCTGCCGGCGCCGATGCGGGTGCGGGCGGCTCGCGCGCCGGCGTGGGCGCGGCGTCGGCCGCGAAACCGGCGTCCGCCACCGGCGCGGCTGGCTTGGCCGCGACCTGGGGGGCGGCCGTGTCGGCCGCCGCGCGGCGGGTCTGCAGCGCGTCTTGTTCGTGCACCAGCGGCGGCGGCAGGGGCGGCGGCTGCACCGGCGCGCGATCCAGCGACGGATCGAGCAGCACGGCTTCCTCCTCGGCGACCGGCGCGGCGGCCGGGGCCATGGCTTTCTCGGCGGAACTGCCTTCGCCGTCGCCCTGCAGCTTCCAGCCGATGCCGGCGGCGAGTACGACGGTCGCGGCCACGCTCAGGCCCAGCGGCCAGCGCGGCACGGTGCGCCGGGGGCGGAACGGCGCGACGTTGGGGGCCGCGGGCGCTTGCGGCGGATCGGCCTGCGGCGGATCGGTCTCTTGCAGCGGATCGCCCTGTGGCGCGACCGCGGGCGCGACCGGCGGCACGGCGGCGCCGGCCCCGTCCGCGTCCACCGCGGCGCGGGCGGCGGCGAGGATCGCGGCATCGAGCGCGGGCGCAGGCTCGCGCGGCCCGCCCAGGCGCGCGAGGCGCTCGGCGAGGTCGCGTTCTTCCGGCGACAGGGGATCGATGCGGCGGTTCATGGGTTCAGCCTCTGGCGCAGTTTGTCCATCGCGTAGCGCAGGCGCGATTTCACGGTCTCCCGGCCGACGCCGGTGATCTCGCCGATCTCCTCCAGACTCAGGTCCTGTTCGAGCCGCAGCAGGACCACTTCCCGCTGTTCTTCCGGCAGTTCGTCCAGCGCCATCCGCAGGCGCCGGCGTTCCTCGAATTCCGACAGGTGGCGTTCGGGCGTGTCCGGATCGGGGATCCGGGCGGCCCGTTCGTCGCCGTCCTCCGGCGCGGGCGGCCGGTGCGAGAGCGCCCGCCAGTGGTCGGCCAGGCGATTGTGCGCGATCCGGTACAACCAGGTGCTGAAGGCCGCGTCGGGCTTCCAGCCCTTGCGCGCGGCGATCACCCGCTGCCACACGTCCTGGAACAGTTCGTCCGCCAGCGCGCCGTTGCCGTGCAACTGGCGGGCGAGGAAGCGGTAGAGCTTGCCGCGGTGCCGCTCGTAGAGGCGCGCGAACGCCGCCGCATCGCCCGCCGCGTAGGCGAGCATGAGGCTTTCGTCGCTGACATCCGCCACGTCGTTCATGCGGATCAGGGTAAGCGCTGCGACCCGCGAGGTGAAGCCTGTCGCATGTCCCGGGGTGCGGCGATGCGGGACGGCGCGGGCGAGCGGACGGGCGGACATGGCGGCGGCCGGAGGCCGGCGACGGCGGCGCGGGGCCGCCATCGCCGTGCGCTCAGTCGGCGATCATCCCGACCTGCGGCGCGTCGCCGGCGGTGATCCGGCGCGCGTCGTCGACCAGACCGACGAATTCGGCGCGCTGCTTCCACGGGTCGGCGCCCGCGGCCTCGCGCGCGGCGCGAGCGATGTCGGTCCAGGTCCAGCCGTCGATGTTCTTGCCGCCGCGCAGGGCGTCGGCGTAGGCGGCGACCGCGGTGGCGAAGCGCATGGCGGCGCTCGGCGCATGGCGGCGCGGTTCGTGCGGGCGGGCGATCGGGGTCTCGATCAGGCGGCTGGCGTCCTCGCCGGGACGCTTGTAGCGCAGGCGCAGGTGCGCGAGCTCCGCGGACCTGGCGCCGCCGATCGCTTCGGGCAGCGCGTAGCGCAGCGCCGGCAGGCGATCGCCGCCGGAGCCGGTCAGGGTCAGCTCGTACAGCGCGGTGACCTCGTGGCCGGCGCCGATGTCGCCGGCGTCGACCTTGTCGTTGGCGAAATCCTCGCGGGCGAGCAGCCGGTTCTCGTAGCCGATCAGGCGATATTCGGCGACCTGCGCCGGATTGAACTCGATCTGGATCTTCACGTCCTTGGCGATGGTCAGCAGGGTCGACTGCATTTCCTGCACCAGCACCTTGCGCGCTTCCTGCAGGGTGTCGATGTAGGCGTGGCTGCCGTCGCCGACGTCGGCCAGGCGTTCGGCCATGGCGTCGTTGTAGTTGCCCTGGCCGAAACCGAGCGTGGTCAGCGCGATGCCGCTCTTGCGCTGGTCGCCGACCAGCGTCTCCAGCGCCTTCCGGTCGGTGGTGCCGACGTTGAAGTCGCCGTCGGTGGCGAGGATCACGCGGTTGACGCCGTGCTTCACGAACGCCTGCTTCGCGGTCGCGTAGGCGAGCTGGATGCCGGCGCCGCCGTTGGTGCTGCCGCCGGCGCTCAGATTGTCGAGCGCGGCGAGGATCGTGTCCTTCTCGGCGCCCGAGGTCGGCGCCAGCACGAGCCCGGCCGAACCGGCGTAGACCACGATCGACACGCGGTCCTGCGGGCGCAGTTGTTCGACCAGTCGCGCGAACGACTGCTTCAGCAGCGGCAGCTTGTCCGCGCTCTGCATCGAGCCGGAGGTGTCGATCAGGAACACCAGGTTGGCCGGCGGCAGTTCGGTCTTCGGCACGTCGTAGCCCTTGATGCCGATCATCAGCAGTTGGCGCTTGCCGTTCCACGGCGCCGGCGCGAGTTCCGTGGTCACCCGGAACGGCGTCGCCAGCGACGACGGGCCGGGGTGGCCGTAGTCGAAGTAGTTGATCATTTCCTCGGCGCGGACCGCGTCGGCCGGCGGGCGCACGCCCTGGCGCAGCATGCGGCGGACGTTGCTGTAGCTGCCGGTGTCGACGTCGATCGAAAACGTGGAGACCGGCGCCTCGCTCACGCGCTTGACCGGGTTGTCGTCGTGTTCGGCGTAGCGCTCGGTGTTGGCCGCCTCGGGCTGCGCCGGGACGCCAGCGATCAGGCCCTGCGCGGGCATCGCCGGCACAGACATCGCCAGCGGCGGCGGCGGTGCGGGCGGGGCGGGCGCGTAGTTCGCCTGCGCGATGGACCGCTCGGCGGTGGACTTCGCCGCCTGGCCACGCAGGTCCTGTCGCGACATCGTCGCGACAGGCGACGCGGCTTCGTCCTTGCGGGCCCGCGGCAGGCGCGAACCGGTGACGACGACCGCCTCGGGTTCGGCCGCGGCGGCGTCGGCGACGCCGGCGTCGATCGGCGCCGCTTCGCGCATCGGCGCGGACTTGTCCGCGGGCTGCGCCGCGTCCGCGGCCGGGGCCGGGGCCTGCGCGACGGTGTCGCCGCGATGGCAGGCGGACAGGGCGAGGACGGCGGTGATGCCGGTGGCGAGCAGGCTGAGCGTGGCGGTGCGGCGCATGTCGGTTCTCCGTGAAGGGCGGACCGGAAAACGCGCCATCGCCGGGAACGGGGTTGCGGTCGGCGCGCCGTTGTTCAGCGGGCGGGGCGGGCGTACGCTGGCGCGACCGGAGACAGGGGGATCGCGATGACCACCGGAATCCCGATCGGCGATGTCGATACCGCCGCGAACGGCGCCCGCCAGGAGGCGAACGCCGCCTGCTCCACCGCCGGCGGCACGCTCCTGGACATCCCGCACCGCCTGCTCGCGCGCATGGTCGGCGAGTGGGAAGGCGTGTACCGGCTGTGGTTCGAACGCGACATGCTGGCGTCCGAATCGACCCAGCGCGGCTGCCTGCGCAGCGTGCTCGGCGGCCGCTTCCTGCTCCACGAGTACACCTGGGACTTCGACGGCCGCGGCTACGCCGGGCTGGCGCTGCTCGGGCACCACCTGGACGAACGCCGCTGGGAATGCGCCTGGGTCGACAGCTTCCACACCGGCACGTCGATCCTGTCGTCGCGGGCCGCGCAGCCCGACGGGCCGGCGTATTTCGCGGTGCTCGGCGACTACGGCGACGGCCGCCATCCGCCGGGGCCGCGCTGGGGCTGGCGCACCGAGATCGAACAGCCCGACGACGACCGCCTGGTCATCGTGATGACCAACATTTCCCCGGCGGGCGAGGAGGCGAAGGCGGTGGAAGTGGACTATCGCCGGGTCGGCTGAGCCGGCTCAGTCCTCGCCTTCGACGCGCACCCGGAGGCGGCCGTCGCGCAGCCGCGCTTCGAGCCGGTCGCCGGGCCGCGCGTCGGCGACGCTGCGCACCGCGCGGCCGTCCTCGCGCAGCAGGATGGCGTAGCCGCGACCGACCGTCGCCAGCGGGCTGACCGCTTCCAGCGAGCGCGCCAGACCCTGCAGGTGCAGGGCATGGCGCTGCAGCAGGCGCACGGTCGCCGCCTGCGGCCGCGGCGCCAGCGCGTGCAGCCGCTCGCGCAACTGCGCCAGCCGCCGCTGCGGCCGCGCCGCGCGCAGCACGGCCGCGGCGTGGCGCAGCCGCGCGCGGCGCAGCAGATCGTCCTCGCGCCAGGTCGCATGCAGCCGTCGCAGGGCCTCGTCCTGGCGTCGGCGCAGGGCTTCGAGCCGGGCCTGCGGGCGCAGCGCCTGCAGGCGCAGGGCGGCGCGATCGGCGCGCTGCGCGGCCTCGCGCAGGCGATGCGCCTGCAGCGCCCGCAGCCGGCGGGCGAGCGCGCGCAGCCGCGCCGCGAGGTCGGCGCGATCGGGCACCAGCAGTTCGGCCGCCACCGACGGCGTCGGCGCGCGCAGGTCGGCGGCGAAATCGGCGAGGGTGACGTCGACCTCGTGGCCGACCGCCGACACCACCGGGATCGGCGAGGCGGCGACCGCCCGCGCCAGCGCCTCGTCGTTGAACGCCCACAGGTCTTCCAGCGAGCCGCCGCCGCGGGTGAGCAGCAGCGCGTCGTGGCGGCCGGCGCGACCGGCGGCCTGCAGCATGCGCACGATCTGCGCCGCCGCGGCGTCGCCCTGCACCGGCACCGGCAGGATCTCCACCTCGACCAGCGGGAAGCGCCGGCGCAGCACGCTCAGCACGTCGCGCACCGCCGCGCCGGACGGCGAGGTCAGCACCCCGAGCCGGCGGACGTGCGCCGGCAGCGGCCGCTTGCGCGCCTGGTCGAACAGGCCCTCGGCCTGGAGTTTCGCCTTCAACTGCTCGAACGCCCGCCGCAGCGCGCCTTCGCCGGCCTCCTCCAGCGTGTCGAGGATCAACTGGTAGTCGCCGCGCGCCTCGTACAGCGTCAGCCGGCCGCGCGCGAGCACGCGCAGGCCCTCGCGCGGGACGAACTTCAGCCACTGGCTCTTGGGCTTGAACAGCGCGCAGCGGACCTGGGCGCGTTCGTCCTTGAGCGTGAAGTACAGGTGGCCGGACGCCGGGCGCGACAGGTTGCCCAGTTCGCCCTCGACCCAGATCAGCGGGAACGCGTCCTCGAGCAGGTTGCGGGCGAGGGCGTTGAGCTGGCTGGGCGTGTACGGCGTGCGGTCGGCGGGGGCGGGCGGGTCGAACATCCGGCACAGGATACGGGACCCGGGTCGCGCCGGCCGAGACGGCGGTGGCGCGCGCGCCGCGGGATCCCCCCGTGTAGCCCCCGCACGGCGCCCGACGGTAGAGCGGCCTTCAGGCCGCTGCGCTGGTGTCATTGCTCAAGAGCAGCGGCCTGAAGGCCGCTCTACCGGGCCCGGCGCGGCGGCGGGCGGGTAGAATTCCGCCATGTCCGACCAGTCCATGCCCTGCCGCGACGACGCGGCGCCCGCGTACGGCCCCGCATCGCGCCGTTCCACCCGCCAGGTCCCGATCGGCCGCGTCCTCGTCGGCGGCGCCGCGCCGGTGGTCGTGCAGTCGATGACCAACACCGACACCGCCGACGTCGCCGCCACCGCGAAGCAGGTCGCCGAACTGTGGCGCGCCGGTTCCGAACTGGTGCGGGTGACGGTGAACAACCCCGAGTCCGCCGCCGCGGTGCCGCGGATCGTCGACCGGCTGGCGATGATGGGCGTGTCGGTGCCGATCATCGGCGACTTCCACTACAACGGGCACCAGCTGCTCGCCGCCGAGCCGGCCTGCGCCGAGGCGCTGGCGAAGTACCGTATCAACCCGGGCAACGTCGGCTTCGGCAAGAAGAAGGACACCCAGTTCGCGCAGTTGATCGAATTCGCCTGCCGCTACGGCAAGCCGGTGCGGATCGGCGCCAACTGGGGCTCGCTGGACCAGGCGCTGGCGGCGCAGCTCATGGACGAGAACCACGCCCGCGCCGAACCCTGGGACGCCGGCCGGGTGCTGCGCGAGGCGCTGATCCGCTCCGCGGTCGATTCCGCCGAACGCGCGGTCGAGCTGGGGCTGGCACGCGAGAAGATCGTGCTCAGCGCCAAGGTCAGCGGCGTGCAGGAACTCATCGCCGTGTACCGCGACCTCGCCCGGCGTTCCGACTTCGCGCTGCACCTGGGGCTGACCGAGGCCGGCATCGGCAGCAAGGGCATCGTCGCCTCCAGCGCGGCGCTCGCGGTGCTGCTGCAGGAGGGCATCGGCGACACCATCCGGATTTCGCTGACGCCCGAGCCCGGCGCGTCGCGCACCCAGGAGGTGATCGTCGCCCAGGAACTGCTGCAGACCCTCGGCCTGCGCGCGTTCACGCCGATGGTCACCGCCTGCCCGGGCTGTGGCCGCACCACCAGCACGTTCTTCCAGGAACTGGCGCAGACCGTGCAGGAACACGTCCGCGCGAAGATGCCGGAATGGAAGATCACCCGGCCCGGCGCGGAGAACCTCACCCTCGCGGTGATGGGCTGCGTGGTCAACGGTCCGGGCGAATCGCGCCACGCCAACATCGGCATCTCGCTGCCCGGCACCGGCGAGGCGCCGGCGGCGCCGGTGTTCATCGACGGCGAGAAGACCGTGACCCTGCGCGGCGAGGGCATCGCGCAGGACTTCGTGCGCATCATCGACGACTACGTCGAGCGCCACTACGGGGCCGCGCCGTCGCGCGAATGACGCCGACGGCGCCGGCGCGGGGCGACGCGCATGCGCGCGGGGCCGCGCGGATCCCGCGTGTCGCCTGCGTCGCGCGGATCGGCATCGTCGCGCTGCTGGCGTTCGCGGCCTGCGCGATCGCGATGGCGACCGGCGCGACCGCCCGTTTCGACGACCTCGGCCTGCGCTGGCTGCACGCCCACGCCACACCGTCGCTGGAGGCGGCGGCGCGATGGCTGGCGCACGCCGGCTACGGCCGCGGGGTGCTGCCGTTCGATGCGCTGCTGGCGCTGCTGGTCCTGCGGCGTCGGCGCGACGCGGCGTTCGCCGCGATCGCGCTCGGCGGCGGCCTGCTGTTGAACGAGGCGCTGAAGCTGGCCTTCGCGCGACCGCGGCCGGTGCTCGACTGGCCGGTCGGGGCGGTGCCGGCGAGCTTCGCGTTCCCCAGCGGCCACGCGATGGCCACCGCGGCGCTGGCGACCACGCTCACGCTGCTGGCCCGGCCTTCGCGCCGGCGCTGGCCGGCGATCGCGATCGCCGGGGGCTTCGCGCTGCTGGTCGGCGTGTCGCGGGTCCAGCTCGGCGCGCACCATCCCAGCGACGTGATCGCCGGCTGGGCGATGGGCGTCGCCTGGCCGGCGCTGTCGTGGACCGCGTTGTTCTCTGCGAAGCCGGCGCATCGCGCCGCCGCCCGGGTCTGAATCCGGCGCCTCGGGTTCCCGCCGGGATGCAAACGCGTACACTCCGGGGGTCGCGACGGTGCGCCATGCGCCCGTGACCGCGAGCCTGCCCCCCGCCCGGACGCGGGAGCGGCGCCGGGGGCGTCGTACGGGCCGTACCGATCGAACCGGCGTCGAGGGCCAACATGAGCAAAGCGAAATTCCAGGGGCGTGCGTGGATCTCCGTTGCGGCGGTCGCAACGGTCGCAGCGGCGGCGGCCGCGACTTCCGTCTTCCATTTCCGCGGCCTGCGGCCGGCGTCGCCGGCGGTGCAGCGGACGCCGGCGGCCTCGCCGCTGGCCCTGGCGGTGTCCGGGCAGCTCGGCGTCGCCGGCGTCGCCCACGACAGCCGCTGGTCCCACGACATCGGCGACCTGCCGGGCGCGCCGCCCGCGGTGGCGCCGAAGGCCGGCCAGTCCGGCATGCGCGCCACCTACACGGTGCTGTTCGCCGACGAACCGCTGGCCTCGTACCGCGGCGGCATCGCCGGCCTGCCGATGCCCAAGCGCGCGCTGTCGCCCGGCGGCCGCCAGCGGCTGGACGTGAAGAGCGCCGAAGCGGTCGCCTACGTCGACTACCTCGCGCGCCGCCAGCGCGCGATGGAGCAGCGTATCGGCCAGTCGCTGGGCATCTCGCTGCCGGTGCGGCTGCGCATGCAGCACGCGCTCAACGGCATCATCGTCGACATGACCCCGGCCCAGGCCGCGCGCGTGGCGCGGATGCCGGGGGTGAAGCTGGTCGAGGCCGACCGCGAGGAGAAGCAGGCCACCGACGTCGGCCCGACCTTCATCGGCGCGGCGCCGGTGTGGACCGGGCAGGCGCCGGCCGGCGGCGTCAACCACCGCGGCGAGGGCATGGTCGTCGGCATCATCGACTCGGGCATCAATTTCGGCTCGCCGTCGTTCTCGGCGACCGGGCCGGTCGATGGCTACGCCCACGTCAATCCGTTCGGCGCCGGCGCCTACGTCGGCACCTGCGCGGCCGGCGGCGTCGACCAGGGCCGCTGCAACGACAAGCTGGTCGGCGGCTACGATTTCGTCTGCGGCACGCCGGGCAACAAGTGCAACCAGGCCAACGTCCGCGAGGAGCCCGGCTTCGGCGACACCAACGGCCACGGCAGCCACGTCGCGTCCACGGCCGCGGGCAATGGCCGCGACGTGACCTACCAGGGCGCCTCGCTGCGCATTTCCGGCGTCGCGCCGCACGCCAACATCATCGCCTACGACGTGTGCTACACCGACACCTCGAGCGGCCAGGGCCTGTGCCCGAGCTCGTCCTCGGCCGCGGCGGTCAACCAGGCGATCTCCAACGGCGTCGTCGATGCGCTGAACTTCTCGATCGGCGGCGGCACCAGCCCGTGGTCGGACACGGTCTCGCTGGCGTTCCTCAACGCCGCCGACGCCGGCATCTTCGTCGCCGCGGCGGCGGGCAACGACGGCCCCGCCGCGAGCAGCGTCAACCACAACGAGCCGTGGGTCTCCACCACCGCCGCCGTGCAGCACGGTCGCGGCGCTTTCTCCGTGCTGTTCTCGGCGACCGGCCCGACCCCGGTCCCGGCGAACGTCACCGCGCTCGTCGCCACCCAGGGCACCGGGGGCGTCGCCTTCGCCAGCACGATCCCGGCCAGCACGCCGCTGCGCATCAGCGCCGGCATCGACACCACCAACGACGGCTGCGCGGCGTTCCCGGCGAACAGCTTCAGCGGCGCCATCGCGGTGGTCCGGCGCGGCACCTGCAACTTCACGGTCAAGGCCGGCAACGCCGCCACCGCCGGCGCGGTCGCGATCGTCATCGCCAACAACCAGGCGGGCGTGGTCATTCCCTCGGTCCCGGGCGCCACCATCCCGGTGTTCGCGCTGACCCAGGCCGACGGCGACGCGGTCCGCAATTTCGGCCAGGCCCATCCGTCCAACGCCACCGCGCAGCTGCCGTACCCGCCGGTCGGCGTGCCCAACACGCCGGACGCGCTGGCCGCCTTCAGCTCGCGCGGCCCCAGCGGCTACGAATTGCTCAAGCCGGACATCGCCGCGCCCGGCGTCGCGATCCTCGCGGCGGTGTCGGGCACCACGCTGACCGGGTCCGAGCAGGCCGTGGACATCTACGACGGCACCTCGATGGCGTCGCCGCACAACGCCGGCGCGGCGCTGCTGGTGCGCCAGGTGCGCCCGGACTGGACGCCGATGGAGGTGAAGTCGGCGCTGATGATGACCTCGACCGACCAGGTCTACCTCGAGGACGGGGTGACCCCGGGCGATCCCAACGCCCGCGGCTCGGGCCGGGTCCGGGTCGACCGCGCGGTCTCCGCCGGGCTGGTGCTCAACGAGACCAAGGCCAATTTCCAGGCGGCGAATCCCAACAGCGGCGGCAGCACGGTGGGGCTGAACCTGGCGAGCATGGCCGACACGACCTGCAATCCGCCGTCCTGCAGCTTCACCCGCACCTTCCGCAACACCCGCACCTACGGCGCGCTGTGGTCGGTGTCGCTGGAAGGACTCGCCGGCTCCGTGCCGTCGCTGCTGTGGGTGCCGGCGGGGAGTTCGCGGTCGCTGACGGTCACCATCGACGCGAACCCGCTGGTCGCCGATGGCAACTGGCGTTTCGGCAAGCTGGTCCTGCGCGAGCGCTTCACGATCAACGGCGTCGACGCGCAGTCCGAGCTGCACCTGCCGATCGGCGTGATCAGGACGACCGCCTTCGCCTCGCAGCCGTTCCGTCCCGGCGTGTCGCTGTGGTCCGCCGGCGAAGCCGCGGCCGCAGGCGAACCGCGGCGTCCGGGGGCCCGGCGCTGACGGTGCGCCGCATGGAAAGCACCGCATCGGGGTTGACCCCGCGGACGGCGTCCGCGGGGCGGGATCGCGGGAAAAACGGGTGTTGCGTCGCAATATCGCCTAGACTCGGCCGATCGCCGCAAGGTCGACGGACCGCACTCACGTTGTCGCATAACGTCGTCCGATCGTCAGCGATCGTCCGTGTACTACGAATCAAGTAGGGGAGTCCATCATGCCGAAGTCGAGAAAGTGGGGGATCGCCGTCGCGCTGTGCGCGGTGGCGATGTTGGCCAGCGCCGCCTCCTGGCGCCAGGCGCTGCTCGAACCCAAACGCGGTAAGCCCCAGGTGGCGCGCGAGATGGTGCGGGTGTCCGCCGTCCAGGCGTCGCAGCGCACCTTTTCGATGGTGCAGACCAATCGTTATCCGGTCATGGATCGCTTCAACGCCGGCACCGGCGACATTCGTACCGCGGCGCGGGCGCCGGTGGCGTCCCGGCGCAATGCGCGCGGCACCTACCTCGTGCTGTTCTCCGATGCGCCGCTGGCGTCCTATCGCGGCGGGATCGCGGGCCTGACGGCGCCGCAGTCCAAGGTCGGCATGGCCGGCCGCCCGCGGATCGACGTGAAGAGCCAGGCCTCCCTCCAGTACGTCGGCTACCTGCAGCGCAGGCAGCAGCAGATGGAACGGCAGATGTCCGGCATGGTCCGGCGTTCGCTGGACGTGCGCAGCCGCATGCAGCACGCGGTCAACGGCATCGTCACCGACCTGACCCCCGACGAGGCCGCCCGCGTCGGCAAGATCGCCGGCGTGCGCCTGGTCGAACCCTATCGCGAGTACGCGATGAACACCGACGTCGGTCCGACCCTGATCGGCGCGCCCACCGCGTGGGCGGGCAGTGCGGGTACGCCCGGTGGCGCGCCCGGCGTGCAGGGCGAGGGCATGGTCATCGGCGTCCTCGACACGGGCATCAACTTCGGCGCGCCGTCGTTCGCGGCCACCGACCCGGTCGACGGCTACGTCCACGTCAATCCGCTGGGCGACGGCAACTTCCTCGGGACCTGCGCAGCGGGCGGCCCCGATGCCGGCCGCTGCAACAACAAGCTGATCGGCGGCTACGACTTCGTCTGCAACGCCCCGGTCAATGGCTGCACCAACGCGAGCCTCCGCGAGGAGCCGGGCTTCGGCGACACCAACGGCCACGGCACCCACACCGCCTCGACCGCCGCCGGCAACCGCCGCGACGTGGTCTTCAGCGGCGCGCCGCTGCGGATCACCGGCGTGGCGCCGCGGGCCAACATCATCGCCTACGACGTCTGCTACACCATCGTCAGCACCGGCCAGGGCTCGTGCCCCAACATCTCGGCGGTGTCGGCGGTCGACCAGGCGATCGCCGACGGCATCGTCGACGTGATCAACTATTCGATCGGCGGCGGCGCCTCGCCGTGGACCGAATCCGTTTCCCTGGCCTTCCTCGCGGCCACCGATTCCGGCATCTACATCGCGGCCTCGGCCGGCAACAGCGGCCCGGCGGCGTTCTCCCTCGGCCACGTCGAGCCCTGGGTGTCGAGCACCGCGGCGGCGCAGCACGGTCGCAGCGCCTTCGCCATCCTGATGCAGGTCACCGGACCCGCGCCGGTCCCGGCCGCGCTGCAGCCGCTGATCCTGAACCAGGGCACCGGCGGCACCGCGCTGGCGGCGACCATCCCGGGCACCACGCCGCTGCAGATCAGTGCAGGCATCAACACCACCAGCGACGGCTGCGCGGCCTACCCGGCCAACACCTTCTCCGGCGCCATCGCGGTCGTGCGCCGCGGCACCTGCAGTTTCTCGATCAAGACCAACAACGCCGCGGCCGCGGGTGCGGTGGCGGTGGTGATCGCCAACAACCAGGCCGGCGGGATCATTCCTTCGGTCCCGGGCACCACCATTCCGGTCTTCAGCGTGACCCAGGCCGACGGTGACGCGCTGCGCGATTTCGGGCAGGCCAATCCGGCCACCGCGACCGCGCAGATCTCGTTCCCGGCGGTCGGCCTGCCGAACGTGGCGGACGCCCTGGGCGCATTCAGCTCGCGCGGCCCGGTCGTCGGCTTCAACCTGCTCAAGCCCGACGTCACCGCCCCCGGCGTGAGCATCCTCGCCGCCGTCTCGGGCACCACCCTGACCGGCTCGGAGAACGCGCTGGCGCTCTACGACGGCACCTCGATGGCCTCGCCGCACAACGCCGGTTCGGCGCTGCTGGTCCGCCAGGCGCGGCCGTCGTGGACCCCGTCCGAGGTCAAGTCGGCGCTGATGATGACCTCCAAGGAAGCGGTGTTGCTGGAAGACACCGTCACTCCCGCGGACCCGTTCGCGCGCGGCGCCGGGCGCATCCGGGTGGATCGGGCGATCCGCGCCGGGCTGTTGCTCGACGAAACCACCGCCAACTACCAGGCCGCCGACCCGGCCACCGGCGGCGATCCGACCAAGCTCAACATCGCCAGCCTGGCCAACGGCTCCTGCTTCCCGGTCTGCGAATTCACCCGCACCTTCCGCAATCCGGGCACCAGCACGTCGGTGTGGCGGGTGACGCTCGAGGGCGTGCCGGGCGCGCCGAGCACGCCGCTGCTCGTGGTCCCGGCGGGCGCGACCCGCTCGGTCAAGTTCACGATCTTCTCGTGGCTGATCCCCGCCGACGGGAGCTGGCGCTTCGGGCGCGTCGGTCTGATGCCGCGCTACACCGGCGGCGTGACCGACCCGGCCGGCGAACTGCATCTCCCGCTCGCCGTCGCCGTGCAGCCGCCGGTCGCCACCGTCGTCAGCCCGGGCAGCGGCAACGCCCAGACCGGCGGCACCACCAACGCGTCGTTCACGATCGGCAACAGCGGCGGTTCGGCGCTCGACTACACGGTGTCGAACAGCGGGCAGGGCGCCATCGGCGTGTATTACGCCGACAGCACCGGCATCAACACGGGCTTCCGCAACACCGTCTATACCGACCCCGCGACGGCCGGCAGCCAGGCGCAGTTCGCCGCGGACGACTTCGACGTGACCGAAACGACCCAGATCACCTCGCTGAGGACCACCGGCTTCACGGTCAGCGGCGCGGCGCTCACGGCCGCGGCGGTGAACATCACCTGGAGCATCTATCCCGACGCGGCCGGACTGCCGGCCGGCAACCCGCAGTCGAACCCCGCCGCCGCGGTGTGGACCTACACCGCCACGCCGACCGCGACCGGGGTGACCACTGTCGGCTCCGGCAGCATCCGCCTGGACCTCGTCGCCGCGGGCCAGAACGTGAGCCTGCCGCCCGGCAAGTACTGGCTGGTGGTGAACACCCGCGGCACGTTCGCCAACCGCTGGGCGCATTTCGCCTCGAATACGGGCAACGGCTCGTTCGCCTCGATCACGGTCGCCACCAACGGCACCGGCAACTGGGCGTCGAACAACGCCTTCCCCGGTCTGTCGATGGAGATCCGCGGACAGGCGGGCTGCGGCGCGCCGTGGCTGGGCACCGCGTTCCCGGCGTCCGGCTCGCTGTTCCCGACCGAGACCCGCACCCACCAGGTGATCCTCGACGCGAGCGGGCTGTCCGCGGCGACCTACCGCGCCAACCTCTGCGTCAACAGCAACGACCCGGTGACGCCGACGCTGGCGGTGCCGATCACCTTCACCGTGGTCAGCCCTCCCTGATCCGCCAGGATCGATTCGTTCGCCAGGATCGATTTGTCAGCATCGATTCGCTTGCATCCAGAAGGGGCCCGGACATCCGGGCCCCTTTTTTGTCCGTCGTGGCCGGACCGTGCCGTCTCCGGCGTTGTCAGCCGTAGTCCCGGGCCAGGGCGCACGCACGATGACCGACATCCCGCAGGGCGGTACTGCAGCCGTCCTCGCGTTTCTTCGCGAACGCCTCGCGCAGGGGGACGCCTGCCTGCGCGCGGGCAACGCCCGCGGCGCGATCGTCTGGTACGACAGCGCGCTGGCCGCGCACCCGCGCGGCGGCGAGGCGCCCGAACTGCGCGAGACCTGCCATGCCCTGTGGCACAACAAGGCGGTCGCGCACCAGCAACTGCGCGAATTCGTGGAAGCGAAGGAAGCCGAACTGCACGCGCAGCGCCTCTCGACGCGCTAGTCGCGGCAACGCCGGGCGCTCCCCGCGCGGCCGACGCAGCGGGACGCGTCGCCGGCGACGCGGCGCGCGGGACGGCAGCGATCGATCGGGCGGCGGACCGCTGCGCCGTCGTCGCCTGAGGCGCTCGCCCGGGCGCGGCCGTCCCCGACGAGGCTGCAGCGGCTTCCGGCGACGGCAAGGCGGCCGGGCGGAGCCGCTCCGGATGACGGAGAGGGCATGCCGGCGCGCCGGATGCGACGCGGCCGCCTTGCGGCGGCCGTGTCGGTGTTCCGTGCCGGCGTTCCCGGGCGGTGCGCGTCACCAGATGCGGACGCGCTGCTCCGGCGCCAGGTAGAGCTTGTCGCCCGGCTTCACGTCGAAGGCCGCATACCATTCGTCGAGATTGCGCAGCGGGCCGTTGATGCGGTACTGCGGCGGCGAATGCGGATCGGTCTTGAGCTGGTTGACCACCGCTTCCTCGCGATACTTCGCCTTCCACACCTGCGCCCAGGCCAGGAAGAAGCGCTGGTCGCCGGTCAGGCCGTCGATCACCGGCGCCGGCTTGCCCTTGAGGCTGAGCTTGTACGCGGTGTAGGCCATCGACAGGCCGCCGAGGTCGCCGATGTTCTCGCCCATCGTCAACTGGCCGTTCACGCACTGCTTCTCGATCGGGCAGTAGCCGTCGTACTGCGCGCCCAGCGCCTTGGTGCGCGCGTCGAAGCGGGCGCGGTCCTCGTCGGTCCACCAGTTGCGCTGGATGCCGGCGTAGTCCGACTTCGAGCCCTGGTCGTCGAAGCCGTGGCCCATCTCGTGGCCGATCACGCCGCCGATGGCGCCGTAGTTGACCGCCGGGTCGGCGTTCACGTCGAAGAACGGCGGCTGCAGGATCGCGGCCGGGAACACGATCTCGTTGAACGAGGCGTTGTAGTAGGCGTTGACCGTCTGCGGGGTCATGAACCACTCGTCGCGGTCGGGCTTGCGGCCGAGGCGGGCGATCTCGTCGTCGAGGTTGTACTTGTGTATCGCAACCGCGTTGGCGAGCAGGTCGTTCGGGACGATGGTCACGCTGGAATAGTCGCGCCACTTCTTCGGGTAGCCGATCTTCGGGTTGAAGGTGGACAGCTTGCGCCGGGCCTCGGCCTTGGTGGCGTCGCCCATCCAGTCGATGTGGTCGATGTTCTGGCGCAGCGCGGCGCGCAGGTTCTCGACCAGCGCGTCCATCGCCGCCTTCGATTCGGGCCGGAAATGGCGGGCGACGTACAGCCTGCCGACCGCATCGCCCAGGCCGCCGCGGCCGCCGACGATCGCCACCGCGCGCTTCCACGGCTCCTTCTGCGCGAGCTGGCCGGTGAGCACCTTGCCGGTGAAGGCGAAGGCGGCCTCGTCGATCTGCGTGCTCAGCAGCGGCGCCTGGTTGCGCACGGCGTGGAAGGTCAGGTAGTCGCGCCACACCGGCAGCGGGGTCGCCTTCACCACCGCCAGCACCGGCGCGACCGCGCTCGGGGTGACGATGTTGACTTCGCCGGGCTGCGGGATGCCCTGGGCGGCGAAGAAGGCGGCCCAGTCGTAGCCGGGGAATTCGGAGGTCAACTGCGCGAACGTGCGCAGGTTGTAGGTCTTGTCGCGGTCGCGCATCTGGGCGCGGTCCCAGTGCTGCTTCGCCAGCGCGGTCTCCAGCGCGAGGATCGCCTCGGCGCGCGGCTTCGCCGCGTCGGCCGGCACCCCGGCGAAGCCGAGCATCGTGACGATGTGGTCGAGGTAGGCGGCGCGGATCTTCTCGAAGCGCGGCTCGGGATTGAGGTAGAAATCCTTGTCGGGCAGGCCCAGGCCGCCGACGCCCACGCCGACCAGGTAGCGATCGGGGTTCTTGCGGTCGACGCCGATGCCGGCGCCGACCGGCGCGTTGGTGCCGTCGATGTCGGCGTGGCCGAAGGCGGCGGTCAGCGCGGCGTAGGAATCGATCGCGGCGATCCGGTCCAGCACCGGCCGCAGCGGCGCGATGCCGGCGGCGTCGCGCGCGGCGGTGTCCATGTAGCTGGCGTAGAAATCGCGGATCTTCTGCTCGTCGCTGCCCGGCGCGAGGTCGCTGCGCGCCAGCAGGCCTTCGATGATCTCGCGCGTCTGCAGTTCGGCGCGATCGGCGAGCGTGTTGAACGAGCCGTAGCGCGTTTCGTAGTCCTTGAGCTGGTAGCTGTCGAACCAGTGGCCGTTGGCGTAGCGGGCGAAGTCGTCGCCGGGCCGGGTCGACAGGTCGCGATTGGACAGTTCGACGCCGAACGTGCCCAGTTGCGGCGTGCGGGTGTCGTCGGCGGCGCCGACGGACGCGAAGCAGGTCAGGGCGATGCCCAGGGAAAGCAGGGTCTTGTTCATGCCGGGATTCGTGAAGACGGACGAATCTGCAGGGTCGGTGGGCAGCGCCTATCGGGCCAGTGCCGAAGGTCGTGGGGCGCTGTGCCGATCGTGACGGCGTGCGGATCGGGATCGCGCGTGCGGCTCAGGACGACACGCTCAGGACGCCAGGCTCAGGACGACACGCTCAGGACGACACGCTCAGGACGACACGCTCAGGACGCCAGGCTCAGGACGACACGCTCAGGACGACAGGCTCAGGACGACAGGCTCAGGACGACAGGCTCAGGGCGTCGCCGGCGTCTTCTGCGCGGGCTCCGGGGCGTTGTAGATCGTCTCCCGGGCTTCCTGCAGGCGCAGCCGCAGGTAGTCGTCGCGGCTGAGGCCGCCGGGGTAGCTCTGCATCGCCAGCACTTCGGACACGATCCGCGACTCGGCGGCCTTGTAGGCCTGGAAGCGCGCGTCCTCCTTCTGCTTCGCCGCGAAGGCGGCCTGCCGTTCCGACGCCTGCTTGCGATAGCGGTCGATCACTTCCTGCGACTGCGAGATGCGCTGGCCCTCGTCCTGGACCGCGGCGTGGATCAGTCCGATCCGCATCATCACCGCCTCGCTCGCCGACAGCTCGCGCGCCTGCTCGCGGCGGTCGATCTCGCGGCTGAGCGCCTGCGCGCGCCTGATCCGGGTCTTGTCGTCGAGGTTCGGCGCGTCGCGCAGGAAGCTGCGGGTCTGGCGCTCGAACGCCAGCCGGTCCTGGTAGGCGCGGGCCTCGGGGGTCGAGGCGAGGGCCGGATCCGCCGCGGGCGCGCCGGCGGCGGGCGCGGCGGCGGCCTTGGCCTGCACCGCGCGCGACATCGCGTCCTGCTGGATGCGCACGGAGACGACGATCGCCAGGGTGGTGACGATGGCGAGGCCGAGTCCGATGTGCAGCAGTCGCAATTTCATGGCGCGCTCGTGTCCGCGGCGTTGACGGGGGTGAGGATAGGCTACACCGGACGGGCCGCGGTGGGCCCGTCCGCCGCAACGGCGTGGCGGCCGTCAGACCAGTTGGTCGACCGTCCAGTACAGCAGGTTGAAGGGTTTGGCCCGGTCCGCGGCGTCGCTGGCCTCGGACGCGTCCAGCACGTTGCCCGATCCGTTCAGCACGCTGTCGATGAAGTGGCGCAGTTCCAGGCTCATGGTCTGGATGTCGCCGTTCTTGAAGTCGACGATCGTGGTGCAGTGGCTCTCGTTCAGCGCGCGGTACTGCGGGAAGTAGCCGCCGAAGTTGCCGAGGCCGTTCAGGCGGTCGCGCAGGCGCGCGGTGTCCATGCCCCAGCGGGCGTGGATCAGCGCTTCCTTCGTCGCCTGGTCCGGCGCGTTGGCGATGTCGGAGAAGAACCGCTCGTACGAGTACGACGAATAGTTCAGGTCCTGCCAGAAGTGGGTCTGGCCGAGGCGATCGCCCGGATACTTCGCCGACAGCGCGTTGTAGAGCGTGCCGAGCTGGTTCTGGTCGAGCTGGGGCAGGGTCGCGGCCATGTAGGCCAGCGGACCGTTCGGACGCGACAGGCCCCAGGCCTGGCGGATCTGGGCCTGCAGCGGCGCCTGCGGCCACACCTGCGGATCGCCGCCGACCGGGGCGTCGAAGATCGGGCCGGAGTCGTCGATCAGGAAGCCGCGGGTCGGCGCCAGGTCGCGGCGCAGGGTCGCGTAGTTGGTGAGGCTGCCGGCGCCGCCGGCGCTGCAGCCGGTGGACAGCATCTGGGTCGGCCGCGGCAGGTTGTCCTTGAGCCAGCCGACCACCGCGCGCACGTTGCGCACGCCGTTGTGGTGCCAGATCAGCGGCGCGTGGGCGCCGGTGGGGTCGGGATACACCGCGATCTTGTCGCCGCTGTAGATGTCGCCGGTGCAGTACGGCACGTAGACCATGTTCCACTGCTGGGTCTTCACCGCATCGAACGGGCTGATCCGGGTCACGAACGGGCTGACCAGGCTCGCGCCGGGGTTCAGCAGGCTCATGTAGTCGTCGGGGATGCCGTCCGGATTGCGCGCGCCGCGGATGCCGGCCTGGCCGGTGCAGCTCGCGTAGTCCCAGCAGGCGCCGCCGCCTTCCATGTAGATGATCGTGTTGCGGGTGTTGGGGACGCGGTTGACGAAGAACTTGTACGCCGAGCCGTTGCCGCAGATGGCGCCGGTCTCGGGGGCCAGTTGCACGGTCTGCCACTGGTTGTACGCGCCGGGCCTGAAGCCGTCGGCGAACCCCGACGGATTGGCCAGCAGCGGGTAGTCGCCGGTGCGCTGCGCGGCGGTCACGCGGTTGTCCGCCTTCGGCGGCGATACCAGGTTCACCAGCGTCTGCCAGGCGGAATAGTCGCCCTCCTCGGCCCGCGACGGGGCGGCGAACGACAGGCCGGACAGGGCGGTGGCGACCGCGACGGCGAGGACGATGCGGGGCTGCGGACGGGCGGAACGGGATGCGGTCATGCGCCGATGCTCCTTTCGGTTGGGACTGCTCGATGACGAGGCGGCCACGTCCCCTGTGCCGTGCCGCGCGGCCCGTCGTCGCGGGCCGCCCGTCGGTGTACACCGCGGGCGGGGCGGGGGTCAATGCGGCGGTGCCGCAGGCGCGGGGGCGATCGAGGCCTCGATCGCGCAGTCGAGGCCGCCGTCGATCGCGCCGTCAGTCGCCGGGCGTGGCCGCCTCCACCGGCGCGTGCGTCGCCGCGCGCCGCGCCAGCACCGCCTCGCGGTGCGCGATGTAGGCGTTGGCGGCGAAAATGATCGCCGCGCCGGTCGCGGTCCAGCGATCCACCGGCTCCTGGAACAGCCACCAGCCCGCCAGCGCCACCACCGGCAACTGCATGAAGCTGATCGGGGTCAGCGCCGAGACGTCGCCGAGCTTCAGCGCCCGCGTCCACAGCATGTGCCCGCCGGTGCCGAGGAACCCGGCCGCGATCACCCATGCCCAGGCGACGCCCTCGGGCCAGCGCCACACGGTCAGCGCCGGCAGCAGCGACATCGGCACCCACAGCAGGGTGGTGAACACGACGATGCGGTCGGCGGGATCGACCCGCGACAGTTGCTTGATCTGGATCGACACGATGCCGCTGAGCACCGCCGCGGCCAGCGCGACCAGGGTGCCGGCGCTGAAGCCCGCGCTGCCCGGGCGCACGATGACCAGCACTCCGACGAAGCCCAGCGCCACCGCCGCCCAGCGCCGCGCGCGCACCTGCTCGTGCAGGAACAGCACCGCGGCGATGGTGACGAAGATCGGCGTCGAGTACGACAGCGCCACCGCCTGCGCCAGCGGCAGGTGGCCGATCGCCCAGAAGCCGGCCATCATCGAGACCACGCCGACCGCGCAGCGGAACAGGTAGCGCGGCAACTGCGAGGTGCGCAGCAGCTCCGGGCCGTGGCGCAGCACCAGCGGCGTCGCCGCGACCAGCCCGAAGAAATTGCGGAAGAACGCGATCTCGAACGTGTGCAGGGTCTGCGAGGCGAGCCGGATGGCAATGGTCATCAGCCCGAACAGCAGCGTGCTGCCGAGCATCAGCAGCGCGGCGCGCGCGTGCGGGCTGCGCGCCGCGGTCATGCCCGGCCTGCCGCGGCCGGGAAGACCAGGCTCAGGCAGGTGAGGCCGGCTTCGGCCTTGCCGAATTCGGACAGGTCCACCGGCAGCACGCGCCGGCCGCCGCGCGCCGCGTGCGCGCGCACCCGCGCCAGCGTGCCCGGGAACGCGGCGTTGGCGATCAGGGCATCGCCCAGCGCCAGCACGTTCGCCGCGAACGGCTCGTCGGCGTCGACTTCGATCCGCGCGAAGCCGGCGAAGGCGTCGGCGTCCAGCCACGCCGGATTGACCAGCACGGTGCCGGCGTCGAGCGCGGTGCAGGCCGTCTTCAGGTGCAGGCTGCCGTGGACCGGCACCGGCACGACACGGTAGCCGAAGCCGCCGACCAGCGCGGCGAACGCTTCGATGCCGGCGCGGTCGGTGCGCACGCTCTGGCCGACGTAGAGCGTGTCGCCGATGCGCAGCACGTCGCCGCCTTCGAGCGTGCCGGGTCCGGGCAGGGATTCGACCCGCCTGCGATGCGTGCGCAGCGGCGCCTCGACGTGCGCGGGCTCGTCGCGACGCGAGGCGGCGCCGGGACGGGCCAGCACCGCGACCTCGTCCAGCACCACCGCCGCGTCCTCGACGAAGGCGCTGTCGGGCAGCGCTTCGATCGGGTCGAGCGCGATCACTCGCGCGCCGGCGGCGGCGAGCGCGTCGCGATAGGCGCGATGCTCGGCGCGGAGGCGATCGGCGTCGATCGGCGTGCGTTCGAGGAAGGTCAGCTCGCAGCCGTCGGCGAGGCGCTGCGCGGGGAGGCGGGTGAGGGCGACGAGGGCGGTCATCGCGCCGTCGCCGTCACCAGGTTGCGCCGACGAGGCGCGGTTCCGGTTCGATGGCGACGCCGAAGCGGGCGCGCACGCTGTCGGCGATGCGGCGCGCCAGCGACAGCAGTTCGCGGCCGGTGGCGCGGCCGTGGTTCACCAGCACCAGCGCGTGGCGGTCGGAGACCCCGGCGTCGCCGGAGCCTTCGTCGCTGCGCGCGCCCTTCCAGCCGCACTGTTCGATCAGCCAGGCCGCCGACAGCTTGCGCGTGTCCGCGTCCGCGCCGCGGAACACCGGCAGGCCGGGATGCAGGATCTGCAGCGCTTCGGCCTGCGACGCCGGGACGATCGGGTTCTTGAAGAAGCTGCCGGCGTTGCCGACCACGGCGGGGTCGGGCAGTTTGCGCCGGCGCAGCGCGATCACCGCCTCGGCCACGTCGCGCGGGGTCGGCGCGGCGACGCCCAGCGCCCGGAGTTCGTCGCCGATGCCGGCGTAGTCGAGCTTCAGCGCGTCCGCCGGCAGCGACGCGGCCTTCGGCAGCGCGAACTCGACCGCGACGATCAGCCAGCGCTCGGGCGCGCGCTTGAACGTGCTGTCGCGGTAGGCGAAGCCGCAGTCGGCGGCGGCGAAGCGGCGGAACGCCCCGGTCGAGCGCTCGAACGCCTCGACCGCGTGGATGCGCTCGCCGACCTCCACGCCGTAGGCGCCGATGTTCTGGATCGGCGCGGCGCCGACGGTGCCGGGGATCAGCGCCAGGTTCTCGAGCCCGGCGAGGCCCTGTTCCAGCGTCCACAGCACGAAGCCGTGCCATTCGGCGCCGCCCTCGGCGCGCACGATCGCCAGCTCGCCGGCGTCGTCGAGCACCCGGGTGTCGCGGCCGTCGAAACGCAGCGCGACCCGCGGTCCTTCGACGATCAGCAGGTTGCTGCCGCCGCCGAACACCAGCGGCGAGACGCCGCGCAGGGTGTCCTCGAACAGCGCGGGCAGGTCGTCCGCGTCGTCGGTCTCGAGCAGCGCACCGGCGTGCGCCTCGATCCCGAAGGTGTTGCGCAGCACGGCGCGCTCGGTGATGCGGACGGTCATGTGGTCGGCGGCAGGTGTCCGCGGCTCGGCGCTTCCTTGCGGCGGCGGATGGCGTCCACGCATTCGTGGATCAGCCCCGGGCCGCGGTAGATCAGGCCGGTGTAGCACTGCACCAGGCTGGCGCCGGCGGCCATCTTCTTGACCGCGTCCGCGCCGCTGAGGATGCCGCCCACGCCGATCAGCGGGATCTGCTCGGGCAGGCGGGTGCGCAGCATGCGCAGCACCGCGGTCGATTTCGCCATCAGCGGCTCGCCGGACAGGCCGCCGGTCTCCTTCGACAGCGGATGCTGGTGGACCGCGATCCGCGACACCGTGGTGTTGGTCGCGATCACGCCGTCGACCTGCAGTTCGCCGAGCACCCGGGCGGTGACGTCGATGTCCTCGTCGGCGAGGTCCGGCGCGACCTTGACCAGCATCGGCACGCGGCGGCCGTGGCGGGTCCACAGGCGCTCCTGGGCCTCGCGCAGGTGGCCGAGCAGGCGGCGCAGTTGCTGCTCCTCCTGCAGCTCGCGCAGGCCGGCGGTGTTCGGCGAGGAGATGTTGATGGTGACGTAGTCGGCCAGCGGATAGACCTTCTCGAAGCACTGCAGGTAGTCCAGCGACGCGTCTTCGTTCGGGGTGTCCTTGTTCTTGCCGATGTTGATGCCGAGCAGTCCGTTGCCCTTGCGCTTGGCCTTTTCGACGTTGCGCACCAGCGCATCGACGCCGTCGTTGTTGAAGCCCAGCCGGTTGATGATCGCGCGATGCTCGGGCAGCCGGAACATCCGCGGCTTCGGGTTGCCCGGCTGCGGTTTCGGCGTGACCGTGCCGATCTCGACGAACCCGAAGCCCAGCGCGAACAGCGCGTCGATGTGCGCGCCGTTCTTGTCCAGCCCGGCGGCCAGGCCGACCGGATTCGGGAAGGTCAGGTTCATCACCTTCACCGGGAACGCCGGCGCGCGCCGGGCCAGCATCGGATTCATGCCGGTGCGATAGGCCGTCTCCAGCATCGACAGCCCGAGCGCGTGCGCGCGCTCGGCGTCCATCCGGAACAGGAACGGGCGGGCGAGGCCGTACATGCGCGCCGGCCTCAGTTGAGCTGGCCGGAGAGGCCCAGCCAGGCCAGCAGCGCGGCGATGCCGCCGAAGAACAGGATCGCGACCAGGATGCCGAGCACGGCGAACAGCACCGAGGCCCAGCCCAGGACCAGGCCGGTGACGGCGAGGCCGTCGCCGTCGAGCGCGCCCGCCGAGCGGCGGATCTCGCGTCGCGCCATGTGCCCGGCGACGATCGCGCCGACGCTGCCGAGGAACGGCAGCAGGGTCCAGCCGAGGATGCCGGCGACCAGGCTGACGATGGCGAGCGGACTGGTTTGCCTCTGGGTGTTCATGCGCGGGATCCTTCAGCAGAGCGACGCGGGTCCGGGGCGCACCGGCGTCCGGTGCGCCGGGTCCGGATTACAGGTCGAACTTGATGCCCTGGGCCAGCGGCAGCGCGTCCGAGTAGTTGATGGTGTTGGTCTGGCGGCGCATGTAGGCCTTCCACGCGTCCGAACCGGACTCGCGGCCGCCGCCGGTCTCCTTCTCGCCGCCGAACGCGCCGCCGATCTCGGCGCCGCTGGTGCCGATGTTGACGTTGGCGATGCCGCAGTCGCTGCCCGCCGCCGACAGGAACGCTTCCGCGGCCTTGAGGTTGGTGGTGAAGATCGACGACGACAGGCCCTGCGGCACGGCGTTCTGCATGTCGATCGCTTCGTCGACGGTCGCGTACTTCATCACGTACAGGATCGGCGCGAAGGTCTCGTGCTGGACGATCTCGGCGTCGTTGGTCAGGCCGGTGACGATCGCCGGACGCACGAAGTTGCCCGGGCCGTCGATCGCGGTGCCGCCGGTCTCGACGGTGCCGCCGGACGCCTTCGCCTTCGCGATGGCGTCGAGGAACGCGTCCACGGCGTCCTTGCTGTTGAGCGGACCCATCAGGTTCTTCGGGTCGGTCGGATCGCCGATCTTGGTTTCGACCTGCTTGTAGGCCGTGACCAGCTTGGCCAGCACGTCGGCGTAGAGGCTTTCGTGCACGATCAGGCGGCGGGTGGTGGTGCAGCGCTGGCCGGCGGTGCCGACCGCGCCGAACACGATCGCCGGGATCGCCAGCTTCAGGTCGGCGGTCGGGTCGACGATGATCGCGTTGTTGCCGCCCAGTTCCAGCAGCGAACGGCCCATGCGGCGCGCGACGCGCTCGCCGACCATGCGCCCGACCTTGGTCGAGCCGGTGAAGCTGATCAGCGGGATGCGCCTGTCGTCGACGAACTGCTGCGCCAGCTCGCTGCCGGCGTCGTTGAACAGGAAGAAGATGTCCGGAAAGCCGCCGGCCTGCAGCGCCTGGTTGCAGATCTTCATCGACGCGATCGCCGAGAGCGGGGTCTTCGGCGACGGCTTCCAGATCGTGATGTCGCCGCAGATGGCGGCGATGAAGCTGTTCCACGCCCACACCGCGACCGGGAAGTTGAACGCCGAGATCACGCCGACCAGGCCGATCGGGTGCCACTGCTCGTACATGCGGTGGCCCGGGCGCTCGGAATGCATGGTCAGGCCGTAGAGCTGGCGCGACAGGCCGACCGCGAATTCGCCGATGTCGATCATTTCCTGCACTTCGCCGTCGCCCTCGGGCTTGGACTTGCCCATCTCCAGCGCGACCAGCGAACCCAGCGCGTCCTTGTGGGTGCGCAGGGCGTCGGCGCACAGGCGGATGGCTTCGCCGCGGCGCGGCGCCGGGGTGGTGCGCCAGATCCGGAAGGCGGCCTGCGCGCGCTCGACCAGCAGGTCGTAATCGGCCTGCGAGGACGCGTGGACCCGGCCCAGCACCTCGCCCGTGGTCGGGTTGACCGGCTCCAGCACGCCGGCGTCGGCGGTCTTCGACCATTCCCCGTTGCCGAGGTAGGTGCCGGATTCGGTGGCGCCGAGGCCGAGGGAGGACAGGACGGGGTGGGTCATCGGGGGAACTCCTGGAGTGCTGGCAGGCGGCGCGACGGCGCGCGCCGGCCTCGAACGGAAGGGAAAGCGAAACGAACAGGTGGACAACGGAGGTGAAGCTGGCGGCCCCGACACGATTCGAACGTGCGACCTGTCCCTTAGGAGGGGACCGCTCTATCCAGCTGAGCTACGGGGCCGAAGCCCTGCATTATCGCAGGCTTGGAGGCCCCCCGGCACCCCCGGAAGGCGTTGCCGGCGACGGCGGACCGACGAGGCGCGGCGGCGATCTCGTCGCTTTCGCGGGCGCGCCGCGGCTGCGCGGTCGTCGCGTTCCGGGCATGATCGGCGGCGACCCGGCACGAGGCCGGGCACGACGGTATCCCAAAGGACACGGAGACGGCCATGACGGCAGTGACAGGGCAGGGAGCGGACGGACAGAGCGGCAACGGCGGCAACGGCGGTGGCGGCGACAGCGGCGAAGACCAGCCGATCCGCGATGCGGTGCAATCGATCGAAGCGGCGCGCGACGCGCGTCCGAACATCCTGATGATCCTCGTCGACCAGTTGTACTACCCGGACGCGGGCTACGGCGACGCGGGATTCGCGAACGGGATCAGGCAGGTGCTGGACTTCGTCGGCGACATCGACCCGGCGACGAATCCGTGGGCGCGGCATTTCCCCGGGTTCTGCAAGCTGCGCGAGTACGCGACGGTGTTCACCGACCACACCATCGCCGAGTCGGCCTGCATCCCCAGCCGCGCCAGCCTGATGACCGGCCAGTACGGGCCGCGCACCGGCGTCACCCAGACCGACGGGCTGTTCAAGAGCGGCGACGCGCGCAACTTCCCGTGGCTGCCGCCCAACGGCACCCCGACCGCCGGCGACTGGTTCCGTGCGCTGGGCTACACCACCCACTACTTCGGCAAGTGGCACGTCAGCGAGCCGCCGGAACACACGCTGCAGCAGTACGGATTCGGCGACTGGGAACTGTCGTGGCCGGAGCCGCACGGCGCTTCGATCAACAACCTCGGTACGTTCCGCGACTACCAGTTCGCCGACCTCGCCTGCGCGTTCCTGCAGGCGCGCGGCCTCGGCGTGCCGTACAACCGCGCGCTGTCGCAGCAGGGCATGGACGCGCCGCTGGACCCGCGCACGCCGCGCACCGCGCCGTTCTTCGCGGTGTGCTCGTTCACCAATCCGCACGACATCGCGACCTATCCGACCCTGCCGCGCGGGCTGCAGCCGAGCGTCCCGGGCGACGACCAGGCCGCGGTCCCGCCGGTCGGCCCCGGCGGCTCGGTGCCGATCCCGCCGCAGGGCACGGTCAGCGTGGCCCCGACCGAGGGCACGTTCCGGGTGCCGCTGAACCCGACCGGGCTGCCGCAGGCGTGCGCGACGGCCTCGCCGACGCAGGACGAGAATCTGCTGGAGAACAACAAGCCGCGGGCGCAGTACGAGACCTCGTACAAGGTCGCGCTGGGGCTGGCGGCGAAGACCGGGCTGGCGATCGGGCAGGGCATCGGCGGCGATCCGCAGACGGTGCTCGCGAACGCGGTGAAGGCGACGCTGGGCATCGCCATCCCGTTCCAGTTGCAGCGCGATCCCGACGCCGCGGCGACCGGCTTCCTGCAGTACTACGCCTACATGATCTCGATGGTCGACCGCCACATCCTGCGCGTGCTGGAGACGCTGGAGGCGAGCGGCCTGCGCGAGGACACCATCGTCGTGTTCGCCTCCGACCACGGCGAGTATGGCGCCGCGCACGGGATGCAGATCGAGAAGTGGCACGGCGCCTACCAGGAAGTGGTGCACGTGCCGTTCCTGGTGAGCTGGCCGCGGCTCGCCGAGTCGCGCGGCGCGACCCGCGCGATCGCCGCGCAGACCAGCCACATCGACGTGCTGCCGACGCTGCTGCGGCTGACCGGCGCGACCGACCACGCGCTCGAACGCGCCCGCCGCGAACTGTCGAAGACGCACGCGGCGGGGCCGTTGCCGGGGGCCGACCTGGCGCCGCTGCTGCGCGGCGGCGCGGGGCCGGTGATCGGTCCCGACGGCCGCGAGCGCAAGGGCGTGCTGTTCGTGACCGACGACCTGATCACCGAGCCGCTGCCGCGCGACGACGATCCGCACAACGTCCAGTCGTGGCAGCAGTACGCGGTGTACGCGGCGACGGTCGATCTGCTGCGCCGGGGCGGCGACGGCGCCGCGCCGCGGGTGCCCGAGCTGGCGCCGGGCGCGGTCGCGCAGCCGGCGCACGTGCGCGCGCTGCGCAGCGGCCGCTGGAAGCTGGTGCGCTACTGCGACCCGTGGAGCGAACGCCCGGTCCCGGACCAGTGGGAGCTGTACGACCTCGACCGCGACCCGATCGAGCGGGTCAACCTGCTGGTGTTCGACGCGGCATTCCCGACCCCGATCGACGCGCTGCCGGACGGCGTGACCGCGGAGGCGATCGTCGCGGTGGCCACCGCGCTGGGCGAGGAACTGCGTCGCCAGGAAGCGGCGCACCTGTCGCCGTATCCGTCGGCGCATCCCAGCGCCGGCGCGGTCTCGCACTGACGCGGGACGACCTCGCCGGCACAAAAAACGGGGCCCCTTGCAGGGCCCCGTCATCGGATCGGCGCTTGTCGTCATGGCGCCGCATCGGATGCGTCGCGCGATCAGCGCATCGCGGCGATCACTCCGGGCGCACGTCCACGCGGACGCGCATGCGGTCGCCGGGGTGGTGGTCGGTGCGGGTGACGTACTGACGGCCGGCGTATTCGTAGGTCACGTCGTACATGGTCACCGCCGAAGTGGAATAGCGGCCGTCGTCGCGGGCGTCGACCGGGTCGCAGACGCTGACCGTGGCGCGGCGCGGCGGCTGCTTGCTGCGCTGCGCCTGTTCGTAGACGCTGCGACCGGCCATGCCGCCGACCATCGAGCCCACGGCCGCGGTGGCGTAGCGCGCGGAGCCGCCGCCGACCTTGCTGCCCAGCGCCGCGCCGACGATGCCGCCGATCACGGTGGCGACGTTGCGCCCGGTCTCGGTGCCGTAGCCGCGGTTGTCGTAGCGGTCGCCGTAACGGCTGTCGTAACGGTCGTCGTAGCGGCGGTCGTCGTAGCCCCGGTCGTCGTAGCCGCGGCTGTCATAGCCGCGACCGTCGTAGCCGCGACCGTCGTAACGGTCGTCGTAGTAGCCGTCGTTCGACGCGTACTGGTCGCTCTCGCTGTAGCAGCGGTTGGACGACACCCGGGTCGGGGCGGTCTGCTGCAGCACCGGATCGACGCGCAGCACGCGGGCGTAGTCGTAGTAGGGGCCTTCGGCGGAGGCGTAGCGGTCCTGGACCGGGGCGGGCGCGCCGCCGGTCTGCGCGGAGGCGATGCCGGTGGCGGCGATCAGGGCGGACGCGAGGATCGTGGCAGTGATGCGAGGCATGGTCGGCTCCGGGCGCCGGGATGGCGCGAGGGGCACCGTAGGGCCCGGGGAGTAACGCGTTGCTGAATTTTTAACGCCGACGGGCCTCGCCCGCGCCGGTGTTTAGCCGCGCCTCAGGCGAAATGCCCGGCGACCCGGCATTGCGCACGACCGCCGGCGCGGCCGCCGGCCGCCTTCGGAATTTCCCGACCCGTCGTCGGGCAGTGCGCCGATGGGCCGGACCGCGCCGGCGCGCGAACCTGCCCGGGTCTTCCGGAGGGATGCCGCCGTGCTCGATCCGCGTTTCGCCCTGGCGCTGCTCGCCGGCACCCTGGCCTGCCTGTGGCTGCCGGCGACGCCCGCGCCCTGGGCCCTGCTTTGCCTGGCGACGGCGGCGGCGCTGCTGCGCTGGCCGGCGCCGCGCGCGCCGCTGTGGGTGGCCGTGTGCTGCGCCGGCTTCGTGCTGGCCGGGCTGCGCGCGGACCGGGCGCTGTCGCGGCAGTGGCCGTCGTCGCCGGTGGCGGCCGGAGTCGCGCTGCGCGGCACGGTGGTCGACCTGCCGTCGCACGAGCCGCGCCGCACCCGCTTCACGCTGGTCGTCGACGATGCCGCGGACCAGTCGCCGGCGCTGCGCGGGCGACGCCTGCGGCTGTCGTGGTACGACGGCTTCGGGGTGCCGCCGGATCGGTCCGATGCGCCCGATGCGCCGCGCCGGCAGGTCGCCGCCGGCAGCCGCTGGGCGTTCGCGGCGAAGATCCGTGCGCCTCGGGGACTACGCAATCCCGGTGCGGGCGACGCCGAGAAGCACATGCTGATCGACCGGATCGTGGCGACCGGCCACGTTCGCGACGAGGCGTCGGCGACGCGGCTGGCGCCGCCGCGCGGGATCGACGCCTGGCGCGAACGCCTGTCCGCGCGGATCGCGGCCGCGGTGCCCGGCGCCGGGGCGCGCTTCGTGCAGGCGCTCGCGCTGGGCGACACCCGCGGCCTCGACGACGCGGACTGGACCCGGTTGCGAGCGGCGGGCCTGACCCACCTGATCGCGATTTCCGGGTTTCACGTCGGCCTCGTCGCCGGCGCGGCGGCGCTGGCGCTGCGCGGCCTGTGGTGGCTGTGGCCGGCGCTGGGCCGACGGCTGGGCGGGCGGCTTGTCCGGCCGCAGGCGGCGCTGCTGGCGGCGACCGCGGGCGCGCTGGGCTACGCGGCGCTCGCCGGCTTCGCGCTGCCGACGGTGCGCACCGTGCTGATGATCGCGGTGGTGGCGGCGGCGCGCAGCCTGCGCCGCGCGCAGCGTCCCGCGGACACGCTGGCGCTGGCGACGATCGCGGTGCTGCTGTTCGACCCGCTGTCGGCGCTGTCGGCAGGCTTCTGGCTGAGCTTCGGCGGCGTCGCCTGGCTGCTGTGGTGCCTGCCGCGCGGCGAGGGCCGGCCGCTGCGCGAGTTCTTCGCGGCCCAGGGCGTGGCGACGCTCGGCCTGCTGCCGCTGGGCGTGGCGCTGTTCGGCCAGGCCTCGTTCGCCGCGCCGCTGGCGAACCCGCTCGCGATTCCCTGGTGGAGCCTGGTGGTGGTGCCGCTGTCGCTGCTCGGCACCGCGCTGGACGCCGTCCACGCCGGCTGGGGCGTGCCGCTGTGGCGCGCGGCGGCGGCCTGTTTCGATCCGAGCTGGCGATTCTTCGGCTGGCTGACCGACGGCCCGCTGTCGCTGTGGTGGCTGCCGGAGCCGGCGTGGTTCGCCGCGCCGCTCGCGCTGCTCGCCGCGTTCTGGATGCTGCTGCCGCGCGGGGTGCCCGGGCGGGCGCTGGCGCTGCTGCTGTGGCTGCCGCTGCTGTGGCCGGACCGAAGGCTGCCGCGGGCCGGCGAGGCCGAGGTGGTGGTGCTCGACGTCGGCCAGGGCCTGTCGGTGCTGGTGCGCACCCGCGGCCACGCGCTGCTGTTCGACATGGGCCCGGCGCAGCCCGACGGCTTCGACGCCGGCGAACGCGCGGTGTCGCCGGCGCTGCATGCGCTGGGCGTGCCCGCGCTGGATGCGGCGGTGGTCAGCCACGGCGACAACGACCATGCCGGCGGGTTCGGCGCGGTCGCCGCCGAGTTCGCGGTCGACCGCCGCTTCGCACCGCCCGACAGCGGGCTCGACGCGAAGATCGACCGCCTCCGCGACTGCCGCGCCGGCGAGGGCTGGACCTGGGACGGGGTGCGCTTCCGCTTCCTGCATCCGCCGCGGTACTTCCCGTACCTGCGCAACGAATCGAGCTGCGTGCTGCGGATCGAGACCGCGCACGGCGCGGCGCTGCTGACCGGCGACATCGGCCAGGTGATCGAGCGCGACCTGCTGCGCCTGGACGCCGACGCGGTGCGCGCCGAGGTGGTCGTGGTCGCCCACCACGGCAGCGCGTCCTCGTCGGACCCGGGGTTCGTCGCGGCCACCGGCGCCCGCTTCGCGGCGCTGTCGGCGGGCGACGGCAACCGCTTCCGCCATCCGCGGCCGGCGGTCGTCGCGCTGTGGCGGCGGCACGGCGCGCGCGCGCCGCTGACCGCCGACGGCGGCGCGCTGCGCTTCCGGCTGGCGGCGGACGGGGTGTCGCTGGCGACCGAACGCGGCCGCCATCCGCGGCTGTGGGACGCCGCGGCGCTGCGTCGGCAGCCGCGCGGTGGGGGCTCCGCCGCTGGGCTATCCTATGGCCGCGATGCGCTCCCCGAACGATGACGGCCGCGGGCCGGAGGATACGACGTGCTGGAACTGGTGAAGGCGGGCGGCTGGCCCATGATTCCGCTGCTGCTGCTGACGGTGCTGGCCGTGGCCATCGTGCTGGAGCGGTTCTGGAGCCTGCGCCGCAAGGTCGTGCTGCCGCCGGGGCTGGGCGACGAGGTCCGGGCCTGGGCGGCCCGCGGCAACCTCGACCCCGCGCACATCGAATCGCTGCGCCGCACTTCGCCGCTGGGCGCGCTGCTGGCCGCCGCGCTGGACGTGCGCCAGCGTCCGCGCGACCAGATCCGCGAGCGCATCGAGGACGTCGGCCGCCATCTCGTGCACCGGATGGAGCGCTTCCTCAACACCCTCGGCACGATCGCCGCCGCTGGCCCGCTGCTGGGCCTGTTCGGCACCGTCGTCGGCATGATCCAGATGTTCCTGGGCATCCTCGACAGCGGCATCGGCGACGTGAACCAGCTCGCCGGCGGCATCGGCAAGGCGCTGGTCTGCACCGCGACCGGCATGATCGTGGCGATCCCGGCGCTGATCTTCCACCGCTACTTCCGCGGCCGCATCGCCGGCTACATCGTCGACATGGAGCACGAGGCGATCCAGTTGCTCGACACCCTCGATCCGGTCCGCCCCGGCGCGCCGGTGGCCGCCGGCGGCCGCGGCATCGTGCCGCCGGTCCGCGGGGACTGATCGATGGTCGCGCTGCAGATCGCGCTGACCCTGGGTTGCGTGGCCGTCGGCGTCTGGACGGTGGGAGGCGCTGTGTACACCGGTCTGCGCACCGGGCGCCTGCCGCACACCGACAGCCAGTCGGTGGTCGTGCGCAAGACACATCCGGTGCGGTTCTGGGCGCTGATGGCCCTGTTCCTGGCGATGCTGGCGCTGCTCGGCTACGGCGCCGTCCTCGGCGTGCAGCGCGCGCTGGCCTGAGCCGACCCTCCCGAGATCCCGCCCCATGCGCATCCGCGACTTCCGCGCCGACGACGAACCCGAGATCAACCTGATCCCGCTGATCGACGTGGTGCTGTGCCTGATCATCTTCTTCGTCATCACCACCACCTTCGACGCGCGCTCGGTGCTCAAGCTGCAGTTGCCGAAGGCCGAGGGCGAGGCCAGCGAGGCGGCGTCGAAATCGCTGAGCGTGCTGGTGAATGCCGACGGCCGCTATTTCGTGCAGGACCGCGAAGCGCTGCGCACCGACGTCGAGTCGCTCAAGCGCACCATCGCCGAGGTCGCCGGCGACGACCGCAGCCGCCCGGTACTGCTGCGCGCCGACGCCCGCACCCCGCACCAGTCGGTGGTCACCGCGCTGGACGCGCTGGGCCAGCTCGGGTTCCGCCGGATCAGCATCGCGACCGCGCCCGAAGCGCGCGCCGCCGCGCCCGCCGCCGCCACGCCCGCCACCGCCGGGGCCAAGCGATGAGCCCACCCGACCGCGCGCCGGCGTGGCCGATCTACCGCCGGCTGCAGGGCTACGCCCGCCCGTACCGCGGCCTGCTGGCGGTGGCGCTGCTGGGCATGTTGCTCGAGGCCGCGGCCGGCGGCGGCTTCACCTTCATGATGAAGCCGATCACCGACGGCCTGTCGCACCCGGACGAGGCGATGCTGTGGCGGATGCCGCTGATCATCGTGGCGATCTTCGTCGTCCGCGGCCTGGCCGGCTACGTCTCGGACGTGTTCATGGCCCGCGCCGCGCGCAGCATCGCCCGCGACATGCGGGTGCGGGTGTTCGACAAGTACCTGCGCATGCCCGGCACCCATTTCGACCGAGAATCGGTCGGCACGATGCAGATGCGGCTGGGCTCGGACAGCGACCAGGTCGCGCAGGCGGCGGTGGACGCGGCCAAGGTGATGCTGCAGCAGTCGCTGCAGATCGTCGCGATGCTGGCGGTGATGCTGTGGACCAGTTGGCGGGTGACCATCGCGATCCTGCTGATCGCGCCGATCATGGCGTGGATGATGGACCGGGTCGGCCGCCGCTACCGCCGCTACGGCCATCGCATCCAGGAGAGCGGCGCGCGCCTGCTGCAGGCCGCCGACCAGACCCTCAGCGGCCAGCAGGAAGTGAAGGTCTACGGCGCGCAGGCGGCGGAGCTGGGGCGCTATCGCGAACTCGCCGGCGAGAACATGCGCCTGTCGATGAAGGTCGAGGCGACCCGCAGCGTGACCTCTGCGGTGATCCAGCTGATGGGCTCGATCGGCCTGGCGCTGCTGCTGTTCTTCGCCGGGCGCGAGGCGATGCACGGGCGCCTGACCGCGGGCGCGTTCGTCAGCCTGATGACCTCGATGATGGCGATGATCCCGGCGCTCAAGCAACTGACCAACGTGCAGAACATGCTCCAGCGCGGCGTGGCCTCGGCCGAGCGCCTGTTCTCGGTGCTCGACGCCGTGGAGGAGCGCGACGCGGGCACCCGGACGCTCGACCGCGCGCGCGGCGAGCTGGCGTTCCGCGGCATCGGCGCGCACTACCCGGGGCAGAACGCGCCGGCGCTGGAGGACGTGTCGTTCGTGGCGCGGCCGGGCACGGTGACCGCGATCGTGGGCCGCTCCGGCAGCGGCAAGTCGAGCCTGGTCAAACTGATCCCGCGCTTCTACGAGCCGTCGTCGGGCGAGATCCTGCTCGACGGGCATCCGCTGGACGAGTACCGGCTCGCCGACCTGCGCCGGCAGATCGCGCTGGTCGGCCAGCAGGTGATGCTGTTCGACGGCAGCGTCGCCGACAACGTGGCCTACGGCGAGATGGCGGGCAACGACGGCGAGCGCGTGCGCGCCGCGCTGGACGCGGCCAACGCCAGCGAGTTCGTCGATGCGATGAGCGAAGGCGCCGGCACCGGCATCGGCGCCCGCGGCGGGCGGCTGTCGGGCGGCCAGCGCCAGCGCCTGGCGATCGCCCGCGCGATCCTCAAGGACGCGCCGATCCTGATCCTCGACGAGGCCACCGCTGCGCTCGACACCGAATCCGAGCGGCTGGTGCAGGACGCGCTCGATCGGCTGATGCCCGACCGCACGACGCTGGTCATCGCGCACCGGCTGTCCACGATCGAACACGCCGACCAGGTGCTGGTGCTCGATCGCGGGCGACTGGTCGAACACGGCACCCACGCCGAACTGCTGGCCCGCGACGGGCTCTACGCGCACCTGCACCGGATGCAGTTCCGCGAACCGGGCGCCGCGGACGCCGCGCCGTGAGCGGTCGCGGCCGCCAGCCGCCCCGGTACTGGTTCGAGGGCGGTCGCGCACCGCTGCCCGCGCGCGCGCTGGCGCACCTGTACGCGGGCGTGGTCGCGGCGCGCGCGGCGCTGTTCCGCCGCGGCCTGCTGCGCAGCCGGCACCCCGGCAAGCCGGTGCTGGTGGTCGGCAACCTCATCGCCGGCGGCAGCGGCAAGACGCCGCTGACCATCGCGCTGGTCGAGCGCCTGCGCGCCGAGGGCTTCGCGCCCGGCGTCGCCAGCCGCGGCTACGGCCGCGACGACGCGGGCACGCCGCGCTGGGTGGACGCCGCGCTCGATCCCCGCCTCGGCGGCGACGAGCCGGTGCTGATCGCGCGCCGCACCGGCGCGCCGGTGCGGGTCGATGCCGATCGCGCCGCCGCGGCGCAGGCGCTGGTCGAGGCCGGCTGCGACGTGATCGTCTGCGACGACGGCCTGCAGCATTACCGGCTGGCGCGCGACATCGAGATCGAAGTGATCGACGGTCGCCGCCGCTACGGCAACGGCCTGCCGATCCCCGCCGGGCCGATGCGCGAACCCGCCGCGCGCGGCGCGCGCTGCGACTTCCGGGTGCTCAACCTCGGCAGCGACGACGGCGAGGCCGGCTTCGGCGAGTGGCCGATGCGGCTGGTGTCGGACGCGGTGGTCGCGATGCGCGGCGCACGCACCGCGTCGCTGTCGGCGTTCGCCGGCCAGCGCGTGCACGCCGTCGCCGGCATCGGCGACCCCGAGCGGTTCTTCGCGATGCTGCGCGGGCAGGGGATCGCGGTCGTGCCGCATGCGTTCCCCGACCACCACGCCTACCGCGCCGAGGACTTCGACTTCGGCAGCGACCTGCCGGTGCTGATGACCGAGAAGGACGCGGTGAAGTGCGCCGCCTTCGCCGACGCGCGCTGCTGGTCGGTGCCGGTGCGCGCGGCGCTGCCGGAAGCCTTCTGGATCGCGCTGTCGGCGCGCCTGGCGGACCATCGCCCGTCGCGCACGCCCTGAGCGCGGTTCAGCGCCTTTTCGTGCGCCTCGGCGCCGCCGGCACGTCGGTGTGGCTCTCGTCGCGGCAGTCGTCGCGCACGCCGGCGAGGGCGTCCGCGAGTTGGCTGCGCAGCGTCCGCAGGGCGTCGATCCTGCGATCGACCTCGGCGATCTTGTCCGCCAGCACCCGGCGTTTCCCGGCGGGTGCGAGGGTCCGGTCGGCCCAGACGTCGATCAGCGAGGCGATCTCCTTCAGCGAGAACCCGAGCGTCTGCGCCTGGCGGACGAGCTGCACCCGGCGCACGTCGTGCTCGGAATACACCCGGTAGCCGTGTACGCCCTGGCCGCCGCGCCGCGGCCGCACCAGCCCCTGCGCTTCGTACAGGCGGATCGTGTCGCGGCTGACGCTGCAGCGCGCGGCCAACGCGCCGATCCACAGTTCGCCGGACATGCGCTGCGCCTTGACCTTGGAGGAAGGTCCAAGGTTTAGCCTGCCGCCTCCTTCCACGCAAGAGGCGGTTTCCCGATGACGAACACATGCGTCCTGATCACCGGTGCGACCGGCGGCCTCGGCGGAGCTTTCGCGGACGCCTTCGCGGCACGTGGATGCGCCCTGATCCTGTCGGGGCGCGATCCCGCGCGGCTGGCCGCGCTGGCCGCCGCCCTGCGCGAACGCCACGGCGTCGAGGCCGCGACCGTGCCCGCGGACCTGTCGGACCCGGCGTCGCGCGAGGCGGCGATCGCGGCGATCCAGGCCGGCGGCCGCCCCGTCGACGTGCTGGTCAACAACGCCGGATTCTCGACCAACGGCCCGCTGTCCTCGCTGGACTGGCGCGACGATCTGGATCTGGTCGAAGTCAACGTCGCCGCCGTCGTCCGCCTGTGCCACGCGTTCCTGCCCCCGATGGCGGCGCGCGGACGCGGCGCCGCCGTCAACGTGGGCTCGACCACCAGCTTCCATCCGCTGCCCGGGCAGGCGGCCTACGCCGCATCCAAGGCGTTCGTGCTGTCGTTCTCGGAGGCGCTGCACGGCGAGTACCGTCGCCACGGCGTACACGTGATGGCGCTGTGCCCCGGCGCCACCGACACCGGCTTCTTCCGGGCGATGGGGCGGGACGTCACCTTGCCGAAGGCCTCGCCGGAGGCGGTGGTCGCGGCGGCGCTGCGCGGGCTCGACGCGCGCCGGGCGCTGGTGGTGCCGGGGCTGGCGAACCGGTTGCAGTCGGCGCTGTTGCCGCGCCTGCTGCCGCGCGCGGCGCTGCGGCGCTTGGTCGAATGGGCCGCGCCGCGCGCCTACGCGCCCTGACGCCTTCGTCGCCGGACCGTAAACTGGGCGCATGACCGCCTCCGATTTCGTCGTCGCCATTCCCGCCCGCTACGCCGCCAGCCGCCTGCCCGGCAAGCCGCTGCGCCCGCTCGGCGGCGAACCGCTGGTCCTGCACGTCGCCCGCCGCGCGCTCGCCGCCGGCGCGCGCGAGGTGTGGGTGGCGACGGACGACGCGCGCATCGCCGAGGCCCTCGCCGGCAGCGGGGTGCGCATCGCCATGACCTCGCCCGACCACGCCTCGGGCACCGATCGCCTCGCCGACTGTGCGGCGCAGGCCGGCTGGGACGACGGCACCGTGGTCGTGAACCTGCAGGGCGACGAACCCTTCGCCCCGGCGGCCGGCATCCGCGCGGTCGCCGCGACCCTGGTCGCCTCGGGCGCGCCGATGAGCACGCTGGCGACCGCCATCGCCGACGCCGACCCGTTGTTCGACCCCAACACGGTCAAGCTGGTGCGCGCCGCGAACGGCGATGCGCTGTACTTCAGCCGGGCGCCGATCCCGTGGGCGCGCGACGCCTTCGCCCGCGACCGCGCGGCGCTGCCGGCGGACGGCCCGTGGCTGCGGCACATCGGCATCTACGGCTACCGCGCCGGGTTCCTCAGGCAGTTCGCCGCGCTGCCGCCGTCGCCGCTGGAGCGGATCGAGTCGCTGGAGCAGTTGCGCGCGCTGGAGGCCGGCCACCGGATCGCGGTGGCGATCACCCCGGCGCCGTTCCCGCCGGGGATCGACACCCCCGAGGACCTCGAGCGTGCCGAACGCCACCTCGCCGCGCAGCGGGCCGGCGGCTGAGATGCGGCTACTGATGGTCTGCCTCGGCAACATCTGCCGGTCGCCGCTGGCCGAGGGCGCGTTCCGCGCGCACCTCGACCGCCGCGGGCTGGACTGGATCGAGGTCGATTCCGCCGGCACCGGGGGCTGGCACGCCGGCGAGCCGCCGGACCGGCGCAGCATCGCGGTCGCCGCCGCGGCCGGGGTGGACATCCGCGGCCAGCGCGCGCGCAAGCTGCGGGCGGCCGACTTCGAGGCCTTCGACTGGCTGCTGTGCGCCGATCGCAGCGTCCTGCGCGACGTGCGCGCGCTCGCGCCCGCGGGGACGCGCGCGCAGGCGGCGCTGCTGCTGGAATGGGCCGGGCAGGGCGCGGGCGCGGAAATCCCGGACCCCTACACCGGCGGCGCCGAGGACTTCCGCGCGGTGTGGGCCATGGTCGATGCGGCGGCCGAGGCCGGCGTCGCCCGGCTCGCCCGCGACGCGCCCCGTCGGTGACGACAGGTTGACGCTCGGGTCCGGACTGGGGATGCTGGGGGGCTCATGGATACGCCGCTCGCCCCCGAATTTCCCGCTTCGCTGGACTGGCTGAACCTCGCCGCCCCGCTGCGCATGGCGCAGTTGCGGGGCAAGGTGGCCGCGCTGGTCTTCGTCAACGCCGGGTCGGCCTGGTGCCAGCAGCGCCTGACCGACCTCGCCACCCTGCGCAAGCGCTATGGCGACCACCTGCACGTGGTCGCGATCCACGTGCCCCGGTTCGACCACGAGCGCGACCCCAAGCGGGCGTTCAAGCGCCTGCAGCGACAGCCGCTGGAGTTCCCGGTCGCGCACGACGCCGACTGGGTGGCGTGGCAGCACTTCGGCATCGACGCCTGGCCGACCGTGGTGCTGATCGACGGCCTGGGCCGCATCCGCGCCCGGATCGTCGGCGACACGCCCCTGCGCGACCTGGAGGCGGCGATCGCGAAGCTGCGCGACGAGGAAGCGCCGCAGTCGATCCAGCCCGAACCGTTCGAGGTCCGCCGCAGCCGCGAGCCGGACCTGCCGCTGCGCTACCCGCTCGGCATCGCCGTCGGCGACCAGTACATCTACGTGGCCGACTCCGGGCATCACCGGGTGCTCGAATGCACGCCCGCCGGCCGCATCCACCGCCAGTTCGGCAGCGGCGGCCCGGGTTTCATCGACGGTCCGATGGAACTGGCCGCCTTCCAGTATCCGCAGGGCCTGAGCCTGCAGCGCGACGTGCTGTACGTGGCCGACGCCGGCAACCACGCGGTGCGCCGGATCAAGCTCGGCACCGGCGACATCGACACCCTGGTCGGCGCCGGCCGTCCGGGGACGCCCAGCGAAGGCAGCGTGGTCGACCCGCGCGCGGTCGCGCTGGACCATCCGCGCGGGGTGGCGGTGTCGCCGGCGAACGTCGTCTGCATCTCCACCGCCGGCGACAACCGCATCTGGACCTACGACCTCGGCGACCGCACGCTGCGGCTGCTGGCGGGGTCGGGCGAGATGGCGCTGGTCGACGGCGAGGGCCCGAAGGCCGGGTTCGTCGGCCCGGGCGCGCTGGCGCTGGTCCAGCAGATCCTCTACGTCTGCGACGAGGCCGGTTCCGCGATCCGCAGCGTCCACCTGCGCAGCCGCCAGGTCACCACGCTGGTCGGGCAGGGCGCGTGGCGCTTCGGCAACCTCGAAGGCTCGCGCGCCGACGCGCTGCTGCAGCAGCCGCAGGCGATCGCGCTCGACGGCAAGACGCCGGTGCTGTGGATCGCCGACAGCGGCAACGACCAGTTGCGCACCCTGCGCCTGGGCGGCGGCGAACTGAGCACGATCAATCTGCCCCAGCGCCTGCACGCGCCGGCCGGCCTGGCCGTGCACAACGGCGTGGTCTGGATCGCCGACAGCGACGCCCACGCGGTGCTGCGCTTCGATCCCGGCGACGGCAGCCTGCGGCAGATCCCGATCGGCGAGTGAGCGCGATCCGATGCGGTCGCGGACGCTGGAGGGAATGCGGTGGGTGAGCGTGCTGTGCCTGGCGGGGGCGGCGCTGTGTTTCGCGCAGGTCGAGCGGCGCGCCGGGGCGTCCGAAAGGGCGTCGGCGCGCTTTCCTTCGCCGGCGCCGGGCGCGCCGGTGAAGGCGATGGTGGACGTGGCGGGACCGACGCGCTACCAGCTCCAGATGCAGATGCCGATGCCCGCGGCTTCGCGCAACCGGCTTCACATGCCTGACCTGCCCGCGCAGCCGGCAGGACTGCGGATCGCGGTCGATGCGCGCGATGGCGCCGCGAAGACGGTCGACGTCCCCCGGCTGGTGTTCTGTTCGGAATACGCCTGGGGCGGCATCGCCATCTATTGCTCTGAACCTTTCGAACTGTCGCAGGGGCCGCACGAGATCGAGGTGTCGATCGCTGGCGATGCCCTGCCGCCCGGACGTGCGCTGGATCTCGTCGAGGTCGCGCCCCTGTCGGTCGCCGATATCGCGCGGGACCTCATGCGCTTCCTGGGCTGGTTCGCGCTCGCCGCCGGTTCGGCGCTGTGGCTCGCCCTGGCGTTCGCCCGCCGCTACGCCCTCGACGACGCCCCGCGCCGATGACCGCGCCGCGCTCCGAAACGCCCGAGGCGCCGTCCTTCGACGGCCGCGCCTTCGCCCGCGACCTGACCCCCGCGCCGGGCGTGTACCGGATGTACGCGAGCGACGACAGCCTGCTGTACGTCGGCAAGGCGGCGTCGCTGAAGAAGCGCGTCGCCAGCTATTTCACCAAGGCGCTGCCGACTCGCACCGCGGCGATGGTGGCGCAGATCGCGCGGATGGAGGTCACGGTCACGCGCACGCCGGCCGAGGCGCTGCTGCTGGAGAACCAGCTCATCAAGTCGCTGAAGCCGCGCTACAACGTGCTGCTGCGCGACGACAAGAGCTATCCCTACGTGGTGCTGACCCGCGAGGCCTGGCCGCGGATCGCGTTCCACCGCGGCGCGCGGTCGCTGCCGGGGCGCTATTTCGGCCCGTACCCGAGCGTGCCCGCGGTGCGCGAGACGCTCAACCTGATGCACCGCATCTTCCGGTTGCGAAGCTGCGAGGACAGCGTGTTCCGCAATCGTTCGCGGCCGTGCCTGCAGTACCAGATCGGCCGCTGCAGCGCGCCCTGCGTCGGCCTGGTGCCGGCGCGCGACTACGCCGACGCCGTGCGCCGGGCGACCCTCTTCCTCGACGGCCGCAGCGACGAGCTGACCGCCGAGCTGACCGCGGCGATGGAAGAGGCCAGCGTGCGCCTGGACTTCGAGGAGGCGGCGCGCCTGCGCGACCTGGTCGCGGCGATCCGCAAGCTGCAGTCGCGGCAGTACGTCGACGGCCAGGTCGCCGATCTCGACGTGCTCGGCGTCGCGATGCAGGGCGTCCACGCCTGCGTGATGCTGCTGGCCTTCCGCGACGGCCGCAATCTCGGCACCCGCACCTTCTTCCCGAAGACCAACGGCGAGGATAGCGCCGAGGCGGTGCTGGGCGCGTTCGTCTCGCAGTACTACGGCGAGCAGCCGCCGCCGAAGGAGATCGTGCTCGATCGCGACATCCCCGACCGGGAGCTGATCGAGGAGGCGCTGGGCGCTTCCGCCGGGCGTCGCGTGGCGCTCAAGGCCAGCGTCCGCGGCGAACGCGCCGGCTACGTCGACCTGGTCCGGCGCAACGCCGAGCTGGCGCTGGCGACGGAACAGGGCAGCAACGCCGCGCAGCGCGCCCGCGCCGAGGCGCTGCGCGACCTGCTGGGCCTGGACGACCTGCCGCGGCGGATCGAGTGCTTCGACATCAGCCACACCATGGGCGAGGCGACCGTGGCCTCCTGCGTGGTGTTCGACGCCGACGGCCCGGTGCGCAGCCAGTACCGGCGCTACAACATCGAGGGCGTCGCGCCCGGCGACGACTACGCGGCCATGCACCAGGCGCTGCAGCGGCGCTTCCGCAAGGCCGCCGAGGCCGCGGACGGGGAGGGCGTGCTGCCCGACCTGCTGCTGATCGACGGCGGCGCCGGACAGGTGGCGCAGGCGCACGCGGTGCTGGCGGACCTGGGCATCGCCGACGTGCGCGTGGTCGGCGTCGCCAAGGGCGAGGCGCGTCGTCCCGGCGACGAGACGCTGCTGCTGCCCGACGGCCGCGAACTGCATCCCGGCGCGGGCTCGCCGGCCCTGCAACTGGTCCAGCAGGTTCGCGACGAAGCGCACCGTTTCGCGATCACCGGCCATCGCGGACGGCGGCAAAAGGCGCGGACGACGAGCCGACTGGAAGAAATTCCCGGAATCGGACCGCGCCGACGCGCTAATCTGTTGCGGCATTTCGGCGGACTGGGCGGCCTTCGGGCGGCCGGCGTCGAGGAGATCGCCCGGGTCGAGGGTATCGACGCCGCGCTCGCCGGGCGCATCTATGCGGCCCTCCACGGCCTGGAGTCCTGAGGAGTTCCATGAAGCTGACGGTACCGACCATGCTGACGCTCGCCCGGATCGTGATGATCCCGGTGCTGGTGCTGGTCTTCTATCTGCCCTACCGGTGGAGCAACTTCGCGACCGCGGCGGTGTTCGCGCTGGCCGCGGTCACCGACTGGCTGGACGGCTGGATCGCCCGTCGCTACGGCCTGCACTCGGCGTTCGGCGCGTTCCTCGACCCGGTGGCCGACAAGCTCATGGTCGCGGTGGCGCTGTTCCTGATCGTGCAGGGCCATCCGACCCCGTGGATGGCGTTCTGGGCGGCGGTGATCGTCGGCCGCGAGATCGCGGTGTCGGCGCTGCGCGAGTGGATGGCGGAGATCGGCCAGCGCGCCACGGTCAAGGTCGCCACGATCGGCAAGATCAAGACCGTGGTGCAGATGCTGGCGCTGCTGGCGCTGCTGTATTCGGTGGTGCCCGGCCAGCGTCCGGCGGTGTGGCCGGGCGATCCGGTGTTCCACGTCGGCGACTGGATGCTGGCGGTCGCGGCCCTGCTGACGCTGTGGTCCGGCGCCCAGTACCTGATCGCCGCCTGGCCGGCGCTGATGGCCGACGAGAAAAAGAGTGTTGACACGGCCGCAACAGACGCTAGAATTTCGGCTCCTCCGCGGGAATAGCTCAGTTGGTAGAGCACGACCTTGCCAAGGTCGGGGTCGCGAGTTCGAGTCTCGTTTCCCGCTCCAGTTTCCTGCGAACCCCGGCTTGCCGGGGTTCGTTGTTTCGGACCCAGGGATGTCCGTGCGCTGGTGCGCATGTACAATCGGGTCGCACCCGTCACTGGCTTGGTGGCAGAGTGGTCATGCAGCGGACTGCAAATCCGCGTACGCCGGTTCGATTCCGACCCAAGCCTCCAGTATCGACAGACAGCCCGCCTCGGCGGGTTTTTTGTTGTCTGCGCGGCCTCCGCCTCGCGGCGGCCTGAACGAAAGGGCCGGACGCTTCCGAAGCGGCGCGCCGCCCGCCCGGATTCGCCGTCTGCCTTCGCCGCGGCCTGCGCCGCCAGCATCGAACGCCGCTCGCCCGCAAGACCGACCCGCCACGGCGGCGCCGGCGCGCCGGCCGGCCGATGTCGTTTCTCTCCCGCTTCCGATGGAGGGCTCCATTCGACCGGCGCCCCGCCCGCCGCCGGCCTTCGATGCATCGCCCGAGCCTTCGGAATCGATGGCGCTGCGCCCGGCCGGCGGTCCCGACCGGGCTCCGAAGCAGCGGGACGGAATCAGATGCTACCGTCGAAGGGCCCGGAAGGAGGGCCCGACGGGTATCCCTGATCGTTAGCAAAGCCGCTTTTTCAAGCGGAATCGCTAACGTCTCCAAAAAAAATCTGTCCCAAGGAGAAACTCCATGTTGAAGCGCCACCTGCATGCCTCGTTCCCGGTCCTGGTCTTCGTTTGCGGCCTGGCCGCCAGCCCTCTCGCGTTCGCGCAGTGCGGCTGCAGCGACGACGGACACGGCACCCCGTCAAAGTCCGGCAATAGCCTCGGGCAATCGTTTCCGACCGTGGCGCCCACCGCCCAGGACACGACCTGGCAGGTCTACGAATTCGAACGCGACGGCGTCCGCTACCTGCAGATCAACGATCGCGTCGGCAACGTCCGCGCCGCGGTCGGCCGCATCGGCGGCACGGCATGGGTGCTGCCGATGGGCATCGACGCCGACCGCGTCCGCATTGCCGCGGGCCAGGGATTGCCGACGGCGAGCGCCCGCAGGGTCTACGGCAACGCCGAACTCGCGGTCGACTACGTCCTCGATGCGAACGGCCGGCCGGTGTGGACCGTGCGCGTCCTCGCGCAGGCTCAGTGAGCGGATGATGGCGAATCTGCCGGCTCGGAGAGCAGCACGCACACACGGTGCGCATGGCGGCGAAGAATGCCGCCATGCGCTTTCACCCGCGCGAGCAGCAGCGAGTCGGCCGCCGCGCCCGCCTGGGTCGCGTGCGCCGGCGCCGTGGGCGAAGCGGAGACGAACAGGGCGATGCCGCGCGTCCGCCGGCCGGACCACACGCGCATCCTGATCCGGTATTCGTCCGGATCGCATTCCGACAACAGCGCCATCGCGTTGCAGATGCACCGATAGGCCACGAGCTGGAGTTCCATCGACAGCACCCGCGGCTGGCCGCGCAGCGAATAGATCACGTCCGCGCCGCCCGCCCAGAAGCCGGTGAAGGCTTCGGAGTGGACGACCGCATAGAGGCCCTGTTCCTCGATCCGGATCGGATAGAGCGCCTGCGCCTGCTCGTCGAACACGCGTCGATGCCGCACCGCGTCGCTGTTCAGGTCGAGCGCCGCCGTGTAGTTGCCGTGGGCCTTGAGCGACGCCGCGAGGTCCTTGCGTTCGTCGTCCAGCAGCAACTGCATCTGCGCCATGTACAGCAGGTGCTCGCGCAGCACGCGCTCGGTGGACAGGAAACTGCTGCGCGCCATCTTCAGCGCATGCGCTTCGGCGATGCCCGAGCGCCGGGCGGTGTCGTAGTGCTCGGAGATCACGGTGCCGAGCGCGAGCAGGGTCACCGCGGTGATCGCCAGCGCCTGCTGGGCGAGGAACACGGTGGTGTCGTGCGCCCCCGGGATGCCGGTGTAGGTCAGCGTCTGGGCGATGGCGAGGTTGACCGCGACGACGCCCACCGCCGACCCGCGCCAGCCGTGGAAGAAGGTCAGGAACACCGCCGGCACGATCATCATCATCAGCAGCGACAGCTGCAGCGGTCGCTCGATGTGCCCCTGCAGCAGGATGCCCGCATACAGCGCGGCCACCGCGAGCAGCGCGACCGCGACGTCGCGCACGAAGCGGCGCGGGGAGAACGCTTCCTGCCTGCGCATGGACCACAGCAGGGCCGGCAGCGTGACCATCAGGATGCCGAGGAAGTCGCCGATGAAGTAGCTGCCGAACTTCGTCGCCGTGACCAGCGCGCGCGGCCCGTGCAGGAAGTAGTTGAGGCCGAGGTTGCACAGCGAGGACCACAGCGCGATCGCGACGGCGGCCAGCGGCAGCCAGCGCGCGATGTCGCGCGGTTCGTCCAGTCGCCGCCGCAGCGCGTGCAGCGCGGGCGCGATCAGGCCGATCAGCAGGAAAGGGCTCGCGTAGGACCACAGCGGACCGTACTTCCCGACCATCGGGAAGCGCACGATCGACAGCGCCGCGATGTCGCCGGCGAGGAGGAACGGCCACAGGCGATAGGGGAGCAGCAAAAAACAGGCGGCACGAAGCCCAGCCGGCAGGAACCACTGGTCGAAGGACAGGTATCGCATCGCCAGGTAGGCGACACAGTACCCGGTACCGAGCGCAAGCCCCTTGGCCGCGTCGGTCCATTTCGCAGCTTCCATGGCTTCTCCCTGTTTCCTCTGTGTCGCCTGCCGGAATTCCGTCCTTGAGATACCGCGCAGAAGCTATTCGCACAAAAAAACAGGTTCGTCAAACCCCGCAACCCGCTTCCGGACGACCGGTGCGCATCATAGCCAACCGGTCACGGCGCCGTGGATGCGGATGTTCGACAGATCCGTCGTGGACACGTCGATCCGTTCGCTCCCGCCGCCCTGACCGACGAGGCACCACGCGTCCCGCCTCACCAGAAGACGGCGGATGTCCGGTCTTCCCCAGAGCGTGTAGGCATAGATGCCGCCGTCGACCACATCTTCGTGCCTGCTGATCGAGGTGTCGACCAGGACCAGCGCGAAGCGTTTGATCTCGGGTTCCATCGCGCGCGAGAGCTGCACCGCCCAGCGCACGTTCTCGATCTGCGTCGGCCCGAGTTCCCTGCGCACGATGAATTCCGGAAGCAGGATGCGCTCGCAGCCGTCGCCGCGGCCGAAGCCGGGCAGATGCTGGATCGCGACGTGCTCGATGGGCACGATGCCCCGGTCGGGGCCGCCCGAGGCCATCGCCATCCTCGCCGATTCGGCATGCATCCTGCGCGCGTAGGCCTTGCTGATGCGCTCGGGCGGGACATCCAGCAGCGCGGCGATCGCCGGCGCGTGGTCCGCGGGGATCGGACGCCTGCCGGTACGCCATTGCGACACGTTGTTGTACCCGATGCCCTCCAGCTGCGCGGCCACCGTGGTGTTCCGCATGCCCGTCTCGTTCATGGCATCCGCGAAGGCTTGTGCGTACTTGTCCATTCCCGTCGCTGCGTATTCGTCCGGCTTCCTCCCGGATCATAGCCTACCGCTTGACAAGCCATCCGTGAGTGCTAACTATTGGCTAACTAACGCTATCGGAAGAGACGTGGCGCGCCACGTTTCCCGGGGATTCTCCGGGCGCCCCGGACAGCGCGGATCGCGCATTCCGATATCACGGAGATCACGAACGCCGGAATCGCCGGCGCACGGGTCGCCCTCGCGGCGCCACCGGCCCCGGCCCGGTCGCGGGCGGGCGGAAGATCCACAGGGAGGTGCATCATGCAGCATCTGGTCTGCCGTGTCGGCAGCACGCTCCACCTCGGCGACGACATCCGCGTCGTCGTCCATGCCCGCCTCGGCGAGCGGGTGACGTTCGGGGTGGTGGCGCCCCGGCATCGCGAACTGCGGCTCGACGGCGTCGCGCTCAGGCCGGCGCCGGACCCGGGCGGCGGCTGCTGGTATCTCTTTTCCCTGCTCAACGTCCGCGCCTTCCTCGTCGGCGGGATCGAGGTGCGCCTGGCCGCGCGCAATGGGCGTCCGGACGCCGGGCACGACCACGACCACGGCCACGTCCATCTCGATGTCGTCGGCGCCGAATCCCTCCGCGTCCACGAAGGGGAGGCGCGCGCACTGGACGATGGGCCGGGGCGCCAGCGCCCCGCCGCCGTCGGCTGGCAGGCGCGCCTCCGGGACCTGCTGGGGACGCTGCGGACCGCCTGAGCCGCGGCTGGCGCGACCCTGCGTCCGCGGGGCGCTTCACGACCGAGCCGTGCGCGCGGCGTGTTCGCGCCCGTCCGCGACGCCTTCGCGTCGTCGACGCTTATACTCGGCCGGTTCCGGCGCGTTGCTCCGGATGACGCAGGCCCGGGTGGCGAAACGGTAGACGCAGGGGACTTAAAACCTCCTTTGTCAAGTCTTCTTCTTTGCGAGGGAGTGGCCCGCAAAGCTAGGATTGGCGCGGGTTTCCAGGCATTCAGGTGCGCAGCCTGAGTTGGTCTGTTGGACGGCTAGGAGCCAGCTAGGAGCCAAGCGCGCGGTACAGTTAGAGCAAGCCCGGCGGTAGTCGGGCGAAAATGGATTGAGTAACGAGTCAAACCAGCCCGAGTGGTGAAACTGGTAGACACAAGGGACTTGAAGAAATTTGAGCCCTCCGGAGGAAACTCCGAAGGTGAAGCCCGTCAAATTCGGTGAATGCCCTGGACGCGCAAGCGTTCGAGCCAACGCCGAGCCAAGCCCTGAATCGAAAGGTTCGTGGGAAGGTGTAGAGAGCAGACGGCGGGCACCTACGGCCGCAAGGCTATGGTGAAGGCGTGCTCCAGACCACGAACAGCGCTTGCGCTGGCGGCGAAAGTCGAAGTGGTAAGAAAATCCCTCGACCTCACGGTCATGCCGGTTCGATTCCGGCCTCGGGCACCAATGCGGAAGCCGTTCTCGCATTTGCGGGGACGGCTTTTTTAGTCGGATGAACGATTTGCAATCGATTCTCTTTGGCTGACTCCGGAAGGTTTGTGCCTCGCCGGTTTAACAGCATCGGATCTTCTGAAGCCGCGATCTCGTGCCATGAACGCTTCCAGCATGTGCGGGATTAGCGTTGCCGCATCGACCGTCTCGCCATACGCCTGCGCGTGCAGTGCGGCGTAGCGGTCGAGGTCGCCTTTCAGGCTGGCCGGGCACGAGAAGGTCAGCTTGATGGCTTCATGGCGAGGCAGAGGGCCAAGCCGCAATTTCTTGGTTGTGCTCATCGTGAAGTTTCCTTGTTGAAAAAGAGCGGTTGGTAGGGACGCAATACCAGGTCGCGGTTGATGATGATCCGCACTGGCAGACCCGGCCGCTCGGTCAAGGTCGGCTGGATGTTCATGTTGCGGCGGGTCATCTCTTGACCCACCTGATTGATGCTGTCCTGGGCGCTGTCGCGCCCCGCGATGACGATGCGGTTGCCGTCCTGCCGGTTTTCCGGCGCGGCCAGCTCAGCGCCCACGCCCAGCATCGTCGTCAGCGCCGCGCCGGCGACGATGCGGCCCCAGTGGTAGTCCACGCTGTCTTCCAGGCCGGAATAGCCTGCCGGGTCGGTGCCCACGAGGTTGTCGATGGTCAGTGAAGACGTGTCTGGCAGGATGATCCGGTTCCACACCACCTGCACGCGGCTCTGCCCGTAGCTGACCTGGCTGTTGTATTTGCCCAGGATGCGCGATCCCTGCGGGATCAGCAGGAACTTGCCCGTGGCCGTGTCATAGACCGGCTCCGTCACCGTGGCGATCACGTCGCCTGGAAGATCGGACTTGATGCCCGTCACCAGCGCCCCCGCGATCACTGTCCCGGCCATCACCTGATAGGGCGAAGCCGGCATTTGCAGATTGCCGGAATTACGGGTCTCCGTAGCGCCGCCTTTCAGGAAAGCCTCTTTCTGGTCTTGCCGGTTCTGCGTGGCGATCGGGTCGGCAGGCTGGGCCGCCGTCGAGGCAGGCCCGGCCGCCAACGGATCGAAGCTCGCCAAGGTACTGCCGGGCGCAGCCGCCGCGACTTGGGCTGCGGCAGGCGCCGCGGCCTTGCCCTGCTGGCCCGAGCGAAAGAACACCGCCGAGGCTGCCGCCGCGTCCGCCTCCTTGCGCAAGGCATCCTCGGGGTCATGGCCCGACGGCGCATAGGTGGGCGTCACGGGCTGCTGCGACTTCACGATGGCCGGCCCAAGATCGCCGGGCAGCGGCGGCCCCAGCTCGGGCACCTTCGGCGGCAGTTTGGAATAGTCCGAAGGCAAGCCGTCCAGCCCTTCGGACTTGGAGACGCGATCGACGTTGTAAAGCTCGGTCTGCTCGCCCGCGCCGCGCCGGTGCGGTTGCAGCGACCAGATCGTGGCCCCGAGCACGGCGACCGACAGGCCGCCCATCAGCATCGCCAGCGTGCGCCGGTTCAACCGCGTGACCGGGCGCGGCTGCGCGCGCAGCGCCACCGCCTCGGGCGCGACCTTGCCCGCTTGCGGCGCGGCACGGACGGGAGTGTCGTCCTGGCTCATGGTCAATTCCTCCGCGTGCCATCCGTGCGTTCGATCCGCACCACGTCGCCCTTGTCGCCGCCCAGGCGCAGTTCGGCAGCGCCGAACAGCCGATCCACGATGTAGTACGGTGGGCGGAAGCGGTAATTCACCAGTTGCCCGTCGCCCTGTGCTCCGATTACGAACAGCGGCGGCAGCTCGTCTTGCGCAATGCCGGCAGGGAACTGGATATAGACCTTCTCGCCGTCATCGAAGGCGCGCAGCGGCTTCCACGGCGGACTGCTGCCGCTGATGGCGTAGCGGAAGCGGATCTTCGCCAGTGACAGGCCGGTATCGACCGGCGCGGCCGTCTGCGCGGCCTGCGCCTGGCGCTGCAAGGCCAGCATCTTGTCCTTCGGGTATTCCCACGAGATGGACGCCATCCATGTCTTTTCGGTCGAGGTCAGCTCCAGCAAGTAGGTGCGCCGACTGGTGGTGATGACGAGATTCGTCTTGAGGCCGGATCGGACCGGCTTGACCATCACGTTGACGCGCAGCGCATCGCCGGCGCCGCTAGATGTGTCCCCCACGATCCAGCGCACCGTGTCGCCGGCGGCCACCGTCACCAGTTCCTCGCCCGGCTGCAGGGCAACCACCGTCACGCGGCTGACGGCCGCATAGACCTGATACAGCGCGCCATCGGTGAAAGGCCAGACCTGAATTGCGTTGACGTAGCCCTCGCGCGTGGGCGCGACACGCGCCTCGGAATTGGCGCGCGAGACGCGCACCTTTTCGTCTGCCGGCTCCGGCACAGGCTTGGCGTCCTCGGCTTCGGGCAACGGCTTCAACTGCGCTGGCAGCGCCAGCGGCTCGGGCACCTTGACCACTTCCACCGGCGCAGGCGGCTCCGGCAGCGGCTGGGCCTGCACCGGCTCATCGAGCGAGATCACGGGCGGCGGCTTGCCCTGCGTGGCGCAGCCCGCCAAGGCAGCGAGCATCAATGGCAAAGCGTAAAGGCGGAAAGACAAGTTCATGGTTTTGCTCCTTCGGAAGAATCCAGTTCGCGGCTCCACGACAGGCCGTTGACGTAGATGCCCAGGGGGTTCTTGCGCAGGCGCTGCTCGGTGCGCGGGGTCTGCTGCACGATGGAAATCACGGCGTTCCAGCGCTCAGTGCTGGCGGCTGCGCCATTGACGAAGCGCTGCTCCGTCCAGCGCACGTTGAATGACGTATCGCTGGCACGGGTCACGCTGCTGATCTGCACCGTCACCGACTCCTTGCCGATGCGCGCAAACGGGTCATTGATCCGCGCGTAGTCGTTAAGCACGACCGCACCCTTGTCGGTCGTGTAGTCGTAGGCGTCCAGCCAGTTCTGGCGGACGACGATCGGATCGATGGACAGCGAGCGCACCAGCGTCACGAAGCGCGCGATGTGGTGTGCCGTCTGCGCGTCGCTGGGCCGGTACGGCGTGGCGGCTTCACCCACGGCGCGCACCTGGCCCGCGTTGTCCACCTCCACGACGTAGGGCGTCACGATGGATTGCGCCGAGCGCCACACCAGGCCGCCCGCCATCAGCAGCGCCAGCGTGAGGCACCCGAAGGCCATGAAGCGCCAGTTCTTCGCCTGCACGCGGGATGAGCCGATGCGCTCGTCCCACACCTGACCGGCAGCTTGGTACGGTGTGGCAGGCTGCGGCGTGTCTGCATAGCGCACCTGCGGTCGTTTGAATCGCATGCTCAGTTCTCCTTGGAAATCGCTTTATTCGTCGGAGCCGCGCAGGCTTGGGCCTTGCCCGGAGCCACCACCGTCGCCACCGCGCAGCGTGTGGGCGGCGGTTGTCGCGGCATGGGTGAGTTGCTGACGGCGGTGCAGCCGCTTGGCCCAAGCGGGCTGTGCGTTGGCTGCGCCGGAAGTGGCTTCGCTTGCGGCGGCATGGCCGGATGCCCCAGCTCCACCGGCTGCCGCGCCTTCGTCAGCGGCTGGGCCGTTCCAGCCAGCGCGGAACGGCGCCGCCATGTGCTGCCCGGCAGCGACAGCGCGGGATGCAGCCGCGCGCCCGGTGGACTGTGCACCGGTTTTGGCGACGTTACCCAGGCCAGCCATCACCCCCTTCGCGCCACCACCTGCGGCGGCGGAACCGGCCTGGAACGCCGACTTGGCGCTGCTGGCCGCCGACGTGGCGGCACGCGCACCGCTGCCGGCCAGCTTGGCGGCGGCCGGCGCCATGCGTGCCCCGGCCATGACGGCACCACCTACGCCCGTCGCCGCAGCGCCGACGGCGACAGCCGTGCCGGCTGCACCGATTGCAGCGCCGGCCATCGCGCCCGCGCCAAGCTGTGGCGCACCTGACACAAGGCCCGTGGCGATGCCGGGACCGAAGATGCCCAGCGCCAGCAAGGTGAGCGAGGCCAGCATGATGACCAGCGCGTGGTCGATGGACGGCTCGGCGGGATGGATTTGGAACTGAGCGAACAGGCCCGATCCGATACCGACGATCACGGCCAGCACCAGCACCTTGATGCCGGCGGACACGACGTTGCCCAGCACCTTCTCGGCCAGGAATGCGGTCTTGTTCCACAGTGCGAATGGCACCAGCACGAAGCCAGCCAATGTCGTCAACTTGAACTCGATCAGCGTGATGAACAGCTGGATCGCCAGCACGAAGAAGCACAGCACCACGACCAGCCAGGCGAGGAACATCACCACGATGGGGTCGAGATTGGCGAACACCTCGGGGAACCCGGCCATGTCACCGATTTGCTTCAAGATCGGTGCTCCGGCGTCGATGCCGGTTTTTGCGAGCCGGCCCGGTTGCAAGAAATTCTCCATCGTGATGGCCGAGCCAGTGGCCATGATGCCGAGCCCGGCGAACGAGCGGAATACGATGCCGGCCAGCCAGTTGAAGTTGCCGATGATGTAGGCGAAGGCACCGACATAGAGCACCTTGCGGATCAGCTTGGCGATCACGTCCTCGCCTTGGCCGGTGGCGTGGCTCATGGCCCAATACAGCCCGGCGATCGTCATGTCGATGACGATCAGCGTGGCGGTCAAGAACGCCACTTCGCCCCGCAGCAGCCCGAAACCCGAGTCGATGTAGGTGGAGAAGGTGTTAAGGAACTGGTCGATGATGGTCACGTCATTCATGGCGAGTCCTCCTGCCCAGGCAGGGCCACGGCCACCATCTCGCTTTCTTTGGCGGGTTCATCGAAGCTGAGCGGAATCGGCGGCAGGTCGGCCAGCGTCCGGTATTCGTCCGGCCCGGCCTCACCGGAAAAGAAGCGCCGCCGGAAGGCTTCGGCGGCGGCGCGGCAAACGTCCTCGCCCGTGGCCTGCATGACTACCTGTGGATTGGCCGCGCATTGCGCGCGCAATGCCTTGAGCCGCACGGGGTCGGCGGCCAGGGCCTCGGCAAGGTTGGTGGCCGGCTGCTCGCCGCAGGCGGCCAGCAGCACGACCAGCAACGGAACAGACAGGGCGAGGACGCATCGCATGGAGCCTCCCGTCAGTCGCGGTAGAAGTTGATGGACTGCGGCGTGTACGGGGTGCCCTCACCCAGAAAGCGGCGCCGCACTTCGCGGGCGCGCTCCGTTGCAGCCGATTGCCGCGCTAGCTCCAGCGAGGCCGCACGGTCTTGCGTGATCTGGAGCCGCTGCGTCTGGATCGACTGCTTGGCCTGCAAGGCCAGCAGTTGGTTCGTGGCCTGGATGGCTTGCAGCGCGCCGACGGCGGATTGGCTCTTGCTCACCAGATTGGCCAGCACGCCTTCATCGTCATGGAGGTTCTGCGATGCCTGGGCCTGCATCTGCATCGTGGTCTGCAGGCCATTGAGCGTGTTCTTCCAACGCTCCTGTGCATCGCGGTACATCTGGTCGCCGCTCACAGTGGCGGCGTACTGCTCGGGATACAGGCGCGCGAACTCCCGATCCAGATTCGTCACGTCGTAGGCCAAGCCGCGAGCTTGGGCGATCAGCCGCTCAGTAGTCGCCAGATTGGCGCGCAACTGGCCCACCACGCTGGACGGCAGGCTGGCCAGGTTGCGCGCCTGGTTGATGAGCATCTGCGCTTCGTTCTGGAGCTGGCGGATCTGGTTGTTGATCTGCTCCAGCGTGCGAACGGCCGTGAGCGTGTTCTGCACCAGATTGGTCGGGTCGAGCACGATGTCGCCGACACCGAACAGCGCGTGGGCGGGCTGCACGGCGCCGAAGGCGAGCGTACAGGCCACGGCCAGCGCGGCGAGCTTGGGGGTATGCAGTTTCATGACAGGTTCTCCTGTGGGTGGTCAGCGGTACGGAGGGAACCCGGTGCGAGGCCGGGGAACGAGGGCAGCAGGTCAGCCGCCCAATCTAGGCCGCGATGGCGCAGCCAGGCGCCCGCGAAGCTGGGCACGCCGGCGTCCCGCAGCACGCGATCCATGTCGCGCTGGTCTTGCGGCGTGGAAGCGCCCGCAAAGGCCAGCGTCGCCGGCCCCAGGTCGAGGTCGAACAGGCGGTTGCCGAGGCGGGATTGGTAGTAGTAGTCGCGCTTCGGAACGGCCGTGGCGACGATCTCGATTTGCCTCCTGTTGAGTCCGAAACCCTCGTAGATCGTGCGAATCTGCGGCTCGGTGGCCTGCGGGTTCGGCAGAAAGAAGCGGCTCGCGCAGCTCTCGATGATCGCGGGCGCGATGCTTGAATCCTTGATGTCCGCGAGAGACTGCGTGGCGAAGATGACGCTGACGTTCTTCTTGCGCAGCGTCTTAAGCCACTGGCGGATGCGCGCGGCGAACACCGGGTCATCGAGGAACAGCCACGCCTCGTCGAGGATCAGCAGCGTGGGCGCACCGTCAAAGCGTTCATCAAAACGCGCAAAGAGGTAATGCAGCACGGCCATGACGGCGGCTCTGCTGTGCATCAACTCCTCCATCTCGAAGCACTGCACGTCGGCTGACCTCGCATCGGCGCTCTCCAGCCGGTCATGGTCGGCGTCCAGCAGCCTGCCGTGGGCACCGCCGAGCACATACGGCGACAGCGCCTGCCGCAGCGCGTTCGATTGCAGCAGCACCGACAGGCCCGTCATCGTGCGCTGCTCAACCGGCGCACCGGCGAGGCTTGCCAGCGCCGACCAAATGGCAGCCTTCTCGTCGGGGCCGACCGCCACGCCTTCGTGCAGCAAGCGGCCCTCGATCCATTCGGCGGCCCAGGTGCGGTAGCCCTCGCGGTCGATGCGTGCCAAGGGCTGGAAGGCGATTTCCCCGTCCATGCCCAGGTCGTAGTGCTCGCCGCCCAGGCCGAGGATCGTGGCGCGCATCGAGCGCCCCATGTCGAAGGCAAAGATGCGCGAGCCAGGGTAGCGGCGGAACTGCATCGCCAGCGTGGCGAGCAAGACCGACTTGCCCATGCCGGTCGGCCCCGCGACCAGCGCGTGGCCCACGTCGCCGATGTGCGTCACCAGGCGGAACGGCGTGGCGCCATCGGTGCGCGTGACGATCAGCGGCGGGCCGTCCAGGTGGTCGTTCTTTTCCGGCCCGGCCCACACCGCGGACACGGGCATCATGTGCGCCAGGTTCAGCGTCGAGACGATGGGCTGTCGGACATTGGCGTAGGCGTTTCCGGGGAGCGAGGAAAGCCACGCATCCACGGCATTCAGGGTCTCGGGAATGGTGACGAAGCCCCGTCCCTGAATGACGCGCTCCGCCATGCGCAGCTTTTCGTCGGCCACGGCCGGGTCGGTATCGAGCACAGTTACCGTGGCGGTGAGGTAGCCGAAGGCGACTTGATCGCTGCCCAGCTCCTGCAGAGCCGCGTCCGCATCGGCCGCCTTGTTGCTGGCGTCGGTATCGACGAGCGGGCTTTCCTGCTGGAAGATCGTCTCGCGCAGCAACGCGATGACGTTCTTGCGCTTGGCGAACCACTGGCGGCGCAGGCGTCCCAACTCCCGTTCCGCTTCGGCTTTGTCGAGGCAGAGAAAGCGTGTGCTCCAGCGGTAAGCAAAGCCGAGGCGGTTGAGATCGTCCAGAATCCCCGGCCAGGTCGAGGTCGGGAAGCCCCGCACCGACGCCACGCGCAGGTGCTGGTCGCCCAGCATGGGCGCCAGGCCACCGACCAGCGCGGAGTCTGTCAACAGCGCGTCGATGTGGAAGGGCACCTCAGGCACCGCCAGCGAATAGCGCCGCGTCGAGACGGTGGCGTGCAGGTGGGTCAGCGTCTTGGCGTCATTCAGCCATGAAATCTCGGGCATCACGCCATCGAGCAGGTCAAACACGCGATCCGTCTCCGTGACAAAGGCTTGCAGCCGCTCGCGCCAGTCCACGCCTTCGGTCGGCCGGTTCTCGTACAGCATCCCCGCCGCGCGGGCGCGCGATTCCTCGGGTGGCAGATACACCAGCGTCAGGTGATAGCCGCTCTCGAAGTGATTTCCCGAATCCTCGAAGGTGGCCCGTCGTTCCTCGTCCACCAGCCACGACAGCGGCTCGGGAAACTCCGAGTGCGGATAGTTCGCCGCTGGCCGGCGCTCGGCCTCGATGAACAAGGCCCAACCCGAACCCAGCCGGCGCAGCGCGTTGTTCAAGCGCGCCGACGTGGCGATCAACTCGCCCTGCGTGGCACTGTCGAGGTCAGGCCCCCGAAAGCTCGCCGTGCGCTGGAAACTACCGTCCTTATTCAAGACGACACCCAGCGCGACCAGTCCGGCCCAAGGCAGCCAGTCGGCGAGAAAGGCCGGGCGCTGGCGATATTCGGCGAGGTTCAGCATGGCGGCGTCCCCCTACACGTCCAGCAGCGGGCGGTGCTTGATGTGCCGCGCGAATACGGCCATGAACTGCGGATCGACGCGCGCGCCCCACACCGCCAGCGAATGGCCGACGATCCAGAGCACCACGCCCGGAATCCACAGTTGCAGGCCCAGCCCGACGGCGGCGGCCAGCGTCCCGTTGGCAATCGCCACGGTGCGCGGTGCGCCACCCAGAAGGATTGGCTCGGTCAGTGAGCGATGCAGCGGCACCTCGAAGCCGACCGCGAAGCTATCCGGGGCACTCATACGACGGCCCCGCCGGAGAAGCTGAAGAACGACAGGAAGAAGCTCGAAGCCGCGAACGCGATGGACAGACCGAACACGATTTGGATCAGCTTGCGGAAGCCGCCCGACGTGTCGCCGAAGGCGAGCGCGAGGCCCGTGGCAATGATGATGATGACCGCGACGATGCGCGCCACCGGCCCCTGAATGGATTCGAGGATGGATTGCAGCGGGCCTTCCCAGGGCATCGAGGAGCCGGCGGCCTGTGCGGTTCCGGCCAGAAACAGCAGCAGCGCGGCCAGCAGCAGCCCTTGCCCCGCAGGGCGGGCCAGGCTGCGCAGCCGTGCAAGGCGCAAAGCCGGATTTACGGAAAAACGGAAGGCATAGGCATGCGTCATGGCAGTTCTCCAAGTGAGTCAGGAAACGGGGAAGTCGCCGCAGTGGGTCCGGCATCGGGAAGTGGCAGCAACTCGGGAAACGGCATGTCCTGCGCGTCCGTCTCCCAATCCGCCAATCGGTATCCCAGGCCGTCGAAGCCGACGACGCGGGCGATGCTCTCGATGCGGCGCTTGCGTCCACGCCCGGTGATGTGGATCACCACGTTGACCGCCTCGGCGATCAGCGCACGGGGCGGGTTCACGGCTACTTCGAGAATCAGTTGCTCCAGGCGCAGCAGCGCGCCGAGCGCGGAGCCGGCGTGGATCGTGGCGATGCCGCCGGGGTGGCCCGTGCCCCAGACCTTGATGAGATCCAGCGCCTCGGCGCCGCGCACCTCGCCGACGACGACGCGATCCGGTCGCAGGCGCATGGACGAACGCACCAACTCGGTCATCGACACTACGCCTTGCCGCGTGCGCAGCGGCACGTGGTCGCGGGCCGCGCATTGCAGTTCCACCGTGTCTTCGAGTACGAGCACGCGGTCGCCCGTGGCGGCGATCTCGGCCAGCAACGCATTGGCGAGCGTGGTCTTGCCGCTGCTGGTGGCGCCGGCGATCAAGACGTTCTGGCGTTCGCGCACAGCGTGCACCAGAAAGCCCGCCTGGGCGCTGGTAATCATCCCGTCGATGACGTACCGCTCCAGCGGGATCACGCCGATGGCGCGCTTGCGCAGCGCGAAGGCCGGCCCCGGTGCGGCCGGCGGCAAGATGCCCTCGAAGCGTTCTCCTGTTTCCGGCAACTCGGCCGACAGCAGAGGTTGGCCGCGATGCACCTCCGCACCGACGTGGGCCGCGACAAGGCGAATGATGCGTTCACCATCGGCCTCGGGTAGCTCCACACCCATCGGTGCGCGGCCTGACGAAAGCCGGTCGATCCACAAGGTGCGATCAGGGTTCAGCATCACTTCCACCACGTCCGGGTCTTCCAGCGCGGCAGCGATCAACGGCCCCATGGCCGTGCGCAGCATCTGGATGCGACGGTCGAGCGACGTGGCGCTCATGGACTGCCGAGCGGCGCTCATGACGCACGCTCTTGCGCTTGCGCGGTTGCCGCCGCGTCTTCCATCCGCATTGGGTCGGGATGCAGCTCCTCCACCACGTCGCGCACTAAGCTCCGGCCCCGCAGCAGGTGGCGGCCGAGTTGTTCGATGAACTGCTCGAAGCGCGCTTTGCCCTGGGCGCGAGCCGCGTCTTGGTGCGCCTCGGGAACCGGCGTGCTCACGGTCAGGTAGTAGCGGATGAACAGCGCCAGTGTCTCGATGGCGATGTTCTGGTCGCGCTCCATGCGCTCGGCCTGCCGCGAGAGGCGATCAAGCCGCTTGGCGATGGCCGCCTCGCGCTGGTCGGCCGCATCGGGCGACAGCCACGATGCGAGCGCCGCCGCGACGATGGATGACTTGGACACGCCTTTCTTGGCGGCCAGCTCATCGAGCCGCTTGGCGTGCTCTGGCTGGATGAACAGGTTGAGGCGGCAGTGGCTCATAGCTCGATTCCGTCGTTGGGATTCAGCGATGCCAGCCGGGCCGTGCGCTGCATGGCTGGATCAAGCTGGCGAGGAAGGGGAAGCGGCAGGTCGTCGTCGTCATCGAGTAGCGCGAGGTCGGCCGCGGGAGCGGCCAGCTCGGGGTCGTAGGCGACGGTCTCAGTTAGTTCGGGTTGACGGCGCGGGCCGCCGTCGTCGGCAGATGCGCCGAAGCCTTCGGCGGTATCGATCACAGACGCCGCAGGCACGGCAGGAATCGCCAGCCCGCTCCAGTCGTCCGGGCGAGTCGGCGGCGCATCGGCGTATTGCCCGTCCGCCAGCGCCGGCGGCGGCAGCACGCGCTGCTTGAAATTGGCGTCCGCGTAGTAGCGCAGCTTTTTGGCCTTGATCGGCGCCACGCTGGACACCATCACAACCGCCTCGTCGGGCGGAAGCTGCATCACTTCACCTGGCGTCAGCAGCGGTCGCGCCGTCTCCTGCCGCGACACCATCAGGTGCCCCAGCCATGGCGCCAGCCGGTGGCCCGCGTAGTTGCGCTGTGCGCGCAGCTCAGTCGCGGTGCCGAGTGTTTCGGAGATACGCTTGGCGGTGCGTTCGTCGTTCGTGGCAAACGTAACGCGCACATGGCAGTTGTCCAGGATCGAATGGTTCTGACCGTAGGCTTTGTCGATCTGGTTGAGCGACTGCGCGATGAGGAAGCTGCGGATGCCGTAGCCCGCCATGAAAGCCAGCGCCGTCTCGAAGAAGTCCAGACGCCCCAGTGCCGGAAACTCGTCGAGCATCAGCAGCAGCTTGTGGCGGCGCTCGATGCCGTCGGAGCCATCGAGCGATTCGGTAAGGCGTCGCCCGATTTGGTTGAGGATCAGGCGGATGAGCGGCTTCGTGCGCGAAATGTCCGAAGGCGGCACCACCAGATACAGCGACACCGGATGCTCGGCTGCGATCAGGTCGGCGATACGCCAGTCGCAGCGCGAGGTGACTTCGGCCACCGTGGGATCGCGGTACAGGCCGAGGAACGACATGGCGGTGCTCAATACGCCGGAACGCTCGTTGTCCGACTTGTTGAGCACTTCGCGCGCAGCGGAGGCCACCACCGGATGCGGGCTATCGCCGAGGTGCGGCGTGGTCATCATCAGGTGCAAGGTCATCTCGAAGGGGCTGGCCGGATCGGACAGGAAGTTGGCGACGCCGCGCAGTGTCTTGTCCTCGCCTGCGTAAAGCACATGCAGGATGGCCCCGACCAACAGCGCGTGGCTGGTCTTTTCCCAATGGTTGCGTTTCTCCAGCGCGCCTTCGGGATCGACCAGAATGTCAGCGATGTTCTGCACGTCGCGCACTTCATGCGCGCCGCGCCGGACTTCCAGCAGCGGGTTATAGGCCGCCGATTTCGCATCGGTGGGGTTGAACAGCAAGCAATGCGAGAAGCGCGAGCGCCAACCGGCGGTGATCTGCCAGTTTTCGCCCTTGATGTCGTGGATGACGGCCGAGGCTGGCCAGGACAGCAACGTCGGCACCACCAGGCCCACGCCCTTGCCCGAGCGCGTGGGCGCGAAAGTCAGGACGTGTTCCGGGCCTTCATGGCGCAGGTATTGGCGGTCGTGCTGGCCAAGGAACACGCCGGACGGTTGTGTGAGACCCGCCTTGCGAATGTCCTGCGCGTTGGCCCATCGCGCAGAGCCGTAGGTTGTGACCAGGCGCGACTGTCGCGATCGCCAGATCGACATGCCGATGGCGACGACCACCGCGAGCAGGCCGCTGCCGCCCGCGATGGCGCCGCCGGTATCAAACACGCGCGGCGCGTAAGCATCGAAAACGAACCACCACTCAAACAGCTTCCACGGGTGGTAGATCGGCGTGCCAAGAAAATCGAACCAGGGCGAGCCGAGGCGTAGTTGGTAGCCAAGGGCTGCTGCTGTCCATTGTGTGGCACCCCACACACCGGCGATCACGATGCCGAATACCACGGCAATCTGACCGAACAGCACGTTCGTTCCTTGCATGACCTGGCCTCCGATTTCTCCTGCGCTGATTCCTCATGGAAAAAGCGGCACAAAGACGTGCCGTAGGCGTCAGGATCGGTGCCGGGTCAGTGCCGGTCAAAGGCCGTTATGGCAGGAATTGAGGCTAAAAAAGCAGGAGTTCTTGCTGTAGCGAGGGCAATAAATGCGTTGCAACCACGAGCGCATTTCAGCGTGGCGAGGTAACGGACGGATTTTTCCAAAGCGAAGCGAGTGCGCGGGTGACTACCTGGGCTTCTGCTCCGGCCGATCACCGTAGAAACGCCGCTTTGCGGCTTCTGCGGCGCGTCGGCAAAGTTCATCATCGACCTTCGCGCGATCTTCCTTGCACAGGCGTTGAATCTCCTTGATGCGTTCGGGATTGGCTGTAAGCGCGTCTACCGTTTCCGAGAGTTGAGAGGGTCCACATGCAGTCAGTGTGGCAGCCAGCATCAGCAGCATCACCTTATGCATGGTTCCAATCCTTTCATCGGGTGGGTCGGATATTTTTGGCATTGCTCAGATTACCTGCCGAGTCAATGAAGGCCACTCGTTCAATGAACCGGGTCAACATTTCTGGAGTCTCCGCATCACGACGCAGCAGATAGGTTGTCAGCATCGGCGGTTTACCCGCCAAGGGTCGAGCCACAACACCAAGCTCGCGACTGGAGCTGATGTGCGCCGCGCCAGCCAGGCCCAAGGCCAATCCGGCGGAGACCAGAGTCATCATGAGGTCAAAGGTGGAAACGTGCTGGACTATCAGCGGCTCCTGCTCGTGCTTGCGCAGGATGCGCTCGACCTGACGTGCATGGCCTTCGCAGATTGCGGGATCGCCCAACACCAGCGGATAGTGCAGCACTTCCTCCAGCGGAACCTGCCTGAAGGAGAGCACGGGATGGCGAGCAGGTACTGCGACCATCAATTCGTCCTCCCAGGCAGATGTGGCCACGATGCCATCGCCCACATCATCGGCCATCGAAAAACCGGCATCGTATAGGTCATCGTGCAAGCCTTTGATCTGCTGGGCCAGCGGAACCTCGAATAATCGAACCTCGACCTCGGGGTCTTCTTCACGGCACTGCGCAAGCAGCGCCGGCAAGCGTGATGGCGTGATGCCATCGGACAAGGCAATGCGCAATTGCCCGTGATAGCCATTGGAAGCAGACCTGACGCTATCGCGGGCTTGCTCCAGCGCAGTAAAGATGCGCGGTACGTGTTCCAAGAGCAATCGACCTGCACGGGTCAGTTGCGTGCTGCGGGTAGTGCGAACGAACAGGCGCGCACCAAGTTCTTCCTCCAGTTCCTTGATGGTGCGAGACAGCGGCGATTGGTCGATGTGTAGCCGTTCAGCGGCACGAGCGAAATGAAGCTCCTCCGCGACAGCGATGAAACATCGAAGGTGGCGCAATTCCACTTATGCCCTTCCTAGCGTGTCAGATCGTCCACGTTCTATGGGGTGCGGTCTGATGCTTCATTCATATGAGCACACCAGGGACGCTGTCCCTCCGAACCGAAAGTGTCTCGGTTGCGATGCAAGCAGTCCAAATTGAATTAGAGAAAAGCGAGTGATATGTTACTCACTAAAGTATCAAAAAACAATGACTGAATCGATTAATAGGCGAGGCAAGTCCCCCTCCTTTCGGCGGGAGGAATATCTGCGATTGTCAACTGATGTCTTGCAATGTCTTCACGCAGGATTCGCCTGATCTCTGCGATTGACGCAGCGGTCTCCTGCACGCTGTGCCCGGACACGATGATCCTTTCCGATGCGGCCCCCTCCAGATGGGCACTTCTGTACGGAACCAGGCCGTCGTCGGAGTCCGCAAGAGAACCATCGGTGTTCTGCCTGGCGATAATCGAGTGATATGACACCCGATCCGAGATAGGAAGCTCTGCTGCGGCTTTGACAAAGGGATCCTTTTCGTCGAGCTGATCAATGCTGTTGGGAATGCGCTCCAGGAGCGTTTCCTGGGTTGTTCCCATGGTGTCGGCGCGAGCCGGAATGGCGCCAGCGAGCGCTTCCAGCAGCTTCAGCGGCAAGCGGACCAATCCGGCCACCCAGCGCCCAAACCCTTGGCCGGCAACCACGGTTCCACGGTGGGGCGTGGCGATGAATATCACCCGCTCAACACCTCGAAATGGCTGAAATTGCAGGAGAGGGTCAATTTTGGCGCGGCTCTTGCCAAGACGATCCAGATCGATCCTCGGATCCGATTCGGCCCATTTCAACAATTGCTGATCCGACGTGGAGACCATCAACCGCGCGAGCACTCCGCCCATGCTGTGCCCAACCAACACCAGCCCGTGTGAAGCTGCGGTTTTATCCTCCGGGTCGAAGTGATGCAAAGCGGCCAGCAGAACTTGTCGGATTGCCGCATGATTGGCTGGCAGCGGCATGTTCGTGGGGTAATAGACCTGCCAGACTTGGAAGGCGCACCGCAGTTCTTCGTCGGCCAGAAGTTCATTGGCCACGTTGACCCAAGCCTCGGGGCTGCTCGCCAGTCCATGCAGCATCACGATGATGCGCCGCTGTGGATCGAATGGCTGCATCAGATACAGGCGCGGCTGATCGATTCCACGGTCACGCCCAAGCAGACCCAACAACGATTGCCGATTGAACTCCGAGCGTGCCAGCCACAGACCATAGCCAGCTGTGAAATTGCCAGCCAGCGGAACGCGTTGCCCATGGAGCGACAAATAGTCTTGGACCAGCGGGTCATACACCGCAACGACGAGTTCGTGCGAGGCCAGCAGCTCCTCCATAGAGCGCACGTCGAAGCGGAGCACTACCGTCACGTTGGGGGTGGGCATTTCGTTCCAGGCGGTGGATTTCTTCGAAAAATCATCTCCGGTGGGTAACCCGTTGTGATTGGTTAACGACTGGGCATCGGTTACGGCCACCAGTTCAGCGCCCAGGCCATCCCTACGGTAGATGCCGCGCAGACCTTGGAATCTCAGTGCACTGGCAGGCAACAACTCACGCGGCATTGCCACGCCGTTCGGCAGGCGAGCATTCAGGTCAACTCGCAAAGCCCAATCACCCAAACGCAGCACACCTTTGGCCTTCACAGCCTTCGCATCCGGTGTCCCTTGGCGTACGCCAAACAGCTGTGCGACCGTTTTTTGTACTGCGTAGTTGTACCAGTCGCGCACCTGCGTCTGCCGCTCCTCAAACGCGCGTTCGCCGGGTACACGCCTGGTAAAGAAGAGATAGGCATACGCATACCGTGCCGTCTCGATCCAAGCTGAAGTGGAGGAGGATTCGGTGTAAGGAGCCGACATTGAAATGGACACGGCATGCTGCAACCAAAGCTCAGCCAGAGCCGATGTCTTGGTCTCTTCGTCCATGTCCTTGACTGCGGCTATCGCCGCAATACAAGCAAGTGAGGTGCTCTTTGCGCAGGCCCGTTCATCAATTTCGGCGACGCGGAGGGCCTGCACAGTCAACGCACTCAGTTTTCCCGTGCCGAGGACATCGCCCCGCCGTAGCGCAACGTATTCATCCGGTGCCATTGCGCGTACAGTCACAGAGGGCTTGAACTCGCTGACAATCGCGCAGCCGCCAAGTGCGAACACGGCAACGATCACGATCGACCACCGCAAAGAGAATGCAAAGGCCACCTGTCTCACACCTTGATGCTGCACCGGCGTTGCCGACCTCAGCCGCGACCGTAATTTCAAGCGGCGGTATAGCCGCCATCGACCACCAGCGCGCTGCCGCACATGTAGCTGGCGCCCTCGGAGAGCAGGAAGCAGGCAGCGTGGGCGATCTCTTCGGACTGGCCCAGGCGCCCGATTGCGTGCATGCCCTTGAGCGCCGCCAACGTCGCCTCGTCCAACACTTTGAGCAGCGGCGTATCGATATAGCCCGGGTGGATGGAGTTGATGCGGATGCCCTGCGCCGCGTAGGCCAGCGCCGCTGAACGCGTGAGGCCGGTGACACCATGCTTGGCGGCGACGTAGGCTGGGGCGGTAGCGCTGCCAACCAGGCCGAGGATGGACGACATGTTGACGATGGCACCACCACCGGCGGCCAGCATGGCCGGAATCTGCGCCCGCAGGGCATATTGAACACCAGAGAGATTGACGTCGATGACGTGCTGCCACTCGTCCGCCGCCAGTTCTCCCGCAGGTTTGAGCGTACCGCTGATACCGGCATTGTTGAATGCCAGATCCAGGGCGCCGAAATGTTCGAGTGCGCACTGCACCGCTGCTTGTGCGTCGTCGGGACGGGCGGTGTTGCCGGCGTGCGCCACGGCGCGGCCGCCGGCGGCGTCGATGGCCTCCACCACGCGCCGTGCGGCCTCAAGGTCGATGTCGGAGACAACAACCTGCACGCGGTTGGCGGCCAGCAGACGGGCCGTCGCCTCGCCGATGCCGGAGCCACCGCCGCTGACGATGGCGCTGTTGCCCTTGAAGCTGTATTTCATGGTGAAGACTCCATTTTGAAATGCGGGTTGAATCGGTGGCGCAAGCGCCTCACGGCGGCGCGGCGCGCCTGCGTTCGGCCAGCATGAGTGCAATGGCGCAGGACGCCAGGCGCGTGGTGCGCGAGTCGGAGCGGCTGGTGAGCACGATGGGCACACGCGCGCCCATGACGATGCCGGCGCTCTCGGCACCGCCCAGGAACTCAAGCTGCTTGGCCAGCATGTTGCCGCTTTCCAGATCAGGCACAACAAGCACGTCAGCCTGCCCTCCCACGGCCGACCGGATGCCCTTGACTTGCGCAGCCTCGGGCGAGACCGCGTTGTCGAAGGCCAGCGGCCCGTCGACTAGGCCCCCTGTGATCTGGCCGCGGTCGGCCATCTTGCACAGGGCTGCCGCATCCAGCGTCGAGCGCATGCGAGGGTTCACCGTTTCCACCGCCGCCAGGATGGCGACTTTGGGTTCGGCCACACCGATGACGTGCGCCAGATCGATGGCGTTGCGCACGATATCGGCCTTGTCCTCAAGCGACGGAGCGATGTTGATGGCGGCGTCGGTGATGATGAAGGGCCGGGGGTAGCTGGCCGTCTGCATGATGTAGCAGTGCGTCAAGCGGCGCTCGGTGCGCAGGCCAGCCTCGGGGGCCAGAATGGCGCCCAGGTACTCGTCGCTGTGCAAGCTGCCTTTCATCAGTGCCTGCACCTCGCCCTTGCCAGCCAGCCTGGCGGCGGTGGCCGCGGCAGCGTGGCTGTGCGGCACATCAACGATCTCACTGTCCCCCAGATCCAGCCCGAAATCGGCTGCAACGGCGCGCAGCTTGGCAAGCGGCGCCACCAGCACTGGCGTGATGATGCCGGCATCGCGTGCGTCCAGTGCACCGCCCAGGCTGAGCGCGTCGCAGGGGTGCACGACGGCAGTGCGCACCGGGGCCATGGCTTTGACATGGGCGATGAGACGCGCGACACCGCTGGGAGCAACGGCACTAACGTGTTCAGAAGTTTGTTCGTTCATGTGATTCCTTTGCGGTGCGGTTGGCGTACCAGCATCACGGGAACCGGCGCGATGCGCGCGATCTGCTCCGCGTCGCTGCCGAGCAGCAGCCGATCCACGCCGCGACGCCCGTGGGTGCCCAGGATGACCAGATCACACGCACTCGCCTCGGCCTGCTTGGCGATTTGTTCCGATACGCGCTCGGCACCGCTTTCAAGAAGCACCGTCTCCACGGCAAGTCCGTCCTGACGCAATCCGTTGGCGGCCTCATCCAGCAAGGCCTGGCCGGCCGCCATGAAGCGCGGACGGACGTCTTCCATATAGACCTTGGGACGTTCGAAGCCCTTGGTGTGATGAGCCGGCTCGACGACATGCAGCAGGATCACAGTGGCGCCACTCAGGTGGGCCAAGGCGCGCGCATGATCAAGGGCCAGAAGGGATGTAGGACTGCCGTCCAGCGGCACCAGAAATCGGGAATACATGGAACTCCTCCAAGAGCTGTGGACTGCCCGCGTTGGAAACCACCCGCTGGCGCCGCGGGTTCCCTGACTCATGACATGTGCTGGCCGCCGTTCATCGCCACGTTGCTGCCAGTCATGAAAGCAGCGGCCTCACTGGCTATGAAAGTCACCAGTGCCGCGATTTCGGCCGGCTGACCGAGGCGACCAACCGGAATCGCATCAACGATCTTCTGGCGTACGTCCTCGCGCACGGCCATCACCATCTCGGTGGCCAGATAACCTGGCGACACGGTGTTGACCGTTACGCCCTTGCGAGCCACTTCCTGCGCCAGCGCCTTGGTAAAGCCATGGACCCCGGCCTTGGCCGCCGAATAGTTGGTCTGCCCGAACTGGCCCTTGCTGCCATTGATCGACGAGACGTTGATGATGCGACCCCAGCCACGCTCGACCATCGGATCGATGAACGGCTTGGTGACGTTGAACATGGAATCCAGGTTGGTACGCAGTACGGCATCCCAGCCGACCTTGTCCATCTTGCGCAAGGTCGCGTCGCGGGTGATACCGGCGTTGTTCACCAGGATGTCAATACGATGTCCATCGACATGAATGCGCCGCGCCAGCTCCTGCGCCGACTCGTAGTCGGACACATCCACCCCGTAGGCCGCAAATCCGTAGCCCTGCGCCGCCTGCGTGTGCTGCCACTGGTCAATCGTGGGGTTGCCTGGCGTATGCGTGACGATCACGCGGTGGCCGGCATCGTGCAGGGAACGGGCGATCGCAGCGCCCAGTCCCCGGTTGCCTCCGGTCACCAAGGCCGTTCGTTGAGGGATGCTCATGGCAACCTCTTCACTTCTTGGCTTTGCCCTGGGGCGCAGTGGATGGCGCGGTCCAGGGCTGGGCCCATTGCTGGCAAAGCTGGGCAAAAGAGGCTGTGTCACCACTGGCGCCGAATGCCTCGGAGACGGATGCCTGCCAGGCCGAGAGCGATTGGCGCAAGCCATCGGCAAAGACTGCCTGGCTTTTCGCGGCGGCCTGGCCGACCGCTTGGGTATCGCCCATGCGGCCCTGGGACAGGCGCCAGAACACCTCGGTCGGCAAGGTTGCAAGCGCCTGCCAGTCGGCCGCCTGTTGGAGGTTCTGGATGCGCGAGGTGGTCTCCAGCATGCTGCCAGCGCTGAGCTGTTGCATGGCTTCTAGCCAATGATGCCCGCTTTCTTGCAGCAAGCGGGTGATCTGAAGCTGCAGTTCGGCATTGGCCTTGTAAAGTTGGATGGGCAGTTCACTGTTCATTTCATTGCTCCACGGTCATGAAATGCCCCATTGGGGCGGGTATGGGCCATCCCGGAGGAATGTCCCGGTCGAAGTCGGGTCGCTGAATCGCGGCCTTGGGGCGTCATGTCATCGCATCGCCACATAGGTCCCCGGCGCATCACCAAGCTGTGGTTGCGTGCCGCTCATCGCAGGCGGCGCCACGCGCCCGGTCGAACGCCGCGCCAGCCATTGCTGCCAGGCCGGCCACCAGGAGCCCTCGTTCAGCGGGGTTTCGGCACGCCACGTTTGCGGATCGACGTAGCGAGCGCCGACGCTGCGGGTCGCAATCTGGTAGCTGCGCCGCGGGTGCCCCGGCTCGCTGACCACGCCGGCGTTGTGCCCGCCACTGGTGAGGACGAAGGTCAGCTCCGCATCACTGAGCAGGTGCATCTTGTAGACGGATGGCCAAGGGGCGACGTGATCGCGCACCGTGCCGACGATGAGCATCGGCGCTTCGATGTCGGCGATCGCCACCGGCCGTCCGCCGACCTGGTAGCGCCCCTCGGCCAGATCGTTGTTCAGATACAGGCGCCGCAGGTACTCGCTGTGCATGCGATATGGCATGCGCGTCACGTCGGCGTTCCAGGCCATCAGGTCATTGAACTGCTGGCGTTCGCCCAGCAGGTACTCGCGCACGCGGCGGGACCAGATCAGGTCGCGCGAGTTGAGCATCTGGAAAGATGCGGCCATCTGCTTGCCGTCGAGATAGCCTTTGTCCCACATCCCGGCTTCTAGCCAAGCCAACTGGCTGTCGTCGATGAACAGTGCGATTTCGCCCGACTCGCGGAAATCGGTCTCCGACGCCAGCAACGTCAAGCTGTGCAGCCGATCATCGCCGTCGCGCGCCATCGCAGCAGCGGCGATCGTCAGCAAGGTGCCGCCCAGGCAATAGCCAACCGCCTGCACCTTGCGCTCGGGCACGATGGCCGTGACCGTGTCCAGCGCATCCATGATCCCCAGCCACCGGTAATCCTCCAGGCCAAGGTCACGATCGACCACGGTCGGGTTCTTCCATGAAATGATGAACACCGTGTGCCCTTGGTCGACCAGGTACTTCACCATCGAGTTGTGTGGCGACAGGTCTAGGATGTAGTACTTCATGATCCACGAGGGCACGATCAGCACCGGCTCGGCATACACATCGGGTGTCGTGGGTGTGTACTGGATCAGCTCGATGAGGTGGTTGCGGAACACCACCTTTCCCGGCGTGACCGCCACGTCCTTGCCAACCTCGAAGCCTTCGACCCCGGCCGGCGCATCCTCAAGCGCGAGACGCTGCGCATCGTCGAAGAAGTTCATGGCGCCGCGCCACAGGTTGGCGCCGCCGCTGGCTCTGATGGCTTCCAGCACTTCCGGATTGGTCCAGACGAAATTCGAAGGCGACCACATGTCCAGCCACTGCCGCCCCGCGAAAGTGACCATGTTCTCGTGATGGCGCGACACGCCACGCACGCCGGTGGTGGCGTTGTGCCACCACTGCTGCTGCAGCAAGAACCCTTGGTGAATGACGTTGAACGGCCACTGCTGCCAGGCCGGAGCCGCGAAGCGCCGATCCTGCTCCAGCGGTTCGATGCACGTTGGGCAGCCCTGAGCGCTTGCAGCGTGCGCGGCGTAGCGCGCCAGGCGTTGCTGCTTGTGCAGCCCTTTTTCGATCAGGCTGCGCTGCTTGCCCGGTGAAAGGCTCAGGTGCAGCGCCCAGTCGTACCAAGCCAGCAAACCCGCAGCCGGCGACAGCCCGCCAGTGGCGCGCGCCCGCCAGGCGTTCGCCAGCGTATCCAGGACATCGGGGTGAAAGATTTCGGATAGTGCCGGCACGGACTTGTCAGACGTGGCAAGGGGGTTCATGTTTGATCATCTCATTTAGCAAGTGACTTATTACTATCTTATCGCTTGCAGGAAAAGATGCAAGCCTTGCTGGCCATGTGGGATGAATTTCCACTGGCGCCCCGGCGAATCAACTTCCCGCACCCTCAACGAACTAGCCGACTTGTCAGTCGAATGCCTCGTCAACCGCTTGAATGGCGCGCTCGCTTCTTGAGATTCATCAAAGTCGGTCGTTGAGCGCACCGGATGGACAAGAGCTGGCCCTTACCGCAACAGCCTGTCTGCTTTCTGATCTTGCGTCCTGGTTAATTTGCGTGTTAGGATAGTAATAGGTCACTTACTTTAGAGAGTCTGAGCGATGAACGAACGTCCTCAATATCTGTCCGCCGAAGAGCGGCGTGCAGCCACGGTGCAAGCCGTGGTCGACTTGGCAGCGGAGCAAAACCCGGCCGATATCACGACCACGGCCATCGCCGATCGAATGGGTTTGACGCAGGGCGCGTTGTTTCGTCACTTCCCTAACAAGGACGCGATCCTGGAGGCAACGATGACCTGGGTCGGCGAGCGTCTGCTGGTACGCGTGGACAAGGCGGCCGAAGGCGCTAAGTCACCTGCCGCGGCGCTCGAAGCCATGTTCATGGCGCACATCGACTTCGTGGCCAAGCATCCCGGCGTGCCGCGCATGCTGTTCGGAGAGCTGCAGCGCTCCGGCGAGACACTCGCCAAGCGGATGGTGCAGACCTTGATTCGTCAATACGAACAGCGCCTGCGCCGTTTGATGGAAGCCGGCAAGGTGCAGGGCGAGTTGGATGCGGATCTGAATGTGGATGCCGCCGCCGTGTTGTTCATCGGCACGATCCAGGGACTCGTCATGCAGTCGCTGCTGGCCGGCAAGGTCAGTCGCATTCGGCGAGACGCGCCGGGCGTGTTTGCCATCTATCGGCGTGGCATCGAAAGCACCAAATGAAGGATCCGTCTGCTCCGCAAGCGCGACTGCGACCTCCAAACCCTTCGATAAATCGGGAGCAACAAACATGACGGCACACAGCGGACGCGGGATCTGGATGCGTGTGATTTCCTTGATTGCCATCGGATTTGGCCTGCTGACCCTCCAGGAAGGTGGCGCAGTGCTGTTTGTCGACGGTGCGGCGCGCCAGGCAGCCGGGCACTATGTGCCGTTCGTGCTCTGGTTCAATTTTCTGGCCGGTTTCGCCTACATCGTCGCGGGCGTTGGCTTGTGGATGCGCCGGCGCTGGGCTATGTGGTTGGCGGTTGCCATCGCGGTGGCGAGTGCGCTCGTGTTCCTGGCTTTCGGAGTGCATGTGGTTCTGGGTGGCGCCTGGGAGCGGCGGACGGCGGCGGCCATGACGCTGCGCACGCTGGTGTGGGCGGGCATAGCGGCCATGGCTTGGCGCCGGTCAGCGGCGAATGTGCCGACCGCGCGCGAGCACTGAACATATTTATCTAGCGGAAACCCTTCAATGACCACTCCAAACCTCTCCATCAAAAAAATTCGTTGGGCCGTGATCGCTGTCGTCGTGATCGCTCTTGGCGGCGCACTGGCGTTCTGGCTATCGCGCGACCGTAACAAGGAAGATGCGTTGCGCCTCTACGGCAACGTAGACATCCGCGAGGTGCAACTGGCCTTCCGCCAGCCCGGGCGCGTGATGCAGATGGCTTTCGATGAGGGTGATGCCGTCCGCGCCGGCGCGCGCCTGGCCGCGCTCGACGCGCAACCGTATCGGGACGCCCTTGTGGCGGCACAGGCCCAGGTGCAGGTGGCGCAGGCGGAACTGGCCAAGCTGCGCCGTGGCCTGCGGCCGCAGGAAATCACCCAGGCGCGCGAGGCGCTCAAGAAAGCTCAGGCGCTCGTCACCGAGGCCGAGCGCAATTTTCAGCGCCAGAGCGGCCTGCTGGCATCGGGCGCCAGCAGCCAGCGTACGGTCGATGCCGCCCGCACCGCAAGGGATCAGGCCGCCGCGGGCGCCGAAGCAGCCAAGGCCGCCTTGTCGCAAGCAATCGAAGGTTTTCGCAAAGAGGACATCGCCGCGGCAGAGGCTCGTCTGGCGGCCGCGCAGGCAGCAGCAGCGCAAGCCACCACGTCCCTGGCGGACACCGAATTGACGTCGCCCAGCGACGGAACCGTCATCGCGCGGGTGCGCGAACCCGGCAGCATGGTCGCGAGCCAGAGCACGGTCTACAGCCTGAGTCTGGATAAGCCTGTGTATGTGCGCGCCTACGTGGGTGAGTCGGATCTGGGGCGCATCGCGCCCGGCACGGCGGTGCGCGTCAAGAGCGATTCTTCGGAGAAGGTCTATCGCGGCCAGATCGGCTTCATCTCGCCGCGCGCCGAGTTCACGCCCAAGACGGTGGAGACAACGGACTTGCGCACGGATCTGGTCTATCGCCTGCGCATCGTCATCGACGAAGCCGATGCCGACGCCGCCTTGCGCCAGGGCATGCCCGTGACGATAGCGGTCGATGCCAAACCAGTCTCTGGCGCGCGCGTGGGGGAGCGTTGAGATGCAGGCGAACACGGCCATGGCCACCACGCCTACAAGCGCCAGCGCCGATAGCGCCGCCGTCGTCATCGAAGGCCTGAACAAGCATTTTGGCGACGTAAAGGCCCTGCGGAGCTTGAGCGCACGCATCCACTATGGGCGGCTGACGGGACTGGTCGGCCCCGATGGCGCCGGTAAGACGACGCTGATGCGGATTCTGACCGGGCTCCTGGTGCCCAATGCTGGCCGTGTCACTCTGGCCGGCTTCGACGTGGTCAAGGACAACGACGCGATCCACGTCGCCAGCGGCTACATGCCGCAGCGCTTCGGCCTGTACGAAGACCTGTCGGTGATGGAGAACATGCGGCTGTATGCGCAGTTGCGCGGCATGGATGCGGATCGCAACGCCGCGCTGTTCGCCGAACTGCTAGATTTCACGCGCCTCGCGCCCTTCACCAAGCGCCTGGCCGGCAAGCTCTCCGGCGGCATGAAACAAAAGCTCGGCCTTGCCTGTGCGCTCATGGCGCGACCCAAGGTGCTGCTGCTGGACGAGCCTGGAGTCGGGGTGGACCCGGTCAGCCGCCAGGATTTGTGGCGCATGGTGCAGGCCCTGACCGATGAGGGCATGGCGGTGGTCTGGTCCACCGCCTATCTGGACGAGGCCGAGCGTTGCGAAAGCGTGCTTCTGCTCAACGAAGGCCAGTTGCTCTTCGACGGCCCACCGCAAGAGCTGACCGCGCAGCTCAAAGGCCGGAGCTTCCGTCTTGAAGATGTCGGCACCGAACGCCGAGCAGTCCTGACGAAAGTCCTGGATTTGCCCAGTGTCAGCGATGGTGTGATTCAGGGCGCTGGTGTCCGCGTGGTGCTGCGCGAGGGCGCGACCGTGCAGGACGTACAACTGCTGGCGGATCAGGCCCAAGTGCGCCTGGCCCAAGTGCCGGCCCGCTTCGAAGACGCCTTCATCGATCTTCTCGGCGGCGGCCCCGGCGGTACATCGCAGCTCGCCGAGCGCCTGTCGCCGGTCGAGCTGGGTTCCGACATTGCGGTGTCTTGCCGCAATCTCACCAAGCGCTTCGGCGAATTCACGGCCACCGACAACGTCAGCTTCGAAGTGCAAAAGGGTGAAATCTTCGGCCTGCTTGGGCCCAATGGCGCCGGCAAATCCACTACCTTCAAGATGCTGTGCGGCCTGCTCAAGCCCACTGCGGGCGAGGCGCAAGTGGTGGGGCACGATCTGCGCCGCGCCACCGGCGCAGCCAAGAGCCGACTCGGCTACATGGCGCAGAAGTTCTCACTCTACGGCCTGCTTTCGGTGCGGCAGAACCTGGAATTTTCGGCCGGCGTCTACGGGCTGGAAGGTGAAACCCGGCGCGAACGCATCGAGGAAATGATCGCCACCTTTGATCTGGGCGGCTGGCTGTCCTCGACACCCGATTCCCTGCCGCTGGGGCACAAGCAACGCTTGGCATTGGCCTGCTCGCTGATGCACAGGCCCCCGGTGCTGTTTCTGGACGAACCCACTTCAGGGGTAGATCCCATCACCCGGCGCGAATTCTGGACCCACATCAACGGCCTGGCGCGAAAGGGCGTGACCATCATGGTCACCACCCACTTCATGGACGAGGCCGAGTATTGCGACCGCGTGGCCATGCTGTCGCGCGCGCGCCTGATTGCGCTGGACACGCCCGACGCACTCAAGCGGATCGCCATCAGTTCGGAACGTCCTGATCCGACCATGGAGGATGCCTTCATTCATCTGGTGGAGTCCGCCGAACGTGAAATGGAGGTCGCCAAATGAGCGTCGCTGCACCTCACAAAAATGCGGATAGCACCGCGCAGGCTGATTTGCGCCGTTTCGACCTGCGGCGCCTCATCGCTCTGGTCACCAAGGAAAGCTACCAGGCGCTGCGCGATCCCTCGACGCTGCTGATTGCGTTCGTGCTGCCTGTGGTGTTGCTGCTGCTGTTCGCGTATGCGGTGTCGCTGGATGCGAAGAATGTCCGTGTCGGCGTGGTGCTGGAGTCGCCCGGCGCTGCGGCGCAAGAGCTTGCGGCGGCCTTTGCCGGTACGCGCTTCCTGGATGCCTATTTCGCCCATGACCGGCGCGAAGTGGCCGATCAACTGATCTCCGGCGACCTGCGCGGCTACGTGGTGATCCCGCAGGACTTCGAGCAGCGCCTGGCGCAGCGTGGCAGCGAACCGCTGGTGCAGATCATCACCGACGGCTCCTACCCCAACACCGCGAACTACGTCGAGAACTATGCGCGCGGCGTGGTCCAGACCTGGCGCGCCGGGCTCGATGTCGCGGCGCCGCCGCAGGCCGTAGTGCTGGAGCCGCGCTACTGGTTCAACCCTGAGCTGGAAAGCCGTCAAGCGCTGATTCCCGGAGCCATCGCCATCGTCATGACCATCATCGGCACCATGCTGACTGCACTGGTGGTGGCGCGCGAATGGGAGCGCGGAACCATGGAGGCGGTGCTGTCCACACCGGCCTCGGTGGCCGAAATCCTGATCGGCAAGCTGCTGCCGTACTTCGTGCTCGGCATGCTGTCCACGCTGGGTGCGGCGGCGCTGGCGGTGTTCGTGTTCGGCGTGCCGATGCGGGGCTCGCTGGCAGCGCTGCTGCTGCTGTCGGCGGTGTTCATGGTGCCGGCGCTGGGCCAGGGTCTGCTGATCTCGTCACTGGCGCGCAACCAGTTCCTGGCGGCGCAGATCGCGCTGTTCTCGGGCTTCCTGCCGGCTTTCATGCTGTCGGGCTTCCTGTACGAGATCGACGCGATGCCCGCACCGATCCGGGCCATCACCCGGGCGGTTCCGGCGCGCTACTTCGTCGATTCGCTCAAGACAGTGTTCCTGGCCGGCGACATCTGGGCCGTCTTCCTGCCCAACCTGGCGGCCATGGCGGCGATCGGTGCGCTGTTCTTCGTCATCGCCAAGCGCGCCACGCGCAAAAACCTGGAGTGAACCGATGTTCTTCTCTGCATTCTCGTTCACCCGCCTGCGCGCCCAGTTCATCAAGGAAGTGCTGAGCGTCCTGCGCGACCCGCGCAGCCGCATGGTGGTGTTCGCCCCACCGATCCTTCAATTGCTCATATTCGCTTTTGCCGCGACGCTGGAGGTGCGCAACGTCGACATTGCCGTCTACAACCAGGACGCCGGGCGTTGGTCAAACGAACTGGTGCAGCGCCTGGACAGTGCCCGCTTCATCACCCACGTCCGGCACGTCGACAGCCAGCTGCAGCTGCACGAGCTTATCGACCGCGGCGAGGTGATCGCCGCGCTCGCTATTCCCGTCGATTTCTCGCGCGCCATCGCCGCCGGTGACAGCGGCAGCGCCCAGGTGCTGGTCGATGGCCGGCGCAGCAACTCGGGGCAAATCACTGTGGCCTATCTGTCCACTATCGCTGCTGAGGTCGGCGCTGAGGTCATTCCCGACGCGCAAGCGCCGACGCCGGTCGTCGTGCGCCACTGGTTCAATCCGAACCTGGTCTATCGCTGGTACATAGTGCCCGGCCTCACGGGCATCCTGGCGCTGTTCAGTTCGCTGATGATCACTTCATTGTCGATTGCGCGCGAACGCGAGCTCGGCACCTTCGACCAATTGCTGGTGTCGCCCACCTCGACACCGGAAATCATCATTTCCAAGTCGCTGCCGGCGCTGGCCATCGGCACGCTGCTGGGCCTGTTCATGATCAGCGCCGGCGTCTTCCTGTTCGGCATTCCGTTCACGGGCTCGTTCGCGCTGCTGCTGGCCAGCCTGGTGCTGTTCATCGCCTCGGTGGTCGGCATCGGCCTGATGATTTCCGCCGTCAGCATGACGCAGCAGCAGGCCATCCTGGGCGCGTTCGCCGTCGGTATTCCGGCGGTGCTGATGTCCGGCTTTGCCACGCCTGTGGAAAACATGCCCGTCGTCCTGCAATGGCTGGCTCAGGCCATTCCGCTGACCCACTTCCTGATCATCGTCGAAGGCAGCTTTCTCAAGGCCATGCCGACCGGTGACATTCTCGCCAGCCTGTGGCCGCTGGCGGTCATCGCCCTCGCCACGCTGACCATGGCCACCGTATTCGTCCGAGGACGCCTGCAATGAAATCCAAGACCCGCACACCCTTTCTTCGCGCAACCGCCACCGGCCTGACCCCTGGGCGCGTACGTCCCCTCGCGCTGGCACTGTCCTGCGTGCTGCTGACTGCCTGCGCAACCGTGGGCCCCGACTACCGCGAACCACCGCCGGTCGACATCGGCAGCGGCTGGACTCTGCCGTTGGCAAGCGCATCCCAATCCGCAGACTTAAGCCAATGGTGGTCTGCACTGGATGACCCCGCCCTCGATCGCCTGATGGTCACGGCGCTGGCACAGAACCTGGATCTGCGCCAGGCTGCGGCACGCATCGATGAGGCGCGCGCCTTGCGCGATCGTGTGGCCGGCGAAGCATTGCCCACTGTCGGCGCAGGTGTCAGCGTCAACCGGCGCCGTCAAAGCGAGAACGGCCCTTTGCCCGTAGGCTCCATCCCCGGTCTTGACGCCACGCAGACCATCTACGACGCGGGTTTCGACGCGGCCTGGGAGGCCGACTTGTTCGGGGCCAAGCGGCGCGCCCTGGAAGGCGCTGGCGCCCGCCTGCAGGCGACCGAAGCCGAGGCACAGGGCGTACGCATGCGCATCGTGGCCGAGGTCGCGCGCACCTGGTTCAACGCCGTCGGCGCCCGCTACGAGTTGCACGCACAACAAGCCACGCTGGATACGCTGCAGCAGACTTGGGAGTTGGTGCGCCTGCGGCATGCGCTGGGCGACGCGTCGGCCGCCGATGTAGAGGCAGCTTACGCCCAATGGACGGCAGTCAACGCGCTCATCCCGGATATCGAGGCGCGCCAGCGCGCCGCGGTGCTCAGCCTGGGCGTGCTACTCGGCGCACCGCCGGAGCGGGAGCTGGCACTGCTTGATAGCCCCTTGGCGCCGAGCACGCTGCGGGCGCTGCCGGTGGGCGAGCGCGCCGACATGCTGCGCCGGCGCCCGGACGTGCTGGCTGCGGAACGTCGCCTGGCAGCGAGTTCGGCCGACATCGGCGTGGCCACGGCCGAGCTGTTTCCCAAACTCTCCATCGGTGTCGGTGGCGGGTTCCAAGCGCTCAGTACGGGCGATTGGTTCGATGCCTCCAGTGCGCGCTTCTCCATCCTGCCGATGATTTCCTGGCGCCTGTTCGACGGCGGCCGCGTACGAGCCGAAATTCGGGCACGCGAGGCCGCCGAGCGCCAGGCCGCGCTGGCCTATGAGCAGGCCGTGTTAGCGGCCCTGGGCGACGCCGAACGCGCGCTGGTCGACTACCACAGCGGGCTGGATACTTTGGCGCGCCGCGGCATGTCACTGGATGCGGCGCGCACCAGCTACGGCCACGCCAGGACGCGCTACGCGGCAGGCGACATCGCGCTGGTCGAACTGCTGGCCGCCCAGCGCAGCCTGCACGAGGCCGAAACCGCAGCCGCGCGGGCACATACCAACGCCGCCGTGCAATTGGTGGCGCTGTACAAGGCCCTTGGTGGTGGCTGGGACGTATCCACGGCGGCACCGACCGCAACCCATCCGCTTCGTGGCGCTACCGCCCCCCTCGCGTTTTCAAGCCGTTGACTCAACACAAGGAGACCGTCATGCAAATCAACGTTGGAAGTCTCGACCGCATTGTCCGCATCGTCGTCGGGCTGATTCTGCTCAGCTTGCCGTTGTGGCTGGACTCACCCTGGCGGTGGCTGGGGCTCATCGGAATCATGCCCCTCATCACTGGCCTGGCTGGTCGCTGTCCGGGCTACCGTCTGCTTGGCCTGAGCACTTGCCCGATACAAAAAAAACCGGAGTGAGCATCCCATGAAACTGCATTTTCTGGGCGCTGCGCGCGAAGTTACCGGGTCGTGTTTCCTGGTGGAAGCGCTCAACGTACGCTTCCTGGTGGATTGCGGCATGGTTCAGGGCGGACGCACGGCGGCGGCACGCAACCATGAACCATTCCCGTTCGACCCGGCGGCGATTGATTTCGTGCTCCTGACCCATGCCCATATCGACCATAGCGGGCTATTACCCAAACTCACGCGTGCCGGGTTCAAAGGCGCCATCTATGCCACCACCGCCACGGTTGATCTGCTGGGCGTGATGCTGCCCGACAGCGCTCACATCCAGGAGAGCGATGCAAAGCGCAATGCGCAGCGACTCCGCGGAAAGGACGCACTGCCGCCGCTGTATACGCTGCAGGATGCCAGCGACTGCTTGCAGCAGGCGCGAGGCGTCGAATACGACCGGGAGTTCGCGCCCCGCGTCGGGGTGCGCGCACGTTTCCGCGATGCCGGGCACATTCTTGGGTCGGCCATCATCGAGGTTTGGGTTACCGAATATGGCTACCCGACAAAGCTCGTCTTCAGTGGCGACCTCGGTCAGCCGGGGCGCCCAATACTGCGCGACCCGACACCCATCGAGGACGCCGACATCCTCGTCATCGAGTCCACCTACGGCAACCGCCAGCACAAGGATTTCTCGGCGACCGAAGAGGAAATGATCGGCATCGTCGAAAAAACATTGTTCGAACGCGGCGGCAATGTCATTGTGCCGGCCTTCGCGGTCGGCCGAACCCAGGAAATCCTTTATCACCTGCACCGACTAACCTGCGAGGGGCGGCTGCGGCAACCGAAGGTATTCGTCGATTCGCCAATGGCCACGCAGGCCACGCGCATCACGCGCGAGCATCTTGAACTATTCGACGAACAGGCAAAACACCTGGCCGGGTGGCATGCGCGCGGCGAAAACCTCCCGTACCTGCACTTCACGGAGAGCGCTGAGGAGTCCATGGCGCTGAACCGGATCCGCTCCGGGGCCATCATTATTTCTGCCAGTGGCATGTGCGATGCGGGGCGCATCCGGCACCACCTTCGCCACAATTTGCCACGCCGGGAATGCAGCATCTTGTTTCCCGGTTTTCAGGCGCAGGGGACGCTTGGTCGGCGCCTGATCGAGGGTGCCGAACGTGTACGCATCTTCGGTGAGGACATCCCGGTACGTGCGGCGATCCACAGCGTGGACGGCCTCTCCGCGCATGCCGACCAGAAGGCGTTGCTGGATTGGGCTCGGGGTTTTGTTCAACCCCCGGCGCAAACCTTCGTGGTGCATGGGGAACTGTCCGCCGCGCAGGCCTTCGCCGAACTCTTGCAACAGCAACTCGGCTGGCAGGTTACGGTGCCCGAATATGGTCATGTGCTGCGCTGGCCGGATTTTCTGGCGGTCGAGCGATGACCCCGTCGGCAAATCCTGACGAGCGCCTGCGCGCCATCCTCGATTCACCCACTTACCGCCTCGCATACGAGGACATCGACTTGCTTGGCCAGGAAGAACTGCGGCCATTGCGGCTACAGCTCGAACTGCTCAAGCCCGAACGCATCCTGCACGAACAAGGGATCCATTCGACGGTGGTGGTCTTCGGCAGTGCCCGCATCAGCGACGCCGAAACCGCGGCTGCGCGCCGCGACACGCTGGAGCGACAGACACGCGCCGCGCCGTCCGATGCCAAGCTGGCGCGGGAACTCGCCCAGGCCCGACGCCGGGTGGATCAAGCGCGCCACTATGAGCAGGCGCGACGCTTCGCAAGCCTGATCTCGGCACGATTTCAGCAGCAGAACCGCCGTGACTTCGTCGTCGTCACTGGCGGCGGGCCGGGCATCATGGAGGCGGCCAACCGTGGTGCCTTCGAGGCTGGCGCACGCTCGATCGGCCTCAACATCACGCTGCCGCACGAACAAGCGCCGAACCCTTATATGTGTCCGGAGCTGGCGTTCCGGTTTCACTATTTCGCGGTGCGCAAGATGCATTTCCTGCTGCACGCAAAAGGTTTGGTGGCCTTCCCCGGCGGCTATGGAACGCTTGATGAGCTGTTCGAGGTGCTGACCTTGATCCAGTCCGGCAAGATGAAGCGGATTCCGGTGATTCTTGCGGGGCGCGCATTCTGGCGCCGCGCCGTCGATTTTGATCTTCTGCTCGACGAAGGCTATGTATCACCATCGGATCTCGACTTGTTCACCTGCGTGGACGAAGCCGAGGAAATCATCGACGCCCTCGAACGCTTTTACGTCGATCGGGCAGTGGATGGCGGGCCAGCGTGATGCGGATGGGCAAGCAGAATGCGCGCCTGCGCGGCACCAAGACGCCGCGGCCGATATGGGCCGCCACCGCGTTGCTGCTTGTCGGCGCGGCGCTCGGTTCCAACGCTGCCCGCAGCGCGGAACTCCCGCTCTCGATTGATCTTTCCCACTGTCCGCCCGAGCAATCCCTGCGCTGGAGGGGCGGGACCTTGCGCCTGGAGAACGATTTGTTCACCGGCACCGACCGCAACTACACCAATGGGGTGGCGTTGACCTTGGTGTCGCGCGATCTGCAAGGTGCGCTCCGCCCGGAGTGCCTGCCCCGGCCGATCGGTTGGTACGCCCGTTTCATCGGTTGGGCTGACCCCGAGTTCTGGCGAGACTCCGGCGCCCAGGCATCGTCGCAAAACCTTGTCGTTCGCTTTGGCCAGTCTATGTACACACCCGAGGACAAGACGCGTACCGATCTGATTGCCGACGATCGGCCGTACGCTGGCCTGCTCTACCTGGGCCTGGCGTGGAATCGCCGAATCCACCCACAGGCTGCCAGCTATGAAATGCTGGACGTACGCGAACTAACCCTGGGCGTGATCGGCCCCTGGTCGCTGGCAGAGAAGTCGCAGGATCTGGTGCATCGGGTGCGTGGCATCGAGCGATTTCGCGGCTGGGACAACCAGTTGCGCAACGAGCCTGCGTTCCAGATGGCCATGGAGCGCAAGTTCAAGTCGTACACGGAGGGTGCCGTTCAGCCAGGCTGGGACAGCGACGTGATCGGCAGCTATGCCCTGCGGATCGGAAACATTGAAACCGCGGCCAGCACCGGCTTGGAATGGCGGGCCGGCTGGAACATTCCGAACGACTTCGGCAGCTATCCAATCCGCCCTGGCGCGGAAAACCGGCCACCTTCAGCGGTTGCCGATTTGCGCACGACAACACCGCAATCGGCCTTGGCGCCCAAACCTGGCGCGCATGTCTTCCTGAACCTCGAGGCCAAGGCGGTCGCCTGGGACTTCTCGCTCGACGGAAACCTGTTTCGCCACAGTCACCACGTCAGCCGTCGGCCCTGGGTCGTTCAGGCGGCCATCGGCATCAGCAGCCAATGGATTGTTGCCGGGCACGGCGTGCGGCTTGCAGTCATGCGCGTCTGGAGAACCCGCGAGTTCGACCAGCAGATCGGCCGCCACGCCTTCGGATCGATTGCCCTGAGCATCGAATTTTGAGCATGCCAGCCACCATCAGCCCGTTTGCAAAACATTCATCAACGACCCCCATGGAGAATCCCGTGAGCCACCCCTTGAACACCCGCTCGCTTTTCACAGTCGCCTTGTCCGTGGCCTTGGCCATTACCGCAACAGGACTTGGCGCACAGTCCGTAGAGGCCACGAAACCAATGGCACTGCGCACCGTCATGGAGAAGCTTGGCCGTGACATGCAAGCCGTCACTGGCGCGATTTCCAAGGAAGAATGGGCGCTGGTCGCCGAGTTGGCGCCAAAAATCGCCAAGCACGCCGAACCGCCCCTTTCGGAAAAGATGCGCATCCTCGGCTGGCTTGGCACTGACGCTGGAAAGTTTCGAGACTTCGATGGCCACGTCCACGACGCCGCGACCGCCATGGGGGATGCCGCGAAGCGGGGCGATGGCCAGGCCGTGATTACAGCGTTTTCCAAAACGCAGCAAAACTGCCTGGCCTGCCACCAAAGCTTCCGGCAATCGTTCGTGGAGCAGTTCTATGGGAAACGCTGATAGATATTGGTCCGAGGCCAGTTCGCATATGCCATCACGATCAAAATCATCACGATGAGCACCCCGCAGCCGAGCCTCATCCTGGTTCTCAACTGCGGCTCATCGAGCATCAAGTTCGCCTTGTTCGATGCGCAGGCAGACCCGTTGCCGCGCAAGCCACTGTGGCAGGGCAAAGTGCAAGGAATAGCCGGTCCTGCACCTGAGTACAGCGACAGCGTGACTGCGACGCAGCTCATCAACCTGGATCACGAACATCCTCACACTGCCGCCCTCGCGTTGATTCAAGCACGCGTCGCGGCCCGACTTGACGGCTGCCACATCGTGGCTATTGCACACCGTGTCGTCCATGGTGGCTGCAGGTACTTCGAACCCACCGTGGTGACCGCCGACACCATCGCGAACCTGCGAGCCTTGATCCCTCTGGCGCCGCTGCACCAACCCTTTCCTCTGAAGGCCATGAGCCTGTTGTTCCAGCAGTGGCCTGGAGTTCTTCAAGTGGCGTGCTTTGATACGGCGTTTCACCGGACGATGCCGAAGGTGGAGCAGATCCTGCCGCTACCGTATTCGGCCTGGGAACGTGGTCTGCGCCGCTACGGTTTCCACGGGCTTTCGTACGACTACATGAGCCACACTCTGCCCGAGCGCCATGGTGATCTGGCACGAGGCCGCACCATTGTTGCGCACCTCGGCAGCGGGGCCAGCTTGTGCGCTATGCAGAACCTGGAAAGCGTCGCCACCACGATGGGCTTTTCCGCGCTTGACGGCCTGATGATGGGCACCCGCACGGGCTCGCTCGATCCCGGCGCTTTGCTCTACTTGATGGAGGTCGAAAGACTTTCGCTGGAAGAAGTGGGCAGCACGCTTTACAACCAGTCCGGCCTTCTCGGTGTTTCCGGGATTTCGGCCGAACCGCGCGTGGTGGTAAAGCACGAGAATGATCCCGGTGAGGCTGGCGAACGCGCCCGCATCGCGCTGGCGCTCTACGTGCGCCGCATCGTGCGCGAGATCGGCGCGCTGACCGCAGTCCTGGGCGGCCTGGATCTGCTCGTGTTCACTGCCGGTGTCGGTGAGCACAACGCCTTCGTGCGCGAGCGCGTCTGCCGCGACCTGGCCTTCCTCGGCATCAAGCTCGATGCCGATGCCAACACCATTAATGCCCCCGTCATCTCCACCACTGGCAGCCGCGTGCGTGTCGCGTTGGAGCCCACCAACGAGGAATGGGTCGCAGCACGCTGTACGCAGAAACTCATGATCGCCGGGTGATGTCCCACGCAGGGTTCATCGGCACCAAAGAAGGACAATCGTATGACCACCGGTTCCATCATTCGCCAGCGCTGGTTTGCCGGCCACGGCCCCATCGTCCATCACGAGGAGACCGTCGCACGTGTAGATGCATTGGTAGCCGGTTTGATCGCCGATGGCCGCGTTGCCGATGAGGCGACAGCCTACACCTTGCTTGCTGCAGCCGACCGCTTGGGTTGCGTGGCAATGAACGTGGTCGCGCACATGACCTATGCGAAGCGCATTGACCTGTCCGGCGCGCTGCTGGCTGAGGAGGACTTCAAGCTGACGCCAGAAGGCCACACCGGTGGCTCGCTGAACATGGTGCAGGCCTTCGTCGGCTACCTGCTCGCCAACGCGCTCACCGGCAGCACGCGCGGCTGGATCATGGGCCAAGGCCACTGCGTCGCCGCCATCGAAGCCGTCAATGCGCTCACCGGCGACATCTCGCCCGCGCAGCGGGGCCGTTACGACCGCAGTGAGGAAGGCCTGTCGCGCCTGTGCGCTGATTTCTATTCCTATGCCATCAATGCGCAGGGCCTCCCGGCTGTGCCGCTGGGCAGCCATGCCGGCCCCAACACCGCCGGCGCCGTGTCCGAAGGCGGCTACCTCGGCTTTGCCGAACTGCAGTACATCCACATGCCGCTGCCTGGCGAATCGCTGGTTGCCTTTCTCAGCGACGGTGCCTTCGAGGAACAGCGCGGCCCGGACTGGGCACCACGCTGGTGGCGCGCGCAGGACAGCGGCTTCGCCGTGCCGGTGATGATTCTCAATGGCCGCCGCATCGAGCAGCGTACTCAGATCATGCAAGAAGGCGGTGCGCAATGGCTGGCTGAAGACGTGCGCCACAACGGCTTTGATCCAGTGATCGTCGATGGTCGCGACCCGTCCGCGATCGCCTGGGCGATCCTCAAAGCCGAGGACACGCTGCATGCCTTCGCCGCCGATCCGGATCGGCGCTATCCGGCGCCTCTGCCTTACGTGATCGCCGAGACCGAGAAGGGCTTCGGCTTTCCCGGTGCAGGCAGCAATGCCGCGCACAACCTGCCGCTGAGCGGCAATCCACACACCGATGCCGCCATGCGCGGGCTGTTCAACGAGAGCGCGGCGGCGCTGTTCGTTCCGCCTGTTGAACTCAACGCCGCACTCGACGCCTTCGCGTGCCATGCCGCCCAACAACGTCCGCTGGAGAGCGCGAATCCGATGGCGCATCGCTATCCCGCCGCGCCCAAACTGCCCGAGCCATGCTGGGAGACACCAGGCAGCGAAGGCAGTGCAATGACGGCTCTGGATCAGTGGTTTGTCGAATTCGCCAAGGCCAATCCCGATCTGCGCATGCGTATCGGCAACCCTGACGAATTGGCCAGCAACAAAATGGGCGGCACGTTGGCGCTGCTCAAGCACCGCGTCAACGAGCCCGAAGCCGGTGTGCCTGAGGATTTGCACGGCGCCATCATCACCGCGCTCAACGAGGAAGCTGTGGCTGCGGCAGCACTCGGCAACAAAGGCGGACTGAATCTGGTCGTCAGCTACGAGGCCTTCGCGGTCAAGATGCTTGGCCTGATACGGCAGGAAATCATCTTCGCCCGCCACCAGCGTCAGGCCGGCCGGCCAGCTGACTGGCTGTCGGTGCCGCTTATCGTCACCTCGCACACTTGGGAGAATGCGAAGAACGAACAGTCGCACCAAGATCCGACCATCGGTGAAGCCCTGCTGGGCGAAATGTCTGACACCTCGCGCGTGCTGTTCCCGGTGGATGGCAATACCGCCGTCGCCGCACTGCGTGACGTCTATGCTGGACGCGGCCAGCTGGCTTGCCTGATCGTCTCCAAGCGCGACGTGGAGAATCGCTTCGACGCCGAATCGGCGCAACGTCTGATCCGTGACGGCGCAGCCCATCTGATAGGCAATCCCGCCAATGCCGAGGTGCAACTCATCGCGCTGGGCGCCTACCAGTTGGACGAGGCAATCAAGGCACAGCAGCACCTCGCTGAGCTGGGCAAGTGCGCCTGTGTCACCGTCGTCCTGGAACCCGGCCGCCTGCGTATTCCACGCGATGCCATCGAAGCTGAATTCGTCGATGACGACGTAACCGTTAGCACACTGTTCCCATCGGGCCTGCCGCGCGTGATTGTCACGCACACTCGCCCGGAACCCATGCTTGGCATTCTGCGCCGCATTGACAGTGGCCCCGCCAAGACTCGCGCCCTTGGCTACATCAGCCGCGGCGGTACCTTCGATGTCCCTGGCATGCTGTTCGCCAACCGCTGCACCTGGGCACATGTGGTGGATGCAGCAGCGACCGTAGCCGGTTGGAGTCGCGAGGTGCTGCTCGATCGCGCACAGCGCGCTGCTGTCGATGGCACCGGTGATCGAAATGATTTGCTGAGCCCGTGAGTCGGACACGCGAGCGCTGTGCCAGTCACGAAGTGCGCCGACAGCGTTATCCGGCAATATGTCTCCGAGATGTCGCGGTGATCTTTCTCTTGGGGTAGATTCAGCCGATCGACATCCCCCGTCCACGCCGCCCTAAATCCCACGACACACCGGCACCCCGGATCGTCGCGGCGATCTGCTGTCCCAGTCGTTGCTCGATCACTGGCTTCCACGGCACCAACCTGAACCCCATGCCGTCATCGAGCATGGCGTAGCGCCCGCTGGCGAGCATGACGGAGCGCCGGTAGATACCGGCCACGCGCTGCCCATCGGCCACCGGGCGATGCTCTAGGCCGGTGTCGGCGGCAATGTCCTTCGCGGCCTGCGCCAGCTCTCGGCTGCGCAGCGTGCCTAACAGGTTGCGTGCAAGGATCACGCGCTGGCCGCGCCGCTCGGCCAGACCCTGTTCGGCCAGGAAGTCGGCCCGCTTTTGCAGCGCATCCTTGACCTCGCTGCCAAAGCCCAGGTCACCCAGGCCCGAGCCGCCGCCGATCAACTGCTGGTCGAGCCAGGTGGCCCCGATCACGTGGGCCTGCCGTTCGATGGGTAGGTGCGATTTCAGCTCCACCGCCACGCCGCCCAGGCGCTGCGCGTCGTAGCGGCGGCCTTGCTCGGGTAGGTCGTCCGGCACCTTCCACAGCCCCTCGGCCACGCGCTCCACGATGCCGGCCCGGCGCAGGGCTTCCAGCCTGCGGACGTGGGCCGCGACGACTTCCCGCGGATCGCGGTCGGGCACGGCCCGACCTTGCTCAATCGCCAGGTGATGGTCGATGCGGTACAGGCCATCGCTCGCCAGCGCAGCGATGTTGCTGTCGGCCGCGCGCACGTCGGCCGAGCCCTTCACCTCCACCACGGCGCCGGTCGGGTAGTTCGCCAGCTCGTCATGGGCGTTGAGCGCGACGTAGTGGGCCTTGCCGTCCACCCCGTCGATGACCAGATAGCCCCGGTCGCGCAGCTCGTCGGCCAGCCCCTTCGCGGCCACGCGGCCGAGAATGGTGTGGCCGCTTCCGTGGGCATTCGGGCCAGGCTCGAACACCGCCAGCTCGCGCGGCTCGCCGCGCATGGCCCGCTGCATGGTACGGATGATGTCGCCACGCTCGCCCAGGGCGCGCAGGGTTTTTTCCGCATCGGCATGGACAGCCCAGGTACCGGGCTGCATTTCGTCGGCCAGGCCCAGGCGCTGCAAGCGTTGCAGGCGGCCGATCAGCAACAGGCGCTGGCGTTGCAGCCGCGGTTCGTTGAAGCGTTCGATCTGCACTCGGCCGTCCTCGCCGGCCTCGCGTTGCAGGGTGCGATCCAGGCTCGTCCACCGCTCTTGTTCCACCTCGCGCTGCAAGGTCTGCTGGATTTCGAGCTCCGTGCGCGGCCCCAGCCATTCGGTCGCCAGCTCAGCAGCGCGATGGCGGAAGCCATCGGCGATGTAGTCGCCCGCGATGATGAGGTCTTTGCCGGTGTCGTCGCGCCCACGCACGACGATGTGCGTGTGCGGGTTGTCGGTGTTCCAGTGGTTGACGGCTACCCAATCGAGGCCCGTGCCCAGGTCGGCCTCCATGCGACCCATGAGGTGCCGCGTATAGGTGCGCAGGTCTTCCAGCTCCGCGCCATCCTCAGGCGAGAGGACGAAGCGGAAGTGGTGCCGGTCGTCGGCGCAGCCCTCCGTGAAGGCGTCGAGGTCGGCAGCATCGGTCTGTGGCCCGTAGGCTTGGCCAGGCTCGCCATCGCGGCCTACGCCATTGCGCTCGATGTAGCGAAGGTGCTTGGCGAGCGACTGCGGGCTGGCCTGGCGCTGATTGACCAGCAGCGTCTTGATGGTTACGCGCCGCGACATGGGAGTGAGCTTCGCGCCCGCGAAGCGCGCCGCCGTGTGGCCGCGCCCGAGGCGCGAGCCGGGCCGCTGGCCGGAGTGCTGTCCGTTGCCGCCAGTGCGAGGACGGCGCATCGCCGATTTGCCGCCGCTGGCCTTGCCCGCCTGCTTGAGCACCTTCGAGACGAAGCCCTGGCCCCGGTTCTTCGGGGCCTTTGGAGGGTTCGGGCGGATACGGAAATCGTCGTCTCGGCGGTCACTCATGGCTGTGCTCCCTGCAAGCTCTGGCGTGTCCGGTCGTGCAAAGCACGCGGACACACCCGCATTGGCGCGGGCCTCGCGCCACAAGCGGCACGGCGGCGAAGCCGCTGTGTGCCGCGCCACCACCATGTGCAGACTGGCTTTCGACGCGGCCCGGTGCCGCGTCCTTTTGTCTTGCCTTCCGCCTTTGCCCTTCGCTGTCGCTCCGGGCGTCGGCGGCCCGGCGGCGCTGTGCTGCTTGCAGCCTGCCCGCCGACGAACGCGCCAATGGCCGAAGGCCGGGCGCGTTCGAGGCAAGACGCCTGCACGCTGGACGGCTGCGCCGGATGTTGTGCGAAGCGCGGCGCGAAAGCGCACGCACTGCACGCGCGACGACACGGCGGCAGCAGCCGGAACGGCATGCTCGATGGCACGATGAGATGCACGGCAACGTGCAGCGAATCGGCGGCCATCATGGGTGTGTCTCCAGCCAGACTGGATGCGCGACGCCGATCACGGCGGATGCGCTGACCGGGCCGAAGTACCGGCTGTCGAACGATGCCGGATTGGTCATGCTCAACAGGAACAGCTCGCCCTCGGCCAGTGGCCGGCAATGCGGCCAGGATGGCAGCGGCCGGCCCAGCCGATCGACAGGCAGCGCGGCGGCCGCAGGCACGCCGTCGATGCGAACCTGCCCGGCGACGATGCAGACGTGTTGCGGCGCGACCGCGCCCACACGTTTGAGCAATGGAACGTGTGCCGGCAGGTAGCCGCGCTGCGCAGCGAGCACACCAGCGTCGGCGGGCAATCGGGTCAGGACGATGCTGCCCACGGACAAAGGACGTGGCAGCGAGGTGGCCCGATGATCGAGCGGCTGCACGCGATACCAGCCGACCGGAACGCTGTCGGACGGGTTGTAGATCAGGCGCGGCAGCGGCTGCACAAAAGCCGCCCAGGCCAGCGCAGCGAGGACGACGGCGGCGAAGCCCGCCAGCACGATGCGAGCGCGCAGGCGCGAGCGAGGATGCGGTGCGGCTTCGGGCGTGCGTGCGGTGGTGGAATCAGCGGTCATGGCAGCGCCATCCCGGCCAGCCAGGCGGCGTGCCGCTCGGCGGTGTATTCGGGCAGCGCCAGGCGGGCCGCCAGACGGTTGCCCAGCGTGCGCCAGTACGCGGGCGACACGTCGATGGCGGCGATGCCCTGCGCGTCGATGCCGTCGATGCGTTCCAGCACGGCACGCACCGCGTTCTCGCCTTCGGCATGCAGCAGCAGGCGCGCGCCGGGCCGCACGCCGGGGATGCGCTGCACGTCGTCCAGCGGCGTGCCGGCCTGCATCACCATGAGCTGCCAGCGCACGGTGCCGTACTCGTTGGCCTGCCAGCGGATGCGGCAGAACATCGCGCCGGGCAGGAACACCGCGCAGCGCCGCCAGTGGTCGAGCCGCAGCGTGCGCGCAGGTTCGCCGAAGCGCAGGTAGAGCTTGAAGCGCGGCTCGATGTAGGCGAGCGATACGCGGGTCAGCGGCACGTTGCCGGCCTGGCCGGCGAGTGCCGAAAGCGAAGGCAGCGGTGCAGCCGTGACCGCGTTCGCGGAAGGCGCGGCGGATGCGTTCATGGCAGGTTCTCCGTGCGGTTCTCGGGAAACTCCCGCTCCAACAAGCCGCGCAGCAGTTCGGCCACGGTCACGCCCCGCGTGAAGGCCGAAACCTTGATGCGAGCCCGCATTGCAGGCGTCACGTCGAGCGTGAGGCGTGCCGTGTAGAGGTCGGCCTTGTTGAGCGCATCGGTATCGCCCTGGCGAATCCACGCCTCGGCGTGCGGATTCGCGGGCGGCCGTGCGCCAATGCCGACGCGCTTGCTGCGTGCGTTGTTCATGCCGGCCACCGCAGAAGTTCATCGACCAGCGCAGCGATCTCGCGCGCGGCGGCGCTGTCCGGTGCCGTTTCGCGTGCGAGCCGGCCAGCGGCCACGCTGTCGGCGAAGACGATGCGCTGGCGCACCTCGGCGCGCAGCGCCGGCAGCGGTTGTTCGGCCAACGACTGCCGCGCCTCGCGGCCGATGATCGTGGTGCTGACGCGCCGGTTGATGACGAAAGCCGCGCGCAGCGCAGGCCGGAACACCTGCGCCTCACGGATGAGCGCCACCATCTCGGCGCTGGCCCAAAGGTCATACGGGCTGGGTTGCACGGGAATCAGCACACGCTCTGCCGCCAGCAGCGCGGAACGCGCCAGGGCGGCGATGCGCGGCGGGCCGTCGATGACGATGTGATCGGCGCGGCGGGCCAGCTCCGGCGCTTCCTGGTGCAGCGTCTCGCGGGCGAGGCCGACGGCGCTGAACAGCCGGGGCAATCCCTGCTGGCTGCGCCGTTGCGTCCAGTCCAGCGATGAACCCTGCGGGTCGGCATCCAGCAGGATGACGTGCTGACCGCGCAGCGCGAGTTCGCCGGCGATGTGGGTGGCGAGCGTGGTCTTGCCGACGCCGCCTTTCTGGTTGAGCACGGCGACGATCATGGCGCGGCCTCCCATGCTGGAAAGCCGGGCTTCGCCTGTCGTGCAAAACGCTGTTCGCCGTGCCGTTTGGCGGTTGTCCACCGAAACGGCGCGCTTCTACCAAAAGTTAGAGATTTATAGTTAGGTAAGTTAGAGGGGACGCAAACCCGCGCCGTTACTGGCTTTGCGGCGTTTTCGTACTCCTGATAGCACGATAGGCGTACTCCCGATAGCACGATACCCGATACTCCTGATAGCACGAGGCCTTCCACAACTTTTCCCGCAGTTATCCCCGTGCCGTGGACGGCACGGGCCGGAAGGTCAGCAGTTCGGTGTTGTCGCCGGGCATGCGCTCGATGCCGAGGACGTAGCTGGGCAGCGACTGCCGTGCGACCAGCACGCGCAGGTCGTAGGCAAAGTCCGAGAAGCGCGCCGCGCTGCCGGACTTGCGGTGCAGGTGCCGGAAGTCGAATTGCCAGCCGCGCTCCTGCCGCCCGCCGTGCTTGCGCACCAGGCGGTACAGCCAGCGCTCGATCCCGCCCTTCAAGCGGAAATAGGCCGGGTCGATGGTCAGCACCAGGGCGGAGTCGAGCACGCCGGCATAGAACCAGTCCGGCAGGATCAGCTCGATGCCCAGCGGCACGCCGCTGGCGTCGGCCAGCTCTCGCCACTCGTTGATCCACGAGAAGCGATGCAAGCGCCTTCCCGTGGTTTCGCGGATGGACGTGGCCACGCTGGTCGATTGAAGCCGGTCGAGCGCGGCTTTCAGACGCAGATAGTCGTTGAGCGACGTGCCGCGACCGATGAAGCGCAGAATTTCGTAAGGCGTGGCGCGTATCCAGCGCGACGGGCGAATGCCCGCGTCGCGCGCCTCCACGATCTGCGAGGCCGCCCATATGAGCACGTCGGCATCCCATATCGTGGCGATGCCATGCTCGGCCGTGCCCTCCACGCGCACGGTCACGCCGCCAGCGCGAAAGTCGATCGGCGCGACGCGCCGCGACTTCGCCAGGCTGAAGAACGGAAAGGCCATGAGGTCTTGGCTGTCGCGCGGCGCCATGTCGCCCGGCAGTGCGCGGAACAGGTCGAGCTGTTCCCGCTCCTGCCGTGGGCTGGACATGACGGCAGCCACCGGCGGACCAACGATCAGCGGCCATCACGGTAGTCGCCCGCGTGACGCTCGGCGTATTCCGGGTCGGACGTGGCCTCGTAGCTGCGCTGGTCGGCCCAGGCGTCGAGGTCGGCCACCGCGTACATGACGCGGCGGCCGAACTTGCGGAACTTCGGGCCACCGCCGATCACGCGCTGTTTCTCCAGCGTGCGCGGCGACAGCCGCAAGTATTCGGCGGCTTCCTCGTTGGTCAGGTAGCGTTGGGGCTGCGCGGGCGCAGCGACAGCAGCGGCGGCAGGCCGCAAGGGAGCGGGTCGCATGGGATGTTCCTCCATCAAGCCCGGCCACACCACGCGGCCGGATGGAGGCACTTTCAAGAAAGCAAGGCTTCCTGCTCAGGGACGTTTTGCAGGGGATGCGGCGCGTCCCTGTGCAACGGGCGGAAGCTGTGCAAGGCGGCGATAGCCGCCGCGCATCAGCGTATCGCCCCGGCGCACCAGCCGACGAACGCGGGCGCGCAAGGCGCTGTCGGCGTACCAGTCGTCCGCGACGGCATTGGCGCCGAACAGCCCTTCGGCCACGTCGCGCAAGGACGCGCCCGCCAGGGTCGCGTCGAGCGCCTGGAACGTGTGCAGTTCCAGCAGCGCGGCGGGCGTGGGCCGGGAGCGTGTCGCCATCGCAGGCGCGGCATCGCCAGCGGTGGCCAGCTTGTCCAGCTCGGCCGCCAGTGCCTGATAGCGCGTGCAGGGCGCGGCGCAGGCGCGGATGGCATAGGCGTAGGCCATGCCATCGGCCAGGCCGGGAGCGACCACCAGCCGCAAGCAGCAGCCCGGCCAGCGTGTCAGCAGCACCAGGCGCTTGCCATCGTGGATCAGGTGCTTCTGGCCGGGAATGCGCCAGAACGCGAAGACCACTGCATCGGATGGCGGGTCGGCGTCCGGGTAGAGCTGCACGACGGCATCGTGGTCAGGGAACCAGGCCGGATGCGCGTCGCGCGCATCCAGGGCGGGATCTTCGAGCAGGCGAAGCCCCCAAGCATGCGCCGCCTCCGGTCGGCGGCGACGGTGCAGCCAGTCGCGGCGGTAGTCGGGGTGGCGGCGCAGGTATTCCCACGCCAGCGCGGGGCCGTCGAGGTGCAGCGTGTAGAGATACGCGGCGGTCGGATACCAGTGTTCGGCGCTCGGGTCAGCCATGACGCAACCTCCTGTCGTTCAGCAGGAACGTCGCGACGGATTCCGGCGTGCGAGAGCTATCGAGTCGCCATCAAGTAGTCATCGAAATCGAGGTAAACTGTAACTGCTGGTGTCAAGACTGATTCGCTCCAGGGCATTGCGGAAATCGTCTGAATGCGACGGCTGCGCCGCCACAAAAATGGTGCGCAGCGTGGAGCACCGTGCAGCAGCCCGCGTCAAAGATCATGACTGTTTGCATCAGAAGCGTACCGCTTCGGTGCAAGAGTGTGGATTCAGACGTTCCGGGTCTTGGGTAATACCGAAATAGTCAGAATGCGCCGTCGTTGGCTGAGGTTGCTCAGTCGGTGATCGAGCCGTTTTCCTCGGCCAGCCGCAGGTACTCCGACAGCAGCCGCACCGGCTGGAAGTAGCGGTCGCGCATCACCGGCTGCTTGCGCGGCCCGACGATGGACGCCAGATCGGACAGCTTCACATGGCCCAGCCCGGGCATGCCAATTCCCAGGTCGATCAGTCCCCATGCCGTATCACCATCGGCCGGATCAAGCGCGGCCAGCAGCCAGGTGGCGTGCGCGTCAGGGGTGAACAGCCGCACCGCCGGCATCGGGTCGATGCTCTGGCCCGCAGCGCGTGCCTCGCCGATGGCGAGCAGTTGGGCGCGGTGTTCGGCGGTGATGAGCGGTTGGGTCATGGTCGGCACTCCCACGAATCCGACGATGCATGGATACGTCTTCCCGTCAAAGCGCGGAACCGGCGAAGCGGATGCGTGCTTTCGTGCGGAAGCACGAAGGCGCGAGCCGTCGAATCCGTACATGCACGGAAACGCAGAAGCGGAATTGTGCAGGTCAGGAAAGACACGAATGCGGTTCCCCGATTCTGTTGGAATCCGCCCAGGCGGATTTCCGTAAAAGCACGAAGGCGGGTTGCTCAACCAGAAATGAACACTATAGATTGTAGCCCTAAAGAGCGCAATCGGCTGTCATCTTGGTTTTCCAGGGGAAACCATAGGTGGCGGCGAAAAACTCATTGGCGACGGCAATACGGACGGTCAGAAAAGCGCGTGGCTTGAGCCAGGAAGCGTTCTCTGACGTGTCGAGCCGCACCTATATGAGTTCGCTGGAGCGCGACCTGAAAAGTCCGACCATGCACAAACTGGCCGAGCTGTGCGAGGTCATGGGAGTGCATCCGCTCACGCTGCTGACGCTGGCCTACGCCGGCGACAGCACGCGCAAGGTTGACCAGCTCCTGGCGCAGGTGCGCCAAGAGCTGGAAGAGATCGAAGCCACTCGCAAGAACATCTGACGCCGCGCAGGAATTGCATTACCTTCCTCTTGTGTGCGATCCGCTCAAAGCTGCTCATGATGAAATTCGAGAAAACCAATCACCACTACGTGCCGCAATACTGGCAACGCGGCTTCAGGGGGCCGAATGGGCACCTTTATGGGAAGTTCCGCGACGGGATCAGAGTCGTGTCGACGCGAACGATCATGCAGCAGGACTACCTCTACACGGTCTTCGACGATCAGTGGAACCCGTCGGACTCACTGGAAGATGCGCTCTCCGCAGTGGAAGCCGAAGATGCCAAGCTGTTCCAACGGCTGCACAGCCCTAGCTATACGAGCACAGCGGACGACAGGAACCACCTTTGCGCAGTGTTGGCTCTGCAAGCGACACGGCACCCTGACATCCTCCGGCACGGAACGAAACGCAGCCGCGAGTTGGGCCAAGTGCTGGCTACCGCTCATGATTACTCGCTAGACGAGTTCAAGGCGCGGATGACCGACTTTGCCGTCAGCGAGGCCGATGTGCACGACTGCTACGTAGTTCTGTGCTCGCGCTCCAAGGAGCAACTAGCAGCGGAGCTGGCCGAACTGACCGGGCTGTCGCCGCAGTCCTCGCAGCTTCCCGAGCAAGATGCCCTTCGTGCGATGCCGCTGGTCGAGCAGCACTTGCAGCAGATGGAGCTGTGGCTGCTCGATGTGCCAGCGACTGAGGCGTTTGTGTTGGGAGACACGCCGATTCCGCAATCCGATCTGCGTCAGGGTTTCTCGGTGCCGCTGTCCCGATCCCTCGCCGTGCTGGCGTGTCCCGCTCTGGTCCCGCAGACGTTGCTGTCCCGGCGCAATGCCACGGCGACCGAAGTCAGGGACATCAATCGCACGCAAAGCGACAACGCCCTGTCCGTAGTCGCCGGGCCTTCGGCCGCGTTGTTGGCGGCCTTGTAGTGCAGAAAGAAGTCGCCCTTTCTAGGGTACTGCCAGATCCCCCAACCATTTCACGTTCTCACGTGTCACGATCGGCGGCGCGTGCTCGGGCGCAAGTTGGTCGTAGACCCAGGCCACGGCCAGACGCAGAGTCCGCAAGTAGCCGCGACAGCGGCTTTCGTCCACCGCAGTGAACACGGTGGAGGTCAATGCCACCGGATCGACTTCCTCGTCGCGTTCCTTGGCGTGCATGAACGCATTGCGCAGCTCGCGCACCATCTCCAGCGCGTCATAGGGAGGCTGCCCCGCTGTCAGAGGCGCGAAGCTCCGGCCAGCGGCTTGAGCCAGCGCCGCCCCGGCCTCGTTGATCTTCTGCACCGGCGTCCGCCTGTCGCGGTGATCGGGATGGACCTTTGTCTGCTGGAACACCAGCCGGTTGCCGATCGCCTCGGCGCAGGCCGCGACTGCGACAACGCAATAGACGCCGTGGAAGAACGCACCTTCGGTATCGCGCTTCTGCATGGCCGCCTTTAACTCGTGAAACTCGCGCAGCGCCTTTTCGTAGTGCAGCAGCGCGAACGACAGTTCGATGCGCGGCTGACCGGCGGCATCGTGGGTCAGTCGGCCGTAGCGGGTCAGTGTCGGCGCGATGTAGTCGAACGGTTTTTCCAGCGGCGCGCGCTCGCGATGGTGTTGCATCGCAGCGGCGTGAATTTTCCCGTTCTCGACGAACATCGCATCGAGTAGCGTGGCTAGGCGACCGATGTCGCGTGGCGCATCGCGCGGCCCGTTGATGTAGTCCTCGTGGAAGGTGCGAACCATGTCCGCCAGCGGGTCGAAATCGACGTGCGAAGAACGCGGTCGGCTGTGCCGATCGACGATGACCAGCTCAGCGAAAGTACGCTGATAGCTGCCACTGCGATCCGCATAGATGTATTGCGTGCCGAGCGCGGCGAACGGGTGCATCCCGATGTAGAAGGGGTCGTTGAAATAGATCATCCATTGGGCGCGCGGGTTGGCCATGCCTTCGACGATCACCTGTGCCTCCGGCGACATCCCAGCATCGACGCCACCACCCATGAATACATTGAGCAATCGGCGCCCGCCTTCGTCGGGTCGTATGTTCTGCATCAAGCGGCCGTTGGCGAACACTGAAAACTCGTGGACTTCTTTGCGGTACGCCTCGACCCGCGCGGTATCTACCGCCAAGAATGGATAAGTCTCGATCGGAACCCACACGTCGCGGAATCGCTGCAGCACGTGCTCAACTCGCAGCCAATCCGGCATCTGCGTATCCGGCAGGATTTCGCCGTTGATTCCGTCAAACCGCTGCTGCATGTTCTATCCCATCGGTTGCCGTCGATTCCCAAGGTTAGATGGTATTGGACGAGCACGTCCGCATGCAGTGGAGACATCCTCTCTACGGACGTGCCAGCACGGCGCCCCGTCGCAATGGACGGGGCGCGGTGGGCGGCCGTCAGGCCGCCTTGGGCTTGCTGCGCGACCAGATCAGGTCGTGCGTGCCGTCTTCGTTCTCGATCAGGCGGGCATAGACCGTCGCCGGGAACGAAGGGTCGTCGAGGGACACGGACACGTAGGGCCGCCCGGCTTCGCTGGTCTTCTTCCACGCCGCGCCGATGTCGTGGCCGGCCGCCTGAAGGCGGAAGTCGGGGGCGTTCTCGGTGTCGCCCTTGTCGTTGGGAACCAGCTTGACCTTGACGTTGAGGGTCAGGGTGCGGAGCTGGCCGGTGAAGCCGTCTTTCTCTGCGGTGAAGGTGCCGATGTTGGCCATGATGATTTCTCCTTTCGGGTTGAACAAGGTCGCGCCAGTGCGTCCTTGTTGTGAACCGGCCGGCGGGGGATGGGCTGGCCGCACCGCGCAGCGGTCGCAACACCGTGGAGAACCTGGAAGCGAAAAGAATTTGCTGCGCGAGGAAGCCGCGCAGCGGCGGGGAAATTGTTTTCGCTGGAAGGTTGTGGCCATGAAGCCCAAGGCGCAGCCGCGCCCCCGCCAGGATTCACGACAAGCCAAGGACGCACGGGCCGCCTGTCCCGAATGGAGACATGGCCGACTCGGCATCCCCGCATGACGGCTTCACCGGCCTGCGTCCTGACGCGGGCAAGGCCAACACGCCAACGACAGGCGAGAACGCCCCTTGCCGCAGCTTGCGGCAACGTGCGTGAGGCGTGGTGTGGAAGTTCCATAGGCAAGGCCGGGCGGCGTGTCGGTGAACCGTTCTTCGTGACGTGCGGGCAACGAACCGTCAGCGTCGAAGACGGCACGCTTTTGCACAACCTGCCGCAGCAATCCGGGGCGTAGCCCTACAAGCCCCGCCCATTGCGGCGGGGCGCCATCGAAACCTTGCCCGCGCCAGCGGGCACCGATCGCCGTACCGCGCGCACGGTACTTGCGCGCCCGCCCCGTCGCCGCCTGGCCGAAGGCGGCGACGGGGCGGTTTTGCGGTGGACTTTCAAACCGGGCGCGGCAGACCTGTCGCGCCCGGTTTGAGGTGAAACCCCGGCGCTGTGCGCCGGGGCTATGCTGGCATGTCACGCGGCGAGCGCGTGGGCTTCCACTTCGTCGGCGGCATCTTCCGGCGCCTCCACGTCCTGCGCGCCTTCCTGCGGCTCCGTGCCGTGTCCGCTCTTGAACACGGCGGGCATCCAGCCTGTACCCTCGGCCAGCCGTTCCGCCTCGCTGGCAATGTCGGCCTTCTTCAACTTCGCCAGTCGGGTAGCGTGCGACGGTGCGAACTCGCCCACGGCTTCCAGAATCGCGGCCTTCGGCACATGCTGGAAATATCCGTCTGCGGTGGGCTGCCACCATGCGGCCATATCCAGCCCCACGGCCTGCGCCAGTTCCGCGCCCGGCTGGTGCGCCGTGGCGCGAGGCGTCACCACGTCCACGGTCGCCGCCACGCATACCGCCAGCAGCCGCACCAGTTCGCCTTGCTCCATCGCCAGCAGCGCGGCGAACAGTTCGGCGCTGTCCTGCGGCAGCGCTTCGCCCGCGACCTGCTGCAATTCGCGCAGAGCCACGGCGGCGGGTGACTCGGGCCAGTCGGGGGCCATGCCTTCCAGCCGGTCTTGCACTTTCAGGCTCACGCCTAGCGGCAGGTCGTGGCCGTAGTGGCTGTCCTGCAAGACGGTCTGCACCAGCCCATGCACCAGCGCGGCCAGGGCGACTTGCGGATGCCGGGCGACTTCGATTTGCAGCGCGGCGGTACGGTGCGCGCTCAACCGCTGCGCCAGCCGGTCGGACAGGCTCGCGGCCTTGGGCTGTTCGGCGTCCTCGCCTTCGTCGTCGTTCCCGGCTTCGCCTTCCGCGCCGCCGAAACCCTGCCGCAAGCGTTCCAGCGTGCGCAGCGCCTTGGCTTCGGCTTCGCGCAGCAGCCCGCGATGAATCACGGCTTCGCCGCTGCGGTCGAGGGTGACGATGGCACCGGCCACGGCGCGCACGTCCGGGGCGTAGCCCTGCAAGGCTTCCTCCACGGCTTGCAGTTCTCCGGCGGCCTGTTCGCGACGTGGTTCCAGCGCCTCGGTCTTGTCCTCGTCCTCGGCGTCGTAGGCGTCTTCCAGTTCGGCGTCGATCTTGTCGAGGCGGGTTTGCAGCGAGGCGATGCGGCGGGCTTCGCGGGCGTTCGGTTCGCGGCGCTGGCGCGGCGCGTTCTGGAACGCCTGCCGCTCGGCATAGCTCATGTGCGGCACGGCTTCCACCCACGCCCAACCCTCGGCGCGCACGTCCCCGGCCAGTGCATCCAGCTTGTCGCGCACCAGCGTTTCCAGCAGCGCGGCGTCGGTCAGGTAGGTTCCGGCATCGCCTTCCGCGAACAGGTCGCGGCGGATGCCGCCGCCCGCCGCCGTGTAGGCGTCCAGCCCGGCGAAGCGCACCAGCGGATGCGAAGCGTCGATTTCGCGTTCGGTCAGGCGTTCGCGTAGCGCGGACGCGCCACGCTGCCATTCGGGCGCACCGTAGAACGCGGCTTCCTGCGCGGCGTGGTCGTCGGTGATGGTCAGGGCCATCAGCTGTTCCAGCGTGACGACTCCGCCCCGGTAGTCGGCCAGCAGGCGCGGCGAGACGTTGGCGAGTTTGAGACGGCGCTGCACCACCAGCGGGGTCACGCCGAAGTCGGCGGCAATGTCTTCGATGGGGCGGCCTTCCTTGACCAGCGCGGCGAACGCCTCGAACTGGTCGGCCGGGTGCATCTGCTCGCGCAGCAGGTTTTCCGCGAGGCTGACGGTACGGGCCGAAGCGTCGGGCACCAGCAGGCACGCCACTTCGTAGTCGGCAGGGATGCGCTTCTTCTTCGCCAGCAGCTTCAAGGCGGTCAGGCGGCGGTCGCCGGCCACCACTTCGTAATGCTCGCCATCAGCGGCAAGGATGACGACGAGGTTTTGCAGCGGGCCGACGCGGGCAATGCTCGCGGCCAGTTCGGGGATGGACATGCGCGAGGTCGTCCGCGCGTTGCGCTTGGAGCGGCGCGGCAGCAACTGCGAGAGCGGAACCAAAATCAGGTTCTTGCTCGGGTCGGCCACTTCCAGCGGCGCGGCGGTTTCGATGGCGATGGTTTCGGTTTTCAGGACGGCGTTCATGGTGATGACTCCTTGCGGTTGGGATGCAGCAGCGAGAGAAGCGGCAAGGGCTGCTGCCTGCCCCTGCCGCGTGGGGATTCAGGCTTTCAACTGGCGCATGCCATCGGCCAGCAGCCAAAGCGCACGATTGAGGCGGATGTTTTGGTCGATGCCCTGCACCGGGCGGGTTTGCTGGCGGCGTCCGTTGGCGCTGCGCCCGCGCAGGCCGCCTTGGGTCAGGTTCTCTTGCGTGCGGTTGAACACGCTCCACAAGTCCGGGCGGCGGTCATCAAAGCGGCGCGGCATCAGGATTTGCGATTCCGTGATGGGCGCGGGCTTGTCGGGGTCGTCGTACTTGAGGGCCAGCGCGGCGCGGGCGAACACTTCGGATTCGCCATCGTTCAAGGTGATGGCGCGCATGGAATCGCGGGATTCCTGCACGCGGTCGAAGCCGCGCAAGACTTCGTAAGCGCCTTCGATGACGGAACCGGCCACGTCGCCTTTGTGCGGCACGCGCACATCGGCCACGGTGTCGCCGCACACAAGGCCATTGCTGCACACGAACCGGAACATGCCCGCGAGCATTTGGTAAGAACTGGTGCCGTCGTGCGAATTGAGAAGCACGATTTCATTTGCTTCCGCGCCGTTGATCTGGCTGGCGTGGCGCAGGCGCAGCATGTGTTTGGTGTAGTCGCGGCGGTCGTCGTGGCGCACGCGGGTCTGTGCTGCCATGAAGGGTTCAAACCCTTCCTTGCGTAGTTCCGCCAGCACGGCGGCGGTCGGGATATAGGCGTACCGTTCGGAACGGCTCTCATGCGGGGCGTCCGCGAAGATGGACGGGGCCACGCGGCGGATTTGGTCATCGGACAGCGGGTAATCGCTGCGCAGCGACGGGGAACGGGAAGCGAATCGGGATGCGAGTTGCATGGCATTTCTCCTGACGAAAAGGGTTGCTGTTCAAACCGCACACCGGATTCCTAGATTCGGAGCCCAGCCTTTCGGCTGTTCGGTGCGGTCGGCACGAGGAACCCGGTTGGCCCTGTTGCCACCGTCTTTCCTGAGTTCATCGCCCGCGGCCAAAGGAGCGCGCGGACGGGGGCCGTCAAGGAGACAAGCGCAGGGTTGGTGCGGCCCGCAGGCGCAGCCGAGGACACGGCCCTGCGCGCCTTGACGGCACACGGGAGCGAGCTACGGTCGCGGATAAGGTGATGAAGTCAGGGGAGACGGCTGGACAAGGCAACGGCCATCCCTGTGTGCCGACCGCACGCAAGCGAAGCGCGCAGGCCCGAAGCTGGAAGCCGGGCCGGAGGCGTCAGCCGAGCAGCGCGAGGGAACGATGGAAGCCCGAATGGGGCGAGACGCCGTAGGCGGCTCGATGCGAAGCACGACAGCGCGACCGGCCATGCTTCTTGGCCGGGGACGCCCATGCAAGAGCGAAGATGCAGCGGGGATCTTCCGTACCGAACGATGAACTGCCACGGTTTCGGTGTTGCCGCGCCGGCGCAGCCGGGGCGGCGGTCTTGCAGGGGCGCCAAGCGAAGCGCGGCGGGGATGTGCCGAAGGCACTTCCCTTGGAGTGCAAGCGCAGCGCGCAGCGCCGCAGGCGCGAAGTCCCGGCACCAGGACACAGCAGAAAAAAGGTGCGCCGCCCCACAGGGCAGCGCACCGGATGACACCAGGCGCGATCAATTCGCCGCCGTCATCGTCTGCAACTGCTCGATCACGCCGGGTTCGACGAAGACGCACGGCTGATTGGCCGCAATCGGCGCGTTGAACACCTGGGCGAACACCTCGCGTTTCAGGTGCGCCAGGCGCCCCGTCCGGTAAGCCTGTTCGGGCTTCATGCGGGCAGCACTCGACGGCGAGTCGCTGCGCTGCGGGTCGCACTCGATCAGCGCGATAAAGCCATCGTCAGACAGCTTCTGATGCTCGGGGCACAAACCCCAGCCGGTTGCCGTGTAGCGCTCCATACTCGCGCGCAGGCGGCGATCCAGCAGGATGGCGCCAGTGTCGAAGCGAACGCCGCAGACAAGGCAAACGTGTTGTTCGAGGGAAACATGCGATTTGTCGTTCATGACGATCTCCGGTTGCACGGGCGGAATTGCCCGGAACCGTCGCCAGCACGGCGCAGCGCAGCAGTCAGGGGGCGAAGCCGGCCGCAAGGACGCCAGCGCGCATGGCGCGCGCAGCCCTTGACGGTGAGAACGCCGTGATACGGTGAAGGGAACAGCAAGACCGCCCCGCAGCCACACCCTCGCAGCCCCGCCGTTGGCAAGCGGAGCGCGCAGGCCCGCGAGGGCCGAAGGCGTCAGGGGTCAAAGCCGGAGGGCCGCGACTCGGGACGAGGCGCGGGGCGCAAGCCCGCGAACCCGACGGCGGAACGCCGGGACGCCCCCGCGGATTGGTTACACGATGGCACAAATGGGCTACGATGTGGCTACACTTTTTTAGAGTCTGTTTCATGGCAAGCAGTGATGTCGTTCGCGCCCGGATTGACAAAGAGATCAAGGAGGAAGCCAGCAATGTCTTATCCGGAATGGGGTTGTCGATTTCGGATGCGATTCGCATGCTGCTAACACGCATCGCGACCGATAAGGCTTTGCCTTTCGATCTGAATTGTGTCGCTTCTCCGCTGAAGCGCAAGTCTCCATGAGTATGCGAAATATCTTTCAGGACTCGCGATGACAGAGCCAACGATCATTTGCCCAAACTGCAAGACCGAAATTCGGTTAACAGAATCTCTTGCAGCTCCGCTTATTGCTGCGACACGTCAGCAGTACGAACAACAAATCGCACAAAAAGACTTAGATTTCGCCAAGCGCGAACAAAGCCTGCGGGAAAAGGAAAAACAGGTTGCCGAGGAAAAACGTGCTCTCGATGACCAAGTTGCAGATCAGGTTGCAGCACAACTAAAGACCGAGCGCGCACGAGTCATAGCCGATGAAGCCAAGAAAGCGAAGCTCGCGAGTGCGGCAGAGTTGGACGCGAAAGCACGTGAGCTAGTTGAACTTCAGGAGGTATTGAAGTCACGCGATGAGAAGTTGGCCGAAGCCCAAAAGGCGCAGGCTGACTTGATCAAGAAGCAGCGCGAACTCGACGATGCCAAACGCGAACTGGAATTGACTGTTGAGAAACGTGTTCAAGAGGGCTTGACCGAAGTGCGCGCTATGGCACGGCGAGAGGCCGAAGATGGTTTGAAGCTCAAGGTAATGGAGAAAGATCAAACCATCGCGTCGATGCAACAGAAGATCGAGGAATTGAAGCAAAAGGCAGAGCAAGGCTCTCAGCAACTGCAGGGCGAAGTCCAGGAAATGGATCTTGAAAACCTGCTGCGCGCGAAATTCCCATTTGACTCTATCGAGCCTGTTGCAAAGGGAGAGTTCGGTGGTGACGTGCTGCAACGTGTGATCAGCCAAACTGGACAACCAAGCGGCGAAATACTCTGGGAGTCAAAGCGAACCAAGAATTGGAGCGACGGCTGGCTCTCCAAGTTGCGCGATGATCAGAGAACCGCCAAAGCGGAGGTGTCGGTTCTCGTGAGTCAGGTATTGCCAAAAGGCATAGAAACTTTTGATGTTATTGATGGTGTTTGGGTAACCAGCCCACGGGCGGTTCTGCCAGTAGCAACGATACTCCGCCACACTCTGCTTCAGGTGAGCATGACTAGGCAGGTCAGCGAGGGTCAGCAAACCAAGACCGAAATGGTTTATCAGTACCTAACGGGACCGCGATTCCGTCATCGCGTGGAAGCGATCGTTGAAGCATTCTCCTCGATGCAGCAAGACCTAGATAAAGAACGAAAGGCCATCATGAAGCAGTGGGCGAAGCGTGAAGAGCAGATCGAACGTGTGATGGGCGCCACTGTTGGTATGTATGGGGATCTGCAAGGCATAGCAGGTAAGTCACTGCAGGAAATCGAAGGCCTGAGCCTGGTGGCTCTGCCCGGCCCAAATGATGAAGAACAAGGAAGCTGAAAGCCGTGACTCAAAATTCAAATACGAGTGATGCGCCAGTCCCATCACCTGCTGATGTTGTGCCTGCAAAAACAACGCCTTTACCCGCCATACACGACGCAGCGCAGCAGGCACGAAATCTTCGGCTGGTACTTCAAGACGACAAGCAGCGCATAGGTTGTTTCCTTGGGGCTGGCTGCCCTCTAGGTGTCTACGATGCTGAAGGAAAAAGCAGCATCGTGCTGATTCCAGCGGTTGTGGAATTGACGAAGCGTATTGCTGGTGGGCTGTTGTCGGCAGATGAAGTACCTGGAGCTACGTCGAAGTTCAAGAACCACTGGGACGCATTGTGTGAAGAATGCAAACCAGCAGATGGCAAAGACCCTACCGTAGAAGACGTGCTGACGGAATTGCGTACTTTGGCGAATCGCCGAGGAAGTGCGGAAATTTTGGGGATGACGAAAAAGGACTTGAGCGACCTTGACGAGAAAGTTTGCGCGTTAATCGCAACGGAAATACGGAAGCCATTGCCCGTGTATCGCAACGCGTACAACCGTTTTGCGTCTTGGATCGGCGGGGTATACCGAAGCTCACCTGCTGAAATATTTACTCCCAACTACGATGTTCTCTTCGAGCAGGCATTTGAGCAGCACCCGCTCCCGCACTTCGACGGATTTGTTGGTTCGCACAAGCCCTGGTTTGATTTGGCCTCGATCGAGCACGACGTTATCCCCTCCAGATGGACGAGGCTGTGGAAGCTTCACGGATCAATCAATTGGGAGAAGAGCGAAGAGATCGTAAATGGGGCGAAGGTAACCCGCGTCGTTCGTGTGACCCGTGAGGCAGAGGCGGGTAAGGTCATGATCTTTCCATCTCATCTCAAGTATGACCAAAGCCGTCGAATGCCGTACCTTGCGATGCTTGACCGACTAAGAGCCTTCTTCCATGGGAAGGATGCTCCTAGATTAGTGGTGTGTGGATATTCTTTTCTTGACGATCACTTGAATGAAGTCTTGCTTGATGGGTTGAGAGGGAATCGCAATGCCCAGTGCTTTGCGCTGATGTATTCCGGACTTGGACAGCACTCTAGAGTTGTGGACTATGCAGTAAAGCAAAGCAATCTCACCGTTCTTGCTTGGGACGGAGCGGTCGTGGGAACACGAGTCGGCCGATATCGACCCGGAACCATTGGTGGCAATGAGCACACCCCTTGGCTCGCTGAAGAAGAGACCGAGGTTGGGGATGGTTCCAAAGAGCAACAACCGCGTAGCCGTTTGGGCGATTTCCACTACTTTGGCCTTTTTCTTGAACAGCTTTGCGGCGGGGGCACTCACGATGCACAACCAGCCGGGTAACCCAGACCCATCACGGCTCGGAACCGTTGAAGATGTCAACGGTTCGAGTGTGAGCGTGAAGCTCTCAGAGAGCACGCCTGGCGGCCTTCTTTTTGTTAACGGGGAGGCATACCGTGTTGGACAAGTTGGAGGATTCGTTCGTATTCCATCAGGATATGTCGATCTGTATGGAGTGATATCTCAGGTCGGGGCCGGAGCTGCACCTGGGCCGCCCGAGCTTGCTCCTCAACTCGGCAATCGGTGGCTCAGAGTTGAACTCGTTGGTCAGGGACGACGGGGAACAAAGTTCGAGCGGGGCATAGCGCAGTACCCCTCTATCGGCGACTCGGTTCACGTAGTCACTGAGTCAGATTTGAAGACGGTCTACGCACCGGGGGACGATGATGGATACGTCGCCGTAGGGCGCGTAGCCAGCGCCGAGTCGATCCGAGCGTACCTGGATATGAATCGGCTTGTTACTCGTCACTCGGCTGTCGTTGGGAGCACCGGCTCCGGAAAGTCGAATGCCGTTGCAAATCTATTGGGAGCAATTTCTGACCAAGCACGCTTCAAGTCTGCACGCGTCGTACTGTTTGACCTTCACGGGGAGTACGCAAAGGCTTTTGGCGATCAAGCTAAGGTATTCAGAGTCGGAGCGGACACGACCATAGGTGAGCGCGAGCTGCATGTCCCATTTTGGGCGCTAACGGCCGAGGAATTCATTTCCATAACGATGGGAGCAACCTCAGGGACGCCTCTGACCTTGCTGCAAGAAAAACTGCTATCAAGCAAGCGTGCGTCAAAGGCGGCAGGTGTTGCACATGGCCTGCCAGACCTCACGGTCACGATCGACACCCCACTGCCGTTCTCCGTTTACCAACTCTGGCATGATTTGTATTCGCTACATTGCGCAACCCACAGCGTAAGTAAGAACCAAAACCAGACTGAGGCTACGCGCACGTATATTGAGGAAGGTGCGCCCCCAGTCAAAGCAGTTGGCGATGGCGACCAACTTGTTCGTCCGAGGTTTCGTCCGCTCAAAGACGAAAAAAATGATCCTGACAAGGTGTATGCGGGAATCTACGGTGATTTGCCGCGTAGCCACCTTGATAGCTTGGAAAGCAAACTTCGAGATCCTCGCATGCAGTTTCTGTTTCGTCCCGGCCAGTGGGCACCCGACAAGGATGGAACAACGGCTTCTGATCTTGACGCGTTGCTTGAGGCATGGATAGGCGCAGATAAGCCGATCTCTGTTTTCGACTTATCAGGTATTCCTACCGCTGTTGTAGATGACTTGGTAGGGGCCGTGTTGCGAATTCTGTATGACGCAATATTTTGGGGTAGAAATAAGCAAGAAGGTGGTAGAGAGCGGCCTCTTCTCGTCGTCCTTGAAGAGGCACATGTATACCTTGGCCCTCAGTCAAAGAATAGAGCTGCGATTGCAGCGCGGCGCATAGCGAAAGAGGGACGGAAATACGGTGTTGGCTTGATGTTAGTTAGCCAACGGCCATCCGAAGTGGATACCACAATTCTTTCTCAATGCGGTACGGTTGTCGCATTGCGTTTAACCAACGATTCTGATCGCTCCCAAGTCACTTCCTGTGCATCGGACAATCTCAAAGGGCTTTTTTCAATGCTTCCAGTTCTCCGAACTGGTGAAGCATTGATCGTGGGCGAGGCCGTCAATATGCCAATACGGGCACTTATTGACCGTCCACCTGAGGGTCGGCGCCCGGAAAGTGACGATCCTATGGTCGTTGTGCCCAAGGGGGAGGGCGGCAAGCGCATAAGGTCTGGCGGATGGACCGAACCTGTTAAAGATGAAGATTACAAGCCTCTAGTCGAGGCTTGGCGCAAGCAAGATCCTAATGCTGGTACGACACAGACAGCGGATTCAGAAACCTAATTGTCAACCCAAGGAGACGACACTATGGAACGCACCCCAGTCACTTCAAGCAACATCAGCTCCATTGGCTATGATGCCGACAGCCAGGTCTTGGAAATAGAATTCAATAGTGGAGCTGTGTACGAATACTCAGGAGTTCCTGAGGGCGAGCATGCTGGGCTTATGAACGCGGACTCCAAAGGGACGTACTTCAATGCCAACATTAAGAATCGGTATCCCTTTTCGAAACACTGATGGCGGCCGCGGTCAGTAGATACGAATAGGCATCAGATGATGGCCTGCAAGCCCTTGTCAGCGATGACGTTGAGCAGCTTGAGCGCCGGACCGGTGGGGTGAGTTTCACCTTGCTCCCACTTGCGCACGGTCGAGGCCGACGTATGCAGGTGGAGCGCGAACACCGGCTGGCTGAACTTCAAGGTTTCGCGTAGGCGCTTGATATCTGCCGCGCCGAACTCCCGCACCGGCGGCGGGCAGATCGCGTCGAACTCGCGCATCGTCACCTTGCCGATCGCTCCCGCTTCGTGGAGCGCCGTCAGGTCGCCGCGCAACGATTCAATGATCTTGCTCACAATGCACCTCCAATAACACGCCTGACTGCAACGCCTTCGACAACGCTTCGCCGGACAGGTCCAGGAACACTTTGCCGGCGTATTGCAGCGCCTTCTTCTCGTCCTGCGTGATGTTCGCCTTGTCGCTCTTCGGGAACCCATGCAGGAACACGTAGCGGCTACCGATCCGGGCCGATACAAGCGTGCGGTAGCCACCGCTCTTGCCACCGCCGGGGCGGGCCACCCGCTTCTTGTAGAGGAAGCTGCCTAAGTCCGCGTCGATCAGACCGCTTTCCATCTCCTTGACCGCTTTGCACAAGGCGGCATCGGGCAGCTTCTCGCCCGCCTGCCACCGCGCAAAGTCCTTCCGCTTGAGGATGCGCGTCATCTTGACCTCCAAACTATACCCGAAACGGGCACACTTTTCCAGTCCCCGGTATGGCGCCCAAGCTGAAGGAGTAACCCACCCGATTGTCGTGTCACCGTCACGACAATCGGAGCCGACAGGGCGGGATGCTGGCCGCCGGTCACGCGGCCACCTGTTCCGATTCCTGGCGTGCGCCGACAACCGACTTGCGGCGGTTCGCCACCAGTTCGGCGGCCTTGCGCACGGGGTCATCCTCGGTGTGGACGTAGCGCATGAACATCGCCACGGTCTTGTGCGCCGTCAGCGCCATGCCGACCTTGACCGGGATGCCCGAATTGGCAATATCGGTCGCCGAGCGATGGCGGATGCCGTGGGTGCCGACCTTCGGCACGCCAGCGCGATCGAGGATGCGCCGCCATGCCTGGTAGTAGGAATGGGGACCGAGCGCCTTGTCGTGATCGAGGATGGCCGGGCAGACGTAAGGTGACTTGCCGTACCGCGGCGCGTTCGTCAGTAGTCGGCGGGCTTCCTCGCTCAACGGTTTGGACATATCGCCCGTCTTGCTGTCCGGCCAGACGACTCGGCCGTTGGGCAGATCGAGCCAATCCCACTGCAACAGCAGGATCTCCGACATGCGCGCCGCGAACTCGAATTGCAGCCGGACGGCCAGCAGGTAGATCGGATGCTCCAACTCCTCGGCCTCGGCCTTGTCGAGGTAGGCGAACAGGCTGACCATCTGCTCGTCGGTGATGAGGCGGGTCGAGCCTTTCTCCGGGTACTTGGGTACGTGGCGGCATGGGTTCGAGCCGTCGGGCCGGTAGCCCCACAGCTCTGACAGGTTGAACATCTTGCGAGCGAGCGACAGCACGCGGTTGGCCTGCGTGGGGGACTTCTCCATGCGCTTCATCAGCGCGGTGATGTCGTGGCGCGTGACCTCGTGAACCTTCTTGCTGCCGAAGGCAGGGATGACGAAGCTGTCGATTTGGTATTGGTAGCCGTCCTGCGTGCTCGGCTTGTTGTGCGGCTTGGAGTGGTCTTCCATGAACCGGCCGCACAGCTCCTTGACCGTCGGCGCCTTGCGGGCCTCGGCCTTGTCGTGTCCGGGGTCGCCGCCGCGCCGGACTTCGGCCAGCCAGTCTTGCGCCAGCGACCGTGCCTGTTCGACGGTCAGCTCGCCGAACTGGCCGAGCGCCGGCTTGCGCCGCACGCCGGAGTTCGTGCGGTACTGAAGCATGAATACCTTGCGGCCTGCTGGTGTAACCTTGCACAAGAAGCCCGGAACGATCGTATCCCGGAGTTCCACGTCGCAGGTCTTTGGTTGTGCAGCGTCAACCGCGGTCTTGGTTAGTTTGATCTTCGCCATGATGTGCTCCTGAAAGGCCCCGATTTCCAGGAGCCGGCCAAGAGCCAAGCGAAGGAGAACCGGGGCGGTTTGCGTCGCGCACCGGGATATGATCTAAGGCTTGGCCTCGAAGGAAAACCCGCCATAGCAAGCTGTATCCAAGCCCAGCGTTACCCGGTGCGGAACACATGCTCTGGCTTAAAATCCCCCGGCCCGCGAGGGTCGTGTGGGTTCGAGTCCCACCCCGGGCACCATGGCGAGCGGGCGATCCCGCATCGCTTCGCCCGCCGCCTCCGGATCGTCCGCATGTCGCGTTTCGCCGCCTATTTCGCCAGCCTGTTCCTGACCCTGCTCACCGCGTCCGCGGCGCTGCTGTTCGGCGACGGCTGGTGGTGGGCGTTCGCGGTGTTCGCCGCGCTGGCGGCGCTCGGCACCTGGGACCTGCTGCAGACCCGCAGCACCCTGCGCCGCAACTATCCGATCCTCGCCCATTTCCGCTACGGGCTGGAGTCGATCGGCCCGGAGATGCGCCAGTACTTCATCGAGTCGGACACCGCCGAGGTGCCTTACTCGCGCCAGCAGCGCGCGCTGGTCTACCAGCGCGCGAAGGCGGTCAACGACACCCGTCCGTTCGGCACCCAGCAGGACGTGTACGGCGAGGAATACGAGTGGATCAACCATTCGATGATGCCGACGAAGATCGACTCCGACGATTTCCGGATCCGCATCGGCGGCGATGGCGACGCCGCCTACGACGCCAGCGTGTTCAACATCTCGGCGATGAGCTTCGGCGCGCTGTCGGCGAACGCGATCCGCGCCCTCAACGCGGGCGCGAAGCGGGGCGGGTTCTACCACGACACGGGCGAGGGCTCGATCTCGCCGTACCACCGCGAAAACGGCGGCGACCTGGTCTGGGAAATCGGCAGCGGCTACTTCGGCTGTCGCAACGAGGACGGCACCTTCAGCGACGAGCGCTTCGCCGCGAACGCCGCTGATCCGCAGGTGAAGATGGTCGAACTGAAGCTGTCGCAGGGCGCCAAGCCCGGCCACGGCGGCGTGCTGCCGGCGGCCAAGGTCAGCGCCGAGATCGCCGCGACGCGCGGCGTGCGCCAGGGCGTGGACTGCGTGTCGCCGTCGCGGCATTCGGCGTTCTCGACGCCGGTCGGCCTGCTGGAATTCGTCGCCAGGATGCGTACGCTGTCCGGCGGCAAGCCGGCCGGGTTCAAGCTGGCGATCGGCCATCCCTGGGAGTGGTTCGCGATCGCCAGGGCGATGCAGGAAACCGGCCTGCTCCCGGACTTCATCGTCGTCGACGGCGGCGAGGGCGGCACCGGCGCGGCGCCGGCGGAGTTCATCGACCACGTCGGCGTGCCGATGCACGAGGGCCTGATGCTGGTCCACAACACGCTGGTCGGCCTCGGCATCCGCGATCGCGTGCGCGTCGGCGCGGCCGGGCGCATCACCAGTGCGTTCGACCTCGCGCGGACCATGGCGCTGGGCGCCGACTGGTGCAACGCCGCCCGCGGCTTCATGTTCGCGCTGGGCTGCATCCAGGCCCAGAGCTGCCATACCGATCGTTGCCCGACCGGCGTCGCGACGCAGGACCCCGGCCGATGGCGCAAGCTCGACGTGCCGGACAAGGCGACGCGGGTCCACAATTTCCACGCGCACACGCTCAAGGCGCTGCGCGAACTGCTGTGCGCGGCGGGCCTGGAGCATCCGTCGCAGCTCGGGCCGGAACACATCCTGCGCCGGGTGTCGCCGACCGAAGTACGCGCGCTCAACGCGCTGTACCGGTTCCTCGAGCCCGGCGAACTGCTGGGCGGGCGCATCAGCGACCACGCCGTGTTCCACGATTACTGGGCGCATGCCCGCAGCGACAGCTTCGCGCCGCCGGAGCGGCTGGGCGCGATGCGGGGCAGCAAGATGCACTGACGGCCTTCCGATCGCGCAGCGGCGCAGCGGCGGATCGCGCCTCGCCCCTCATCCGCCCTTCGGGCACCTTCTCCCCGCGGGCGGGGAGAAGGAAGATGCAGGTGTCGGGGACGATGTGGGCCTGGCGCTTTTTTCGCTTGACGGAATGGGAGCGTTCGACGTCGTCACGTTGCCGTCGCGGGCGGATCGCTCGCCCGGACGCACGAAGGGCGGCCGAGGCCGTCCTTCGCGTGTCGCATCGGCCGTTCGCGGTCACTGCTTCTTCTGGCTCTCGATCCAGCGGTCGAGCTTGGCGTCGAGGATGTCCAGCGGCACCGAACCGTCCCTGAGGATCTCGTCGTGGAAGGCGCGGACGTCGAAGCGGTCGCCGAGGGCCTTCTCGGCGCGGGCGCGCAGTTCGGTGATCTTCATCTGGCCGGTCTTGTACGCCAGCGCCTGGCCGGGGATGGCCATGTAGCGCTCGGCCTCGGCGACGGCGTCGACTTCGCTGACGGCGGAGTTCTCGCGCATGTAGGCGATCACCTGGTCGCGGGTCCAGCCCTTGCTGTGGAAGCCGGTGTCGACTACCAGGCGGATCGCGCGCCACAGTTCGTTCTGGAGCATGCCGACGTACATGTACGGATCGTCGAGCAGTCCCAGCTCCTTGCCGATCGTTTCCGAGTACAGGCCCCAGCCCTCGGTGAACGCGGTCTCGCCGCCGAAGCGGCGGAACTTCGGGATGCCGGTCAGTTCCTGCTGGATCGCGATCTGGAAGTGGTGGCCGGGCTTGGCTTCGTGCAGGAACAGGTCTTCGCTGTCCCAGGTCTTGCGGCTGGGCAGGTCGTAGGTGTTGACGTAGAAGATGCCCGGGCGGCTGCCGTCCTCGCTCGGCGACTGGTATTCGCCGCCGGCGGCGGACTGCGCGCGGAACGCCTCCACCGGGCGGATCTCGAAGCCGGCCTTCGGCATCAGGTTGAATTCGCGCTTGAGGCCGGGTTCGAGCTTCGCCTCGATGCCGCGGTAGTGCGCGAGCAGCGCATCTTCCGACGCGAACTCGAACTTCTTGTCGGTGTTGAGGACGTGGAAGAATTCCTGCAGCGTGCCCTTGAAGCCGACCTGGGCCATCACCTTGCGCATCTCGTCGTGGATGCGCGCGACCTCGCTCAGGCCGATCCTGTGCGCTTCCTCGGGCGAGCGGCGGATCGACATGCTCTGGTAGGCGTTGAACGCGTACCACGCCTTGCCGTCCGGCAGGTCGCCCATGCCGGCGCTGTCGCGGCAGGCGGGCAGGTAGTCGGTGGCGATGAACGCGCGCATGCGCTTGAACGCGGGCATGATCTCCTGCGCGATCATCGTGCGGTATTCGGCGGTGATGCGCGCCTTGTCGGCGTCGGAGAAGCTCGCCGGCATGTTCTTGATCGGCCCCCAGAACAGGGTCTTCTCGGGGTCGTCGCTGGTCAGCGCGTCGAGCTGCGGCAGCACCTTCACCATCAGCGCCTTCGGCTGCACCACGCCGGCGCGCATGCCTTCGCGCATGTTGGCGATCGCCTGGTCCAGGATCGCTGGGACCTGCCTGCCGCGGGCGCGCCAGTCGTCGTAGTCCTTCACCGTCTTGAACGGTTGCGGGCCGGTGCCCGAGCCCAACTGCGCGGCGAAGCCGGCGAGGTTGGTGAACTGGTTCATCGGCATCAGGTAACCGGGGAAGCGCTCGCCTTCCAGCGAATCCTTCGCGTTCTTGACGAAGATGTCGTAGCTCAGGCGGTCCTGGCCGCTGAGGCCCTCGGGGCCGATCGCCTCGATCTTCTCCAGCCAGCGCACGGTGAAGTCGTGGCCCTGCTTGCGGAACTCGGCGGTCAGGAAATTCGGCAACTGGTCGTTGTAGCGGGGATCGCCCTGGAACGTCGCCTGCAGCGGATTGAGCTTGAGGGTCTCCTCCCAGTAGGCCTCGTACAGGCGGTCGAGCGTCTGCGCCTTGGTTTCAACCTGTGTGCCGACCTTGGCGGCGGCTTGCGGCGCATCCGCGGCGAAGGCGGGCAGGGCGGCGGCGCCGGCCAGCGCGAAAGCGACGGCGAACGCGATCAGAGCAGGCCGGCGGAACGGAACGCGAGGGGACATCGGAGGACTCCGGGCAGGGGCGATGCCGGGAGGGTCGCGCCAAAACGCGCGCGGGACATCGGCCAAAGGTCACTGGCGATGCGGCGCGACCGTGCGCGGCGAACGCGCGACAGGCGGCGGGCCTGCGGCGCGCCGCGCACGCCGACCGCGGCCGGTCACTGCGCGGCCTGGTGCCGCAGCTGTTCGGCGCGCTCGGCGCCGAGGTAGCCGTCGATCGCGCGCCGCATCAGATAGAGCAGCGGGATCAGCGCGATCGCCGCCAGCATCTTGTAGAGGTAGTTGACGGTGCTCACCGCGAAGAACAGCGACATCGGCCAGTGCTGCGGCCCCAGCACGAAGGCGATGTAGAGCACCACGAAGCTGTCGATCAGCTGCGACACCGCGGTGGAGCCGGTGGCGCGCAGCCAGACGTGGCGTTCGCCGGTGACGCGGCGGATGCGGTGGAACACGGAAACGTCGATCAACTGGCCCAGCAGGAACGCCAGCACCGAACCGGCGATGGTCCACAGCCCCTGGCCGAACACCGCCGCGTAGGCCTTCTGGTAGTCGGGCACGCCCTGCGACTGCGCCGCCTCCACCCACCAGCCGGCGGGCGCGAGATGGATCGCCGCGAACGCGAACAGGAAGGCGTAGAGGATCAGCGCGACCGCGATCCACGAGATCATGCGCACGCCGCGGCTGCCGAAGAACTCGTTGATCACGTCGGTGAACACGAACACGATCGGCCACAGCAGCGTGCCCGCGGTGAAGCTCAGCGAGCCGGTCTGGCCGAACAGGTTCCACTCCAGCGGCGCGATCCCGAGGGTGTCCTCGAGCGCGAAGATCTTGACCCCGATGAACTCGGCCAGCACCGCGTTGACGCAGAAGAACGCGGCGAGCGCGATGAACAGCCGGGTCGCGCGGTCCTGCAGCAGGTGCGCGCTCATGCGTCGCGGTCCCGGTCGCCCGGCGGCGAGAAGGGAATGGTCTCCGGGGCCACGGCGCCGCCGCTGATGATGAAGCTCATCGCCTGGTCCACGGTCCAGTCGGTCGGGGTCATGCGTTCCACCGGCACGATCTCCAGGTAGCCCGAAGTCGGGTTGGGCGTGGTCGGGACGTAGACCGCGGCCAGCTCGCGCCCGGTGCCGGCCTCGCGCATGACCCGGGTGACGAAGCCCAGCGTCTTCATGTCGTTGTGCGGGAAGTCGATCAGGACCACGCGCTGGGTGCCGTCGGGCTTGGTCTGCAGGATGTCGAGCAGCTTGCGCGCGCTGCCGTAGACGGTGTTCGCCAGCGGGACGCGGCCGATCAGCGCCTCGAACCAGCGCAGCAGGCGCTGGCCGAGCACGCGCCGGGTCAGCCAGCCGGCCAGCAGCACCGTCCCGACCGTGGCGATCAGCCCGAGCGCGGTCTTCACCCACGCCTGCGCGAGCCAGCCCAGCGTCGCCGGCGACGCGGTCGCCAGCGATTGCAGCAGCGGGTCGATGAACGGCCGGCTGACGTCGGACAGCAGCACGAACACGAACTTGATCACGACCCAGGTCAGCCAGATCGGCAGCAGGGTCAGCAATCCGGCGATGAACAGGCCCTGCAACCGGCGGCCGAGCGTGGGTTTGGGCGACATGGGGCGATTGTAGGGCCTGCCCCGTGCATCGACACGGGGGTGGGCCCTGGACCGCCGTTCCGGCTACATCTCGCGCACCAGCCGGAAGCCGACGTCGTCGTAACCGCGGGTGGTGTCCAGCGGGCGACCGCCGCCGGCGCCGCGCCAGCTGCGGCCCGAGGTCATGCGTCGCGTGCAACTGCCGCCGGCGCAATCGTTCAGCCACTCCGCCACCGGCTTGCCGCCGTCGTTGCGCGCCGCCGCCTGGGCTTCGGTCGCGGTCGGCAGGCGGTAGCGGTAGCGGCCGCGCTGGCTCTGCCAGCGGGCGTAGGCCTCGGCGTCCTGCCACGACACGCAGACCACCGGCTGACCGGACCCCTGCTCGAACCCCGGCGCATCCCAGGTGCGTGGCGCCAGCACGCGCAGCAGCGAGGCCTTCTCGCGGCACAGCGCCGCCGCGCGGTTGGTGGCCTTGGCGAATTCGGCGTATTCCGAACGACTGACCGAGGCGCGCGAGACCGCGACCAGCTTGCCGCCGGCCTGCACCAGGGTCATGTCGCCGATGGTGTCGGCGAGCCGGTCGCCCGGCTGCGCGATCTTGCCCGCGCGGTTCTGCAGCGACGCGATCTGGGCGTTGTCCAGGCCGATGCTCCTCGCCGAGGCGAGCAGGCGCTGCGCGGCGTTGCGGTCGGCCTTGGCCTGCGCCTGGTCCAGCCGCGTCGACAGCGTCGTCGCCAGCCGCTTGCGGGCCTGGGTCATCTGCGCGCTGCCGCGATCCTGTTCGGCCAGACGGGTCATCCGGCTCATCAGGTCGCGGATCGCCGGCTCCTCGCCCTTGCCGAGGCGCTGTTCGATGTCGTCGAGCAGCGCCGAGAACACGCGACCGCTGGTGTCCTGCAACCCGATGTGCGAGGGGTCGGTCCGCCACGCGGTCATCACGCTTTCGTAGGCGTTGTCGCCCGCGGGCGCGATCAGCCGCTTCTGCTGCAGTTGGCGCTTGGCGGCGTCGATGAAGCTCTGGGCGGCGGATTCGGGCGCCGCGCGCAGTAGCGATTCGGAAGGATCGGCCTCCGGCGCGCCCAGGGTCGGATCGAGGGCGGTCGCGGGCCCGGCGGTCGCCGGCGTCTGCGTCGCCGCGGGCGTGATCTCGGCCAGCCGGCGCTGCGCGTTGCGCTCGTCCAGTTGCGCCAGCAGCGCGATGCCGCCGACCAGGGCGGCGATCGCGACCGCGGCGATCGCGATCTGGCGTGGGCCCGTGCGGCTGCGCAGGCGCGCGATCGCGGCGCGCAGCGGTTGCTTCTGCGCATGCGGCACGGCGCGCATCGCCTCCAGCATTTCCTGGGCGTCGGAGAAGCGCTCGCCCGGCGACTTGCCCAGCGCGCGATCGAAGAAGCGCTGCCACTGCGCAAGGTGCGCGGGCAGGCGCGGGATCGGATCCTGCACGTGCTTCAGCGCCATCGACAGGCCGTCGTTCGCCCGGTAGGGCAGGCTGCCGGTCAGCATTTCCCAGGTCAGCACGCCGAGGCTGTAGAGATCGGCGCGCAGATCGACATCGCCGCCGCGGGCCTGCTCCGGCGCCATGTAGGCGGTGCTGCCGACGGCGACGCCGGCGGTAGTGACGCGCGAACCGTAGCCGCGGCGCAGGGCGATGCCGAAGTCCGTGAGCATCGGCCGTTCGGCTTCGTCGAACAGCACGTTCTCGGCCTTCACGTCGCGATGGACCACGCCGCGGCCGTGGGCGTAGGCGAGCGCCGACAGCAGCACCTCGACGATCTCGCGCACCCGGCCCTCGTCGCGGGTGAGGTTGCGGCGGCCGAGGTGCCCGCGCGGGAACACCGGCATCACGTAGAAGGGCTGGCCTTCCTCGGTGCGGCCGACCTCGTGGATGCGGACGATGTGCGGATGGTCGAGGCGGGCGATGGTGCGGGCCTCGTTCTCGAACCGGCGGCGGCCGATCTCGTCGGTCACCACTTCCTGGCGCATCACCTTGATCGCTACCTCGCGGCCCAGCGACAACTGCTGGCCCAGGTAGACGGTCGACATGCCGCCATGTCCGAGTATGCGCAGCAGGCGGTAGCCGGGAATCTCCGGCATGCCCTCCTGCGGCGGCTCCGTTCGCGTCGAACCCATCTGGTTTTTCCCCTGTTTCGCCGGTGAGCATACCCGCCCGCCGGGGCGGAGTGAATGCGCCTGTTCAGGTAAATCCATGACAGGATGCTCATCCGTGAAACCCGGGACGAAACGCGTGTCGAAACGATGGCGATCGGGGCTGGGCTGGAGTGTCCTGGCCCTGCTCGGACTGGCGATGCTGGCCTGGGCGGTGTCGGGCATGCGCGGCCCTTCGTCCGTCCGGCGGGCGGCGCTGGCGCAGCTCTCGCCGCCGCCGCCGCCGCTGGCCGGCCGCAATGCCTTCCAGACCTTGTGGCAGCTTCCCTACGCCATTCCGGAACAGGCGCGGGCGGCGGTGTTCGCCGAGGACGTCCGCCGCTGGAAGGCGCTGGCCGCGGCGCCGCCGACGGGCGATGAGGCGCCGACGCTCCGCCCTGCGAGCATCGCCGATGGGCGTTACCCACCCAGCCTGGGCGAAGAGGATCGCGCCCGGTTCTGCCCGAAAGGATCGGGATGCCTGGCCGCAGTCGAAGCCGATCCCGCCGGCCCTGCCGAACTCGTGGCGCGCCACGCGGCGCTCCTCGACCGCATCGAGGCCTTGTCGGGCGATGCCGGCATCCGCGATCCGTTCGGCTATCCCGCAGCGATGCCGCTGCCGGAACTGCAGTACGGACACTTGCCGATGACGCGCTACGCGCTCGCGTTCGTGCAGGGGCGCCGCGACGAAGCGCTCGACGGGACCTGCACCGCCATCGTCACCTGGCGCCGGCTCGGGGCCAACAGCGACACGCTGATCGAACGCCTGGTCGCCGTCGTCGCCGTGCGTGCGACGTACGCGACCTTCTTCGTCGAGATGCTGGCGAGGCTGCCGCGCGACTGGCCGTTGCCGGCCTCCTGCGCAGCGGCGTTCGCCCCGCCGACCGACCGCGAATTCACGCTGTGCGACGCCGCCCGCGGCGAGTTCCAGTACCGACGCGCGAAGCTCGCGTGGCAGGCGCGGCGCGACCGGGCGGCCGGTGTGCGGGCAGCGGATGCGCTGCCTGCCGACGCGGACTCGGCACTGGCCGAAGCGGCGCTGCCGCTTGCGCGCCTGTGCTCGCCGGCGCTCGAGCGGCGGATTCGCGCCGACCTTCCTCCGCTCGAGGACGAGGGGCTTTCCGGTCTGCTGCGGCTGGAATGCGTGTCGAACCCGCGCGCCTGCTTGCTCGGGGGCATGGTGGACGCCACCTACGATTACCCCGAGCAGATCCAGGACACCCACGCCCGGTTGCGGTTCGTCGCGCTGCTGCTGCGGCTGCGCGCCGATGTGTCGGACCCGCGTCCGGTCTTCGAGCGGCTGCAGGCGCAGCACGTCACGTTCGGCTCGGATCAGCGTAGTCTCCGGCGCATCGACGATGGCCGGGCGCTGTGCCTGGAGAACTACAGGACGACGCCGACGGCGTGCTGGGAAGTGCCGCTGCCGCCGTACTTCGCGACGCCGGAACCTGTCAGGCCGAACTCCGCCGCGACGTCACCCTGACGCGCCGTCCGCCGCCGGTTCGCGCTGCTTGCGCCGGATGTAGAGCTGTTTGCGGGTGCGTGCGACGACTTCGCCGTCGGCGTCGACCACGTCGGTGTCGAACCAGTGCAGGTATTTCTCGCCGCCCGCGGTGGCGGCGCGGATCTCGTCGAGCACGGCGTCGTCCAGCGCGAAGCGGGCGCGCACGGTGCCGCGCCCGGGCTTGCGGAAGACGATCTCGCCGGCCTTGTCCCACACGATGTAGTCGCGGCCCAGCGCGTGCAGCGCCAGCAGCATCCAGAACGGGTCGGTCATCGAGAACAGGCTGCCGCCGAAGTGGGTGCCGACGTAGTTGCGGTTCCACCAGTGGGCGCGCAGTTCGACCTCGGCGCTGCGCCAGTCCTCGCCGATGGCGCGCACGCGCACGCCGGCGAACAGGTAGGGCGGCCACAGGTTGAGGATGCGCCGCAGGCTCCGTGGCGACAGCGCGCGCCGCATCGCCGGTCAGACCAGCAGCAGCGACGACATCTTGCGGCGATAGCGGCCGACCAGGTCTTCGTCCTCGATCACCCGGAAGGCGTCGATCAGGGCCCGGCGCGGCAGCCCGTCGGCGTAGGCGCGATCGCGGCGCAGCATCTCGATGAACTGTTCGAGGCCTTCCTCGGACCGGCCGGCGACGAGGTGGCGCACGCCGAGCAGGTGCCGGGCCTGCAGATCGGCGCCGTCGGCGGCGACCGCCGCCTCGAGTTGTTCGACCGGCGGCGCGTCCTTGAGCAGCGCGGCGAAGCCCAGGCGCGCGCGGGCGCGCACGGTGCGGTCGTCGGTGGCGAGATTGGCGGGCAGGGCGTCGAGCAGGCGTTCGGCCTCGTCGGCCTCGCCGGTCTGGAGCAGGGCGAGGGCGAGGTCGAGCTTCAGCTCCGCCTTGTCCGGCTCGGCGGCGGAGGCTTCGCGCAGGCGGGCGACCTCGGCCTGCGGATCGATCGGGGCCGGGGCGTCCTCCTCCGCGTCGCCGGCGATGCCGGTGTCGGCGCCGGGTTCGATGCCGTGGTGCTTCAGGAATTCGCGGAGCTGGCCTTCGGGCAGCGCGCCCTGGAAGCCGTCGACCAGTTGCCCGTCCTTGACCAGCACCACGGTCGGGATCGAGCGGATCTGGAAGGCCGCGCCGAGTTCCTGCTCGGCCTCGACATCGACCTTGGCCAGCCGGAACGCGCCGCCGTATTCGCCGGCGAGCTTCTCCAGGATCGGCCCCAGCGTCTTGCACGGCCCGCACCATTCCGCCCAGAAATCGACCAGCACGGCGGTCTGCAGGGAGCGCTGCAGGACCTCGGTCTCGAAGTTCTGTGCGGTGGCGTCGAAAACGTGGGGGGCGGTCATGGCGGCATCCGTGGGAACGAGCCGTCACTATGGCGACGCCCGGGCGCGATTCCAAGGCGCAATCCCGGGATGCGAACGTCGTCCGGGCCCATGGCGGGCCCGCATGGGCGGGGAGCGCGGGCTGGCTATACTCCGCCGCGCGTCGGGGCCGGCCCGGCGCGTTTCCGTCTCCGGCCCGAGGATCGTCCGCTGCACGCTTCCGATGCCCGCCTCCGTCCCCGCTGGCCGATCGCCGTCGCCGCGCTCGCGATCGCGGTGTTCATCGCCGCAGCGCTCGCCTGCGGCGCCCTGCCGGAGGTGCGCGCGACCGGGTTCACCCAGCGCACGCATCCGCTGGCCTGGCTCGGCGCGATCGGCGTCCCCGGTGCGGCCGCGTTCAATGCGCTCGGGTTCGGCGCGACCGGCCTGCTGATGGCCGCCGCGCTGGCGACGCTGCGCGCGCGCCTGCCGGCGCGGGCAGGGTGGGGCGCGCGGATCGGCGCGCGGCTGCTGGTGCTGTCGGCGCTCGCGTTCGCGGCGCAGGGCCTGTGGCCGATCGATCCGCAGCATCCCGACGACGCCGCCACCGGGCTGCACGGCGTGGTCTGGACACTGTGGTGGCTGGCGTTCGCGGCGGGGAGTCCGCTGTGGGCGCTGTCCCGCCACGTCGCGTCGGGCGCGACCGCGTGGTTGGCCGCCTGCGCGGGCCTGCTGGCGCCGCTGTGCGCGGTGGCCGGCGCCGCGGCGATGCCGCCCGCGCTGGCGGAGCGGTGCGCGTTCGGGCTGTGGCTGGCGTGGGCCGCGTGGAGCGTCGGCCGCACGCCGTTCAGCCGTGGCGGAGCTTGAGCCCCAGGATCGTCGCCGACAGCACGAAGGTCACGATGTTGGACAGGATCATCGGGATCGAATGCAGCGCGATGCCGTAGACCAGCCACATCGCGATGCCGGCGGTGAACACCACGTACATGCCCAGCGAGATGCTGCGGGTGTCGCGGGTGCGGATGGTCTTGGCCGCCTGCGGCACGAACGCCAGCGTGGTCATCGTCGCCGCCACGTAGCCGGCCCATTCCATCGACATCAGCGCGCTCCGTTGCCCTTGGCGTCGTCGCTTCCGGCCTGGTGGCGGCCCTTGTCGTCTCGATACACCACGCCGTCCTTCATCACGAAGTCGACCTTCATCGTCACCGAGATGTCGGCCAGCGGGTCGCCCGGCACGGCGACGATGTCGGCGCGCTTGCCCGGCTCGATCACGCCCTGGTCGTCCACGCCCAGCACCTGCGCGGCGTAGAACGTGGCCGACTGCAGCGCGTACGACGCCGGGATGCCGGCATCGACCATGTAGCCGAATTCGCGGGCGTTCTCGCCGTGCGGGCCGACGCCCATGTCGGTGCCGAAGGCGATCTTCACGCCGGCCTTGTAGGCCTTCGCCGCGGTCTCCTGGATCAGCGCGCCGATGCGCGCGGCCTTGGGCCGGATCACTTCGGGGAAATAGCCGTCGATCTTCGCCTTGTCGGCGACGAAGCGGCCGGCGGTGATGGTCGGCACGTACCAGGCGCCCTTCTGCTTCATCAGCGCCATGATCTCGTCGTTCATGTAGGTGCCGTGCTCGATGCTGGTGACCCCGGCCAGCACCGCGCGCTTCATGCCCTCGGCCCCGTGCGCGTGCGCGGCGACGCGGTAGCCGTAGTCCTTCGCGGTGTCCACGACCGAGCGGATCTCGTCGACCGTGAACTGCGGCGCGTCGCCGGAGCGGGCGTAGCTGAGCACGCCGCCGGTGGCGGTGATCTTGATGACGTCGCTGCCGTCCTTGTAGCGCTGGCGCACGGCCTGGCGGGCCTCGTCCACCGAGTTGATCACGCCTTCGGTGGGGCCGGGCGGGCCGACCAGATGCGACAGCGTGGCGTTGTAGCCGTTGGTGGGGTCGGCATGGCCGCCGGTGGTGGCGATCGCGGTGCCGGCGGCCCAGATGCGCGGTCCCGGGATCAGCCCTTGGTTGACCGCGTCGCGGATGTGCAGCGCCGGCGTGCCGCCGAGGTCGCGCACGCTGGTGAAGCCGGCCATCAGCGTGCGCCGGGCGTAGGCGACGCCGCGCAGCGCGAAGTCCACCTGGTCGAGGCGGAACTCGTCCTCGTAGGACTTGGGGCTGGACTGATCGCTGAGATGCACGTGCAGGTCGGTCCAGCCCGGGGTGCAGGTCTGGCCGGACAGGTCGACCGGCGTCGTGCCCGGGGCGTCGACGACGCCGGGCACCACTTCGGCGATCTTCCCCGCACGCACCACCACCGTCCTCGCATCGAGCAGTTTCCCGGCCCGGCTGTCGAACAATCGCCCGCAGTGCAGGCTGAAGTCTTCGGCGGACGCGACGGCGGGTGCGCAGGCGGCGAGGGCGAGCGCGGCGGTCAGGGCGGTGCGGTGCATGGCGGGACTCCCCGGGGGCGTCCCGCGATCATAGCCGGTCGCGCAGGTCGCGACCGGTCGCCAGGATCACATCACCCGGATGAGCGCATCAGGGCCGGCGCGCCGGTCCGGGCTCGGCGATCAGACCTTGACTTCCATCGGCTTCACCTCGACCGCCGGCATCAGGCGCTGGGTGAAGTACTTGTCCTGGAAGTACTTGATCTTGTCGCACATCACCGGGTGCGGGATGCCTTCGTAGAAGAAGATCTCCTTGTCGAAGCCGATCGCCTTCAGCTCCTGCGGCAGCATCAGCGCGCGACGCTCCTCGGACTCGCTGCGGCTGAATTCGCGGCCGCGGGTGAAGCTGTCCTTGCGCACGGTGGTGTAGCCGAGCATCTCGGAGTAGTCGTTGGCGTCCTGCTGCTCGCGCGGCGCGTAGACGATCTGCAGCGCGTGGTTGGTGATCATCGTCCGCGACAGGTCCTTGCCGTAGGTCGCATCGAGCTGCGACATGCTCTGGATGATCGGCAGCAGGCGGATGTTGTAGCCCGCCATGTACGACACCGCGGTGGAGATGATGTCGACCTTGCCGATGGAGGTGAACTCGTCCATCAGCAGCAGGCACTGGTGCTTCAGCTCCTTGTTGTTCTGCGGCAGCTCCTTGGTGTTGATGTTGATGAGCTGGCTGAAGAACAGGTTGATGATCAGCCGGCTCTCGGCCAGCTTGTTCGGCTGGATGCCGATGTAGATCGTCATCTTCTTCTTGCGCACGTCTGTGAGCAGGAAGTCGTCGGCGCTGGTCACCGCGTCGAGGATCGGGTTGATCCAGGCGTTCAGCGGCTCCTTGAAGGTGCCGAGGATCGAAGCGAAGGTTTCGTCCGCCTGCGACAGCAGGCCGGCGAACGCGGTCTTGGCGTGGCTGCTGAGGAACGGGCGCTGCGCCAGGTCCTTCAGGAACGGCTTGAGCTCCTGCTTGCCGTCGCCGGAGGACAGGCGATAGATCGCGCCGATGGTCGGCGGCTTGGAGAACGGGAAGCCGATCTTCTGGTCGTCGTCGTACTTCTCGAACAGGTACAGGGCGAACGCCATGAACGCGTTGCGGGCCTGGCTCACCCAGAACTTCTGGTCCTCGGCGCCGTCCGGGTAGAGCATCGCCGCGATGCTCATCAGGTCGGACACGCGGAACGCCGGGTCGCTGGAGACGTAGGTCAGCGGGTTCCAGCGATGGCTGCGCCGGTCCTCGGCGAACGGGTTGAACAGGTAGATCTCGTGGCCGACGCTGGCGCGCCAGCCGCTGGTCAGGTCGAAGTTCTCCTGCTTGATGTCCAGGACCACCATCGATTCCTGGTAGTCGAGCAGGTTCGGGATGACGATGCCCACGCCCTTGCCCGAACGGGTCGGCGCGGCGAGGATCACGAACTGCTGGCCGCCCAGCCGCACCAGCTTGCCGCCGAACTTGCCGACCACGATGCCGTTCTTGTGCGGCTTGAACATGTCCTTCTCGGACAGGTCGCCGGCGGTGGCGAAGCGCGCGTCGCCGTGCAGCGCCCGCTGCCTCGGGATCAGCGCCATGATCGTCAGCACCAGCCAGCCGACCAGCGGCAGGCCGAAGCCGATGGCGCCGCTCATCTTGATCTTCTTGGCGTAGGGCAGGACCTGCGGCGTGTGCATCGCCTTGTAATAGGTCAGCCAGGTGTCCCAGTGCGGCTTGTGCCCGTGCAGCTTGAGCATCATCAGGATGATGTAGCCCGACAGGTACAGTCCCATCGCCACGGCCGCGACCAGGAGGATGCTGAGGAAGGCCACTTTGGCCTTGGTGTTGGAATTCTGGTTGCTCACGAATCGGCGTCCTGCGATGGTCCAGGGGTCCGGGAAGGGGAGGTCGGTCGGGACGCCGGCGGGCCTGCCGGGGCATGCCGCCGGATGTCGATGCGTCGCAGGTCGCGAGACCGGGAGCGGTCAGGATGCATGCAGCGTGGCGTGGCGGTGCCGATGGTTTCAGTTGCAACCGTTTCCAGCGCACACCCCATGCCGCAATCCCCTGTCGACCGGCTTCGATCTTAATCCATCCGCAGGGGGCGGTCGCAACCGTTTCGCCAGCACGCCGCAACACGGTGGCCGGGTGCATACGCGGCCGTGCGTTACAAGCGGAATCTGAGACGCATTGCCTGTTTTGAATTATGATTGTCTCGCAAGTTTCGTTGACAGTCCCCGCGGGCCTGTGGACCATTGCCAAGGGGATAAGGGAGAAACAGGGCATGCCCCGTTTCATCGATCACAATCGCTGCACGATGGACGCAGACGCACACAGGAGGGGGCTGCCTTGTTGCCGGGAATGGAGCTGATGGGCTGCCAGGGGCTGTCCGTCCCCAACGAAGTCATGCACCACGTGGTGCAGGTCGAATCGGCCTTCAATCCCTATGCCATCGGCGTCGTGGGCGGCCGCCTCGTGCGCCAGCCCCGCAACCTGCCCGAGGCCCTCGCCACCGTCCGCATGCTGGAGGGGCGCGGCTTCAACTTCTCGATCGGCCTGGCCCAGGTCAACCGCTACAACCTCGGCAAGTACGGCCTGAATTCCTACGAAAAGGCGTTCGAGCCCTGCGCCAACCTCACGGCCGGCTCGAAGATCCTGGCCGAGTGCTACCACCGCGCCGGCGGCGACTGGGGCAAGTCCTTCAGCTGCTACTACTCCGGCAATTTCTCGACCGGCTTCCGCCACGGCTACGTCCAGAAGATCTACGCCTCCCTGCGCGAGGGCCGTGCGTCCGGGGTCGCCGCGGACGGCCAGGCCATCGAAGTCGTCGGCCGTGCGGCCAGGCGCTCGGTGCCGGTCAGCCGCTACCCGCTCTACGGCGGCGAGCCCGGGCCTGCCCAGGCCGCCCCGGCGGCCGTCGCCGCGGTCGATCCCGCCGCGGGACGCCCGTCCCGGGCCGAAGCCGTGCCTTCCCGCTACGAGTCGGTCGCCGCCGTCGCGGCGCCCGCGCCGGCGGCCGCCATGGCCGAGCCGCCGGCCCCGGCCGCGCTGCCGCAGGCGGTCGCCGCCGCGCCGGCTCCCCCGGCGGACAGCTTCCCGCCGATCGGCCGGGCCGTGCCCACCGGTTCGGTCGCGGCACGGTCGGTCGTCGCCCAGGCCGAACCGGCGCCCGCCGATCCGGCATCCGGATCGCCCTCCGAATCGAAGCGTCGCGCGCGCGGGTCCGATCAAGCCTTCGTCGCGAGCGACCCGAACCAGGACGACGCCTTCGTGTTCTGACCCCTTTCCTGCGGCGTCCCGCCATGGGCGCGTCCGCACATGCACCGCCAAAGCAATCGTTCCACCCCCGTCAATCCATGGAGAGCAACTCGATGAAACTCAACAACCGCCGCATTACTTCGTTCCTGATGGCTGCGCTGTTCGTCGCCGTCCTCGCCGTGCCGAACGTCCTGTTCGCGCAGACCTTCGAAGGCGCCGACCAGCGCGTCTGCGGCTTCTTCGACGACATCCGCGGCCTGCTGAACATGGCGTCGGTCGCGATCGTGACCATCGCGGTGATCATCGCCGGCTACCAGATCGCCTTCGCCCACAAGCGCATCTCGGACGTGGCGCCGATCCTGATCGGCGGCCTGCTGATCGGTGCGGCCAGCCAGATCGCCGGCATGCTGCTGCTGGGCGACGGCGCCACCGCCGACTCCGACTGCACCGCCATGATCGTCAACGCGCTGCCGATCGTCGCCTGATCGATCCTTCCGGATCGTTTGCGACGGTGCGACAGCCATGAAGCCGCGATCGCCGGAACGCCCGGCGGTCGCGGTTTCCTGGAATCGGGAGGATGCCGGGATCGGTGTCCATCCGAGGGGTCGGGGCGACGAGTTCGCCCGGGTCCCACCGATACACCGGCCCCGCCGACAGCGGCGACGGCCGTCCATCCCAAAATCCAAGGAATCCAATCGATGAACACCGCCAGCCGCCGTAGCCGCATGACCTCCTTCCTGACAGCCGCGCTGTTCGTCGCCGTCCTCGCTGTGCCGAACGTCCTGTTCGCGCAGACCTTCGAGGGCGCCGACCAGCGCGTCTGCGGCTTCTTCGACGACGTTCGTGGCCTGCTGAACATGGCCTCGGTCGCGATCGTGACCATCGCCGTCATCATCGCCGGCTACCAGATCGCCTTCGCCCACAAGCGCATCTCGGACGTGGCGCCGATCCTGATCGGTGGCCTGCTGATCGGTGCGGCCAGCCAGATCGCCGGCATGCTGCTGCTGGGCGACGGCGCGACCGCCGACTCCGACTGCACCGCGATGATCGTCAACGCCCTGCCCGTCGTCTATGCATAAGAACGTGCTTTTCCGCGGCTGTACCCGTCCCGCCATGTTTATGGGGGTGCCCTACATCCCCTTCTTCATCGGTGCGGGCGGGTCGTTGCTGATGGGGTTCTATTTCGGCCTGCAATACCTGCTGCTGATGCCGATCGTCATCTACGTGATGCGGCAGATGGCGCGCCGGGACGAAATGATCTTCCGCCTGCTCGGCCTGAACCTGCAGTTCAAACTGCGGGCGCGCAACGTCAAGGAGCACGGGGGGATGTGGGTGTTTTCGCCGAACGCCTACCGCCTCTCCCGTCCCGGCGCGAAGCGCAGGCTGTCCGGTCCGTTCATCATCAGCGGCAGGATGACGGGCCCGGCCAAGGCCGCCGGCCGAGGAAAAGCAAGAGCTTGACCCGTCGTCGCCCCCGGCTTCGCTTCAATCGAGGCCGGGGCGACGATGTCCAGGGGCCGATCCGGCGGAGACCGGAGATCCGGAGCGATCCGGCACCCGGCCCGTGGACAACACCGGGCGGCGTGGCGACAGCCACCCCGCCGGATGCCGTATAAACGAGTCCTCACAGACGAGTTAGCCGTTCCATCGCCCCAGCCCGGATCTTCCAGCGCATGTTCAACGCAGATACTTCCATCAGCGAGTTCGTCCCGTTCTCGTCGCACGTCTCGGCATCGGTCATCAAGACCCGGGATGGCGACTATCTGCTGTCCTGGCACCTGGAAGGCCTTCCCTTCGTCGGACGCGAAGAGTGGGAGATCGAGCACCGCCACAACACGTTCAACCGGCTGCTGCAGACCCTGCGGGCCCCGGACTTCGTCAACGTCGCCTTCTGGGTCCACGACATCCGTCGCCGGCGTCGCGTCAGCGTCAAGAGCCAGTTCCGGCAGCGCTTCAACCAGGAGATGTCGGACGCTTACTACAGCGCGCTCTCCTCGCAGAAGATCATGCAGAACGACCTGTACCTGACCATGGTCTACCGCCCGGTCGTGGGCAACAAGCGCATGATGGAGAAGACCGCCGACCATGCGCGGCTCAAGGCGGAGGAAGAGCAGGCCATCGGCAAGCTGCACGAACTCGCCGGCAACGTCGAGGCCGTGATCAAGGACTATTCGCCCTATCGCCTCGGCATGTACGAAGGCGCCAACGGCGTCGTCTTCTCCGAAACCCTCGAATTCCTCGGCTACGTGCTGAACCGCATCGAAGAGCCGGTGCCGGTGCTGCACGCGCCGATCTACAACTACCTGCCGGTCAGCCGGCACATGTTCTCGTCCAAGAGCGGCGACTTCGTGATCAACACCCCGACCGGGGCCAATCACTTCGGCGCGATCCTCAACGTCAAGGAATACGTCGACGGCACCTATCCGGGCATCCTCAACGGCCTGAAATACCTGGATTTCGAGTACATCCTGACCCATTCCTTCAGCCCGATGGGGCGCCAGGACGCACTCAAGGTCCTCGAGCGCACGAAGGGCATGATGATCTCCTCCGGCGACAAGGCCGTCAGCCAGATCGTCGAGCTCGACTACGCCATGGACCAGCTGTCGTCCGGCAACTTCGTGCTCGGCGAATACCACTTCATCATGGCGGTCTACGCCGACAGCCAGGAGACGCTCGCCCACCGCGTCGCGACCACCCGCGCGGAACTCTCGAACGCCGGCTTCGTGTCGTCCAAGGAGGATCTCGCCGTCGCGTCGTCGTTCTATTCGCAGTTGCCGACCAACTGGAAGTTCCGCACGCGCATCGCCAACGTCAGCTCGCTGAACTTCCTCGGGCTCTCGCCGCTCCACAACTTCGCCTCCGGCAAGCGCGACAACAACCCGTGGGGCGAGTGCGTCACCACCCTGCAGACCACCAACGGCCAGCCGTACTACTTCAACTTCCACGCAACCCATCCGGCCGAGAATTCGCTGGGCGAGAAGGCGATCGCGAACACGATGGTCATCGGCAAGTCGGGTACCGGCAAGACCGCGCTGATCAACTTCCTGCTCAGCCAGGTGCAGAAGTACAACCCGTCGCCGACCATCTTCTTCTTCGACAAGGACCGCGGCGCCGAGATCTTCGTCCGCGCCTGCGGCGGCAACTACCTCGCGCTCGAGAACGGCCAGCCGACCGGCTTCAACCCGTTCCAGTGCGAGCGCAACGAAGCGAACGTCCAGTTCCTCGCCGACCTCATCAAGGTGCTCGCCGGCAAGAAGCAGTACACCTCGCGCGACGAGGAGGACATCTTCCGCGCCGTCGAGAACATGCTCGACACGCCGATGCACCTGCGCAGCATGACCAACTTCCAGAAGAGCCTGCCCAACATGGGCGACGACGGCCTCTTCGCGCGCATGCGCAAGTGGACCAACGCCGGCTCGCTGGGCTGGGTGTTCGACAACCCGCAGGACATCATCGACCTGCAGAAGGCGAACATCATCGGCTTCGACTACACCGACGTCATCGACAACCCCGAAGTGCGCGTGCCGGTGATCAATTACCTGCTGCACCGCCTCGAGGAGCTGATCGACGGGCGCCCGCTGATCTACGTGATGGACGAGTTCTGGAAGATCCTGGACGGCGAGGGCGGCCTCAAGGAATTCGCGAAGAACAAGCAGAAGACCATCCGTAAGCAGAACGGCCTCGGCATCTTCGCGACCCAGAGCCCGGAAGACGCGCTGAAGAGCTCGATCTCCGCCGCGCTGATCGAGCAGACGGCGACCATGATCCTGCTGCCGAACCCGAACGCCAGCCGCGAGGACTACATCGACGGCCTCAAGCTCACCGACGCCGAGTACCAGGTGGTCAAGAGCCTCGACGAGCGCTCCCGCTGCTTCCTGGTCAAGCAGGGCCATGCCTCCAGCGTCTGCCAGCTCAACCTGCGCGGCATGGACGACGCCCTGGCGGTCATCTCGGCCTCCACCGACAACATCGAAATCCTGCACCGGCTCCTCGACGAAACGTCCCGCCAGAAGGGGGTCGCGGTCGACGATCTCAAGCCCGACGACTGGCTGGACCGGTTCTACGCCGAGCGCAAGGGGTCCGGGAAGCGCGCCGCTCAGCCGACCGGAGACGGCCGTCGGGCGGTCGGTACTTGACTTTGTGACCGGAATCGCGTTTTAAGACGTTCTATTGGATACAAATTGCATTCAGGTTCACGGAATATCCACTCGCAATCAGGCCCAGAAACCACACCGGAGGTGCCTCATGAAGACTGACCACAAGCCCCGCAAAGCACGCAAAGCCCCGTTCCTGACCAGCATCGCGCTCGCCTGCGCGCTCGCGTCGGGCAACGCCAGCGCCGGCATCCCGGTGATCGACGGCACCAGCCTCGGTGAGGCGATCGCCGAGTTCGTCGAACAGATCGCCAAGTGGGGCGTCGAGGCGGAGCGCTGGACCTCGCAGTGGAGCCACTACACGCAGCAGCTCACCAAGCTCGACCAGATCTTCTCGCAGGCGCAGCTCGCGTTCGGCCAGCAGTTCCAGAAGCGCAGCGAAACGGAGGGCATCGACGAGCGCTGCAACGGCGGCAGCGGCAACATGCTCAGCGATCTGATCTCGAGCTTCGGCCTGAACATGAACGGCGACATCGTTGCGCAGCAGAAGGCGCTGTGCAGCTACATCGTGATCATGCAGAACAAGAAGTACAACGATCAGGTGGAGGCGATGAACACGCTCCTCCAGAAGACCCGTGAGGACATCAGGAAGCAGATGCTGCAGCTCGCCGGTGCCAGCTCCAACGGCGGCATGGACTCGAATGCGGCCAACGCGACCGCCGGCCTGCAGACGATCCTGGCCAACTACCAGGAAACCCAGCAGCGCACGGCGATGTACGACGCCATCATCTCCACCCTCAAGGAAGACCAGCGGCAGCTCGCGAAGCGTGCGCTGAAGGGCGACCAGGGCAGCTCGATGCTGACCTCCGCGGTGGGTGCGGTGGTCTCGACGGCGGCGCTCGCGGGCGCGCTCTCGATCAACGAAAGCGACGCGCGCTGCACCCGCAGCGGCAACAACATCACCTGCGACGACTGAGTGCGCATCCGGGCGCCGGCCATGCCTCGGCATGACCGGCCTCCGGGCAGGGCGATGAGCGATCAATCCTTACGGAAACCGTACACGGCGACAGGACCAGGGGCGGAATACATATGTTCGATGTAATTGCATGGGCGTTCGATCATGCGGGTGCCGGGATGCTCCAGAAGCTCCTGCATCCCTCCGGGGCGGCATCGGTCGGAGACCTCGCGTACTTCGTCCTGATCTACGACTTCCTGCACTCCGAAATCGAGCACTTCGGGCTCGACATGTCGCGGTCCGTGACGGTGACCGCCGGAGGCATCGCGCTCGTCCTGATGACGATCTGGGTCTTCTTCCAGGGCCTGCGCTTCGTCACCGGCCAGAACCGCGAGTCGTTCCTGGCGTTCCTGATGGCCTCGCTGCGCGCGCTGCTGATCGTGTCCGCCGCGATGACGTTCGCCACCACCAACTCGGCGATCTACAACTTCCTGACGGAAGACCTGCAGGGTTCGATCACCGCCGCCGTCACCGGCAACGACGGTGACGATCCGAAGGAGATGATCGACAAGAACCTCGCCTACATGCAGCTGGGCCTGTCGAGCATCGACGTGCTGCAGATCGAGGACGATTCCAATCTCTACCAGGAAAAGAACCGCGACATGTGGATGGTGGGCGTCGGCACCGCCGGCCCCGCCATGGTCGGCGGCGCGATGCTGCTGATGTACGAAGTCGCGTGGGCCCTGTTCATCGGCCTCGGGCCGATCTTCATCCTCTGCCTGCTGTTCGACGTCACCAAGTCCCTGTTCCAGCGCTGGCTGCTGTACGGGATCGGCACGATGTTCTCGATGGCGGTGCTGGCCGCGATGATCGCGATCGCGACCAAGACCGTCCTCGCCGTCGCGGAGGCCTTCTGGGCGAGCGCGTTGATCGGCAGCATCCTGGGCACCGACATCAACGACGGCATGAACTCGATCGCCCTGCAGCAGGGCGGCATCGGCCTGCTGCTGACGGTGCTCATCATCACGACGCCGCCGATGGTGGCCAACTTCTTCCAGGGCACGCTGGGCAGCTTCTCGGCCTACGCCCAGGTCAGCGGCGACCACGCGGCCAGCAGGGGCGGCAGGCGCGGCGGCTATGGCGGTGGCGGCTACGGCGGCGGCAACTTCGGCGGCGCCCGCGGTGGCGGCGGTGGCGGCGGACGCAACTCCTCCGTCTCGTCCTCGGCGGCCGAAGATGGCTATTCCGCACCGACCGACCTGGGCCGCAGCCGCATGACGACCGGCGGCGGCACCGCACCGGCGACGAGCGGAAGCGGAGCGAGGGGGCTCGCCGCGAACCCGGCCAACAACAATGCGCTGGCGCCGCCGTCCACGGCGCGCGCGCCGGCGCCGCCTTCCCCGGACACCGCCTGATCGGCATTCATGGGTGGTTGTCGCACGCCAGGCAATGCTGACGCCACCCGTACCCGTCTGGACAGGATGCCCCCATGAAGTGCTTGCGGATATTGCTCACACTGGCCTTTGGCGTGCTCGCTCTGCAGAGCCATCAGGTCCATGCTGAGGGCAGGTGCCCCGACGGATACTTTCCTGTCGGCGGCGGTGGCGCAGGCTGGGAAGGCTGCGCGCCCATGGGCGGCGACGAGGGCCCGGCCCAGCAGGCGCCGCCGCGTTGGGAAACCCGCTGGGGCGCCGTGGCCGTGACCAACGGCGCCTACGGTTTTTCCCATTCCTACGAAAACGAAAGCCAGGCCGTCAAGGAAGCCCTCTCGCAGTGCAGCAGCAATGCCGGCGGTGCGGCCTGCACGTTGAAGCAGTCGTACCACGATCAATGCATCGCGCTTGCGTGGGGCCGGAAGGGCAGCAATTCCGTCGCTGCGCCCGAGGTCGCCCAGGCCGAGAGCCTGGCGCTGGAGAACTGCTCGAAGCGCACCCAGGACTGCAGGATCTTCTATTCCGGCTGCAGTCTGCCGGAGCGCGTGAACTGACGCTTCTCCTTCGCAAAACCGCGCGACACGAAAAAAGCCGAGCAGCGATGCTCGGCTTTTTCGTGTGGTGCCGGAAGTGGGACTCGAACCCACACGCTTTTAAGGGCGGCGGATTTTGAGTCCGCTGCGTCTACCGATTCCGCCATTCCGGCGCGGGCGCGCAGTATAGCCGAAGGCCTGTCGATCGATGCCGCCGCGAGGACGCTCCCGCGGCGAGTGCGGGAAGGCCGCGAAGATCGTCGCCGGGTCAGCGCGTGCCGCGACCGCCTGCGTTGTTGCGCGGGCCGCGCGGTCCGCCGGCGCCGGGGCGCGGACCGCCGCTGTTAGGACGGGGCGCGCCGCCGCCCGGACGCGGGCCGCCGCCGGGACGGCCGCCTCCCGGACGCGGGCCGCCATGTTTCTTCGGCGCGCCGCCGCCGGGCCGCGGGCCGCGCGGGCCCTGGTCGCCGTACGGGTTGAAGCCGCCGTTCGCATGGTCGGAGGGGAACATGCCGGCGTTGCCAGGATGCCCGTACGGCCGCGCCGGACGACCGGCGCCCTGGCCCTGCTTCTGCGGTCCCGCGGACTTCTGGCCGAACGGCTTCTTCGGGCCGCGCGGGCCGGCGTTGCGATGGCCCGCGGGGCCGGTTTCCACGCCTTCGGGCACGTACCACGTGCGGAACGCGGCCGGGTTGCCCTCGGGCAACGGCTTCATCCCGCCCTTCGGCTTGCGCTGCTTCAGGGGCTTGTTCTGCGCCTGGCGAGCCGCGGCTTCGCCGCTCACGGTCAGGTCGCCGCGCTTCTTGTTGCCGCCGCGTCCGCGGCCGCGATCCTCGCGGACGTGGTCGAAGCGGCGCAGTTCGCGCCCTTCATCCGCGGTGTTGTGCCCATTGACGTAGGCCTGGCTGCGGCCGTCGCGGCCGACGTGCACCGTCGACTTGGCCGCCTTGCGCTGGCCGATCACCGGCTGCAGGGTCAGCGCGGGCGGCGGACCTTCCTCGAGGCCGAGCTTGCGGCGCAGCGCATCGACCTGCGCGGCGGACAGTTCCTGGCTCTGGCCGCGCAGCAGCGGCTGAGGCAGCACGACCTCGCCGTAGCGGACGCGCTTGAGCCGGCTGACCTGGCAGCCCTGCGACTCCCACAGCCGGCGCACTTCGCGGTTGCGGCCTTCGCTGAGGGTGACGCGGAACCAGTCGTGCGAATCGGTGCCGCCGATGCGCTCGATCTCGTCGAACTTGGCGGGGCCGTCTTCCAGCGCGACGCCGCGATGCAGGCGGTCGACGATCTTCTCCGAGACCACGTCCTCGCCCTCGGGCGCACGCACGCGGCAGACGTACTCGCGCTCGATCTCGGAGGACGGGTGCATCATCGCGTTGGCCAGTTCGCCGTCGGTGGTGAGCAGCAGCAGGCCGGTGGTGTTGATGTCGAGGCGGCCGATCGCGATCCAGCGCGCGCCCTTGAGCACGGGCAGCGCCTCGAAGATCGTCGGGCGGCCTTCGGGATCCTCGCGGGTGGTCACTTCGCCTTCGGGCTTGTTGTAGAGCAGGACGCGGGCCGGCTCGGTCAGGGCGCTGGCGACGAAGGTCTTGCCGTCGATCTCGATGCGATCGCCGCCCTTCACGCTCATGCCGATCTGCGCGGTCTCGCCGTTGACCTTGATCAGGCCGTCGGCGATGCGCTGTTCCAGCGCGCGGCGCGAGCCGAGGCCGGCCTGCGCGAGGACCTTGTGCAGGCGTTCCTCCAGCCGCGGCGCTTCGGCGGCGGCCGGGGTTTCGCGCTTGAGCGACAGGGTACGGGTGGGGTGTTCTTTCATGTCAGGCTCCGGTGCTGTCGTCATCGGCGACGAGAGCGTCGTGTGGGGGATCGGACGCCGCATCGGCGTCCTGATCGTGTTCGTGTTCGTGTTCGGGGGCGGGATCGCGTTCGGAAGCGGTTCCGGCGGCATCGCCGGCGTCCGCGTCCGCCGGAAGGACATCGTCGTGCGCATCGACGGGGCTTTCGTCGTCGATCGCATCGTCTCCGGTGTCGGCAGGCATTTCGGCGTCCGGCTGGTCTGTCGCGATGCCGGCCGCGATCGTCGTTGCGGGTTTCGGCGCGTCGGGATCCTCGAACGTCAGCTGCGGATCGAGTTCGCCGAAATCCTTGAGTTCCGACAGCGGCGGCAGTTCGTCCAGGCTCTTGAGGCCGAAGTAGTCGAGGAAGGTGCGGGTGGTGCCGAGCAGTTCGGGGCGCCCGGGGACGTCGCGGTGGCCGACCGAGCGGATCCACTCGCGCTCTTCCAGCGCCTTGATGATGTTGCTGCTGACCGCCACGCCGCGGACCTGCTCGATCTCGCCGCGGGTGATCGGCTGCCGGTAGGCGATGATCGCCAGCGTCTCGAGCGTCGCGCGGGTGTACTTGGTCTGGCGCTCGGTCCACAGCCGCGCGACCCAGGCGTGCACGTCGGCCTGGACCTGGAAGCGGTAGCCGGACGCGGTTTCGGCCAGTTCGATGCCGCGGTCGGCGCACTGCGCGCGCAGGTCCTCGAGCGCCTGCTCGAGACTGCCGTCCGGCGCCGGCTCGTCCAGCGTGAACAGGCCACGGAGCTGGGCCAGGGTCAGCGGCTGGTTCGCCGCCAGCAGGGCGGCCTCGACGATGCGGGTGATGAGGGTCTGATCCATGGAGCGGGATGCGCGAAAAGAATGTCTTGGGGCGGGAGGGACGCGGCCGCGTCAGGCCGGCTGCGGCGGCGTGTCGTCCGCCGGGGCGGCGGCTTCGACCGCGTCGTCGAATTCGCTGGTGAGCGCGCGGGGCACGGCGTCCCCGTCGCGACCGGCGGCCAGCGACTTCACGTAGATCGGTGCCTGCGGCGCCTCCTGCACGATGTCGAGCAGTTGTTCCTTCGCCAGTTCGAGGATCGAGAGGAAGGTGACGACCACCCCGAGGCGGCCCTCGCGCACTTCGAACAGCGACTCGAACCGGTGGAAGCTGCCGTCGGACAGCCGGCCGAGCACGTCGGTCATGCGCTGGCGGACGCTCAGCGCCTCGCGCTTGATCGAGTGCCCGGTGAACAGCTCGGCGCGCTTGAGCACGTCGTGCAGCGCCAGCAGCATCTCCTTGAGCTGCACCGGCGGCGGCAGCTTGACGCTGGCGCGGTCGGGCACGAATGCCGCCACCGGCGAGGTGTCGCGCTCCATGCGGGGCAGGGCGTCCAGATCCTCGGCGGCCTGCTTGAAGCGCTCGTAATCCTGCAGCCGGCGGACGAGGTCGGCGCGCGGATCGTCCTCGCTGCCTTCCTCGCTCGGCGGCCGCGGCAGCAGCATCCGCGATTTGATCTCGGCCAGGATCGCGGCCATGACCAGGTACTCGGCCGCCAGTTCGAACCGCATCTCCCGCATCACCTCGATGTACTGCACGTACTGGCGGGTGATCTCGGCGACCGGGATGTCGAGGATGTCCAGGTTCTGGCGGCGGATCAGGTACAGCAGCAGGTCGAGCGGGCCCTCGAAGGCGTCGAGGATGACTTCCAGCGCGTCCGGCGGGATGTAGAGGTCCTGCGGGATCTGCAGCACCGGCTGCCCGAGCACGGTCGCCAGCGGCATCTCGTGCTGCTGCGGCGCATGCGCCGGTGCGAGGGCGTCCTCGGCCGGGGCGGGCGCGGTGTCAGTGCTCATGCGACGGACGGATCATGACGAACGGATCATGGCGATGGCATTCGAAGGCGAGGGCGATCGACGACGGGCGGAACGGCTGGCACGGTCGGGTCGCGGACCGTTTCGCGCGCGGCGTCCGGGCCTTCCCCGGCCCGGGACACCGAGTGCCGGCGCATCCGGGGGAGCGGAAAACCGCGGGCCGGAAGGCGGAGCAGGCATCGGATTGACGGCGCGCCCCGGGCCCTGCAGAAGGGTCGGAACGCGTGTCGCGGATCGAGGGGCTCGACCATGCGCCCGGCGGCCCATGCATCCGGCAGGGCGGTGGCGGGCGGCGAAGGTCGTGGGCCTGGGGCCGGGTGGGGACGGCGGCGCCTCGTTGGCGGTGCCGGGCGGCCGCTGTCGGCCCCGGGCGCTGCGAGGGAACGCCGTTGCCGGCCTCGAAACGATGGGCCAAGAGTACGGGCTGATCCGTCCGCTGTCCAGCGAGGCGCGGTCGAGCCTGAACGGCCGGTCGCGGCGATCCCCGCAGGGCGATCCTCTATCCTGTCCGCCCCGTCCGAGGAAACGACCGCATGTGGTACGCCATCGAAGGCCACGACGCGCCCGACGCGCTGCCGCGCCGCCAGCAGGCGCGACCGGCGCACCTGGCCCGGCTCGAAGCGCTGCGCGACGCCGGCCGCCTGCTGCTGGCCGGCCCGTTCCCGGCGATCGACGCCGAAGACCCCGGTCCGGCGGGCTACACCGGCAGCCTGATCGTGGCCGAGTTCGAGAGCCTGGTCGCCGCCCGGGCCTGGGCCGAGGCCGATCCCTACGTCGAGGCCGGCGTCTATGCCCGCGTCGATGTCCGCCCGTTCCGGCAGGTGTTGCCGTGAGCGCCGACCTGCCGACCGGGCCGTTGCCGCCGCCGCAGCGGGTCGAAGCGATCCGCCAGCGCCTCGTCGCCGCGCTCGCGCCGACGGTGCTGGAGATCGTCGACGACAGCCATCGCCACGCCGGCCACGCCGGCGCGCGCGACGGGCGAGGGCATTTCAGCGTCCGCATCGCCAGCCCGGCGTTCGACGGCCTGTCGCCGGTGGCGCGGCACCGCGCGGTCTACGATGCGCTGGGCGATCTGATGCAGACGGATATACATGCACTGTCGATCCGCATCGCGTCCTGAATGCTGCGATGCAGCATGCGAGGTGGTCTTTGCTTCTCTGGAAAATTCCGCACAAACCATCATGTTTTCAGAGGGTTGGATAACGACTCCAATGTCGTTCCGATGTATTCGACAGCAGCTTTACATCGTTTTGTGAAAACGGTTACATTGCCGCGAACGGGGCTACGGGACACATAGGCCGGCGATGGCATCGAGTGTGACGATCAGAGACGTGGCGCGGGCGGCCAAGGTATCGGTGGCCACCGTGTCGCGTGCGCTGAACGGCCACGAGAACGTCACCGAAGCGGTGCGCCGGCGGGTCCTGGCGGTCGCCAGCGAGCTGCGCTACAGCCCGCACCACGCCGCGCGCAGCCTCAGCAGCCGCCGCACCCACACCATCGGCGTGGTGCTGCCGGACCTTCACGGCGAATTCTTCTCCGAACTGATGCGCGGCATCGACCAGGTCGCCCGCGAGCGCGGGCTGCATCTGCTGGTGTCCAGCTACCACGGTCATCCCGAGGAACAGGCGGCGGCGCTGCGGGCGATGCGCGGGCGAGTGGACGGCCTGCTGGTGATGTCGCCGCATGCCGGCGACCCGGACTTCCTCACCGAGAATCTCGCCGCGCTGCCGGCGGTGCTGATCAACTCGCAGCCGATGCCGTCCGGCCAGATCGCGATCGGCATCGACAACTACGGCGGTGCGCGGCGGATGGTCGAGCACCTGCAGGCCTGCGGCCATCGCCGGATCGCCTTCATCGCCGGCCCCGAGAACAATTTCGACGCCCATGAGCGGCTGCGCGGCTACCGCGACGCGCTGCTTGCGGGCGATCCGTCCGCCGAACCGCTGGTGCTGCCCGGGGATTTCAGCGAGGCGTCCGGCCATCTGGCGGGGCAGCGGCTGCTGGCGACCGCGCCGCGCCCGGAAGCGGTGTTCGCGGCCAACGACATGATGGCGCTCGGCTGCCTCTACGCGCTCAACCAGGCCGGCATGCACGTGCCGCGGGACATGGCGCTGGCCGGCTTCGACGACATCCCGCTCGCGCGCTACGTGATGCCGTCGCTGACCACGATGCGCGTGAACATCTCCGAGCTGGGCGCGCATGCGATGCGAGTGCTGCTCGACCTCTACGCCGGCGAGCCGGTGGACGACGCGCTCGCCGCGCTGGTGCCGGAACTGATCGTGCGCGAATCGAGCGCCGGCGCCGGAACGGAGGACGCACCGCGCCGAAGCGCGTGAGCAGGACCCAGGGGGCTTTTTTTTGAAACGCGATGTAACCGTTTACAGGCAAGACCCACGATTCGATCAACCTTTGCTTCGCATGCCCTCGGGAGGGGCGCAGTCATGAACCACACTCGTCGTCAGACACCTCGCCGGTTCCAGCGCTCGCTGCTCAGCGTCGCGCTCGCCGGCTGCCTGCTGGCCGGCGTGCCCGTCGCGTTCGCGCAGTCCACCGGCGCCACGCTCCGCGGCCAGGCCGCGGCGGACACCAAGATCACGGCGACCAACGTCGACACCGGCTTCACCCGCAGCGTCGCGGCCGGCAGCGGCGGCTACACGCTGCCCGGCCTGCCGCCGGGCACCTATCGCGTCAGCGTCGAATCCGGCGGCCAGACCAGCAGCCGCGACGTCGTCCTGCGCATCGGCGAGACCGTAACCCTCGACGCCGACAAGGTGGCCGGCGAGGCGGGCGGGGCGAACGACCTGGATACGGTGAGGGTGGTGGGGACGCTGCTCACCGAGACGAAGACCTCGGAGGTTTCCGGTTACGTCAGCACCCGCCAGATCGAGGTACTGCCGCAGGCTTCGCGCAACTTCCTGGCCTATGCGGATATCGTGCCCGGGGTGCAGTTCGTCAAGAACAACAGCGGCGAAACGCAACTGCGCAGCGGCGCGCAGAGCGCCAACAACATCAACGTGTTCATCGACGGCGTCGGCCAGAAGAACTACGTGCTGCAGGGGGGCGTGACCGGCCAGGATTCCTCCTCGGGCAATCCGTTCCCGCAGTTGGCGGTCGGCGAGTTCAAGGTGATCACCCAGAACTACAAGGCCGAGTTCGACCAGCTCAGCAGCGCGGCCATCGTGGCCCAGACCCGCAGCGGCACCAACGACTTCGACGGCAGCTTCTTCTGGGACAAGACGCTGACCTCGTGGCGCGGGGCCAACGTGTTCGAGGAGCGCAGCGGCAGGAAGACCGAAACCGGCGAAACCCAGTTCGGCGCCTCGTTCGGAGGCCCGATCGTCAAGGACGTCGCGCATTTCTTCGTGACCTACGAATCGAAGGAATTCGAACGTCCCAGGACGGTGGTGCCGGGCGCCGGTTTCACCGCCAGCACGCTTCCCGCGCAGTTCCAGTCGCTGGTCGGCCCGGTCAGCGTTCCGTTCAACGAGGACCTGTATTTCGGCAAGATCGACTGGTCGATCGGCGACAACCACTACTTCGAGTTCAGCGCGCGGCGCCGCTCCGAATCCGAGATCACCAGCGTGGGCGGCAACGAGGCCTACGACCACGGCGCCGACAAGAGCAACGACGAGACCCGCTACGACCTGCGCTACCAGCTCACCCTGGGCGATTGGCTGAACGACGCCCACCTGACCCACGAGGATGCGTTCTACTCACCGCGACCGGTGAATTTCGAGAACGGCTACGTGCTGACCTGGAGGAATCCGAGCAATACGGACGACAACCAGAACGTGCTGCAGACCGGCGGCGGTCGCAACTTCCAGAACAAGGGCCAGAAGGGCTGGTCCTTCCAGGACGACCTGACCTTCACCGGCCTCGCCGGCCATACGTTCAAGGCCGGCATCAAGTACAAGGCGGTGACCCTCGAGACGACGGAGCAGAACGCGTTCAATCCGCAGTTCTACTACGACATCAACGGCAACCTCGCCGAGCCGTGGCGCGTGGAGTTCGGCACCGGGCTCCCGGGCGTGGCCGCCGGCAGCGTGTCGAGCAAGAACAAGCAGTTCGGGGTCTATTTCCAGGACGACTGGGACGTCACCGACAAGCTGACCCTCAACCTCGGCCTGCGCTGGGACTACGAGCAGAATCCGTCGTACACCGATTACGTGACCCCGGCGAGCGTCGTCGCGGCGCTGAACGCGGTCGATCCGCGCGGCAACGGCACCCAGACCTACGCCCAGACCCTGGCGCTCGGCGGCATCGACATCAACGACTACATCAGCAACGGCCACAACCGCAGCGATTTCAAGGGCCAGTGGCAGCCGAGGCTCGGCTTCTCGTACGACCTCACCGGCGACCAGCGCCACGTGATCTTCGGCGGCGCCGGCCGCTCCTACGACCGCAACCTGTACGACTGGCTGCAACTGGAAACCACCAAGGCGACGTTCCCGACCACGGCGCTCCGCTTCAACACGGCGCTGCATCCCTGCACGGTCGGGGTCGACGATTGCCTGGCCTGGAATCCCGCCTACCTCAATCCGGACACGCTGCGCGCGCTGGCTTCGGTGTCCGGCGCCGGCCGCGAGATCGACATGCTCAACAACGATCTCAAGACGCCGTATTCCGACCAGTTCAGCCTCGGCATGCGCAATGCGTTCGATCTGTGGGGGCAGTCGTGGACGTCTTCGGTGACCCTGTCGCGGATCGAGAGCCACGACGGCTTCGCCTACCTGCTGGGCAACCGCCGGCCGAACGGCGCCTTCTTCGACACCGGAACGACCTGGGGCCCGCCGTGGAGCTTCGGCGTGCCGGGCTTCGGTTCGCTGATCCTGGGCACCAACGGCATCGAGACGCGGTCCAACGCGCTGCTGGTGAGCCTGGAAAAGCCGTTCACGAAAGCCTCGAAGTGGGGCGCGACGCTGGCGTACACCTACACCGACGCGAAGGAAAACCGCCAGTTCGGCGAACACTACGCCCTCGACTATCCGACGCTTTCGGGCTTCGGCTGGAAGAAGGCGGGGGGCGTGTCGCCGCACCGCCTGGTGATGACCGGGATCTACGAGCCCTGGGACGACCTGACGTTCTCCGCGAAGCTGACGCTGGCGACGCCGGCGCCGCGGTACGGCGTCAACTGCTACGACGCGCCGACGTGGAGGGATTGCAGTTTCGACCAGTACACGCCGAACGGCACCTTCGGCGAGAAATACTTCGACCTGGCGATGGAGAAGCAGTGGGATACCGGGACCGATCTGAAACTCAGGCTCCGGGCCGACGTGTTCAACGTGTTCAACTGGACCAACTACACCGGCTACGACGACTGGTGGGGCGGCCCGGGCGATGCGAACCTCAACTTCGGCAAGCCCAACGACGCGTCCTTCCGTACCCGCCAGTTCAAGCTGACGCTGGGACTGGTCTGGTGACCGCCTCACCCGCCCGGCGCCTCCGCCGGGCGGGACTTCCCCGCAACGGGAGCACGTTTTGATACGCAGGTCGTTTCGCTTCATCGCCGGGCTGGGGCTGTGCCTTTCTCTCTCCGTGGCCCCGGGTTGCCGTCTCGTCCCCCAGGCGGCGTCCGCCCCGGTTCCGGCGACTTCTTCTTCCTCTGCGGGGCGGCCGCTGCCGCCCCTGTTCGACGACATCGAGCGGCGCACGTTCGACTATTTCTGGGAGACGACCCCGGCCGCGACCGGGCTCGCGCCGGATCGTCATCCGTCGCGCCCGTTCTCCAGCGTCGCCGCGATCGGTTTCGCGCTGACCGCCTATCCGGTCGGCGTCGAGCGCGGCTGGGTCGCGCGTGCGCAGGCGGCCGAACGCACGCGCGCGTCGCTGCGCTTCCTGCGCGACGCGCCGGTCGGGCCCGAGCCGCGCGGCAAGTCGGCCTATCGCGGCTTCTACTACCACTTCCTCGACATGCAGCGGGGCGAACGCTTCGACAGTTGGGTCGAACTGTCGAGCGTCGACACCGGCCTGCTGATGATGGGCGTGCTGTTCGCGCAGAGCTATTACGACCGCGACGATCCGGTCGAGGCGGAGATCCGCGACATCGCCGAGGCGCTGTACCGGCGCGTCGAGTGGGACTGGATGCAGCCGCGCCCGCCGGCGATCGGGATGGGCTGGTCGCCCGAGCACGGCTTCATCGGCCACGACTGGCGCGGCTACAACGAAGCGATGCTGGTCTACGTGCTGGCGCTGGGCTCGCCGACCCACCCGGTCGCGCCGGACGCCTGGCAGGCGTGGACGCGCGAGTACGACCGGACCTGGGGCACGTTCGAGGGTCAGACCCATCTGGGCTTCGCGCCGATGTTCGGACACCAGTACAGCCACGTCTGGATCGATTTCCGCGGCATCCGCGATGCGTACATGCGCGGGAAAGGCTTCGACTATTTCGAGAACAGCCGCCGCGCGACGCTCGCGCAGCGGGCCTACGCGATCGCCAATCCGATGGGCTGGCGCGGCTACGACGGCGACGTCTGGGGCCTCACCGCCTGCGACGGCCCGCAGGGCACGCGGCAGTCGTATCGCGGCGAGCCGCGCGAGTTCCGAGGCTACAGCGCGCGCGGCGCCGGCAAGGTCGACGGGTTCGACGACGGCACGCTGGCGCCGACCGCGGCGCTCGGCTCGCTGCCGTTCGCGCCCGAGGTCGTAGTGCCCGCCGCGGAGGCGATGCACGCGCGCCATGGCGCCGAGCTGTACGACCGCTACGGCTTCCTCGACGCGTTCAACCCCAGCTTCGAGTACGACGTGCCGCTGGTCACCGGGCGGGTCGTGCCCGGCAAGGGCTGGTTCGCCAGCGACCATCTCGGGATCGACCAGGGGCCGATCCTCGCGATGATCGCGAACCAGCGCGACGGCCTGGTCTGGGAGACGATGAAGCGCAATCCGCACATCCGCCTCGGCCTGCAGCGCGCAGGCTTCACCGGCGGCTGGCTGGACGCGCCGGTCGCCGCCGCGACGCCGTCGCGATAAGGTGCCGGCATGCGCCGTCTCGCCTCCGTCTGCCTCGTGCTGCTGTGCGCCCTGCTGGCGTCGGCGGGCTGCGAGCGGGCGGGGCAGGGGACGGTGCTGCGCTTCTGGGCGATGGGGCGCGAGGCCGAAGTCGTCGGCGCGCTGATCCCCGAGTTCGAGCGCGAGCACCCTGGCATCCGCGTCGAGGTCCAGCAGGTGGCGTGGACCGCCGCGCACGAGAAGCTGCTGACCGCCTACGCGGCCGATGCGCTGCCGGACGTGTTCCAGCTCGGCAACACGTGGATGCCCGAGTTCGCCGAACTGCATGCGCTGGAGCCGCTGCAGCCGTACGTCGATCGCTCGAAGACCGTGGTCGCGTCCGACTACTTCCCCGGCATCTGGGACACCAACGTCGTCGACGGCGGCCTGTACGGCATCCCGTGGTACGTCGACACGCGGCTGATCTTCTATCGCAAGGACCTGCTGGCGCAGGCCGGCTTCAGCGCGCCGCCGCGCACCTGGGCGGAGTGGGAGGCGCAGATGGCGGCGATCAAGCGGCAGCGCGGCCGCGATCGCTACGCGATCCTGCTGCCGCTCAACGAATTCGAGCAGTTGCTGTCGTTCTCGCTGCAGCAGGACGATCCGCTGCTGAAAGGCGCGCAGGGCAACCTCGACAGCCCCGGTTTCCGCCGCGCGCTGGCGTTCTACGTCGGCATGTTCCGCGAGGGCTGGGCGCCGCCGATGTCGGAAACCCAGATCTCGAACGTCTGGGACGAATTCTTCAACGGGATGTTCGTGTTCTACGTCTCCGGGCCGTGGAACATCCGCGAATTCCGCCTGCGCGCGCCGCCGGCGCTGAAGGACGCCTGGGGCACCGCCGCGCTGCCGGGACCGGACGGTCCGGGCGCGGGCATCGCCGGCGGCACCAGCCTCGTCGTCTCGCGGCACTCGGCGCGCAAGCGCGAGGCCTGGGCCTTCATCGAATACCTGTCGCGGCCCGACGTGCAGCGGCGCTTCCACGCCGAGATCGGCGACCTGCCGCCGCGGCGCAGCACCTGGGACGATCCGTCGCTGCGCGCGGACCCATACGCGGCGGCGTTCCGCGACCAGCTCGAACGGGTGAAGCCCACGCCGAAGGTGCTGGAGTGGGAGCGGATCGTGCAGGAGATGCGGCTGGCCAGCGAACGCGTGGTGCGCGGCGGCGAGCCGCCCGACCAAGCGGTGCGCGAACTGGACGCGACCGTGGACGGCCTGCTCGAGAAGCGGCGCTGGGTCGAGGCGCAGCGCGCGGGCGATGCCGGGGCGGCGCGGTGAACGGCCGGCTCGCGGCCTGGACCTTCGTCGCGCCGGCGCTGAGCGTGCTGGCGGTGTTCTTCGGGCTGCCGGTGCTGGCGGCGCTGCTGCTCAGCCTCAGCGACTTCGATCTTTACGCGCTCGCGGACTGGCGCAACCTGCGCTTCGTCGGCCTGCACAACTACGCCGACCTGCTGCACACGCCGCTGTTCTGGAAATCGCTGGGCAACACGTTCTACTTCGTGCTGGTCGGGGTGCCGCTGTCGATCGGGACCTCGCTCGCCGCGGCGCTGCTGCTGCACGCGCCGGTAACCCGGTTCCGCGCGTTCTTCCGCACCGCGCTGTTCGCGCCGGTGGTGACGACGCTGGTCGCGGTGGCGGTGATCTGGCGCTACCTGTTCCACACCAGCTACGGCCTCGTGAACTGGATGCTGGGGCACCTCGGCATCGCCCCGATCGACTGGCTGGGCGATCCGCACTGGGCGATGCCGACGATCATCCTGCTCGCGGTGTGGAAGAACTTCGGCTACAACATGGTGATCTTCCTCGCCGGCCTGCAGGCGATCCCGCAGGACCTGTACGAGGCCGCGCGCATCGACGGCGCGACCCGCCGGCGGCAGTTCCTGCACATCACCCTGCCGATGCTCGGGCCGGTGCTGATGGTGGTCGGCGTGATCACCGTCGCCGGCTACTTCCAGTTGTTCGCCGAGCCCTACGTGATGACCCGCGGCGATCCGCTGCAGAGCACCGTCAGCGTGCTGTACTTCATGTTCGAGGAAGGCTTCCGCTGGTGGAACCTCGGTCGCGCCTCGGCGGTCGCGTTCCTGCTGTTCCTGATCATCTTCGCGGTGACCACGCTGATGCTCCGCCTCGGTCGCCGGCGGGGGCTGGCATGAGCGCCGCCGGCCGCGCCGTCGGCGATTCGCGCAGGCACGCGCTGCTGGTGCACGCCGCGCTGGTCGCGCTGACCCTGCTCAGCCTCGCGCCGCTGCTGTGGATGCTGTCGGTCTCGTTCATGCCAGCCGGCGGCGCCAGCCGCTTCCCGCCGCCGCTGCTGCCGGACGCGCCGACCCTCGACAACTACCGCGCGCTGTTCCAGCGGATCGGCATGGGCGGCTATTTTCTCAACAGCGTGCTGGTGTCGAGCGCGATCACGCTGCTGTCGCTGCTGATCAACGCGATGGCCGGCTACGCGTTCGCCAAGCTGCGCTTCGCCGGCCGCGAGCGCCTGTTCAAGCTGCTGCTGGCGGCGCTGGTGATCCCGTCGCAGGTCGCGATGCTGCCGCTGTTCCTGATGCTCAAGGAGATGGGCCTGGTCAACAGCTACGCCGGCGTGGTGATCCCGGGGCTGGCCTCGATCTTCGGCATCTTCCTGGTGCGGCAGTACGCGCGATCGATCCCCGACGAACTGATGGAGGCCGCGCGCATCGACGGCGCCGGCGAGTGGCGGATCTTCTTCCGGATCGTGCTGCCGATGCTCAAGCCGGTGCTGGTGACGCTGGCGATCTTCACCTTCATGGGGAGCTGGAACGACTTCATGTGGCCGCTGATCGTGCTCACCGACGCCTCGAAGCAGACCCTGCCGGTCGCGCTGGCCTCGCTCTCGCGCGAGCACATCCAGGACGTCGAGATGATGATGGCCGGCGCGGTCCTGACCGTGACCCCGGTCCTGCTGCTGTTCCTCGCCCTGCAGCGCTACTACATCCAGGGCCTCCTCCTCGGAAGCGTGAAAGGGTGAGCGGCCACGCTTGCGCGGCACTGCCGCGCGTGGCCGCGAACGCCCGGCCAAGGATGGCCGGGCCGGGCCATCCGCAGCCCGGCAGGTCCCGCCAAGGACGGCACGGCAAACTTCGTGAGGCACTGCCTCGCGCGCGGGCGAACGCCCGTGCAGGGATGCACGGGCCGGGCGATCCGCAGCCCGGCAGGTCCCGCCAAGGACGGCACGGCAGCCCTTGCGCGGCACTGCCTCGCGTGCGGGCGAACGCCCGTGCAGGGATGCACGGGCCGGGCGATCCGCAGCCCGGCAGGTCCCGCCAAGGACGGCACGGCAGCCCTCGCGCGGCACTGCCGCGCGTGGCCGCGAACGCCCGGCCAAGGGTGAGGGCGCGTGTTTGCGCGGCACTGCCGCGCACGCGCCTGAACGCCCGTGCATGGATGCACGGGCCGGGCCATCCGCAGCCCGCCACGTCGCGCCAAGGACGGCATCGCACCTACTTTCAGATCGGTAGTCGATTCAAATGAAATCGCGCGTGTTCCTCACATCGTCGCTGCTGCTCCTTTCCCCGCTCGCCGCCCGAAGCGCCGACAGCAGCCGCCTCCTCGACGACTTCTCCAGCGCAACCCCCTGGCGCGTCATCGCCTCCACCCAGGTCAGCGGCGCGATCCGCGCCGACGCCGGCGCGCTGTGCCTGGACTACGACTTCAACGGCGTCTCCGGCTACGTCGGCCTGCAGCGCGACCTGGCGCTCGACTATCCCGACAACTACCGCTTCGATCTGCGCCTGCGCGGCGATTCGCCGGCGAACGACCTGCAGTTCAAGCTGATCGATGCCAGCGGCGACAACGTGTGGTGGGTCAACCGGCCGAAATACGCCTTCCCGCACGACTGGACCGCCGTGCGCTACAAGCGCCGGATGATCGGCAAGGCCTGGGGGCCGGGCAGCGATCCGCGGCTGCGCGCCAGCGCCAAGCTCGAATTCACCCTCAACAACAGCGCCGGCGGCAAGGGCACGGTCTGCTTCGACGACCTGCGCTTCACCGCGCTGCCGGCGGACGTGGAGACGCCGCGGATCGTCGCCGCGCGCGCGACCGCGCACGGCCGCGACGCGGCGCATGCGATCGACGGCGATGCCGCGACCGCGTGGGTCGGCGGCGCGGGCACGCAGCGCCTGGTCCTCGACCTCGGCGCGGCGACCGAATTCGGCGGCCTGCGCCTGGACTGGAACGGCCGGCCCGTCGCCTACGCCGTGCGCGCCTCCGACGACGGCCGCGACTGGCGCACCCTGCGCACGGTGTCCGACAGCGACGGCGGCCGCGACTGGATCGCCACCCCGGAATCCGAGGCGCGCTATGTCGCGATCGAGAGCCGCGACAACCCCGCCGGACTGGCGCAGGCGACGGTCGAACCGCTGGCCTTCGCCGCTGGCCCCAACGCGTTCGTCGCCGCGGTCGCGCAGGACCAGCCGCGCGGCCGCTTCCCGCGCGGCTTCAGCGGCGAGCAGCCGTACTGGACGATCCTCGGCGTCGACGGCGGTCGCGAGCAAGGGCTGATCGGCGAGGACGGCGCGATCGAGGTCGCGAAGGGCGGCTTCAGCCTCGAACCGTTCGTGCGCGTCGACGACACGCTGCTGGACTGGGCCGACGTCGCCACCGCGCAGTCGCTGGAGGACGGCTTCCTGCCGATCCCGAGCGTCGCGTGGACGCATGCGGCGGCGTCGCTACGCACCACCGCGTTCGTCGATGCGCAGGCGGACGGCGCACGCACCCAGCTCGTCGCCCGTTACGCGCTGTCGAATCCCTCCTCCGTCGCGCACGACTACACGCTGGCGCTGGCGGTGCAGCCGTTCCAGGTCAATCCGCCCGGCCAGTTCCTCAACACCACCGGCGGCGTCAGCCGCATCGCGGCGCTGGCGATCGACGACGATGGCCGCGTGCAGGTGGACGGCGCGCCGCGCGTCTATCCCGGGCGAGCGCCCGACGCCGCGTTCGCGACCGCGTTCGACGCCGGCATGGCGAGCGCGCACCTCGCGTCAGGCACGGCGCCCGCGTCGCGTCGCGTCGAGGACGCCACCGGGCTGGCGTCGGGGGCCCTGCTGTACCGCTGGCGCCTGGCGCCCGGGGAATCGCGCGAGATCGACGTGGTCGTGCCGCTGGGCGGCGGCGCGCCGTTCTGCGAGGGCGACCCCTGCGGCGCGGAACAGCGCCAGCGCGCGGTCGCCGACCGCTGGCGGACGACCCTCGGCGCGGTGCGCTTCACGGTGCCGGCGGAGGGCCAGCCGCTGGTCGATACGCTGCGCACGGCGCTGGCGCACCAGTTGATCTCGCGGGTCGGCCCGCGCCTGCAGCCGGGCACGCGGTCGTACGCGCGAAGCTGGATCCGCGACGGCGCGATGATCTCCGAGGCGCTGCTGCGCATGGGCCGTTCGGACGCGGTGCGGGACTATCTCGAATGGTATGCGCCGTACCAGTTCGACAACGGCATGGTGCCGTGCTGCGTCGACGACCGCGGCAGCGACCCGGTGCCGGAGAACGACAGCCACGGCGAACTGATCTTCGCGATCGCCGAGTACGCCCGCTACACCGGCGACGAGGCCTTCCTGCGCCGGATGTGGCCGCACGTGCGCGCCGCCTTCGATTACATGGAGACGCTGAGCGCCAGCGAACGCACCGAGGAGAACCGCGCCCGCGATCCGGCGTTCTACGGCCTGATGCCGGTGTCGATCAGCCACGAGGGCTATTCGGCCAAGCCGATGCATTCGTACTGGGACGACTTCTGGGCGCTGCGCGGCTACAAGGACGCGGTGTGGATCGCGCAGCGGCTGGGCGAGGGCGACGCCGCGGCGCGCATGGCCGCCGCGCGCGACCGCTTCGCCGGCGACCTGCACGCCTCGCTGCGCGCGGCGACGGCCCGACACGGCATCGACTACCTGCCCGGCGCAGCGGAGCTGGGCGATTTCGACCCGACCTCGACCACGATCGCGCTCGCGCCCGGCGGCGAGCAGGCGCGCCTGCCGCAGGACCTGCTGCACGGCACGTTCGAGCGCTATTGGCGCGAATTCGCGCAGCGCCGCGACGGCCAGCGCGACTGGAAGGACTACACGCCCTACGAGTGGCGCAACGTCGGCGCGTTCGTGCGCCTGGGCTGGCGCGATCGCGCGTGGGACGCGGTGCGCTTCTTCTTCGCCGACCGCGCGCCGCAGGCCTGGAACCAGTGGGGCGAGGTGGTCTCGCGCACGCCGCGCAAGCCGTTCTTCCTCGGCGACCTGCCGCACGCGTGGGTGGCGTCGGACTTCGTGCGTTCGGCGCTCGACCTGTTCGCCTACGGCCGCGAGGACGACGACGCGCTGGTGCTGGCGGCCGGGATTCCCGCGCGCTGGCTGGACGGGCCGGGCGTGGCCATCGACGGCCTGCGCACGCCGCAGGGCGCGCTCGGCTACACGCTGCGGCGCACCGCCGACGCACTGGAACTGACGCTGTCGGCCGACACGCGGCTGCCGCCCGGCGGCGCGGTGCTGCCGTGGCCGCTGGCCGATGCCCGACCGGGACGGACGACGATCGACGGCCGCGTCGCGACCTGGCGCGCCGGCGAGCTTGCGATCCCGCCCGGCGCGCGCCGGGTGCGCATCGGGCTGCGCTAGCCGAGCGCAAAAAAATCCCCGACCGGCTTTCGTCCGATCGGGGGCGCCACCCTTGGAGGGGGAGGGGGAGGCGTCTTGGAAAGCGTCAGTACGGCGACGGCTCCGCGAGCGTACCGCCATGGCTGGCGATGACCCCGGCGTAGAAGCGGGCGCTGTCCTTGGGCGTGCGCGCCTGGGTGCCGTAGTTCACGTGGACGATGCCGAAGCGCTTGGAATAGCCGAGCGACCATTCGAGGTTGTCGAGCAGCGACCAGACCATGTAGCCGCGGATGTCCACCCCGGCCTCGATCGCGTCGCGGATCGCGTTGAGGTGCTTGTGCAGGTAGTTGATGCGCAGCGGGTCGCAGATGCGTCCGGCCTCGGCCACCGGCGGGTCGAAGAAGGCGGCGCCGTTCTCGGTGATGTAGACCGGCAGGTCGCCGTAGGTGCGCTTGAACCACAGCAGCAGGTCGGTCAGGCCCTGCGGGAACACTTCCCAGCCGGTCTCGGTGTAGGTGCCCAGCGGCTGGCGCACGGCCGCGGCGTTCAGCGGATAGGTTTCCGCCGCCTTCGTCACGCTGCGCGTGTAGTAGTTGATGCCGACGAAATCCAGCGGCTGCGCGATCAGCTCGAAATCCTTCGGGTCGAAGTCCGGCCAGGCGTCGCCGAAGATCTCCTTCAGCTCCGGCGGATAGCGGCCGAGCAGCGCCGGATGCAGGTACTGCTCGTTCATGTAGGCGTGCGCGCGCTGGGTCGCGGCGGCGTCAGCGGCGCTGTCGGTCGCGGGGTACTTCGGCTCGATGTTCACCACCAGGCCGATCTCGTGCTTGCCTTCGGCGCGGTACGCCTGCACCGCCGCGCCGTGCGCGCGCATCAGGTTGTGGGTGGCGATCGGCGCTTCGTACTTGCTGCGATGGCCCGGCGCCAGCGCGCCGTGCAGGTAGCCGCCGTCGGTGATCACCCACGGCTCGTTGAGCGTGACCCACTTCTTCACCCGGCCGTCCAGCGCGCGGTAGAGCACGCGGCCGTACTCGGCGAACCAGTCGGCGCAGTCGCGGTTGAGCCAGCCGCCGCGGTCGTCCAGCGCCGCCGGCAGGTCCCAGTGGTAGAGCGTGAGCAGCGGTTCGATGCCGTTCGCCAGCAGTTCGTCGACCAGCCGCGAGTAGAAGTCGAGGCCGGCCTGGTTCACCCGGCCGACGCCCTCGGGCAGGATCCGCGACCACGACACGCTGAAGCGGTAGGCCTGCAGGCCGAGGTCGGCCATCAGCTTCACGTCTTCCTTCCAGCGCCGGTAGTGGTCGCAGGCGACGTCGCCGGTGTCGCCGTTGAGGGTCATGCCCGGGGTGTGCGCGAACCGGGTCCAGATGCTCGGCCCGGCGCCGTCGGCGAGCGGCGAGCCTTCGATCTGGTGCGCGGCGGTGGCGGCGCCCCAGAGGAAGCCCTCGGGAAACAGTCGGGATGCGGAGGCGGTGGGCGACGGCATGGCGGGGTTCCTCGGAGACGGCTTCGGTGGCGTCATGTAAACGGTTACATGCGGACTATAGCAGGCCTCGCACGGCTTGCGCGAAAGCCTGCGACGGCCGCTTCGCGCCTTTCCGCGACGCGGGCCGCCGCCGTCGATGGCGCGCTCGACGCACGCCGCAAGCTCCATCGGGAGGGTGATGCGCGGTCGGCGACGCCGGCGTCGCGGTCGCAGGGGGCGGAGCGCAGACCCCGATCGACCCGTCGGCTGCGGGAAGCCGACGCTGCGGCGGATCCGCGCGGGTCCCGAGGCGATGCGCGCGGCATGTCGCGCAGCGACGATCGCGTCGCGAACGGGCTCGTCCCCGGAATCCCTGCGTCGCCATGGCGCCCCGGGGGCGCGCCGTCTGCGCTCGACGCGCGCCGATTCCTGCCGTCGCGGGATTCCCTTATGCTGCGGCGGTCTTCCGGGGAGCACGACCGACGCATGAAGCCTGGCCGCACGTCATCGTCCGCGACGCGCAGCGCCGCGCCGGAGGTCGTGTGGCGTTGACGTTGGCGGTGGTGCAGGCGCTCGCGCCCGAGCAAAGCGTGTTGGCCTCGGCGGGGAAGCTGCTTCCGGCGAAGCATTGGGGCCGGGTGGCGCGCAACGACGGGTTCGACGTGATCTGGGGCGAATGCCAGGGCTCCGGCGCCAACCCGTATCTCGTCGTCGCCGATGTCGCCGACCACGGCTACAAGTGCACCTGCCCATCGCGGAAGTTCCCGTGCAAGCACGCGCTGGCACTGATGTGGAAATTCGCCGAGACCCCCGAACAGTTCGGCGCCGACGAACCGCCGGCCTGGGTGCAGGAGTGGCTGGGGCGCCGCAAGCGCGGTGGCGCCCGTGCCGCGCCGGGTGCGCCCGGCGAGGGGCCGGCGAAGGATCTCGACGCCGCCCGTGCCGCCGGGGCGCCGGAGGCCGCGCCGTCCGCGGAGGAACTGGAAAGGCGCGCGAAGGCCGCCGAACGTCGCCGGCAGCAGTCCGGCGAGGCGGTGCGCGCCGGGCTCGACGATCTGCGCCAGTGGGTGCAGGACCAGTTGCGCGCCGGTGCGGCCGCCTTCGTGGACGATGCCGCCGCGCGCTGTCGCCGGATCGCCGCGCGACTGAACGACGCCAAGGCCGCGGTCCTCGCCTCGCGCGTCGACGAACTGCCGTCGCGGCTGCTGGCGCTGCCGCGGGAATGCCGCGCCGAGGCGGCGTTGCTCGAATTCGGCCAATGGACGCTGCTCGCGCGGGCATGGGCGGCCGCGCCCGACGATGCCGACGCGCGCGCCGACCTGCTGCAGGCGCCGACGCGCGACGCGGTGCTGGCAGAAGCGTCCGCGCTGCGGGTGCGCAGCACGTGGGAAGTCGTCGGCAACCGGGTCGAGACCCGGCGCGACGGCCTGGTGAGCCAGGCGACCTGGCTGCTGGACCTGGGCCGCGCCACGCCACGTTTCGCGCTGCTGCTCGATTTCTTTCCCGCGTCGGCCGGACGCCGGACCGCGGCCTTCGTGCCGGGGCAGCGTTTCGCCGCCGAGTTGACGTTCTATCCCGGCCGGTATCCGCTGCGGGCGGTGGTCAGCGACGGCCAGAGCGATTCGGCCGCGCCCGAGGCGCTGCCTTCGCTCGCGACGCCGCCGGCGGATCCGCTGGCGGCGCATCGCGAACATCTCGCCCGGGTGCCGTGGGCGATGCAGACGCCGCTGCTGCTCGGGCCGGGACGACTCCTGAAGGACGCGCAGGGACAGCTGTGGTGGCCACTGGCGCAGGACCGTGCGCTGCGGGTCGCGCCGCTGGCCGACGATGCGTTCTGGCGCGGCGCGACACTGCACGGCGCGGTCGCGCTGTGGAACGGGTTCCAGGCCACGTTGCTGAGACTCGATACCGCGCTGGGGAGCGCCTGGCCCGATGACTGACGCATCGCTGCAGGCCGCGCTGGAGCGCCTGGCCGCACGCTGGCTGGTCGGCGGCGAAGCGCCCGCCGCGGGCGACGTGCCCGAGGCCTGGCGCGATGCGATCGGCGCCGACGACGAATCGGGCCTGCTCGCGCTGGCGACGCAGGCGCGGCAGTTCCTGCTCCGGCCGACCTTGCCGGCCTCGGCGCAACCGGGCGTACCGTTGCCGGCGCCGACGCTGGCGCCGTTGCCCGATGCGCTGCGCCTGCGGTTCCGGCGGCTGTGCGGCACGCTGTCGCCGCCGTCGCTGGTCGGGGTGCTGGCGATGCTCGCGACGCGGGGGCGCATGGCGCATCCGTTCGACTGGCGTCCGGGGCCCGACCACGACGACCTGCCCGCGGCCTACGACGCCTGGCGGGCATGGGAAGCCGCCCAGCGCGCGCCGCGCGCCGCGCCGACGGCCGAGGCCGACGACTGGGACGCGTGGTGGCCGTCGGAACGCCGTCGCTGGCTCGCGCAGGCGCGGGCCGACGCGCCGGACCTCGCGCGCGAACGCCTCGCCGGCAGCCTGGCCGGGCTGTCCGCCGAACACCGCCTGCCGCTGGTGGAAACGCTGGCGATCGGGCTGGGTCCGGACGACCTGCCGCTGCTGGCGACGCTGGCGAAGGATCGCTCCGAGAAGGTGCGCCAGGCCGCGGCGCGGCTGCGGGCGCGGCTCGGCGAGCGCCAGCCGCTGGCGGACGAGGAAGCGGCGGAGGTCCGCGGCTGGTTCGAGGTCGGCCGCAGCGGCCTGATCCAGCGGCGGACCAAGGTCGCGCTGACGCCGCTGAAGACCCGGCCCCAGCACGCGGCGCGGCGGGCGCGCCTTGCCCAGCTCGGCTGGTCCGACCTGTGCGCGCTGCTGGGACTCTCCGCCGAAGCGCTGGCCGAAGCCTGGACCGCGGGCGACGAGGACGACCCGGTCGTCTTCGAATGCGCCGCGCACACCGCGCCGGACGCCGTCGCGCTGGCGCTGCTGCAGCGCGTGCTGTCCGGCGCGCTGGCGCTGCCGATCACTGCGGACGTGCGCAGCGCCATCGACGCCGTCTTCGCCCGATTGTCGCCGGCGTCGCGCGCCGACGTGATCCGCGAACACCTGCCGCAGTCCGGCCCGTTCGACGGCTACGCCGCGCTGCAGGCGCTGGTGCCGGGGCCGGTCGATCGCGTCGACCTCGGGCTGCTGCGCCGCGGGCCGCGCTGGTCCGCGTACGAGAAGGCGCTCCAGCGGCACCTCGCCGAGGGCGGCGGTGCGCAGGACGGCTTCGCCCACGAGACCGCCGCGCTGGCCGCGCTGCTCCCGCACGCCGCGGCCGACGCGCTGTGGCGCACGCTGCTGTCCGCCGGGGTGCATCCCGGCGATCCCGCGCTCGACGCGCTCTGGCTCAACGTGCAGTCGCCGCCGGCGGCCGCCGCATCGTCTTCCTCCAAAGAGGCCTCGCCATGACCGACCTGCAGCGTTCGACTGCGGAACAGACCTATGCCGCCGAACTGGCGGCGCTGCGCGCCGGCGACACCCGCCCGCGTCCGCACCACTGGCAGCTCTCGCCGCAGGCGGTGGTGACCTACCTGATGGGCGGCGCCGCCGCCGACGGCACGCCGATCTCGCCGAAATACGTCGGCAAGCGGCGCCTGATCGAGTCCGCGGTCGCGACGCTCGCCACCGATCGCGCGCTGCTGCTGCTGGGCGTGCCCGGCACCGCGAAATCGTGGGTGTCGGAGCACCTGGCCGCGGCGATCTCCGGCGATTCCACCCGGGTGATCCAGTGCACCGCGGGCACCGACGAGAACCAGGTCCGCTACGGCTGGAACTACGCGCAACTGCTGGCCCACGGCCCGTCGCGCGACGCGCTGGTGCCGACGCCGCTGTTCCGGGCGATGGAGGCGGGCACGCTGTGCCGGATGGAGGAACTCACCCGCATGGGTTCGGAGGTGCAGGACACGCTGATCACCGTGCTGTCCGAGCGGATGATGCCGATCCCCGAACTGGACGACATCGTCCACGCCCGGCGCGGCTTCAACGTCATCGCCACCGCCAACAACCGCGACAAGGGCGTGAACGAACTGTCCGCGGCGCTGAAGCGTCGCTTCAACGTCGTGGTGCTGCCGCTGCCGGACGATCTCGACGAGGAAGTCTCGATCGTCCAGCGCCGGGTCGCGGACATGGGCCGCAGCCTCGAACTGCCGGTGCCGCCCAACGCCGCCGAGGAGATCGCCCGGGTGGTCGCGATCTTCCGCGAACTGCGCGACGGCAAGACGCTCGACGGCAAGATCGCGCTGAAGACGCCCACCGGCAACCTGTCGACCGCCGAGGCGATCGCGGTGATGGTCGGCGGCCTCAGCCAGTGCCACCACTTCGGCAACGGCCGGCTGTCCGCCGAGGATCTCGGCGCCAACCTGGTCGGCGCGATCGTGAAGGACCCGGTGCAGGATCGCGTCGTGCTCGAGGAATACCTGGAGACGGTGCTGAAGAAGCGCGCCGGCGACGCGGCCTACTACCGCGCGATGCTCGACGTGCTCTGAGCCGCGCATGCCCGCCACGCCGCACTATTTCGGCATCCGCCACCACGGCCCCGGATCGGCGCGCCGGCTGCGCGACGCGCTCGACGCGCTGCGCCCGTCCCGCGTGCTGATCGAGGGCCCGGCCGACGCCAGCGACCTGCTGCCGGCGCTGGCGGATGCGGCGATGCGGCCGCCGGTGGCGCTGCTGTCGCACGCGGTCGACGCGCCGGACGATGCCGTGTTCCATCCGTTCGCCGAGTTCTCGCCGGAGTACCAGGCGGTGCGCTGGGCGGTCGCGAACGCTGTGCCGGTGGCGTTCATCGACCTGCCCGCGTCGCTGCGCCCGCCGAAGCGCGCCGACGACGCCGTGGCGGCGGGCGAGGGCGACGGCGAGCCGGGCGCGCTCGCGGGCGAGACGGCGCCCGGGCACGAGGCGCGGGGCGACGAAGAGGATGGAGACGACGAAGACGATGCCCGCCTGCGGATCGACCCGATCGGCGCCATCGCCGAGGCGGCGGGCTACGAGGACGGCGAGGCGTGGTGGAACGACTGGATCGAGAGCGCGACCGACGATCGCGATCCGCTGCATGCGTTCGAGGCCGTCGCCGAGATCATGGCGACGCTGCGCGAGCGCCATCCGCGCATCTCCCGCCACGAACGCCGCCGCGAGGCGCACATGCGCCTGGCGATCGCGGCGGCGGCGAAGGAGGCCGACGGCGCGATCGCCGTGGTCTGCGGCGCGTGGCACGTGCCGGCGCTGCGCGCGAAGCACCGGGCCGGCGACGATCGCGCGCTGCTGGCCGGCCTGCCGAAGCGCCGCATGCAGAGCACGTGGGTGCCGTGGACCTCGCCGCGGCTGGCCTACGCCAGCGGCTACGGCGCCGGCGTGGCCGCGCCGCGCTGGTACGCGCACCTGTGGCGGCACGGCGACGAGGCCGCCGGCACCGCGCGCTGGGTGGTGTCGGTGGCGCGCACGTTCCGCGCGGCGGGCCTGCCGGTGTCCACGGCGTCGGTGATCGAGACCGTGCGCATGGCGACCGCGCTCGCAGCGCTGCGCGGCCGCCCGCGCGCCGGTTTCGAGGAGATCCGCGACGCCGTCGTGGCCTGCGTCTGCGGCGGCGAGTCGCTGCCGTGGGACCAGCACGCCGACGAGCTGCTGCTGGGGCGCGAGGTCGGCGCGATCCCGCCGGACACGCCGCTGATGCCGCTGCTGGAGGATCTCCAGCGCCAGCAGAAGCGGGTGCGGCTGAAGCCCGAGGCGCTGCCGCGCGAACTCGCGCTGGACCTGCGCACCGACAGCGGCGCCGAGCGTTCGACCCTGCTGCACCGGCTGCGCCTGCTGGACGTCGACTGGGGGCGGGCCGAGGACGCCGGCCGCAGCCGCGGCACCTTCCGCGAGCGCTGGACGCTCGCGTGGCAGCCGGAATTCGCGGTGCGCCTGGTCGAGCACCTCGCGCACGGGCCCACGATCGCCCGCGCCGCCGCCGCGCGCAGCGCCGAACGCATGCGCGCCGCCGCCGGCCTCGACGCGCTGGTCGAACTGATCCACGCCTGCCTCGAAGCGCAGTTGCCGGACGCGGTCGACGCCGGGCTGGCGCTGCTCGACGAACGCGCCGGCCATGCGCAGGAGTGCCGCGAACTGCTGGAGGCGCTGCCGGCATTGATCGCGCTGCGCCGCTACGGCAGCGCGCGCGCGCTGGCGCTGGATCGCGTCGGCGGCCTGGTCGAACGCCTGCTGGTGCAGGCGGCGCTGGCGCTGCCGTATGCCGCGCGCCACCTCGACGCCGAACAGGCCGCGGCGCTGTGCCGCGCGATCCAGGGCATGCAGGCGTCGCTGGACCTGGCGGAAGTCGATCCCGCGATCGTCGAGACCTGGTGGCGCGCGCTCGACGATGTGGCCGACGACGCCCAGAGCGACCGCCGCGTCTGCGGCCTGGCCTGCCGCCTGCTGTACGCCGCCGAGCGCATCGACGCCGACGCACTGCGCACGCTGATGCAGCGGATGCTGTCGCCCGGCGTCGCCACCGCCGATGCGGCGCGCTTCTTCGAGGGCTTCTTCGAGCAGGGCGCCAGGCGCCTGCTCCACGACGACGCGCTGCTGGCGATCGTCGACGCCTGGCTGCTGGGGCTCGCGCCGGACGTGTTCCAGGCGCAGTTGCCGCTGTTCCGCCGCGTGTTCTCGGATCTGGACGCGCACGAACGCCGGCGCCTGCTCGATCGCATCCTGCGCCCGCGCGCGGCCGGCGGCGGCGCCGAGCGGTTCGACGCGGACCTGTTCGAGGACTGGGAAGCGCAGCGCGGACGCCTGTCGTCGCTGCTGCGCGGGGAGGCGCCGTCATGGCCGAACTAGACGATCCGACGCCGCCGGGGCACGACGGCATCGACGACGAAACCGCGCCGGTCGACCGCGGTCGGCGCTGGCACCTGATGCTCGGCCAGGACGATGCATCGCTGTCGGAGTCCGATCGCCGCCTCAACGCCGCGCTGTCGGCGCTCTACGACGCCGACGCCGGCGGCGAGAAGGGCCGCGGTTCGCTGTCGCGCTCGGCGCCGCGGGTCACGCGCTGGCTGGGCGACATCCGCGAATTCTTCCCCGGGCCGGTGGTGCAGGTGGTGCAGAAGGACGCGCTGGAGCGGCTGGGGCTGAAGCAGATGCTGCTGCAGCCGGAATTCCTGGCCGCGCTGGAGGCCGACGTACACCTCGTCGCCGACCTGATCAGCCTACGCTCGATCATGCCGGAGAAGACCCTGGAGACCGCGCGGATCGTCGTCGCCCGGGTCGTCGACGACCTGCTGCGCAGGCTGGAGCGCAAGACCGCCGAGGCCGTGCGCGGCGCGGTGAACCGGGCCCGGCGCACGCGCCGCCCGCGCCAGGCCGACATCGACTGGCCGCGGACGATCCGCGCCAACCTGCGCCACTACCAGCCCGAATTCCGCACCGTGGTGCCGGAGACGCTGCTCGGCTTCATGCGCCACCAGCGCCGGCTGGTCGACCTCGACGAGGTCGTGCTCTGCGTCGACCAGTCCGGTTCGATGGCGAGTTCGGTCGTGTATGCCTCGATCTTCGCCGCGGTGATGGCCTCGCTGCCGGTGGTGCGGACCCGGCTGGTGTGTTTCGACACCGCGATCGTCGACCTCACCGACGAACTGGCCGACCCGGTGAAGGTGCTGTTCGGCGTGCAGCTCGGCGGCGGCACCGACATCAACCAGGCGGTGGCGTATTGCGAGCAGCGGATCGAGCGTCCGGCGAAGACCCACCTGGTGCTGATCTCGGACCTGTACGAGGGCGGCAACGGCGAGGAGCTGCTCGCCCGCGCGGCGGGGCTGGTGCGGCAGGGGGTGAACCTGATCGTGCTGCTCGCGCTCAGCGACGATGGCCGCCCGGCCTACGACGCGCGCATGGTCGAGGCGTTCGCCGCGCTCGGCGCGCCGGTCTTCGCCTGTACGCCGGACCAGTTCCCGGACCTGATGGCGACCGCGCTGCGGCGCGAGGACGTGCTGGCCTGGGCGGCGGACCGCGACATCAAGGCGATTCGCGCCGGCTGACGGCGGCGGGCCCGGCCCCTGCGGCGCCTGCGCCCCCCCGAGCCGACGGGGCAGACCGGCGCCGTCCGGGGTTCCGGGACGCCGCCGCCGATGGCATGATGTAACCGTTTTCATCCGACCAGAACAGGCCCGGTCCGACCTGCGCAGGCCACGCGCGACGACGCCGGCTCCACAGCAGCGACGAGGATTGCCGATGGCGACGGTCACGCTCGATGGACTCCGCAAGGTCTACCCGGACGGCCATGTCGCCGTCCACGGCGCCAGTTTCGAGGTCGCCGACGGCGAGCTGCTGGTGCTGGTCGGGCCATCGGGCTGCGGCAAGTCGACCCTGCTGCGGATGATCGCGGGGCTGGAGGCGATCAGCGACGGCACGCTGCGGATCGACGACCGGGTCGTGAACGAGGTCGCGCCCAAGGATCGCGACATCGCCATGGTCTTCCAGAGCTATGCGCTGTACCCGCACATGACGGTCGCCGAGAACCTCGCGTTCGGCCTGACCCTGCGCGACATGCCGAAGGCGGAGATCGCCGCGCGCATCGAGGCGGTGGCCGATCGCCTCGAACTGCGCCCGCTGCTGCAGCGCCGGCCCGCCGCGCTGTCCGGCGGCCAGCGCCAGCGGGTGGCGCTGGGCCGGGCGCTGGTGCGCCAGCCGCGGGTGTTCCTGCTCGACGAGCCGCTGTCCAACCTCGACGCCAAGCTGCGCACCTCAATGCGCACCGAAATCGCGCGCCTCCACCGCAGCCTCGGCGCGACCATGGTCTACGTCACCCACGACCAGGTGGAGGCGATGACCCTCGGCCAGCGGATCGTGGTGATGCGCGACGGCGAGGTCCAGCAGATCGACACCCCGATGGCGCTGTACCACGCGCCGGCCAACGTGTTCGTGGCGACCTTCCTCGGCAGCCCGGCGATGAACGTCCTGCGCGGCCGCCTCGTCGCGGGGGACGGGGCGCCGGGCCTGGCGCTGGCCGACGGTCGGGTGTTGCCGCTGCCCGGGCTGGAGATCGACCCGCAGTGGCTGGGGCGCGAGGTCGACCTGGGCCTGCGCCCGGAACACCTGGTGCGCTGCGGGCCCGGCGAGGCGGCGCACTTCGAGGCGGAACTGGACGTGATCGAACCGGTCGGCAGCGAGGCGTTCGCCTACCTGCGCTACGGCCCGCAGGCGCTGACCGCGCGGTTCGCGCCCGAGAACCTGCCCGGGCCGGGCACAGCGGTGCCGCTGCGGGTCGCGCCCGGTCACCTGCATCTGTTCGACGCCGGCGACGGCCGGCGCCTGTAGCGCCCGGCCGCCCGGCCGCTCACTCGTCGCCGCGGTCCGGCATGGACCGTACCAGCGGCGCGCAGGCGGGATCGGCGCAGCCGAACATCCGCAGGTCGGCCCCGCTGCGCCATACCGCGGTGGCGCCGGCGTTGATCTCGAAGTCCCACGTGCGCCCGTTCGCCCGCAGTTTCCCGCGGATCGTGCATGGCAGCGTGTCGAACGCGTGCGCCTCGGCCATCGTGACCGGCTTGCTCAGGCGGAAATACGTTTCCGCCTGCCGGCGGGTCAGCGACCACTGCCGGCAGTCCGCCGCCAGCGCCGGACCGTCGCCGCGGGCGCCGGTCGGGTCGTAGCGGGACGATCCGACCTCCAGAACGGAGATCGCGTCGGCCGGCTCAGCGCGGTGGGCCGGCGGGCTGCTGCATGCCGGGATCGTTGCCGTCGCGCACAGGAGCAGCAGGCTGGTACAGGCCCGCACCTTCGCCCTGGGTCTTGTAGGAAATCCGGTCGTGCTCATAGACGTCACGGTCGTTCAGCCCGTAGTTCTGCTGCAGGGTGCCCACCAGACGCTGGATCGAAGCGCGCTGCGCTTCGGTCGGCTCCTGCCATGTCGCGGTGCGCTCGTTGTAGGTGGCGACCACCTCGATGCCGATGCTGTCGCGGTTGGTCGGATAGCGCTGCGGATAGGGCCGTGCGCTCTCCAGCCTGTTGACGTCGGCATAGTCGTTGGTCGGCAGGCGCCGGGTCGCCGCCAGCTCGCGCTCGCCCTCCGGCGTGAGCGTGCCTTCCACCTCGCCGCGCGACCGGATCCTGCCGACGTGGTTGGTGTTGTTGTTCAGACTGGCGGTCTGGTGGATGGTGCCGTCGCGATCGATCAGGAAATGGGTGCCGAACGGATTGGCTTCGCCGCGCCAGTGATTGAGCGTGCCGGCTGCAGTGCTGCCCATCGTGCGGTGCATCACGATGCCGTTCACGTCGGTCATCGGATTGCGTTCCAGGGCCGGAATCGGGGTGCGGGTGATGCCCGGGTCGGTCAGATAGCCATCCGCGCCGACGGTGCGCTGCTGGGCGTGGGCCGCCAGGGTCTGGCTGGCAGGCACGTCCGCGGTCGTCAAAGGGGTGGAGATCCGGGGCGTGGCGTCGCCGGGGGTCTGCGCGCCCGAAACCACGAACAGCGATGGCATGGGGGCGTTGCGCGCGCCGGGCAGCACCCGCAGGTCGCGGATCACGGTTTCGTCCAGCCGCTGGTCGCGTTCGCGTTCCGGGCGCGACTGGAGGTAGGCGTCGACCAGTCCCGCGGCCAGATTCGACCGCTGCTCGGGGGTGCGCCCCGGTTCGACCGCGTCCACGCCCTCCAGCAGATGGCGGTAGAGCGCATTGTGCCGGTGGCTGGGGTCGTTGGGCAGGACGGCCGGCGGGTCGGCGGCGGGTCCGCTCATCACGTTTTCCTTGTGACCGGTTGCGGTCGCGGTATAGCACAGGCCATCGGGGCGCACAAATGACCCGGCCCGGGCCGGGCCCGGGCCTGTCGATCGGTTTCGGACCGCTATACTGATGAAGCCGCCCGGTCCGAGCCGGGCATGTCCCTGCGGACCGCCGCCGGGGACGAATCCCGTATATCCGCCCAGCCACGCCATTTCCCGATCCACGACGCGCGCGCCGCCACCAGGCCTGACGCAGACGAGAACGAACGCCACCGCATGCGTCTTTCCACGATCAAGCTCTCAGGCTTCAAGTCCTTCGTCGACCCGACCACCCTGCACCTGCCGACCAACATGACCGGCATCGTGGGGCCGAACGGGTGCGGCAAGTCGAACATCATCGACGCCATCCGCTGGGTGATGGGCGAAAGCGCGGCCAGCCGCCTGCGCGGCGACTCGCTGACCGACGTGATCTTCTCCGGCAGCTCCGCGCGCAAGCCGGTGGCGCAGGCCTCGGTCGAGCTGATCTTCGACAACAGCGACCACACCATCACCGGCGAATACGCCGCGTTCAACGAAATCTCGGTCAAGCGCACGGTCAGCCGCGACGGCCAGAGCAGCTACTCGCTCAACGGCACCAAGTGCCGCCGCCGCGACATCACCGACCTGTTCCTGGGCACCGGCCTGGGCCCGCGCAGCTACTCGATCATCGAGCAGGGCATGATCTCGCAGGTCATCGAGGCCAAGCCCGAGGAACTGCGCGTCTATCTCGAAGAGGCCGCCGGCATTTCCAAGTACAAGGAGCGCCGCAAGGAAACCGAGAACCGGATCAAGCACACCCGCGAGAACCTCGACCGCCTCAACGACCTGCGCGAGGAAGTCGGCAAGCAGCTCCAGCACCTCGCCCGCCAGGCCCGCCAGGCCGAGCAGTACCAGGCGATCCAGGCCGAGCGCCGGATCAAGGACGCGGAGTGGAAGGCGCTGGAGTTCCGGGTCCTCGACAACCGCCTGCAGGGCCTGCGCGAGAAGCTGTCGAACGAGGAAACCCGACTGCAGCAGATCATCGCCGACCAGCGCGAGGCCGAGCGCCGGATCGAGGAGAACCGCGCCCGCCGCGAAGCCGCCGCCGAGGCGCTGAACAAGGCCCAGGCCGAGGGCTACGAGGTCGGCGGCACGCTGGCCCGGGTCGAGCAGCAGATCGCGCACCAGAAGGACCTGTCGCAGCGCCTGCAGCGCGCCCGCGACGAAGCCCAGCAGGCGCTGTCGGAGATCGGCGTGCACATCGAGCACGACCAGCAGCGACTCGACAGCCTGCGCGCCGGCATCGACGAGGCCGAGCCGCGGCTGGAAGCGCTGAAGGAGGCCGACGCCGACCGCCAGCAGGCCCTGCACGACGCCGAGGCGAAGCTCGCCGACTGGCAGCAGCGCTGGGACCACCTCGGGCGCGAGCAGGCCGAGGCCTCGCGCGCGGCCGAGGTCGAACGCACCCGCGTCGACTACCTCGATCGCCAGTCGCTGGACGCCGAGCGTCGCCGCGAACAGTTGTCCGCCGAGCGCACCGCGCTCGACCTCGATGCGCTGGCCGAGGCCTTCGCCGGCATCGAACTGCAGCACGAGGAGCGCAAGGCCGCGCTCGACGGGCTCAGCCTCGACCTCGACGCCCGCAAGCAGGCGGTGGTCGATCTGCAGGACCAGGTCCGCAACGCCCAGGCCGAGCTGGCCGACGTGCGCAAGCAGACCCAGGCCTCGCGCGGCCGCCTGTCCTCGCTCGAAGCGCTGCAGCACGCGGCGCTCGGCCAGGAGCAGGGCGCCGCGATGGCCTGGCTCAAGGCTCGCGGGCTGGATTCGGCGACCCGCGTCGGCGAGGCGCTGCGGGTGGAGTCGGGCTGGGAATTCGCGGTCGAGAGCGCGCTCGGCCAGTTGATCGAAGGCGTGCTGATCGAGTCGCCCGAAACCCTCGTCGAAGCGCTGTCCGACCTCGGCGAGGGCCGGCTCGCGCTGGTCGCCGCCGAACGCGGCGACGCGGCGTTCGCGCCGACCTCGCTGGCGGCGAAGGTCGAAGGCCCGCTGGCGATCCGCCGCCTGCTCGCCAAGCTCCACGCCGCCGAGACCCTGGCCGACGCGCGCGCCCTGCAGGCGCGGCTCGGCGACGGCGAATCGGTCATCACCCGCAGCGGCGAACGCCTCGGCGAGGGCTGGGTGCGGGTCAGCCGCTCCGGCGCCGCCAAGCAGGGCGCGCTGCTGCGCGAACGCGAGATCCAGGACCTGCGGGCGTCGATCGAGACCCTGCAGCAGCGCGAAGCCGAGCTCGACCGCACGATCGCGTCCTTCCGCGACCGCATGCTCGCCGCCGAGCAGCAGCGCGAGGACGCCCAGCGCACGCTGTACCTCGCGCACCGCAACGTGTCCGAACTGGCCGGCCAGCTCCAGAGCCAGCAGGGCCGCCTCGACACCGCGCGCAACCGCATCGGCAAGATCGACGTCGACCTCGGCCAGTTGATCGAGACCCTCGACGCCGCCGCGCAGCAGGCGAAGGAAGCGCGCTCGCGGCTGGAGGAGGCGGTCGAGCGCATGGCCGAGCTCGAAGCCACCCGCCAGCAGCTCGAAAGCGAGCGGCGCACGCTCGCCGACGCACGCGACGCAGCGCGCCAGCACGCCCGCGAATCGCGCGACGCCGCGCACGCGCTGGCGCTGAACCTCGAATCGCAGCGGGCGCAGGTCGTCGCGCTGGCGCAGGCGCTGGACCGCATGGGCGGCCAGCGCGGCCAGCTCGACACCCGGCTTACCGAACTGGCCTCGCAGTTGTCCGAGGGCGACGCCCCGGTGGTCGCGCTGGAGCAGCAGCGCCAGGTCGCGCTGGAGCAGCGCGTGATCGCCGAGAAGAACCTCGCCGCCGCGCGGGCGACGCTGGAGGGCATCGACGGCGAACTGCGCGAGTTCGAGTCCACCCGCCACCAGCGCGACGAGCAGTCGGTGTCGCAGCGCGAGAAGATCGCCCAGCGCCGGCTCGACCAGCAGGCGCTGGCGCTGAAGGCCGAGCAGCTCGCCGAGGCCGTGACCAGCGCCGGCTTCGTGGTCGAGGACGTGCTCAACACGCTGGTCGAGGACGCCGACCCGTCGGCCTGGGAGAAGGTCGTCACCGACTTCGACGCCAAGCTGCGCCGGCTGGAGCCGGTCAACCTGGCCGCGATCCAGGAGCACGCCGAGGCCGCGCAGCGCAAGGAATATCTCGATGCGCAGGACGCCGACCTCACCACCGCGCTGGAGACGCTGGAAGAAGCGATCCGCAAGATCGACCGCGAGACCCGCGGCCGCTTCAAGGACACCTTCGACCGGGTCAACGCCGGCGTGCAGGAACTCTACCCGCGGCTGTTCGGCGGCGGCCACGCCTATCTCGAACTCACCGGCGAGGACCTGCTCGACACCGGCGTGGCGATCATGGCCCGTCCGCCGGGCAAGCGCGTGTCCAACATCTCGCTGCTGTCCGGCGGCGAGAAGGCGATGACCGCGGTCGCGCTGGTGTTCGCGATCTTCCGGCTCAATCCCGCGCCGTTCTGCCTGCTCGACGAGGTCGACGCGCCGCTGGACGAGGCCAACGTCGGCCGCTTCACGGCCATGGTCAGCGAGATGAGCGAACAGGTGCAGTTCCTGTTCGTCACCCACAACAAGTCCACGATGGAGGCGGCGCGGCAGCTCAGCGGCGTCACCATGCGCGAGCCCGGCGTCAGCCGCCTGGTCTCGGTCGACCTGGCCGAAGCCGCGCGCCTGGCGGGTGCGGCCTGACAACGCGAGAGGAAACGAATCGATGTCCGACATCTGGATGCTGCGTATCGGAATCGTCGTCGCCGGCCTGCTGCTGATGGCGGCGATCTACTTCTTCGGCCGCCCGCGCAAGCCCGGGCAGGGGCGCCGGCGCCCGGACGAGCGCAGCGGCCGCAGCGAGCCGCGGCTGGCGCCCGACGCGGCGCCGATCTCGATCGATCTCGGCGGTCCGTCGATGCAGGACGACCCTGCGCCGGAGGCCAGGCAGCCGGAACCGGCCGCGCCGCCGTCCGGGCCGGAAGTCGGCAAGCGCGACCGCGAGGACTTCGACAAGATCGTCACCCTGTACGTCGCCGCGCGCGCCGGCGAAGTGCTGCGCGGGCCGGACATCGTGGTCGCGGCCGAGAAGGCCGGCCTGAGCTACGGCTACATGAGCATCTTCCACCGCCTGCTGGACGGCCGCGCCGACGGCGGGCCGATCTTCAGCGTCGCCAACATCAAGAAGCCCGGCAGCTTCGAGATGGCAGAGATCCAGGCGCTGGAAACGCCGGCGATCGCGTTCTTCCTGACCCTGCCGGCGCCGATCCCCGCGCTCGACGCCTGGGAGAAGATGCTGCCGACCGCGCAGCGCATGGCCGAACTGCTCGACGGCGTGGTCCTGGACGAGTCGCGCAACGCGCTCGGGCGCCAGCGCATCGCCCACCTGCGCGACGAACTGCGCGCCTACGACCGCCTGCACGAAGCGCCGCCGATCTCCAAGAACACGCGCTGGTGAGGCTTCGCCGCACGGTCGCGTGTCCTGCGACCGGCGCGTGAGACGATTTTCCGGTTCCGCGCACCGCTCCGGTGCCTGCGGCCGGACCACGAGACCGCCCGATGACCGATTCCGTCGCCCACCGCATCGCCGACCTGCGCCGCCGGATCGAGGACGCGAACTACCGCTACTACGTGCTCGACGATCCGGCGATCCCGGACAGCGAATACGACCAGCTGATGCGGGCGCTGGAGGCGCTGGAGGCCGAGCATCCCGAATTCGCCGACCCGGCGTCGCCGACCCGGCGCGTGGGCGGCGCGCCGTCCGGCGATTTCGCCGAAGTGCGCCACGCCGTGCCGATGCTGTCGCTGGGCAACGCCTTCAGCGACGAGGAAGTGCTGGATTTCGAGCGGCGCATCGAACAGAAGCTGGAACGCACCCGCCCGCGGTTCTCGGTCGAGCCCAAGCTCGACGGCCTCGCGATCAGCCTGCGCTACGAGGACGGCCGCTTCGTCCAGGGCGCGACCCGCGGCGACGGCGAGACCGGCGAGGACGTGACCGCCAACCTCAGGACGATCAAGGCGATCCCGCTGCACCTGCGCGGCGCCGACTGGCCGCCGGTGCTGGAGGTGCGCGGCGAGGTCTACATGCCGCTGGACGGCTTCCGCCGCTACAACGCGCGCGCGCTGAAGGACGGCGGCAAGGTGCTGGCCAATCCGCGCAACGGCGCCGCCGGTTCGCTGCGCCAGCTCGATCCGCAGATCACCGCGCAGCGCCCGCTGGCGTTCTACGCCTACGCGGTGGGCGTGGTCGAAGGCGGCGAACTGCCCGACACCCACTCGGCCACGCTGGCGCGCCTGCGCGAGTGGGGCTTCCCGGTCAGCCAGGAAAACCGGGTCGTGGTCGGCGCCGAGGGCCTGCTCGACTACTACCGCGCGATGGGCGAGAAGCGCGACGGCCTGCCGTTCGACATCGACGGCGTGGTCTACAAGCTCGACGACTACGCCGGCCAGCGCGCGATGGGCTTCGTCTCGCGCGCGCCGCGCTGGGCGATCGCGCACAAGTTCCCGGCGCAGGAACAGTCGACCGTGCTGGAAGGCATCGACATCCAGATCGGCCGCACCGGCGCGGCGACCCCGGTCGCGCGGCTGAAGCCGGTGCAGGTCGCGGGCGTGGTCGTCACCAACGCCACGCTGCACAACGCCGACCAGATCGCGCGCCTCGACGTGCGCATCGGCGACACCGTGATCGTCCGTCGCGCCGGCGACGTGATCCCCGAGATCGTCCGCGTCGTGCCCGAACACCGGCCGCCCGGCGCGGAACCGTGGCGCATGCCGACCGCCTGCCCGGTCTGCGGCTCGGAGATCGTCCGCGAGGAGGGCGAGGCGGTCTGGCGCTGTTCCGGCGAACTGACCTGCGCCGCGCAGCGCAAGGAAGCGATCCGCCACTTCGCCTCGCGCCGCGCGATGGACATCGAGGGCCTTGGCGAGAAGTTCGTTGATCTCTTTGTCGAGGCGGAAGTTCTTCGATCCCCGGCAGATATCTACGGTTTAACGCTGGATGATCTGCTGTTGGTGAAGTTGGTGCTGGATGCCGAGCCGGCGACGGTGGACAGCGAATTGCGCTTACACTTTGCGGATACGCAGCCGGAGTCAATACGCGTTCTGTTCAGGGATGAAACTGCTTTAGCCGAGAGAAATTTGCAATTCGATCATTGGAAGATTTACGTCGTAGGGTTACTTCGCGACAAAGGCGCCAATTTCGGCTGGGACCGGAAGAAGATCGCCACCAAGTGGGCCGAGAACCTGGTCGAGGCGATCGACCGCAGCCGTTCGACCACGCTGGAGCGGTTCCTGTTCGCGCTCGGCATCGAGCACGTCGGCGAGAGCACCGCCAAGGCGCTGGCGGCGTGGTTCGGCGACCTCGCCCTGATCCGCCGCCTGCCGTGGCCGGTGTTCAAGCGGGTGCCCGACATCGGCGGCGAAGTGGCGCGCGCGCTCGGCCATTTCTTCGACCAGCCCGGCAACCAGCAGGTGATCGACGCGCTGCTCGCGCGCGGGGTCCGCATCGGCGACGCGCACCCGCCGTCGGCGAAGCTGCGTCCCGACCTCACCCTCGCGACGCTGCTGGTCGATCTGGAAATCCCCAAGGTCACGCGGATCCGCGCCGACCAGCTCGCCGCGGCCTTCGCCGATGCTGCGGCCCTGCGCGACGCGCCCGAACACGCGTTCGTCACCGCCGGCCTGCCCGCCGACAGCGCGCGCGCGCTGGCCGCGTGGCTGGCCGACGACGCCAATGCCGGCCTGCTGACCCGGGTCGGCGAGGCGCTGGCGACGCTGCGCGAACGCCTGCCGGAAGGCGAGGCGTCGCCCGCCGGCCCGCTGGACGGCAAGACCGTCGTGCTCACCGGCGGCCTCGCCGCGCTGTCGCGCGACGAAGCCGGCGCGAAGCTCGAAGCGCTCGGCGCCAAGGTCGCCGGCAGCGTGTCGAAGAAGACCCACCTCGTCGTCGCCGGCGAGGCCGCCGGCAGCAAACTCGCCAAGGCGCAGGAGCTGGGCATCGAGATCTGGGACGAGGCGCGACTGCTCGCGTTCCTCGCGGAGCACGGTCTCGCCGAGCCCACGACGGCCGGGCAAAGCGGCGCATGAGCGACTGGCGGCCGACCGCCGGTCTCGACGCGCTGCGCCTGCGCGCGCGGCTGTACGCGACGATCCGCGCGTTCTTCGCCGAACGCGACGTGCTGGAAGTGGAGACGCCGGTGCTGTCGGTCGCCGGCAATACCGACGTCAACATCCAGTCGTTCTCGCTCGCCTTCTCCGGCCGCACCGACGGCGCGCCGCGCACGCGCTGGCTGCGCACCTCGCCGGAGTTTCCGCTGAAACGGCTGCTGGCGGCCGGCGTCGGCGACTGCTACGAACTCGGCCGCGTGTTCCGCGACGGCGAGGCCGGCGGTCGCCACAACCCCGAGTTCACGATGCTCGAGTGGTACCGGGTCGGCTGGGACCACCTGCGCCTGATCGACGAGACCGTCGCGCTGGTGCAGGCGGCGCTCGCGCTGGTCGGGCGCGAGGCGACGGTGGCGCGGACGACCTTCCGCGACCTCTACCGCGACCGGCTGGGGCTCGATCCGCTGCTGGCGGACGAGGCCGAACTGCAGGCCGCGCTCGGCGACGTGCGCATCGATCCCGACGGGCTGACCCGCGACGACTGGCTCGACCTGCTGATGACCCATCGGCTGCAGCCGGCGTTCGCGACCGACGGCGTGCTGGTCGTCCGCGACTGGCCGGCGTCGCAGTGCGCGCTGGCGAAGATCCGGCCCGCGCACGACGGCGCGCCGGCCGTCGCCGAACGCTTCGAGCTGTACCTCGGGCCGCTGGAACTGGCCAACGGCTATCACGAGCTCACCGACGCCGCCGAGCAGCGCGCGCGCTTCGAGCGGGACCTCGCGACGCTGCGGGCGAGGGGCGCCGCGTGCCCGCCGATCGACCAGCGCCTGCTGGCGGCGATGGCGGCCGGGCTGCCGGATTGCGCCGGGGTGGCGCTGGGCGTGGAGCGCCTGCTGATGGCGCTGCTGGGCACGCCGCGGATCGCGGATGCGATCGCGTTCGATTTCGCCCGGGCGTGAAACCGTTTACCTGAATCGCGAGGTTCCACGGCCGGTCGGGGCCGGAAAAATTCGCCGTCCATTCATCCGCGCGGACTACATTGGGGCCACTCATCTAGGGGATGACGCCATGCGCAACGCCTTCGCTCTCACCGCCTCCCTCCTGCTCGTCGGCACGGCCAGCCCGCCGGCGCATGCGCAGTGGAGCAACTACGGTTACAACGGCGCCGACGGCGACATCGTGCGCTGCGAATCCCGCGACGGCCGCACCTCGCGCTGCAACGCCTACGGCGGCGACGCGCAACTGGTGCGCCAGCTCTCCGACAGCGCCTGCATCCGCAACCGCACCTGGGGCGTCGATTACCAGGGCCTGTGGGTAAGCGGTGGCTGCCGCGCCGAATTCCGCGTGCTCTCGGGGTACGACGACGGCTATTACGGCAGCGATTACGGTTACGGCGACGGCTACTACGGCAACGACTACGGTTACGGCAGCGGCTACGGCAACGACGGCGTGTTCCGTTGCGAATCGAAGAACGGCCGGACCACGCGTTGCAGCAGCTACGGCAGCGCGCGCTTCGTGCGCCAGGTGTCCGACAGCCCGTGCATCCAGGGCCGCACCTGGGGCGCCGACTCCCGCGGCGTGTGGGTCAGCGGCGGCTGCCGCGCGATCTTCCAAGCCGGCTACGGTTACGGCAACGGGAACTACGGCGGCGGGAACTACGGTGGTGGCTACTACGGCAACGGCGGCTACGGCAATGCGATCGTCCGCTGCGAATCGGTCGACAACCGCAGCCGCAGCTGCAACCTCAATGCCGGCCGTCGTGGCGATGTCCGCATGATCCGCCAGTTGTCGGGCAAGCCGTGCATCGAAGGCCGCACCTGGGGCTACAGCGGCAACAGCGTCTGGGTGACGCAGGGCTGCCGCGCGGAATTCGCCGTCACCCGCAACGGCGGCCGCGGCAACGGCGGCTGGCAGCGTCCCCCTGGCGACCTCGGCGACAGCCGCCCGCCGGGCGCGTACTTCGACGGCAAGCAGGACGGCGGTCGGCGGACCGACGCGCAGGCCCCGGGCATGCCCGGCGGCGAGCGCCCGGCGCAGGCGTCGCGCCCGCCGGCGGATCTGCCGCCCCCGGGGCAGATCGAACAGCCCCGCGAACAGCCGGCCCCCCGCGCCATCGTCGCCCGCGCGTCGCAGCCGGCGCAGGTCGAACGTCCCGCCGAACGTCCCGGCGCCGCGGCCCCCGGTCCGGCCGTGGTCGAAGCCGCCGACGCAGGCACGCTGGCGCCGCGCGAGCGTCCGCGCGTACGGGAAGGGCAGGGCCAGGTGGGCGAGCCGGGCCAGGTCGTGCCCTGAGCCCGGTGCGAAACCGCGCACTGCGTCTCCGCTCGCGACGGCGCTCCAGCGAGGACCCGGCCCGGCCGGGTTCCTGCGCATCGGTCCGGTAAAATGACCGGATGTCCGAATCCCACGATTACGCCCGCTACGACCGCATCCGCCCGATCCGCTGGACCGGCGATGCGCTCGAACTCCTCGACCAGCGCAAACTGCCGTTCGCGGTCGAATACGTCACCTGCCGCAACGCGGCCGCGGTCGCGGTCGCGATCCATTCCCTGACCGTCCGCGGCGCGCCGGCCATCGGCATCGCCGCGGCCTGGGGCGTGGTCCTCGCCGCCCGCGAACTCGACGTCGCGTCCGGCGCCGCCGCGATCACGCCGACGGAAGCCGCCACGCGCCTGGAACCGGTGCTGCAGCAGCTCAACGCCGCCCGGCCGACCGCCGTCAACCTCGCCTGGGCGCTGCAGCGCATGCGTCGCGCGCTGGCCCAGACCGCGGTCGGCGACGACTGGCGGGCGGTGCTGTTCGCCGAGGCCAAGGCGATCGCCGCCGAAGACCTCGCCGCCAACCGCAAGATGGGCGCGCTCGGCGCCCAGCTCATCGCCCGCGGCAGCGGCGTGCTCACCCACTGCAACACCGGCTCGCTCGCGACTGCCGGGTTCGGCACCGCGCTGGGCGTGATCCGCGCCGGCGTGGCCCAGGGCCGGATCGAACGCGTGTTCGCCGGCGAGACCCGGCCCTGGCTGCAGGGCGCGCGCCTGACCGCGTGGGAACTGCAGCAGGACGGCATCGACGCGACCCTGATCGCCGATGCCGCGGCCTCGCACCTGATGAAGACCGGGCAGGTGCAGTGGGTGATCGTCGGCGCCGACCGCATCTGCGCCAACGGCGACACCGCCAACAAGATCGGCACCTACCAGCTCGCCATCGCCGCCCGCTACCACGGGGTCAAGTTCATGGTGGTGGCGCCGTCCTCGACCGTCGACATGGCGACCCAGACCGGGTCGAAGATCGAGATCGAGGAGCGCGATCCCGGCGAACTGTTCGGCGTCGGCGGCGTGCGCACGGCCGCCGAGGGCATCCGCGGCTGGAACCCGGTGTTCGACGTCACCCCGTCGGAGCTGATCGACGCGATCGTGACCGAGCGCGGTGCGATCGAGCGTCCGAACCGGGTGTCGATGCAGACCTTTTTCGGCGGCTGATCGAAGCCGCTGCGGACGTCGTTCCGGAGGCCGCGGAAGGCGCTCGCAAGTATCTGTTTCCACGTGGAAAAAAACCGGCGTCGGCGAGCCGTCGGAGGGCGTTGCGTGATACAATTCCGCTTTCGCGCGAAGGCCTCCGCGCGCCCCCGGTGAACGCCCTTCCGCGACGCCGTTCCCGCTTCCCGCGGAACGACCCGCGCGCGTCCCACGGCGGTGTCCCGGGCCGCCGCGCCGCCACCCAGCCGAAGACGTCTGAATGACCGAGACCGCCAAGGAAATCATCCCCGTCAATCTCGAGGACGAGATGCGTCGCAGCTACCTCGATTACGCCATGAGCGTGATCGTGGGCCGCGCGCTCCCGGACGTGAGGGACGGCCTCAAGCCGGTGCACCGCCGCGTGCTGTTCGCGATGAACGAACTGGGCGCGCACAGCAACAAGCCGTACTACAAGTCGGCGCGCATCGTCGGCGACGTGATCGGTAAGTACCACCCGCACGGCGACCAGTCGGTGTACGACACCCTGGTGCGCATGGCGCAGCCGTTCTCGCTGCGCTACCTGCTGGTGGACGGGCAGGGCAACTTCGGTTCGGTCGACGGCGACAACGCCGCGGCGATGCGCTACACCGAGGCGCGCATGGCCCGGCTCACCCACGAGCTGATGGCCGACATCGACAAGGACACCGTCGATTTCCAGCCGAACTACGACGAAAAGGAGCAGGAACCGACGGTGATGCCGTCGCGGTTCCCGAACCTGCTGGTGAACGGCTCCGCCGGCATCGCGGTCGGCATGGCGACCAACATCCCGCCGCACAACCTGTCGGAAGTGATCGACGCGACGGTCGCGCTGCTCGACGAGCCGGAGATCGACATCGACGGCCTGATGCAGCACATCCCGGGCCCGGATTTCCCCACCGCCGGCATCATCAACGGCGTCGGCGGCATCCACGTGGCGTATCGCACCGGCCGCGGCCGCGTGCGGATGCGCGCGAAGGCCGAGATCGAGGCCGCCGACAACGGCCGCGAGGCGATCGTCGTCACCGAGATCCCGTACCAGGTCAACAAGGCGCGGCTGATCGAGAAGATCGCCGAGCTGGTGAAGGAAAAGAAGCTCGAGGGCATCAGCGAACTGCGCGACGAGTCCGACAAGGACGGCATGCGCATCTACATCGAGGTCAAGCGCGGCGAGTCGGCCGAGGTCGTGCTCAACAACCTCTACGCGCAGACCCCGATGGAGTCGGTGTTCGGCATCAACATGGTGGCGCTGGTCGACGGCCGCCCGCAGTTGCTGAACCTCAAGCAGATCCTCGAGGCGTTCGTGCGCCACCGCCGCGAAGTGGTCACGCGCCGCACGATCTTCGAACTGCGCAAGGCCCGCGCCCGCGCCCACATCCTCGAAGGCCTGACCGTCGCGCTGGCCAACATCGACGAGATGATCGAGCTGATCAAGACCTCGGCGAACCCGAACGAGGCTCGCGAGCGGATGCTCGCGCGGACCTGGGCGCCGGGGCTGGTCGCCAGCCTGCTCACCGCCGCCGGCAGCGACGCCTCGCGGCCCGACGACCTGCCGGCCGGCGTCGGACTGGTCGATGGCGCCTACCGCCTGACCGAGATCCAGGCCAAGGAAATCCTCGAGATGCGCCTGCACCGCCTGACCGGGCTGGAGCAGGAGAAGCTGACCGAGGAATACCGCGAACTGCTCGACGCGATCCGCGGCCTGATCGAGATCCTGGAGAATCCCGACCGCCTGCGCGAGGTCATCCGCGACGAGCTGTTGGAAGTGAAGCGCGACTTCGGCGATGCCCGCCGCAGCGAGATCCGCGCCAGCGAGGAAGACCTCGACATCCTCGACCTGATCGCGCCCGAAGACGTGGTGGTGACGCTGTCGCACGCCGGCTACGCCAAGCGCCAGCCGGTGACCACCTACCGCGCGCAGAAGCGCGGCGGCAAGGGCCGCAATGCCGCGGCGACCAAGGACGAGGACTTCATCGACCAACTGTGGCTGGTCAACACCCACGACACCCTGCTGACCTTCACCAGCAGCGGCCGCGTGTTCTGGCTGCCGGTGCATCAACTGCCCGACGCCGGCCCGAACGCGCGCGGCCGGCCGATCGTCAACTGGCTGGCGCTGGAGCCGGGCGAGAAGATCCAGGCGGTGGTCCCGGTGCACCAGTACGACGAGGACCATTTCGTGTTCTTCGCGACCCGCAACGGCACCGTGAAGAAGACCCCGCTGACCGAGTTCGCGTTCCGCCTGGCGCGCGGCAAGATCGCGATCAACCTCGACGAGGGCGATGCGCTGATCGGCGCCGGCCTCACCGACGGCCTGCGCGACATCCTGCTGTTCGCCTCGAACGGCCGCGTCGCGCGCTTCTCCGAGGCGCACGTGCGGCCGATGGGCCGCACCGCGACCGGCGTGCGCGGCATGCGCCTGGCGACGGGCGAGGCGCTGGTCAGCCTGATCGTGGCCGATCCGGCCGGAGACGCGCAGGAAGACGACGCGACCGACGCCGCGAACGAGTCGGTCGAGGTCGTCGAGATCGCCGCCGAGGGCGTGGAGGCGATCGACCTCGGCCAGGACGACGGCGACACGCTGTACATCCTGACCGCGACCGAAAACGGCTACGGCAAGCGCACCCCGCTGGCCGACCATCCGCGCAAGGGCCGCGGCACCCAGGGCGTGATCGGCATCCAGACCACCGCCCGCAACGGCAAGCTGGTCGGCGCGGTGCTGCTGCGCAGCGGCGACGAGGTGCTGCTGATCTCCGACGGCGGCACCCTGGTCCGCACCCGCGCCGCGGAAATCTCGCGGGTCGGTCGCAACACCCAGGGCGTGACCCTGATGCGGTTGGCCGAGGGCGAGGCGCTGCAGGCGCTTGAGCGGCTTGACGGGTCGATCGACGACGAAGACGACGCCACCGAGACCGCCGCGGCACGGCCCGCGGCCGATGCACCGTCGCAGCCGGACGCGACCGCCTGATCGGTCATCGCGACCGGCCATCGCTGATCCGGACGGAAGGCGGGCTTCGGCCCGCCTTCCGCATTTGTGCCTCCGGACATGCCCGGCGACGCCGGCTGCGGGCTCCCCGCGGTCGCGGCGAAACAATCTCTTACGCAAAATGCCGGCCGAACCGGCAAGCTGGGACAGTCGGGATTTGGCTGCCGTTAAAGTTAAAAAATAATAAAAAAATTGTTCAAAAGAAGTGATTGCGCAACCTGAATCCTGTGTATAGTGCGTCGCAAATCCAGGAGGCCATATGTGTCGCTCGTCGCGGTTCGGGGTGCGGTTCGGGAAGTGGGCTGGGGTGCGTGGTCTGTTCGCGACGGGGCTGCTGGCGATGCTCCTGGTCGGGTTGCCCGGATGCGGCGACCGCTCGACCGGGCAGCTTCCGGAGGTCAGCGGCGAGGCCATCAAGGCCAAGCGCGAGGAGATCAAGGCGTTCGCGGTGGTCCGGGCCTATCCCGACCAGGACGGCGACACCCTGTCGATCGCCCTGGAGTTCTCGCGGCCGCTGGTCGGCACCCAGGATTTCGACAAGCTGATCACCCTCGACCATCCGCCGGCCGAGAAGAGCGGCTGGAAGCTCGACGACGGCGGCAAGATCCTGCGCTATCCGTTCGTGGCGGTGAACACCGACTACGTCCTGAAGATCTCCGGCAAGCTCGCCGCCGCCGACGGCAGCACGCTCGGCCGCGACGTCGAACAGAAGGTCTACACCGGCGAGCTCAAGCCCGCCGTCGGCTTCGCCTCGCAGGGCAGCGTGCTGCCGGCGCGCGAGAGCCGCGGCCTGCCGGTGGTGTCGGTGAACGTGCCGGAAGTGGACGTCGAGTTCCTGCGCGTGCGCGAGAAGTCGCTGCCGCAGTTCTTCCACGAATACCAGCGCGGCGGGCGCCGCAGCGGCTGGGAACTGGACAGCGAATACGACGACAGGACCCCGCTGGAGAAGCTCGCCGAGCCGGTCTACACCAACCGCTTCGCGCTGGGCGGCGCGCGCAACGAGCGGATGGTCACCTACCTGCCGATCCAGGACATCGAGGAACTGCAGGAGCCGGGCCTGTATTTCGCGGTGATGAAGCGCACCGGCCAGTTCGGCGAACAGTACGAAACCACCTTCTTCACGGTCAGCGACATCGGCCTGCACGTGCGCGCCTACAAGGACAAGCTGTTCGTCCACACCGCGTCGCTGCAGGACGGTTCGGGCCTGTCCGGCATCCAGCTGCAGGTCCTCAACGGCCCCGGCGAGGTGATCCTCAAGGGCGAGACCGACCGCAACGGCAACGTGCTGCTGAACTACAAGCTCGACGCCACCAACGTGCTGGTCGCGCGGCGCGGCAAGGACGTGTCGATGCTGCCGTTCAACCAGCCGGCGCTGGACCTGTCCGAATTCGCGGTCAGCGGCCGCGAGTCGGCGTGGTTCGACGTGTTCGCGTGGTCGGGTCGCGACCTCTATCGTCCGGGCGAAGTCGTGCGCGTCTCCGCGCTGCTGCGCGACAACGACGGCAAGCCGGTGCCGATGAAGGCCGGCAAGGCGCAGCCGCTGTTCGTGCGCCTGAAGCAGCCCAACGGCAAGCCGTTCGTGGAAAGCCGGATCGAGGCCGGCGCGCAGGGCTACTACCGATTCGAGAAGCTGATCCCGGCCGAGGCGCCGACCGGCCGCTGGCAGGTCGAGTTCCGCACCGACCCGGCCAGCGCCGAGGCGGTGCAGGGCATGAGCCTGCGCATCGAGGAATTCCTGCCCGAGCGCATGAAGCTCGACCTCGACACCGCCGCGCCGACGCTCAGGGCCGGCCAGCCGCTCGCGCTGAAGGCGACCGGCGCCTACCTCTACGGCGCGCCCGCCGCGGGCAACCGCTTCACCGCGAAGCTGGCGGTGGCGGTCGAGCAGCATCCGATCGAGAGCATGCCCGGCTATTTCTTCGGCGACCCGACGATGGCGCTGCCGAAGGACGCCAAGGACGTCATCGACGCCACGCTCGATGCCCAGGGCAAGCTCGAGGAGAACATCGCGCTGCCGGACGAAGCCAAGCCGCTGTCGCCGATCGCGGCGATCGTGTCCGGCAGCCTGTTCGAGAGCGGCGGCCGCAGCGTCGACCGTTCGCTCAAGCGCGTGCTGTGGCCGGCCGATGCGCTGGTCGGCGTGCGCCCGCTGTTCGACGACAAGGACGGCGCCGACAGCGACGCCGACGCCGGCTTCCAGCTCGTGCGCGTCGACGCCGCGGGCAGGCCGCAGCCGGCGAAGGGCCTGAAGGTCTCGCTGGTGCGCGAACTGCGCGACTACCACTGGAACTACGACGACAGCGACGGCTGGGACTACGACTTCACCTCGCGCTTCGAGACCGTCGAGACCCGCACCGTCGATGTCGGCACGACCCCGGCGAAGATCGCGTTCCCGGTGCAGTGGGGCGGCTATCGGCTGGAAGTGACCGACCCGGCGACGGGCTTGACCACGCGCTATCCGTTTAACGCCGGCTGGAGCTGGGACGACGACAACCGCGGGCTCGACGCGCGCCCCGACAAGGTCAAGGTCGCGCTCGACAAGACCGCGTACCGCGCCGGCGACACGCTCAAGGTCACCCTGACCCCGCCGCACGAGGGCAAGGGCCTGCTGCTGGTCGAGACCGACCACCTGCTGTACGTCCAGGAAGTCGACGTCAAGCGCGGCAGCACGTTCGAGATCCCGGTGACCAAGGACTGGGACCGCCACGACGTCTACGTCACCGCGCTGGTGTTCCGCGGCGGCACCGCGTCCAACAAGATCACCCCCGCGCGCGCGGTGGGCGTGGCCTTCGTGCCGATGGACCGCACCGATCGGCGCGTCGCGGTCGGGCTGTCGCTGCCCAAGCAGATGCGGCCGGAACAGACCCTCACCACCACCGTCGCGGTGCCGAAACTGGCCGGCGAAGAGGCCTACGTGACGATTTCCGCGGTGGACGTGGGCATCCTCAACATCACCCGCTTCCCGGTGCCCGACGCCAACAGGCAATTCTTCGCGCAGCGCCGGCTGGGCGTGGACGCCTACGACATCTACGGCCGCGTGATCGAGAGCCTGGAGGGCGTGATCGGCAAGATCCGCTTCGGCGGCGACATGGCGCTGCAGCCGCTGGCGCAGGCGCGGCGTCCCACCTCGAAGGTGCAGACCGTCGACCTGTTCTCCGGGCCGGTGAAGCTGGACGCCAGGGGCGTGGCGCGGATTGCGCTGAAGGTGCCCGATTTCAACGGCACCCTGCGCGTCTCCGCGCTGGCCTACTCGGCGCAGCGCTACGGCAACGCCGACGCCGAGATCGTGGTCCGCGCGCCGATCGTGGCCGAGGCCAGCTATCCGCGCGTGCTGGCGCCGGGCGACCGCAGCAACGTCACCCTCGATCTCACCAACTTCACCGGCAAGCCGGGCAGCTTCGCCGTGCAGGTCGACGGCATCGGCCCGCTGACGGTCGGCGAGGGCGCGCGCACCGCGAAGCTCGGCGTGGGCGGCAAGACCACGCTGACCTTCCCGCTGACCGCGGGCGAGGGCTACACCACCGCGAAGATCCGCGTCCGCGTGGACGGCAACGGCTTCAAGGTCGACCGCCGCTTCGACATGCCGGTGCGCGCGGGCTGGCCGAGCGTGCTGCGCGCGCGCACGGTGACCCTCGGCGAGGGCCTGCCGATCGCGATGGGCGCCGACATGGCCGAGGGCATGATGCCCGGCTCGGTCACCGCGCAGTTGACGGTCAGTGCGCTGCCGCCGATCCCGTTCGCCAGCGCGCTGCAGGGCGTGCTCGATTATCCCTACGGCTGCGCCGAGCAGACCACGAGCAAGGGCTACGCGGCGCTGGTGATGAACGCCGACACCGCGAAGATGCTCGACGCCAAGGGCCTGGACCCGGCCACCCGCAAGGCGCGGATGGAGGGCGCGTTCGGCCGGCTGGCGTCGATGCAGACCAGCAACGGCCACTTCTCGATGTGGGGCGACGACGGCTACGTCAATCCGGCGCTGACCCCGTACATCGTCGAGTTCCTGCTCGACGCGCGCGAGGCCGGCTTCGCGGTGCCCGACGGCATGCTGCAGAAGGCGCTGCAGCGCCTGAGCGAAGACCTGCTGGCCGGCGGCAACGAGTTCTACGGCAAGGATCACCGCGAGCACCTGAAGTTCGCGTACCAGGCGCACGCGGGCTATGCGCTGGCCCGGGTCAACCGCGCGCCGCTGGGCACGCTGCGCGCGCTGTACGACAACGATCGCGGCAAGGCGATGAACGGCCTGTCGCTGGTGCACCTGGGCCTGGCGCTGTCGCTGCAGGGCGACCGCACCCGCGGCGCGAAGGCGATCAAGGCGGGCTTCGATTTCGACACCTCGAAGAACCGCTACGGCTACCTCGGCGACTACAGCAGCGACATCCGCGACGCCGCGCTGATGATCGCGCTGACCCACGAACGCGGCCTGCCCAATGCCGAGAACGACGCCAAGGTGATCGACCTGGGCAAGGCGCTGGACGCCCGTCGCAGCTATCGCTGGTTCTGGCTGAGCACGCAGGAGCAGGTCGCGCTCGCGCGCGTCGGCCGCGCGCTGCTGGCGGACCAGAAGAAGACCGTGGCCGGCGTCTGGAAGCTCGGCGACGTCGCCGACCCGGTCGATGCGCGCCGGATGCAGAGCCGCCGCGTGGACTTCACCACGCTCGGCCGCGGGTTCCGGTTCGAGCCGTCGGCCGGCAGCGCCTCGCCGCTGTACGCCAGCCTGGAAGTCGCCGGCGTGCCGCGCACGGCGCCGGCCGAGGACAAGTCGGACATCGGCATCGAACGCAAGTGGTACACCACCGACGGCAAGCCCTGGAAACCCGGCCCGATCGCCGAGGGCGAGGCGCTGATCGTCTCGGTGTCGATCACCGCCGACCAGAACATGCCCGACGCGCTGCTGACCGACCTGCTGCCCGCGGGCCTGGAGATCGAGAACTTCAACCTCGGCGACGAGAAGCAGTGGGCCGACGTGGTCGTGGACGGCATCGAGATCACCGACCGCGGCAGCGCCGCCGAGGTGGTCCACGAGGAATATCGCGACGACCGCTACGTCGCCGCGCTGAAGCTCGACGCCGGCTCGAAGGCGCGGATCTTCTACCTGGTCCGCGCGGTGACCCCGGGCACGTACACGGTGCCGCCGTCGCTGGTCGAGGACATGTACCGTCCGCAGCTGCGCGGCGTCGGCAAGTCGACGCCGGCGACGATCACGGTCGTGCAGCCGAAGTGATCCGCCCGTCGCGGTCTCCCGTCGCCGATCCGGCGGCGGGAGACCGGCGATGCCTTCTTCCTCCCGTTTCCGACAGCGTCGTCCGATGACCCGCGCGCCCGTTTCCCGTCCCCGCTGGCGCCGCCTGCTCGTCCGGTTGCAGTGGGGGATGGCCGCGACCCTGTCGCTGCTCCTGCTGCTCGACCTGTTGTTCCCGCCGCAGTTGCCGAAGGCCCGCGACACCAGCACGCTGGTGATCGCCGCCGACGGCACCCCGCTGCGCGCCTTCGCCGACGCCGACGGCGTGTGGCGCTATCCGGCGACGCCCGACAGCGTGTCGCCGCTGTACGTCGAGGCGCTGCTGAACTACGAGGACCGCTGGTTCTGGAAGCATCCCGGCGTGAATCCCTACGCGCTGCTGCGCGCCGGCGGGCAGATGCTCGGCAGCGGCGAAGTGGTGTCCGGCGGCTCCACGCTGACGATGCAGGTCGCGCGCATCCTCGACGCCGACCACGGCACGACGACGCGCACGCCCTGGCGCAAGCTCAGGCAGATCCTGCGCGCGCTGCAGCTCGAGGCGCACCTGAGCAAGCGCGAGATCCTCACGCTGTACCTGGAGCGCGCGCCGTTCGGCGGCACCATCGAGGGCGTCGAGGCGGCGAGCTGGGCGTATCTGGGCAAGCCCGCGTCGCGGCTGTCACGCGCGGAGGCCGCGCTGCTGGCGGTGCTGCCGCAGTCGCCCAGCCGCCTGCGGCCGGACCGGCATCCGGAGGCCGCGCGCGCGGCCCGCGACAAGGTCCTCGACCGGATGGCCGATCTCGGCGTGTGGCGGCGCGCCGACGTCGACGACGCCCGGATCGAGCCGGTGGTCGCGCGGCAGTTGCAGCCGCCGCTGATCGCCGCGCTGCTCGCCCAGCGCCTGCGCAGCGCGCACCCGAAGGCCCCGCGGATCGCCTCGACCATCGACGCGAACCTGCAGCGCACGCTGGAGGAGCGGGTCGCGGCCTATTTCTCGGCGCTGCCCGAGCGCACCTCCGCCGCGCTGCTCGTGGTCGACAACACGACCCTGGAGGCGCGCGCCTACGTCGGCTCGGTGCGCTTCGGCGACCAGGCGCGGCTCGGCCATGTCGACATGGTCCAGGCCTGGCGCTCGCCCGGCTCCACGCTAAAGCCGTTCCTCTACGGGATGGCGCTGGACGACGGGCTGATCCATTCCGAGAGCCTGCTGATCGATGCGCCGCAGAACTTCGGCGACTACCGCCCGGGCAATTTCGGCGAGACCTTCAACGGCCCGATCGGCGCGGCCGAGGCGCTGCGGCTGTCGCTCAACGTGCCGGCGGTGGACCTGCTCGACCGGGTCGGACCGCAACGCTTCTCGGCGCGGCTCGGGCACGCGGGACTGGCGCTGAAGTTTCCCGCCGGCGCGAAGCCCAACCTCGCGCTGATCCTCGGCGGCACCGGCGCGCGGCTGGAGGATCTGGTCGGCGCCTACGCGGCGCTGAACCGCGGCGGCATCGCCGGGCGCGTGCGCTACACCGCCGACGATCCGCAGGTCGATCGCCGGGTGCTGTCGCCGGGCGGGGCGTGGATCATCCGCGAAATCCTGGAGTCCAACCCGCGGCCGGGCGAACTGCTGCAGTTCGATCGCGGATCGCGGCCGAAGGTGGCCTGGAAGACCGGCACCAGCTACGGCTTCCGCGACGCCTGGGCGCTCGGCGGCACCCGCCGCTACACGGTCGGCGTGTGGGTCGGCCGCCCGGACGGCACGCCGCTGCCCGGGCAGTACGGCGCGATCACCGCGCTGCCGCTGCTGTTCGAGGTCGTCGATTCGCTGCCGCGCGATCGCACCGCGGCGGCGTCGCCGCCGCCCGCCGGGGTGGCCGAGCTCGAGGTCTGCTGGCCGCTGGGCATCGGCGCCGATCAGCAGTCGCCGGGGCTGTGCCAGCGCAGGATGCAGGCATGGACGCTGGACGGCGCGGTGCCGCCGACCTTCGCAGAACGCGGTGCGCGGCTGTGGAACGCCGGCCGCGAGCGTTTCGACGTCGATCTCGACAGCGGCCGGCGCGTCTCGGCGACGTGTTCGCTGCCGCACCGGACCGCGCCGCGCGAGATCGCGCGCTGGCCGGCGCTGGCCTCGCCGTGGCTGTCGGCGGAGACGCGGCGGGACTCGACGCTGCCGCCGCTGGCCGACGACTGCATGGCCGACGGCCGCGACGCCGTCGAGACCCTGCGCATCGACGGCCTCGACGACGGCGCCACGCTCGCCGCCGCGCCGGGCAGCGCGCATGCCGTCCGGCTTTCGCTGCGGGCGCTGGGCACCGATCGCGACGTGCAGTGGCTGCTCGACGGCCGCTGGATCGGCGAGACCGCGGGCCGGGCGCCGCTGGTGCGCGATTTCGCCGAAACCGGCGATCACACGCTCACCGCGCTGTCGGCCAGCGGCGCCTGGACGCGGCTGCGGTTCCGCATCCTGGAGTGAACGCTCGCGCAGGCGCGCACGTGCGCGGTGCACGGGCCGTCGAGCGGCCCGCGTCCGCGTGGAGGTCTGTGTGGAGGTCTGCGCAGCGCCGCAGCGCCGCAACGGCTCAGTCGCCGATCCAGCCCTGCAGCAGGTCCGCGAATTCGTCGGCGTGCTCCTCCTCCTGCGCGAGGATGTCCTCGAGCATGCGGCGCGTCGTCGAATCCTTGTCGCCGATCCACAGGATCAGCTCGCGGTAGCTGTCGATCGCGATGCGCTCGGCGATCAGGTTTTCCTTGACCATGTCGCGCAGGTCCTTGCCTTCCTTGTACTCGGCGTGCGCGCGGGCGGTGAGGGTGTCGGGATCGAGGTCCGGCTCGCCGCCGAGCTGCACGATGCGCTCGGCGATGCGGTGCGCGTGCGCCTGTTCCTGCTTGGCGTGCTCGAGGAATTCGCCCTTCACCGCATCGGCGAGCATGCCCGACGCCATGAAGTAGTGCCGGTAGTAGCGCAGCACGCAGACGTACTCGGTGGCGAGCGCGTCGTTGAGCAGCTTGATCAGGGTCTTGCGGTCGCCGGTGTAGGTTTCGGTGACCGCCCCGTCCTCGATCTTCCTGCGGGCGTTGGCGCGCAGTTTGTCGCGCGGGGTGAAGCCGGCGGGCGCCTTGCCGGCCGGCTGCGACGGGGTCGATTTTGCGGTGGTCTTGGACATGGGAACTCCTCCTGGAAGTCCCCGCATCCTAGGACCGGCGCGTGTCCGTTCGCGCTTTCAGGGCAACTGCGCCAGCATGTGTTCAGCCGAGGACACGCGGAACTCGCCCGGGGCCTCGATTTCGAGCAATTTGACCACTCCGTCGTCCACGTACATTGCAAAACGCTTGCCGCGGACGCCCATGCCGTAGGCGCTCGCGTCCATCTCCAGGCCCAGTGCGCGGACGAAGTCGCCGTTGCCGTCGGCGAGGATCTCCATCCCCGCCGGCGCGTCCTGGCTGGCGGCCCAGGCCTTCATCACGAACGGGTCGTTGACCGACATGCAGGCGACGCCGACGCCCTTGGCGCGGAACGCGTCGAAGTGCGCGATGAATCCGGGCAGGTGCTTTTCCGAACAGGTCGGCGTGAACGCGCCCGGCACCGAGAACACCACCAGCTTGCGGCCCTCGAAGAAGCGATGGGTGTCGACGGTGTCGATCCCGTCGTTGATGCGCTTGATGTTGACCTCGGGAATGCGGTCGCCGATCTGGATGGTCATGCGGAACTCCTGGGTGGGGGAAGCAGCGCCGACAGTGTAGGCCCAAACCTGAACGCCGGGACGACGGCCCCGGCGGGGCAGGCCCTTGAAAACCCCTGCGCCGATCGCATCTGGTGGGCATGGCGGCACGGCGCCGCCCCCACCCGCGAATCCCCAGGAGATCCTCCATGAGCCTCATGCGCTACCAGCAGGTCTGGCCGGCCCAGGCCCGCGCCCAGGACGAGTTCAAGCAGTTGTTCGAGCGCTTCATCAACGCCGGCGACAACGCCGACGAGTCCGCCGTCGTCACCAGCCAGTGGGTGCCGCGGGTCGACATCCGCGAGGAAGCCGATCGCTTCCTGATCCTCGCCGACCTGCCGGGCATCGATCCGGCCGAGGTCGAGGTGCTGATGGACAAGGGCATCCTCAGCATCAAGGGCGAGCGCAAGCAGGAGGCCGACGCGTCGTCGAACCGCTTCTCGCGGATCGAACGCCGCTACGGCAGCTTCCACCGCCGCTTCGCGCTGCCGGACACCGCCGACGCCGAAGGCATCACCGCGCACGGCCGCAACGGCGTGCTCGAGATCGCGATCCCGAAGCGTGCGGAAGCGTCGCCGCGCCGCATCCAGGTCGGCGCCAAGCCCGCCAACGCCTGACCGGCCAGTCCGCGCGCACCGCCTGCCGGTGCGCGCTCCCTCCGACCGCGCCGGTGCGCAACCGAGCGCGGTCGTTTTGTTATCGTGCCCGCGAAACCCGTCTCTTCCCGACACCACCTCAGGCCGGACATCGCACCATGCGTTTCAAGGACTACTACGACATCCTCGGCGTCGAACCCGGCGCAGGCGAGGCGGAGATCAAGACCGCCTACCGCCGGCTCGCGCGCAAGTACCACCCCGACGTCAGCAAGGAAGCCGACGCCGAAGAGAAGTTCAAGGCGGTCAACGAAGCCTACGAGGCGCTGCGCGACCCCGAAAAGCGCGCCGCCTACGACCAGTTGCGCGCGCGCGGCTACCGGCCGGGCGACGAGGTGCAGCCGCCGCCGGGCGGCTTCGGCGGGGCCCCCGGCGGCTTCGATTTCGACGAGGTCTTCGCTGGCGCCGGCAATGGCGGCTTCAGCGACTTCTTCCAGGAACTGTTCGGCCGCCGGCGCGCCGGTCCCGGTGCGGCCGGGCCGCGTCCGCGCGGCGACGCGCGCGCCCGGTTCGCGGTGCCGCTCGAAGCGGTCTACAGCGGGGAGCCGGTGCGGGTCTCGGTCGGCGGCAAGTCGCTGGACGTGCGCATCCCCAAGGGCATCCGGCCGGGGCAGGCGATCCGCCTGGGCGGCCAGGCGCCCGGCGGCGGCGATCTGCTGCTGGAAGTCGAATACGCCGCGCATCCCGATTTCGAGGTCGATGGCCGCAACGTCATCCACGTCCTGCCGGTGGCGCCGTGGGAGGCCGCGCTGGGCGCGACCCTGAGCGTGCCGACCCTCGGCGGTGCGGTGGAGCTGAAGATTCCCGCGGATTCGGAGGCGGGGCGCAAGCTGCGGCTGCGCGGGCGCGGCCTTCCGGGCACCGGCGGCGCGGCGGCCGGCGACCAGATCGTCGAACTCGAAGTGCTGGCCCCGAAGGCGAACACTGATGCCGAACGCGAGGCCTACCGGCGGATGCGCGAGGCCTTCGGCGACGACTGGCGTCGCGCCTGATCCGGCGCAGGCGATTTGCCTCGAACGGATTGCGGTTCTAGGATCGAAAGGCCGCCGGCGCTGGCGGCCTACAGGACAAGGAGATTGTCATGAGAAAGACGACGCGCGCGATCCTCTCGACGATCGTGATCGGAACCGCGCTGACCGTGGCCACCTATGCGTACGCGGCCCGAACGATCTACATCCAGTACGTCTACGCCGACGCCCAGGGCAATATCGTCGGTGGACTCACCTATCCCTGCGGGGGCGGGCAGTACGCATGGGGAACGACGACCCCGTACTACACCCGGATCACGATGCCCTGCTTTTGATTCGCCCGCCGCAGCCTCCGGGGAGCGGTCCCCGGAGGTTGCCGCGGCAGGCCGTCAGCCGAGGCCGGTGACGTAGCGGGTGATGGTGTCCGCCAGTTCGGTTTCGCTGAAGGGCTTGGTGAGGTAGGCGCGGGCGCCCTGGCGCATGCCCCAGACGCGGTCGGTGTCCTGGTCCTTGGTCGTGACCAGCACGATCGGGATGTGCTTGGTGGTCGGTTCGCGCGAGATCGTGCGGGTGGCCTGGAACCCGTTGAGGTTCGGCATCACCACGTCCATCAGGATGAGATCGGGAATCTCGCGCTTCGCCGCCTCGACCCCCGCGGCGCCGTCCTCTGCGGTCAGCGCCTCGTGTCCGAGTTTTTCGACGATGCGGCGGATGCCCATCAGTTGCGACGGCGAATCGTCGACGATCAGGATGCGAGCCATGCAGACCCCCGGAAAAGACTGCGTTCAGTGTAGTCGGGCGCGGGCCGGGCCGGAAGCGGGCGCCGGCGAATTGTTGATGCAGTGCACACCGGCCCGGCGGTTCAGCCGATCCGGACCAGCGTCCGCCCCAGCGAACCGCCCGCGAGCATCCCCGCGAAGACGTCCGGCAGCTCGGCCAGGCCCACTTCGCGGGTGCAGATCGCGTCCAGATGCGCGGGTTTCCAGTCCGAAGCCAGACGTTCCCAGACCTGTTCGCGCAGATCGCGGGCGGTTCCGGCCGAGGCCACCCCCAGCAGGGAGACGCCGCGGATGATGAACGGCATGACCGTCGTCGGCAGCTCGGCGGTGGCCGCCAGGCCGGCGCTGGCGACGTTGCCGTAGGGGCGGGTGCGGGCGAGCAGGCTGGCCAGCATGGTCCCGCCGACGTTGTCCAGGCCGCCGCCGAAGCGGGCGTTCTCCAGCGGCCGCGCCGCGTCCAGCACGTCGCGGCCGAGGACCTCGGCGGCGCCGATCGACCGCAGGTAGGCCGCCTGCGCGGCCTTGCCGCTGATCGCATGGACCTCGTAGCCGGCGCGGCTGAAGATGTCCACCGCCAGCGAACCCACGCCGCCGGTGGCGCCGGTGACCGCCAGCGGCCCCAGCGCCGGCGTCTGCCGGTTCTCCTCCATCCGCAGCAGCGCCAGCGCCGCGGTAAAGCCGGCGGTGCCCAGGACCATGCTCTCGCGCAGGCCCAGGCCGGCGGGCAGGGGGATCGCCCATTTCGCTTCGATGCGCGCGTATTCCGAATAGCCGCCGTCGCGGGTCTCGCTGAGGCCGCAGCCGGTGACCAGCACCGCATCGCCCTCGCGGAAGCCGATGGCGTCGGAGGCGACCACGTGCCCGGCGACGTCGATGCCGCCGACCAGCGGGAAGCTGCGCAGGATCTTGCCCTCGCCGGTGCCGGCGAGCGCGTCCTTGTAGTTGATCGACGAATACGCCGTCCTGATCACGATCTCGCCGGGCGCGAGGTCGTCGATCGACACCTGCTCCAGCCCGCTGCGGTAGCCGTGGGCGTCGTTGTGGATGCGGAAGGCCTGGAAACTGGCGGGAACGGACATGTCGGTGAACCGGTGACGACGGTGCGGCCATGATCGCATGTCGCCGCGGCGGGGGGATCGAAACGCCCACCCCAATCCCCGTCATCCTCGCGAATGCGAGGACCCACCCTGCAGATCGCGCTTGCGCCCACCGCAACCCCGTCATCCTCGCGAAAGCGAGGACCCACCCTGCAGATCGCGCTTGCGCCCACCGCAACCCCGTCATCCTCGCGCAAGCGAGGACCCACCTCCCAGATCGCATTTGCGCCCACCCCAAACCGTCATCCTCGCGCAAGCGAGGACCCACCTCCCAGATCGCATTTGCGCCCACCCCAAACCGTCATCCTCGCGCAAGCGAGGACCCACCTCGCCGACGCCGCACCCACCAAACAGCAAACCGCGGTATTTCCCTACATCCAGACTTGCGGCGATCAGCGACGATGCCGCAATGAAATCGCCCTGCGTCTACCTGCTCGCGTCCCGCCGCAACGGCACGCTCTACATCGGCGTCACGTCCAACCTGGTCGGGCGGGTCTGGCAGCACCGGCAGGGAGTGTGCGCCGGATTCACGGCGCGCTACAGCGTGCGACGGCTGGTCTGGTTCGAGTCGCACGAGACGATGGCGCAGGCCATCATGCGCGAGAAAGCGCTGAAGCACTGGTTGCGTGCGTGGAAGATCGCGCTGATCGAGGAGAGGAATCCGGATTGGGTTGATCTGTATCCGGGGTTGCTGAAATGGCAGGGGGTGGGGTGAGCTGGTCTTGGATGGTTGGCGGGGTGGCGGGGTGGGTCCTCGCTTTCGCGAGGATGACGGCAAAAGCGGGCCTCGCGCTGGGTGTGATGGTGCGCGGGTTTTCGGAGGGGCCGCGGGGGCGGTGGGGTGGGTCCTCGCATTCGCGAGGATGACGGCAAAGGGCGAGTCTCGCGCTGAGTGTGATGGTGCGCGGGTCTTCGGAGGATCGGTCGGGGTGGCGGGGTGGGTCCTCGCATTCGCGAGGATGACGGCAAACGCCACGGCGCATGGTGTGGCGCTTGCCGGATGCGGGCTCAGCGCAGTTCGCGCCGCCGCTTTTCGTCCAGCCACTTGTCGGCTTCGGCGGGGACGTAGTCGCGCATCCAGTCGAACAGGGCGGCGATGTCCTCGCCGTGCCACAGGTCGTGGCGCTGTTCCGCGTGCAGGAAGCGTTCCTCGACCATGCGGTCGATCATGCCGATCAGCGGCGCGTAGAAGCCGTCCACGTCGAGGAAAGCACAGGGCTTGCGGCCGAGGCCGAGCTGGCGCCAGGTCAGCATCTCGAACATCTCGTCGAGCGTGCCGAAGCCGCCGGGCAGGGCGACGAAGGCGTCGGCGAGGTCGAACATGCGCGCCTTGCGCTCGTGCATGTTGGCGACGACCTCCAGCCGGGTCACGCCCTTGTGCGCGACCTCCCATTGCACGAGCTGTTCCGGGATGACGCCGACGACCTCGCCACCGGCGGCGAGCACGGCGTCGGCGACGATGCCCATCAGGCCGACGTTGCCGCCGCCGTAGACCAGTTGCAGCCCTTCGCCGGCGATGCGCGTGCCCAGCGCCCTGGCGCGCTCGGCGTAGGCCGGCTTGCTGCCGGAGTTGGAACCGCAGTAGACGCAGATGGATTTCATGGGGTTTCGTGGGTAGGGGCGGCGGTCGGGCCGAGCAGCATGATGCCGGAGATGCGCAGCGATTCGGCCTGCTTCTGTTTGGAACGCAGCTTGCCGAGGAGATTCATGATGCGGCCGAAGCGCATCGTGCGCCCGAGCCGGAACGATTCGGTCCAGCTCGAGCGCCATTCGATTTCGCGCCAGCCGAACGGCTCGAAGTACGCGGTGCCCGCGGCGGGCGCGAACCGGAACGGGGAGTTGCCGGCCTCGAGCCTGCGCGCCCACTTGCGTCCCATCATCTTCAGCAGCGTCGGCGACGCCAGATCGCTCAGCCACCAGCGCGCGCGCACGACCTCGCGCAGGTCGCGGGCGAGCGGGGCGACGTCGTCCTCGTTGAGGTAGATCAGCAGGCCCTCGGTGATGACCAGCACCGGCGCTTCGGTCGCCGCGTCGGCGAAGACCGCGCGCCGCACGTCGGGGTCGCGCAGGTCGGCGCCGACGAACTCGAGCCGGCAGCGCGGCGTTTCGCCGGCCATGCCGGTGCGGAAGTACTCGATCATCTCCGGCATGTCGACGTGGATCCAGCGCAGGTCCGCGGGCAGCGCCATGCGATACGGGCGCGCGTCGAGCCCGGCGGCGAGGTTGAGCACGGTCTTCGCGCCCTCGCGGACGCACGCCGACACGATCTCGTCCATGACCGCGGTGCGGACGACGATCGGCCACGCGGTGGACGTGCCGCCGGGCATGCTCCGCAGGATGGCTTCGCCGCGCGCGCCGCCGAGGCGGCGTGCGTACGGGTCGTGGAAGATCGCATCCGGGCGTTCGCTTTCCCGGGCGCGGCAGATCGCCACCCACAGCGCGGTGTCGGAGACGTTGCGGATCGGGCTGGCGGGCGTTTCGGTCATCTCAGGAGACTCCTGTCGTATTGCGGGTCAGCAGCCACTGCACCAGGACCGTCCCGCCGAATCCGGCGAGCGCGGCGAGGACGAACGACGGCGCCACCGCCAGGCCCTGGCGCAGCGAGACCGCGAGGACCACGAAGAACGGCAGGCTGCCGAGCACGAACCACAGGATGCCCATCGCCATGTCCGCGACCTGTTTCGGGTCGCGGGTGTCGGCATAGAGCCAGCCGAGCACCAGCAGCGAGGTCACCGGCAGCGACGCCACCAGCGCCCCGAGGACACCGGGCCGGCGCGCGAGCGCGCTCGCCAGCAGCACCAGCGCGACGGTGATCGCGGCCTTGATCAGCAGTTGGGCGTTCATCGCGGGATGGTAGCGCAGGCGGGTTTCGGGACGCCCCGAACGCGGAACGCCAGGCGCGGGCCTGGCGTTCCTGGGCGTGCGTGCGGCGGTGGGCCGGCCGGTCCGGGTCAGTTGGCCTTGTGGATCGCGCGCTTGTGGACGGCCATCGCGGCGTCGTGGACGGCTTCCGACAGCGACGGGTGCGCGTGGCAGATGCGGGCGAGGTCGTCGGCCGAGCCGCTGAACTCCATGGTCAGCACGCCCTCGTGGACCAGCTCGGACACGTTGGCGCCGACCAGGTGCATGCCCAGCACGCGGTCGGTCTCGGCGTGCGCCAGCACCTTCACGAAGCCCGCCGGCTCGGCCATCGCGACCGCGCGGCCGACGGCGGCGAACGGGAAGCTGCCGGCCTTGTACGGGATGCCCTCGGCCTTGAGCTGCTCCTCGGTCTTGCCGACCCAGGCGATTTCCGGCTCGGTGTAGATCACCCACGGGATGGTGTCGAAGTTGACGTGGCCGGGCAGGCCGGCGATCAGTTCGGCCACCGCGATGCCTTCCTCGAAGCCCTTGTGCGCCAGCATTGGGCCGCGCACGCAGTCGCCGACCGCCCACACGCCGTCGACGCCGGTGTGGCAGTGCTCGTCGACCACGATGCGGCCGCGCTCGTCGAGCTGCACGCCGGTGCCGTCGGCCAGCAGGCCCTTGCTCGCGGCCTTGCGGCCGACCGCGACCAGCAGCTTGTCGAACACGATGGTCTGCTCGCCGGCGGCGTCGGTGTAGGTGACGTGGACCTCGCTGGACTTGCCCTTCTTCTTCACTTCGGCCTTCGAGACCTTGGCGCCCAGCCGGATGTCGAGGCCCTGCTTCTTGAACTCGCGGGCGGCGACCTTCGCCACCTCGGCGTCGGCCGCGGCGAGGAAGTCGGGCATCGCTTCGAGGATCACGACTTCGGAACCCAGGCGGTTCCACACGCTGCCCAGTTCCAGGCCGATCACGCCGGCGCCGATCACGCCGAAGCGCTTGGGCACGGCCTCGAAATCCAGCGCGCCGACATTGTCGACGATGGTCTCGCCGTCGAACTTCGCGAACGGCAGTTCGATCGAGTCCGAACCGGCGGCGAGGATGACGTTGGCGGCCTTGAGTTCGACCTCCGAACCGTCGTTCCCGCCTTCGCCATGCAGCTTCACCTTGACCACGTTGCCCGGCTGCAGTTGCGCGAAGCCGTAGTAGGCGGCGATCTTGTTCGCCTTGAACAACTGGGCGATGCCGCCGGTGAACTGCTTCACGATCTTGTCCTTGCGGCCGATCATGGTCGGGACGTCGATCTTCGCGTCCTTGAACGCGATGCCGTGGTCCGCGAACAGGTGGCCCATGTTCCAGAACTGGCGCGACGAATCGAGCAGCGCCTTCGACGGGATGCAGCCCACGCGCAGGCAGGTGCCGCCGAGGGCGGGCTTGCCGTCCTTGCCGAGCGCGGCGTCGATGCACGCGGTCTTCATGCCGAGCTGGGCGGCGCGGATCGCGGCGTGGTAGCCGGCCGGGCCGGCGCCGATGACGATGACGTCGAAAGTCTGTTGTTCGCTCATGATCAGGGTCCTGCGGTTCCTTCTCCCTCCGGGAGAAGGTGGCGCGAAGCGCCGGATGAGGGTGCCGCAGTGGCTTGTCCGCAACCGCAAAAACTAAGCGAGCCACAGCGAGTGAATGCGTTGAAGAGCCCCATGGGTCGCCTTTGCGACTCGCTGCGGCTCGTTCATCATTACCGAGTCGGACAATGTTGTGGGGGCGCCCCCCGACCCTCCCCCGTGGCGGGGGAGGGGGGTCGCTGAGATCACATGCCCAGCAGCATGCGATGCGGGTTCTCGAGCTGGTTCTTGATGTCGACCAGGAACAGCACCGCGTCCTTGCCGTCGATGATGCGGTGGTCGTAGCTCAGCGCGATGTACATCATCGGCGCGATCACGACCTGGCCGTTCTCGGCGATCGGGCGCTCCTTGATGGCGTGCATGCCGAGGATCGCCGACTGCGGCGGGTTGACGATCGGCGTGGACATCAGCGAACCGAAGGTGCCGCCGTTGGTGATGGTGAAGGTGCCGCCCTGCAGGTCCTCCAGCTTCAGGCCGCCCTCGCGCGCGGCCTTGGCGTAGCCGGCGATGGCGCCTTCGATCTCGGCGAAGCCCATGCGCTCGACGTTGCGCAGCACCGGGGTGACCAGGCCCTTGTCGGTGGCGACGGCGATGCTGATGTCGGCGTAGCCGTGGTAGATCACGTCGTTGCCGTCGACCGAGGCGTTGACGATCGGGTGGCGCTGCAGCGCGTTCGCGGCGGCCTTGGCGAAGAAGCTCATGAAGCCGAGTTTGATACCGTTGGCCTTCTCGAAGGACTCGCCCAGCTCCTTGCGCATCTGCATGACCTTGGCGAGGTTGACCTCGTTGAAGGAGGTCAGCATCGCGATCGAGTTCTTCGACTGCATCAGGCGCTCGGCGATGCGGGCGCGCATGCGGGTCATCGGGACGCGCTCTTCCGGACGCGCGCCGCCGCCGATGCCGGCGGTCTTGCCGCTGGCGTAGTTGACGATGTCTTCCTTGGTGACCATGCCGCGGCGGCCGGTGCCCTGCACGTCGGCCGGGTCCACGCCGGCGGTGGCGGCGGCGAAGCGCGCGCCCGGGGGCAGCGCGCCCGCGGCGGCGGGCGTCGCGGCCGGGACGGCCTTGGCCGGCGCAGCGGCGGGCGCGGCGGCCGGTGCGGGCGCGGCGGCGGCCGGAGCAGGGGCGGCCGCGGCGGCGACCGCGCCTTCCTCGATCACCGCGATCACCTGCTGGCTGGTCACGGTCGCGCCTTCGGCGAACTTCAGTTCCTTGATCACGCCGTCGACCGTCGAAGGCACTTCCAGCACCACCTTGTCGGTCTCGAGGTCGACGATGTTCTCGTCGCGCTTGACCGCGTCGCCGGCCTTCTTGTGCCAGGTGGCGATGACGGCGTCGGAGACGGATTCGGGAAGAACGGGAACCTTGATTTCGGTGGCCATGGGCGGCGTCCTGACAGCGGGTATTCGAAGGTGGAACCGGCGCGCGCGGCGCCGGCGGGGATCATTCGTCGGCGAGCGCGCCGTTGAGCGGGTTCACCAGCGCGTCGGCGATCAGCTTGAGCTGTTCCTCGACGTGGTCGTTGAAGTGGCCGACGGCGGGCGAGGGCGAACGCGCGCGGCCGGCGTAGTGCAGCGACTGCTTGTCCTGCACGCAGGCGCGCAGGTGGTGCTGGATCTGGTACCAGGCGCCCTGGTTCATCGGCTCCTCCTGGCACCACACCACCGGCACGGTCTTGCCGTAGCGCGCCAGCTCGGCGGCCAGCGCGGCGCGCGGGAACGGGTAGAGCTGCTCGATGCGGACGATCGCGACGTCGTTCAGGCCGCGCTTCTGCGCGTCCTCCAGCAGGTCGTAGTAGACCTTGCCGCCACACAGCACGACCCGCTTGACCGCCGCGGCGTCGGCCGCGACCGCGTCCGGGATCAGGTGCTGGAAGCCGCCGTTCGCCAGTTCGTCCAGCGTCGACACCGCGAGCTTGTGGCGCAGCAGCGACTTCGGCGTCATCACCACCAGCGGCTTGCGCGTCTTCATCAGCATCTGCCGGCGGATCATGTGGAAGGCCTGGGCCGGCGTGGTCGGGGTGCAGACGATCATGTTGTCCAGCGCGCACAGCTGCAGGAAGCGCTCCAGGCGCGCGGACGAATGTTCCGGGCCCTGGCCTTCGTAGCCGTGCGGCAGGAACAGCGCCAGCCCGCAGAGCCGGCCCCACTTGGCCTCGCCCGAGGACAGGAACTGGTCGATCACCACCTGGGCGCCGTTGGCGAAATCGCCGAACTGCGCTTCCCAGATGTCGAGGGTCATGGGGTCGGCGGTGGAGTAGCCGTACTCGAACGCCATCACCGCCTCCTCGCTGAGCAGCGAGTCGATGATGGTCGCGTCCTCCGGGTTGCTCACCAGTTGGCGCAGCGGGATGTAGTCAGCGTCGGTCTTCTGGTCGTGGAGGATCGCGTGGCGATGGAAGAACGTGCCGCGGCCGCAGTCCTGGCCGACCAGACGCAGGCGATAGCCCTGGTCGAGCACCGTGGCGTAGGCGAGGTTCTCGGCGAATCCCCAGTCCGCGGGCAGCTCGCCGGCGCACATCTTGCCGCGGTCCTCGTAGATCTTGGCGACCCGCGGGTGCAGGACGGCGCCGTCGGGCACGGTGTTGATGATCTTCGCCAGCGCGTCGAGCCGCGCGCGGTCGACGCGCGTGTCCACCGGGTCCGAGAGCCTGCCGGCGAGCAGCGGGGTCCAGTCGATCGCGTAGGCCTCGGGATTCGCGGCCAGCTCGGTGGTCACCACGCCGTCGTCGAGCTTCTGCCGGTAGCCGTCGACCAGCGCCTTCGCGTCGCCGTCCTTCAGCGCGCCGTCGGCCTGAAGGCGGTCGGCGTACAGCTCGCGGGTGGTCTTGTGCTTGCGGATCGCCTGGTACATCAGCGGCTGGGTCGCCGCCGGCTCGTCGGCCTCGTTGTGGCCGTGGCGACGGTAGCAGATCAGGTCGATCACGACGTCCTTGCCGAACTGCTGGCGGAAGTCGAAGGCCAGCTCGGCGCAGAACACCACCGCTTCCGGGTCGTCGCCGTTCACGTGCAGCACCGGGGCGCCGACCATCTTGGCGACGTCGGTGCAGTACAGCGTGGAGCGGGCGTCCTGGCGCTCGCTGGTGGTGAAGCCGACCTGGTTGTTGATGACGATGTGGATCGTGCCGCCGACCGCGAAGCCGCGGGCCTGCGACATCTGGAACAGCTCCATCACCACACCCTGGCCGGCGAACGCGGCGTCGCCGTGCATCAGGATCGGCACGACCTGGCGGCGGGCGCGGTCGCCGCGGCGGAACTGGCGCGAGCGGACGCTGCCGGCCACCACCGGATCGACGATCTCCAGATGCGAGGGGTTGAAGGCGAGGGCGAGGTGGACCGGGCCGCCGGGGGTCTGCACGTCGGCGCTGAAGCCCATGTGGTACTTCACGTCGCCGGCGTGGGCGTGGGCGTCGTGCTCGAACTTGCCCTCGAATTCGTCGAACAGTTTGCGCGGCGGCTTGCCGAGGGTGTTGACCAGCACGTTGAGGCGGCCGCGGTGGGCCATGCCGAGGACCACGTCCTTGACGCCGTCGGCGCCGGCGTGGCGGATGGTGGTGTCGAGCAGCGGGATCAGCGCGTCGCCGCCTTCCAGCGAGAAGCGCTTCTGGCCGACGTACTTGGTGCCGAGGTAGCGTTCGAGGCCCTCGGCCGCGGTCAGGCGCTCGAGGATCCGGCGCTGGTCCTCGGCGCTGCGGCCGTACCTGCCGCCGGCCGCTTCCAGGCGTTCGTACATCCAGCGCCGCTGGTCGGCGTCGGTGATGTGCATGAACTCGGCGCCGATGCTGCCGGTGTAGGTCGCCTTGAGCAGCGCCAGCAGGTCGCGCAGCTTCATCCGCGGCTGGCCGGCGACGCCGCCCGTGCTGAACTCGTCGCCGAGGTCGGCGTCGCTGAGGCGGTGGAAGGCGAGGCCGAGATCCGGCGCGTCCGGCTTCTCCATCATGCCCAGCGGGTCGAGGTCGGCGCCGAGGTGGCCGCGGGCGCGGTAGGCGGTGATCAGGCGGCCGACGGCGCGCTCGCGCTCGTCGCCGGCGCCCGGCGCGGCGACGCCGCGCGCGGCCTGGCGGCCGGCCTCAGCGATCGCGTCGATGACCGCCGAGTGCGGCACGTCGTGGCCGTCGCGGCCGCGGATCCCGTCGAAGTAGGCCTTCCACTTGGGGCCGACGCTGTCGGGCGCGACCAGGTACTGCTCGTAGAGGTCCTCGATGTAGGCGGCGTTGGCGCCGAGCTGGGAGGACTGGGCGAACTGCTTCAGGAGACTGTCCACTCGGGGATCACACTCGCAGATGGGAAGGCGCGGGGAGGAAAGGTAAGCGCTTGATCCGCCGGGGAATCTGCCGGCACGGCGGACCTGCGGCGAAAGAACCGGAATTATAGCCGGAGGCTTCGCCGCAGCGCACCACCGCGACTCCTCCCGGTTGGCCTGCGGTTGCTTCGACATTGGTCGCACGTCCATGCGCCGGCGACGGCGCGCCCGGTGGCGGGGCGCTGCGCCGCGCGGTGCATCCGGCGATACCGGCGTGGTCCGCGCCGGGAAACGGCGCGTTCGCTGCTATGGTCCGCAGATCGAACGGGGGGGATGGCGGATGCGGGCATTTCGACGCGCGGCGGTGACGGCGGTGACGGTGTGCGGGCTGGTGGCGCTGGCCGGCTGCGGTGGCCGCGAGGACGGCGTCGGGCGTGCCGGACGCGCCGCGCTGGCGGTCGATGCCCTGGGCTGCCCGGACCTGGACGGGACCTACCAGGTCTCGCTGCCGCCGGAGCGGGAAGGCTCGCAGGCGGGCGCGATGGAGGAGGCCTTCCGCCGCCCCGACGGCAACCGGGTGCCGATCGAGCAGATCCAGGCGGTCGACATCCGCCGCGACGGGCCCGGCGCGTACACGTTCCGCTGGTGGATCGCCGACGACCGCGTGCGGCAGCAGCTCGAGGTGATCCGCGAATTCGACAAGCCGCGTTACGGCCGCTGGTACCACCTGCTGTCCGACCCGGAACGGGCGCGCTACATCGCCGCCCACGGCCAGGCCGGCTACGACGCCGAACTGGCCCGGCTGGGCCCGGAGACCGAATTCGTCCGCGAACTGCGCCCCGGCGCCGGGATGGCCTGCAAGGACGGCTGGCTGGAGCTGCCGCGCGGCGAACTGCGGCCCATGCGCCTGACCCGGGGCGACGACGGCTCGGTGATCGGCGAGTTCAAGGGGCTCAAGACGGTCGGCGTCACCGTGTGGTGCGGCGACGGCTGCCGCGACCTGCCGATTCCGACCGGCGCCTTCGTCGGCGAGATCCACTGGCCGCGGCTGTCCGGCGACCCGCGCTGGCGGCTCGGCGACGCACGGGCCCTGCAGCGCCCGCTCGACGAGATCGAGGCCGAGGAGGCGCAGCGGGCGCACGCGCAGCGCGATGCCGATGCCCGCCGCTACCTGCCGGAGGCGGAGATCCGCGCCCGGATCGAGGCCATGGCCCCGGCCGGCACCACGGTCGAGCGGGTCGAAGTGCGCGAGGGCAAGGTCCACGTCCGCTACACCGCGCCGGTCGCCGACGAGGACACGCTGCAGGGCCGGATCGCCGGCGCCAGCCGCGACGCGTTCGCGCCGAAGGAGGTCGTCCACGGCGGATGGTCGAACGACCGGTCGCGCGTCTACGTCGAGTTCGTGCTGACCGATTCGCCGCTGGTGCTGCGCGATGCGCAGGCCGCGGCCGACGCCGCGCCGCCCGTGCCGACGATGGCGGTGCTGTCGGTGGCCCCGCCGCAGGCCCCGCCGTCGGGCATGGCCACGCCGGCGGCGATCCGCGACCGGCTGTCCGCCCTGCTGCCGCCGAAGTGCGCCATCACCGACGTCCGCTACGGCGGCGAGAAGGTCACCCTGCTCGGCGCCGCGGACAGCAACCGCACCGTGTCCGATGCGCTGCGCGCGCTGGACGGCGCCGGGACCCGGCCGGAGCTGCGGTCGATCCGCCAGGACGGCGGCAAGGTGCATTTCGAGGTCGTGCTGGCGCCGACGGCGCTGACCCGCGGCTGAGCCGGCGACGGCCGCGGCGGGCATCGCCGTCGGTCATCGCCCAAGGGCGTCAGAGCCCGAGCGCGCGGAATTCGGTGACCAGCCGGGCGCGTTCCCAGACCGGCTGGAAGGTCTCCGCCAGTTGCCGCGCGCGGCCGCCGTCGTCGATCGCCGCTTCGCCGTCGAACCGGTTGCCGAGGGTGCGGAAATACCAGCCGCCGTCGTCGTTGGCGACGTAGGCCGGGGCGTAGCCGCGATCGGCCGGATCGACGACCTCGCGGAACGCGAACACGCTGGGCAGCCGCTGCGCGAGCCCGATCATCGGCGCCTGCGCGCGCTGCGCCGCGGCCGCGTCCTGCAGCAGCACGCGCACGTCCACGCGCTGGCGGCGGGTGCCGAGCCGGCGCAGCGCCTCCAGCACCTCCGGCGCGTCGAACAGCCCCGGGTCGAGCGCGCGGCTGTAGATCGACAGCGTCCGGCGCGCGCCGGACGCGATCGCGCAGACGACGGCGATCGCCGCCTCGCGGGTGTCGATCTCGGTCGCGCCGCCCAACCGGCGACGCATGGTCTGGTGTTCGATGCCGGCCTCCATGAAGCGCGGGCCGAGCGGCACGAAGCCGTGCCTGGCGTAGAAGCCCAGCGCCGACACCTGCGCGTGCAGGGTCACTTCCGGCCAGTGCGCCTGTGCCGCCTCGTCCAGCAGCGCCCGCAGCAGCGCGTCGCCGACGCCGCGGCCGCGCCAGCCGGGCAGCACCGCCATGCGCCCGATCCTGCGCTCGGGGGTCAGCCGGCCGGTGCCGATCGGCGCGCCGGCGGCGTCGCGCGCGATCACGTGGACGCACAGCGGGTCGAGGTCGTCCCATTCGAGTTCGAGCGGCACCCGCTGCTCCTGCACGAACACCGGTTCGCGCACCGCGCGCAGCGCGTCCACGCCGGTGGCGTAGTCGATGCGCTCGACCCGGAACGGTTCGACCGGGGACTCAGGCACCGTCGTCCTCCATCGCTTCGGGCAGGGCGAGGTGGTAGTGGCCCTGCGCCAGCAGGTCGAGCACGACCGTCCGGGCGTCCTCGCCCAGGCCGGCGTAGGCGTCGGCGTCGAGCGTTTCCGCAGCGGCAAGGGTGCGCGCGTCGGCCAGCGCCAGGTCGTGGGCCTGGCCGCCGATGTACAGCCGGGCGCGGCGCTTGTCGGCGCCGTCGCGGCGCCACGCCGTCCGCGTCCACGGATGCCGCGCCAGCACGGCGCCCTGCTGCAGGTCGAACTCGACCTCGATCCGCGACCGCGGCGGGTCCGGGTCCAGCGGCATGCCGGCGCTGCGGTAGAGGCTGATGAAGCGGCCGAACCAGTCGCCCAGCCGCTCCGGGTCGTGCATGCGCAGCTTGTTCAGCGCCTCGATCGCCCGGCCCATCGCGGCGGCGTCGATCTCGCATGGGTCCTTGGCCGGCGCCAGGTCCGGGTCGGCGTAGCGCACGGCCTCGTCGGCGTCGCAGATCAGGGTGTCGACGAAGTCGCCGAGCAGCTCCGCGCTGGACGGCGCGCGCAGGCCGACCGAGATGGTCATGCAGGCGTCCTCGGCGACGCCGTGGTGGGGCACGCCCGGCGGGATGTAGAGCATGTCGCCCGGCTCCAGCACCCAGTCGTGGGTCGGGGCGAAGTGCCTGAGCAGGCGCAGCGGGACGTTGTCGAGATAGGTCTGGTCGGGGTTCGGCGCGGTGTCGATCATCCAGCGCCGGTGGCCCAGGCCCTGCAGCAGGAACACGTCGTACTGGTCGATGTGCGCGCCGACCGAACCGCCCGGCGCGGCGAACGAGATCATGATGTCGTCCATGCGCCAGCGCGGCAGGAAATCGAACGCGTCCAGCAGCGCGCGGATCTCCGGGTCCCACTTGTCCACGTCCTGCACCAGCAAGGTCCAGTCGTGGTGCGGCATGCCCGGGAATTCCTCCTCGGCGAACGGCCCGGTGCGCACCGACCAGGCGTCGCTGGCGCGGTCGTAGCGGGCGATCCGCGCCAGCGCGCCGTCCTCGCAGGCGAGCCCGGCCAGGTCCTCGGGCGTCACCGGCGAAACGTAGCCGGGGAACGCGTTGCGGATCAGCAGCGGCCGTTTCTGCCAGTAGTCGCGCAGGAACGTCGCCGGCGGCATGCCCAGCGGACCGTTGCCGGCGGCGTCGATCTCGACGGGAAGCGATTTCGGTGCGGCGGCGCGTGCGCTGGTCTTCGCGCGGGTGGGGGTGCGCTTGACCATGTCAGATCTCCTTCGCCAGGCGCTCGGCGAGGCCGGTGTAGCCGCCCGGGGTCATGTCCAGCAGGCGCTGCTTCGCGTCGGCGGGCAGGTCGAGGCCCTGGATGAAGTCGCGCATCGAATCGGCGGTGATGCCGTGGCCGCGGGTCAGCGCCTTCAGTTGTTCGTAGGGGTTGGGCAGGCCATGGCGGCGCATCACCGTCTGCACCGCTTCGGCCAGCACTTCCCACGCGGCGTCGAGGTCGGCGGCCAGGCGTTCGGGGTTGGCGCTGAGCTTGTCCAGGCCGCGCAGCAGCGCGTCGTAGCCGATCAGCGCGTGGCCGAAGGCGGTGCCCAGCGCGCGCAGCACGGTGGAGTCGGTGAGGTCGCGCTGCCAGCGGCTGATCGGCAGCTTCGCGGCGAAGTGCTCGAACAGCGCGTTGGCGATGCCGAAGTTGCCCTCGGCGTTCTCGAAGTCGATCGGGTTGACCTTGTGCGGCATGGTCGAGCTGCCGACTTCGCCGGCCTTCACCGCCTGCCTGAAGTAGCCCAGGGAGATGTAGCCCCAGACGTCGCGGCACAGGTCGATGCAGATGGTGTCGATGCGCTTCTGCGCGTCGCAGACCTCGGCGATGCCGTCGTGCGGCTCGATCTGGGTGGTGTAGGGCTGCCAGTCCAGGCCCAGCGATTCGACGAAGTGCCTGGAGAAGGCGGTCCAGTCGACGTCGGGATACGCGGCGACGTGGGCGTTGTAGTTGCCGACCGCGCCGTTGATCTTGCCCGGCATCTGCGCGCCGGCCAGCAGTTCGCCCTGGCGCTGCAGGCGGGCGACGACGTTGGCCAGCTCCTTGCCGACGGTGGTCGGCGACGCGGTCTGCCCGTGCGTGCGCGAGAGCATCGGCAGGCCGGCGTGCGCGTGGGCCATCGCGCGGAGCGTCTGGATCAGCGCGTCGAGCTTCGGCAGCAGCACCGTCTGCCGCGCTTCGTTGAGCATCAGCGCGTAGCTGAGGTTGTTGATGTCCTCGCTGGTGCAGGCGAAGTGCACGAATTCCAGCGCCGGGGCCAGCTCGGGATCGTCCTTCAGCCGCTCCTTGATCAGGTACTCGACCGCCTTGACGTCGTGGTTGGTGGTGCGCTCGATCTCCTTCACGCGCGCGGCGTCGACCACCGACAGGCCGTCGGCGAAGGCGCGCAGGCGCGCGGCGGCGGCCTCGGAGAACGGCGCCAGTTCGACGATCCCCGGCTCCGCGGCCAGCGCCAGCAGCCATTCCACCTCGACCTTGACCCGGGCCCGGATCAGGCCGAACTCGGAGAAGATCGGGCGCAGCGCGTCGACCTTGCCGGCGTAGCGGCCGTCGAGCGGGGAGAGGGCGAGCAGGGTCGATTCGGACATGGCGGGCAGGGGGCGGGGAACCGCGGTCGGGTAGACGGGCATTGTAAACGGGGGGCGGCGTATGCTCCCGCCATTCCTCCACACCTGTTCGGGAGACCGGCGATGGCCAGGCGCAACGCGGCAGCGGAGGCGGTGCCGCCCCCGTACCGCATCGAGCACGACAGCATGGGCGAGCTGCGGGTCCCCGCGGACGCGCTGTGGGGCGCGCAGACCGAGCGCGCGCGGCGCAACTTCCGCATCTCCGGACGGCCGATGCCGCGCGGCTTCATCCGCGCGCTGGGGCTGATCAAGGCCGCGGCGGCGCAGACCAACGCCAACCTCGGCTTGCTGCCCAAGACCCGCGCCGCGGCCATCCGCAAGGCCGCGCTGGAGGTCTCAGAGGGCGAGCACGACGCGCACTTCCCGGTCGACATCTTCCAGACCGGCTCCGGCACCTCCAGCAACATGAACGCGAACGAGGTGATCGCCGCGCTGGCGATGCGCGGCGGCCGCGGCCGGGTGCATCCCAACGACGACGTCAACCTCGGCCAGAGCTCCAACGACGTGGTGCCGACCGCGATCCGCGTCGCCGCCACCCTGGCGACGGTCGAGGACCTGCTGCCGGCGCTCAAACACCTGCGTTCGACGATCGACCGCCGCGCCCGCGAGGGCCGCAAGCTGGTCAAGACCGGCCGCACCCACCTGATGGACGCGATGCCGCTGACCTTCGGCCAGGAGTTCGGCGCGTGGTCGGCGCAGCTCGAGTCGGCGCGGCAGCGGATCGAGGACACCCTCAAGCGGGTGCGCCGGCTGCCGATCGGCGGCACCGCGGTCGGCACCGGGATCAACGCCCCGGCCGGGTTCGGCAAGCGCGTGGCGCAGACCCTGTCGGTGCTGGCCGGCGCCCGCTTCGTGCCCGCCGAGGACACCTTCGAGGGCCTGGCCGCGCAGGACGACGCGGTCGAATTGTCCGGCCAGTTGAACGCGCTCGCGGTGGCGCTGATGAAGATCGCCAACGACCTGCGCTGGATGAATTCCGGGCCGCTGGCGGGCCTGGGCGAGATCGAACTGCCGGCGCTGCAGCCGGGCTCGTCGATCATGCCGGGCAAGGTCAACCCGGTGGTCCCCGAAGCGGTGTGCATGGTCGCGGCGCAGGTGATGGGCCATCACGCCGCGATCACCATCGCCGGCCAGAGCGGCAATTTCCAGCTCAACGTGATGCTGCCGCTGATCGCCGCGGACCTGCTGGACGGCATCGGCCTGCTGTCGAACGCGATGCGCGCGCTGGCCGACGAGGCGGTGGCCGGGCTGGTGTTCCGGCCCGATCGCGTCGCCGAGGCGCTGGCGCGCAACCCGATCCTGGTGACCGCGCTCAATCCGGTGATCGGCTACGAGAAGGCCGCCGCGATCGCCAAGCGGGCGTATCGCGAGCGGCGTCCGGTGTTCGAGGTGGCGCTGGAGGACAGCGGCCTGCCTGCGGACGAACTGCGGCGGCTGCTCGATCCGGCCGCGCTGACCGAAGGCGGCCTGCGCGCGGGGGCGGGCAGCGGCTGAGGCCGCCGCCCGCGTGCGCTTCACTTCTTCGCGCTTTCGCTCGCGGCGGCTTCGGCTTCCGCGGCGGTGCTGCCGGCGTGACCGCTGTCGCCGTCGTCGGTGTTCACGTGCACGCCGGGCAGGTCGAGGTTGACGTTGCCGTCCTTGCCGCAGTCGTCGATGTCGCCCTGGGTCATCGAGGCGTAGGGCTTGAACTCGGGAACCGCTTCGGCGAGCCGGTTCTGGGCGTCGAGCAGCGCCGGCAGCTTCGTGCACAGCTTCACGGCCGAGGCCTTGATGCCCTCGGCGTGGTGCTCGATGCGCTTCTCGACCTCGTCGCTCTTGCCCGAGAACACGCCGGCCAGCGCTTCGGTGACCGCCTTGCCGGCCAGGTCCGCGCCCTGCAGGCCGATGTCGATGCCGGCCTCGGCGATCGCGGTGACCCCGGCGCGGTAGTCGAGGGCGAGCTTGCGCTGGGCGTCGTTCATGGCCACCGGCTTGCCGTCGATCAGGAGGTCGCCCTTGGGCGTGATCGCGGCCTTGGGCTGGCCGTCGGCGTTGAGGTCGATGTCGTTCTTCGCCAGTTCGTCGCGGGCCTTGTCGGTCGCTTCCTTGGCGGCGCGGGCGATGAAGCCGGGTTCGTCCTGCCCGCTCTTGGCGCCCGCGGCCGACGGGTCGTTCGAGCAGGCCAGCAGCGGCAGGCAGAGCAGGAGGGCGGCGGAAAGGGTGCGGATCTGGGTACGCATGGCGGTGCCTCGGAAGAGGGGCGGTGGCGGGGAATGTGGGGTGTCGCAGTGTGGGGCAAGCGTGCCGGCGGAGGCGGGCGGGGCCGACGCCGTGGCGTCGTGGCGCGGATCGTCGTCCTACCGTCGCCGGCGTCGTCGCTCCGGCTTCGGAGCGCCGGGCCCGGCCGCCATGGCCGGGCCCTTGGCGCGCCTCAGCCCTCGTCGCGCCAGCGGCGGAGGCGGGTGGCGAGGACGATCATCGCGATGCCGATCGCCGCGCCCAGCCACAGGTCGAGGCTGCCGAACGCCTGCCAGCTGGTGAGCAGGTTGAGCTCCGAGGTCATGCCCTCGCCGGCCTTGTGGACCAGCGCGCCGGCGTCGGCCGCGTGGACGAACCAGGTGCCCGGGATCAGGCTGCCCAGCCCGCGCAGGGCGACGATGTACCACAGGCTGCCGTGCGGGAACTCGGCGCCGGTGATGGCGCTGAAGATCAGGCCGGTCATGCTCAGCATCGCGCAGCCCAGCAGCGGGATCAGGGCCGCCCACAGGAACGGGAAGCGCCGCGACCAGGCCGAGCACAGCATCAGCCAGCCGACCGTGGGCAGCGACCACAGGACGCCCACCGGGAGGATCGCGAGGATCTGGCCGAGGGCGTGGAAGGGCCGGATGCCGGTGAAGTACGCGCCGACGCCGGGCATGCCGTTCACCACCAGGGTCAGGCCGACCACCAGCCACAGCACGATCCCGAGCACGACCCCGACCGCGATGCCCGCGACCGGACCGAGCACCACCGCCCAGAGGGCCTTGGACAGCACGACCTGGGCGTCGGAGATCGGCAGCGACTTCCAGAACAGCACGCTGCGGTCGCGGCGTTCGTCGTAGAGGGCGCCCAGGGCGTAGAAGAACACCACGAAGGCCATCACCAGCATCGTCAGGAAGATGCTGTTGGCGAAGATGCCGGTGGCGAGCATGCCCAGGCCCTGTCCCACGGGCTCGCCGTCGATCGAGAAGTCGTTGTGGAAGTTGCCTTCCCCCTTCGCCTTCTGGATGAAGATCGTGGCGACGACCATGCCGATGGTGAGGAACACGGTCGCGATGATGCCGGTGATGGCCGGCGCCCACACGAAACTGCGGTTTTCCCAGTATTCCCGCTTGAGCAGCAGCTTGAGCTTCTGCGCGGGGCCGAAGGCCGGGGCGGCCTGTGCCGAGGGGGCGAGGGTGGTGGCGTTCATGCGTAGGTCCCCTTCATGGTGGCGACGAACAGGTCGGCGAGGCCGGGGATCCGGGTTTCGCCGAACGCTGCCAATTGCGGCTGCGACACGCCGTCGAACAGCATCACGGTCTTGCCGAACGGAAGCGCGCGTTCGTCGATCGGCCGCAGCGCGCGCGCCTGCTCGGCGCGGTCGGCGTTGACCATCACTTCGACATAGCGCTCGCCCAGGCTTTCCATGGTCGCGTCGAGCACGACCTTGCCGTCGCGGATGAACATCACGTCGGTCAGGATGTGTTCGATCTCCTCGACCTGGTGAGTGGTGATCACGATCGTCTTCTGTTCGTCGAAGTAGTCCTCCAGCAGGCGCTGGTAGAACTGCTTGCGATAGAGGATGTCCAGGCCCAGGGTCGGTTCGTCCAGCACCAGCAGCCTGGCGTCGATCGCCATCACCAGCGCCAGGTGCAACTGCACGATCATGCCCTTGGACATCTCGCGCACCCGCAGGTCGGGCTTGAGCTGGGTGTTGGCGATGAAGCGCTCGCACTTGGCCCGGTCGAAGCGCGGATGCACGCCTGCGACGAACTCGACCGCTTCGCGCACCCGGATCCAGCGCGGCAGCACGGCCACGTCGGCGATGAAGCACACGTCGTTCATCAGCGCGTCGCGCTCGGTGCGCGGGTCGTGGCCCAGCACCTTGAGCTCGCCGTCGAACGGGATCAGCCCGAGCACGGCCTTCAGGGCGGTGGTCTTGCCGGCGCCGTTGGGGCCGATCAGGCCGACGATGCGGCCGGCGCCGATCTCGAAGTCGACGCTGTCCAGCGCGACCTTGTTCTTGTAGGCCTTGCGCAGGCCGCGGGCGGTGACGACGGCGCTCATGCGTCACCCCCGTCGACGACCGGCTTCAGCAGCTCGTCCATGCGCAGGCCGAGGCGCTGGATGCGCTCGACGACCAGCGGCCATTCCTCCTGCAGGAAGCGTTCGCGCTCGCTCAAGAGCAGTTTCTTCGCGGCTTCTTCGGTGACGTACATGCCCAGTCCTCTGCGTTTTTCGACGAGCGCCTCGTCGGCCAGTTCCTGGTAGGCGCGAGACACGGTGATGGGGTTGAGTTGGTATTCGGCGGCCACCTGGCGCACCGAGGGGAGGGGGTCGCCGGGCTTGAGCAGGCCGTCGAGCATCATCGCGATGACCCGCTCCTTCAACTGGCGGTAGATCGGAGCGCCGTCGCTCCACTGGATGGCGGTCATGGATCAGCTCCCGTTGCCGCGGCGCAGGCTTTGCGCGAAGGAAAAGAAGGGCAGCGCGAGGGACTCGCGGGCCAGGGCCCGGCGGTGGCTGCGGCTGGGACCCGGATCGCGTTCGCCCGGGGCCTGGAGTGCGGCGTCGGCGCCGATCGATTCCTGCGCGGGCAGGCTGACGATCAGGCCGACGGTGAGCAGGCCCAGCGCGATGGCGAGGCCGCGGTACGCGTGGAACAGCTTGCGGGGCATGGTCAACTCCTGTTCGTGTTGACTGGTGTTGTATTCAACTATAACACCAAGACACGAGAAGGCAAGCCCCCGGGAAACCAATCCGACCCAACTGAAGTCATACTCGGGGCCCCCGGACCCGGAGCCCCCGCCATGCGCCGCCTGTTGGCCAGAAGCCTGGCCGTCGCCGCCCTGTTCGCCTGTTCCCTGCTGGCCGCGGCCGCCGACGGCGGGCTGCTGGACCAGCGCTACCGCCCCCTGGCCGGCAAGACCCCGGTGCATCTGGCGACCGCCTACCGCGGCCAGGTGCTGCTGGTGGTCAACACGGCCAGCAAATGCGGCTTCACCCCGCAGTTCGAGGCCCTGGAGGCCCTGCACGCGCGCTACCGGCCGCAGGGGTTCGCCGTGCTCGGCTTCCCGTCGGGCGATTTCATGAACCAGGAATACGCCGACGAGAAGCAGATCCAGGAATTCTGCACCCTCACCTACGGCGTGAAATTCCCGATGTTCCAGAAGGTCCACGTGGTCGGGGCCGAGGCGACGCTGCTCTACAAGGCGCTGCGGGCGGCCACCGGCGAGGCGCCGAAGTGGAACTTCCACAAGTACCTGATCGGCCGCGACGGCAAGGTGATCGCCAGCTTTGGCAGCCGGACCAAGCCCGATGCGCCGGAGGTGATCGCGGCGATCGAGCGCGCGCTGCAGGCGCCCGCTCCGAAGCCGTGAAGGTCCCGCCTTCGATCGTGCTCCGCGGATCGCCTTCCGTGAGCCGCCTTTCGTGAGCCCCCTTCCGTGAATCGCCGGACGTCGATCATTGCCGCCTTCGGCCGCGACCGCGACAATAGGCGTTCGGCCGCCCGTGCGCCGGGCAGGGGCCCGGCGACGGATGCGGTCGTTTCCCGGAGAGTTCGATGAGTCATCGCGTGCGCGGCGCCGCCGCATGGAAGGCGGTCCTGCCGTCCTGGATGGTCCTGCTGTGCCTGGCCTGCCTGGGGGGCACGATCGCCGCCGCGATCGCGGCCGAGAAGCCGGCCGCCAGGCCCGCCGCTGCGAAGCCCGCCGCCGCGAAGCCCGAGGCCAGGCCGGCCGCGGAGAAGGCGCCGGACCTGTCCAGCGACCGCGCCAAGGTGAGCTACATGATCGGCGCCGACGTCGGCCGCTCGATCGCCAGTTCCGGGCCCGACATGGACTTCGCCGCGTTCGAGCGCGCCGTGCGCAACGCCTTCGACGGCGGCGAGCCGCTGCTGTCGGACGCGGAGTCGAAGACCGTCGGCACCGCGCTGATGCAGCGCATCGCCGAACGCAACGGCCGTCCCGTGCCGGGCCTGCCGCCGGGCACCCGCCCGCCGGCGGTGGCGAAGGACAAGGTCGGGCTGATGGTCGGCACCGATGTCGGCGGGTCGCTCGCGCCGATCAAGCACGAGATCGATTTGCCGGTGTTCCTGCAGGCGGTGCGCACGCTGATGGCGTCCGGCAAGCCGCTGCTGAGCGAGGCCGAGATGGACGCGATCCGCCAGGCGTTCTCCAAGCGGATGGAGGCCGAGCAGCAGCAGCGCGCCGCCACCCTGGGCCGCACCAACGCCGAGGCCGGCGCCGCCTTCCTGGCGAAGAACCGCACCGAGAAGGGCGTGATCGCGACGCCGTCCGGCCTCCAGTACCGGGTGCTGCGCCAGGGCAACGGGCCGCGTCCGCGCCCGACCGACCGGGTCCGCGTGCATTACCGCGGCACCCTGCTCGACGGCACCGTGTTCGACAGCTCGTACGATCGCGGGCAGCCGGTCGAGTTCGCCCTGAACCAGGTCATCGCGGGCTGGACCGAAGGCCTGTCGCTGATGCCGGTGGGCGCGAAGTACCGGTTCTGGATCCCCGGCGCGATCGCCTACGGCGAGCGCGGCCACCCGCCGGTGATCGGCCCGAACGCGACCCTGGTGTTCGACGTCGAACTGCTCGACATCCCCTGATCGGCGATCGCCTTGCCCGTCGCCCTGCCCACCGCCACGTCCCCGGACCGAATCCCGATGCCCGATTTCCGCCCCGTCGTCCTCGCCGCGCTGACCGCCGCGGTGCTGTCCTCGCCGATGGCCGCGCATGCCGCCGGCCCCGCCGCGGCCGCGCCGCCGACCACCGACAAGGACCGCACCAGCTACGCGATCGGCCAGAACATCGGCAAATCGCTGAAGCCGGCCAGCGGCGACCTCGACATCGAGGTGCTCAAGCGCGCCATCGACGACGTCCTGGCCGGCCGCCCGTCGCGGATGACCGACGCCGAGGTGCAGACCGCGCTGCAGGCGTTCTCGGCGAAGATGCAGCAGCGGCAGGTCGCCGAGTCGAAGGCGCAGGCCGAGCGCAACGCCGCCGCCGGCAAGGCCTTCCTGGCCGAAAACGGCGCCAAGCCGGGCATCGTGACCACCGCCTCGGGCCTGCAGTACCAGGTGCTGAAGGCCGGCAGCGGCCCGAAGCCCGCCGCCGGCGCCACGGTCAAGGTCCACTACCTCGGCACCCTGCTGGACGGCACCAAGTTCGACAGTTCCTACGATCGCGGCGAGCCTGCGAGCTTCCCGCTGGGCAGCGTGATCCGCGGCTGGACCGAGGGCCTGCAGCTGATGCCGGTCGGCAGCAAGTACCGGCTGTGGCTGCCGCCGGAACTGGCCTACGGCGCGCAGGGCACCCCGGGCGGCCCGATCCCCCCCGACGCCACCCTCGTCTTCGAGGTGGAACTGCTCGGCGTGCAGTGATCGCCCTGCGGCGATCCGCCCGGCCTTCCGCGCCCCTTTTCCTGCACTATCCTGCGTTCCCCCGACACCCTCTGCGCCGCCACCGCGGCGAACCGCCACCCCAGGAGCCCCCGTTGATGAAAGTCTCGCGCAATCTCACCCTCGCCGTCGGCATCGCGTCCTGCGCGCTCGCGCTGTCGGCGTGCAAGCCGATCGACAAGAACGCCGCCGAGGGCGGCAAGGACGCCAAGGACGCCAAGACCGCGGAAGCGGGCAAGGACGGCGCCGCGCTGGAGATCCCCGGCCTGCCGACCGAGAAGCAGCAGATCAGCTACTTCATCGGCATGGACATCGGCAAGTCGCTCAAGCCGATGAAGGACGACATCGACATGGCGACGCTGGAGCGCGCCATCGGCGACATGATGAGCGACAAGAAGCCGCTGCTCACCGAAGAACAGGCCCAGAAGGTCATGCAGGCGTTCGCGGTGAAGATGCAGAAGAAGCAGGAAGAGGAGATGGCGAAGAAGCAGGCCGAGATGGCCGAGCAGGGCAAGAAGAACCTCGCCGAGGGCGAGAAGTTCCTCGCCGAGAACGGCAAGAAGCCGGGCGTCACCACCACCGCTTCTGGGCTGCAGTACATGGTGATGACCATGGGCAAGGGTCCGAAGCCCAAGGCCGAGGATTCGGTGAAGGTCCACTACGTCGGCACCCTGCTGGACGGCACCAAGTTCGACAGCTCCTACGACCGCAAGGAGCCGGCGCAGTTCGTGCTGAACTCGGTGGTGCCGGGCTGGACCGAGGCGCTGCAACTGATGCCGGTCGGCAGCAAGTTCAAGCTGTGGATCCCGGCGAAGCTGGGCTACGGCGAGCAGGGCACCCCGGGCGGCCCGATCCCGCCGAACGCCACCCTGGTGTTCGAGGTCGAGCTGCTCGACATCGTCAAGCCCTGATCGCACGTCCGCGCCCGGGGCGTCGCCTTCGGCGATGTCCCGGGCGCATCGCGTCCGCAGTCGCAACACACTACGCAACAGCAACAAGCATCCAGCGAGGCCCGCATGCGCGTCACGATCTTCGGCACCGGTTACGTCGGCCTGGTGACCGGCACCTGCCTGGCCGAGGTCGGCCACCACGTGGTCTGCGTCGACATCGACGCGGCCAAGATCGACGGCCTCCGCAACGGCGTGATCCCGATCTACGAGCCGGGCCTCGAACCGATGGTCAAGGCGAATTTCGCCGAAGGCCGGCTCGAATTCACCACCGACGCCGCCTCGGCGATCGCCCACGGCGACGTGATCTTCATCGCCGTCGGCACCCCGCCCGACGAGGACGGCAGCGCCGACCTGCAGTACGTGCTGGCGGTGGCGAAGACCATCGGCGCCCACCTGGAGCGCCCGGCCGTGGTCGTCGACAAGTCGACCGTGCCGGTCGGCACCGCCGACAAGGTGCGCGCCGCGATCGGCGCGGCCCTCGCCGCGCGCGGCGCCGACGTCGCCTGCGACGTGGTGTCCAACCCCGAATTCCTGAAGGAGGGCGCCGCGGTCGAGGACTGCATGCGCCCGGACCGCATCGTGATCGGCGCCGACAGCCCGGCCGCGATCGAGAAGCTCAAGCGCCTGTACGCGCCGTTCAACCGCAACCACGAGCGCATCGTGGTGATGGATGTGCGCTCGGCCGAGCTGACCAAGTACGCCGCCAACGCGATGCTGGCGACCAAGATCAGCTTCATGAACGAGATCGCGAATATCGCCGAGCGCGTGGGCGCGGACATCGAGATGGTGCGCCAGGGCATCGGCTCCGACCCGCGCATCGGCTGGCACTTCATCTACCCGGGCGCCGGCTACGGCGGCTCGTGCTTCCCGAAGGACGTGCAGGCGCTGGCGCGCACCGCGCAGCAGGTCGGCTACCGCGCCGAACTGCTGGACGCGGTGGAGTCGGTGAACCATCGCCAGAAGGAACACCTGTTCGAGCTGATGGTGCGCCACTACGGCGACGCCGGCGCGCTGCGCGGCAAGACCGTCGCGGTCTGGGGGCTGGCGTTCAAGCCCAACACCGACGACATGCGCGAGGCCTCCAGCCGCACCCTGCTGGCGCTGCTGTGGGACGCGGGCGCCAACGTGCGCGCGTTCGACCCCGAAGCCGGCCACGAGGCGCGGCGGATCTTCGGCGAGCGCGACGACCTGGCGCTGTGCGAGCACGCGTCGCAGGCGCTGCAGGGCGCCGACGCGCTGGTCGTGGTCACCGAGTGGAAGCAGTTCCGCAGCCCGGACTTCGCCAAGCTCAAGGCCGCGCTGGGCGACGGCGCCGTGTTCGACGGCCGCAATCTCTACGACCCGGCCGAAGTCGAGGCCGCGGGGCTCGCCTACTACGGCATCGGGCGCGGACGCTCGATCCTGCCGGGCTGAGCGGCCATGGCCGACGCCGACAAGGACCTGCAGGCGCGGGTGGTCGAACTGGAGACGCGGCTGGCGTTCCAGGAACAGGCGCAGCTCGAGCTGAGCGACGCGCTCGCCGCGCTGCGCGACGAGGCCGCGCGCAGCGCCGACCTGCTGCGGCGGGTGCTGGAAGAACTGAAAACCCACCGTGGCGACGTGATGGCCGATCCGGCCAGCGAACCGCCGCCACCGCATTACTGAGCGATCCGCCATGAGCGACTCCCTGCGCGACCAGCTGCTGGGGCTGGGATTCAAGCCCGCGCCGAAGCCCGAGAAACCCGCCCGGACGCCGCAGGCGCCGCAGCGACCCGCCGGCGGCCACCCGCGGCCGGGCCAGAGCGGCAAGCCGTCGTCGCATCGCGGCGCGCCGTCGAAGGGCGGCGCCCCGCACCGTGGCGGGCACCAGAAGGGCGCGCAGGCGCAGAAGCCGCGTACGCGCGAGGAGATCGATCTCGCCAAGGCCTACGCCATCCGCGCCCAGCGCGAGAAGGAGGAGCGGATCGAGGCGGAGCGGTTGAAGCAGGAAGAAGCGCGCTTGCGTCGCGAGGCCAAGGCGAAGCTGGCCGAGTTCGTGAAGGACAAGGCGCTCAACGACGCCGAGGCCGACATCGCCCGGCATTTCCCGTACGGCGGCAAGATCAAGCGCATCTACGTCAATGCCGACCAGTTGAAGGCGCTCAACGCCGGCGAACTCGGCGTGCTCCAGCTCGACGGCCGTTACCTGCTGGTGACCGCCGCCGTGCTGGACGAGGCCGCGACGCTGTTCGCCCCCGCGGTCGCGCTCAAGGTCGATCCGGACGCGCCGGCCGAAGACGATCCCTACGCCGATCCGAAGTACCAGGTGCCGGACGACCTGGTCTGGTGACGGCGCCGGCCCCCGGCGGCCGGCGCGTTCAGAACAGTTCGTCGACCGGCGTGGTGAGCAGCTCGTCCACCGGGGTGTTCAGCAGCGCCTTGGTCCGCCCGGCGACGCGGCGCAGGCGCGAGACGCCGAGGTCGCGGATCAGCCGGTGCGCGGTGTGCGGCAGGGGCGAGGTCGCGATGTCGTGCGGGGAGACGTTCTTGCCGGTGACGCCGGGCAGCAGGTCGATGCCGGCGGCGGCGTAGCAGTGCTGCACCATCGCCGAGCAGTACAGCGCGCCTTCCTTCGCGAGCAGGTTGTCGCGCTGGCGCAGGCGGCGGCTGTGCATCGCGAACATCGTGCCGACCAGTTCGCTCAGCGAGTAGTGGTGGAGCCCCGACAGCAGGTCGAGCGCGGCGGTCATCACCCGCTGCGTCTGTTCCGGCGTGAGCCCGAAATCGAGCACCGCGACGTTCGGGAAGGCCTCGGCGTCGCGATAGCGGCTCAGCCGGTTTTCCTGCACCCCCAGGCGCATCTGCCGGCTGCGCAGGTCGAGGTCGGATTCGATTACCCACCAGTGGCCGTCGCTGCGTTTCTCGCCGAACAGGAAGGCGTGCGACCACAGGCTGCGGTGGCCGTCGGCGGTCAGCGGCGCCTGGGCCTTGCGGATCAGCTTGCTGATCCATTCGTCGCCGGTGCACAGGCCGATCCGGCCCGGCGCGGCGTGCTTGAGCAGGAAGGCCTCGTTGCCGTTCGCCTCGCGCCCGTTCGCCCGGGCGTCGGATGCGCCGTCGTCGGCTGCGGTATCGCTCATGCCCGTCGCCTCTGCGGCGCCGCGGTCGCGACCGCGGTGGCGCGCATCCCGGCGATCGCGCTGCGCAGCGCGGCGGCGGTCTCGTCCGGCCGCTCCATCGGGAACAGGTGGCTGCCTTCCACCCAGCTCAGCCGCTCGCCGACCAGCGCGCGGGTCGCGGCCATGCCGACGCTGCGCACCTCGCGCGACCGGCGTCCGCCGATGAAGGCGACCGGGATGCCCAGCTTGCGCGCGGCGTCGCCCACGCGCGCGGTCGGCAGCGAGCGGTAGATCCGGAATTCGACGTCGCGATCGAACAACAGTTCGCGGCCGCCGCGGCCGTCGGCGGTGGTGCCGTGCGCGGCGTAGTCGCGCAGCACGCGCGGGTCCCAGCGTGCGAAGGCGGGCTTGGCGGCGTAGTGCGCGTGCGCGGCCTCGATGTCGGGCCAGTGCCGGCGACGCTGGCGGGTCGCTTCCAGCGGCATCATCCAGCGGTCGAGTCCGGTGGCGCGGCCCAGCCGGACCGCGGCGGCGCTGATCCCGGCGATGATCGGCGAGTCCAGCAACACGATCCCGGCGACCCGCGGATGCAGGCGCTCCGCGGCGAGCAGGCTCAGGTAGCCGCCCAGCGAATGCCCGACCAGCCACAGGCGCTCGCCGAGGCGGGGCAGGGCGTTGACGAATTCGACCAGTTCGTCGACCAGGTAGGGCCAGCCCACGGTGGGCGGGCGCGACGGGTCGTGGCCGAACCGCGGCACGCCGGTGCCGTCGAATTCCGGTGCGAGCGCTTCGAGCACCCGCCGGTACACCGGCAGCGGGAAACCGTTGGCGTGGGAAAGGACGAGGGTGTCGGTCATGGCGCCACGCTCAGAAACGCATGCTGTAAAGGGCGCCGAGACCGATCCGATCAGCGTCGCGCGAGCTGGCCGCCAGGCTCAGGCGAAGGTTCGATCGCGCCCCGATGCGATGATCGACATCGATCGAGACGCGGGCCCAGCCATTCGCTGATTCGACGGGCGTGATGGTCGTGCCGAGCAGGCCGAGCGTGTCCGCGCGGAGAGAGGACCCGGCGTCGGCGAGACGATGATTCCATTCCAGCGAAGGGGTGATGGTCGTGGCGCTGCCTGCGTCCAGCGCGCCCATCAATCCGAGCGTGGCTTCGGTCGATGTCCGCCGGGCGCCGCCATAGGTCGCCGGGAAGCTGCCGTGGGCTTCCGCGAACGGTTCGAGCACGCCGCGCATTCGCGTCACGGAGACGTAAGGGGTCAGCGCCATGTCGCCTGCGCGCCACCGACCGCGTGCGGAGAGGCGGGCCCGCCACGATTCGTAATGGCCCCGGCCCGTGCCGGACGACGCGTCGCTCCCGGTTGCGGTGGCATAGCGCCGCGTTGCCTTCAGATCGAATTCGCCCCGGGTCGCCTGGACGTCGGCTTCCAGTCGCGGGCCGAACCGGATCGCGACCTCGGCCGACAACTGGCGGGCAGAGGTCGTCAGCGTGCTTCCCATGCCGAATCGCGCGCGGTCGCTGATCGTGCCCAGCCCGAGGCCGACGCGCCATCTTCCGATGTCGCGACAGGCGCCCGCTTCGAACCGTTGCCTGCGCTGGCGCCGTTCGTCTGCGAAGTCGACTTCGGCGCCGGCCCAGGCGCAGCCCCGCCCGGCATCGTCCGCGCCACGATCGAACAGCGTCCGCCTGCGTGCCCCGTCGAACGCGCTCGCCGGAAGCGATTCCAGCGCGCCTGCCAAGCGGCCCGAAGTTTCGCCGAGGGTGCGCTGGTAGGCTGGGAGATCGATCAGCAGGCCGCTTCCCCGTTCGCCGACGCGTGCGATCCAGGTCAGTTCGCTGGACGGCTGTCCGTCGTAGCGTCCGGAGCCGATCAGCGTCTCGCCGGTGCGATCGACATCGTTGGCGCTGTACAGCACCAGCCCGGCCGGAAGCGATACGCCGGCGGAGGCGAGCCACTGCGACACCGTCTGCATGCCGTTCGCGCCGGTCCAGCGAAACGCCCGCTGGGAGTCCGCGACCGGATTGCCGGCATCGTCGATGCCGAAGCCATGGCCGACGATGACACGGCCGTCGCCCGACACCGCGGTGGCGAGACTGTTGTTCAGGCCGGGCAGGTAGCCGAGGGATTGCATGCCCGTCGCAGGCGTCCAGCGGAACGCGACATCCCGCGTCGCGGGGATGCAGCAGGTGCGGGCGGGCAGGAAGGTCAATCGCGAAGCGCCCACGACGACGTCGCCGTCGTCGGAAACGTCGGTCCCGTAGCTGAGGTGGTCGCCGGACAGCGTTCCGAGCGAGACCATCCCGGTCGTGGCGGTCCAGCGGAATGCCACCGCGCCGGTCTGGCCATTGGCGTAGCCGAGTTCGGCGGTGCCGACCACGACCCCTCCGTCCGCGCTGGTGGCGTTGGCCACGCTCGTTGCGCCGCCGGGCAGGAACCCGAGGCGCTGCAGCGCGTTCGTCCGATCCCACACCGTCGCTTCCCAGCCCGGGACGAGCAGCAGGCCGGGGTGAGGCACGCCTTCCGGCGACGGGTTCAGGGAAAAGTGCGAACGTCCGTGCTGGAGGGCGCCGACGATGATCGCGCCGTCCGCGCTGGTGTCCGTCGCGATCGTGTCCAGCAGCGGATTGAACGGATTGCCGAGCGTGACGAATCCCGCGGACGGGGACCACCGGAACGCGGTGCGCGTGCAGCCGAATCGGGGATCGCAATCGTGGACCGCGATGCCCGCCAGCATCGGCGCGCCGCTCGAATCGCTGCCGCCCGCCGTGAAGAAGGTCGTCCACGGGGTCTGCGTCCCCGGGGCGAGGACGGAACCGATGCGGACGATCTCTCCCGTGGCGATCGGCGAATAGGCCGCCACGCCCGCAGAACCGCCGAGCACGAAGCGTCCATCGCGCGAAAACGCGCCGGGACCGAAGGGCGGTTGCGCCGGGTAGGCCCTCCAGCCGTCGGCGGCAAGGCACGGCGAAGTCGCAGACAGCGCGGACAGTGCGAGCGGCAGGGCGGTGCGTGCGATCGACGGCACGGGGGAGGCTCCGGATACAGGTCCGACCGTCGTCGGAGGCGTGCTTGCGACGTGTCGGGACATGCAGGGCAGGCAGTCTACTCCGGATCGTAATCCAGATTCGCCGCCAGCCAGCGTTCGGCCTGCGCCAGCGACACGCCCTTGCGGCGGGCGTAGTCCTCGACCTGTTCCTTCGACACCCGGCCGACCACGAAATACTGGCTGCGCGGGTGGCTGAAGTAGTAGCCCGACACTGCGGCCGCCGGCAGCATCGCGAAGCTCTCGGTCAGCGACATGCCGGCGTGGCCCGGGGCGTCGAGCAGCCGGAACAGCGTGGCCTTCTCGCTGTGCTCGGGGCAGGCGGGATAGCCCGGGGCCGGGCGGATGCCGCGGTAGCCCTCGGCGATCAGCGCGTCGTTGTCGAGGGTTTCGTCGGCGGCGTAGCCCCAGAACTCGGTGCGCACGCGCTGGTGCAGGCGCTCGGCGAAGGCCTCGGCGAGGCGGTCGGCCAGGGCCTTGAGCAGGATCGCGTTGTAGTCGTCGTGGTCCGCCTCGAAGCGGGCCACGTGCGGTTCGATGCCGAGCCCGGCGGTCACCGCGAACGCGCCGATCCAGTCCTGCCGGCCCGAGTCGCGCGGGGCGATGAAGTCGGCGAGGCAGAAGTCCGGCCGCTCGACCGGCTTGTCGGCCTGCTGGCGCAGGAAGTGCAGGGTGGCCTGCGGCTCCTCTTCCCCCGGGAGCGGGGCTGGGGAGCGGGGCGGGGATGCTTGCGATATTGCGGATGTCGTCGACGCCGCCTTGCCCGCATCCGCCCTTCGGGCGCCTTCTCCCGGGGGGAGCAGGGAAACGATGACGTCGTCGCCGACGCTGTTCGCCGGCCATAGTCCGAACACGCCCTTCGCGGTCAGCCAGCGCTCGTCGACGATCCGCTGCAGCATCGCCCGCGCGTCGCGGTACAGCTCGCGCGCCTGCGCGCCGACCACGGCGTCGTCGAGGATCGCCGGGAACCTGCCGGCCAGCTCCCAGGTGGAGAAGAACGGGGTCCAGTCGATGTACTCGACCAGCTCCGCCAGCGGGTAGTCGTCGAGCACGGTGATCCCCGGCGCGCGCGGCGCGGGCGGGGCGTAGTCCTGCCAGCCGCCGTCGAACTTCTGCCCGCGCGCCTTCTCCAGCGACACCAGCCGCTTGCCGTCGCCCTTGTTGCGATGCCGCGCGCGGATCTCGGCGTAGTCGCCGTCGTTGGCGGCGACGAACGGCGTGCGCAGCTCCGGCGAGATCAGCGACTGGGCGACGCCGACCGCGCGCGAGGCGTCCTTCACCCACACCGTCGGCGCCTTGTAGTGCGGGTCGATCTTCAGCGCGGTGTGCGCGCGCGAGGTGGTGGCGCCGCCGATCAGCAGCGGCGTGGCGAACCCCTGGCGCTGCAGTTCCCGGGCGACGTGGCTCATCTCCTCCAGCGACGGTGTGATCAGGCCGGAGAGGCCGATGAGGTCGGCGTTCTCCTCCTTCGCGCGGTCGAGGATGGTCTGCGCCGGCACCATCACCCCGAGATCGACGACCTCGAAGTTGTTGCAGGCCAGCACCACGCCCACGATGTTCTTGCCGATGTCGTGGACGTCGCCCTTCACGGTCGCCATCACGATCTTGCCGTTGGAGCGGCCGGCGTCGCCGCTGCGCGCCTTCTCGGCCTCGATGTACGGCAGCAGCCAGGCCACCGCCTTCTTCATCACCCGCGCCGACTTCACCACCTGCGGCAGGAACATCTTGCCGGCGCCGAACAGGTCGCCGACCACGTTCATGCCGGCCATCAGCGGGCCTTCGATCACGTCCAGCGGCCGGGTCGCGGCGAGCCGCGCCTCCTCGGTGTCGGCCTCGATGTACTGGTCGATGCCGTGGACCAGCGCATGGCTCAGCCGTTCGTCCACCGGCCGCTCGCGCCAGCGCAGGTCCTCGACCTTCTTCTCGCCCTTCCTGCCCTTGAACCGGTCGGCGATCTCGAGCAGGCGCTCGGTGCCGTCGGCGCGACGGTTCAGGACCACGTCCTCGACCCGTTCGCGCAGTTCGGGATCGAGGTCGTCGTACAGCGGCAGCGCGCCGGCGTTGACGATGCCCATGTCCATGCCGGCGCGGATCGCGTGGTACAGGAACACCACGTGGATGGCCTGGCGCACCGCCTCGTTGCCGCGGAAGGAGAACGACACGTTCGACACGCCGCCGGAGACGTGGCTGAGCGGGAACCGCCGCTTGAGCTCGCGGGTCGCCTCGATGAACGCGACCGCGTAGCCGTCGTGCTCGGCGATGCCGGTGGCGATCGCGAACACGTTGGGGTCGAACACGATGTCCTCGGGCGGGAAACCGATCGCCTCGGTCAGCAGCCGGTAGGCGCGGGCGCAGATGGCGACCTTGCGCTCGACCGTGTCGGCCTGGCCCTGCTCGTCGAAGGCCATCACCACCACCGCGGCGCCGTAGCGGCGCACGAGCCGGGCCTGGCGCAGGAACTCGGCCTCGCCCTCCTTCAGCGAGATCGAGTTGACGATGCCCTTGCCCTGCAGGCACTTGAGCCCGGCCTCGATCACCGAGAACTTCGAGCTGTCCACCATCACCGGGATCCGGGCGATGTCGGGCTCGGCGGCGATCAGGTGCAGGAAATCGACCATCGCCCGCTCGGAATCGAGCATGCCCTCGTCCATGTTGACGTCGAGCACCTGGGCGCCGTTCTCCACCTGCTGGCGGGCGACGGCGACGGCCTCGTCGTAGCGGTTTTCGAGGATCAGTTTCTTGAACTGCGCCGAGCCGGTGACGTTGGTGCGCTCGCCGACGTTGACGAAGTTGGTCTCGGGGGTGACGACCAGCGGTTCGAGGCCGCTGAGCCGGGTGAAGCGGGGGAGGGTCAGGTCGCTCATGCGGCGTCGGCGTCGATCTGCGCGGGCAGCGCGCGCGGCGGCAGGCCGGCCACGGCCTCGCCGATGGCGCGGATGTGCTCGGGCGTGGTGCCGCAGCAGCCGCCGACGATGTTCAGCAGCCCGGATTCGGCGAATTCGCGGAGCAGCCCGGCCATGTCCTCGGGGGTCTCGTCGTAGCCGCCGAAGGCGTTGGGCAGGCCGGCGTTCGGGTGCGCGCTGACGTGGGCGTCCGCGACCTGGGCCAGCACGTCGACGTGGACGCGCAGCTCCTTGGCGCCGAGCGCGCAGTTCAGGCCGATCGACAGCGGCGCGGCGTGCCGCAGCGAGTACCAGAAGGCCTCCGCGGTCTGCCCGGACAGGGTGCGCCCGGAGGCGTCGGTGATCGTGCCGGAGATCATCACCGGCAGGCGCTCGCCGCGGGCCTCGAACGCCTCCTCGATCGCGAACAGCGCGGCCTTCGCGTTGAGCGTGTCGAAGATGGTCTCGACCATGAGCATGTCGGCGCCGCCGTCGATCAGGCCGTCGGCGGCCTCGCGGTAGGCGACGCGCAGTTCGTCGAACGAGATCGCGCGGAACCCCGGGCGGTTCACGTCCGGGCTGATCGACGCGGTGCGGCTGGTCGGGCCGAGTACGCCGACCACGAAGCGCGGCTGCGACGGGTCCCGGGCCTCGGCCGTGTCGCAGGCCTCGCGGGCGAGGCGCGCGCCGGCGGCGTTGAGTTCGTAGGCCAGGTGGCTCAGGCCGTAGTCGGCCAGCGAGATCGTGGTCGAGTTGAAGGTGTTGGTCTCGAGCAGGTCGGCGCCGGCGTCGAGGTAGGCGTCGTGGATGCCGCGGATGATCTCCGGGCGGGTCAGCGACAGCAGGTCGTTGTTGCCCTTCTGGTCGCGGCTGCAGCCGCAGCCGGCGCCGTGGGCATGGTCCGCGGCGGCCTGGTCGTCGTAGCCCGCGGCGAAGCGGGCGCCGCGGTAGTCGGCCTCTTCCAGCGCGTGGCGCTGGATCATCGTGCCCATCGCGCCGTCCAGCAGCAGGATGCGTTCGCGCAGCGCGGCCTCGAGCGCGGCGACGCGTTCGGGGCGGCGCCAGGGCAGCGCGGCGTGGTGGGGCGTGGTCACGGCTTTCTCCCGATCAGTGCGATGACTTCGAAGTGCGGCGGTCGCTTTTCCCGGGTCACGGTCTCGGTGGTGGCGATCTCCAGCCCGGCCTTTTCCATGAACCGGCGCAGTTCCTTGTCGGTGAAGCCGAGGTTGACGTGGCCGTAGGCCTCGACCGCGGCGCGGTGCTCGTGGCGGGCGAGGCTGCTCAGCAGCAGCCGGCCGCCCGGGCGCAGCACGCGGGCCGCCTCGGCCACCGCCACCGCCGGCCGCGCGGCGTAGGTGAGGGCGTGCATCAGCACGACCAGGTCGAAATGGCCGTCCTCGAACGGCAGGGCGTGCATGTCGCCCTCGCGCACCTGGACGTGGCCGAACCGGCGCAGGCGCTCGCTCGCGGCGACGACCACGCGGCTGCTGGCGTCGACGCAGACGTACTCCTGCGAATGCGGGGCCAGCAGCTCGGCCAGCACGCCGTCGCCGGAAGCGATGTCCAGCACCCGACCGGGGGTCAGCAGCGGCAGCGCCGAGCGCGCCAGCGCCTCCCAGGTGCGGCCGGGGGAGTAGTGCCGCTCCATGTCGCCGGCGACGCTGTCCGCCCAGTTGGCGTCGGAGGCGCGCGCGGCCAGCACGTCGGGGATGCGCTCGGCGTCCTGGCGCAGCAGCGGGTCGTCGCTGCCCTCGCGCAGGGTGCGCCAGAGCGCCCGCTGGGCCTCGTCCAGGCCGGCCTCGTCGAAGCGGTAGTAGGCGGACACGCCGGCGCGGCGGTCGCGGACCAGCCCGGCTTCCTTCAGCCGCGCCAGATGGGTCGACACCCGGGGCTGGGCCAGCCGGGTGATCGACGACAGCTCGGCGACGGTGAGTTCCTCGCGCTCGAGCAGCGCGAGCAGGCGGACGCGGGTGGCGTCCGCCAGCACTTTCAGCCGGGCCGACCAGGCTTCGAGATCCATCGTGCAGGCCTCATATCTCAATATCGCGATACAAAGATGATTGTCGGCCGCCGGGCCGGCCGGGTCAAGCCTGAGGCGCCGGCGCTGTGGTTGGACGAGGCCCGCGGCTACAATGTTGGATTCGATTTCATCGCCGAGGATGCGACCGTGGATTTTCGTTTCAGCGAAGAGCAGTTGATGATTCAGGACGTGGCCCGCCGCATCGCGCAGGAGAAGATCGCGCCGAGCGCCGAGCACCACGACCGCACCGGCGATTTCCCGGTCGAGAACATGCGGGTGCTGGGCGAGAACGGGCTGATGGGGATCGAGGTCCCGGCCGAGTACGGCGGCGCCGGGATGGACCCGATCAGCTACGTGCTGGCGATGATCGAGGTCGCCGCGGCCGACGCCGCGCATTCGACCATCATGTCGGTGAACAACTCGCTGTTCTGCAACGGCATCCTCAAGTTCGGCACCGAGGCGCAGAAGCAGCTCTACGTCCGCGCGATCGCCGAGGGCCGCGAGATCGGCGCGTTCGCGCTGACCGAGCCGCAGTCCGGTTCCGACGCCACCGCGATGCGCTGCAAGGCGGTGAAGCAGGCCGACGGCACCTACGTGGTCAACGGCAAGAAGAGCTGGATCACCTCCGGCCCGGTCGCCAAGTACATCGTGCTGTTCGCGATGACCGACCCGGACAGGGGCGCGCGCGGGATCACCGCGTTCATGGTCGACACCGCCCGCGCCGGCTTCCACCGCGGCAAGACCGAGCCGAAGCTGGGCATCCGCGCCTCGGCCACCTGCGAGATCGAGTTCGCCGACTACGTGGTCCAGCCCGAGGAAGTGCTGGGCCAGGAGGGCGAGGGCTTCAAGATCGCGATGGGCGTGCTCGATGCCGGCCGGATCGGCATCGCCTCGCAGGCGATCGGCATCGCCCGCGCCGCCTACGAGGCGACCCTCGCCTACGTCAAGGAGCGCAAGGCCTTCGGCGCGCCGATCGGCACCTTCCAGATGACCCAGGCCAAGCTCGCCGACATGAAGTGCAAGCTCGACGCCGCGACCCTGCTGACCCTGCGCGCGGCGTGGGCGAAGGGCGAGGCCGAGAAGACCGGCGGCCGCTTCAGCACCGAGGCCGCGGTCGCCAAGCTGACCGCGTCCGAGGCGGCGATGTGGATCGCGCACCAGGCCGTGCAGATCCACGGCGGCATGGGCTACTCGAAGGAAATGCCGCTGGAGCGCTATTTCCGCGACGCCAAGATCACCGAAATCTACGAAGGCACCAGCGAGATCCAGCGCCTGGTGATCGCCCGCAACGAGACCGGCCTGCGCTGATCGCGCGACCCTCAGACAGGACCTGTACGCCATGAGCAAGAAGACCTCCGCCCCGCGCCGCGCCGCGCGCAGGCAGGACCGTGCCGACACCGCGCTGCTCGACCCGATCTTCGTCGCGCTGCGCCGCCGCGTCGGCAGCAAGGCCGGGGACGACGCCAGCGCCTTCGCCAGCGCGTTCTACCAGCGCATGAGCGCCGACGAGCTGCCGCTGCACGGCGTCGACGGCTGGGCCGCGCTCGCCGATGATTTCCTCGCGTTCGCGAAGGTGCGCAAGCCCGGCACCGCCAGCGTGCGGCTGTTCAACCCGACCATCGCCCGCCAGGGCTGGGAGTCGCCGCACACGGTGCTGCAGATCGTCAACGACGACATGCCGTTCCTGGTCGATTCGGTGACGATGGCGCTGGCCGAGCGCGGGATCGGTGTCCACGTCCTCGGCCATCCGCTGGTGCGGATCGCGCGCGACAAGGCCGGCCGGATGACGTCGGTCGGCGAGGGCGAGATCGAGTCGATGATGCACCTGGAGATCGACCGCCAGCCGACGGCCGGCCTGGCCGAGGTCGAGGCCGCGGTGCGCGAGGTGCTCGACGACGTGCGCGCGACCGTGGTGGACTGGCCGGCGATGCGCGCGAAGATGCTGGAGATCGTGGAGGACGTCGGCCGCCGGCGGATGCCGGTCGACGAGGCCGGTCGCGCGGAGGCGCAGGCGTTCCTGCGCTGGGCCGCGGACGACCATTTCACCTTCCTGGGCTTCCGCGAATACAAGGTGCGCAAGCAGGGCGGGGTCGAAGTGCTGGCCGCGGTGCCCGGCAGCGGGCTGGGCCTGCTGCGCGGCGACGGCGGCAGCACGCCGCGTCCGCTGACCACGCTGGCCGCGCACCACATGCCGCAGTCGGGCGCCTCCGACGCGCTGATCCTCACCAAGACCAACGCGCGCTCGACCGTCCACCGCCCGGGCTACATGGACTACATCGGCGTGCTCGGTTTCGACGCCGAAGGCCGCCCGGTGACCGAGCAGCGCTTCATCGGCCTCTACACCTCCGGCGCCTACACCCGGCGGCCGTGGGAAATCCCGCTGGTGCGCCAGCGCCACGACCAGGTGATGCTGGCCTCGGGGCTGGCGCCGACCGGCCACAGCGGCAAGGCGCTGCGCCACATCCTCGAGACCCTGCCGCGCGACGAGCTGTTCCAGTCGACCGGCCCCGAACTGCATCGCGTGGCGTCCGGCATCCTCGGGCTGCAGGAGCGCGTGCGCAGCCGCGCGTTCGTGCGCCACGACCGCTACGGCCGTTTCTACTCGGTGCTGGCCTACATCCCGCGCGACCGCTACAACACCGAGGTGCGCCTGCGCATCGAGGCGATGCTGCGCGACCTGCTGCACGCCGACCGCGTCGACTCCACCATCCAGCTCGGCGATTCGCCGCTCGCGCAGTTGCACATGCTGGTGCGCCCGCGCAAGGGCGAGCAGGTCGACATCGACGCCGCCCGGCTCGACGCGCGGCTGTCGGAGATCGTGCGCAACTGGCAGGACGACCTGCGCGAGCAGCTCGTCCAGCGCCACGGCGAGGAGCGCGGCCTGCAGCTCGCCACCCGCTACGGCCGCGCGCTGCCGGCCGGCTACATCGAAAAGGCCTCGGCGGCGGTCGCGGCCGACGACGTCGAGCAGCTCGCCCAGCTCACGCCCGGGGACGACCTGCGGCTGAGCCTGTGCCGCGGCCCCGAGGGCGGCCTGCGCTTCAAGTTCTATCGCCTCAACGACGACATCCCGCTGTCCGACGCGCTGCCGATGATGGAGAACATGGGCCTGCGCGTGATCTCCGAGCATCCGTACCGGATCGAAGCCGGCGACACCGTCGCCTACATCCAGGACTTCGAGGTCGAGGCGACCCGCGCCGACCTCAACGTGGACGATCTCGACGAGACCTTCGAGGAGGCCTTCGGCCAGATCTGGCGCGGCAACGCCGAGAACGACGGCTTCAACCGGCTGATCCTCGCCGCGAACCTGTCCTGGAAGCAGGTCGCGATGCTGCGTGCGTACTGCAAGTACCTGCTGCAGTTGGGCGTGCCGTTCTCGCAGAGCTACGTCGAGGAGACCTTCGCGCGCTACCCGGTGCTGGCGCGGCTGCTGACCGAACTGTTCGAGGCGCGCTTCGACCCGTCCACCGGCAGCGAGTCGCGGGCCCAGATCAAGGCCGGCGCCGAACGCTTCCGCGCGCAGCTCGTGGCGCTTGCCGGCGACGAGCCCGCGGTGCTGGCGGCGGTGGAGCCGGTGATCGCCGCGCGTGCGGCGAAGCGCGATGCGCAGGTCGAGGCCGCGCGCAACGCGATCACGGCCCTGCTCGATCGCGTCTCCAGTCTCGACGAGGACCGCATCCTGCGCAGCTTCGTCGGCGCGATCGAGGCCACCCTGCGCACCAACTACTACATCACCTACCGCAGCGGCCGCTACCGCGACGGCCTGCGTGCCGACGGCGGCCCGGCCGACTACCTCAGCTTCAAGTTCGACTCGTCGAAGGTGCCGGATCTGCCGAAGCCGCGGCCGTACCGCGAGATCTTCGTCTGCGGCCCGCGCGTCGAGGGCGTGCACCTGCGCTTCGGGCCGGTCGCGCGCGGCGGCCTGCGCTGGTCGGACCGCCGCGAGGACTTCCGCACCGAGGTGCTGGGCCTGGTCAAGGCGCAGATGGTGAAGAACACCGTCATCGTGCCGGTCGGTTCCAAGGGCGGCTTCTTCTGCAAGCAGTTGCCCGATCCGGCGGCCAACCGCGACGCGTGGTTCGCCGAGGGCGTGGCCTGCTACAAGCGCTTCATCAACGGCCTGCTCGACCTCACCGACAACCTGGTCGAGGGCAAGGTCGTGCCGCCGGCCGAGGTGGTCCGCCACGACGGCGACGATCCGTACCTCGTGGTCGCGGCCGACAAGGGCACCGCGACCTTCTCCGACATCGCCAACGGCATCGCCCGCGCGCACGGCTTCTGGCTCGACGACGCGTTCGCGTCCGGCGGCTCGGTCGGCTACGACCACAAGGGCATGGGCATCACCGCGCGCGGCGCGTGGGAGTCGGTCAAGCGCCACTTCCGCGCGATGGGCCGCGACTCGCAGACCGCCGACTTCACCTGCGTCGGTATCGGCGACATGTCCGGCGACGTGTTCGGCAACGGCATGCTGCTGTCGAAGCACATTCGCCTGCTGGCCGCGTTCGACCATCGCCACATCTTCCTCGATCCGAACCCCGATGCGGCGGTGTCGTTCAGGGAGCGCGAGCGCATGTTCAAGCTGCCGCGTTCGAGCTGGGACGACTACGACAAGGCGCTGATCAGCAAGGGCGGCGGCGTGTTCCCGCGTTCGGCCAAGGCGATCCCGCTGTCGCCGGAGGCCCGGGCCGCGCTCGGCATCGACGGCGACGTCGCGTCGATGAGCCCGATGGCGCTGATGAACGCGATCCTCAAGGCGCCGGTCGACCTGCTGTGGAACGGCGGCATCGGCACCTACGTCAAGGCCTCGACCGAAACCAACGCCGACGTCGGCGACCGCGCCAACAACGGCCTGCGCGTCAACGGCAACGAACTGCGCTGCCGGGTGGTGGGCGAGGGCGGCAACCTCGGCCTGACCCAGCTCGGCCGGGTCGAGGCCGCGCTGCACTCGGGCGTGCTGCTCAATACCGACTTCATCGACAACTCCGCCGGCGTGGACACCTCCGACCACGAGGTGAACATCAAGATCCTGCTCAACGGCGAGGTGCAGAAGAAGCGGCTGGGCATGGCCGACCGCAACAAGCTGCTTGCGGCGATGACCGACGAAGTCGCGGCCCTGGTGCTCAACGACAACTACCGCCAGAACCAGGCGCTGAGCCTGATGCAGCGGATGAGCCTGTCCCGCCTGGGCTCCAAGCAGCACTTCATCCGCACCCTCGAGGCGCAGGGCCTGCTCGATCGCCAGATCGAGTACCTCCCCTCCGACGCGGAGATCGCCGACCGCAAGGCGCGCGGCCTCGGCCTGACCCGGCCGGAGCTGTCGGTGCTGCTGTCCTACGCCAAGCTCGTCGCCTACCAGCAACTGCTCGATTCCGACGTGCCGGAAGACCCGTACCTGTCGAAGGAGCTGGTCCGCTACTTCCCGCAGCCGCTGCAGAAGAAGTACGCCAAGGCCATGGAGCAGCACCGCCTGAAGCGGGAGATCATCGCCACCGCGGTGACCAACTCCACGATCAACCGCATGGGCGCGACCTTCCTGCTGCGCATGACCGAGGACACCGGCCGTACCCCGGCCGAGGTCGCCAAGGCGTTCACCATCACCCGCGAGACCCTGGACGCGCGCGAGCTGTGGGCGCAGATCGACGCCCTCGACGGCAAGGTGCCGGAGTCGGTGCAGGTCGATGCGCTGCAGACGATCTGGGCGCTGCAGCGTTCGCTGACCCGCTGGCTGCTGTCGCGGCCGGGCCCGATCCCCGGCATCACCGCCGCGGTCGAGCGCTACCACGACGGCTTCCGCGAAGTGCGCGCGGGCAAGGACATCCTGCCGGACGCCATGCGCCCCGCCTACGACGCCTCCTTCGCCGACTGGAAGGCGAAGGGCGTGCCGGAGGCGCTGGCCATGCAGCTCGCGGCGCTGCCGTACCTCGAATGGTGCTGCGACATCATCGAGATCGCGCGCGCGCGCAAGCTCAAGGCCGTCGATGTCGCCAAGGCGCATTTCCGCCTCGGCCAGGCGCTGCAGTTGCCGTGGCTCTACCAGCAGATCGACGCGCTGCCGGTGGACGGCCGCTGGCATGCCGTCGCGCGCGGCTCGCTGCGCGACGAACTCGCGGTGCAGCAGCGCCAGCTCACCATGCAGGTGCTGGAGGCCGCCGGGGCGACCGCCGACGCCAAGCTGGCGCACTGGATCGGCCGCGACGACGGCGCGCTGCGCTTCACCCTCGGCATGCTGTCGGAACTGGCGGCGCAGAAGTCGCTGGACTACCCGACGGCGTCGGTGGCGGTGCGCCGGCTGTCGATGCTCTCGAACGCTGGCTGAGGTGCGCCCGGCTGATGCGCGTACGGCCGAGCCGCATCCGGCCGGGCCGCGCATCCTCCGCACCGATGGAAAAAAGGCCGGTCGCGCAAGCGGCCGGCCTTTTCCGTGGCGTCGCCGGCGCGATCAGTAGCCGCGGGCCAGCACCACCAGACGGTCGTAGGCGCCGTTGAAGGTGTTCTGGTCGCCCGGGAACGTGCCGGAATCGGCGAACTGCCAGAACGTGTAGTACGACCACGCATACGGCAGCGTGCCGACGGTGCTGGAATAGCGCGCCACCCACAGCGGGCTGGTCGCGCTGAAGTTGCCCGACGTGCCGACGCAGGTCGTCCACCAGCTGTTGCTGGTGTAGATCACCGGATAGCGGCCGGTGCGGGTCTTGTAGCGGTTGCTGAAGGACGAGATCCACGACGCCATGCCGCTCTTGCTCAGGCCGTAGCAGGTCGAACCGTAGGGGTTGTATTCCATGTCCAGCGCGCCGGGCAGGGTCTTGGCGTCCGCCGACCAGCCGCCGCCGTGGTTGACGAAGTAGTCGGCCTGGGTCGCGCCGCTGGTGGTGTCAGGACGCGCGAAATGGTACGCGCCGCGGATCATCCCGACGTTGTACGAACCGTTGTACTGCTGGGCGAAGTAGGGATTGGTGTAGTACGTGCCCTCGGTCGCCTTCACGTAGGCGAAGCGCGCGCCCTTGGAATAGGCGGACGACCAGTTCACGTTGCCCTGGTAACCGCTGACGTCCATGCCGGCGACCGAGCCGACCTTGGTGATCGTGCGCAGCATGCCGCCGCGCATGAACGGCTTGAACTCGTGCAGGCGGATCTGCGAACCCATCGGGTGGTCGTTGGCGACGATGTATGCGGCGATCGGCGAGGGGATCTCCGGATTGAGCTTGTCCAGCCAGTTCGCTTCGAGTCCGGGTGCGGGGGCCGCCTGGCCGGCGGCGGGACCGACGGACTCGAACGCGGTCCGCTGGCCGGCGGGCTGGGCGGACGCGGTCGCGGCCGACGAGAGCGCGACGAGGGCGGCCAGCAGCGTGGTGCGCGCCGACGCGGCGGGCAGGGTGTTGCGTGACGACATGTCATTCCTCCATGAAATGAACAGGGGCCCGCGCGTCGGGGGACGCGGTCCGGGCCGAGGGGTCGTGCGATGCGCGCGGCGGGATGTCGTTGCCAGAGCGGCCGCGCACCCGGAAGATAGGGGCAGACCCCGGATCGGTGTGTGACCTGGTCCCCAATACGCTCGCGAACACGAGACGATGATGCCGACGACGCCCCGGATCGCCTTTCTCGCCAGTCCCACGCCGGATGCGCAGGGCGTGCTCGCCGCGATGCAGTCGCGGCACGGCCGCCACGCCCCGGAGGAGGCGGACGTGCTGTGCGCGCTCGGCGGCGACGGTTTCATGCTGCAGACCCTGCATCGCCACGGCGACCTCGGTCGCCCGGTGTACGGCATGAAGCTGGGCACGGTCGGCTTCCTGATGAACCAGTACGGCGAGGACGATCTGCTGGCGCGCCTCACCGCCGCCGAACCCGCGGTGCTGCGGCCGCTGGAGATGCGCGCCCACACCGAGTCCGGCGCGACCGTGGTGTCGCTGGCCTACAACGAGGTCTCGCTGCTGCGCCAGACCCGCCAGGCGGCGCACATCGCGATCGAACTCAGCGGCCAGACCCGGCTCGACGAGCTCATCTGCGACGGCGTGATGGTGGCGACGCCCGCCGGCAGCACCGCCTACAACTATTCCGCCGGCGGCCCGATCCTGCCGCTGGGCAGCGGCGTGGTCGCGCTGACCCCGATCGCGCCGTTCCGCCCGCGGCGCTGGCGCGGCGCGCTGCTCAAGGCCGACACCGAAACGAAGTTCCGCGTGCTCGACCCGTACAAGCGCCCGGTCAGCGCCACCGCCGACTCGCACGAAGTGCGCGACGTGGTCGAAGTCGCGATCCGCGAATCCCGCGACCGCACCGTGACCCTGCTGTTCGACCCCGAGCACAATCTCGAGGAGCGCATCCTCAGCGAGCAGTTCGTGGCCTGAGGCGGATCATCGCCAGAAGCGCCACCAGCGCGATGTCCCGCCCGGGCGACCTGCGTTTTCCTGCTCCGGCGGCGCCGGGCCCGGCGCATCCGCGGGGGCAGGGAACGCCGACGCAGGCTCGCCGGATGCGTCCGGGCGCCGTTTCCCCGCGGACTGCGCGAGCTCCAGGAAGCGCTGGTACTGCGCCCGGTGATCGGGAAATCGGCACGTGCCTTCCAGGAACACCTGTTCGGCCTCGTGGTGACGCCCGAGCTTGAGCAGGCACTCGCCGCGGGAAAAGAACGCGGCGTTCCCGTCGGGATTCACGCGCAGCGATTGCTCGAAATCCGCCAGCGCCTCTTCCAGTCGTCCGAGTTCCATCAGCGTGAACGCACGATTGTCGATGGCCTCGAAGAACGACGGCATCAGGTCGATCGCCACCGTATATTCGTCGATGGCCTCGTGCCTGCGTTCCTGGTCGCCGAGCGCGCAGGCGGCCTGGTAGTGCTCGATGGCGCGCTGCGCGATGTCCTCGACGTCCTGTCCCGTGAATTCGAGATAGCGCGGAAAGTCGGTCAGTTTCAGATATTCCACGAAGCCGACGAGGTCCGCCTGCGCCACGCCCGGTGAGCACAGGACCTGCCACTCGCGGCGGAAATCTGCCCCGTCGATGGGCGCGTGGTAGCCGAGGATGTCCAGTCCGGCAACGGCATCCGGTGCCGGACGCTCCCGCATCGGCCTGTACATCAGGCAGTGGAAGGTTTCGCTGCCGTCCGGCCAGGTGTCGATGGCGAGGAGCTTCACTGCCGACCAGCCGTATTGCCCATCGTTGTGGATGATGACATCGCCGGCCTGCATTCGGTGTTTTCCCCCGTGGTCGTGTCCGCAAGGTCGCGTCTCTGCCGCCGGATTATGCCTGTCGCGTTCGTGACCCGCGCGTCTCGCGCGCTGCGACCCGGATCGGGCACACTCTGCACATGAACGCCGCCGCGCCCGCCTCCGACCCCCTCGTCATCGCCATCTCCTCCCGCGCGCTGTTCGACCTGGAGGAGAGCCACGCGCTGTTCGAGGCGCAGGGGGTGGACGTCTACGCCGACTTCCAGCGCACGCGCGAGGACGAGGTGCTGGCGCCCGGGATCGCCTTCCCGCTGGTGCGCAAACTGCTGGCGCTGAACGAGGACGCGCCGGCCGAGGCGCCGCGGGTCGAGGTCATCCTGCTGTCGCGCAATTCGTCCGACACCGGCCTGCGGGTGTTCAATTCGATCCAGCACCACGGCCTCGACATCCGCCGGGCCACGTTCACCTCGGGCGCGCCGACCTGGCCCTACGTCAAGCCGTTCGGCGCGCACCTGTTCCTGTCCGCGAACCCCGAATCGGTGCGGCGCGCGCTGGAGCACGGCATCACCGCGGCCACGCTGCTGCCGGCGCCGCCGACGGTGCCGGCGACCGGCGATGCGCCGTCGGAGCAGATCCGTATCGCCTTCGACGGCGACGCGGTGCTGTTCGACGACGAAGGCGAGCGCATCTCGCGCGAGGGCGGGCTGGAAGCCTTCGCGCGCCACGAGCGCGAGCGCGCGCACGAGCCGCTGTCGGGCGGGCCGTTCCGCGCCTTCCTCGACGCGCTGCACCGGTTGCAGGCGGCTTATCCGGTCGAACGCTGCCCGATCCGCACCGCGCTGGTGACCGCGCGATCCGCGCCCGCGCACGAACGGGTCATCCGCACCCTGCGCGAGTGGGGCATCCGCCTCGACGAGGCGCTGTTCCTGGGCGGGCGGCCGAAGGGCCCGTTCCTGCAGGCGTTCGGCGCCGACATCTTCTTCGACGACTCGCCGCACAACATCGACTCCGCGCGCGAACACGTCGCCGCCGGCCACGTCCCGCACGGCGTGGCCAACCGCTGAGCGGTCGCAGAGTTCCAACGCGCCCGTCGGCGCCATCCTCGCGAAAGCCCAGCGTCATCCTCGCGAACCCTCGCCGTCATCCTCGCGAAAGCGAGGACCCAACCGTCGGCCACGCTCCCGCATGGGTCCCCGCCTGCGCGGGGATAACGTTGATTTTTTTTCCGCGCTCGCACCACTCGCCGCCATCCTCGCAAACCCTTACCGTCATCCTCGCGAAAACGAGGACCCAACCATCGGCCACGATCACGCATAGGCCCCCGCCTGCGCGGGGATAACGGGATTATTTTTCCCGCGCCCGCACCATTCGCCGCCATCCTCGCAAACCCTCGCCGTCATCCTCGCGAAAGCGAGGACCCAACCATCGGCCACGCTCACGCATGGGTCCCCGCCTGCGCGGGGATGACGTTGATTTTTTGCCGCGCCCGCACTACTCGCCGCCATCCTCGCAAACCCTCACCATCATCCTCGCGAACCCTCACCGTCATCCTCGCGAAAGCGAGGACCCAACCGTCGGCCACGCTCACGCATGGGTCCCCGCTTCCGCGGGGATGACGGGACTATTTTTCCCGCGCTTGCACCATTTGCCGTCATCCTCGCGAACCCTCACCGTCATCCTCGCGAAAGCGAGGACCCAACTGTCGGCCACGCTCACGCATGGGTCCCCGCCTGCGCGGGGATGACGTTGATTTTTTCCGCGCTTGCACTACTCGCCATCATCCTCGCGACCCCTCACCGTCATCCTCGCGAATGCGAGGACCCAATTGTCGACCACGCTCACGTATGGGTCCCCACCTGCGCGGGGATGACGTTGATTTTTCCTGAGCTCGCACTACTCCCCGTCATCCTCACGAAAGCCCACCGTCATCCTCGCGAAAGCGAGGACCCAACCGTCCGCCGCGAACCCCCAGGACTCCCCGCTCGCACAGGAATGACCGTCGTTCTTCATGCGCTTCAGCTTCAGCACTTCAGCGTCGAACCCTTCAGCCCCATGCGCCCCACAACGACAAGGGGCCTTTCGGCCCCTTGTCGTGCTTGCGGTTTGCGGCCTGCGACCCGATCAGCGGGCGCGGCCCGCGCTTTCGCGGCTTTCCAGCGGCGCCATCCGCGACTGGTCGTTCAGCTCGAGCTGGCGCACTTCGAACGGCGCGCCGTAGCCGGCCGGCAGGTGGCTGCGTTCGAACTGCAGCACCAGCATGCCGGCGCCGCGCTTCATCCACGCCGCGCTGTGCGCTTCCGACACCGGGCGCAGGACGCCGTCCGGAGCGGTGGCGAACAGCGTGCCGCGGGCCTCGTAGCGGCCCTGCGAGGCGGCCCGCACCGGCAGCGCCATGCGCATGGTCTTCGCGTTGAACGCGAACACGCCGTCGAAGCGGGCGGTTGGGGCGGCCACGGCGAATGCGGTGCGCGCGTCGCGCTGGATGCCGTCGGCGTTGGCGAACACCTGCAGCTCCCACAGGCCCGGCGTGTTGCCGACCTGGCTGGGCAGCTTCACGTCGGCGGCCAGGCCGCCGGCGCCGTTCGCCTTCATCGACACCGGCCAGCTCCGGCCGTCCGGCGCGACCAGCAGGGCTTCGGCCTGCACGTTGGACGAACGCTTGCCGGTGCGGCTGAAATCGACGTCGAAGCGCAGGCGGTCGCCGGCCAGGGCATGGCTGCGGTCGACCCCGGCGCGCAGCACGTCGCTGCTGGCCGGCTCGAACACGTGGACCAGGTACTGGCCCTGCGCCTTGGGCACGCGCACGGTGTAGGTGTCCGCGCCTTCCTGCGCGTCGAGCTTGGCGATCAGGCTGCCGGCCTGCACGTCCATGCCGGCCTTCGCGAGCTGTTCGGCGGAGGCGATGCTCTGCAGCTTGGCCGCGCCGCGGCTGCCGCTGATCTGCAACTGGTCGCTGCGCAGCGCGCGGGCGCCCTGCGCCGGGCTGATCCGGATCAGGCTGCCCGGGGCGGACATCTTCAGCGGCAGGCCCTTGTCGAGCTGGGCGGCATCGACCGTTTCCCAGTATTCGCGGCTCTGGGCGACGAACGGCTGCGGCGAGGCCACGGCCTGGGTCGGGTCGAGCTTCCAGGAGAACGACACGGGGGCGCGTTCGACGTTCATCGTCGCCGCAGGGGCGGCGACGAGGCGCGACGGCACCTGGTCGCGGGCGACGGGGGCGCGCAGCGGCTGGGCCGCCGAGGCGGCGAAGGACGCGAGCGCGGGGACCAGGGCGATCGCGATGGCGATGGAGAGTCTCATGGCGTGGGTCCTCACTGTCCGACGTCCGTGCGGAGGATGGTGTTCAGGTTGAAGCAGGCGCGGCGGCTCTGGTTGTGCGAGAGCGGCTCCCCGCCCGCGGTGCGCGAGGTGTCGTAGAACCACACGTAGCCCGCGGCCGACTGGCTGCTGCAGTTGAGGAAGCCGTCGGAGCAGCTGGCGAGCCAGTTCTGGGTGGTCTCCAGGCCGACGTTCTCCCAGTAGCCGCCGCAGTAGCTGTCGGAATCGAACGGCGAGGAATCGACGTCGGTGCCGACCACGCTGCGGAAGGTCTTGGGCAGCGCCGGGCGGCCGCTGGTGCCGTACAGGTAGCTGCCGTTGTAGTACGACATCCAGCTCGTCTGCTGCATCCGCACCGCGTCGTTCTGGTAGCCCAGCAGCCAGCCCACCGCGGCCTCGAACACGTTGCCGTTCATCACCGCGTCGGCGAGCGGGGTGCCGGCGGACGAGGGGGCGAGGGCGTTGACGCGCACGATCCTGCTGATGATGTTCGGATAGCGGCTGTCCCAGGTCGGGTTCGACATGATCCAGCGCATCACGTTGCCGCCGTTGGAATGGGTGATGACGATCAGGCGGTCGATGTTCTTGCTGTTGACGAAGGTCGTCAGTTGCCCCGCGAGGCAGCCGGCGGCGCGGCTGTCCCACATGTACTGGGTGAAGTCGCAGTTGATGACGACGTAGTTCGCCGGATTCGGCAGGCCGGCGCGGACGGAGTCCACCATCGCGGGCTGCCAGTAGTCGTTGTAGGCGTTGGTCTGGGAGCCGGTGCCGTGGACGAAGGCCACGCCGGTCGCCGCGAACGCGCAAGGTGCCGCCAGAGCGAGCGCGAGCCCGCAGAGGTATTTACGCACGTTGATTGTCCCCTCGGATTGGGTTTCTGGTTCCATGAAGACGCGGCCGTCGGCTGCGTCGATTCCTGTTCTGCCGGCCCCCTGTCGACGGCATCGGGTCGAGAATACGGGGGCGTATTGACAGTGTCATGTCGCAATGCGGCATCCGCGCGGCTCAGCGGGCCCTTTTCCGCGCCGCCGGGACTCAGAATTCGAGGTCGAGCGCCGCGCAGAGGTAGTCGACGAACGGCCCGAGCTGCTGCAGATCCTTCGCCAGCGCGGACAGCAGTCTCGGCCCGGTCATGGTCGCGTCGTCGAGCGCGCGGATCGCGACGTGGTTCTTGCGGCGCAGGTCGTCGAGGTGCGGGAAATCCGCCGGGAAGCCGCGCGGCGGGCGCACCAGCATCTCGCTGTCGTCGAGATCGAAGCGCCTGCGGAACGCCGGCGCGTGCGCCGCCGCGGCCCAGCTGCCGGGATTGTCGACGATGAACTGCCGCACCCGGCGCAGGGTCTCGGGCTCGGGATGCCACAGTCCGGCGCCGATGAAGCAGTGCCCCGGCTGCAGGTGCAGGTAGAACGACGGCGCCTCGACTTCCCGGTGGCGTTCGTGGAACAGCCGCGCGCCCTGCCAGTTCTTGTACGGCGCCTTGTCGTTGCTGAAGCGGGTGTCGCGATGGATCCGGAACAGCGAGCCGCCGACGGTCTTCGGATCGGAGCGGTAGTGTTCGCTGACCTCGCGCAGCGGGCCCTGCAGGTCGGTCAGCAGCGCCAGGAACGGCGTGCGGACGTGCGCCTCGTAGTCCGCCTTGTGGTCCTGGAACCAGCCGCGGTCGTTGTTGCGGGCGAGCGCGCGCAGGAAGCGGAAGCTGCGCTCGGAGAAATAGGCGGTCATGCGAGATCGGCCTCCAGGGCGTCGGCCCATGCCTGGGCCTGGTCGAGCAGCGCCAGCGCGCGGCCGTCGCCGGCGTGCGCGATGCGCAGCGCGGCGAGTTCGGCGCGGTGGCCGTCGAAGGTGAGTTCGGACCCGCCGCGGTCCTCGCACAGGCGCTGGCGGCGGTAGGCGTCCCAGCGCGCGCGTTCGTCGGCGCCCAGCGTGTCCGGCCAGTTGCGGGCGCGGTAGCGGAACAGCAGCTCCGGCAGGCGCGGGTCCTGGAACCCGAACGCGCGCTGCCCCAGCGCTTCCGGCGGGGTGCCGCGGACCTCGGCGAAGCGCCGCCTGTCGGCGTCCTGCAGGAAACCGTCGTAGAGCGAGCCGTCGACGTCGCCAGGCTCGAAGCGGTCGCGGTCGGCGTAGACCCGGCGCAGTTTCTCCGCCAGCGCCGGACCGGCCTCGCGCAGGCGCTGCGCGCGCGCCTGCGCCAGCGCGGGGTCGATGCCGAGCCGCGCGAAGTCGGCGTCGCGCAGGTGCGCCCATTCGACCAGCATCGGGCTGCGGTTGAGATGCACTTCCTTCAGCGGGATCCGGGTCTCGCCCTCGGGCAGGTCGGCGATCGGCGTGTACAGCCGGTCGGCGATGGCGTCGGCCTCCAGCGCCAGCAGCGGTTCCGGGTCCTCGTGCAGGTCGAAGACGATGATCCGGTTGTCGATCCGCGGATGCCGCGCCAGCGGCGCCACCGCCGCCGAGCACAGCCGCGTCGCCGGGAAGCGCTGCGAGACGTGCAGCACCGGCGTCATCGCGACGACATCGAGCAGGCGCGCGGCGAAGCGCTTGTCGCGCAGTTTCAGCGCATAGTCCCACAGCCGCGGCTGCGCCTCCCTGAGCTTGCGCGCCATGCCGATCAGCGCGCGCACGTCGGACAGCGCCTCGTGCGCATCGCCCTCGCGCACGCCGTTCGCTTCGGCCAGGTGCTCCAGCTTGAACGACGGCGCGCCGTCCTCGCGCAGCGGCCAGACGATGCCGTCCGGGCGCAGCGCGTGCGCCAGCCGCATCACGTCGAGCTGGTCCCAGCGCGAATTGCCGCCGCGCCACTCGCGTTCGTAGGGGTCGTAGAAGTTGCGGAACAGGCCGTGGCGCACGAACTCGTCGTCGAAGCGCAGCGAGTTGTAGCCCAGCGTGCAGGTTTCCGGCGCCGACATCGCCTCGAAGATGCGCGCGAACGCCTCGGCCTCGTTCACGCCCTCGCGCTGCGCGTGCTGCGGGGTGATGCCGGTGATCAGCGAGGCGATCGGCGAGGGCAGCAGGTCGTCGGCCGGCTTCACCAGGAAGTCCCAGGGCGCGTCGATCTGCCGCAGTTCGGCGTCGGTGCGGATCGCGGCGAACTGCGCGATCCGCGTGCGCCGCGGGTCGGTGCCGAAGGTCTCCAGGTCGTAGAACAGGAAACTGGCCGCCACTCAGGCCTCCGTCGGCAGCGGCGACAGCGCTTCGCGCACGCGCCGGTCGAGCGCGTCCCAGTCGAGGTCGTCGAGGTCGCTGCGCCCGCGGGTGGCGTCGACCAGCAGCGCGCGCTGCGCCTGGCCGCGCTCGAACGCGGTCGCGTACGGCAGGCGCATGAACGAGACCATCGCGTAGCGCGGCACGAAGCGCCCGGGATGGCGCTCGGCGAGCAGGCGCTCGAGCTTGCGCTGGAGCAGGAAGTCGGCGTCGTCGACGCGGTCGCTCATCTCGCGGTAGTTCTCCAGCGCCATCGCCTGGATCGCGGCGGCGTTGGGCTTGCGTTCGGCCTCGAACGCCGCGAACGCGGCCGCGGTGTCGGCGTCGCCCTCCAGGTGCGCGGCGAGGGCGACGCAGTCCTCGAACGCGCAGTTCATGCCCTGTCCGTGGAACGGCACCATCGCGTGCGCGGCGTCGCCGACCAGCACCGCGCGGCCGTCGAGCCGCCAGCGGTCGAGATAGAGCGTGGCGAGCATGCCGGTCGGGTTGGCCTCGAAGTCGCGCCGCAGGTCCGGGATCAGCGGCAGCGCGTCGGCGAAGTCGCGGGCGAACAGCGCCTCGGCGTCGGCGCCGTCGCGCACGCTGGCGAAGCTGGTCGGGCCTTCGACGGGCAGGAACAGGGTGACGGTGAAGGTGCGTTCGTCGTTCGGCAGCGCGATGCACATGTAGTCGCCGCGCGGCCAGATGTGGAGCGCGTTGGGTTCGATCCGGAAGCCGCCGTCGCCGGCCGGCGGGATCTCCAGCTCCTTGTAGCCGTGGGGCATGACCTCGATGCGTTCGCCCAGGTCGGACACCGCGTTCATCGCCGCGCGCAGGCTGGAGCCGGCGCCGTCGCACCCGACCAGCGCCCGGAACGGCCGCGCGATGTCCTCGCGCTCGCCGACGAAGTGGGCGATGCCGGCGTCGAAATCGACGCGTTCGAGCCGGCGGTCGAAGTGGATGTCGACCCCGGCCGCTTCCGCCGCGTTGAGCAGCACGATGTTGAGGTCGCCGCGGCTGATCGACCAGATCACTTCGCTGTCGTCGCGTCCGTAGCGCTGCAACTGCTCGCCGCCTTCGCGGAAGTGCACCATGCGCCCGCGCATCATCACCGCCTGCTTCATCACCTCGCCGTCGACGCCGGCGGCGCGCAGGGCGTTGAGCCCGCGCTCGGCGAGGGCGAGGTTGATCGAGCGGCCGCCGGCATAGCCGTGGATGCGCGGATCGCCGCGGCGCTCGAACAGTTCGACGGTCCAGCCGCGCTGCGCGAGCAGGGTGGCGAGCAGCGCGCCGGCGAGCCCCGCGCCGACGAGGGTGATGTGGCGGTCCGCGATCGCGCTCATGCCTGCCACTCCCGGACGGTGCGGGCGAAGCGCAGCACGTCGGCGAAGGTGTTGTACAGCGGCGCCGGCGAGATCCGGATCACGTCCGGTTCGCGCCAGTCGCCGAGGACGCCGCGCGCGGCGAGGAACTCGAACAATGCGCGACCGCGCTCGCGGCCGCCGGCGACGCGCAGCGACAACTGGCAGCCGCGCTGCGCCGGGTCGGCGGGGGTGAGGATCTCCAGCGCGTCGGCCAGGTGCGTGCGGATCAGCGATTCGAGATAGGCGGTGAGCCGTTCCGACTTCGCGCGCAGCGCCGGCATGCCCGCGCGGGCGTACACCTCGAGCGAGGCGCGCAGCGGCGCGAGGCCGAGGATCGGCGGATTGCTCAACTGCCAGCCGTCGGCGCCGGGGGTCGGCACGAAGTCGGGTCCCATCCGGAAGCGCGACGCCTGGTCGTGGCCCCACCAGCCGGCGAAGCGCGGACGCCCGGTGCGCGCGTGGCGCTCGTGGACGAAACAGCCGGCGACCGCGCCGGGACCGGCGTTCATGTACTTGTAGTGGCACCACACCGCGAAATCGGCGTCGTCCTCGTGCAGCGCGAGCGGCAGGTTGCCGACCGCGTGCGCGAGGTCGAAGCCGACGACGGCGCCGGCGGCATGGCCCAGGCGCGCGATCGCGCGCAGGTCGAAGGCCTGGCCGGTGCGGTACTGCACGCCGGGCCACAGCACCAGCGCGAGCCGGTCGCGATGCGCGGCGATGGCGCGTTCGATCGCGGCCATCGAGATCGTGCCGTCGGCGGCGTCCGGTTCGACTTCGATCAGGCCGGTGGCCGGATCGACGCCGTGGAAGCGCAACTGGGACTCGACGGCGTAGCGGTCGGACGGGAACGCGCCGGCCTCGATCAGGATCGCGTCGCGTCCCGGCGCCGGCCGGTAGAAGCTCACCATCATCAGGTGCAGGTTGGCGGTGAGCGAGTTCATCGCCACCACTTCCGCCGGCTGCGCGCCGACGACCGCCGCCAGCGCGTCGCGGACCAGCGCGTGGTACGGCATCCACGGCGCGGGCTCGCGGAAGTGGCCCTCGACCGCGTCGCGGGCCCACTTGTCCATCACCTCGTCGACGTGGCGTCGCGCGTCCTTCGGCTGGAGGCCGAGCGAATTGCCGCAGAAGTACGCCATCTCGGCGCCGTCGTGGCGCGGGATGTGGAAGGCGTCGCGGAAGCCGCGCAGCGGGTCGGCGGCGTCCTGTTCGGCGGCGAAACGCGATGAAGTGTCGAGTCCGGTCATCTGTGCTTCGTTACCCGGGTAGAGCGGCCTTCAGGCCGCTGATATGAGTGGCGACCGTGTCCGACAGCGGCCTGAAGGCCGCTCTACCGGGGCAATCGAGGCGTCGATCGCTCACGCGAACCTCGCCATCGGCAGCTCCAGCCATTCCAGCGCGGTGCCGTGGTAGAGCCGGGCTTCCTGCGCGGGGTCGAGCCCGAGGGCGGCGATGCCGGCGCCGGGCGTCTGTTCGCCGAGCGGGAACGGGTAGTCGGTGCCCATCATGATCCGGTCGACGCCGCAGGTGTCGATCAGGTAGCGCAGCGCGCGCGGATCGGCCACCCACGAATCGAAGTACAGCCGCGAAAGATACTCGCGCGGATTGCGGAAGTTGTCGGTGGCGACGAGGTCCGGGCGCATGTCGAACCCGTGTTCGATGCGGCCGATGGTGTAGGGGAAGCTGCCGCCGCCGTGGGCGAGGCAGACCTTGAGCTTCGGCAGGCGTTCGAGCACGCCGCCGAAGATCAGGCAGCAGGCGGCGCGCGACTGCTCGGCGGGCATGCCGACCAGCCACGGCAGCCAGTACTTCGGCATCGACTCGCTGCCCATCATGTCCCACGGATGGACCAGGATCGCGGCGCCGAGGTCGCTCGCCGCCTGGAAGAAATCGAACAGCTCGGGCGCGTCGAGGTTCCAGGCGTTGACGTGCGAGCCGATCTGCACGCCCTGCAGGCCGAGCTGGTCCATGCAGCGTTCCAGTTCCTGGATCGCGAGCCGCGGCGACTGCAGCGGCACGGTGCCGATGCCGGCGTAGTGACGCGGATGCTCGCGCAGCGCCTCGGCCATGTGGTCGTTGAGCGCCTGGTGCAGATCGTGCGCGTGCTGCGGCTTGGCCCAGTAGCTGAACATCACCGGCACGGTGCTGATCACCTGCACCTGCACGCCGAAACCGGCGAATTCGTCGATGCGCAGCTTCGGGTCCCAGGTCTTGGGCCAGATCTCGCGGAAGAACTTGCCGTCCTTGTAGATGCGCGAGCGGCCGTCGTCGCCGTGGTGGATGACCGGGAAGCGGATGTCGCCGTACTTCGCGGCGAGGTCCGGCCACTGGCGGGGCAGGTAGTGGGCGTGGGTGTCGATCTTCAGCACGGCGGCGCTCAGGTGATGTCGGCCTCGGAATCCGCCGCCAGTTCGTAGCGCGACGGCCGCGGGTTGAGGGTGCCGCATTGCGTGCAGGTGCGCAGCGCGTCGTCGCGGTAGAAGCGCTCGAAGATGCGGAAGAAATCCTGTTCGATGTCGACGAGCTGGAAGGACTCCTCGTACAGTTTGTGGTTGCAATCGATGCAGAACCACATCAGCGCATCGAGTTCGTGCGGGAGGCGCTTGCGTTCCATCACCAGGCCGATCGACCCGGGCATGCGCTGCGGCGAGTGAGGTATGCCCGGCGGCAGGTAGAAGGTCTCGCCGGCGCGGATCGGGATGTCGCGCGGCTTGCCGTCTTCCTGCACGCGCAGCACCATCTCGCCTTCGAGCTGGTGGAACCACTCCGCGCCCTGCTCGCAGTGGTAGTCGGTGCGCGCGTTCGGGCCGCCGACGATCATCACGATGAAGTCGCCGTCGACGATGCACTTGTTGCCGACCGGCGGCTTGAGCAGATGGCGGTGTTCGTCGATCCAGGCCTGCAGGTTGACGGGATTGGGCAGCATGTTCAGTCCTTCGGTGCGGCGACGCACTTCAGTTCGATCGCGATCGGGGTCGGCAGCGCCACGATGCCCAGCGTGGTGCGGCAGGGCGCGGCGGCCGGATCCGGGAAATGCTCGGCCCAGATCGCGTTGTAGACGGCGAAGTCGCGGGCCATGTCGGTGAGGTAGACGGTCACGTCGACCAGGTCTTCCCAGCGCGCGCCGCTGGCCTCGAGCACGGTGCGGACGTTGGCGAACACCGCGCGCGCCTGGGCCTCGATGTCGTAGGCGATGAGCCGGCCCTCGGCGTCGTGGACGTTGCCGGGGATGCCGTTGCCGAGCGGATCGCGCGGGCCGATGCCCGACAGGAACAGCAGGCCGCCGACGCGGCGCGCATGCGGATAGTGGCCGACCGGCTTCGGCGCGGCGTCGGCATGGATGGCGTCGTGGCTCATTCGCAGCTCGCCAGGGCGTCGTCGGGCAGGCGCTTCGCATCGGCCACGAGCAGTACGAAGATCGGATAGGGCCATGATTCGAAGCTGGTGAAACCGCCCGAACGCAGTCCGCAACTGCTGGTCGCTTCGGGTCGTTCCGTGCCGTCGAGGCGGACGAGTCCCATCCTGAGCTTCAGGCCCTCGCCGCTGTTGGTCGAGACCTTCGCGGTCATGCCGACGCCCTTCTCCGCCTGAGCGAGGTGGATGGTCACGATCTGCGTCCCTGCCGGTTCGTCGGGGCGGGGCATGCGCCAGCCGGTGAACTTCCCGTCCTTGAACAGCGGGACCGCGCGCACGGTTTCGCCCGGATGCACGCTGATCATGTCCGGCTGCACCGCGGGCGGAAGCAGATCGAAGGTGCGGTCGTAGGGTTTTCCGCTGTCGCGGCGCAGGGTGATGCGCAGGTGTTCGCGGCAAGGCGCGGGCGAGGTCCGGCAGTAGGTGCGCAATGCCTCGAGCTGGGCGGCCTGGTCGTCCGCCGCGGCTTCGCCCGCGGGCTTGTCGGGCGTGGCGGCGATCGCGGGCAGCATCGTCGGCAGGAGCAGCGCGAACGCGGCTGCCGCAAGGGATTTCGCGGAGATGTTCATGCGCAAGCCTCCGATTTCGCGGGTGATGCGAGGGCGGCGGACGGTTGCCGCGCCGGTTTCCTGCTTGGGAAGGCGGACATCAGCGGTCCTCCCGGTCGCTGCGGATGCGTTCCAGCGCGGCGGCGTACTGCGGTTCGAGCTGGTCGCTGGCGGACACGTTCAGGCCGAGGTCGTGGACCAGGCCGTCGCGGAGGGTGTAGACCCAGCCGTGCACGATGAGCTTCTGGCCGCGCGCCCAGGCGTCGCGGACGATGGTGGTCTGGCAGACGTTCGCCACCTGTTCCAGCGCGTTGAGCTCGCACAGGCGATCGTGCTGCAGCGACGTGTCGCCGGCGTTGGCCAGCAGCGCGCCGTGCTTCTCGGCCACGTCGCCGACGTGGCGGATCCAGTTGTCGGCCAGCCCGACGCGGGCGCCGGTGAGGGCGGCATGCACGCCGCCGCAGCCGTAGTGGCCGACGACCAGGATGTGCTCGACCTTCAGCACGTCCACCGCGAACTGGATCACCGACAGGCAGTTGAGGTCGGTGTGGACGACGACGTTGGCGATGTTGCGGTGGACGAACACCTCGCCCGGCGCCAGGTCCACGACCTGGTTCGCCGGCACGCGCGAGTCCGAGCAGCCGATCCAGAGGTATTTCGGCGCCTGCTGCCGCGACAGCCGGTCGAAGAAGCCGGGGTCCTCGCGGCTGACCCGGGCGGCCCATTCGGCGTTGTTGCGCAGCAGATCCTGCAGCGGTGGACTCACGTGTGTTCTCCGGTCACAGGGCGATGCCCACGTTGCGGGCCTCGGTGAAGAAGCGCATGGCGTCCAGCCCGCCCTCGCGGCCGAGACCGGACCGGCCCATGCCGCCGAACGGCGTGCGCAGGTCGCGCATCAGCCAGGTGTTGATCCAGACCATGCCGGTGCGCAGCTCGGCGGCGAAGCGATGCGCGCGACGCAGGTCGCGGGTCCAGACCGACGCGCTCAGGCCGTACTCGGACGCGTTGGCCAGCGCCAGCGCCTGGTCGTCGCCGTCGAACGGCTGCAGCGTGACCACCGGCCCGAAGATTTCCTCGCGGTTGGTCGCGGTGTCCGGCCCCAGGCCTTCGAGCACGGTCGGTTCGACGAACCAGCCGGGCCGGTCGAGGGCATGGCCGCCGCACAGCACGTGCGCGCCTTCTCCGCGTGCGCGGGCCAGCGCGGCCACGACCTTGTCGAAGTGCGCCTGCGACACCAGCGGGCCCATCCGCGCGTCCGGGTCCATCGGGTCGCCGACGCGCAGCGCCGCGACGCGCGCGACGAAGGCCTCGCGGAATTCGGCGTGGATCGTGCGTTCGACCAGCAGCCGCGAGCCGCAGAGGCAGATCTGGCCGCTGTTCTGGAACGCCGAGCGCACGATGACGTCGAGCTGGTCGCGCCAGTCGCTGTCGGCGAACACGAGGGTCGGGTTCTTGCCGCCGAGTTCGAGCGAGACCTTCTTCAGGCGTTCCGCGGCGAGCACCGCGATCCGGCGGCCGACGGCGGTGCTGCCGGTGAACGACACCGCGGCGATGTCCGGATCGGTCACCAGCGCCTCGCCGACCTCCGGCCCGCTGCCGTGGACGATGTTGAGCGCGCCCGGCGGCAGGCCGGCTCCGGCGGCGAGTTCGCCCAGCATCGTCGCCGTCGCCGGGGTGATCTCCGACGGCTTGGCGACGACCGCATTGCCCGCGGCCAGCGCCGGCGCGATCTTCCAGGTGAACAGGTACAGCGGCAGGTTCCACGGCGAGATCGTCGCCACCGCGCCCAGCGGCTGGCGCAGGGTGTAGTTGAGGCCGGCCTGGCCGTGGTGCGATTCGCTGGCGAACTGGGTCGCGGCATGCGCGAAGAACCGCAGGTTGGCGATCGCGCGCGGGATCTCGACGTCGCGGGCGAGCGCGAACGGCTTGCCGCCGTCGATGGCCTCGGCGTGGGCGAAATCGTCCAGCCGCGCCTCGATCGCATCGGCCAGGCGTTCCAGGCAGCGGGCGCGTTCGCCGGTCGGCAGCGCGGCCCAGCCGGGGAAGGCGCGCCGTGCCGCGGCGACGGCGTCGGCGGCATCGGCGGCGTCGCCCGCGGCCACCTGCGCATACGCATGCGCACGGGCCGGGTCGAACACGTCGAGCGTGCGTCCGCTGCGCGCGGGACGCATGTCGCCGCCGATCAGGTGGAGGAAGGTGCGCATGGCGACAAGCTTACCGGCAACGCTCCCGTCCGTGTCCGGCGACATGGCGGTCGTGCGTTTTCCCCCGGTGACGCCCCGGCCCTGCCGGGTGCGGTCGTCCCGGTCCCCAAGGAGTGTTCGCAGCATGAAATCACGGAACGTCGCCTGTCTTGCCGTCATCCTCGCGCTCTCGCCCTGCATCGTGCACGCCCACGGCGACGCCTGCGCCAATCCCTTCCAGACGTCGGGTTCGATCGCGATCCCGGTCAACTACAGCGGCGTCACCGCACAGTTCAGCGTGCCCGCCGGTTACCGGCTGCAGATCGAACAGGTGAGCGCGAACATGCGCCTGCCCCTGAACAGCGATCGCGCCGACTTCCAGATCGGCACCACCGTGGGCGGCCACTACGCGGTCCACAATCTCGACGTGGCCGAGGGCTATGCGGCGTCCGATCGCAAGGCGTTCGGGCCGGTGACGCTGTATGCGGACAAGGCCAGCATCGTGCGGATCTTCATCTCGCGGATCGCTGCGAGCTACCCGGCGGGCAGCGCGACCTGGGCGGTGACCGGCTGTCTCTATCCTGCCTGAGAAGGCTGTCAGGCCCGTCCCCGCCCGACCCGGACCCGACTCAGCGCTGGCAGCGCGGGCAGAGGTAGAGCCGGCGCGTGCCGACCTCGCGCCGCACGATGGCGCCGCCGCAGGCCGGGCAGGGCAGGCCCTCGCGATCGAACACCTCGAAGCGAAAGCCCTCCGGGGTGTCGGTCAGGTAGTCGGCGCGCATGCCGCTCGCCGGCGCGATGCCGCGCGTGGCGTAGCTGCGGCGCGGGATCGCCAGCAGTTCGTGCGCCAGCGCGCTGCGCTCGGCGCGGTCGAGGTCCCGCGGGCGGCGCTCCGGCAGCAGGCGCGCGGCGAACAGCACTTCCGAGCGCAGGTAGTTGCCCATGCCGGCCAGGAACGCCTGGTCGAGCAGCAGCGCGCCGAGCGCACGGCCGCGGAAGCGCGGATCGTCCAGCCGCGCCTCGACCGCCGCGGCGGTCAGCGCGGGATCGAGCACGTCGGGGCCCAGCTTCGACAGGAACGGATGCCGCGGCAGGTCGGCGGTGCGCCACATCGCCACGTCCGACGCCGAATACAGCAGGATCGCGCGCGTGTCGGTCTCCAGCGCCACCCGCAGCGAGCGCCCGGAGTCCGGCCGTTCGCCGGCGGCGGCGATCTTCCACACGCCGTACAACTGGTTGTGGCTGTACAGCGTCCAGCCGTGGTCGAACTGGGTCAGCAGCGCCTTGCCGTGCGGCACGATCGCCTCGATCCGCCGCCCGCGCAGGCGCTTCTCGTGCGGTTTGAGCGCGGGGAACGCGAACCACGCGGTGCGCAGCGGCGCGCCGACCACCGCCTCGGCGAGGCGATCCGCGGCGCGTCGGATCTCGGGACCTTCGGGCACGTGTCTGCCGTCTCCGGGTTCGCAGGGACTGGATCAGGGTGGATTGGGCGGGACCGACTGCGGCTCGTGGTACTCGAAGCCGATGTGGCGGTCGTTGATCCACGCGATCCGCGCCGACACCGGCACCGCCGGGCCGGGGCCCTGGAAGAACAGCAGGCGCGAGACGTTGCCCACCCGCAGCAGGCAGCCCGCGGGGCGGAACACGCCGCAGCCGCCTTCGGACATGTCGAGCACGTCCGCGGCCCAGGCGAATTCGCCGTAGACGATCATCACCTGGCTGGCGAACGGCACCCGGTCGGCGTTGCGGCGTTCCCTGGCGAGGTGGGCTTCCATGCGGCGGCTCCGGTCTGCGTGCGTCTCGACCCTAGGCTGCCGCAGAAGGCCCGTCGTCGCAACCCGCAGACGGGCGGATGCGCCGATCGCGGCGCGCGGCGACCGTCGCGTAGGCGCGCGCCCTGCATCCGGCCGCTGCCGCAGCCGGGGAGCCGCTTCAGCCGGGGAGCGCCTGCGGCTCGAGGTATTCGAAGCCGACGTGCTGGTCGTCGGCCCAGACCACGCGGGCCTCGGCGCTGAACACGTGGCGCTCGTCGATCATCAGGTACAGCCGCACTTCGGTGGCGACCGGCAGCGACCAGTCGTGCGGGCGGGTCACGCGGCAGCCGTTCGCGGACACGTTGTCGATGTGGCCGACGAAGCCGTCGGCATCGCGTGCGATCAGCACCAGGCAGTCGTAGTCCTGGCGCGGCGAGCGGCGGCGTTCTTCGTGCGACATCGGGGCGGGCCTGGCGAGTGTCCGGGGAGGATAGCGCGTCCGCCGCCGCGGCAGGCGTCGCGGCTCAGATCGACTGCAGGCGTCCGCCGTCGACCGCGAGGCTGACGCCGTTGACGTAGCCCGCGGCGGGCGAGCACAGGAACGCGATCGCCGCGGCGATTTCCGCGGGCCTGGCGAAACGCCCGGCCGGCACGCTGGCGCGCATGGCCGCGGCGACGGCGTCCTCGTCCTGGCCGCCGGCGCGGGCGCGATCGGCGAGGATCTGGAGCAGGCGCCCGGTTTCGGTGTAGCCCGGCAGCACGTTGTTCACGGTGATGCCGTCGCCCGCGACCTCGCGCGACAGGGTCTTCGCCCACGACGCCACCGCGCCGCGGACGGTGTTGGACACGCCGAGGTTGGGGATCGGCTCGTAGACCGAGGTCGAGATCACGTTGACGATGCGGCCCCAGCGGGCCGCGCGCATGCCCGGCAGCACCGCCTGCGCCAGCGCCTGGTTGGCGAGCAGGTGGCGGCGGAAGGTGTCGAGGAAGGCGGTGTCGTCCGCGGCGTGCACCGGGCCGCCGGCGGGACCGGCGGTGTTGTTCACGAGCACATGCACCGGGCGCGCGGCGACGCGGGCCGCGACCGCGGCGCGCAGGCCGTCGGTGTCGGCGACGTCGGCCGCGAGCAGATCGTGGCGCTGCGCGCCGCTGCGCGGCAGTTCGGCGATCACCGCCCGCAGCGCCTCCTCGCGCCGCGACAGCACGGTGACGTCGGCGCCGAGCAGCGCCAGTTCCTGCGCCGCCGCCCGGCCGATGCCTTCGGACGCGCCGCAGACGAGGGCATGCCTGCCGGTGAGATCGAGATCCATGAAGCGTCCTCCGGATGCGACCGGGCCTGCGCCCGGGTCGGGGTCACCAGTGTGCCATCGCGCGCTGGACCAGCCAGATCACCGCGAGGTGCAGCGGGTAGTAGACGTAGAACGCCAGCCGCAGGCGCGGCAGGCGCAGCTTGAGCCGCGGCAACAGCCACAGCACCGGCAGCGCGGCCAGCGACCACCATACGCCGTTGACCGCGTACAGTCCGGCGCAGCCGAGCAGGGCGACGCCGGCCGCCGCCCACGACGGCCGGCGCGCGTAGAACCACACCGCGATGCCGAACAGCGCGCCGGGCCAGAAATATTCCGCCGCCATGCCGCCGACCAGGAACACGACCGCCGCGCCGGCCCAGCCGCGGACGCCGCCGATCTCGATCAGCCAGATGCAGCCGACGATCGACGCCAGCAGGAACAGGATGTTCAGCGGCCACAGGGTGTCGCGGTAGGTGGCGCCGATCGCGAGGAAGATCGGCGTGGAGAGCGTGCCGAAATAAAGCAGGCGGCCGAGCGTGCGCCGGTACAGGCCGCGTTCGCGGGCCTGCGGGCGGGCGAGGTTCACGGCCAGCACCGCGGTGAACATCGGCATCACCAGGCGGCCGAGGTCGAACATCCACGGCTGGCCGGCGCCGAGCAGGTACTTGTTGACGTGGTCGAGCGTCATCAGCACCAGCGCGACCCACTTGATCAGTTCGAGCGAGCCGTCCGCGATCGCCAGCGGCGGCGGCGACAGGCGCGGGCGCGGGAGGCTGTCGGCCTGCACGGAGGAAGCGGTCATGGGGCGCGGGGCTGCGTCGTCTCGGGAGGGTTACTGTAGCGTGCCCGACGCGGGCCTGTCCGGCGGCGTCCGTCCGCCACGCTCACGCCCCGTGCGGCGACGCCGACGGATCGCGGGCGCGCATCAGCGCCGCGACGGCCTGCGCGTCCGCATCGTCGCGGGCGGCGAGATCGTCGGCCACCGCGCGACGGTTCGCCGGCGGGTGGTTCTGGCTCAGCTTGAACTTCAGGTCGATGCGAGTCGGCACGAAACGGAAGCCGGCGATGCCGCGCAACTGGCTGCGGTGGTCGTCGCGGGCCATGTCGAAGCGCCAGTCGCGACCGACCCCGGCCTCGAAGCGCCGGCTCAGGCGGTCGACGAGATCGCCGAGCGCCTCGCTGTCGTCGAACACCTCCGGGGCGCCGTGCAGGTGCGCGATCGCGTAGTTCCAGGTCGGCACCCGCGCCGCCGTTTCCTTGTCCGGATAGACCGCCGGCGAGACGTAGGCATGCGGCCCGTGGACGATCATCAGCATGCGCCCGGCATGGCCGACCTGCGGGTTGGGCCGCGCCCAGTGGCCTTCGATCAGCACCCGGTCGCCGTCGCGCCGGTACAGCACCGGCAGGTGACTGGCGAAGGGCGCGTCGCCGTCGACGCTGACCAGGGTGACGAACGGCGCGGCGTCGATCAGCGCGTCGAGTGCGGTGAGGTCGGTTTCGGCGAAGGCGCGGGGGAGGTACATCCCGGCGCCGCGCTCAGGCCCGTCCGCCGAGCCGGGTGACCATGCGTTCGCGCAGCGCCGCGTCGTCGTCGGCCTGCGGCGGGGCGACTTCCGCGAGCGAGAAGCCGCGTTCCAGCGCGTCGTCCTCGTCGAGGCCCTCGAACGCCACGAACTCGGCGTCCATCAGCGCCGCGCGCGCGCTGTCCTCGCTGTCGTAGACCAGGGTGTTGCCGTCGCTGTCGAAGACCTCGGCGGTGCCGGCCTCGCGCACGCGCAGGCGCGCCCACACCAGCGTGCGCCCGAGGCTCGCCAGCCACCACTCGGTGGCGACGATCGGGCTGCGCGCGTCGGCGCCGCTCACGGGAAGGCCTCCGACCACAGCCAGAGCAGTCCGGCCGCGGCCAGGCCGAGCAGGATCGTGTAGAGCGAGACCCGGGCCGGTGTCGCCAGTCCGTCGAGATTGCGGTCGCCGGCGCTGCGGTAGCCGCCGCGCAGCACCCACCACAGCGCGACCGGGTTGGCGAACGCGGCTTCGCCGAGGCTGGCGTGCAACTGCGGGTGGCGATCGCGCAGGTGGACCAGGGTCAGCGGCCAGAAGATCAGCAGCGCGCAGAAGCCGGCGATCGCGACGGCGACGAAGAGCAGGGCGAGGAACAGGATCATGGCGACGGGGAAATCCAGGGTTTTTGTAGGAGCGACGTGAGTCGCGACCTGTTGTGGGCTCGATATGTCGCGACTCGCGTCGCGCCTGCACGAGAACGACCGTCAGAACTCGGCCGAGCCCGGGGCGCGCGGGAACGGGATCGCGTCGCGGATGTTGGCCAGGCCGCAGACGTAGACCACCAGGCGCTCGAAGCCGAGGCCGAAGCCGGCGTGCGGCACGGTGCCGTAGCGGCGGAAGTCGCGGTACCAGCCGTAATGCGCCGGATCGAGCCCGAACTGGCGGATGCGCGCGTCGAGCACGTCGAGGCGCTCCTCGCGCTGCGAGCCGCCGATGATCTCGCCGATGCCCGGCGCCAGCACGTCCATCGCGGCCACGGTTTTCCCGTCGTCGTTCAGGCGCATGTAGAACGCCTTGATGTGCTCGGGGTAGTTCATCACCACGACCGGGCGGCCGACGTGGCTCTCGGTCAGCCAGCGCTCGTGCTCGGTCTGCAGGTCCAGGCCCCATTCGACCGGGAACTCGAACTTCTGTTTGCTGGCCTGCAGCAGCCTCACCGCCTCGGTGTAGTCGATGCGCTCGAACGGCGCGTCGACGAAGGTCTCCAGCCGGGTGACGGCGTCCTTCTGCACGCGTTCGGCGATGAAGGCCATGTCGTCGGCGCGCTCGGTCAGCACCGCGCGGAACAGGTACTTCAGGAACTGCTCGGCCAGGGTCGCGTCGTCGTCGAGGTCGGCGAAGGCGATCTCCGGCTCGATCATCCAGAACTCGGCGAGATGGCGCGTGGTGTGGCTGTTCTCGGCGCGGAAGGTCGGGCCGAAGGTGTAGACCTTGCTCAGCGCGAGGCAGTAGCCCTCGACGTTCAACTGGCCGGAGACCGTCAGGAACGCTTCCTTGCCGAAAAAGTCCTTGCTGAAGTCGATGCCGCCGTCGGCAGTGCGCGGCAGGTTCAGCATGTCCAGGGTGGAGATGCGGAACATCTGGCCGGCGCCCTCGGCGTCGGAGGTCGAGATGATCGGGGTGTTGACCCAGTAGAAGCCTTGCTCGTGGAAGAAGCGGTGGATCGCCTGGGCCAGGCAGTGGCGGATGCGGGTGACCGCGCCGAACAGGTTGGTGCGCGGGCGCAGGTGGGCGACCTCGCGCAGGAACTCCAGCGAGTGCGCCTTGGGCTGGATCGGATAGGTCTCGGGATCCTCGACCCAGCCGACGACCTCGATCGCCGACGCCTGCAGCTCGACGCTCTGGCCCTTGCCCTGCGAGGCCGCCAGCGTGCCGGTGGCGACCACGGCGCAGCCGGCCGACAGCCGCTTCACCTCGGACTCGAAATTCGGCAGGGCGGCGGTGGCCACGACCTGGATCGGCGCGAAGCACGAGCCGTCGCTGACCTGGACGAAGCTCAGGGCGGTGGAATCGCGCCGGGTCCGCACCCAGCCCCGGATCGTGACCGTGCTGCCGATGCCGGGGGTCCCGGCCAGCGCGTCCCGGATGCTCGTCGCCTCGACTGCACTGAAAGCCATGCCTTGAATTCCTGCGCCGCAGCGCCGATGTGTGGGAGGTCGCCAAGTTTAACTGACGCTACAATCCCCGCCATGGCCATTTCCCTCGCTCCCGCCGCCCTCGACCGCATCCGCGGCTACCTCGCCGACGACCCCGCCGCGCTCGGCCTCCGCTTCGGCGTCCGCCGCACCGGCTGCTCCGGCTGGGGCTACGCGGTCGACCTGGCCCGCGACCGCCGCGACGGCGACGTGGTCAGCGAACAGGACGGCATCCGCATCTTCGTGGACGCCGACAGCCTGCCGATGGTCGACGGCACCGAGATCGACTTCCTGAAGCAGGGGCTGAACGAGCAGTTCGTATTCCGCAACCCCAACGTGGCCGGGGAATGCGGCTGCGGTTCCAGTTTCACCACCGACGCCGACCGCGCGGCCTGACTTTCGCCCCATCCGGTCCGTCGCACCGGGGCGTTAGACTCGGGCGATCACCCGCGCCGGAGCCGTCCATGTCCCGTCCTTCCCGCCGCCGTGCCGCCTGCACGGCCCTGGTACTGGTCGCCGCGTCGCTGGTGGCCGGTCTCGTGTCCGCCGCCACGCCCGCTTCCGACGCCGGCAGCCGCCTGAACGCGTTCTTCGCCGCCGAGTGGGAGCGCGGCCTGCGCGAAAGCCCCGAGTCCGCGTCGTTCGACGGCGACCTGCGCTTCAACGACCGCTGGACCGACCTCGGCCTGCCCGCCATCGAAGCGCGCCAGGCCGCCGACCGCGAGGCGCTGAAGACCCTGCTGGGGTTCGACCGCGCGGCGCTGTCGCCGGCGGACCAGCTCAACTACGACACCTACCGCTGGCAGCTCGAACAGTCGGTCGCCCGGCAGAAGTTCCGCGAATACCTGCAGCCGATCTCGCACCAGGGCGGCGTGCAGACCTTGGACGGCGTGTCCGAGGCGCTGAATTTCGCCGGCGCCAAGGACTACCGCGACTGGCTGGCGCGGATGCAGGCGGTGCCGACCGTGATCGAACAGACGACCGCGCTGATGCGCGAGGGCATCAAGGCCCGCAACCTGCCGCCGCGGGTGCTGATGCAGCGCGTGCCCGGGCAGATCGCGGCGCAGATCGTCGACGATCCGGCGAAGAGCCCGTTCTACCGGCCGTTCGAGACCATGCCGGCATCGATCCCGGCCGCCGAGCAGGACGCCCTGCGCGCCGAGGCCCGGCGCACGATCGCCGAGCGCATCGTGCCGGCGTACCGCCGCTTCCTGGCGTTCTTCGAGCGGGACTACCTGCCGAAGACCCGCGCCAGCATCGCCGCGACCGCGCTGCCGGACGGCAAGGCCTACTACGACTTCCTCGCCGGCTACTACACGACGACGAACCTCACCGCCGAGCAGATCCACGCGACTGGCCTGAAGGAAGTGGCGCGGATCCGCGGCGAGATGGAGAAGATCAAGGCCGAGGTCGGCTTCCAGGGCTCGATGGCCGAGTTCTTCACCTTCCTGCGCACCGATCCCCGGTTCTTCGAGAAGACCCCCGAGGCCTTGCTCGAGCGCTACCGCGCCACCGCCAAGCGCATCGACCCGGAACTGGTGAAGGTGTTCCGCACGATCCCGCGGCAGCCCTACGGCGTGCGCCCGATCCCCGACAACATCGCGCCGGACACCACCACCGCCTACTACCAGCAGGGCGCCGCCGACGGCAGTCGCGCCGGTTTCTACTACGTGAACCTGTACAAGCCGGAAGTGCGGCCGACGTGGGAGATGATCCCGCTGACCCTGCACGAGTCCGTGCCCGGCCACCACTTCCAGTTCGCGCGCGGGCTGGAGCTGCCGGACGCGCCGATGTTCCGCCGCACCGCGTACTTCGTCGCCTACGGCGAGGGCTGGGGCCTGTACGCCGAGCAGCTCGGCTACGAGATGGGGCTGTACCAGGATCCCTACGACCGCATGGGCCAGCTCGCCTACGAAATGTGGCGCGCGGTGCGGCTGGTCGTGGACACCGGCATGCACGCCAAGGGCTGGACCCGCGAACAGGCGATCGCGTACTTCAAGGACAACAGCCCGAAGACCGACCAGGACATCGTCAACGAGATCGATCGCTACATCGGCACGCCGGGCCAGGCGCTGGCGTACAAGATCGGCCAGTTGAAGATTTCCGAGCTGCGCGCGAAGGCCGCGCGCGAGCTGGGGCCGAAGTTCGACCTGCGCGACTACAACGACGCCGTGCTGGAAACCGGCTCGGTGCCGCTGGAGACGCTGGAGAAGCACATCGACGCCTGGATCGACGCCCGGCGCTGACCTTCGCCACGCAGATCGCCGCCGCGCAGATCGGGCCTTGCCTCGGTAGAGCGGCCTTCAGGCCGCTGCCGATTGCGCGGCCATCGAATTGCGCGTCCATCGAACGCAGCGGCCTGAAGGCCGCTCTACCGGGAACAAACGGGCGACCGGGAAGGGTCGCCCGTCACTTCACCGGCGTCAGCACCAGGTCCTGGAAGTCGAAGCTGAAGTCGGTGTTCGGCGAGATCGCCTCCATCCGCGCCTCGATCGGCGCGCCGTCGGCGTCCAGCGTGAAGGTGAGGAAGGCGTCGGCGTTGAGCCAGCGCTCGTCCCAGCGCACGATGAAGGCGTCGTTCTGCCAGTGCTCCAGGGTGCCGACCAGCGACTGCGTGCGCGAGAAGCGCAGGCGCAGGCGGTCGCCGTCGCGGGAGACGATCACGTCGCCGTACCACGGGTCGCGCCAGGCGCCGGCGTAGGCGTCGAGCGGGCGCGAGGGCGTGCGCCGGCCGGTCCGTGCGGCGAGGTGCCGGGTCCAACTGTCGTCGGCCTTGGCCTTCGATTTCGCCAGCGCGGCGCCGTAGGCGGCGTTCCAGTCGGTCTTCGGCGCCCCGATGTACGCATCCAGCGCGCGCAGCGTGATCGCGTTGAACGCGCCGCCGAGTTCCGCGTTGGTCAGCACGACCACGCCGAGCTTCCTGTCCGGGACCAGGGTGACGCGCGAGACCATGCCCGGCCAGCCGCCGGTGTGCCAGACCAGGCGCTCGCCGCGGTAGTCCGACAGCATCCAGCCCTGGCCGTAGCCGAGGAAGTTCGGCCGCGCCGCCGCCAGTTCGGGCACCGACGGCGCGGGGATCGTCATCGGCGTCACCATCTGCCACATCGCCTGCTGGCTCTTGTCGGTGAACAGCCGGTGCTCGCTGCCGTCCGCGGCGCGGTAGACGCCGCCGGCGAGCTGGACGTTCATCCAGATCGCCATGTCGTGGACGCTCGAATACAGCCCGCCGGCGCCGGAGGCGTTGTGCCAGGTCAGTCGCGGCGCGGCTTCCAGCGTCTTGCCGTCGGCCAGCGCATAGCCGGTGGCGGCGGGGTCGCCGGGGCGCAGGGCGTCGCTGTTGAAGCGGGTTTCGGCCATGCCCAGCGGGTCGAAGATCCGCTGCTGCAGGAAGTCGGCGAAGCGCTGGCCGCTGGCCTGCTCGATCACCAGCTGCGCCACCGCGAACAGGATGTTGTCGTAGGCGTAGCGGTCGCGGAAACCGCCCTTCAGCGGCACCTGGCCCAGGCGCTCGACCACGTCGCGGGTGCCGTAGTCGGTGGTCGGCCAGTACAGCAGGTCGCCCGCGCCCAGGGTCAGCCCGCTGCGGTGGGCGAGCAGGTCGCGGATGCGCAGTTCGCGGGTGACGACGGGGTCGGCCATGCGGAACCAGGGTAGGTGGTCGATCACCCGGTCGTCGAGGCCCAGCTTACCGTCCTCGGCCAGCATGTACAGCGCCGCCGAGGTGAACGCCTTGGTGTTGGAGGCGATCGCGAACTGGGTGTGGGCGTCGACCGCCGGGCCGCCCAGGCTGCGTTCGCCCCAGCCGCGAGCCAGCACGACCCGGCCGTCGTGGACCACGGCGACCGCGATCCCGGGCACCTGGAAGGTCCGGCGGACCGACGCCACGTAGGCGTCGAGGTCGTCCAGCCCCGCCGGCAGCGACGCCGCGGCCGGGGCCGGGGCCGGGGCAGGCGGGACGGGTGCGGCAGGCGCCTGGGCGGCGGCGACGACCGGGACGAGGCCCGTGGCCAGGCAGAGGGCGAGCAGGGCGGGGCGGAGGCGTTCGGTGACGGGCATGGGCGGCGGCGGGTCCGGAAAGCGGCCACTATCGCCGATGTCCGGCCGCGGCGTGGCCGTGCGCGGGGACCGTCCCGTGCGAGACGGCTTGCCGAGGCCCCTGGGTTTGCGTCCAAGTGCTTGAACCTGCCATACTTTCCGGCTCCCGCTCCGGCGGGAGACCTTGCTCCACCGTCGCCATCGTCCGGTCCGCCCTCGCGGCCCGGCCCGCGTCCGGGGAGCTCTCGGCCCGCAATCCCGCGGCCGACATCCACAAGGAAACTGCAATGCGTCATTACGAAGTCGTGTTCATGGTCCACCCGGACCAGAGCGAGCAGGTGCCGGCGATGATCGAGCGCTACAAGGCGCTGATCGAGAACGGCAGCGGCAAGATCCACCGTCTCGAGGACTGGGGTCGCCGCCAGCTCGCCTATCCCATCCAGAACCTGGTCAAGGCCCACTACGTGCTGATGAACATCGAGACCGATCTCGCTGTTCTCAACGAGCTGGTCGATACCTTCCGCTTCAACGACGCGGTCCTGCGTCACCTCGTGATCAAGCGCGACGGCCCGGATACCGAGCAGTCCCTGATCATGAAGAACAAGGACGACAAGGACAAGGCGGAGAAGGGCGAGCGTCGTCGTCGCGACGATGACGGTGCGGTCGGCAACGCCGACAACGAAGAAGCCGCCGAATCCGCCGAAGCCTGAGGAGCCCGACCATGTCCAAGTTTTTCCGCCGCCGCAAGTTCTGCAAGTTCACCGCCGAGGGCGTGAAGGAGATCGACTACAAGGATCTCAACACCCTGCGCCAGAACCTCACCGAGAACGGCAAGATCGTGCCCAGCCGCATCACCGGCACGAAGTCGAAGTACCAGCGCCAGCTCGCCACCGCCGTCAAGCGCGCGCGTTTCCTGGCCCTGATCCCGTACACCGACAACCATAACGTCTGATCGCTTCGCCGGCTCGCCCGGGCGTTGTCGCCGGCCAGCCGCGCAAATCCTCATTGGCCCGAGCCAACGCCGGTTTGCGCGTCTGTCCGCTCCTCGCCCGGCCATCGCCGGCTGTGCGATCCCGCCGTGTGAATCGTCTTTCCCGTCCATTCGGACAGCCACCAGTTGCGGCGCCAGCGCGTCGCTAACGAATACGGAGCCATCATGGAACTCATTCTTCTGCAGAAAGTGGTCAACCTCGGCAACCTCGGCGACAAGGTCAAGGTGAAGCCGGGCTACGGCCGCAACTTCCTCGTGCCGCAGGGCAAGGCCGTGCCGGCGACCGCCGCCAACATCGCCATGTTCGAGGCCAAGCGCGCCGAGTACGAAGCCCGCGCCAAGGCCCAGAACGACGAGGCCGAGAGCCGCCGTTCCGCGCTCGAGGGCGCGAGCGTCACCCTCAAGGCCAACGCCTCGACCGAAGGCAAGCTGTACGGCTCGGTCGGCCCGCGCGACATCGCCGAGGCCCTGACCGCCGCCGGCTACAAGGTCGGCAAGTCGGAAGTGGTGATGGGCGAAGGCCCGCTGCGCCACATCGGCGAGTTCGAGGTCCTCGTGCATCTGCACGCCGACGTCGAAGTGCCGGTCAAGGTCGTCATCGAGCCGGAAGCCGCGTAAGCCGCTTCCTGCCGCATCGCAGCACCGGAACGGGCGCCGCAGGGCGCCCGTTCCTTTTGGGCGTCGCAGCCGGTGAGACGCCCGCCGCGGAAGTTATGCACAGGATGTCCATAGAGTTGTCTGCAACGCCCGCGGGCCCCGGCGGCATACGATGCCCGCATCACCCGTGCCCCCTTCCACGATCGCCGCGCCCGGCGATCCGGAGCGATTCCTGACGATGGCCTTCCGTCCCAACGCCTATGGCGACCAGAACCGCCGCCGCGACGCCTTCGCCGACGCCCGCGTCGAGCAGCTCCGCGTGCCGCCCCAGTCGGTCGAGGCCGAGCAGGCCGTGCTCGGCGGCCTCATGCTGGCGCCCGAGGCCTACGACCGCATCGCCGACCGCCTCAACGAGGAAGACTTCTACCGGCGCGACCACCAGTTGATCTACCGCGCGATCCGCGAACTGGCCGAAAAGAGCCGGCCCTACGACGCGGTCACCCTCGGCGAGTGGTTCGAGTCGAACGGGCTGGTCGAGCAGGTGGCCGGCGGCGCGTACCTCATCGAGCTGGCGAGCACCACGCCGTCGGCCGCCAACATCACCGCCTACGCCGAGATCGTCCGCGACAAGGCGATCCTGCGCCAGTTGATCGAGGCCGGCACCGGCATCGTCAACGACGCCTTCCAGCCCGACGGCCGCGAGAGCGACGAGATCCTGGCCAAGGCCGAGCAGGACGTGTTCTCGATCTCCGAGAAGCGCGCCCAGGGCCGCAGCGACTTCGTCGCGATCAACAAGGCGATGGCCGAAGCCTTCGACGTGCTGCAAACCCGCTACCAGAACGGCGGCGGCGTCACCGGGCTGCCGACCGGCTACACCGAATTCGACGAGATGACCGCCGGCCTGCAGCCGACCGACCTGATCATCCTCGCCGCGCGTCCGGCGATGGGCAAGACCACGTTCGCGCTGAACATCGCCGAGCACGCCGCGATCAAGACCAGGAAGCCGGTCGCGGTGTTCTCGATGGAAATGTCGGCCGCGCAGCTCGCGCTGCGCCTGATCTCCGCCAACGGCCGGGTCAACGCCACCCGCCTGCGCACCGGCCAGCTCGAAGACGAGGACTGGAGCCGCGTCAGCAGCGCGATCCGGATGATCAAGGAAACCAAGATCTTCATCGACGACACGCCCGGCCTGTCGCCCGAGGCCCTGCGCGCGAAGTCGCGCCGGCTCAAGCGCGAGCACGGCCTCGGCCTGATCGTGATCGACTACCTGCAGCTGATGGCGGTGCCGGGCAACACCGAGAACCGCGCGACCGAGATCTCCGAGATCTCGCGCTCGCTCAAGGGCCTGGCGAAGGAGCTGGGCGTGCCGGTGATCGCGCTGTCGCAGCTCAACCGCTCGCTCGAAACCCGCGCCGACAAGCGCCCGGTGATGGCCGACCTCCGCGAATCCGGCGCCATCGAGCAGGACGCGGACATGATCGTGTTCATCTACCGCGACGACTACTACAACAAGGAAAACTCGCCGGACAAGGGCCTGGCCGAGATCATCATCGGCAAGCAGCGCTCGGGCCCGACCGGCTCGTTCAAGCTCAAGTTCTTCGGCGAGTACACCCGTTTCGACAACCTCGCGTTCGACGCGGTGGGGAGCTTCGAGTAGCGCGTCAAAGGAGCCCTTGCCTTACGTGCGCGCCCACATGGGTGATGCGGGTAAGGGGGATGGCAAAACGCTGCCATTGCGAGCGATAAGCACAAGTTCGCGATGAGGACACGCCAGTGGTCGACGTTGGTGCTTAATCAATTGCGCGCTGTGCTGCCAGATTGGGCGTGAGTGCGCCTTTATTAAAAAACGCGCCATTTGAGACAGCGTGAGAGGTCGCGAAGCTGCGCCATGCCCAAGCTGGTCATGCCCAGGTTGATCCAGGGGAGACTTGCTTGGGCGTCGCACCCCCGGAATCTCGCAAAAGGTTGCCGGGCGTTTCTTCATTGCTTTCCGAAGGGCCAGAATTTCGCTTTTAGCGACTGCTCGCCAAGCGCGGCGAGGATCGTTGCAATTTTCTCTGGCGGAAGTTCCTTGATTGCGGCTTGTAGTGGTGAAACAGGCTCGCTAAGGTGATTCTCGTAAAGTCTGACAGGATTTTCACCGAAGGTCTTAATGGCATGGTCAAGGAGTTTTTTCTCGAGCTCCGGATCGCCGCCAACTTTTGCTTCTTCCTTGTAAGATTGAAAAGCCAGCGCGGATGCCGCCTTGTACTCGTAGTCTTCCTCTACACGAGCGATGCGTCCAGCTTGCCTGGCGGAGTACCAGCCAATCCAAATCAACGGTGCTGCTAGTCCGATTTTCCTGAGAAGAGTTACTAGCAGTGATTCATATGTCATTGAGGATAGTTCAATCGCAAAAAATATCGCGATAACAAGCAAAATGATTGCAGACCCCGCAAGACCGTACGTCCATAACTTCCTTTCATATTGCAGTTTGGTGCTGCGATCCTGAAAAGATTTCGCTAGGCCTTGGTCGCGAACGGCACGGAGCGCATCCTCAACCGATTTGTACGTGCTTTTTGCGAGCTCATCCGTCGCCGTGAGTTGAAGACGTACCTGTTCGGCGCGATTTGCAAGTTCTTTCTCGCGTAGGCCGGCTTGGCTTACCCTGTCGGAAGCGGATTTGAGAATCTTTTCAACTTCAAGCTTCTTTGTCTCGACTGTGCTGGCGCTATCTTCAGCTTGCTGAGTGATTGCAGAGAGGCGGGTGTTTGTGGTCTCGGCAAGGGCGTTTGCAGAAGTGATAGCGCTTGTCGCATCTGCAATTATTTGCGCGTTTTGTGAAGCTTCTTTATCCAGCCTCAATACATTTCTTGCGGCGTCAGAAGCGCTGATGACTAGCTCAAAGCTTTCCGTGCTGCGCTCCGCAAGTAGCTTCGCAACTTCCTTGTTCAAGCTCGCTTGTCGGCGTGCCAGCGCAGAGAGTTGGGATTGCACGTTATACGCGACATCCAGAAACTGCGCGCTAAGCAGCCAGGAAATTCCGTTCGAAATTGCTGATGAGGCAAGCGATGAAAGTGTGTTGAGTTGCGCAGCAAGCGGTGCATCGGCAATGCCAACTTCAGGGGATGTATTCCAGTAGCCCTTTATATCCAGAGTGCTAAGCGCCTGCTGCCATCTTCCGAACAGTTCATCCATTGACCCGTAGGAAAGAGGATAGCCGTAAGTAGCAAAATCTCCCTCTGCCGGTCGTTGCTTCTTTAACTGTTCCCAATTGGTGAGAAACGCTGAGAGTGCATCCGTACTCTTGCTCATTTTCCCGCTCCCATTTGTCCATTGCCACAAGTCGCATGCAGTTTTGCTTATTAATTAGGCCGCCACTTCGTGTCAAGGTTTGACACGAATTTCAGTGTATTCGGGAGGAAAGTTGACGCCACGGGATCGCCTCGTGCGATGTCGTGGTGGAGGGTGTCTGGCAGCTCAATGGGATTCATGGCGCATCCTTGGCTGGGGTAAGCATGCAAGATGACCCTACGGCCATGGTGGCTTTGTCAGCGCAACACGCGGATCCACCTAGGATTTTCGGTGATCTGCTCTACGACGCCGTCACCGCCAATTGTGCGAACACAATATTTTTGGATGGTGGCTAACAAAAAAGCCCTGAATAATCAGGGCTTTATGTGTGGTGGGCGGTGCAGGGTTCGAACCTGCGACCCTTGCCGTGTGAAGGCAATGCTCTACCGCTGAGCTAACCGCCCGATGTTCGGGTCGGCCATTCTACGGACCGTCCGGGCCGCAGGCAAGCGGGCGGCTCACTCGATCTCGGACCGGGCGTAGGCGGCGTCCAGGGCCTCCATCGCGTCCAGCGGCGTGGCCTTGGCGGCCTTCTCGTAGGCGCCGGCGGCCTCGTCCTCCTTCTTGTCGCCGTGGAGCAGCATCATCACGTTGCCCGATTCGAGCAGGGCGATCGGGGAGGCCGGGGTCAGCTTGAGGGCTTCCTTGATGTGCTTCTCGGCCTCGGACGCCTTGGCGCCGTAGGTCAGGCCACCGATCATCGAGCCGATCTTGGAGATGATCTCGGCGTGGTACAGCGCCATCGCGGTGTGGGCCTCGGCGTGCTTGGGCGCCAGTTCCAGCGCCGTTTCCAGCGACGCGCGGACCTTGCCGGCGATGCCTTCCTTCAGCGCCTTGGTGATCGACAGGCCCTGGCTGTAGCGGCCGAGGGCGAAGGCATGGCGATAATGGCTGTTGGCCTCGTCGGGCAGCGCCGCGATCGCGGCTTCGGCCAGCTTCGCGGCCTGCTCGAAGCGCTTGAGCTTTTCCTTGTCGTCGTCGACGAGGTAGGTGGCGTGGATGCCGAGCGCCTTGGTCGCCACCGAGGCGCCGACCGGGCCCAGCGCTTCGCCGGCGTCGCAGGCGGCCTTGAAGTCGCCGCGGTGGAACGCGCGCCATGCACCCTGCAGCGCCTCGGCCAGCGCGGCGGCGTCCAGTCCCTTCGGCGCGGCCTTGCCGGCGGCCTTGATCAGCGCGGCGGCGCGCTTGTCGTCCGGGAACGGTTCGCAGTCGCCCGCATGCAGTTTCGGCCAGGCTTTCTTGAGCGCGTCGCCGGCATAGGCGAACGCCTTGGCGTCGTGGGGGAAGGCGGCCCAGGCGGACTTGGCCATGATCGTGATCCTCGCGTTGGAAGCGTTCAGCATCCCGCGAGTCGGGATGGTAGGCAAGCCCTTGGGCGGGGGTGGACGCGGGCAGGGCGGGGCCCGTTGCTGCCCCGGCGAGGTCGGCTCTCGGCTCCGGGTCGCGTGCGCGACGTGACGACGCGTCATGGCGTCTCCGACTCTTCCGCTAGTGTGTTTGCTCTGCGCGCCGGGGGCATGCTGGCAATGTCCCTCGCCGGGTCCACCGGCACCCCCGCAACGGAGCATCCCCATGGCACGCAAGAAGATCACCCGCAACGTCCCGACCGCGAACGCGCGCCACTTCTGGCTCGCCGGCCTCGGTCTCGTCTCCATGGCCGCGCGCAATACGGTGTCCGGCACCGCGCAGGCCGCCGATCGCATCGTCCAGGCCCGCAGCCAGGCGCGGTCGGCGATGGCGCAGGCGCAGTCCTGCCTCGTCGATACCGCCGCCGACCTGCGCGAGCGCATCGAACTGGGCGTCGCCGAGGCCGGCCTGAAGCTCGACAAGGCGCTGTCGCCGCTGGTGGCGAAGTTCAAGCCCGCCAAGGCCAAGCGCGCGACCCGCCGCAGCCGCAAGCCGGTCGCCAAGAAGGCCGCGCGTCGTCCCGCTCGCAAGCCGGCGGCGCGTCGCACCCGCAAGGGCTGAGCCGGAGCGGCACTGCCGAACGAACAAAGGGCGCCGAGAGGCGCCCTTTGTCGTTGACGGGTCAGCGGGCGGTCATTGCCACGGGCCGCAGCCGCGGGTGACGAGGCATTGTTCGTAGCGGTATTCGCAGATGACTTCGTTGGTGCCCTTGGCGATGCAGGCGGCGGCCTGGTCGCCGCAGATACGGTACGCGTCCGGCGAACAGGCCGCGTAGGCGATGCCGGCGCCGCTGGACAAGGCGACGGCGAACGCCAGCAACATCGGGCGTGACAGATTGATTCGGGTCTTCATGGGACGCTCTTCCTTGCGGAGGGGGCCGCGTTTTCGCGGCCGTCAGGCGCGTCTTGGCGCCGGAGGACGGACAGATTCAGCGCGCGCGATCGTCCATCGCGGCGGCGACCATGGCCTTCACGGGGATGTAGCCGTAGCGGCACAGCCAGTAGTTGTCGCGGCACATGTCGAAATCGTAGCCGGCGGCGAGGCAGGCGCGGTATTCCTCCCAGCAGCCGGAGGTGTCGATCTGCGCGGGGCGGGCGGCGGCGGCCTGGCTCAGGCCGATGGCGGTCACGAGGATCGCGGTCTTGGTGATGAGATTCATCTGAACGACTCCTTGTCTTCGACGGTCGCGGCTTTCGACGGTTGTACGCCATGCGCGGCATGCGATGTCGGCGCCACGACGAGGCGGACGATGCATGGACGCAGCCTTCGACGGTCCATGTCGCCCGTTCGAGGTCGGGCTAGGGCCCGACCGGAGCACCATACGTCAAGACGCGGCGCGCCACACGCTGCGCTGCGTCACCGCGCGCGTCACCGCGCGCGTCAGTCGAGGTAGGCGCGGATCAGCGTGTTCAGATGGACGCGTTCGGCATCGCGCAGGAACGGCGCCAGCAGCATCATCACCTGCACGATGCCCTGGCGGATCGCGATCTGTTCGTCGCGGTCGCCGCGCGCCGCGGAATAGTTCAGCCAGAACGTGGACAGGACGAGGACATTGGTCGCCGCGGCGTCCAGTTCATCGGCCGACGCGCGCATGATTCCGGCCTGCGACAGCCCGCGCATGACGGCGTGGGCGCGATCGTCCGCGCGCTTGAGGATGCGCGCGAAGCGCAGCCGCAGGCGGCGGTTGCGGCTGAGGATCTCGACCAGGTCGCGATAGAGGAAGCGATAGTCCCAGATGCACTCGAACGCGAGGTGCAACTGCAGCCAGATGTCCTCGAGTTCCGGCAGTCGTCCGCCCGGCGACGCGAGCGCGTCGTCCATGCGCTCTTCGTAGCGCTGGAACAGCTGCTCGATGATGTCGTCCTTGTTGCGGAAGTGGTAGTACAGGTTGCCGGGGCTGATCTCCAGCTCGTCGGCGATGTGATTGGTGGTGACGTTCGGCTCTCCCTGCGCGTTGAACATCGCGAGGGAGGCGTCGAGGATGCGTTGGCGGGTCTGTCGCGCCATCGTCGGGGCGGGGCGGCCGTCGCGGGGACGCCGCCGGGCGCCGGAGCCGGTCAGCCGGCCAGCTTCTTCACGAGGTCGACGTACTTCTTCTTCGCGTCGTCCTGCGCGGTGCCCTTGAGCTTGGCCCAGGCCTCGTACTTGGCGGTGCCGACGAAATCGAAGAAACCGGGCTTGTCGCCGTGGACATCGCCTTCGGCGCCCTGTTTGTACAGCGCGTAGAGGCGCAGCAGGGTGTCGTTGTCGGGGCGTTCGGACAGGCCCTGGACGTCTTTGGCGGCTTGCTCGAATTGCTTCTGCAGGTCGGACATGCGTGCTCCCTCCGGTGAGGCGGGCATGACAGCATGGTCGGGGGGGCGGGTCAATACGATCCCGTACCGGGGGCGGAGGGCCCGCCGGCGCGACGGCCGCGGGCGGGCGGCGCGGGGCGGCACCCTACGGGCGCGGATTGTCCTCGTCCCCCGGCTCTGGCAAGTTAGGCCGTCGGCCGCGCCGCGGCCCGCACGATCAGCGTTTCGATCATCATTCTCATGAGGGCGAGGACATGAGTTATTTCGTCACCGGTGCCACCGGATTCATCGGCCGTTTCCTGGTCGGCAACCTGCTCAAGCGCAAGGGCACGATCCACGTGCTGGTGCGCAAGGATTCGCAGAAGAAATTCGACGCACTGGCGAAGAAGATGGGCTGGGATCCCAAGCGCGTCGTCCCGGTGCACGGCGACATGACCGCGCCCAGGTGCGGCCTCACGGCGGCGCAGATCCGCGGCCTCAACGGCAAGGTCAAGCACTTCTTCCATCTCGCGGCGATCTACGACCTGACCGCCGATGCCGAGAGCCAGCGCAAGGCCAACGTCGACGGCACCCAGAACGCGCTGGACCTCGCCGCCGCCCTCGGCAACGGCACGCCGTCCTCGATCGTGTTCCACCACACCAGCTCGATCGCCGCCGCCGGCCTCTACCCGGGCATCTTCCGCGAGGACATGTTCGACGAGGCCGAGGGCCTGGACGACCCCTACCTGCGCACCAAGCACGACTCCGAAGGCCTGGTCCGCAAGGAGAAGCGGGTCAAGTGGCGCATCTACCGTCCCGGCATGGTGGTCGGCCATTCGCAGACCGGCGAGATGGACAAGATCGACGGCCCGTACTACTTCTTCACGCTGCTGAAGAAGATGCGCGAGATGCTGCCGCCGTGGATGCCGATGCTCGGCCTCGAAGGCGGGCGCATCAACGTGGTGCCGGTCGACTTCGTCGCCGACGCGATGGACCACATCGCGCACAAGCCCAAACTCGACGGCCACTGCTTCCACCTGGTCGATCCCGACCCGATGCGGGTCGGCGAGGTCCTCAACACCTTCGCCCGCGCCGGCCACGCGCCGGAGATGACCATGCGGCTCGATGCGCGCATGTTCGCCTTCATCCCGGGCGGCGTGCGCGGCGCGATCGGCAGCCTGCCGCCGGTCAAGCGCTTCGTCGGCATGCTGCTGCGCGACTTCAAGATTCCCAAGGGCGTGCTGAAATTCATCACATATCCCACCCGCTTCGACAACCGCGAGACCGAGCGCGCGCTCAAGGGCAGCGGGATCTCGGTGCCGCGGCTGGAGACCTACGCCTGGCGCCTGTGGGACTACTGGGAGCGGCATCTCGATCCGGACCTGTTCATCGACCGCACCCTCAAGGGCAAGGTCCGCAACAAGGTCGTGGTCATCACCGGCGGCTCCTCGGGCATCGGCCTGGCCAGCGCCCAGCGCGCGGCCGAGGCGGGCGCGATCACCATCATCGTCGCCCGCGGCGAGGAGGAACTGTTCAAGGCCCGCGACGAGATGAAGGCCAAGGGCGGCAAGGTCTTCGCCTATACCGCGGACCTCGCGGACATGGCCGACTGCGACCGGCTGGTCGCCACGATCCTCAAGGAGCACGGCCACGTCGACATCCTGGTCAACAACGCCGGCCGTTCGATCCGCCGTTCGATCGAACTGAGCTACGACCGCTTCCACGACTTCGAGCGCACGATGCAGCTCAACTACTTCGGCTGCCTGCGCCTGATCATGGGCTTCATGCCGACGATGATCCAGCGCCGCAAGGGGCACATCATCAACATCAGTTCGATCGGCGTGCTGGCCAATTCGCCGCGGTTCTCGGCGTACGTGGCCTCGAAGGCCGCGCTCGACGCGTTCAGCCGCTGCGCGCAGGGCGAACTGTCGGGCAAGGGCATCAGCTTCACCACGATCAACATGCCGCTGGTGCGCACGCCGATGATCGCGCCGACCAAGATGTACGACAGCGTGCCGACGCTGACGCCGGAGGAGGCCGCCGACCTGGTGGTCAAGGGCATCATCGAGAAGCCCAGCCGGATCGCGACCCGCCTGGGCATCTTCTCGGCGCTGCTCAACGCGGTGGCGCCGAAGGCGTACGAGGTGATCATGAGCACCGCGTTCGAGCTGTTCCCGGATTCGGCGGCGGCCAAGGGCGACAAGAAGGCGCTGAAGGAAGAACAGCCGAGCCAGGAGCAGATCGCCTTCGCGGCGCTGATGCGCGGCGTCCACTGGTAACCGGCCGGTCGGCGGCGCGCGTTTTCCGCGCGCCGGACGCACGAAAGGCAGCCGCGAGGCTGCCTTTCGTCTTTCCCGGATCGCGGGGGAGAGAGGCCCGCGACCCGTTCGGGCAAAAAGAAACCCGCCTACCGAAGCCGTGAGGGGAGGGGAGCTACGGACTTCGTATTGGGTCGGCGGGCGAAACGACGGCGCGAGCCGCCAAGGGGAGCGTCGCTTGCGCGACGCGAGAGAGAGCCGGTGGAACCTTTGCTTCGCTGACGCTAGCAGAAGAACGCGGCGGGCGGACGATGGAAACGTATTCCGGCGTCGCCGCGTTCAGCCGCCGGCGATCACGCCGCCGGGGCGGCCTTCGGCTTGCGCGCGCGCTTGGCCGGGGCCTTCGCGGCCGGCGCCTTGGCGGCCTTCCTGGCGGCCTTGCGCGGCGCGGCGGCGGGCTTGCCGCCCTGGCGACGCAGCTCGGCGGTCAGGGCCTCGACGCGGGCGCTGAGATCGTTGAGGTCTTCGCGGCTGGGCACGCCGAGCTTGACCAGGGCGCGCTGGACGCGGTCCTCGAAGACCTTTTCCAGCTTGTCCCAGGTGTCGGTGGCGCGCTCGCGGGCCTGGCCGACGCGGCTTTCGACCACGTCGCGGACCACTTCGGCGCGGCCGCCGGCGAACTTGCGCATGGTCTGCTCCAGGCCCATGCCTTCCTTCACCAGCGCCTCGAACAGCTTGGTGCCTTCGGCCTGGGCGCGCGAGAAGGCGCCGACGCCGGCGAGCCAGATCTGCTGGGCGGATTCGCTGAGGCTCTTGGACAGGTGCTCGGCATCGGCGGCCGGGCTGGCCTTGGCGGTGGTCTTCTTGGCGGTGGTCTTCTTGAACTTGGCCATATGCCCTCCCAGCGGGCGCGTGATCGATTGCGCGGCAGGATGCGCGCGTTGTCTAGAGTATTCACACGAGGCCGGCGACCGCGATGCGCGGAATCGTCGCAGGGATCGTCGCAGGGATCGTCGCACGGGTCGCCGCGCGCGTCGCCGCGGCCATCGACGACGACGCGCCGCCCGGATCAGCGCCGGCGGCGCAGCAGGTGTTCGGTCTCGTCGAGCGCCCGGCGCAGGCGCGCGGTGGTCTCGGTGCTGCGCGGCGGCGGCGCGCCCAGTCCGGTCAGTACGGTGCGGTGGCGATCGGCGAGGACGTCCTCGCGCAGGCGGATGCCGTGCGCGGCCAGCACCGGGCCGAGCGTGTCCGCGCGGTCGCGCAGGTCCTGCAGCGTGTTGCGATAACCCAACTGACTGACCCGCCTGCGGTTGGAGAAGCTGAAGGCGTTGGTGAAGAACATCTCGCCGTTGTTGGCGTTGGGCTCGAAGATCAGCTGGTCGATGCCGGGGTACTGCTGGGCGTACTTGGCGAGGCCGACCTGCATGCGCGACTGCAGCAGGGTGCGGAAGGTCTGCGACATCACCGCCGGCAGCCCGCCCTGCCAGATGCGATGCGGGTCGTGCTCGTCGTGGCGGCCGGCCTCGCTGTCGATCTTGGTGGAATCGAACGGCACCAGCGGATTGATGCCGATCAGCAGGTCGATGCCGCGCTCGAGCAGCACCGAGGCGTGCATGGTGCGGCGCAGCGCGCCGTCGACGTAGTGGCGGCCGCGCACTTCGACCGGCGGGTACAGCCCGGGCAGCGCGGCGCTGGCCTGGACGGCCTTGGAGATCGGGATGTCCTTCCACGGCTCGGCGCCGAAACGCACCGCTTCGCCGCTGTCGAGGTCCACCGCGATCACGTACAGGTCGCGATCGAGCTGGCGGAAGTCGTTGCTGCGGCCGCGGCGCGAGAACACTTCGCGCAGGAAGCGCTCGATCTCGGCGTTGTCGAACAGCCCGGTGGGCACCAGGCTGCCGAAGCGCATGATCAGGTCGGTCAGCCGCGACTCGCGCGGCGACAGCAGGCTGCTCCACCAGTCGAACGCCAGCCGCGGCAGGGTCGAGGCCCGGCGCAGGTACTCGAACACCGCCGGGCGCAGGAATTGCTCCGGCCGGAACGGCACGTCGTCGCCGTCGCCGGTGATGAAGATCCGGCACATCTCGGCCGTGCTCATCCGGTTGACCAGCCCGGCGGCGAGGAAGGCGCCGCTGCTGACCCCGACGTAGCAATCCAGCCGGGTCAGGTCGAGGCCGTCGAGGGCGTCGTCGAGCGCGCGCAGCGCACCGAGCTCGTACATCGCGCCGATCGGGCCACCGCCGGCGATGGCGAGGCCGATGCGGGCGCTGGACGGGGCGGGGGTGGCGGACGTCCCGGCGCGGCGGCGGGCGGACTTGTTCGGAACCGGGCGTGGAGCGGCGTGGAGTGAAAGCATGCGGACGCTGCGAAGGGAACCGTCCGAGTGTAGCCGAAAGGCCGGACCGGTTCCGTGCGCCAGCGCCGCGACGCCCGCGGTGCGCGCTCGCGCCCGTGGATGCGCGCGATCAAGTCATTGATCCTGTTCGGGGCCAGGTCGCCCGCGCGGCGTCCGGACTTGTTCCGTGCGGACGCGCGACCCATCATCCCGATGATGAAGATGGCCACTCCTTCCGCGGCGTTCCAGGGCCGCCGCCTCGACCGCCGCGCGCTGGGCGCGGCGCTGACCCGGCGGCTCGAATGGCACCGCGCGCTGCACGATCCCGAACAGGAGCCGCGCAACGGCGCGCGCTGGCTGCACGAACTGCGGCGCTGGCAGGCGGCGCGGCTGGCGGCGAGCTTCGAAGGGTTCATGGGCGACCCCAGGCGCCGGCCGGCGGCCGAATTCTTCCTGACCGACCTCTACGGCGACCGCGACTTCAGCCGTCGCGACGCCGACATCGCCCGGGTCGCGCCGATGATGCTGCGGCTGATGCCGCAGAGCCTGGTCGAGACGCTGGTCGATGCGATCGAACTCGGCGCGCTGAGCCACGCCTTCGACCTGCGCATGGCCGAGACGCTGGGCCGGCTCGCGCCGCGCCGCAAGACGCTGGACGACGCCCTCTACGGCGAGGCCTATCGCGCGGTCGGGCTGCCGCGCCTGCGCGCGCACCAGATCGACCTGATCGTGGTCGCCGGGGTCGGCCTGGGGCACGCGCTGCGGACCCGCGGCGTGGCGACCCTGCTGGCGATGCTGCGCGGCCCGGCGCGGGCGGCGGGCTTCGGCGAGCTGCAGTCGTTCCTGGAGCGCGGGTTCGGCGCCTACGGCAAGCTCGACGACGTGGACGACTTCCTCGCCGACATCGAGCGCAGCGAACGCGAGATCTCGCGCCGGCTGTTCGCCGGCGACCCGCAGCCGTTCGCGCCGCTGCCCGACGCGCATCCGCCGTCCGCGCGGCGCCGGCGCGGGCGCTGAAGCCGGCGCCGGCCGGCGTCGCTCAGGTGAAGCGTTCGTCGAGGACGCGGCGGATCTCGTGCTCGATCGGCCCCTTGAAGGCCGAGACCAGGAAGCCGAGCTTGGCGGTCACGTGCAGTTCCTTGGGCTTGAGCGCGATCCTGCCGTCCACGCCCGAGCGGCTGAAGTGCAGGTCGTCGCCTTCCCACCCGTACTCGACGTCGAAGCGCTCGGCGAGTTTCTTCGCGACTTCCTCCACCGCCTTGCGCGCCTTGGCGTGCGGGAGGGAATGCGTGTGGCGGATGTCGATGCCGGACATGGAGGCTCCGTGGGCGATGCGGATGGGTGGACCGGCGGAAGTCTAGCGGTCGCGAAAGCGCCTGTCGCCGGGGTCGCGGCCATCCGCGGCATGCTAGATTGCGCCCGCATGGAAGGACTGAAACTCCGCTTTCCCCAGCATCACCACCCGGAAATGCCGCTCGGCGCCGGCGTCCACGCCATCGGCCGCATCGGCGACACGGTCGGCCTCGTGGGCGAGGACGACGCGCCGTCGGTGCGCCTGTTCGTCGACCGCCGCGGCGTGTGGATGACCGTCGCCGACGGCGCCCACGGCATCCACGTCAACGGCCGGCCGGTCAAGCGCATGGCGATGCTGCGCCTGGGCGATGCGATCTACCTCGACGGCGTGGAGATGCTGCTGGTGTCCTCGCGGCCGGTCGAGGCGCTGCCCGAGGCCCTCCGCCACGTGCCCGGCGAGTTCCGGGGCGACGGCCGCGTGGTGGTCCGCGGAGTCGGCGGCCGCCACCACGGGCGCAGCTTCACCCTCGAATCGCCGCGCCTGGTCGGGCGCAGCGAGGACGCCGACATCCGCATCGAGGACCCGGACTTCGCCGAGCGCCACGCGCGGATCGAGATGATCGGCAGCCGCGTGGTGCTGCGCGACCTCGGCAGCGGCGACGGCAGCGTGGTCAACGGCGAGCCGGTCCGCGATGCGATGCTGTCGCCGGGCGACCAGATCGTGTTCGACCAGCACCACCGCTTCGTGATCGAGGCGCCCGCGGCCCCGGGCGCGACGCCGGCGCGCATGCAGGCGGCCGAGCCGGCGGTCGAACCGCCGCCGCCGCCGCGCCGCAACCTCCACCTGTCCTGGCTGTTGCTGGCGGCGCTGCTGCTGGCCGCGGCGATCGCTTCGCTACTGTTGCTGGGCGGGCACTGAGCGCCCGGCGGGCGCGGCGTTCGGCCGGCGCAGGCGACGCCACAGGCGCCAGCCCAGCAGCAGGGCGAGCAGCCCGGCATAGAGCGCCGGTTCGCGGATGTCGGACTTCACCAGCCACCAGAAGTGCAGCACGGCGAACACGCCGATGGCGTAGACCAGCGTGTGCAACTGGCCCCAGCGGCGGCCGAGCCGGCGCATCCAGCCGCGGGTGGAGGTGATCGCCAGCGGCACCAGCAGCAGCCACGCGGCGAAGCCGACGGTGATGTACGGCCGCTTGGCGATCTCCTCGAAGATCTGGGTCCAGTACCCGCGCAGGTCCAGCACCAGGTAGGCGGCGAAGTGCAGGGTCGCGTAGGCGAAGGCGTACAGCCCGAGCATCCGCCGGAACTGCAGCAGCGCCGGCTGGCCGGTGAGCTGGCGCAGCGGCGTGATCGCCAGCACCAGGATCAGGAACCGCAGCGCCCACAGCCCGAGCCGGTGCTCGACCTCGGCCACCGGATCGGCGCCGAGGGCGTCGCTGCCGGTGCGGAAAACCTCCCAGAACTGCCACGACAGGATCGCCAGCGGGGTCAGGCTGAGCGCGTGGACGAGGGTCTTGGCGGCGAGAAGACGGCGGGAGGCTTTGGCCATGGGAATGGGCAGGGATCGGTAGAGCGGCCTTCAGGCCGCTGGAAATGTGGATGGCGACACCGGCGATGCCAGGTCGATCCGGTCCGGGTGGTCGGGACGGGTCCGGCAGCGGCCAGAAGGCCGCCCTACCGGGACAGGAACGACATCAGAACCACCGCTTCAGATCGAGTCCCTTGTACATCCCCGCCACCTGATCGGCGTAGCCGTTGAACAGCCGGGTCGGGATGCGCTCGGCGAACAGCTTGCTGGCGGTGCCGCTGATCCGGCGCTCGGTCTTCTGGCTCCAGCGCGGGTGGTCGACGTTCGGGTTGACGTTGCTGAAGAACCCGTACTCCTCCGGCTGCAGCATGTTCCACGAGGTCTGCGGCATCTTCTCGACGAAGCGGATCGCGACGATCGACTTGATGCTCTTGAAGCCGTACTTCCACGGGACCACCAGCCGCACCGGGGCGCCGTTCTGCTGCGGCAACGGCTTGCCGTACAGGCCGGTGGCGAGCAGGGTCAGCGGGTGCATCGCCTCGTCGATGCGCAGGCCCTCGCGGTACGGCCAGTCGATCGAGCGGTACTCGACCCCGGGCATCTGCCGCGGGTCGGCCAGGCTGGTGAAGGCGACGAACTTCGCCTTCGCGGTCGGCTCGAAGCGCTTGAGGACCTCGGCCAGCGGGATGCCTTCCCACGGCAGCACCATCGACCAGCCCTCGACGCAGCGCAGCCGGTAGATGCGTTCTTCGGGCTTGCGGGTCTTGAGCAGGTCGGTCAGGTCCAGTCGTCCCGGTTTGGCGCACTCGCCGGACACCGCGATCGACCACGGCCGGGTGCGCAGGGTCTTGGCCGCGCGCCCGGGGTCGCCCTTGTCGGTGCCGAACTCGTAGAAGTTGTTGTAGCTGGTGGCGTCCTCGTAGCGGGTCAGCTCCTCGGACGTGCGGAAGCCGGACTTGAGCTGGGCCGGGGTGGCGGTGGTCTTCGGCGGCGGCGGCGGGTCGGCCTCGGCGCAGCCGGACAGGGCGAGGGTCGGGCTGGCGGCGAGCAGGCCGAGCAGCCGCCGGCGGTCGCGCCAGACGGACTCGTCGGTGATCTCCTCGGCGGGGACGCGCAGGGCGTCGCGGAGGGCGGCGGGCAGGGGCATGCGATATCTCCGAAAAGGGGGGCCGACCGGCACATTCGACTATAAGACGAGGCGGGCGGGGATTCGGTTGCGCCGGATTCGCGGGTTTCCGGCATGTCCACATGGCGGATCGGCCGCCGTTCAGCTCCACAACGTTGTTGCGCTGCGGCATACTCGGGAGCCCACCCCCACACCCCCTGGAATCCCCGATGTCGCGCGCCTACAACTTCAGTGCCGGTCCCGCCGCCCTCCCCGAGAGCGTCCTCCGCCAGGCCCAGGCCGAAATGCTGGAATGGCGCGACTCCGGGGCGTCGATCGTCGAGCACAGCCACCGCGGCGCCGAGTTCATCGAAGTCGCCGCCCAGGCAGAAGCCGACCTGCGGACGCTGATGTCGATTCCCGAGGACTACGCCGTGCTGTTCCTCGGCGGCGGCGCGACCACCCAGCAGGCGCTGATCCCGCTCAACCTCGCCGCCCCCGGCCAGGCCGTGGACTACGTCCTCAGCGGCCACTGGGGCAAGACCGCGGTCAAGCAGGCCAAGCCCTACGTCGACGTGCGCATCGCCGCGACCAGCGAGGCCGGCGGCTTCCGCGACATCCCGGCCCGCGACACCTGGCAGCTCACGCCCGACGCTGCCTACGTCCACATTACCGCCAACGAGACCATCCACGGCGTTGAATTCAGGCCTTTCGACGGCAGCGACGCCCCCGACGTCGGCGACGTCCCGCTGGTCGCCGACTTCAGCTCCAGCATCGCCTCCGAGCCGGTCGACGTCTCCAGGTACGGCGTGATCTACGCCGGCGCGCAGAAGAACCTCGGCCCGGTCGGGATCACCGTCGTCATCATCCGCAAGGACCTGCTGGAGCGCGCCGGCCAGCCGCGCGCCGACATCTTCAACTACGCCTCGCACGCCAAGGGCGAGTCGATGCTCAACACGCCGCCGACCTGGAACTGGTACATGCTCGGCCTCAACGTGAAGTGGATGCTGGACGAAGGCGGCGTCGCCGAATTCGCCCGCCGAAGCGCCGCGAAGTCGAAGCTGCTGTACGACGCGATCGACGGCTCCGGCGGCTTCTACCGCAACGAAGTGAACCCGGCCGTGCGCTCGCGCATGAACGTGCCCTTCATCCTCCACGACGACGCGCTCGACAAGCCGTTCCTGTCCGAGGCCAAGGCCGCCGGCCTGCTGGCGCTGAAGGGCCACCGCGCCGTCGGCGGCATGCGCGCCTCGATCTACAACGCCATGCCGATCGAGGGCGTGCAGGCGCTGGTCGCCTTCATGCAGGACTTCAGGCAACGTCATGGCTGACCGGCGTCCGCGCAAGCCGGCGAAGCAGGCCGCCGCCAGATCCGGCAGGACGCCCGCCGCCAAGGCCGCCGCGAAACCCGCCGCGAAACCCGCGGCGGCGCCTGCCGCAGACGACGCGGCCGCCGGCAAGCCGCTCCGCGCGAAGTCGCCGGCCGCCGTCGGCATCCCGACCGACGCCCAGGGCAAGCCCGACCTCGCCGCGGTCCGCGCCCAGATCGACGGCATCGACCGCGAGATCCAGACGCTGATCGCCGAGCGCGCGCTGTGGGCGCACCAGGTCGGCAAGGCCAAGGGCAAGCTCGCCGCGGCGGTCGACTACTACCGCCCCGAGCGCGAGGCGCAGGTGTTGCGCCGGGTGGTGGACCGCAACGAGGGCCCGCTGTCCGACGAAGTCCTGGTGCGGCTGTACCGCGAGATCATGTCCGCCTGCCTCGCCCAGCAGGAGCCGCTGCGCATCGGCTATCTCGGCCCCGAGGGCACGTTCTCGCAGCAAGCGGTCTACAAGCATTTCGGCCATTCGGCGATGGCGCTGCCGCTGGCGACGGTGGAAGAGGTGTTCGACGACGTCGCCGCCGGCCACGCCGACTTCGGCGTGGTGCCGGTGGAGAACTCCGGCACCGGCACCATCCAGTCCACGCTCGACCTGTTCCTGACCTCGCCGCTGATGATCTGCGGCGAGGTCGAGCTGCGCGTGAACCAGTACCTGCTGTCGCGCACCGGGCACATCGAGGACATCGAGCGCGTCTACTCGCACGCGCTGTCGCTGGCGCAGTGCAAGTCCTGGCTGCGCCAGCACCTGCCCAAGGTCGAGAAGCACGCGGTGGTCAGCAACGCCGAGGGCGCGCGTCGCGCACGCAACGCCGACGACGCCGCCGCGATCGCCGGCGAGAACGCAGGGCACGCCTACGGGCTGAAGGTCGTGGCCGGGCCGATCCAGGACCGCGCCGACAACACCACGCGCTTCCTGGTGATCGGCCGCGCCTCGTTCCCCAGTTCCGGCCACGACCGCACCTCGCTGCTGGTGTTCATCCGCGACCAGCCCGGCGCGCTGTTCCGCATCCTCGAACCGCTGGCGCGGCGCGAGATCAGCATGAACCGCATCGAATCGCGCCCCGCGCACGGCAAGCTGTGGCAGTACGCGTTCTTCATCGACGTCGCCGGCCACGCCGAGGAGTCGCCGCTGAAGGACGCGCTGGCCGAAATCGACCGCTACGCCGGCGACGTCCGCGTGCTGGGCTCCTACCCGGTGGCAGTCCCGTAACCGTAACGCTCGATGTCCGACGGTCATTCTCGCGCAAGCGAGGACCCAACCGTGATCGCGCTGACGCCTGGGTTCCCGCTTGCGCGGTAATGACGGTGTTTGAATCGTCCTCTCATCCGCAACGACGTTACGCCCCCGACGTCACGCTCCCCGTCAAACCCGACACCACACCCGAACGCTAAACCAGACACCACGCTCAGACGCCACGCCCGACGACGCCACGCTCCCGCCACGATGACCGACGAAGCCCCCCTCTCCGCGCCCACCCGTCCAGGCCTCCAGCGCTTCTCCAACCGTCATCCTCGCGCAAGCGAGGACCCAACCATGGTCGCGCTGACGCCTGGGTTCCCGCTTGCGCGGGAATGACGGTGTTTGAATCGTCCTCTCATCCGCAACGACGCTACGCCCCCGACGTCACGCTCCCCGTCAAACCCGACCCCACACCCGAACGCTAAACCAGACACCACGCCCAGACGCCACGCCCGACGACGCCACGCTCCCGCCACGATGACCGACGAAGCCTCCCTCTCCACGCCCACCCGTCCGGGCCTCCAGCGTTTCTCCACCGTCATCCTCGCGCAAGCGAGGACCCGACCATGGCCGCGCTGACGCCTGGGTTCCCGCTTGCGCGGGAATGACGGTGTTTCAATCGCCAACCTCACCTGCAACGACGTTACGCCCCCGACGTCACGCTCCCCGTCAAACCCGACCCCACACCCTAACGCTAGACCAGACACCACGCCCAGACGCCACGCCCGACGACGCCACGCTCCCGCCACGATGACCGACGAAGCCTCCCTCTCAGCGCCCACCCGTCCGGGCCTCCAGCGCTTCTCCAACCGTCATCCTCGCGCAAGCGAGGACCCAACCGTGATCGCGCTGACGCCTGGGTTCCCGCTTGCGCGGGAATGACGGTGTTTCATGTTTTTTCTACGATGACGCCCGACGCCCGACTCCCGTCACCATGACCGACGAAGCCTTCTTCTCCTCGCTCGCCCAGCCAGGCATCCAGCGCCTGCGCGCCTACGATCCGGGGCACGATCTGGTCGCGTTCCGGCGACGGTTCGAGGGACCTGATTCCAAGGGACGTGTACTGGTCGAACTCGGCTCCAACGAGAACCCCTACGGCCCCAGTGCGAAGGCGAAGGAGGCGGTGCTCGGCACGATCCACGCCAGCTACCGCTATCCCGATCCGCTGGGCGGCGACCTCAAGCGCGCGCTCTCGGCGAAGCACGCTGTCGATCCGGCGTCGATCCTGCTCGGCAACGGCTCGCACGAATTGCTGATGCAGTTCGCGCAGGTGTTCGCCGGCCCGGACGCCGACGTGGTCGCCTCGCAGCACGGATTCGCGGTCTACGCGATCGCCGCGCAGGCCGCGGGCGCGCCGCTGCGGGTCGCGCCGTGCCATCCCGACGGCCACGCGATGCCGCGCGGCCACGACCTCGATGCGATCGCCGCGGCGATCGCGCCGTCGACGCGGCTGGTGTACCTCGCGAATCCGAACAACCCCACCGGCACCTGGTTCGGCGCCGAGGCGTTCGCCGCGTTCCTGGCGAAGGTCCCCGAGGACGTGATCGTGGTCGTGGACGAGGCCTATGCCGAATTCGTCGACGCGCCGGACTGGGCGTCCGCGCTCGACTCGATCGCCGCGCATCCCAACCTCGTCGTCACCCGCACCTTCAGCAAGGCCTACGCGCTCGCGGGCCTGCGCGTGGGCTACGCCATCGGCCATCCCGGCCTGATCGCGGTGATGGAGCGGGTGCGCGAGAGCTTCAACGTCAACACCCCCGGGCTGGCCGCAGCCGAGGCCGCGCTTGGCGATGAGGAACACCTCGCATGGGCGGTCGCGCGCACCCGCGAGCAGCGCGCGGCGCTCACGGACGCGCTGCGCGCACGCGGGCTGACGGTGTTCCCGTCGCAAACCAATTTCCTGCTGGTGCGCTTCGCTGCGCCTGGCGACGAAGCGCGGGTCGCCGCGATCGACGCCGCGCTGATCGACCGCGGCATCGTGCTGCGGCCGATGGGCGGTTACGGGCTCGGCCACTGCCTGCGCATCACCGTCGGCGACGCCGACGAGAACCGCCGGCTCCTCGCCGGCCTCGACGAGGTGCTGGCATGAGCGGCGGCGCGCGCAAGGACTGGATCGTCGGCCCCGGCCGGCCGCTGACCGGGCGCCTGCGCGTGCCCGGCGACAAGTCGGTGTCGCATCGCGCGATCATGCTCGCCTCGCTGGCCGAGGGCGTGTCGCGCATCGACGGCTTCCTCGAAGGCGAGGACACCCGCGCCACCGCGGCGGTGTTCCAGCGACTCGGCGTGAAGATCGAAGCGCCGTCGCCGCAGTCGCGCATCGTCCACGGCGTCGGCTTGCATGGCCTGCGCGCCAGCGCCGACGCGCTGGACTGCGGCAACGCCGGCACCGGCATGCGCCTGCTCGCCGGCGTGCTGGCGGGGCAGGCGTTCGACAGCACGCTTATCGGCGACGCCTCGCTGTCGAAGCGGCCGATGCGCCGCGTGATCGATCCGCTGACGAAAATGGGCGCGACGATCTATAGCGAGGACGGCGGCCTGCCGCCGCTGCGCATCCGCGGCGGCCGCGCGCTGCACGGCATCGACTACACGCTGCCGGTCGCCAGTGCGCAGGTGAAGTCGGCGCTGCTGCTGGCCGGACTGTACGCCGAGGGCGACACCGTCGTCCGCGAGCCGCACCCGACCCGCGACTACACCGAGCGCATGCTGACCGCGTTCGGCTGGCCGATCGAATTCGAGCCCGGCGTCGCGCGCGTGCGCGGCGGCGCCGGCAACGCGCACGCGCTGCGCGCGACCGACGTCCACGTGCCGGCGGATTTCTCGTCCGCAGCGTTCTTCCTCGTCGCCGCGAGCGTGATCCCCGGTTCGGACCTCGTGCTCGAAGCGGTCGGCATGAACCCGCGCCGCACCGGCCTGCTGGAGGCGCTGCGCGGGATGGGCGCGGACATCGAGGAAACGAACGCCACGAAGGCCGGCGGCGAAGCCGTCGCCGACCTGCGCGTGCGCGCCGCGCCGCTGCGCGGCATCGCCGTGCCGGAGGCGATCGTGCCGGACATGATCGACGAGTTCCCGGCGCTGTTCGTCGCCGCGGCCTGCGCCGAGGGCGAGACCCGCATCGCCGGCGCCGCGGAGCTGCGGGTCAAGGAGTCCGACCGCCTCGCCGCGATGTCCGCCGCGCTGCGCGCGCTGGGCGTGCGCGTGGACGAAGTCGGGGACGGCGCGACGATCCACGGCCGCGGACACGGCGACGCCGGCCCCGCATTCGTCGTCGATCCCGCGACGCCCGTCGTCATCGACAGCCTCGGCGACCACCGCATCGCCATGGCCTCCGCCATCGCCGGCCAGCGCAGCAACGGCAGCTTCGCGATCGGCGACATCGCCAACGTCGCGACCTCGTTCCCCGGCTTCGACGACCTCGCCCGCGGCGCCGGCTTCACGCTCCGCGACGCCTGATTCCCGAGGGTTTCGCCGGATTCCCTGAAGGTTGGTAGAGCGGCCTTCAGGCCGCTGCTTTTGACGATGGAATCAACGGCAGCGGCCTGAAGGCCGCTCTACCAAGCGGGTTGGCCGGACTGGTGCGTTCGGGCCGATTTCCGACGACGATCCCGGACTTGTCCGATGCCGTCATATGCGTGAACCGGCGACGATGCCGCATGTCCAGTCCACGGCTCGCGCGCGGCAGGCCTTCGGAGATCGGTCGCATCTATTCGGTGACGACGATCTGTCATCGCAGGGCACAGCGATTCGTTGACGCGATCAGCGTCGCATGCCTTGCGCGGGAATTGCAGCGGTTGCAGGACGACGCACGCATCGCCAACATCGCCTGGATCGCGATGCCGGACCATCTGCATTGGTTGTTCTCGCTGCGTGCGGGCACATTGCCCGAGACTGTGGCGCTACTGAAAGGGCGACCTGCGCGCGCAATCGGGACACGGTACGGGGGCGCTGCGCCGTTCTGGCAGGCCGGCTATTTCGATCACGCGCTGCGCCACGATGCGGCCGTGCAGCGCCATGCGCGGTACCTGGTCGAGAACCCGCTGCGTGCGGGGCTCGTGTCGAGCCCGAGGGAATACCCGCACTGGTGGTGCGCATGGGACCCGTTCGCCTGACGCTTCCCCGACCTTTTCGGTAGAGCGGCCTTCAGGCCGCTGCCGTTTCGAGATGAAACGAGGACCGGCGACTCGCCTGACGCTTCCCCGACCTGTTCGGTAGAGCGGCCTGACCAGCCATTCGGCAGTTGAGCACCGGGCCGCCGCCGTTTCGAGACGACACGAACACCGGCGGCCTCGTGTCGGTTTCCTGGTGAAGCACAGCGGCCTGAAGGCCGCTCTACCGGGGCGGGCGTCTTGGGGCGCGGATCACCGATCCAGCGAAAACGTGATCGGCGCTTCCACCGTGCCCGGCACGGGCTGGCCGTTGCGCTGGGCGGGGCGGAACTTCCAGCGGCGGGCCGCGTTGAGGGCGGCGCGGTCGAGGCTGCGCGAGCCGGTGCGGGTGACCAGGCTGACTTCGACCGGTTCGCCGTCGGCGCCGACTTCGATGCGGACCACCGCGGTGCCGGTCTCGCCGTTGCGCAGGGCGTCGGACGGGTAGCTGGGCGCGGGTCGGGAGATCGGCACCGGCTTGTCGCCCGGGGCCAGCGCGCCCGTCGGGCGCGGGGCGTCGGTCACGATGGCGGGCGGCGGGGCCGTCGTCTGTGGGGCCTGCTGGGCCACCGGCGGCGGGGCCGGGGCGGGCCGCGGGTTGCGCAGGGCCTCCTCGGCGGCCTCGGTCAGGCCGCTGGCGCTGTGCGCGCCGTCGGGCTGCGGCGCGGGCAGGGGCTCGAACACCTGACCCTCCGCGCCGTCGGGGCGGTCCGGCGCGCGATAGAAGTCGCTGTCGTTGCGGGTGCTCAGCCACAGCAGCAGGAACAGCAGCAGGCCGATGCCGAAGCCGGCGGCGGCGATCAGCCAGGCGCGGCGCGAAAGGCCGAGGCGAGGGCCCGGCGTGGGGCCCTGCGGCGAAGCGGATCCAGCGGTCGGCATGCGGAGGAAGTCGGTCGCGGGGGAGCCCGGATTGTGGCACACCCCTCCCGCGGCCACGCCCTGCGCCGGCTGAACCGCGGTGCGCCCGGCGGATTCGGGCGATAATCCCGGTTTCCTTCATCGCACCACGCCCCCGACATGCTCGATCCCACCCTGCTGCGCCAACAGCCTGCCGACCTGGCCGCCCGCCTCAAGGCGACCCGCGGTTACGACCTCGATGTCGCCGAACTGGTGATGCTGGAATCCGAGCGCAAGCGCATCCAGACCCGGACCCAGGAGCTGCAGAACCTGCGCAACACCAAGAGCAAGCAGATCGGCATGCTCAAGGCGAAGGGCGAGGACGTGTCGGCGGTGATGGCCGAGGTGGCGGCGTTCGGCGACGAACTGAAGCAATGCGAGGCCGAGCTGGCGGACAGGCTGGCGCGGATCGAGGCGATCGCCGCCGGCCTTCCGAACCTGCCGGACGAGTCGGTGCCGCTCGGCGCGGACGAGCACGGCAACACGAAAGTGCATTACTGGCACCCCCGGCATGGTCGCCGCGGACCCGATGAACCGGATGTGGAAGCGGTCCCGGTCGATCTGGGCTTCCCGCCGAAGGACCATGTCGAACTCGGTGCCCGCCACGGCTGGCTGGACGGCGAGACCGCGGCCAAGCTCAGCGGCGCGCGCTTCACCGTGCTGCGCGGCCAGCTCGCCCGCCTGCACCGCGCGCTGGCGCAGTTCATGCTCGACCTGCACACGAGCGAGGCCCACGGCTACGAGGAAACCAACGTGCCGCTGCTGGTCAACGCCGACTCGATGCGCGGCACCGGGCAGTTGCCGAAGTTCGAGGAGGATCTGTTCGCGACCTTCAAGCTTCCCGACCAGTTGACCGGGTCCCAGCACGTCGCGGATTTCGACGACTGGGAAACGCTGAAGACGCAAACCGGCAAGAACGAGATCGCCGCGCTGCACGTGCTCAACAAGATCATCCAGACCCACAAGGAACGCTACCTCATCCCCACCAGCGAAGTCCCGCTGACCAACATCGTCCGCGACGAGATCGTCGACGCCGAGCGCCTGCCGCTGCGCATGACCGCGCATTCGATGTGCTTCCGCGCCGAGGCCGGCAGCGCCGGGCGCGACACCCGCGGCATGATCCGCCAGCACCAGTTCGAGAAGGTCGAACTGGTCTCGATCGCGAAGCCGGAGGAGAGCGACGCCGAGCACGAGCGCATGACCCGCTGCGCCGAGACCGTGCTGGAGAAGCTCGGCCTGCCGTACCGCAAGATGCTGCTGTGCACCGGCGACATGGGCTTTTCGGCGCGCAAGACCTACGACCTCGAGGTCTGGCTGCCGTCGCAGGGGATGTACCGCGAGATCTCGTCCTGCTCGAACTGCGGCGATTTCCAGGCGCGGCGCATGCAGGCGCGCTGGCGCAATCCGGCGACCGGCAAGCCCGAGCTCGTCCACACCCTCAACGGCTCCGGCGTCGCCGTCGGTCGCGCGCTGATCGCGGTGATGGAGAACTACCAGAACGCCGACGGCTCGATCACCGTGCCCGAGGCGCTGCGGCCCTACATGGGCGGCGCCGACAGGATCGCCTGAGCGGGCGAGTGCGGCGAGGGCGCCCGAGCGGATCGCATCGCCCGGGCTGCACGCGATCGAAACCGCGCTGATCGCGCGCCAGCCGATCTTCCCTCGCCCGAATCCGGCGCCGCCTGCCGGTGTTGGCGGAGCCGACCCTGGGGCCTGAACCGCGCCGGCGGGGCCGTCCGCCCGCCGGCGCGCATGGCGCGCGAAGCGCCGGCGACGCTCAGAACAGGTCGCCCGCCGGCCACTGCGTCACGCCGTCGACGATCTCGGTCAGCATGGCGTTCATGTCGCCGGTGCTGCCGTCGTTGCTGTTGACCGCCGCGGCGAAGGCGAAGCCGTCGCTGCGCCGGCGCAGGACCGACATGGTGCCGCTCATCTCGCCGTAGTGGCCGTAGCCGTTGCCGAGGTAGGTCTCGTATTTCACGAAGCGCAGCAGGTCCATCGGCCGCGCGATCCAGCCGCCGTGCGAGTCGAAGCGGGTCGGCTTCACGCTGGAGTAGGCGCCGCCGCCGTAGTAAACGACTTCGCCGGGCTTGCGGTCGGCCAGGGTGTCGCCGCCGATCACCACGTCGCCGGCGCCCGCGGGCTTGAGCAGCGCGTCGCGCACGTAGGCCTCGTAGGACTTGCCGCTGCGCTTCTCGATCACCCGGCCGAGCAGGCAGTACCCGAAGTTGGAGTACATGTTGTCGGTTTTCGGGTCGTTGTCGGGGTCGTAGTTCGTCGTGCCCGGGTCGTAGCCCAGCGGATAGTTCGCCAGCGCCCACTCGATCAGGCCTTTGTGGGTGGCGCCGGTGTAGGCGAACATCGGGTCGCTCTTGTCGCCGTCCTTGTTCACGTTGACGAAGCCGCCGCGGTGGTCGATCAGGTGCTGGACGGTGATGTCGACGATCTTCGGGTTGTTCGCCGGGGTGGCATAGGTCGCGCCGAGTTCGCTGTTCGCGCCGAAGACGTGGCTGTCGCTCTGCAGACCGGTGTCGGCGATCAGCTTGAGCACTGCGGAGCGCGTCAGCAGCTTGGAGACGCTGGCCTGGCGGAAGCGGTGCATCGGCCCGACCGGCTCGCCGCTGTCCTTGTCGGCGACGCCGTAGCCGGAGGCGAACACCAGCCGGCCGTTGCGCATGATCGCCACCGACATGCCCGGGATCGCATGCGCCTGCATGTAGCCGCGGACCTTGTCGTCGATCAGCTTCAGGTCCCCGGCGCGGAAGGCGGTGTTGTCCCAGATGCCGTTGAAGCGCACCCCGCCGACGCCGTTGAAGGCCTCGATGTAATCGGGTTCCCAACTCGCGTACCGATAGTTGTCGAACACGCTCTGGTAGTGCGCGGCGGGGATGCCGTGCCGCGCGGACCACTGCGGGCCGCCGGTCCTGACCCACAGCGCGGCATAGCGGTCGGCGTTGCCGTCGCGGTAACCGCTGACCGCCTTCAGGCGATAGCCGTCGCGGACGTACTGATCGAACGCGTTCTGGTACTGCGCGGCGCTGAGGCCATGGCGGGCGACGGTGGGCGGCGCGCCCTTCTCGAAGATCGCGGCGAACCGCGCCGAGCCGCCGATCCCGAAGGCGCTGACGTGGGTCGGCGCGTAGCCCTTGCCGGCCATCTCGTCGAACGCGGCCTGGTATTGCGCCGCGGTCAGGCCGTGGCGCGCGGCCCATGCCGGGCCGCCGGTCCTGGTCCAGATGGCGGCGTAGTAGGGCTTGTCGCCGACGGCGTAGCCGTTCACCCAGGTCAGGCGATAGCCCTGGCGCGCGAAGTCGTCGAACGCGGCCTGGTATTGCGCCGGGGTGAGGCCGTGCCGGGCCGCCCAGCCGGGGCCGGCCTGCTTCTTCCACAGCGCGGCGAAGCGGGCCTGGCCGCGGTCGTCGTAGCCGCTGATGGAGACCAGCCGGTAGCCCTTGCTGGCGTAGTCGTCGAAGGCGCTCTGGTACTGCGCGGAAGTGAGGCCGTGGCGCGCGGCCCAGTCGGCGGCGAAGGCCGGCAGCGCGATGACGAGCGAGACAACCAGAGCAGTGATCCGCGCGACGACGTGACGCAGCGCGCGGGCCGCAGGCTGCGATCGCCGCCGATGCCGGGCGCAGGGCGATTCCGGATCGATCCGGGCGGGAAGCGTGGACATGACGGAAACTCCTGTTCGGGGTGGGATGAACGTGGATGGCGTGGATTGCCTGGATTGCGTGGAGCTGGGCCGCGGAACGGTGGCGGCCCGGGGGTGGCCCGGTGCGGTCGCTCAGTCCGTCAGGCAGCCGCAGCCGATCGGCGTGGCGTTGCAGCCCTTGTCGCCGCAGGCGCAGGTCTTCTTGCCGTCGCCCGAGGTGCAGACCGCCTTGCGGCGCGGATCCGGACCGAGCAGGTGGCCGGGCGACCGCTGTGCGGCGTCGGAGGCGGGCGGGATGCCGTAGCACTGGCAGGATGCCGCCTTGGCCTGGCACTTCGCGGCGCAACTGCAGGTGCTCTGGCCGTCGGTGCTGGTGCAGACCGTGCCTTGCGGGCCGTGCGCGCTGCCGAGCACGGCGGATGCGCCGGGGGCGCGCTGGGCGAGGGCGTTCGCGGCGATGAACAGCAACGCGAGCAGCGGAACGAGGACGAGGGCGTGCGTTTTCATGTCGGACTCCGGAGAACGTGAAGAAGCGGGCGGCTTCGTCGCCGCGTCGTGCGTCACTTGCGCCAGACGGCGGCGTAGCGGGACTGTCCGCCGGCGGCATAGCCGGTGACCACGCGGGTGAGATAGCCGGCGTCGGTCGCGCTTTTCCACGCGTCCTGGTACTGCGCGCCGCTCAGGCCGTGCCGCGCCTGGATCGCGCCCGCGGGCGTGGCGCTGAAGATCGCCGAGTAGTAGATCCGGCCGTCGAGGCCGTAGGCGTTGAGGTACACCGGGCGCCGGCCGGCCGCGCCCTCGGTGTCGAACAGGCGCTGGTATTCCTCCGGCGTGAGCCGCGACTTCGCCAGCCACTTGCCGCCGCCGGCCTGCTCGTAGATCGCGGTGTAGCGCGGCTTGCCGCCGCCCTCGGTCACCGCCACGGTGCGCGGACGGAAGCCCTGCGCGCTCCACTGGTCCATGCGCTGCTGGTGTTCCGACGCGGACAGGCCGTGGTAGGCGCGGAACGCGGGGCCGCCGGTCTTGCGGAAGATCGCCGCGTAGCGGGTGCTGCCGTCGTCGCGATAGCTTTCCGCCAGCACCGGGCGGAAGCCGTCGCGGGTGAAGGCGTCGAAGCGTTGCTGGTACTGCGCCGCGGTCAGACCGTGGACCGCCTGCCAGGCGACGCCGCCGGCGGGGCGGAACACCACGTTGAAGCGCACGCCGCCGTCGGCGGAGAACGCATCGAGCCATTCCGGCGCGTAGCCGGCGATCGCGGCCTGGTCGACCAGGCACTGATAGTCGCGGGCCGGCACGCCGTGGCGGGCGTACTCGCGGGAACCGGGCGAAACCGCGCCGGGCACGCTGCGCGCGGTGTGGGTGCTGCCGCTGACGTAGCGCCCGCCGGCGATGCCGCAGACGCGCGGGATGCGGTTGCGCTTGCTGCCGTCGTTGTCGGTGAGGAAGCCGCCGGTCTCGGTGAAGCCGTTGGCGTCCTTGGGCACGCCGACCTCGAAGTGCAGGTGCGGCCCGGAGGCGCAGCCGACTTCGCCCTGGTCGCCCAGGTACGTACCGGCCTTCACGAAGCGGCCCTCGCGCAGGCCGGCCTTGCCGCTGGACGAGCCCTTCCGCATGTGGGTGTACTTGGTCCACTCGCCGTTCGGGTGTTCGATCCAGACGTAGTTGTTCTTCTGCTCGCTGATCGGCTTGCCCTTGCAGTCCAGTCGCCGATCGAAGCCGTCGACGACCTTGCGGACGATGCCGTCGGCGGCGGCGACAATGCGGTAGGTGCCGCCGCCGGTGCCGTTCATGTCGATGCGGCCGGGCGGCGAGTGGTCGATGTGGTCGTTGCCGACGCGCACCTTCGTGCCGTCGGCGAAGGGAATGCGATACACGCCCTTCGAGGGTTCGAGCGCCTGTGCGCCGCCGGCGATCGCGCACAGGGAGAGGACGGCGAAAACGAACGAGGGACAGCGGGACATGGCGGACTCCTGCAGGGATGGATGCGGCGCGGAGCGGCCGCATGATCCATGTCGTCGCGGAACGGCGGCGGATCCCGCCACCCCGCGTCGAACCCGGCGCTGCGCTGCGGACCGCGTTCAGTTTTCGCGGGCCGGACACTGTTGCCGACGACGTTGTGGAAAGCAGGAAACGACGGATTGCAGCGACGGGTGGCGGGATTCGCCGCCGTTTCGCGACGGTCTGCAGGACGCGGCGCTCCCGCCCGTCCCCCTTTCCCGATGGAGCCTGCCCATGACTCGTCCCGTCCCGTTGCCCGCGCGCCGTCGTGCGACGCTCGCTGTCCTTGCAGTCGTCTGCGCGCTGTCGTCGCCGCTGTCGTTCGCCCAGAGCGCCGGCGGCGACCTGGTTTCGTCGCCGCATCCGCAGAACGACCCCACGCGTCCCGATCCGGACGACGGCAACCAGGCCAAACTGCTGCTGCCGCTGCGCGATCTGGCGTTGACCGCCACCGGTTTCCGGATCGGCCAACGCGCGATTCCCTGGGGAACCCGCGCGGTGATCGCCGATGGCGAAGCAGTCGGCCGCCAGAACGGCCTGTGCACGTTCCGCCATGCCTACGGCACGTCGAATCTCGGCCCGATCGCCTCGCTCGCGACCGTCAACCGCGTGTTCCGCGATGCGCCCTCCGGCGCCGTGCTGGCGTCGACGCCGCTGCCGCCGCTGGCCGCCGGCGCGACCGCGACCAGCAGCGGTCATCTCACCCTCGGGCCCGGCACGTGGATGCTGTACGTGCAGGCCGACGCCGCCGCCGCCAACGCCGAGCCGGACGAAGCGAACAATCTGCGCCGCGTGCGGGTGACGGTGAAGGGCGACTGCAGGTAGCGACGCGGCGATCAGGCGCGCGGTTCGCGCACGCGCGCCAGCGCCTGCACCGCCTCGACCGTGCGCGGATCGGCGTCGCCGAAGGCGTCGTGGCGCACCTGCCAGGCTTCGCGCAGCAGCGGCAGCGCTTCGGCATCGCGATCGCGATCGGCCAGCAGGCGGCCGAGCGGCAGCAGCAGGTTCGCCAGCCGCTCGTGTCCGGCGGGCAGGCGCTGACGGTAGATCGCCAGCGCCTCGCGCAGCGTGCGTTCGGCTTCGTCGAACCGTCCCTGTCGATACAGCACGCCGCCGAGCCTGCCCAGGCGCATGCCGATGCGGTCGTGGTCGTCGCCGCGGCGCGCCCGCAGCGTCGCCAGCGATTCGCGGTAGCGGGCGGCAGCCTCCGCGTCGTCGCCGCGGCGTTCGGCCAGTTCGCCGAGATTGAACACGGTGGTCTCGCGCCAGGCGTGATCGGCCGGGTACAGCGCCAGCGCCCTGCGGAAGTGCGCTTCGGCCGCCGCCAACCGGCCGGCCTCCAGTTCGAGCCGACCGAGGTCGTTCAACGTGATCGCCACGTTGGGATGGCGTTCGCCGTAGACCTTGCGCCGGATCGCCAGCGCGCGTTGCAGCAGGCCGCGCGCGTCGTCGTAGTCGCGATGGGTCTTCAGCACCCGCGACAGCGTGACCAGGGTCAGCGCGACGTTCGGGTGGTCGGGGCCGAGGGTGTCCTCCATCGTCGCCAGCGCCTCGCGATACAGCGCTTCGGCCGACGCGTAGTCGCCGAGGTCGTTGCGCACCTGGGCGAGGTCCACCAGGGTGTAGGCGATGTCCGGATGCCGCGCCGGCAGCCGCTGTCGGCGCAGGCTCAGCGCCTGCGCCAGCAGCGGTTCGGCGCCGGCGTAGTCGCCGTCGCGACGCAGGCTCATGCCGAGGCCCTGCAGGGTTTCGGCGATCGCCGGATCGTCCTCGCCCAGGCGCTTGCGACGGATCGCCAGCGCGTCGCGGAACGCGGCCTGCGCCGCTTCGCTCTCGCGCCGACGGTCGTGCAGCCGGCCGAGGTCCTGCAGCGTCGTCGCGACCTCGATCGCGTCCTCGCCGTCCACTGCGCGGAAACGGACCAGCGCCTCGTCGAGCAGTGTCGCGGCCAGCGCATCGTCGCCGCGGTCGAAGGCCACGCGCCCGCGTCCGCGCAGCGCGCGCGCCAGCCCGCGCGGGTCCGCGCCCGCGCGCGCGGCGGCGAGCGCGCGATCGGCCAGCGTCTGCGCGCGGTCGAAGTCGCCGAGCTTGCGGTAGATGCCGCCGACGGTGTCGTACATCTCCGCCTGCAGCGCCGGTTGGCCGTCGAGTTCGCGCTCGATCCACGGCCAGCCGTCGTCGAGCAGTTGCCGGGCGGTGAGCTCGCGACCGCCGCCGCTGTCGGGCGACGCGCCCTCGAACAGCCGGCGGATCAGCGCCAGCGATTGCCGCGCTTTCGCGGCTTCGGCCTGCGCGCGGTCGCGTTCGCGCGCCAGCGCCTCGGCCTGCCGGGTCGCGACGACCGCGTATGCCACGGTCGAGGCGAATACCGCGACGACCGCCGCCGTCGCCCACGCATGCCGGCGCAGGAACTTGCCGCTGCGGTAGGCCCAGGTTTCCGGCCGCGCGCGCACCGTGCGGCCGTCGCGCCAGCGGTCGAGATCCTCGATCATGGCCGCGACCGAGGCGTAGCGCCGCTCCGGCGTCTTGCGCAGCGCCTTGAGCACGATGTTGTCGAGGTCGCCGCGCAGCGCCCGGCGCAGGCCGGCGGGCGTGGTCGAGCGCGCGGCGGCGATCGCGTCCGCGGCCGCGCGGTCGTCGCCGGCGCGCGCGCTCGGCGGCGGCGGCTCGGTCACGCAGACCGCCTGTTCCAGCGCATGCGGCGAGGCGCCCGTGGCCTGCTGCGCCCGCCGGCCGCAGAGCAGTTCGTACAGCAGCAGGCCGAGCTGGTAGACGTCGGTCGCGGTCGAGGTCGGCTGTCCCAGCACCTGTTCCGGCGCCGCGTAGTCCGGCGTGAACGCGCGCAGTTGGGTGGCGGTCGGCGCGCCTTCGCCGCCGGGGCCGTCGAGCGCCTTGGCGATGCCGAAATCCAGCAGCCGCGGCGCACCGTCGTCGCCGACCAGGATGTTGCCGGGCTTGAGGTCGCGATGCGCGATCAGGTTGCGGTGCGCGGTCGCCACCGCTTCGGCGACCCGGCGGAACAGGGCGACGCGCGCCGGCACGTCGAGGCGGCGCTGGTCGCAGGCGCGATCGATCGGCGCGCCCTCGACGTACTCCATCACCAGCCACGGCCGGCCGTCCTCGGCGCGCCCGCCATCCAGCAGCCGGGCGATGCCGGGGTGGTGCAGGGAGGCGAGGATCCGGCGCTCCTCGGCGAAACGGCGGAGAAAGCCGTCCGAATCCGCGCCCGGCCGCAGCAGCTTCAGCGCACCGGTCTGGCGGAAGCCGTCGGCCCCGCGTCCGACCTCGCGCTCGACCAGCCAGACCGTGCCCATGCCGCCGTCGCCGAGCCGGCGCAGCGGCCGCCACGGACCGATCGGGCCGGGCAGGGGCGGGACGCCGTCCGGCGGCGCGGCGTCGAACAGCGCGCGCCAGCGTGCGCTGCCTTCCGGCGCCGCCAGCGCGTCCTCGTCCTCGGCCAGCGCCAGCAGCGCGCGGAGCGCTAGCGCCTGCGACGCATCGTCCCCGTCGAGGCCGTCGACGAAGGCCTGCCGGGCCGGACCTTCCAGGGTCAGCGCCCGCGCCAGCAGGGCGTCGAGTCGCGCCTGCGCCTCGCGGGAACCGGCCGCCCCGGTCACGGGCTTTCGAGGAACTTCAGCAGCCAGGCGCGGGCGCGCATCCAGTCGCGCTGCACGGTGCGCAGCGACGTGTCCATGGCCTCGGCGGTCTCGTCCTCGGTCATCCCGGCGAAGTAGCGGCATTCCACGAGCTGGGCCAGCCGCGGATTGAACACCGCCAGCCGCGACAGCGCCTCGTCGATGGCGAGCAGGCGCTCGGGCGCGCTGTCCGCCGCGGGGATGCGGGTGTCCAGCGGCACCTCGACCCAGTCGCCGCCGCGCTTGGCCGCCAGCCGGCGACGGGCGTCGTCCACCAGCACCCGGCGCATGGCCCGGGCGCAGACCGCGAAGAAGTGCCCGCGGTCGCGCCAGTCCACGTCGTGTTCGCCGACCAGCCGCAGGTAGGTCTCCTGGACCAGGCTGGTGGTGTCCAGCAGCGGCCCGCGCCGCCCCTGCGCGCCGAGCTGGCGGTGGGCGATCGCGCGCAGCCGGTCGTAGACCATCGGCACCATGCGATCGAACGCCTCCCGGTCGCCGGCGTGGTGCCGCCGCAGCAGTTGGGTGATCTCGCTGGCCATGCGGACTCTCCGGTGGGGCGCCGGGGGCGACGGTCCTTCAACCGGGAAAAGCGCCCCCGGGCGGCCAGATGCCCCCTCCGGCATTGCATGGGTGCGATAAACCTGCTTCAATCTCGCGCATCGTTCCATATACAGAAAGTTCGCCGGAGCCCTCGCCGTGAACGACCTCAACGATCTCTATTACTTCGCGATGGTGGTCGAGCACTCCGGATTCGCCGCCGCCGAACGCGCGCTGGGCATTCCGAAATCGCGCCTGAGCCGCCGCATCAGCCAGCTCGAGACCGACCTCGGCGCGCGTCTGCTGCAGCGTTCGACCCGTCGCTTCGCGGTCACCGACGTCGGCCAGAGCGTCTACCGCCACGCCCAGGCGATGCTGGCCGAAGCCGGCGCCGCGCGCGAAGTCGTCGACCGCCTCAGCGCCGAACCGCGCGGCCTCGTGCGCGTCAGCGTGCCGGTCGGCATCGCCCAGCAGCTCATGCCGCAGTTGCTCCCCGATTTCCTCGCCCGCTACCCGAAGGTCCGCGTGCAGATGCACGTCAGCAACCGCCGGGTGGACGTGATCAACGAAGGTTTCGACGTCGCCATCCGCGTCCGCGCCAAGCTCGACGACGACGGCAGCCTGGTGATGCGCAGCTTCGGCCAGATCCAGGAACTGCTGGTGGCGAGCCCCGGCTACCTCGACCGCGCCGGCCGCCCGCGCGAACCCGAGGACCTCACCGCCCACACCACGCTCAGCATGAGCGAGGAAGAGGCCCGCCAGCGCTGGGAGCTCCAGGGCGAGGACGGCGAAGTCCGCCGGATCGAACTCAAGCCGCGCATCGCCGGTTTCGACTTCCCGATGCTGATGGCGCTGGCCAAGCAGGGCCTCGGCATCACCCTGATTCCCGAAACCATCTGCGCCGACGCCGTCCGCAACCGCGAACTTGAAGTCGTGCTGCCGTCCTGGCGCCTGCCGATGGGCATCTGCCACGCCGTCTTCGCCTCCCGCCGCGGCCTGCTGCCGGCGGTGCGCATGTTCATCGACCACCTCGCCGAACAGATGCCGCCGCTGCTCGAATCCTCGCGCCTGCAATGCCGCAACTGCCCCGGCGGCATGGCCCCGCCGAAGGACAAGGAAAAGGACGCTAGAATCGCCGAACCGGCGTGAGGGCAGGGGCGAGGGGCGTTCCGTAGCGCTGCGCACCCCGGCGGAATGCATCTGCCGCGCATCGCCCGCACCGCCTCCCGCCGTCGTCCCGAGCGAAGGCGATGGATCCGCTCTTTTCTCCTGTCGTTCGACCGGGAAAAGCAGCCCCCTCCACCCGTTGAAGCCGGGTTCGGGATGACAGGGATTTAGGCTTCACACAACGGAGAGATGGCCGAGCGGTTTAAGGCACCGGTCTTGAAAACCGGCGAAGGGTCAAACCTTCCGTGGGTTCGAATCCCACTCTCTCCGCCAGACACGCGAAGGCCCCCGCAAGGGGGCTTTTGCGTGTCTGGCGGAGAGCAGCGCGTGGACGAACACACTCGGTTCGACACATCGGCAGGATTGCCGATGTGCACGGCGCAGCCGCCCGGAGGGCGAGGGCCATGGATGGCCCGAGTGAATCCCACGCCGCACACAGGAAGGACCTGCAAGGGGGCTTTTGCGGTGTCTGGCGGAGAGCAGTGCCGTAGCCCGGGTAAGCGCAGCGCACCCGGGGCTTTTTCGTCACGTCATCCCGGGTGCGCTGCGCTTACCCGGGCTACGAATCTACGAGGGTGTCGTGTCGAGCCTGCCGCAGATCGATACTGCGCAGCCGGAAACGCGCCCGGAGGTGCCGAATCCCGGACAGCCGGATACCGGTTGCAGGCCGAAGTGCGGCTGATCGCATTCGGATCTTCGCCTGCACCGACACACCCTGTAGTCGGGTTCGGAAGGACAAGAAGCCGCGGCTTGGGCGACACCGGAATGCGGAATGGCGGTCCGGCAGACGCCCGCGACGCGCTGCTCTTGACGGCAGTAGGACAATTGACCTAAGGTGCCTGGGTCAACTGTCCTAGACGGCGCGCCCATGCCTCCCGCCAGCACCCGCCAGACGATCGTCGAAGTGGCCGACCGGCTCTTCTACGAACAGGGATTCGAGTCCACTTCCTTCGCGCACATCGCGGAGCGGGTGAACATCTCCCGCGGCAATTTCTACTACCACTTCCGGACCAAGGACGAGATCCTGCAGGCGGTGATCGCGCTGCGCATGGACCGGACGCGCGCGATGCTGGCGGCGTGGGAAGGCGAGGACGCCGACCCAGAGGCGCGCATCCGCAGCTTCATCGACCTGCTCATCGCCAACCGGGCGAAGATCATGCGTTTCGGCTGCCCGGTCGGGACCCTGTGCAACGAGCTGGCCCGGCTGGACCACGTCGCGCAGGGCGATGCGAACGCGCTGTTCACGCTGTTCCGCACCTGGCTGGCCCGGCAGTTCGCCGCGCTGGGACACGACCCCGATGCCGCCGATGCGCACGCCCTGCACGTCCTGGCCGGCAGCCAGGGCGTGGCGGCGCTCGCGAACGCGTTCCGCGACGAAGCGTTCCTGCGCCGCGAAGTCGATGCGCTCGCGGCGTGGCTGCAGGCGCAGCGTCCCGCGACGGCGGACGCGTCCCGCCCCGTTTCCCACCCTTGCTGAAGGATTGTCCGCATGTTCGTCGTGACCCTCAGGTTTTCAACCCATCGGATGCAGGCGCCGCGCTGGATGGACGGCCACAATGCGTGGATCCGCCGTGGATTCGAGGACGGCGTGTTCCTGCTCACCGGCAGTCTGTCCGCGGGCGGGGGCGGTGCGGTGCTGGCCCACGGCCTGACCCGCGATGCGCTGGAACAGCGTCTCCGCGAAGACCCGTTCGTCGCCGAAGGCGTGGTCGATGCGGAGATCGTCGAGATCGCGCCGGGCCGGACCGACGACCGGCTCGCCTTCCTGAAGGACTGAGCGATGAGCGCCACGCTCCCCGGACCGGACGGCAGACCGCGCTGTCGCTGGTGCGCCGCCGCGCCGGAATTCCTTGCGTACCACGATCACGAATGGGGATTTCCGGTCGACGACGATCGCCGCCTGTTCGAGAAACTGTGCCTCGAAGGTTTCCAGTCGGGACTGAGCTGGCGGACGATCCTCGCCAAGCGCCCGCGCTTCCGCGCCGTCTTCCATGATTTCGATATCGAGCGCGTCGCGCGCTTCGGCGAACGCGATGTCGAGCGCCTGCTGCAGGACCCGGGGATCGTGCGCCATCGCGGCAAGATCGAAGCGACGATCAACAACGCGAAGCGTGCGCGCGAACTGGTGGCGCGCGAGGGTTCGCTGGCCGCCTACGTCTGGCGGTACGAGCCGACGGAGGCCGAACGGGCCGCGCCGCAGTCGCAGACCACATCGGCGGCTTCGGTGGCGATGTCCAGGGACCTGAAGAAGCGCGGCTGGGCGTTCGTGGGGCCGACCACGGTCTTCGCCTTCATGCAGGCGATGGGGCTGATCAACGACCACGCCGAGGGCTGCGCGTTCCGCGAGCAAGCGGCCCGCGCGCGGGCCGGCTTCCGGCGACCGGGCTGAGCGCCCGCGGTCCGCCCGGATCGCTCGACCCGCACGACCCGCACGAACCCCCGGTCCACGCCCACCCGCCGCGACCGGCTAAAATGGCGGATGGCCTCGACCCCTTCCGCTACATCCCTACCGCCTCCGACCCTGCTGCGCGACGCCCACATCTTCGCGCCCGAAGATCTCGGCCTGCGGCAGGTCCTCGTCGCCGCCGGGCGGGTGCTGTGGATCGGCGTCGCGGACGATGCGGCGCCGTCGCTGCCGGGTCTGGAGATCGTCGATCTCGGCGGCAAACGCCTGATCCCAGGCCTGATCGACGCCCATGCCCACGTCACCGGCGGCGGCGGCGAGGGCGGGTTCGCGACCCGGGTGCCGCCGGTGCCGCTGTCGGCGTTCACTGTGGCCGGGGTGACGACCGTGGTCGGGGTGCTGGGCACCGACGACCTCGCGCGCAGCCCCGGCGAGCTGCTCGCGTCCACGTACGCGCTGCGCGAGCAGGGTCTCGCCGCGCACTGCTGGTGCGGCGGCTACCACGTCCCGCCGGCGACCCTGACCGGCAGCGTGCGCGGCGACATCGTCTACCTCGACCCGGTGCTGGGCGTCGGCGAACTGGCGATCAGCGACCACCGCTCCAGCCAGCCGACGTTCGACGAATTCGTGCGGATCGCGTCCGAGTGCCACGTCGCCGGGCTGATGACCGGCAAGGCCGGCGTGCTGCACCTGCACCTCGGCGACGGCGCGCGCGGGCTCGAGCTGGTGCGGCGTGCGCTGGACGACACCGAGCTGCCGCCGCGGGTGTTCCATCCGACCCACGTCAACCGGCGCAAGGCGCTGTTCGAGGAAGCGCTGGCGCTGGCGCGGCGCGGCTGCACCGTGGACGTCACCGCGTTCCCGGTCGAGGACGGCGAGGATGCGTGGTCGGCCGAGGACGCGTGGGAGCGCTACCGCGCCGCGGGCGCGCCGCCGGAGCGGTTGACGATCAGTTCCGACGCGGGCGGCTGCCTGCCGACCTTCGACGAGGAAGGCCGCCTGCGCCGGATGGACGTCGGCGCCTCGCGCGCGCTCGCGGACGCGCTGCGCACGCTGCTCGCGCGCGGGCATGCGCTCGACGTCGTGCTGCCGGCCTTCACGTCGAACGTCGCGCGGCAGCTGCGGCTGCCGGGCAAGGGCCGGGTCGCGGCCGGCGGCGACGCCGACCTGGTCGTGCTCGACGCCGACGGCGGCATCGCCGACGTGATGGCGCAGGGCGCGTGGCACGTGCGCGACGGCGCGGTCGTGCGGCGCGGGCCGTTCGAGTGACCCCGTCATCCGCCGCAGCGGATGCGGCAGCGACGCCTTTTCCGGTTTTTCCCTTTTCGTTGAGCAATCCCAGGAACATCGATGTGCCCCAGTAAAGTCCCCGACGGGGAAGAACGCGGCTGGATCATCCCGATCGGCGGCGCGGAAGAGAAAGAGAACGATCCCGCGATCCTCGCCCGGTTCGTCGAACTGTGCGGCGGCGCCGACGCCGACATCGTGGTGATCCCGACCGCGAGCAAGCTGCTGTCCACCGGCCCGCGCTACGTCGAGATCTTCACCGAGCTCGGCGCGCGCAGCGTCGAGTCGATGGATTTCGACACCCGGCGCGACGCCGAGGAACCGCGGCGGGTCGAGCGGATCGAGCGCGCGACCGGCGTGTTCTTCACCGGCGGCAACCAGTTGCGGCTGGCGACCTACCTCGGCGGCACCGCGGTGGCGAAGGCGATCCGCATCGCCAACGCGTGCGGCATGCACGTCGCCGGGACCAGCGCCGGGGCGTCGTTCCTCAGCGAGCACATGATCGCGTTCGGCGAGGAGGGCTCGACCCCGGTCGCCGGGATGGTCCGGCTGGCGCCGGGCCTGGGCCTGACCAACCGCTTCATCATCGACCAGCATTTCCGCCAGCGCGACCGGCTGGGCCGGCTGGCGACGGCGCTGGCCTACAACCCGTTCGCGGTCGGCATCGGCCTGGACGAGGACACCGCGGCCTTCATCTCGCCCGACAACACGGTCGAGGTGCTGGGCAGCGGCGGGGTGACGGTGGTGGACGCCGCCGGGCTGCAGTTCTCGTCGATGGCCCAGGTCGACGAGGGCCAGCCGGTCTGCCTGCTCGGGCTCAGCTTCCACATCCTCGTCGCCGGTGCTACGTTCAATCTGCACACGCGCAAGGCCTCGGCGGGCGCCCTGCTGGCACCGAAGGAATAGCCGCCGAAGCCGTCGCCGACCGTCGGGGGAGGGTCGGCGCGCGTACCGGGACCGCGCGGGTGCGCGGCCCGATCCCATCGACCGCAAGGAGTCAGTCCAGGTATGCGCATTCTCGATCGTTCGGTGTACGTCGGCCCCTCGCTGTATGCGCATTTCCCGGTGATCCGGCTGGAGCTGGACCTCGAGCGGCTGGAGGACTGGCCCACCGGGCGGCTCGGGCCGGGGTTCGTCGACGCCCTGGTCGAGGCCCTGCCCGGGCTGGCCGAGCACGGCTGCTCCTACCGCACGCCGGGCGGGCTGATCCGGCGCATGAAGGAAGGCGAGGGCACCTGGCTGGGCCACGTGCTGGAACACGTCGCGATCGAGCTGCAGAACATGGCCGGCGAGGACGTGACGTTCGGGAAAACCCGCAGCATCGACGGCCGCCCCGGCGTGTACTCGGTGATCTACGAATACGCCCAGCGCGAGGAGGGCATCGAGGCCGGCGAACTGGCGCTCAAGCTGCTGCGTTCGCTGCTGCCGGCGGACCTGCGCTCGGCCGACGCCGTGCCGGAGGGCTGGAACTGGCCCGAGGCCCGCGACACCTTCATCCGCTACGCCCAGCGCCGCGCGCTGGGGCCGTCCACCATGTCGCTGGTGAAGGCCGCCGAGGAGCGCAACATCCCGTGGCTGCGGCTCAACGAGCAGTCGTTGGTGCAGCTCGGTCACGGCAAGTACCAGCAGCGCATCCAGGCGACGGTCACCGGCAAGACCTCGCACATCGCGGTCGAGCTGGCCAGCGACAAGGAGGAGACCAACAAGATCCTGGTCTCGCTGGGCCTGCCCGCGCCGCGCCAGGAACTGGTGCAGAGCGAGGGCGGCGCGAAGCGCGCGGCGGCGCGGATCGGCTATCCGGTCGTGACCAAGCCCTACAACGGCAACCACGGCCGCGGCATCTCGATCCGCCTCACCAACGAAGCCGAAGTCGTCGAAGGGTTCCTGAAGGCGCAGGCGATCTCGCGCTCGGTGATCGTCGAGACCTACCTCGAAGGCGACGACCACCGCCTGCTGGTGGTCAACGGCGAACTGGTCGCGGCGACCCGGCGCACGCCCGGCCACGTGGTCGGCGACGGCACGCACACCATCCGCGAACTGGTCGAGATCGTGAACCAGGACCCGCGTCGCGGCGTCGGCCACGAGAAGGTGCTGACCCGCATCGAACTCGACGCCCAGGCCGAGATGATGATGGCCCGCGAAGGCGTGGACGCCGACACCGTGCCCGAGGCCGGCCGCGTCATCTACCTGCGCTCGACCGCGAACCTGTCCACCGGCGGCACCGCCACCGACGTGACCGACATCATCCATCCCGACAACCGCGAGATGGCGGTGCGCGCGATCAAGGCGATCGGCCTGGACGTGGGCGGCGTGGATTTCCTCAGCACCAACATCGCCGAGAGCTACAAGCGCATCGGCGGCGGCATCTGCGAGGTCAACGCCGCGCCCGGCTTCCGCATGCACGTCGCGCCGAGCGAAGGCAAGCCGCGCGACGTCGCCGGGCCGGTGATCGACATGCTGTTCCCGCCGGGCACGCCGTCGCGGGTGCCGATCGCCGCGATCACCGGCACCAACGGCAAGACCACCACCTCGCGCATGCTCGCGCACATCGCCAAGATGACCGGCTTCACGCCGGGCCTGACCACCACCGACGGCGTCTACATCGACGGCCAGCGCACGGTCGAGGGCGACATGACCGGGCCGGTGTCGGCGCGGATGGTGCTGGCCGACCCGCAGATCGACTTCGCGGTGCTCGAGACCGCGCGCGGCGGCCTGCTGCGCGCCGGCATGGGGGTGTCGAAGGTCGACGTCGGCGCGGTGCTGAACGTGCAGTCCGACCACCTCGGCATGAAGGGCATCGACACGCTGGAGCAACTGGCCGAGGTCAAGCGCATCGTGGCCGAGGTCGCGGAAGAGTGCGCGGTGCTCAACGCCGACGATCCGAACGTGCTGAAGATGGGCGGCTACACCGACGCGAAGGTGATCTGCTACGTCACCATGAATCCCTCGCACGCACTGGTGCGCGAGCACATCCGCGCCGGCGGCCGCGCCTGCGCGCTCGAGGGCGGCGTCAACGGCCAGATGATCACGCTCTACGACAAGGGCAGCCACATCCCGCTGCTGTGGACGCACCTGATCCCGGCGACGCTGGAGGGCAAGGCGCTGCACAACGTGCAGAACGCGATGTTCGCCGCGGCGATGGCGTTCTCGATGGGCATCAAGCTCGACGCGATCCGCCAGGGCCTGCGCACGTTCGACAGCACGTTCTTCCAGGCGCCGGGCCGCATGAACGTGTTCAACGAGCATCCGTTCAAGGTGCTGTTCGACTACGGCCACAACGCGCACGCGGTCGCCGCGATGGCCGACCTCGCCCAGCGCCTGGACGTGGCCGGACGCCGGCTGGTGGTGGTGGCCGGCCCGGGCGATCGCCGCGACGAGGACCTGCGCGAGATCGCGAAGGCGGTCGCCGGCGGGTTCGACCACTACATCTGCCGCCGCGACGACGGCCTGCGCGGGCGCGCGCCGGACGAGGTGCCGAAGCTGATCGCCGCGACCCTGCGCGAGCACGGCGTGCCCGAGGACCGCATCAGCATCATCCCCGACGAGCAGGACGCGATCGACGCCGGCCTGCGCATGGCCCAGCCGGGCGACGTGCTGCTGATCTTCGCCGACGCGCTGGTGCGTTCGTGGAAGCAGGTGATCAAGTTCAAGCCCGAAGGTGCGCCGGAGCGGACGCCGGTCGCCGCGCCGGCGCCGCCCCCCGGCGGCGAGGCCGCGGTCGAGCCGCGCTTCTCGCCGGAGCAGTGGGAAGGCGTGAGCCGCGACGAGCGCGGCATCTTCATCTCGCGGGAGAGCGACGACTGAGCGCCATCCCCGTGTCGCAACCCTTGCCCGACGACGAACCGCCGTTCGACGATTCGCGACGCCTCACCGGCCCCAACCCGTACTTCGCCGGCTGCGGCGCGGCGATGGAGGCGCTGGGTCCGCATGCCCGCGATGCCACCGTGCTGGTGGAGTGGGCCGCGGGCCGCTATCTGATGGGCCGTGCGCTGGGCTGGCCGTTCGCGCCCGGCGAAAGCCGGATCCACGCCAGCGGCGCGTCGCTTGCGTTCCCGGCGCCGATCGATCAGTTGTTCACCGCGACCGAAGTCAACGAGTGGGCGTGGTGCGCCGCCGTCGGCTACACCGGCTTCCATGCGCCCGGCCATCCCGCGGCCTTCGACGATGCGCTGGCGACGGAAACGCTGCGCCGGTTCGCCGCCGCCGAGGCGCGGCCGGACGTGGTCGCGCTGCTCGACGCCGCCGCCGGACGCGGCGTGCCGACCCTGCTCGACGACGAGGCGCTGAGCCTCGGCCTCGGCGTGCACGGCGTCACCTATCCGCTCGACGCGCTGCCGGCCCCGCCCGATGCACCGCCGTGGCCGACGCTGGGGGCGATCCCGGCGGCGCTGGTCACCGGCTCCAACGGCAAGACCACGACCGTGCGGCTGATCGCGGCGATGCTGCGCGCGCACGGCCTGCGCACCGCGCATTCGTGCACCGACGGCCTGTTCGTCGGCGACACCGCGCAGATCGAACGACTGGAGGCCGGCGACTATTCCGGCCCGGCCGGCGCGCGCCAACTGCTGCGCCGCAACGACGTCGAGGCCGCCGTGCTCGAGACCGCGCGCGGCGGCCTGCTGCGTCGCGGGCTGGCGCTGGCGAAGGCCGACGTCGCGGTGGTCACCAACATCAGCGAGGACCACTTCGGCGAATACGGCGTGCATTCGGTCCACGACCTGGCCGCGGTGAAGCTCACGGTCGCGCGCGCGGTGGCGGGCGAGGGCGCGGCGCGGCTGGTGCTCAACGCCGAGGAACCGCTGCTGCGGCAGCACGGCCCGCAGGCGGCGCCGCGACTGGCGTGGTTCGCGGTCGATGCGCCGGCGGTGCCCGACGCCAGCGTGCCGCACTGCGTCGGCCGCGACGGCCGGCTGTGGCTGCACGAGGGCGGCCGGACCCACGACCTCGGCGCGATCGCGGCCATGCCGATCACGCTCGACGGCCACGCGCGCTACAACATCGCGAACGCGGCCGGCGCGGCGCTGGCGGCGTCGCTGCTCGGCGTGCCGCCGGCGACGATCCGCGACGTGCTGGCGACGTTCGGACGCGCGCATGCCGACAACCCCGGGCGGCTGCAGCGCTGGTCGTTCGCCGGGCTCGAGATCTTCCTCGACTACGCCCACAACCCCGAAGGGCTGGCCGGGCTGCTCGACATCGCCCAGGCCTGGCGCGGGCAGGGGCGGCTGGCGCTGCTGCTGGGCCAGGCCGGCAACCGAGAGGACGCGCAGATCCGCGACCTCGCCGCGATCGCCGCGCAGTACGCGCCGGACCTGGTCGTGGTCAAGGACATCGACGGCTACCTGCGCGGGCGCACCGCGGGCGAGGTCGCGCGGGTGATCCGCGACGAACTGCTGCGCCGTGGATTGCCCGACGCCGCGCTGCCGGTGCGCCTGCGCGAAGCCGACGCCGCGCGCGAGGCGCTGGCCTGGGCGCGCGCCGGCGACGTGCTGGTGCTGCCGGTCCACAGCCTGGGCGCGAAGGACGAGGTCGCCGCGCTGCTCGACGCGCTGCAGGCGGGCGGCTGGCGTCCGGGCATGGCGCTGCCCGGCGCGATGGCGGACGGCTGAGCGCTCAGCGCGCCTCGGCGTCCCACGCGCGCAGCGCGGCCTCGACCGCGTCGATGCCCTTCGCCGCGGCGGCCGCATCGATCTGCTCGATCGTATCGTCCGGCGAATGGATCACCTTCATCACCCGCGGCGCGGGATCGGTCCCCTTTCCGGAGATCAGGGCGATGATCCGGGGAATCTCGTCCTTCCCGACCAGCGAGTAGGACACCGCCGGCCACTGCGCTTTGAGGAACGCGAGGTGGTCGCTCGGGGGATACTGCTTGCCCGCGCTGATCTCGAGGCCGTGCGCCTTCGCCGCGGTGCGGCTGGCGGCGACCAGCGGCGCGTCCGCGTCCGGGCTCATCATCCACAGGCTGTCGCCCCAGCCGAACACGTCGAAGTTGACGTACAGCGCCGGCTTGTCCTCGCCCTTCGCGACATGGGCGGCCGCGCCGAGCAGGCCGCGTTCCTCGAGGTCCCAGAACGCCACCTTCACCCGATGGTGCTGCAGCGGTGCGCGGTGGAAGCGCTCGGCGAGCGCCAGCGCCACCGCGCTGCCGGAGGCGTTGTCGGTCGCGCCGCGCCCGGCATCGACGCGATCGGAATGCGCGCCGATCAGCAGCAACGGCCGCCCGGCCGCGCCGGAGACGTCCGCGATCAGGTTTTCGCCGGCGCGCGATTCGTGCGCGAACGTCTGCGTCGTCGGCGCCATGCCGGCGGCCGCGAGGCGCTGGCGGAGATACGCGCGCCGCGCTGCGTTGTCGTCTGCGTCGGCCATCCGCACGACATCCGCGCGCCACGTCGCGGCGGTGTCTTCGACCGGCGCACGCGTGCGCTCGCGCGCGGGTGCGGCGACAGTGAACGTCAAGGCGAGCGCCAGCGTGGCGACGGCGAGCGAAGCGGGGCGGCGGAAGGCGTGCATCGCAGTCTCCTGCAGGTTCGAAGCCCCGAGCATGCCAGAGCCGGGGCGACGGCGTGCGGGCCATCGGTCATGGCCTGTCGGAATCTTCCTACACCGATGCGGGCAAACGGCCGATTGTCCCCGCCGCCGCGACTGCCTAGTCTGGGGACATCGCAACGCTGCACAGGACAAGGGAATGACGATCCGCGTGTTTCTGCTCGACGACCACGCGCTGGTGCGCACCGGCATGCGCCTGATGCTGTCGAACGAGACCGACATCGAGGTGGTCGGCGAGGCCGGGAGCGGCGAGAGCGGGCTGCCGATGATCCGCAAACTGCGGCCGGACGTGGTCCTGTGCGACCTGCACCTGCCCGGTATCAGCGGCCTGGAGGTCACCGAGCGCCTGGTCAGGAGCGACCTCGGCTGCAAGGTGGTCGTGGTTTCGGTGCTGGAGGACGGACCGATCCCGAAGCGACTGATCGAAGCCGGCGCCGCGGGCTATGTCGGCAAGGCCGGCGATGCGGCCGAACTGCTGCGTGCGATCCGCGAGGTGGCGCGCGGCAAGCGCTTCCTGGCGAACGGCATCGCGCAGCATCTCGCGCTGTCGGGCCTGGGCGGCGGCGGGACGCCGTTCGACGCGCTCTCGCCGCGCGAACTGGAAGTGGCGATGCTGCTGGTGCAGGGCCTGCGCCAGGAAGACATCGCGCGCAGGCTCAGCCTGAGCGCGAAGACGGTGAACACCCACAAGTCGCGGCTGTTCGAGAAGCTCGGCATCGAGGACACGATCGCCCTCGCGCGGCTGTCGTCGCAGTACGGCCTCAGCGACCCGGCGCGGACGCTCTGATGCGGGCGGAAGCGCGTCCGGTCAGGCGCCGGACGCGCGGATGGGACCCGTCGCGCCGTCGGTGACGCGACGGTGTCCGACGACCGACGATCGACGATCGACGATGTGGCGGTCGTCGGTGGCCTGCGACGCGGGCGATCAGCCCGCGCGAGGCGCCTCGCCGCTCGCGTCGCCATCGCCGCGGACGGCGACTTCGGAGACGTCCGCATCCGGCTGGACGTCGAACAGCGGCAGGCCGATGCCGTACTGCGGCGCGGCGACCGGCGCTTCTGCGGGCTTGATCGCCGCGGCCACGTTGGCGGGCGCAGACTCAGCGGCGGTCGCGACGGCGGCCGGCGCTTCGTCGACGACCTCGGCCGGCGCTTCGACCGGCGCGGTCTCGACCGCGACGGCTTCGGCGACGGCGGCCGGCTGTGGCTCGACAGCGGGCCGCTCGACAGCGGGCTGCTCGACGGCCGGCGTTTCGATCACGGCCTGCTCGACGACCGCGGGTTCGATCGCGGGCTGTTCCACTGCAGGCTGCTCCACCACGGGCTGGTTCACCACGGACTGGTTCACCACAGGCTGGTTCACCACGGGCTGGTTCACCACGGGCTGGTTCACCACGGGCTGTTCGACCACGGGCTGTTCGACCACGACCGTTTCGACGGCAGACGCTTCCACGGTAGACGATTCGACCACCGCGGCTTCGACCACCGCGGTTTCGACCACGCCAGCTTCGAGCGTATGCGCTTCGACCGTGCGCGCTTCGACCACGGTCGCCTCGGCGGCGGCCGCTTCGGCGACCGGCTTCGGCGCTTCCGCGGACGGCGCGTCGGCGACGGTCCCGGTCCCGGCTTCCGCCGCCCGGGTTTCCGCCACCGGCGTCGCGACCTGCTTCGCGACCGGCTCGGCGCGGGCCGGCGTCGGCAGATCGTCGAACTCGAATTCCGGCTGGCTGCGATCCAGGGTCGGATCGGCGTCCTCGGCGGCGGTCAGGCCGTCGGTGTCGGCGTCTTCGCCCATGCCCTCGCCGGCGACGCCCGTGGCGTCGGCGTTGCGACGGCGGCGGCGACCACCGCGGCGGCCGCGACGGCGGCGGCTCGCGCCATCGCCATTCGCGTCACCGGCGGCGTCCTGCGACGCGGCGTCGGCGGCGACCGGGGCGTCGACCGTCGTGGCGACGTCGTCGGCCTGCGGCGCGGAGATCGGCTGCGCACCCGCGACCTCGGCCGCGGCCAGCGCGACGACCGCGTCGGCCACCGGCGCCTCCGGCTTCTTCGCCTCGGGCTGGCGCTCCTCGCGGCGCGGGGCGGGTCCGCGCTGCGCGTTCGCTTCGCCCTGCGCGGGCTTCTGCGGCTGCGGCTTCTGCGCGTTGTCCTGGCGCGGCTCCTGCTGGCGCTGGTCCTGCCGCTGTTCCTGTCGAGCGCCGCCGTCCTGGCGAGCGCCGTCCTGACGCGGCTCCTGGCGGGGCTTCTGCTCCTGCTTCTGCGGTTGGCGCTGCGGCTGTTCCTGCTTCTGCGACTTCTGCTGCTGCGGCTGCTGGCCCTGGCCCTGCTGGCCGCTGCGGCGCTGCTCGTCACGGCGATCGTCGCGGCGCGGCTTCTGGCCGCGATCCTCGCGACGGCCGTCGCGATCGTTGCGGCCGCCGTTCTGGCTGCGGTCGTTGCGGCGGTCGTTGCGATCGCCGCGCGCCGGGCGGTCCTGCGCCTGGCCGCGCTGCGGCTGGGCCGGCGTCGCCGGGGTCGGCTCGCCGCCGAACAGGCCCTTGAGCCAGCCCATCAGGCCGCCGGATTTCGCGGCCGGCGCCGGCTGCGCGAACGCGGGCGTCGGCTGCGGGGCCGGCTGGGCTACCGGGGCAGGGGCCGTGACCGGCGCGGCCGCCGGCGCTTCCTCGCGCAGCGGCGCGGGGCGCGACGGCTTCACGTTGGTCACCGCGGCCGGCGGCGGCACGTTGAGGTTGGCCTTGGTCAGCGCGATCGTCGCCAGCTTGCGCGGGGTGCCGCGCTGGTAGCTCGGCTTCGCGGTTTCCTCGCCCAGTTCGTTCTCGCGGATGCGGGTGACTTCGTAGTGCGGCGTGTGCAGCGATTCGTCGGCGACGATCACGATCGGCGCGTCGTGGCGCTTCTCGATCTCGCTCAGCGCGCGGCGCTTCTCGTTGAGCAGGTAGTTGGCGATCTCCACCGGCGCCTGCACCAGCACCTGGCCGGTGTTGTCCTTCATCGCATGCTCTTCGGCGATGCGGATGATCGACAGCGACAGCGATTCGATGCTGCGCATGCGGCCGTGGCCGTCGCAGCGCGGGCACACCAGCTGGCTGGATTCGCCGAGGCTGGGACGCAGGCGCTGGCGCGACATCTCCATCAGGCCGAACTTGGAGATGCGGCCGAGCTGGACGCGGGCGCGGTCGTGCTTGAGCGCCTGCGCGAGCCGGTTCTCGACCTCGCGCTGGTGCTTGTTCGAGGTCATGTCGATGAAGTCGATCACCACCAGCCCGCCGAGGTCGCGCAGGCGCATCTGGCGGGCGACTTCGTCGGCCGCCTCCAGGTTGGTGTTGAACGCGGTTTCCTCGATGTCGCCGCCCTTGGTGGCGCGCGCGGAGTTGACGTCGACCGCGGTCAGCGCCTCGGTCTGGTCGATCACCAGCGAGCCGCCGGAGGGCAGGCGCACCGAGCGCTCGTAGGCGTTCTCGATCTGCGATTCGATCTGGAAGCGGTTGAACAGCGGGGTGTCGTCGGTGTAGTGCTTGAGCTTGCGCAGGTTGTGCGGCATCACCTGCTCGACGAACTCCTTCGCCTCTTCGTACATCTCCGGCGTGTCGACCAGGATCTCGCCGATGTCGGCGCGCATGTAGTCGCGCAGGGCGCGGATGATCAGCCGCGATTCCTGGTAGATCAGGAACGGCGAGGTCCGCTTCAGCGCGGCCTCGGCGATCGCGCGCCAGACGCTGAGCAGGTAGTCGAGGTCCCACTGCAGCTCTTCGGCGTCGCGGCCGACGCCGGCGGTGCGGATGATCACCCCCATGTCGTCGGGGATGTTCAGCTTGTCCATCGCTTCCTTGAGCGCGGCGCGGTCGTCGCCCTCGATCCGGCGCGAGACGCCGCCGGCGGTGGGCGAGTTCGGCATCAGCACCATGTAGCGGCCGGCCAGCGAGATGAACGTGGTCAGGGCCGCGCCCTTGTTGCCGCGCTCCTCCTTGTCGACCTGGACCACGACTTCCTGGCCCTCGCGGAGCAGTTCGCGGATGCCGGCCTTGTGGTGGTCGACGCCCGACTGGAAGTAGTCGCGGGAGATTTCCTTCAGCGGCAGGAAGCCGTGGCGCTCGGCGCCGTACTCGACGAAGGCCGCTTCGAGCGAGGGTTCGAGCCGGGTGATCCGGCCCTTGTAGATGTTGGACTTCTTCTGTTCCTTGGCCGGGATTTCGATGTCGATGTCGTACAGGGTCTGGCCATCGACGATCGCGACGCGCAGTTCTTCTGCCTGCGTCGCGTTGATCAGCATGCGTTTCATGGTCTTGCGTTCCTTGGCGCCTTGCCCGCCGTGAGACGGGCGCGCGGAACGCCGGGGCGTTTTCGCCTCTGGAGACTACCTGCGGTCGCATCGCGCGCCGGACGCCCCGCTTGCATGCAGCCGTGCGGGGCGGGCGCGCGGCCGGGGCCGCTTCGTTGTTTCCAGCGCTGCAACACCACGGCGGGCCGCGGGAGCGCTTCTTGTCTGGTGTGTTGCCGGGCCGGCTGCCTGCGGTGCGACGCTGGTGGGCGCGACATCGCGGCGGCGCGGGACGTGTTCGTTGCCCGGGCGCCAGGCGCCCGGCGATACGCCGGCCTGCCGACGAGCCGCTAACATGGCCGCCCCGGGGGCGGTGGCCGCGCACTGCATCGGAATCGCGGGGGAGCTGGGCTTTCGGCCCGATGGCTGCGGACGTTGCCGTCGCACCCGGACTCCCTGCGAAATCAAACCCTTATATCGCCCAGCGAGTGTAGCAGATCAGGACCCCGGATGACCGCAAACGCCCCCAGAACCGCGCCATCCGCCCAGGTCCGCCTGGCCCGCGTCCCCGAGGACCGCGCCGGCCAGCGGCTGGACAATTTCCTGCTGGGCCAGCTCAAGGGCGCGCCCAAGTCGTTGATCTACAAGATCGTGCGCAGCGGCCAGGTGCGGGTGAACGGCGGCCGGGCGAAGCCCGAGACCCGGCTGGAGGCCGGCGACGAGGTCCGCATCCCGCCGGTCCGCCTCGGCGAGGCCGGGGACAAGGGCACGCCGCCCAAGGGCCTGCTGGCCGCGCTGGACGCCAGCATCGTGTTCGAGGACGCCCGCCTGCTGGCGATCAGCAAGCCGTCGGGGATCGCCAGCCACGGCGGCTCGGGGATCGGGTTCGGGGTGATCGAGACCCTGCGCGCCCTGCGCCCGAAGGAAACCCTCGAACTGGTCCACCGGCTCGACCGCGACACCTCGGGGCTGATGGTCATCGCCAAGAAGCGCTCGGCGCTGATCGAGCTGCAGGCGCTGATGCGCGAATCCGATACCGACGACGGCCGCGGTATCGCCAAGCGCTACCTGGCGCTGCTGGCGGGGCGGATGCCGAACGGGGTGATGACCGTCGACGCGCCGCTGCACATCGGCCTGCGCCAGGGCGGCGAGCGCCACGTCCAGGTCAACCCGGCGGGCAAGCCCTCGCTCAGCCACTTCCGGACGCTGGAGCGCCGCGGCGGCCATTCCTACTGCGAGGTGCGGATCGAGACCGGGCGCACCCACCAGATCCGCGTCCACGCCCAGCACATCGGCCATCCCGTCGCCGGCGACGACAAGTACGGCGACCCCGAGGTCAACAAGCGCCTGCGCGAGCAGGCCGGCCTCAAGCGCCTGTTCCTGCACGCGGCCTCGCTGGAGTTCGCGCTCGACGGCGGTCGCGCCGAGTACGTGCTCGACGCGCCGCTGGCGCCGGAACTGGTCGAGGTGCTGGATCGGTTGGGGTAGGGCGCGACTCCGCTCGCGCACGCGGCGGGCCGGTCGCGCATCACGCCTGCCGATCCGGCGGCACGCGCTGCATCAGCGCCGACAGCGAGTCGGGCCAGTCGTAGCGTTCGACCTCGCCGACGATGCGGCTCCACGTCGCCAGGCGCGCCATCGCGTTCCTTGGACGGCTCGGCACCGTGTCCGCGCTTCCCCAGAATCCGCCTCCCGGCTCCGGGCTTTCGCGCATCGAGGCCTTGAGGACGACCAGCGCCGACAGCGCGGGCGCGCCGGCGCGGGACAGGCGCTGGTTCAACGCCCCGAGCGGGGCGTCCCAGCTCAGGTGGGGGTCGAAATGGTGGCCGGTTCGCGCCGCGTAGTCTTCGGAAAGCTGCGCGTAGGGACGATAGTGCGCGGTGCCGCCGACGATCCATCCGACCAGCACGGCGTACAGCGCGTCGAGGTCCACGTCCATTGGAGACTCCCTGTCCTGATGGGGCATTGCCTGCGTCCGCGGGTCACCCCGCCAGCGCTTCCGCCCTGGCCGCGCAGATGAAGTCGTTTTCGCTCAGGCCGCCGACGTCGTGGGTCGAGAAGCGGACCACGCAGCGGTCGTAGTGGACGCCGAGGTCGGGATGGTGGTCTTCGCGGTGGGCGATGAAGGCCAGCGCGTTCACGAAGGCCATCGTCCGGTGGTAGTCCGGGAAGCGGAAGGTCTTGACCAGCGCGTGGCCGTTCTCGGCGAGTTCCCAGCCGGGCAACTGCGGCATCAGTTCGGCGATCTGCGCGGGAGGCAGGCGATGTTCGTGGCCGCGGCGGGGGACGCAGTGCGCCTGGGCGAGGGGGACGAGGTCGGACACGGGCGACTCCTTGCGATGCGGGGGAAGCTGAACACTGTTCCGCCGACGTAACGAAACGCTGACGAGCGCGCGCCGGACGGGCCGCTAGAATAGCCGGATGATCCAGATTTCCGAATCCGCGCAGTCGCACTTCCGCCGCCTGATCGAACGCGAGGCCCTGCCCGGACTCGGGGTGCGCCTGAGCGCGGTCCACCCCGGCACCCCGCGCGCCGACGTGCGCCTGGAGTTCGCCGAACCCGGCGACCTGCAGGGCGACGAATGGGCGGTGGACTGCGAGGGCTTCACGCTGTGGCTCGACGCGGGCAGCGTGCGCTTCCTCGACGGGGCGGAGATCGACTACACCCAGCAGGCGACCGGCGGGCAACTGCAGATCCGCGCGCCGAAGATCAAGGGCGCCGCCCCGGACGCCTCGGCCTCGCTGGTCGAGCGCGTGCAGTGGGTGATCGAGCACGAGATCAATCCGCAGCTCGCCCAGCACCGCGGCCACGTCAGCGTCCGCGAGGTCACGGCCGAAGGCGTGGTGGTGCTGGGGTTCGGCGGCGGCTGCCACGGCTGCGGCATGGCCGACGTGACCCTCAAGCAGGGCATCGAGAAGACCCTGCTGGAGAAGGTGCCGGGCGTCACCGCGGTGCGGGACGAGACCGATCACGCCAGCGGAACGGCGCCCTACATCGCACGTTCGTCCTCCTGACCGCGCCGGCCCGCGCGTGTTTTCCGCCGCGGAACTGATCGAGGCCCTCCAGGCGCGCCACCGGCGGCGGTTTCCGCTGCATGCCGAGCGGCCGTTCGGCGCGTTCCCGCCGACCTGGCGCACCTGGTTCCTGTCGATGCGCGAGCGCGCCGACGCGGTGGTCGGCGCCCCGGCCGCCGATTTCGTCGCCCAGCTCGGCGCGCGTCCGCCCAGGCCGCGGCCGAAGGCGCCGCCGCCGCTGACGCGCTGGCAGGCGCTGCGTCGGATGGGACGCCAGCACTGGGACGCGCCGCCGCCGGACCAGCGCCGCACCCGACGCATCGCCGCGGCGTTTTCCGGTGCGCTGCACCTGGTGTTCGTGGTCCTGCTGCTGTGGCTGGGCGACGTGCTGGGCGACCGGCCGCCGCCGCCGCCGCAGGAGGACGAGGCGCTGCTGGTGGAATTCATCGGCGAGGGCACGCCCGACGAGGACACCGGCGGGGCCCCGGCCGAAGGCGCGACGCCGGGAGCGGCCGCCGCGGCGACCGCGGACAGGGCGACTTCCGCGGCGACGGCGCCTGCGACATCGGAACCGGAGTCCGCGCCCGACGCGTCGGCGTCCGACACGCCCTCGCCCGAAGCCGCCGCGTCGCCGTCGGAAAGCGAAAACACCGCCGAAACCGAAACGTCGCCGCCGACGCCCGCGGTCGCGCAGAACGACGTCCCGATCTCGGACGTGTCGCTTCCCGAACTGCGCGCCCCCGAAGTCGTGCTGACGCCGCCGCCACCGCCGGCGCCGGCCCCACCGCCGGTGACGCCGCCGACGCCGGTGAAGGTCGAACAGCCGCTGGCGGTCACCCGGACGCCGAAGCCCGACAACGCCTTCAGAGTGCCGCCGCCGACGCCGCCCGCGCCGGAACCCGCGCCGCGTCCCGCGCCGGAACCCGCGCCGCGTCCCGCGCCGGTGCCGCCGACGCCGGCCACGCCGACGCCGCCCGTTCCCCCAAAGCCCGCTCCCCAGAAGCCCGTTCCGCCGACGCCCGTTCCACAGCCCACGGCGAAGCCGCCGACCGCGCCGACGCCGAAACCGGCCGTCTCCGTGCCGCCGGCCCCGGTCCCGCCGACGCCTGCGCCGCCCGCACCGAAGCCGCCTTCGCCGAAACCCCCTGCACCGAAACCGCCGTCGCCGCAACCGCCTGCGCCGGTCCCGCCCGCACCCAGGCCGCCCGCGCCGAAGCCGCCGTCACCGGCTGCCGCCACGCCGGCCGTGCCGAAGCCTGCGTCGAAGCCGTCCGCCGCGCCGTCGCCGGCAGCGCCGAAACCCGACGCCGCGCCGGCGCCGAAGCCCGCCGGTGAGGGCCCCGTGCGCGTCGCGCCCGCGCGGCCGTCGCCGGCGACGCCGCCCGGCGGTGCGCCGAGGCCTTCGCCGGGGGCCGCGCGTCCGCTCGCGAACGCCCCGGGCGGGGTCGGACCGTCGCCGTCGCCGCGTCCCGGCGCCGCGCCGGCCGCGGTGCGCGACGACGACTGGGGCGCGTCCAGCCGCAACGTGCCCGGCAACGCCACGGCCGGCCGCTCCGACGGTCTGCTCGACGGCAGCGGCCGGGTGCGCCTCCCAGGCAACGGCAGCAACGTCGGCGGCGGCCTGCCGCCGGGCACGGTCATCGAGGACTTCGAGAAGATCGACCGCATGGGCACGTGGTTGAAGCGGCCGCCGCTGGACTACACGCCGAGCCGTTTCGACCGGTTCTGGGTGCCGCACGAGAATCTGCTGGAGGAATGGGTGCGGCGCGGCATCAAGAAGGTGGCGATCCCGCTGCCGGGCTCGACCAAGCGCATCCTCTGCACCGTGTCGCTGCTGCAGGCCGGCGGTGGCTGCACCATCGACGATCCGAACCTGCAGGATCAGGAAGCCATCGCGCGGCCGCCGCCGGACGTGCCGTTCAAGCCGGAGTTGCAGCAGGACCAGGGCAGCCTGGCGAAGCCCGCGCCGAAACCGGCCCCCGCGCCGCCGCGCTGAGCTGCCCGGCCGGTTTCGCGCTGCGCGCGCGACGCTGCGGCGGTGTCGTTCCGCGATCCCGGCGCGCCCGGCGGGGCGGAATCGCGTCGGGGCGATGCCGCCGCCGGGCGGACGCCAACGAAAACGGGAGCCTCGCGGCTCCCGTTCTGCGATCGCGCGATGCGGGACCGATCAGGGGTGCGACAGGTCGCCCAGCGGACCGGACTGCGCCGCGAAGTAGGCGGCGAGGTCGGCGATGCCCTGGTCGTCGAGCTTGCCGGCCTTGACCGCGCCCTGGATCTGCAGCGACATCAGCGCGTGCGTGCGGTCGCCGTCGCGGTACTCGTGGATGGCCTGGAACAGGTAGTCCTGGTACTGGCCGGCGAGGACCGGGTAGGTCGGGTCGATGGGCTTGGCGCCGGCGGGGCCGTGGCAGTCGACGCAGGCCTGGCCGTTGCCGCTGAGCTGCTTGTCGGCGGCGATGCGCTCGCCGCGGGCGGCGTCGCCGTCGAACGGGCCGATGTGCTGCACGGCGTGTTCGCCGGCTTCGCCTTCGGCGGCGGGCTCGGACTTGCTGCAGGCGGCGAGCGAGGCGCCCAGGGCGAGGGCGATGGCGAGAGTGGTGATGCGCTTCGTCATGGGGGCGTCGCTCAATTCTTCTTCAGGCTCGAAAGGTAGGCGGCGATGTCGGCGATGTCCTGCTCCGAGAAGCTCTGCGCCTGGGCCCGCATGGTCGGATGCTTGCGCGCGCCGCTGCGGTACTCGTTGAGCGCGCCGGCGATGTACTCGGCGCTCTGGCCGGTGATCTTCGGCACGCTGTAGGCCGGGTAGGCGTTCTTGTAGCCGGTCACGCCGTGGCAGCCGCGGCAGGTATAGGTCAGCTCCTTGCCGCGTTCGGCGGAACCCGCGGAAGCGGCGGCCGGCGTCTGGGCCAGCGCGGGCAGGGCGGCGAGGAGGGCGAGACCACCGGCGAGCAGCGGGGTACGAATCGTCGATCGGGTCATGTCGGGCGTCGTGGCGTCGGTCTGATGGCGAAGTGAGCGGGCGACGCGTGGACGGAGCCGGTCTTTCCCCGGGCCGGACGGTCGCGCAATCCGGACAGTATAGCCCGACCCCGCGTCCCGACCCAGCCCGTGCCGGTCCGCGATCGACCGACCCTCGTCCCCCCTTCCGGCTGCGGGTCACTATGACCTCTGGCGGATGGCGGACATGAATGGGTGATATACCTTCATACAACACCTAACCCCCTCGGCTTTCCGACCATGCCCAACCCCTCCCGTCGCCGCCTCTTCGCCGCTCTGGCCGCCCCGCTGCCTTCCCCCCGCATCGTCGGGCTGGCGGTCTTCCTGGGCTGTGTCGCGCTGACCGGCTGCGCCGGGAAGGCCGGCGACGCTCCCGACAAGCAGGACAAGCCGCAGGCCGAGGAAGCCATCCCGGTCGAGGTCGTGCCGGTGGCCCGTCGCCCGGTCGCCGCGAGCTACGCCGGCACCGCGCCGCTGGAAGCGCGCGCCGAATCGCAGGTGGTCGCGAAGACCTCCGGCGTCGCCCTGCAGGTGCTGGTGGAGGTCGGCCAGCAGGTGCGCGCCGGCCAGGTGCTGGTGCGCCTGGATTCCGCCCGCGCCGAACTGCAGGCCGCGCAGTCCGAGGCGCAGTTGCGCAAGCTCGAGGCGAATTACAACCGCTCGCGGCAGCTCGCCTCGCAGCAGCTGCTCAGCGCCAACGATCTCGACCAGCTCAAGTTCGATCTCGAGAACGCGCGCGCGGTGAACCGCATGGCGCGGCTCGAACTGTCTTACGCCAACGTGCTGGCGCCGATCTCCGGCGTGATCGCCGAGCGTTCGATCAAGCCGGGCAACTTCGTCCAGATCAACACGCCGATCTTCCGCATCGTCGACACCTCGCGGCTGGAGGCCACGCTCAACGTGCCCGAGCGCGAACTGGCGACGCTCAAGGGCGGCCTGCCGGTGCAACTGGGCGTCGACGCGCTGCCGGGCCAGGTCTTCCAGGGCCGGGTCGACCGGGTCGCGCCGGTGGTCGATTCCGGCAGCGGCACCTTCCGCGTGGTCTGCGCCTTCGACGGCGGCGGCCTGCTGCAGCCGGGCATGTTCGGGCGCATGAAGATCGACTACGACCAGCGCGCCGACGCCCTGACCGTGCCGCGCAACGCGCTGCTGGAGGACGACGACGATCCGGCGGTGTTCGTGGTGCGCGGCGACAAGGCCGCGCGGGTGCCGGTCAAGCTCGGTTACTACGACGGCCCGTGGGTCGAAGTGCGCGACGGCCTGAAGCCCGGCGATCGCGTGGTCACCGCCGGCAAGGTCGCGCTGCGCGAGGGCAGCAAGGTGCAGGTGATCGGCGACGCCGCGGCCAGGCCCGCGGTCGCCGCGGCCAAGCCGGCGGGCAAGCAGCCGTGAGCGCACCCGACGACTTCGATCCGCACGCACCGGCCTCCGGCGGCGGCCTGGTCGGGTTCTCGACCCGGCGCCGGGTCACGGTGGCGATGTTCTGGCTGACGATGATCCTGTTCGGCGGCATCTCGCTGTCGAGCCTCAAGGTCAACCTGCTGCCCGATCTCAGCTATCCGACCCTGACCGTGCGCACCGAGTACACCGGCGCCGCGCCGTCGGAGGTCGAGACCCTGATCAGCGAGCCGGTGGAAGAAGCGCTGGGCGTGGTCAAGAACCTGCGCAAGCTCAAGTCGGTCTCGCGCACCGGGCAGAGCGACGTGGTGCTGGAATTCGCCTGGGGCACCGACATGGACCAGGCCAGCCTGGAGGTGCGCGACAAGATCGAGACCCTGCAGCTGCCGCTGGAGGCGAAGACGCCGGTGCTGCTGCGCTTCAATCCCTCGACCGAGCCGATCATGCGCCTCGTGCTCTCCTCGAAGGACGCCCCCGCCGGCGCCGAGGACGCGAAGGCCCTGCGCCAGTTGGCCGCGCTGCGGCGCTTCGCCGACGAGGACCTCAAGAAGCAGCTCGAACCGGTCGACGGCGTCGCCGCGGTCAAGGTCGGCGGCGGCCTCGAGGACGAAATCCAGGTCCGGATCGACCAGCAGAAACTGGCCCAGCTCGGGCTGTCGATGGAGACCGTCGTCCAGCGCCTGCAGCAGGAGAACGTCAACATCTCCGGCGGCCGCCTGGAAGAGGGCAGCCAGCGCTACAACGTGCGCACGATCAACCAGTTCGCGAACGTCGACGAGATGCGCGAGATGCTGGTGACCACGCGCACCGCCGGCAACGACGCCGCGTCCAGCGCGGCGCAGCAGATGATGGCGATCGCCGCGACCACCGGCTCGGCCGAGGCGATCGCCGCCGCCAGTTCGGTGCGCAGCGCGTCCTCCGGCAGCGGCAACACGCCCGCCGGCGGCATGGCCGTGCGCCTGCGCGACGTGGCGGAGGTGGTCCAGGCCCACAAGGAGCGCGAGGCGATCATCCGCCTCGACGGGCGCGAGGCGGTCGAGCTGGCGATCTACAAGGAGGGCGACGCCAACACCGTCGCCACCGCCGACGCGATCGCGAAGCGGCTGAAGGACCTGCACGACGAGATCCCGGCCGACTTCGAAATGACGGTCGTCGACGACCAGTCGCAGTTCATCCGCCACGCGATCCGCGACGTCAAGATCGACGCGGTGATCGGCGGCCTGCTCGCGGTGCTGATCATCTTCCTGTTCCTGCGCGACGGCTGGAGCACGTTCGTCATCGCGCTGTCGCTGCCGGTGTCGATCGTCGCGACCTTCTTCTTCATGGACCGCTTCGGGCTGAGCCTCAACGTGATGTCGCTGGGCGGCCTCGCGCTGGCGACCGGCCTGGTGGTCGACGACTCGATCGTGGTGCTGGAGAGCATCGCCAAGGCGCGCGAACGCGGCCTGGGCGTGTTCGACGCGGCGGTGCAGGGCACGCGCGAAGTCGGCATGGCGGTGGTCGCCTCGACGCTCACCACGATGGCGGTGTTCCTGCCGCTGGTGTTCGTGGAGGGCATCGCCGGCGAGCTGTTCCGCGACCAGGCGCTGACCGTCGCCACCGCGATCGGCATCTCGCTGCTGGTGTCGATGACCCTGATCCCGATGCTCAGCGGCTGGCGCGATCGCTCGCCGATGGCGTTCGCCGAAGAGGCGCCGCATCCGCAGTGGCAGCCCGAGACCCGCTGGCAGAAGCCGCTGGCCGCGGCCGGTCGCGGCTTCGGCGCCGCCGGTCGCGGCGGCGGTTTCGGCCTCGCCTGGCTGGTCGTGCGCGGCTGGCGGCTGGCGGCCCGCGTCGTCGGCCCGATCATGCGCGGGCTCAGCGACATGGTCATGGCCCCCTACCATCGCCTGGAGGCGGCCTACCTGCGCGTGCTGCCGGCGGCGATGGCGCGCCCGGTGCTGGTGCTGGCGCTGGCCGGGGCGGCGTTCGGCGGCAGCCTGCTGCTGGTGCCGATGCTCGGCAGCGACCTGATCCCGCAGCTCGCGCAGGACCGCTTCGACATGACCGTGAAGCTGCCGCCGGGCACGCCGCTGCGCGACACCGACCGGATCGTGCGCGAGTTGCAGCAGGCGCACGCGAAGGACGAGGGCGTGCGCACGCTGTACGGGGTCAGCGGCAGCGGCACCCGGCTCGACGCCAATCCCACCGAAAGCGGCGAGAACATCGGCAAGCTGACCGTGGTGATGTCCGCCAGCGGCGACCGCAGGGGCGAGGCCGCGCTGGTCGAGACGCTGCGCGAAAGCGCCTCGGGCTACGCCGGCGCGCAGGTCGATTTCAGCCGCCCGCAGTTGTTCAGCTTCTCGATGCCGCTGGAGATCGAACTGCGCGGCGACGATCTGCAGGAGATCGAGCGCGCCGGCCGCAAGATGGCCGGGCTGCTGCGCGCGAACCCGCACTACGCCGACGTGAAATCGACGGTCGAGCAGGGCTTCCCGGAGATCCAGATCCATTTCGACCAGGACCGCGCCGGCGCGCTCGGGCTGACCACCCGGCAGATCGCCGACGTGGTGGTGAAGAAGGTGCGCGGCGACGTCGCCACGCGCTACAGCTTCCGCAGCCGCAAGATCGACGTGCTGGTGCGCTCGCGGGCGTCCGACCGCGCCACCGTCGACGACATCCGCCGGCTCATCGTCAACCCCGGCAGCGCCAGCCCGGTGACCCTCGACTCGGTCGCCGACGTGGTCGCCACCACCGGCCCCAGCGAGATCCACCGCGCCGACCAGGTGCGGGTGGCGATCGTCTCGGCGAACCTGCGCGACATCGATCTCGGCACCGCGGTGCGCGAGGTCAACGAGATGGTCGCGAAGGCGCCGGGCGGCCTCGGCGCGGGCATCGGCCTGCACATCGGCGGCCAGGGCGAGGAGCTGACCCAGTCGCTGCGGTCGCTGCTGTTCGCGTTCGCGCTGGCGATCTTCCTGGTCTACCTGGTGATGGCCTCGCAGTTCGAGTCGCTGCTGCATCCGTTCGTCATCCTGTTCACCATTCCGCTGGCGCTGGTCGGCGCGATCCTCGCCCTGCTGGTCACCCGCTCGACGGTGTCGGTGGTGGTGTTCATCGGCCTGATCCTGCTGGTCGGCCTGGTGGTGAAGAACGCGATCATCCTGATCGACAAGGTCAACCAGGCGCGCGAGGCGGGCATGCCCAAGCGCGAGGCGCTGGTGGAGGGCGCGCGATCGCGCCTGCGGCCGATCATGATGACGACGCTGTGCACGCTGTTCGGCTTCCTGCCGCTGGCGCTGGCCTTCGGCGAGGGCGCGGAGGTGCGCTCGCCGATGGCGATCACGGTGATCGGCGGCCTGCTGGTGTCGACGCTGCTGACCCTGGTGGTGATCCCGGTGGTCTACGACCTGCTCGACCGACGCCCCGATGCCGACTACGTCGCGCGGGCGCGGCGCGCGCGGGCCAGCCATGCGGCCGACTTCGACGACCGCGCCGGCGACGAGCACGCCGAGGACGACGCCAATGCCAACGGCTTCGACCTGCCCGCCGCTCCGCAGACCGGAGGCCACGCGCCGTGAGCGTCGCCGAGTTCAGCATCAAGCGGCCCGTCACCACGGTGATGGTGTTCGTCTCGCTGGTCGTGATCGGGCTCATCGCCGCGGTCCGGCTGCCGCTGGAGGCGCTGCCTTCGGTCACGTTCCCGGGCATCTTCCTGCAGTTGCCGTACTCCGGATCGACCCCGGAAGAGGTCGAACGGACGGTGCTGCGGCCGGTCGAGGAAGCGGTCTCGACCATGAGCGGGGTCAAGCGCATGGACGGCAATGCGCGCGCCGACGGCGCGAGCATGTTCATCCAGTTCTCCGACTGGGAGCGCGACGTCTCGATCGCCGCCTCCGAGGCGCGCGAGCGCATCGACGCGATCCGCGACGACCTCCCGGACGACCTGCGCCGGTACTTCGTGATGAAGTTCTCGACCAGCGACGAGCCGGTGCTCAAGGTCCGCCTCGCCAGCCAGCGCGACATGACCCGCGCGTACGACATGATCGACCGCGAGTTCAAGCGCAAGCTCGAACGCATCCCGGGCGTGGCCCGCGTCGACATCCAGGGCGCGCCGCCGAACGAGGTGGAGATCGCGGTCTCGGCCGACCGGCTCGCCGCCCACGGCATCGGCCTCAACGACCTCAACGCCCGGCTTTCGTCCGCGAACTTCTCGGTGTCCGCCGGGCAGATCGACGACGGCGGACGCCGGCTGCGGGTGCAGCCGGTGGGCGAGATCGACGACCTCCAGCAGTACCGCGACCTGATCGTCGACGCCAAGGGCACCCGCCTGTCCGACATCGCCGAGGTGCGCCTGCAGCCGGCGCGGATCGACTACGGCCGCCGCCTCGACGGCCAGCCCGCGGTGGGCCTGGACATCTTCAAGGAGCGCGGCGCGAACCTGGTGCAGGTCTCCAAGGACGTGCTCGCGGCGGTGGACGCGATCGCCGCCGATCCCGCGCTCAACGGGGTGCAGGTCAAGGTGATCGACAACCAGGGCGAGTCGGTGACCGAGTCGCTCATGGAACTGGCCGAGGCCGGGCTCGTCGGCCTGCTGCTGTCGATCATCGTGCTGTATTTCTTCCTGCGCCACTGGCCGTCCACGCTGATGGTGACCCTGGCCATCCCGATCTGCTTCGTGATGACCCTGGGCTTCATGTACTTCGCCGGCGTCACCCTCAACATCCTGACGATGATGGGCCTGCTGCTGGCGGTGGGCATGCTGGTCGACAACGCCGTGGTCGTGGTCGAGAGCATCTACCAGGCGCGCGAGCGCCTGCCGGACCAGCCCAAGCTGGCGTCGCTGATCGGCACCCGCAACGTCGCCATCGCGCTGTCGGCCGGCACCCTGTGCCACTGCTTCGTGTTCGTGCCGATCCTGTTCGGCAAGACCAACATGATCACCATCTTCATGTCGCAGATCGCGGTCACGATCTCGGTGTCGCTGCTGGCGTCCTGGCTGGTCGCGGTGAGCCTGATCCCGATGTTCTCCGCGCGGCTCAGGACGCCGCCGGCGGTCCGCGACGACCGCGGCCTGATCCCGCGCCTGCAGCGGCGCTACGCCGCCTTCCTGCGCTGGACCCTGGAGCATCGCGGCAAGAGCCTGCTCGGCATCGCGCTGATCGTGGTGGTCAGCTTCGTCCCCGCGAAGTTCGTGATGCAGAACACCAACATGTTCGGCGGCGGCGAAGACGGCCAGGCGGACATCTTCTACCAGTGGAACGGCGCCTACACCAAGCAGCAGATGTCGGAGGAGATCCTGAAGATCGAGAAATTCCTCGACGCCAACAGGAAGCGGTTCCACATCGTCCAGGTGTATTCGTTCTACAGCGAGCAGGGCTGGGGCGGGACCCAGGTCAAGTTCGACACCCAGAGCGCGGCGGAGACCAAGGCGCTCACCGACGCCCTGCGCGAGGCGCTGCCGAAATCGGCGCGCGCCAAGCTCGGGATCGGCAACCAGGGCGGCCCCGGCGGCGGTGACGGCATGCAGCAGAACGTGCAGGTGCAGCTCGTCGGCGACTCCTCGGAGACGCTCCGCGAGATCGCGGAGGAGGTCGTGCCGATCCTGTCCACGCGCCCGGAGCTGCGCGACGTGCGGGTCAACATCGGCGACCAGAACAGCGAGCTGGCGATCCGCGTCGACCGCGAACGCGCCGCGTCGTTCGGCTTCAGCGCGCAGCAGGTCTCGCAGTTCGTCGGCCTCGCCCTGCGCGGCGCGCCGCTGCGCGAGTTCCGCCAGGGCGCGAACGAGGTGCCGGTCTGGGTGCGCTTCGCCGGCGCCGAGGACTACGGCATCGAGGACATCGCGACCTTCAGCGTGCGCGCGCCGGACGGACGCATGGTGCCGCTGCTGGCGATGGTCGATGCGCGCACCACGGCCGCGGCCTCGGAGATCCAGCGCTCGAACCGGCAGACCACGCTGACCATCCAGGCCAACCTCGCCGACAAGGTGGCGATGCCGCAGGCGCGCAAGGCGATGGAGGACACGCTCAAGGCCTTCCCCTTCCAGCCCGGGTACAGCTACACCTTCGACGGCAGCGGCTTCCAGGACGACGCCGAAGCGGTCGCGCAGATGATGACCAGCCTCGTCATCGGCCTGATCATGATCTACATGGTGATGGCGGCGGTGTTCGAGTCGCTGCTGTTCCCCGCGGCGATCATGAGCGGCGTGGTGTTCTCCGTGTTCGGCGTGTTCTGGCTGTTCTGGATCACCCAGACCCAGTTCAACATCATGGCCTTCATCGGCATCCTGGTGCTGATGGGCGTGGTGGTGAACAACGGCATCGTGATGGTCGAGCACATCAACAACCTGCGACGGGGCGGCATGTCGCGCACCGACGCGCTGGTCGAAGGCAGCCGCGAACGGCTGCGCCCGATCATGATGACGATGGGCACGGCGATCCTGGCGATGGTGCCGATCGCGCTGGGCCAGACCAAGCTCGCCGGCGGCGGTCCGCCGTACTTCCCGATGGCGCGGGCGATCGCCGGCGGCCTGGCGTTCTCGACCATCGTCAGCCTGCTGTTCCTGCCGACGATCTACGCGGTGCTGGACGATCTCAGCGCGGGCGTCGAACGGATCGTGCGCCGCGCGCGCGGCCTGCCGCCGACGCGACCGGCGGAACCGGAACCCCAGGCGGCGCTGACCGCCCTGCACGCGGAATGACGCGCACGGGCCGGCGCATCGCGCCGGCCCCGGGGATCGCTTCTCCGAGCCGCGGCCCTCAGCCGATGACCTTGCCGACGATCCGCGCGCCGGCGATCCACACGCCGGCCATGCTGCCGAAATTGGTCAGGATGAAGTTGAGCAGGGTGCGCGCGACCCGGTTGCGGTACCAGCCGCGCACGCTCTGGATGTCGTCGCGCAGCGCCATGAAGTCGGCGTAGGTCGGCTTGCGCAGGCGCGCTTCCACCAGCGCGCTGAAGGTGCCGGTCGGCACGCCCATGCGGAACGGCTTGAGCGGCGCCAGCGCGGCGGCGGTGAGGATGCTCAGCACGTGGCCGCCGGCGAGCAGGCAGCCCAGCGCGGCCAGCGAGGCGGTGAACATCACCCATTGCCGCAGCAGGTCGGCGCCCATCGCGAAGCCGCCGCGCCAGAACCCGAAGCCGATGCCGCCGACGATCACGACGCTCATCGCGATCTTGAACCAGGGGATGTTGCGCGTTTTCTTCAGCGCTTCGAGCGACGTGCGGACGGCCTCCGGGGCCTCCTCCGACTCGCGCAGGTGCTTGGCCAGTCCCTGCAGGTGGCCGGCGCCGACCACGGCCAGCACCTCGGCGCCGGCGCCCTGCGCGCGGATCTCGCGCAGGCGCGCGGCCATGTACGCGTCGCGCTCGGCGATCACGGTCTCGTACAGCGCCGGGCTGTCGGCGGCGAATTCGCTGAAGCTGGCTTCGAGCATGTCGCCTTCCTTGAGGCCCTCGATCTGCTCGTCGGTGACCTCCTCGTCGCCGAACAGCGACATCATCAGGCCGCTGGCGACCTTGAGCCGGCCCCACCAGCCCAGCCGCTGCATCGCGCGGCGGAAGGTCAGGCCGACGTCGCGATCGATCAGGTGCAGCGACAGGTCGCGTTCGCGCGCGTCGAGCACCGCGGCCTTGAGTTCGGCGCCGGGGTCGATGCCCAGTTGCTCGGCGAGCCGGCGCTGGTAGGCGGCGAGGGCGAGGTTCGCGGCGAACACCGCGGTCTTGCCTTCGCGGATCACCTTGACCAGGTCGAGCCGGGCCAGCGCATCCGGGTCGGTCAGCGCCTGCGCGCGCTGGGCGTCGAGTTCGACCGCGACGGTGTCGAAGCCGCCGTCGGCGATCGCGGCGCGCACCGCCTCGACGCTGGCCTTGGACACGTGCGCCGTGCCCAGCAGGGTGTAACGCACGCCGTCGCGTTCGACGATCGCGTGCGGCTGGTCGCGGAGGAAGGCGGGCGCGTCGGCGGCATCGACGGAAGCGGGCAGATCGGGGGAGTCGGTCATCGGGACAACGCTGGCAACGTGGGCGCGGGCCGGCTCCGCCGGTCGGTCGCGCAGGATAGCAGGCGCGCCTGCGGTTCCCGCGCCGGCGGTCCGACTACGCCTGCGCGTGCAGCGCCACCATTCCGATCGCGTACAGGGCGCCCGCCAGCGCCAGGCCGCGGAACGGCGTGCGGAACCAGTAATGCCGGGCTAGCGCCGCCATCGCCGCGAGATAGCCGGCGCCGAGCAGGGACAGGAACAGCGACGTGCGCAGCACCTCGGGCCGGACCAGCGCCAGGTGCAGGTACGCCGCGCCGAACAGGATCGCGCCGAGGCCGTGGCTGGCGTTGAAGCCGATCCAGGCGCGCCAGACCGTGGTCTCCCGGGTCAGCACCAGCGACACCGCATCCATCGCGTGGCGCAGCGCGAAGTCGCGCGGATGCAGTCGTTCGCCGACGAAGGTGAGGTAGAGGTGCAGCGCGCCGAGCGCGGCGACGATGCCGGCGCCGGCGGCGATGGACAAGGTGGCGAGAGGCAGCGTGTCGAGAGGCAGCGTGGCGAGGGTCGGGGTCATGGCGGCGACCTCAGGCCAGGCCGAACGGCAGGTTCGGCGAGGACACGACCCGCTCGCCGACCGCCTCTCCGCGCAGGAAGCGCAGCGTCGCCGCGATCACCCCGGGATCGTCGGCGATGCGGTTGTGGCCGCAGCCGCGGGTGCTGATCATGCGCGCGCCCGGCCACAGCCGCGCGTAGCGCTCGCCCTCGTGCCACGGGACCTCGCGGTCCTCGAGATCGTGGACGATCAGCGCCGGGCGACCGATCGCCGCCACGTAGCGATGCGCCTGCAGCTCGTCCACCGACACCCGCGTCCGCCGTTCGAACAGCGCCGCCATCCGCCGTGCGAACGGCGCGCCCAGCCACAGCAGGCGGCAGAACCGCTCCATCGCCGCCAGGCCGTCCGCGGCCGGCGCGATCAGCACCGCGCGCTGGGCCTGCATGCCGTGCGCCAGCGCGATCGCCGTCGCCGCGCCGCCGAGGGAGTGGCCGATCACCGCCGTCGCCGGCCCGTAGCGCCTGGCCACCGCCATCAGGTGGCAGGCGAAGTCGGGCAGGGTGGTGCGGTCGCCGCCGCTCTTGCCGTGGCCGGCCTGGTCGAAGGCGACCACCGCGTAGCCGGCGGCGGTCAGCGACGCCAGCCACGGCGCGATGCGCGTGCCGTGGCTGGACCAGCCGTGGCTGAAGAGGATGTACGGCGTCGTGGCCGGATCGCCCCAGCGATACAGCGCCAGGTCCACGCCGTCGACGTCGAGCCGCTCCTCGACGGCGCCGGTGTCGGGCGCCGCGAGCGCACGGCGGCGGCTCGAAGACAGCGGGGTCGTGAACAGCCGTGCCGCCAGTTCGGTGGCGCGCTCCGGCCTCAGCCGGGCCTCAAACCCGAGGCCCAGGCGCAGCCCGAGCAGCGTGATGTTGGAACGAACGGTCGTGCTAATTTTGCGGAAGGTGCGGCGCATGACGGACTCCGTTGGGGGAGCGATCCGAGGGGAAGGAACGATCAGGACGCCCGGGGGGCGTAGTAATCCAGCAGGTGTTCCAGCATGCGTTCGCCGCGCGCCATGGCGCTGCCGGGGTCGCTGATCGCCATGTCGTGCTGGACCGCCAGGGCGATGGTGTTGAGCTCGAAGGCCGCCTGTTCGGGATCGAGGTCGGCGCGCAGCTCGCCGCTGTCGATCGCCATGGCGACAGCGCGCGACACCATCTGCCGCAGGCGCAGGTGGTGGTGGATCATGCGGTCGCGCAGCGGGCCGGGGCGGTCGTCGTACTCGCTGGCGGCGGTCAGCACCAGGCAGCCGCCGCGATCGCGGCGCAGCCAGTCGAACCAGTTGGCGAGCAGGGCGCGCAGCCGCGGCAGCCCGCGCGGCTGCGCCAGCGCCGGGATCAGGGTGTGTTCGCCGAAGCGGTCGGCGGCGAGGTCGAGGACCGCCAGTTGCAGCTCCTCGCGCGAGCCGAAATGGGCGAACACCCCGCTCTTGGACATGTTCACCGCGTCGGCCAGCGGGCCGATCGACAGGCCTTCCAGCCCGGCCGAGGCCGCGATCATGTAGGCGCGGTCGAGGATCGCCTCGCGGGTGGCCGCGCCCTTGCTGGTGGCGGGTAGGATGACCATGGCCGCCTGAATAGCACGACCGTTCGTTTCACGCCAGCGGGCGGCGACGGACGGCAGGGCGGGCCGGCCGTCCCGGCGTGGAGTCAGTCGCGGTAGCGCTTGAGCAGGTCGCCGTAGGCGTCGATGCGGCGGTCGCGCAGGAACGGCCAGATCCGGCGCACGTGCTCGCTGCGGGCCATGTCGACCTCGGCCATGAGGATGGTCGGCTCGGCGCCGGCCTCGGCGATGAATTCGCCCTGCGGGCCGAGGACGTGGCTGTTGCCCCAGAAGTCGATCCCGGACGCGCCGAGCGGCGAGGGCTCGTGGCCGACCCGGTTGCACGACAGCACCGGCAGCCCGTTGGCGACCGCATGGCCGCGATGGCTGAGGATCCAGGCGCCGCGCTGGCGGTCCTTTTCGGCCTGTTCGTCGGACGGGTCCCAGCCGATCGCGGTCGGGTACAGCAGCAGCTCGGCGCCGGCCAGCGCCATCAGCCGCGCCGCTTCCGGATACCACTGGTCCCAGCACACCAGCACGCCGAGCCGGCCGACCGAGGTGTCGATCGGGGTGAAGCCGAGGTCGCCCGGGGTGAAGTAGAACTTCTCGTAGAACCCCGGGTCGTCCGGGATGTGCATCTTGCGGTACTTGCCGGCGATCGTGCCGTCGGCGTCGTAGACCACCGCGGTGTTGTGGTAAAGGCCGGCGGCGCGGCGCTCGAACAGCGAGCTCACCAGCACCACGCCGTGCGCCTTCGCCAGCGCCGACAGGCGCGCGGTGCTCGGGCCGGGGATCGGCTCGGCTAGGTCGAATTCGTCCACCGACTCGTGCTGGCAGAAATAGGCGCCGTTGTGCAGCTCCTGCAGCAGCACGAGTTTCGCGCCGCGCTTCGCGGCCTCGGCCACACGCGCCTCGATGACGGCCAGGTTGGCCGCGGCGTTGCCGTGGTTGCGCTCCTGGATCAGGGCGACGGGGAGGGTCTTGGTCTTCATGGGCAACGTGACCTGTGGCGAAGCGGACATTGTAGGGCGGGCCTCGGCCCGCCATTGCGGTGCGTCCGACCGGACCGTGCGCCGATCGGAACGGGACGTCCGGGTGGCGGTCTCAGCCCAGCACGCCCGCCGGCAGCTGCATCGTGATGCAGTGCAGGCTGCCGTTCTGCCAGATCAGCGGCCGGCAGGGCACGGGCACGATCTCGCGCCCCGGGAAGGCTTCGGCCATCACTTCCTGCGCCCGCGCGTCGGCGGGGTCGCCGTAGGCCGGCATCAGCACCGCGCCGTCGACGATCAGGAAGTTGGCGTAGCTGGCGGCGAGGCGGCGACCCTCGTCGAAGATCGGTCGCGGCCACGGCAGCGCGAACAGCCGGTACGGCCTGCCGGCGCGCGTGCGCAGCGCGGCGAGCTCGGCGGCCATCGCCTGCAGTTCGGGGTAGTGGGTGTCGCTGACGTCGTCGCAGCCCTGGTAGACGATCGCGTCCTCGTCGGCGAACCGGGCGAGGGTGTCGATGTGCGCGTCGGTGTCGTCGCCTTCCAGGTAGCCGTGGTCCAGCCACAGCACACGGTCCTGGCGCAGCCAGCCGGCGAGCTTCGCGGTCAGTTCGGCGCGACTCGCCTGCGGATGGCGTTCGTGGAGGCAGCGCCAGGTCGTCAGCAGGGTGCCGGCGCCGTCGGTCTCGATGCCGCCGCCTTCCAGCGCGAAATCGATCTGCACGCGCTCGGCCTGCGGGAACAGGCCCTGCGCGACCAGCGCCTCGACCAGGCGGTCGTCGCGGCTGGCCTCGAACTTGCCGCCCCAGCCGGTGAAGCGGAAGTCGAGCAGGCGCTGGCCGGTGAGGCCGCGCAGGGTGATCGGGCCGCTGTCGCGCAGCCAGGTGTCGTCGTACTCGACGACCACGAAGCGCACCCGCGCCATGTCGACCCGCGCGGAGCTGAGCCGGGCCTCGGCGTAGGTCTGCAGGTCGTCGTCGGCGACGCAGATCACCGCCGGTTCGTGCGCGGTGATCGCGGCGACCAGGGCGATGTAGGTTTCTTCCACGTCGACCAGGCGCGGGCCCCAGTCGGTGTCGAAGTGCGGCCATGCGAGGAGTACCGCGGACTGGGGTTCCCATTCCGCGGGAAAACGATACGTCGGGGACATCGGCTTACCGGATCGGAGGTTTCGGACCGACTTCGTTGCTGACGGCGCGGATCAGGACGGTGTCGATCACGCGGTCCTTCTCGAAGTAGACGACGAAGTCGGGATAGGTCCAGCGGTTGATCTGCGGCCACTGGCGCTTCTGGCCGCCGCGGGCGTCGAGGCGTTCGGTGGGCTTGCCGAAGCGGCGTTCGACCTCGGCCATGCGCATGCCGCGCGCCGGCATCGCGGTGCCGGATTCCAGCTTGACGCGGTCGATCAGCAGGGTCTCGGCGAACGCCTGCGGGGCGGCCGCGAGCAGCGCGGCGGCGATCAGGGCGGCGGGGAGATGGCGCACGGGGGAACCTCCTCAGGCGTGAATGCGGACGTCGCGGACGTGACGAGCGCGGCGCACCGGATTGTAAGCACATCGCGATGGCCGGCGCGATCCCGGGCGCGACGCCGCAACAACCGTGACGAAGCCGGTGCGCGGATCCCGCAGTGGCCCGGCGACGATGCCCGGCGTCCGGACACCAGGCGCTCGAACATCGGGCGCTTGAGCATCCGGCGCCCGAACACGACGAAGGCCGCGCGAGGCGGCCTTCGTTTCACCGTCGTCGCCGCGATGCGATCGCGGCGCGCGGTCCGGCTTCAGCGCTGGCGCGCCTTGAAGCGGGGGTTCGACTTGCAGATCACGAAGACCTTGCCACGGCGGCGAACGACCTTGCAGTCGCGGTGACGGGCCTTCGCCGACTTCAGGGAGGACAGGACCTTCATGTGGAGCCTCGGCGATGATGCGGTTGACGGAAAGGATCGCGCCGGTCGGATCGGACGATCGACGGCGCGGGCGACGAAACAGCCCGCTATTCTGCCGGCAATTCTTTTCGCATTCAAGTGGTTGCATCGCCCCGGTCGCGGAGGGGCGGCCGGCGGGGCGGCGGGTACAATCCCGATCCCCACGCCAGCCGAGTCCCGCATGTCCGACGTCGCCCCCGAAGTCCTCACCATCGACGGGCCCTCGGGGTCCGGCAAGGGCACCATCAGCCGCCTGGTCGCGTCCCGGCTGGGCTGGCACTACCTGGATTCCGGGGCGCTGTACCGGGCGATCGGCGTGGCCGCCGGCTGGGCCGACCTGGACCTTGCCGACCCCGCCGCCCTGGTCCGCTGCGCCTTCGACACCCGGATCGGGTTCCTGGAGCGCGCCGACGGCGAGCTGCGGGTGATCGTGAACGACCTCGACGCCACCGACGAGCTGCGCACCGAGACCGCCGGCGCCGCGGCCTCGGCGATCGCGGCCGTGCCCGAGGTCCGGGCCGCGTTGCGCGACCGCCAGCGGGCGTTCCGCCGGCCGCCGGGCCTGGTCGCCGACGGCCGCGACATGGGCACGGTGATCTTCCCGGACGCCCGTTACAAGGTCTTTCTCACCGCCAGCCCCGAGGAACGGGCGCAGAGGCGGTATAAGCAGTTGAAAGACAAGGGGGTTTCGGTTATCTTGGACGACCTGCTGCGGGAAATCCTCGCCCGCGACGCCCGCGACGCCAATCGCGCGGTGGCGCCCCTGAAGCCGGCGGAAGACGCCGTCTGCATCGACACCACGGGGCTTGGCATCGAAGCGGTCGTCGAGCGCGTGCTGGCCCTGGTGCCGGCGGCGCGACACTGACCGATTCGACCGGTCGCGACGCGGAAGCGTTCCGCGCAGCAGGCAAAGGTCCGTCGCGATGCGCAGGCGTCGCGGCGGTGTTTCCGTCCCCAACACTCACCACGGCCAGAGGCAATCCCGCCAGGCCCGCAACGGGTGGATCGCGCAGCGTGTCCTTCCACGCACCTGCCGGTCTGTGTCATCAACCGAGTAATCAACCCATGACCGAATCATTCGCAGAACTGTTCGAACAGAGCCAGACCGTCAATCTGGCCAAGCTCAAGCCCGGCGCCATCGTCACCGGCACCGTCGTCGACGTGCGCAACGACGTGGTGGTCATCAACGCCGGCCTGAAGTCCGAGGGCATCGTGCCCATCGAACAGTTCCGTAACGACGCCGGCGAGATCGACGTCGGCGTCGGCGACATCGTCAAGGTCGCCCTCGACTCGCTCGAGAACGGCTTCGGCGAAACCATCCTCTCCCGCGACAAGGCCAAGCGCGCCATGGTGTGGGACGAGCTCGAGGAAGCCCTCGAGAAGAACGAGACCATCACCGGCCGCATCAGCGGCAAGGTCAAGGGCGGCTTCACCGTCGACATCAAGGACGTCCGCGCGTTCCTGCCGGGCTCGCTGGTCGACGTGCGCCCGGTCCGCGACCCGGTGTACCTGGAAGGCAAGGAACTCGAGTTCAAGCTCATCAAGCTCGATCGCAAGCGCAACAATGTCGTCGTCTCCCGCCGTGCGGTGGTCGAGAGCGAGCATTCGGAAGAGCGCGAGCAGCTGCTCGAGAAGCTGGTCGAGGGCGCCAAGCTCAAGGGCGTGGTCAAGAACCTCACCGACTACGGCGCGTTCGTGGACCTCGGCGGCATCGACGGCCTGCTGCACATCACAGACATGGCGTGGAAGCGCGTCCGCCATCCGTCCGAAGTGGTCGAAGTCGGCCAGGAACTCGAAGTCCGCGTGCTCAAGTACGACCGCGAGCGCAACCGCGTCAGCCTCGGCCTCAAGCAGCTCGGCGAGGATCCGTGGGACAACATCGCGCGCCGCTACCCGGCCAACATGCGCATGTTCGGCAAGGTCTCCAACGTCACTGATTACGGCGCGTTCGTCGAGATCGAGCCGGGCGTCGAGGGCCTGGTCCACGTGTCCGAGATGGACTGGACCAACAAGAACGTCAACCCGTCCAAGGTCGTGCAGGTCGGCGACGAGGTCGAAGTGATGATCCTCGACGTGGACGAGGAGCGTCGCCGCATCTCGCTGGGCATGAAGCAGTGCACCCAGAACCCGTGGGAAGTGTTCGCCGCGACCCACAAGAAGAACGACAAGGTGTCCGGCCAGATCAAGTCGATCACCGACTTCGGCATCTTCATCGGCCTGGACGGCGGCATCGACGGCCTGATCCACCTGTCGGACCTGAGCTGGAACACCACCGGCGAAGACGTCGTGCGCAACTTCAAGAAGGGCGACAACCTGGACGCCGTGGTCCTGGCCGTCGATCCGGAGCGCGAGCGCATCAGCCTCGGCGTGAAGCAGCTGGAGCAGGATCCGTTCGGCCAGTTCATGGCCGCGCATCCGAAGGGCACCAAGGTCGCCGGCACCGTCAAGGAAGTCGATTCCAAGGGCGCCACCATCGACCTGGGCGACGGCATCGAGGGCTACGTTTCGGCCCGCGACATCAGCTACGACCGCGTCGACGACGCCAGCCAGCACCTGAAGGTCGGCGACGCCATCGAGGCGAAGCTGGTCGGCATGGACCGCAAGGGCCGCACGCTGCAGCTGTCGATCAAGGCGAAGGACGAAGCCGAGACCCAGGAAGCGCTGGCCGAGTACAACAAGGCCTCCGCCGACGCCGCCAGCGGCACCACCAAGCTGGGCGCGCTGCTGCGCGAGCAGCTGGAAAGCCGCTCCGAGTGATCCGCATCGGCATCGCGACGGCCCGGGAACCCCGGGCCGTCGCGGTGTGATCCGGCTGCGCCCGCCCGTCAGGACCGCGAACGCCCATGACCAAGTCCGAACTGATCGAGATCCTGTCCCAGCGGCAGGGACACCTGAAGGCCGACGACGTCGACCTCGCGGTCAAGTCGCTGCTGGAAATGATGGGCGCCTCGCTGTCGCAGGGCGACCGCATCGAGATCCGCGGGTTCGGCAGTTTTTCCCTGCACTACCGGCCGCCGCGCACCGGCCGCAATCCCAAGACCGGCGACGCCGTGGCGCTGCCCGGCAAGCACGTGCCGCATTTCAAGCCGGGCAAGGAGCTGCGCGATCGCGTCAGCGACGTCGTGCCGCTGCCGCCCGAAGACTGATCCGCGCCGGCGGCCTCGCCACGCGCGTTCGATCCCGGGCTTCATCTCCCGGACTCACCAAGCGCCGAATTTTCGCCCCCCGCATGCACGCCGCGCGGGCCCCGGTCCGTGCCGGCCATCGTCATCGGCCGCGCCACGGCATACACTGGTTCACCGTTCAGGTCCCCCGGCCCGCATCGTCCCTGTCCATGCGATTCCTCCGCGCCATGCTCGCTCTCGCGTTCCTCGCCTTCGGCGTGGCGCTGGGCGTGCTCAACGACGGTGCGGCGGTCGTCGACCTCGGCGTGGTGCGGCTGCAGGCCGGCCTCGGGGTGATCCTGCTGTGCACGCTGCTGGCGGGCGTGCTGCTCGGCGGGCTGGCGATCGTGGTGTCGGTCGTGATGCCGCTGCGCCGCGCGCAGCGACGCGCATCCCTGGTCGGCGCCGTCCCCGCCACCGCTTCCCTTGCGTCCACCACGGAGCCTTGAGATGGCCTTCATCTCCGAGTGGTTCTGGTATTTCCTGCTGATCCCGCTCGCGGCCGTGATCGGCTGGGTGATCGGCCGTCGCGGCGGCGAGCGCCACAGCGACCACCAGGTCAGCCGGCTGTCGACCACCTATTTCCGCGGCCTCAACTACCTGCTCAACGAGCAGCCGGACAAGGCGATCGAACTGTTCCTGCACGTCGCCGAACTGGACAAGGACACGTTCGAGACCCAGGTCGCGCTCGGCCACCTGTTCCGGCGGCGCGGCGAGGTCGATCGCGCGATCCGGCTGCACCAGGGCCTGGTCCAGCGTCCCGACCTCAACGATCAGCAGCGCGTCCAGGCGCTGCTCGCGCTGGGCGAGGACTACATGCGCTCGGGCCTGCTCGATCGCGCCGAAACCGTGTTCGGCGACCTCGCGAAACTCGACGATCGCGCGCCGCAGGCGCTGCGCCACCTGATCGGCATCTACCAGGCCGAACGCGACTGGCCGCAGGCGATCGAAAAGGCCTCGCGCTACGAGGCCGTGACCGGCGAGCCGATGGGCAAGCTGATCGCGCAGTTCGAATGCGAACTCGCCGAGCGCCATCGCGCCGCGGGCGAGACCGACGCCGCGCGCGAGGCGATCGCGCGCGCCTACGCGGCCGATTCCAAGTCGGTGCGCGCGGGCATGCTGGAAGGCCGCATCGACTTCGACGCCGGCCAGTACGCGGCCGCCATCCGCGCCTACGAGCGCGCGGCGCGGCACGATCCCGACTATCTGCCGGAAGTGCTGCCCAACCTGCTGGTCTGCTACGACAAGGTCGGCGATCCCAGCGGCGCGCGCGCGTTCCTGACCGAGATGTGCGAGCACTACCGCGGCATCGCGCCGGTGCTGGCGCTGACCCGGCTGGTCGAGGCGGGCGAGGGCGTGCATGCGGCGCGGGACTACCTCGCGCGCCAGCTCAAGGAGCGCCCGTCGGTGCGCGGCGAGGCGGCGCTGATCGACCTCAGCCTGGCCGACCACACCGACCCCACCGCGACCCTGCACGACCTCAAGCACGTCACCGAGCAGCTGCTGGTCCGCAATCCCAGCTACCGCTGCAACCGCTGCGGCTTCGGCGCGCGCAGCCACCACTGGCAATGCCCCAGCTGCAAGGAATGGGGTTCGGTCAAGCCGCTGCTGAACTACGCCGTCGTCTGATGACGCCGGTGGCCGGCACGCTTCCGAGCGGCACGCTTCTGAACGGCATGCTTCTGAACGGCATGTTCCCCACCGGCGCGCTGCTGTGGTGCGCGCTGTTCGCCGCCCTCGGCGCGGTCGGCACCCGGGTCGTCCGCGGCTACGCATTGCGACGCCGCCTGCTCGACCAGCCCGGCGAGCGGCGCAGCCATGCGGTCGCCACGCCGCGCGGCGGCGGCCTCGCGGTGGTGCTGGCGGTGCTGGTCGCGATCGCGGCCCTGGCCCTGCGCATGCCCCGGGAGATCGTGCTGCTGGCCTGCGCCGGCGTCGGCCTGCTGCTGGTCGCCGGCATCGGCTGGCTGGACGATCACCGGCCGCTCTCGCCCTGGCCCAAGCTCGCCACGCACGTGCTGGCCGCGGGCTGGCTCGCGGCGGGCTTCTTCCTGTCGGGGGCCGATCCGCGGGTCGCGCTCGCGGTGTTCCTCGCGGTGCCGGTGCTGGTCAACGTCTGGAACTTCATGGACGGCATCGACGGCCTCGCCACGACCCAGGCGATCCTGGTCGCCGCCGCATACGCCTGGCTCGCCGGCGACGCGCTGACGGTTCATGTCGGGTTGGCGTTCATCGCGGCACTCTTCGGGTTCCTGCCGTCCAATTTCCCGAAAGCGAAGATTTTCCTCGGGGACGTGGGCAGCGGGGCCCTCGGGTACGTGCTGGCCTGGCTGGCGGGTGCCGCGATGACGTCGACACCGCCGTCGGCCTGGCCGCTGGTGCTGTTGCCGCCGGCGGCCTTCCTGCTGGACGCGGGCCTGACGCTTGCCCGGCGGGCGGTGCGGGGGGAACGCTGGTGGACGCCGCATGTCGGCCACGTCTACCAGCGCTGGGCGCGCAAGGCCGGCAGCCACATCCCGGTCACGTTGTCGTATGCGGCATGGACAATGGTCGGCTGCGGACTGATGGTCTGGCTGGCCGAAGGAAAGGGGAGAGGACTCGCGATGGCGGCTGCGGCTTGGATGACGGCGGGATGCGTGGCGTGGGGCTGGCTCGACCGGAGCCGGGCCCGCGTGGTCGACGCCCCGGGGCGCGCGTGATCGTGCAGGTCCGCGAACGCCTCGCCAGCGCGCTGCCGCGCTCGGCCATCGTGCTGCACGACCTGTGCATGGTCTGGCTGTGCTGGAACGGCCTGCTGCAGTTTCGCTACGCCATTGTCGACCAGGCCGCGCGGCCCGGGTTGTGGACCACCGAATCGCTGCTGGTGCTGATCGCGCAGGGCCTCGTGTTCTGGCAGGTGGGCCTGTATCGCGGCATCTGGCGCTTCGCGAGCGTGCCGGACCTGCTCAACATCCTGAAGGCGAGCATGTTCGGCCTGCTCGCCATCCTGTTCGTCCTCTTCATCTACAACCGGCTCGACGTGGTCCCGCGCTCGGTGCTGGTGATGTATCCGTTCGTGATCACCCTGATGCTCGGCGCGCCGCGGCTGCTGTACCGCTCGTGGAAGGACCACGGCCGGATCAACAGCGACAAGGCCGCGGTGCGGGTGCTGATCCTCGGCGCCGGCCGCGCCGGCGAAGCGCTGGTCCGCGACCTGCGTCGCACCGGCGCCTACCAGCCGGTCGGCATCCTCGACGACGCCGCCAAGCTGCGCGGCAGCCACCTGCACGGCGTCCCGGTGCTGGGCCGGATCGAGGACGTGGTGCGGATCGCGCCGGAGACCGCGGCAAAGCTGATCGTCATCGCGATGCCCTCGCTCGGCGCGCGGCGCATGCGCGAGGTGATCGAAGTCTGCGAGCGCACCGGCATCCCGTTCCGCATGGTGCCGCGGCTCAACGACATCCTCGAAGGGCATTCGCTGCCCGGCGAACTGAAGGAAGTGGCGATCGAGGACCTGCTCGGCCGCGCCCCGGTGGTGCCGGACTGGAAGGCGATGCGCGACTGGCTCGGCGGACGCAGCGTGCTGGTCACCGGCGGCGGCGGTTCGATCGGTTCGGAGCTGTGCCGCCAGTGCGCGCGCCACGGCGCGCGCCGGATCGCGCTGGTCGAAATCGACGAACTGTCGCTGATCACGACCCAGATGCGCCTGCGTCGCGATTTCCCCGAGGTCGAGGTGGTGCCGCTGCTGGGCGACTGCGGCGATCCGGCGGTCATCCGCCATGCGCTTTCGCTGGTCGGCCCGGACGCGGTCTTCCACGCCGCGGCGTACAAGCAGGTGCCGCTGCTGGAGGCGCAACTGCGCGAGGCGGTGCGTAACAACGTCCTCGCCACCGAGACCGTGGCCCGCGAGAGCGCCGCCGCAGGCGTCGGCACCTTCGTGCTGATCTCCACCGACAAGGCGGTCGACCCGGTGAACGTGCTCGGCGCGACCAAGCGCCTCGCCGAAATGCTGTGCCAGTCCTTCAACGATCCGCGTTCGACCCGCTTCGTCACGGTGCGCTTCGGCAACGTGCTCGATTCCGCCGGCAGCGTGGTCCCGCTGTTCCGCGAACAGATCCGCAATGGCGGGCCGGTGACGGTGACCGACCCGCAGGTCACCCGCTTCTTCATGACGATCCCGGAAGCCTGCCAGCTCATCCTGCAGGCGTCGGCGATCGGCGCGCAGCAGGCGGTGTACACGCTGGACATGGGCGAGCCGGTGTCGATCCGCGTGCTGGCCGAGCAGATGATCCGCCTCGCCGGCAAGCAGCCGGACCGCGACATCGCGATCGTCTACACCGGCCTGCGCCCGGGCGAGAAGCTGCACGAGACGCTGTTCCACGCCGACGAGCGCTACCGCCCGACCTCGCATCCGAAGATCCTGCAGGCGGCCGCGCGCCAGGTGCCCGCGGAGGCGATCGCGGAAGCGCTCGCGCGCCTGCGCGAGGCGTCGGTGCAGTACGATCTCGATGCGCTGGCGACCATCCTGCGCGACGCCGTGCCCGAATTCGAGCCGATGGCCTCGCAGGAAACCGCCGCGTTGTCCGCCGCCACCGTCGTCCCCTTCCCGGCGCGCAATGCGCGCAGGACCTGACACCCCATTCCCGACCGCATGACCCGCATCCGCAAAGCCGTATTCCCCGTGGCCGGCCTCGGCACCCGGTTCCTCCCCGCGACCAAGACCGTCCCCAAGGAAATGCTGCCGATCGTGGATCGGCCGCTGATCCAGTACGCGGTGGACGAGGCGGTCGAGGCGGGCTGCGACACGCTGGTGTTCGTCACCAACCGCTACAAGCACGCGGTCGCGGACTATTTCGACAAGGCCTACGAGCTGGAGCAGAAGCTGGAGAAATCCGGCCGGACCGAACAGCTCGACCTCGTGCGCAACATCCTGCCGCCGCACGTGCGCGCGGTGTTCGTGACCCAGGCCGAGGCGCTGGGTCTGGGCCACGCGGTGCTGTGCGCGAAGCCCATCGTCGGCGACGAACCGTTCGCGGTGCTGCTGCCGGACGACCTGATCTGGAATCGCCAGCGTGGAGCGGGCGGCCCCGGCGCGCTGCGGCAGATGGCCGACGAGGCCGAGGCCACCGGCGCCAGCGTGATCGCGGTGCAGGACGTGCCGCCGGCGCAGACCGGCAGCTACGGCATCGTCGCCACCGGCGACTTCGACGGCCGCAGCGCGCCGATCCGCGCGATCGTCGAGAAGCCCAGGCCCGAGGTCGCCCCGAGCAACCTCGCCGTGGTCGGGCGCTACGTGCTCGACGGCCGCATCTTCGACCTGCTCGAAAAGACCACGCCGGGCGCCGGCGGCGAGATCCAGCTCACCGACGCCATCGCCAAGCTGCTCGCCGAGCGGCCGGTGCATGCCTACCGCTTCCAGGGCACGCGCTTCGATTGCGGCACCCACCTGGGCCTGATCGAGGCCACCATCCGCTACGCCCTCGACCACGAGACGCTCAGCGACGCCGCCCGCGGGATGATGCAGGACGCCCTCAGCGAACTCGGCGTGGTCGATCTCGACTGAATCGGGCGACCGTACCGAACCGGGCCATCGTCCGTACGCCCGCCGCGGCCGCCGTCGCGGTGCGCGCCTGCGGCCACTTCTGCGGTCGTCCCTGCGCTCGGATCGTCGCCCCGGGCCATGCGGCGGGGCGCGCGGCGCGATCTGCTATAACGGTTCCGCGTCCCGCCGCCGGCCGCTTGCGGACGACATCCGGCAGACGGATCCCGGTGCGGGACGCGCAGCGTCCGATGCCAACCCACGGAAAAGGAAGGTGCCCGATGGAAACCCGGAAACCGCTGTCCGCATTCGAGCCGGCCGCCCGCTGAGACCCGAGGCAGGGCGCATGGAAGGCTCGGCAGGACCGCTCGGGCGCGGCATGACGACGTCGATCCGCACGCACCTCCGCACGCTGGAAGCGCTGCGTCCCGGGCGGGCGCTGGCGCTCTCGGCGTCGCGCCTGGACATCGACCTGCTGCCGCCGCTGTACGAGGCGCTGCGCACGCTCGGTCCGGTCGAACGGCTCGCCGTGGTGGTGCAATGCCGCGGCGGCGAGGCCAACGCCGCGCGGCGGATCGCGCTGCTGCTGCATGCCTTCGCCGAGCGACTGACCTTCGTCGTGCCGCACCACTGCACGTCCGCAGGGACGGTGCTGGCGCTGGCGGCGCACGAGATCGTCGCCGGCCCGATGGCGGTCTTCTCGCCGATCGGTCCGCACTTTCCGGCCGAAGACGACGCCGGGCCAGCGGCGATAGCCCCGGAGGATTTCCGCCAGTGCTGGCGGAGGCTGCGCGACGGGTTCGGCCCGGAGCGACCGGAGGCGCGGGAGAAGATCCTGCAACGGCTGTGCGACAACGTCTTCCCGACCACGCTCACCGCGCTGCATCGCAGCACCCGCGAACTGGAGCGGATCGGCGGGGAGATGCTGTCGCTGCCCCTGGGCGCGCCCCCGCGCGAGACGCGCGCGGAGATCGTGTCCACGCTGCTGTACGGGTTCGACTCGCCCGCTTGCGTGCTGACCGCGGACGACCTGCGGCGGATCGGCCTGCCGGTCGTGCGCGACACCGCGCTGGAAGCGGTCGCCTGGGACGCCGGGTGCGAACTGCGCCGGCTCGCGGAACCCGAATCCCGGCGCGATGAGGACGACCACTGGCACGACGCCGTGATCGCCACCGCCGAGGCCGCGCAGCGACGCCTGCGTCGACCGGATGCGCCGGCGGGCCGCTGGGAGCCGGCGCCGTGACCGCGCTCGACCACGTCGCCGTGCTCGCGCGCTGGTACGTGGCGCTGTCGCTGCTGGCGGCCGCCTGGGGCAAGTCCAGCGGCTTCGACGCGTTCCGGCGCAGCCTGTCCGAGGCGTTTCCCGCGCTCGGCCGGGTCGATGCGGCGCTGGCCTTCGCCATCGTCGCGGCGGAGTGGGGCATCGCCGCGGCGCTGCTGGCCGGCGGCATGTCCGCGCCGCTCGGCGCGGTCGCGCAGTACGGCGCGATCTGCGGGTTCGCGCTGTTCGTGCTGTTCACGGTCGTCATCTCGGCGTCGATCCTCGACGGTCGCGCGATCGTCTGCACGTGCTTCGGCGCGTCCGGCCGGCGCATGGACGGCCTCGACGTGGCCCGCAACCTGGTGCTGATCGCGGCAGCGGGCGTCGTGCTGCTGCGCGGGCCGCTGTCGCTGCCGTGGCCGCTGGAAGCGATCCTGGCCGGGCTGGCCGTCGTCGGCGTGGTGGCGACGGTGCGCCTGCGCGAGCTGGCGTGGCTGCTGCGGGCGAAGGCGGACTGAGCGATGGCGAACCGGGCGATGGTGGACCGAACGATGGTGGACTGAGCCATGGACCCGACGTTCGTGTTCGTCGTACTCGCGCTGCTGACCGCATCGGTGGCGCTGAATTTGCTGCTGACGCTGCGCCTGGCCGCGATCGTCGCCACGCGCGAACGCGAACGCGAACGCCTGCCGGCGGCGCTGCCGCCGGGCACGCCGCTGCCGGCGTTTTCGGCGCGGCCGCTGTCCGGCGGCGCGGCGGTCGCCTCCGGATCGCTGCGCGGCACGCCGGCGGTGCTGGCGTTCCTCTCGCCGGGCTGCGCCGCCTGCAGCGCGCGCCGCGAGGAACTGGTCCGGCTGCATCCGGCGATGCGCCGGGCCGGGGTCGGGCTGTGGGTGTTCGTGAACGCGCGCCCGGCCCGGGCCCGCGACTACCTGCGCGACACGCCGCTGCTGGCGCATGCGCTGCGGATCGACGAGGCCGTGGCGCAGCGCCTGAATCCGCGCAACGCGGCGCCGTTCTACCTGTTCGTCGATGCCGACGGCGCGGTGATCGCCAGCGATTTCATCGGCGACGCCGACTGGGCGAGCTTCCGCGCCCAGATGGAGGCGTATGCAGACGAGGCCGCATCCGTCGGGGCGCGTTCGGCGGACGCAGGCCCGGTCTGAGTCGCCGTACGGGAAAGGACGCTCAGGACAGGAACTGCAGGTTCGCGAGTTCCGCGTACAGGCCGCCCTGCGCCAGCAGGGTCGCGTGGTCGCCTTCGGCGACGATCCCGCCGCGATCCATGACCACGATCCGGTCCGCCTTCTTCACCATGGCCAGCCGATGCGCGACGACCACTGAGGTGCGCCCGCGCATCAGCGCCTCCAGCGCGTCCTGGATCGCGCGCTCGCTCTGCGCATCGAGCGCGCTGGTCGCCTCGTCCAGCAGCAGCACCGGCGCGTCCGCCAGCACCGCCCGCGCGATCGCGATCCGCTGCCGCTGGCCGCCGGACAGCAGCACGCCGCGCTCGCCCAGCGGCGTATCCAGGCCCTGCGGCAGGGCCTCGACGAAGTCGAGCGCGTTGGCGGTGCGCAGCGCGTCGCGCAGTGCGTCGTCGTCCGCATCGAGACGGGCATAGCGCAGGTTTTCGGCGACGGTCGCCGCGAACAGCGTCGGCGCCTGCGGCACCAGCGCGACCGCGCCGCGCCACGCGGCCGGATCGAACCGGCGCAGATCGACGCCGTCGGCCAGCACCCGCCCGGCGCTTGGGTCGTGGAAGCGCAGCAGCAGCGACAGCACGGTGCTCTTGCCGGCCCCGGACGGACCGACCAGGGCCACGCGTTCGCCCGGCGCGATCTGCAGGTCGAAGCGGTCCAGCGCGACCTGCCCGGGCCGCGACGGATAGCGGAATCCGACCGACTCGAAGCGCAGTGCGCCGCGCAGCGGACGGGGCAGCGGTTCGGGCCGCGCCGGTGCGCGGATCGCCGGCGTGCGTTCGAGCAGTTCGCGGATGCGGCCCATGCCGCCGGCGGCGCGCTGGACGTCGTTCCAGATCTCGATCAACTGGCCGAAGGACAGCCCGCACAGCATCGCGTAGCCGACGAACTGGCCGAGGCCGCCGACGGTGAGGTCGTGGTCGGCGACGCCGCGGACGCCGCGCCACAGCACGGTGAGCAACACCCCGAACACCAGCGCGGTGGCGACGAAGGTGATCAGCGCCTGGACGACGATCCGGCGATCGGCGGCGCGCACCGCCCGTCGCAGCGCGTCGGCGTAGCGCCCGCGTTCGTGCGTCTCGCGCGCGTGGGCGCGCACGGTGTCGGCGGCGGCGAGCGTTTCGGCGGCGCGCGCGTTGGCTTCGGCGACGCGGTCCTGGGCGTCGCGCGCGACCCGGGCGAGGCGCTTGCCGTTGATCATCACCGGGATCGCGCTCAGCGGCAGCACCAGCAGCGACCAGGCCGCGAGCTCCGGGCTGGTGACGATCAGCATCGAGAGCCCGCCGACGACGGCGATGGCGCTGCCCAGTGCGACCGGCAGCGCGCTGCCGACCAGTTGGCGGAGCAGCTCGGCGTCGCTGCCCAGCCGCGACAGCAGTTCGCCGCTGCGCACGCCGTCGTGGAAGCCGGCGTCCAGGCCGATCAGGTGGCCGTACAGCCGGGTGCGCAGATCGGCGACCACGCGTTCGCCGAGGTAGGTCATCGACCAGAACTGGGCGGCGCTGCTGACGGCGTAGGCGATCGCCGCGCAGAACATCAGCCCGAAGGCGCGGTCGGCGACGTCGCCGCGCTGGAAGCCAGCGTCGAGCATCCGTCCGAACGCATGCGGGAGCACGAGGGTGGCTGCGCCGGAGGCCGCCAGCGTCGCCAGCCACAGCGCCAGCAGCCAGCCCTGCCGACGCAGGAACGGCCACAGGTTGCGCAGGACGAGGAGGGCGAGGCGGGGAGGCGGCGTGGGCATCGGGCGACACGGGGCGAGGGCGAGCCCGACGAAAGCCTGTCCGTGGCCCGAAGCATGGCAGCCCGGCGGCTGCGTCTGGACGCAGTCTAGCAGGCCGTCCGCCGCGCCCTCGGCGCGCGCCCGAGCCGGTCGGGAGGACGGCAAATTCCTCGCGGCGACGGCTGCATCCGCTGCGGACTGGGCTATCCTTCAGGCGTCGGAAGGCGGAGGGAACCGGCGGAGGGACGGACAGGGACGGCTGGCGCGCAGCTGGACTGGCAGGGGGATGGTCGCGGATGGGGAAGACCACAGGGCGTGCGGCCAGCGGCGGTCGGCAGGATCCGTGGTCGCGCACATGGCCCGCGATGTCGCTCGTGCTCGTGCTGTGGATCGTCTCGTTCCAGGCGGCGAGCCTGCTCGACTATCGCAACGCGGCCAGCCTCTGGTACCCGCCCGCCGCGGTCAGCTTCGCCGCCTTCATGGTGTTTCGCCGCCGCGCGTGGCCTGCGGTGCTGCTGGCCAACGCCTGGGCGTGGTGGTGGACGATGCGCGCGCTCGCGCTGCCGCTGGATGCCTGGCAGGCGTTCTCCGGCGGCCTCGGCTATGCGCTGTCGCATGCGCTGCCCTACTGGCTGCTGGCGAAGGTCGTGCTGCGCTCGATCCCGCGCAGTGCGACGCCGTCGCTGCCGAAGACGGTCGCCACCTTCCTGATCTCGGGCCTCGCCGCGGCCGGCCTGGCGGCGTTCGCCGCGGCGCTGGTCACGCGCGGGCTGGGGCTGCTGCCGCGGGACGGCCTGTGGGCGCTGACCCTGCCGCTGATGGTCGGCGATTACGCCGGGCTGGTCGCGATCGGTCCGCTGCTGATCCTCGCCTTCCGCAACGTCGCCGATCGCCTGGGCATCCGCTGCCCGCATCGCCTGCACGCCTTCGACGACGTGCCGCGGCCGCTGCGCGATCCGTTCGGGCTGGCGATGAAGCTGCTGCTGGTCCTCGGCGCCACCGCGCTGTCGCTGGCCGCCATCGCCGCGATGCCCGGCAACGACCCGCTGCTGTTCCTGGTCTTCGTGTCGATCGTGCTGCAACTGTGGATCGTCCACACCCAGGGCGCCACCGAGTCGCTGATCTCGATCGCCGCGTTCAGCGTCGTCCTCGCGGTGCTGGTCCACGCGCTGCGGCTGGCCGAATACGCGCTGCTGCTGCAGTTCGCGATGATCACCCTGGCCGCGGCCAGTTATTTCGGCCTGTCGGTGCCTCAGTTGTACGCGGACAACGCGCGGCTGCGCCGGCTGTTGATCCAGGACGCGCTGACCGGCGCCTACAACCGCCATTTCTTCGTCGAGATGTCGGAAAAGGCGATCGAGCAGTCGCGGCTGCGCGGCGAGCCGGTGTCGATGCTGATGCTCGACCTCGACAACCTCAAGACCATCAACGACCGCCACGGGCACGCCGCCGGCGATGCCGCGCTGTGCCTGATCGTGCGCATCGGCCAGACCACGCTCGGCGGCAAGGACCTGCTCGGTCGCCTCGGCGGCGACGAATTCTGCGCCCTGCTGCCGGGCAGCGACGCGATGCAGGCCGCGGCGGCGGCGGAACGACTGCTGCAGGGCGTCCGCGAAGCGCGCTATCCGTTCTCGACCGACCTGCGGCCGGGACTGAGCATCGGCGTGGCCACCGTGCAGGACCTCAGCGAGGGCTACGAGACGCTGTGGCTGCGCGCGGATTCCGCGCTCTACGTGGCCAAGCGCGGCGGCCGCGACCGCATCGCGCAGGAAGAAGGCCTGGTCTGCGAGCCGGCCTGAGTGCGGATGCGCGACGGGGCGCCGAAGCGCCCCGTCGCGGTCGAGCGGACCTGCATCCGGACGTCAGAGCGCTTCGATGATGCCCGCCGCGCCCATGCCGGTGCCGATGCACATCGTGACCATGCCGTACTTCTGCCGGCGGCGGCGCAGGCCGTGGACGATCGTCGCGGTGCGGATCGCGCCGGTGGCGCCCAGCGGGTGGCCGAGGGCGATCGCGCCGCCCAGCGGATTCACCTTCGACGGGTCGAGGCCGAGGTCGCGGATCACCGCCAGCGCCTGCGCGGCGAAGGCTTCGTTGAGCTCGATCCAGTCGATCTGGTCGCGGGTCAGGCCGGCCTGCTTGAGCGCCTTCGGGATCGCGGCGATCGGACCGATGCCCATCACTTCCGGGCGCACGCCGGCGACCGAGAAGCTGACGAAGCGGGCCAGCGGGGTCAGGCCGTAGTCCTTGATCGCCTGCTCGGAGGCCAGCAGCACCGCGGCGGCGCCGTCGCTCATCTGCGAGGCGTTGCCGGCGGTGACGGTGCCGCCGAACATGCCGTTGCGGAAGACCGGCTTGAGCTTGGCGAGGCCTTCGAGCGACGAATCCGGGCGCGGGCCCTCGTCGATCTCGACCAGCGTCTTCTTCACCCGCACCGCGTTGCCGGCGAGGTCGGGGAGGCGGGCGATCACTTCGTACGGCGAGATCTCCGACTTGAACTCGCCGGCCTGGATCGCGGCGATCGCCTTCTGGTGCGAGGCGAGGGCGAACGCGTCCTGGTCCTCGCGCGAGACCTTCCATTCCTCGGCGACCTTCTCGGCGGTGATGCCCATGCCGTAGGCGATCGCGACGTTCTCGTTCTTCGCGAAGACTTCGGGGCTGAGCGCGACCTTGTTGCCCATCATCGGCACCATCGACATCGATTCGGTGCCGCCGGCGAGCATCAGGTCGGCGTGGCCGAGGCGGATCTGGTCGGCGGCCAGCGCCACGGCCTGCAGGCCGGACGAGCAGAAGCGGTTGATGGTCTGCGCGGCGACGGTGTTGGGCAGGCCGGCGAGCAGCGCGCCGATGCGGGCGACGTTCATGCCCTGTTCGCCCTCGGGCATCGCGCAGCCGATGATGGCGTCGTCGATGCGCGAGGTGTCGATGCCCGGGGCCTGGGCGACGACGTTGCGCAGCACGTGCGCGAGCATTTCGTCGGGACGGGTGTTGCGGAAGACGCCCTTGGGGGCCTTGCCCACCGGGGTGCGGGTGGCGGCGACGATGTAGGCGTCCTGGATGATCTTGGTCATGGGGATGTGTCCGGATTCGAGATTCGTGGCGGTGGGATTCGGTAGGCCGCGCCGTGGACGGCGCGGCGGCGCGCGAATCTCAGTTGCGGAGGGGTTTGCCCGTCTCGAGCATGTGCTTGATCCGGGCCTGGGTCTTCGGCATCTGCGCCAGCGCGACGAAGTGCTCGCGCTCCAGGCGGATCAGCCAGTCCTCGTCGACGATCGCGCCGCGGTCGACCTCGCCGCCGCACAGGACGGTGGCGATGCGGCTGGCGATCTCGTAGTCGTGCTCGGAGATGAAGCGGCCTTCGAGCATGTTCACCAGCATCATCTTGAAGGTGGCGATGCCGACGTCGCCGGCGACCTGCACGCGGCGGGCGGGCAGGGGCGGGCGGTAGCCGGACTCGGCCAGCGCCAGCGCCTGCTGCTTGGCGATGTACAGCAGCTCGAAGGCGTTGAAGGCGACCACGTCGTCCCTGCGCAGCAGGCCCATGTCCTTGGCTTCGAGCGCGGAGGCGGAGACCTTGGCCATCGCCACGTTCTCGAACAGCGGCTTGAGCTGGGCGAACACGTCGCCGCCCGGCCCCGCGGCCTGCGAGGCGCGCACCGCGAATTCCTTGAGGCCGCCGCCGGCCGGCAGCAGGCCGACGCCGGCCTCGACCAGGCCGATGTAGCTTTCGAGGTGGGCGACCGTGCGCGCGGTGTGCATCTGGAACTCGCAGCCGCCGCCCAGGGCGAGGCCGCGGACCGCGCCGACCACCGGCACCAGCGCGTACTTGATGCGCTGGCTGGTCGCCTGGAAGTTGGCGACCATCGCCTCGAAACCCTTGACGTCGCCCGCGGCGAGCAGGCCGAGCGCGCCGGCGAGGTCGGCGCCGGCCGAGAACGGCTCCTTCGGCTGCCAGATCACCATGCCCTTGAAGTCGCGCTCGGCGATGCCGATCGCCTCCTGCAGGCCGTCGAGCACGTGGTTGTTGACGGTGTGCATCTTGGTCTTGAACGAGGCGACCGCGATCCCGTCGCCGTCGTGCCACAGGCGCACGCCCTCGTTCTCGTACACCGTCTCACCCTGCGGGAAACGCTCGCCGATCAGCGGATCGGGGAAGCGCTGGCGCCGGTAGACCGGGTTCGACGAACGCGGCACGTCCGCGCCCTTCGCCGGGCTGTAGCTGCCGGCCGGGCCGTGCACGCCGGTGCGGCCGTCGGTGACCCAGGCCGGCAGCGGCGCGCCGCTCATGGCCTTGCCGGCGGCGATGTCGTCGGCGATCCACTGCGCGACCTGCTTCCAGTCGGACGCCTGCCAGGTCTCGAACGGGCCCAGCGACCAGCCGTAGCCCCAGCGGATCGCGAAATCGACGTCGCGCGCGGTGTCGGCGATGTCGGCCAGGTGGTAGGCGCTGTAGTGGAACAGGTCGCGGAAGCAGGCCCACAGGAACTGCGCCTGCGGATGCGCGCTCTCGCGCAGCTTCGCGAACTTCTCGGCCGGGTTCTTCAGCTTGAGGATCTCGACCACCTCCGGCGCCGCGGCGCGGTCGGCCGGGCGGTAGTCCTGCTTCTCCAGGTCGAGGACGACGATGTCCTTGCCGACTTTGCGGAAGATGCCGGCGCCGGTCTTCTGGCCCAGCGCGCCCTTCTGGATCAGCGCGCCCAGCCACGCCGGGGCGTTGAAGTACCTGTGCCACGGGTCGTCGGGCAGGGTGTCGCCCATGGTCTTGATGACGTGGGCCATCGTGTCCAGGCCGACCACGTCGGAGGTGCGGTAGGTCGCCGACTTCGGCCGGCCCAGCAGCGGACCGGTCAGGGCGTCGACCTCGTCGAAGCCGAGGTTGAACGCGTGGGTGTGGTGGATCACCGACAGGATCGAGAACACGCCGATGCGGTTGCCGATGAAGTTCGGGGTGTCCTTGGCGTAGACCACGCCCTTGCCGAGGGTGGTGACCAGGAAGGTCTCGAGGCCTTCGAGCACGTCCGCGTCGGTGGTCGCGGCCGGGATGAGCTCGGCCAGGTGCATGTAGCGCGGCGGGTTGAAGAAGTGGACGCCGCAGAACCGGTGGCGAAGTTCTTCTGGAAGAACTTCCGCCAACTTGTTGATTCCCAAGCCCGACGTGTTGCTGGCGAGCACCGTGTGCGCCGGCACGAACGGGGCGATCTTCTTGTACAGGTCCTGCTTCCAGTCCATCCGCTCGGCGATCGCCTCGATGATCAGGTCGCAGCCGCGCAGGTGCTCCAGGCCGGTGTCGTAGTTGGCCGGGGTGATCGCCTCGGCCAGCGCTTTCGTCGCCAGTGGGGCGGGGGAGAGCTTGCCCAGGTTGGCGATGGCCTTGAGGACGATGCCGTCGGGGGCGCCTTCCTTCGCGGCGAGGTCGAACAGCACGGTGTCGACGCCGGCGTTGGTCAGGTGGGCGGCGATCTGCGCCCCCATCACGCCTGCCCCGAGGACGGCGACGCGGCGGATCAGCGGTTTCTGGGACATGATGTGCATCCTGTTGATTGCGTGGGGTTTTTCCCGGGACGTCGGGCTGAAGCGCGGGGTCCCGGTCAGTTGAGCTGGCCGGCGCGGAAGCCGGCGCAGGCGAAGCGGATGAGCTCCTGCGCGGCGCGCTGGCGATGCTCGGTCTCGCTGATGCCGCCCGGGCGCTTGATCATCCCGAAGTCGGCCATGGCGTAGGTCAGGGCGCCGGCGAGGAAGTCGAGCCGCCAGTACAGCTCTTCCTTGCTCAGGCCGGGCAGGCAGCGGGCGATGGCCCGGCCGAATTCGCGCAGCACGTGGCCGTACTGCTCGGACAGGAACCGGCGCAGGCCGTCGTTCTTCTCGGCATAGGCGCGGGCGATCACCCGGATGAAGGCGCCGCCGCCGTGGCGGTCCTGGGCCATCGCCAGCGGCGGTTCGACGAAGGCGGCGAGGATCCCGGTCAGGTCGGCCGGGTCGGCCTGGACCACGGCCTTGAGCCGGGCGAGGCGCTGGGCGCTCATTTCGTCCATGCGGCGGCGGAAGACCTCGTTGACCAGGTTTTCCTTGCTGCCGAAGTGGTAGTTGACCGCCGCGATGTTGACGTCCGCCTGGCTGGTGACCTGGCGGAGCGAGGTCCCGCCGAAGCCGTACTGGGCGAACAGGGTTTCGGCGGCGTCGAGAATCCTTTCCTTGGTCGAGAACTGGGCTTTGCTCATGGCAGTCGCGGGCTCCGGCAAGGGCGGGTTGATTCAAACGCTTGTTTGAGTGTACGCCATTTCCCCGGCGACCGCAAAACGTGATCCCCGGCATGGATGCAAGGAGACCGCGCGCCGGGTTAGAATCTTCTCCAGCCGAATCGGCTAAACCCGCGTCCCCACGCGGGTTTTTCCTTCCCATTCATGTTATGGTTTCGGCCGCTCGACTGCGGCCGTCTACCCCCGGAGACCCACTGTCATGGCGCTTGAGCGCACCATTTCCATCATCAAGCCCGATGCCGTCGCCAAGAACGTCATCGGCGAAATCTATTCGCGCTTCGAAAAGGCCGGTCTCACGATCGTCGCCGCGAAGATGAAGCACCTCTCGCGCAAGGAAGCCGAAGGCTTCTACGCCGTGCATCGCGAACGTCCGTTCTTCCCGGCGCTGGTCGAGTTCATGACCTCCGGCCCGGTGATGATCCAGGTGCTCGAAGGCGAGAACGCCGTCGCGAAGAACCGCGAACTGATGGGCGCGACCAATCCGAAGGACGCGGCGCCGGGCACGATCCGCGCCGACTTCGCGCAGTCCATCGACGCCAACGCCGTCCACGGTTCGGACTCGCTGGAGAACGCGGCGATCGAAACCGCGTACTTCTTCAGCGCGACCGAGCTGTGCCCGCGCTGATCGTGCCCTCGAAGCGAATCCCACCGACGAGCACGACGTGACCGAGGCCGCGCAAAAGCAGAACCTGCTCGACCTCGATCGCGAGGGACTGGAGCGCTTCTTCGCCGATACCCTCGGCGAGAAGCGCTACCGCGCCCACCAGGTGATGAAGTGGATCCACCATCGCCACGTCACCGCGTTCGACGAGATGACCGACCTCGGCAAGGCGCTGCGCGCCAAGCTCGAGGCGCACGCCGAAGTGCGCGTGCCGACGGTCCAGTTCGACAAACCGTCCGAAGACGGCACCCACAAGTGGCTGCTGGGCATGGACGGCAGGAACGCCATCGAAACCGTCTACATCCCCGACAAGGGCCGCGGCACGCTGTGCGTGTCCTCGCAGGTCGGCTGCGCGCTGAACTGCACGTTCTGCTCGACCGCGACCCAGGGCTTCAACCGCAACCTGTCCACCGCCGAGATCGTCGGCCAGGTGTGGACCGCGGCGCGCCACCTCGGCAACGTGCCGCACAAGCAGCGCAAGCTCACCAACGTCGTGATGATGGGCATGGGCGAGCCGCTGGCGAATTTCGACAACGTCGTGCGCGCGATGAGCGTGATGCGCGACGACCTCGGCTACGGCCTGGCCAACAAGCGCGTCACCCTGTCGACCGCCGGCATGGTGCCGATGATCGACCGCCTCGCGCAGGAGAGCGACGTGTCGCTCGCGGTGTCGCTGCACGCGCCCAACGACGCGCTGCGCGACCAGCTCGTGCCGCTGAACAGGAAATACCCGATCGCTGAACTCATGGACGCCTGCGTGCGCTACGCGCTGCGCAAGAAGGGCGAGTCGGTGACGTTCGAATACACTCTGATGAAGGACGTCAACGACCAGCCGGCGCACGCGCGCGAGCTGGTCCGCCTGCTGCGCGCGTTCGAGCGCGCGGTGCAGATGAAGGACGCCGCGAAGATCAACCTGATCCCGTTCAACCCGTTCCCCGGCACCCGCTACGAGCGCCCGGACGACGCGGCCATCCGCGCGTTCCAGAAGCTGCTCAACGAGGCCGGGATGATCGCGCCGGTCCGTCGCACCCGCGGCGACGACATCGACGCGGCCTGCGGCCAGCTCAAGGGCCAGGTCGTCGATCGCACCCGACGCCAGGCCGAGTTCCAGAAGACGCTCGCGACGCGCGGGGTACGCGCCGCCGGCGAAGACGACACCGGGGCGGCGCATGCGGCATGAGCCGCCCTTTCCGATTCTCGGACCCGACGCTCCGGCGAGCGTCGTCGATGCAATGCACGGATGCCTTGCCTTGGGGAGTTCGACGCGATGACATCCACCGACACCGGCATGTCCGACGCTGCGCGCGGCATCGGCGAGAAGTTGCGCCAGGCGCGGGTCCGTGCCGGGCTGACGCCCGCCGAAGCGGGGCAGCGGCTGAAGACGCCGACCCACGTGATCGAGGCGCTCGAGCGCGAGGACTGGGCGAAGATCGGCGCACCGGTATTCGTCCGCGGCCATCTGCGCAGCTACGCGCGGTTGCTCGGTCTGCCCGAGGACGCGATCGCCGCCAGCGTCGCGGTGCCCGCGCCGCAGGTGGCCGAGCTCGTGCCGCGCACCTACACGCCCTGGGCCCAGCGCGCCGCCGAGGCGGTCGCCAGTCGCCTGGTCTACGTCGTCATCACCGCCAGCATCGCGGTGCCGATCTGGCTGGCGACCCGTTCCCACCTCGACGGCCGCGTCGATACCGTCCCGCTGGACGCCGCCACCGCGCCTGCGGCTGCGTCCGGCGCGCCGGGGCGTGCCGCGGCGGCGCCGGCCGACGCCGCGCCGGCGCAGCAGGGTCCGCTGGTCGCTTCGATGACCCCGATGCCGGTCCGCGCCGCGACCGCGGAGCCGGGACTGGCCGTGAGCTTCGGCGGCGAGAGCTGGGTGCGGCTCACCGCCGCCGACGGCAGCGTGATCGAACAGGCGCTGATCCCGGCCGGCGAAACCCGCAGCTTCAAGGCGGGGGAGCTGGGCAAGGCGGTGATCGGCAACGCCGAGGCGGTCAGCGTGCGCCTGCGCGGCCAGCCGGTGGACCTGGCCCCCTACGTTCGCGCGAACGTGGTGCGCTTTACGGTATCCTCTGACGGTTCCCTCCAGCCGATCGACCGCTGAGAGGTCCCGGCGGCTCCTCGCGCGGTGCGGAACCAGCAGTTCCCGTACCCGTCGATCCTTCCTCCCGGCGGCCTCGCGCAGTCGCTCCGCCGGAGCGGAGTCCGGAGGACCTTCCGTCCCGCTTCCGCCGCGTCCGCCCGCCCACGCCGGCGGACGTCGGCTCCCGCTGACGTGGTCCCGACGGTGGTTGTTCAGGCGCGGCCTGCTACAACCTCGCGGCGTTCGCGCGCCGCGGCCGGACTTCCGGACGACCTCCATGCCAGCCGCCTTTCCGAGACCTGACCGAACCCCATGGCGATCGACGACCTTCTCGACGAACACGAACAGAGCGAACGCGTCCGCATCTGGATCCGCAACAACGCCGCCGGCATGATCGGTGGCGTGGCCCTCGGCCTCGCGGCTATCTACGGCTGGTTCTGGTGGCAGGACAAGCAGACCGCCGAGGCGCAGAAGACCAGCGACCAGTACCAGGCCATCGTCGCCGACCTCGATGCCGGCAAGCTCAAGGAAGCGCAGTCTGCCGCCGCCGCCCTGAAGGGGTCGTCCTACGCCGCGCTCGCCGCGTTCGACCTCGCCAAGGCCCAGGCCGACAGCGGCAAGCGCGACGACGCCATCGCCACCCTGCGCGGCGTGACCGTCGAGGACCCGGCGATCCAGGCCGTCGCCAGCCAGCGCCTCGCGCGGCTGCTGATCGACGCCGGCAAGGGCGAAGAAGCGCTGACCCTGCTGCAGAACGTCGACGAGCCGCTCGCCCACGACGTCCGCGGCGACGCGCTGTTCGCGCTCGGCCGCAAGGAGCAGGCGCAGAAGGCCTACGAGAAGGCGCTGACCGGCCTCGACGAGGGGTCGCAGCTGCGCCGGCTGATCGAGCTGAAGCTGACCCAGGCCGGCGGCACCCCGAAGAAACCCGATTCCGCTTCCTGACCAAGCACTTCCTGGGCACGACCACACGATGAATTCCATTCGGTTGCATTCCGCTGTTCCCGCGCCGCGCCGCGCGCCGTTCCGCGCCGCCGTCCGCGCCGCCCTGCTCGCGGCCGCGATCGTCGCCCTGTCCGGCTGCAGCACCGTCAAGGGCTGGTTCGACATGGACAAGTCCGGCGCCAAGGCCGCGAGCAAGCCGCTCGAACTCGTCGATTTCGTGCCCTCGGCGACGGTCGCGCGCATGTGGACCGCGGATGCCGGCGCCGGCGATCCTCGGCTCGGCCTGGCCCAGTCACCCGCCATCGCCGACGGCCGCGTCTACGCCGCCGCCGCGGACGACACGATCCGCGCCTTCGACCTGCAGACCGGCGCGAAGGCCTGGGAATACCGCAGCAAGAAGCAGCGCTTCTCCGGCGGCCCCGGCGCCGGCGACGGCCTGGTGGTGGCCGGCACGATCGACGGCGACGTGATCGCCATCGACGCGGCGACCGGCGCCCAGAAGTGGACGGCGAAGGTGCCGAACGAAATCATCGCCGCGCCCACGGTCGGCCAGGGCAGCGTGCTGGTGCGCTCCAACGACGGCCGCGTCACCGCCTTCGACGCCGGGACCGGCGAGCGCCGCTGGTTCTGGAACCACGATCTGCCGACCCTCAGCGTGCGCGGCAACGACGCGCCGGTGCTGGGCCCGGGCTTCGTGTTCGTCGGCAACGACGACGGCTCGGTCGCCGCGCTGTCGCTGGTCGACGGCCGCCCGCTGTGGTCGCAGGCCGTGGGCCAGCCCGACGGTCGCAGCGAGCTCGATCGCATGGCCGACGTCGACGGCATGCCGGTGCTCGACGGTTCGACGATCTTCGCCACCAGCTACAAGAAGCAGACCATGTCGATCGACGGCCCCAGCGGCCGCCCGATCTGGTCGCAGGAACACGGCGGCCCCGGCCGCATCGGCGTCGGCGCCGACCGCGTCGTCGTCACCGACCCGGCCGGCATCGTCTGGGCGCTGGACAAGAACGGCGGCTCCGCGCTGTGGCAGCAGGCCGGGCTCGCGCGTCGCGGCCTGTCCGGCGCGGCGGTGCAGGGCGAGTTCGCGGTGGTCGGCGATGCCGACGGCTACCTGCACTGGCTGCGCCTGGACAACGGCGACTTCGCCGCCCGCACCCGCGTCGCCCGCGACGCCCTGCGCGCCGCGCCGGTGGTGGTCGACGGCGTGCTGGTGGTCGAGACCGTGGACGGCAAGCTCAGCGCCTGGCGCCTGAACTGATCCTCGGCTGTTCAAGCTCCGCGACCCCGGGTAGGCTGACTGCCCGGGGTCGTTCGTTTCCGACTCTTCTTTCCTGACGTTCCCGCCATGCTGCCTCTCGTCGCCCTCGTCGGCCGGCCCAACGTCGGCAAATCGACGCTGTTCAACGCGCTGACCCGCACCCGCGACGCGCTCGTCCACGACGAGCCGGGGGTGACCCGCGACCGCAACTACGGCATCTGTCGCCTCGACGAGGCGCGTCCGTTCGTGATCGTGGACACCGGCGGCATCGCCGGCGAAGAGGAAGGGCTGGCCGGCGCCACCGCGCGCCAGTCGCGCGCCGCGGCCGAGGAGGCCGACCTGGTCCTGTTCATCGTCGATGGCCGCGAAGGCCCGTCGGCGCTGGACGACGAGATCCTGCGCTGGCTGCGCAAGGCCGACCGGCCGACGCTGCTGGTGGTCAACAAGACCGACGGCCTCGACAGCCGCGCCGCGATCGCCGAGTTCTCGCGCTACGGCATCGCCGAATCGCTGGCGGTCTCGTCCGCGCATCGCACCGGCCTGGACAAGCTGCTCGCCGAGGTGCTGTCGCGGCTGCCGGCCGACGGCGAGGCCGAGGTCCTGGACGATGATCCGGACCGCATCCGGATCGCCTTCGTCGGCCGCCCCAACGTCGGCAAATCGACGCTGGTCAACCGCATCCTCGGCGAGGAGCGGATGATCGCCTCGGACGTGCCGGGCACCACCCGCGACTCGATCGCGGTCGATCTCGAGCGCGACGACCGCAAGTACCGGCTGATCGACACCGCCGGCATCCGTCGCAAGTCGAAGGTCGAGGAGGCGGTCGAGAAGTTCTCGATCGTGAAGACGCTGCAGGCGATCGAGCAGTGCCAGGTCGCGGTGATCATGCTCGACGCCAGCGAAGGCGTGACCGACCAGGACGCCAGCGTGCTCGGCGCGGTGCTCGACGCCGGCCGCGCGCTGGTCGTCGCGGTGAACAAGTGGGACGGCCTGTCGCAGTACCAGCGCGAGCAGACCGACGGCCTGCTGTCGCGCAAGCTGTCGTTCGTGAACTGGGCCGAGGCCGTACACATCAGCGCGAAGCACGGCTCGGGCCTGCGCGAACTGTTCGCCGCGATCCACCGCGCGCACCGCTCGGCCACGCACAAGTTCAGCACCTCCGAGGTCACCCAGGCGATGGAGATCGCCTACGCGACCAACCCGCCGCCGTCGGTGCGCGGCCACGTCTCCAAGCTGCGCTTCGCGCACCCGGGCGGCGAGAACCCGCCGACCTTCGTGGTCCACGGCACCCGCTTGCGCAACCTGCCGGAAAGCTACCGGCGCTACCTCGAGAACTTCTTCCGCAAGCGCTACAAGCTGATCGGCACGCCGGTGCGCTTCGTCTTCAAGGAAGGCGACAACCCGTACAAGGACAAGAAGAACGTGCTCACCGAGGGCCAGCTCAAGAAGCGCCAGCGGATGATCCGGCACATCAAGCGCAGCAAGTAGGGCGGGCCCCGGTCCGCCGTCCCCGCGTGACATCGCCGATCCCGCCCACCGACCTCACCCTCGGCCTGCTCGCAGGCGGCAACGCCTCGCGCCTCGGCGGCCTCGACAAGGCCTGGCTGGCGCGCGGCGGCGTGCCGCAGGTGCTGCGCTGGGCCCGGCGCTGGCCGGGCGAGCATGCGGCGGTGCTGGTGTCGGCGAATCGCGATCCCGATCGCCATGCCGCCGCGGGCCTGGCCGCCGTCGCCGACCGCGCGCCCGGCCTCGGGCCGCTCGGCGGGCTCGACGCGCTGGCCGCGGCCTGCACGACGCCCTGGCTGCTCACGCTGCCGGTCGATCTGGTCGGCGCCAACGACTGCCTGATCCGCACCCTCGCATCGAAGCGCGGCGCCGACGGCGCGTTCGCGGTGGACGACGACGGCCCGCAGCCGCTGGTCGCGCTGTGGCGCGTGGCCGCGCTGCGCGACGCCTGCGCGGCGGCGATCGCCGCGGATGCGCGCGCCGTGCATGCGCTGCGGGAACGCCTCAATCTGGCGGCGGTGGTGTTCAGCGGCTTCCGCTTCGGTAACCTCAATACCCCCGACGACCTGCGCGCCGCCGGCTTCGATCCCCACCCGACACGCGCCACGCCATGACCTTTCCGACCCGCATCGGCTTCGACGACGCCCGCGCGATCCTCGCGCGCGTGGCCGCGGCGCGACGCCTGCCCGCGGAGCGCGTCGCGCTGGCGCGCACGCGCGGCCGCGTGCTCGCGCAGGACCTCGTCGCCGCGATCGACCAGCCCGGCTTCGACAATTCGGCGATGGACGGTTTCGCGCTGCGGCACGCGGATCTGGCCGCGGACGGCGAGACGAGGCTGCGCCTGGTCGGCGAGCAGTTCGCCGGGCCCGCGGGCGATCGCGCCGTCGGTCCCGGCGAGTGCCTGCGGATCACCACCGGCGCGCCGCTGCCGGCGGGCGCGGACACGGTGGTGATGAAGGAGAACACGGGCCTCGACGCGGAGCGGGTGATCGTGCGCATCCCGCCGAAGCCGGGCCAGCACGTGCGTCGCGCCGGCGAGGACGTGCGCGTCGGCGATGCGCTGCTGTCGGCCGGGCAGGTGCTGACGCCCTCGCGCGTCGCGCTGGCCGCGGGGCAGGGCATGGATCGGCTCGACGTGGCCAAGCGGCCGACGGTGGCGGTGTTCACCACCGGCGACGAACTGGTCGAGCCCGGCCTGCAGCTGCGCCCGGGCGAGCTGTACGACAGCAACCGCGAACTGCTGATGGGCCTGCTGCGCGCCGACGGCTTCGAGCCGGTGGCGTGGCCGCGGCTGCCGGACGATCCCGACGCGGTCGCGACCGCGCTGCGCCACGCCGGCCACGCCTTCGACGTGGTGATCACCTGCGGCGGCGTGTCCGCCGGCGAGAAGGACCATCTGCCCGAGCTGTTCCGGCGCGAGGGCGTGATCCACTTCTGGAAGGTGCGGATGAAGCCCGGCATGCCGGTGCTGTTCGCCGGCTCGCATTCGGCGCTGGACAATCCCGGCAGCGGCGGCCTCGGCGACGCGCTGTTCCTGGGCCTGCCGGGCAATCCGGTGTCGGTGCTGGCGACGTACCTGACGCTCGGCCGCACGCTGCTCGACGCATTGCAGGGCCGCACCGACGCCCGCCCGCGGCTGCGCGCCCGCCTGCGCGCGCCGTGGCGCAAGACCCACGACCGCCTCGAATTCCTGCGCGGCCGGCTGGCCTGCGCCGACGACGGCGCGCTGTGGGTCGCGCCCAACCCCGCCGACGGCTCGCACCGCATGCGCGCCGCCGCCGATTCCGACGCGCTGATCGTGCTGGGCGAGGGCGAACTCGCGCTCGACGCCGGCGCGGTGGTCGACGTGCTGGCGTATTGAACCGCCGGGCGCGCGATGCCGCAGGAAGACCGCGCAGGGGCGATCCCGTCGTCGTGACGCCCGTGGGAGAATGCAGGCCATGACCGCGATCGCCGAACCCGGCCCCGAAGACGCCCGCGAGCGCCAGCGCGGCGGCGCGCTGCTGATCGACGTGCGCGAACCGCACGAATGCGCCACCGGCATGGCCGAGGGCGCGCTCGGCGTGCCGATGGGCGCGCTGCTCGCCGAGTCGGCCGCGCATCTGCCGGACCGCGACGCCGCGATCGTGCTGATCTGCCAGAGCGGCGGGCGCTCGATGATCGCCGCGACCGCGCTGGCGGCGCAGGGCTACGCGAACGTGGCCTCGGTCGCAGGCGGCACCGCGCGCTGGATCGCGGAGGGCCTGCCGACGATGCGGCCCGACGCCGGCATTGACGCCGATTTCGCCGAGCGCTATTCGCGCCACCTGCGGCTGCCGCAGATCGGCATCGACGGCCAGCGGCGCCTGCAGGCCGCGCGCGTGCTGCTGGTCGGCGCGGGCGGACTGGGGTCGCCCGCGGCGTTCTATCTCGCCGCCGCCGGCGTCGGCCGGCTGCGCATCGCCGACGACGACGTGGTCGATCGCAGCAACCTGCAGCGCCAGATCCTGCACACCGACGCCGGCATCGGCCTGCCGAAGGTCGAGTCCGCGGCGGCGGCGCTGTCGGCGCTGAACCCGCGCACGGTCATCGAAGCGGTGCGCGAACGGGTGACCTCCGACAACGTCGAACGCCTGCTCGACGGCGTCGACGTGGTGATCGACGGCGCCGACAACTTCGCCGCGCGCTACCTGCTCAACGACGCCTGCGTGAAGCTCGGCAAGCCGCTGGTCTACGGCGCGGTGCACCGCTTCGAGGGCCAGGCCAGCGTGTTCGACGCCGGTCGCCATCGCGGCGAGGCGCCGTGCTACCGCTGCCTGTTCCCGGAGCCGCCGTCGGCCGAGGACGCGCCGAACTGCGCGGAGGCCGGCGTGCTCGGCGTGCTGCCGGGCGTGATCGGCCTGCTGCAGGCGACCGAGGCGCTGAAGCTGCTGCTCGGCCTCGGCGCACCGCTGACCGGCCGGCTGCTTCAGTTCGACGCGCTGGTGATGCGTTTCCGCGAACTGCGGCTGTCGCCCGACCCCGACTGCCCGGTCTGCGCGCCGGGGCGCGCGTTCCCCGGCTACATCGACTACGCCGCGTTCTGCGCGGGCGCGGGCTGAGCGCGGCATGCGGCTGTCATCGCGCGGCCTGTCCCTGATCGTCTTCGCGGCGCTGGCGCTGTCCGCGCGCGCCGGCGCGAGCGTCCGGCCCTGCGAATTCGCCGACGGTCCGCGGCAGCCGACCGGCCTGCGCCTGCGCATCGCCGAGGCGGCGTGTCGCGAACACGCGGACTGGTACGCGCCGTTCATCAACGCCGAGGGCCGCGTCGGCTGGCGGGACGGGCGCGTGCCGATGGAGGCCGAAGGCGGCGCGGAACGGCTCGCGAGCGGGACGCCGCCGTGGCAGCGCGTGGCCGAGTACTGGCGGCGCACGCCGGCGCTGGACGGCCTGCGCCGCGCCAACGGCGCGAAGGAATGCGAGGCGCTCTCGGGCGTCTGGCAGGACAGCGCCGCCTGCCGCGCGTTCATCCTCGACCATCCGTGGTCCGCCGCGTTCGTCTCCTACGTGATGAAACGCGCCGGCGTCGAGGATTTCGCGTCTTCGGCCGAACACATCGTCTACATGCGCGACGCCTACGCCTCCACGTCCCCGCGCCGGCGCTACCGCCTGGTCGCGCCCTGGCGCGAGCGTCCCGAGGTCGGCGACCTGCTGTGCTATTCGCGGGAGGCGCGGGTGGCCGATTACCGGGGGCTGGTCGCCTTCTTCGACCAGGGCGGCGGCAGCCTGAAGACGCACTGCGACATCGTGGTCGGCGTCGATCTTGACGGCGACAGCAAGCTCTACACGATCGGCGGCAACCTCATGCAGACGGTGATGATGCGCAAGCTGCCGTTGAACGCATCGGGCCGCTTCGTGCCGCCGCCCGCGACCGCCGACGACGCGCCGTGCCGGATGAACGAGGAGCGCGCCTGCAGCCTGAACGCGAAGGCCTGGGTGGCGCTGCTCAAGCTGCGCGACTAGCGCGCCGCGTCCTCAGCGCAGGAACGCCGCCAGTGCCGGCTCGAATTCCGGATGCCCGGCGATGTCGTCGTGGTCCGCGGTCGGGATGCGGACCACGGTCGGCGGCCGCGGCAGCGCGGCGATCAGCGCCTGGGTGTTCGCTTCGGGCACCACCGCGTCGCGACCGCCGTGCACGATCAGCAGCGGCCCGCGGAAACGCTGCAGCGCCGTCGCCGAGTCGAAGCTGTCCTTCAGCAGCCAGCGCACCGGGAACAGCGGGTAGTGCGCCCGCGAGGTCGCGAGCAGGCTGTCGAACGGCGTGACCAGCGCGAGCCGCGCCAGCGGGCGGCGCGCCGCGAGCTGGCTGGCGACGCCGGTGCCGAGGCTGCGCGCGACGACGTCGATGGGCTGCCCGGGGTGGCGCGCCTGCACGTCGTCGAAGAACGCCACCGCATCGGCCACCAGCGCCTCCTGCGAGGGCGCGCCGTCGCTGGCGCCGTAGCCGCGATAGGCCAGGAAATACAGGCTGCGGCCGGGGAACAGCCGGGCGAAGTCGTCGCGATTGTGCTCGACGTGCTCGGCGTTGCCGCCGAAGTAGAGGATCGGCGCGCCGGCCTCCGGATGCACGACCCAGCCGCGCAGCGTCGCGTCGGGCCGGCGCAGGGCGTAGTCGGTGTCGCGGGCATCGACCGTCGTCGCCCAGCCGTAGTAGATCAGTTCGCGCTGGCGGCTGTAGAGGAACCAGCAGGCGCCGACGTAGGCGAGCAGCGCGACGGTCGCGACGACGATCAGGAAGACGCGCACGGCGGAGTCAAGCGTGGCGCCTGGCGGCGGCCTCGAACGCCGCCAGTTGTTCGGGCGTGGCCTCGCGCTGGTGCTGCGCCTTCCACTGGGCGAACGGCATGCCGTAGACGGCTTCGCGCGCGGCGTCCTTCGTCAGCTCGATCCCGCGCCCGGCGGCGGCCTCGCGATACCAGTCGGCCAGGCAGTTGCGGCAGAAGCCGGCGAGGATCATCAGGTCGATGTTCTGCACGTCGGCGCGCTCGCGCACCAGGTGGTCGCGCAGGCGGCGGAAGGCGGCGGCTTCGAGTTCGGTGACGGTGTTCGGGTCCATGGCGGCGTTTTTCCCGGGCGGGGCGGGGAATGATCGGGGATAATAGCCGGCCCCGACGCCCTCCCGACCCGCATGACCGCACGCATCCTCGACGGCAAACGCATCGCCGACTCGCTGCTGGACGACCTGCGCGCCCAGGTCGATGCCCGGCTGGCCGCCGGCAAGGCCCGGCCGGGGCTGGCGGTGGTGCTGGTCGGCAGCGATCCGGCCTCGCAGTCCTACGTGCGCAACAAGCGCCGGGCGGCGGAGAAGGTCGGCATCCAGGCCTTCGACTTCGACCTGCCGTCGGGCACCACCGAGGCCGAGCTGCTGGCGCTGATCGACCGCCTCAACGCCGATCCGGCGGTCCACGGCATCCTGGTGCAGTTGCCGCTGCCGGGCATCCCGGACGCGACCCGGCTGATCCACCGCATCGACCCGCGCAAGGACGTGGACGGCTTCCATCCCGAGAACGTCGGCCACCTGGCGCTGCGCCAGTTCGGCCTGCGCCCCTGCACCCCGCGCGGGATCACGACCCTGCTGGCCTACACCGACCGCCCGGTGCGCGGCCAGAGCGCGACCATCGTCGGCGTCAGCAACCACGTCGGCCGGCCGATGGCGCTGGAGCTGCTGATCGCCGGCTGCACCGTCACCAGTTGCCACAAGTTCACCCCGCCGGAGGTGCTGCGCCGGCACGTGGGCGAGGCCGACATCCTGGTGGTCGCGGTCGGCCGTCCGGGACTGATCCCGGGCGACTGGGTGAAGCCCGGCGCGGTGGTGATCGACGTCGGCATCAACCGCCTGGACGACGGCCGGCTGGTCGGCGACGTCCAGTACGCGGCGGCCGCGGCGCGCGCGAGCTGGATCACCCCGGTCCCCGGCGGCGTCGGCCCGATGACCGTCGCCACCCTGATGCAGAACACCCTGGAAGCGGCCGAGAGCGTCTAGCCCGGCTCCCCGCGGGCGCGCGTTGGGGCGGGCGGGCCACGCCTGCGCACGACGCTCCGGAGGCGGAGCGGGCCGAAAACGCGTTACAATGTCGCGCTTCATCCCCTCCGGACCGGCCATGCTCCGCATCCAGGCTGAAGCGCTCACGTACGACGACGTTTCCCTCGTCCCCGCGCATTCCACCGTCCTCCCGAAAGACGTTTCCCTCGCCACCCGGCTGACCCGCGACCTGCGGCTGAATCTGCCGATCGTGTCGGCCGCCATGGATACGGTCACCGAAGCCCGCCTCGCGATCGCGATGGCCCAGCTCGGCGGCATCGGCATCATCCACAAGAACCTCACCTGGCAGCAGCAGGCCGCCGAGGTCGCGAAGGTCAAGAAATTCGAGGCCGGCGTGATCAAGGAGCCCTTCACCGTGGGTCCCGACGCCACCATCGGCGACGTGCTGAAGCTGACCCGCGCGCGCAACATCTCCGGGGTGCCGGTGGTCGACGGCGGCCACCTGATCGGCATCGTCACCGGCCGCGACATGCGCTTCGAGAAGAAGCTCGACGACCCGGTCCGCCACATCATGACCAAGCAGGAAAAGCTGGTCACCGTGCGCGAGGGCGCCTCCGACGAGGAAGTGCTGGAACTGCTGCACAAGCACCGCATCGAGAAGGTGCTGGTGGTCAACGACGGCTTCGAGCTGCGCGGCCTGATCACCGTGAAGGACATCCAGAAGAAGCGCGACAACCCCAACGCTGCCTACGACGCCAGCGAACGCCTGCTGGTCGGCGCCGCGGTCGGCGTCGGCGGCGACACCGAGCAGCGCATCGAGGCGCTGGCGGACGCGGGCGTGGACGTGGTCATCGTCGACACCGCGCACGGCCATTCGCAGGGCGTGATCGACCGCGTGGCCTGGGCCAAGAAGCAGTATCCGAACCTGCAGGTGATCGGCGGCAACATCGTCACCGGCGACGCGGCGCTGGCGCTCGAACAGGCCGGCGCGGACGCGGTGAAGGTCGGCGTCGGCCCGGGTTCGATCTGCACCACCCGGATCGTCGCCGGCGTCGGCGTGCCGCAGGTCACCGCGGTGTCGATGGTCGCCGAGGCGCTGCAGGACCGCATCCCGCTGATCGCCGATGGCGGCATCCGCTATTCGGGCGACATCGGCAAGGCGATCGTCGCCGGCGCGTCCTCGATCATGATCGGCGGCCTGTTCGCCGGCACCGAGGAAGCCCCGGGCGACACCGAGCTGTTCCAGGGTCGCAGCTACAAGAGCTACCGCGGCATGGGTTCGCTGGGCGCGATGGAGAAGGGGTCGAAGGACCGCTATTTCCAGGACGCCAGCGACGCCGACAAGCTGGTGCCCGAAGGCATCGAAGGCCGTGTGCCGTACCGCGGCCCGCTGGGCAACGTGGTCCATCAGCTCGCCGGCGGTCTGCGCGCGACGATGGGCTACGTCGGCTGCGCGACCATCGACGAGATGCGCAGGAAGCCGTATTTCGTGAAGGTCACCGGCGCCGGCCAGCGCGAGAGCCACGTCCACGACGTGCAGATCACCAAGGAACCGCCGAATTACAGGATGGGGTGAGGCAGGCCGCCTGCGCGGCACTGCCGCGCGGCCTGCCGAACGCCCGGCCATGGATGACCGGGCAGGGCCTTCCGGACTGCCGCGACCTGCCGCCATGGACGGCATCGCGGTCCATCGCTTTCAACCGCCGAAGCCATGACCGACCTCCACAGCGACATCCACGCCGACAAGATCCTCATCCTCGACTTCGGTGCGCAGTACACGCAGTTGATCGCGCGGCGCATCCGCGAGATCGGGGTCTACTGCGAGATCTGGGCGTGGGACCACGACCCGGCCGACATCGCCAAGTTCAACCCGAAGGGCATCATCCTGTCGGGCGGGCCGGAGTCGACGACCGAAGCCGGTTCGCCGCGCGCGCCGCAGCAGGTCTACGACAGCGGCCTGCCGCTGCTCGGCATCTGCTACGGCATGCAGACGATGGCGATGCAGCTCGGCGGCCTGGTCGAAGGCGGGCACCATCGCGAGTTCGGCTACGCCGAAGTGGACGTGGTCGGCGACGACCGGCTGCTCGGCGGGATGACCGATCATCCGGGCCGCAAGGGCCTGGACGTGTGGATGAGCCACGGCGACCGCGTCACCCGGATTCCCGACGGCTTCAGCGTCACCGGCCGCACCGGCAGCGTGCCGATCATCGCGATGGCCGACGAGGCGCGCCGCTGGTACGGCGTGCAGTTCCATCCCGAGGTCACCCACACGAAGCAGGGCGAGACGATGCTGCGCCGCTTCGTGCTCGACATCTGCGGCTGCCAGGCGCTGTGGACCGCGGCCAACATCATCGACGACCAGGTCGCGCGCGTGCGCGCGCAGGTCGGGACCGACGAGGTCATCCTCGGCCTGTCCGGCGGCGTCGATTCGTCGGTGGTCGCGGCGCTGCTGCACCGCGCGATCGGCGAGCAGTTGACCTGCGTGTTCGTCGACACCGGCCTGCTGCGCTGGAAGGAAGGCGACCAGGTGATGGCGATGTTCGCCGAGCACATGGGCGTGAAGGTCGTCCGCGTCAACGCCGCCGACCGCTATTTCAGGGCGCTCGAAGGCGTGGCCGACCCGGAGGCCAAGCGCAAGATCATCGGCAACCTGTTCGTCGAGATCTTCGAGGAAGAATCGAACAAGCTGCGCAACGCGCGCTGGCTGGCGCAGGGCACGATCTACCCGGACGTGATCGAGTCCGCCGGCAGCAAGACCGGCAAGGCGCACGTCATCAAGAGCCACCACAACGTCGGCGGCCTGCCCGCGCACATGAAGCTGGGCCTGGTCGAGCCGCTGCGCGAACTGTTCAAGGACGAAGTGCGCCGGCTCGGGGTCGAACTCGGCCTGCCGCGCGAGATGGTCTACCGCCATCCGTTCCCGGGCCCGGGCCTGGGCGTGCGCATCCTCGGTGAGGTGAAGCCCGAATACGCCGAGCTGCTGGCGCAGGCCGACGCGATCTTCATCGACGAGCTGCGCAAGGCCGGCTGGTACGACAAGACCTCGCAGGCGTTCGCGGTGTTCCTGCCGGTGAAGTCGGTCGGCGTGGTCGGCGACGCCCGCGCCTACGAGTGGGTCATCGCCCTGCGCGCGGTCGAGACCATCGACTTCATGACCGCGCACTGGGCGCACCTGCCGTACGACTTCCTCGACGTGGTCTCGCGCCGGATCATCAACGAACTGCGCGGCATCTCGCGCGTGGTCTACGACATCAGCGGCAAGCCGCCGGCGACGATCGAGTGGGAGTGACCCGGCGTCCCGCCTCCGGGCCCGGCCCGGCGGCGGCGCGCCCCTGCTGAAGCGGCCCGCGGCTGCGCTATGATCCCGCCCGGGGAATGGAGGAGCCGGGGAGGCTCGCGATGGTCAAGTGGATGCTGAGCGCGGGCGTGCTGATCGTCGCGATCGGTGGGCTGTTCTGGATCCGCAGGGAGGCGAGCCTGCTCGACGAGGAGCTGGTCTACGCCCATTACCAGGACGAGGTCAACGCGCTGCGCCGGCTGGACGCCAAGACCCTGTGCCGGGCGATGGCCGAGGACTACCGCCTCGTGGACACCAGTTCCGGAATCGGCGGCGGCGGCCGGGTCGAACTCGACCGCGAAACCGCCTGCCGGGAGACCGAGTCGGCGATGCAGGCGCTGTACAAGATCGCCAAGCCGACCAGGACCGCGCCGGACGTCAAGTACACCATCGAATCGGTGACCCTGTCGCCGGACCACCGGCAGGCCACGGTCAAGCTGCGTTCGACGCTGAAGATCGGCCGCTGGGTGACGGTCGAATCCACTGGCACGGAGCGGCTGATCCGCAGCATGGGCGAGGTGCGCAGCCTCGGCGGCGAGAGCCGGACCACGACCAAGGCGCGTTGATCGCGCCGGTCGTGCCGGTGTGGCGCTGATCCGGCGGCGGGGCTGGCGTCGCCGCCGCGCCACGGTCACGACGCCCGTTTCGGGCGTCCGACGCGGCGGTACAGGGTGCTGCGATTGACCCCCAGCAGGCGCGCGGCGCGGGCGACGTTGCCGGCGCAGGCGGCCAGCGCGTCGCGCATGGCCGCTTCCTCCAGCGTCTCCAGCGGGGCGATGCCGCCGACCCGCGGCGCCGGCGTCGAAGGGGCCGTGGCCGCCTGCAGTTCGACGGGCAGGGCGTCCATGCCGACGCAGTCGCCGGGATCGCTCAGTGCGACCAACGTGCGCAGGCAGGCGTCGAGCTGGCGCAGGTTGCCCGGCCAGCGATGCCCGGCCAGCGCGGCGCGCGCGTCCGCGGACAGCGTGCGCCCGGCGGCGATCCGTCGCCACAGCGCATCGACGATGTCGCCGCGCTCGGTGGATTCGCGCAGCGGCGCCAGCCGCACGCGGTGGTGGGCGATGCGGTAATAGAGGTCGGCGCGGAAGCGGCCGGCTTCGACCGCGGCGTCGAGATCGCAGTGGGTGGCGCAGACCAGGTCGAAATCGAGCTTCACCGGCTTGCCGCCGCCCAGCGGCGACAACTCGCGCTCCTGCAGTACGCGCAGCAGGCGCGGCTGCAGGGCCAGCGGCATGTCGCCGATCTCGTCCAGGAACAGCACGCCGCCCTGCGCCTGGCGGAGCAGGCCCGGACTGCCGTGGCGACGGGCGCCGGTGAAGGCGCCTTCCTCGTAGCCGAACAGTTCGGCCTCGATCAGGCCTTCCGGCAGCGCGGCGCAGTTCACTGCGACGAACGGTTTGCCGGCGCGCGCCGAGCGCGCGTGCAGGGCGCGCGCGAACACTTCCTTGCCGCTGCCGGTTTCGCCCTGCACCAGCACCGGCAGGCCGGCGTCGATCACCCGGCGCGCGCGCTCCAGCGCGGCGGCGCAGGCGGCGTCGAAGAACGGGCCGTCGTCCACCGGCGGACGCGGCGCCGCGGTGCGCGGCCGCGGCTCGCCCGTGCGCGCCGACGGCAGCGCGATCTGCACGCGCGCCGGCGTGCCGTCGATGCGCCCGTACAGCGCGCGGCCACCGCGGTCGCGCAGTACGCCCTCGCTGCGCAGGCGCGAAAGCGGATCGTCGAACAACAGGTCGTAGGCGACGCGACCGAGGTCGTCGCGGGTGATGCCGGCCAGCGCCAGTCCGGCCTGGTTCGCCGCCACCAGCGTGCCGTTGCGGAAGGCGAGCAGGCCTTCGCGCGCCGAGCCGAGCAGAGCGGGGTCGCGCTGCAGCCGCAGCAGTTCGCAGCCGTCGAGGCCGCCTTCGAAGAACCGGTGTTCGATGTTCGCCACCGCCATCCGCACCAGTCCCAGCGCGTGCAGGTGCTGGGCGCGGGCGTCGCCGCTGATGTCGAGCACGCCGACGAGCTGGCCGTAGGGATCGTGGATGGGTGTCGCGGTGCAGGTGAGGATGCCGTGCGGCGCGCGGTAGTGCTCGCCGCCGCGGACCTCGACCGCGCGACGTTCGACGATCGCGGTGCCGATGGCGTTGGTGCCGGCCTGCGACTCGTTCCAGCACGCACCCGGCCGCAGCGCCACGCGGCTGGCCTTGTCGAGGAACTGGGGATGCCCGGTGGCGTCGAGGATCCAGCCGTTGTCGTCGGTGAGCACGACGATGCTGCCGCTGCCGTCGGCATCGGCGGCGAGCTGTTCGAGTTCGGCGCGCGCCAGCCGGCGCAGGCGCTCGTTGCGCTCGCGCATTTCGAGCAGGCGGCCTTCGGGCACCGGCTCGATCGAGGGTGTATCGCGTTCCGGCAGACCGAGGCGGCGGCAGCGCTGCCACGAGCGCAGGATCGTCTGCGACAGTTCGCCGGCGCCGACCGGATTGCCGCGTTCGAAGAACGCACGGCGGGCGTGGGCGAGTTCGTCGATGGGGCGCGAGCGGGTCATGGCGGCTCCTGTGTCGCATTCTGCGACAGTCGCGGCGGCGGCTGTTCCGATAAACAGCACACGAAACCGCGCCGCGCAAGGGGCTGTTTGTTGTGCGTTGCAACATGCAACGACGCAACTGCCCGCGGCATCTGGAATTCATCGCTGCTGCGGCGCAGCACCGGGAAGTTGGCACCGGCCTTGCGGTAAGGGGGCACACCACCCCTTTCGGAGTTGCTCCATGAACGCGATGGCCAAGCCGCACCTGCACGACCACTCCCGCATCTTCAAGGCCCAGTACGGCAACTACATCGGGGGCCAATGGGTCGCGCCGAAGAGCGGCGAGTATTTCGACGACATCACCCCGATCACCGGCAAGGCCTTCACCCGCATCCCGCGTTCGAACAAGGACGACATCGAGGCCGCGCTCGATGCCGCCCACGCCGCGAAGGACGCCTGGGGCAAGACCTCCGCCGCCGACCGCGCCAACATCCTCAACAAGGTCGCCGACCGCATCGAGCAGAACCTCGAACTGCTGGCGCACGCCGAGACCTGGGACAACGGCAAGCCGATCCGCGAGACGCTCAACGCCGACATCCCGCTGATGGCCGACCACTTCCGCTACTTCGCCTCGGCGGTGCGCGTGCAGGAAGGCACCGTCGGCGAGATCGACCACGACACCATCGCCTACCACTTCCACGAGCCGCTGGGCGTGGTCGGCCAGATCATCCCGTGGAACTTCCCGCTGCTGATGGCGGCGTGGAAGCTGGCGCCGGCGCTGGCCGCGGGCAACTGCGTGGTGCTCAAGCCGGCCGAGCAGACCCCGGCGAGCATCCTGGTGCTGATGGAGATCGTCGGCGACCTGCTGCCGCCGGGCGTGCTCAACGTCGTCAATGGTTTCGGCCTGGAAGCGGGCAAGCCGCTGGCGTCGAGCCCGCGCATCGCCAAGATCGCGTTCACCGGCGAGACCACCACCGGCCGCCTGATCATGCAGTACGCCAGCCAGAACCTGATCCCGGTGACGCTGGAGCTCGGCGGCAAGTCGCCCAACATCTTCTTCGCCGACGTCATGGCCGAGGACGACGATTTCCTCGACAAGGCGGTGGAAGGCTTCGTGCTGTTCGCCTTCAACCAGGGCGAAGTGTGCACCTGCCCGTCGCGCGCGCTGATCCAGGAATCGATCTACGAGAAGTTCATGGAGAAGGTGATCGCCCGGGTCGCCGCGATCAAGCAGGGCGACCCGCTCGATCCGAACACGATGATCGGCGCGCAGGCGTCGAGCGAGCAGCTCGAGAAGATCCTCAGCTACATCGACATCGGCAAGCAGGAAGGCGCCGAGGTGCTGATCGGCGGCGAGCGCAACGAACTCGCGGGCGACCTGTCCGGCGGCTATTACGTCAAGCCGACCGTGTTCAAGGGCCACAACAAGATGCGCGTCTTCCAGGAGGAAATCTTCGGGCCGGTGGTGTCGGTCACGACGTTCAAGACCGAGGAAGAAGCGCTGGAGATCGCCAACGACACGCTGTACGGCCTCGGCGCCGGCGTGTGGAGCCGCGACGCCAGCCGCCTCTACCGCTTCGGCCGCGCGATCCAGGCCGGCCGCGTGTGGACCAACTGCTACCACGCCTATCCGGCGCACGCCGCGTTCGGCGGCTACAAGCAGTCGGGCATCGGTCGCGAGACCCACAAGATGATGCTCGACCACTACCAGCAGACCAAGAACCTGCTGGTCAGCTACTCGCCGAAGGCGCTCGGCTTCTTCTGATCGCCGGCCGGCCCGTCCGGCCCGATCCTGCCGAAGGCCTGCTCTCCAAAAGGCACCTCCTCCCCCACGTCGAGAGGCCTTCCGATCCGACGCATCGCTCCCGGGTTCCGGCCCGGGCGGGATGCGCTCGGGCCGGGTTCCGCATCCCGCCGCCTTCCTTCCACACTTCCAGGACCGACCATGCACCGACCCCGTCTTACCGTCGCGCGCCTCGCCGCGCCCTTCCTGCTGCTGTCCGGCCTCGCCGGCGCGGCGCACGCCGAGTCCGCCGTCAAGGTCAGCGGCTCGATCGGCGCCGCCACCGACTACGTGTTCCGCGGCGTCAGCCAGACCAACGAGGATCCCTTCGTCTTCGGCACGCTCGACGTGACCGCCGGCGACTTCTACGGCGGCATCGGCGCCGAGAACGTCGACTTCGGCAACGACATCGACCTCGAATACGACGCCTGGGTCGGCTGGAAGCCCAAGGCCGGCGATTTCACCTTCGACCTCGGCGTGGTGCGCTACGGCTACCGCAACCAGCCGGCCGGCGTCGACATCGACACCGTCGAATACAAGGTCGCGGTCAGCCATCCGGTAGGCAAGGGCAGCCTCGGCGCCGCCGTGCTGCACACGCCGGATTACTTCGGCAGCGACGGTTCGGGCACGTACTACGAAGTCAACGGCAGCGTCCCGCTCAACGACCAGTGGTCGATCAGCGGCGCCGTGGGTCGCCAGGACACCTCGGAGACGATCGACTATTCGACCTGGAACGTCGGCGTGGGCTACGCTCCGTTCAAGCACGTGAGCTTCGACGTGCGCTACCACGACACCGACCAGCACGACCTCGGCGACCTGTTCGACAGCCGCGTCGTCGGCACCGTGAAGGTCGCGTTCTGACCGCAGGGCGCCCGGTCCCCGGGCCGGGCGCCGGAGAATCGCCGCCATGCCGACGCTGCCCCTGCAGGTGATCGCCACGCTCCCCGCGCTCGCGCTGATCGACAAGCTGCGCGCCCGCCACGGGCCGGTGCTGTTCCACCAGTCCGGCGGCTGCTGCGACGGCTCGTCGCCGATGTGCTTCCCGCAGGACGACTTCATCGTCGGCGACCAGGACGTGCAGCTCGGGGAGATCGGCGGCGCGCCGTTCTACATCAGCCGGCCGCAGTTCGAGTACTGGAAGCACACCCAACTGGTCATCGACGTGGTCGAGGGTCGCGGCGGCATGTTTTCGCTGGAGAACGGCGAGGGCGTGCGCTTCCTGGTGCGCTCGCGCCTGTTCGGCGACGACGAGTTCGCGGCGCTGGAGGCGGCCGGCCGGGTCTAGCCGGCCGATCCGGTCGAACGATCTTCCGGCCGAGTCGCGCTCAAGCCACCGCGGCGGTCCGTCGTCGCTGCCAGAACGGCGACTGCGGCCAGCGCGTTTCCATCGCGTGGAAGGCGCGCAATTGCTCGCGATAGACGCGATGGATGTCGTGCAGGTGCCGCGCATAGGCGCCGGTCGCTGCGGCGTCGCCGCGATCGCAGGCGAGGATCGCGTCCGCGGCGCGCAGGCCGGTGTAGAGCGCGCTGGCGATGCCCTTCGACGACAGCGGGTCGAAGGCGAGGGCGGCATCGCCGACCGCCAGCCAGCGTTCGCCGGCGAGGGGATCGAGTTCCGCGCTCGACGCCTCGGCGCCGAGCGCGCGCCCGTGCGGCCTCCAGTCGTGCGTCCTGCACAGCGCATGGAGCTGCGGCGCGCGGGCGAGGTGGCGCCACAGGCCGCGGTCGCCGAGCAGGCGTCGGCGCGTGATCGCATCCGCGTCGCAGAGGAAGGCGACCAGGCGCTCGCCCGACGGCAGCAGCACGCTGTACCACCAGCCGTCCTCGACCGACTCGACCCAGGTGCGGCCGTCGCGATCGCTGCCCGCGCCGCCATGCAGGCGCTGGTGCAGGGCGAACAGGCGGTCGTGCGCGATCCGCGCGGCGCCCATGGCGCGCGCGAACGTCGCCGCGCGGCCGCTGGCGTCGATCAGCCAGCGCGCCTCGAAGCGCGTTTCGATGCCGTGTCCGTCGCGCACGACCAGGCGATGCGGCGTGCGGGCATCGCCCGCGGCATCGAGCCGCAGCGTCGCGCGGCGCACGTCCGCGCCGGCCGCGGCGGCGGCATCGCGCAGCATCGCGTCGAAGCGGACGCGATCGAGCTGCCAACCGTGGCCGCCGACGCCGAACAGCGTGTTCTCCGCGTGCGCTGCGTCGCCGCCCCAGAACGCCAGGGTGCCGGGGCTGGGGCGGTGGCCGTCGGCGGACACGCGCTCGAGCACGCCGAGGTCGCGCAGCAGCGAGCGCGCCGACGGCGGCAGGCCTTCGCCCACGCGGAACGGACGCGCGGGGTCGTGCTCGCACAGGCGCACGCGCAGGCCCGCACGGGCGAGCGCGAGGCCGGCGGCGGCGCCCGCAGGGCCACCGCCGGCGATCACGACATCGACGTCGCCCGGCCGCATGCCGGCCTCAGTCGTGCGGCTTGCCGCGACGCACCGGCAGCGGCGCGGCGTCGGCCTCCTCGCGGCTGGCGAAGTTCGCGCCGCGCGGCAGCTTGCGCAGTTTCGGATGCGCGTCGTCCGCGACCGCCGCCTTCAGCATCGGCTGCGCGCGCGCGGCCTCGCTCATGCTGCCGGCGTCGGCCGGCGCCACGTCCGGCCCGTACGAGGCGACCAGCATCGTCGTCGGGAACGCCGGATCGTCGTGGACACCATCGCGCACCTCCAGCAGCCCCATCGAGCCGAAGATCCGGACCATCTGCAGCATCTGTTCGGCGGTCCTGCCGTGCAGCGGCTTGTTCCAGCTCGTGCGATTGACGAAGGCTTCGATCCGGCGCGCGCGCGGCTGCGCGGGGTCGACGACGATGCGGTAGTCGTCGTCGGTGAGCACGTGGTTGGGCACGCGCGCGGGCCAGAACGTCGGCGCGAACGGGTCGTAGTCGGGGTCGTAGCCGGCGCGGCAGTAGGCCGTGTCCGCCTGCCACGGCAGGCCCATCCAGCGGTTGATGTCGCCGGGCCCCTGCGCGTACAGCGGACCGCCCGGCGACAGCGCGGTGGCCTGGTCGAGGGTCGCGCCGTAATCGGGTTCCGGCGTGCCGGCCGGGCGGCGGCGGATGCGGAACGGCGCGTCGTACAGGGTCAGGTGTCGCATCGGCCAGGTCATCTCGCAGCCCGGATGGAAAGCGTCGGCGAGGCAGTCGTCGAGTGCGGCGCGGTCGAGCATCGCCGGCTGCAGCGCCAGCGGCACCGCGTCGATCGACGTGGGCGGTTTGCGGGCGGGGTCCCAGTCGGGCACGAAATCGCCGTTCGCCCAGCGCTGCAGGACCGTCCACTGGGTGGCGGTGATCGCGGCGTTCTGGCGCGGGCTCTCGCCGGCGGGGACTTCCATCGCGTCGCCGTACAGCCACGGCCACGGCATCTGGTTGCCGTCGGGCGGATTCGGCGGGCGGAAGCTGTTGAACACCTGACGGCGGAATTCGGCGTTCGGATCGTATTCGCCCGGCGGCGGCAGCGCCGAGAGGCGCGCGACCAGCGCCGGCGACTCGAAATCGTACTGCCCACCGAAGCCGAACTGGGTGGCGAAGCCCTGGTTCACCCACTGCAGGCCGGTGAGGCGCTGCAGGATCGGATACACGTCCTCGGCGAACGACACCGTCGCCGGCGCCGGCAGCCACCCGGCCTGCACGTAGAGGTCGTACAGCAGGTCGTACATCGTGCGCTCGGCCTTGACCTGCGGCGCGTAGTTCGGCGGCGCGGTCACCACCCAGGCCGATGCGACCGGGATCGTGCGGCCTTCGATCGTCACGGTGGCGTCGACCGTGCCGTCGCAGGTGTCGTCGTACCAGCCGTCGGCGTTGATGAAGGAGTTGCCGTCGGTCGGGATGAAGATCGGGGCGCCGGTCGGCGAGGCCGAGACCCCGTGCCCGCCCAGCACCAGCAGCCGGCCGCTGGCGTCGGTGCGCAGTTCGCCGAGCGTGACCGGCACGTCGGTGAACGTCCCGCCGCAGACCACCGGCGCTGCGCCGCGTCCGGCGATCCGCCGTGGGCCGGCGTCGATCACCAGGCTGTCGCGATCCTTGACCTTGGCGTTGCGCAGCGGCAGCACGGTGCTCGCGGCCTCGGGGATGTCCATCGCGATCTGCCACTGGTACCAGGCCGCCTTGCGGTTGGCGAGGTGGACGGTCCAGGCGATGTCGGCCCAGTCGGCGGTGAGTTCGCGGACCACCTCTCCGGCGGCGTTGTAGCCGTAGATCCGGAACTCGGCGGCCTCGCGCTTCAGCGCCCCGGTGGCGTCGCGATAGAAGCCCTCCGGCTCGCACGGCGGCGTCGTCACCTGCGGACCGATGAAGAAGTCGTCGCGGCTGTCGCCGACCCGGGCGATGCCGATCGCCGGATGGATCGCGGCGCGGACGATGCGGGTGTCCTTCGCCGCCGGGTAGGGCACGCCCGGGGCGTACTCCGCCGGGCGCGGCGCCGCCGGTTCGCCCTGCGCGACGCCGTTGACGTTGCGGCGGTTCGCGGCCGAGGCGCGATACACGACCTTGCGCGCGTCCGACAGGCTGCCGACCGGCGCATGCTCGGGCAGCGCGTGCCACGGGTTCCAGGCGAGATTCTCGCCGTAGGCGGACTGGCCGCGGGCGTCGAGGTCCTGCAGCGGCAGTTCGAGAATGCCCAGCGCGACCGGCGGGCTGGCGTCCTCGTCCCAGCGCACGGTCGCGGCGTCCAGCGGCATGGTCGCCTCGTCGGTGCGGAACTGGGCGAGGAAGCGGAACCGGGCCACGCCCTTGCGCAGCCGCGCGTGCAGGTCGGCGCGCAGGTAGAAGGGATCGTCGAAGTCCGGCGCGGCCTCCGCCGGAGGCGCGTCCAGCGGTTCGAGCTTGTACTTGACGTAGCGCGCGTCGCCGAAGCGGTAGGGCAGCACGCTCCAGTACGGCGTGGCCAGCACCGAATCGACGACCTTCTCCATCGCGTCCAGCACCTGCCGGGTGACCGGATGCGCCGCCAGGTAGGCGTCGCCCTTGCCGTGCAGCGAGGCGCAGGTGAATTCGCACATGTCCTGCGCGGTGTCGACGAAGAACACGTCGTGGTTCTGCAGGATGAAATCGTGGGTGACCGCGGCCTCGTCGGGCGCCAGCAGTTTTTCGCCTTTCACGCCGAACAGCTTGATGCCGATGCCGCAGGTGCCCTTGAGGTCGGGCGCGCCCGGCTGGAGGTCGGACGAGAACCGGACCCAGGCCGGATACTCGGCCTGCTGTCCGAACACGCCCACGCGCAGCGCCGGCGGCAGGTCGGGATCGACCAGGAACCGGCCGTGGGCGACGCCGTGCAGGCGCAGGAACACCGGGCGCGTCGCCGGGTCGCGGCCGGCGGCCATGCCGCGGCCCTGGAAATAGTCGACGAACAGCTGCTTGAGGCCCTCGATCGGGTCGCCGTCGCAGCAGCAGGGCTCGGCCGGCAGCGTCGGCGGCAGGCGGACCGGCGTGGGCGCGCAGTCGCCGGTGGTGGCGGTGGACGGATCGGTCGGTGCGGTCATCGAACATCCCCTGTCGTGTGCGCTGGGCGCGAAATCCTTCCGGGTCGAGCCTAACCGCAACGGTCGGCGGGGAAAACCTGCCGGATGACACAGGGTCTGCCGACGCCCATCATGGCGCGATGGAACGCATGCCCCCATGTACGCCGTCGTGCGGATCGGCCCGATGAGCGCGCCCGAACCGCCGCCTTCATCTCCCGGGCTCTCGTTGTCCGGCTTCTCGTCGCCCGAGCCTGCCGGGCAGGACGCCACGGCCCTGGACCTCCAGTGGATGCGACATGCGCTTGCGCTGGCGGCGCGCGCCGAGCGCGAACACGACGAGATCCCCGTCGGCGCGGTGCTGGTCGATGCGGAGGGGCGGGTCGTCGGCGAGGGCTGGAACCGCAACATCGGCGACCACGACCCCAGCGCGCACGCCGAGATCGTCGCCATGCGCGCCGGCGGACGGACGCTGGGCAACCATCGCCTGGTCGGCTGCACCCTGTACGTGACCCTCGAACCCTGCGCGATGTGCGCGATGGCGGCGATCCATGCCCGGCTGGCGCGGGTGGTCTATGCCGCGGCCGATCCCAAGACCGGCGCCGCCGGCAGCGTGTTCGACCTGATCGCCGACCCGCGCCACAACCACCGCGTGGCGGTGACCGGCGGCGTGCTCGCCGACGAGGGCGGCACGATGCTCACCAACTACTTCCGACGCAAGCGCGGAAAACCGCCGCTGTAGCCGCGTGTCGCGCCGCGATCACGCGGCCGGGCGACGCCCGTGCCCCCGATCACGCCTGCCCCCTGGTAGAGCGGCCTTCAGGCCGCTGCTTTTGGGTTCATCTCGGAACAAATCCAACTCGAAACGGACCCATCTCGAAGCGGACTCGACTCGAAGCGGCAGCGGCCTGAAGGCCGCTCTACCGGGCGTGTCGGGCGTGTCCGGGCTGGCGCGGCCGCCGCGCCTCAGCCGCGCCGGCGCGCCAGTTCGTGGTCGAGTTCCTCGTCGAAGCTCTTTACCGACAGCCCGACCTCGCGGCCCATGTTGAGGCTGGCGCCGAGCAGGCAGAGCATGCCGAGCACCGCCAGCACCGTCGGCACCGCGCCGACGATGGGAAATCCGAGCAGCGCGTCCGCGGCGAGCGCGAGGCTGGTGCCGATGAAGCAGGCGAGGGCGGCGTACAGCAGCCGGCAGGCGCGCAGCACCAGCGCGGCGCGATGGCGGTGGCGGCTGATCTGGGTGCCGCGCTCGTTGCGGTCCGGCGCGTCCTGTTCCCAGGCTACGAGCAGTACGCGCAGTCGGTCGACCACCCGCGCGAGTCGCGCGTTGGCCGACACCAGCAGCGAGCCGGTGGCGGCCATGAGCAGGGCCGGCGCCAGCATCGCGGTCAGGATGGTGTGGTGGTCGGTCGGGATGGACAGCGCCATGGGAGGTCCGTGGCGGGACGGGGAGGTGGGCTATGATGCGGGTTTACGACTTCTCTTGCGAGCCGCATGGCGAACCCGACCGCGAACGAGAGCCTGCCCTCCGAAGGCCGCCTGATCTGGATCGACCTGGAGATGACCGGGCTCGACACCGACCGCGATTCCATCATCGAGATCGCCACCGTCGTCACCGACGCGAACCTGCAGATCCTGGCCGAAGGTCCGGAGTTCGCGATCGCCCACGACCTCGCCACCCTCGAGGCGATGGACGACTGGAACCGCAACCAGCACGGCAAATCGGGCCTGTGGGACCGGGTGCTGACCCGGGGTGTGCCGATGGCGGAGGCCGAACGTCGCACGCTTGAGTTCCTGCAGGCGTGGGTCGGCCCGAAGGCGTCGCCGATGTGCGGCAATTCGATCTGCCAGGACCGGCGTTTCCTGCACCGGCTGATGCCCGAGCTGGAACGCTACTTCCACTACCGCAACCTCGACGTCAGCACGCTCAAGGAACTCGCCCGGCGCTGGGCGCCGCAGGTGCTGCAGGGCGTGCAGAAGGAGTCGGCGCACACCGCGCTCAGCGACGTCCGCGATTCGATCGCCGAACTGCGCCACTACCGCGCCCGCCTCGGCGAGCTCGCCGCTCCCCAGGGCTGACCCCGCGGGCGGCGCGCAGGCCTAGCGGGCCAGCGCCTTGCCCACTTCCACGCGCTCGCCGTCCGCGCCGCGCACGAACAGGTGCATGTCCTGCTGCGGGTAGGGGATGCTGATCCCGCCGTCGTCGAAGGCGCGCTTGATCCGCTCCAGCAGCTCGCACTTGGTCTGGAAGAAGTCGTCGTTGGCGACGTGGCAGCGGATGCCGAGGTTGACGCTGCTGTCGGCGAGCGCATACACCAGCACGTCCGGCGGCGGCTCGCGCAGCACGCGCGCGTCGGCGAGCATGACGTCGAGCGCGGCCTTGCGCGCGGTCTCGATGTCGTCGCCGTAGTCGATGCCGATCACCAGCTCGATCCGGCGCATCTTGCCGGGCGTGAAGTTGACGATCGGCGCGGTGGTGATGAGGCTGTTCGGCAGCGTGATCGTCTGGTTGTCCGCGCCGCGCAGCACGGTCTGGAAGATGCTCACCGCCTCGACCTTGCCGGTCATGCCGGAGATGGTCACCATGTCGCCGACCCGGAACGGCTTGAGCGTCACCAGGCCGACGCCCGAGGCCACGTTCGACAGCGAATCCTTCAGCGCCAGGCCGATCGCCAGGCCGGCGGCGCCGAGTACCGCGAAGGCGGAGCTGACCGGCACGTTGAACACCTGCAGCACCGCCAGCACCACCACCACCAGCAGGCCGACGTAGACCAGCTTGCGCAGGAACATCGCCGCGGTGACGTCCACCTCGGCGCGCAGCAGCGCGTTCTCGGCCAGCCGCGAGACCTTGCGCGCCAGGCGGATGCCGACATACAGCAGCAGCAGCGCGCCGAGCGCGCGCAGGCCCCAGTCGCTGATCAGCGCGAGCCAGTCGCGCTTGTCCAGCCATTCCATCCAGCGTTCGTACATGCCGTTACCCTAGCAGAGCGTCGTTGGACCGTCGCCTGACGCGGTGGTTCCGCCGCGAAACGCACGATCCGCGCGCCCGCGACGGTTCCGTCCGTCCGCGCCGCTTCAGCCCGCCTTCGACTTCGCCAGCTTCAGCCAGGTGTCGACCACGGTGTCGGGATTGAGCGACACCGATTCGATGCCTTCGTCCATCAGCCACTGGGCGAGGTCGGGGTGGTCGCTCGGGCCCTGGCCGCAGATGCCGACGTACTTGCCCTTGCGGCGGGCGGCCTGGATGGCCATCGACAGCATCTTCTTCACCGCCGGATTCCGCTCGTCGAACAGGTCGGCGACGATCGCCGAGTCGCGGTCCAGGCCCAGGGTGAGCTGGGTCATGTCGTTGGAGCCGATCGAGAAGCCGTCGAAGATGTCGAGGAACTCGTCGGCCAGCAGCGCGTTCGACGGCACCTCGCACATCATGATGATCTTCAAGCCGTTCTTCGCTTGCTCGAGGCCGTTCTCGCGCAGCACCTCGACCACCTTGCGGCCTTCCTCCAGCGTGCGCACGAACGGGATCATCACCCAGCAGTTGGTCAGGCCCATGGTCTCGCGGACCTTGCGCACCGCGCGGCATTCCAGCGAGAAAGCCTCGCGGAACGACGGATCGACGTAGCGGCTGGCGCCGCGGAAGCCGATCATCGGGTTCTCCTCGTGCGGCTCGTAGCGCGCGCCGCCGATGAGGTTGGCGTATTCGTTCGACTTGAAGTCCGACAGGCGCACGATCACCGGGTTCGGCGCGGCCGAGGCGGTGATCGTGGCGATGCCTTCGGCCAGCCGGTCCACGTAGAAGTCGACCGGGCTGGCGTAGCCGGCCATGCGCGCGTCGATCCGGCGCTTGGTCTCGGCGTCCTGGTCGGCGTACTCGAGCAGCGCCTTGGGATGCACGCCGATGTGGCTGGCGATGATCATCTCCAGCCGCGCCAGACCGATCCCGGCGTTCGGCAGCATCGCGAAGTCGAACGCGCGCTCGGGGTTGGCGACGTTCATCATGATCTTCAGCGGCGCCGGCGGCATGTTCTCCAGATCGGTGACGATGCGCTCGAAGGGCAGGGCGCCGGCGTAGATGAAGCCGGTGTCGCCCTCGGCGCAGCTCACGGTGACGACCTGGCCGTCCTCGATCCGGTCCAGCGCGTTGCCGGTGCCGACTACCGCCGGCACGCCCAGCTCGCGGGCGATGATCGCCGCGTGGCAGGTGCGGCCGCCGCGGTTGGTGACGATCGCCGCGGCGCGCTTCATCACCGGCTCCCAGTCGGGATCGGTCATGTCGGCGACCAGCACGTCGCCGGGCTGCACCCGGTTCATGTCGGCCAGCGAGCGGACCACGCGGGCGGTGCCGCTGCCGATCTTGTGGCCGATCGCGCGGCCCTCGGCGACGATCTCGCCGCGCTTGTCGAGGCTGTAGCGCTCGATCTGGGTCGCGTGGGCGCGGGACTTCACCGTCTCCGGGCGCGCCTGCACGATGAACAGCTTGCCGGTGACGCCGTCCTTCGCCCATTCCACGTCCATCGGGCGGCCGTAGTGCTGTTCGATGACCAGCGCCTGCTTCGACAGTTCCTGCACGTCGGCGTCGGAGATCGAGAACCTGCCGCGCAGGTCGGCGGGCGTGTCCTCGGTGCGCACGCGCTCGCCGGGCGTGTCCGAATAGACCATGCGCAGCGCCTTGCTCCCCAGCGCGCGGCGCAGGATCGCCGGCTTGCCGTCGCGCAGGGTCGGCTTGTAGACGTAGAACTCGTCCGGGTTGACCGCGCCCTGCACGACCATTTCGCCCAGGCCGTAGCTGGCGGTGACGAACACCACGTCGCGGAAGCCCGACTCGGTGTCGAGCGTGAACAGCACGCCGGAGGCGCCGACGTCGGAGCGGACCATCAACTGCACGCCGGCGGACAGGAACACGTCCTCGTGCTTGAAGCCGTGGTGGACCCGGTAGGCGATGGCGCGGTCGTTGTAGAGGCTGGCGAAGACCTCCTTGACCTTGTGGACGACGTCGTCGGCGCCGGTCACGTTGAGGAAGGTCTCCTGCTGGCCGGCGAACGAGGCGTCGGGCAGGTCCTCGGCGGTGGCGGAGGAACGCACCGCGACGGCGATGTCCTGCCCAGCACCGTTGTCGGCGCAGAGCTGCGCGTAGGCGGCGCGGATGTCGCGGTCGAGATCGGGCTGCAGCGGGGCGTCGATCACCCAGCCGCGGATCTCGGTGCCGGCGGCGGTCAGGGCGGGCACGTCGTCCACGTCCAGGGTCGCCAGCCGGTCGTAGATGCGCTGGTGCAGGTCGTTGTGGGCGATGAAGGCCTTGAAGGCCTCGGCGGTGGTCGCGAAACCGCCCGGCACCGAGACCCCGAGCCCGGCCAGGTGGCCGATCATTTCGCCGAGGGAGGCGTTCTTGCCGCCGACGCGGGCGAGGTCGGACAGGCGCAGGGCCTGCAGCCAGAGGATGTTCTCGTTCAAGGGGGGCTCCGGACGGGCGCGGCAGAGGGCCGGCGAAAGCGGTATTTTAACAACACCGGCTCCCGCGCCGCCCCCCGACCTTCTTCCGACGCCTCACGGAGCCTGCATGAGCCTCGCCCGCCCGGTGTTCTACGTCTCCGACGGCACCGGCATCACCGCCGAAACCATCGGCCACAGCCTGCTGACCCAGTTCGCGGACACCCAGTTCCGCACCGACCGCATCCCGTTCGTGGATACCCCGGAGAAGGCCGCCGAGGCCGCCGCGCGCATCCGCGCCGCCGGCGAGGCCAGCGGCAGCCGCCCGATCGTGGTCAATTCCTGCGTCGACGCCCGCCTCACCGCGGCCCTGGCCGAGAGCGGGGCGCTGATGCTGGACGTGTTCGAGCCGTTCATCGAGCCGCTGGAGCGCGAACTGGGCGAGCAGCGCCAGTCGCGGGTGGGCCACGCCCACGGCCTGGTCAATTTCGACAGCTACCACCGCCGGATCAACGCGATGAACTTCGCGCTGACCCACGACGACGGCATCGCCACCAACTACGACGAGGCGGACGTGATCCTGGTCGCCGTCTCGCGCGCCGGCAAGACCCCGACCTGCGTCTACCTGGCCCTGCACCACGGGGTCCGCGCCGCCAACTACCCGCTGACCGACGAGGACCTGGAGCACGACCGCCTGCCGCCGCGGCTGCGCGCGCACCGGCGCAAGCTGTTCGGGCTGACCATCGACCCCGAGCGGCTGGCCCAGATCCGCCAGGAGCGGCGGCCGAACTCCCGCTACGCCCAGCTCGAGACCTGCCGGCGCGAGGTGGCGGCGGCCGAGGCGATGCTGCGGGCCGAGCGCATTCCCACGCTCAGCACGACCCACACCTCGATCGAGGAGATCGCGGGCAAGGTGATGACGACGTTGGGGATCCAGCGCGAGATGTTCTGACGGCGGTCGGTTGCGGACCGCGGCGCGATGGGCCCGTCCATCATCGCCGTCGCCGGCCGCGGGCGTCAATCCTGTTGCGAAAGCGGCGCGCTGTGTACGATCCGTCCATGTCGCACGTCGTCTCACGCCCCGTCGAAGCCCAGAAGATCAACCGTTTTTCGTGGTTGATGGCGCTGTACGCCGAAAACCACCAGCGCCTGCACCGACTGTTCGCGCCGGCCGACCTGGAGACGGGCCGCTACGTCTCCTCGGTCGGCGACGGCCTCGACCTCCACCTGGAGGTCATCGCGCGCCACGCCTACACCGTCGAATACCGGCTCAGCTACGCGCTGCTTGACCCGGTGACCGGCGAACCCGACCCGTCCGCCTTCCTGCGTCTGTACCGCGACGCGAAACTGGTCGAGGCCACGCACTGCTACATCGGCCGCCGCTGGCAGGACGCCATCGGCCTGCACCCACCGCCGGCCGAAGTCCTCGACCACCGCCTGCGCATGAACACCTTCCTCGGCAAGTGGCTGCAGTACCTCGCCGAGCGCGGGCACGGCGTGGGGACGCTGGTGCGGGTGGGGGACGCGGACGAGATGGCGGCGTCGCGCATCGCCTGAAGCAGCGCGCATCGACACAACGCACATGCGCCGATTTCCGGCGCGGTCGCGACTCCGGTATCGAAACGCGACAGTGCGTGTTCCGCCTCGTCGCGCTAATTCCGCCAGCCTTGATGCGTGGCGAAGTCGAACCACTGTTCCAGATCTTCTTCGGCGCCCATGACCGAACGGAACTTCGTCGCCGAAGGATGGTGTTCCTCCAGCCACGAGAAGAAGTCGCTGAATCGCAGTGCCTGCTCGTCGATTCGCGAGTTTTCAGGCAATGCGCGCCACGCAGCGAGCAACGCCGGGAACCGTCGCCGGACTTCCGCCTTGGTCATCTTTCCTTGCATGACATCGCCATCCGATGAAGCGCGGTCTCAAGCGTAAAGCACCGGAAGGGTGTGCAAAACGACGCAGGGCCGCCTTTCGGCAGCCCTGAATCGTTGATCAATTGGCGTCCCCACGGGGATTCGAACCCCGGTCGCTACCGTGAAAGGGTAATGTCCTAGGCCTCTAGACGATGGGGACGTCGTGGAACTTCTTTGCACTTGCCGAACGGGCCAGGTCGTTCGGAAGTTGGTGGAGCCAGCCGGGATCGAACCGGCGACCTCCTGCATGCCATGCAGGCGCTCTCCCAGCTGAGCTATGGCCCCACTTGCTGGAGAGGCGGCATTCTAGAGACGCGCCCGGGGGTCGTCAAGCATTCGTGAACGAAATTTTCATGCGCCTGCGCGGGACGCCACGACGCGCTCACCACAGGGCGTCACGCAGCTTGTACCAGGCCATCGCGGCGACCAGCAGCGGGGTGCGGAAAGCGCGGCCGCCGGGGAAGTCGCGGTGCGGGATCCGGGCGAACACGTCGAGGCGCTCGCTCTGCCCGCGGATGGCCTCGGCGACAATCCGGCCGGCCAGCCCGGCGGCGGCGACGCCGTGCCCGGAGAAGCCCTGCGCGAAATAGACGTTGTCGCGGCCGATCCGGCCCCAGTGCGGGGCGCGGTTCAGGCTGATGTCGATGGTGCCGCCCCAGACGTGCTCGAACGGCTCGCCGCCGAGCTGCGGGAACACCTTGTGCATGCGCCGCGCCATCACCCAGGACAGGTTGGGCGGCTGGAAGTTGGAGTAGCTGGCGCGGCCGCCGAACAGCAGTCGGTGGTCGGCGGAGAGGCGGAAGTAGTCCAGCGCCCAGTTCACGTCGGCCACGGCCATGTCGTTGCGGATCAGGGCGCGGGCACGGTCCTCGCCCAGCGGCCGGGTGGCGGCGATGTAGGTGCCGACCGGCATGATCTTGCGGTCCAGTGCCGGGGCCACGCCCCTGACCAGCGCGTTGCCGGCGAGCACGGCGAAGTCGCAGCGCACCTGGCCGTGCGCGGTGCGCAGGACCGGCGCCGCGCCGTGTTCGATCGACAGCACCGGGCTGCCATCGAAGATCCGCACCCCGGCGGCGAGCGCGGCGCGGCCGAGGCCCAGCGCGTATTTCAGCGGATGCAGGTGGCCGGAGCGGGCGTCGTACAGGCCGCCGAGGTAGCGCGGCGAATCGAGTTCCGCGCGCAGCCGCTCGCGATCCCACCACGGCAGCGGGTAGGCGTAGTCGCGTTCGAGCTCGCGCTGCCAGGCCTGCAGTTCGGCGACGTGGCGGGGCTTGATCGCGACGTGCATGTGGCCGTCGCGCCAGTCGCAGTCGATCGCGTAGCGGCCGCGGCGTTCGTGGATCAACTGCACGCCTTCACGCGACCAGTCGAACAGCCGGCGGGCGTCGTCCTTGCCGAGCAGCGCGGCCAGCTTCGCCTCGCCGCAGCCGAACCCGAAGATCACCTGGCCGCCGTTGCGGCCCGACGCGCCCCAGCCGACGCGCTGCGCCTCCAGCACCACGACCCGGTAGCCGGCCTCGGCGAGTTCCAGCGCCGCCGACAGGCCCACGTAACCGGCGCCGAGGACGCAGACGTCGGCCTCGACATCGCCTTCCAGCCGCGGCTGCGATGGCAGCGGGTCGGCGCTGGCGGCGTACCAGCTCGGCGGGTAGGGGGACGGGGACGCCTGGGTCAACGGCCGATTCCTCGCTGTGCCGGGACGGACGCGGCCGGGCTCACACCGACCGCAGGTACCACTCGTATTCCAGCGAGGTGACCTCGCGATAGAAGGTGTGGAGTTCCTTGAGCTTCTGCTGGCCGTAGATGTGGCGGAAGGTCTCGCCGAAGCTGCGGGCGATGAAGTCGCTGGCCATGAAGTCGGCGATCGCGTCGCGCCAGTACGGGGTGCGGACCTCGGTCTGGTCGTAGGCGTTGCCGACGATCGGCGCGCCCGGGTCGTGGCCGCGTTCGATGCCTTCGAGCATGCCGGCCAGCACCGCCGCGGTCGCGAGGTAGACGTTGGCGTCGGCGCCGGCGATCCGGTGCTCGATGCGGGTGTTCTTCTCGTCGCTGTGCGGGATGCGCATGGCGACGGTGCGATTGTTGAAGCCCCAGACCTCGTTCAGCGGCACGAACGCGTTGAGCACGAAGCGGCGGTAGCTGTTGGCGTTGGGCGCGAACAGCAGCAGGCAGTCCTTCGCGCAGCGCTGCAGGCCGCCGACCGCGTGGCGCAGGGCGTCGGCGGGCTTGTCGGGGGTACAGGCGAAGATGTTGCGGCCGTCGCGGTCGAGCACGCTGGCGTGGACGTGCAGGCCGCTGCCGGCCTGGTCGGCGAGCGGTTTCGCCATGAAGCTGGCCTGGTGGCCCTGCTGCCGCGCCACCGCCTTGATCGCGCGCTTGAGGTAGACCGCGTCGTCGCAGGCGAGCAGGGCGTCGTCGCGGTGCTTGAGGTTGATCTCGAACTGGCCGGGCGCGTATTCGGCCACCGCGGTGTCGGCGGGGATGCCCTGCGCGCGGCAGGCGGCGGCCACGCCGTCGATGAAGGGCCGGAAATCGTCCAGGTCCTCGATGTAGTAGACCTGCGTGCTGGTGTTGCGGACCCCGGTGTGCGCGTTGACCGGCGGCTGCGGCCGGCCGTGGGCGTCGGGCAGGGGGTCGAACAGGTAGAACTCCAGTTCCACCGCCACCACCGGGCGCAGGCCGTGCGCGGCGTAGCGGGCCAGCACGCGCTTGAGCACCTCGCGCGGATTGGCCTCGAACATGCCGCCGCCGGCGTCCTCCATGCCGAGCAGCACCTGCGCCATCGGCCGCGGCGCCCACGGGATCGGACGCAGGGTGCCGGGGATGGGCCGGCAGATCCGGTCCTCGTCGCCGATGTCGTAGCCCAGCCCGGTTTCCTCGACGGTGTTGCCGGTGATGTCGGTGGCGATCAGCGACATCGGCAGGCAGACGCCGTCGGCGTACACCTTCTCCAGGGCGCTGCGCGCGATGCGCTTGCCGCGGAGCAGGCCGTTCATGTCCGGCAGCAGCAGGTCGATCTGTTCGCAGTCGGGCGCCTGCTGCAGGGCCAGCAGGTCGTCGGGCGTCAGGTTCTGGGGCATGGCGAGGGAGGCGTTCATGAGCGGGCGGCAGTGTGACAGCAATGAACCTGGCTCGGTAGGCGTCAATAATACTCAACGCGCATCCTGCCACGAATCCCCGGAAAACCGCAAAATGCGGGTGGTGCGGCGCAGCAATCAGGGATTTCCGGACCCGCGTGCGGACGTGCTGTTGCAGAAATCGAACGCCGCGGTTAACGTGCGGACACGCCAACGAACCTCTCGACGAGCGTCGCGCATGCCCGATTCCGCCCCCCGGATGCCCCTGGTCGGTCTGCCGACCGACCGGAAGACGATCGGGCCGCATCCGTTCCTGGCGGTGGGCGAGAAATACGTCCGGGCGGTGGTCGACGGCGCCGGCTGCCTGCCGCTGCTGCTGCCCGGCCTGCAGCCGCCGGTCGGCCTGCGGCAGACGCTCGAAGGCCTGGACGGGCTGCTGCTGACCGGTGCGACGAGCAACATCGAGCCGCATCATTATTCGGGCGAGCCGAGTTGGGTGGGCAACCTCCACGACCCGGCCCGCGACGCCAACACCCTGGCCCTGATTCCGCTGGCGGTCGAACTCGGCCTGCCGATCCTCGCCATCTGCCGCGGCTTCCAGGAGGTCAACGTCGCCTTCGGCGGCCGCCTGCACCAGAAGGTCCACGAGGTCGCCGGCATGCTCGACCACCGCGAGGACACCGGCGACCCGCTCGACGTGCAGTACGCGCCGGCGCACGAGATCGCGCTCGCGCCCGGGGGCCTGCTCGCGGGCATCGCCGGCGGGTCGCGGGCGCGCGTGAACTCGCTGCACGGGCAGGGCGTCGCGCGCCTGGGCGACGGGCTGGCGGTCGAGGCCACCGCGCCGGACGGTCTGGTCGAGGCGTATCGCCGCGACGGCGGCGGTTTCCTGCTCGCGGTGCAATGGCATCCGGAGTGGCGCGTCGTCGAGGATGCCTTCTATCACGGCATCTTCCGCGCCTTCGGCGATGCCTGCCGACAACGCGCCGCGCAGCGGCTAGGATGACGCCATGAGCCGCAAGCCCCCCACGCGCAAGCCTTCCGCGAGCAAGCCTTCCTCGGGCAAGCCTTCCAAAAGCAAGGCCGCCGCCAGCAAGGCCGCCACCACCCGCGAGCGTTCGACACGGCGCGGCGGGCGCGCCGGCGCATCCGCGGCCGCCGGCGAACACGCCCTGCTGCGCTGGCTCAAGGACCGGCGCATCACCGAGGTCGAGTGCCTGGTGCCGGACATGACCGGCAACGCCCGCGGCAAGATCATCCCGGCCGACAAGTTCTCGCACGACTACGGCACGCGGCTGCCCGAGGGCATCTTCGCGACCACGGTGACCGGCGAATACCCGGACGACTACTACGAGCTGACCACGCCGTCCGACGCCGACATGCTGCTGCGCCCGGACCCGGACACCGTGCGCCTGGTGCCGTGGGCCACCGACCCCACTGCGCAGGTCATCCACGACTGCTACACCAAGGCCGGCGAACGCCACGAACTGGCCCCGCGCAACGTGCTCAAGCGCGTGCTCGACGCCTACGCCGCCGAAGGCCTGCGCCCGGTGGTCGCGCCGGAGGTCGAATTCTTCCTGGTGCAGAAGAACACCGACCCGGACTTCCCGCTGCAGCCGCCGGCCGGCCGCTCCGGCCGCCCGGAGACCGCGCGCCAGTCGTACTCGATCGACGCGGTCAACGAGTTCGACCCGATCCTCGACATGATGTACGACTACAGCGACGCGATGGAGCTGGACGTGGACACGCTGATCCACGAATCCGGCGCGGCGCAGCTCGAGGTCAACTTCATCCACGCCGACGCCATGTCGCGCGCCGACCAGGTGTTCCTGTTCAAGCGGACCATGCGCGAGGCGGCGCTGCGCCACGGCGTGTACGCGACCTTCCTCGCCAAGCCGATGGAGAACGAGCCCGGCAGCGCGATGCACATCCACCAGAGCGTGGTCGACGCGAAGACCGGGCGCAACGTGTTCGCCGCGCGCGGCGAGCGCAAGCACAGCCGGGTGTTCGAGCACTACCTCGGCGGCCTGCAGACCTACGTGCCGAAGGCGATGGCGTTCCTCGGGCCGAACGTGAACTCCTATCGCCGCCTCGCGCTGGGGCAGGTCGCGCCGATCAACGTGCAGTGGGGCTTCGACAACCGCACCTGCGGCCTGCGCGTGCCGATGGACACGCCGGAGAACACCCGGGTCGAGAGCCGCTTCGCCGGGTCCGACGCCAATCCCTACCTGGCCATGGCCGCGACCCTGGCCTGCGGCCTGCTGGGCCTGCGCGGCAAGCTCGAACCGACCGCGCCGCTGGCGACCAGCGCCCAGGACGTGGGCTTCGAGCTGCCGCGTTCGCTGGGGCAGGCGCTCGATGCGCTCGAGACCTGCACCCCGCTGCACGAGCTGATGGGCCCGCGGTTCGTCCGCGCCTACATCTCGGTCAAGCGCAAGGAATACGAAACCTTCTTCCGCGTCATCAGCTCCTGGGAGCGCGAGTTCCTACTGTTGAACGTCTGACCCATCCGCCGGAGCCTCCATGGACCACGCCGACATCGTCCGCCTGCAGCAGCTCGACGCCGAGCACCACCTGCACCCGTTCAACGACAACGCCGCGCTGGCGAAGAAGGGCACCCGCATCCTCGTCAAGGGCGAGGGCGCCTACGTCTGGGACGCCGAGGGCCACAAGCTGCTCGACGCCTTCGCCGGGCTGTGGTGCGTGAACCTCGGCTACGGCCGCCCGGAGCTGGGCGAGGCCGCCCGCCGGCAGATGGACCGGCTGGCCTACTACAACAGCTTCTTCCAGTGCACGGTCGAACCGACGATCGAGCTGTCGGCCAAGCTCGCCGAGCTGACCCCGGGCGACCTCGACCACGCCTTCTTCACCAACTCCGGCTCCGAGGCCAACGACACCATCCTGCGCCTGGTCCGCCACTTCTGGGCGGTGCAGGACAAGCCGGAGAAGAACATCTTCATCGGCCGCCACAACGGCTACCACGGCACCACCATGGCCGGCGCCAGCCTCGGCGGCATGGCCGGCATGCACAAGCAGGGCGGGCTGCCGATCCCCGACATCCACCACATCGACCCGCCGTTCTGGTTCGCCGACGGCGGCGACCTCTCGCCCGAGGAGTACGGCCTGATCGCCGCGCGCCGGCTGGAGGCGAAGATCCTCGAACTCGGCCCGGAGCGGGTCGCGGCCTTCATCGGCGAGCCGATCATGGGCGCGATCGGCGTCTACATCCCGCCGATGACCTACTGGCCCGAGATCGAGCGGATCTGCCGCCGGTACGACGTGCTGCTGGTCGCCGACGAGGTGATCTGCGGCTTCGGCCGCACCGGCGAGTGGTTCGGTTCGCAGTACTTCGGGATCACCCCCGACGTGATGACCCTCGCCAAGGGCATCACCTCCGGCTACATCCCGCTGGGCGCGGCCATGTTCAACGACCGCGTCGCCGGGGTGCTCAAGGCCCAGGGCGGCGAACTGGCCCACGGCTGCACCTATTCCGGCCACCCGGTCTGCACCGCGGTGGCGCTGGAGAACATCCGCATCCTGCAGGAGGAGGGCATCGTCGACCGCGCCCGCACCGAGGTCGCCCCCTATCTGGCCCAGCGCTGGGCCGAACTGGGCGAGCACCGGCTGGTCGGCGAGGCCCGCATCGCCGGCATGGTCGGCGCCCTGGAACTGGTGCCGCGCAAGGGCCAGCGCCGGTTCTTCGAGGAGCGTGGCCGGGTCGGCGTGCTGTGCCGCGACAATGCCCTCCGCAACGGGCTGATCCTGCGCGCCACCTATGATTCAATGCTGCTGTCGCCGCCGCTGATCCTGACCCGGGCGCAGGTGGACGAACTGTTCGAGAAGACCTGGAAGTCGCTCGACGAGACCGCGGACGCGATCGGCATCGGCTGACGCTTCCCGGGGCCTCGGTCCGTGCGCTCGTCAGGAGGCGTCGCATCCTTTCACCCATCGTGCCCCGCGGGGCGGAGGTAAGCGTCATGAAACTGCGAATCCTGGGGCTGTGCATCGTCGCCGGCATGCTCGCCGCCTGCGGCGGCGGAAAGCCCGCCGGCGACACCGCCGCGACCGACGCCGGCGGCAAGCCGGCCCCCGCCGGCGGCGAGGAGAAGCTCCTCAACGTCTACAACTGGTCGGACTACATCGCCGAGAACACCATCCCGGACTTCGAGAAGAAGACCGGCATCAAGGTGGTCTACGACGTGTTCGACAGCAACGAGATGGTCGAATCCAAGCTGCTGGCCGGTTCGACCGGCTACGACGTGGTCGTGCCGACCCTCAACTTCCTCGGCCGCCAGATCCAGGCCGGCGTGTTCATGCCGCTGGACAAGTCGAAGATCCCCAACCTCGCCAACCTCGATCCGGAGATGATGAAGCGCATCGCGCTGCAGGACCCGGACAACAAGTACGCCGTGCCGTACCTGTGGGGCACCACCGGCATCGGCTACAACGTCGACAAGCTCAAGGCCGCGTTCGGCAGCACCGACATCGCCAACAGCTGGGACCTGGTGTTCAAGCCCGAGAACATCTCGAAGATGAAGGACTGCGGCGTGACCCTGCTGGACACGCCGTCCGAGCTGATCCCGATCGCCCTGAACTACCTGGGCGAGGACCCGAACAGCCGCGACCCGGCGGTGATCGACAAGGCCGCGACCCTGCTCAAGGGCATCCGTCCGTACATCACCAACTTCCACTCCTCGCAGTACATCGATTCGATGGCCAAGGGCAGCACCTGCCTGGTGGTCGGCTGGTCCGGCGACGTGATCCAGGCCCGCGACCGCGCCGAGGAGGCCAAGAACGGGGTCAAGATCGCCTATTCGATCCCGAAGGAAGGCGCGCCGCTGTGGTTCGACATGCTGGCGATCCCGAAGGACGCCAAGCATCCCGAGAACGCGCTCGCCTTCATCAACTACCTGCTGGAACCGCAGGTCGCGGCCGACAACTCGAACACCGTCAGCTATCCGAACATCAACCTCAAGTCGACGCCGCTGGTGGACAAGTCGATCGTCGACGACCCGACGATCTATCCGCCGGAGGACGTGCGCGCGAAACTGTTCACCTTCGCGATCGTGCCGCCTGAAGTCGATCGCCAGTACACCCGGATCTGGACCCAGCTCAAGACCGGCCATTGACCGACCGCGGGGCGGGCAGCGATGCCCGCCCCGCCGCATTCCCCCGCCGCATTCCGAGGAACGCCCATGGCCGCAGTCGCCCCCGATCGACCGCAGAGCGCCGCCGCCGCGAAGAAGGGCGCGGACGACTACGTCCGCATCGTCGACGTCCGCAAGGAATTCGACGGCTTCGTCGCCGTCGACGACACCAACCTCGACATCCGCCAGGGCGAGATCTTCGCGCTGCTGGGCGGTTCGGGCTGCGGCAAGTCGACCCTGTTGCGCTGCCTCGCGGGCTTCGAGACCCCGACCTCCGGCAAGATCTACCTCGACGGCCAGGTGATGAACGGCCTGCCGCCGTACGAGCGGCCGATCAACATGATGTTCCAGTCGTACGCGCTGTTCCCGCACATGACCGTCGAGCAGAACATCGCCTTCGGCCTCAAGCAGGACGGGCTGGGCAGGGAGGAGATCCGCAAACGGGTCGAGGACATGCTCGCCCTGGTCCAGCTCGGCAAGCTGGCCAAGCGCAAGCCGCACCAGTTGTCCGGCGGCCAGCAGCAGCGCGTCGCGCTCGCGCGCTCGCTGGCGAAGGGGCCGAAGCTGCTCCTGCTGGACGAACCGATGGGCGCGCTGGACAAGAAGCTGCGCTCGCAGATGCAGCTCGAACTGGTCGACATCATCGAGAAGTCGGGCGTGACCTGCGTGATGGTCACCCACGACCAGGAAGAGGCGATGACGATGGCCACCCGCATCGCGCTGATGGACGCCGGCCGCATCCGCCAGGTCGGCACGCCGGACGAGATCTACGAATCGCCGACCAGCCGCTTCGCCGCGGAGTTCATCGGGTCGATCAACATGTTCGACGGCAAGATCGACGAGGACCGGGCCGAGTACATCACGATCGTGTCGCCGTCGCTGCCGGTGCCGATCTACGTCGGCCACGGCGTCAGCGGCTACGAAGGGCAGGCGGTCGGCTACGGCGTGCGCCCGGAAAAGGTGATGATCAGCAAGGACGAGCCCGCGCAGCCGCACAACAAGGCGCAGGGCCGGATCGAGGACATCGCCTACTTCGGCAGTCATTCGGTGTTCCACGTGCGCCTGCCCAGCGGCTACCGGGTGATGGCGAACTTCGCCAACCAGCAGCGCTGGGCCAGCGAAGGCATGACCTGGGGCGACGAGGTCTGGGTGGCCTGGGGCGACAACGAAGGCGTGGTGCTCACCTCATGAACCTCGCCCCCCTCAAGCGCTTCCTGCCGGGGCCGCGCTGGGCGGTGATCTCGGTCCCCTACCTGTGGCTGCTGCTGTTCTTCGCGGTGCCGTTCCTGATCGTGCTGAAGATCTCGTTCGCCAAGCTGGCGATCGCGCAGCCGCCGTACACGCCGATCCTCGAGTACGTGCAGGACGAGGTCCTGCTCAAGCTCAACCTCACCAACTACAAGGTGCTGTTCTCGGACAGCCAGTACCTGCTGGCCTACGCCAGCTCGCTCAAGATCGCGGGGATCTCGACCTTCCTGACCCTGCTGATCGGCTACCCGATGGCCTACGTCATCTCGCGGATGCCGACCGCCACGCGCAACATCGCGATGATGCTGGTGGTGCTGCCGTCGTGGACCTCGTTCCTGATCCGCGTCTACGCCTGGATCGGCATCCTCGACAGCAACGGCCTGCTCAACAACCTGCTGACCGGCCTCGGCCTGATCGGCGAGCCGCTGCGCATCCTCAACACCCCGGTCGCGACCTACATCGGCATCGTCTACTGCTACCTGCCGTTCATGGTGCTGCCGCTGTACACCAACCTGGTCAAGTTCGACCATCGCCTGCTGGAGGCGGCCTACGACCTCGGCGCGCGGCCGTGGAAGGCGTTCCTCACCATCACCCTGCCGATGTCGCGCGCCGGCATCATCGCCGGTTGCATGCTGGTGATGATCCCCGCGGTCGGCGAGTTCGTGATTCCGGAAATGCTCGGCGGCCCGGACACGCTGATGATCGGCCGGGTGATGTGGAACGAGTTCTTCAACAACCGCGACTGGCCGGTGGCCTCGGCGGTGGCGATCGTGATGCTGATCCTGCTGCTGATCCCGATCCTGATCTTCAACCGGGTCCAGCAGCGCGAGCTGGAAGGACGGCTGGCATGAGCGCCGTCGCCGCCCCCGGCGCGCGGGTCCTGCGCTGGAGCATCCTCGCGCTCGGCTTCGCGTTCCTGTACGTGCCGATCCTGGTGCTGATCGTCTATTCGTTCAACGAATCGCGGCTGGCCTCGGTGTGGTCGGGCTTCTCGTTCAAGTGGTACGGCGAGCTGATCCGCGACCAGTCGATGCTCGACGCCGCCTGGGTCAGCCTGCGCGTCGCGTTCTGGACCGCCAGCGCGTCGGTGGTGATCGGCACGATGGCCGCGCTGGCGATGAGCCGGATGCGCCAGTTCCCGACCAAGACCGCGTTCGGCGCGATGATCACCGCGCCGCTGGTCATGCCCGAAGTCATCACCGGCCTGTCGATCCTGCTGATGCTGGTGTCGGTGGGCGGCATGATCGGCATCACCCCCAAGGGCGTGGTCTCGATCTGGATCGCCCACGTCACCTTCACCCTCTCGTTCGTGACGGTGGTCGTGTCCTCGCGGCTGGCCGAGCTGGACAAGTCGCTGGAAGAGGCGGCGATGGACCTCGGCGCCAACCGGATCAAGGTGTTCTTCCTGATCACCCTGCCGATCATCGCGCCGGCGCTGGTGTCCGGCTGGCTGCTGGCGTTCACCCTGTCGCTGGACGACGTGGTGATCGCCAGCTTCGTCGCCGGCCCGAACTCGACCACGCTGCCGATGAAGGTCTTTTCCTCGGTGCGCCTGGGCCTGAGCCCCAAGATCAACGCGCTGGCCACGCTGATGGTGGTCGCGGTGTCGGTCGCGGCGCTGGTCGGCTGGTGGCTGATGTACCGGGAAGAGAAACGGCGCCAGCGCGATATCCAGATGGCGCTGCAATCGAACGCCGAGTAGGGCGTCGCACACGGAGGCAACCGACGATGGCCGTCGAACTGATCCATCCCTGGACCGGGCAGGTCGATTTCCGCTACGACTACATCGGCGAGGCCGAGGTCGAACGCCTGCTGCAGGCCGCGGCCGACGCCGCGCCCGGCTGGGCGGCGCGCCCGCTGGAGGCCCGCGGCGCGCTGCTGCGCGCGGTCGGCGCGCGCCTGCGCGAGGAGCGCGAGGCGATCGCCGCGATCATGGCCGCGGACATGGGCAAACTGTGCCGCGAGGCGCTGGCCGAGGTCGACAAGTGCGCCGGCGCCTGCGACTACTACGCCGGGCACGCCATCGACTACCTGCGCGACGGCGCCATCGCCACCGAGGCCCGGCGCAGCTACGTCACCTACCAGCCGCTGGGCTGCGTGTTCGCGGTCATGCCGTGGAACTTCCCGATCTGGCAGGTCTTCCGTTTCCTCGCGCCGGGGCTGATGGCCGGCAATGTCGCGGTGCTCAAGCACGCGACCAACGTCGCGCGCTGCGCCGACGCCATCGCCCGGGTGCTGCGCGAGGCCGGCGTGCCCGAAGGCGTGTTCGGCGTGCTCCACATCGACAACGACACCGCAGCGAAGGTCATCGCCGACCCGCGGGTGAAGGCGGTGACCCTGACCGGCAGCGACCGCGCCGGCCGTTCGGTCGCGTCCAACGCCGGCCGCAACCTCAAGAAATGCGTGATGGAGCTCGGCGGCAGCGATCCGTTCGTGGTGCTGGACGACGCCGACCTCGACGTCACCGTGCCTGCGGCCGTCGCCTCGCGGTTCGGCAACGCCGGCCAGACCTGCATCGCGGCCAAGCGCTTCATCGTCACCCCGGGGATCGCCGACGCGTTCGTGCGGCGCTTCGTCGAGGCGGCGTCGAAGCTGGCGGTCGGCGACCCGATGGACGACGCGACCACGCTCGCGCCGATGGCCCGCGCCGACCTGCGCGACGAGATCCACGCGCAGGTGACGCGCAGCATCGACGCCGGGGCGACGCTGCTGCTCGGCGGCACGCCGGGCGAGGGCGCCTGCCACTATCCGGCGACGATCCTCGACCACGTCGTCCCCGGCATGCCGGCCTACGCCGAGGAACTGTTCGGCCCGGCCGCGGCGATCCTGCGCGCCCGCGACGACGAGGACGCCCTGCGCCTGGCCAACGACACCGACTTCGGCCTGGGCGCCAGCGTGTGGACGCGCGACCTCGCCCGCGGCGAAGCCCTCGCGCGCCGGCTGCAGGCGGGCGCGACCTTCGTCAACGCGATCGTGCGCAGCGACGTGCGGCTGCCGTTCGGCGGCACCAAGACGTCGGGCTTCGGCCGAGAACTCGCCGAGCACGGCATCCACGAGTTCATGAACATCAAGACGGTGTACGTGGCCTGAGGTCGGCCGGCCGCGCCGGGGCCTAGTCCGACAGGCGCGCCGGCGCTGTGCAAGCCGCGGGGGAACGGCGAAAATGGCGCGCCGTCGCGTCGCGCGCCGTTGCGCGGCGCACGGCCACGTCCGCCATACCGCCGCATGCCCCCAGGAGTTTCCATGCGCCTCGCCCCGATCGCGTTCGCGGCCGCCGCCGCGCTGCTGTTGCCCTTCGCTCCGTCCATCGCGCGCGCCAGCGGCGACTGGGGCTGCCTGCCGGCGGTGATGCCGGCCAGCGACGACTACGGCTACGGCTGCGCCGGCACCGCGCTGCTGACGCCGGCCAACGACACCCGCATCAACCTGGTGCTGCTGATGGCCGACCGCCACGGCGGCCTGCGCACGTACCCGCCCAAGCGCGAGCCGATGCAGGCGCCGCCGCTGCCGGTGCCGGTGTCGTGGGAGGATTTCGTCGCGCGGATCGGGCCCGCCGGCGCGACCGGCGACGAACCGCAGGGCTGGGTGCTGCAGGGCGAAGGCACGGTCTGCGTCAGCAACGACGCCGGCGCCGAGGCGTTCGTCGCGGCGCTGGCGGCCGACCGCGGGGTCACCGCCGACGAACGCGAGCGCCTGACCGCGGCGCGCCGGCAGGCCGGCTGCGCCAGCGACGGCAGCGCGGCGTCGCCGCTCGACGCCGCGCTCGACGGCGCGATCCGCTCCGCGTCCGGCAAGGCGTTCCTGGCCTACCTGAAGGCCGCCGCCGCGTTCTACGCCGGCGACTACGACGCCGCGCCGTTCGCCGCGCTCGCGAAGCAGAAGCAGCCGTGGGTGCGCGAGGCCGCGCGCTACATGGTCGGCCGCACCTGGGCGCTCGCCGCGCAGGCCGATGGGTTCGGCGAATACGGCGAACTGGCGTTCGACAGGATGGATGCCAAGGCGCTCGGCCGCGCCGAGGCCGCGCTCAAGGACTATCTCCACGATTACCCGCGCGGCGCCTACGCCGCATCCGCGCAGGGCCTGCTCCGGCGGGTGTACTGGCTGGGCCAGGACCAGGTGAAGCTGGCCGCGGCCTACCGCGCGCAGATCGAGCAGACCGACGCCGCGCAGCGCAACCTGCCCGATGTCGACCTGGCCCAGGAAATCGACGCGAAGCTGCCGGCCGAGGCGTACCGGCTGGAATCCGCCGGCCCGGTGCTGCTGGCGATCGACGACCTGCGCCGCATGCGGCGCGACGGGGCCGACGCGGCGGCCAAGCGCGACCTCGGCCGCGACGAACTGATGGCCCAGCGCGCGCGCTTCGCTTCGATGCCGGGCCTGCACGATTACCTGCTCGCGGCCTACGCGTTCTTCGTCGAGGGCTCGCCGAAGGCCGCGCTCGAACGCCTGCCGGCCACCGAGGCGGGGAAGGGCGGCGCGCTCGACACGCTGGAATTCAGCCGCCGCGCGCTGCGCGCCCTGGCGCTGGATCGGCTGGACGATCCGAAGGCGCGCGATGCCCTGGTCGCGCTGTTCCCGCGCGCGACCGCGCCGCTGCAGGGCCAGACCCTGCAGGTGGCGCTGGCGATGCACGACGCGCGCGCGGGGCATCTCGATCGCGTGTTCGCGGCCGGTTCGCCGGTGACCGACCCGGAGCTGCGCGAGATCCTGCTGGTCAACGTCGCCGGCCCCGACCTGCTGCGCGCCCGCGTGGCCGACACCACCGCCTCCGCGCGCGAACGCGGCGTCGCCCGCTACGTGCTGCTCTACAAGTCGCTGACCCGCGGCCGCTACGCCGATTTCCTCGCCGCCGCGAAAGGCGCGCTGCCGCCGCCGACCGCCGAGCCCGACCGCTACTTCAAGCTCGAACAGGCGCCGCCGCTGGGCGATTTCGCCTGGGCCGGCAGCCAGCAGGGCTATCGCTGCCCGTCGCTGGTCGCGGTGGCGACGACGCTGGCGAAGACGCCGGCCGACGTCCACGCCTCGCTGTGCCTGGGCGAATTCGCGCGGCTCAACGGTTACGACGGATTCGTCCTCGACCGGCAGCCGGCGGCGACCGAACTCGGCGGTTCGCCGACCCAGTTCCCCGGCAAGCCGTTCGCGCGGCAGGCGATCTACCAGCGGGTGATGGCCGACCCCGCGGCCTCGCCGCAGGATCGCGCCTATGCGCTGTATCGCGCGGTCAACTGCTACGCGCCGTCGGGCTCGAACGACTGCGGCGGCGAAGACGTGCCGACGGCGACGCGCAAGGCGTGGTTCACCCGGCTGAAGCGCGAATACCCGACCTCGCCGTGGGCGCAGTCGCTGCAGTATTACTGGTGACGCCGCGCGCGGCCGTGCGCCGGTTGTCTTGCGCGGCGTCAGTGGTGATGTCGGCGCTGTTGCTGGCGTTGCTGCTGCCGGGCGCGCCGGCGCTCGCCGCCGCCGGCGACGCCACGGCGCGTGTCGACGCCGCGGACTACGACGCCTTCTGGCTGTGGGCGGGCGTCAAGCCGCAGCCGGCGCTGGCGCGGGCGAAGACGCTCTACCTGCTCGACGGCGAAGTGCAGGCGACGCCGACGGTGCGGCTCGCCGCCCAGCGCGCCGCAGTGCCGCGCGTGCGCCATGCCGACGTGTGGATGGTCTACCGCGTGCAGACGCTGCGCTGGACGCCGACGATCCACGCGCAGGTGCTCGCGCGCCTGCAGCGCTGGCGCGCCGCGGGCAACCGCGTGGTCGGCATCCAGATCGACTTCGACGCGCGCACCCGGCACCTGGAGGAATACGCCGGCTTCCTGCGCGACCTGCGCGGGCGGCTGCCGGGCGACTGCCGGCTCGGCATCACCGGCCTGCTCGACTGGAGCGCGAACGGCGACCCCAAGGGCCTCGAAGCGCTGGCCGGCACGGTCGACGAGATGGTGCTGCAGATCTACCAGGGCCGGCGCGTGATTCCCGGCTACGCGGCCTACCTGGCGCGCCTGGAGCGCCTGTCCGTGCCGTTCCGCATCGGCCTGCTGCAGGGCGGGGAATGGACGCCGCCGCCGGCGCTGGCCCGGCATCCGCATTTCCGCGGCTACGTCGTGTTCCTGCTCAACCCGCGGCCGGGACGATCGCGCAGCGATGCGACCGGGGGCGATCCCGACGATGCCGACGATCCCCGGGGCGCCCGCGGTCGTCCGCCCTGAGCGCCCGTCGGCGCCCCGCTCAGGACGCGACGCCGTCCGCCAGCCATTCGCGCACCAGCGCCGGCACGATCTCCGTCGCCGGGCCGCGCAGCATGCGGAAGCCCCGCGGCAGGTCGTCGACCTCGAACGCGCACACGATCTTCTCCGCGGTCGGGCCGGCATGGCGGGTCAGCGACGCGGCGGGGTAGACCGACAGCGAGGTGCCGACGACCAGCACCTTGTCCGCCTCGCTCACGTGGCGTGCGGCGACGTCCATCATCGGCACGTCCTCGCCGAACCAGACGATGTCCGGCCGCAGTTGCGTGCCGTCGTCGCACAGGTCGCCGAGGTGGATCGGCGCGGCGCCGATCCGCCGCCGCAGCCGTCGCGGCGACGTGCCGCGCGCCCAGGCCAGTTCGCCGTGGAGATGCACGACCTGCGTGGAGCCGCCGCGTTCGTGCAGGTCGTCGACGTTCTGGGTGACCACCACGACGTCGTACTTCGATTCCAGTTCGGCGATCGCGCGGTGCGCGGCGTTTGGCTGCGCTTCCGCAGCGCGGGCGCGACGCTCGTTGTAGAACGCCAGCACGAGTTCGGGATGCTTGCGCCAGCCTTCGGGGCTCGCGAGTTCGCGCCAGTCGTGGTTGCGCCACAGCCCGTCGGCGTCGCGGAACGTCGGCAGGCCGCTCTCGGCGCTGACGCCGGCGCCGGAGAGGATGACGATCTTGTGCGGATGCAGGCGCCTGCCGCTATCCATGATCGATCGCCTTGCGCATGGAATAACGACCGCCGGGGCGATCGATTTCGCATTCGATGTCGTCGAGCCGCCAACCGGCCTGCGTGCGGACCCAGCGATAACGATCCTTCCAGCGGTAGGTTTCGCCGTGATAGCGGTCGTAGAACGAGACGATCACGTCGACGGACGACGACGAGACGTGGCGCACGGACGAAATGGCGTAGCCGTCCAGTGAGCCGTCCGAACAGATGAAGGTGAAATCGGCGTGGGGTGGCTTGGCAGTCGGATCCTGTGCAGAGGTTTCGCGATCCTCGCGGAAGGCCGCATCGATGGACCGGAAGAATGCTGGCGACAGGATATGGCGCAACGCCGCCATCCCGCGCGCATCGCGAGAAGGGGACACCTTGTAATGCTCGACGAAACGACGGGTTTCCGCGCCGAGGTCAGGTTCCGGCCGAGGTTTGGCGGAAATCGACAGGGAGATCGCGGCCAGCGAAGCGAGCGCGGCGGCGAGGAAGGCTCGGGCGCCGATACCGGTGCCCGAGAGGATGACGATCCTGGTGCGGGCGAGACTGTGCAAGCAGATCCCTCGCATTCGTTCGGGATGACTTCCGATGCGCAATGCGCATCGGAGGTCACTTCATCGTCGGCATCACGAATTCCGCGTGGCGGACATCGTCCGGCCAGCGCGCGGTGATCGTCTTCAGCCGCGTATAGAAGCGCACGCCGTCGGGGCCGTGGACGTGCAAGGGACCGAAGATCGAGCGCTTCCAGCCGCCGAAGCTGTGGAAGGCCATCGGCACCGGGATCGGCACGTTCACGCCGACCATGCCGGCCTGCACGCGATGCGCGAACGCGCGCGCGGCGCCGCCGTCGCGGGTGAAGATCGCGGTGCCGTTGCCGTATTCGTGGGCGTTGACCAGCGCCAGCGCGGTCTCGAAATCCGGCACGCGCACCACGCTCAGCACCGGGCCGAAGATCTCCTCGCGGTAGATCGTCATCTCCGGCGTGACGCGGTCGAACAGGCAGCCGCCGAGGAAGAAGCCGTCGGCGTGGCCGTCCACCGCATGGCCGCGCCCATCGACGACCAGCGTCGCGCCTTCGGCCACGCCGGCATCGACGTAGCCGCGGACCTTGTCGCGATGTGCGCCGGTGACCAGGGGCCCCATTTCGGGATCGAGGCAGCCGGGGCCGATCTTCAGCGCGGCGACCTTCGGCGCGAGCTTCGCGACCAGCGTGTCGGCGGTGGCGTCGCCGACGCACACCGCCACCGAGATCGCCATGCAGCGCTCGCCGGCCGAGCCGTAGCCGGCGCCGAGCAGCGCCGACACCGCGCCGTCGAGGTCGGCGTCGGGCAGCACGACCATGTGGTTCTTGGCGCCGCCCAGCGCCTGCACGCGCTTGCCGTTGGCGCTGCCGCGGGCATAGATGTATTCGGCGATCGGGGTGGAGCCGACGAAGCTGATCGCCTGTACCTGCGGCGCGTCCAGGAGCGCGTCGACCGCGACCTTGTCGCCGTGGACGACGTTGAACACGCCGTCGGGCAGCCCGGCCTGCTTCAGCAGATCGGCCATGAAATTCGCCGCGGACGGGTCGCGTTCCGACGGCTTGAGCACGAAGGTGTTGCCGCAGGCGAGGGCGACCGGGAACATCCACAGCGGCACCATCGCCGGGAAGTTGAACGGCGTGATCCCGGCGACGACGCCCAGCGGCGCGTATTCGGTCCACGAATCGACCTCGCGGCCGACGTTCATCGAGTGCTCGCCCTTGAGCAGGTGCGGGATGCCGCAGGCGAATTCGACCACTTCGAGGCCGCGGGTGACTTCGCCGCGCGCGTCGGACAGCACCTTGCCGTGCTCGGAGGTGATGATCGCCGCGAGGTCGCCGGCGTGGCGTTCGAGCAGTTCCTTGAAGCGGAACATGACCCGGGCGCGATTGAGCGGCGTGGTCTCGGCCCAGGCGGGGAAGGCGGCGGCCGCGGCCTCGACCGAGGTGCGGACGTCGTCGGCGGAGGCGAGCGCGACGCGCTTGGCGACCGCGCCGGTGGCGGGGTCGAATACGTTGGCGTGGCGGTCGGAACGGCCGGCGGTGTGGGTGCCGGCGATGCAGTGGGGGACGGTGGTCGCGGAAGTTGACATCGGATTGAACCTCTCTTCAAACGTCGCCTGAATCAGGCGCTCGGCATGGCGGCCTTCAGGGCGGGGCTGCCCGCGGGGTTCGTGAGGAAAGCCCCCCTCATCCGCCTTCGGCACCTTCTCCCCGCGTGCGGGGAGAAGGAACGCTTGCATGCGCCAACTGCGTGTTCGGCAAAGAGGACTTCGGCTGCTCGCACGTGGAAATCACCAACTGGCTTACGTAGAGCGGCCTTCAGACCGCTGCGGCGGCGGGATGGGTCCTCGAAAGCGCCCCTCATCCGCCTTCGGCACCTTCTCCCCGCGTGCGGGGAGAAGGAACGCTTGCATGCGCCACCTGCGTGCTCGGCAAAGAGGACTTCGGCTGCTCGCACGTGGAAATCACCAACTGGCTTAGGTAGAGCGGCCTTCAGGCCGCTGCGCCCACGGGATGGGTCCTCGAAAGCGCCCCTCATCCGCCTTCGGCACCTTCTCCCCGCGTGCGGGGAGAAGGAACGCTTGCATGCGCCACCTGCGTGCTCGGCAAAGAGGACTTCGGCTGCTCGCACGTGGAAATCACCAACTGGCTTACGTAGAGCGGCCTTCAGGCCGCTGTGCCGGCGGGATGGGTCCTCGAAAGCGCTCCTCATCCGCCTTTGGCGCCTTCTCCCCGCGTGCGGGGAGAAGGAACGCTTGCATGCGCCACCTGCGTGCTCGGCAAAGAGGACTTCGGCTGCTCGCACGTGGAAATCACCAACTGGCTTAGGTAGAGCGGCCTTCAGGCCGCTGTGCCGGCGGGATGGGTCCTCGAAAGCGCTCCTCATCCGCCTTCGGCGCCTTCTCCCCGCATGCGGGGAGAAGGAACGCTTGCATGCGCCACCTGCGTGCTCGGCAAAGAGGACTTCGGCTGCTCGCACGTGGAAATCACCAACTGGCTTACGTAGAGCGGCCTTCAGGCCGCTGCGCCCACGGGATGGGTCCTCGAAAGCGCCCCTCATCCGCCTTCGGCACCTTCTCCCCGCATGCGGGGAGAAGGAACGCTTGCATGCGCCACCTGCGTGCTCGGCAAAGAGGACTTCGGCTGCTCGCACGTGGAAATCACCAACTGGCTTAGGTAGAGCGGCCTTCAGGCCGCTGCGCCCACGGGATGGGTCCTCGAAAGCGCCCCTCATCCGCCTTTGGCGCCTTCTCCCCGCATGCGGGGAGAAGGAACGCTTGCATGCGCCACATGCGTGCTCGGCAAAGAGGACTTCGGCTGCTCGCACGTGGAAATCACCAACTGGCTTAGGTAGAGCGGCCTTCAGGCCGCTGCGCCCACGGGATGGGTCCTCGAAAGCGCCCCTCATCCGCCTTCTGCGCCTTCTCCCCGCGTGCGGGGAGAAGGAAATCCAGCATTCGCCGTCCCGCATCGCGGAACGGGAACGGAGAACGGGACCGGCAGCCTCAACCCAGCGCCTTCTCCGCCGGCACGTATTCGTAGCCGAGGTCGTCGGCGACCGCCTTGTAGGTGATCTTGCCGGCGTGGACGTTGAGGCCGTTGAGCAGGTGCGGGTCGTCGAGCAGCGCCTTCTTCGCGCCCTTGTTCGCCAGTTGCACCGCGAAGGGCAGGGTGGCGTTGGTCAGGGCGAAGGTGGAGGTGCGGGCGACGCCGCCGGGCATGTTGGCGACGCAGTAATGGATCACGCCGTCCACTTCGTAGGTCGGGTTCTGGTGGGTGGTGGCCTTCGAGGTCTCGAAGCAGCCGCCCTGGTCGATCGCGACGTCGACCAGCACCGAGCCGGGACGCATCAGGCCCAACTGCTGGCGCGACACCAGCTTGGGCGCGGCGGCGCCGGGGATCAGCACCGCGCCGATCACCAGATCGGTGTCGGGGAGGCGTTCCTCGATGGCGTCGTGGGTGGAGTAGATGGTGGTGAGCTGGTGGCCGTAGACCTCGTCGAGGTACTTCAGGCGCTCCAGCGAGCGGTCGAGGATGGTGACGTGGGCGTTCAGGCCCATCGCCATGCGCGCGGCGTTGATGCCGACCACGCCGCCGCCGATCACCATGACCTCGGCAGGCTTGACGCCGGGCACGCCGCCGAGCAGCACGCCGGAACCGCCCTGTGCCTTCTCCAGCGCGTGCGCGCCGGCCTGGATCGACATGCGCCCGGCGACCTCGGACATCGGCGCCAGCAGCGGCAGGCCGCCGCGCTTGTCGGTGACGGTCTCGTAGGCGATCGCGGTGCAGCCGGACTTCACCAGCGCCGCGGTCTGCGTCGGGTCGGGCGCCAGGTGCAGGTAGGTGTAGAGCACCTGCCCGGGGCGCAGCATCGCGCACTCGACCGGCTGCGGTTCCTTCACCTTGATGATCATGTCGGCGCGGGCGAAGATTTCCTCCGCGGTGTCGACGATCTCGGCGCCGGCCTTCACGTACATCTCGTTGGTCAGGCCGATGGCCTTGCCGCCGTCGCGCTGCACCATCACCCGGTGGCCGTGGCTCACCAGCTCGCGCGCGCCCGCGGGCGTCAGGCCGATACGGTATTCGTGGTTCTTGATTTCCTTGGGAACGCCGATGAGCATGGCTGGATACCGTTCAGAGGTTGGGCGAGGCGCGCATTAGGCCGTTTCCCGGATCACATGCGCAAGGGTCCGGAAGATGCGGTCGATATGGTCCCGGTCGAGGATCAGCGGCGGCGACAGCGCGATCACGTCGCCGGTGACCCGGATCAGCAGGTTTTCGCGGTGGAAGCAGCGGGTGAACACGTCGTAGGCGCGGGCGCCGGGCGCGCCCGGGCGGGGCGCCAGCTCGATCGCGCCGATCAGGCCGATGTTGCGGATGTCGACCACGTTCGGCAGGCCGCGCAGGGCGTGGATCGCGTCGGCCCAGGCGTCCTCCAGCGCGATCGCCTGCTCGAAGAGGTTTTCCTCGGCGTAGGTGTCCAGGGTCGCCAGGGCGGCGGCGCAGGCCAGCGGGTGGCCGGAATAGGTGTAGCCGTGGAACAGCTCGATCATCTGCTCGGGGCCCTGCATGAAGGCCTGGTGGATGCCGTCGGACACGAACACCGCGCCCATCGGCACGCAGCCGTTGGTCAGGCCCTTGGCGCAGGTGATCATGTCCGGCTTCACCCCGAAGCGCTCGGCGGCGAAGGCCTTGCCGACGCGGCCGAACCCGGTGATGACTTCGTCGAAGATCAGCAGGATGCCGTGCTTGTCGCAGATCTCGCGCAGGCGCTTGAGATAACCCTCCGGCGGCAGCACCACGCCGGCGGAGCCGGCGACCGGTTCGACGATGACCGCGGCGATCGTGCTGGCGTCGTGCAGCGCGACCAGCCGCTCCAGGTCCTCGGCCAGCTCCAGCCCGTGCGCCGGCAGGCCGCGGCTGAAGGCGTTGCGTTCGATGTCCAGGGTGTGGCGCAGGTGGTCCACGCCGGGCAGCAGGCTGCCGAAGAACTTGCGGTTGTTGGGCAGGCCGCCCACCGAGATGCCGCCGAAGCCGACGCCGTGGTAGCCCTTCTCGCGACCGATCAGGCGGGTGCGCTGGCCTTCGCCGCGGGCGCGGTGGTAGGCGAGCGCGATCTTCAGCGCGGTGTCGACCGACTCCGAACCGGAGTTGGTGAAGAACAGGTGGCCGAGGTGGTCCGGCGCGATCGCCTTGAGCCGCTGGGCGAGGGTGAACGGCAGCGGGTGGCCCATCTGGAAGGTGGGCGCGAAGTCGAGGGTCGCGATCTGCTGGCGCACCGCCTCGACGATCCGCGGCCGGGCGTGCCCGGCGTTGACGCACCACAGGCCGCCGGTGGCGTCGAGGATCTCGCGGCCCTCGACGTCGCGGTAGAACATGCCCTCTGCGCTGGCCAGCAGGCGCGGATGCGCCTTGAACTGCCGGTTCGCCGAGAACGGCATCCAGAACGCGTCCAGGCTGTCCGGCATGCGCGTGGCCTGGGCCGCGTAGGCCTCGCCGAGGGAGGAGGGGGCGCTGTCGTCGCGCATGGGCGGCTCCTGGGTCGAACGGATGCCGGAAAGCTTAGCGCGTTGAAAAAACTTTACAACGGGTTCGTATTTGCCGAAAAATGCTGCACAGCACGGCGGGTGTAAAGTATCCCGCTACACCAAAGTCGACCGGAACCCATGGATATCGGTGCACGCCTCCAGCTCGTCCGCAAGAACAAGGGCCTCAGCCAGCGCGAGCTGGCGAAGCGGGTCGGCGTCACCAACAGCACCATTTCGCTGATCGAACAGAACAAGGTCAGCCCCTCGGTCAGCTCGCTGAAGAAGGTGCTGGACGGGATCCCGATCTCGATGGCCGACTTCTTCACCCTGGACATCGACATCCGGCCCACCGACCAGCCGTTCTACGGCGTGGACGAGCAGCCCGACATGGGCAGCAACGACATCCACTATTTCCTGGTCGGCCACCACCGCCCGCGGCGCCAGATGTGCGTGCTGCGCGAGGTGATGGAGCCGGGCAGCGACACCGGCTCGGGGATGATCACCCACGAGGGCGAGGAGGGCGGAGTGGTGCTGGCCGGCCAGGTCGAGATCACCGTCGCCGACCAGGTGCGGGTGCTCGGCCCGGGCGAAGGCTATTACTTCGACTGCCGCAAGCCGCATCGTTTCCGCAACCTCGGCGACTGCGACGTGGTGATCGTCAGCGCCAGCACGCCGCCGACGTTCTGACGCCCGTTTTCCGGAGACCCCCGCATGAGCACCGCCCCCGACACCCGCGAACGCTGGCAGGCGCTGGCCGACGGCCTCGACCTGCGCACCCGCGCCCTGATCGACGGCCGCTTCGTCGATGCCGCCGACGGCCGCACCTTCGATTGCGTGAGCCCGGTCGACGGCCGCGTGCTGGCCCGGGTGGCCCGCGGCGGCGGCGAGGACATCGCCCGGGCGGTGGCGGCGGCGCGGCGCAGCTTCGAGGCAGGCGTGTGGTCGGAAACCAAACCCTCGTATCGAAAGAAGATTCTCGGGAAGTTCACGCAACTCGTTGAAAAACATGCGGATGAGCTGGCCGTGATCGAGGCGCTCGACATGGGCAAGCCGGTCACCGACGCGCGCCAGGTCGATGTCGCCGCGACCCTCCGCTGCCTGTCCTGGACGGGCGAGGCGATCGACAAGGTCTACGGCGAAGTGGCCCCGACCGGGCCCGACGAACTCGGCCTGATCACCCGCGAGCCGCTGGGCGTGGTCGGCGCGATCGTGCCGTGGAACTTCCCGATGCTGATGGCGGCGTGGAAGATCGCGCCGGCGCTGGCGATGGGCAACTCGGTCGTGCTCAAGCCGTCCGAGAAGTCGCCGCTGACCGCGATCCGGCTGGCCGAACTGGCCCTGGAGGCGGGGCTGCCGGCCGGGGTGTTCAACGTGGTCCCCGGCTTCGGCCAGGAGGCCGGCGAGCCGCTGGCCCTGCACATGGACGTCGATGGGCTGGTGTTCACCGGCTCGACCGCGGTGGGCAAGCACCTGCTGCAGTGCGCCGGCCGCTCGAACATGAAGCGCGCCTACATGGAATGCGGCGGCAAGAGCCCGAACCTCGTGTTCGCCGACGCCCCGGACCTGGGCGAGGCGGCGAAAGCCGCGGCGCTGGGCATCTTCTACAACCAGGGCGAGGTCTGCACGGCCGCGTCGCGGCTGCTGGTGCAGCGCGCGATCAAGGACGACTTCGTCGCCGCGGTGGTCGAGGCCGGCCGCGGCATGCGGCCGCAGCACCCGCTCGAGCCCGGCGCCCGGATGGGCGCGATGGTCGACGAAGGCCAGACCGCGCGCGTGCTCGAGTACATCGCCAGGGGGCAGGGCGAGGGCGCCCGGCTGGTCCTCGGCGGCGGCCGCGCCGACGTGGTGGACGGCGGCTGCTACATCGAGCCGACCGTCTTCGACGAGGTCGCCCCGGACAACGTGATCGCCCGCGAGGAGATCTTCGGCCCGGTGCTGTCGGTGATCGCCTTCGACGACGAGACCGAGGCGGTGCGCCTGGCCAACGACACCGAGTACGGGCTGGCCGCGGGCGTGTGGACCCGCGACATCGGTCGCGCCCATCGCGTCGCCCGCAAACTGCGCGCCGGCAGCGTCTGGGTGAACTACTGGGACGGCGGCGACATGACCGCGCCGTTCGGCGGCTACAAGCAGTCCGGCAACGGCCGCGACAAGTCCCTGCACGCCTTCGAGAAGTACACCGAAATGAAGGCGACCTGGATCAATCTGGCGACCTGATCGGGCGCGGCGGCACCTCCCGCCGCGCGGCGATGGAGCCGCCGTGGCCGGCGGGCCGCTGTGCTATCGTTTTGCGGTGTTCGTGCCACCCCGGACTCCAGGACGGCGCCCTCGCCGGCACTCTCGCGAACCCCGGGCGCATGGACGGCAGGCATCCCGTCGGCGTCGCGGTCCGGAGTCGCATCCGCCTACCGGATCGACGGAACGGAGGTTGGAGCGGATGACAATCCTGATCGTTGACGACGACGAGTGCGTTCTCGCCGCGCTCAAGCTGTTCCTGGCCAGCGAAGACATGGCCTGCCTGCCCTGCAGGTCGCCCGCGGAGGCGCTCGACGCGGCGCGTCGCCAGGCGTTCCAACTCGCCATGGTGGACCTCAACTACGTCCAGGACACCACGTCCGGCAAGGAAGGCCTCGCCCTGATCGCGAGCCTGCGCGAGGTCAACGAGGACCTGCCGATCATCGCCATGACCGGGTGGGGGACCGTCGGCCTCGCGGTCGAGGCGATGCGCCTGGGCGCCGCGGACTTCATCGAAAAGCCCTGGGACAACAACCGCCTGCTGACCACGCTGCGCACGCACCTGAAACTCGGCGCTGCGCAGGGGCGGGAACGCCGGCTGCGCGCGGAGAACGCGCTGCTGCGGCAGCAGGGCGTCTCCGGCCGCATCGTCCACCGCTCGAAGGAGATGCAGCAGCTGCTGGCGATGGCCGAGCGCGTGGCGCAGAGCGCGATCCCGGTGCTGATCACCGGCGAGAACGGCACCGGCAAGAGCCTCCTCGCCGACCATATCCATCGCCACTCGGCGCGCGCGAACGGCCCGTTCATCGCGGTCAACATGGGCTCGCTGTCCGACGCCACGTTCGAGAGCGAGATGTTCGGCCACACCAAGGGCGCCTACACCGACGCCAAGGTGGAGCGGGTGGGGCGGGTCGAACTCGCCGACCAGGGCACGCTGTTCCTCGACGAAATCGCCAACCTGCCGCTGGCCCAGCAGGCGAAGATCCTGCGCCTGCTCGAGGAGCGCAGCTACGAGAAACTGGGCAGCTCCTACACCCGGCAGGCCGACATCCGTTTCGTGTCGGCGACCAACGCCGACCTGCACGCGCTCGTGGAGGAGCGCAGCTTCCGGCAGGACCTGCTGTACCGCCTCAACGGCGTGACCCTGCGGGTGCCGGCGCTGCGCGAGCGCCCGGCCGACATCATGCTGCTCGCGGAGGACTTCCTGCAGCGCGCCCGCGAACGCCTGAATTCGCCGGCGCGGGAGTTCTCCCCCGATGCGCGCGAGGCGCTGGAGCGCCACGCCTGGCCCGGCAACGTGCGCGAACTGCAGCACGTCGTCGAGCGCGCCGCCCTGCTCGCGCAGCAGCCGCGGGTCACCGAGCGCGACCTGCAGTTGCAGGAAGGCCGCCCGGCGGCGACCGCGCCGGACGACCGGGCCGTCGAAGGGCTGACCCTGGAAGATGCGGAACTGTGGTTGATCCAGCGCGCGCTGTCCCGCCACAACGGCAATCCCGTCGCCGCCGCCCGGGCGCTGGGGATCAGTCGCTCCGCGCTGTACCGGCGTCTCGGGAAACGGAAGACCCCTTGATGCGGGGCGCGCGCTCGACGAGCGTCTGGCCGCGTCGCCGGCTGTCCGCGACGACGGCGCTCGTGCTGTGGATCCTCAGCGGCGCGCTGCCGTCGGTGCTGCTGTCCGTGGTCGCGGCCATCCACGGCCCGCGCCTGCCGCCTGCGCTGGTCGGCGGGTTCGCGCTGGCGTCCGTCGCCTGGCTGGCGATCGTCGCGCTGCGGGTGCGCGCCAGCATCCAGCGCCACTCCCGCAGGTTGAACAACCTGGTCGAGGCCGCGCGCGCGCAGGACTACATGATCCGCGCGGCGGTCGGCCCGGAGACCGGCGAACTGGCCGAGCTCTACCGCCAGATCAACGCGCTGATCAACGACCTCGAAAGCGGGCGCCACGCCGAGCAGGAACTGCTGGCGATGCTGCGCAAGGTGGTCGGCCAGATCCGGGTCGCGATCGTGGTGTGCGATGCGCAGGACCGGCTGCGGATGGTCAATCCCGCCGCGGCCGGGCTGCTCGGCGTCGCGCCCGAAGCGCTGATCGGCTCGCCGTTCGCCGACACCCCGCTGGCCGACCTGCCGCTGTCGGCCGAGCCGCGGATCATCGACCACGCGTTTTCGGGCGTCGAGAGCCGTTGGCAGGTCAGCCAGCTGTGGTACCGGCACCAGGGGCGTCCCAGCCGCATCGTCTTCATCGTCGACGTGCGCCAGGTGCTGGTGGACGAGGAGATCCTGATGTGGCAGCGGCTGATCCGGGTGATCGGCCACGAGGTCAACAATTCGCTGGCCCCGATCTCGTCGCTATGCCAGACCCTGGAGACCCTGCTCGCCCGCGGCGACAGCGAGGCCCGCCAGGCGGCGATCCGCGAGGGCCTGCAGGTTATCGGACAGCGCGCCCGGGGGCTGCAGGAGTTCATTTCGGTGTATTCCCGCATCGCGCGCCTGCCCGACCCGGACAAGGTGCTGTTCCCGGTGCGGCACCTGGTCGACCGGGTGCGGGGCATGTTCCCGGAGGGGGCGCTGGCGCCCCCGGGCGACGTCCCGGACGTTCGCCTGTACGGCGATCCGATCCATCTCGAGCAGGCCCTGATCAACCTCATCAAGAACGCGCTGGAGGCCAACGCCGGGAGCGACGAAGCCGTCGTTTTCCTCGTGCGCGTGCGCGACGCGAACTGCGAGTTTGAGGTCGCCGACGCCGGGCCGGGCATCGCCAACCCGGGCAACCTGTTCGTACCTTTCTATACGACCAAGACCGAGGGCGCGGGGATCGGCCTGGTGCTCAGCCGCAACATCGTCGCCAAGCACCACGGCCAGCTCACCCTGGAAAACCGCGGCGGGCGGAGCGGGGCGCTGGCCAGGATGACGTTGCCGCTGCCGCCGCCGGAGGCGTGACCCCGCCGGCGCTTGCGGCACGCGCGGCTTGCACGCAAACTCGCCGCTCGCCGTCGCCGCCCGATTCGCGGCACGGCCCCCAACCGGACGGGAACTGGACTGCAACATGACGGAAGCATTGGTCGTCACCGGCATCGGCGTCGTGTCCGCGATCGGCCAGGGCAAGCGCGCTTTCAGCGAAGCCCTGCTGCGCGGAGACGGCGCGTTCGACATCATGCGGCGCCCCGGCAGGCAGCGCGATTCGGCCTTCATCGGCGCGGAAATGGGGGAACTGGCCCTGCCCGATGCGATCCCGCGGCAGTTGCTGCGGACCGCGTCGCTCTCGACGCTCGCCGCGCTCGCGGTCCTCCACGAGGCCTGGGACGAATCGGGCCTGGCCGACCTGGCGGCGGACCGCATCGGCCTCGTCGTCGGCGGCTCCAACCTGCAGCAGCGCGAGCTGGTGCTGACCCAGGACGCCTATCGCGACCGGACCGCCTTCCTGCGGCCGAGCTACGGCATGACCTTCATGGACACCGACCTGTGCGGCCTGTGCACGTCGCAGTTCGGCATCCGCGGCATGGCCATGACGGTCGGCGCGGCGTCCGCCAGCGGCCAGATGGCGATCGTCCAGGCCGCGCAGGCGGTCCGCAGCGGGCAGGTCGACGCCTGCATCGCGCTCGGCGGACTGATGGACCTGTCCTATTGGGAATGCCGCGGGTTCCATGCGATCGGCGCGATGGGCGGCCGCCGTTTCGCCGACCGGCCGGCCGAGGCCTGCCGACCGTTCGATCGCGAGCACGAAGGCTTCATCTACGGCGAATGTTCCGCGGCGCTGGTGATCGAATCCGAAACCCGCGCGCGCAGCCGCGGCGTCGCGCCGTACGCGACCCTCGCCGGCTGGGGCGTGGCGATGGACGCCAACCGCAATCCCGACCCGTCGCTGGAAGGCGAGAAGCGCGCCATCGCCGACGCGCTCGGCCGCGCGGCATGGGAGGCGTCCGTCGTCGACTACGTCAATCCACACGGCACCGGCTCGGTCGTCGGCGACGAGACCGAACTGGCGGCCCTGCGCGAGAGCGGGCTGGCCGGCGCCTGGCTGAACGCGACCAAGGCCCTCGTCGGCCACGGCCTGACCGCCGCGGGTGCGGTCGAAGTCGCCGCCACCCTGCTGCAGATGCGGGCCGGCGCGCTGCATCCGACGCGCAACCTCGACGACCCGATCGATCCGGGCATGCGCTGGACCGGCCCCGCCGCCGTGCCCCACCGGATCGAGAACGCGCTGACCCTGAGCATGGGCTTCGGCGGCATCAACACCGCGCTGTGCTGGCAGCGTCCGCGCTGAGGCGCGCTTTCCCCGACAAGGACCCGACCCCCCCGATGAGTGCGAATCCCACCGGCGTCGTCTTCCCCGCGTTCGGCACGATCAAGGCGCGGATGGAGGACACGGTCTGTTACCTGCAGTTCGATCGTCCCGCCGCGAAGAACGCCATCAACGCGCAACTGATCGCCGAATGCACACGGGCGCTGGCGATCTGCGAAGAACGCGCGACCATCCTCGTGCTCAGCGGCCTGCCGGAGTTCTTCTGCTTCGGCGCCGACTTCGGCGAACTTTCGCGCGGCGCGGATCCCGCGTACGCGGCGTACGACGGCCCGGGCCCCATGTACGACCTGTGGACGAAGCTCGCGACCGGTCCGTTCGTGTCGATCGCGCTGGTCCGCGGCAAGGCGAACGCCGGCGGGGTGGGCTTCGTCGCCGCCTGCGATCTCGTGCTCGCCGACGACACCGCCCAGTTCAGCCTGTCGGAACTGCTGTTCGGCCTGTACCCGGCGTGCGTGCTGCCGTTCCTGATCCGCCGCGTCGGCCTGCAGAAGGCGCATGCGCTGACCCTCTCCACCCAGGCGATCCCGGCCAGGGTCGCGGCCGAGTGGGGCCTGGTCGACGGATTCGAGGCGCAGGCGGAGCCGCTGCTCCGGCGCCACGTGATGCGCCTGCGGCGGCTGTCGAAGGTCGCGCTGGGGCGCTACAAGGCGTACGTCTCGAGATTCGGGCCGCCCCTGGCCGAATGCCGCGATGCCGCGATCGCCGGGAACCTCGAAGTGTTCACCGACCCCGGCAACCTGCGCGCGATCAAGCGCTACGTGGAGGCGGGGCTGTTCCCCTGGGAGCAGTGAACGTCGCGCCGCCGCCGCGGTGCGCGCCGCCGGCGTGGGCGCGGCTTCAGTGCGGCCGGCTTCAGTGCGCGGTTTCGTAGCGGATCGGCAGCACCTTCAGCCCACCCACGAACACCGCCCGGCTGTGCTCGGCGGTGCCGGCGAGTTCGAGCGAGGACACCCGCGCGAACAGTTCCTCGAAGAACACGCGCATTTCCAGCCTGGCCATGTGCTGGCCGAGGCACATGTGGCCGCCGAAGCCGAACGACAGCTGCTTGTTCGGCGTGCGGTCCACGCGGAACGCGTCGGGCTGCTCGAAGACCTCCTCGTCGCGGTCGCCCGAGAGGTAGCACAGCATCAGCCAGTCGCCCGCCTTGATCCGCTGCCCGCGCAGTTCGTAGTCGGTCGCCGCGGTCCGCATGAAATGGCGGACCGGCGTTGACCAGCGCAGGGATTCCTCGACCAGGCCGGAGATCAGTGCGCGATCCTCCTTGACCTTGCGGAACTCTTCCGGGTGTTCGCACAGGGCCAGCATCGCGCCGGCGATCGACGAACTGACGGTGTCGTGCCCCGCGGTCGCGACGAGCGAGTAGTAGGACATCGCCTCGAAATTGCCGATCGGCTCGCCCTCGATCATGCCGTTCGCGATCACCGTGGCGATGTCGTCCCGCGGATTGGCGCGGCGGTCGCGGGTGATGCCGTCGAAATACTGGAAGAACGTGTCGATCGCGCCGTTGAGGTTGAGCAGCGCCTGTTCCGCCGTCTGCTTGGCTGCGCCGGTGCGGTTCATGTCGGCGTCGAGGTTGCCGAAGATCTCCTGGGTGAGCTTCAGCATCAGCGGCTCGTCCTCGATCGGTACGCCGAGGATCTGCATGATCACCCGCAACGGATAGCGCACCGCCACCTGCTTGACGAAATCGCATTCCGGACCGGCGGCCAGCATCTCGTCGATGAATTCGCGCGCGATCGCCCGGATCGTCTCCTCGCGGCGCGCCAGGTTCGACGCCATGAACCACTGGCTGGTCAGCGCCCGGTACTTGCGGTGGTCGGGGTCGTCCATGTGGGCGAGGGTGCGCGCCAGGTGCGGGCTGCCGTCGCGCAGGTAGCGGACCAGCGCGTCGGTGTAGCGATCGGTCAGGATCGTGGCGCGGTCCGAGTTCCGGAAGACCTTGTTGTTCTTGCTGACCTCGAGGATGTCGGCATGCTTGGTCACGACCCAGAAGGGGTCGAAGTAACGCGACTTGGAAACGCCCAGCGGCATGTGCTGCCTCAGCCACGCATAGACCTCGGTGAGGCGCGGGATATCGGCATACGTCGCGGGATCGATCAGCGCTGCAGTCATTTCTTCCGGCAGGATCGGGGTCTGCGGGATCGTTTCGACCTGGGCTTCCACTTCCTTACTCCATGCCTTGTGCGCGCTGATGGCGGGGCGAGTATAGCCCTCGCCCCGGGCTTTGCAAGCAGCGTTTTTCGCCTCCTGCGGGCTTGCGATTCGCACTCGGATCGGCCTCGATTCGCATTCCCGCCGCGACCCGGCGCGCGGCCCCTTGCCCCCCTCCGGACGCTGTCCGCGGGCGTCGCCGGGGAGCCCCCCGGCCGGGTGGGCGGGGGGCCGTCAAACGACTGACATCGACCGGATGGGATAATCGGGTCGCCTGCGGGAGACTATTGAATTCTGCTTGACACAAATGCGAAGTTGTTGTTAATTCTATAGGGGTATGTGGTAATCGCGTGAGCATGGTCTTGGGGGACCCCACGCGGACGACGTCGGATCGGGCGTCGGACTGGATGTGGCACTCGCAAATGAATATGCATAAGGGACGTACGTCGCAATGACCAACCGAGATTTGCTGCAAGAGCTCACGGAGTCGTATCTCAGCGGGGTGGTGCTGGATACCTTCGAAGAAGCCGATCCACCGCTCGACCCGGCCGAACATCCCTTCGACGCGTTCACTCCCTTCCGGGAGTACGGCATCGACTCTTTCCTCGTGCTCAAGATCCTGCGCAGGCTGGAAAACGATTTCGGAAGCCTGCCGAAGACGTTGCTGTTCGAGAATTTCAATATCAACGATCTGGCCAACTATTTCACGGACCATCACGCCCACACGCTGGGCACGATGTTCGCGGAGCAGTTGCAAACCAGTGATGCCGCGGCGACGACATAAGAAAGTAGCGCCACATAAAAATCAGGAAGCGCCATGTCCATGCAAGAAAGAGCTGCATGGACATGTAAGCAATCATCGTTCGATCAGCGTCGAGCACGTCTATGGAAGAGGCAACCGCAGCTCCTCGTGTCGAAGGCCCGAACGACGCTCCAGCACCAAACGTGGCATCCGGCATCCACCCGTCACCGGTGTTGATGCTGCAAAAGGACTTGCTTGGACATCCGTTGATCGGGCCATGGGCGGAAGCGTTGTTCGACGCCCACAAGAACGAAGGCGCCGCTTCGCGCGGCATCGCTGAAATCGCACCCAACCTGTTCGTCGGCAGCGAACGGCGCGGTTATCTGCATTACAACCGTTATCGCAAGATCGTGCTGGTATATGCGTACACCGGCCCGGACGAGTATTTCGACGCGGTCGCCGGCGAGCTTCTCGCGCACTGCGAGGCCAAGGGCTACCAGCTCCATTTCCTGTCCCATCTGCCGATCGCCTCGGTCGCCGGCGTGCCGTTCACGGCCACGCCGTTCGGCGTCGTCCAGCGCATCAACGACCTCCCCGGGTTTTCCCTGGAGGGCGGTCCGATGCATCGCCTGCGCAACCAGTTGTCGGCGTTCCGGAAAAGCGGCGCCTGCACGCTGGAAGAGTATGTCTGCGGGAGCGACAGCGCCGTCGCGCAGGACATCGCGCGCGTCATCGACGAGTGGTGCGCGGGCCGCACCAAGGTCAATCCGCTGGTCAGGACCGCACGCCAGGAAATCCTGGACGGCACGCTGCATCCCCGGCACCGGCTGTTCCTGACCCGCGTCGACGGCGTGCTCCAGAACGTGGTCCTGATCTCGCCGCTGCGCACGTCCGACAACGGCTACCTGATGGACCTGGAGTTCTACGGCCCGGGCATGCCGCGGGGCGGACTCGAATTCGCGATCGTCGGCATCATCGAAACACTGCGGGCGGAAGGACGGACCCTGCTCAGCCTCGGCGGCACCTACGGATGCCGCATCGAGCGCTCCGCGAACGCCGACCCCGGCATCGACAAGCTGCTCGACGACCTGCATGCCCAGGGCATCTTCAACGACCAGGGCAATTTCCAGTTCAAGAACAAGTTCCGGCCGCACGCGCAGACCATCTTCCTGTGCCGCAAGGCCGAGAGCGGCAGCGCGGACAGCGTCATCGACATCATCATGATGATCGCCGACCCTTCGCGGACGCAGACGGCGGATACCGAGAACCACACCGCCATCGAGGTCGCGCTCTCCATGCCCTGGGGGGATTCCGTGGTCCGCTCGCCTGTCGATACAGTCGCCCTTCCCGCGGATGGCGGCGAAAAAAAAAAATGTCATTGACCGTTTGAATGGAGGGTCGCCCGATCCCGGGGCGGCCTCCAGGGGAAACCGCGTCGCGGCGCTCGTCGCGGCGCACTACAACCCGATGCGCCTGCCGGCGGACGCGATCGAATTCGATCTGAAGACTGACTCCTGGGCGCAGCTCGCGCTGCCCGCGATCGACCGCAGGATGCGCGCGCTCCGGGACCGGATGCAGGAGCCGGTCGACGCCGATGCGTGCGTGCGCTCGGTGTTTCCCTTCGCGCATTTCGTTTTCACCGAGTCGGGCAGGACCGCCGAGCAGGCGCTGTACCGTGCCTGGGCCAGGAAGGGCATCGTCTGCCAGAACCTGATGTTCCCGACGAACATCGCCCACCAGATCGGCAACGACTTCAGGCCCAAGGAACTGCCCGCCCGCGCGTTCTTCGAGTTAGTGGCCGATGTCCCCGGGAAGGCCGACATCGATCTGGCCGGACTGCGCGAAGTGCTGGAGAAGTCGCCCACCCAGGTGGCGATGGTCTGCATCGAACTCAGCGACAACGCCGCCGGCGGCCAGCCGGTGTCGGTGGAGCACCTGCGCGAGGTCCGGTCCCTGCTGGCGCCGCACGCGATCCCGCTGGTGCTCGACGCGACCCGGATCCTCGAGAACGCACGCTTCAACAGCGTCCGCCCCAACAGCGCCCGCATCGATGGCGCCGGCGCCGCCGATGCGGCGCAGCCCGGGCTGTTCGACGCGGTGCACGCCCTGCTGGCCTGCGCCGATACGGTGGTCGCGAGCCTTCCCAAGGACTTCTGCATCGACAAGGGCGGGCTGATCGCGACCAACGACAGCGCGCTCTATCGCGCCGCGCACGACGCCGCCGACAAGGCGGGAACGGCGCTCGACCCGCTGGACCGGCGGCTGATCGCGCTGTCGCTGCGCGACCGCCGCTTCCTCGAGGCTTCGCTCGATGCGCGCATGCAGGCCGCGCAGCGCGTCTGGCGCGTGCTCGAGGCGCGCGGCGTCCCGGTCGTGGCGCCGGTCGGCGGCCACTGCGTACTCGTCGACGTCGGCCGCATGCCGACGTTCTCGCGACTGGAAACGCCGGTCGCCTCGTTCCTCGCCTGGCTGTACATGGAAACGGGCATCCGCGCCGCTGCGCACAACGCCGGCATGCGCCGGCGCCCGGAGACTTCCGGGCTCGTGCGCATCGCGCTGCCCATGGGACTGGATGTCGCCCAGATCGACATCATCGTGGCAAGACTCGACGCGTCCTTCGCGCGATCGACCAACATTCCGGAGCTCGTGATGTCGAATCAACCCAGTGCCGCCTTCGGCGAAATGAACACCGAATACGCACTGAAAGCGGTGCCGGACGACGCCCCGGGGTCCGCCGCCCATCCGTCCGACGGCGCGGCCGGGCAGGAGGACGCGCAGGCATGCGCCGACACGCCGGATACGTCTGACGCCCCGGACGCCTCGCCCACGGTCGTCGAGGACGCCGGAGATCGGGCGTCCGATCCCGCGACCGTCGAGGCGCCGGCCGTCGTCGGCGGAGTCGAAGCGCCGGCGACCGCGGAACGCCGGGTGTTCGACATCGCCGTGGTCGGCATGGCGGGGCGCTATCCCAAGGCGCGCAACGTCGACGAGCTGTGGCAGAACCTGCGTTCGGGACGCGACTGCATCGAGGAACTGCCGCAGGCGCGCTACGAACAGCGCCTGCGCTACGGCCCCGCGGCGCGCTACCGCGGCGGTTTCATCGACGACGTGGACAAGTTCGATTCCCTGTTCTTCAACATCCCGCCGAAGGACGCCGAACGGCTCGATCCCCAGGAGCGCCTGTTCGTCGAAGTGGCCTGGGAAACGCTGGAGGACGCGGGCTACTACCCCGAGTCGATCGGTTCCACCGCTGCGGCGGACCGGGTCGGCGTGTACGTCGGCGCGGTCTGGGCGATGTACCAGACGCTCGGCGTCGAAGAGAAGCACTGCGGCGAATCCCAGGCGCCCAACTCCTTCCTCTGGAGCATCGCCAACCGCGTCTCGTATGCGATGAACCTGTCCGGTCCGAGCCTGACCGTGGACACGGCCTGTTCGTCGAGCCTCACGGCGCTCTATCTCGCCTGCGAGGCCATCTATGCCGGCGAATGCGGTTCGGCGATCGTCGGCGGCGTCAACCTCGACCTCCACCAGAGCAAGTGGGACATCAACTGGTCCGGCGGCGCGCTGTCGAAGGACGGCGTGTGCCGCAGTTTCGGCCACGGCGCGAACGGCTACGTGGCGGGCGAGGGCGTCGGCGCGGTCTACATCAAGCCGCTCGCCCGCGCGCTCGAGGACGGCGACCGCATCTACGGCGTCATCAAGAGCGTCGTGGTCAACCACGGCGGACGCACCAGCGGGTTCGTGGTCCCCAACCCCAAGGCGCAGACGAATCTCGTCCGCGAGGCGATCCAGCGCGCTTGCGTGCCCGCCGCGAGCATCGGCTACATCGAAGCGCACGGCACGGGCACGGAACTGGGCGATCCGCTCGAGGTTTCCGCGCTCGACAACGCGTTCCGGGACTCAGGGATCGAGCGCCGCGGCTGCGCGCTGGGCTCGCTGAAATCCAACATCGGCCACCTCGAGGCCGCGGCGGGCGTCGCGAGCCTGACCAAGATCCTGCTGCAGATGCGCCACGGGCAGCTCGTGCCGTCGCTGCATTCGGCGGAGCTCAACGAACACATCGATTTCGACAAGTCGTTCTTCCAGGTCCAGCAGCGGCTCGAGCCCTGGCTCCCGAGGGAAATCGACGGCGTCCCGCAGCCCTTGCGCGCGGGCATCAGTTCGTTCGGCGCCGGCGGCTCGAACGCCCACGTCATCGTCGAAAGCTGGGTGTCGCCGCCAAAGGCGCAGGCGCCTTCGGCCACGGTCCACATCCTGCCGTTCTCGGCGCGGACCGAGACCCAACTGGCGGATGTCGCGCGCCGCCTGCTCGATTTCCTCTCCGGCGAGGCGACGCTGCCTCCGCTGGGCGACATCGCGTTCACCCTGCAGTCCGGCCGCAAGCCGTTCGACCATCGCGCCGCGGTCCTGGCGCGGAGTCCGCAGGAGGCGTGCGAACGGTTGACGGCCTTCCTCGCGGGGAAGCGCAACGAAGGGGTGTTTTCCGGCAACGTCAAGAATGCCGACCCGATCACCCGGCTGATGAGCCGGTCCGAGCGCGAAGAGGTCATCGGCCTGCTCTCGCGCCGGCGCGACCCGGCGAAGTTCGCGAAACTCTGGGTCGACGGCATGTTCTCCGAATGGCGCGGCACCCAGGGCGCCGCCGTCGGCGGCCGCGTGTCGCTGCCGACCTATCCGTTCGCGGACAAGCGCCACTGGGTGCCGGTTCCGGCCGCGAACCCCGCCGCCGCGCTGCCGATGCGGGCAGGGCTGCATCCGCTGCTCGACAGCAACGAGTCCACGTTCGAGCGGCAGCTCTTCAGGAAATCGTTCAACGCGCGCGAATTCTTCATCTACGACCACCTGGTCATGGACGTGCCCACGCTGCCGGGCGTCGCCTACCTGGAACTGGCGCGCAAGGCCGGCGAGCTCGCCGCCGACAGGCCTGTGCGCAAGCTGCACAACATCGTGTGGGTCAGTCCGATCGCGGTGAAGCAGGGCGAGCCCGCGGACGCCTGGATCGAGCTCAAGCCCGCCAGCGACGGCGTCCGTTTCGAGGTCTACGGCGAGATCGCGGGACAGAAGATCCTGCATTCCCAGGGCCGCATCAGTTATGGCGCGGAAGCGCCGGCCGACGAGCGGCTGGACCTGGCGGCGATCCAGGCGCGCTGCGAGAAGGCGATCGAAGGCCGCGACGCTTATCCGCTGTTCAAGTCCTTCGGGCTGGACCTCGGACCGAGCTTCCAGTCGCTGCAGGAAGTGTACCGGGGCGAGGGAGAGACGCTCGGCCGGCTCAAGCTGCCGGAGTCGCGCCTCGGCGACCTCGCCTCGATGCTGCTGCACCCCTCGCTGGTCGACGGATCGCTGCAGGCCGGCGTCGCCGCGCAACTGGGCGATTCGAGCGGCAACATGCTGGTCCCGTTCTCGATCGGCGAAGTGGAAGTCCTGCATCCGCTGCCCGCGGACTGCTGGAGCTACGTCACCGAGATGAAGAACGAGCGCGCGGAGCAGTCGCGCGTCTCGAGGAAGAACGTCACCATCCTGGACGCGACCGGCAAGGTCCTGGTCCGCATCAAGGAAGCGACCGGCGTGCCGATCGCCGAGGTCCACAAGCCTGCGGCGCAGGGCGAGACCTCTGCGTTCGCCAAGCTGTTCTACGCGCCGGAATGGCGCGCCGCCCCCATCGAGCTTGCACCGGCGGGCGGCGACGCCATCGATCGGGTCGTGTTCTTCGACGACGACGCCACGCTGCGGGACGCCTTCCGTGGCGCCGCAGGCGCAGGTCGTCCCGATCAGCGCTTCGTCCTGGCGGCGCCCGCGGACGCGTTCGCGGCGGTCGCTCCGGACAGGATCGCGTTCGACCCCGCCCGGCAGGCCGATTACGACCAGGTGATCGCGTCGACGGTGGTCGAAGGCGGCATCGACAAGCTCTGCATCGCCTGGCCGCTGCATGACGACGCTTTCGACGACGCCCGCCGCGACGAGCGTATCGAACGCAGCGCGCACGCGGCGCTGGCCGTCTGCAGGGCGCTGGCGAACGCCAAGTTCGACCGTCGCGTGCAGCTGCTGTTCGCGTACCCGGTGGTCGATGCGACGGCGCCGGCCGAGTACGAGGCGATCACCGGCCTGTTCCGGGCGATGCACCTGGAATTCCCGAAGGTCCGCTGCCGAGCGGTCGGGATCGAGCGGGCGGATGCTGACACCGGCCGCGTCGCGGCGCTGCTGCGGACCGAATTCGGCGACGATGCCGCGGACGCCGTTTCCGTGCGCCATCTCGATGGCGCGCGCGAAGTCCGCAGTCTCAAGGCGTATCCGCTGCAGCCGCATGCCGAGGCGGCATCCGCAGAACACCTGCCGCGCGAGGGCGGCGTGTACCTGATCACCGGCGGCGCCGGTGGCCTCGGGCTCATTTTCGCCGAATACCTGTCCACGCATTACCGCGCGCGGCTGGTGCTGACCGGCCGTTCGGCGCAGAACGAAGCGATCGCGGCCGCCTGCGAGCGCGTCCGCGCCTGCGGCGGCGAGGCCCTCTACGTGGCCGCGGACGTGTGCGACGCCCAAAGCCTCCGCCAGGCGGTCGACCAGGCGCACGCCCACTTCGGCGGGATCAACGGCGTCATCCACAGCGCCGGCGTGCTGCGCGATTCGTTCATCCGCAACAAGACCCGCGAGGATTTCGACGCGGTGCTCGCGCCGAAGATCCGCGGCACCCACAACCTCGACGCCGCGACCGCCGACGATCCGCTCGACTTCTTCGTGCTGTTCTCCTCGATGGCGGCGGTCGCCGGCAACGCGGGGCAAGCGGACTACGGCTACGCGAACCATTACATGGACAGCTTCGCGTTCGCGCGCGAACGCCTGCGCGCGGCCGGCGCCCGGCGTGGCAAGACGCTGAGCCTCAACTGGTCGCTGTGGGCCGACGGCGGCATGCGCGTCGACGAGCAGACCGAGCAGATGTTCACCAAGACGCTCGGCCTGAAGCTGCTGGCGACCGACACCGGCACCGCGGCGATGATCGACGCGCTCGCGTCCGACGCGACGCAGCTCGCCGTGCTGGAGGGCATCCAGGAGAAGATCGAGACCGCGTGGGGATTGCGCAAGAAGCCTGCGGCGCCCGCACCCGCGGCCTCGGACGCTTCCGGCACGGCCGGCGCGGCTTCGCCCGCGGGCGGCCACGCGGCGAGCGTGCAGGCCGAACTGACCCGCATCGCGATGGAATTCCTGAAGCTCGACGAGGCGGACATCTCGCCGGACAGCGTGCTGCTGGACCTCGGCTTCGATTCCATCGGCCTGACCACCTACGCCAACGAGATCAACAGCGTCTACGGCGTCGACGTGACCCCGGTGCTGTTCTTCGACTATCCGTCGATCCAGGAGGTCGCCAAGTACCTCGCCGCCGAGCGCAGCGAGGAGGTGGCGCGGGTCCACGGCGGCAAGACGGTCGCGGCGTCCCCGGCGGCGGCCGGGTCGGCCGCGGTGTCGGCGGCGCCCCAGGCGGACGACGCCGGGATCCGCTTCGGCAAGGGATGGGATCCGCTCGCTATCGAATCGCCCCGCGCGCAGCCGTCGGTGGAATTCCGCCCGGTGGACCGCTTCGTGGACATGCCGATCGCCATCGTCGGCATGAGCGGGACGATGCCGCAGTCGGACGACCTGGACGAATTCTGGGAACACCTGCGCAACGGCGACGACCTGATTTCCGTGATTCCCCGCGATCGCTGGAATTGGGAGGAGTTCTACGGCGATCCCTTCAAGGAGGCCAACAAGTCGAACTCCAAGTGGGGCGGCTTCATGAAGGAGGTCGACAAGTTCGACGCGCTGTTCTTCGGCATCTCCCGGCGCGAAGCGCAGATGATGGATCCGCAGCAGCGGATCTTCCTGGAAACCGTGTGGAAGGCGATCGAGGACAGCGGCCACCGGGTGTCCGACTTCTCGGGGACGCGGACCGGCCTGTTCGTCGGCGCGGCGACGAACGACTACGTCGACCTGATGAATCGCCTGGACATCGATCTGGACGGCTATTCGGCCTCCGGCAATTCGCATTCGGTGCTCGCGAACCGCATCTCGTTCCTGCTCAACCTGCGCGGGCCCAGCGCGCCGATCGACACGGCCTGCTCCAGCTCCCTGGTCGCCCTGCATCGTGCGATCGAGTCGATCCACACCGGCAGCTGCGAGATGGCGATCGTCGGCGGCGTGCAGGTCATGCTCAGCCCGGCCGCCTACATTTCGTTCGGCATGGCGGGCATGCTCAGCAACGACGGCAAGTGCAAGTCGTTCGACAAGCGCGCGGACGGCTACGTCCGCGGCGAGGGCTCCGGCGCCATCGTGCTCAAGCCGCTGCACAAGGCCGAAGCCGACGGCGACCACATCTACGCGGTGATCCGCGCGACCGCGGAGAACCACGGCGGCAAGGTCACCACCCTGACCGCGCCAAACTCCGCCGCCCAGGCCGAGTTGCTGATCGAGGCCTACGAAAAGGCCCATGTCGATCCCGCGCGCGTCGGCTACATCGAATGCCACGGCACCGGCACCAGCCTCGGCGATCCCATCGAGATCCAGGCGCTGACCAAGGCGTTCGGCGAGCTCTACAAGCGCAGCGGAAAGCCCGCGGATGGTACCGCGCACTGCGGCCTGAGCTCCGCGAAGACCAACATCGGCCACCTCGAAACCGCCGCCGGCATCGCCGGCATCCTCCGCGTGCTGCTGGCGATCAAGCATCGACAGATCCCGGCGAACGTGCATTTCGAGGAGCTCAATCCCTACATCAAGCTCTCCGGCACGCCGTTCTACATCGTCGACAAGACCCGGGACTGGGCCGCCCCGGTCTCGGCGGACGGGCGCGCGACGCCGCGCCTGGCCGGCGTCAGTTCGTTCGGTTTCGGCGGCGCCAACGCGCACGTGGTGCTCGAGGAGTACGTTCCGCAGCCGCGTTCGCTCGCTGCCGACGCCAATGGCGACCCGCAACTGATCGTGCTTTCGGCGAAAACCCCCGACCGATTGCAGGAATACGCCGCCTCCATGGCTGCGACGCTGGAGAAGCAGGGCCTCGATTTCGAAGACTTCGCCTACACCCTGCAGGTCGGCCGCGACGAAATGGCGGAGCGGCTCGCCTTCGTTGCCCGCAGCCCCGCCGAGGCCGTGGATAAATTCGCACGCTACCTGCGTGGGGATGTCGGCAGCGACATTTTCGCGGGAAGCGTGCGCGCATCGAAGAAGGGCGCAACGCCGTCCGTCCACGCCGGCGCGTCGTCCGCGTCGGCGGAGGAGGGCGGCCTCGAGGCGTTGGCTGTCCGCTGGACGCAGGGCGGCGAAATCGACTGGGCGGGTTTGCCGCGTCGTCGCGCCCCGAGGCGCCTGTCCCTGCCGACGTATCCCTTCGCGCGGGAGCGCTGCTGGATTCCGGAGGCCGACAGCGCGACGGCAAAGAAGAAACCGGCCAGCGCGAACGCGCCTGTCGAAATCCGCCATCAGGCCGTCCTCCAGGCGCCCGCGGCCGCGCCGTCCGGAATCGGCGCGATCTTCGCCGAAGCGGAGTGGCATCGCGTGTCCGCACGACCGGAAGGCCCGGCCCCGCGGGCATGGACTCGCAGGTTGCTGATCAGCGCGCTGGACGGGATCCCATTGGCGGAGCTGGCCGCGACGATGCCGGAATGGACGGTGGATGCTCTGCCGAAGTCCGACGATCTCGATCATGCGTCGTGGTACGCGCAGAACGCCGCGTTCTGCTTCGAGCGCGTCAAGGCCACGCTCCGGGACAACCCGACGGGTGACGTGCTGGTGCAGATCGCGATCCCGCAGGGCGGGAAGCAGGAAGCGCTCGCCGGCATTTCCGCCATGCTGAAGACGGCGCGCCTGGAGAATTCGCGGTTCAGCGGCCAGGTGATCCTGTGTCCGCCGGACACCGCCGCGAAGATGCTGGCATCGTTCGCGACCGCCGCGGTGTCCGGTTTGCCGGAAACCGCCCTCCGTTTCGATGCCGACGGGTCGCTCTGGCAAAAGCGCTGGCGCCGTCGTCCGGATGTCGGTTCAGGCAAGTCGGTTTTCAACGAGCACGGCGTCTATCTGATCACGGGCGGGTTGGGTGGCCTCGGCCAGCTCTTCGCCGACGAGATCCTCGGCAAGACGCAACACGCCCGGGTGGTGCTGACGGGCCGTGGCGATCCCGCCTCCCTGCGAAGCGATGGGTTCGATCGGCTGCGTGCGCAGCATGGCGTGCGTGTCGAATACCGGCGTGTCGACCTGGGATCGCGGGAAGACGTTTCGGCCCTCGTCAGCGACCTGGTTGTCCACGGCGGAGGACTGCACGGCATCCTGCACTGCGCGGGCGGGAGCGCCGACGGACTGATGACCGGAAAGGATCCGGAACAGTTCATGCGGGTGCTTGAGCCCAAGGTCGCCGGCACGTTCCACCTCGACGAGGCCACCAAGGACGTCGAGCTGGACTTTTTCGCGCTGTTCTCTTCCGTCAGCGCCGTCTTCGGCAACCCGGGCCAGTCGGATTATGCGACCGCGAATGCCTATCTGGACGAATACGCTCGCCACCGGAACGACCTCGTCGCCCGCGGCCTGAGGCGCGGCCGGACCGTCTCGATCGCCTGGCCGCTGTGGGCGAGCGGCGGCATGCAGCCGCCCGATGCGGTCGTGCGGCATCTGGAACGAACCGCCGGCATGCTGCCGCTGCCGACGGAGGAAGGCCTGGTCGCGTTCAAGCGTTGCCTCGAATCCGGCATGGTCAATGCGATGGTGCTGTACGGCACGGTCGACAGGCTCGATGCATCGCTGGGGCAAGGCGCGATGGAACGCGCGTCCGCATCGCCGGCGGCCGGCGCCGTCCGCCCGTCCCGTCCACACGGATCCCCGCTGGACAAGCAGGTGCGCAGCGAGGTCCTCGGCATCCTTTCCGAAGTGCTTCTGCTCCCCGAAGAGCGCATCCAGCACGACGCGCTGCTGAACGAATACGGCCTCGACTCGATCGGCGTGGCCAATTTCGTCCGCATCGTCAACGAGCGTTATTCGCTCGACCTCGCGCCCGCACTGCTGTTCGAGTATCCGACCTACGAGGCGTTCTGCGGACATCTGCTGGACGCCTATCGCGAGCGTCTCGCCGACTACCATGGGGAGGGATCGGAAACGACGGACGGCGCGGAGATCGCGAATCCATCGATCGCGATCGACGATGCCGGAATGTCGTCTGCGGCCGGCGCCGGCGTGCGCGCGACCGGAAGCGCCGACGTGGCGATTGTCGGCATCAGCGCAACGATGCCCGGCGCCGATTCGGCCGCCGCGTTCTGGCGCAACCTGATCGCCGGGGTCGATCCGATCACCGAGGTGCCGGCCGAGCGCTGGGACTGGCGCGGAAGCGGCGAGGGCGCGGCGCTGCCGCGCGGCGTCCGCTGGGGCGGATTCGTGGCGGACGTCGACAAGTTCGATGCGGGGTTCTTCGAGATCGCACCGAGCGAAGCGGCGCTGATGGATCCCCAGCAGCGGCTGTTCCTGCAGTCGGCGTGGAACGCGATCGAAGATGCGGGGCATCGGGTCGCCGACCTGGCCGGGACCCGGACCGGCGTTTTCGTCGGCCTCAGCGGATTCGACTATTCCGAGGTCATCCGCGCGTCCGGCATCGGCAGCGTCGCGCAGTCCGCGACCGGCATGGCGCACTGCCTGCTGCCGAACCGCCTGTCCTACCTGCTCGACCTCCGCGGGCCGAGCGAAGCGATCGACACCGCCTGCTCGAGCTCCCTCGTCGCGGTCCATCGCGCGGTCGAGGCGATCGCGGGCGGCGATTGCGAGATGGCCATCGCCGGCGGCGTGAACCTCATGCTCGCGCCTTCGCTGCAGTCGGCGCTCGGTCATGCCGGCATGCTGGCCGGCGACGGCCGATGCAAGACGTTCGACCGCAACGCCGACGGCTACGTCCGCAGCGAAGGCTGCGCCGCGGTGCTGCTGAAGCGACTGGATCGCGCGGTGGCCGACGGCGACGAGATCTATGGCGTCGTCAAGGGAAGCGCGGTCAATCACGGCGGCCGGGCGATGGGACTGACCGCCCCCAATCCGAACGCGCAGGCGGAAGTCGTGGCCGAAGCCTACCGCCGCGCCGGCGTGGATGCCGCCCAGGTGGGCCTGATCGAAACCCACGGCACTGGCACGCCGATGGGCGATGCGGTCGAACTGAACGGCCTCAGGAAGGCCTTCGGCGAGCTCGCTTCGCGAGCGGGTGCTGATGTTGCATTGGCGGCTTCGCGGGACTGCATGGTGTCTTCGGTCAAGACCAGCATCGGCCATCTCGAAGCCGCTTCGGGCATCGCGTCGCTGATCAAGGTCCTCCTGTCCATTCGCCACCGGACGATCCCGGGACTGCTGCATTTCACCGAACTCAGCCCGCAGATCCGGCTGGACGGCACTCGGTTCCGGATCGCGCGCGACACCCGCGCATGGCAGGCCTTCGAAGGCCCGGCCGGCGATCGCCTGCCGCTCACGGCGGGCGTCAGCTCGTTCGGATTCGGCGGCGTCAATGCCCATGTCGTCGTGCAGGAGCATGCGCCAGTCCAACACGCGAACGGCGCGACGGCGGACCGCGGGCTGTCGCGGCTGATCGTGCTTTCGGCGAAGACCCGCGAGCAACTGCGCCAGCGCGCGGCCGCACTGGCCGGATACCTCGACGCCGACGCGGTCGCCGAGGGCGTCGATCTGGCCCGGATCGCCTACACCCTGCAGACCGGACGCGACGGTATGGCCCACCGGCTGGGCCTCCGCGCGGCTTCGCTCGAGGAGCTGTCGAAGGCGCTGCATGCCTTCGCCGCCGACGGTCGCGTGCCTGCCGGCGGCCATTGCGGCGAGCCCGAACGCACGTCCGAGAGCATGTCCTCGATCGATCGCGATCCGCAATTGAAGCGCATGATCGTCGACAAGTGGATCGAGAACGGCGATCACGGCGCGATCCTCGAGCTGTGGAGTCGAGGCGTCGACATCGACTGGAACGGTCTCTACGGCGATCGCAGGCCGCGCCGCGTGCATCTCCCGGGATACCCGTTCGCGCGTTCGCGCCACTGGGTCGACACCTTCCATGCGTCCACCGCGGGATCCGCTGCGCAGGATCCGCACGTGCCGACTCCGGCCGACGCGTCGCCTGCAGCACAGCGTCCGGCCGTCCCGTCCGCACCGGCGGCCGTGCAGATGCCGGCGACCACGCCGAAGGCGCTGGCCGTCCGGTTCATCCGGCGCGCCCTGTCGCAGCAGTTGCAGGTCCCGCCGGAGTCGCTGCCGCTGGATCGCACCCTGCTGGAGATGGGGGTCGTGTCTTCGGGCATCGCGTCGCTGGTGCGACAGGTCAACACGACGCTCGACCTCGACCTGGTGCCCAGCCTGATGTTCGAGCATCCGACGATCGACGGCTTCGCGACCCATCTTTCCGGGATCGCTGCGGATGCGCTGCTGCGCAACGCCGCGCCGGACGAGGCTGCGCAGTCCCCGGCGGTCGTCGCCGAGGCGATGCGGCAGGACGTGGACGACCAGGAAGCCCTGCATGTCCTGCAGGACCGGGACCTGATCGACAAGGTGCTGTGGAAGCAGGATGCGAACGATGAAGACTACGAACGCGTGACGTTCTGACCGTCGCCGGCGCGCTGCGCCGACGGTGTGGGCGCCTGCCTCGGGCAGGAACGATGAGCGAATCGGCAACGAGAATGGGCGCGCTGGCCGCGCCGCGATGAAAGGACGAGGTAAGGCGATGCGGGACCCCATTCAGTGCTGCTCCGATTACTTCACGGCGGCCGTTCTCGACGCATGCCATCGTCTCGAGCTGGCGGCGTCTTCGCGGCCGGAGCGGCGTGCGAAATCCGGTCCGGGACGGGGCCGTGCGGCGGCGGCTTCGACATTGTCCGAGCTGCTGCGCGCGATCGCGCCGAAGGCGGGCGACGCCGAACGCGCGACGCTGCCGAAGCTTCCGGTCCTCCCCGCATGTTTCGACGCCCGCGTCCTCTACGGCGCCGAGCCCGATGCGTTCCACGTCGCCGGTCGTCCGGCGGAAGCCTTGTCGCGCGCGGTGGAGCAGTTGTTCTTCCGTCGTCGCGGCAGTTCGGCGACGGCGCTGGCCATCGCACAGGGCGCCACGCTGGTCATGGTCGCGTCCGTGCTGGGCGGCGGCGCGGGCGCGCACGGCGAAGAAGCGCTCCGCGGCATCGAGCCGGGCCTGCGGATCACGCTCAGGAAGCTGCTGGTCAAGCTCGGATGGTCCACCGAAGCGGGGGCGTTCACCGAGGCCGGGCACGCCTTCCTGGAGGCCGAGGCCGTGCGCGAAGCCGTGCGCAGTCGCCCGGTCCTCGCCTCGCTCGCCGCGCATCCGGACCTGCATCCCCGTGTGCCGGCGCCCGGCGCGCCGCGCACCTCGGGCGGCGCGTTCGATCGTTTCCTGGTGCGGTATCCCGCCTGCATCGAAGACCTGCGCGGAATCGTTTCCGCCTGGTCCGGCCTGACCGGGCCTGCGTCGCCCTCGGTCGCCGTGTTCGATGCGGCCGCGGATTCGATCGCGCACCGCGCACTGCAGTCGCTGGCGACCGAAGGGCGCGGCGACGCCGCCGCCGAATCCGGGATCGTCCGCTTCGCCTATGCGCAGCCGCCGGAGCGCTTGCTCTTCGAGACCAAAGGCGGCGAGGCTCGTCGCGCCGTGGTCATTGCAGGCGATCGCCCCGCCACCGCCATCGGCGCGGTCGCTCCCGACGCCGATCTGCACGTGCTGGCGGCCGAACAGCCGCCGTGTCTCGATGAACGCGGCCGCATCGTCAATCCAGTGTCACTGCTGACGGCGTGGCAGGAGGACCTGCGCGCGTGGGCGGCCATCGAGGACTGCCCGGTCCGGCTGTGGCAGCAGGCGCACGCCGATCGCGCGCCGGCGACCCAGGAATGGATCCGGGACGCGGGATCGCGTGCGCTCGACGCCCTGGCCGGCGCAGGCTTCATCACCGCCGAAGCGCTGCACTGCCTCGCGGCCCGGGTCGGATTGTTCGATACGCTGCGGGCGAAGCGCTATCCGCTCGATCCGGCGGTCTGCGACGTCAGCCTGCATGCGTTCGTCGTTCGCGACTACACGATCCGCCATGCGCGTCCGGGCGATCTCGACCGGCTGTGCGAACTCGAGTCGCTGTGCTGGCGGCATACGCGCAGCCCGGCGGCCACGATCCGCGCCCGGATCGAACGCCATCCGGCGGGCCAGTTCGTGCTCGAGCGGGACGGTCGCGTCCAGGGCGTCGTGTACAGCCAGCGCATCGATTCGGCGGACGCCCTCTACGGCCGCACGGCGTCCGATGTGCCTCTGCTGCATCGCGCCGACGGCCCGGTGGTGCAACTGCTCGCGGTGAACGTCGATCCCGACGTGCAGGACCAGCGCTACGGCGATGCGCTGCTCGAATTCATGCTCCAGCGCTGCAGCCTCACCACCGGGGTGCGGCAGGTCGTCGGCGTCACCCTCTGCAAGCGCTACGATGCGCGCCGCGGCGAATCCTTCGAGCGCTACATCCGCCGCGACGGCGCGGACCGCGACCCGATCCTCACCTTCCATCATGCGCACGGCGCCGACATCGTCGGCCCGGTCCCCGGGTACCGTCCGGAAGACCTCGAGAACGCATGCAACGGCGTGCTGGTGTCCTACGACATCCTGCAGCGCGACGCACGGCTCTCGGCGCGTGAGCGCAGCACCGCAGCGACGATCGCCGCGCGTCCCCGCGGGATGGACGTCGATGACCTGCTGGCGTTCATCGACGCGGAAACCGCACGCCTGCTCGAAGACGACGCGGGCGGATACGGACGCGATCGTCCGTTCATGGAAGCCGGGCTCGACTCCGCCGGGCTGCTGAAACTCCAGGAAAGCATCGAGCTGCGGCTCGGCCTGCGCCTGCCGACCTCCTTCTTCTTCGAGTTCAACACGCCGAAGAAGGCCGCGGCCGCGCTTGCGGCATCCGCGGATGCCGGGTCGACCGACGTCGACGGCATCGACGCGGGCGCCGTGGACGCGCGTGCCGCGACCTCCGCCCACGAGGCGGCGTCCGTCGCGCTCCCGCCCGCGGCGGCGGAGGACATCGGCATCTCGGACAACGACATCGCGATCGTCGGCATGGCCTGCCGCCTGCCTGGCGGCATCGAATCCCCCGAGGCGCTGTGGAAGCGCCTGGTCGATGGCGATACCTGCATCGGCCGCTATCCTCCGAGCCGCGGCGCCTGGGCGGATCCCGCGCGCTGGCCGGCGATCGACCGCGGCGGTTTCGTCCGCGACATCGAAATGTTCGATGCGGGCTTCTTCAGGATTTCGCCGGCGGAAGCCCAGCTCATGGACCCGCAGCAGCGGATGATGCTGGAGACCGCCTGGGCCTGCCTGGAGGACGCCAACCTGCGTCCGGCCGACCTCGCCGGTTCCGCCACCGGTGTGTTCGTCGGCGCCAGCAACAGCGACTACAGCCGTCTGCTGCAGGACGCCGGCATCGAAGTCGAAGCGCACCTCGGCGTGGCCAGCGCGCTCTCGGTCATCGCCAACCGCATTTCCTACTTCTTCGATTTCAACGGCCCCAGCCTGGTGGTCGATACCGCGTGTTCGTCCTCGCTGGTGGCGCTGCATACCGCGATCCAGTCGATGCGGCGCGGCGAATGCGAGGCCGCCCTGGTCGGCGGGGTCAATGCGATCTGCCATCCCGACCTGTCGATCGCCTACCACAAGGCGGGCATGCTCGCGCCCGACGGCCTGTGCAAGGTCTTCGACGCCCGCGCCGACGGCTACGTCCGTTCGGAAGGCGCGGTGATGTTCGCGATCGAGCCCGTTCACCGCGCGCGCGCCAGCGGCCGCACGATCCATGCGGTGATCCGCGGGTCGGCGGTGAACCACGGCGGACTCGCTTCGGGACTGACCGTTCCCAATCCGGCGCAGCAGCGCCAGTTGCTGCTCGCGGCCTGGAAGGACGCCGGCCTCGCGAACGGCGAACTGGATTACCTCGAGGCGCACGGCACCGGGACTTCGCTCGGCGACCCGATCGAAGTGCAGGGCATCGTTTCCGCGTTCGCGCAGGCGGCCGGCGACGCCTCGACGCGCGACTGCAGCCTCGGCTCGATCAAGAGCAACCTCGGCCACCTGGAATCCGCCGCCGGCCTCGCGGGGCTGCTGAAGGTCGTGCTGTCGATGCGCAACGGGCTGCTGCCGCCGACGGTCAATTTTTCGGCGCTGAACCCGAAGATCGCGCTCGCGCCCGGGATCCGCGTACTCGACCGCGCCCGACGCATGGCGCATGCCGGCTGGATCGCGGGCGTCAGCAGCTTCGGTTCCGGCGGCGCGAATGCGCACGTCGTCGTCCAGGCCTGGCCGCGGCGGGATGCGCCTGCGCGCGCGCCCGGCCCGCACCTGTTCGCGCTGTCCGCGGCGACTCCCGAGGCGCTGCGGGACTATGTCCGCAAGACGCTGGCGTGGCTGGAAACCGACGCTGGCGAGACCGACTTCGGCGACGCCATCCACGCCTGGCAGGTCGGTCGTACTCAGATGAAGGTGCGCCTGGCCATGCAGGTCGCCGATGCCGCGGAGCTCCGGTCCGGATTGACCCGGTGGCTCGACGGCGGCGCGCCGCAGGACCGCGTGTGGACCGGCGTGCCCGGAACCTCGGCGACCGCGACGATGCGGCTGTGGCAGACGCGCGCGGCCCGCGACCTGCTCGCAAGGGCGTTCGCCGAGGGCGATTTCGAACAGCTCGGCCTGCTCTGGACCTCGGGAGTCGATCTCGACTGGGCGGCGCTGCACGGCCAGCGGCCGCTGCGGGCGCGCCTGCCGACTTACCCGTTCTCGCGCGAGCGGTACTGGGTGCCGGCGACGCAGGGCGCGGATCGGGCGTCCGCGAACGCGATGCGCCGGCAATTGCATCCGCTGCTGCACGAAAACGTGTCCGACCTCGGCAGGCAGGCTTATCGCAGCGTGTTCTCCGGGGCGGAACCCTTCCTCGCAGACCACCGGGTCCGCATCGGCGAAACCCTGGAGCGGGTGTTGCCCGGCGTGGCCTACCTGGAGATGGCGCGCGCGGCGCTTTCGCTGGCGGTGCCCGATGGACATCGCGGCGGCGTGCTCGAACTGCGCGACTGCGTGTGGCTGCAACCGATGGTGGTCCGGGGCGGGGAAGCGGCGACGATCGCGCTCGACGGCGCGCTCGACGGCGAGATCGGATACGAAGTGTGGACGGAGGCGGAAGGCCAGCGCCGGGTGCACAGCACGGGCCGCGCGGCGTATGCGGCGGTCGAGCCGCCCGCGGCACGGCCGCTGTCGGCGCTGCGCGCGCGGATGGCGCCTGCGGCGCTGTCGGGGGCATCGGCATACGCCCGTTTCGAGGCGCTGGGCCTGTCGTACGGACCGGCCCATCGGGCGTTGCAGGAGGCGTGGCTGGGGAACGGCGAATTGCTGGCGCGGTTGACGCTGCCGGAGTCGCTGTCGGTCGAGGCCGGCGCGTACGTGCTTCATCCGAGCCTGCTCGATGGCGCGCTGCAGGCCGCCGTGGGATTGCTGTCGGATGAAGCGTCCGGGCGGCTGCCGTTCGCGGTGGAGCGGGTGCGCGCGTACGGGCGCTGCACAGGCCCGGTCTGGGCCTGGGTGCACCGTTCGGGCGAAGCCGAGGCTGCGGGGACGCTGCGCCACGACATCGATCTGCTCGATGCGGACGGCGCACTGCTCGTGCGGCTGGAGGGCTTCGTCTCGCGCACGCTGGCGGGCGCGTCGGCGTCCGGCCTGCTGAGCGCGGTCCCGGCATGGCGCGCGGTGGAGGAGGCCGGCGTCGCGGCGACGTGGTCGTCGCGCCACGTGCTCCTGTGCGGGATGCCGGCGTCGGAGGACGTCGTCGCGCGTCTGCGGGCGATGGGCGTCTCCGTCGAAGTGGCGTCTGCGCCGATCGACGCCGATGCGGCCGCGCGATATGCGGCGTACGCGCAGGCGTGCCTTGGGTGGCTGCAGGCGACGATGCGTTCGATGCCAGAAGGCCGGGTGCTGATGCAGGTGGTGGCCGGACCCGGCGATGACCTCTGCGCCGGACTGTCGGGAATGCTGAAGACGGCGATGCTGGAGCAGCCGCAGTTGCGCTGCCAGGTGTTGACGGATGCTTCGCCGGAATGGGCGTCTGCTGCGGACTCGGCCGCGCGACATCCGCAACGGACGCTCTGGCGATCGACCGCGGATGGCCTGGAGGCCGAACACTGGGACGTGCTGCCGGCATGGTCCGGGCAGTTCCCGCCCGCGTTCAAGGAGCATGGGGTCTACCTGATCACCGGTGGCCTGGGCGGACTGGGAACGATCTTCGCCGGGGCGATCCTGGCCGCAACGCGCCACGCGCGCGTGGCGCTGTCCGGTCGCGGCGAACCGGCGGGCGAGCGTGCCGAGCGCCTGCAGGCGCTGCGCGCGCTGGGCGGCGATCGGGTGTCGTACCGCGCGGTGGATCTGGAGGATGCGGCGTCGGTGGCGTCGCTGGTGGCGTGGGTGCGCGAGACCCGGGGCGGTCTCGACGGTGTGCTGCACGCGGCGGGAATGGTGTCCGACGCGTTCCTGGTGAAGAAGGATGCGGCGACGTTCGCGCAGGTGCTGGGGCCGAAGGTCTCGGGGACCGTGCATCTGGATGCGGCCCTGGGCGATGCCGACCTCGACTTCCTGGTGCTGTTCTCGTCGGTGGTGGGCGCGTTCGGCAACGTGGGCCAGGCGGACTACGCGGCGGCCAACGGGTTCATGGATCACTATGCGCTGTCGCGCAACGCCCGGGTCTCCCGCGGCGAGGCGCACGGGCGCACGGTCTCCGTGAACTGGCCGCTGTGGTCGGCGGGCGGGATGGGCCTGTCGCCCGACGTGGCGGAAGCATTCCAGCGGTCGTCCGGGATGGTGGGCCTGTCTACGTCGCACGGCCTGGAGGCGCTGCAGCGCGCGCTGTCGTCGGGCCACCCGCGCTGGACGGTGATGGAGGGCGATGCGGAGAGGCTGCGCGGCATGCTGTCGCGGAGCCTGCTGGGCGGCGAAACGGCCGTCCCGGCACCGTCGGAAGCACTGTCGGAGGCGCTGCCCGAACCGCTGCCGATGCCGTCGGAAACCGTGGCGGACGATGACGCGCTGCGCGAGCGCCTCCGCGACTGGCTGCGTCGCCGTTTCGGGTCGGTGCTGAAGCTGTCTTCGCAGCGGATCGACGTGCGCGCGCCGCTGGAGCAGTACGGGATCGACTCGATCCTGGCGATGCGGCTGACCGAAGAACTGGAGAAGAGTTTCGGCGCGCTGTCGAAGACGCTGCTGTTCGAGCACCGCAGCATCGAGTCGCTGGCCGAGCACCTGTGGTCGCGGCACGGGGCGACGGTGCGCACGCTGCTGGCGCCGAAGGCGGCGCCGGCGGGGGCTGCGAGCCCCATGCCCGCCGTGGCGTCAGCGCCTGCGCAGACCTCGGCATCGGCCTCGCGCCTGTCGGTCGCGCCGATCAAGTCGCGCACGGTCGAACGGATCGAAGTGAAGCGTGCGCAGCCCGATGCGGCCGAGCCGATCGCGATCGTGGGCCTGAGCGGCCGTTATCCGGAAGCGTGGGACGTCGCGGCCTTCTGGGAGAACCTGAAGGCCGGTCGCGACTGCATCGTGGAAGTCCCCGCCGATCGCTGGAACTGGCGCGATTACTACAGCATGGACCGCACGCAGGGCGGACGCCACTACAGCCGCTGGGGCGGCTTCATCGGCGGCGTGGACGAGTTCGATCCGCAGTTCTTCAACATCGCGCCGCGCGAGGCGAAGTTCATCGATCCGCAGGAGCGCCTGTTCCTGCAGCACGCATGGATGGCGGTCGAGGATGCCGGCCACACGCGCGAAAGCCTGCGCGCGACCGATGGCTTCGCGCATCAGGTCGGCGTCTATGTCGGCGTGATGTACAGCGAGTACCAACTGTTCGGCCTCGCCGCCGATGCGCGCGAGCTGCGGATGGGCTTCTCGGGCAACATCGCCAGCATCGCCAACCGCGTGTCGTACGTGCTCGACCTGCACGGCCCGAGCATGACGGTGGACACGATGTGTTCGTCGTCGCTGACCGCGATCCACCTGGCGTGCCAGGACCTGCGCGCGGGACGCACGCGGATGGCGATCGCCGGCGGCGTCAACGTCAGTGTTCATCCGCAGAAATATCTGCTGCTCAGCGTGGGCCAGTTCATTTCCAGCGACGGTCACTGCCAGAGCTTCGGCGAGGGCGGCGACGGCTACATCCCGGGCGAGGGCGTGGGCGCGGTGGTGCTCAAGCGGCTGTCGGACGCGGAGCGCGACGGCGACCGGATCTACGGGCTGATCCGCGGCAGCGCGCTGAGCCACGGCGGGCGGACCAACGGCTACACGGTGCCGAACCCGCAGGCGCAGACCAGCGCGATCGTGCAGGCGCTGGCGGACGCCGGCGTGGAGGCGCGGCGGATCAGCTATGTCGAGGCGCACGGGACGGGGACGAAGCTGGGCGACCCGATCGAGATCGCGGCGCTGGGCGAGGCGTTCGATCGCCGCCGTGCGGAGTCGGGTGTGTGCCTGATCGGTTCGGCGAAGAGCAACATCGGCCACTGCGAGGCGGCGGCGGGGATCGCGGGCCTGACCAAGGTGCTGCTGCAGTTGCAGCACGGTCAGGTGGCGCCGTCGCTGCACTCGTCGCGGCTGAACCCGCACATCGACTTCGGGCAGACGCCGTTCGAGGTGAACCAGACGCTGCGCGCGTGGCCGGTGGAGGAGGAGGGCGGCCGTCGGCTGACGCGGATCGCCGGGTTGTCGTCGTTCGGCGCGGGCGGATCGAACGCGCACCTGGTGATCGAGGAGTACGTGGCGTCGGCGCTGGCGCCGCAGGCTTCGGGTCCGGTGCTGGTGGTGCTGTCGGCGCGGACGGAGGCGCAGTTGCGTCAGAAGGCGCGTGACCTCGCGGCGTTCGTGCGCGAGCATGCGGACGTGGACCTGGCGTCGCTGGCGTACACGCTGCAGGTGGGCCGCGAGGCGATGGAGGAGCGGCTGGCGCTGGTGGTGGAGGACGCGGCGACGCTGGTGGAGCGGCTGTCGGCGTTCGCCGAGGGTGCGGAGGAGGTCGAGGACCTTCACGTCGGCCAGGCGAAGCGCTATCGCGAGGTGATGTCGCTGTTCGCGACGGACGCGGCGCTGCAGACGGCGATTGCGACCTGGTTGTCGGAGGGCCGTCTGGAGCAGGTGGCGGGGCTGTGGACGAAGGGGCTGGAGGTGACGTGGTCGCGGCTGTACCCGGCGCGGTCGCCGCGGCGGATGTCGCTGCCGACGTACCCGTTCGCGCGCGAGCGGCACTGGCTGGAGATCGATGGTTCGGCGCCTGCGATGGCGTCGGCGACGACGGCCGCGGTGCTGCATCCCCTGCTGCAGCAGAACCTGTCGGACCTGTACCGGCAGCGGTATCGCTCGCGGTTCGACGGCCGCGAGGCCTTCGCGGCTGCGGGCGTGCTGGACGGCGGCGTGCTGGTGGAGATGCTGCGCGCGGCGGTGGCGCGTTCGCTTGGCGCGGCCTCGGACGAGGCGGTGCAGTTGCAGGACGTGGCGTGGTCGGGCGCGCTGGCGGTGCCATGCGCGGTCGATGTGGAGGTGACGGCGCAGGACGACGGCACGGTGCAGTGCGTGGTGCTGGAGTCGTCGGACGACGACGCGGCTGACGTGGAGATCCACGCCAGCGCGACCGGCGCGCTGGTCGCGGCCGAGCGGCTGGTCTGCGATCTGTCGGACGTGCAGTCGCGACTGGCAACGACCGACGGCGGCGAGACGTATCGCGGCGCGGGCGAAGTCCTGTGCCGCGTGCAGATGGCGGACGGCGCGTGGTCGGACCACGCGCTGCCGCAGCCGTGGTGGGAGGCGGCGCTGCGTGCGTCGTCGCTGCTCGGCGGCGATGCCGCCGTGGAAGCGGTGGGCGTGCCGGAGCTGTGCGTGCATGCGCCGCTGCCTGCGACGGGCTGGGTGTGGGTGCGGGCGACGGAAGCGACGGACGTGGTGGCGTGGACGCTGTGCGATGCGCACGGCACGGTCTGCGTCGAGGCGTTCGTGCAGACCGCCCAGCCGATGGCTGCCGGTGCGACGGCTGTCGCTCCTGGCGTCGTCGAGCGCGCATCCAGTGAACCCGCCGTCGAGCCGAAGTCGGCCCGGGTCGAACCCGTGGCCACGCTGCCGCCGCTGCGGATCGCGGTGGTGTCGGCGAGCGCGACCGAGGGCGACGCGGCGTCCGCTGACGCTGTCGCGCCAATGGCGCTGCAGGACGACGTGATCTCTGCGGTCGAGTCGCCCGCACCGGCCCGGGCGAAGCCCACCGGCATCGCGCTGACCGGCCTCGACGGCTGGGTGCCCGCCGAACATCTGCGCGCGTCGGTGGCGACGCAGCGCCCGCGGTTCGCGCTGTCGGCGCCGACCGCCTGGTCGGGGCAGGCGCAGTCAGCGACCGAGTCGCCACGCGCCGTGATCGCGACGGTCGCCTCGACGCCGACGCAGACCGTCGGCTCGGTCGAGGTCCACGACCTCGGCGACGGGATCCAGGCGATCCGGATGTCAACGCGGTCGGCGGACGGTGCGCGCAACGTGCTGATGCCTGCATTGTGCGCGGCGTTGACGGAGGCGTTCGCCGCGGTGTCCTCGCGCGAGGGGCTGCGGGCGGTGGTGCTGGAAGGCACGGACGAGACCTTCGCGCAGGGCGACGCCGAAGCGTGCGCGGCGATGATGGCGTCGGGGCTGGTGGCGGCGATCGCGGCGTACCCGGCGCCGGTGCTGTCGGTGTGCGCGGGCGATGCGGTGGATGCCGGCTGGTGGCTGGCGTCGCTGTGCGATCAGGTGGTGGCGAGCGAGGAAGGGCGCTACGGGTATGGTCCCGGGACGCTGGGTCTGCAGGCGTCGCAGGCGGCGCTGATGCGGGCGCGTCACGGGGAAGCGGTGGCGCTGCGGGCGGCGCTGGATGGCCCGTGGCCCGGTGCCCGCTGGCGCGCGGCGGGATGCGCGTTCGCGGTGTCGCCGCGGGCGTCGCTGCCGTCGCAGGTGGGGCAGTGGACGCAGGCGTTGTCGGACAAGCCGGAGGAAGCGCTGCGGCTGCTGAAGGCGCACCTGACCCAGGCGCAGCGCGCGGCGACGGTGCCGGCGTGGCCGGTGGTGACGGGCGACGCTTCGCTGGTCGCACCGCCGGAGACGCTGTCGATCGACGGCTGTGCGATCGCGGAGGTGGTGAGCCGTCTCGACGAGCTCCTGTCGTCGATGGTGGCGACGGGCGATCACCGCGGTGTGGTGCTGTGGAGCGCCTCGACGCCGTTCGACGGACAGGTCGATGCCGATGCGCTGCTGGCGCTGTCGGCGCGGATCGCGGATGCGCCGGTGCCGGTGGTGGCGGCGCTGTCGTCGTCGGCACAGGGCGCGGTCTGCGCGTGGAGCCTGGACTGCGACGCGGCGGTGTACGCCGAGGACGGCCGCTACGGCGTGGGCGAGGCCCTGTTCGCCGACGCGCGGCTGGCGCAGGCGGCGGCGTGGTCGTGCCCGGCGCGGCTGGGCGTGGCGACCGGACGCGAGCTGCTGCTGGGCGGCGAGGCGTTCACGGGCACTGCCCTCGCGCAGCGCAGCGGCGGCGCGGTGCTGGCGGTGGCCGCGGATCAAGTGCTGTCGC